>ERZ1643246.2-NODE-2-length-1514729-cov-46.915709_pt1 | contig 1514729 bp, 1108 predicted proteins | sample MGYA00579265_ERZ1643246 | MGnify/ENA primary metagenome ERZ1643246 (study PRJEB29033, sample SAMEA4952261) | chicken gut metagenome | biome: Broiler Chicken; feature: Gastrointestinal Tract; material: Caecum | place: Ireland | collected 2018 | study: Broiler... | reverse complement strand
GGGATCATTAGCCTTTTTATTTTAATACACTATATAGAATCGCGGAGACGCTTACGGTAAAAAGACGGTGTAAGAGCGCCCCTTCACCCGTAAACACACTATTTATCAGGAATCTGGAAGAAAGGTGAAGGGCAGAAAAATAACTACGTTCGAGAAAGAGAATTGAATATCAATTATGCGCATAATGCTTCTGTCCTGTTATTACAATCAAAGTTACAATTACAGACATAGGGATTAGTAGTATTTTTCAATTCCCCCAAATCCTTTTATCATTTTATTTTCCTTCGTTTTATTGATAAAGTTGTTCAATCGCTTTTCAAATTCTTCCGGCCGCTTTCTGGCAGCTTCAATGTATGCAATTCGGATACGTCTATACGCATCGGAAAATTGTTGGTAATTCTCCCATACTGTTTTATCCTCTTTCAGTTTTCCGATAATATCATTCGGGAAGACAAAAGGGGCTGACAATACTTTTCGTATATTATCTTCCCTATCAGGGTGAATCATATTATGTTCCAGCAACCATTTCAGTCTCTCTTTGTTGGCTTGCGAGTAGGAACTTTTAGGGTTTCTGGGTGTGAAATGCTGGATTTTATGTTCTTTGTCGAGCGCCTTTATGGTGCTGTCGATCCATCCGAAGCAAAGGGCTTCTTCGACAGCGTCGTTGTATGTAACACTTTTTTCGCCCGAAGATTTGGAGGGGAATACAAACCAAACGTCACTGGCATTTTCAAAGTTGTCTGCCAGCCATTTTCGCCAATCTTCTCTGTTTTCAAAATATTTTATTTCCATAGTGCTAAAAAGAACAGCAACCCATTGTTGAGAATAGATTGCTGTTAAATTGGTTATTCATCAGACTTCATGTATGGGAGTCAGGGGCTTTTATTCGTCCGGTCACTTATTTGTCTCCGTACATCTTCGCCCGCAATTCCTTAATATGGTCGGAAGTGATATATTCGTCATATTCCATCATCTTGTCGATGATACCGTTCGGTGTCAGTTCGATGATGCGGTTGGCAACGGTCTGAATAAATTCGTGGTCATGAGACGAGAAGAGGATATTTCCTTTGTACGTCTTCAGGTTGTTGTTGAATGCCTGGATAGATTCCAAGTCCAGATGGTTGGTCGGAGTGTCCAGAATGAGGCAGTTGGCATTGCGCAGCTGCATACGGGCAATCATACAACGCATCTTCTCACCTCCGGAGAGTACGCTTACTTTCTTCAATACCTCTTCGCCGGAGAAAAGCATACGACCGAGGAAGCCTTTCATATATACCTCGTTGCCTTCTCCAAACTGGCTCAACCAGTCTACCAGGTTCAGGTCGGAATTGAAGAAATCAGTGTTATCCAGCGGCAGGTAAGCAGTGGTGATGGTTACCCCCCAGTTGAAAGTACCTGCATCGGGTTTCATGTTTCCGTTGATAATTTCGAAGAAAGCAGTCATCGCGCGCGGATTGCGTGACAGGAATACCACCTTGTCACCTTTCTCTACGTTGAAGTTCACGTCGTTGAAGAGCACTACGCCTTCTTCCGTCTTCTTGCTCAATCCGGAAACTTCCAGAATCTGGTTGCCCGGCTCGCGTTCGGGAGTGAAGATGATGCCCGGATACTTACGTGAAGAAGGTTTGATTTCTTCTACGTTCAGTTTCTCCAACATCTTCTTACGGCTCGTTGTCTGCTTGCTCTTCGCTACGTTCGCGCTGAAACGGCGGATAAACTCTTCGAGTTCTTTCTTCTTCTCTTCAGCCTTCGCCTTCTGGTTCTGTTGCTGACGGAGAGCCAATTGGCTGGATTCGTACCAGAAACTATAGTTACCGGCAAACATATTGATTTTTCCGTAGTCGATGTCTACGGTGTGTGTACATACAGAGTCGAGGAAGTGACGGTCGTGGCTTACCACCAATACAGTATGCTCGAAGTTGGCAAGATATTCTTCCAACCAGGTCACTGTTTCCATATCCAAGTCATTGGTAGGCTCATCGAGCAAGAGGTTGTCCGGATTTCCGTACAATGCCTGCGCCAGCATGACACGCACTTTTTCCTTACCACTCAATTCACCCATCAATACGTAATGCTTATCTTCTTTCACGCCCAGTCCGCTCAACAGCATGGCTGCGTCGCTTTCCGCATTCCATCCGTCCAACTCGGCAAATTTTTCTTCCAATTCGGATACTTTCAGTCCGTCTTCGTCTGTGAAATCTTCTTTTGCATACAATTCTTCGCGCTGCTTCATGATGTCCCACAACACGGTATGTCCCATCATGACGGTATCCATGACAGTATATGAGTCCCACTTGAAGTGGTCCTGACTCAACACCGAGAGACGTTCGCCCGGTCCGAGCGCAATCGTACCTGTTGTCGGGTCCAAATCTCCGTAAATCGTACGAAGAAACGTAGATTTTCCCGCACCGTTCGCACCGATAATACCATAACAATTACCACTCGTAAACTTCAGGTTTACGTCATTAAATAACACTCTTTTACCAAACTGAACCGATACGTTCGAAACTGTAATCATCTTATTATTTACTATTTTACTAGTTACTATTTACTATTTGAGCGTGCAAAGGTAGACATTTAAAATGAATTATGAGCTATCTGATATGTGCCAATCTGACATAAAAGTGTTACCTTTGCTGCGTTTTTTGGCAAAACGGCCAACTTGGCAAAGTTTTTGCAGACGAAATCTGTGACATCCGGTCAGACCGGTATGTTTATAAGCGGTATCTTGCATAGATAACGTGTGTTTCTAAATAGTAAATAATAAAATAGTAAATACCAAGATGGATCCGAAAGAAAAAAAAGTGAAGGAAGAGGAACTGAACGTGGAGGAAACTCACAATCCTGCGGAAGACCAACCGCAAAACGAACAAGCAGAGGGAACCGCTCCGCTGACTCATGAAGAGGAGTTGGAAAAGGAACTGGAAAAGGCTCAAGAAGCGCTTGAAGAGCAAAAGGATAAATATCTGCGCTTGTCTGCCGAGTTCGACAATTATCGTAAACGCACTTTAAAGGAGAAGGCCGAACTGATCCTGAATGGTGGCGAAAAGAGTCTTGGCAGTATTCTTCCGGTAGTGGACGATTTCGAACGTGCCATCAAGACGATGGAAACGGCAACGGATGTCAATGCCGTAAAAGAAGGGGTGGAACTGATTTACAATAAATTTATGGCTGTTCTGGCTCAAAATGGTGTGAAAGTCATCGAGACGAAAGACCAACCGCTGGATACTGATTTCCATGAAGCCATCGCGGTAATCCCCGCACCGTCGGAAGCACAGAAAGGTAAGATTCTGGATTGTGTACAGACGGGGTATACATTGAACGACAAAGTGTTGCGCCACGCCAAAGTGGTAGTAGGGGAATAAGGATTCGCAACCCATAAAACTCATAATTTTTAAAGAAGCATGGCAGAAAAAAGAGACTATTACGAAATATTGGAGGTGACGAAGACAGCCACAGTAGAGGAGATTAAGAAAGCGTACCGTAAGAAAGCAATCCAGTATCACCCTGACAAGAATCCGGGGGATAAGGAGGCGGAAGAGAAATTTAAGGAGGCGGCCGAGGCTTATGACGTGTTGAGTAACCCGGAAAAGCGTTCGCGTTACGATCAGTTCGGTCATGCGGGAGTGAGCGGTGCGGCAGGCAATGGCGGTCCGTTCGGTGGTTTCGGTGGCGAGGGGATGTCGATGGATGACATTTTCTCTATGTTTGGCGACATCTTCGGTGGCCGCGGCGGCGGTTTCGGGGGAGGCTTCGGAGGGTTTAGCGGATTTGGCGGTGGCGGTTCACAGCAACGCCGGTATCGCGGCAGTGACCTTCGTGTGAAAGTGAAGCTGACGTTGAAGGAGATCTCTACCGGAGTAGAAAAGAAATTTAAACTCAAAAAATATGTGCCGTGTGACCAGTGTCATGGCACGGGTGCCGAAGGTGACGGCGGTTCGGAGACTTGTCCTACTTGTAAGGGTAGCGGCTCCGTGATCCGTAACCAGCAGACTATTCTGGGCACTATGCAGACTCGCGTCACTTGTTCTACTTGTGGCGGTGAGGGTAAGATTATCAAGAACAAATGTAAGAAGTGTGGTGGCGACGGAATCATTTACGGTGAAGAAGTGGTGTCGGTGAAAATCCCTGCCGGAGTGGCAGAGGGTATGCAGCTTTCTATGGGTGGCAAAGGAAATGCCGGCAAACACAATGGTGTGGCAGGCGACTTGCTGATTCTCGTAGAGGAAGAACCGCATCAGGACTTGATTCGCGACGAGAATGATTTGATTTATAATCTGTTGCTTAGTTTCCCGACTGCTGCTCTGGGCGGAGCTGTGGAAATTCCGACTATCGACGGCAAAGTGAAAGTAAAGATTGATTCGGGTACTCAACCGGGTAAGGTGCTTCGTTTGCGCGGCAAGGGATTGCCGAATGTGAACGGGTACGGAACGGGGGATTTACTCGTCAACATCAGTATCTATGTGCCGGAAGCGCTCAATAAAGAGGAAAAGAGCACGCTCGAAAAGATGGAGGCTTCGGACAACTTCAAACCTAACACGTCAGTGAAGGAGAAGATTTTCAAGAAGTTCAAGAGTTTCTTCGATTAATTTTTTGCTATAATATATAAGGTATAAGTGAGCTGCAATCTTTTTTGTGGCTCACTTCTGTTTTTAGGGCTTGTCCTTTTAAAAAAAAGACATATATTTGTGTAGCAAATAAATAGATACTAAATATAGACTTCAAGTATGGCAGAACCTTTTAAGAATATGTACAACAAGCAATTTTTCGATCTGTTTACGAAAGATTTGAGACTTGTTATCGATGATTTTGATGCTCACGGTTTTGTTTCTCAAATAATGGATGATGAATGGGAAGGCAGGGAACTAAAACAGCGCTGGATACATATCACTAGCATTCTGAAAAAGTTTTTGCCGGCAGATTACAAAGAGGCGATCGCTAAGATTCTTGAGTTGTTGGATCATGTAAAAAGTACGCGGCCTGATTTTTCGGTGATAGACGATACGAAGTTTGGATTGATGCTGGAGTATGGGGTGATTCTGAATAATTATGTCGAGCAATATGGGTTGGATGATTATGAAACGTCTGTCAAGGCGATAGAGAAAATCACACAGTTCACAAGTTGCGAATTTGTGACTCATCCTTTTATAATAAAATATCCGGATGAAATGATGAAGCAGATGTTGGTTTGGTCGAAACATGAGCATTGGGGAGTCAGGCGGCTTTCGTCAGAAGGTTGCCGTCCGCGTTTGCCTTGGGCGATGGCTTTGCCGAATCTGAAGAAAGATCCGACACCTATTATTCCTATTTTGGAGAATCTTAAAAATGATCCGGCAAGATTTGTACGGTTGAGCGTTGCCAATAATTTGAATGATATTGCGAAAGATAATCCGGAAATTGTCATTGATTTGGCAAAGAAATGGAAGGGGGAATCGAAAGAGGTAGACTGGATTATTAAACACGGTTGCCGGACGCTCTTAAAACAAGGGATTCCAGAGGTGATGGAGTTGTTTGGCTTTGATTCTATCAGAAATAATATTAGTGTGGAGGATTTTCAGATTTCAAGTCTTAAGGTTAAAGTCGGTGATTCGTTGGAGTTTGGTTTTAACTTGTTGAATCATAGCAATAAGACAATCAAAATACGGCTTGAATATGGTATTTATTACCAAAAAGCAAATGGAACGCTGACGAAGAAAGTTCATAAAATCAGCGAAAAAGAATATGCCGGGAATTCTACCACACGAATAACGCGAAAACACTCTTTCCGTGTGGTTACGACGAGAAAATTCCATCTCGGGCTTCATCAAATTGCTATAATAATCAATGGGAGTGAATTTGAAAAATATGATTTCGATTTGATTGAGTAATTCGATTTAATTGAGTCATTCGATTGGATCGGGTAATAACCACTACATATAATATGGATTTCTGCATTAGCTATTATCTATACAAGTGCTGCAACAGAAAATATAAATCCTCGATTCTCCGGATGAAAATCGAGGATTTTTTATTTGGGTTCGTCTTTATCTCACACTAGCTGGAAGTTGAATATATAGCACTCTATGTATTACAATAAATTGATTGCCGATAACTCCTTTGATAAAGCCTGAATACCTTTTTGTATTTTTTCAAGTTGTTGCCTGCGAGGCTTATGCACTCCGGCAGCATAATGCCATAATTGCCGTTCATTAATACCCGTAATCCGACTCAATGCAGCTTTAGTGAAGATGTTGCTATAATAGTTTATAAATGTAGCAGCATCAATCTTGAATTTTAATTCAAACTCTCCGGACAATACTTCACAGGGATTGGAATTATCTTCCAAATACAATTCAATCGCCTCTCGCATGTTGTCCTCAATCTCTCTCATGTCATTGCCAACAGTGATAACCGGAGCATCTTCAATATAAGCACTCAAGTTCTTTCCTGCGTGTTCCACAATTACTTCTACTGTTTTCATATCTCCTCCTATATTAAATTACAGAAAACAAGGGGGCTACTTTAGCCCCGCTTGTTTCAAAATGCTGTAATAAGTGCCTTTCTCAACGCCTTTGCTATTATGATTCGGTACAATAACTACCCTACCGTTCTTCTCAAACTTCATGTGGCTACCTTTCTGACCTTTTAGAACAAAACCGTTTTCCAGCAACATAGTTACAACGTCTTTAACTGATTTGTAACTCATAACGCTTTGGACTTAATTACTGCACAAATATAGTAATTATATGAACACTACCAAAAGAAGTATTCATATTTTCACTATGATTTCTTCCTAATACCCCGGATTCTGTTTCAACCTCTCATTCATCACCCGTATTTTCTCCGGTATAGGGAATACAGTTGTATATCCACTTGCCTCATCCGGTAGTTGCGGACGGCTGCTGTAAGCTCTTGTAAACTTCCCGAAGCGGACTAAGTCCTGTCGTCTCCATCCTTCCCAAGCCAGTTCCAGCTGACGTTCGGCAAGGATATTCTCTAAAGTGGCAGTGCGGGGAGAAGCGTTGACACGGCTACGAACTTCATTAAGTTCTTCGTCTCCGTTTGCTCCGTTCCGGACTTTCGCTTCACTCTTCATCAACAAAGCGTCTGCATAGCGGAACAATACAATGTCATTCTCCATCAACTTACCGTCTTTTGTGGCAGTCGGGTCGACTTCATATTTTTTCATGCGGGCTCCTGCGGTTTGTTCGTATGGGGTGTCTGTTATATCCAGAGATACTTTCCAGGGCAGATATTCCAGTACCGTTCCATTATCCAGTTTGATTATGTTTCCTTTCAGGTCGTGGACAATTCCTGCAAAATAGCAAATATCAAAACGGGGATCTTGTTCCGCGGTTTCATAACCGAAAGCTTCGAGGGCTTCAATGGTGGCGCTGGGACCGTTCTCACCGCTTAGTCCGTAAGCCTTGGCGTGATTATAGTGGCGGGAACGGAAGAGATATTGCATCTGGTTGGTGTACAGAGTTTTATTCATCGGGATAGTGAAGACATTCTCTACGGACGGTTCGTTGAATATAGAGAAATTCGTTTCGTATTCCGGTTCCAGTTTGTAGCCCATAGTCTTGAGTTGGTCACAATAGTAGATGACTGTTTCCCAGGCATTTAGTTCGCTGCCGTTCACTGTGAACTTTATATTTTTTCCATCCGGGCGTTGTCCGTCCGTCCAATCATTGTCTGTATAAACTTCGGAGTTCAAAGCCAGTTTGGCCAGTAGGAAAGTTACTACGGGGCGAGTGATACGGCCATAGTAAGGGCCGGACTGGTTGCTATGTGCATCGCTCAACAAAGGAGCCGCCTCTTGCAATTCCTTGACAACAAAGTCAAAGACCGTTTTTCGTTCACTTTGCACTACATCTTTCATTGCTACGGAAGAGGATTGAACTAGCGGGATGCGTCCGAACAAATCCATCAGGTAATAATAATACATAGCCCGCATGGCACGTACTTCGGCACGGTATGCCGGCAGTTCCGTAGCGGAATGAGTTTCGGCGAATTTGTCTATCCGTTCCAGTGATTTGTTACTTAACATGACGACTTTATAGAGATATTCCCATGTAGCCTGAATGGCATCATTCTCTATTCCCCAATCGTGCAGGTAAAGTCCTTGCCAAAAACCACCGTCATACCAGTCACCTCCACGGGTGGGGATAATGGCTTCGTCGGAGGTAAAGGTGTTCAGGTCGTAGACTCCCCTACCCGTTCCCTGCAATCCCTGACTATCACTATAACCGCCTACGTATGTATAAAGCGAAGCTACTGCATTGAGATATACTTCCGAGATTGTATTGTAAACGTCATCTTCGGGTAACTTATCTTTCGGATTTTCCTCCAAAAACTTACTACATGAGAATAAACCCAGGCACGTTATAAGAAGGAATACCAGCACTCCCGAAGGACGTAAGATCTTCTTTGAAAACAGTTCCGCTATCCTTGAAAGCAGTTCTTCTTTCTGCAAAAAAAGACTTTTATTTTTCATATATTGTTTCATCATCTCCTCCTCCATTAAAAGTTAATACTCAATCCCAGTGTGTACGTCCGCGCCAACGGATATCCCCGTTTATCATCCACGCCTAAAGTGGAGTTCACTGTTGAACTGTTAATCATGGGTGAAAGTCCCGAATAACCGGAAATGGTTGCCAGGTTGTTGACTGTAAATGCCAGACGCAGGGAACGGACATATTTCTTCAGTTTCTGCACTTTCTCAATCGGCACGTTCCAACCCAGCGTCACATAGTCGAAGTTGACATAATCTCCCTTTTCCAACCAATAGTCGGTGGCGGTTTGATCCTTGATATTCTGTTTCGGGGCTTTCTTCATTACGTTATAGTCGGGAAATATATTCATGTTCATATAGGTCAGGGAGGTTCCGTTGTAAATTTTATGTCCGAAAGCTCCGTTAACCTGCAAAGACAGGTCGAAACGCTTGTAGCGGAAACTGATGTTGGAGCCAAGAATCGTTTTAGGTACGGCTTGTCCTGCCACGTAGCGGTCTTCACCATCTTCAAGGCTGACACCTCCGCCATTCAGATCGGCGATGCCATAGGTGTATCCGCCGTTTCCGTCGGATTCCAGTCCCGTACTGTGGGGAAGATAGAACACGCCCAACGGTTGACCCACCATCTGATATACGATGTGGTTGTATCCTCCATGAAAGCCGGCTCCGTCGAGGCTAGCAAGACTTTTATATTCGGGAGCAGAAAGCATTTCGCCGTTGTACATACCGCTCAATGAGAGCAGTTTGTTGCGCTGGAAAGTGATATTGGCATTGATATTCAGTTCCATATCCTTGGTCTTCAAGGGGGTGATGCCGATGGCGATTTCCGTACCCCAGTTGCGCATGGAACCGATGTTGGCAAGTAAGGTGTTATAGGTGAAAGGCGGTACGCTTACGTTGTAAAGGTAAAGCATGTCTGTGGTTCGGGAGTTGTAATAGTTGGCGGAAAGCAGCAGGCGGTTGCCGAAAAGAGCTACGTCGATACCGGTATTAAAGGTATGTTTCACTTCCCATTTCAGGTCGGGATTCGTGTTCCGTAAGTCTCCTAAAGATACGACGGCGGAGTTTCCGACGGGGACTACACCGTTCGGCTTTACAAGGTTCAATGTAGTGTATGAGTCAATCCCACTCTGATTACCTGCCAGACCGTAGCCAATACGGAATTTCAGATTATCCACCATCGGCAACTGCTTCATAAATTCTTCTTCACTAATCACCCATGCGGCAGATGCGGAGGGGAAGAATCCCCATTTATGGTTCGCTCCGAATTTGGAGGAAGCATCTGTACGGGCGTTCAGCGTCAGTACGTAGCGGTCGGCGTATGTATAGTTGAAACGTCCCATGAAGGATGCCAGACGGGGTTGGTCGTAGTAAGAATTAGTGCCTTCCCACAAACGGAGTGCGCCTGCCTGAAGATTATTATACCCGAATTTGTCGGTGCTGAAATTGCTTACTGTTGTATAATATCCCGTGTAGGTTTCTTTTTGAAGTTCGGCAAGTGCCAACACGTCAAAGAAATGTTTTTTCCAGTTTTTCTTATAGGTCAGCATCATGTTGCCCAGCAAGGATTCTCGCTTTTTGGTTCCTTTGTAAGCCTGGCCGTTCGCCCAGACGGAGGTGGGGAGGTATTGCGAATTTTCCACGATATTATAGGTATAGGCACCGAAGAGGTTAAGTTTCAGCCCTTCCAGTAGATTGAAAGTCAGACGGGCATGCGTGCTGATGTGCGAAGTGGCATCATCGTCCTGCACTTCCATCCATGCCAATGGATTGGTGATTTGACTGGCGGTCGTTATTCCATCCCAAGAATTGGTGACGGGGTCTTTATGGTTGGGATAGGTGGGGTTGAATGTGGCTGCCGAATAGAACGTTTTCTGATAATCCACCAGATTATGATTCTTCTGAATGGAACCGAACATTCCCAGCTCGCAGTTCAGGAAGCCGTCGAACATTTTCTGATTCATGTTCATATTCGAAGTGAAGTTTTTCATGTCTTCATTCAGAATCACTCCCTGACGATCCATGAAACCAAGAGAAACGCGATAGCTGGACTCACTGGAACCGCCATAAAAGGCGATGTGATGGTTTTGTTGTAGTCCTGTCTGTTCAATTTCTTTCTGAAAATCGGTATTATTTCCTTTGTCCAGAATGGAAATCCCGCGTTCCGAAGCGACACGGCGGTACTCATCGCCGGACAGCATTTTCAGATTCTTGTAGACGGTGGAAATTCCGAAGCTACCGTTGTAGGCTACCTGTGTTCTGCCGCTCATTCCTTTTTTAGTGGTGACCTCGATCACACCGGAAGCTCCTCGTGAACCGTATTGTGCGGTTTCGGAAGCGTCTTTCAGAATGGTGAAGCTCTCAATATCCGTAGGGTAAATGGAGGTGAGCATACTCAAGTCACCAAATACTCCGTCGACGATTATCAAAGGGTCATTGCCACTGGTCAGTGAGGTAGTTCCCCGCAGGCGTACTGCATCCAAGGCTGCCGGACCATTTGACCCGCGTTGGATAGTCAAGCCCGGCACACGTCCGCGGATTGCTTCCAAAGGGTTCGTTATCTGGTCTTTATTCATCTGTGTCTCCGTAATCTTCTCTACGGAACCGGAGAGGGTTTTCAAACTTCCGGTGGCATATCCAACAGTTATCAATGAGTCTATGGGCGTGACGGGAATCTTCTGCGCCAAGGTGCTCTCGCACGGGATTACCAGAAGAAGAAGGGTGTAGAAAATGAGTCTAGCGTGTTGTACCATATTCTTAGTTTTTAAGGTAATAATACAAATATAACAAAAAAAGAGAGAATCTGGTTGAATAGATTCCCTCTTTTATTCATAAATGATATTGACAATGTCTATTTCACGATTATCTCATCCGTAAATATCCACCCTCCGAATTCGCTTCCGGCCTGTGCCTGGTAACGTACGTATCTTCCTTTGGCTTCTCCCTGCCATGAAATATCCGTAAACCGGATAGGGGTTTCTTTGCTCACTTCAAAGTGTTGTTTTTGCAACTCCGTGAAGTTAATTCCATCATCGGAAATGGAAATAATCACTGTCTCCGGCAGGAATACTTCCGCGCCGACCACTTGCATAAAAGCGGCGGTGATGGAATGGATAGGGGTTTCTTTTTCCATATCAATCGTCACATCGAGACGGTTGTCCGAGATAAATCCTTGCCATGAACCATCACCGTAAGTCCAGTCACCACGTATGCCGTCTGTCAGGGCTGTGTTGCCTTGTGCGGGATAATGGGGGCTATAGGAGGAGTTATAGGTCACTTTTTTACCGAGCGCCAAATGGCTGACTGGTTGAAGAGATTCGGGACGGCTGCCGATTTCTTTGCTCAAATCGAAAGGATGGTATCCTTTTTTCTGTAAATCGGCCACTGCTGACAGTGCGCGGGTATGGAAATCGGACCATGACTTACGTTCCGGAGCCGACCAGGCTACTTCCGCCAATGCCAGCATACGGGGATAAATCATATATTCCACGTGTTCGGGAGTGGGGATATATTCCACCCATAGGTTACCCTGCACACCATAGACTAACTTTGCCTGCTCCGCAGTTAAGGAAGCGGGGACAGGATCGTAGGCATATACTTTCTTCAATGGCAGGTAGCCGCCGATAGCTTCCGGCTGGGAGTACGGGGCGTCCTGATAGCTGTCCAGATAACAGTATGCACCCGGTGTCATGATGGCATGATGGCCGGAGGTGACGGCAGCGATACCACCCTCTTCTCCACGCCACGACATAACGGTTGCATTGGGCGCGATACCTCCTTGCAGAATCTCGTCCCATCCCAAGAGACGGCGTCCGTGATTGTTGAGGAACTTTTCGATACGGTGTATCAGATAGCTTTGCAGCTCGTCTACATTGGCCAGATGCTCGTCTTTCATTCTCTTCTGACATTTCGGACAGGTCTTCCAAGCCGATTTGCCGGCCTCATCACCTCCTACATGAATGTATTCGGAAGGGAAAAGTTCCATGACTTCCGTCAGTACATTCTCCAGAAAGGTGAAAGTTTCTTCATTACCGACACAGAAATCGGAGTTCTTGTAAGGTTCTCCCGAACAGGATAGCTGCGGGTAGGCAGCCAGCACTTCTTCCGAATGGGAAGGCATTTCAATCTCCGGAATCACCGTGATGTAATGCTGACGGGCATATTCCAGTATTTCACGAATATCGTCCTGGGTGTAATAGCCGCCGGAAGCTCCGGGTTCATCATAACGGAGGTATTTACGTCCGCCGTTCCACCATTTCTTCCAGGTGGGGTCTGTACGCCAGGCTGCAAAATCGGTCAGTAAAGGGTATTTCTTGATTTCAAGCCGCCAGCCTGCCGCATCGGTCAGGTGCAGGTGCAAACGGTTGATTTTGTAATATGCCAATGCGTCTATCTGCTTCTTTATAAACTCTTTGGTAGAGAAATGACGGGATACGTCCAGCATCAGTCCGCGATAAGCAAAACGAGGGGTGTCTTCTATCTCGACAGAGGGTACGGAATAGCTGCCTGTGCTTGCCGGTTGCATCAGCTGTAACAGGGTTTGCATTCCATAGAATAATCCGGCTCCCGAAGTTGCCCGGATCTCGATTCGTTGAGAGGTGACGGAGAGTGTATAGCTTTCCGGTGATGGCAATTGGGGGGTCTTGGGGGTTATCAATAAGAAAAGCATCTGTTTCCTGTCTTTCATTCTCGCTTCTTTCAGCTGAACAGGTAATGCTTTCAGGTAATTCTCCCAGAGTTCCGCTTCTCCACCTTGCAGGTTTGTATAAAGTTTAGTCTTTTCTGACAGTAAAAAAGAGCCCGTCCCCTGCTCCATTTTTAATGGGACAGGTATGACGGACTGTGCCAGAATGGGATGTGCATGGAAGCACATCCCCAATATCCATAAGAAAAGACAAACTTTAGGGTATTCTTTTCTTATATTCATTAATCAATTTTGATTTCGTCTACAAATAAAAATGCCTTTTTACCTTTTCCTCCATGCCATGCCGGAAGTGATTTCTCCGGTGAAGCAATGACTCTCACGTATTGGGTGGTCACAGGAGCAAAGGTTAGTTTGTGCTCAACGATTCCGTCTTTGTCTGTCTCTTTCATCTCCGGATATTCTTCGGAAGCAATCTTTTTGAAGGTCTTGCCATCATCTGAAGTTTCTACGGACAGGTTTCTGGCATCAAATACCCAGTCCCCTTTTGCTACATTGGTAGAGATTGCCACGCTTGAGATTTCAGTAGGTTGCTGGAGGTCGATAGTCATATCCATGTCGTTTCCGTTGAAAGCGATCCAACGGCCTGACTTATAGCTGCTATTTCCTTTCAGACCATCTATCAAAGTGGAAGCTCCTTTGAACAGGTATTGTTCATTGATAGGCTGATTAGCTACAATCGGCTTCATGCTGGATTTGCTGAAATCAATCTTCTCTGTCACTGTCTTGCTTTCGCCGTTGGGACGAATGGCTTTGGCGGACAGGGTTACATTTTCCTTGATTTTCAATACTCCTTCATAAACGGAGGAAGCGGCAGTAGGTTCTGTGCCGTCTAATGTATAGTAAACAGGGGCACCGTCGATGGTAGACAGGGTAACGTCCATTGTTCCTTCTGCCGGATTCGGGTCAAACTCGGCTTGTACGTCAAATACGTGTTTAGCGTAATTGTATCCTTCTGCATCGTACCACTTAATCAGTTGTGGAAGACGGGACAGGAAGTCGGCATAGTTTTTCTTTTCGGGGCTGGACCACTGAATTTCACACAAAGCAGCCCAACGAGGCAATACCATGTACTGTGCATGCGGGAAGGTAGCGATGTATTCTGTCCAGAGGTTGGCTTGCACTCCCTTGATGTATTTCTGTTCTTCCGGAGTAAGAGAAGCCGGCATCGGCTCGTAGCTATACACTCTTTCCATCGGCAGATAACCACCGATACCGAACGGTTCGTTTTCGACGTCTTTAGCTTGGTAGTAGTCGAAATACAGATAGGTGTTCGGTGTCATGATGACATCGTGTTTCTGCTTCGCAGCTTCGATACCACCTTTCTCACCACGCCATGACATCACGGTAGCATTCGGAGCAAGTCCGCCTTCGAGGATTTCATCCCAACCGATGATTTGACGTCCGTGGTCGTTCAGGAATTTCTCAATATGGTTGATGACAAAGCTCTGCAAACGTTCTTCTTTGCTGTGGCTCTGATCTGACTTCAATCCCAATGCTTTGATACGTGCCTGGCACTTCGGACATTTTTCCCATCTTACTTTCGGGCATTCGTCGCCCCCTACATGAATATATTGTGATGGGAAGATTTCAATCAATTCACCATAAACATCTTCCAAGAATTTCAATACTTGGTCGTTTCCGGCGCAAAGCACATCCTCGGATACACCCCATTGTCTCCATACTTCGTATGGACCACCGGTACAACCCAGTTCAGGGTAAGCGGCAAGGGCAGCTTGCATGTGTCCCGGAAGGTCGATTTCGGGAACAACGGTGATGTAGCGTTCGGCTGCATAATCTACAATTTCTTTGGCTTGTTCCTGGGTGTAGAATCCACCGTAAGGTTTGCCGTCGTATTCGCCGGAGTTACGTCCGATGACTGTTTCTGTTCTGTTAGCACCGATTTCAGTCAGTTTCGGGTATTTTTTGATTTTCAGACGCCAGCCCTGATCGTCGGTGATATGCCAGTGGAGGCGGTTCATGTTATGTAAAGCCTGCATGTCGATGTAGGTCTTTATTTCATCCACGGTAAAGAAATGACGGCTGGTATCGAAATGCGCGCCACGATAGCCAAAGCGGGGAACGTCATTGATTTCTACGGCTGGCATGGCAATATCCGCACCGACAGCCACAGGCAATGATTTGCGCAGGGACTGGATGCCATAGAATACGCCGGCTTCCGTAGGACCGGTAATCGTGATTCCGTCACCGGTAACTTTCATCTGGTAGGATTCCGGATTTTCGTTCTCCGTGCCTAATGCCAGTACGATTGCGTTTTTACCTTCTGTTCCGGCTTCAATGGCGAAATCTTTTCCGGTAGCCGTTTTCAGATAGTCTGCCAGGAATTTTGCGTTGCGTTGCATCTTCTCGTTTCCTTCCGGATAGAGAATTTTCACACTGCTCTTGAGGATGAAGGGACTTCCTTGAGCGGTTACAATTTCTTGTGGCATGGGGATGATCTGGTAGTTGGCTTCCTGTTGCGCCGATTGGCAAGAGGCAAAAAGTCCTGCTAGTGCCAGACATCCGGTTAATTTAAAGAGTTGCTTCATAAACTAAAAAATTAAGTGTTAAGTTATTAATAGATTAATTATAAGTTTCACGAATATGTTTGATTGTCAAAGGCAGCTCCTCTCCTTTCTTTATTTGGGGAGAAGTGATGACGACCGTTTTACGTTCTCCGGGAAGAAGGTCGAAAAAGTTGTCGCTGAAACGGGCTCCCTGCAAAGGAATTTCAATAAAGACATCTTTTGCAAGAGCGGGAGAAAACAATGTCAGTTCACACATGCCGTCTTTCTGTTTCATCTTGCAGGAAACGGTTGTTTCAGGCAGAAGCAGGTCTTTTGTTTTTCTAAAGAAGTATACGGTTTCGGCAAGGGTGTTTCCTGCCTTGTCTTTCAGGGTCAGTTGCATGAAACAGCGTTGCTGTTCTTCCGGTGATAGCCAGGTGTCGGTTTTTATACGGTACACGCATTGGGAAGTGTTAGCCGGAACTGTCAATGTGTTGAGTCGTATCGGCTTGCCTTGTTTCTTTCCGTCAAAGTCTGTTACTTCCATTTCCAACATCAGGTGGTCTTTGGTGTCCGGACAGTCGGAAATCAGGTAGATATTGAGGCTGTCGTTCTGCTGGATAGGATTGATGAGGATTGGAGCAAAGACTCGTTTGGCTTGGTAATGCAGGGCTTTCCAGTTACCGTAATAGTCGATGCTCGACCAGGATACTACCGGCCAGCTGTCATTCAGTTGCCAATACAGGGTACCCATACAGTAAGGACGGTTCCGGCGGTGTGCTTCCAGTCCGTGACGCATTCCTTGTCCTTGCAGTACTAGTCCGACATAGACAAAGTCTTCAAATTTTTCGGGGATGATATAGTCGCGCTCCATGTAGGTACGAATCAGGGCGTTGCCGATACTGCTTTTCTGATGAGCATTCATCACTTCCGATTCTATCTGATAATCTTCCGGAGCGGCGAAAGTGGAGATGGTCTTCATTTCCGGGAAGGACTGAAAACCGAATTCACTCATGAAACGGGGCAGGTCTGTATCGAGTGACTCGAATGTTTTTTGACCATACCAGACTCCCCAGTTATGGCTGTCTCCTATCCCCCAGGATTCAGGACGCCCCCAGTTGGCAAAATACGGGGAGCTGTGTATGTAGAAACGGTCGGCATCCAGTTCCTTAACCTTGGCTGGAAGGAGCTGATGGAACAGTTTGTCGTAGCCTCGAAACATTTCCTGATAGATTTCGGGCGGGAAGTTCTTGTCGAATCCCCAATATTTTAAGGCTTCCAGTATTTCGTTATTGCCGCACCACATCGCCAGGGAAGCATGATTGCGAAGGCGACGGATGTTATAGCAGGCTTCCGCCTCTACCCTTTTCAGAAAGGTGGGGTCGGACGGATAGGGAGTGCAGGCAAACATGAAGTCTTGCCACACCAGTATTCCGTTTTCATCTGCCAGGTCATAGAAACGGTCATCTTCGTACGTTCCACCTCCCCATACACGAATGACATTCATGTTCGCTTCGCGGATGTCGCGGAATAAGGTTTGGTAGCGTTCGGTAGTGACGTTAGTCAAGAGTGCATCCTGGGGGATGTAATTGGCTCCTTTGGCAAACATAGGTACACCATTTACTTCAAAATAGAAGGATTCTCCGTCTTTATCTTTTTCATTAACGAGGCGAACAGTACGCAGTCCTATCCGGTGCGATTGCTCGGCTACGACTTTATCTTCTACTATGATTTGAGCGGAGAAATCATACAGGGCGGGCTTTCCCCATCCATTCGGCATCCAACGTACGGGGGATGCCACTTCGGAAGGTATGGAAACATGATTGATTCCGGGCTGTAAGGTGATTGCCTGGCTGATGCTTTTTTCTGCACTTCCTTCGAATGAGGTATTGATTCTCACCTCTGCCTGAAGTGGCCGGGGGAGTATGTTGTTTATTTCTAATTCATTAGACAGGTTTGCGAGCTGGTCGGTCAGTGCGAGTTGTTTTACGTGGTAGTCACTGATAGAAGCTGCGTCATAAAAACGGATGGTCACCGGACGCCAGATGCCGCTGGTCACCATGCGGATTCCCCAGTCCCAGCCATAGCTGTAAGGGGCTTTACGGGAGAATATGCTTAAATGTTTGTCGTGATGGTCGTTGTCTGCCGGATAGTTGAATCCGTTCGAGTTATATTGAGGCAGTGTCTGCCGGATGGGGGAATGAAAATAGATGTGAAGAAGGTTTTCTCCGATACGGAGTTGGGACTTGACGGGTATGGTATAGCCGACAAACATGTTATCGGCTTTCAGCAATAGTGCTCCATTGAGGTATACATCGGCGTACGTGTCAAGACCTTCAAAAACCAATTGGGCGTCATCCCGTTTCAGTTGTTCGGGGGTAACTGTAAAAGCAGTCCGGTATTCCCAGTCTTCATTTTCCACCCACTGAATCTTTTGTTCATTGATGCCATAAAAAGGATCGGGAAGTTGTTTATGGTTGATAAGATCCTGATGAACGATGCCCGGAACCTGTGCCGGTCGCCACAGCTCCGTCCCTGCCTGGGAAAACTCCCAGCCTGTATTTAGAACGACAACTTCGGAATTGTCATTGCTCTGTGCATATGCCATACTGCAACAGCATAGTAGTTCACATGCTATTTGAGCCTTTTTTCCGATCAAATTAATCATCATAGTGGGGGCATTAGATATTAACGGATTCAAAGATATTATTTTTTCAGCAAATTTCACTGATAATTTAACAAAATATGTTGTTTTTGCACGCCACGATAAATATACGGTTTTATTCTTTTATCATATCGGATAGTTTAACCGCTATTATATCTATCATTTCATTCCTAACAAATCTGTTAATTTCACCGCCTGAAAAGTCATGTGTGCCACACTGCTCTCATATAGAATACCGATTGTCTCTTTATCAATCATCGTCAGGCAACTATATCCCCATCCTTCTGCTTCGTCGAGCATGATTTGATGTTCGGGCAACCAGGTAAGTCCTTTATCCAGACTTGCTTTTATTGTTATATGATTGCGCCCTTTAGTCGTATCCGGATTTGAAAACAACAGGAGGTCTTTATTCAAAACGTTGTCCTTGGCATCGACATGAATCAGACTGGCCATACATACCGGTTCCTGAAGTGCCTTACGTGAAGACGGGTGTTCTGTCCAGGTTTTTCCCAAATCTTTCGTTATGGCAATAGCCCGGCTTCCTCCTCTATTGTCACGCATATTCAGCATCAATACTCCCGGTTCTATTTCCGCAACTTGTGCTTCCGTTGTATTTGTTCGTGCCATATTGTGCATCTTCCACATTTTCCCCCGGTCTTTACTATACATGATTCCTGCATTCGGAACACGGGTAGAGTCTATAAACTGCGTTGGAAATACTAATGTGCCGTCGCTCATCGTTATTCCACGTCCGGGTCCTTGAAGGAGAAAATACCAGGACGGATCTTTTACCTGCTCTGTTATATTGATCGGTTTCGACCATGTTTTACCATCGTCTGTGCTCTTTGCCAATACCAGCTGTGCGGTATGGTTTATATCCATTCCCGGATGGGAGCTCCACCAGGCACGTTGATTACCCATACCATGTGTCCATGCGGCAACCACCCAGACGGTATTCGTTTGAGTATCTACCAAAATAGAGGGATCTCCTACCCCATTCTGTGCTTTAGGCAAACCGCCATACTCACCAAATGAAAGCGGAAGACGCATTTTCTCCCAGCTCTTCCCTCCGTCAGTGCTACGACTCAAACCCACATCTACATATTCCTGTAAATCGACACTACTATTATATCGGACATCGTACACTCCCAATAATGTTCCTTTATTGGTTGTCACTAATCCGGGAATACGGAAGGAAGCAGAACCGTCATTACCAGCATGACGAACTCCGACTGCCATCCGGTGAGTAATAGCTTTCGGAGAAATAAATTTACAATAAAGTTCTTTCCCATCCACTTTTACAGCACGTAAATCAGAGACTATTTTAGTATGCAAAGAGGCATCTGTTTTTATCTGCAAACTGATCCAAAAAAAGTTGACACCTGGAAATAAATTGTAATTACCTCTTAATACAACTTTTTCCGATGGTCCGACCTCTGCACATTTTATGGAATAGGAAGGATTAGCCGCCAATGTCGCACCCGGTCGATGGCTGGATATGTACTCTACAGGGGCAAAGCGATTTTTGTTTTGATCTTGTAAGGCCTCTGTTCCCCCATAATAGAGTTTGATTGCCTGAACATCCGCTAAATGGGTACTTTTATTGAAATCTAAAACTACTTCATCGAGCATCTTACTTTCCTTTGCATCCAATCGGATATAGAACAGAACATTGTCCTGCCGCTCTATCAAAACCGGGATTTGTGTTTCATGGATAAATACTGTGTCTGAAGCTTTTACGTCAAAAGAATAGCCTAATAAGACAAGGAAAAGTAAATAAAAAATTCTCCTCATAATGGGGGGTATTAGTTAGTTTAACGCGATAAAGATAAAACTTTTCTACCATAATACAGCTATGCAAACAGTTAACTTTCATTTTACCAAGTTCTGGTAGGACTAGTCAATACTTTGACCACCGTTCTGGCTCTTGTCATCATTGATAAGGTAGGCCGCAAGAAACTTGTTTATTACGGAGTTTCGGGAATGGTTGTTTCTCTGATTCTCATCGGCCTGTACTTCCTCTTCGGAGGTTCCCTGGGAGTATCCAGCCTCTTCCTGCTCGTTTTCTTCCTGTTCTATGTATTCTGCTGTGCCGTTTCCATCTGTGCTGTGGTGTTCGTGCTCCTTTCGGAGATGTATCCCACCAAGGTTCGTGGACTGGCCATGTCGATAGCAGGATTCGCTCTGTGGATCGGAACGTACCTGATCGGACAGTTGACCCCCTGGATGCTCCAGAACCTTACCCCCGCCGGAACATTCTTCCTGTTCGCCCTCATGTGCGTGCCGTATATGCTGATTGTCTGGAAACTCGTGCCGGAGACTACCGGGAAGTCGCTGGAAGAGATTGAAAGATATTGGACCCGTTCGGAATAAATATAAAACAGACCTTAATAACAATAAACTAACATCTTATAAATATGGATAGTAAGAACAACATTGGTCATTCAGCGGACATCTCTTTCACTGCTGAATTGCCCATACCAATCTATAATGGAAATAATAGTATGGATTTCGAGAAACTGGCAAGTCTGTACAAGAATGAACTTCTGGACAGTGTCCTCCCTTTCTGGCTTGAACACTCCCAAGACCACGAGTATGGTGGTTATTTCACCTGTCTGGACCGTGAAGGAAAAGTGTTCGATACGGATAAGTTCATCTGGCTGCAATGCCGTGAAGTATGGATGTTCTCCATGCTTTACAACAAAGTGGAAAAACGCAAGGAATGGCTGGATTGTGCCGTTCAAGGTGGTGAATTTCTAAAAAAATACGGACATGATGGTTACTATAACTGGTATTTTTCCCTTGATCGTTCGGGTAGACCATTGGTAGAACCGTATAATATATTCTCATATACATTCGCCACCATGGCTTTCGGACAGTTGAGCCTTGCAACCGGTAATCAGGAATATGCTGACATTGCCAAGAAAACTTTCGATATAATCCTTTCCAAAGTGGATAATCCGAAAGGGAGATGGAATAAGCTTCATCCGGGTACCCGTAATCTGAAGAACTTTGCCTTGCCAATGATCCTCTGTAACTTGGCACTGGAGATAGAGCATTTGTTGGATGAAACGTATCTGCGGGAAACAATGGATACTTGTATCCATGAAGTGATGGAAGTTTTCTATCGTCCTGAACTCGGAGGTATCATTGTTGAAAACGTGGACATAGACGGTAATTTGGTCGATTGTTTTGAAGGCCGTCAGGTGACCCCGGGACATGCCATTGAAGCGATGTGGTTTATCATGGACCTGGGCAAGCGTCTGAATCGTCCGGAATTGATAGAGAAAGCCAAAGAGACTACTCTCACGATGCTTAATTATGGCTGGGACAAGCAATATGGAGGTATCTACTATTTTATGGATCGTAACGGTTGTCCTCCCCAACAACTGGAATGGGATCAGAAGCTCTGGTGGGTCCATATCGAAACGCTTATTTCCCTGCTGAAAGGCTATCAATTGACGGGAGACAAAAAATGCTTGGAATGGTTTGAAAAGGTACATGACTACACTTGGGAGCATTTCAAGGATAAAGAATATCCTGAATGGTATGGCTACTTGAACCGAAGAGGCGAAATATTGCTACCACTCAAAGGAGGAAAATGGAAAGGGTGCTTCCATGTGCCAAGAGGACTGTATCAGTGCTGGAAAACATTAGAAGAAATAAAAAATATAGTATCCTAATTAGTTCTAAATTTAATATTATGAGAAAAATTCTGTTTTTAATTTTAATGCTAAGTTCTGTCAGTATACAAGCACAGAATTTAATTGTGAAAGGAGTTGTCTCTGATGAATCCGATGTATTGCCAGGAGTAAGTATCTTTGTTGAAGGTACGTCTAAAGGAACAATTTCAGATATTAATGGAAAGTATTCTATTGAAGTAAAGAAAGGAAGTAAATTGGTTTTCTCTTATGTCGGTTACCGGACAGAAGAACTAGTCGCAAATACTTCTGTACTAAATGTAAAGATGAAGACTGATGCTATCCAGCTAGAAGAAGCAATAGTTGTGGGATATGCTAAACAGAAAAAAGCTACATTAACCGGAGCCGTATCTTCTGTTAGTTCTGAAACTATAACAAAAAGAAGCGTAGCATCCTTATCTACTGCTTTACAAGGTGCCATGCCCGGTGTGACTATTCAGCAAACTTCCGGTGAACCTGGTGGTGATGGTGGCTCTATTCGAATTCGCGGTATCGGTTCTATTAATTCAAATACGGATCCGCTGGTTTTAGTTGATGGAATTGAAATGAGTATCGACCAAGTAGACGCCAATACAGTAGAGAGCATTTCTGTTCTGAAAGATGCAGCTTCTGCATCAATTTACGGTTCCCGGGCATCTAATGGTGTTATCCTTATTACAACTAAAAGAGGACAAAAAGGAAAAATAACAACTACGTATAGTGGCTATCTGACAATTCAGCGCCCGACTAACATGCCCGAACCGGTGGCTGCATGGGAGTATTTACAAGCAGAACTAAATGCTTGGGATAATGCAGAAATTACAGTATCCGATGCACAAAGAGCTCAACAACTGCAACAGATAGAAGAACAAAAAACATTACGTCCAGATAATTGGAACAGGTATGATACAAATTGGAAAGACGAAACGATGAAAAGTCATTCAATCATGCATAATCATAATGTAACAATTAGTGGTGGTAGTGACAAACTGACTTTCTTCGGTTCTGGTACTTATCTATATCAAGATGGTTTGATACCTAATGATAATTATAGTCGTACCAACCTTCGTTTAAATGCAGATGCTCAAATACTTCCATGGGCTAAGTTTAGTATTGAAACAGCATTAAGACAAGGTAAAAAAGTAAATCCGGGTTTGAGTACTCCCAAACAGATTATCAATCAGTCTTTATATATGTTGCCCACTCTTTCTGCTGCCAGAGAGCTGGATGGAAATTGGGGATATGGAAAGAATGGAATGAATCCTACTGCGCAGGCATATGATAGCGGAGAAAAAATAAGTAAAGGTACGGATGCTGTAGTAAACGGTACATTAACTCTAACTCCTATTAAGGGATTGGAGCTTGTTGGACAATACTCTCGTCGTCAATCCACAAGTAGAGAACGAGCTTTAATAACCCCATATACAACGTCTTTAAAAGGCCAAATTATGGGATCATATCCAACAGATGATTCATTAACAGAGAGCTGGAGCGAAACCGTTAGAAATTATTATCGTGCACAAGCTTCGTATGAAAATAAATTCTTTGACCATTATGGAAAAATATTAGTCGGCTTCCAGGCAGAAGATAATCTGAACACTTCTTTCTCTGGTGGAAAAAGGGGTTTCGACCTAGGACGTTATTATTTAGGTAATGGAGATTCTGCAACCGCAACTTCCTCTGGTGGGGCAAATTCATGGGCTATGATGTCGTGGTATGCTCGTTTGAATTACAACTATAAACAGCGCTATTTACTGGAGGTGAATGGTCGTTACGACGGCTCTTCTCGCTTTACCAGAGATAATCGATGGGGATTTTTTCCTTCGGTATCTGCCGGTTGGGTCATATCTGAAGAAAACTTCATGAAACCTACCCGTAAAGTGCTTGACTTTTTAAAAGTACGTGCTTCTTACGGCCTTTTGGGAAATCAAAACATCGGTAATTATCCTTATGCTGCAACCATTGCTACTGGATACGGATACTATTTAGGTGGTGATGAAGCAGACAAAGAATTAGTATCAGGCGTTGCCCAAACGACGTTGGCTAATTCTAATATCAGTTGGGAAAAATCAAAGCAAATAAACTTTGGTATTGATTTCAATTTGTGGAATGGTTTGTTAAGCGTTACAGCCGATTATTACATCAAAAATATTTATGATATGTTAATGAAGTTCCCATTACCATACTATGTAGGAATGAGTCCCGCGTATACCAATGCAGGAGATATGTCCAACAAGGGTTGGGAAGTGAGTGTCAGTCATAAAAATAAATTAAATGACTTTACGTATGGAGTAACATTTACTTTAAGTGACAACCGCAACAAAATTACTAATCTAAACGGACTTAATTCTCAAGATAAAACAATGGTAGAGGGTTATCCTAACAAAGGTATTTGGGGATATGTGACTGACGGATACTATAAGGACTGGGATGATGTCAATAATTCTCCAAAATTAGGAGATGCCCGTCCGGGATTTGTTAAGTATGTTAAAGTTTATCAGGGGGAAGATTCCGATCCTATGACAATTGATACTCGGGATATGGTTTATCTTGGTGACCCATTCCCGCACTTTGAATATGGCGTAACATTAAATGCTGGTTGGAAAAATTTTGATTTTACAGCATTCTTCCAAGGAGTAGGACAACGTGTAAATTACATGAGCGGAGTTGGTCTTAAACCTTTTGCCAATGGTTCAAATCTTTTCAGACATCAAATGGATTCATGGACTCCGGACAATCAGGATGCAGCATACCCGATTTTGGTTCCTGAAGCCAATGCGGGCCCTAACTATCAAAAATCTGATAAATGGGTACGAGACGCCTCTTATTGTCGTTTGAAGAATGTTGTTTTAGGCTATACTTTACCTAATTCATGGACTAAAAAATTAAATATTGGTAGCTTGAGAGTGTATGCTAGTGGACAGAATCTATTTACTATTAGTAATTTCTATAAGGGATATGACCCGGAGGTTGCATATAGCGGCTCTGTTGGCGGGGAATTCTACCCCATTATGCAAACATTTACGTTTGGTATTGATTTAAAATTTTAAATAATCAGATATTATGAAAAAAGCAATCAAATATATATTTAATAACAAGGTTCTGGCAAGTGGAGCTTTGATATTATCATTAGGGATAGCGGGCTGTAGTGACTATTTAGACAAAGAGCCTATGAGTGAATACTTATCATCCAACTTTTACAATAACGATGGTGCAATAGCACAAGGTGCTAATGGGTGTTACCAACGTCTACTGATGGACCATAGTAATACTAGTAGTATACCTTATTGTATATTATGGGATATGTATACTCCTTATGGTATCGAACGCGCAGACAATAGTTCTATCGGCGTTGGCAATATTGAGTTACGTACGAATTTCACAGTAGAACAAACGTGGTCTATTCTATACACTTCTGTAGCAAGATGTAATTCAGTGTTAGATGGGGCTAAGCCTTTTTATAATGAATTAAGTGATAAGGCCAAAACCTACCTTGCAGAAATTCAGGTTTTGAGATCTCATTATTATATTCAACTAGTTTCTTTATGGGGTGATATTCCATATTTTACATCTGCAGTCACAGAGGAACAAACAAAGCAAGTTTCTCGTACACCTTGGAAAGAAGTTGTAGATGATATATTAAAAACATTAGACGAAGCTGCGGATATTTTACCTTGGACAGCGGCCAATTATGGACGCGTCGATAAATCGGTAGCATTAGGACTGAAAGCCAGATTGGCTTTATATGCCGGTTCATGGTGTAAATTTGGTTTTGGTATGGATGGTGAAAAAGATCAGGCTAAAGCTACAGAATACTTTAAAATTGCAGCAGCAGCTTCTAAAAAAGTTATAGACGAAAGTGGACGTGATCTGGCTACTAATTATGCAGATCTGTTTACCCGGATAGGGCAACTAAAAGAAGACGTAAAAAAGGAAACAATGTTATTTATGATGTTTTCCAACCAAATTCATTCTTTTACCCAATACATGTCTCTAGGCGAACAAGTTCGCATGATTGGACAAAGTGGGCGTTTTCCTACTCAACAGTTAGTAGATACCTATGAAATGAAAAATGGTAAACGTATTGATGAAACAGGTTCCGGATATAACCCCAAGAAACCATTTGAAAGTCGTGACCCTCGTTTAAAAGAAACGGTTTACACTCATCATGACGTTATCATCGGTAATACTGGTGGAGATAATAAAATGAAATTCTTGATGGAAGTTTATAATCCTCAAACTACTTCCTGGGATAAAGACGGTAATGAAAAGTTGGTTGCCAATTTAGATTATGCAGGTGCTGTTGCTCAATATGGATATGTAAGTAGTGGCGTGGGATTTGCCTGGAAAAAATATAACCATTTTGATGATGAGGCAAACGCCAATCCGAGCTATAATATCCTGATTATGCGATTTGCAGAAATTCTTTTGACGTATGCCGAAGCAAAAATAGAACTTAATGAATTAGATGCAACGGCAGTAAATGCAATAGACCGCGTCAGAGCTCGTGTAGGTATGCCTGGTATCTTAAGTGTTGATCCGACACGTGAGAATGATCAATTAAAGATGCGTCAAATTGTACGTCGTGAACGTAAAGTGGAATTAGCCAAAGAGGCATTAATGTTATTTGATATGCGTCGTTGGAGAACAGGTGATATTCAGAATGCTGAACCCACTTATGGTTATCCGAAAGCGACAGGTGTAGATCCGGCTACAGGCAAATATCCTGATGGATATGAGCAGGCTACTCCAGATATGGTTCCTTCTTATGGCGCTTCAGGATCGGACAGAGATATCAATGATATTGCTAGTTATGCTGCATTTGGTGATAAATTAAGATCTCGTGATAAAGGTCGTAGTTGGAATAATAGGCACTACTTATGGCCTATTCCACAAACAGAGCGAAATAAATGTCCTTGGTTAGAACAAAATAAAGGATATGGTGAGTAATATCTAATGTGTTTATTATGAATAGATTAATTATTATATTATCATTACTGTTAGTGCCGGTTTTTATATCGGCACAGACTGTAGTGACAATTGAAGCTGCCAGTCCGGATCCGACATTAACTGTGCGTGGTCTTGAAAAGCCGATAGACTTATTCAATAATTCTGCCTGGGAAAAGCAAGAAAAAGGAATTGTCTTATTATCTACGGAATATAAAAAAGCTATAAAATCGACTCAAAGCACATATACAGCCGTAGTGATAAATGGAGATATGAAAGTGATTAAAGTCCTGAATGGTGTAATCTCTAAAGATGCTCAACCAGCATTTAGTGCTCCTTTAGATATAACATTGGGACAGGCAGAGTTTGCATTAATTGGTTATGATACTGATTATCTAAAGGATGGTTACCGTAAATTTCTTGCCGAGAACTTCCATGTAGGAGATGTTGTAAAGCTGCGGATTGATGGAGAAGTACATTCATTGGATAAAGTGATTGCTTTTTCCAAAGGGAGTATTCCGCCTCAAATAGAATTGGATAATGATTTCTTATTTACCGTTGTAGGAAGTAAGACTACATTAAGCGGTTGTATTGCTAATTATGATAAAAAAGCCAATTATCAGTTGTTTATAGAAAACCGAACAGAAACAAAACCAGTAGCTGTTACAACAAAGGGGCTATTTCGTAATCAGTTAACTCTGAATGATGGTACTAATTTCTTCAATTGGATATTGAAAAAAGAAGGGAAAGAAATTACTCGTAAGTCTGTTGCCATATTCTCCAAAGTTCCAAATCAACAACAGAGTGAATTGGTTATGTGGGTGGAGCAGTTTCCTAATGCAAAGGTGTTAACTAATAGAGAAGCTGTAGCCACTATGGTTAATAACGCAAAGAAAGCAGGGTTCACTTCCATTGGGTTAGATGTAAAAGGACCAGAAGGATATGTTTCTTACCGCAAAAACGATCTTTCAAAAACTCCTTATCTAACTGCAACCAAAAATCCGAATAAACAAGTGAAGGATGATGGATTTGATTTGCTGGAGGTTGTACTCCAGGAAGCACATAAGATTGGACTCAAAGTCTATACTAGTTTTAATTTCTTCACAGAAGGAAATATTACTGTAAATGATTATGCCATTCTTCATGAACATAAAGACTGGGAGGAAATAGTGCAACGCCCCGAAGACAAAGGTAAACTATTGAAAATCACAGAAAGTACAAGAGGGAAAGAAGCTGCTAAAGGTAAACTGTTAGCTTTAGCTTTTGTAAATCCTTCTAATAAAGAAGTGCAGGACTTTCAATTGTTGCGCGTGGAAGAAGTTCTAAAAAATTATGATATAGATGGTATCGTATTAGATCGCTGTCGTTATGATAATTTATATGCTGACTTTAGTCATGTGACTCGAAACGCATTTGAAGAATACCTGGAGAAAGAAGGCAAAATTTTAGAGAACTTTCCTGCTGATGCTTTCAAAATAGACAAAGAAGGCACATTAGTAAAAGGTCAATTCTTTAAAGAATGGATTACTTTCCGCTCTCAAACTATTTGTGACTTTACCGGACGTATTCGCTCATTAGTAGATAAGTATAAAACTGAAAAGAATCCGGATTTAAAAATGGCAGCTTATGTAGGGTCCTGGTATGAAGTATATTATCAAAATGGAGTAAATTGGGCTAGTAATCAATTTAAATATGATGATCGATTATCATTTCCAGATAGTGAAATCTACGGAGAAAATTACAATAAAACAAGTTACTTAAACAATTTAGACTTTCTGATGATCGGAACTTATTATAAAACGCCTAAAGAAGTCAATCGATACATTACTCTAGGGAATATCCTTACATGTGGACAAATTCCATTGTTAGGTTCAATGAGTTTGCCTGATTTAAGTGTTACCGATCAGGGAAAAGTGTTTGGGGCTTCACTAAAGAATTCATCAGGTTTGATGATTTTCGATAATTGTTATGTTGATTGGAATACTTTTTTCGAACAAATGAAAATAGCTTTTTCCATTAAGAAAAAATAATGAACATATAATACTCGTGAAAGATGAAAAAACTAATAAACTTAATATTCAGTATGATGTGTATTACTACACTCTTTACTGTAACTTTTAGCTCTTGTTCAGATGATGACGAAAACAGAGCCTATGAATCTGTGCAAATAGTAGGAGTCAAAGTGAATAATGAATTATACACACCTTCTTCTGTCAGTGCAGCAGAGACGACTGTATTGATTCCCGCCGGAGTCGATTTATCTAAAGCTAAATTACAATTACTGGTTATAAATGGTACTGCTAATTTTATAGATGATCAGGAATACGATGCTCGTAAACCCCTTGATTTAACATTGAATGGATTTGATGGAACCACTGTACAAACAAAATTGCGCATCCAATCTCCTCCTAAATTGGTATCTTTCATAATAGAAGGAATGACTGTTCCTAATAGTGACATTCATACAGGTGAAGAATCATTGATTGTCCAGGTTCCGGAAGAAACTGATTTGACAACACTAAAGGTTACCATGGAATATATTAATGGAACAATTATGGACTTTCAGAATGGTGTTACACTAGACTATACAAATCCGAGAAGTTTTAAAATAAAAGGTGTAGATGAAGAAACAATCTATACTTATGAGTTTATTATCACTACGGAAGAAGTAGGTCCTGCATCTATAAAAACGATGACGATCAATGGAGTTGAAACAGATTATGTGCTTATGGATGATAAGAATGTAGCAGTTCCGTATATTCCAGCGTTAATGGATTTTACTTCTGTAAATGTAGAACTGACTACTGGATTTGGAAATAAAATAGATGAATCTTTCACTGGACAAGGATTAAATTTGATGAATGGTAACAATAAGGTTTCAATCAAAGGAAGTAATGGGGTAACAACAGAGTTCACTATTGGTATACCCCAAATTTCTGCAGAACCTGTATTCAAAAAAGACTATACAGAATTAGCCGGATTTGGATCCGACAACTTAATTAGTGTAGGAATTAGTGACCCTTATATTATTGCCGGCAACCATTCTTCAACTAAGAAAACCCCAGCATATTTTGACTATACAGGTAATAAAATCGAAAATTTGAATGAAAAAGGGTTAAGTATTGCAGGACATGGTATACGTCTAATGGCTACAGATGACAAAGGTAATATTCTTGGAACTTCATTGGCTTTATCTGGAGATAAACCTGTATTATATCGTTGGAGTAATGTAACAGCAGAAGCTAAAGAATTTATTTCATATGATAAATCAGCTCTTGGTGAATCTGCGACTCCTCGTTTAGCTGGTATTGGCATTATTGGTGATTTAGATGGTGATGCTACAATAGTTGCTACTAAAGCACAGTCAGTAGATGTCTTTGTTTGGAAAGTTACAAATGGAGTTGTGAATCCTACTCCTCAAAAATATGCGTTTCCTGTTGCTACTCCAAGTTACTATTGGAGCGTGGTTCCGATGCCTATAGGTATGACCGGATATATGGGATTCTTTAGTACAAGTGCAACTAATGGTCTTATTTGGATGAACAGTACTATGGGAGAAGTTTCCAGAAGTTCTGGAGTTAGAACCAGTGGTGGAGATGTAATAACAATTAATGGCCGTGTGTATGTAGCATATACAGCATATTCGGGAGATCAAAAAGGTGTTATGCGCATTTGTGATATAACTGATGGTAAATATAATCAAATATTCAATTATACAATGGAAGCATCGGGGACTAATGGTAATGGCACAGCTTCTGCTTGTTTAATGGTGAAAAACAATGAACTATATGCAGTATTTGGCTGCACCGGTTCCGGCTTATACTTCTATCGTATAGCGTGTAAATAACAACTAATAAACAGGACCATACCTAATTGATATGGTCCTATTTAATCTCTTATCAATATGAAACAGAATTATAATCATATATTTTTTCTTGCTTGTCTCATTATAGGAGGCACAGCATGCTCTCATAAATACAGAACATCTTCTTCCAAGCCAATAGAAACGTTCTTTAAGAATGAAGTGAAACCTGAAAAGTTCATCGAATGTTTTCCCGGAGCCTATTATCGCAAAGTGAATTCCAGTAAGGATGTTTGGTTGGGAGTTGGAGGAACTGTTACTTTACCTCAATTATCATTCGATCAAACAAGAAAAAACGCAAAGAAACCGGGGCAATTTTTAGATAATCCATCTGTATACTTGGGAGGTAATATGGGAGATCAGGAAACGGATTTTGGATTAGCCTGGGAGGTTATTCGAGAGAAAGATGGTAAGCTATCCAAAGAAAGAAAAGCTTTTCGTCCGTTTATGAGACGCAGTGAACATATTAACGGACAAGAGCCGAATTATGCACAAGCCCCACCGGAAGATCAATATTATTGGTATCCAGGAGAAAAAGTAACAATGTATTTTCAAGTATTAGAACCTCGTAAAGTACATTTTGTGATAGAAGGAGCTGGGAAACGTTTTGAATGTGACTATGATTGTGAAGGTTATATTCCAGGCGAATTAGGCACCTTTAAACGAGTGAATGCCATTGACCAGGTTGCGAATGAAGGTAAACCGGCACAAGTTACAAAAACAAAGGTTTTGAATAGTCGATGGGATGAGAGTTATTATTTTAGAAAAAATAAAGATGAAATTGTGAAAGTTCCGATTCATGAGGGACGTTTCACAGATATGCGTTGCCCGGACACTCATTTCTTTGAAATAATATCAACTGACAAAGATCGAAAAAAAGGAGCAGAAACTATTAGTATTAATGGAAATGGATACTAATCCTCAAAAAATATTATTGATTAACAAAAAACGATGTAAAATGAAAAAATATTTATTCTATTCATTATTCGTGATTTTAGCTATGGGCTTTTACAACTGTTCCAGTAGCGACGACGGAGAACCGGAACCAGAACCAACGGATCCTATTAATACTTATTTTAAAGATGAAATAAAGCCGCAAACGAATGTTGCTTGTTTTGCAGGTGCCTACTATCATAAAGCTGTCACAAGTAAAGATTTATGGTTAGGTATCGGAGGAACTATAAAGTTGCCTACAGCTACTTTTGACGAAGATCGTAAGAATCCTGCTAAACCGGGACAATACCTTGATAATCCTTCTATATATTTAGGCGGAAATATGGGTGGACAGGAAACTGATATAGGTTTGACTTGGGAAGTTATAAAAGATGAACAAGGTAATATCAGCGCTGAAAGAAAAGCATTCCGCCCGTTCATGAGACGCACAAGTCATTCAAGTGGACAGGCATCTAACTATTCAAATGCTCCTGCGCAGAAAGAATATTATTGGTATCCGGGTGAGGAAGTCACAATTTCTATTCAGATCATAAGAAGTGGGGTTCTCAAATTTATTGTGGACGGTAATGGTAAGCATTATGAATCAGAATATGAATGTGCCGGATACAAACAAGGAACCCGTGGAGAATTCAAACGTGTAAATGCTATAGACCAGGTATCTAATGAAGGAAAACCGACACAAGCCACGAAAACAAAAGTTGAAGGTGCTCAATGGAAGGAAAGTTTTTTATTCAGGATGTATGACGGTAAAATAGTAAAAGCTCCACTTCATACAGGAAGATATACTGATATGCGTTGTCCGGATGCTATGTATTTCGATATTAATTCAACAGAAGCAGAACAGAAAATTGGTGCTGAATCTGTAGAGATTAATGGTGCAGGATATTAACAAATAGATATATTTCAAATAATAAGTCATGAATAAAAGAGCCTTCTCTCTTGATGCATTAAGAGGATATGCCATTATTACTATGGTTTTATCGGGTACCATTGCTTCAGGAGTATTACCAGGATGGATGTACCATGCACAAGTGGGTCCCCGCTCTAATTTTGCATTTGACCCATCATTTTATGGAATAACATGGGTTGATTTAGTTTTCCCATTCTTTTTATTTGCAATGGGAGCAGCTTTCCCTTTTTCTATTGGTAATAAGCTGGAAAAAGGAGAATCTAAATTAAAAATAGCGTGGGATTGTATATTACGTGGATTCCGGTTAACTTTCTTTGCTATTTTTATCCAGCATATGTATCCTTGGGTAACATCTTCTCCTCAAGATGTGCGGTCGTGGTTGTTGGCTCTATCGGCATTTGTTCTTATGTTTCCCATGTTTATGAGAATTCCGGTTAAAATGTCTAAATGGTTGCGTGGAGGGATACAACTATCTGCTTATATGTTAGGCGTTTTCATGTTACTTACTGTAAGTTATGCTAATGGAAGAGAATTCAGCCTGTCATATAGTAATATTATTATTCTAGTTCTGGCAAATATGTCTATTTTCGGTTCTTTGGCATACTTGTTTACGGCAAATAATAAATGGGCCAGAATAGCTATTCTCCCATTTATTATGGCTGTTTTTCTAGGAAGTAAAACTGACGGCTCTTGGGTGAAGGCTCTGATGAACTATTCTCCGATTCCCTGGATGTATAGTTTTTATTATTTGAAATACTTATTTATTATCATTCCCGGAAGTATTGCCGGCGAATACTTAAAAGAATGGCTACAAAACAGAACAGAGGCCGCTTTGTCTTTAGAAGAGAAAAGGAAAATCCCCCTAATTCTATTATTAACTACTGGGGTTATTATCTTTAATCTGTATGGTCTGTATACGCGTCAGTTATTATTAAACTTAGGTGGTACAGTTGTTATTTTAGCTTGTATTTATTGGCTTCTGAAAACAAGAAGTAACAACATGGATTATTGGAGAAAACTATTTGTTGCGGGAGCTTATTTACTTATGCTAGGTTTATTCTTTGAAGCTTATGAAGGCGGAATCCGTAAGGATGATTCAACCTACAGTTACTATTTTGTTACTGCTGGTCTTGCCTTTATGGCGATGATTGTTTTTTCAATTCTATGTGATATCTATAAATATCGGCGATTGACACGCCCATTGGAAATGGTAGGACAAAACCCTATGATTGCCTATGTAGCTACTAATTTGGTAGTAATGCCTATGTTGAATCTGATAGGAGTAGCATCATATTTAACCTATCTTCAGCAAAATGCCTGGCTCGGTTTCTTACGAGGAGTTATTATCACTGCATTGGCGACATTAATAGCTATAATTTTCACAAAACTTAAATGGTTCTGGAGAACATAATCGAGATATGAAACTACTAATAAAGAAAATAACGTATATCATCTTCATCCTGTGTTCCTATTGCTCTTATGGTGAAGCTAAAATTCAGCTCCCCTCTATTTTAGGTAACGGGATGGTGCTCCAACAAAAGTCAGAAGTAAGGCTGTGGGGGAAAGCTACACCTAATAAGAAAGTTACCATATATACCTCATGGAACGCACAACAGCAGGAAGTGAATAGTAATAAAAAGGGAGATTGGATAGTAACCGTCACAACTCCGGAAGCTGGAGGTCCGTACACTATTCGTATTTCAGATGGTGAAGAACTGCTATTAGATGATGTTTTGATTGGAGAAGTCTGGCTGTGCTCCGGTCAATCGAATATGGAAATGCCCGTGAAAGGCTTTCGGGGCCAACCTGCCGCAGAATCACAGAATACGATAGTAAATGCAAATCCTAATCGTTCATTACGATTGTTTACAGTGCAACGTGCATACAGTAGTATTCCAGAAGAGGATGTAACAGGGCAATGGGAAAAAAACACTCCAAAGTCTGTTTCTACTTTTAGTGCCGTAGCTTATTATTATGGCGATCAATTACAGAAAGTTTTAGGAATACCGGTAGGGTTGATTCATGCCTCCTGGAGCGGGTCTTCAATTGAGCCATGGATTAGTAAAGAAAATCTCCTGCAATTTCCCGAAGTCGATCTGACTCCGGCAGAGAATCCACAATTGAAATATGCTAATGGTACTCCTACCGTATTATACAATGCCATGATTAAACCGCTGGAGAATTATAATATTAAAGGAATGATATGGTATCAAGGAGAGTCTAATTCTGCACGGCCGGAACAATATCAGCGTTTGTTTGCTGTGTGGGCCAAGCAAAACAGAGCATTGTTCCGTTCGAAAGACTTGCCTATTTATTATACAGAAATAGCACCTGTTGCGTCACCTGTAGACCGACCGTTTCAGAGGGCCATCTTTCGAGAAGCGCAATTGGAAAGTATGCATGAAGTTTCTAATACAGGTATGGCATTCACAAACGATCTTGGTTCGGAGAAATTCATTCATGCCCCCAAAAAACGAGAGATCGGCCAGCGTTTAGCGTATTGGGCATTAGCTAAAACATATCAGTTAGAGGGATTTGAATATAGTGGTCCTATCCATCGTTCATATATGAAGAACGGAAAGATAATTGAAATTCTCTTTGATCATGCAGATGATGGACTAAACCCGGAGAATGAGCCTTTAGTAGGTTTTGAGATTGCAAGTGAAGATAGTATATTTTATCCAGCCAATGCCAAAATCATAAATGGAACCTCTCGTGTAAAAGTATGGAGTGACAAAGTGGCTCAACCGGTTTATGTACGTTATGCTTTCCGTAATTTTCTGCGTGGAAATCTGGTAAACAATGCCGGATTACCAGCAGCTCCTTTTCGGATGGACTTGCGAAAAATGGATTTTCAGAACCCTGAAAAGCTAGGATGGACCCGTGTCACTACTTTTGGGAAGTTACCCGAATACATTAGTGTTTATCATTCTCCGGAATGGATTGAAAGTACACGAACAAATGCTTATATAGCAGTTGTAGATACCAAGAAAGGAGGGAGTTTGGATGTCGGAGGTGCAGATAGTGGGGTAAAAACTCCGACAGAATTTTACCAGTCAGAAAAAAGAAAACCATCCATTGTATTAAATGGAGGATATTTTGCTAATGGAAGGACTGTTAGTCTTATATGCAAAAATGGAAAAATCTTATCTGACAACATATCTGTAGTGAATCGCTTATTGGAAGGTAAAAAGACTGCATATTACCCTACCCGTTCAGTTTTCAGTCTTTATACAGATGGGACATATCATGTTGACTGGATATATAAATCGGCTCAACAAACCTATGCGTATGATATGCCGGCCTTAAACAGCTCCACACGTCCTCCGTTATCTGTGCCATCAAAAGGCTTTCCAAAAGGGGCAAAAGTCTGGACTGCCGAAATGGGAATTGGTGCAGGTCCTATATTAATCAAGGATGGAACGATTCGTAATAGTTGGGTAGAAGAACTATTAGACGTTGCAAGTGGTATAAATCCACAGACTTGTCAGCCTCGTTCTGCGGTAGGAGTTACGCAAGACGGGAAATTGATTTTATTTGTTTGTGAAGGACGCGAACAAACACCGGATATTCCAGGTATGACTCTAGCCCAACTTGCCCGGTTAATGAGATCATTCGGGTGTGTAGATGCACTTAATTTAGACGGAGGAGGTTCGAGCTGTATGTTGATTAATGGTAAAGAGACTATAAAACCATGTAATAAATATCATCATCAACGACCGGTTGCTACTGTGTTATTTGCAAGATAGTATGATCTAAAACTATGATATGATGAAAATCTTTATTAGAATATTATTGTTATTCTACTATGTCTTTATACTATTAGCCTGTGGAGATAAAAAAGAGTCTATTTCCATAAATTATATACTTATGGCTAGAGTAACCAATATGCAAACTGACGAAATTAAAATTGCTACTCCCTCCAGGACTATTTTCATTAAATTGATAACAGGAGGAGATTTATCCAATGTACACGTAAATTTAACTTTGGCTAAAGGGGTAGAAATGGTAGAACCAGCAAATACAGAGTCCGTATATGATTTCACCAAGCCAGCTTCTGTTACTCTTAAATACAAAGAAGAGATAATAACATATCATTTTATAATAGACACTGAATATAATATTGTAGATCCGGCAACTTTAGGGTGGGTAAAATCGACCGAATGGGGAACTCTTCCCGATTATCTGGCTATATACAAATCACCTTCTACTTTAAAAGGTAAAAATGCAGTAGCTTACATTGCCGTAGCTGATATGGATAAAAAGGCAAGTTTTAGTGTACTTGGAAATGCCACAGGAGTAAAAACACTCACACAATTTTATAATGCAGAATCTGTAAAACCTGCAATTGTGATGAATGGAGGGTATTTTGCTTCCAATGGCGCCACTGTGAGTTTACTCTATAGAAACAATGTAATGTTGGCTCCTAATTTGCAATCAATGTCGCGTTCGGATGGAACCTCAAATGTGGCATTTTATCCCACTCGTTCAGCTTTTGGAGAAATAGAGAATGGCAAATTTGAGGTAAATTGGGTATATACTGTATCTTCCGGTCAAACCTATGCTTATCCCGCTCCTTCACCTAATAAGTCAGGAGTTTCCCCTATGCAGATTCCGTCAGTAAATTATCCGGAGGGAGCTTCTATATGGAAAGCTAAAAATGCAATAGGAGGAGGTCCTGTACTATTAAAAAACGGATTGTATAAAAACACATGGGAGGCAGAATTATTCGATACTGCCAGTGGTATCGGACCAACCAGTAACAACCCACGTTCTGCTATTGGTATTACTGGAGATAACCGATTGATATTTTTTGTTTGTGAAGGAAGAAATAAGACACCTAATGTTCCGGGATTCACATTAGAGGAGGTCGCTTATATTTTAAGAGATCTTGGTTGCCTGGATGCTATGAATCTGGATGGCGGTGGTTCGAGCTGTATGTTGGTTAATGGACAGGAGACTATCAAGCCAAGTGATGGTGCACAACGTTCTGTAACAACAGCAGTAGCAATAAAATAGAGGTAATTATAGAATACTAGTAATTAACCAGCCAATTATTATTTATGAGTAAAAAGTTAAGGTTTTGTTTATGTCTTTCGATTTTATTTATTAGTCTACAAAGTATAGCAAAAACAACAGAGCAAGGGATTCGGGGAGTCTGGGTCCCTGCTCCCCGTTTCACCCCTGTATTACATTCCTATCAGGGAGTGAAAGATTTTGTAAAGACATTGGATGAGTTGAATATGAATTCCATATTTCTTGTATCTTATGCGGAAACTAAAACGATATATAGAAGTGACGTGTTGATGCATTATTCTACTTATAAAACACAAGAAGAAAGCTATTTACTAAGTGGATATTCAAAGCAATATCAAAGTCCAACTAATGATCCGGTACGTGATTTGATTGATGAAGCTCATAAACACGATATAAAAGTGTTTTTCTGGTTTGAGTATGGCTTTATGGGAGAAGGACGTCCGATATCACCTAATAATCCTTTGTTAGCAAAGAACCCCCACTGGCTAGGAATAGACAATCAACAACACCCTGCTAATTATAATCAACATGATTACTATTTCAATGCCTATAATCCTGCCGTGCAGAATTTCTTAATAGAACTTATAGAAGAAGCATTGATGCTTTATCCTGATTTAGATGGTATTCAAGGAGATGATCGCTTTCCCGCTATGCCTCGGAATTCCGGATATGATACCTATACAGTTTCTCTTTATCAGTCACAACATCAAGGGAATAATCCTCCTGTAGATTATAATAATTCGGAATGGGTACATTGGCGTTTGGATATTTTAAATACCTTTGCAAAACGATTATATAAAAGAATCAAAGCAAAGAGCCCAAATGTAATGATTAGTTTCGCCCCGAACCCCTATCCTTGGTGTGAAGAGAATCTGATGCAGGAATGGCCTCGTTGGTGTAAAGAGAAAGTTTGTGACCTGTTAGCTGTTCAGTGTTATCGCTATAGTGTTGACGCTTATCGTGCTACGGTTTCAGAAGTTTTGAAGTATATACATCAGAATAATCCAAACCAATTGTTTGCACCTGGCATGATTTTGATGGAGGGAAGTAATTCCAAAATGTCTCCGGAACTATTACAAAAGCAACTTCGTATAAACCGGGAGTTGGGGATTAATAGTGAAATTTATTTTTATAATAAGGGGATTGATAATCCTTCTGTCAGGAAAGTCTTAAAACAGACATATCATCAGAAGATTAAATTTCCAGAAAATTAAATGCTATGATAAGATATATTTTAATTGGACTTTTACTTTGTGGACAAGCCATAAGCTTTGCCCAGATAATATACTATGATGCATCAAACTTCCCTCTATTAGGAAAAGCAACAGAAAACAATGGAGCACGATATGAAAGGTTTCCAGACTCATTAAAAAACATATCACGTCCTCCTCTCTGGTACTTGAGTCGTAATTCGGCAGGAATGGCAATACGATTTCGTAGTAATTCCACTCATATAGCTGTGAAATGGGAGAATCTCTTCAATAATCATATGAATCACATGACTGATACGGGAGTGAAAGGACTTGATTTATACTGTTGGGAAGGTAATGGAAAATGGAGATTCATAAACAGTGCCCGTCCGAATGGAAAAACAAATCAAGCAACAATCATTGCTAACATGCAACCGGAAGAGAGAGAATATATGCTTTATCTTCCTCTCTATGACGGTTTGGTTTCCCTATCTATAGGGATTGATTCGTTAGCTACTATCGATCAGCCTTTAATTGATTATCCGATTCGCCAGAAGCCGATTGTATTTTATGGAACCAGTATTCTTCAAGGAGGTTGTGCTTCACGTCCCGGAATGGCACATACAAACATTATATCAAGAAGACTGAACCGTGAATGTATCAATCTGGGATTCAGTGGAAATGCACTTTTAGATTTAGAAGTTGCCAAAGTGATAGCCGAGGTAGATGCCAGTGTTTTTGTTTTGGACTTTGTGCCTAATGCTTCTGTAGAACAGATGAAAGAACGTATGGAGACATTCTATCGTATCATTCGTAGTAAACATCCGGATACGCCAGTTATTTTTATAGAAGATCCTATTTTCACTCATACACTTTATGATGAGAGAATAGCTAAAGAAGTGCAAAGAAAGAATGACACATTAAAGGAGATATTCAATCGGCTAAAAAAGGAAAATGAGAAGAATATCAATTTAATCTCTTCAAAGAATATGCTGGGAGAAGATGGAGAAGCCACAATTGATGGTATTCATTTCACAGATTTAGGCATGATGAGATATGCAGATTTAGTTTGTCCAATCATTAAGAAAGCAATCAAATAAAATAGTGACGCTATCGGCTCGGTATAGCGTCACTATATGAAGCTTATAGCAACGCTATCCTATTGACATAGCGTCACTATTTTTAATACTCCTAATAGATGGCTTTTTATATGTTATATCGGTAAAAACAAATCTCCAAATATCAAAATGGTAAAATATCATTTTGGTATTTGAATGATGCTATAATTGAATTTATTCAGCTTGTTAACTGGACATAGAAAAGAATCGCGTAGATTAAGCATTAGTATTATTCAGAAATTAAAGAAATCCTTCCTTTATAGAGCACAATCATTTCTATTTAATATCATGCATTACATAGTGAATATATTTATCAATCTTTTCGTGCTTTTTGTTTAATAAAACAAATTCATCAAAGCACTTCTAATAAATCAATAAATCATGTTTTTACGAGCAGAATATGCTTCCTTTTAAATGTACGTGACGTTTCTTTAAAACCAACCGTGTGTTTCTTTAAAACTAACCGTACGTTTCATTACAATCAAGCGTGTGTTTTTCTATAATAATACGGTAATTTATATGCAAATGACCGTTCTTTTATTCGTAATTATGCATATAAATACCGTATTTTATTGTTTTCTCTTTTTACTTTCTCTCATTTACAAAAAGTGAGAAATAATAAAATCAAAGAAAGAACGACAATATGTCGATCAATTTGATATAAACTAATCATATTGATATTTATGTTCTCCAAAACCACTTGATTTTTGTGAAGAACATAGTTACTAAAACAGCTAAAGAAGTAAGGATTGCTCCCTGAAGAAATCCCAACCAGGCATTTTGTTGAAAATAAGATAATAATGAAGCAATTCCAAGTATATTAGCCAATGGCATAATCAACAAATCGCCGACCACATAAGCTATCATCGGATTCTGACCGGACATCACCAAAAAACGAGTACTTTTCACACACCGGAAATAATCACAAACGATACTTAGAAATAAAAGAGCTAGAAAAGCCAGTCCGGAAGTGACAAAGAAATAACTAAAAGTAGTTGGATCTTTTTTAATACCATCCTGGAAAGGCTCAAAGCACAAACCCAGAAGAAGTAAATATGCCCCTGCGTTAAACAACTTTCTCCATAATAAAGCTATTCCATCCACTTTACGTGGAAATATACACTTACCAGCTAATAACAATAAAACAGTAAACACAAGGTTGACAACCAAATTACGAGTGTATAGACCGTAAAGATTGCTAATGATGATAACAACGGATAATATCATCAACATAATACTCATTTTACGATAAGGAGATGTAGCATAATCATCCGTCTCTTTTTGATATGCTTTCATCCACTCCGCTAAGTACTCCCCGGCTATACTGCCGGGAATAACGATAAATAAGTATTTCAAATAATCAAACCGATACATCCACGGCAGAGGAGTATAATTAAATACACTCTGTGTCCACGAACCGTCAACCGTACTCCCTACTATCATAGCCATCAGCAATATCAGAATTCCTAAACGCATCCAACGATTATGCATTGTGAAAATGTAAAGGATAGAACCGAAAATAGCCATATTAGCCAACAGCAAAATGATAATGTTGCTGGAGAATAAGCTGAATGTTTTCCCATCCGCATAAGAAGTGGTAGCCAACATAATGGCAGCGACAATGTAAGCTCCCACTTTTATTGAAATATGTACCCAATCCGGCATTTTCAAAGGAATGCGCATGAACATGGGAAATAGAACAGCAAAACAGAGTATAGCCAGCAGCCATGCTCTGATATCCTGCGGAGAACTTAACATATACGGATAAAAATGCTGGATGAAAATAGCAAAGAAAGTCAACTGAATCCCCCGTTTGACAGCTTCATAAACAAGTTTTAATTTTGAATCACCTTTTTCAGCACGCTTCCTTATGGAAAAAGGAAACGCGGCTCCCATAGCGAACAGGAAAAAAGGAAACACAAGATCTACCCAAGTAATACCGGGCAACAGAGGATTAAACACATGATCTGGCGGAGGCGTTTGAGCATGACTCATCCAACCGGGAAGAACATGCGTTACGATGGTAGCCGAAAGCACCATCGTAATAATTGCATATCCCCGTAAGGCATCTAAAGCTAAAGCTCTGTTGTTCATAAAGCTCCCCCCTCGCGCATTCCTTTTTCTACTTCTTTCCAAAGATTCTTTTGGATGATGTGTACTATATCGAATACCATTAGTCCATCCGATCGACGAAGGTTCATCTCTATTGTTTCGGATAATTTCCCCGGATTATCATAGAACTGATCCACCAAGATGCCGCCCATAAACTTGTTGTCTTTAAGAATCTGACGCAAGTGCTGACAGGAACCTTCTACACAGTACCATGTACCGGCTTGAGCCTGCGAATCTGTCTCGTTCCAGATGTTGCGGTTCGTTTTCTTGTATTCCTCTATCGTTATGTCTGTATAGTAATTTCCGGTTGCATACAAATCGATCAGTTCCGCGTATCCATAATTTTTATATTCGGGAGTGGCCCAACTGAAGTCTTTAGCCGGATCATACTTTTTGCTGGCGAAATTAACTCCCACTTCATAGTAAGACGGATACCAAGCTCCGGTATATGTGCCGAAAGAAACTTTTGGATTGGCGGCTTTCACTTCCTTACGTGCCAATGCCATAAAATCAGTAATGTTTTTCGTTCTCCATTCCATCCATTTCTGGAAATACTTTCCCGGTTGTGTGATAAACTTCCCATCCGTATTCTTCTTCCAAACAAAAATATCTTCGGGGAACTTCGCCACTTTCTTACCTATATACGCTTCAAACTTTTCGCGTGAAAGCGGTGAGAAGTCGGCTGTTATACCATCATAGCGTACGCGGTCGAGCATCAAGCCATCCAAATCAGGGTATTTGGTCACTACTTCTTTCAGTACATTTAGAATATGCGCACGATACTCCTCATTCAGAGGGTTAATCATAGCACCATATTTTTGTTTTTCTTCCGTAATCGGAATAATGCCTTTATCGGGAGTATATACCATGGATGCCCAGTCCGGATGTCCACTATATACCATTCCACGATCGAAATAATTGTGTCCGGCACAGAATACATTTAATGAAGCATGAATCTCAAGACCCAATTCGTGCCCTTTTTTAATGAAGTATTGCAAATAATCAAAATTCCCGGCCTTTGCGCCTTTCCACTCTTTCATTTGTGGGGCAAACTGACTTTGATAAAGTACTTCTCCCGTAATGGGCCGTATATCCACTATTGCATGAGTGAAACCTACTGATTTGATTTTCTCCAAATAATAGTCAATCGAGTCTTTATGGCTGAAACGTTCGAAGTTAGCTTCGGCATCGAACCACATTAACGCAGGTTTCTTTTTGATTACAATCCGGAAAGGAGAAGCAGGAATAGCCGCATTATTGCATAATTCTCCCAACATATAATTCCGGAAACAATAACGTACCTCTATGGGGGCATTGATCGAATCATTCCAGACCTTTACAGTAGAGGAACCATTGATAATTTCCGCTTTGGCCGGTCGGAATATACCATCCGTCCCCACTATTTCAAATCCTTTCACGTTTTGATTTTCCGGGATCAATCCTTCTTCACCATGTTCAAAGTCTATTTCTACTACATTCCTTTTTACTCGGTGGGATTTGTATATAGGACCGGAATATTGAATACCTTTACGATGATACGTTTTTGCCAATGCCCAATAAGCCAGTCGTTCACCGACCTTTATCTTATAGGGCGAATGAATAAAGTTTTCACTCCCGGCATCACCTGTGGTCACCATTCCAACATTTGGAACAGCTGACATCAACTCCAACTGACACTGGCGGAACCAAGCCCAATCTAGTTTATCATTGCCTTCCGATTTCCATGGTGCAATCTGTACGTAATAAAATGGCATTTGGGGATTGTTGAAGAATGTTCTCCATTGAGAAACCATTGCAGGAAATAATCTCTTATATAATCCGGGATCGGGTGTGTTTGCTTCACCTTGATACCAAATCACTCCTTTAACAGGAAATCCTTTCCATGGATTCACCATTGCATTCCACAATAATGTAGGAGTCCCTGCCGTCCACCCGAACTCTCTCTGTATTACATCAGGCAATGCTATTTCCGGAAAGCCCGATAAAGTCTCTTTATTCATCCAAGCCTCTATTTTTGACATGCTCCAGGAACAATGTATCAGACCGACAGGAACATCCAAAGATTGCTGTAACTGATTGCCAAAGAAATAGGCAGTTGCACTGAAATCAGCAACATCTTCCGGAGAGGCTTCTTTCCATTCTCCGTCCACCCCAGCTTCCTGTGGAATGGTACTCCAGGCATTTTTTACAGTATAGAGACGCAGTGGACGTTTGGGATTAGCAGATACAATGTATGGCTGGGAACCAAACACAGGCTGTCCACGGAATCCTTTCACTGGCATTTCCATATTCGACTGTCCGGAACAGAACCAGACTTCTCCTATTAAAATATTCTGCAATGTGAGGTCCTCTCCATCCGAGAACGTAATACTATACGGACCTCCAGCTACCGGTGTTTGGAGAGAAAGTTTCCATTCACCTTTTGCATCAACATTCGTTTGGATTTTTTTATTATTCCATGAAGCGGTAGCCTGCACACGTTTTCCCGAAGTCGCTGTTCCGGAAAAAGTAACTTCCGATTGTTGCTGTAACACCATATTATCCCCCCAAATGGAAGTAAGGGTTACTTTCGCTTCTGTTTTCAGGAGAAACGAGAAGCATATCAATAATATAAAATATTTGGCTTTTAACATATGATTCTTATTTGTTTTCGACAGCTTCAGTATACACATTGCCGAAGCGATCTGTTACTTTCACTTCTATTCTAGCATTTTTATTACGGGGAGTAGCATGAAATAGATGTTCGGTAAGAACTGGGGAAATCCATTCATATTTCACCTTTTCTTTGTCAGAACAGATTGCTTTGGCTGCAGGATCATATCCTTTGTAGCGTTGCATTTCTCCCATTCGCTTTCCGTTTTCATACCATTCCACTTTCCACTGTTCATCCCAGTTCCATACGTTAGCAATAATATCGGAAGGGTACTCGTCAGATGATCCGGCCTGATATACATGTAATTGATGCTCTTTCGGGTAGCCTGCACTTTTATATAGCCATTTCACTTGGTTCCCGTCTACTTCATATACCCCATATCCCCTCGGAGTACCATCCACATTAATATCTGCACGCCACCAAGTACCGCATACGGCAGCTGTGTTATGTTCCATTAATGAGTCATTAAAACATACGTTTACATTAAAATGTGTATGTCCGGAAATGATGTGGGCATTATAACCTTCCAATAATTTATATAGTGCAGCTGTATTGACCGTTTCATCTTGATCTAGCGTGTTATATCTTAGCTTCTTCTGAAGACTGGAAGGAATGTGCATCACTACAAAGACAAGTTTGTCTTTGGGCACATAAGAGAGGTCTTTCTCCAGCCATTGGAAAGTACGTTCATCAATGTAACCTATATATTGATAATCACGGTTGACATAAAAGCAATTGTCAAGCACGATATAATGAGCATTACCTTTATTTAATGAATAGTAGATAGGACCGAAATAACTTTCGAAAGTGCGATAAGAATATTCAAAAGTACGCCCTCCATACGTCATGTCGTGATTACCAATTGCCCGATAGATGGGAATCTCTAATGATGATACCGTATCTATATAGGAAGGATATAAAGAAGGAGTATCTCCTACGATATCCCCACAATCTATGCCGAATACTTCTTTTTTGCCCATATACGGACGAATATATTCTTTCATATCTTGCAGATATTTAGCATAAGCCTTTACGTCATCTTCGGAAGTAACCTGCGCATCTGCCTGCACCAAAAACAAATGATTGATCTCATTTTGCGGATTTCTTACCAATTCGAAGTCGTAAATATCTTGCTTGGCCGGATTCAGCTTCTGATAGAATAAAGGTATTGTTTGTTCTGTTTTCGGTAAATATCCGGAAGGAGTGGATAAATAAATGAAACGAACATCCCTATTAGGGGGGAGAGTATATTGGCCTTGCTGGTCAGTCAAAACACAGTCTATTCCGTCGGTCACTACTACCCCCGGGACTCCTGTCCCATTACAGGTTACTTTCCCGCGAATAGGGTTAGAAGGAATCTGGGCTTGTAAATTCAAGCCCAGACCTATTAATAAAAAGAATTGTAATAAATATATTTTCATAATTAGTTGGTTAGTTCAAACCTCATTCTTCGATAGATTCCAGATATTTATCAAAGCCTGTTTTAAAAGCGTTCCAATAGTCGTATTTCTTAACGTGGCAAAGGTCGAAGGCAAAGAAGCCGTCACTATTACTGATACAAGCATCAATAGCATCCGGAATTTTTGCAGATTGTCCTCCGTCAGTCCATCCGGTACTGTTACCGATATCTGGTCCGCCTGCAAAAGGTACATCTCCTTGTAACAGTTCACGTCCATTCTTACAAAAACCTTCCATGGTCCATTCGCCACTTCCATATATATTGTTCACGGAAGCATAAGCACCCAAAAAGATATAGTCCAAATGGTCCGCATATCCATAATTCTTATAATCGGAAGTAGCCCATTTCGGATAATATGCGGAGGTGTTGTATTTAGGGCTGGCCCAGTTCACGCCTGATGTATAGTATGTTGAATACCAGGCACCAACATAAACTCCAAACTTGATATTGTTATTGACAGATTTAACTTTCTCGCGTGCCTTTACTATGAAATCATGAATAACTTTCGCTCTGAATTCCAACCACTTCTTAAAATAAACAGGCTGGTCAGAAGGTATTTCATCCGTACCGGGTGCCATAATATCTGCCGGGAAGTTTGCTACAGTTTCACCGATGTATTCTTCGAACTTCTGTTTGGAAATATCTGAAAAATCGCTTTCTAAGCCATAGTCATCATAACGACAACGATCCAATATGATGCCATCCAAATCATATTTAGCCAAGTCGGCCAACAACTGTAAAACAAAGTTTTGTACATCATCATTAGCGGGATTGAAAAATTTCGCTCCATAATCAACTCCATCATCCAACAAATCCATTGTATTCGTTAGCCCATCAGTCAGATTAGCTACACTTGCCCATCCTTTTTTTGATTCATCACGGAACAAGACTCCATCATGTCCTAAATTATACGGACATAAATAGCCTCCTACAAATGTATTGATAGAAGCATTTACTTTTAATCCTTGTATACGAGCCTCATCAATAAATGCCTGTAAATAATCCCAAGTTTCCGTCCTTTCATAATAACTATATCCGGAATTACCCCATACATCCATACGTTTCACCTGATCTACAACATTAGTATTGAATAATACATCTCCTGTAGTGGGACGTACATCGACAATAATATCAGTGAATCCTGCCGCTTTTATCTTTTCCATATCTTTGGCTATGTTTTCCTTACTATTGGCATAGTCAGGAAAATTAGCAGCCGCATCAATCCAAATATATCGTGGCTTAGCTTCTGCAACATCCGGCTCGTCCGGCTTTTCTGTCGAATTATCGTTCCACGGCCATCCGGGAATTCCATCAGAATCATCACTACAGGAGGTTATTGTAACTGCTCCCAAGAAAGTCAGTATTAGTATTTTTAGAAATTTTCTCATATCATACTTGTTTTATTAGGTAGATACTGCCTGATATATCCGCAGTACATTTTTTATTTAAGAGTGACTACTGATGCTACGGATCTTTCGTCTCCGCTGGAGTCACTTGTCTTGATAGTCTCTTGCCCATTGACTAACATGCAACTGGAACCACCGCCATCCAAATTGATAGCATCCGTACATCCCAGTGTTTTCATGATATTAGCTACATTTTCGGTGGTCATACCGGCAACTCCCGTTGTCATTCCATCTCCTTCACACACAAAAAGAATCATTTTCTTATCATTGGTGATACCAATAGCCGAACGAGGTCTGTTCGCCGTGGCGCCAATATCTGATAAGATTTCTTCTTCGTATGTATTCTTTATGTTTCCATCCAACAGAAGTACGGGGCCACCGCCTATTCCTGTTTTAGCATTTAAGACAGTTCCTGTAGACGGAAAATTTTCGTCAGGAGTTGTTTCTGATTTTACCGGTGAGGGCTCTGAATACCAATAAGTAACATTGGATAGTGTTGTGTAAGTCCACATTGATTTGAATGAGCCATCATTCATTTCACAGAATGCAGCTAATACAGGATACCAGAATGGACCGTTAGTCCAATCTTCTGCTGTTACATCATTGTTCTTACACACCATTTCACCGTTACGCCATATTAGGCTTAATGAACCCTCATAGAAGAAACCTCCATTGATTACAATCGTGGAATTATTTTCTTCATAAAATTCTTTTGGCTTTTTCAATCCTGTTTTTTCTCCTAATACACCAAATGTTGCTTTACTCATATCACCCACAGCAATATAAGCTATCGCCTTTTTGCCTTCCAATATTTCCGGTGATTTATATACGTTGATATGTTCAGGTAAAGTTCCATAAGTGTCTTTTACATTAGTCCAGCCCAAATTTACAATATCAGGATTGGCTTCAACAGGTTCAGTTGGAGTCTCCGGCTCTGCCCATGGCCAATCCGGAATATCAGTGTTATCATCACCACATGCTATAATAAAAGGTAGTAATAATAACAACCATGACATTTTTTTCTTTGTTGACATATAGCTACTCCTTTAAATGATTTACAGATTTCTTTATCCCATATATGACGAGTAAATACTTTCTCATCATATATGAGATAAAGAGATTAATTATTTGTCGATACAATCAAATTCATATCCTCCGATAACCTTACAGTTATTATCCACATAGTAAACACGGAGTTTATATCCATCGGTTGTCGGTGCAAGCAATACATCGCCTGTTGCAGCTACACCATCAGCTGAATTGTATGAGGAAAGTGAAGGATTGAATGACAAAGCATCTGAACTAGACACTGTACCAGTGAATGAACCGTCTGATGTTACGTCATACATATATAAGCATGGAGTTCCACCCCATTGCGGGAAGTGAGCTGTACATACCAATACAAGATATTGTGCATTATTGAAGCTCCTTGTATCTAGACAGTTGTTATTCATAGCCCAAGAATTGCCATTATCGGAGTCTTCCAAAGATTTACTTGCATTATTATTTGCTCCATTCACCCAGTAAAGTATGTTAGGATCATAGTATGACAAGAAATAATCACTTTGAGCAGTAGTTCCTTTAGTCACAACTTTAGTGTTTGATGCGGGAGCTGCCCAATTACCTACACCATTCACTGTTACTACTTGAGGACTTCCCAATACACCGTCTGTTATAATCCAACGAACAAACTTATTGGAACCTGAACTGGCTGTTCCGTCACAAGTGGCAATAATAGAGGCATTAGTATTAATATCTCCTTGAACAGACACTTTCGTACCCATATCTAACCCTGTATCATTAGTATAAGTAGTCAATAAAGTTGGAGCAGTCGTAACAGAAGAAGTCTTATAGATTGAGAAAGACTTGCCATTAGTAGCCTTCGTTGCTAATAATATATTTCCCCTACTATCACTTGTCATACATCCTAAAGATGCAACACTCACACTACCCAAAGTTACATTACCAATCTTATTTCCCGTAGATGCATTGTAATATGCAGGAGTTGTGATACCATCACCCAAGCAAACTACCAGATTATTTCCGGAAACAGCTAAAGAAGGTGCATTTGCTCCAGTCCAAGGTAAGCCGATAACTCCCATATCCAATTTAAATAATTCTGTCTCACTACCTTTTCTATATCCGTAAGGAATCTTATCCGGTACTGCTTTTTGAATAGTATAAGTTTGCTTTGTCACTCCATCGTGAGCAATCACTGTAAGCTCAACAGGTGAATTAAAATTAAGAGGCTCTGTTTTAGGATCCGGTGACATGGTCGCATGAGCCGACAGTGAATAATCTGCCAAGCAAGAAGATAAATCTTCCGCGGAGATTAAAGATACAGTTTTGTGGTCTTCATCAATAATACCTGTAATGTCTTCAGACGGTATTGAGAAACTTAATAACTGACACTTAGTAGACTTAACTCTTTCGCCTGTGATGCAGATTTGTTTCTTATATCCTTGAGCGTCTGTATAAGTGAAATAATTCTCTTTAGTCAGATCGAGAATTGAAAGAACCGGTTCAATAGTACAGTTTGGTGCCAACTTTGCCTGAATCCTCATCGCTTTCATATATTCTGAAGTTTCATTATCACTATTTTCCGGATAATACCATGGCATAGGAATTACATACTTATCTACAGAAGCATCTGCAATAGTATATACCACAGCCTCTTTATCCACGTATGGCCCAGAAGTAAAGAGTGCAGTCAAGCTCGTGATTCCCTGTCTGTCCGCAGTAGGAAGCACATATTCCGGATCCTGGCAAGAACTCGTGAGAGCCAAAATCCCTAATAATAGATATAGTATATTCTTTTTCATAATGTTTTCATTTTAGATTTATTGCCATTCTGCATATTGAGTTACCGCACCGTTATTGTCCAACTCTGCCTGTGGCATTGGGAAACGATACATCTTAGTCGGGAAATTACGATCTTTATCATCACATTCTGTATAAATGTAAGTGAAAGACCCATTTGCATTTTTCTCTATTTTCATTCCATGAAGACGAATACCGGTAAATGCTGTCGCAGATAATTTCCAACGACGCATGTCCCAATAATAATGTCCTTCATAAGCAAGTTCTACTTTGCGTTCCTGACGGATGGCTTTCATTAAATCATCCCCACTTTTGTCTGTGTAAGACAATCCCACTCTGTTACGAATATCTTTTATGTCTTTATTTGCCTTATCCGTATAGCCATTCAGATGATAACATGCTTCTGCATGATTCAGTAATACCTCTGCGTAACGAATTTCTGTCCATGGCTGTGTACTGGCTTGTATGGAAGTAAAATTATGAGCTTCATCTACCAGTTTACGTAAATAATACCCGGTAGTAGAACGTCCTTCCGGTTTGGCATCTGTTTTCCATGCAGCCCAACCATCAGTACCGTTTACGAAAGATTCTATCGGTCTGCCTTTCCATGTTGCTCCATTATAGAGAATGGTAGCTTTAAAACGTGGTTCCAATTTGGCATAAGGAGGAGTCGTTGTAGTACCTTCAGCAGTATGCCATGCACTCCAATCGGGGAAGCCACTACCATCTGCATATTCATACGATTCAACCATTTCTTGTGTCGGGGTACCGAATCCTCCGGTCATGGAATTGCCGTCGAGCGCTTTATCACCTCCAGGAACCATATATCCATCAAAGTCATGAGTCACAGTGGAACTCTTATCATAACAATATTGTAGAATGGCTTCTTTGCTTCCTGCTTTAAAGGCATTTGAATAGTCTTCTTTTGCTTCTAATTCATAACCCATTCCCATCACCTTTTCAGCTGCAATACGAGCGTCATCCCATCTTTCCGCATACAACATAGCTCTCGATAACATTGCATAAGCAGCTCCGCTAGTTAAACGTCCGTTAGGAGTTTTATCAACAGGCAAATGTTCACCGGCATATTTTAGATCATTATATACAAAATTCCATCCGTCGGCTTCCGAACTAACTGGCATATCCTTTTTTATATTATCCAGATTCTCATCGTATATAATCACTTCTTTATAACGCTTTAATAAATCTGTATAGAGATACCCTCTGAAGAAACGCATTTCAGCTTCCAAGCGTTCTTCATCAGCCTGACCAAATGAAGCATATTTCTTTAATTTGTTGATACCTTCATTGACACGGCGCACATATTCGTACATCGTCCCCCAGTTGCCAAGGTAAGTACTAACATAATTCACTGTGAGAACAGAACCTCCATAAGCAATTTCACTAGGTATCTGACATTTAGCCATATAATTGTAGGAACCATATTTAAGCTGATCTGTCAGAGCTTCTGTCATTCCTGCCAAACATTGTCCATCCCTGTAGACTCCTAAATAATCTATATAGCGATAGAAATCGTTGACTGCCTGTTCTGCATAGTCGAGTTTACTCCATACAAGTTTATCTGATGCTCTGTCTGTTGGAGTCATGTCCAGATAATCACTACATGAGCCAAGCCCTAAAGAGGCTCCCAACAATATGATACTTAATACTTTTGTTTTCATAATAGAACTTTTAAAGGTTTAGAAAGTCAAAGTTATACCGCCCATAATGGTGCGTTGTTGAGGATAGTATCCGTTATTTACTCCCGGAGATTCAGGATCGATTCCATCAGGAAGACCGGAAATCGTGAATAAATTAGAACCTTCTACATAAATTCTAAGATTCTGAATACCGACAGGACTCATCCATCTCTTGGGGAATGTGTAACCCAATTGTGCGGATTTGAGACGAAGGTATCTACCGTTACGCAACCAGAAAGTGGAAGCTAATCCATTATCTCCTCCGTGTCCTTGATTACCCAGTGTAAGTCGTGGGAATGTTCCATTCGGATTTTCTACTGTATATGCATTCTGAACCAGATATAGTGGTGAGTTGGCTCCTTCTTTAAATGCCTGTGTCCAGACTGTATTATCGTCATATCCATTGTAATAAGTTCCTGTCAACGATACATCAAACAGTGCACCTCCAGTAAATTGTGCACTTAAATCGAATCCATTCCAAGCACAATTCAGGTTCAAACCGTAAGTTAATTCGGGACGATTGCCACGTCCAACACGTGTTCTGTCATCTTCGTCTATTTTACCATCACCATTTAAATCTCTGTATTTGATATCACCGACATTAGGACGAGTGCCATACCAGGCTGAATTGTCTATTTCTTCTTCCGAACGGAATAAGCCATCTGCAACCCACACAACAGAAGCATCAACACTACGTCCTGTGCGTTTTCTCCACTCTACTGTGTTCGGACTATCTGGATAACGGAGATAACGGTTTCTTGCAAATGTCAGATTGAAGCTTGCGCCATAGGAGAATGGCTTACCTGCCAAGTTTAATTTATTACGATGACTCACCGTTACTTCAACGCCTTTGCTATCCACCTTATTATAGTTGGCATAAGTATAATAATATCCTCCCATAGATGGCGGGTAATCGCCTCCCATTGCTGTCAAAATATCATAGGTATAATTATAGAATGCGTCAAACTCCATTCCCAACAGACCATTCCACATCGTAAAGTCAAATCCTGCATTGTAGGTTAAGGTGTTCTCCCAAGTTAGAGTAGGATTGGCAATTACAGAGGCGCGTAATGCTTGCATTACTTTTCCATTCAGAATTGTCTGGTATGCATTTTTGTTACCATCCATCAAATTGTAAGTACTAAGGAAAGCATACGGACTCACTGCATCGTTTCCTAATAAACCGACAGATGCACGTATCTTCATATCATCCAGAAATGTCAGACTAGACATAAAATCTTCTTTAGATATTCTCCACGCTACTGACGCTGACGGGAAGAATGCCCAACGTTTCCCACTAACATTGCCGGCAAATTTGTAAGAACCATCATATCGACCTGTAAACTCTGCCAAATACTTATTGTCATAGTCATATTTCAAACGAAAAACATAACCAATACTACGGTTTGCATCACTGTATCCCGAGATTGGAGAGTCTGCAGGTTGTCCAAAGCTCAATTCCGGTAGTTCAGAGAAACTCATGTTTTTATTATAGCCGGAGAAACTGTTTTCTTTATAATCCCGGATTTCTGCCAATACCATTGCTTCTACATTATGTTTTCCGAAGGAGCTTGCATAGTTTATACTTCCTTGGCCTACCATTTGATGAGAACTATACTGTCCTTCACCTAAATTTATTCCATTTGCTGTGCCGCGAGGATCGTCTGCTTTAGACCAAGTCCAATCTGCTGTCGAAGTCGGCATTTTATGTATATATGTGGAGTAAGGCGTATTCAAATTCTTATTATGAGAAGTTGTATAGTCATAAGCTCCGGTTACTTTTACACTCAAACCTTTAACCCAAGGCACATTGTATTGCAATGAGATGTTGGTCTGCAAATCAAAGCTATTGGTATGCTTGTATCCGGATTCATAAATAGCAGCCAACGGACTGTTGGGCAGACTTGTGTTATTCTGTGTAGTAGCAGTATAAAGTCCGTCATATGTTTCCGGCAAATAGGGATGCATCATTATAGTCTGATGAGCTACTGACAACCAACCTTGTTCACCCAATTCGGAATTAGAATCCGTACCGCCTGAAGCATATCCCGGAGTTTCACGTTTACCGACATTTCCTGCAATACCTAAACTTAACTGGAAGTTCTTAGCCAGTTGAGTCTCAAGATTAGTTCTTAAATTGTATCTCTTGTAAGAGAAATTGTCAATGTTACCTTTTTGACCTAAATAACCCACAGAAGCAAAGTAACGCATCTTATCACTACCTCCCTGTATTGTTACATTGTGTTTCTGATTAATACCGGTTCCGAATACTTTATCAATATAGTTAACATTATCCCATCCGTCAGTAGGATCACCATTCAACATAGCTTCCACATTCGCCTTTGTAAAAACGGGATTATATTGACTAATGTTTGAAATGCTTCCATTAGCCATTTTATCCATCATGTCAGCCATATTATAATAATATGCAAATTGAGGTCCATTCATAAACTGCGGAAAGTTTGCATTCATAGATGCTCCTATTGAACCATTATAAGTGATTTTGGATTTTCCTTCCTGACCTTTTTTTGTAGTTATAATAATAACACCACCGGCTCCTTTTAATCCATAAACAGCTGCAGAAGCTCCATCTTTCAAAACAGATACACTTTCGATATCATTAGGGTCAATATCATTAATAGAACGAGGCATTCCGTCTACTATATAAGTAACATTATAAATAGAGCCACGAACTCGTAATGTAGCCTGATCGTCTCCGGGTTCACCAGATACTTGAACAGATGAAATACCTGGCAAACGTCCACCTAAAAGACTCGACACATTGGTTGCCGGTGCTTTCAGCAGTTCGTCGCCTTTCACCGCAGATACGGCTCCGGTTAAAGATTGCTTCTTGGCAGTACCATATCCTACCACAATCACTTCATCCAAAGCTGCCACATCATCTTTCATAACCACATTAATGGTCGTCTGACCTGCTACCTTTATTTCCTGATCTGACATTCCAACATATGAGAATGATAAAATGTCTTTTGCGGTGGCCTGAATGCTATATTTTCCATTTACATCTGTAATAGTGCCATTAGTAGTTCCTTTTACGACAACACTTACTCCTGGTAGCGGTTCTCCTATACCATCAGTAACAGTTCCTTTCACTAAACTCTGTGCATGACTACTGATAGCACATGCAAATAGCGCGCAGATTGAAAACATAAATATTTTCAATATACGAGAGTTCTTCTTGATTTTTGAGTTAAACTCTGTCATAGAATTAATTTTTAGATTATTAATATAGATTGGTTAACATATCCGTTATTGTTTATAGCTGTTCCAATACTTTCCAGCATTGATATAACCCTCTTGGTACATGGAAACATCCTTTCCATTTTCCTCCTTTCAATGGTAGTAGCACTTCACCTCTCCGGTTTAAGTATCCATACCATTCGGGATGCTCTTTATCTTTAAAATGGGTCCATGTATAATCGTGTACTTTTTCAAACCATTCCAGACATTGGTTATCTCCGGTCAATTGATAACTCTTCAGAAGAGATATGAGTGTTTCAATATGCACCCACCAGAGTTTCTGGTCCCATTCCAGTTGTTGGGGAGGACAACCGTTACGGTCCATAAAATAGTAGATACCTCCATATTCTTTATCCCAACCATATTCAAGCATTGTAAGAGTGATGTTCTTAGCCTTTTCGATTAATTCCGGACGGTTTAGGCGTTTCCCTAAATCCATTATAAACCACATGGCTTCAATCGCATGGCCAGGGGTAATCTGCCGTCCTTCAAAGCAATCTATCAGATTACCATTCACATCTACATTCTCAACAATGATACCACCAAGTTCGGGACGATAGAAAACAGACATAACTTCATGAATACAAGTATCCATCGCTTGTTCCAAATAGTCCTTGCCTAAAATATGCTCAATTTCCATAGCAAGATTGCATAGTATCATCGGCAGGGCAAAATTTTTTAGATTACGAGTGCCCGGATGAAGTTTATTCCATTTACCTTTCGGATTATCTACTTTGGAAAGGATAATATCGAAGGTTTTCTTAGCAATGTCAGCATATTCCTGATTACCGGTTGCAAGGCTTAATTGCCCGAAAGCCATGGCAGCGAATGTATATGAAAAGATATTGTATGGTTCTACCAATGGTCTACCCAAACGGTCAAGGGAAAAATACCAGTTATAGTCTCCATCATGTCCATATTTTTTTAAAAACTCACCACCTTGAACGGCACAATCCAGCCATTCCTTACGTTTTTCCACTTTATTGTAAAGCATAGAGAACATCCACACTTCGCGGCCTTGCAGCCAGATAAATTTATCTGTATCGAAAACTCTTCCTTCACGATCCAAACAGGTGAAGTAGCCTCCATATTCATGATCTTGTGAGTTTTCAAGCCAGAAAGGAAGAACATTATCCAAGAGTTCATCCTTGTATTGATTTGCCAGTTTCTTAAAATCCATACATCTTTTATTATTAAGTTATTAAGGTCTTTTTGTTTTACTATTCCGAACGGGTCCAATATCTTTCAATCTCTTCCAGCGACTTCCCGGTAGTCTCCGGCACGAGTTTCCAGACAATCAGCATATACGGCACGCACATGAGGGCGAACAGGAAGAATGTTCCGGCGGGGGTAAGGTTCTGGAGCATCCAGGGGGTCAACTGTCCGATCAGGTACGTTCCGATCCACAGAGCGAATCCTGCTATCGACATGGCCAGTCCACGAACCTTGGTGGGATACATCTCCGAAAGGAGCACGAACACCACAGCACAGATGGAAACGGCACAGCAGAATACATAGAACAGGAAGAAAACGAGCAGGAAGAGGCTGGATACTCCCAGGGAACCTCCGAAGAGGAAGTACAGGCCGATGAGAATCAGAGAAACAACCATTCCCGAAACTCCGTAATAAACAAGTTTCTTGCGGCCTACCTTATCAATGATGACAAGAGCCAGAACGGTGGTCAAAGTATTGACTAGTCCTACCAGAACTTGGTAAAAAAGAGAATCGCCACCTGAAAGTCCTGCATTTTCAAAAATAGAAGGGCCGTAATAGAGCACTGCATTCACTCCCATAAATTGCCCTAAAATGGCAATACAAACACCGATAATAACAGCTTTGAAGATTCCAGGCTTCATTAATAACGACCATTCCGATCTCGTTTCAGAGGTCAGTACAGATTTCGTTTCTTTTAATTGACTTTTCGCTTCTGTAATTGAATTATATATTTTTTCTAATATACTTACAGCCTTCAATTCCTTTCCACGCACGATTAACCAGCGAGGACTTTCCGGAATAAAGAATATGATTATGAAGAATAAGATTGCTGGCAATGTTTCCATACCCAACATACCTCTCCATACTTCAGTTATAAAGACTTTATTCAACCAATCCACACTCAATTGCGTACCACTCTCCGCCCATGCCAATAATTGATAGTTAACTAAATAAGCTCCTAAGAAACCGACTGTTACAGCCAACTGATACAATGACACTAGGCGTCCTCTATACTGTGCCACGGCTACTTCAGATATATAAAGAGGAGAAACAATGGAAACAACCCCTATCCCTACTCCACCTATTATCCGATAGATCACCAATTGAGTAAAATCGGCAGATAGTGCACACCCCAAAGCTGATGTAGAGAACAATACGGCTGAAATAACCATCGTAAGTTTTCTTCCTAACTTATCACTTAGGATTCCTGCAAAAAGAACACCTACAATAGAGCCTACTAAAGCACATCCTACATACCATCCCTGTTGCAACGTATCTAACTGAAATAGTTGAGTCACCTGGGCAATTGTTCCCGATATAACCGCGGTATCATATCCGAACAAAAAGCCTCCCAATGCTGCCACAACAGAAAGGAATATAAGATAACCAAAATTGATTGTAGACTTCATAACATTTATTTTATTTCAAAATATTCTTTATATCTGTCATATAAATGACCAGCTTGCAAATAGGCTGACTGTGGACTCATAAAATGAGAAAATTCAAAAGTAATAGCCTTATCATATCCGGCACGTTTGGCAGCTTCCAGTTTCAGCCGAAGTTTATCAAACTTAATGGGTAGAAAACGAATAGGCATATCACGGTCAAAAGATTCGGCATTTGTCCAACATTGCATACCATACTTATCTGCTAATTTTTTATTGACAGAAAAGAATGCATCCAATTCATCATAATCAATATGACCATCTTGAAATGCACATGCATCTACCACATCATGAATTCCATCAAAAATTTCATCCCATTCTTTTTCGTGTTGTTGTACAGAAACGGCATCTTCTTTAGTCATTTTCGTCGTTCCCATTATTGCTTTCTTTCCATCAATCCAAGGCGATATAAAAGTCGGCAATCCATTAGATATATCCTTACATTGTTTTCCTAATGTATGGAAAGCACCAATCGCACCTTTCGTTGCCCGACTTATTTCACCACTGATATACCATCCTCCAAAACTTTTATACTTGGAACCATAATTTTCCCAGACCTCATCAATCACATATTTGTTATCTTCTACCTCCCAAGTCATATCTCCTGTGTCCCAGTATTTGCCCGAATCGTATAGTCCAAAATAGAATTTCATTCCGTACTTTTCAGCCAAACGCAAAAACATATCTACCAAATCAACAGAAGGCATATAACACCCCTTCTTCAGCAGATAAGGAGAAGGAAAAGTTACAAATTTACGATAACCCGAACGGATCATTATTACCGTATCAATTCCTATATTTTTCATATGCTGAAAATCCATGTCCCATTCTTTCTCACCCCAGTTTTGATGTGGAATATCATGTGAAATCTCATCCAAAAAAGTTCCGGTGATTTTTAATCCATTGTTTTTAGGAACAATGAGTTTACTTTCCAAACCATCAGCTACCACTACTGTACTGGCACTAGCCTTTGAAGTACAAGATTCAAACAAAGTTGGTACAGCCAAAGCTGATGCACCAGCTAATGTCGCTTTTTTTAGAAAATCTCTTCGATCTAATGTTTTCATATTAGTTTAATTAAAACAGCAGTTAACACTTATATTATCATTACCTATTGAATATACTGTCCTGTAATATCTACTTTTTTATTATTGAAAGGATCTAATATCTGATCAATCAAAATTGCCATTTCACTTCGTAGAATATCTCGATCCATATCAAAATTCTTCAAATCAAATTCATTCCATATCTCTTCTACTCTACCCTCCTTTATTTCGATACCTTCTTTTTCGGCAATCTCTCCTATCATCTCTGTAGCTTTCTGAATTGATATGGTGTTATTACCTTCAATAACTTGCTTATTGACAAATGGATAGACATCACCTAATCCTTCCAGTTCATTCGCCAATAACAAAGTATCTGCTCTGAACCACATTTGATTAGCCCAATCGACACTTTTACCTATACCCTTCAAAATTCCTGTAGAACCTACACGTTGCAACGATTTAAACATCGGATGATCTATTGCAACATCTAAATAAGGCAATAAATATCCTTTCGCATCCAATATTGCATTTTGCACTTCACGAACAGACACCTCGCTAATACTCTTATTTTCTTTCACTGCAAGGGCTGCCAATGCTCCCGCTGCTTGTCCGATCTGCATAACCATCGGTTGCAAACGAGTGGTACCATTAATTATATTAGAAACAGATATTGATTTTTCAGCAACGATCAATCCTTTAACATCTTTTGGAATCAAAGTTCCTAAAGGCAAACCGTATGAAGGTACCGGATGAAAATAAAGATTAGGCAATTCTTCATATCCATGATAACGGGTATGATGATGATCCACAGGATAATTTCCTACAGCAATACAAGTACGATAAAGAGGTTGGGACTGTTTGAACGGTTCACAAACATGATTTAGATTAAAGCGCACTAATCCATGGATTCTCCTAGACTCTCTATGATAAGGAATAAAGGGTAATTTGTCAGCAGTAGGATATTCATCGTCAGCTAAGCCCAATGTATTAAAACCTAATTCATGTTGAAGAAAATAGACGAAACACATCGTATAATGTTTTGCATATTTCAGAGCTTCTTCACGTTCCTCACGGGTCATTTCGACCAAGTTTACATAATAATCATTGCCTTCTATCGGCCAATTAATCATGTATTTATTATTAGGAAGTTTTCCATAAGTTATCATCATTTCCTTAGACCATACACGATCCGGTTCTTTAGGCGTGATACAAACAGGACTGGCACAAGCACAAGCAAATTCATCCTTATTATATCCTTCAGGACAAGGAATAGTCACATCTTTGCCATAATCTTTTAAAATTGCTACATATGTAATATCCTGAACTATATTATTTTCCTCTTCCGGAGCAATATCTTCCTTTGTATCATGACGGCTTTCCATACCGATATCATACTTCACACCGCACATTTTTGCTATATCCCCTAACTCGGTACCATCAATCAATATTTTAGCACTTACTTTTTTAATCGTATGATCTTGCATCTGAATTTGAGCAATCCAAGAATCATTTTCTCTCTCCAAATTGACCAAAGTAGCATTATGCCATACTTTTAGATTTTTCTCTGCATTAACCATTTCATGGAAAATTTTATTTCCAACTGAAGGTTCAAATAACACTGAACTCACCCAACCGGTTTTTAGAGAATCAAGTCCACCATAATAATCTGCCAAATGTCCACGAAACTCTCCAAATAGGCCTGCCGGTAAATCATAGTTTCCGTCAACAGCACTTACACCTGCAGAAGTGAGCATTCCACCCAGCCATTCTGTTTCTTCCACTATCAATGTCACAGCCCCCATTCGAGCAGACTGAATACCAGCAGTTACCCCACTGGCACCACCACCAATAATTAGCACATCAACAGAATCATCTGAATGAGAACATGCCGTGAAACACAAAGCAAATAATAAACACAGACCTAAAAAATAGTTTCTCATACTTAATTCATTTAAGGATATAGACTTTTATTAATAATATCACGGCACAAATATAGCTATATTTATTAAATAAACAATAGATAATAAAATATTTTATTAATAAAATCACTATTGCCTACATTATTAATTAATAGATGGGGTAATTACCTTATAAATCATCATATTTTATTTATTATATCCGCATTCAACCATAACTATATTATCCTATATATAAGTCCATTACACAATATATAGGGAATATAACATACAAGATATTCTAATTTTCAAGGCTCCAAAACCACATATTAATAAAAAAATTAATTATCTTTGTGTGAATTACCAAATATGCATAGTTATGAACCAACAATTCTTGAAAGAAATAGAAAAGGGCTCTAAAAGCGCTCTCGTCAAAAAGAGGATTATTACACATTATATATATAATGGCAGTTCTACAATTCCCGATCTTTCAAAAGAGCTGGATTTAAGTGTACCGACCGTCACCAAATTTATTGGTGAAATGTGTGATGACGGATATATTAATGATTATGGCAAGTTAGAAACAAGTGGTGGACGCCATCCCAATCTCTATGGGCTCAATCCGGAATCCGGTTACTTTTTGGGGGTAGACATCAAAAGATTCGCCGTCAATATCGGACTAATAAATTTCAAAGGCGATATGGTAGAATTGAAAATGAATATACCTTATAAGTTTGAGAACTCAATCGAAGGGATGAATGAGTTATGCAAACATATTCTTAATTTTATAAAGAAGCTCACTATTAATAAAGAGAAGATCTTAAATATTAATGTCAATGTGTCGGGACGTGTAAATCCTGAATCAGGGTATAGCTTCAGCCAGTTCAATTTCGAGGAAAGGCCGTTAGCAGATGTATTATCCGAAAAATTGGGATATAAAGTAACTGTTGATAATGACACGCGTGCAATGACTTATGGTGAATATATGCAAGGCTGCGTGAAAGGAGAAAAAGATATCATTTTTGTGAATGTAAGTTGGGGAGTAGGTATCGGAATCATTATTGATGGTAAGATTTATACTGGAAAATCCGGATTCTCCGGTGAATTTGGACACATGAGTGCTTATGATAATGAAATAATCTGCCATTGCGGCAAAAAAGGCTGTCTGGAGACGGAAGCTTCCGGTTCAGCACTTCATCGTATTTTATTGGAGCGTATTCAAAGTGGGGAAAGTTCCATACTATCTACGCGAATCACAACCGAGGAAAACCCGATCACTCTTGATGAGATAATTGCTGCCGTGAATAAAGAAGACCTGCTTTGCATTGAAATCGTAGAAGAAATCGGACAGAAACTAGGCAAACAGATTGCCGGGTTAATCAATATCTTCAATCCGGAACTAGTAATTATAGGTGGAACTTTATCATTAACCGGTGATTATATCACACAACCTATAAAAACAGCTGTACGCAAGTACTCTCTAAATCTGGTTAATAAAGATTCAGCCATCATCACCTCTAAGTTGAAAGATAAAGCAGGAATCGTCGGCGCCTGCATGTTGGCGCGCAGTAGAATGTTTGAAAGCTAGTTTTATCTTCTACGCTGGGAGAAGAAGTTATCTATAAAGCGAACGATATAGACTACAGCTACTCCGGCGACAACTAAAACAATTATACGACTCAACATAGATTACATTTTTATATTTCACATCTATTACATACACAGGATTTTCCTTTTTAAGAACAGGAAATCCTGTAAAAATTAGAACGCTGATTATTAAATAATAATCAGCGTTCTAATTTGAGAGCCGCTAGCCAGACTTGAACTGGCGACCTACGCGTTACGAATGCGTTGCTCTACCAACTGAGCTATAGCGGCGTTTGTCTCTCGTTTACGGCGTGCAAAATTACAGCTTTATTTGAGAAAACAAAAAGAATCCGATTATTTTTTGAGCTTAATTTTTAAATCAACTTTTGTTGACGTTATCTAAAACTTTTCTTTGCGTTCAAATTTTCCGTCCTCGGTATAGTACTTCCATGTACCCTTCGGTTTATTATTTGCATACTTTCCACGAAGTTTCAATGTCCCATCTTCATAATATTCGCGGTAACGACCATGGCGTTTCCCTTCTTTTACTTCCGCTTCACTCTTCAATGCTCCCTCCGGATAAAACTCCCGTAAAACGTTTCCTTCAAACTTTTCGATATAGAAACGTTTCAGTTCGCTCATCTGCTCTTTTTCGGTCTCTGCATCTTCGTTCATTTCCTTATCATCTTCATCGGTAGCAATAGCAACGTCAACCTCTTCCAGTTGATATGGGCTATAATCCATCACATACTGCAAAGAAGCCGACTGATCCTCTCCTATAATCTGCATAGTCCAGTAAGGAAATGAATACAAAACGTCTTTGTTTGATTGTATTTCATTCCATGTAGCAGGATTCATCATCGGTTTCAACTGGGAATAAAACTTGCGCACATCTGTATATAAGAAAATGGTAGAACTTGATTTTAAATATGACAGTGCATTTTCAAAACCCGGATTATTTTTTAATAAATTCTTCTGCTCGTAATCTTCTACAAAGGAAAGTAAAGAAGCAGCTTTATTACTAAAAACTACATAATCGTCAACATAAGTATAGTATGGCTTCTCAAATTTATCCAATAGCTTTCCAAAGAACAAGCGAAAAAAGCCTTTCATTTCGACATAATTAATCTCGAAATCCTTATAATTAGCAGTCTTAATCTTAACCGGAGTACGTCGCTTAATCTTCTTTTCAATGAATTCCATGTTCTTACGGGCATCTTTAATACTTTTAGCCCTGATAGCCAGAATCAGTTCGGGATCATGTCCTAACAAACCTGGTTCGGATTGGGTAATAGCAAACTCTCCTGACATCCAACTCAAAAAGTTTTCTTCCAAAGATATACCGAATAACCCTTCTATCTTTTTCCGGGAACTTTGATAAGAATCATACAACTGTTTATTGTGAACCGACAGTGCATTCTCCAGTTCCTTTACAAAGGTCACCGGACTATTGAAACCTATATTCGTATAAAGAGCTGTCCGCCCGGACAGAATCTCATGTGCTTTCATTTTATGTTTTCCCGAATTCAACAAAGCAGTGACATAAGGATCGGCAGAATCTTTTTTCAACGTATATCCTTTCACTTCCATCCGCTCCTTATTCGTATTTAAATAAAGTCCGGCAAAATTCATGGAATTGCTAAACAGATCAATGTACTCATTTCTTGTACCTAAATAAATAGACATAAATTGAGGTACACGCGCATAATTGACAAAGACTCTAACAAGTCCCTTACCGGAAACCAACTTCTCTGTTTCAATAAAAGACTGATCAAGCCCGATTTTAGGTTTATTACGAGAATCAATAGCCGACTCGACAAGTCCAGATGTATAAGAACCTACCAAATGATTATCGACAAAAGCAATATAGAAAATATCCCTCGTCTCGGGATCGCGCATTTCAAGGATATTAATGCTATTATGCATCCGATTAGTCACAGTAAAACCACTCATAACCAATACGGTTTCAACCTGGTCTTTCAATAAGTCCATCTTTGATGTCTTCTGCATATCCAGAATAAGTAGAAAATCCCAATTAGTGGGACGAGTCTTATGGAGCGAAATAAGCATATCCCGCTCACCAACAAGCGACAATAATACCTTATTGCTTTTAACAACGGAATCCAGCTTCTCCACACTTTTCGTCACCTCCTCAAAAGATTTCGCTTTCTTCAGGCATTGCCACGTCTCACTTCCACTAAACTTCTCCCAATCTTCAATCGGAGCCGATGACTGAATAATAAATGCCGCATCTTCCGGAACCAGATAGATCTGCTGAATATTACGATCAGGTGAGACAAATAAATAAACTACGGAATATACAACATATACCGCCAAAGCCAATGCAGTCACAACTAAAGTTCTCTTCACTATTTTCGAGGTACTTTTTTTCTTCTCCGGGCCTGCATTTTGCTCTCCTTGCCCGCAATTTAATTCATCCATTATTGAATTGTTATAAACTTGAATGGACAAAAATAGTAAAAAAGATGAGATTAATTAGTTAATTCATACTCATTTAGTGAATTAGTTCAATAAACAAGATTTTATAAAAAACAGTATAAAGGAGATATCCTCCCTCCTATTTTTATAAAAAACTATTCTGAATAAAGCATAAACCATTGACTCGTATCGTAAATATGTACTAACTTTACAGCATGAAAAAGAAATTCCAACTCGAAGTTCCGGGAGGAGCCGATAAAGTCTTACTTCATACCTGTTGTGCTCCTTGTTCATCAGCCATTATTGAATGTATGATGCAACATCACATCACCCCTGTTATCTATTATTGCAATCCTAATATCTATCCGCTGGAAGAGTATATGATAAGAAAAGACGAATGTACACGCTATGCCCAATCATTGGGATTGGAGATAATAGATGCTGATTACGATCATGAAAACTGGCGATGCCATATAGCAGGAATGGAGCAGGAACCCGAAAGAGGAGGACGCTGCCTACGTTGCTTTAAACTACGCTTATTGGAGACCGCCCGTTATGCACATGAACATGGCCTTTCCATAATAACCACAACGCTTGCTTCCAGTCGTTGGAAAAGTCTGGAGCAGATTAATGAAGCCGGACAATATGCCACCGCTTCATACCCGGATGTCACATACTGGGAACAGAATTGGCGGAAAGGCGGACTTAGCGAACGACGCATCGCCATCATTAAAGAGTATAACTTCTACAACCAACAATATTGCGGTTGTGAATTCAGCATGAGAAAAGAAGAATAAAACAAACCCGCCATTACTAGCTAACCAATGAATCGAAGTAAAAAAGGTAAAAACAGAAAGCTATTCAAAAAGAAATCACATTCCAATAACAGATTAGGATGTATCATCGCCATCATTGTGCTCATTCCTATTCTTTTTGGCGTCTATTTATATTGCCAACAGATTAATACCCAGAATAATAATGAACCGCAAACCGATATCTCCCTTCAAATTCCACTTGGCAAAGATCTGGAGACACCTGTATCACTAGTTCCCCGGCAAGAACAAATCATCCGCCATAGCGGATATACGGTATCATATAACAAAGATTTAAAAATTCCCAACTGGGTTTCTTACGAATTAACCAGGGAAGAAACCAAAGGAAAAGAAAAAAGAGGTAATCGCTTTATTGCCGATCCACTAGTGACAGGTCCGATTGCCACAAATGCCGACTATACCCGTTCAGGATACGACAAAGGACACATGGCTCCCGCAGCAGATATGAAATGGAGTCCTGAAGCCATGAAAGAATCATTTTATTTCAGCAATATGTGTCCGCAACATCCACAACTAAACAGAAGAGGATGGAAAAACCTGGAAGAAAAGATCCGGGATTGGGCTATAGCAGACAGCGCCATCATTATTATATGTGGCCCTATTATTGAAAAACATCCCAAAACAATCGGAAAGAATAAAGTCGTAGTACCTCAAAAGTTTTTTAAAGTAGTCCTTTCTCCTTTTGTCAAGCCGATGCGAGCTATCGGTTTCTTATTCAATAATGAGCAGGCAGTAGAACCTCTATCATCCTATACGGTAACAATAGATAGCATCGAGAACCTGACTAACATAGATTTCTTCGCACCTCTGCCCGATGAGATAGAAAACAAAATAGAAGCAGATATTAATTACTCCCTGTGGCCTAATTAAGTAGCAAAACTCGTTTCTCTGAAATGAATTCATTTCCCTGTGCCAATGGCATTCTAGTTACAAACAGACTTGCACTTCAATAAAAGGGAGTTGTTGTATTACTCTCAAGGTTTCACATTGTAACGTCAAGAGATTGTCTTATTCCCACATATTGTGGGAAAGTATTCTCTTATTTTATGAGAAAACATTCCCATATATTGCGAGAAAATAGTCCCACAATATATTGGAATAATGGAACTACGCTGGAAACAAAAAGATAATTACAATGAATGCCAAGCAGCACAATAAGCAACTGAACAAATCAAGCAAGGCAAACGCAACGTGAAAGAATGGATTCATTACCGCATCGAAAGAAAACATACTTTTGATATAGTCTTCTTATGATTCATCCTAAAAAGAGAACACTCCTATCCAAATTCTTTTTATCTTTGACGAACTTTTTAAATACACCTCAAAAGATGAAGAAAAAAAAGAGAAATATTCTACTATCAATTCTAATCGGAGCATTCCTCCTTTGTACAGTTGCCGGAGGCACCTTTTATTATTATCTGTTTGCCCCCCAATTTCACCCATCTAAAACCGTATATATTTATGTAGACCGGGATGATACTGCCGATTCTATCTACCATAAAATAAAAGAATTCGGGCATGTCAATAAGTTCACCGGATTCCAGTGGATGGCAAAATACAAGGATTTCGATCAGAATATCCATACCGGTCGTTATGCCATTCGCCCCAATGACAATGTTTATCATGTATATAGCCGTTTTTCCAGAGGTTATCAGGAGCCTATGAACCTTACTATCGGAAGTGTCCGGACATTAGACCGGTTAGCACGAAGCATTGGAAAACAACTCATGATAGACTCTGCCGAAATCGCCAGCCAGTTATTCGACTCTACTTTCCAGGCTCAAATGGGATACACAACCATAACACTCCCCAGCCTTTTCATACCGGAAACCTATCAGGTATATTGGGACATGAGCGTAGACGATTTCTTTAAACGAATGAAGAATGAGCACGAACGCTTCTGGAACAAAGAACGTCTGGCACAAGCCACCGCTATCGGCATGACACCGGAAGAAGTCAGCACTCTTGCTTCCATCGTCGAAGAAGAAACCAACAACAACGAAGAAAAGCCAATAGTAGCCGGATTATATATCAACCGTTTACATCAAGATATGCCTTTGCAGGCAGATCCTACCATCAAATTTGCACTACAGGATTTCGGTCTGCGCCGAATCACCAACGAAAATTTAAAAGTCGACTCCCCCTATAACACCTACATAAATACCGGACTGCCTCCAGGCCCCATCCGTATCCCTTCTAAAAAGGGAATAGACAGCGTATTAAACTATACCAAACATAACTATATCTACATGTGTGCTAAAGAAGATTTTTCCGGAACTCACAACTTTGCATCCAATTATGCTGACCACATGGCAAATGCAAGAAAATACTGGAAAGCCCTGAATGAAAGAAAGATTTTCAAGTAAATTTGTGATAAAACGAACGGAAAAGCCTATCTTTGCCCGATAGATTAACAAACTGTGATCAACACTAAATAAAAGAAATATATATGAGCAAGCAACTCTTACTTGGCGATGAAGCCATTGCACAAGCTGCACTGGATGCCGGACTTTCAGGTGTTTATGCCTATCCTGGTACTCCTTCAACTGAAATTACGGAATATATTCAAATGGCCCCAATAACGACCGAACAGAATATACACAACCGTTGGTGTGCCAATGAAAAAACAGCGATGGAAGCTGCGTTGGGTATGTCATTCGTTGGTAAACGGGCATTAGTTTGTATGAAGCACGTAGGTATGAATGTAGCTGCCGACTGTTTTGTCAACTCTGCCATCACAGGCGTGAAAGGCGGATTGATCGTGATAGCAGCAGACGACCCCAGTATGCACTCTTCGCAGAACGAACAAGACAGCCGTTTCTACGGAGATTTCTCACTGATTCCCATGTACGAACCCAGCAATCAGCAGGAAGCGTATGATATGGTATACAGTGGTTTTGAATTCTCTGAAAAATTGGGCGAACCTATCTTGATGCGTATGGTAACCCGCCTTGCACACTCCCGCTCTGGAGTAGAACGCAAAGCGCAAAAGCCACAGAATGGCATCTCTTTCAGCGAAGATCCTCGTCAGTTCATCTTGTTACCTGGAAATGCCCGTAAACGCTACAAAGTATTACTTGCGCGCCAAGACGAGTTTATCAAAGTTTCGGAAGAATCACCTTATAATAAATATACAGATGGTCCTAACAAAAAGTTAGGAATTATCGCTTGTGGCATCGGCTACAACTATCTGATGGAAAACTATCCTGAAGGTTGCGAATATCCGGTACTTAAAATCGGCCAGTATCCATTGCCTAAAAAGCAATTACATCAATTGATTGAATCCTGTGACGAAATCCTCGTTCTGGAAGACGGACAACCCTTTGTAGAAAAACAATTGAAAGGTTATCTGGGCATCGGCGTTAAAGTAAAAGGACGCTTGGACGGCACTCTGTCGCAGGATGGAGAACTAAATCCTGACTCTGTAGCCCGCGCCGTAGGTAAAGAAAATAAATCAGAATTCGGTATTCCTTCTGTCGTAGAAATGCGCCCGCCCGCACTTTGCGAAGGTTGCGGACACCGCGATATGTATATCACATTGACCGAAGTTCTGAAAGAAGAATACCCATCTCATAAAGTATTCAGCGACATCGGTTGTTACACGCTAGGCGCGAATGCTCCTTTCAATGCAATCAACTCATGCGTAGACATGGGCGCCTCCATCACGATGGCGAAAGGTGCGGCTGACGGAGGTCTTTTCCCGGCTGTAGCTGTAATCGGAGACTCCACATTCACCCATTCCGGAATGACCGGCCTATTAGATTGTGTGAACGAGAATGCCAGTGTAACCATCGTCATCTCCGACAATGAAACTACCGCCATGACAGGTGGACAGGACTCTGCCGGAACCGGACGTATCGAAGCGATCTGTGCAGGTATCGGAGTAGATCCGGCTCATATCCGCGTCGTTACTCCGTTGAAGAAAAACTATGAGGAGATGAAGCAAATCATTCGCGAAGAGATCGAATACCGTGGTGTATCTGTCATTATTCCACGTAGAGAGTGTATCCAGACATTAGCACGCAAAAAAAGAAGTAAGTAAGCCATGAAGAAAGACATTATATTATCAGGAGTCGGTGGACAGGGAATTCTGTCTATTGCTACAGTGATCGGCAAAGCTGCCTTGAAAGAAGGATTATATATGAAACAAGCAGAAGTGCACGGAATGAGCCAACGCGGAGGAGATGTTCAATCCAACCTCCGTATCAGCGACCAGCCGATTGCTTCAGACTTGATCCCATCAGGTAAATGCGACCTTATCATTTCATTGGAACCCATGGAAGGATTGCGCTACCTCCCTTATCTTAGCCCTAATGGTTGGTTAGTGACTAACGAAACTCCGTTTGTCAATATCCCCAATTATCCGGAAGCAGACAAAGTAATGGCAGAAATCAATAAGCTGCCTCACAAAATTGTGTTGAACGTAGACAAAGTAGCCAAAGAAGTAGGCTCCGCCCGCGTTGCCAACATAGTCTTACTGGGAGCAACCATTCCATTCCTTGGCATCGACTACGGAAAAGTACAAGACAGCATCCGTGAAATCTTCCTGCGCAAGGGAGAAGCAATTGTAGAAATGAATCTTAAAGCATTGGCTGCCGGCAAGGAAATTGCAGAAAAGCTAATGTAATAACAGGCATTATCATGAATACACAATACTGGGAAGAAGAACTAGAAACCATGAGCCGGGAGAAGTTGCAGGAATTACAACTTCGACGGCTTAAGAAAACAATCAATATAGCTGCAAACTCCCCATATTACAAAGAAGTTTTCAGCAAACATGGCATCACTGCAGATAGCATACAATCATTAGACGATATCCGCAAATTGCCCTTTACTACCAAAGCCGATATGCGTGCCCACTATCCTTTCGGGCTGGTAGCAGGTGATATGAGCAATGATGGTGTACGTATTCACTCTTCTAGTGGTACTACCGGAAACCCGACAGTTATTGTTCATTCACAGCACGATCTCGACTCCTGGGCCAACCTGGTAGCCCGCTGCCTGTACGCAGTAGGAATACGCAAGACCGACGTCTTCCAAAACAGCTCCGGATACGGTATGTTTACAGGAGGGTTAGGCTTCCAATACGGTGCAGAACGCCTGGGCTGTCTGACAGTCCCTGCCGCAGCCGGAAACAGTAAACGACAGATTAAATTCATCAACGACTTCAAGACTACCGCTTTACATGCTATCCCCAGCTATGCCATCCGCCTTGCCGAAGTCTTTCAGGAAGAAGGCCGTGATCCCAAAGGAACCACACTGAAAACGCTGGTTATCGGTGCTGAACCTCACACCGACGAACAACGCCGGAAAATAGAAAAGATGCTGGGCGTAAAAGCATACAACAGCTTCGGTATGACAGAAATGAACGGTCCCGGTGTTGCTTTCGAATGTCAGGAACAAAACGGAATGCACTTCTGGGAAGACTGTTATCTGGTAGAAATTATCGATCCGGAAACAGGAGAACCCGTTCAGGAAGGAGAAATCGGAGAATTAGTACTTACGACTCTCGACCGGGAGATGATGCCGTTAATCCGCTATCGCACCCGTGACTTAACCCGTATTCTTCCGGGAAAATGCCCCTGCGGCCGCACGCACATCCGTATTGATCGTATCAAGGGACGCAGTGATGATATGTTCATTATCAAGGGAGTAAATATCTTCCCGATGCAAGTAGAAAAGATACTCGTACAATTTCCCGAATTAGGCAGCAATTACCTGATTACACTGGAAACAGTCAACAACCAAGACGAGATGATCGTCGAAGTAGAATTAAGCGACCTTTCCACTGACAATTATATTGAACTGGAGAAGATCCGCAAGGATATAACCCGCCAATTAAAGGATGAAATATTGGTGACTCCCAAAGTTAAACTGGTAAAAAAAGGCTCTCTCCCGCAAAGCGAAGGAAAAGCCGTCCGAGTAAAAGACTTAAGAGACAACAAGTAACAATTCAAATTTCCATGTGCTAATATACCAACCGCTGTTCACCATGCGGAATGGAATATTAGCACATTATTTAATTAATATCATACAGCATGCAATTACTTAAAAAAAGAATTCTGCAAGACGGAAAGTGCTACGAAGGAGGTATCCTGAAAGTAGACGGTTTTATTAATCATCAAATGGACCCTGTCCTGATGAAATCAATCGGAGTTGAGTTTGTCCGCCGTTTTGCAGCCACAAACGTAAATAAGATTATGACAATCGAAGCCAGCGGCATCGCCCCTGCTATCATGACAGGCTACCTGATGGATTTACCAGTTGTATTTGCAAAGAAGAAGTCTCCTAAAACCATCCAGAATGCACTAAGCACCACTGTGCACTCATTCACTAAAGATCGTGATTATGAAGTCGTTATCAGTGCCGATTTCCTCACTCCAAATGACAATGTTCTTTTCGTGGATGACTTCCTCGCGTATGGCAATGCCGCATTAGGCATTATCGACCTCATCAAGCAATCCGGAGCAAACTTGGTAGGAATGGGATTCATTATTGAAAAAGCCTTCCAAAATGGGCGTAAAAAACTTGAGGAGCAAAGCGTCAGAGTAGAAAGCCTGGCTATCATTGAAGACTTATCCAATTGCTGCATTAAAATCAAAGACGAGTAGATTAATTGGCGAGTAGATTAATTAGGATTGAAATACTGCCCTTTATCTTTCGTTCTTTTCCCATATTGCACCGCATGCTGCGGACAAACATGATAACATGCCAGGCATGAGGTGCAATCCATCCCCCAAACAGGCTTTCTGCCCATCATCATAATATTCCCTACCGGACAACTCTTCTCACAACGCTTACATCCAATACAAGCATCCGTAGTATAAAAATTCCCGGGAGACATCTGAAAGCGATTAAATAAAGGATTGATAATCCTCGTCTTAATAAAAGGAATACTCCCTTCATGACAAAGAAACAACTCCTCTCTCCTACTTATTGAAGCATTTATTTGATTGAGAGTCGGAATAGCATCTGCCAGTTTTTTCTCCTCCAATTCTTTCTTATCTACGTCAAAACCGGGAAGCAATACATAATTATTGGGCATAGTCACAGAAAAGCCTGCATGACACTTCCAGCCTTTATGACTCAAAGCCTTCTCCAGCACCTGCTGCGTAAGCCCGGTATCATCCCCACAGGAACAAACAAAAAACAAATATTGTCTTTTATACCCCTTTAAAGAGAGTTGCCGAATAAAATTAAGTACGATTTCAGGAGGAGCCCACGAATAGATAGGAAATACAAAACCGATCTTTTCACCTGCCTGCAAACTAAACTCCAATGCTTCATTCTTTAGCGCATCGGGAATAAAAACCAACTCTTCTTTTTGCTCTTTGGAAAGCTGATTTGCAATCCACTTAGAATTACCTGTACCGGAGAAATAAAATATCATAGAAAAGTATATAAAAAAAGCCGCATCGACGATGTGATGAAACTCTGATAGAACAAGATTTGAGCGCTCGCCCTCTTTGTAATCCACCGGCTTAAAGCTGTCCCGAAGGATGTGGCCCGCCATTGAAGAACGAAGCTTTCTCGGTGCATCAGATTAATTTGAAGAGTTTCCCGATCCAGTCGATACGGCTAATATTTTTGTATCACAAATGTAATAAGAATCTATGAGACTAACAAGAAAAAAAAGGAATTTGTTTACCTACTAACATTTTTTTCACTCCCTTTTATCCGCCTAACAAAAGAAAAGTGTCAGTTACTAGCTTAGTAACTGACACTTTGTAACTCGTAAACTATTGATGCTTAAGCAGCTTTAGCTTTAGCAACTACAGCTTTGAAAGCTTCCGGGTGATTCATAGCTAAATCAGCCAAAACCTTACGGTTTATTTCAATACCGGCTTTGTGCAGACCGCCCATCAATTTAGAATAAGACATTCCTTCAAGACGTGCAGCAGCGTTGATACGTTGTATCCAAAGAGCGCGGAAGTTTCTTTTCTTATTTCTACGGTCACGGAACGCGTAAGTCAAACCCTTTTCCCAAGTGTTTTTAGCTACGGTCCATACATTTTTTCTTGCACCAAAGTAACCTCTGGTCAATTTCAAAATTTTCTTTCTTCTTGCTTTTGAAGCAACATGATTTACTGATCTTGGCATAGTTTTACTTTTTTTGAATGTTAGCGCCGCTACTTCACGCAGCGAACTTCAGGCTAATGCATTCGGTTAATACTTTAATAATACTTTTACGCTTTTGATTACTTCATTGCTAAGAGTTCCTTAACCTGGCTTACATTTGTTGTATCAACAGTTGTAGAGTAGCACAGATTTCTTTTTCTCTTCTTGGATTTCTTAGTCAAAATGTGACTGTGAAAAGCGTGCTTTCTTTTGATTTTACCTGTTCCGGTAAGGGTAAACCTTTTTTTAGAACCGGAGTTAGTCTTCATCTTTGGCATCTTACTTGTTTTTAAATTATTAAATATATAATGGCAACGCACTATACCTGCGCGTTACGCATCCTTTTCTTATTCTTCGCTCGTTTCCGGCTTCTCTGCTTTTTGTGCAGGAGTAGCAGGTTTCGGTGCTCCGGCCGTTGCAGGCTTTTTAGGAGCTTCTTTCTTCTTCGGAGAAAGCTGGATAGTCATACGCTTACCTTCCAATATCGGCATCTGATCCACTTTAGCATAGTCTTCCAAATCATTCGCAAAACGAAGCAACAATACTTCACCTTGTTCCTTAAAAAGGATAGAACGACCTTTAAAGAATACATAAGCCTTCACCTTATCACCGTCTTCCAAGAATCCTTTAGCATGTTTCAACTTAAAGTTGTAATCATGGTCATCTGTCTGGGGACCAAAACGAATCTCCTTCACATTAACCTTCACCTGCTTCGCTTTCTGTTCCTTCTGACGTTTCTTTAATTGATAAAGAAATTTAGAATAATCAATAATACGACAAACAGGGGGTTGAGCATTAGGAGAAATTTCCACTAAATCCAATTCTTTTTCTTCAGCCATTTTCAGAGCCTGAAAGATTGGATATACTTTCGGTTCAATATCATCGCTTACTATGCGAACTTCCTTGGCACGAATCTGTTCATTGATTCTGTATTGCCCTTTTAGAGTGTCATTCTTCATTAAAAACGTTTACTTCCTAGTTTGATCTTTTTATTGTTATACTAAATATTTTATTTTGAAACGGCTGCAAAGTTACCATTTATTTATCATATTCTGAACTTCTTCGTTCAAAATTTTAGCAAATTCTTCAAATTTCATGGTTCCTTTGTCACCTTCGCCTTGTCTACGAACAGAAACTTCACCATTTTCAGCCTCTTTTTCACCGACAATCAGCATATAAGGAATGCGCTTCATTTCATTATCACGAATCTTGCGGCCGATCTTCTCGTTACGATCATCTACAATCGCACGGATTTCGTGTATTTTCAGATACATCTTCACCTGTTCTGCATATTCATTGAACTTCTCACTAATCGGCAGAATAACTACCTGTTCCGGTGTCAGCCACAATGGGAACTTACCGGCAGTATGCTCAATCAATACAGCAACAAAACGTTCCATTGATCCGAACGGAGCACGGTGGATCATCACCGGACGATGCTTCTGATTATCAGAACCCATATATTCAAGTTCAAAGCGTTCCGGCAAGTTATAGTCAACCTGGATAGTACCCAGCTGCCAACGACGACCGATAGCGTCTTTTACCATAAAGTCGAGCTTAGGACCATAGAAAGCAGCTTCTCCATACTCAATCTTAGCAGGCAAGCCCTTCTCCGCACAAGCCTCGATAATAGCCTGTTCCGCTTTTTCCCAGTTATCATCGCTACCAATATACTTTTCACGGTTCACTTTATCACGCAAAGATATCTGTGCTTCAAAATTCTGGAAATCCATAGAACGGAACACAATAGATATAATATCCATCACACGAAGGAACTCATCTTTCACCTGCTCCGGACGACAGAAGATATGCGCATCATCCTGCGTAAAGCTACGAACACGAGTTAAACCATGTAACTCTCCACTTTGTTCATAACGACAAACCGTACCAAATTCAGCGATACGCAACGGAAGGTCTTTATAAGAACGTGGGAAGTTCTTGTAAATCTCACAGTGGTGAGGACAGTTCATTGGTTTCAAGAAATACTCTTCCCCCTCTTCCGGAGTATGGATAGGTTGGAAAGCATCCTTGCCATATTTTGCATAGTGACCCGAAGTCACATACAGCAACTTATTACCGATTGGCGGAGTAATCACCTCCTGATAATCGTAACGTGTCTGGATACGACGCAAGAACTCCTGCAGACGCAGACGCAATGCAGTACCTTTCGGCAACCACATAGGCAGTCCCTTACCTACAGTTTCAGAAAACATAAACAACTGCATCTCCTTACCGATCTTACGGTGGTCACGCTTCTTCGCTTCTTCCAACAACACCAGATACTCATCCAGCATTTTCTTCTTCGGGAACGTGATACCATAAATACGAGTCAGCATCTTACGATCTTCATGACCACGCCAATAAGCACCAGCCACTGAAGTCAACTTAATAGCCTTGATCGGAGCAGTCGTCATCAAGTGAGGACCACGACAAAGGTCAGTAAATGCACCCTGGGTATAAGTCGTAATGTGTCCGTCTTCCAGTTCAGAAATCAATTCACATTTATATGTTTCGCCACGATCACCAAACATTTTCAGAGCATCCGTTTTTGCGATGCTTTTTCTGACTACGTCTTCTTTCTTTGCAGCCAGTTCCAACATTTTAGCTTCAATGGCAGGAAGGTCGCTTTCTTTAATTACCGCTTCACCCGGATCCACATCATAGTAGAATCCGTTTTCAATAGCCGGTCCGATACCAAACTGGATACCCGGATAAAGTTCCTGCAAAGCTTCCGCCAACAAGTGTGCACTTGTATGCCAGAATGCATGCTTACCTTCTTCATCATCCCATTTATAAAGAACGAAATTAGCATCTTCATTAATAGGACGTCCTAAATCATAAGTCTCGCCGTTCACGCCACATGCCAGCACTTCCTGTGCCAGACGCGAGCTGATACTTTCAGCAATCTGTAAACCGTTCACTCCTTCGTTATACTCACGAACGGAGCCATCGGGAAATGTTATCTTTATCATAATATGATGATGTTATATTTTCATAATTTGAACGCAAAAGTAACTAAATCTTTTGAGTTTTCTATTTTTTATCAAAAAAATGTTATTCCGATTGATCTGTAAAACGTTTGATAACATTATAAGCAGAAACAATCCCCAACTCACCGGCTTTACTCAAATCTGAAATGCCCAGCTTATTATTTCCTAAGAAAATATGAGTCAGTCCACGATTGAAATAAGCATCCGCAAAATCAGGATTTAGCTCGATCGCCTTATCGTAGTCAATAATTGCGGCACGGTAATCTTTCAACATGGCAGAAACATTAGCACGATTATAATATGCGTACACAAAGTCCGGAGCCAGATTAATCACCTTATCCAAGTCTTTTCTGACCACTTCATAATCTACTGCGGTAATCTCCTTACGCTTATTATCACCCGGAACAACATCTGTTTCGACAGCTTGTTCAGCCTTCTGATACTCCAACTGTTTACAACGGATCAGCGCACGCATAAAATATGCCGGGAAGAAATCACCATCCAGTAAGATCGTCTGGGTCAAATCAGAAACCGCACTCGAGAAGTCCTGCACCAGATAAAAATCAATCGCACGGGCAAAACGTTTCGAAGCATTCTTGTCATCTTCCACAATCGCCGATGTGTGTGTATCAATCAAGGCAAAATGCACCTTCACCTGTTCTTCCGTCAACGGAGCTTCCATATTTGTGATACGAAGACGTTTCGGAAGTATACCCGTACGGTTCAAGTCTTCAATATATTTGTGGAAGTTCACCGAACGTTTCACGTCACTCATCTTCTCATAATAAGTCAAAGCGAACATCGGTTCCAGCGTTATATTTACGTTCTTATCCTGCACACGACCACGATAATCACTTGTATAGCGTTGTTCGGCTTCAGAATCATCCGCAATCACTATCTTACGATAGTTATTCATATTCTTATCGGATTTCTTACGGGTCTTCTCTCCGCCTTCCTCATCATTTTCCTTATCCTTGTTCTGTGCTACATCTTTGTTCGTCACACCGTTCTGCTTGTCGATCTGCGCCTTCATGACTTTAAATTCATCCTGCTCCGCACCCTTCTTATCTCCAATCTTTCTGCGAGCTTCCGAACGCTGATAGTATCCGGCCAGGAAGTTCGGATACTGATTGATAACAGTTGTGTAATCTTGTATAGCCCCGCGATAATCACCCGTTTGCGCACGCAGCAAACCACGGTTAAAGACAGCCATCATATTATCCGGCTCCATCTTGATAACAAAGTCGAAGTCTTCGATAGCCCGGTTATCATCTCCTACCTGTGCACGTAACAAACCGCGGTTATAATGACCGATAAAGTTATTCGGATCAATATCCAATGCCAGATCATAATCGCTCATGGCACCTCTTAAATTATTCTGATGAAAACGAGCCAATGCACGGTTTATATAATTTCCAGCATTCTTAGCACTCAACGGAATAGCACGGTTGAAATCCGCTTCCGCTTCCGCATACTTAGCCTGTTGTAATTTAACAATCGCTCTTGCAGCCCAAGCATCCGGATCATATTTATCCAGTTCAAGCGCCTTATTGAAGTCATTCAAGGCAGCAATCGTATCTTTCTGTTGTAAAGACACTTCCCCCCTCATCAAATAAGCACGGGTATAGCGTGGAGACACCTTCAACAAGCTTTCCAAATCCTCTTTCGCAGCATTATAATCCTTCTTCTGGATATGAGATAATGTCAGGTTATGCCATAAAGTAATATTCTCCGGATCATAATGCAATGCTTTCTTATAATCCTCAATCGCTCCATCAAATTTACTCTGACGAATCCTTGCCAAACCACGAATCTGATAAGCACCCACCACAAATGGATTGCGTTGGATAGCTGCATCACAGTCTGCTTCAGCACCCTGAAAATCCTCCAGATTCAGTTTAGCCAATGCCCTGAAGAAATAAGGTTCATACAGATAAGGCTTAGCGTTAATAACCTGGTTAAAATACTGAATAGAAAGTACATAGTCCTCAAAATAAAGAGCGTTTCGGGCAATAGTCATCACCCGATCCGTATTTATTTGAGCACACACCAGCGTTGGGAACAGTAATAAAACTGTTAAGATTCTTTTTATCATTGATATTTTATGCTTGTAAACGAAGCAAAAATAATGCTTTTCGCTTACTTAACAGGGATATAAACGTTTTTTATCTTTATTTCACCTGTTTCATCTTATATGAACTGCGCGCTTTCCCCTTCAACATCGTATTCAGCTTTCCTTTAATCATCTGCTTACGAAGCGGTGAGATATGGTCGATGAACATCTTACCATCCAAATGATCGAACTCATGTTGCATCACCCGAGCCAGATAACCTTCCACCTCTTCCTCATGCTCCACAAAATTCTCGTCCATATATTTCACGCGAATTTTATCACCTCTCTTCACTGTTTCGTGAATACCGGGAAGGCTTAAGCATCCCTCTTCCATATTCACTTCTTCCCCTCCTACTTCCAAAATATGAGGATTGATATACGCCTTATTAAAGTCTTTAAATTCAGGATATTCCTCCGAAAGCGGATCCAATGTAATCGTAACCACGCGAATAGGCAAACCAATCTGTGGAGCAGCCAATCCTACACCGTCCGCATGTACCATTGTTTCGAACATGTTCTCAATCAACTCTTTCAGATTCGGATAATCCGGTGTTATGTCCTCTGCAACCTTTCTCAATACAGGTTGACCATATACATAAATAGGTAAAATCATACTTTTATACTCTACTAAAAAATTAAGTTATTCTTATGTCCTATACTAAAAACGTTTACTCTCCAAATATGTTTGCAAAATAATAGTAGCACTTATTTCGTCCACCAATGCCTTGTTTTGGCGGTCTTTTTTCTTCAAACCTGCCTCCAGCATGGTACGGTGTGCAAGAACAGAAGTGAAACGTTCGTCCACATATTCGACCGGAAGGTCCGGATAACGCTTTTTCAGCGAACGAACAAAAGGCTCTATATTCTTCATATTCTCCGAAACCTCATTATTCATTTGCTTGGGCAATCCAATAATAATCCGCTCCACCGGTTCTTTAGCTATATATTCACCGATAAAGTTCAGAAGTTCATGCGTGGGCACCGTCGTCAATCCGTTTGCGATCAGCTGCATTGTATCGCTCACAGCTATTCCGGTACGCTTTCTTCCATAATCTATTGCTACTATTCTGCTCATGGGGTACAAAAATACAAAAAAGACGCTTCCCGTGAAAGGAAACGTCTCTTTTATTCTATTATTTCAAATGTATATTATTCTTCAACAATAGCTACACGGCTTAACTTAGCATCATCATAGAACATGTTGCCTACACCACCCTTGTAATCAACCTTCAATTGAGAAGCAGGAACACCAAATTCATTAACCATCAGGTCACGAACAGCTTCAGCTCTCTTCTTACTCAACTTCATGTTGTATTCAGCAGAACCAGTACCCTTATCAGCATATCCTGTTATAGTAAACACTTTATCAGTTGCTTTGATACCCTTAGCCATAGCTTCAATATTCATGTATTCTCTCTTGCTGATGTTGCTCTTTCCGATATTGAATACAACAACCAGACGTGGAACGAATCCAGCTTCTTTCTTAACGATCACTTCAGGTTTCTTGTTACGAGCTTCAACCAAGTCACGTTTCAAAGATTCGTTTTCACCCTTCAAAGCGTTCACTCTGTCTCTCATGTCGTTCAACTGGCTTTCCGGAACCATTGGTACAGTAGGAACAGCATCCCAACCACGTTTCTTAAACTTGTAAGTAACACCTATAGTCAGACCAGCCAATCCTTCAGGACCTGAATTGCCGAATGCGCCTTTCATCAAAAGTCCACGCAATTCAACGTTAAGATCCAAAGCAGAAGACAAACGGAAACGGTTGATCAAACCGGCATTGATACCCAGTTCGTCGTAACCTGCACCTTTTCCTGAATGTACAAATCCAGCTCCTGCATAAGGAATGAATGAATACAGACGATCTTCTCTATAACCACAAATCATATTGGAAAGATTCAGCATTACATCTCCATGGAAGTTCATCACATTCCACTTTTCTTTGTAGTAGCCATTAGAATACTGTCCTCCGTCTACAAGCGGACCATTAGCATTAGGAGTAGCACCTTTAGCCTGAAGCCCGTTGTAAGCTACACGTAATCCGATACCCGGAGTAAACCACTTACCTACAGCAATGTCAAGTGCCGGAGCAAGACGTTTTCCGAAGTCAGCTTTACCATCATTGTCGCCAAAATACATTTGTGCGCCAACGCCACCACTAATAAACCAGTTAGCACCAAAGCGATTTGTTTCCACTCTATAACTCTTTGCTGCATTTTCTTTTTCTTGTGCAGGCAGACATACAGAGACTGCTGCCAATAAAATAAACAATAAACCCTTTTTCATCTCAATTTATTTTAGTAAATAATATATTTCAATTGTCTTACAGGCTAGATACACAACCCAAATGTTCCACACCTGACTAAGAGACAATAAACGTCATCCTTTCTTCTAAAATTAGTGCAAATATAGATATTTAATATAACACAAACAAAAAAACACGTAAATTTTCATTCATTCATAGAATTTTATAGAGCGATAAAAGTGTAATATAACTTCAGAAGGCATCTGAAGGGGTTTGTTGTGGAAGAATTAAAACAAAAAAAATAGTCAGTGATGAAATTAGATCACTGACTATTTCTATTCTTTGTCTATATACTTTAGTTAATATACCAGTTTTACATTGTCAATCCACAGTGTATTTCCCGGAGAACCGATATAGGCTCCTCCATGACTGGACGTGAACTGAAGACACATATGAGTCGGAACATCATTTTCATCTCCCCAGGCCACTTCATGAATAGGCACGCTTTCACCCTTACTGTTCACCGTATAACTTTCAGTCGCCTGCAAACGCATCATGTGCGACTTATATTCCGGACGATTCGTGATGTCACCGTACATAATTTCATAGGTCGCATTATTTTTCCAGTCTGTAGAATGATAGTAATAAGTCACCATAGTCCCTATCCGTTTTGCATACACATTTCCATTGGCATCTTCCCAACGTTTTTGCAGAAGCAGGATAGCTGCCGGATAATCTTTTCCGGGAACATCCGTAATCTTGCTGAAACCGGTAGCGCGAATACGGTTCTCCCGGTCGGACATCTTCACTTTATAGTCAAACTGAAGAGCCACCGGCTTTTTGGTAAACGGAATACCGGTCTGCAACATTTTCTGTGGGTTTTTAGTACCCTTAATCGGCTCATGCACTGAACCGGTAAAGACAGAGCCAGCCGCCAACACCGTAATATTAACCAGTCCCAACACTTTCACACTCTCCATGCGCGTATCCAAACGGGCGCAATATCCATCTCCCCGCTTCTCCGGGAATACCGAAGTATTAGTTTTCGTAATACCGGCAACTTTCGCCATCACATTTGAAGTAGCCCAAGGCGATCCGCCCATATTCTTATAAACCTGATCTCCCTTAATTACCGTCGTCGGCCCTATCGCATATACATTCTTTGTATTCCCACCGATAATGCTCGATTCCTTTATCTGACGGTCCACCCATTGATCCATGTCCCCAAAAGGAAGCATTTCAACTTTATGTTGCGCCATCAAAGACAAGGAAGAAATAAATGCAACGAAACCTGTCATCAACAGGCGATGAACGCTTTTCTGAATCATCAATACTTTTCCTTTCTTTTTCTTCTTATAAATTATAATCCCATTGTTTCAAAGCAAAATCCCAATTCTCTTCTACCAAACGAATCGTACGGTCGTCATATTTATATTTATTCTTCTTATATCCCTTCTTTCCGCCCACATATTTTTCTATATCAGTACGTGCTTCGGTAAATCCGGGGATAGAAAGAGACTGATAAATATTCTCCGTCATTCCCATCGCATCCGCTTCGAAATCTTCAAATTTCACTTCCATCAAGTTACCTTCCGGAATAAATTTCTTATCCGATTCATACTTATGATAAAGTTTTGCATAGATAGAAAGGATATTTTCCTCTAATTGTTCATTGCTGACATCCTGCAACTTCAACGGTTGAATCGTATTTGTAAAGAAACTGCGTGTAGATTCGAATACGGTATACGGATTACGCATCAGGTAGATAAACTTAGCATTCGGGAACATCTTCACCAGTTCCTTCACCCTTCCGGTATGCGGAGGATTCTTGCTAAGGAATTGAGTTCCCTGGGTATTCCACAAAGAAATCTTAATCAACTTCGTGAACACCTCTTCAAACACCTTCAATTCGGCATCCGTTATATCATCAAACAAAAGATACTTATCGGCATACTCCTGCTGATATTTCGGCAGGAACCAGAAATTATAATATGTATAAGGCATCATGTTCGACAAAGCAAACTCCTCTTCCTGGGGAAGATCCACTGCCAATTCCATATTATCCGTCGGACGTTTATCCGGCATCAGCCAACTCATATTCTTTTTGAAGAAAGGCTGTCCCCACATCATCAGATGAGGAAATACAGTCTGATAAGTAGTGTTATACCCAAAATGCTTGTCACAAGAGAACACATTATGTACAAATGTAGTTCCACTCCGCCAGTGTCCCAAAATGAACACCGGATCATGCTCCAATGGCTGATTAGCCAGCAACTTCTCGTAACGCCTGTCTTGTAATGACGCCAGTGGAGAAAGCAATCGGCACACAGCCTTCGTCAATCGGTATTTACCTTTGTAGGCTGCGTCAATTTCACGCCCGGCGGTGATAGCCTTGAATGTCTTCCAGTCGGCACCTACCAATGTATTAATCGGAAGTTTATTAAATTCGAGTAATCCCACTTTATTAATTAGAAATTAAGAATTAAAAATTAAAGACGACAGAATGCTGTCATTTTCAGTTTTCAATTTATTGTTGAACAATCTATTTTATTAGTCGCACTGCAAGGCCCTGACGTTCCAGTTCCTTCACAGCTTTCTCTACCGCTTCATAATGTTCCGGAGCAATTCCCAGTTTTGCCATATCCAATACCGGAATATCCTCCGTGTCACTCATATCTTTCATTTCCACGCGGTCGATAATCATACCTACTGCCGAAGTATTATTAGTGATCGGGTCAATCAGGATAAATGAGCCACAAGATTTATTCTTCTTATAAGGATCAAAGAACAATTCCTTAGCCGTAGTCAGCACCACACGGGCAATCTGATTCAACTGCAAAGGCAACGTCTCTTTAGTCAGCTGACCATTCTCCAGAGACAGATGCTCCATCGTATTCACGTCCACCTTATACTTTATCGTATCAATACGCGTACGACTCAAATTGGTAGTCTGCTTAATAAAGAACGACTTATTTACATCCATCGGTTCTTCATCCATCCAGACCATCATAGCATCAAAGTTACGATCCACCGTTGGTAGATTGTCAGGATGCACCAACATTTCGCCGCGCGACACATCGATCTCATCCTCCAATGTCAAGGTCACAGACTGCGGTGGGAAAGCATAATCCAATTCCCCGTCATAAGTCACGATACTCTTCACCTTAGATGTTTTTCCGGAAGGAAGCGCCATCACCGTATCCCCTTTGCGAACGATACCGGATGCAACTTTACCACAGAATCCTCTGAAATCCAGATTCGGACGAAGCACATACTGAACCGGGAAACGGAAATCCGTAAAATTATGGTCATTATCAATATGAACCGTTTCAAGGAAATCGAGCAAAGAAATCCCCTTGTACCACGGAGTACGTTCAGACTTATCCACCACATTATCCCCATCCAATGCAGAAAGTGGAATACAGTTGACGTCAGGAATACCTAATGGAGCAACAAACTTCTTATAGTCAGCCACAATCTCGTTAAAACGCTCTTCCGAGAAACCCACCAGGTCCATCTTGTTGACAGCCAACACCACATGCTTGATTCCCAGCAAAGACACCAGGAAAGTATGGCGACGAGTCTGGGTAATCACTCCGGTACGAGCATCCACCAAGATAATAGCCAAGTTAGCCGTAGATCCCCCGGTAATCATATTACGGGTATACTGTTCGTGTCCCGGAGTATCCGCGATGATAAACTTACGGCCATTCGTTGAGAAATAGCGATAAGCCACGTCAATCGTAATACCCTGTTCACGTTCAGCCTTCAATCCATCGAGCAATAACGCATAGTCAATATGCTCGCCCGCATTCCCCACACGTTTACTATCACGCTCCAGTGCATCCAACTGATCCTCATACAGTTTCTTACTGTCAAACAACAAGCGTCCGATCAACGTTGATTTTCCATCATCTACCGAACCCGCAGTCAACAGTCTCAACAAGTCTTTCTGTTCATCCTTGTCCAGAAAAGCTTTTATATCTAATTTATTATCTGCCATAACTAGTTACAATTAAAAGTATCCCTCACGCTTCTTTTGTTCCATACTACCCTCCTGGTCAAAGTCAATCACACGGGTAGTACGTTCACTCTTCGTTGTAGTCATCATTTCCTCCACAATCTCTTCAATCGTAGCAGCTCCACTTTCCACTGCCCCTGTCAGAGGCCAACAGCCCAACGTACGAAAACGAACCATCTTCATTTCAATCTGGTCACGGTACTTTTCAGGCAAACGGTCATCATCCGCCATAATAATATTACCATCCAAATTAATGACCAGACGCTCCTTAGCATAATACAACGGAACAATCGGAATATTCTCCAAGCGAATATACTGCCAAATATCCAATTCAGTCCAGTTGCTAATCGGGAATACACGAATACTTTCCCCCTTATGCACGCGGGCATTATAAATATCCCACAATTCAGGACGCTGATTCTTCGGGTCCCATTGGTGAAACTTATCCCGGAAAGAGAAAATACGTTCCTTCGCACGTGACTTCTCCTCGTCACGACGGGCACCACCAAATGCAGCATCAAACTTATACTTATCCAACGCATGAAGCAAAGCCTGCGTCTTCATCAAGTCCGTATGCACCTTGCTTCCATGCGTAAAAGGTCCTACCCCTGCATGAAAAGCCTCCATATTACTTTCAACAATCAGATTCCATCCGTACTTCTTCGCATATTCATCACGAAACTGAATCATCTCCTTGAACTTCCATTTCGAATCGATATGCATCAACGGGAATGGCACTTTACCCGGATAAAACGCTTTTTCAGCCAAGCGTACCATCACCGAGGAATCCTTTCCGATACTGTAAAGCATCACCGGATTCTCAAATTCCGCCGCCACCTCGCGGATGATATGAATAGACTCGGCTTCGAGCTCCTTCAAGTGGCTTAATTTATATTCTTCCATATTTATTTCATTTTATACACTTCACTTTTGGCAAAACAAGCTCCAACAAACGGTTCACCGACTCCTCCAAAGTCAATTTGGAAGTATCCAGTGACAAAGCCGGATGTTCGGGAACCTCGAAAGGTGCGGAAATTCCTGTAAAATTCTGAATTTCCCCTTTCCGTGCCTTCGCATACAATCCTTTCACATCACGTTTCTCACATTCCTCCAGCGGAGTACTAACGAAAACCTCCAGAAAATCATCCTTACCAATAATGTTTGCAGCCATTTCGCGAATATCATTATTAGGGCTGATAAATGCAGCAATCGTAATGATACCACTATCCAGAAACAACTTCGACACTTCCGCTATGCGACGGATATTTTCCACCCGGTCCGTTTCGGAGAATCCCAGGTTATTATTAATTCCACTACGGATATTATCCCCATCCAGGATACGGCAAAGCAATCCACGCTTATGAAGTTCACGTTCCAATGCGATGGCAATCGTGCTCTTTCCGGAACCACTCAATCCGGTAAACCAGATCATCACACTGTGTTGCCCCAAAAGCTCTTCTTTGTCCTGCCGCGTCATCATGCGGTCAAATATCGGATATATATGGTTCTTTTCTTCCATTTACAATTTTATTTAAAAGTTCCAGATCAACGGGATCAGAATAATAGAGATTAAGAAAGTGATAATATTAAGCGGCAACCCGATACGTACAAAATCCGTAAACTTATAGTTACCGATACCTTGCACAATCAAATTTGTCTGATAACCGATCGGTGTCGAGAAGCTGGCAGATGCAGCCATACAGATCACCACAAAGAAAGGCGTAGGGCTCACTCCTAATTGGGCAGAGATTGACAGTGCCAAAGGAAACGCCAAAGCCGCTGCCGCATTGTTAGTAATCAATTCCGTAAACAAGTTCGTGATAATAAATACCATTGCAAGCAACACATGCGGGCCGTAATCATCACTCAACCCGATAATAAACTTCGCAACACTATCCGCCACACCGGAGTTCACCATCGCCTTACTGATAGCAAAAGCACAGGCAATAGTAATCAGAATATCCCACGAAATATATTTAGTATATTTACGGGCAGGGAACAGATTTGTCCATGCCATAATAATAGTAGTAATAGACACAAAGAAAAACATATCCAGTTTGATATCCGGAAACATCTCCTTCGTTATCGGAAGCTCACCCACCGTTGCGCCGACAATCATCAGAACCAGCAACAGCAAAGCAAACCAACGCTTCTTCTTCCCGGTAGTATCCGGCTCATTCCCATTCGTCAACAAGACAAACACAGAAGATTCCCCCCATGTCGGAATAAACGTATCATCCGCCATCACCACCAATGTATCCCCTTCGTGAAGTACCACTTCCTCCAGATTCGACACAAAACGTTGTCCGTTACGTGTTTTAATCTCTTTTACCTCCGCACCGTAATGACGCTGGAAATTAAAATCCTTCAGTTTTTTATTGATACCGGGAAAACGGGCACCCAAAACAGCCTCTACCCGATGCAACTTCTCCCCTTCTTCTACTTCTTCATCCGGCACAGCCGTATCCGGACGTGCATCCGGCAAAAGACGTTTGGAGAAAAGAAATATATAAATGATTCCGGCAATAGCTATAAAAATACCCACCTTTCCGAGCTCGAACATAGAAAAGCCTTCAAATCCGGCCTCCAATATCATACCGTGCACCACCAGATTGGTAGAAGTACCGATCAAGGTACAGATACCTCCTAAAATAGTCACATAAGAAAGAGGAATCAGAAACTTCGTAGCCGGAAGATTCACCGACTTAGCCCAATGCTTGATAATCGGGGCAAAAATAACCACAACAGGCGTATTATTCAGAAAGGCAGAAATAAATGCCACCGAAGGTAAGATACGCAACTGTGCCTTAAATACTGTCGTCTTTCCTTGCGGAAGCAACTTCTTAATCACTTGTCCCAATGTGCCCGACTGACGAATACCCTCACTCACCAGAAACAGCAGAGCAACGGTAATCATCCCTTTATTACTAAACCCTTCCAGCATCTCCTTAGGAGTCAGAATGCCGGCACACAGAAACAAAACCACTACCGAAAAAAGTATCATGCCCGGACGCATCTTATCTGCTATCAAAGCCGCTACCATTCCTAATAGGGATAATAGTACAAATACAATTTCAAATGTCATATAAACATTATTTAGTGTTCTCTTTTTGGCTCAACGATAAACCACGGATTCAATAAATCCTCCTTATTATATCGTAGAGGTTCTTCCTTTCCAGCCTGATATACTTCCATCCCTGCAGCACGGGCTATCGCATGCCCGGCAGCCGTATCCCACTCCATCGTCGGAGCGAAACGCGGATATACATCAGCCTTACCTTCAGCAACCAGACAGATTTTAATTGAACTTCCGCTCGAAATCAACTCCACACTGCCGTGTTTCTTCTTCAAATCTGCAATATATGATTCCGTTTCAGGCGACAGGTGCGAACGGGAAGCAACCACGATCAGATGATCGTGCACCTCCTTCAAAGGTATCTGTTCCGACTTCCCAATCAGTTGTTCCAATGCCACGCCGTCATCTTCCAAACTGACAATACCGGAACATTTATAAGCCCCTACACCTTCGATCCCGAAATAAAGTTCTTTTTTAACAGGCACATAAATAATACCGAATACAGGTACAGAGTTCTGCACCAAAGCGATATTTACCGTAAATTCTCCATTGCGCTTAATAAACTCCTTCGTTCCATCCAGCGGATCTACAATCCATAAAGTATCCCATCCTCGACGGATCTCATACCCTAAATGCTTCCCTTCTTCACTAAGAACAGGAAAAGGAGTATCGTTCAGAATAGCCACAATCGCTTCATGCGCTTTTCTGTCTGCTATAGTTAGCGGAGAGTTGTCAGCTTTCCTCTCTATTTCAAAGTCCGATGCCGGATCATTATAAATAGAAAGAATCTTTTCACCTGCTTTTAGAGCCGCGTCGATAGCAGCCATTACATATTTTTGTTCCATTCAATCTCTAAATTAATGCCCTATTCACATTCAGGCAAAACATCCTCCAAATTAAGAGTTGACAAAAGTAAAAACTTTCTTTGCTATAAAAGTTTCCCCACTATCATTTATAACTTCTTTTAGTAGAAAGATAAAAATATCTAAACGAAAAAGCCACTCATTTTCAATAAAAAAGCAGTAACTTCCCAGTTACCGCCTTCTTATTCGGAAAAAACCGTTCGTTCTTTCCAATATATATTACCAAAAAGAAATCAATATACACGATACAGCAACCAAGCACCCTGGAAATCCGAACGGTTCGGGTATTTAGCCTTGAATGCATCGCGAGCTTCAGCAGCAGCAGTCTTGTCAGCAAAAGAGTTCACAATCACACGATACATTGCCTTATCAGCATTAAATGCAATCGTAGAGTGATATCCCTGTCCGTCCAACCAATCTTTCAGGCCTTCAGCATTCGCTTTCACACCAAAGCTACCTGCTACAACGCTATAATCTTTCAATCCTTCGTTACCGGAAACCACTGTAACCTTTTCCTGACGAACGCCGGATGTATCTGCCACTTTAGTAGTTGTCACAGGAGCTGCAACCACCGGAGTAACCTCTACCGGAGCTTCCACCTGCGGTTCTGCCAATTCTTGCTGTTTTGCTTTTTCGTAAGCTTTCTTATAGGCACTTTCGCTGGATTTACAAGATGCAAATGCTAGCACCAAGCATACTCCCATTCCTAATACGACTAATTTTTTCATAATCCTATACTCTGTTTTAATTAATAATTCAATATTCTCGTCTATTATATTTAGTTTCGGGCAACAAAATAATAGAAATTTTATCATCCGGCAAAGAAATCCGTCAAAAAAACGTCTATTCCGGCTTCTTCTTATACGAAATAGTGCCTGTTGCCTGATAAGTAGGCATCAAAAGTACCTCCGCAATCTGAATATGTGCAGGAGCCGACGCGGCAAAATAAACCGTTTCTGCAATGTCATCTCCCGTCAACGGACGAATCCCTTTATAAAAATTATCGGCAGCTTCCTTATCTCCCCGATAACGCACCACTGTAAAGTTTGTCTCCACCATTCCCGGTTTGACATTCGTCACTCTCAATGGAGTATCCACCAGATCGATCCGGAGTCCGTCCGAAAGAGCCTTCACGGCAGCTTTCGTTGCGCAATACACACTTCCGCCCGGATAAGCGGCATCCCCCGCAATAGATCCTATATTAATAATATGTCCGCGTCCGCGTTCCACCATACCGGGCACCACCAAACGCGTCATAGCCAACAGTCCCCTTATATTCGTATCGATCATGATATCCCATTCATCCAGGCTACCCTCGAATTCCTTATCCACACCGATCACCAGTCCGGCGTTGTTCACCAACACATCAATCGCCTTCCATTCTTCGGGTAATGATTCCAAAGAGGCGGCAGCCAATTTCCGGTCGCGCACATCAAAAGGCAATATATAAACCCGGACACCATACGCCCCTTCCAGTTCAGTTTTCAGTTCTTCCAGTTTCGATACGGTACGGGCATTCAGAATCAGATTCCATCCCTCCCTCGCAAATTTACGGGCACAACCCTCACCAATTCCGCTACTGGCGCCGGTTATAAAAACAATCTTAGCTTCCATTATGTTTTGATTTACAATATTCGAAAACAAAAGTACGCCTTAACCTTCAAAGGTTAGCTACGAAAGTCAGTTAAATAAGATTAAACCATAAAAGAAAAAAAGAATTATAAAACGTAGCAAAAAATTTCAGTTTTCACGAACAACCTTTCCATAAAAATGTTATATTTGTTGTATCATAATCATTTTAAACATTATACATTATGAAAGGATTGAATGTTTTAGCAGCTTTTCTGGGTGGTGCAGCCGTAGGTGCAGCCCTTGGTATTTTATTTGCTCCTGAAAAAGGAGAAGACACCCGTCATAAAATCGCAGAGATTCTTCGTAAAAAAGGAATCAAGCTTAATCGCAGTGAAATGGAAACTCTCGTTGACGAGATCGCTGCCGAGATGAAGGGAGAAATAGCAGAATAAGTGAGTAACCAAAGACTAAAAACAGAGCGACCATGTTTGCAGACGATAAAAGTATTGAGAATTTTCAGCAGTTGTTTTTCGAGTTCAAGAAATATCTGGAGCTTCAAAAAGAATATACCAAATTAGAATTGACGGAGAAGTTAACCATACTTTTTTCCACGTTAATTATGATATTAGTACTTATTATCCTTGGCATGGTTGCCCTGTTTTATCTGCTTTTTGCTCTTGCTTATATATTGGAGCCTTTAGTGGGCGGTCTGATGTCGAGTTTCGCCATCATAGCAGGCATCAATGTTGTTCTCATCGCCCTGGTTATTATTTTCCGCAAGCAGCTCATCATTTCTCCGATGGTGAACTTCCTCGCTAATTTATTTTTAACTGATTCAAATAAATAAATTATGAATGCGCAGACCCCGCAGAAATTTACATTAGAAGAGATTGCCGAACGTAAAAAGAAGCTTTTAAATGAAATCCATGCTCAAAAAAAAGCCATGACAGCTACTACACGCGAAATATTTGCCCCACTTGCTCCGGCAACCAACAAGGCGGATGCACTCATGCGTTCGTTCAATACCGGTATGGCTGTATTTGATGGCGTAGTGATGGGAATCAAGATTATGCGGAAGATACGGGCGTATTTTAGGAATTTGAGATAAAACAAGGGACTTCACTGTACCCTACTTAAAAGTCTACAAATCCTCCATTTTAGAAATAAACATTACAGTTTTATCAATAAGAGGAAGAATTTCTTCTTCTGTTGCGTCATCCAAGTTCAAAAAAAGGATAAGAAATATAATCATGGTCATCTAATTCAACTTTATCTTTATTCAGTAAAATAAGAATATCCCAATCCGAATCCTCCCTAGCATCTCCACGAGCCTGTGGTCCGAATAAAATAACTTTAGCGCCAGATAGCATTGTCTTAGCTATTGTTTCTTTGATCAATCGTAATATCTCTTCTTTTCGCATATTGAATACAATAAATAGTATCTTTAAAAGATAGTAAGTAAATCCGAAAATATATAATCAAATCTGATTATTTTTAATCAATAAACATACTATTAAAAAGCAATATATCAACGATCTTCACAGACAGTTGATATATTTAGAATACATATCAGCATTTTGCCAATATGAGGGGACAGATCAGGAATATACCGCTGTATTTTTCCCAACCTGCAAAATGTAGGGGATTCATGTGTGTAGCATGAAATTAGGGACCTACATGTATCGTTATATTATAAGCTAATAATCTTCAGGAGCTATTTTTAGAAAATAGCTAGTTGCTCTGCACAAATCAGCAACCAATCTCATTTAATTGCCATTATCCTTTCAATAATGCCAACACAAACTGTGGTATTTTCCATGCCATCTTCTCTAATTTAGTCAGAGTAGGCCATAGACCGTGAGAGGAATACACTCTAATGTCTTCTCCCCACATTTTCTTACGCTTAGCACTATCGGTAGAAAGTCCTCCCATGCGCATACGTACAACATACTCTTTCAAATAAGTAACAGAAAGTCCGCCCGTCATCAGATAACGTACCAACAGTTCACTATCCGCAGCAATCTTATAACTTTCGTTATAAAGACCTAGTCTCATCATTACCTCGCGGCGAATATAACAAGTAGGATGTAATGGAAGCCAGCCATGACGTACCTTCCACAAACGATAATCACCGCCAATCCAGTTACGTACTACCTTGTCTGTATTATCAGGATTCACAAAAAGTCCATCACCATACAGAAAATCTGCTCGAGTAGTCTTCATGTGTTCCACAATGCGGCTTATGACCCCATTATCATAGAAGAAATCATCTGAATGTAGTAATCCAATTACATCACCTGTAGCCACACGAATTCCCTTATTAATGGCCTCATACATTCCATGATCAGGCTCCGAGATAATAATTGAGATACGATCTTCATATTCCCTAATAATCTCTAACGAACCATCTGTACTCGCCCCATCTACAACAATAAGCTCTATGTTATTATAGTCCTGCGCCAAGACACTCTCTATGGCACCACGAATCGTCGCCGCACGATTAAAGCACGACGTTATTATAGATACTTTCATAAGATTCTATTTTGAACTCGCTAATTATTGTCATCTCGGAAACCACTCCTGCAGTTTCTTCTCAATCAGTTTCTGTGCGTTTCCTTTCTCTATTTGCTTAAACTCAAATGTTTTTGCCTGTTCCATTTTTGCGGCAAGCTCCCTTTCGTCAAATACCCCTAACACACATCCCAAAGTATCCAATTTCCTAATTAATTGAAACTGGTCATGAATATGCTCTACCTTGTCATATCTTGGTATCACAACTATTCTTTTCCTCAATTCCATCGCTTCCGATATTGCCCCCCAGCCACCTTGAAGTATCAATATATCAGCTTCAGAGATATACCCTTTCATCTGTTCCTTTGTACAGAATCTAAAAGCTTTCGCATATTTGTAGGGATAATCTGTATACCCAGTTTGTACTATCACCTTTTCATTAGTCATAGCTGCCCACTCATCCACGGCTTTCGCCATACGACCGAAGGCTATGTTCATTGTACCTAAACTAGCAAAAATCATAAAACACCACAACAAATTGAATTAGGAAATAATTGTTGCATCTCTTCCCATTGGACCAAAAACAGATCACTATACCGTTCTATCCATACGGGAGTTTTAGAAGCATGTGTCACATCAGCAGCCGAATTAACAAATATTACCTTTGTCCCCAATAGTTTTTTTGCGAAAAAAACCGTAGATACTGTCACACCAGCTCCTGTAGTAATAATTACATCTGGACGTTTCACCAGCACCCAGAAAATTGCTTGTAAACAATTCGCAATCAGTGTCCATTTCTTTGCTGGCTGAAAGTTTACTAGAAATACGTGTTCCTTGTCTGCCATAAAAGCCTTAGTTGATGTTGTTTTCAAGGTAAGCCAATAGCAATCCCATTGCTCGGAAATAGAACCGATAGCTAATTGTAGTTCACGTAAATGTCCACCAGCCGAACAGGCTAAACAGATTTTAGGATTCTTTCGTAACACAATTCCTCCTTTTCTTTATAAAAACAAACCTATAAATATAAGAAATAAATACTTACTTTCTTATTATACACCAGAATCCATAGAAGCTATTTATCAACATATTAAGACAACAACCAACATCCTAACATATCAACTATTTACCTAAATTCTCTCTTTTTTATAAACTTGGCAGGATTTCCCCCCACCATAGTCCATGGTTCTACGTTTTTAACCACTACTGCGCGAGCTGCACATACAGCACCTTCACCGACAATTACTCCCTGTCCTACAAAAACTTCAGCACACACCCATGCTCTATCTTCAATCACAATCGGAGCATCCGTTTGGTGATGATGTAAATCAGTAATGTCATGCCCTGCCGTACAAAGAAAAGCCCGCTGACTGACCGTAGCATTACGCCCTATATGAATAGATACTGTATTATAACAATCTACTCCCTCGCCTAAACAGGCATAATCATCCATAATCAACAACCAAGGCTGAAACACTTTAGCAGTAGCATATACTGTTGCTGTAGATGCCATCTTCGCCCCGAAAGTACGTAATAACATACGTTTCCACCCCATCGCCATAGAACGAGGAAAAGGACGAGCGAGACAAACCCACGTTGCGTTCCATACTAATCTACGCAATTTATTACTCACCGAGTATGGAGTTTTGAACTCCATCAAATCTTTACCCATATCTACAAAGTTTTATACACTTCAATATCCTCTTACTACAATACGAATTTGCAGTCATTACGTTCTATCAGAGACTTTATAATTCATCCGAAATCAATATATACATTATAATATGACACCTACCTCTATCTAATAATTGCAACATCTCTCTAGTTTACCTAAAGAGTGATTAAGAAAATTACTTAGTCATCATATAACCCTCACTATTGCTACCAATAAGATGTCTCAATTTATCCAAAAATATTATTTTAAGATACGCAACATACCATGTGATATTGACGTAACTCCATACACAATGTCAGTAACAATTTTCATGTACTATATCCAATCCCCATTCACCTAACAGGACACATTGTACTTACGCATCGTGTGAGGTAATTCTCCTAAATTATTAGAAATAAAAACATATAACGCACGACAGAATGATAGCCAAGCAATTCCACATTGAGGAATTTCAGCATTATTAACATATATATCAAATGTACTAAAACCGTCAATCCTTATTTATATTTTCAATAAATATTGATCAATCAAATCCAATACACGAGAGTCCACGTCAATATCGAATTTTCTTGCAAATAGAGCATCTGCTCTCTTCAAAAGAGAGAAATCCTCGTCTTTTATAATAAATGGATGCCCCGTTGAATGCTTGCCATGTTCATACCATTTAATATATCGTAAATGAGGCAAATCAATGCCATATAAATCATTATCTCTTGATGTTCGCAAGCAATCAGGAATATTCTTGGAAAATAACGAATTATGCAACAATACTGTTTGACAAAAACATTCTTCAGGAACCTCTAAATTACGAAATATTTCATTAAGTTCTCCGCCTTTATAAACACTGTATATATATGTTGCAGCCCTATCGGTTATCATCCAGAAATGTGAACCTGTTGATAATGTGTAGCCCTTATTCATCAAAATGGCATTTGGACTTCCTTTGCACAATGTTTCCACACGTTCTACAATCCGAAATAGGCCACGTAAAGATTTGCCTAACAGCTGCTGCCTTCTCCCCATTGATTTTGTTAGTCTACGCCACTTTTGATTATATCTATATTTACCATATTTCTTGGCGAACCACGGTTTTGCAAAAATGGGATAAGCGTCAATCCAATTCATTGGATACGAACTAATAAGTTTATCATATATGTATTGAGGACTTTTTATAGGATAATCCTGCCCTGAAAGCAAACAATAGTAAACATAGTTCCTTGACAACGCTTCCTCTAAAAGATTCATTGTAGCTTCTACAAGTGAGAAATCATCAAGAAAAGTCCTCACTCGCTTCTTTAAAAAAATCACATTATCCAACTTCATCAGATCAGAGAACTGAGAAATTTCAGTTTTACCATCAATGTGTATAAAGAAGTCAAATCTGTCTATGTCCAACGATTCAATCAAACGTAATAACTGTTTTGGTCGATTGTGTGCTATAATCAATATGGCTATTCTTCTCATAATAATCTTGTATTAAAAAGTTCTTTTCTTATAATATCTAAATTAGGAGCTTGTACTCCACTACCAACTATAACAGCTTCTTCTACAGTATTTACCATTGGTATATGCCACCTCCCAGTTGATGCATAATAATCCTCGTATTTGAACAAATCCTCCGATTCTGCATCATTAAGAAATACAGCCGGAACACCATAGGTTTCAGCAATTATTATTCCGTGTAATGAAGCACTTATCACCAAATCACTGGTACATATCCTGTCTATAAACGCCTTCCAATCTTCCGTCAACGGCGACAACACTTTTTCTCTATACTGTTTTTTGTATAATACTAATTTAGACATGTGTGGAATAATAGTGAATGCATACAGCTTGACAACCTTCGGCTTATATATTAAAGGTAAAAGGATAGCTGGATCGCCATAAATTTCAGGTACTCTATATCCTATTTCACGTAAAGCATTTGCTGTCAGTGGGCCACGAACTGCATGTATTGTAAGCTTTGGTTTTTTCTTTTTGAATATTTCTATACCCTTCTTATTAAGAAAACCAGAACCGAACACATGGCTTTCAGCCCCTACAAATTGAATAACAGATCCAATGAAAGCATACCTGATAGTATGAAGCTGCCACTTACTTATATGTTGTTTTTTAAGCATAAAATCAAACACGATCTTGCTCAAATGATCTCCAACATTATTGGGTCCTTTTCGCCTTTTAAAATACAGCAGATTTATACGAAAAGGCAATATAGGTCTCTTATACTCATTAAAGACAAAAAGTTTTCTTACCGCATTTACCCCCCCTGTCGTATACCGCTATATATCAATAAGTTACAATATGCATATATATTTTTTATTCTCATCTTAACATCAACATATCATTATACAAGATAAACAAAATGTTTTCAACAATAACTTCACCCTTTACATACATTATGATCCTACTTGTGATGTAATAAATTACACCCTAGTAATTGCAAAATATTATTAGATGCAAATTCATTTGGCGAATTATAAAAATCCGAATGTAACTATAAAACCATCATTATAACTTAAAAGTGACAGTACTCTTATTTAAACACTAACATATTGCATCAGATTCTTTTCCATGGTTCTACAATATTATTTGTCAGTGATTCTATAAAATATTGAGCTACAGACTTTCCTATTATTGCCGCACTGTTAGCATTTATTTTTGCTTTATTTTTTCTTATGGATACAATAAATTTGCATGTTTCCTGCATAGCACTAATTAAGGCTTTCTCATTACAGCTGAACACCTTACCATTTTCAGACTTATGTAAAAGCGTTTGAGCACCACATTTATTGCTACACAAAACAAATAATCCAGCTGCCTGTGCTTCATTTACAACTGCTCCCCACCCATCATGCTTAGATGGTAATATAAGAACATCATAAATCGTCAGTTGCTTATAAATAGTCGACATAGACATAGAGCCTTTAAATGACACTCTATTGACTATATCTAATTGTTCCACCATAGATTCAAGCTCCGATCTGAGTTCACCATCACCAATAATCGTTAATGTTGAATTTTCTGTCTGCGCAAAGGCTTTGAGCATCATCCTTACATTTTTCCTTTCTGATAAACTACCAACATATACAAATTTCACATCGCCAGAAGGAGACCTCTCGCTATAATATATATTCTTTGCATCCACACAATACAAAAAAGGAATCAATCTAGCTTTTGATCTAAATACCTTATAATACGCAACAGCATCATCCCCCATACAATATATATAATCAATATATTTCAAATATCGATAATCCTGAAGATAAAAACGTAATATGTGAATCCAAAGCGGATAACGATAAGTGTAAGGCGGTTCAGTAGTAAATGCTCGTCTAACATTATAAGACAAACTCACCCTAAACTTATCAAATACAAAAGGAAAAGCTCTCAACCCATCAAAAACATTTAAATCTGACAGTGTTTGAGAAACAAATAAATTCTCTATTTCTTCATCTAAAGGGTTTATGTGCAACACGACATTACCTAATGAAGAGCGTAGTAAACCCTGCTCCCACCCCAATGCACTACGTCCAGTTGTTTCGGCTTTTGGTATTATAAGGTGAACTTCATTAACGCCATCAATAGAAATAAGCTCTTTTATATATGGCAACTGATGAGGACTCAAACAGGAGTGCCAAAAATATATATTCATGAATTGATTCTATAAATATTTTAAAAAAGGTATTTTATCAGCAAACCGTTTGTAACAATAGTTCAAAAACATTGCTACCGCAATTGTTGCTACAATAAACAATGTGGCATTCAATGAGGATGCTATATCTATTGGAAAAAAGCGTAATATGATACTATGAATACACATCAGAGTAAGTGACAATTTGCCTATAAAGGCAAAATATTTCACAAGAAATCCTCCATTCAAAAGTTTCATTATTGCAAATGAAATAATTGTAGTTAATATCCCTATCACATAATAGAGAAACACACTTATAATACCCCATCTACCATATTCTCTAACAGAAAGATTAGATCCACCATTTATTCTTACTCCAATTAAAAGAAACAAAATTGAGATAACCAGAATCACAAACAATATTCTTCTATCATAATATTTCAATAATAAATTTCGCATAGAGACTCCAAACATTAAAAATAAGATACATATCGGCATAGTATCCAAACTCCAAGGGAGCAAAATAGGTGCAAAATTCAAGACACACGCTAAAAGAATAAATGTAATCCAAAGGCATTTCCCTTTATATAGTCGGCTAATCTTATATACAATTAAGACACATACAAGGCAGTTAAAAACCAAAGAGGGGCAATACCATTTAGAAATATTATATTAGATTGTTCCGAAAGCGGATATAAAGCAAAACGAGAATATCCTAATCCAATGAAAGACAATAGCAAGTGGGGAGCAGCATCACATGCATAAAATATCAATATTCCTAATGCACCATATATAAAATAAGGTACTAGTAATCTATACCCTTTTTTTACAATATCTTCTTTCCAATTTGTATTAAGATTTAAAAAAATGCCTGATATTACAAACCAAGGAGCCATAAAACCAGGAAGAGCCCAGTGACTTATAAATGGAATCCCTGAAGTATGTGCATACATTATGAGTATAATTCCCAACCCTTTTATAGCATCCAACCACTCCAAACGTTGTGTTGTTAATAATTCCATTTTAATTATTCATTTTATATGAAAACACAAAATAATAATATAAAATATCAACACTTATTCTTTTAGGCAATAGGAATATGATATTACACAAGATTTTCTTTAACGAAAAGATTTTTGTATTCATATAGTATCTTGTAAAAGATTGATTTAACCTTAAATTTTGCAAGGTATTATAGTTCTCCCTAAACAAAGATTTACTATTTATGGCAGACTTTACAAATACGGTATAACGCTCATCCTCATAATTTTTGCAAACTCTCACGTTGCTATAAAGATTATAGGATTCTATCATTTTCTTTTCTTCATAAAGATAAGAAAGAAAGTGTTTAGACAATATATTATATGAGTGATGAATAGTCGAACTGTCATTATTTATACGATAATAATATAATCCATCTGGAATGACCTGAATCTTTTTAACCTTTAACGCCATCTGGTAGTTAAAAATAGCATCCTCAAAAAAGACTCCTTCTTTAAAAAACAAATCCAATTCAAAGAATATTGATCGCTTATATAATTTATTCCATACTACATTATACCATTTTCCTGTCAAAAGAGATTCTATTATTCCGCAAGGCGAACTGTTGTTATCGTAAGAATGACATGGAAACTCCCTTTTAGTTACAATGCTATTCCCATCCCATAACATATGTGATGCCATCACAACTTCAATATCAGGAGCGAATATCCACGATTGGACTAAAGAGCTTATAGCATTTTGCTCAATAAAATCATCAGCATCAAGGAAATATATTAGCTCTCCCTTACTTTCTCTAATACCCAAATTACGTCCCGCTGCTTGCCCTCTATTAACATCCTGTGTTATTATTCTTATTCTTTCATCTTGAAACATCTTTTTAACCAAGGGTATTGAATTGTCCCCCCCACAGTCGTCAATCAGAATGACCTCAAGATTATCATAATCTTGTTCAATAATTGAACGAATACATTTTATGATATATCGTTCCACATTATAAACGGGAACTATTATAGATACTAATGGATACTTCACTCTACAACTTTACTAAAGGATAAAACTTACGCATATATTTCATTACCAACCTACTATTTCGCATTTTATCTAGGAAACATGCCTCATTATATATATCATTAAAAATAGCAAAGTCTTGTATTATCTTACCCTTTTCAAGAATATAGTCAAAAAAATCTAAAAACAATTCACACCATTCTTGATAAGTATATTTTTTTGTAGGTAATGTATTTACAATTGACATATACAAATCATCATTGCTATCAACCTCTTTGATATATGCTACAGCTTCATCCAATGAGCTAAAATCTGAAATATTAATATATCCTCCATCAAAATCCTCTGCAACCTTTCCGTTACCCCAATATATAGGAACTGTATTTGCAATAAATGGCTCACAGAGCTTTTCTGTGGTATAACCATCTAATTTAATGTTTTCTATCGCAAGATTAAACTTATAATTCTTGATAAACTCGATTTTATCTGAAACAGCTCCCCCTACATTATTTCTCCACCTACCTCCTGATGCGACTTGCTTATACTCGTTTAGTTTGTCGAACAAATTTATCCGCATCGGATGGCTATTTTTCGCAGCACTCACTACTATACTGCAAAAGTCTCTGTCGAGAGCTTCAGTCCGAGAAATACAAGGACGCACTTCCTGACGTTCCAATATGTTATTTCGAAAAACATAAATGGGGAAACGCAGGTATCGTTCAGGCATATTTAAGTTATAAAAACCCAATGCATAATCGCATAGATTAAAGTTTGGAAAATCAGCTTCTCCTGTATAATAAATTCTAACACATTTCCACCATCTTAGATGTTTTTGTCCAAAGAAAGAATAAAACAAGATATCAGGCTCTTCATTCGAACTATCAGAAAGAAGCGTAATATGATATCTTTCTTTCAGAATATCAAGAAAGAAATTGTCCTCCTTCTTGAAATCTGGAGCAAAACTTTCAAATCTTATTTTTATCTGTTCCATATTTTTATCTTACTAATTTTACTATTAATTATAGAGCGCTGATGAGGATTAATACCTACTACATACACGATTATTATTGATAATACCGAGGTTGTAAAACACGAAAGTAACAATCTACCAATACCTGTATTTATGTTTTGAATCAACAAATACGACAATGTAACTACTACAATGAAAGAAACTATACATCTTAAAAATACATCTGTAATAAAGTCACGAGCTGGTAGATTTATCATCCCTCTCAATAATAGAATCCTAACAAACAACTGCAAAATATTTACGCAGAGATAGATCCAATAAAGACTCTCGGCAGGAGCAGAGAAATAATCGTATGCTATATATACCCATAATAAATTACTAAAGTCAATGATTGATGTTAGTATCTGATAATTTCTTATTCTACCAGAGGCTTGCATTCCTATAATCAAAGTATTTGATAAACTATTTATCAAAGCCGTCAGTATGGATATCCTAATAAACACAACCGTGAATGCAGGAACCTCCACTAACCAAATACTTAATATTAGCTCTGTCTCCAACATTATTGGCAAAGAAAGAAACATCAATAAGAAGAAAGAGATTTTTGCTCCAGAAAAAACTAGACTATTAAAATAAGCTATATCATTTGCGGCATACGCTTTCATTATTTGTGGCTGAAGTGCAGTAGTGAAGTTAGTAACAAAATTACGTATTTGTGATTCTACTTGAAACGAAATACCTCGTGCAGCATTTAAAGCTACCCCATAGAAAATATTTAGAATGAAATTAAAGCCTTGCCCTACCCACACCGCAGCTGTCGCACCTAAAAAGTTCCAGCATGAGAATGAAGCCATTTCCAGCATCAGACTCTTATTCCATAGCAAGCTATATCTCGACTCTTCAAAATACTTTAAGCTATAACAACTATACACGAATCGTATTATGAAAGCTGAACAAAACAACAAAACCGCATAAGTAATAAGTCTATCATATGAGATGTGAGATATTCCAATAGCAATCAGCAGCTTCATCGTTACATCCAATATACTAATATAAGCAAATGCATTCATTCTTTCATGAGCAACTATCAGTCCACTATACGGTACGGAAATAAGATTGAAAACAAAAGTGGCAAGTGATATCTGGAAAACCCAATGTGCAGAATTAAGCCTATCTGCAGGTATATCCAACACATTATTTATAAACCAAACACCAACACCTTCTCCACAAATGACCACTATTACTGCTATGAATATATATATATTCATAGCAGTAGAAAAAACTTGCTTCGCATATAACTTATCATTCTTACCTAACGCTATATTCATATACCTTTGAGTAGATACAGACAAACTACCCACTACAGAAGAAAAGACAGCAACAATACCACCTACAAGATTGTAGGTACCAAAATCTTCAACCCCCAATGCCTGCAAAGTTACACGAGATGTATAAAGGCCTACAAACATCACAAGTAACGTCCTTACATACAAAAAACCTGTATTCTTTATTATCCTCTTTTTATCTTCTTGATGATTCATAATCGTTTGATTATTCTTGCAGGATTACCCACTACAACACAATTATCTGGTATTGACTTAAAAACTACACTTCCAGCACCAATAATAACATTATTGCCAATAGTTATATCTCCGCAGACTATTGCACCTGTGCATATTTTCACATTGTCCCCTATAACAGGCCTTGTAGAATCATCAAATTGTTTACTCACGCCAATTGTAACATTCTGCCAAACTTCAAAATTTTTTCCAATTGATTTTGCTTTAATAATGGTAGCATCCCCGTGCCATACAACCATGCCTCCTCCTATAGAATTTCTATTCATCATTATATGCAACCCTTGCAACCCCATAGTATACCATCTCAATAGCCTTGAATCAAACCCCATACGGAAATAAAATACATTCCTAAATGGCAAACAGTTAACCATTAGTCTAAAAAAAGCCCGACAGTCAGATATATCTTCCACCTCATAAAGTTTTTTCCAACGTCTGAAGTCTTCAACAAACCAATCCTGATGAGATTTAAACACCCAATAATGAGGCAAGAAGCATAGCCACTGCAAATAGACAAAAACCATTAATATATAATGAAATACTCTCATTTTGTGAAACTGTTTACCAATTCAACATAACATTTAACTGTATTTTTTTCAGAATATAATTCCTCTATTTCAGCTACAATCCCCCTATTAGGATATTCCTCTTTCATCAGACAACATAACTTTGCCGTATCCTTTGGAGAAAAATAAATGGCTTTATTTAGAGTGACTTCTCTTACAACATCTATATCAGATACAATAGTTGGAATATTAAAATACATTGCTTCTACCAAAGGCATACCTAATCCCTCGAACAAAGTAGCAGAAATAAATGCTTTTGCATACTTATATAAACAACCTAAATCTGCATTGGATATATTATAAAAGATTCTTATTCTAGCCTTTACGTCTCTATCCAAATTTTCATAATATTCTTTCAATACTCCATGTAGTTTCCCAACAAGTACTAAATATACAGAACTTGACGTTTTAGAAAATTCTTCAAAAGCTTTAAAAATAGTAATTAGATTCTTGTGTTTTGCATTTGAACTTACCGCAAGAAAATATTCATGATGTTTACAGAAAGATACTATTTCTTTAGCAGGTTCTCCTTCATTATATTTATTGAAATCAAAATAATTATAAATGGCCTGTACCTTGTTGGAAGTTGAAATATTAAACTGTTTCTCGATATCCGACTTCACCCATCTTGATATGGCAACAATTCTATCTGCAAGTTTAATAGAATGCGGTACAAATAAACGCCTTTGCATTCTAAATATTTTGTTAGGCATGAAATCCTTACGCAAATACAACAGATCATGTATGACTAATATATGCTTGCATTGTTTGATGAGTGCAGAATAATTATTAGTGAACAAAATCGTATCAGAGTCTCTCAAATTCATACGTCTGCCGATTGTATTTAGTATATAGTATTTATGAAATGTGTTTTCAACATGAAATGCAGACACCTCTATTTCTGGTTCGAGAAACTCAAAATAGTGTCTATCAGTTGACTTGCATGCAAGTTTAACAGAAGCAAAGTGTAACTCTGCACGATGTGCTTTGAAATATCTTAGAATATTAAACAAAAATTCTTGATATCCAAAACCTACACCATAATCATAAGACAAAGCCTCTACAACTAATATTTTTTGATTATTTTCCATATAATATAAAATTCAAAAGACGTGAACGTTTTGTATAATTGTATATTCCTATACATACCCAACACACTATAAATGAAACCAATACAGAGACCAATATGTTATTATATATTACGTTCAGATTAAAAAATCTTATGAGATGTAACAACAATCCGTGTATACAATAAATAGGAAGGGTTGCTCCCCCCATTACGCATATAAAGACATATAATCGTTTAGAAACACGTTGGATACTAAAACGTACAACTATATATAAAAAACAAGAAGCTGCAATACCCGTTATGATTTTACAAACGGTATAAACAACGCTTGCTTCTATTAGCTTAAAGTACAATGCCCCACCCATGAAACAGATCAATGATGGAATCAATATAATTCGACATAAAATCTTATTACCAAACACATTATACTGGTTTATAACCCAACCAACATAAAACGGAATAGAAAACACTAAAATATTCGAGCACAACTTAAACCGGGCATATGCAAACAAAATACCTATTAAAGAGTAAACTGCTATCATATATACGAGAGACCAGACAATACTTTTCCTTAGAATTTTAACAAAAAAATAACTTATTTCAAGTAAACAAAATAAGCAAGACAAATACCACAAATTAAAATTAATAGGAATATTCAACAAGCCAGCAATGATACATGGCCATGCTACAAAAGGTAATAATAATTGTTTTGTTTTCGAGTATAGATAACGTTTCCAAGAGATTTCTTTGGCATTTTTTTTCCCGAACAATAAACTATGTTGGGCAAGATAGCCGCTGATAAATATAAACAATGGCATATGAAAGGAGTATATGACAGAAGTCAGTTTAGGCGCTGCTGCAATGTGGCCTAACACCACCAACAAAATAGCTATTCCTTTTAATACATCTATAGTTTCATCTCTTCCTTTCATTGCTCTTAATCCTATATGAATAACTTAAACAATAGCCTAACAAAAGCCAAAAATACAAACAGCGTATCCCTGGTCCTACCGGTGGAGTTCTTTCAAAAATGCCATTAACCAAAAATATGATGACAACAATAAGAGTCAACAGATGTATTGTATCTGTTTTCAAAAAAATAGCTTTAAACGTTTTAAGTGGAATATACACAAATGAAACAGCAAGAGGAAAACCCAATAAGCCAAATGCCAACAAATTTTGCAAATAGAAGTTCTCAACATTACCAGCGGCTTGTCCTAAACCAAACAAAGGATTATCAAAGAAATGTATAATAGCTTCCGACCAAAGTCCTGTACGCCCTGACGAGATACCTGATAAATCATCACTTTGCTTAAATACCATCGTAAATAGCATATCATAAAATAACTGCCAATTGTATATAATATAAACTATTGATAAAACAATCAAGAAATAATAACACTTACGTTCTTTCTTATTTTGAAGAGAAAAAAATAAAAACACTAACAATATTATCATTGAAACCATAGACGTTCTTGATCTGAGACCCAAAACTGTATATGCTGTCAAAAGTAGAGTTACATAGAAAATCCACCTAAGATATATGCTTTTTGACTGCCCTAATAACGCAATAACACATAAATGACTAATCAAAACTGGAGCGATCTGGTTTTTGTAAGTGCTGATTTGCAAATATCCATCTAAGCCAAAAGTATTAAAACTAGAGTTTAGTACCAAATAATCTAAAACAGGAAGACAAACGATACTAGAGTAAAATAAAACATTGCAGAAAGTTTCTTTTTTTATAAGTCTTGCACACTGTACCCCAATGAATAATATAAATATAGATATAGGAGAAAATTCCACATTTACATCATGTCTATATTGATACATATTTGACGTCGCAAAATCCAAGACAAAAGCAAACAGCTGAAATACCAAAAAACATAACACAATCAATGAGATTGGTGCAATCGTCATTTTGCCACTAAACAATGCAAAAACTGCAGGCAGAATCCATGTTACAGTAAACATAGAATTATTCGCGTAATATTGTGGAGTTTGAGAGAGTGCACCAGCAAATAGAGCTATCGTAAGCCCCATTATGAACAGATTATTATTGGATATACTTCGCATAGCCTTCAATACTTTTTATTGCTTTTATCCAACCGCACTCCGAAAAGGTATTCAATATAGCCTCTCTGTTATCTTGGAATACCGACAACTTGCTTCCATCTAGATTAGTGAACAATTGAATAAGATCCGCTTCATTATAGTCCACATACAAATATCTTACTCCATTTAATTCAGGATAACTAATAGTTGAAACTACAACCTTGTTGTATGACAAATATTCCAGAACCTTAGAGGGGAAATTATTCTGATTCTCTGGAAGATTAGGATTACGAAAATTTAAGCACACATCACATTCATTCAACAAATTTAGATATTCATCGAAACTACACATTCCATAAAAATGAATATGCGGCCACATAGACAAATCCTCTACTTCACCATTTCCTGATATGTATAATTCAACATTAGATACTTGCTTGAAAACTTTTAATGCCATAGGAAAACCAGTAACATCAACTAGTGTTCCTGAAAACAGAATTTTTATTGGGCTATGAAGTGGAAGAATCTTTTTACAGATCTTATAAGAGGGAACGATACCCGCAATAAATTCTACATTAAAGTGGTGTATTACCGAGCGTTCAGAAAGATTTATCATTCCTTTAGAATTTTCTATGCAATATTTTATTACAGTCTGTACAGAAAACTTCCTTGAAGCTGGAGTATAGTCTGTCAATATCACATAAATATCCTTTCGATATACATATTTAAGTAGCAGATATACCAACAAGCTCAAGTTAAACAAATTGTAGAACCAAATTGAATCATATCGCTTTACGCTGTTTGCTAATTTAATACTCTGCATTATATAGTTCCATACCCTGCCTATCAAACAAGTGCTTTGTTTGGAGGAGATAAAGTAATCGACCATAGACTCTTGCTCTTTATACTTATCGAACCATACACTTAATGGAACTAAAGAAACCGCCTTTTTAAAGACCCCACTTTCCAGCAAATTATAACAAAAATTATTTTGTGCCTGCGACACTTTTAATTTATGTGTCAAATGACGTGGAACTATATGACATATTAAAACTCTTTTCATAAATAACGCTCAAAAAAACTTTTATAACTTGAACGTACATCTTCAATTGTACATAATTGGTCATACAATTCAGCACTATTGCCCTTACCCTTTTTTATTAATGAAACAACATGTTCAGCTGACGAAAAATTCATAATGCCGACATCTTTATATTTGTCTAAAGATGATTTATCACTGCACAATCTGTAGCAGGTATGTTTCAGAAAGACCAGTTCCATATAAACAGTGGAATTTGCTATAAGGGAAAAGTCAACATCACCTGCATATTGTTTTATGGTTTTAGTCTTATCGTAAGCCCCTATATAATAATCATTGTCCGTTATGTGATCATAAAGATGGGGGGAATCACTTGGATGATATTTTAAATAATATTTCATATTCATATCCTTCGCCACCTTATTGGCTATTGTGACTAACAAAAGATTCAATTCCGCAGTATATCTTCCGTCAAGTACTACCCCAAATTTTTTTTTATTGTTTTTATTTACCTCTGGGCGTACATCCATGCACCGAATAATACCACAAACTTCTATATTTTCCTCTCTTTTTCCAGCCTTAAGAGCTTGATATTTAGTAAAATTATTCCAAACTAAAAAATGGTCCGATATAGAGTTACATAGCTCAATTCCTGCAAAATCAATATTCGCAATATCCGGATGAGGTGCAAGTATTACACCATGTTGCAATGATGCTGTTTCTATAGCTCTATTTTTGCAATATTGACACACATAATTACCTATAGTGTCTGCATCATTGAAAATGACCGCAAGTTTATAGTGCTTCAGCGTAATCTTTTGCATATCAAAAGCACATTTGAAGTTCATTATCAAATAGTCCAAAGCAACCTTTTTCTGCTCATAACATAATCCAGTTTGCTCCAATTGTTTCCACCATTGAAACATATTAAGAAAGCATCGCCATAGGAAATTTATTGATATTTGTTTTCGCCGCTTGTTAAATGTTACGATAAGCCTATCTTTAATATCAACCAAACTATAGACATTCTCATTAATCCTCTCAAAATCACTTCTTCCACTATAGAACATAAAAAACAGTATCTTACCTCCATTTTCTTCCAACACTATCGTTGTCTTCTTAAAAAGGATATGATACAAAATCTTTGCCCAATTGGTTCGAATATGAAGTATACGTTCGCTTTCAGAAGGTTGATACAATATACGCCATACTTCAAAACCTTCAAACCCTTTAAAATTAAGACCTCTCAAGGCATCTTTTATAAATTTCATTACCATAGAGTTTCTATAAATTCTCTCACACAGCCTTCGCCTCCATTCTTAGTCATAATACGAATATTCGGCAGGCTTTTCACTTTGCAGCATGCATCAGCAGGGCAAGCTTTTACAGATACAGCTGATAATAAATCATAGCAGTTAATGTCATCTCCGATATATGCGACTTCATTCAATGATATGCCAAGTAGTTTACATAACTCCAATGTAGCAGCAAGTTTTCCACCATCACGCTTACCTTGAACAAGGTAGTCAATCTTAAGTTTCTCCGCTCTGTTTTCAACTATTTTATTCTTCTCACTGGTTATGATGGCTGTCTTTATACCCGCTTCTCTCAACAACTGTAACCCCATTCCATCTCTGGTATTAAATTTTTTCAGTTCATCCCCTTTTTCAGAATAATACATACCTCCATCTGTTAGTGTGCCATCAGCATCAGTTATAAATAATTTAATTTTTAACTGTTTTACCTTTTGTTTTGCCAATATATGCCGCCGCATTAGACTTTCTAAAATAGTCCAATCATCCGGCTCATCAATTTCTAATGCAGTATATTCAGGCATCTCATAAATACCAATATGACCACTCAAACGATTACTCGAATCAAGAATATTCTTCACTATATTAATATAAAATGCCCCATTCTCCATTAATTCACCGCTGAAGTTTTGACGACGAGGGCGATTCTTGTAATCGTAATTTTTGCTTGTGCCATCTATATTCCAAAAAAACCTATAGTTACGCACACATGTGAGCATTGAATCATATTCACTATTAACATACTCCGTAAGCGCTTCAGTAAAATGACATTCTTCTGTAAGTGGAGAAGTAGCTTGTACTAACATGAACACGTCATCCACATCTAAATGGGCGTAATTAATATATTCAAGCATCACACTTTCGGTAGATGCTGTGTCACAAGCATTCTCTGCAGAACGACGATAAATGTAAGTCTTACTATAATTATATTTTAAGACAGTTTGCTCTATTTTGTCACAATCTGTCGCTACTATAATTCTATCCACAGCTTTGCAAGCCTCCAATGCTTCAATACTCCAACAGACAAGAGGCTTACCACAGAACGGTTTGATGTTTTTAAGGGGAATAGATTTACTTCCCCCTCTGACTGGAATAAATGCGATTACCATTTTACTTGATTTTTCTTTAATTTATTACGCTGTACTTTCTCTATATCAAGAATATCCTCACGTTTGTACGTAAGAGCTTTAGCAACGGCCTTGCAGTCACGTACAAGTTTACGCACTCCGTCAGGTTCGAGAGAAGCCGCATGATCTGTACCTTTCCATGTTCGATCAAGTGTGTAGTGGCGCTCTACCCATTCTGCTCCAAGTGCAACGGCAGCTGAATCAACAGCGATGCCAAGATGGTGACCAGAAAAGCCAATTGCTTTCACTCTGCCGGCATAAAGTTCACGCAGTTTGACGAGTTCAAGCAAACATATATCCTCGAATGGTACAGGATAACCACTAGTACAGTCGTATATCACAAGATCTTGATTGCGCTTATTATTCTCAAAGAATTTGATTATCTGCTCTTCTTCCTCACGCATTGTCATGCCAAAAGACAAGTGAATCTCACCCTCAAAGTTATCACAAAGATATTGCAACATAGGCTTGTTGAGATTGCAAGCGGAAGGAACTTTAATGAGTTTTGGCTTCAAAGTACAAATTTCCTTGGCTGATGTAACATCCCACACAGAAGTGGAATACTCAACTCCAAATTCGCTACACCACTCTTGCAACTGACGATGTTGATCAAGTGTTAATTCTAAAAATTCACGATGTTCTCCATATGTCGAACCATAAGAATTTTCTGGATGAGGATGTGGTGCATTATACTCTTCAGGTGTAAGTAATTCATGGTTACAGCGTTTTTGGAACTTCACCACATCCACCTTACAATAGGTAGCAGCAGTCATGATCAATTCCCGTGCAATATCCATGTCACCCTTATGATTACAGCCAATTTCAGCAATTACTTTAGGTGCTTTCATTTTCGTTTCAAGTATTTATTTATAATTCTATTTTTTATCAAATAACCGAATAATGGCAACTTATAACGTACCCTAGACAGATACTTTGAGGCTAATAATTTATCTCCTGCTTTCAATGCCAACTTATAGTTTCTATAAAGTAAGATAGAGGTCATCAGTGACAGACTTTCTTTACAATTGTGATGATAATCATACCATTTTTCAAATGGAAAGAAATCGGTTATATCACATACTTTGGAACTACTGTGTTCTGTAGCAACACGATAATACATCAAAGGGGCATTAATATATATAAACCATGTTGTATTATTCAGCCTTATCCATAAGTCCAAATCCTCCGCAATCTTAACCCCAGGTTTAAAACCGCCACACACTTTTAGAAGTTGCTTATTAACACACATAGCGGAAGTGATGATACAATTGCTATATATCCACTGATGAGGATAGTTTTGGATTATATGAGTTTCTTGTGTATTTAGTGTATCTTGAATTAATATCTGACTGCCGTCGTCTCTGATACGCCAATAAGCTGTAGCACAAACACCACAACATGGGTTCGCATGGAATGCTTCAAAAACAGTTCGGAGATAGTCTGAATGCCAATAATCATCTGCATCAAGAAATGCGATATATTGACCTCGAGCTTGTTCTATACCAAAGTTCCGTGTCAATGCAACACCACAATTCTCTCTGTCGAATACACTGATACGTTTATCTCTAGAAGCATAATCATTACATATTCCAATAGAATTATCAGGCGATCCATCTATAATAAGCAACAATTCAAAGTCTTTAAACGACTGTCGCAAAACAGACTGTATACAATCAACAAGATATTTTTCCGCTTTATATATGGGTATAATAACAGAAAATGTCATTTTATTAAATATCAATTAAAATCTCTTCCCATTCGATAATGAGTACATACTATTAAAATAAGGCACTTGGATAAGTCATTTCTTCCTTATAACGAGTATCAAGAACCCGTTTTTACATGTTAATTCACAAAATAAAACTTATAAAATACCAATCTTCTTTACAAAACACTGCTATATTATGTATTTATAAGGATCTAATGTCCTATTATCAAACAGCTAATAGGACACTGATATTCTCTTTCCTAGTTCTAAATTTAAGACTTTCACCCCAAACTCTCTTTATACCACTCAAAAAGCCTCTGTACTCCTTCTTCTATTTCTATATTATGTGTCCAACCCAAAGAATGTAACTTACTAACATCTATTAGTTTTCGCATAGCTCCATCAGGTTTTGAGGTATCAAATTCGACTACACCTTCAAAACCTACAGTTTTTGTTACTAGTTCGGAAAGTTCACGAATAGTGAGTTCCTTACCTGTACCCACATTGATGTGGCAGTTGCGAATTTCCCCCAAAGAAGGAATGGCTCCACCGCGACCTTCACTATTGTTCCGATTTACCGCTCCTGCACTACTTGTGCCTAAGAACACAGAAGAATATTTTTCTTTTTTGACTATATCTTTGAAATCTATATTGAGAAGTATATACACACTTGCATCAGCCATGTCTTCACTCCATAAAAATTCACGGAGTGGTGTTCCTGTCCCCCACAATATTACCCTATTATCATGTATACCATATTTAGCCAATACACTAAGTATCTCTTGACGATCGTTGTACCCTGTCACCCCCTCTACTGGCCGTTTATTCATATCGTTTTCTATAGCTACCCAATTCACATCATGAATCAACTTGGACAAGTAAACCTTACGCATCATAGCAGGCATCACATGGCTATTCTCCAAGTGGAAGTTGTCATTAGGACCATAAAGATTTGTAGGCATCACAGCAATATAATTAGTACCATACTGTAAGTTGTAGCTCTCACACATCTTTAAACCTGCAATTTTAGCTATAGCATACTCCTCATTAGTATATTCTAATGGAGAAGTGAGCAATGCATCTTCTGCCATAGGTTGTGGTGCATTCTTGGGATAAATACATGTGGAGCCTAAAAACAATAACTTTTTCACTTTGTACTTGTAAGCACTACTGATTACATTACACTGTATCTTCATATTTTGCATTATAAAGTCAGCACGGTATAGACTGTTTGCCATGATACCCCCAACAAAAGCAGCAGCAAGTACCACTACATCCGGACGTTCTTTCTCGAAAAAGGTTTCAACCTCACTTTCCTTAGTTAAATCGAGTTCTTTATGGCTACGCCCCACCAAATTTCTATATCCTCGTGCCTTGAGATTGTTCCAAATAGCCGATCCAACCAACCCACAATGGCCTGCTACATATATTTTTGAATTTTTATTTATCATTTTACAATTCCTTTTTCCAAGTATTCTGCCAAATTAGTACGCACTTTTTCTCCTGCCACTTCTATTGCGACTTTAGCCATATCTGCATCTACCATAATCTTTACCAACTCCTCAAAAGTGGTCTTTGATGGATTCCACCCCAATTTAGCTTTTGCTTTAGTAGGATCTCCCCAAAGGTTTACTACATCAGTTGGACGGTAGAAATCTTGGGATACCTCAATCACCACTTTGCCCGTAGTTTTGTCAATCCCCACTTCATTTTCGCCTTCACCTTGGAACTCTAATTCGATACCCACATAATGAAAAGCCAATTGACAAAATTCACGTACAGAGTGTTGTACACCTGTTGCAATAACAAAATCTTCAGGTGTTTCATGTTGTAATATTAACCACATACACTCCACGTAATCTTTAGCATACCCCCAATCGCGAAGTGATGAGAGATTACCTAAATAAAGCTTTTCTTGTTTGCCTTGTGCAATACGTGCAGCAGCTAAAGTAATCTTCCGAGTCACAAAAGTTTCACCACGACGTTCACTTTCATGATTAAAGAGAATACCCGAACAACAATACATATTATAGGCTTCACGATATTCCTTCACAATCCAATATCCATAGAGTTTAGCTACAGCATAAGGTGAATAAGGATGAAATGGGGTATTTTCATTCTGTGGAACTTCTTCTACTTTACCGTACAACTCTGATGTAGAAGCTTGGTAAATGCGACAAATATCAGTAAGTCCAGTTTGACGCACTCCTTCCAAAATGCGTAAGACACCTGTAGCATCTACATCCGCTGTGAATTCAGGCGAATCAAACGACACCTGTACATGACTCTGTGCAGCAAGGTTATATATCTCTGTTGGACGTACTTTATTTAACACCTGAATAATACTCATGGAATCTCCCAAGTCAGCGTAATGCAAATGGAAGTGAGGCTGTCCTTCTATGTGAGAGATACGCTCACGGAAATCTACTGATGAACGGCGTATAGTGCCATGTACATCATATCCTTTATTCAATAAAAGCTCAGCCAAGAACGAACCATCTTGACCTGTTACACCTGTAATTAATGCTACCTTTCTCATTCTATACAATTAAAATATTTAGTATTCTAGTAGTTAATACAAGACTTAAAATCATGTGGTCACTTAGAACATTGTAAATCTTGTATAACTTGATTTATTGTTTATCCAATCATTGAATTGAGTGCACACAAAAAATAGTTGAAAGACTGGGGAGACATTTTATGTACTATAAAAACAGGAAATTGCCACATCACTCAAGACCTCCACAAATTACAATTACATCCACTCCGGCAAAACAAATACCGAATATCATATATCTGCAATATTTACTCTTCTTTTACTTTATGTTCCCCATAGCCATAGCCATAACCATATCGTTTGCCATAACCATAATATTTACCATATTTACCATAACCATAATAATAACCATACTTCTTCTTCTGAAGATCCAATCCATTTATTACTATACAAATATTGGGGAGTTTATGAGTAATAGTCAGTTCGTTTACCAAAGTGAACTCTGCTTTCCGAGTATAGTCTGCGCGACAAACATATACAGACAAGTCAGCTACATGACCTATTAGTAAAGTATCAGTCACCATGCCAACTGGAGCTGTATCTAGAATCACATAATCAAATTCTCTTCTCAATGTTTCAATCGCCTTATCTAAGCCATCACGAGCTAGTAGTTCTGTTGGATTAGGGGGTACTGTCCCACCAGGAAGAATATACAGATTCTTACTTATATCCGAAAGCTGAACACAATCCATCAGGTTCTTTTCAGGATTCGACAGATATTGTGTGATCCCCTGCTCTTTTCGAGAAATATTAAAGATTTTATTTAAACCGGGCTTACGAATATCAAGACCAACAATTACAACTTTCTTCCCTAATAAAGAAAGACTGATCGCGAGGTTCGCAGAAATAAATGACTTACCTTCACCACTAATCGTTGAAGTTACTAGAATTACTTTCTGGCTATTTTCAAGCATAAATAGTAGATTGGTACGAATATTACGGAAAGTTTCACTCATTAAGGTATTCTGATTCTCAAATACAGCAATAGAACCTGTTTTCTCATCAGTTAATGGTACATCACCCACAATAGGCAGACTTGTCAATTTCTCAACATCACCACGTCCTTCTATTTTGAATTTAGTAAAACTAATAAAAAAAATGATACTAACAGGCAATCCTACTCCCATTACTAAAGCAATCATGTATATCAATTTGGGCTTAGGAGAAACCGGACCACCTTCAGCTGCTGGCTCATCAATAATCTTTGCATTATTTGCGGTAGCAGCTAAAGTAATAGCATTCTCCTCACGTTTTTGCAAAAGCATTAGATAAAGCCCTGCTTTAATTTCCTGCTGGCGTGCAATACTTACATACTGACGTTCTTGTCCCGGAGCATCACTAATACGACGAGAAAAGCGACTAGCCTCACGATCCAAATCAGCTTTAACGATAAACAAGCCTTTCAAAGTGCCATCAATAGCTGCCTGCACATTTGACTTCATTACACGAATACTCGTATCCAGATTCACAATCATCGGGTTACTCTCTGTAGAAGTACGAAGTAAACGTTTACGTTCGATGATCAACTCATTATAACGTCCTATTTGAGTGGCTAAACCGTTATCAGACAATCCAATATTACTAGGCAATACTTCATATTCATTCGACGGATTATTAATATACTTCGTAAGATCACGAACCAAACTTATCTGAGTTCCATTTTCCACCCGTTTCCTTTCGTATTCGGCATTTCCTGATACAGCTAATTGAGCATCACTAGTAATATCTGTCAATCCAGCATTTCTTTTAAATGCTTCCAACTTATCCTCTGTGTTTCCTAATTCTTCATCAATAATCCGAATACGTTCATTGATAAACTCCCTCGTCTTTTCAGCAACTTCATTTTTATCATTATTTGTATTGCGATTATACATCTCCATCAACTTATTAATAAAGTCCTGACCACGTTGTATATTGGTATTTATTAATGAAACTACTGCAACTGAAGTTGTTTTAGAAGTAGGTGTTATATTCAATGCTCCCTGATACTGTTTTGCTACTCCAAATGGCTGACTGACTATAACACTAATATTTCGTACAGAATTTTGCCCTTCTATTTTTCCATTCAACAGAGAATCTTTTAACGTGAACCCAAATGTACCCACATCTGTGGGCAGTACGGCCGGAAGTTTATTAAAATATTTATTATATTCATTCAAGCCAATCTTCAAATTTACATCCAATCCACCTTCAGGAGTCAGTTTCATATCAACCAAAGCTGCACATGGTAATTTATCTGCTTCCTGTGCCGTCAAATTTACAATTACCGGAGAGGTTTTATACAATTCTTTCTTAGGAAATTCATCTTCATCATAATAAGTTATATAAAATTCCAGATTATTTACGACTTCTTTGAGGATTGTCTTTGAATGTAGCACCTCAATCTCATTATCAATACTCTGTGTAGAGGTAATTATTCCACCTATTCCCAAATTTTCCAAATCGGGAGTAGAACCACCTCCACCGCCTTTTTTATCATCTTTTATCATGATAGAGGCAGAGACTTGATATACCGGAGTCTGAAAATGTAAATATACCCAAGCCCCAATCAAACAAATCAATATAGAAGCCACAAACCAAGGCCAATGGATTATATATTTGAAAAGAAGTTCCTGATAATTGACTTTCTCTTCATCCAATTCATTTATATTATTTTCGTACGAGTTTTCTTTCATTTTTGATTAATTTATTTTATGACTTTATCGTAATATAGTTATTAATAGATTGGCTATTGAAACCAAAATAGAAATACCAGAGAACCACAATCCTGTACTAGTTCCAACATCCGAATTCTTCGCCTTAGTCTTATTAGGTGTCACATAAATTATATCATTCTGCTGCAACTGATAATAAGGAGACAATACCGTTTCAGCTTTATTCAAGTCCATAGTAATAATTTCCTGCTTATTATCTTGTCCTGTCCGGATTAATTTCACATTATCGCGCATACCATAAATAGTCAAATCACCTGCCATAGCGAGCGCTTCCAGCAAATTAATCTTTTCGTTAGAGACTACAAAGCTTCCTGGCTTAGTAACCTCTCCCAATACCGAAATCCGATAATTAACAATACGCACAGTTACAAGCGGCGCTTCTTTCAAATAAACCTTCAACTTATCTATAATCAGATTTTCTATCTCCAGTTTAGTCAATCCACCTACATGAATCTCGCCCAATACTGGAAAGTTGATATTCCCTTGATTATCTACTAAATATTGCTGTAGAGCAGATGATGCAGTTCCTTGTCCTACCGTCTTTCCCTCCGTTCCACTAGCAGTACCCGAATTTACCAGATTGAAAGGTGCAGCCAATTCCGGAGTAGAACAAGACACGGCAATCGTCAACAAATCCTTGGGCATAACCTTCACACCTGTCTGACGAACACTCTGTTCTGTATCATTCACAAAAGCCGTATCCTGCAAATAAGGCACTTTCTTATATGATTGGCAGGATACCAGCAAAAAAGCAAGTAACACACCCAAAGTCAATCGTTTCAGTTTTCTCATAACCACCTACTCATGTAATTTTACAACTATTGATTTAATTTTTACTCAATTTCCAATTCCTCACCTAATAAGCCTCTTTATCCCCGCGGATGACATTACACACAGTCTTATACATGATATATAAGTCCAGAATGAACGTCCAATGCTCGATATACCAGATGTCACGTTGCACACGTCCTTCCATCTGCCAAAGCTCCTTCGTTTCTCCACGAAAACCTGTCACCTGTGCCCAGCCTGTAATACCCGGTTTCACAAAATGACGAACCATATATTTATTTATTAAATGGGAATATTCTTCTGTGTGCTTCAACATGTGCGGACGGGGGCCCACTAAAGACATATCCCCTTTCAGTACATTAATAAATTGAGGAAGCTCATCCACATTCGTCTTGCGAATCAGATTACCGATACGGGTTTTACGAGGATCACATTCCGTAGCCTGAAGCGTATCACTTTGTGCATTCACCCGCATTGAACGAAATTTATAGCACCAAAATTCACGACCATCCTCACCACTTCGTTTCTGTTTGAAAAAGACAGGTCCAGGAGAACTTATCTTTATAGCTAGTCCCACAATGATATATATAATCGGGAAAAGGGTACAAAGGAACAGTAGCGAGCAAATAATATCAAAGCCACGTTTCACAATACGATTTTCCAATAACTCAAGTGGCTCACGACGGATAGAAAGTACCGGAACATTACCTAGCATTTCAAAATACATTCTCCGTTTCAGATAGTTCCGGACATTGGGAACGCTAAAAAAACGAATCAGATGGTTCTCACAATAGTTGATAATCGGCACAATTTCAGTACTACGGGCGGAAGGAAGACTGCAATAAAGCTGATCTACCTTTCCCGCATTACGGGTCAAATAATCAACAGCTTCGCACGGCTGTCCCAAATAAGCTATATTCATAGGATAGCGGTCTGATGGAAAATCTTCAAAATATCCTAGTACACGATATCCGGATGTCGGATCATCCGTCATGGAATGATAAAGTTCCTGCATATTTTCATGGCTACCCACCAGTACTACCTTTCGGACATTTTCCCCACTTTTACGATAAAGCTCCAGAATATAACGAAACGTCAGGCGATAAGAAATAATAACGATAATGAGAACTACATAAAATGCCCCCAGCTGACGCAGGTTAACACATTCAAAATGGAATATGTACGAAAGCCCCAGCACCATCAATACAAAAGGAATCATGTTCCGTGCCACCCGAAGCATTATTTGCTCCGGACGAACCACCGGACGATGAAGAATCACTCCAGAACGAATGTTGCAAACCAGATAACATAAAGTCATCAAAGCCATGTTCTGGAAAAGAGGCATGGAAAACTCAAAAGGAGAACGGTTTCCCCAAAGAGAACCAAACACCCACAACAGTAAGTTCAGTAAGATGATGTCCCCTGAAAGGACAAAAGATTTTAGGACTTTATTAAAACGTTGGACTTCCTGCATTACTTTATTCTTGATTTAGATTTTCATCCATATCCTCATTTTTCTCCCTATACTCAATATAAAGTTCTCCCCATTCTACCATTTTGGCTCGAAACTCTTCTTTTGTGAGATTGTCATAGTAATAGGAAAAAAGACGGGTAAAATCACTTAGACGTAAATCTCCCCAGATGTCATCTTGTAATAAGTGGGTTTTCCCATGTGGATTTCTTTACGCATAGCCTCTATTGACAAGTGAGCACGTTCAAACTGCTCTGCGATAAAATGGCCCAGTACGGGATGATTAAATTTTTTCATGTTTATAATTTTATTAGTTGTTAAATACATTGTATTATATGTTAATTTTATGCATATCCGTTCAGACATGTCTGAACGATATATTTAAAAGCTATTTCTACCTTCGCACCGCGTTTTGAAAATTCAAGGCGATAACTTCAAATAATAAACATTATGACAAACGATTTTAGAATGTCTTATTTCATGCCTCCCATTGCTCCCATCAAAAATGAACAGGGACGGATTGTTACTCCTGCAACACTTATTCCCTCTTGCGAAGTCTCCGTAGAACAAGTTTTTCAAATGATAACCTGCAACGAGAATCTCAAAATTCTGACCGAACAAGTACGCAATTCCGGAGATATACGGACAGCAAAAGCATCACTATTGCCTTATGTGACTCCCTGTGGTACGTTCTCGCGTCGCAACAGCAAATGTTTCGTAGCTTCTTCACATCTGGTGGTGGTAGATATCGACCATCTCGATTCCTATCAGGAGGCAGTGGAAATGCGCAGTACATTGTTTAATGACCACCTTCTGCATCCTGTACTCACGTTTATCAGTCCCAGCGGACGGGGTGTAAAAGCATTCGTACCCTACGATCATTTACCCATGGCTAACGACACAAACAGTATCATCGAAAATATGAAGCTGGCAATGATGTTCACTGTGTTGCTCTATGGTACTGAAACACCTCCTCCATTCGGAGAAAAACGCAAAGGGGTAGACTTTTCCGGTAAGGACATTGTAAGGTCTTGTTTTCTTAGTCATGATCCGGGAGCGTTGTTTAGAAACAACAAATAATTAGATATTAAAAACTATAAATTAAAATTATGGACGAAATTGAATCGTTATGCCGCCTCTGTGAGGCGGTTGAAACTGCAGGAGCGGATATTGCCCCTACGTATGCTGAATATGTACAACTGGCGTTCGCCATCGCAACGGATTGCGGAGAAGCGGGACGCGAGTTTTTCCATCGGTTGTGCCGGGTATCTGCCAAGTACGAACGGGAACATGCCGAACGGATATTCTCCAACGCACTTACCACCCGGCATGGAGATGTCCATCTGGGCACTGCATTCCATCTTGCTGAAAGGGCGGGTGTAACTCTCTGCAAAGAGGGAGTGATGAACCACCGGAAAAATGCAAAAAATGCAGAAAATGCACCGTCCAAAAATCTCACACACGCACGTATATAATAAGGTGGACAATGAAGAACCGGACGAATCCGAAGAGCTGCAGGACGGGAGTGACCCGAACCAACCATTGCCCTCTTTCACCGAAGCGGACTGGCCGAAAATCCTGTTGCTCATCATGAGTTATGCCACCAGCCCCACACAACGCGATGTCATGCTGCTCGGAGCATTGACCGCCATAGGTGCCAGCATGGAGCGATATGTGAGATGTCCATACGCCGGCAAACTCCAGTCTCCTTGCCTGCAAAGTTTTATTGTAGCCCCTTCCGCCTCGGGTAAGGGAATTCTTTCGTTCATCCGGCTGCTTGTAGAGCCTATTCATGACGAGATCCGCCAAAAAGTAGCGGAAGAGGTCAAGGCCTACAAAAAAGAGAAAGCCGCATACGATACCATGGGAAAGGAGCGCTGCAAAGTGGAAGCTCCTCAAATGCCCAAGAATAAAATGTTCCTCATCTCGGGCAATAACACCGGAACGGGTATTCTGCAAAATATCATGGATGCCAACGGCACAGGACTTATCTGCGAAACCGAAGCGGATACCATCTCCGCTGCTATCGGTTCTGAATACGGACACTGGAGCGATACGCTCCGCAAAGCATTCGACCACGATCGTCTGTCGTACAACCGGCGCACCGACCAGGAATACCGGGAGGTAAAGAAAAGCTATCTCTCCCTCCTGCTTTCCGGCACACCCGCACAAGTAAAACCACTCATTCCCTCGACAGAGAACGGTCTTTTCTCGCGCCAGCTGTTTTATTATATGCACGGTATATGGACATGGATCAACCAGTTTGAAAGTGGCGAAACCGATCTGGAAGCCATCTTCACAGGCATAGGCCTGGAATGGAAAAAGCAACTGAACCTGATGAAAGCACACGGGCTTCATACGCTCCGGCTCACTGATGAGCAAAAGCAAGAGTTCAATGCCCTCTTTGCCGATCTGTTTTTCCGCTCGGGACTTGCCAACGATAACGAAATGAGCAGTTCCATAGCCCGACTGGCTGTCAATACATGCCGTATCATGGCAGAAATAGCTATGATTCGTGCATTGGAATGCGACCAGCCTTATCAGTTCAAGGGTTCTTCCGCCCCTCTGCTGACTCCTGACAAGGAGATTGCCGCCGATAATATCAAAGACGGCATTATCACCCGTTGGGATGTGACAATCACCGCTGAAGATTTCCATGCGGTGCTGGAACTTGTAACTCCGCTCTATCGTCATGCCACACATATCTTATCTTTTCTTCCTTCCACAGAGGTCAAACATAGAGCCAATGCCGACCGGGATGCGCTTTTTGAAATAATGGGCAACCAGTTCACCCGTGCACAGTTGTTGGAGCAGGCTGAAAAGATGAAAATCAAACCTAACACTGCTCTTAGCTGGCTGAACCGTCTGATAAAAAAAGGATTGCTTATCAATACAGACGATAAAGGCGTTTATACGCGCACGCATGTGTGCGTGTGTTAGGGAGCCCTCGGAAAAAGTGCATTTTTTGCATTTATATAACAACAGGACGTTTCATGAATCCTAAAGCGGCGCTTTAGAGGTGGTAAAGCATAGCTTTACGATTGCTAAAGCGGTGCTTTACTTTTCCGCTCTTCTAAGGTTCTCCCAAGGCATCTACAATCACTCTCACCTCCAACGGGGTGAATGAGCGGCGCTTTGATTCGTAACCTAAGTCGTACAGGCGTTGCAGAAGTCCGGGACATAAAGAGATCCATTTCTTCATCTTTCGATATGCAGCAATGTCAGTTAGTTCCGGAGAATAAAGTTGAGCTAGTTCCATGCGGCCGTAGGCGCGTATTTTGAATTCGTTCATAATGAATAAGTTTCTGATTTACAGATACAAAAATAACAAAACATATTCACATATCCTACGTTTTTCCATTGAATAACCGACCGTTACTGCGCATAATTGACAACAATTGCGTGCAACTGTAGACTATTGATTTCTGCGGGTTTCAGGGTTGTATCTTTGTATCGTCGAAAGGGAAAAGAATCCCCCGGACACAATGTTTAACCCTTTAATTTATTGTTTTATGATTCGTTACAAAATTTATCAAAACCAACAGCAAAAAGGCCTGAATGCAGGCAAGTGGTTCGCCCGTGCGGTAAGCGACGAGACGTTTGATTTGGCCAAGCTTGCCGAACACATGTCAAAACACAATTCACCGTATTCCGGTGGTGTCATCAAAGGTGTACTTTCCGACATGGTAGACTGCATCAAGGAACTGCTGCTCGACGGCAAATGTGTGAAAATCGACGACCTTGCCATCTTTGGTGTGGGCATCCGCAGTAAGGCAGCTGATACGCTGGAAGATTTCTCATTGGAGAAAAACATCACTGGTATGCGTCTGAAAGCCCGTGCTACCGGTAATTTGTCAACCACCAACCTGAAACTCGACAGCCAGTTGAAACAGCAGGCCGAATATCAGAAACCAACAACTGCCGGAGGAGGTTCTGATTCGGGTGATACCCCTGATCCGAAACCGGATGGTGGCGGTGAAGCGCCTGATCCGGCTGCTTAATCCTAAATCCTTTATTTTTAATCTTTAAAAAAGTAACATCATGAGTAATTCATCTTCTCCCCGCTCCGTATGGAGCTTCATCATCAAAGTGATTATCACCGTTGCCACCGCTATCGGAGGTCTGATCGGAGTACAGAGCTGTATGTAGCCTTATGCGTACCATCACTCTGATTATCATTCATTGCAGTGCCACGCCGGAAGGAAAGTCCCTTTCGGCGGAGGCTTGCCGTCAAGATCATATCCTTCACCGGAGATTCCGTGACATCGGCTATCATTTCTACATCACCCGGGATGGAGAAATCTACCAAGGCCGTCCTCTGGAAAAGGTCGGGGCACACTGCCGTGACCATAACACCCATTCGATAGGTATTTGTTACGAAGGAGGGCTGGATATGGCGGGACGTCCCAAAGACACGCGTACATTGGCACAACGGGCTTCTTTGCTCGGTCTGCTCCGCGAATTGAGGAAAATATTTCCTAAGACGTTGATTGTAGGCCATCATGATTTGAATCCGATGAAGGAGTGTCCGTGTTTTAATTGTACGGAGGAGTACCGAGAATTAGATGGTATTATCTAAGTATATTGACCAGCAAACTGGCAATAGATACCAGAATGGAAAATCCCGAAACCCACATCGTCGTACTTGTTCCGATGTCTGCGCTCTGCGCTTTGGTTTTATTAGGAGTGACATACAGGATGTCATTCTGTTGCAACTGATAGTAAGGAGATAATAACAAATCCGCGTCGTTCAGATTGAGTGTAACAAACTGTTTATGCCCATTCCTGTCTTCGCGGATTAGTTTTACATTATCACGAACACCATAAATAGTCAAATCTCCTGCCATGGCAAGGGCCTCGAGCACATTGATCTGCTCATTCACTACCGGATAAACACCGGGAGAGGCCACTTCGCCCAAAACGGAAACTTTAAAACCGGACATACGGACTACTACCGTAGGTCTTTCTTTCACGTAAGATTTCAGTCTATCCGTTATCAGGTTTTCAGCTTCACGACTTGTTAAACCGTTCAAAGGAAGTTTACCTAAAACCGGATAATTGATATTTCCCTGATCGTCCAATAGAAACGTACTGCCTTGCGCATTGAAAGGCTGCGAAACAACCGGATCGGAAGTGGAAACAAGAATGGAAACTTCATCACCCGGTATCAGTCTTGCGTCCTGAACAGGCGCAACTTGCGTATTCGCCTGTTTCAAAATCTCCGCATCCTGCAAGTAAGGCACTTTCTTATAGGACTGGCAAGCCGAGAGAAAGAAGAAAAAGAATATCAGTGCAAAAGCACCGGATAATTTCGTATTCATGTAAATGGTGGATAAATGATGACGGGATTAGTTTTTCTCGCAGACAGCCTCGACATAACCAATAGGCATATTAACGCAAGCGCATCCCAGCATATTCAGCCGGACGGCAATCTTGCTTTTGCCATCGACATTGACCAGTTCACCAACCAGCCCGGTCAGAGGTCCTTTCACAACACGGACCTTCTCACCACGTGCCAAAGGAGAGCTGTTCATACAAATAGCTTCCTCGGAATAGTCGAGCATGAAACGGAAACGAGCCATCTGCTCATCAGGAATTACCGCCGGAGAGCTCTCACCACGCATCACCATATAACGGCTAACTGTAGAAAAACCCAGAACTTCTTTGCGTTCTTTCGGATTTACGTGCACAAATACCATCATTGGAAGAAGAACAGACTCAACTATTTTGCGACGGTCACTCCACTGATGAATTTCTTGTTGGACAGGGACGAAATTCTCGATCCCCATTTTGTCTAAACGTTCGGCTACCTTCTTCTCGTGGTGCATACGAACCAGAGCAACATACCAGCGTTTAGAGTGTGCTACGCCTTCCCCTGTCCCATCGCTAGGCCCAGCACTAAGTGATTTTGGTTTTGTTAAAATCATGTTTTTTTACCCCATGTTATTCCGTTACTTCTTAGGTAACGGACAATACACACACAAGGCGCGCGTCTCTATAAAAATGGAAATCACATATAGGAATAGGGCACAAGAAAGGAACTGCCTAATACTCAACAGGAAAAATCCAGAGATTAGGCAATAAAAAGTTTAGAACATGAAAATAAAGTTATTTCATGTTCGGATAGTTTTTTTCCTATATTTCAGATAAAACGAAAAAAAGTGGAAGAATATTTGCTTACTATTTATGTTTTTGTCTATCTTTGCGTCAAATTTAAGTTCCGTTACCTAAGAAGTAACACACATACTTTAGTTCTGAATACTAATACTTTGCACTTTTTGCCCTGCCTACACAACAGTTTTTAATGTAAGATAAATTCCCTTTATTTACCTCTGTACGTTCTTTAAGTCCAAAGCCTTTCAAATAGATTTGTGTGGTTTTTATAGATTTATGGCCCAATGATTCACTAATCATTTCAATAGGTACTCCCCGATACTTCGCTGTCGTTGCCCAAGAATGGCGAAGTGTATAGGAAGTGACTGGAGATTGCAAATGCAAGGCTCTTGCCAAGTCCTTCAAACAATTATTGAATTGGCGAAGAGCGGACTGATATTCCCGGTACCCTCTTTCATCCAGACGTTTTTGATCGCCGCTAAGGATGTCAAACAGATAATCCGGACAATCGGGTTGTGCATCTTCCCTATTGCGAAGCTGGTTAATCATTTCACTGGCTGTATCAAGTACTTCCACACTCATCGGGGTTTTAGTTTTGATACGGTTGTATCGCAACACATTCTGTTCCAAAGCCGATTTCTCCAGGTGAGCCAGATCAGCGAACGACATTCCACAAAACTGGAACATCAGGGCAGCAATAGCCTGTGTACGACGCAAACGCTCCGATTTGGGGTCCTCATACAGAAGCTTATGCAATTCGACAGCAGGCAGGGCCTTCTTCTGGCGAACATCGACACCGGTATAAACATCATGAAACAGTCGCGGCACATAAGGCGCAATGCCCGCTTCTACTCCCCGGTTATAAATACTACGAAGCATACGCATATACGTAGAGATCGTGTTGGGCTTCAAGCCACACTCGTAAAGATACTGCCCGTAGCGTCGTAAACTTTCCCGGGTGACTTGTCTGAACGACACATTGAGCGTGCCGCAGAACTTGCTGAAAGAGAAGAGAGCATTCTTGTAGACATGCGCCGTAGAATAGCGTCCCTCCTTTCGCAAACGGCCGATGTAGAACTCTGCACATCGGCTAAATCCATTTTTGTTCCTCATTACATCACTAGTTATTTTATATATTATGCCATTTGGCTAGCGGCAAAAGAACGAATCTTTTTGTGTGTTCCAGATAAACTTTTTAATAAATATAGTTAAAGAGTTTTTTGCCGTTTTTATTCTATTAGTAATAAAAAAAGTCATCCGCCTTTGCCCATCATGAGGATGAAACAAAGTCGGATGACCTTCATTTTGTACGCTATTATCTTATACGTATGTTTCCAGCAATTTCACACTTCCTCCTTCGGGAGTGATAGTGACATCTTGCGTGGTAGCAGGCAACAGGATAGATTCTCCTGCACTAACAGTCAGTTCATTGCCTTCATTGTCTCTCATCTTGCAGGATCCTTCCATACAGATAAAGATCACGAATGAATCGAGTTCGGAATAGTCGCAACTGATTTCTTCAGTCATGTCATACAGAGAAGTCGTGAAGTAGGTGCAGGCAACCAGTTCTACCGGTTCGTCCTTCAGTGGTTCGTATTTAGTACGATAGTCATCCAACACTTCGTAGTTGATGGCTTCACGGGCTAAATCGGTGTGAAGTTCACGGGTTTTACCATTCGCATCTTTACGGTTGAAATCGTAGATACGATAAGTTATATCAGAAGTTTGCTGAATCTCGGCGATGAAAGAACCTGCCCCGATGCTGTGCACGCGTCCGGCAGGAAGGAAGAATACATCACCCGGATGAATTTCATATTCCTGCAATACGTCGGTAATCGTATTGTTCAACACGCGTTCTTTATATTCTTTCGGGGTAATCTGTTCAGAGAATCCTGAACGCAATTTAGCTCCTTTGTCGGCATCTACCACATACCACATCTCGGTTTTTCCCATCGAATTGTGGCGTTTCTTCGCCAACTCATCTGTTGGGTGTACCTGGATTGACAAATCCTGTTTGGCGTCGATGAACTTAATGAGCAGTGGGAATTTATTGCCGAAACGGGCATAATTCGCTTCACCAACCAGTTCCTCACGATACTTTCTTACCATATCGGCCAAGGTTAAACCTTTATCCGGGCCATTAGCCACTACGGATTCATTGTTCTCAACACCGGAAATCTCCCAGCTTTCTCCTACTCCTTTCAAGTCTGAATTCAAATGCTTGAACGGAATAATTTTGTCGCCCCCCCAAAGCGTCTGCTTCAGAATAGGTTCGAATTTTAATGGATACATTTTTGTTTTTCTTGTTATAAACTTAGATTAAATTCGCTCGGATTGTTACAATCCGGGAACAAACATACAAAAAATAGTTCAGTTTTTAAGAAAAGGAGGATGAAAATTCATTTAAGAAATCATCTTTTGTCCTTGCATCCAAAGAAGATGAAGTAATAAAGCTAAACTTTCCTAAAGCACCTGTCATATTTAGTCGGAATAATTTGTGAGTAAGAAAGAATTTCCCTTTATTTGCAGGAAATTTTTAATAATACCAGACATGAATAACACATTCCCAACAGAAGGGAATCTATCAGGGCTCAGCCGGAAAGATTTCCAAAAGGATATAAATGATAAGAAAACTGATTTATTTATCCTCAAAAACACAAAGGGAATGGAAGTAGCTGTAACCAATTACGGATGCGCCATTCTTTCTATCATGGTACCGGACAAAAACGGTAAGTATGCTAATGTAATCCTCGGACACGACAGCATCGACCACGTCATCAACAGCCCGGAACCTTTCCTAAGCACTACTATCGGACGCTACGGCAACCGTATCGCGAAAGGAAAATTCACCTTGTTCGGCGAAGAACATGAACTCACGATTAACAACGGACCTAACTCTCTGCATGGTGGACCTACCGGTTTCCACGCCCGTGTTTGGGATGCTGTCCAGATTGATGAGAGCACAGTGCAATTCAACTATGTTTCTGCTGACGGCGAAGAGGGATTCCCCGGCAATCTGGAAGTGGAAATGACTTACCGCCTGGAAAATGAAGTAAATGCACTGACTATCGAATACCGCGCTACCACCGACAAAGCTACAGTCGTTAACTTGACTAACCACGGTTTCTTCAACCTCGCCGGTATTTCCAACCCTACTCCTACCGTTAACAACCACATCGTTACGATCAACGCTGATTTCTATACGCCTATCGACGAAGTTTCCATCCCTACCGGTGAAATTGCCAAAGTAGAGGGTACTCCGATGGATTTCCGTGCTCCACACACTGTAGGCGAACGTATCGACGACAAATTCCAGCAACTGATTTTCGGTGCAGGATATGACCACTGTTATGTACTGAACAAGATGGAAAGCGGTTCGCTCGACCTGGCTGCCACTTGCAAGGACCCGGAAAGCGGACGTATCATGGAAGTATATACCACCGAAGCGGGTGTACAACTCTATACGGGCAACTGGCTCAACGGATTTGAAGGTGCACACGGAGCTACATTCCCTGCCAGAAGCGCTATCTGCTTTGAAGCACAGTGTTTCCCGGATACTCCGAACAAACCGCATTTCCCATCGGCCACTTTGCTGCCGGGTGATGAATACCAACAGATCACTGTCTACAAATTTACGGTAGAAGAATAAGACTTGAAAAATAACTAACCTAATTTTATAAACTAACATTTTTTTTGAACCATGACACAAGAAAAAAAGAACGGTAATCTCGTCGCAATTATCACGATGTTCTTCATCTTTGCGATGATCTCTTTCGTAACAAACCTCGCTGCTCCATTCGGAACAATCTGGAGAAATGAATATGCGGGTTCGAACACTTTAGGTATGATGGGAAATATGATGAACTTCCTGGCTTACCTGTTTATGGGAATTCCTGCCGGTAACATGCTCGTTAAGATCGGTTACAAGAAGACTGCTTTGATTGCAATGGCAGTAGGTTTCCTCGGTTTGTTCACACAGTATCTTTCCAGCTTATTCGGAGCAGGTGCTGAAGTATTCGCATTCGGTGAGTATGTTATCAAATTAAACTTTGTAATCTATCTGCTTGGTGCATTTATCTGCGGTTTCTGCGTTTGTATGCTTAACACAGTGGTAAACCCGATGTTGAACCTTCTCGGTGGCGGTGGTAACAAAGGTAACCAGTTGATTCAAACTGGTGGAGCTCTTAATTCTTTGTCTGGTACATTGACTCCGCTTTTCGTAGGTGCTTTGATCGGTACTGTTACTTCAAGTACTGCTATGTCTGACGTTGCTCCTCTGCTCTTCGTTGCTATGGGTGTATTCGTTGCTGCATTTATCGTTATCTCATTTGTTGCTATTCCTGAACCACACCTTCAGAAAGGTGGAGTGAAGAAAGAAAAATTCTCTCACAGTCCATGGAGCTTCCGTCACACTTTACTGGGTGTAATCGGTATCTTTATTTATGTAGGTATTGAAATTGGTATCCCGGGTACACTGAACTTCTATCTTGCCGATTCAAGCGATAAAGGTGCCGGTATCATGATGAACGGTGCTGCTATCGGTGGTGCTATCGCTGCTATCTATTGGTTGCTGATGCTTGTGGGACGTACTGCAAGTAGTGCTATCAGTGGTAAGGTTTCCAGCCGTGCACAGTTGATCGCTGTTTCTGCTACTGCTATCATTTTCGTATTGATCGCTATCTTCACTCCGAAAGATGTAACGGTTTCAATGCCGGGTTATACTGTAGGTGAAGGCTTTATGATGGCACAGGTTCCTGTAAGTGCCTTGTTCCTTGTACTTTGCGGTCTTTGTACTTCTGTAATGTGGGGTGGTATCTTCAACCTTGCAGTAGAAGGCTTAGGAAAATATACAGCACAGGCTTCCGGTATCTTTATGATGATGGTTGTTGGTGGTGGTGTATTACCGTTGATCCAACAAAGCATCTCTGACTCTGTAGGTTATATGGCTAGCTACTGGTTGATTATCGCTGCTTTGGCTTACCTGTTGTTCTACGGCTTGGTAGGTTGCAAGAATGTAAATAAGGATATTCCTGTGGAATAATCACATAGAATAGAATTCAATTTATTCACCTTTAAAATATAAATATCATGGATACAGAATACGTAAGAAGTCGATTCATTAAACACTTTGACGGAACTACTGGATTTTTATATGCTTCTCCGGGCCGTATCAACCTGATCGGTGAACACACTGACTACAACGGTGGATTCGTTTTTCCGGGAGCGGTAGACAAAGGGATGATTGCTGAAATCAAACCTAACGGTACTGACAAAGTAAAGGCTTACTCTATCGACTTGAAGGATTATGTAGAATTTGGTTTGAATGAAGAAGATGCTCCACGCGCCAGCTGGGCAAGATATATTTTCGGTGTATGCCGTGAAATGATTAAACGTGGCGTTGATGTGAAGGGATTCAATACTGCTTTCGCAGGTGATGTGCCTCTGGGTGCAGGTATGTCTTCTTCTGCTGCTTTGGAAAGTACGTATGCTTTCGCACTGAACGAACTGTTTGGTGAAAACAAGATAGATAAATTTGAATTGGCTAAAGTTGGCCAGGCTACAGAACATAACTATTGTGGTGTGAACTGCGGTATTATGGACCAGTTTGCTTCCGTATTCGGTAAAGCTGGTAGCTTGATCCGTCTGGATTGCCGTTCACTGGAGTATCAGTATTTCCCATTCCATCCGGAAGGTTATCGTCTGGTTCTGATGGATTCAGTTGTGAAACACGAATTGGCTTCTTCTGCTTATAACAAGCGTCGCCAAAGCTGTGAAGCTGCTGTTGCCGCTATCCAGAAAAAACATCCGCACGTAGAATTCCTGCGCGACTGTACAATGGCTATGCTAGAAGAAGCGAAAGCTGATATCAGCGCTGAAGACTATATGCGTGCAGAATATGTAATCGAAGAAATCCAACGTGTACTCGATGTTTGCGAGGCATTGGAAAAGGATGATTACGAAACTGTAGGTAAGAAGATGTACGAAACTCATCACGGCATGAGCAAGTTGTACGAAGTAAGCTGCGAAGAACTCGACTTCCTGAATGACTGCGCTAAAGAGTACGGTGTAACCGGTTCACGCGTTATGGGTGGCGGCTTCGGTGGTTGTACTATCAACCTTGTTAAGGATGAGTTGTACGATAACTTCGTTGAAAAAACAAAAGCTGCTTTCAAAGCTAAATTCGGCAGAAGCCCGAAAGTGTATGACGTAGTAATCGGTGACGGTTCTCGTAGACTGGAATAAGAATTTATTCGTTATTAAATAATAAAGAAGGGCGGCTTCCGTGATGGGAGCCGCCCTTACTTTTTACAATTAACAAAAATCTAAAATCTATTAATCTAATAACATCTAATTAGTTCTACTTATTTCTTCGTAAATTTATATACTGCAAACGTAGTGGGTTCCAATTCGGTAGTAAACACATTGCCTTCAATAGATACCGGAGTTTCCTGCGGAACGATGGCAAAAGGTTGTTCAAGTGTATTATCCTTATCCAAATCAAGCGAACGAAGTTTGATACAACGACCATTAGACAGTACATCTTGTTTCTTCAATCCTTCAAAATTCAAGGAAATCGGTTGAGCTGTGGCGGAGGTATTGGCAACCTTTACAATCAGTTCATTCTTATCCTTATCGTAAACAGCACTGGCAAAGAGTCCGTTCTGCCCTTCGGCTCCCGTTACATTTTTCTTATTCATGGTAAGGGGAAGCACATTTGTTCCTTTATTCTGCGCATACAGTTGTTGTACATAATAGCTAGTGGTACGCACAGAGTTCAGGTTATCGAACCAAATCATATCAGGACGCCATTGCCATCCTTCCACATGAGCGAAAAGCGGAGCATAGGTAGCCATGTGAACGATGTCAGCATTACGTTCCAATCCGGTCATAAAAGCAGCCTCTAGCAAAGCAGCATGGTAATGATTCCATTTCTTTCCTTTTCCATGGCAGGCATATTCACCGGCAAATACTTTCGGACCTTTACGGTCATAGTTGTCATAGCGGGCGCCTTGAGCCAGAAACCAGCTTTCAGGACGATAGAAATGTTCGTCCACCAAATCAACTTTCAGACGTTTCATTTCAGGCCACAGATAATCAAAATCTTTTCCTTCGGAATTCGGACCGGAGCTACCTACTATTTTAATTTCCGGGTGAGCTTTACGAATAGCTTTGATAAACGGTTCAAGACGTTCGGGATATTCTTTTCCCCATTGTTCGTTACCGATACCGATAAACTTCAAGTTAAACGGTGCAGGATGTCCCATATCGGCACGTACCTTTCCCCATTTGGTATTCACGTCTCCATTAGCAAACTCAATCAGGTCGAGTGCATCCTGAATATAGTTATCCAAATCACACACGGCTACGTGAGCTTTCGGATCATTATTCTGATATTGGCAGGAAAGTCCGCAATTCAGAATCGGCAGAGGTGCCGCACCCATTTCTTCAGACAGCAGGAAATATTCGTAGAATCCCAATCCATAGCTTTGATAATAATCAGGGAAGAATCGGTGAGTAAAAGTATACTGCCAACGATTTTCATTTAAGGGACGGTTCTCTACCGGGCCAACTGATTTTTTCCAGTCGTAACGAGTCTCCAGGTCGGTACCTTCTACGATACAACCACCGGGAAAGCGGAAGACTCCGGGATGAATATCCGCCAATGCTTGTGCCAAATCTTTACGAAGCCCATTTTCATGTCCTTTCCAGGTATCAACCGGAAAAAGGGAGACGTGCTCCAAATCTACTGTTCCTTTGGAGGTAAGGAAAATACGGAGTACGGATTTCGGATGAGTACTGCCGGGCTTCAAGATCATCTGGTATTTTTTCCAGTCCTTAGAATCAATCGTAAGATTCCCTGCAACAAGTGCCTGACGTTCGCCCATTGATTGGGTATCTACAAGTTCGATTCTCAATGTTTCTTTCGTACTTCCTTGCGGCAAACGCGCCCAAACAGAGAAACGATACTCCTCTCCCTTCTTGACACCGATGCCGAAGAAACCTTCGTTATCCAATCCGGTATGCTTATGTGCGTGTCCGGGGTCGGAAAGGCGCACATAATGCGGATTACGCTCAAAAGGACCATCGTTCATTAATGACACTTTTCCATACGTTTTCCATCCCATCAGGTGTTGTGGAAACTCAAAGGAACGATTCTTCACCAGTTCGGCATAAAGTCCGCCGTCGGCAGCGTAGTTGATGTCCTCAAAAAAGAGTCCATACATAGTAGGTTGGATTTCTGCACCCAGCTTCTTCGTCTGTATCACCAACTCATTGGTTTGCGCATGAAGGGCAAGGTTAGTAGACAAGGCTAATACTGCCAATAAATTTGCGTATCTTCTCATGGTTCTCAATAAAAAATTATATATAGTTAAAATGCAAAGATAATCAGATTCTCTATTTTCTCCGTACCCAAATTTATCATTAATAGGTGTTTATCGGTCAAAAAGGATCAAATTCCATTCATTTGCACAATTTTCCATCCGCATCTGATATTTATAATACGAAACCAGATTAAAAAGCACCTATTTGCACGCTCTATTATATGAAAAACAAACGGATGGAAAGCGTACATTTATATATAATAAGGTGTATGGAAAATCATAAAATACACCATTTATGCTGCACAACATATAAGAGTGTATTTGATACACCAAACGAAAGTGTTACTTTTACACCCAAAATAAGATAAGCATCTCATTTACATTAAAAATAAAACCATGAAAAAACATTTTCTACTTGCAGGATTTGCCGCGCTGATGCTGGCTGCGTGCAATAACAAGCCGGCTTCCGAGCTGACCTTGTCCGGTCTCGACCCGGTAAAATTTCAAACAGAAGTGAACAATGCCCAAACAGCTCTTTATACCTTAAAGAACAAGGCAGGTATGGAAGTATGCATCACTAACTTCGGAGGACGTATCGTGTCTGTCATGGTACCCGATAAGAACGGTAAGATGCAGGATGTAGTTTTAGGTTTTGACAGCATTGCTGACTATATTAATGTACCCAGCGACTTTGGTGCTTCTATCGGACGCTATGCAAACCGTATCAACCAGGGACGTTTCGCATTGGACGGTGATACCATCCAACTGCCGCAAAACAATTTCGGCCACTGCCTGCATGGAGGTCCGAAAGGTTGGCAATACAAAGTTTATGAAGCTAATCCGATTGATCCGACAACGTTGGAACTGACACTTGTCTCACCGGACGGAGACGAAAACTTCCCGGGGAATGTAACAGCTAAAGTGACCTATAAACTAACTGAAGACAACGCTATCGACATCAAATATAGCGCAACTACCGATAAAAAGACGATCATCAATATGACCAACCATTCTTACTTCAACCTGGCTGGTGATCCGTCAAAAGCTTCAACTGACAACATACTGTATGTGAACGCAGACTATTATACTCCGGTAGACAGTACTTTTATGACTACAGGCGAAATCGCTCCGGTAAAAGACACTCCGATGGACTTCACCACTCCGAAAGCGGTAGGCAAAGAGATCAACAATTATGATTTCGTTCAACTGAAGAACGGAAAAGGGTATGACCACAACTGGGTGCTCAACACTAAGGGAGATCTTTCTCAAGTAGCAGCCAAACTAACTTCACCTGAAAGCGGCATCACTCTGGAAGTATATACCAACGAACCGGGTATACAGGTTTATACCGGTAACTTCCTCGATGGAACGGTAACCGGCAAAAAAGGTATCGTTTATAACCAGCGTGCTTCTGTTTGTCTGGAGACACAACACTATCCTGACAGTCCTAACAAGGCAGACTGGCCGTCTGTTGTACTGGAACCAGGACAAACTTATAATAGCGAATGTATTTTCAAATTCTCTGTAGAGAAATAATATTAACTTATAAATCATATTTATTGTGGAAGCATTAGATTGGCTAGTAATCGGAGTCTTTTTTCTGGCTCTGATCGGTATTATTGTTTGGGTAGTCAGACAAAAACAAAATGACTCGGCGGATTATTTTTTGGGTGGACGCGACGCAACATGGCTTGCAATCGGTGCCTCTATCTTTGCATCAAACATTGGTTCGGAACATTTGATCGGACTGGCAGGAGCCGGAGCATCCAGTGGTATGGCTATGGCACACTGGGAAATCCAGGGATGGATGATCTTGATTTTGGGATGGGTATTCGTTCCTTTCTATACACGAAGCATGGTATATACAATGCCGGAATTCCTGGAGCGTCGTTATAATCCTCAATCACGTACTATTTTATCTGTTATTTCTCTTGTAAGTTATGTATTGACCAAAGTAGCCGTAACTGTTTATGCCGGTGGCCTCGTATTCCAACAAGTATTCGGTATCAAAGAGCTTTGGGGAATTGATTTCTTCTGGATTGCAGCTATCGGTCTGGTAGTGTTAACTGCGCTTTATACTATCTTCGGTGGTATGAAATCAGTTCTTTACACTTCTGTTCTTCAAACCCCTATCCTACTGCTAGGATCATTAATAATTCTAGTGCTCGGTTTCAAAGAATTAGGTGGATGGGACGAAATGATGAGAGTCTGCGGCGCTGTTACTGTAAATGATTACGGTGATACAATGACTAACCTGATTCGTAGCAACGATGATGCAAACTTCCCTTGGTTGGGTGCTTTGATCGGTTCGGCTATTATCGGTTTCTGGTACTGGTGTACCGACCAGTTCATCGTACAACGTGTACTTTCAGGTAAAAATGAAATGGAAGCTCGTCGTGGTACTATTTTCGGTGCTTATCTGAAACTGCTACCCGTATTCCTTTTCTTGATTCCTGGTATGATTGCATTTGCATTACATCAAAAATATATCGGTGCCGGTGGTGAAGGTTTCTTACCGATGCTGGCTAACGGAACAGCAAATGCTGATGCCGCCTTCCCGACATTAGTAGCCAAATTACTTCCTGCGGGCGTGAAAGGTTTGGTAGTATGTGGTATTCTTGCCGCTTTGATGAGTTCCCTTGCATCTCTGTTTAACTCATCAGCCATGTTGTTTACTATCGACTTTTACAAACGTTTCAAACCGGAAACTCCGGAAAAGAAGCTGGTGGGTATCGGTCAGATTGCAACAATCGTAATCGTTGTTTTAGGTATTCTTTGGATTCCTATCATGCGTAGTGTAGGTGATGTACTTTATACTTACTTGCAGGATGTTCAGTCTGTATTGGCACCAGGTATCGCTGCCGCTTTCTTACTGGGGATCTGCTGGAAACGTACTTCCGCCCAGGGTGGTATGTGGGGATTGATCTCCGGCATGGTAATCGGGTTGACCCGCCTCGGCGCAAAAGTATATTATAGCAACGCAGGTGAAGTAGCTGATTCTACATTCAAATATTTGTTCTATGACATGAACTGGTTATTCTTCTGTGGATGGATGTTCCTGTTCTGTATTATTGTAGTAATCGTAGTCAGTCTGGCAACAGAAGCTCCGACTGCAGAAAAGATTCAGGGACTAGTATTCGGTACGGCTACTAAGGAACAAAAAGCCGCTACACGTGCAAGCTGGAATCACTGGGATATTATTCATACGGTAATTATTCTGGCCATTACTGCTGCTTTCTACTGGTATTTCTGGTAAAAATAAGCTTCTCTTTCAACCCTCCTCTTGAGGAAGGGTTGAAAGAGAAGCCTGAAAATAGTCTTATCTACGGAAAGACTGTTTTATTATAACTAAAATCACAATCTAAATGGATAAAGATAATTCACAAGAGCCAATGATAACCTCTAATTCCCCCTCTTTGGAAAAGGGGCGGGAAAAGGTTTATTATAGCTCGAATCCGGCCTTCTATGTCGGCATAGACTGTATCATTTTCGGTTTCTACGAAGGGGAAATCAGCCTGTTATTGTTAAAGAGAAACTTCGAGCCGGCAATGGGTGAATGGTCACTGATGGGAGGATTTGTACAAAACAATGAAAGTGTGGATGATGCCGCTAAACGTGTATTGCATGAGCTTACCGGACTGGAAAACGTTTACATGGAACAGGTGGGAGCTTTTGGAGCTATCGATCGCGATCCGGGTGAACGGGTTATCTCCGTGGCTTATTATGCATTGATTAACATCAATGAGTATGACCGGAAACAGGTTCAGAAACACAATGCTTACTGGGTGAATATAAATGAACTTCCCCCGCTTATCTTCGACCATCCTGAAATGGTAGAAAAAGCACGGGAACTGATGAAACAGAAAGCATCTGTAGAGCCCATCGGTTTCAATCTATTGCCGAAGCTATTTACATTATCCCAATTACAAAGTTTATATGAAGCCATTTACGGTGAAACAATGGATAAACGGAATTTCCGTAAAAGAGTAGCTGAAATGGATTATATAGAAAAGACTGATAAAATTGACAAACTGGGTTCGAAACGAGGGGCTGCCTTGTATAAGTTCAACGGCAAGGCTTACCGCAAAGACCCGAAATTTAAAATCTAATCATTATGCTGGAAGAACTAAAAGAAAAAGTATTTCATGCCAATCTCGAATTGGTAAAGCATGGATTAGTCATCTTTACTTGGGGAAATGTTTCTGCCATCGACCGTGAAAGCGGGCTGGTAGTAATCAAGCCCAGTGGTGTAAGTTATGATGACATGAAAGCCGAAGATATGGTAGTAGTGGATCTGGATGGCAAGGTCGTTGAAGGACGGCTGAAGCCATCCTCGGATACTCCTACTCACGTAGTACTTTACAAAGCATTTCCGGAGATCGGAGGAGTGGTACATACGCACTCTACCTATGCTACAGCCTGGGCACAAGCCGGATGTGACATTCCGAATATCGGAACCACTCATGCAGATTATTTCCATGATGCCATTCCCTGCACAGCGGATATGACAGAAGCGGAAGTGAAAGGCGCTTACGAGCTGGAAACCGGTAATGTGATAGTGAAACGTTTTGAAGGCTTGAACCCTGTACATACACCGGGAGTATTGGTGAAAAATCATGGTCCTTTCTCTTGGGGAAAAGACGCGTACGATGCCGTACACAATGCTGTGGTTATGGAACAGGTAGCTAAAATGGCAAGTATCGCTTATGCGGTGAATCCCAATTTAACAATGAATCCGCTGCTGATAGAAAAACATTTCAGCCGCAAGCATGGTCCGAATGCTTATTACGGACAGGAATAATTAAAGATTAAAAATTAGAACAATAACAATTAAAGCAATAACATTATGAACGCATTTAATCAATATGAAGTATGGTTCGTAACAGGAGCACAGCTTTTGTACGGAGGTGACGCAGTAATCGCAGTAGACGCACACTCTAATGAAATGGTTAACGGATTGAACGAATCCGGTAAACTCCCTGTAAAGGTGGTATACAAAGGAACAGCTAATTCTTCTAAAGAAGTGGAAGCTGTTTTCAAAGCAGCCAATAATGACGAAAAGTGTGTCGGTGTTATCACTTGGATGCATACGTTCTCTCCTGCTAAAATGTGGATTCACGGCTTGCAACAGTTGAAGAAGCCTTTGTTGCACCTGCATACTCAATTCAACAAGGAAATTCCTTGGGATACAATGGACATGGATTTCATGAACCTGAACCAGTCTGCTCACGGTGACCGCGAATTCGGACATATCTGCACCCGTATGCGTATCCGTCGTAAAGTAGTGGTAGGTTACTGGAAAGAGGAAGAGACTTTGCATAAGATTGCCGTTTGGATGCGTGTTTGTGCCGGTTGGGCAGATTCACAGGATATGCTGATTATCCGTTTCGGCGACCAGATGAACAACGTAGCTGTAACCGATGGTGATAAAGTGGAAGCTGAACAACGTATGGGTTACCACGTAGATTACTGTCCGGTAAGCGAATTGATGGAATATCACAAGGATATCAAAAATGAAGAGGTAGATGCATTGGTAGCTACTTACTTCAAGGAATACGATCACGATGCTTCTCTGGAAGATAAATCAACTGAAGCTTACCAGAAAGTATGGAATGCTGCCAAGGCTGAACTGGCTATACGCGCTATCCTGAAAGCAAAAGGTGCCAAAGGATTTACTACCAACTTCGACGATTTGGGCGACATTGAATACAATGGTTTCGATCAAATCCCGGGTCTTGCTTCACAACGTCTGATGGCGGAAGGTTATGGATTCGGTGCTGAAGGTGACTGGAAATCGGCTGCTCTTTACCGTACTGTATGGGTGATGAATCAGGGACTCCCTAAAGGCTGTTCATTCCTGGAAGATTACACACTGAATTTCGACGGTGCTAACAGCTCTATCCTTCAGTCACACATGTTGGAAGTCTGCCCGCTTATCGCCGCCAACAAACCTCGCCTGGAAGTACACTTCCTCGGTATAGGTATCCGCAAGAGTCAGACTGCACGTTTGGTCTTCACTTCAAAAGTAGGTACAGGCTGCACTGCTACTATTGTAGATATGGGTAACCGTTTCCGTCTGATCGTGAACGACGTAGAATGTATCGAGCCGAAACCGCTGCCTAAGTTGCCGGTTGCTTCTGCTCTCTGGATTCCGATGCCAAACCTTGAAGTAGGTGCAGGTGCATGGATTCTGGCTGGTGGAACTCACCACTCTTGCTTCTCTTACGACCTGACAGCAGAATATTGGGAAGATTATGCTGAAATCGCAGGTATCGAAATGGTACATATCAACAAGGATACTACGATCAGCTGCTTCAAGAAAGAACTGCGCATGAACGAAGTTTATTACATGTTGAATAAAGCACTTTGCTAAAAACAATTATTCAAGTTTCGCATGGCTTAATTATTTCGTTAGGTTTTTGCGAAACTTGATTTTTTTATAATGATCGTTATACCTTAAAATATTGATTTCAACATGAAATTAGATGCAAAATCAACCATCGAGGCAGGTAAAGCTATTCTTGGTATAGAACTCGGTTCTACACGAATAAAAGCTGTCTTGATCGACCAGGAAAACAAGCCTATTGCTCAAGGTAGCCACACTTGGGAAAACCAGTTAGTCGACGGACTTTGGACGTATAGCATTGAAGCTATCTGGTCAGGGCTGCAAGATTGCTATGCTGATCTTCGTACTAACGTAAAGAATGCATACGGCATAGAGATCGAGACTCTGGCTGCCATCGGTGTCAGCGCTATGATGCATGGTTATATGCCATTCAACAAAAAAGAAGAAATCCTCGTGCCTTTCCGCACTTGGAGAAACACCAATACAGGCCGCGCAGCGGCTGCTTTGTCCGAACTATTTGTCTATAATATCCCTCTGCGTTGGAGCATTTCCCACTTGTATCAGGCTATTCTGGACAACGAAGCACACGTTAATGAAATTGACTTCCTGACCACTCTGGCAGGTTACGTGCATTGGCAGATCACAGGCGAAAAGGTGTTGGGAATAGGCGATGCATCAGGTATGCTTCCTATTGATCCGACTACCCATAACTATTCGGCTGAAATGGTGGCTAAGTTCGACAAACTGATTGCTCCGAAAGAATATAACTGGAAACTGGAAGATATTCTGCCTAAAGTATTGTCAGCTGGTGAAAAAGCCGGTGTCCTCACTCCGGAAGGAAGTAAAAAGCTCGATGCATCGGGTCATTTGAAGGCAGGAATACCGGTTTGTCCGCCGGAAGGAGACGCAGGTACCGGAATGGTTGCGACTAACGCAGTCAAACAACGTACCGGAAATGTATCCGCAGGTACCTCTTCATTCTCAATGATTGTATTGGAGAAAGAACTGTCGAAGCCATACGAAATGATTGACATGGTGACAACTCCTGACGGAAGTCTGGTAGCCATGGTGCATTGCAACAACTGTACTTCTGATCTCAACGCATGGGTCAACTTGTTCAAGGAATATCAGGAGCTTCTGGGCATACCTGTAAATATGGATGAAATCTATAGCAAACTTTACAATATTGCGCTCACTGGTGATACCGATTGCGGAGGTTTGCTTTCATACAATTATATTTCAGGCGAACCTGTAACTGGATTTGCTGACGGAAGACCTTTGTTTGTACGTTCGGCAAATGACAAGTTCAACCTGGCAAACTTTATGCGGACTCACTTGTATGCTTCGGTAGGAGTACTCAAGATTGGTAACGACATCCTGTTCAACGAAGAAAAAATCAAAGTGGACAGAATTACTGGTCACGGAGGATTATTCAGAACAAAGGGAGTAGGCCAAAGAATACTTGCTGCAGCCATCAACTCGCCTATTTCCGTGATGGAAACAGCCGGTGAAGGTGGTGCCTGGGGTATTGCCCTGTTAGGTTCTTACCTCGTGAACAATGAAAAGAAACAATCTCTTGCCGATTTTCTGGATGAAAGCGTATTTGTCGGTGACGCGGGTATCGAGGTATCACCTACGCCCGAAGATGTAGCCGGCTTCAATGCATACATCGAAAATTACAAGGCAGGATTGCCTATCGAAGAGGCAGCAGTCAAATTTAAATAATTGACAGTCGGCAATCCATTGTTGTTCATCAGAGATTGCCGATAAATCGCTGTTTATCAAGAGCCAATTCTAACTAAGTATTAACATTAATTATCTCCACCCCTCTCCTCTTTTGGAGAGGGAGATGGGGAGACTATTATCATGAAAACCACCTCGTTCATACTTGCACTTGTCCTGTCCACCTCACTGGCCAAAGCTCAAAACGCTCCACAGGTGTCTTACTTCCCTTTACAAAATGTGAAACTATTGGATAGTCCGTTTCTGCAAGCTCAACAGACTGATCTACATTACATACTTGCATTAGACCCCGACCGTCTGCTCGCTCCTTTTCTCCGCGAAGCAGGGTTACAGCCTAAAGCCCCCAGCTACACCAATTGGGAAAATACCGGATTGGACGGACATATCGGCGGACATTATTTATCCGCACTTTCCATGATGTATGCCGCCACCGGAGATACCGCAGTCTATAATCGCCTCAACTACATGCTGAATGAGTTGAATCGGGCACAGCAAACTGTCGGCACAGGATTCATCGGAGGAACTCCGGGAAGCCTTCAACTTTGGAAAGATATAAAAGCAGGAAAGATCCGTGCCGGAGGTTTCGACCTTAACGGCAAATGGGTACCTTTATACAATATACATAAGACTTACGCCGGATTGCGGGATGCATATATCTATGCAGGAAGCGACCTTGCACGCCAAATGCTTATCGCTTTTACAGACTGGATGATCGATATCACTTCCGGCTTGAGTGACGAACAAATGCAGGATATGCTTCGTAGCGAACATGGCGGATTAAACGAAACGTTCGCTGACGTGGCCGAAATCACAGGCGACAAGAAGTATCTGGAACTGGCACGCCGTTTCTCTCACAAGCTTATCTTAGACCCGCTTATCAAAGAGGAAGACAAATTGACGGGGATGCACGCCAACACACAGATTCCGAAAGTGATCGGCTACAAGCGAATAGCCGAACTTTCACAAGACGACAAAAATTGGAATCATGCTGCAGAATGGGATCATGCCGCCCGTTTTTTCTGGAACACGGTAGTCAATCACCGTTCCGTCTGCATCGGAGGAAATAGTGTTCGTGAACATTTCCATCCGTCGGATAACTTCACGTCCATGCTGAACGACGTTCAAGGACCGGAGACCTGTAATACTTACAACATGCTCCGTCTTACCAAAATGCTTTATCAGAATTCTCACAATCCGAATCAAACAAACGAACCTGATCCCAACTACGTAAACTATTACGAACGTGCGCTTTACAATCATATCTTAGCGTCACAAGAGCCGGATAAAGGTGGATTTGTCTACTTCACTCCTATGCGTCCGGGACACTATCGTGTATACTCACAACCGGAAACATCCATGTGGTGCTGTGTAGGTTCAGGCTTGGAGAATCATACCAAATACGGCGAATTTATCTATGCGTATCGGAAAGATACGCTGTATGTCAATCTCTTCATTCCTTCACAACTGACCTGGAAAGAGCAAGGCATTATTTTGACACAGGAAACCCGTTTCCCTGATGACGACAAGGTAACTTTGCGAATAGATGAAGCGCCTAAGAAAAAACGTACTTTAATGATACGTATTCCGGAATGGGCGAACCAATCCAAAGGATATAGCGTCAGCATCAATGGAAAAAGAAAAATATTCGTTATGGCAAAAGGTAACCAGTATCTTCCCCTCTCCCGCAAATGGAAAAAAGGAGATGTCATTACTTTCCACTTGCCTATGAAAGTCAGCGTGGAACAGATTCCCGACAAGAAAGATTATTATGCTTTCTTATATGGTCCGATCGTTCTTGCAGCTTCCACAGGCACTGAACATCTTGATGGTTTATATGCCGATGACAGCCGTGGCGGACATATCGCTCATGGCAAACAAATTCCTTTGCAAGAAGTCCCGATATTGATAGGAAATCCTGATTCAATCTGCAAATCTCTTCAGAAAGAACAGAATAGCCGGATTACTTTCAGCTATAACGGAGAGGTGTATCCTGCACAAGGCAAAGCATTGAAACTCGTTCCGTTCTTCCGCCTGCATAATTCCCGTTATGCCGTTTATTTCCGGCAGGCAAGCGAAGAGCAGTTTAAAGCGATTCAGGAAGAGATGGCAACGGCTGAACGAAAAGCAACGGAATTGGCTAATCAAACCATTGACCTTATCTTCCCTGGCGAACAGCAACCGGAGTCTGACCATGGCATCCAGTATGAACAGGCAGAAACAGGGACGAATAAAGACCGGCATTTCCGACGTGCCAAAGGTTGGTTCGGCTATCAATTGAAGGTAAAAGAGGAAGCAAGCCGCCTCCTGATTACGGTACGGAAAGATGACCGCAATAAAGTGGCTATTCTTTTGAATAACGAAAAGTTGGCTGTTCATCCGACTATCAGTGAAGCGGATAAAGACGGTTTCATAACCCTTTCTTATGTTCTGCCTCAAAAACTGAATACGGGTAGTTGTCCGATACGTTTTATCCCTGACGGGACGGAATGGACCTCTGCCGTTTATGAAGTTCGTTTACTAAAATAGAAGTCACCACAGATTACACGGATTAACACAGATTATTTATGGGTTATAACATGATAGTAGTCAGAATAAAATCAATCTGTGATAATCTGCGAAATCTGTGGTAAAAAATAATCATTAAACAAATACCATTTATGAAAGCAAAACTATTAGTCAGCACGGCTTTTCTGGCAGCATCTGTATCTCTTTCTGCACAAAAGAGTGCTACCATAACCGTACATGCCGACCAAGGCAAAGAAATCATACCGAAGGAAATTTACGGCCAGTTTGCCGAACACTTGGGTTCATGTATCTACGGCGGTCTTTGGGTAGGCGAAAACTCGGATATTCCTAATATCAAGGGATATCGCACAGACGTATTCAATGCACTGAAAGACTTGTCCGTTCCCGTTCTTCGCTGGCCGGGCGGATGCTTTGCCGATGAATACCACTGGATGGACGGCATTGGTCCGAAAGAGAACCGTCCGAAGATGGTGAACAACAACTGGGGCGGTACCATTGAAGATAACAGTTTCGGAACGCACGAGTTTTTGAATCTTTGCGAAATGCTGGGTTGCGAACCATACGTGAGTGGAAATGTAGGTAGCGGCACAGTGGAAGAGCTTGCCAAATGGGTGGAATATATGACTTCTGACGGAGACTCGCCTATGGCCAACCTTCGCCGTAAGAATGGTCGCGACAAAGCATGGAAATTGAAATATCTCGGCGTAGGAAATGAAAGCTGGGGGTGCGGTGGCAGCATGCGTCCGGAATATTACGCAGACTTATATCGTCGTTATTCTACTTATTGCCGCAATTATGACGGCAACCGTCTGTTCAAGATTGCCAGTGGCGCAAGTGACTATGATTACAAATGGACAGATGTATTGATGAATCGTGTAGGACACCGGATGGACGGTCTTTCTCTGCACTATTATACCGTAACCGGATGGAGTGGCAGCAAAGGATCAGCCACTCAATTCAACAAGGATGATTATTACTGGACGATGGGCAAATGTCTGGAAGTGGAAGATGTACTCAAGAAACATTGTACCATCATGGACAAATATGACAAGGACAAGAAAATCGCTCTCTTACTGGACGAATGGGGAACCTGGTGGGATGAGGAACCCGGAACCATCAAAGGACATCTGTACCAGCAAAACACGTTGCGTGATGCTTTCGTGGCTTCTTTAAGTCTTGATGTATTCCACAAATATACAGACCGCTTGAAGATGGCAAATATCGCACAGATTGTCAACGTACTTCAATCGATGATTCTGACAAAAGACAAAGAAATGGTGCTCACTCCTACTTATTATGTCTTCAAGATGTATAAAGTACATCAGGATGCCACTTATCTTCCTATCGACCTGACTTGCGAAAAGATAAGTGTACGTGATAACCGCACTGTACCGATGGTGAGCGCCACAGCTTCCAAAAATAAAGATGGGGTGATCCATATTTCTCTTTCCAATGTAGATGCTGATGAAGCGCAGGAAATCACCATCAATCTGGGTGATACGAAAGCCAAGAAAGCTGTCGGAGAGATTCTGACCGCTTCCAAACTGACCGATTACAATTCTTTTGAAAAACCTAATATTGTAAAACCAGCACCTTTCAAAGAGGTAAAAATCAATAAAGGTACAATGAAGGTAAAACTTCCTGCTAAGTCCATTGTTACTTTAGAGTTACAGTAATTTTAGAGTAATTACTTATTGTATCACAAACAAGAAGACCGTAAAATTGTCGATAAAAAAGATAGCTCTTTTGGATTGTTAAATCCACATAAAGAGTTATCTTTGCGAACAATCTGACAGAAATCAATTAAATTTTAATGATATGAACGATAACAAACTTATGAATCGTGCAGCGGATAACATCCGTATTCTTGCTGCTTCAATGGTTGAGAAAGCCAATTCCGGTCACCCGGGTGGCGCCATGGGTGGTGCTGATTTTGTAAATGTACTCTTCTCTGAGTTTCTAGTATACGATCCTGAAAATCCCCGTTGGGAAGGACGTGACCGCTTCTTCCTCGACCCGGGCCACATGTCTCCGATGCTTTATTCTACGTTGGCATTGACAGGAAAATTCACGCTGGACGAGCTGAAAGAATTCCGTCAATGGGGAAGCCCTACTCCGGGACACCCTGAAGTGGACATCATGCGTGGTATCGAAAATACTTCCGGTCCGCTGGGACAAGGACACACTTTTGCAGTAGGTGCTGCTATCGCTGCCAAATTCTTGAAAGCCCGTTTCGACGAGGTGATGAATCAGACCATTTACGCTTACATCTCTGACGGTGGTATTCAGGAAGAAATCTCTCAAGGTTCCGGACGTATTGCCGGTGCACTGGGATTGGACAACCTGATTATGTTCTATGACTCCAACGATATTCAGCTTTCTACAGAAACGAAAGACGTAACCGTTGAAGATACTGCCATGAAATATGAAGCATGGGGATGGAACGTACTTAGTATCAACGGTAATGATCCTGACGAAATCCGTGCAGCAATCAAAGAAGCACAGGCTGAAAAAGAACGCCCGACGCTGATTATCGGTAAAACCGTAATGGGTAAAGGTGCACGCAAGGCAGACGGCAGCAGCTATGAAGCTAACTGCGCTACACACGGTGCTCCTCTCGGCGGCGACGCTTATGTAAATACAATCAAGAATCTGGGTGGTGATCCTACTAACCCGTTCGTTATATTCCCGGAAGTAGCCGAACTGTATGCAAAAAGAGCAGAAGAACTGAAAAAGATCGTTGCTGAAAAGTATGCAAAGAAAGCTGCATGGGCGAAAGCAAACCCGGAACTGGCAGCAAAACTGGAACTCTTCTTCTCGGGCAAAGCTCCGAAAGTGGATTGGGCTGCTATCGAACAGAAAGCAGGTAGCGCTACTCGTGCTGCATCTGCAACCGTATTGGGCGCACTTGCTACACAGGTAGAAAACATGATCGTTGCTTCGGCCGACCTTTCTAACTCTGACAAGACTGACGGTTTCCTGAAAAAGACTCATTCTTTCAAGAAAGGTGATTTCAGCGGAGCATTCTTCCAGGCAGGTGTATCTGAATTGTCAATGGCTTGTATCTGTATCGGTATGTCTCTCCACGGTGGTGTGATCGCTGCTTGCGGTACCTTCTTCGTATTCTCCGACTACATGAAACCTGCCGTACGTATGGCTGCTTTGATGGAACAACCGGTGAAATTTATCTGGACACACGACGCATTCCGCGTAGGTGAAGACGGTCCTACTCACGAACCGGTAGAACAGGAAGCTCAAATCCGCCTGATGGAAAAACTGAAAAACCATAAGGGACACAACTCTATGTTGGTACTTCGTCCGGCTGATGCAGAAGAGACAACCATCGCTTGGAAACTTGCTATGGAAAATATGTCTACTCCTACAGGATTGATCTTCTCTCGTCAGAATATTGCCAATTTACCGGCAGGAACAGATTACGAACAAGCAGCCAAGGGTGCTTATATCGTAGCAGGTTCCGACGAAAATCCGGATGTTATCCTGGTGGCTTCAGGTTCTGAAGTAGCTACATTGGTAGCCGGCACAGAGTTACTTCGCAAAGATGGCGTGAAGGTACGCATTGTATCTGCTCCTTCTGAAGGTCTGTTCCGCAACCAACCGAAAGAATATCAGGAAGCTATTCTTCCGGCAGATGCGAAGATTTTCGGTATGACTGCCGGTCTGCCTGTCACTCTTCAAGGTCTGGTAGGTTGCCACGGTAAAGTTTGGGGATTGGAATCTTTCGGTTTCTCTGCTCCTTACACTGTATTGGATGAGAAACTTGGATTTACTGCCGAGAACGTATATAACCAAGTAAAAGCAATGCTCTAATGAAAACAATCGGATTAGCATGCGACCATGCCGGTTTTGAACTGAAAGAATATGTTCGCGGCTGGCTGGAAGCAAAAGGCTGGGCTTACAAGGATTTCGGAACTAACTCTACCGCAAGCGTAGACTATCCGGATTATGCTCATCCGCTGGCTCTTGCAGTGGAATCGGGAGAATGTTATCCCGGTATCGCTATCTGTGGCAGTGGAAACGGAATCAATATGACGCTGAACAAGCACCAGGGAATTCGTGCTGCTCTCTGCTGGAATGCAGAAATTGCGCACCTGGCTCGTCAGCACAATGACGCTAATGTACTGGTTATGCCGGGACGCTTCATCAGCACTGAAGAAGCGGATATGATTTTGACAGAGTTCTTCTCTACCAAATTTGACGGTGGCCGTCATCAGAATCGTATTGATAAGATTCCGGTAAAATAAAGCTCGAAGATAAATCAAATAGGTGTAAAGCTGCTCTTCTTTCTGAAGGGCAGCTTTATTTTTATACCGGTATCAGATTTTATCATATACGAGATTACAAAAGAGGGGTAACTTCGTCTTTATTACAAGACGATATTAAAAACTAAAATTATGGGTAGACTGAATATGAAAGAATGGATCAGCCAAACGATCCAACGTAAGGAAACGATTGCCATTCCGATCATGACACATCCGGGTATCGAGTTTATCGGGAAAACGGTGCATGATGCAGTGACAAACGGGCAGGTTCATTATGAGGCAATCAAGGCTCTTTGTGGCAAGTACCCGGCGGCGGCCGCAACCGTCATCATGGATCTGACGGTAGAAGCGGAAGCTTTCGGGGCAGAAATTATCTTTCCGGAAAATGAGGTGCCCAGTGTATCCGGTCGTTTACTGGCAGACGAGGCAGCTATTGAGAAACTGGATATTCCGGCATTAAACAAAGGAAGAATCCCGGAATATCTTAAAGCGAATATGCTGACAGCCAGAAATATTACAGACCGCCCGGTTTTTGCCGGTTGCATCGGTCCTTATTCGCTGGCCGGACGTTTGTATGATATGTCGGAAATCATGATGCTGATTTATATCAATCCCGAAGCAGCCAATACGTTGTTAAGAAAATGCAATGATTTCATCACCCGCTATTGTATGGCATTGAAAGCAACCGGTGTGAACGGTGTAATCATGGCTGAACCTGCTGCGGGATTGTTATCCAACGAAGATTGCCTGCAATATTCTTCTTTATTTGTGAAAGAAATAGTAGAGAAGGTACAGGATGATCACTTTGCCGTAGTACTTCATAATTGCGGAAACACAGGGAATTGCACACAAGCGATGGTTTATACCGGTGCAGCCGCTTATCATTTCGGGAATAAAATTGAGATGGAGGAAGCATTGAAAGAGGTTCCGGCCAATGCATTGGCAATGGGAAATCTGGACCCGGTGAGTCTTTTCAAGATGGCAGGCCCGGAAACTATGAAAGAAGCGACTTTGCAACTATTAGAAGCTACTCGTGCATATCCCAACTTCGTATTGTCAAGTGGTTGTGATATTCCACCCCTCACACCTTCAGCAAATATAGACGCATTTTATGCCGCATTGGAAGAATTCAATAATGTTTGAACAGGAACTCACTTATCAGAAACTACAGATCCCATCACTCGAAATTTACGAGGCGATGGGATATAAAGATTCTATGCCGGATGGAATGGTTATAGAGGAAATAAATACTTTACTGGACCGTACCACTCCCCTTCTTCGTCCCCGTTTTTTCTTTTTCATCGCCGATGGACTGCTCGACACCGAAAAAGCAACATTGACAGTAAAAGATACGGTTCTCTCAATCGGTAAAACCATTGCCCGCCAATTACGGGGTTCGGAAGCTTTTGCCTTTTTTACCGCAACTGCCGGAGTTGAATTTGAGGAGTTCCAACATCTCCTCCAGCAAGAGGATGACATGGTGAAAATATATATAGCAGATTCATTGGGGAGCATCATTGCAGAAAAGGCTGCTGATTGCATGGAAGAGGAGTTGGCTGTATTTATCGAAAAAAGAGGTTGGAAGCACACTAATAGGTACAGCCCCGGTTATTGTGGATGGCACGTATCGGAACAACAAAAACTATTCTCCTTATTTCCGGTTGCTTCGCCTTGTGGTATTCAGTTGACTGATTCCAGTCTGATGATTCCCATCAAATCTGTAAGTGGTATTATTGGAGTGGGTTCTCATGTCCGTAAGCTGGAATATACTTGCGGACTGTGTACATTCGAAAATTGTTTCCGTAGAAAATAGTTTCACCACAGAGGACGCAGAGGGCACAGAGATTATTATCTAATAATAAAAGCCCCTGTGCCCTCTGTGGTGAATAAAAACTAGTGACCATTGAAGAAGATGTAAAGTCCAATCATGCTTACAATAAGCAGTCCCCATAGGATAAGAACAATTCGTGCAGGTTTGTCCTCTATCTTTTCCATATTCAAGGTTCTCAGTTGCGGAGACTTATCCCACAGGCTGACTACTACCATGCTTAATCCGATGATAACGAATAAATAGAAAGAAAGCAGCATAAAATGAGGCCACGCATTATATTGTTCGGCCGGAAATACCCATAAATACAAAATTCCCACTCCGATACTGAACACAGTTCCCAATGTCAGAGCCATATTAGCAGCCAGCGTAGTGGTGCGTTTCCAGAACACGCCAAAGAGAAATACAGCTGCCATCGGAGGAGCTATAAATCCCAGTACAGACTGGAAAACATTAAACAGATTCAGTCCCTTGATGCTGTCGATCGCTATGGTTATTATCACAGAGATCAGTGCACCGACTACCGTAACCACTTGTCCCACTCTGATAATCTCTTTCTGCTTGGCCTGCGGTCGGATTTTCTTCACATAGATATCCATCGTGAATACCGTACTTAATGCATTCAATGCAGAGCCGACAGTACTTACCAATGCTGCTGTCAATACAGCCAATACCAAGCCAACCATTCCTGTCGGGAACAAATGAGTCACCATTGTCATATAAGCCTCATCGGGATTCTCCAATTGTGGGAATAAGGCGAGGCAAATAATACCAGGAAGAATGTAAAGAGGTACATCCAGTATTTTTAGCCATCCGGTAAAGTTTGTTCCCATCTGACCTTCTTTCAGATTCTTGGCAGCAAGAACCGGTTGCACCATTGACTGATCCGTACACCAAAACCAAACTCCCATAATAGGATAACCCAGGATAATAGGTAGCCAGGGAAAAGCCGGATCGTTATTCGAACGGAAAAGATTCCAGTAATCTGCAGGAACAGCATCTACCAGTGCTCCTACACCACCCACTTTATAAATTCCCATAATAGCCAGTGTGGCTGATACGACAATCAACAGTATCATTTGATATACATTCGTGTAGGCTACAGCTTTCAGTCCGCCGAGCATCGTAAAGAAAGCGGAGATAACAAGTAACAGCAATGCCGATTGCCACATAGGAATATCAAAGACCTGACGAATCAAGATTCCACCTGCAAATAAAGTCAACGCAAGCCATGAAATCAGAATGGTAATAATGGTATACCAGGCAAGGATATTACGGGTAGATTGTCCGAAACGTTTACCCATAAACTCGGGTAATGTCGTTATACGACTACCCAAATATCGGGGAGCAAAGACAAAAGCAAGCAGACATATAAAGACAAATGCATACCAGGCATAATTCCCCGAAACAATACCAGTAGTAAATCCGGCACTTGCGGAAGCTATCAACATGGAAGGTCCGACATTCGTCCCCCACATGGAGAAGCCGATATGATACCACTTCAACGAATTTTCCGCAAGGAAAAGGCTACTCCCCTTTTTTCGTTTAGAACTTGCCCATATACCAATAGCTATCAAAATCAGGAAGTAGGCAATCAGAATACTCCAATCTAATGTCTCTAAGAATTTCACATGCATAATTCAAGTATTAAATAAGTAACGTAAGTTTAAATCTAATTTTCTTTTAGGCGCGGATTACACGGATCAGTTCTTTGGCAACTGCCACGGCTGTATTAGCATTGTCACTATATCCGTCCGCACCGATTTCGTCAGCAAAGCCCTGACTGACGGGTGCTCCGCCAATCATCACTTTCACCTGGTTACGAATACCGGCCTCTTCCAATGCCTGGATAACCTCTTTCATATACATCATGGTAGTAGTCAGCAATGCACTCATGCACAAGATGTCAGCATGGTTTTCCTTCACAGCTTCCACAAACTTGTCACAAGTCACATCAATACCAATATTAATGACTTCAAAGCCGCAACCCTCCAGCATGGAAGCCACCAGATTTTTACCAATATCATGGAGATCACCTTTCACTGTACCGATGACAATCTTACCGATTGTAGTGGAAGCACCTCCTGCCAATAAAGGTTTCAGTAGTTCCAAAGCCCCTTTCATGGCACGTCCTGCCATCAACAGTTGGGGAACAAAAGCTTTTCCATCCTGGAAACGTTGTCCCACTTCGCCCATTGCTTTAATCATATAATTATTGATAATCATTTGGGGAGCTACTCCTTCCGCAATGGCTTGCCGGGTGATTTCAACCGCAGGTTCCAGTTTCCCGGCAACAATGGCTTCATACAGAGGTTTCAGTTTATCCTCTTCCTGATGTTGTTCTTCCCGTATACAAATACGTTCCTGTCCGGTAGCTGCCAAGTCGGCATCCTGTTGATGTTCATTGGTATTTACAGAGGTAGAAGAACCGGTATATTCTTCAACAATCCGCATAGCCTGTTCCACTTCCTTTTCGTTATGAAAATCCATTTCCAAATGTACACCGTCCGCGCCAATATGATCCAAAAGAGGTTTTAGTTCGTCTAATGTCACCCAACAAGCCATCACGCTCTTTCCGGCTGCAAGAATCTTCTTATACAAATCGTACCATTTGGGAGATCCTCCCTGTGGTTCGCCAACTCCGGGAGTCCATTGAATCGCATTCAATTCTTCAATTTCAAGCAAGGCAGGCAGGTGATGCATGGCTCCCACTCCATCCAGATGGTAAAGAGTATAATCAATCTTCTGACATTGTTCACGAATAAAAGGTTGCACAAACCGGCGATAATCATCCTGACTAATCATGGTCGAAATATCACTTTGCAGTTTACTCATCTTTCCGGGAGCCCAAGACGAGAAATAACAGAAAGCCATCTCGTCGCCTTCACGGATGATGTCGTATAGTTCATCAAATACTTTGAAGTAGATATCGTTAATTTGCTGCATCTGTTGTTCCAGGATTTCGGGCTGCATCACTGTGTCCAGTAATACCCTATCCGTTCCTTTCAGTGCGGCCAGGACATCCAATCCTTCCATCAGGTCGGGCATACCAACAAAATAATGTCCGTTGGCTTTTGCTTTACAGGCTTTCAGGAGTTCTTTATGGAGAATCCAGTTCGGGTGTTCGGGATTAAAGACTATTTCATCTGTAAAATCCGGGTTGGGATGAATCCAGATGGTATCTTCCCCGCCTTCAAACACTCCGCCTAAGATGGCGGCTAGAGAACCGGGACCCAGTTGGGTATTCGCAACCGGAAGAATATCCGCTTTCAGACTGCTGTGCGCCACATACCAATCCAGATATTCCGCTCTCCATTGAGGGTCGAACCACTTTTGTGACAGGTCTTTTGCCGGTGCAGGAGGCGTTATCTCTGCATGTGGTTGCACTCCTTCCTGGAAGTGCTCCCACATATTGAGAATGATTCCTTTATGATTCCACCAATTTATATAACGTTGTTTTGTTTCTTCTAAATTACTCTTCCAAGTTTTCATACTATACTAAATTAATTAATTTTCTATCACAGTCTAACACAGATTGCACGGATTAACACGGATATGATTTATCTCATTTTATCATCTGTGTCAATTATAGTCTGTAGTGAACGATTCCAAAATCCTTTATAATCATTGCCTATGCGCAAGGCTATACTTTTGCTTAAATCCATTTCATCCGTACAGTCCACATCTTCCGGATAGATTGGTATCACGGCATTCTCACGCACATATACGGGCATTTCTTCCAATGGAACATATACGTCTTTCAACCAGCGTGCTCCTTCCAAATGTTCTCCCGTAAAGAAGTTCACCCATTTTCCTTCGGGAAGATAAATATCCCGCCGGTTCTCGCTATTCATCACCGGGGCTACCAGAAAGTCATTACCGAAATAGTATTCATCATCCATATGCCAACAGAGTTTATCTTCCGGGTGGTGCAGGATAAGTGCCTGCAACAATGGATAACCGCTTTCTACAGCAAGCTTACTTTGTTCTATGATGTATGGGATTAATGAATAACGTAACTTCCACCATTTCTTCACTAACGAAGCAATGGCCGGATAATGCCAGGGTTCACGCTTGTTGGTTCCATGATAGCGTATATGCGATGTGAATACACCAAATTGGGTCCAACGCATGTATATATCATCTGCTACTACCGAGTTCATAAAATTGGGTAATGTATGGAAACCAGGAACATCATGGCTCCAAAAGGCAAATCCTGACAGGCCGAAATGCAGACCGCCTTTCAGGGAACCTGCCATTCCATCCCAGGAACTACATGAATCGCCTCCCCAATGCAAAGGATAACGCTGGCATCCCGCCCATGCGGAACGCGCCCAGACAATGCCGTCACCTGTCACTTCTTTCGTTATTTCGTAAGCGGCCTTTTGATAAAGTAAGGCATACAGATTATTCAACAGTTCCGGTTTCATCCCTTTATAGAGAGCGTCCATGTGGATATTTTCACCGAAATCGGTTTTGATACAGGTTACTCCCATATCCAGAAGTTGTTTCAATAGTCCTTTGTACCATTCGGTTGCTTTCGGATAAGTAAAGTCGATTGTTCCGGCATAATCCAGGGCGGAAAAGTTGGAACCATCAGTCGCTTGTTGTTTGGTCAAGGGGGCTATATAATTATTGGCTCTGGCTTCATCAATCTGCTCTGCATTTTCCGCAACGTATGGAAGTTGCCATAAGGAGACACGATAGCCGTTCTTTTTCAACCGCCCGATGAATCCTTTCGGATCGGGGAACCGTTCATCATTGAATTTCCATTCGCAAAGCCAGTCGGTACGAAACCAGCCCGTATCCAGATGAATGACATCACAGGGGTAATGTTCGGCACGCATACGGTCGCATATTTCATCCACTTCATCGGCACTGAAATAAGTCATACGGCTCATCCAAATGCCAAAACTCCAAAGAGGCGGCATAGATGGATAGCCGGTCAGGTCACGATAAGCACGAAGAATATCTTCCATCGTATCACCGCCTATCACGAATACATCCAGCAATGCCTGATCGCTTAAAAACTGGACGGAACGGGTGGAATGTCCCGCCAGTGAAAGCCTGCTATGAGCACACGTGTGATAGAACGTTCCGTACATCCGGCTGGACAAGTAGAAAGGTATATTCTTATAAGTACGCCGGTTATTTACTCCTTGTCCGTCCTGATTCTTCAGGAAGAATGTCTGTCCGCTTAAATCCATCTTGAAAAAACGCTCGCCTGTTCCGGCAAAACATTCATCCGGTTTACACTCGAAAGAAAGCGTTGCCCGTTCTTTCCGACCGTCACGTTTACAAAAAGCCACAGGCAGTGCATCATAACGAGGAGGTGAAAAATGGTCGTAAGCCGCCAGGCGGATTTCACGTTTTCCATCGGGGTACAAGGTAATGTCAAGTGTCTCTTGAGGATCGGGAAGCAATTCGCTCCATCGGTCTAATACGGGTTCTTCTATGTTGATTACGGCACGCTTTGTTCCGTCTTCCGTTGAAAGAGTCCATTTTCCTTTTTGTTCTTTTATATACAGGGGTACTTTCTGAATCCGGTCACTGAATTGCAGCATTTCCGACTCATCTGTCAGTACATAATCACCGAAGCCAAGAAACAGGCGGATGATGCCAATGTTATACTGACGGATAATTAACGTATATTCTTCCCGAGGTACATCGGTATCCGCCATCATATCGTTAGCCAGCTTTTGCTTCTGAAAAGGAACTGTTACGTAAATATCTCCTTCCTTTTCATAAACAGCCGTTGGTTTGTATGCTTTCCAAAGTGACTCATTCCGTGATAAATCGGTATCAAAATCAAGGAAATCAAATAAGTGGTAGTTCGTTGGTTTCATCTATTTTATTGATTAAATATCGTTTATTAATTACTATAATTATCATATTAGTTTGAATGATTACCATACTAGTATAGTTCTAATGATTATTACGCTAGTTTATTGATTACTATGCCAGTTCTGCTATACCAGTTCATTGATTTGTTTCATTATTGCTTTATTATTCCAGCTTTGTATTTAACGCTGTCCGCCACTTGAGGACCGTTATTCTTCCACACATTCTTTTCCCCGGGGCGGTTCGAATCAAAACGTTCAGCGGGACACCAGTTGTTCTCTATTGTATATCCATCCGTAGCTTCATCCAGATAGATATAAAAAGCTCTGTCATTCGTGGCGTAAGGTGCCTCGATTAAATGTTCGATCCGGTTATTACGCATGACGGAACCCGGTTGGTTGGAAAGAGTATACAGACCACCTGCATCATATAGCCGGCGGGCAAAATGATGTACATAATTTGCTTCTATCCGGTTGTTGCACATTCCGTTCTCCAACGATGTCCATCCCCAGCCTACGCAAATCCCTGAATAGTTCAGATGGCAGACTTCATTATGAGAAATATCCATGTTTCTGACATATCCGGCACCGATACCGACACAGCCCCAGTCTTCATTAGTCACGTTACTTATGAAATTGTTCCTGATAGTAATATGGGAACATAATTCCCGTATGTCGGAAGGAATAAAAGGGACATGCGTCTCAAAGCCTCCATCCGGAAATGCGCCGACCAATAAAGCCGTCCCTCCAATATCCGTAAACTGACAATCTTCAACAGCCGATGCTGTGACCGCCCATTCATAATCCAGTCCGGTGGACGATAAATGACGGAACGTGCAATGCTTGAAATCAATATGTTCGGCACCTCTTACACGTATCGCCGTTTCAGGACGGGTGATCCAAGCTTGGTTCTCCAGTTCCGCTTTTTCCGGAAGCCCTGGTTCCTGTAGTTTATAGGCATCCAATAAAGGAAATCCTCCTTGCAAAGTGACATGTCCTTGAAAGGAAGGACGCATCCAGGAGGTATGCGCAAAAGTAATTCCGTCAAATTGTATATACTTGACCGGGTGGTTCAATGTACCGTCTATTGTCACTAAAGTTTCCAAGGCAGGGATAATCACTTCAACCGTTTCCATATTTTCGTCCGCCTGCGGATAATAGTAAATTGTACCGGAAGGATATTCCTGAAACCATTCACCGGGTTGGTCCAGCAATTCCAGTGTATTGGTCAGGCAGAAGGAAGAATTTCCTTTCTCTCCTCCGATGATGGGTTGCGGCCAGGGATGCGCAAACTCCAGGAGACTTTCGGGATCATGAAAGCGAACTATAGCTTGTCCGTCTTTCACGTCTATACTTTTCACGCGCAAAATAGCAATTGCCCAACGTTGATGGACAGTCATTTCGAGTTGACTGGCATTTTGTAGTCCAGTTATACTCTGTGATTCCCGGAAACTGTTCACATAAGAGTCAGGGATCGTTATCGTTTGTTCCTCCGGATTGAAGTCAATCATTCGTTCCATTCCTCCGTCAGGAAATTGCGCAGCTCTTTGAACCTTATTGCCATTCACCCACATTTGCCGGGTTTCGACTCTTCTATTTCCTATTAGGGGAACCTCTGCCGACCATATCTTCTGCCTCAACTCTTCAGGAATTGCCGGATTATCGCATCCACGCTTCCATCCTGTAACAGCAACTCCACCACTAATCACAGGGTGGGCACCATCTACCGCACAAATCACTGTTGGAGAATCGGGCGTCCCACTATCTTCCGGACGAAGAAATAAAGAATTGCGTTGGACATAAACGCCCTCTTCCAAACGAATATAAATTCCTCCAGCTACTTCCGACCGATTCAGTCTACGCCATTCACGAGCCTGTTTGATCGCCCGGTTTAGTGTATAAAACGGAGCTTCCCTTGTCCCGGGATTCTTATCATTCCCCTGCAGGGATACATAAATCTCTCCCGCAAAGAGGGAGGGAAACCACCCCAAGAAAATGATAAAAGTAAGATAAGTAAAAGTCTTTTTCATGGTACTATTATCTCAATGTGCTACTTTAATAAAGACGAACACACATCAATTTAGTACTCTATGTAAAGGCAATAGATAGGTTATTCTTACGAATGTTTTACAACATCAAATAGGTTACCGAATAAGACCTATGATAAATTGATAGCAAAAATAACCACAGACAACGAACTTCAGTAAAGTTCCGAATATAAATCCGAGTAAAGAACCCACACCTGATTTGAGTGCCTGCGAGAACTCTTTATTTCCTAATAGTTCACCAATCACCGCCCCAAGAAACGGACCGAGAATAATGCCCCAAGGCAAGAAAAGAAGACCGACGAGAGTTCCTATGATACATCCCCAATTACCCCATTTGCTACCGCCACTATATTTACTTCCCAGCATCGGAGTGAAATAATCCAATACCTGCAAAACAGCTACAATCAATAACCATACGATTAATTGTGTCGTAGAATATTGCACCTTATCCGTGAAGTGCAGAATGACCAACCCCACATAAGCAATAGGCGGACCGGGAAGAAACGGCAGAATACAACCAGCTAACCCGGCTATCATACAAAGGGCACTAATTACGATCAAAATAATGTCCAACATAATCTGTTTTTTTAGTTCTGCACAAAAATACAGTATCTTTCAGTAAATACAAGCTAACCTCGAGAATTATTTCCGCCCCTTCACTGCTGTTTCAGAATAGCTTTGCCAGGGCTGCTGTTCTTAGTGTGAATGAGCTTTTCCAATACTTTTTTGAGGATGCCTCGTACCCAACAAGAACTTTTACTATCTTCGTGTCGTTAACGCTATTAATAAGCAAGTTATAAAATAAGAAATCAGCAGGAGGACAGAAGATGGATCCAATGGAATATATAGTACCCAACAGAAAACGTTTGCCTTACGGTATGATGAACTTCGCAGTCATCCGCCGCGAAGACTATTATTATGTAGACAAAACCCGCTTCATTCCTATGATAGAGCAGGCAGACCGGTTCTTCTTCTTCATCCGTCCCCGCCGCTTCGGCAAGAGCCTCACGCTGAACGTACTGCAACACTACTACGATGTGCGTACCCGCGATAAGTTCGACGACTTATTTGGCGACCTATACATCGGGAAGCATCCTACAGCAAACCGTAACAGCTACCTGGTGCTTTACCTCAACTTTTCAGGCATCACCGGCGAACTGAAAAAAGGTTTCCCTGCCGTCAACATCACCAATCCGGACAATTTTATAAGCCTGCTCTACTATTTCGGAATGTTAACCATTAGCGGAATAGATAAAGCCTGCTGAAACTTTTTGTTTCAAGCGCTAGAAACTAAAAGTTTCAAGGCATGAAACAAAAAATGGAACTAGTTGAAAACAAAAGAAGCCCTGATGAAGAGGCAGGTGAAGCTTAGGCCTTCACCCGCTATCACCAATGAACAAAGCGATGCAGAAGATGTTGAAGAGGTGAGAGGAATTTGGAGAGAAAAAGTAAGGTATTTATTTCAACTACCTTACCTTCATTAGAGTTAGAACGCACCTTTATTAGTTACAGTTTCTTCAGGTATAATTCCTATTTCATCAGATATTATTCGCTTGTTTCTATCTTTTTGATGATTCGTGCCGGATTGCCGGCTACGATTGTCATCGCCGGAACATCTTTAGTTACCACGCTACCGGCTCCCACTATCGCTCCATAGCCAATCCTTACACCTGGAAGTATGGTCGAATTTATGCCAATCCAAACCTTGTCCTCAATCACAATCGGACGTCCGTATGTGGCACTGCGGTTATCTGGTTCCGGATCATGATTGATGGTTATCAAGTTGACTTTCGGCCCGATAAATACATCATTACCAATCGTAATACCACCTCGTCCGAAAAACGTGCAGCATTGCTGGATGAAACATCGCTTACCAATATTGACGGGTTTACCATAATCAATGTAGAGTGGCGGCAGAACGGTGGTGGTTGCATCCAGTTCTTTGTCAAGAATACGTTCCATATATTCATGCACCTCTTCATGCGTACGATAACCCGTGTTCATCTCGGTCGCAGTCTTTATGGTAGCGAAAATGTCCGTAATCAGTTCATCATAACCCGGTTCATCAGGTGAGACCATCTCACCGCTCAAGTCTTTTGCAAAAATATCGTTCATCATTTAATTGTTTTAATTGTATATAGCTATTACTACTGCTTACTCATAATTTATTATTTCAGGTTCTTTCTGAAGAAGTCCTCCAATTTGTCGAAAGGAATCGTACGGTCGTAGAGATCAGTATGGTTCGCTCCGGGGATAATCATCAGTTCTTTATTATCACCTGTCAACTTTTTGAAAGCATCCTCACTAAAATAACGCGAATGGGCATTTTCACCATGAATAAGAAGTACGGGGCGGGAAATCTCATGAATATAAGATAATAGTGGCATATTGATAAAAGACAGCGTCATCGTAGGACTCCATGCACCATTGGAATTGATAGAGCGAACGTGGAAACCACGGTTAGTCTTGTAATAATCGAAATAATCCTTGACGAATTGTGGCTCTTCACCGGTGATGCTGTCAGGCAACCCAGGGACACCGGGAGTGATTGTACCACTCTGCGCGTCACGGGTACGGATAACATTCATCATCTCCCTTTTTTTGTTGCGGTCGTCGGCACTATTCTCTGTGTCGAAATAACCATTGGCATTCACACGGCTCATATCGTACATCGTCGAAGCCACTGTAGCCTTGATACGTGTATCCATAGCAGCAGCATTTAGTCCCATCCCACCGAAACCACAGATACCAATAATCCCGATACGCTCTGCATCCACATCAGGCAATGCTGTGAGAAAATCGACTGCTGCGCTGAAATCTTCGGTATTGATGTCCGGTGAAGCGACATTACGAGGTTCACCGCCACTCTCACCAGTATATGAGGGGTCAAATGCAAGAGTAAGGAACCCACGTTCCGCCATTGTCTGTGCATAAAGACCGGATGCCTGTTCCTTTACAGCTCCGAAAGGTCCGCTCACAGCTATGGCAGCGAGTTTGTCTTCAACATTCTTGGGTTCATAGAGGTCGGCAGCAAGTATGATGCCGTAACGGTTCTTAAACGTCACCTTGCGGTGGTTTACCTTGTCGCTTTGCGGGAATTTCTTGTCCCATTCCTGAGTAAGATTTAATGTTTCCATATTATCACTTGTTTCTTGATTTGTTTTACTATTTGTGCAGCCTGCGCCCGCAAGCATGACGATTCCTAACAAGGCTGCGATTGCCACGGATGTAAGATTCGCTGTTTTCATTCCGCTATTACTTAAATGGTTGTTGAATTATTCTTTCTTATTTTACAGCGCAAAGGTAAAGCAAAAGCCTCACAGCGGCATTGCTGTGAGGCTCAAATAGTATTGCTCAAAAGCTCAATATAAAACTATCCCGATTTACACAAATAAGAATCCTATGCAAATATGGCTGTCGGTGATATACCATATTGTTTCTTGAATGCGGTTGAAAAATGGGAAGGATTCTTAAACCCTACTTCTGCGTAGACGTCCACAACCTTTTTACCGCCTTCCTTCATCTTGTTGTAAGCCACCTCAAGACGCTTGCGGATAAGCCACTTTTCAGGTGTCAGGTCACTTATCTTCTTGAAGTCCCGCTTGAACGTGGCAAGGCTGCGCCCGGTATAATGAGCCATTTCCTCCATTGTGAACTCATACATGTAGTTCTCGCTCATAAATTCCAGAATATCTATTTTCCACGGCTCGTTGAAATCGAAAAGCGTCGGGGCAAACCGTTCATCTATATCCAACAAAGCGAGCAGACCTTCCTGTATCTTCAGATTCATAAAATCATCTTTCGGTTTTACTTCAGGATTGAAATAAGGTGTCATTGAAGCGAAAAGGCTTGCGAGTTCCACCGTTTGGGGCAGTTTTATCACATCCGAATTAAGTTTTGGAGTATTGACGGGTACTCTCCGCTGTCCCAATTTGCTATACATCTCACGTAAAAAACGACGTGTAAACATCAGGAAAATACCACAATACCGCTCACCGTTGTACGTTCTCTTATACATTGTTATATGATGATCGCGGGGGATAAAGACACATTCGCCTTTTCTCACATGAATTTGTTCTTTTCCATTATCGAGAATCATCTCACCTGAATACACATAGTTGATAGCATATTCACGAGAACGGTGTATACAACCGCCAAGGTCATCGTAATAGAAGCTGTAAAATACATTGTTATAATTGAATATAAGCTTCATTGGTTCTACTTGTTCCGCATCGCTCTTAGTCATAACATTGAGTGTTTTTTTTAATTTCCAATCGCAAATGTAACAAAAGAAATCTGTTTCTTAACGGCTCATTATCCTTTTATTTGTGTGAGTAGAAACATTAGTTACATGATAGCTAATCGAAAACACTCAATATTTATCGGTCATCACAAATACTAACTCCCCTCCCTTCATAATTTCCAAATGATGTATCCGGAAATTCTCAACGGGTTTGCCATTCCACGTTACCGACTTCACATACTTATTCTCATTCGACAATCCTTTTGCTTGCATCGTGAACGTTTTATCATTCGGTAATGAAATAGTAACTTCTTCCACCTGTGGTGCTCCCAATATATATTCTCCCCCAATCGGATTCACCGGATAGAACCCCATTGCAGAGAATATATACCATGCTGACATTTGTCCGCAATCATCATTTCCGCATAATCCATCCGGTTTGGGGAGGTAAAAACGGTCAAAGATTTCACGAATGAGCTGTTGGGTTTTATAAGGTTGTCCGGCATAGTTATACAAATAAGCTACATGATGACTGGGTTCATTGCCATGTGCATATTGTCCGATAAGTCCGGTCACGTCTTGCGTGAACCCTGTATTTTCCGCGGATGATTCTAAAAAGAATAAAGAATCCAGTTTGTTAACGAACTTCTCTTTGCCTCCGAGTAAATTGATTAATCCTTCCACGTCATGTTGTACATGCCAAGTATATTGCCAGGCATTTCCTTCTGTATAATCTCCGCCGGAAGTAGCGGCATGAGACAATAAAAATGTATCAAAAGGTGTACGCCATTTTCCTTTTGAATCCTTTCCCCGCATCATAGTCGTAGAGGGATCCAACAGATTCTTGTAGTAGGAAGCTCGGCGGGAGAAATAAGCATAATCTTTCTCTTTTCCTAAAGATTTCGCCATGCGGGCTACACAATAATCATCATAGGCGGACTCCAATGTACGGGAAACCGACTCTTTGGGGATGATGTCGAAAGGATAATATCCATAACGATCATAAACCTCCCAGTCCGAATGTTGATGGCTTACGGTAGAACTTCCACGGATAGCGGCATACGCCTCTTCCACGTCAAATCCCCGGAAGCCTTTCAGATAGGCGTCCACGATGACAGGGATAGCATGATTGCCTATCATGCAATGTGCCTCTTTTCCCCACAATGCCCAGATAGGAAGATACCCCATCGTGCGATAGTGTTCGAGCATACTCTGTATCATTCCGTCCACCCGCTCTGGGGAGAGAATGGTGTACAAGGGATGAGCTGCACGATAGGTGTCCCAAAGAGAAAGCGTGGAATAATAAGAGCCCGTCTTCGAGATATACACTTTATCGTCAGCACCCCGATAACGTCCGTCCGTGTCCGCCATGTCGTTGGGCTGGATAAACAGGTGATAGAGCGAAGTATAGAAATTCTTTTTCTGTTCGTCACTACCCGTCACCTTTACCCGATCAAACAAATTGTTCCATTGCCGGCAGGCCTCCATACGAATCTTGTCGAAGTCCCATCCCGGATTCTCTTTCGCTAACGCCGCTTTCGCGCCTTCCAGGCAAACGGAAGAGAGCGCTATTTTCACTTGCAACGTATCACCTTCAGCAAGGTCGAAATCAAGAATAAGTCGTTTCGCCTTCTCCCCTCCTGCCGATGAAAGCACTTCACGTACAACATACGGTTTGTCAAAAGAGATCACATAATAGTATTGTCGCTTTACCCAATTTTCTACCACTTGATGACCTGTGATGGTATGATTGTCGGGCATATCCATTTCAGCAGACAAGACATGTATTTTCAGCCGTTCTTTATCCCAAACGATCCCGTTCTGGAGGTCTACCAGTAAGTGGGCAGGAGCAGTGGAATGATAAACGTAACGATGAAAAGAGGTACGCTGCGTGGAGGTCAATTCCACGTCAACAGCAGCATCCGTCAGTCGGACGGCATAGTATCCGGGAGACGCCTTTTCGGATTTTTTATCAAACTTGCTTCTATAGACTCCGTCTTTCACTTCCCCACTGAAAGGTAATAGAAGAACGTCTCCCAGATCGGGACACCCCGTCCCACTCAAATGCGTTTGGGCGAAACCGATAAGGGAATCATCCGCAAAGTTATATCCGCTACAATACTTCCATTCGTCATTACCCGTTTCGGGGCTTGCTTGAATGAAACCGAAAGGTACGCAGGCTCCGGGAAAGGTATGTCCGTTGTCGGAAGTACCAACGAATGGATCAGCATATCGAATATAATCATCATCCATGTCCGTCCGGAAGAACAATGTTCCATAGCCGGGGCCATCACACCATTTGGAAGCACCCTCTGCTGACATCTTGGAGAGAACCCGGCGAGTATACGGCATATCCAATCCCTTGCGGGTGACGTAATGATTGTATACGATCTCATAGATAGGTCGAAACACTCCCCGTAATTTGTCCGAAATTGTTTGCCAGTTGCAATATCGGCCCGAAATATCAGTCCACGTAGTAAAGGGAACGGATTCTCCCAAGTTATATTTCGCTGTATATTCGTAACCGGTCAACAGACGGTTGTCAAAAGCGGCGTACATCTTCTCATCCCCCTGGTTGTAAGCGGTTTCGCAGGCTTCTGCCAAATTACCCAAGCCGAACATCACATGGTCTTGGTCGCGACCGCTCTCTTGACACTGTCCGTTCTCGCCGATATAATTCTTAATCGTTCCGTTGTCGTGCCCGTTGTAATAGAAGTGAACTGCCTGATTGTAGAGAGCCTCATCTTCCAGGAAAATACCAAAGGCCATATATGCTTTGGTAGCAGCAGCCCCCCAGTTGCCGTTTGTATATGGTTTCGCCTTGAAGAAGGTGTCCAATACAGGAATGAATACCGTTCGCAACATCTTCTCCCAGCCGGCAATCTCCGCCGGAGTGACTTTGGAATAGGTATGTTTAATTAGTTCTGCCGCGTTCGCCAACATACTGCCTTGTAGAGAGGCGCACAGTGGGTCGTCATTGTCGTTCGGACCTATTAATTTCAGCATGGCGCTGTAAGCATTCAATATCTCTATCGACTTGCGGACATGGGCTTCATCTCCGGTGAGAGTCCACATCAAGGCGTTGAGATAAGCCGCCTTATGATCGTCTTCGCTAGGGCGTTTGGTATGTTTGTTCACTCCCAAACGAGCTATTACCTCAAAAGGGCCTTGCATCTGATAAGTGGACGAAGCACAAGAATCAGCTTCGAGCAATCGGTAAGAACTGTAAGCCGGCTCTATCCGATGATCTACGTAATATTTCATCCTCGCCAAACTCTCCTTCGTATGGAGAATACCCGGATGCATGAACTTGTTCGCTTCGGACAAAGATTGTCCGGCACGTATCTTCTTCCATCTCATGAGCGCTTCAATGTAATAATAATCAGCATAGATAATAGAGGCATCTATCTCATCGTCGGCTGGATAGTGTCCGGTAGAGTGCAGCAGAAGAGCAGGATTCTTATCACGGCTTTGATACTTCTTCGTAGAAAGGTTGCGGAGCATCTTCTCTGCCAATTTATAATATTTATCTGCCCGCTCCTTATCGTCTTCCAGCGTCGACAGTTCCAACAAAGCTGAAGCGACAACCGCTGCTGCCGAAGCATCTCTGGGAGCGGTTGGGATATCGGGAGCATCGAAGTCCCAATAAGGAATCAAGTCGGCAGGCAGACGACGGATGTAGAGGTCTGCCACTTTTTCGGCAAAGCGAAGATATTCTTTGTCACGTGTTTCACGATAGACCATCGTATATCCGTAGACAGCCCACGCCTGTCCGCGCGCCCACATCGAGGCGTCGTTATATCCTTGATGAGTGATTCCTTTGATGAGTTTTCCTGTAATAGTATCGTAGACAGCTACATGATAGCAAGAACCGTCTGTACGGAAATGGTTAGCTTTCGTCACACGAGCATGAGACAAAGCGATATCATAGAGCCTCTTCCCTCCTCCATGCTTGGCAGCCCAGAAAAGAAGTTCCAGATTCATCATGTTGTCGATAATCGTGTTATGAGGCCAATTGCTTTCTTTCACTTTCCAAGGCCACGATAAGAGGGTGCCTACACGGGGATTGTAAAGTTTTGCCAGTTCGTCCGCACTTTTCAGCAGGATATCTTTGTAATAGTTCTCTTTCGTAAGGCGATAGGCATGACCGTAGCTACAAAACATTTGAAATCCTATATCGTGACTGGTAACTTTACTCGACAGAGACTCTAACAATTTTGTAAAATGAACAGCTTTTTCCTTTATCTCCGGTTCATGGCTGTATTCGTAATCATACCACAGGACTCCCGGAAAAAATCCGCTTGTCCAGTCGTGGGGACTCACCATATCCCACGATGACTTGCCGGCTTCAATAGCTCTCGGAAGTTTCGAAGAAGTTCCTATTGCTTTCAATGTTTTATGTATTTGCCGATTACAGTAAGCCAGTTCTTTTTCTTGGGCACCGGCTATACAGATAACGCATAAACTTATCCACAAAGAGAGTATTCTTTTCTTTATCATTTACCTATATTTTTATGATGTATATAATAACAAGAAGGTGTATCGAAAGTCTACAGTAACTCAAGACACACCCTCCCTTTATCCTCTTTTTACCTATTTTTTTACCTTATAATTGGAAGGTGATTAGTTTTCTTCCAAATATTTAATCAGTTCCGCTTCGTTTCTAAAGGATTTCATCCATTTAACGGTATAAGGCGATACGCCGTCCGGATATTCAAGATCAGCAATCTTCAACTTGAGAGACATATTGAATGATTGATCCGTAGGTATCGGCTTACCTAACGTGTAACTTGCTCCCGTCACCAAATCCCAGTAATAAACAGTACCATACTCCTTCTCAACGGTAGAATAAGTGCCATGTCCGTGCTGGTTACCTTTATCATTTATTAAAGATCCATATTCGGGAGAGTCAAATGTTATCGCTTTCTTCGCTGGAAGACCTTCTATAACTACCGCTACAATAGGATAATTACCTACGTGGAAGGTTGACTTTCTCTCTATATCACCTCTATATTTTCCATTGCTTTGCAAAGCAGGTGTCACCACCAAATTATCTCCGTCTGCTGCAGTCGTTGCATTGGCCGTAGCGACCTTCCATTCGGTTCCTTTCGCATCAATAGCTCCTTCGCTCGGCGGCATACCCGATTCCGTACGGAACAGTAGTGTCCCATATCCCGGATGGTCACACCACATTGCGTCCCCTTCCGGAGAGATTCTTGAGATAACCTGTTGCGTATACGGCATTTCCAGGCCTTTGCGAGTTACGTAATGATTGTAAGCAATCTCAAATACCGGTCGGAATTTTCCTCTATCGTCATCAGAGATATTATTCCATCTCACTCCTGTCACATCCGTGAAAGGTTCAAAAGGCACATCGTATCCGAGATTATACTTAGCTGTATATTCATACCCTTTCATAAGTCTGTTTTCCGATGCGCTCCAAAGCGTCTCGTTGCCCTGATTATAAGCAATTTCGCAGGCTTCTGCCAGATGTCCTATCCCCAGCATTGTGTGGTTTTGGTCACGTCCGCTTTCCTGACACTGTCCGCTCTCCATAATATAGTTCGTCAAACTTCCGTTGTCGTGCCCCTCATAGAAAAACGTCACCGCTTCGTTATAGAAACTTTCGTCATCCAAAAAGATACCGAACGCCATAAAGGCCTTGATAGCAGCGGTTCCCCAATTGCCGTTTGCATAAGGAGATTTGGCAAAGAAGTTTCTCAATACCGGAATAAATACGTTACGGAACATATTCTCCCAAGATTTGACATCCGTATCTGATACCGAAGGATAAGTATGTCTCATCAGTTCAGCGGCATTGGCAAGAAGAAATCCCTGCAAAGCAGCGCACAGGGGAGCGTCATTATCACTCATGTCGATCTCACGCAATGTGCCGGCATAAGCATTCAATATCTCAATCGACTTTTGAGCATGCGCTTCATTTTTGGTGATATTCCACATAAGAGCATTCAGATAGGCAGCTTTGTGATCCTCCTCGCTCTTAGTTTTGGTAGGATGAGGAGTCATATCTGGATTAAAACGAGCAATAGTTGTGAAAGGACCTTGAATTATATATGAAGCAGAGGCCAAAGAATTCTGCTGCAACAGTCTGTAACAGTCCACCGCTGGAGAAACATTCCCATTCACAAAGTTCTGCATTCGGGTAATGGAAGCTGTCGTGTGTAGAATACCGGGATGAACAAACTCCATAGAAGGTCCCACTTCCGTATAGTTGGGGTTCGGATTGGGCGGCGGAGGCGTATTATCTTCCTGACACGAAACAAACGTAAACAACAAGCATAATATCGGTAGTATATATTTCATTTTCATATGAATATCATTTTAAAGGTTCAACATTCGATTACCAACCCGGATTGTTACCCAATTCATGACCATTGGACAAAGAGTTCAGCCACTGCAAAGGAATCGGACGCAATTTAAACTTATTCTCAAACGACTCTTGCGTCAAGGTAGTCTTGATTGTCCCACCATAGATGTTGGATACATCCCAGTTGTACTTCAATACACGTTCAGCCAGTTTGCCGGTGCGTTGCAAGTCGTTCCAGCGTGATCCTTCACCAAGGAGTTCTTTGGCTCTTTCGTCCAAAATATTATCTATCGTGACATTGGAATAACGAGAAAGCCCACTCTGCGGAGAATGTTTTTCTGCACGGGAAACAACGTAGTTAATATATTTTTCGGCATTAGCCTGATCGTTGTTATTCATCACTGCCGCTTCCGCCGCAATCAGACAAGTTTCCGCCAAACGGAAGAGATAGATATCACGCGTTCCCGAACCGGATTCGTCTTCCCTATACTCCGCGTTTCCATCTTTGAATTTCCAGATAGGAAGACAGGTACGAGAAGTTGAGTTCGTCGTCTGATAAGCGTGTTTGTAGTAATCATCATTCGCCCAATTTGTATCGTCTCCCATCGGATAGTTGAACACTTTGTATCTTACTCCATTCTTGTCCGTTTCAGCCCAATACTTATATTCAGGATCGGTAGGTACCGGGAAATAGATAATCTTATCGCCTTTGGCGAACACTCCATCTACAGGAGTAGTACACTGGAACCAGTTCTTGCCTGCATCCTTTCCGTCTGTGGAAGTACTCGCATTACCATTCAAAGGACTCATAAAGGTCACAGAAGGACGTCTGTCTTTCTGCCAGTCATACATCATATAAGCAAATTTAGTAGGAATCGCCTCCACATGCATACTCGCATTACCATAATAACTGTCTTTGCCCAATCCCAGCCATCCGCCAATAGCATAAGGCATCATATACCATTGATTCCAGATATTGGTGTTGTAGTTAGCTCCGTCAGCAAAACCGATAGGGAAAATAATTTCATCGTTTATCTCATTCGACTGACGATGAACCATCGCATAGTCGTCCAGCAACTTATGTCCGGAATTAAGATACACATCTTCCGCATCCTTGAATGCGTTTTCAAAATCCTTCGGATCGGCATACTCTTCATAACCACGTGTCAGATAAGCCAACGCACGGATATGTTTCGCAGCAGCTTTGGACATGCGTCCATAGTTGGAACCCGTTTGACGCCAGGGAAGAACACTAATGGCTTCTTCCAAATCTGTAAAAATCTGCTGGTAGAAAGCGGCGCCATTCGAATACTCGACAGTATAGCTCGGCTCTTTAGACTCGTTGATTTTCAACGGTCCCTGTCCCCAGTTCCTCACAATCTCAAACAAATACCAGGCTCTCAACGCCTTGGCTTCAGCCACAAGCTGCGCCAACGCACTGGGTTCTATTCCATCAGGGTCGTCTGTCTTCAAAATGACACTCTTCGAACGATCGATAGCAGCATTTACATTATTCAACGCATTGAAATAAGAACTCCACATCGCATAAATCGTACCGTTATTTGACTGATAAGTAGTGGTATACTGATTCATTGCCGCTACTTCCGTCGGATAATTCTGTGTGAAGACATCCGTACCTTGTTGTGTAAATATCTGATAAGTAGTCGTATTATAGATATTTTTCAAGTTTGAGTAGCAACCTACAATCAGACTCTCATATCCACCCTTTGTCTGATAGTATTTGTCCGCTGACTGGCTGGAATGGTTCACTTCGTCCAGAAAATCAGAACAAGCAGTCATTCCAAAAGTGAATAACAGAAACGTATACTTCAAATATCTTTTGTTTATCATAGATCTGTTTTTTTAAAATGAAATATTAACACCAAGTAAAGCATTCATAGTCATACCGTCCGTATCTCCAATGTTAGTAAGATCGGGCTGTTCGGGATCAAGACCTCTGAACTTCGTAAGAATGAAAGGATTCTGTACAGTCACATAGATGCGGGCGTTATCCAGTCCCCATTTTGACATCAACCTCTTGTTCAAAGTATATCCCAGTGTGATATAGGAAACTTTCAGGAAGTCTGTTCTTTCATAGGCGATATTACCTCTGGAACCCATTTGTGAGGGACGTCCCATGGTATTCGAAGGATTCTCCGGCGTCCAGTAATTAGTCCGCAGATTGTTGAAGTTCTGGCTGTTCCATTCTAATGCGAAGTTCTCAAAGAAACGGTCGTACTGTGTGGCTCCCGCCTGGAAATACATGTGGAATGAAAAGTCGAAATCATAGATTTTGAACATATTTGTCATACCTCCTGTCCAGTCCGGTGTTCTCTTGCCGTCAATGATATAGTCATCGTCCGTCAGCTTGCCATCATTGTTATAGTCTTTAATCTTGAAGTTACCCGGTACACAACCATATTTTGCAGCCTCTTCTTCTTCTCCCAACTGCCATACGCCAATTGTATTTTGAGTCCAGTTCGTATCTACCGGCTTACCAATGAAACGCTTGTCAGAATAGCGTCCTCTCATGCCTTTCAGATAAATGGAATAATTGCTAAGATCTTCTTCGTCAGCCAGACTTACGATTTCGTTTTTGTTGTAAGCCAGGTTGATGGTCGTATTCCAGGCAAAGTTCTTGGTCACGATATTTGCGGTATTCAACTGCAACTCAAATCCGCTGTTTCTTACAGAACCTACATTCGAAGTAACCGACGAATAACCCAAATGAACAGGAATATTGCGTTTCATCAACAGGTCATTGGTAGTACGATTGTAGTACTCAATGTTACCTGAAATCCGTTGGTTTAAGAAACCGAAATCAAGACCTACGTTATATTCTGAAGTACGTTCCCAAGTCAGCATCGGATTGGCAATGTTGGCAGGAAGATTTCCTACGGAAGTAGACGTTCCAAACGGATAATATACAGACCCCGAAATGGTACCTTCGGATGCATAAGGAGACACGGAGTTGGTATTTCCCGCCTGACCATAGCTGAAACGCAGTTTCAGGTTGGACAACCAATCCAAATTCTTGGCAAAGTCTTCTTCAGTGATTCTCCACGCAATAGCTGCGGAAGGGAAAAGCGCCCATTTATTTCCTTCGGACAAACGTGAAGAACCATCGTAACGCAAGCTGGCTGTAAGCAAGTATCTATCCATCAGCCCATAGTTAATTCTACCTACATAAGACATCATTGTCCACTGGCTGAAATTGGAGCTCAAACTCTCGATAGCTCCCCCATTCAGGTTATACCAAAGTGAATTAAAAGACAAGTCCTTGCTTGCACCATACAATCTGTCGTACTGATACTTTTGAGCGGAGAACACTCCGGTCGCAGTAATAGAATGAACGGACTTCTTCCAAGTATAGTTCACAATATTATCCCAAATCCAACTCAATGAATTATCTTTCGTCGCATTCGCCTTAGCACCTTTGGCAGTTCCCTGCTGTGCCTTTGTCCACACTCCGATATAATCCCCCATGGAAGTCTGTGTAAAATAGGGAGAAAATGAAGAAGTAAGCTCCAAATTCTCAATAGGTGTTATTTTAAGATAAATATTGCTTTGCAGGTTGAGGCTCTTCACTTGTGAGCGTTGGTTTTGAGAAGTAACCAACGGATTGAAAAGATTATTGCCAGAATATTTCCATATCTCCTCACCTGTCACCAGGCTATTGGGATGTTGAGTAGGACGCATACGGAACACATCACGCAACAAGTCCCAGTTACCTTTTTCACGAATACTGTGAACCGCATACATACTTCCTCCGAAAGAAACATGCTTATTAATAGTGATGTCTATTACCGAACGCAAGTTGTAGCGTGTATATTCTTGCGGCTGAATCATACCATCTTCGAAATAATAGCCGCCAGAGAAACCGTATTTCACAGCTTCCGTGCCACCAATTGCCGACAAGCTATGGTTTGTCATAAAGGCGGGACTGGACACAGCGTCCAACCAATCGAAATATTTACCTTCTTTCACCGCCTGCAATTCGGACGGGTCGGTAAAAATTTGTTCGTCTCTCTTATAAATATAGTTGGGAGCTCCGCCACGGGTAGCCTCTCTCGCCAGCTGCACATATTCGTCACCTGACATCATATCGGGCAAGTTTGTATAAGATCTCACACCAACATAACCGTTATAGGAAATTTTCGGCTTACCAGTCTGTCCTCTTTTGGTCGTTACGATGATTACACCGTTTGCGCCACTGGAACCATAGATAGCCGTTGCCGAAGCATCCTTCAGGACGTCAATCTTTTCAATATCGTCCGGATTGACAAAATCCAGATTACCGCCGGGAACTCCGTCAATGACAATCAAAGGAGACGAAGAGGCAGTGATAGAGTTGATACCACGAATCTTTATATCGTAGCCTCCACCCGGTTTGTTATTCGAACGTGTGATGGTCACACCGGACAACTCTCCTTGCAACGCACCTGCCGAGTTCGTTTTTCCACCTCTAAGCAGAGTTGTATTGGAGACAGAAGCAACAGAACCAGTCAGGTCGGACTTCTTCACAGAGCCGTAACCGACTACCACTACTTCGTTCAATGACTTCGCGTCTTCACGCAATACAACATTCAGAAAGTTTTGAGCGGATATTTTTATTTTTTGTGTCGTGTAACCAAGATATGAGATTTCAACCTCATCGCCTGCAGCTACTTCCAAAGAGAAATTACCGTTCATGTCCGTTATCACTCCCTTTTTTGTTCGGGGAACCATCACATTAGCCCCCACCACAGGAAGGTCTGCTTCATCTTTTACGATACCTGTTATCTTCTTTTCCGAACCGCTTGCGCGTCCGTCTTTGTTTGTAGAAGAAACGTTGGGCTTTTTAGCCAGAATGATATGACGTCCTTTAATGGTATATGACAGGTTGGTCTTACTTGCAACCGCATCCAGGACATCTTTCAAGGAACTGTTCGTTTGATTAATTGTGATTCGTTGTTGCTTGTTGATTTCGTCCGAATCATAGAAAAACAAATAGTTGGTCTGCTTTTCTACCATTCGTAACACGGTCTCGAGTTTTTCATTTTTTACTGATATCGATATTTTCTTTTCCTGCGCATACACGTTACCAACTATGCCCTGCAGAATAAATAACAACAAAACAGCAAAGGTTATTTTTGTATTTTTTATGCTTCTTTTTAGGGCAAACCCATAGACAATAGGCTGTTTATTCATACATTTGTAAGTTTTAAGATTAAATACTATTCCGTTCGAAGGAAGTTTAATTTAGGAGATGCATGCATCTCTCGGAGAGAAGAGGATTCGCCAAAATCTTCTTCTCTTTTTTTAAGGCTAACTACTGTTCATAATAATGTTTTATTAGATTATACGGCTCAATTAATTATCACTTGCCGATTATTAATACTATATCGAATCGGGATTGAAATATTAATTATATCCAAAATGTCTTTGATGTTTTGCCCCCGATAGAAAGTCCCGGTAAACCGACGTTCTTTCAACTTATCAGACTGTATCCGGAAACTGACACCGTATATATTTCCCAATCGGGCTAATATACCTTCAAGATTCTCTTCATGGAAATAGTAATAACCGGAAATCCATGAGGTGTAAAGGGCAGCATCTACTTGAGCCACTTTATAAGAACCTTTGTTTTTGTGATATATATATTGTTGATTTGGAGTTAAAACGGTTGAAGTGTTTACCTTTTCACTAACCAAGCGAATGGAGCCCTCCAATAATGTGGTAGTTACCACGGAATCAGACGGATAAGCGTCAACATTAAATTTCGTCCCTAAAGCTTCTATTTCCTGCCCGTTCACAACCACGATAAAAGGCTTGTCTTTTTGCTTGGCTACATTAAAGAAGGCTTCTCCTTCCAGATAAACAACACGCTTTTCTTTTCCATATTGCGGATCATAGCGGAAGTTAGTCTGACTCCCCATACTAATTTCGGTGCCGTCTGGCAAAACAACTTTATCAGCTACGATTCCATCGCCACCAACATATCGGGCAACAGGTACGGAAGAAGTATCACCCAACCACCAAAAGAGAACGGAAGTAAAAGCAACAGCTATCACCGCCACCGCTGCATAAGCCTGAACTTTCCGGAAGAGAGTGTATATTTTCCTCGGAGCCTGTTTCTGTCTCTTTTCTTGTAACCGCTGCCAGCTCTTATCCATATCAATATTATTTCCTTTAGACAAGCAAGCGTCATAAACCATCTTTGCCTCAAAAAAGATCTTTTTATTTTCAGGCGTTTCATTCACCCAATCATAAAACTGATTGATCTCTTTCTCATTCAACGAGCCTTTCAAAAATCCTATTATTAAATCTGAAGTCATGCTTTCCATATATAAATAGATACTATTTTCCTGTTTTTATATATGTAACGAGCAATCAGCAGGAATTACTCACCGACTTCTTTATTTTTTTGAATTTTATTTTCCGGGACTGCGAAGAATGGCAACAAATCAGCACTAAACGAACATGAATAGATAAACGAAAGCAGTCTGAAGCTCTTTCCGTAAGAAAAGTAAGGTTCTGTATAATTGGTTTTCCACTGTCCGGGTGGATAAGTTTAATCTCTCGGCAATTTCCGCCGCTTTAAGCCCTTCCATATAAGATAAGAGGAAGATTTCACGTCTCTTTTCGGGCAGTTCATTTATTTTTGCCATCACATGTGCCATTAAGTCTTTCCTCATAAACAATTCATCAGCACCGTCATAAAAACTCAACTCATCTAATTTGAGCTGAATAGCACGCTTGTCGGCAAACTCCTGCTCCAAACTAATACGACGCAAATGATCTATACAAGCATTTCGGACAGCAACAAACAATATATTTTTAACCTCTGATTCTGATAACAGAAACACTTGTTTGTCCCATATTCTAAGAAATACATCATGGACAATATCTTCCGCAAAGAAAGGAGAAATAAACTTCCCCGCAAAACGCAACAACATAGGTGCATATTGCATATACAGTTTCTGATAATTGCTTATATCATTCACATGTTCATCTTTCATTTTAGTATTCTACAAGGCCAAAGTCTATTAATAATCTATTATCAGAGAAAGCAGAATTCATCTTATTGCTGGCGACAAAAATAGATATATTCTCGTTATAAACAAAAAAGATGAGAATCGTTTTTCCTTCACCCTGACTATATATTCATAGAATATGCAATAAACTCAAAACGATGCAAATTTCCTTCCTCATTTGCCCTGTTTACATAAATAAAAACTATCTTTGCGTTTCAGAATCCCGAAAGACGAAAGAAATGGAGCAAATAGACAACCTAAAAGAGCTTATCAATCAGGGGGATGTGGACACAGCGATTATGCAATTGGACCAGCTTCTCCAGGACAGTTCTGTCGAAAAAGAGAAAGATACTCTTTACTATTTACGGGGAAATGCCTACCGAAAGAAAGGAGATTGGAAGCAGGCACTGGACAACTACCAGTATGCTATCGAGATCAACCCGGACAGTCCTGCCGTTCAGGCCAGGAAGATGGCAATAGATATCCTCAACTTCTACCACAAGGATATGTTCAATCAATAAAAGAGATGTATAATCAATAACCGTACTCAAAGATAACGTAATAAAATAAAGATTATGGCAAAAATCAAAGGAGCAATCGTAGTCGACACGGAGCGTTGCAAAGGATGCAACCTGTGTGTAGTGGCGTGTCCGCTCGATGTAATCGCCCTCAATAAAGAGGTAAACATGAAAGGCTATAACTATGCCTGGCAAGTGAAGGAAGATACCTGTAACGGATGCAGCTCGTGTGCAACGGTTTGTCCGGACGGATGTATTTCAGTGTATAAAGTAAAAGTAGAATAAAAGAAAAGAATATGGCAGAAGAAGTTGTATTAATGAAAGGAAACGAAGCCATCGCCCACGCAGCTATCCGTTGCGGTGCCGACGGTTACTTCGGTTATCCTATTACTCCCCAATCGGAAGTGTTGGAAACGCTTGCCGAACTGAAACCGTGGGAAACAACCGGCATGGTAGTACTCCAGGCGGAAAGTGAAGTGGCAGCTATCAATATGGTATATGGAGGTGCAGGTAGCGGAAAGAAGGTAATGACCTCATCTTCAAGTCCGGGTGTGAGCTTGAAACAAGAAGGAATCTCTTATTTGGCCGGTGCCGAACTTCCTTGTCTGATTGTGAATGTAATGCGTGGCGGTCCCGGATTGGGAACTATCCAACCTAGCCAGGCTGACTACTTCCAGACAGTAAAAGGTGGTGGTCATGGAGACTACAAACTGATTGCCCTCGCTCCGGCATCCGTACAGGAAATGGCAGATTTCGTAGCATTAGGATTCGAACTGGCTTTCAAATACCGTAATCCGGCTATTATCCTTGCCGACGGTGTGATCGGTCAGATGATGGAAAAGGTTGTTCTTCCTGCACAAAAGCCACGCCGCACGGAAGCAGAAGTAATTGAACAATGTCCATGGGCTGCTACCGGAAAAGCAAAAGACCGCAAACCTAATATTATCACTTCCCTTGAATTGAAACCGGAAGCCATGGAAATCAACAACCTCCGTTTTCAAGCTAAATATCGTGAAATTGAAGAAAATGAAGTACGCTTCGAAGAGATCAACTGCGAAGATGCAGAGTATTTGATTATCGCTTTCGGTTCAATGGCACGTATTGGCCAGAAAGCAATGGAACTAGCCCGTGAAAAAGGAATTAAAGTAGGTATCCTTCGCCCGATTACACTATGGCCGTTCCCAACCAAAGCGATTGCTGCATACGCTGATAAAGTAAAAGGTATGCTCGTTACGGAACTAAATGCCGGACAGATGATTGAAGATGTACGTCTCGCTGTTAACGGTAAAGTAAAAGTAGAACATTTCGGACGTCTAGGTGGTATCGTTCCCGATCCGGATGAGATTGTAACTGCCTTGAAAGAAAAAATAATCAAATAACGAAACAATGAATCCCGATAAAATAAGAAACGTACTGAACATCCTATTTATGATATTGGCTGTTGCAGCCATCATCACCTACTTTGTAGCAAAAGATGATTTCAAAATGTTTATCTACGTATGCGGCGCGGCAATCTTTGTCAAGCTGATGGAGTTTTTTATACGGTTCACCAACAGATAAGGAGATGAAGTTATGACTAAAGAAGAAATAATCAAACCCGAGAATCTGGTTTACAAAAAACCGACTCTGATGAACGATAACGCCATGCACTACTGCCCGGGTTGCAGTCACGGTGTGGTACACAAACTCATTGCCGAAGTCATTGAGGAAATGGGTATGGAAGATAAAACTGTGGGAATCTCTCCGGTGGGATGTGCAGTGTTTGCCTACAACTATCTCGATATTGACTGGCAGGAAGCAGCACACGGACGTGCTCCTGCTGTGGCAACTGCTGTTAAACGCCTATGGCCGGACCGTCTTGTTTTCACTTATCAGGGTGACGGTGACTTGGCTTGTATCGGTACAGCCGAAACAATCCACGCTTTGAACCGTGGTGAAAATATCACGATTATCTTTATCAATAATGCGATCTATGGTATGACAGGCGGCCAGATGGCTCCGACTACACTGGTAGGCATGAAAAGTTCGACTTGTCCTTACGGACGTGACGTTGAACTTCACGGCTATCCATTGAAGATTACTGAAATCGCAGCCCAACTGGAAGGAACTGCTTACGTAACCCGTCAGTCCGTACAATCCGTACCGGCTATCCGCAAGGCTAAGAAGGCAATCCGCAAGGCTTTTGAGAACTCCATGAACGGTAAAGGTTCCAACCTGGTAGAAATCGTTTCCACTTGTAGTTCAGGCTGGAAGATGACTCCGGAGAAAGCGAACAAATGGATGGAAGAACACATGTTCCCATTCTATCCGTTGGGTGATTTAAAAGATAAAGAATAACGCTAAAAGTCAACAGAACAATGAAAGAAGAAATAATTATAGCAGGATTCGGTGGACAAGGCGTATTGTCTATGGGTAAGATTCTGGCATATTCCGGTTTGATGGAAGGCAAAGAAGTGACCTGGATGCCGGCATACGGTCCCGAACAACGAGGTGGAACAGCCAACGTTACAGTTATTGTAAGCGATGACAAAATATCCTCACCGATTCTTAGTAAATACGACGCTGCCATCATTCTGAATCAGCCTTCACTCGAAAAGTTTGAAAGCAAAGTGAAACCCGGCGGTATCCTGATTTATGACGGTTACGGAATTATCAACCCTCCTACCCGTAAGGATATTAAGGTATATCGTATCGACGCAATGGATGCAGCCAACGAAATGAATAATGCCAAAGCATTCAACATGATCGTACTTGGCGGATTATTGAAGCTTCGCCCCATCGTAACGTTGGAGAATGTTATCAAAGGATTGAAGAAAACCCTGCCGGAACGTCACCATCACTTGATTCCTATGAACGAGGAAGCTATCAAGAAAGGGATGGAGTTAATCCGTGAGGTTTAATAAATTAAAAATTGAGAATTGAGAATTAAGAAATAATTGCTCGCCAAGTAAAGGATGCAACATATTTTTCAATTCTCAATTCTCAATTCTCAATTAAAGTAAGTATCTTTGCCTCCAATTATGAGACGAATCTTACTATTATATATATTACTTTCCGTTATAGGTTTGACAACTGTTCATGCGCAGTTCGATAATGGTCGCCAGAGAGTAGACGAAAACGGATACGACCAATACGGAAATCAGGTAGACCCTGCCATGATTCCGGACAGATTGGATAGTGCAAATGTCGAAGTACAAGGATTGCCTCCAAAGTTGTATATGTGGCGTATCAAGAACCAGTTGGGCGACCGGACTATCATCCCGGCAGATACAGCCTTTCATCATTTCCAGAATTCAAACCTGACTGAAGGACTTACCGGACATTATAATTATCTGGCCAATATGGGTTCTCCCCGTATGTCACGCATCTTCTTTGACCGCCGTGACCCGGAGCCGACTATTTTCATGGAGCCTTTCTCCAGTTTCTTCATTCGTCCTACGGAATTTAATTTCACTAACAGTAACGTACCTTATACGAATCTGACGTATCACAAAGCCGGTAATAAAGTGAACGGGGAAGAGCGTTTCAAATCTTACTTCTCTGTCAATGTAAACAAGAAACTGGCTTTCGGATTTAATGTAGACTACCTATACGGACGAGGATATTACAATAATCAGAATACGGCGTATTTTAATGCAGCTGTTTTCGGTAGCTATATCGGCGACAAATATCAGATGCAGGCTATATACAGCAATAATTACCTGAAAACAAATGAAAACGGAGGTATTGAGGACGACCGCTATATCACTGCACCGGAAGAAATGGCGCAAGGTCAAAGAGAATATGAATCAACCAATATTCCTACCGTACTAAGTGCAACGACCAACCGCAACCATGACTTTTATGTCTTCCTGACCCAACGATATAATCTCGGATTCAGTCGTGACATACCACAGGCTGAAAATGACACCACTCCCGTCAAACAGGAGTTTGTCCCCGTTACCAGTTTTATACACACCATCCAAGTGGAACGGGCACGGCATAGCTTTAATTCTAATGACGACATGCGTGAAAAAAATTATTATCAGAATACTTACTTTGATACGGATAATCCTAATGTCAGAGACAGTACCACCTACGTCGGAATCAAAAATACCATAGGTATTGCGTTACTTGAGGGATTCAATAAATATGCCAAAGCCGGATTGACTGCATTTGCTTCCTATAAAATCAGCAAGTATACACTGATGAATATGGAAGGGAATCCGTTGCCCGACAAATACAATGAAAATGAAATATTTGTTGGAGGCGAATTATCCAAACGTGAAGGAAATGTACTTCATTACCATGCCATTGGTGAAGTGGGACTCGCCGGAAAAGCAATCGGACAATTCAATGTAAAAGGAGATATTGACCTGAACTTCCCGTTGTGGAAAGACACCGTCAGTCTTATAGCCCGTGGTGAAGTCAGCAATAAACTTGCTCCTTTCTATATGCGCCATTATCATTCCAAGCATTTCATGTGGGATGACGATATGGACAAGGAATTCCGTACCCGTATTGAGGGGGAATTGAGCATTGCACGTTGGAGGACACGCCTGAAAGCAGGAGTTGAAAATATCAAGAACTATACTTACTTCAACCAGGGAGCAACACCGGAACAGAATGGTGGAAGCATACAGGTATTATCTGCAAGTCTTAATCAGGACTTCAAGTTAGGCATCTTCCATCTGGACAATGAGGTGACCTGGCAGAAATCCAGTGACCAGACTGTACTTCCTTTACCTGATCTCTCGCTATATCATAACTTCTATATGCAGTTCAAACTGGCGAAGAAAGTACTTAGTGTGCAATTGGGAGCCGACGTACGTTATTTCAGCAAATACAATGCACCTGCCTATATGCCGGCCATTCAGAATTTCCACCTGCAACCGACAGACGATCAGGTACAGATAGGAGGTTATCCGATTGTGAATGTATATGCAAACTTACATTTAAAGCGTACACGTTTCTATGTAATGATGTATCACGTGAACCAGGGCATGAGCAGTCCGAATTACTTTCTGTCTCCTCACTACCCCATCAATCCACGTGTGCTGAAATTCGGTCTTTCATGGAATTTCTATGATTAACAAAAACTATACGACTTATGGTATCACGCCCCAAATTGAGACTGTTCAGATATTTAGTGCCAGTGATTGTTGTATTGGCATTTATCTTCTCTTTCCGTCAATGCGGTAAACAGGAAAAACCTGCGGGACATCCGCGTGATTATGCCGCCATTGCCAAAGAGGGTATCATACGTGTAGCCACCGAATATAATTCCATCAGTTTTTATGTAGACAGTGACACCGTTTCCGGCTTTCATTACGAACTGATACAGGCATTCGCTCGGGACAAAGGACTCAAAGCCGAAATAACACCTATTATGAGTTTCGAAGAGCGGTTGGAAGGATTAAGCGAGGGACGTTATGATGTGATTGCTTATGGCATATTAGCCACCAGCAAGTTAAAAGACTCTCTGCTTCTCACCTCTCCCATTTTCCTCAACAAGCAAGTGCTGGTGCAACGCAAAGAGATTGGAGAGAATGATTCACTCTATATCCGTACCCAATTGGATTTAGCCCAACGAACACTTCATGTCGTAAAAGGCTCCCCCTCTATTTTGCGTATTCAGAATTTAGGCAATGAGATCGGAGATACTATCTACATCAAAGAGATTGATAAATATGGTTCCGAACAATTGATATCAATGGTAGCGCATGGAGACATCGACTATGCCGTTTGCGACGAAAGCATTGCACTGGCAGCAGCAGATTCATTGCCGCAAATAGATATTAATACAGCTATCAGCTTCACGCAGTTCTACTCATGGGCAGTCAGCAAACAATCCCCCGTCTTACTTGATAGTTTGAATACATGGCTGGATAAATTCCAAAAGGAAAAGGAATACCTAAAGATTTATAAGAAATACTATGATAAAGAATAACCTTATTTCTATTACACTAAAACTTCTATTCCATACACGTTCATTTCCTTTTATTGTTTTCTTGACTTTCCTGACTATCTGCTTTCCACAGGCTTATGCCACAGAAAGCGGAATATTCAATTTCTCGAATATCAATCTCAAGAATGGCTTGTCGCAACTATCAGTCCTTGCCATTGCACAAGACTCTAAAGGGTATATCTGGTTTGCAACCCGCAATGGATTAAACAAATACGACGGGGAGAAATTTACTGTATATAAACATGATAACGAAGATCCTCATTCATTGTCGGACAATCATATCACTTGCCTGTTGCCGGACGATGCAAACGAGGGATTGTGGGTAGGTACTAATAACGGGCTTAACTATATCAATCTCAAAACCAATCAGATTACCAAATATCAAACGGACGATTATCCAAACATGGCAGGAAACAACATTGCCGTTCTTCAATTTGACCAGTCCGGTAATCTGTGGGTTGGTACCCGAACGGGATTATGTATATGGCAACCTCGTTCCGGGGAATTCAAGAAGAAATATTCCGACCATGTCCCGGAGAATGAAGCAATCATGCAGCTTTATATTGATGCAGAAAAACGGCTTTATATTGGTACTCATCGTCACGGATTATTTATCTGTACACCTGAAATGGAGTTGATTCAGCAACTCAATAAAAGCACACAGCCTGCCCTGTCGGACGATGCAATCAGTTGTATTTTCGAAGACTCCCAACATCAGGTATGGATAGGAACAGAAACCAGGGGACTGAATAAATGGAACCCGAAGACCAAAGACTTATCTATCTACAATCAGAAAAACAGCGGACTGACAAATGACTATATCCGTTGCATCACCGAGCAGGACCAGAAATTGATTATCGGGACGTTCGACGGACTTAGTATTCTGGATTTAAGAAACAATGATATATCCAAGTACAACCGGTTCGATGCTAATCAGAACAGTCTAAGTCATTTTTCCGTCCGCAGTATCTACATCGACCGGGAGAAAACGCTCTGGGTAGGTACTTATTCCGGTGGTGTGAACTACTATAACCCGCTCAATAACCGGTTCATCTTCTACCATCCGGTAGAGAATAACAACCAGAAGTTATATAATATCTTTGGTACAATGGTGTATGATTCCACTTCATTGTGGATTGCAACAGAGGGAGGAGGACTGATGCAGTTCGATCCTATCACCAAGGAATATACCAACTTCCTGATTGAGCAGACATCCAAAGGATTGTTCAACAAGAACATCATCAAATCCCTTTTACTGGACGGAGACTATATCTGGTGTGGCACAAGTACCGGAGGAGTCTATAAATTCCATATTCCCTCCAAAAAGTTCACATTAGTATATTCATTCGGCCGGGAAAAAAACTTTGCCATCTATACTTTTTATAAAGATGCAGAGAATAATCTATGGATAGGGACGACAGCTGACAAAGGACTGGTGAAACTGTCTCCGGACGGAAAAATCACCAATCAGTTCCCGTATGGCAAAGAGAAAAAGGAATTCGTCAACTTCACCAGCCTACGGAGTTTCCTGGCACTGAATGCTCACACCTTTCTGATAGGAACCCGCTCGTTCGGGCTTTACGAATATGACATGCAAAAGGGAACGGTGCTCCGTTGCAACATGTCAGAGACAAATCCCAATCAGAAACTCGAAAATAACTACATCACTTCCATGGTGCGCAAAGCGAACGGAGAAATCTGGTTCAGCACTTTCGGAGGAGGAATATACCTGTATAAACAAGGAACAGGTGTCGTCAAACATATTGGCAAGAAAGAGGGACTACCCAATAATGAGGTATATGCCATGGTGGAGCACAACAACAACTTATGGATTAGTGTCGATAAGGAAATAGCCGAACTTAATACCAAGACCGGGCAGATACGCAGTTATGACTGTTTTGTCGGTTCCGAAACGTTGGAGTTTACACCGCAGGGAGTCATTAGTCTGCCCCACGGTGAGGTCTACTTTAGTGGAAGTAATGGTTTCCTTTCTTTTACTCCCGGCTCTCTTCTAAAGAATAATACCATGCCACCGGTAGTACTTACCCAACTGACCGTAAACAATAAGGTAATCACACCGAATGATGATACTCATTTGCTGGATAGTGCCCCGGACGATACGCAAACATTGGTTCTTGCCTACAATCAGAATAATTTTTCCATTGCGTACAGTGCCTTGAACTATATTCTGCACGAACAGAACCAATATGCCTATAAACTCTCCGGTCACGACGAAGACTGGAATTACGTAGGTAGTCGTAAAGAAGCATTCTATACCAACATCGCTCCGGGAAAATATACATTCCAGGTCATAGCATCCAACAATGACGGCGTATGGAATGAAACCGGAAAGAAAATGGAAATCATCATTCGCTCTCCGTGGTGGGGAACGCCGCTGGCCTATATCCTTTATGTCCTATCCGCATTGGGAATCATGTTTACTATCGGCTATTATATGTACAGTAAGCACAAACTGGAACTAGACCTGCGCATGAAGCAAATGGAGAAACAACGCATGGAAGAATTCCATCAGACAAAGCTACACCTGTTCACCAACTTCTCGCATGAGCTACGTACTCCGCTGACACTTATTATCAGCCCACTGGAAGAGTTGATGAAACGGGCAGAAGTTCCGCAGTTTATCAGAACACAACTGGACATGATTCTGAAAAATGCCCGCCGATTATTACTTCTCGTCAATCAATTGATGGATTTACAGAAGAACCAGAGTGGTAATCTCACTCTCCAACTGTCTCAAAGCGACCTGAATGCTTTCTTGCTCGAAATATTCTATACATTCAGGCAGATTGCCGAAAGCAAACAGATTCATTTTGAATATCAGGCTCCTCAAGGTGAGGTGACAGCCTGCTTCGATCAGGGCTTACTCGAAAAAGCCGTTTTCAATTTATTGTCGAATGCTTTTAAATTCACAGTACCGGGAGATACAATCACGCTGCGTTTACTGCTGATTACAGATATAGACACTCTCCGCCAGGAACATAGCGACTGGCTATCGGAACATTCTCCGCTTATCACCACCCATCAGGGAAGTTATTTAGTGATTCAGGTAGCAGATACGGGAAAAGGAATTCCAGAAGATGAACGTACCCAAATCTTCACTCCCTTCTACCAGGTCGGTCACACGACAGGTAGCGAGAATATGAATGGCACAGGTATCGGATTAAGCCTGACTCAATCTGTCGTTCATCTGCATCACGGAGAAATTGGAGTCACAGCCAATACTCCCAAAGGAAGCGTATTCACTATCCTATTACCGAACCACACCATGACAGAAGAAGAGGTGGCGAATACTACCGTTCTCTCGGGAAAAAACAATGAACAAGTAGAAAAGGGTATGTCCGGAACCATTGATTCCGAAAACACCATTTCCGGAACCACTCCATCCCTACCCGGCAAAACGGTTCTATTAGTAGAAGACAATGAAGAGATACGAAGTTACGTAAAAGGACACCTGGAACAATATTACAACGTATTGGAAGCCGACAACGGTTCGGATGCTTTTGAAATTGTCCTGAAAGAATTTCCCGACCTGGTAGTGACGGACATTATGATGCCCGGTATCGACGGACTGGAACTTTGTGCACTTATCAAGAACAATCTGCAGACGGGACACATTCCCGTTATTCTACTCACTGCCCGCACGATGGTGATGCACGTCAAAGAGGGATTCTTGTCGGGAGCAGACGATTATGTGGTCAAACCATTTAATATTGATGTTCTGCTGGTACGTATCTACAATCTTCTGGCACAGCGGGAAAAGCTAAAATCCGTATATAGCAAAAACTTCTCCCTGCAATCCATGGGAATTGAAGTGGAAACAACCTCCGCCGATGAGAAATTCATGCAGAAACTATTTAAAATCATTGAAAAGTATCTCACCGACCCCGATTTGAAAGTAGACAAAATCTGTGAAGAGATGGGATTCAGCCGGAGCAATCTTTACCGGAAACTGAAAGCTATCACCGACCTGCCGTTGAATGACCTTATCCGTCATAAACGTTTGGAGATAGCTACACAAATGCTGAAGCAAACAGAAATGAACATTACCGAAATTGCAACGGCCACGGGATTCAGTACTCTCGCCTATTTCACGAAATGTTTCAAATCAGCTTACGGTGTTTCTCCATCGGAATATCAAAAGTCACATTCAGGCCATACAGATGTTGACACCATCCGGGAATAGCCGATTTACAAAATCGTCCCAAACAATAAAAAATGTCCCAACAAGGCTTACAGCATGGATTTTTTTATTTGTTTGGGATGAAAATGCAAACATCTGGCATCATTAGACAAACCGATTCTACTCTGTTTCCATACATTTGCAATGTTGTTCTACTTAATATAATCATATGGAAACAAAGATTAAAAACTACTTGTTGGTCTTCGGACTTGGAATTATCACACTTACCAGTTGTAATCACTCTAAAGAGCAAGATATCGTTGCTTCTAACTTCGCATTTGCCGAACAGCAATTAAAATACGCACTGACTCAAATAGACGAGGCACGTGCCAATGAATCACAAGAGAGTAGAGAAAAGAGAGAAAGTAAGGGCTGGGGGGAATTAACCAATCCCCGCAGTATCAAACCGGACGGTTCACTGGAACTGGTTGTTTCTAAAGACTGGACCAGTGGATTCTTCCCCGGTGAGCTTTGGTATCTATATGAGTACACGCACAATCCATATTGGAAAGAACAGGCGCAGAAACATACAGAAATTCTGGAACGCGAAAAGAATAATGGAAAGACACACGACATGGGTTTCAAGATGTATTGTAGCTATGGAAACGGCTATCGTCTGACCGGAGATTCCACTTATAAAGATATTCTGTTACAATCTGCACGCACCCTGATTACCCGTTACAAACCAGTAATCGGCTGTATCCGTTCCTGGGACCACCATGCAGACAAATGGCAATTCCCCGTTATCATCGATAATATGCTGAATCTTGAACTTCTGTTCTGGGCGTTCCGCGAAACGAACGACTCCACCTATTATAATATAGCAGTCAACCATGCACTCACTACCATGAAGAATCACTTCCGTGAAGACAACAGCTGCTATCATGTAGTAGAATACGATACCATTAACGGAACGGTACGCAGCAAAATGACGCATCAAGGATATTCCGACGAATCAGCATGGGCACGCGGACAAGCATGGGCCTTATACGGATACACCATGTGCTATCGTGAAACCGGCAGACCCGAATTCCTGCAACAGGCGGAGAAAGTGGAGAAGTACATCTTCAACAATCCGACCCTGCCGGCAGACCTGATTCCTTATTGGGACTTTAACGCACCCGGAATACCAAACGAACCCCGTGATGCATCCGCTGCATCCTGTATGGCATCCGCCCTTTATGAATTAAGCACATACGTTCCCGAAAAGAAAGAACAATACAAGCAGGAAGCCGATAAGATTCTCCAGAATCTGACGCATAGCTATCGTGCGCAACTAAACGGAGATAAAGGATTCTTGTTGCTGCACAGCACAGGTTCCAAACCACACGACAGCGAAATAGATGTCCCGCTTTCATACGCCGACTATTATTTCCTGGAAGCCTTGCTCCGCAAAGCAAAATTAGAAAAGGAAGAAAGTCTTTTCTAAATCTTCCGACAACTCTCACGATAACATCACTTTACTATTTATCTTTATTAGTACATTACTAATTATGAAAAGATTATCTTCCATATTCATCCTGTTCAATCTGCTGATACTCCCGTTGAATGCCACGATTCCGACTCAACAAAGAATCCGGCTGACAGACTCATGGGAATACCTGAAAGGTGACCTGGGAAGTATTTGGGAAGCAGTACGTCCCGCCGCTCCCGGTTCTTCCGAAGCAGTGCCTATCTGGCAACAGGTTACCCTACCCCACTGTTTCAATGCAGAAGATGCAGTAGACCCGGATATCAATTATTATCAGGGCGCAGGATGGTATCGCACCCAGCTTTCTATCAAGAATCCATATCTCAATGGACGCGTCATACTGGAGTTTGAGGGAGCAGGACAAAAAACAGAAGTGTATGTCTATACGTATAAAGTAGCCAGTCACACAGGAGGCTACGACGGTTGGAGTGCCGATATCACCGAAGCCGTTCAACAGGCCCTTGCCAACCCGGATTGCGCTAAACGCTTCAATGGCAGAATTCCATTGTCCGTTCGTTGCGATAATACCAGAGATACGGAGATGATTCCGTCCGACCTGTCGGATTTCAACTTATACGGTGGTCTTTACCGCTACGTGAATCTGATTTACCAGCCCGAAGTGTCTTTCAGCAATATACAGATAGAAACCCCTGTAGAAAAAAATATGAAAAGCGCTTCTCTAAAGATACAAGGAACATTCCATAACCCGAATGATATTCGCCAGGCAAGCATTCACCTTTTATTAAAGGCGCCTAATGGAGAAAAGGTATGGGAACAGACAACGACAGTTCTTCCATTGGGAACAAATCCCCTGTTCGAGACAACGATTAAGAATCCGATTCTATGGAGTCCCGACCAGCCTCAACTCTATACCTGCGAACTGACATTGACTACTCCCCAAAGTAAACAGACTATTACAGAATCCATCGGATTCCGTCACTTTGAATTCATAGAAAACGGACCTTTCCGGTTGAACGGAGAACGTCTGCTGTTAAGAGGAACCCATCGTCATGAAGACCATGCCGGAGTAGGCGCCGCTATGACAGAAGAGCAAATGGAAGCGGAAATGAAACTGATTAAAGAGATGGGAGTCAACTTCATCCGTTTGGGACATTACCAACAATCGGACATCATCCTCCGCTTATGCGATCAGTTAGGCATTTTAGTATGGGAAGAAATCCCCTGGTGCAGAGGTGGACTGGGAGGAGAGAAATATCAGGCACAAGCCCGCCGGATGCTGACCAACATGATTACCCAGCATCGCAATCATCCCTCCGTCATCCTTTGGGGGTTGGGAAATGAAAATGACTGGCCCAATGATTTCTCAACATTCGAACAATCGGCCATCCGTGCTTTCATGAAAGAGTTGAATGACTTGTCACACCAACTCGATCCGTCACGTATGACTTCCATCCGCAGATGTGACTTCTGCAATGATATTGTAGATGTCTATTCTCCCTCCATTTGGGCAGGCTGGTATCGCGGACAATTTACAGACTACAAGAGTATTTCAGAGAAAGAGATGAAACGGGTGAAACATTTCCTGCACGTAGAATGGGGAGGTGACTCACATGCCGGACGTCATTCCGAATATCCTTTCAACCCGCTACAGGCAATTACGCGTGAAAACAGTGCCGACGAACGGGCAGGCGACTTCGCCCTGCAAGGCGGAGATCCCCGTGCTTCCAGAGATGGAGACTGGTCGGAAACATACATCGTAAAACTATTCGACTGGCACCTGAAAGAGCAAAAAACAATGCCTTGGCTGACAGGAACCGCCTTTTGGGTATTCAAAGATTTCTCCACCCCTCTCCGCCCCGATAATCCGGTGCCATACGTCAATCAGAAGGGAGTGGTAGAACGAGATCTTACTAAAAAAGAAGCCTACTACGTCTTCCAGTCTTACTGGACTAAACAGCCTATGATTCATATTTACGGTCATAACTGGCGGACTCGATGGGGCAAAGTGAACGAAGAAAAAGAGATTCTGGTATATTCCAACTGTGCAGCAGTAGAACTGTTCGTGAACGGCGTCAGTCAGGGAGTCAAGCAACGCAACAGCCAGGACTTCCCGGCAGCCGGACTTCACTGGAACTGCATACTGAAAGCAGGAGAAAATAACATAAAAGCGGTCGCTGTGAAAGGACCCGGTAAAGGTAACATGAAAGCAGCCATTACGGATGAAATAAGTTTCAACTACCAGACAGAAGAATGGAGCAATCCAAAACAGCTGAAATTGAAGACATATCCCGATAAAGGTTCTATCGTATGGGTGGAAGCACAACTGACTGACGACAAAGGGATCTCCTGCCTGGATGCGGCAAATGTAATCTCATTTGAAGCTGCAGGAGACGGAAAACTGATCCAGAACTTAGGAACATCCACCGGCTCCCGGAAAGTGCAGGCTTATAATGGCAGAGCTGCAATTCGCGTTGACTTGAACGGCACATGCCAGGTAGCTGTAAAATCACCGGGCATTCAAACAGCTTTCATCAAAGTGAAAGCCGAATAGAAGTGAAAGCTGAATAAGAAAGGAGAAAAGCACCATGAGAAAGACAATAGTTTCAATAGGTTTTATTATATTCTTTGGCACTGCTACGGCAGTTGCCGGAGAAGACACAGCCGAACAGATTCGTCACCTTTTAGAAAAAGAAACGATACAACGGGCAGATGCCGCACTTCATGAGAAACCGGTCACTGTGACCGCTACCCGTGCGACAAGAAGTGCCGGAGGTATCCATGACTTCTATTCGGAGGGTGACTACTGGTGGCCGAATCCGGAAGCTCCCGACGGTCCTTATATCCGCCGGGATGGAGAAACCAATCCGGAGAATTTCACAGCACATCGGCAGGCCATGATTCGAATGAGCCAACTGGTAGGCGACCTTACTTCCGCCTGGATACTTACGGGTAAACAAGTATATTCCGATGCAGCCATGCAACATATCCGGGCATGGTTTGTCAACCCGGACACACAGATGAATCCCAATCTGCTGTATGCACAGGCCATCAAGGGAGTAGCAACAGGACGAGGGATAGGAATCATCGATACGATTCACCTGATCGAAGTAGTGCAGTCGCTCCGCCTTATGGAAGCGAAAGGGATGATTGACAAGGAAGAAGTGCGGACTATCAAACAATGGTTCTCCGATTATCTGACCTGGATGTCCACACACCGTTACGGAATCAAAGAAATGGAAGCGAAAAACAATCATGGCACCTGCTGGGTCATGCAAGCCGCTGCCTTTGCCTTGTTCACGGACAACTGGGAAATGATTCGTTTTTGCACGGAACGTTATAAAACAGTACTTTTACCCAATCAAATGGCTGCAGACGGCAGTTTCCCTTTAGAACTGGAACGCACCAAGCCCTACGGTTATTCTCTTTTCAACCTCGACGCAATGGCCACTATCTGCCAACTGCTCACTACCGGAGAAGAAGATATATGGAATTACACCACACCGGACGGCAAAAACATCGATAAGGGTATCGCCTGGCTTTATCCATACGTAAAAGACAAAAGTAGCTGGAAGAGACAACCCGACATTATGTTTTGGAAAGAATGGCCAGTGGCGCAACCGTTCCTGTTATTCGGCACATTACATCATTTCAATAAAGAATATTTCAAAACATGGATGCAACTGGAGCATTTCCCCACCAACGAAGAGGTGGTACGTAATCTTCCCATCCGTCACCCGTTATTATGGATTCAATAAACTAGAAAATCAATAGAATATGAAAAACTTATTAGTATGCACATTATTGTTCGCCTCTGCTTTCACACTGAACGCACAGGTAGCCAACACCCGCATCTATGCTGCGGAAAAATTAGCCAAAGTAAAAGAAAAAGCCGATTCACCTCTATATGCCCCTGCCGTCAAAACTCTTTTAAGAGATGCCGACAAAGCTTTGAAGATGACTCCGCCGTCCGTAATGGACAAAACAATGACAGCAGATAGCGGAGACAAACACGACTATATGAGCATGGGCCCTTACTGGTGGCCGGATCCATCCAAGCCTGACGGTTTGCCCTATATCCGTAAAGACGGACAAAGAAATCCAGAATTGGATAAGCTCGACCGCAACAAACTGGGAAATATGTCGAAAGCAGTCACCACACTGGGACTTGCCTATTACTTCTCCGGTGATGAGAAATATGCGCAAAAAGCCGTAGACTTCCTGAATGTCTGGTTCCTGGATGCCAAGACAAAGATGAATCCGAACCTCACTTACGGACAAACCATCCCCGGAAAGAATAAAGGCATGGGACGTGGTGCAGGCATGATTGATATTTACTCGTTCACGGAAATGATTGATGCCATGACATTAATGGAGAACTCGAAAGCATTTACTCCCAAAGTAAAGAAAGGGATGAAAGAATGGTTCACGCAACTAGTGGAATGGATGCAGACCAGTCCCGTAGCTGCCGAAGAACAGAGAGCAAAGAACAATCACGGTCTGGCTTATGACGTGCAACTGACAGCTTATGCTCTATATACAGGCAATCAAGACCTTGCCATGAAAACCATTCAGGAGTTTCCCGAAAAGCGTTTGTTCGCACAGATAGAACCGGATGGCAAACAGCCATTGGAACTTGCACGCACTACTGCCCTGGGATATACGATCTTCAATCTGGGACACATGCTCGATATGTGTTCAATCGCCTCCACGCTGGGACAGGATATTTACAACGCTACCAGCCAGGACGGACGTTCCATCACAGCAGCACTGAAATTTCTGATTCCATATATCGGCAAACCACAGAGCGAATGGCCTTACCAACAAATCAAGGAATGGGACAAGAAACAGGAAGAAGCCTGCTGGATTCTTCGCCGTGCATCGTTCTTTGATCCGAAAGCCGGATATGAAGCCATCGGCGCTCAATTCCGCGAGACACCCGCTAACAAAAGAATTCATTTAATCTATAGTTTAGAATAAGAAACACTTAAAATACTAATCAGATGAGGAACAAATTTATTCATTACCCTTTGGTAATGGCATTGATGCTGTTATTCTGTGTTCCGTGCGTTACCGTCACTTATGCACAGTCGTTTACCGTCACCGGAACAGTGACCGACAGTCAGGGTGGAATCCCCGGAGCGAATGTGAAAGTAAAAGGTGGTACCGCAGGTACAATCACCAACATGGACGGTCAGTTTACGTTGAGTGTCCCCTCTTCCAAGTCTATCCTGGTGGTTTCATACATCGGATACACCCCACAGGAAGTTGCCATCAACGGTAAAAACAAATTGGATATTCACCTGCTGGAAGATACAAAGACACTAGATGAAGTGGTAGTCGTAGGTTATGGTGTGCAGAAAAAGTCTCACCTGACGGGATCTGTGTCCAAGATGGATATCAACAACCTGACAGATATTCCCGTGACCCAGGTAGACCAGTTATTACAAGGTAAAATTGCCGGTGTCAATATACAGAACTCTACTTCCGAAGCGGGAGCCGCCCCGCAAATCCGTGTGCGTGGTATGGGTTCTATCAGTGCCGACAGTTCTCCGCTGATTGTCATCGACGGTTATCCCACACCGGACGGTCTTTCCACACTCGATATGGCAGATATTTCTTCCATCGAAGTATTGAAAGATGCCGCTTCGGCAGCCATCTACGGTTCTCGTGCAGCCAATGGCGTCATTCTGGTTACTACCAAGACAGGAAAAGCCAGTAAACCGAAATACAGCGTGAAAGCCTCCACCGGTTTGAAATGGGCTTATAAGTTACATCCCATCATGAGTTCACAAGATTATTGCAGCATGATCGGATACGAATCGGTATTGAAAAATAAAACAATGTCACAGACAGAGGAGGCTTTCGGTCTCATTGATAACTACACCGACTGGCAGAAAGAAGGATTGAACAGCAGTCCGCAGATTCACCAGGTGCAGCTCTCCGTATCAGGTGGTAAGAATGACATCACTTATTATATTTCGGGCAACTATGCACAGGAAGACGGTATCATGCTCAACAGCAACTATACCCGCCTGAACCTGCGCTCACGCATCACTGCCCAACTATCCAAACGGGTAGATTTCAGTTTGAATCTGGCACCGTCATACACCAAGACAGAAACTCCTGCCACCAACTTCATGGATTTCTATCGTACACCCTCTTTCATGCCTGTACGCCATACTGCTGCCACTTCTGCGCTAACCGGCAAACCTATCGGTTCGTATGCACGAGGCAGTGACTTCAGCAATGTTACCTATACCCGTGAGGACGGAACAACTTTCACCCCAACCAGCAGTCCTTTTGGTTCGAGCAACAACAATCCACGTTCACTGATGGATACGGAAGAGCGTTTCCGCGAGGACTACAACCTGCAGGCGAATGCTTCTTTCAACGTCCAACTGATGAAAGGACTGGTATTCACCACTTCCAACGGCTTCTTTATCAAGTATCGCCAGAACAATCAATATCGCGATTATGCTGCCAAGAAAGATGAAGAATCTGCTATGGGTACTTATACCAACCGTCTGTATATCGACTTATTGAGCGAGAACACGTTAAACTATACCGGAAAGACAGGGAAGCATGACTACTCCATACTGGCCGGCTATACAGCGCAGACTACTTCTGAAAGAACTGCCGGTATCGTCGGACTGGGCTTCCCCACCGACTATATCCATACGCTGAACGCTGCAACTTCTTTCGACCTCGACGGAACTTATACCCAGAAATACCGTACGGCAATGATGTCCCTATTGGCACGTGTCACATACAGTTACGATGAGAAATACCTGCTTTCTGCCAGTATCCGTACAGACGGAAGCTCTCTGTTTGCCGACGGTCATCAATGGGGTTACTTCCCCTCGGTATCCGTAGGATGGCGTGCATCGGAAGAATCTTTCCTGAAACAATTCGGTTGGCTGAACCTGCTGAAAGTCCGTGCCAGTTTCGGTGTGACAGGTAATAACAGCATTCCTGCCAATTCATACTATGACCTGCTCTATCCCAACAATTACGCATTGGGAGAGGGAAATGGCAATCTGATCTCCGGACTCGCCAAGACCAGCGAAACCAAAGGTAACAACCGCATCACTTGGGAACAGACTTACGAATACAATGTCGGATTCGACTTGAGCATCCTGAACAACCGTATCAACCTGACAGTGGACGGATACTACTCCATCACCAAACAGTTATTATTCAAACAGCCGGTTCTTTCTTTCACCGGATTCAATAATTACTGGAATAATATCGGACGTATCCGCAACAGTGGTATTGAGGTGGAACTGAATACCCATAATATCCGCACCAGGAATTTTGAATGGGAAAGCTCATTTAATATCTCTTCCAACTTCAACAAGTTACTGGAACTTTCGGGAGAAGAACGACTGATCTCTACGGGTGAACGTAACGAAACATATCTGGCACAGGTAGGCAAGAGAGCCATTTCTTTCTTCGGCTACAAGACAGACGGTATTTACAAAAGTCAGGAAGAAGTGGACGCTGTTCCCCACTTGGCCAGTGCCGTACCAGGCAGTCTCCGGATTGTAGATATCAACGACGACGGAGTGATTAATGACAAAGACCGTACAGAAATCGGCAACCCATTCCCGACAGCAACATGGGGATTCACCAATACACTGACCTGGAAAGGCTTCGACCTCTACGTTATGATTCAGGGAGTTCACGGACTGGATGTATTCAACGGTGACGGTTACTTTACCGAAACCAAGAAGTTCAACCGCAACTACGTGAAAAACCGCTGGATCAGTGCAGACTATCCGGGCGACGGAAAAACTCCCTCTTTCGCAGCAAATGGCGGTGTCGCCTGGGAATTTACGGATTACCTGATTGAAGACGGCTCGTATGTAGCATTGCGCAATGTGACTTTAGGCTATAAGTTCAATAAGAAGCAGTTGAAAAAGATCGGTATCAGTTCACTCCGTCTTTATGCTTCAGGACAGAACCTGTTCTATATCTGGTCCAAGGACTACCGTGGTATTAATCCGGAAGCACGTAAGACGAGTGGTTCTTACAGTTCTCCTCTTATCAACGGTTACCAGTCAGGTGGGTTCCCCCTGCAATCGACAGTCACTTTCGGATTCGAACTTAATTTCTAACTCCTTAAAGACAAATAACAATGAAACTAAAACATACATTCATCGGTATTCTCTCAACCTGTGCGTTGGGACTCGCCTCCTGCGACCTGAACATCACGCCGGACTCTTACATAGCCGATATCAACTTCTACCAAAATGAAGCGGAAGTGAACACAGCCGTCATCGGTTGTTACGGAGGCATACACGCTCCACTGAATATAGAATGGGCGTTGACGGAACTTCGCTCGGACAACACTCGCATGAACGGCACCCGTTCCAGCAACGACGCATTCATGCAACTGTTGGCACTGGACCTTGGAACAATGGACGCCAGCAACCCGAATATCCGCACCTACTGGGAAGCTACCTATCAGAATATCAATAACTGCAACTCAATACTGAAACCCGAAGTGCTGGCCGTAGTGGAGAACGAAAAGAAACGTGCACAATTCGAGGGTGAAGCTCTCTTTATCCGTGCCTATCATTATTTCAATCTGGTACGTCTCTTCGGCCCAACCTTTCTGGTGACAGAAGAGATCAGTATTGCAGAATCACTAAAGAAAGACCGTAGTTCGGTGCAGGCCACTTATGCGCAAATCATCGACGATCTGAAACGTTCCGTTACGGATTTACAGGACATCACATACAGCTCTAATGATCTGGGACGTGCCACAGTACTGGCAGCCAAATCTCTACTGGCTAAAGTGTATCTTACCCTCGGACGGTATGAAGATGCCAAACCGTTATTAAGCGATGTAGTGACTGCCAAAGGCGAGACACTGAATGTCAAATATGCCGACGTGTTTGATACAACCAAAGAGATGAACGATGATATTATCTTCACTGTACGCTATAAAAGCGGTAGTCTGGGAATCGGTTCTCCGTTTGCCAATACATTTGCACCGCAAAACAGTGGCGCGAACGTAATCACGGGTAGCGGTGACGGTAAGAATTATCCTACGAAAGAAATATCCGCCGCTTACAGCAAAGAGGATTTGAGAAAGGACGTCAGCATGGCAGACAGTTATTATGATAAGAGTAAAGACGTGGAAGCACAAGTGGCTTATGTAAAGAAATTCCTTTCGGAAGTATCCATACGATACGATGCTGAAAATGACTGGCCTGTCATTCGTTATGCAGATGTACTACTGATGTATGCGGAAGTATTGAACGAAGTAGACGGTCCCTCTGCCGGGTTGAAATACCTGAATCTGGTACGTGAACGTGCCGGACTAAGCAAAATCGAGAGTGATGCAGTGACTACCCGTAACGTATTCCGCACCTATCTTGAGAAAGAACGTCGTCTGGAACTGGCTTTCGAAAATCAACGCTGGTTCGACCTCTTGCGTTGGGGTAAGGCCATAGAGGTAATCAACAAGCATATTCAGGAAACCGAATGGGATTTCTATGCAGGCTACACCCAACAGATCAACAAGTTAAAGGATTATCAGTTGATACTTCCGATTCCACAAAGCGTAATCGACAATAATCCGGGCGTCATCACACAGAACCCTAACTATTAATACTAAACGACACTGAATCATGAAAAATAAATTCTATAGCCTATTCATCTTCTTCGTTCTCACTGCGCTGGCAGGCTGCAACGAAAAAGAATCGACTGATGTCATCGAGCAGGGTGATCCTCAAATTATAGAGTTCACCCCGACAAGCGGTAAGTTCGGACAGGAAATCACTATCAAAGGAGAATTCCTGCGCGATATACAAAAGGCAACGATTGGTGGCGTAGAAGCTACGATACGCTATAAGCTCTCTCAACAGGAGATTGTTATTGTAGTTCCCGCCAATGCCGGAAACGGGAAAATCGTTCTTAGTACGAAAGAAAAAAAGACGGAAAGTGAGCAGTCATTTACGATTGTATATCCGGTTCCCCAAGTGAAGAATGTTCCTGCCGGAGCGCACGTGGGAGATCAGATTGAAATACAGGGTGAGAATCTGGACATCGTGTCCAAAGTTTGTTTCGGTGATAAAGAGGCTTCTATCTCCTATCAGTCCGAAAGAGAAATCGTAGCAACCATTCCTTTCGTCATCACGGATGCCGCTCCTATCTCCCTCTATTATCTTGACTCTACAGGAGAGCAGTTCATTCAACCGGAGGGTCCTGCTTTTGAGATCATCAAAGATATTCCGACCATTGACGCAATGGCAGAACGGGTGACCGAGGGAAGTCTGATTACCCTCAACGGAACTTTCCTGAATTTGATTGAAAGCATCCATTTCGGGGATGAAGTGAAAGTGACTAACTTCGTTGAGAAGACTGCCAACAGCATTGTATTCCGTGTTCCGGAATTGCCGGAGAGTGCTACTGTGGATGTTCTGGCCAAATATTATGAAGGAACAGGCAGTCTGACATTACGGAATGACTGTTATGTATTTATTCCGAGAGTATTCAGCTATCCGAATCTGAAAATGGGTGCACACCGCAATGAAGATTTTGGTAATATGATTAACGGAACCGCCGGACAGGTTTCCACCACTTGTATCCTGAAAGATGTAGATTCCCGTGCCCTGATTGATTTTGCAGCGGTACACAACAGTAATAATGACTTTGCATTGAACGGTCCGCAGAACGTAAAGGCTAATTTGAGAAACTACTGGTGTAACGGTACTCCATTGCCTCCATTGAAAAGTTCTTCTACCGAAGCCGAAGTCAACGAAAACTTTGGTGAGTTTACTTCTACTGTCACCAAACTTCTTGTACTTCAGGAAAGCAAAGGATATGGTGAACTGATTAGAAACATTAAAGAAGGAAACATCGAAGAAATATCTCCTACCGACGAGATTACCAAAGCATTATTCAATATTGATATGGACGCGGAAGGTTCCAACTCGGTACGCAGCCGTCAGAAAACGGAAGCAGAGGATAAAGAAGCATCGAATATATACAAGGCAGGCAGTGTCGTTGTGTTCAAGAATCTGAAGAAGAATAAATTCGGTATCATGATTATCCGTTCTGTCAATGTAGATTTTGACGCTGTTAAGGCGACGAATGATGCCAATGCAACGATTACTTTCGACCTGTATTATCAACGTTACTAAAAAAGACGAAAGACAATGAAAAGACAATATAAATTTACCGCATTATCGGCAGTCTTGTTCTGCCTGATAGGTTTGTTGTACGGATGTACCCGTGACAATGAAATTATAATTCCGGAAACGTCTGTCAATCCACCGGCTACGGATTATTCCGTAGCAATCGGTGACGAGGTTACCTTTACCGGGCAGAATATGCATCTGATCTCTAAAGTGGCTTTTGACAATCAGGTGGTCAACATCACCACCGAGCCATCCAACCGTTCACAAACCACGCTGATAGTGGCGGTGCCCGATAATTTTGAAGTGACACAGCATATCTCTGTCGTTGCCACTTACAATTCGGTACACAAACTGACTTTGAGTGATGCATTCGAAGTGGTAGTGCCGGGTGTCACCACTGATGTAAGTTCTGCTACTATCGGAGATAAGATCACACTTACAGGAAAGAATATGCACCTGATTACTAAGGTAAACTTCGGAGATCAAGTGGTATCTTTCGATCCCAATCCGGACCGTTCGCATACTTCACTTATGGTAACTGTACCCTCAACTTTCGATGTAACTAAAAAAGTCCAGTTGAGCGTTACGTATACCACCAATACCGTGAATGTATCTAATGATTTTGAAGTAATCGTGCCACCGGTTATTCCTACTGTCACCACTGTTCTGGAAGGAGAAGTGGGCACAGGAGCCATTATTACGCTGGCCGGAACCAACCTGAATATTATCAAGAAACTAATGGTAAACGGTCAATCTTACGAGTTTACAGCTACCGCTACCAGCCTTTCTTTTAATGCTCCCGAAGACATTACCGAAAATTTAGTAATCGACAACGTAGTATTAGTGTATGACAACGTGTTGGGAGATAATCAGGAACTAGCCGTATCGGGAAGCGTAACTGTGAAACCGACACCTACCCTGCCATACGTCCTTTGGGAGGATATCGAACTGGGAAGTCATGGAACGGAGAATGCTTTCTTTGATGTTACGAATGGACGGACGATGACTCCATGCGATGTAGTCGAACATAAAGAATGGGTTACTTTCGCAATGGATAATACTAGCGGTGCACCCACAGCGCGTCTGTTGAACCCGGCCAATATCGGAACCAATCTTCTGAACAGTCAGTTTTGCAATGGTACAGCTTTGAATCTGAATGATTATGCCATCTGGAAAGAATCCACACAGACAACTCCGTTCAAAAAAGTCACAGATGACGCACTGATTACCAAAGTGACAAACGGTGAAATCACCAATATCCGGGATGACATCGGAGATGTGAAAGCGTCTGATATCAAAACAAATACTCCGACTGTTGCAGCAGGAGAAGTGTATTACTTCTATCATAAGGAGAAATTCGGATTGATTTGGGTGAAACAGCTGAATATTCAAACAGACAGAAAACTGAACACCATCATTATGAATGTATATTACGAGAAATAGACAATACAATAAAACGAGTACCCAAAAAGTTATATTATCCCATGAATCTACGAGCGAACTACTCCAAGAGAATCCGTTTGTCACTGGCTTTCAGCATTGTTGCAATGACTGTTTGCGCCCAGAGCATCTGGAATGCGAAACATCTGGAACAAGTGAAAAAGTCTCTCAATCAACCCGCATACAGCGCCACTTATCAGAACTTACTAAAGCAGGCAGACAAGGCTTTGAACGCCCACTATCTTTCTGTTATGATGAAAGATAAAACGCCACCAAGCGGAGACAAACACGACTACTTGAGCCAGGCACGCTATTTCTGGCCGGACCCGACCAAGCCGGACGGTAAACCTTATATCAGCCGCGATGGTGTATCCAATCCGGAACTGGATAAACTGGACCGTAACCGCTTGGGAGAGATGGCAAATAATGTCACGACACTCGCACTTGCGTGGTATTTCAGTGGCAAAGAACAGTATGCACTGAAAGCAACCAAACAGATTCGTGTCTGGTTTCTGGATAAGAAAACCTGCATGAACCCACATCTGAAATATGCGCAGGTTGCGCCCGGACATAATAATGATCTTGGCCGTTGCTATGGTGTGATAGATACTTATTCGTTAGTGGAAATGCTGGATGCCGTTCAGCTTCTTGAAAAATCCCGTTCGTTCACCTCGAAAGATTCAGAGCTGCTAAAAAAATGGTTCGGGCAATTACTGGACTGGATTCTGACTAGCGAACAAGGAAAAGAAGAAGCCAGCCGCCCCAACAATCATAGTACTGCTTATGATGCACAAGCCATTGCATTTGCACTCTATACAGGTAATCATAAAGTAGCCGAACGGATACTTCGGGAAGTTCCCAAGAAGCGGGTATTCAAACAGATTGAACCGGACGGCAAACAGCCCGAAGAATTACGCCGGACATTGGCTTTCGGATATTCAGAATTTAATCTGCAACATCTGATAGATATTGCGACTATGGGAGAAAAAGCCCATGTACCTGTTCTTTCTGTCAGTTCTGCTGACGGACGAAGCATTTACAAAGCTGCCGATTTTCTGAAGCCATATCTCGGCAAAGGAGTCAAAGAATGGCCTTACAAGCAAATCAGCGAATGGAACGGTAAACAACAGGAATTATGTAAAGACCTGTATCGACTGTATCTGCTAGATTCCACTCGTACCGATTATTTAAAGGCATATCAGCAGTTCCGGAAAAGCAATCCGAAAGATCTTTTTAATCTTCTTTTCCTGAAAGAGGAAAGTAAATAAACTCTCAAAGACTTGACTTTCGCTTCCAAATGTCGTATCTTTACAGAGTTAATGATAAAGTAGTTTCAATTAAACTGCACGTAAAGGAGGGAATTGTGATTCCCTCCTTTCTTTTTATATATCAAAGAAAAAATCATATTCATAGAGAGGAAAGTTCCCCCACCCCGGCTTTCCTTTCAGTTTTGCCCGGTGTTCATTCTCCTTCAATCCGGTGCATAGCGGTCTTCACCTTGCTTTTTACCGGAATTAGAGTGTGCGTTGCCATCTTTTAGAGGCTCTGTTCTCTCCTAACAGACCGTCAGTTCAGGTAAAACAGAGCCTCTATTGAAATAAAACGTAATGTCTGTTTTACCACTGTCTCTGCCAAGTTAATAATCAATAAAGTTGCTCTTGACAAAAAATAGCTTTATCTTTGGGGTTTGTTAAAGCAGACACAATAGGTATATATTATGAGTGAAAAGATTATCAAATGGGGCTTCATTGGTTGTGGAGAAGTAACCAAGACCAAAAGCGGTCCCGCTTTCCAGAAAGTAGAACATTCGGAAGTCGTAGCCGTGATGAGTCGTGACGGTGCGAAAGCGAAAGCGTATGCCAAAGAGAGAGGAATCAAAAAATGGTATGACGATGCACAAGAACTGATCGATGATCCGGAAGTAAATGCCATCTACATTGCCACTCCTCCTTCCTCACATGCTACGTATGCCATTATGTCCATGAAAGCAGGCAAACCTGCCTATATTGAGAAACCAATGGCTGTGACGTACGAAGAATGTACGCGCATCAACCGCATATCCAATGAAACGGGAGTTCCCTGTTTCGTTGCTTACTATCGCCGTTATCTCCCCTATTTCCAGAAAGTAAAGGAACTGGTAGAGAACGGTACTATCGGTAATATTATCAATGTGCAAATTCGTTTTGCCCAGCCGCCACGCGATCTGGATTACAATCGTGACAACCTTCCCTGGCGTGTGCAGGCTGACATTGCCGGAGGTGGCTACTTCTACGACCTTGCTCCGCATCAAATTGATTTGTTGCAGGATATGTTCGGTTGTATCCTCGAAGCAAGCGGTTATAAGAGCAATCGAGGTGGACTTTATCCTGCTGAAGATACATTAAGCGCCTGTTTCCAATTTGATAGCGGATTGGTTGGTAGCGGTTCCTGGTGTTTCGTAGCCCATGACTCTGCCCGCGAAGACCGTATTGAAATTATCGGTGACAAGGGAATGATTTGTTTCTCTGTCTTTACTTATGAGCCTATCGGCTTACATACCGAAAAAGGACGGGAAGAAATCTGTATCGGTAACCCGGAACATGTGCAACAACCTCTTATTCAGGCAGTGGTCGATCACTTGTTAGGTAAGTCCGTTTGCTCCTGCGACGGAGAAAGTGCAACGCTCACTAACTGGGTAATGGACAAGATATTAGGTAAACTATAACCCGAAAAAAAGCAAAAAAAAGTATCATTTTCTTGCGAAGTTTACTGATACTGTTAAAAAATTAATAGGAATATTCCATTGTATATTGTTAGTTTTTTCTATCTTTGTAAAAAGAAGCAAAGGGAAAATGAAACTAACAATATATTTTTTGTGCCATGACTAGAGAAGACTTAATGCGGAAAGCAATCGAGCTCTCCAAAGAAAATGTTGAAAATGGTGGAGGTCCTTTCGGTGCTGTGATTGCCACGAAAGAGGGGGAAATAGTTGCAACAGGAGTAAATCGTGTTACGGCATCTTGTGACCCAACTGCTCATGCCGAAGTGAGTGCGATACGTGCCGCAGCTGCCAAACTCGGTACTTTTAATCTTAGCGGATACGAAATCTATACTTCCTGCGAACCTTGTCCCATGTGTCTCGGTGCGATTTACTGGGCGCGATTGGATAAAATGTACTATGGAAACAATAAGACCGATGCCAAGAATATTGGCTTCGACGACTCTTTTATCTATGACGAACTGGAACTGAAGCCTGAAGACAGAAAGCTTCCTTCCGAAATCTTATTGCATAATGAAGCCCTTACTGCCTTCAAAGCCTGGGCGGCCAAAGAAGACAGAGTAGAATATTAAAAACCTCTCACTATTATTAACCTATTAATTACCCCTCAAATGAAAAGAAAAAGCCTTTTATTTGTCATGGCATCAGTATGCCTGTTCAGTTGTCAACAGCAAGAAGAACTGCAAGATCCCAGTAAAGAAGGTATCAACTTTCTTACTACTGTCGACAATGAAAGTATCACTGACGCTGTTACTCGTAGCAGCAGTAACCTGTCACTCCCTTTAAAAAGTAGTTTTTCAGCTGGAGACGTCATTTCAATGTCCGTTTCCGAGCAGGAATATCAGCCTTTTACTTTGGGAGTAGATAACCAAAATTGGAGCGAGACAGCTACAGATGCGGAAGCTGTAACTTTCTATGCTCATTATCCCGAATTGTCCGGTGATGTAACGACTAGATCCCTCTTTAGTCGCTACCGTGACATCAAAGGCGGTTTAGAATATTTGTTCGGCACAGCCCAAGCCAGCAAAGGTTCTAGCAATGTAGCCCTTACATTCAAGCGAATGACTGCGCCCGTTATTCTACTTGATGAAAAAGGCAACCCGTACGAAGGTAAAGCAATCGTTAAACTTTTCTTGAAGAACAAAGGTGTGCAGGATCTTTTCAACGGTAAAATCGAAGCTGACAAGAATGCAACCCCGGAATATATCAGTATCCGGAAAATTTCAGAAGGTATCCTGACTAATTTGATTCCACAGATAATCAAGGCTGGTGAGAAGATTGGTTCTGTAATTGTAGACGATAAGGAAGAACCTATCATCGCAGATCAGGATATTACCATAGAAGCCGGAAGTCCTGTTACGATGAGACTTTACGGAGGCCGCGGAATTATTGATGAACGGACTCCGTTACGCAGATAAAACAAAAGAATAAAAGTGATACTAATAAAAATCCCCGGAACCGCTGTAGACACTCAGCATTCCAGGGATTTTTTACACACAAAAGTTATTATTGAAATTGAAAACTGTCTCTTTATTAGATTAGAAGCGCATACCTACGGTAAACAACACCTGACTACGCGTATTGGTAACTTTCGTTGCTTCTGGTGAACCAATAGTTACATCACCATCTTCATTTGTATATCCATTTACAAACGGATAGAAGTCTTCCTTATACGTAGAGAATTTATAGGCTAGATCGGCATAGAACATTGATCCGCGATAACCAATACCCAATGTATAATTACTCATTGATTTAGAGTTGGCAAAATCCGTGTCTGTCTGAATAGAGTTATACGGCAGATCCTTGAAAGCATCCTTATGGAAAGCTGCAGTACTATAATTGTAACCAGCCCGAAGAGCAAATTGTGGAATCACCTTATATTCTAAGCCTAAACGAACTGTATTAACTCCTTTCAACATAGGCGTTGTGCTATTCTCAAACTCAAAAGAAGAAGAATAACCATCCGGATCTTTAAACTTCATAGAAGAATAATCCTGGTATTCATATTCAGCTCCTAAAGCCAGACTGTTCCCTACTGTATAACCTAAACTTACATTGTAAGTCCATGGGGTTTGGAAATTGAATGAACGAACCATATCAGCCTTTCCGGGAACATGATCCCAAGTCTTTACTACATCTCCCCCCATCTCACCGGTTTCCTCATTAATCACATCTGATGCAATCTGTGCGCTTGTTTTATAATCAAGACTATAGAAGATTGGAGTATGAATAGCCAGTCCGATACGGAAAGGCGAATATTCAAACGGACGAATGATAGCTCCTAATTTCACATCAAAACCAGAACCTGTGATCTTGTTCCAACTTTGTAAGTCATACCTTTCATTACTTTCATAGACTTCTTCATAAAATGTGTACTTACTGTAATCAACAGAATATGCACCAAGAGTCAATCCTAAATACACCCGGTCATTAATATTGAACGAAACATTAAAATCATATTGGTCAATACCACCGCGCTCTTCAGAACGGAAATTAGCATTTCCATAAGGGAACATTCCTTTATAGTTTCCAGGAGAAACATACAAAGGTTTACCTTCAAAATTATTAATTTGGTTTCCGTCCTTATCAGTATAAATATTATTGGGCTTACCTGTTGCCGGATTAATCTTATCCGTCGTTATATCTGTTATCACCCAACCATCATATCCTAAAACAGAAAGCCAGCCGATATTCGGATCATCATAAGGGTTGTCTCCCCACCCCTCAATACCTCCAGCTTGCGAAGCCATCAAGAAAGTTTGGGAATAATCTCCCAGATTACCCTTCATATTCATATTCTTATAGAAGGACTTTGCCTTATGATAATTAAATCCAAAATTCACAAAACGCAGAGGAGTGTTATTCCCGATCTTTGAAGAAAATACAAATCCAATATTATCAAACGAAGCTCTCGATTTATCTGAATTCAGTTTGTTATCCAAGTATTTACTTTCGGTTCCATAAGCTGAAAATCCGAAGGAAGTCATAACATCGCTACTACGGAATAGTCCAATACCGGCAGGATTCGTGCTCATGGTGGATATATCTCCACCTAAAGCTCCCATAGCACCGCCCATACCTACAAAACGTGCAGTTCCGTTTAAATCTTTTCCGGTCAGTTTGGCACCATCATAAACTGTTTGTGCCACAACCGGGGTTGCCGATGCCAATAACCCCAATACAGCTATAGTAAATATCTTTTTCATACCTTTCATACCTTTTAATTAAACATCTGACTTCCTATCTTCTACTACTACGGGAGGAGCCGCCACCACCAGAAGATCTGGTAGAACCACCGCCACCACCGGAAGAATAACTGCCACGTGAACTACTACCGGAAGAAGCCGGTGAATAACTCCGTGAGGAAGAAGAGGAACGAGAAGTTCCATAAGAAGATGAGGAAGAACTACGGCTTCCGTTAGAATAACTACTACGTGGAGCAGTTGAACTTCCACGACTATATGATGAAGATCTTGTTGTACTGCTGCCGGTAGTGCTTCTTGCTCCTGATGAAGAACGAGAGTAAGTAGAACTTGCTCCACTACTCCGTGTACTGCTCGGACGAGAATAAGTACTGCTACTACGACGTGACGATCCTTCTACCCGATTAACAGAACTACCGCGTTCGCCTGAAGTACGTGTACCCACTACACGTCTTACAGAGCTCTCTCCTCTACTATAAGAAGAAGACGCACCGGAAGAACGAACAGAAGAACCACTACCTGAACGGGTAACACTCGAACCATATTGACGAGACGAATTTCTGTAACTGCTTTGTCCGGAAGAACGACGATTCGTATAGGTAGGACCTGTCCAATGACTGCTTCCACCTCCGCCCCAGCCCCAGCTAGGACCACCGTGCCAATGGTGGTGATGTCCCCAATAACCGCCGCCATACCAGCCACCCCAGTAGCCGCCATACCAGCCGCCCCAATAACCCGGAGAATATCCCCAAGCGTAGTAAGGACGATTCCATCCCCAGCCATAGTTCCATCCCCAGCCGTAAGAGCCATAACGCCAATCCCACCAGAGTGGATTACTGAATGTCGGGAACGCATAAGCATACATACCGTCGGTATATACGTTCCAGTCCCATGAATTCGGACCGTAAACTACATCCCAATACAACGGGCTGCTGATGCTGATAGCAAAACGCGGATTGCGGAAACGGATGATACGTTCAGCATATTCATAGTCGTCTTCCGTACCATTGAATTCGCCTGTCACCCATTCTCCGTCCAAATCCGGATTAGATTTTTCTTTTATATATAAGGTATCATTATCCATTACGAATTCATTATCACGTGCATCGTAACGGCGGTTATATTCATCCACATCCCGTGTTCTTCCCTTACGGTCCTGAACCACTACTGTAGTACCCGGTGAAGTATAGATGTTGGTCACCTGTTTCTTCGTTTCCTTCTTAACCGGAGTTTCTTTCTTCTCCTGTTTGTCTTTTGAAGGAATGAAGTAAAGGTCGTCATCAACGCTTTGTGCCATCAAGCCTATCGGGAGGCACAAGGCAAATAGCAAGAAATAAACAATCTTTTTCATATCATCTCGGTTTATGTAATTACTTAAACTTATTCATGTTACAAAGATAAGGAAGAGATTTTTCGTCCGAGGGAGATTTTCCCCAAAGGATAATAGGGAAATCCCTATTTCTAACTATCTTTGTCCATTATTCACCAGAATTAAAAACAACTATGAAGTATTTTGAGTTCACATTCCGCACCCACCCTTGCACAGAAATCGTCACTGACGTACTGGCTGCCGTACTGGGTGAAGTCGGGTTTGAAAGTTTTGTTGAGTGTGAAGGCGGACTGACCGCATATATCCAACAGACAATCTGTGATGAAAACGCCATCAAGATTGCCATCACCGAGTTCCCCCTACCCGATACGGATATTACTTATACATACACCGAAGCAGAAGATAAGGACTGGAATGAAGAATGGGAAAAGAATTTCTTTCAACCCATCATTATCGGAAACCGATGTGTGATTCACAGCACTTTCCACCAAGATGTTCCCAAAGCGGAATATGACATTGTCATCAATCCTCAAATGGCCTTCGGAACAGGACATCACGAGACTACCAGCCTCATTATTGAAGAATTGTTGGACAGCGAATTGAAAGATAAATCTCTGCTCGATATGGGCTGCGGAACTTCAATTCTTGCCATCCTCGCACGTATGCGGGGCGCACGCCCCTGTACAGCCATCGACATTGATGAATGGTGTGTACGAAACTCCATCGAAAATATCGAATTGAACCACGTAGACGATATTGCCGTTTCACAAGGAGATGCTTCGTCGCTTACAGGAAAAGGACCTTTCGACGTTATCATCGCCAACATCAACCGGAATATATTACTGAATGATATGAAGCAATATGTTACCTGCATGCATACGGATTCCGAACTCTACATGAGTGGATTTTATGTAGACGACATTGCCGCCATCCGCGAAGAAGCGGAAAAGAACGGATTGACTTTCGTTCATTATAAAGAGAAGAATCGTTGGGCAGAGGTGAAGTTTGTTTATAAAGGATAAGAGTCCTGATGGATGTAGAAAAAATAGTGACGGTATATGCTTGGGATAGTGACGCTATCCCAAGCATATACCGTCACTATTTGTATCGGATAGCGTCACTATCTTATAAGGAGAAACAAAGTTGTTACGCGAACTCTTTCTTTACCTGTTGACACCATGCTTTTATTTTCTTTTCCGCCTGCTCGGACTGATTATCCAAATCGACAACCAAACCGCACCACTGCTCACCACGTAAAGCTTTGGAACGTTCGAAAGTATAACCTTCGGAAGAAGTAAAACCAACTAAAGTAGCCTCATCTTCTTCAAATACCTCCGCCAACAGACCGATTCCATCTGCAAAATTCTCCGGATAGCGTATCTGATCTCCCAGACCGAAAATAGCAACCTTCTTACCTTTTAATTTCATTGTCCGGAGTTCCGGCAACAGTTCGTCCCAATAAGTAGGAAGTTCTCCATCAAACCAAGTAGAAGCACCCACAATGAAGCAGTCATAAGCAGCAAAGTCATTTTGCCAAGCCTGTTCAATAGGCACTGTCTCTATCTTTTCCTTACCGAATTCTTTCTGTATTTTCTCTGCCACCCAACTCGTTCTTTCGGCTTTGGTAGCATAAAATAAACCTATCTTTTTCATAATCCACACTATTTAATATTCCAATAATCTCCGGGCAGCCTCGTATATCTTGGCCTCATCCGGCAGAATTTCCTTTTCCAAAATCGGATTAAAACCGACAGGAGTAAAAGTAGAACCGACACGCTGCACCGGTCCATCGAGATAGCGGAACATCTCTCCACTAATCATAGCAGCAAGCTCCGCACCAAAACCGGAGAATACTTTATCTTCATGAACCACCAATGCCTTGCTCGTTTTCTTGACCGATTCGAATATCGCCTCTTTATCCAACGGAATCAAGGAGCGAATATCAATGACTTCCACTTTCCAGCCACCTTCTTTTTCCAATCGTTCTGCTGCGTGCAGACAGAAATGGGTAGTATTGCCATAGGTAATAATGCTCAAATCTGATCCCTCACGACGAATACGTGCTTTCCCGAAAGGTACTTCAAAATCTTCCGGCACTACTGCCGCTGCTTCTACCGAATTATACAATGCTTTCGGTTCGAGGAACAGCGTGAAGCCTTTGGATCGCATACTGGTACGAAGTAATCCGGCAGCATCATCCGCAAAAGATGGGCAGACAATACGTGCCCCCGATAAAGTGGTCAAAGCTCCCTCCAGGTTTTGAGAATGATACAAGCCTCCACCGATATAGCCACCGGAAGCCAGACGCAGAGTTATATTCGGAGCAAATTTCCCGTTGCTACGCCAGTACTCATGTGTACACTCCACATATTGTTCTACGGCAGGCCAGAAATAATCGGCAAACTCCGCTCCCTCAATCACCACATGAATTTTAGGATCAAAGCGACTCATTCCATTGGCGGTGCCTACAATATAATCTTCCGCAATCGGCGCACTGAATACACGGGCTTCGCCGAATTCCTGCTGCATACCTTTGGTTACATTAAACACGCCTCCTTTTTCCCTGTTTGCCACATCCTGTCCCCAAATAAAGGTATCGGGATTATGGCGGAATTCAGCTTTCAATGTTTCATTAATGGCATTGACCAGAAAAGTCTTCTCCCCTTCCGCCTCATGTGTACCGTCTTTATATTTCTGTGGCTGATAAGGTTCGGGCATTACAAAATCATAAATGCTTTTAGGGTCAGGATCGGGAGCAGCCAAAGCCTTCCGGTTGGCAGCAGACAATTCTTTCTTTGCATCAGCTTCTATTTGTTGCAGTTCTTCCTCGGTCAGACGTTTATAACGCAGCAGCATCCGGCGAAACTTCATCAAGGGATCAGCATCTTTCACATATTCCAATTCATTCTCATCCCGATACAAGGTGTGTTTATCTGAATTGGAGTGCGAACCGATCCGGACACAATTCGCCTGCACAATAACCGGATTACGGGTACTGATAGCATATTCCCGCGCTTCGGTCATAGCATTCATCGAATCGAATACATCCTTTCCGTTACAATAGATAATCTTCAGATTCTTGAAGCCCGAGAAGTTTTCGGCTACTTTACGGTTGGCAGTCTGTTCCGATTTGGGTACGGAAATACCATACCCATTATCTTGTATTACAAAAATCACCGGAAGACGTTCGAGGCTGGCACCATTGATAGCTTCATAAACGAATCCTTCGGAAGTAGCCGACTCTCCGTGAGAAGTGATAGCTACGCCTTTATGTCCATAATATACCATTGCTCTGGCCACACCTGCTGCGTGAAGGTCGTGTGTACCAGTAGCAGAGGAGATGTTTTCAATGTGCCATTCCGGTTTGGCGAAATGGTTCGACATGTGACGTCCTCCGCTACCCGGGTCCGTTGCTTTGGAAATACCGTTCAGGATAACTTCTTCAGCGGTCATTCCGGCGGAAAGCACGGTTAACATATCCCGGTAGTATGGGAACAGGAAATCTTCACCGAGGGTGAATACCTGACCGACAGCAAGTTGAATACCATCATGCCCTGCATAGGGAGCATGATAAGACCAACCCAAAGATTGCAACAGGTAAGACGGTGCCTTTTCGTCCAAGGCACGCCCCAATGTCATCAGATGATACCACTTTTTCAGGGTTTCTACATCTGTAGTCTTTATATCATATTTCTTTTTCATGAGTAATGAAGTTCTTAATGAATGAAACAATCAGTTATCAGCCTTTCCAATTTTCGAGATAGTCGGCTATAAAATGCAGGAAGTTACCTCCCAACATTCCGTCTACTACCCGATGATCGTAAGACAAAGACAAGTACATTTTATGCCGGATTGCAATCGTATCACCCTCCGGAGTTTCTACAACAGCAGGTTTCTTCTCAATATACCCTACTCCCAAGATAGCAACTTGCGGCTGATTAATGATTGGCGTACCGAACAGGCTCTTGAATGTACCAAAATTGGTTATCGTAAATGTACCCCCATCAATATCTTCCGGTATTAATTTGTTATCCCTTGCTTTCAAGGCCAGAGAATCGATGGCAACAGCCAACCCGTTCAGATTCAGATGATCGGCATCATGCACCACAGGAACAATCAGATTTCCATCATTCAAAGAGACGGCAATACCGACATTAATATGCTTTTTGAAAAGAATATTGTATCCATCTACCGATACATTCACCTGTGGATAGGCAGCCAATGCTTTTGCCACGGCTTCCGTTATCACAGGCATATAAGTCAGTTTCACTCCTTCGCGACGGAAGAAAGCGTCTTTATTCTTTTCACGCCAACGTACCAATTTGGTAACGTCTACTTCTACTACATTGGTCACGTGAGGAGATACTTTCTTAGACATAACCATGTGGTCGGCAATAATCCGGCGGACACGATCCATCTCTTTTACTTCGACTCCAGGCATTGCTACAGGAGCAACCTTCGGACTTGCCTGTTCAGAAGAAACAGCAACTGATGGTTTGCTTGCGGCCGGAGCAGCAACAGCAGATGCCGGCTTCGGTGTAACACTACCTCCTCTTTTCTTCTTTTCAATATAATCTTTTATATCTTTCTTACTCAATCGCCCTTCATAACCAGTTCCTTGTATAGCATCCAGCTCTTCTTTCGGAATTTTAGCTTCCCGCGCCAACTGAATCACAACAGGAGAGTACCAACGTTCTTCCTCTGCAACAACAGGTTTCGATGCAGTATTCGCTGATTCGTTTTTAGCAGTTTCCGCTGATGATGGTGATGATGGTGATGTTTCAGAAACATTTGCAGCAACCTGACCAGCATCGGCTTCCTCTCTTACAACTCCTTCGCTTACCGGCTCCGTTCCTGAAGATTCTTCGCCATCCAAATCAATTATAGCGACTACTGTTCCTACAGCAACCGTATCGCCCTCCTTATATAAAATCTCCACCACTTTTCCCGCTACGGGAGAAGGGATCTCCGCACTTACTTTGGCAGTATTCACTTCAAAAAGCACATCGTCTTCCTGAATCATATCACCTACCTTTACAGACCAAGAGACGATTGTCCCTTCGGTTATACTCTCGCCTAACTTAGGCATTTTTATTTCGAATTTTGACATAGACAGTAAATTTATTATTCAACCTTGATATATTACAACAACGGGCTGAAATAGAAAGTTTTAAGTTAAGTAAATTTTAACCGGATACTGACAAAGCCAGCCCGGACATCAACGACTATATATCCACTCTTTTTGAATATATTTCTCTTCCCGGAGCTGATTGACAGCCTCTATTTCTTTCCTGGTAAAAGCACTGACAGATTGGGACTTACTGAAATACTGAAAAGCCTTCTCTTTAAAATCAGTTACAGTTCCCTCCGGTAAATAACTCCGAATATTGGTTACCTCACTCCGAACGGAAGGAACGGCATATACTGACGATAAAGTTTCATCATCAACCATCGGTTCCGGATTCAAAGCTTTATGCAATGCTGTCAGATCCGTATCATACAATAAAGTGCAATGATACAACACCCGATTCTTATGTACGCATTGCGCACTCCCTGATATTTTCAATCCATTCAGATAAATCCCCAGTCGTTCGCCTCCTTTTGCCATCAGGCCTATAGAGTTCAGGAAATCCAATGTCCGTTGCAAGTACGTAACAAATTCCGGCAATCGGGGAGCCGTTTCTATAAAAGTCAGATTGATATTGCCCAAATCATGGTACACCGCTCCCCCACCCGAAAAACGACGGGCAATATGTACTCGTTCCTGTTCCGCCCATTTCTTATCGACTTCCGACCGCAACCGCTGATGCTTACCTATTACCACAGAAGGAGTATCCTGCCAAAGCATGAAAATATCTTCATTTCCCTGCTTCAACAGATACTCTTCTGCTGCCAAGTGAAAGTAAATATCAGTAAACGGACTATAGATACATCGAATCATAGATCAAGCGGAATAAGAGTTAAAACATAATTTCGTGATAGATCTCTCCAACCGTAGGATGTGGAAACACAGTCTTCTGGAATTCCTCCACCGTGTACCCTCTCTGAATAGCAATACCTACTATCACAATAAGTTCTGATGCAGGATTTCCCAACATGTGACAACCGATAATCTTCCCATCTTCATCCTGAATCAGCTTACAGAGTCCGTTTCCCTGTTCATTCTCCGCAACGAACCGTCCGGAATAAGCCATCGGTAATTTTGAAACACGGTAAGGAACTCCTGATTTTACCAGTTCTTCTTCCGTCTTTCCCACTCCCGCCACTTCAGGGTTGGTATAAACGACTCCCGGAACACAATCGTAATTCATCCGGTCTTCCACTCCTAAAATATGATTGATGGCGACTTCCGCTTCACGGATAGCAGTATGCGCCAATAAAGAGTAGCCTGTAATATCACCACACGCATATACACGAGGATGCGAAGTCAACAGATGTTCGTCTACTTTCACTCCATTCCGATGCAGTTCTATATTCAGCTTGTCCAGTCCCACCTTGGATAGATTTGCCTTACGTCCTACACTAAGCAAGATCTTCTCCGCTTCAATAGCAGACATCTTGCCTTCTTTTTCTATCACAACTCCATGAGGATTTACTTCCACCACTTTCGTATTCAAATAGAAAGTGACTCCCCGTTTGGCATATTCGGCACGAAGCATACCACTGGTTTCCTTATCCATCGCTCCCAGAATCTCCGGCATCATTTCTACCACATGTACTTTCACGCCCATACTGTTGAAGAAAGAAGCAAACTCCATCCCGATCACCCCGCCACCAATAATGACCAGTGTCTTAGGGAGTTCCTTTATCTCCAAGGCCTCCTTGGAAGTCCAATAACTGATTTCTGACAGTCCCGGTATAGGAGGAATCACTGTATCAGAGCCGGTACATACCAGCAAATATTTCATGGAATAGGTTTCTCCGTCACAAGTGATTTGTATTTTCCCCTCTTTCTCTCCTTCTATCAGAGCTTCCTTTTCTATAATAGTCACTCCGTAAGAACTCACAGTCATCTTCACACCGCCCGTCAACATTTTTACTGTTTTATCTTTACGGCTCATAATCTTGGATAAATCGAACGAAGGAGATTCGGCAGAAACGCCGTATTTGGAAGCACTCTTGATGCTATCCAGTATTTTAGCAGAATATAACAAAGTTTTAGTAGGAATACACCCCTCATTGAGACATACTCCCCCCATTGCCTTTTTCTCAAAAAGAACAGTTTTTAATCCGTTGGCCCCTGCCCGTTCGGCAGCTGTGTACCCGGCCGGACCACCACCAATAATAGCTATATCAAAGTTCATAATCGTATCTTTTTTAATAATAATACGATTATAACAAATGAGAGAAGAGATAAGTTGTTGGGAAAAGAAATACCTGTTACTTAATTGTCAACTTTTTAAGTTCCTCTAACGAGCCATTGAACACATTCAAATCTACGTCTTCTTTAATGCCGGGGACACTTCCTACATCCGTATGTTGCCAAAAGTGCCATTTTCCCTGATACCGCACAGAGTCCACATAATAATGGGCAATCCAGTAAGGGTATGCATTGAAGATAGAGTCGTCCAGATAACGGGTTTTAAATTTATAAGAGGTATAAAGAATAGGCTTCACTCCATAATGAGATTCCACCCGGTCGAGCCAGCGTTTGATGCCTTGCTGTAATTCCTTTTTTTCCTTCCGCCCGGTCACTTCTACATCAAGTACGGGAGGTAAATCACCGGAAACAAGTTTTACCGTGCGAATAAAGAAGTCCGCCTGTTTCAAAGCATCCGTGCTTGGAATATAAAAATGATAAGCGCCACGGATAAATCCATGATTACGGGCATTGGCAAAATTTGCCTCAAATGTGGTATCGTTATGATCTCCTCCTTCTGTTGCCTTCATAAAGAGAAAATGCAAAGGAGTAGCCGTCTCTTTATTCTGCAACAGCTTCTTCCAGTCAATCTTTCCCTGATAGTGAGAAATGTCAATACCATGAATATCATATCCGTCAGGGATGCAGACACCATATTCCTTTAAGCCATGGCAAGGTTTCCATCGATAAGCATAAGGGCGGATAAAGAAATAATAGAAAGCGACGGAGAAACAACCGACAATTATCACTGCCAGAATATTACGAAGCCAGGTAGGCATCACAGTTCGATGCTTCACCTGTTCCTTTTTTGAGGTACGGGAAGTCTTGGAAGAAGAAGTCGTTCCCTTTCTTTTGGTAGTGGAAACAGTTCTTTTCTTCTGTACGGCAGACATCGGGTTGTTGCGTTGCGGCATTTACTTTAAACGATCAATGTTTTTAGAGATAGGCACGGATTACACGGAATACAGGGTTATAAGAAATAACTAAAAACCGTATTAATCCGCGTAATCCGTGCCTGAAAGAACCCTTCATTGCAACTGTTGTATCAACAACTGCTCTGAAGTGTATTTATTTAGCTTGTTCCAGTTGCAAAGTCTTAGTTGCCTGGTCGCAAACTTCTGTAGGACCGAAGTATTGGATCGGACCCGGATATACATAATCCGTTTCGATAGCCCAACGTTCGCGCTGTGAAGCAAATGCTTTGAAAGGAGCACCATCCAGTTTTACCAATGCTTTCTGGATAACCGGCTTCATTTCACCGTGACGACGTTCCATGTTCATCATCATAGTAATAGGCACACCACCAGCAATCCATTCGGCAGCAGGAGCTGTTGTGTTACGTACAGAAGACATATAACCAGTCTTACCGTTAGCAATCAACATAGAAGCTGTGTAACCCAAAGAGTAGCAATAGTCAGCGTCAAAGTTTGACGGAGCAGCACAACGTCCTTCATAACCGAAGAAGTGGTGTTGAGCAGCAAATTTACCAACATACTTGCCTTCTTCTTTCCATGCAGCCAACTTAGTAGCTACCATTTCAGACAACAGTTTTTCAGTTTCGATCAATGATACCTGAACGTTTCCGTGCGGGTCACGATCCAAAGTCAACTGACGGGCAACACCTTCCGGCAGACTAGCATAAATAGCAGAGTTTTCCGGAGAAAGTTTGCGGATGATATAATCACGTTGGTGAGATTTCTTAATCTGACCAAATTCTTCAGCATTAGCAGCCAGGAAGTCATTCAATTCAGCAATCAGACGTTTCATGGCAGGAATGAACTCTACCAATCCTTCCGGAATCAAAACTGTACCGAAGTTGTGTCCTTGTGCTGCACGGTCTGCTACCACTTTAGCGATAGATGTTACTACATCGTCCAAAGACATATCTTTTGCTTCCACTTCTTCTGAAATGATACATACGTTAGGCTGTACTTGCAAAGCACATTCCAGTGCGATGTGAGAAGCCGAACGACCCATCAATTTGATGAAGTGCCAGTATTTACGTGCAGAGTTACAGTCACGTTGGATGTTACCGATTACTTCAGCATAAGTCTTACAAGCTGTATCGAAACCGAAAGAAGTTTCAATCATATCGTTCTTCAAGTCACCGTCGATTGTTTTCGGGCAACCGATTACCTGTACACCATACTTCTTAGCAGCATAGTATTCAGCCAATACACAAGCATTTGTATTAGAGTCGTCCCCACCAATAATAACCAGTGCCTTGATGCCCAGTTGTTTGATGATTTCAAGTCCTTTTTCAAACTGGCTTTCAGCTTCCAGCTTCGTACGTCCGGAACCGATGATATCGAAACCACCTGTGTTACGGTATTCGTCGATGATATCAGCAGTCAGCTCCATATAGTTGTGATCTACCAGACCACCAGGACCCAGAATAAAACCATATAATTTGTTTTCCGGGTTCAATTTCTTGATACCATCGAACAAACCGGAGATTACATTGTGTCCGCCCGGAGCCTGACCACCGGAAAGAATTACACCTACATTCATAGCGGGAAGAGCAACAGCTTCACCAGCTTCGAATGTAATCAACGGCATTCCATACGTGTTCGGGAATAATGCTTTGATAGCTTCCTGATCGGCTACAGATTGAGTAGCAGCACCTGCTACAGCCTTAACAGCTCCTGATGCCAATGCTTTCGGAAGTTTGGGCTGGTAAGCAGCCCTTGCGATTTGCAATGCACTTTTAGTCATTTTCTTTAATTTTTTATTTAAAGGTGTTAGTAAGTTTCTTGTCAAACTTGAAAAGCGTTGCAAATTTCGCATTTTTTTCCGAATTATAAAAATTCTTCTTCTGTTGTTTTTAAGACAAAAGAAAGAAGAAAGAAAAATTAAGGCTATCTCCCGACGTAGGAGATAGCCTTTACGTTTTCTTCAGCGAGCTAATTTATAATATAATTCTAGGGATTCTGCTCCCAGCCTCCGCCAAGAGCCTTATAAAGTTGAACCACCGCAATCAACTCGTCACGAATGGCATTACTCAATCCGATTTGGGCATCAAAGTATCCACGTTGGGCATCCAACACATCCAGATAGTTGATGACTCCATTGATGTACTGTAATTGTGCCAGGTCCATGTAGCTCTTGGCTGAACGTTCCAGATTGGCACGAAGTTCGTACACTTCCTTAATCTTGTTGAAGTTGACAATCGCATTACGTGTTTCCTTGAAAGCTTCCAGTACGGATTTCTCATAACTATGTACTTCAGCCTCATAAGCAGCCTTTTTCGCTTTCAATGCCGCACGGTTCTTTCCCCAACCAAAGATAGGAGTTAATAAAGCTCCTTCCATCACTGCATAGGGAGATTTTAGAAGTTCCGACAAAGAAGTACTTTCACTACCGAAACCGCCTGTCAGGGCAAGACGTGGGAACATATTCGTATAGGCCACTCCTACTTTTGCATTGGCAGCAATCAATTTCTGCTCTGCCTGACGAATGTCGGGACGGCGTTCCAACAAAGTAGACGGCAACCCTACAGGAAGTGTTTCCGGAGAGTTAAACTCCTGAAGCAAACGGGAACGGGCTATCTTATTAGGATATTCACCCGCAAGATAAGCAATATCGTTTTCTTTCAGAGAGATTTTACGTTCCAGGTCAGGAACCAGAGTGGCCGTACGTGCCAACTCCACTTGTGCCTGTCGATAAGAAGTCTCGGAAGTCAATCCACCGGCAAACCGGATACGCGCCAGGCGCACCCCTTCTTCACGGGCTTTCAATGTCTGTTTGACAATATCAAGTTCTGTATCCAAAGCTACCAGTTCATAGTAAGCCTGTGCCACTTCAGCCACAATCGTCATCTGCAATGCGCGTTGTGCTTCAATAGATTGCAGATACTCGGCAATGCTAGCCGAACGTGCCCAACGTAGATTTCCCCAAAGATCGACTTCCCACGAAACGAGGAATTGTGCTTCAAAGGTATCCGATCTCTTGAAAGCATCTCCTCCATGATTCTCGAGTTCGCGTTCCCCTGTCACTTTTCCTTTAATATCCGGAAGCAATGCAGCCGTAGAAATTCGTTTCTGCGCAGCCATTTCTTTCACACGGGCAGCAGCAATCAGCATATCTTTATTATGATCCAATGCACGCTCTATCAGACTTCTCAATGTAGCATCCGTATAAATATCCCTCCAGTCCTGGTCACCGAAGCTAACCGAATCCTGTGATCTTTCCAAGCTGTCGGGTAAATGAAGATCAGGACGGACATAGCTTTTCCCTACCTTGCAGGAAGTCAGTACTCCGGCAAGTAACAGGATAGCAATATATAGTTTCTTTCGTTTCATTATTTCTTATGTTTTAAGATTTTCGACTTTGTTTTATACACCATCACAAAGAAGAACGGCACAAGAATGATACCAAATACGATGGCAAATATCATTCCGAAAAATACACCTGTACCGATTGCCTGCCGGCTTGCCGAACCCGGACCACTTGCCAGTACCATCGGAAGCATACCGAGCACAAAGGCAAGAGAGGTCATCAGAATCGGACGGAAACGCAATTTGGCTGCGTATATGGCCGATTGCACCAAGTCTTCACCTTTATCTACCTGCACCTTTGCGAACTCTACAATCAAAATTGCATTCTTAGCGGCAAGTCCGACCAACATAACCAAGCCAATCTGGAAATAGACATCGTTTTCCAATCCGCAAACCCATACTCCCAAATAGGCTCCCAAAGCAGCCACAGGTAAAGAAAGCAACACAGCAATAGGCACTGTCCAACTTTCGTATTGTGCAGCAAGGAAGAGGAAAACGAACAAGAATACCAGTGCCATCACCATACCCGTCTGACCTCCCGCCTGCTTCTCCTGATAGGAAAGGCCGCTCCATTCCAGTCCGATATTATCGGGAAGATGATCGCGGGCAATCTGTTCCATGATCTCCATCGCCTGTCCGGAACTATATCCTTGCGCAGCTGCTCCACGAATAACGGCCGTAGTAAACATATTGAAACGTTTGATACTTCCCGGTCCTGTGGTATATGATGCATTTCCCAGAGAAGTCAATGGTACCATCGCTCCATTGGAGGCTTTCACAAAAAACAAATTAATATTGTCTTTGTGTTCGCGATAAGGAGCTTCTGCCTGAATATAAACCTTATATATACGGTTGAACATATTAAAGTCGTTCACATACACCGAACCGGTATAAGCCTTCATGGTAGAAAACACATCAGCCAATGGCACACCCAACATCTTTACTTTGTCACGGTCTACATCGAAATAGAGTTGTGGTATTTCCGACTGCAGGGAAGATGACAGACCAGCCAGCTCTTTGCGTTTGGATGCGTAGTACATTAATGTATCTGCCGCGTCTACCAAATTATCAAAAGTGGCTTCTCCACGAGCTTCCAGCTGCATCTCAAAACCTCCCGAACTACCGAGCCCCGGAATAACCGGAGGGGTGGACAGATAAACTTTACATTCCGGATATTCCTCAAGATGTTTCTCTACCGTATGCATGATCTTCTCAATAGTGGTACTCTTCCGTTCCTCCCAAGGTTTCAGGATCACTGTCAGTTCTGCACGTCCCTGGTTACTTCCGACACGCGGACTACTTCCCGTTACATTCTGTATATACTCAATGTACGGGTTCTTTTCCAGATAAGCAATGGCACGCTCTGTCACGATACGGGTACGTTCCAGAGTAGCTCCTTCCGGCAGTTCCAATTCAATCTTGAAATATCCCTGATCTTCCACAGGTAAGAAACTGGTCGGAATAATGCGATGAATCAACATGATAGCAATCAACACCATACCAAAAGCACTCAAAACTCGACGAGGATGCTTAATTGTACGAGTTACGGCAGCTACATACTTATTACTACCGATACCCAGCCATTCATTAATCTTCCGGAAAACGATATTCTTTTTCTTCCCGCTATCCGGTTTCAGAATCAGCGAACACATCACCGGACTCAATGTCAGAGCCACGACCGTAGAAATAAGCACGGATACTACAATTGTCACCGTAAACTGGCGATACAACTGTCCTGTAATCCCACTTAAAAAGCTAACCGGGACGAACACAGCCGCCAATACCAGCGAAGTGGCAATCAAAGCACTGGCAAGTCCGTTCATCGCTTTTTTCGTAGCTTCATAAGGACTTAGGTGCTCCGTTTCCATGATATGTTCCACACCTTCCACCACCACAATCGCATCATCCACCACAATACCGATCGCAAGGATCAATCCGAGCAATGTCAGGATATTCAATGAGAAACCGAAAATCAACATGAATCCGAAAGTACCGATCAATGAAATAGGCACCGCCACTACCGGAATCAACGTTGCACGCCAGCTCTGCAAGGATAAATAAACTACCAGAACCACCAATACCAACGCTTCAAACAACGTCTTATATACTTCATGGATAGATTCGGAAATATAAGTCGTCATATCGAACGGAATCTCATAGCTCAATCCCTCCGGAAAGTTCTTACTAATCTCATCCATTGCCTCTTTTACCCTCTCGGCCACTTCCATCGCATTGGCACCCGGTAACATATAAATACCAAGCACGGCAGCATTTTCACCGTTGATACCACTCTCTGTATTATACGAAGAAGCTTCCAGCGATACACGTGCCACATCTTTCAATCGAATGATAGAACCATTCGCATTGGCACGTACTACGATATCTTCAAATTGTCCTACAGTGGAAAGACGTCCCTGTGTCGTGATAGGAATCGTGATATCCAATCCTTGTACAGGCTGTTGTCCCAGCACACCCGCTGCTGATTCACGATTCTGATCTTTCAATGCATTCTGCAAGTCCTGTACGGTCAGTCCGAAGTTTGCCAGCTTATCCGGCTGCGCCCATATCTGCATGGCATAATAACGGCTACCGATATTGGATACACGTCCCACTCCGGGAATACGGCGAATCACATCGAGCACATTGATGGTAGCAAAGTTACTCAAGTAAATCTCATCGAACTTTGGGTCGGTAGAAGTCAAACAAAGCGTCATCAACTGACTGGGAGCTTGTTTTTCTACCGAAATACCATTCTGAATCACTTCCGCCGGCAAACGGGATTCTGCCAGTTTCACACGATTCTGAATCTCAACAGCTGCCAAATCCGGATCAGCAGATACATCAAAAGTAACTGTTGCCGAAAAACCTCCGGAGTTAGAACTATTTGATTCCATATAAAGCATCCCCGGAGTACCATTGATTTCCTGCTCAATCGGAGTAGCTACTGCCTGTGATACAGTAAGTGCACTCGCACCCGGATAAGAAGCACTAATCTTCACCACCGGAGGAGTAATCTGCGGGTATTGATCCACCGGAAGCATCGTCAGACCAATAATACCGACAATCACAATCACGATGGAGATTACAGCCGAAAAGACCGGCCTATCTATAAAAAAAGTAACTTTCATCGTTTATTCTCCTTTCGCGTTATCCTTCGTTCCGGTAACATTTTCTTTCGCCCCGGCCACTTCATTTTTTGTCGCAGTTATACTATCCTGGGCTTCTGCATCCGGTTGGCTCACCCGTACTTTCATACCCGGAGTCAACTTATGGAACCCTTCTACAACTACCATTTCTCCTTCTGCCAATCCTCTTTCTACCACCACATTATTCCCGACTTCCGGTCCTAATTCGATAAAACGTTTCTCTACTGCATTATCCCTGCGCATGGTATAAATATATGCTCCACCCTTTTCGATGGTAACGGCTTTCATTGGAACAACGAGTGCTCCTTCACGAACATCCAGCAACAATTTCACCTTTGTAAACTGTCCCGGCAACAATACTTGTTTCGGATTAGGCATTTCTGCACGTACAGAGAAAGTACCGGTTTGAGGATCCACCTGGGGTTCGGCAAAATCCACGTATCCTTTGAATGGATAGACTGTGTTATCTGCCAATGTTATGGTAATATTGGGCTGCCAGGAACGGGTAGAATCCTGCTGTCCCAAATTAATATTTCTTTCTTTACTCTTCAGATAATCGAGTGCCGTCATACTAAAATCAACCAACACCGTATCACTCTTCACAATAGTAGCAAGCAATGATTTTCCCCCGGGTCCCACTAACGTACCCAAATCCACATTTCTTTCACTAATGTGTCCCGACAAAGGCGAACGGACAATGGTGTAGCCCAGCTCCAATTCAGCCTGTGCCAAATCCGCCTCACTCATGGCTACCGTTGCCTCAGCACTTTCATAAGCAGCTTCCGCATTATCCAAATCCAACTGGCTTGCAGCATTCTGCTCAAACAACGGACGGATACGTTTTAAATCACGCTCCGCCTTCAAAGCCTGCGCTTCGTCTTTTTTCAACTGCGCCCTGGCCTTATCAGCTTTGGCACGATACTGGTCCTGATTAATGACAAACAAAACCTGATTCTTATTGACATATGTACCTTCGGCAAAAAGCATATTTTCCAGATAGCCTTCCACCCGGGCACGGACTTCGACGAACTGTTGGGCACGAATACGCCCTACATACTCCCCGTATATCTCTACATCATCTTTCACTACCGGTTCTACAATGACTGTCGGCATTTCCGGCGCAGCCTTCTGAGGTCGGGTCAGTATCCAATACACACCCAACACAAGTACCACACATATAATAGCAGCAATGGTTCTCTTTCTCCTCAGTTTCAACTCATGTTTCGAAAAGAATAATCTCATATCGAATCTTATTATTTAATTTAACTTATGTTTGTTCTATACTCTTTCTTGCAATTAGTATGCCAAAATTCATTACACCTATTATCTACTGGTATTCAGTCTATTATATTTTGTCTTAAGAAATGTAGAAATGTAGAATCCACCAGATAAAATGTAGAAATTATCCACATTTCCGACTTTTGGAACATTTTTTTTAATTCCCATTTCAACAACTAAACAAATTATGCTCTACATTTGTATTATATTAAACATCAACACTAGACCATGTCCTAATGAAAAAACAAATCTTTTCAACATTAGTTTTATCAATTGGCATCTTATTGCCTTTTTCTTTGCATTCTCAGGAACAAAGAAAAAAGGTAGGTGTCGTTCTAAGCGGCGGCGGTGCTAAAGGAATGGCACACATCAAAGCACTGCAAGTAATCGAAGAAGCCGGAATTCCTATTGATTATATAGCCGGCACCAGCATGGGAGCTATCGTAGGCGGTCTTTATGCCATCGGTTATACTCCGGAACAATTGGATAGCATGGTACGAAAACAAGATTGGACATTCCTATTGAGTGACCGTATCAAAAGAAGTGCCATGTCATTAACAGATCGTGAGCGATCTGAAAAATATACAGTCTCTATCCCTTTCACCAAAACTCCCAAAGATGCCGCTACCGGAGGAATCATGAAAGGACAGAATCTGGCTAATCTATTTTCAGACCTTACCGTAGGGTATCATGACTCTATCGACTTTAATAAACTTCCCATTCCTTTTGCCTGTGTAGCAGCCAATGTTGTTAATGGAGAACAAATTGTATTCCATGACGGAATACTCTCTACTGCCATGCGTGCCAGTATGGCTATCCCCGGTGTATTTACTCCGGTACGGCAAGACAGTATGGTATTAGTGGACGGTGGTATTGTAAACAACTATCCGGCGGATGTAGTGAAAGCAATGGGAGCCGATATTATTATCGGAGTAGACGTACAGAATGCTCTCAAGAAAGCCGACAAGCTCAATAGTGTACCCGACATTCTGGGGCAGATTGTAGATATCACCTGTCAGTCTAACCATGAAAAAAATGTAGACCTCACAGATACCTATATTCGTGTCAATGTAGATGGATATTCATCCGCCAGTTTTACTCCAGCCGCCATTGATACCCTGATGCGTAGAGGCGAAGAAGCAGCAAAAACCCAATGGGGTTCATTGCTTGCTTTGAAAAAGAAAATAGGAATAGCCGAAGATTATACCCCGAAACAACATGGTCCTTATTCTTCTCTTTCTAATGCGCGTACGGTTTATGTGACGGACATCTCATTTTCCGGTGTAGAGGTGGATGATAAAAAATGGTTGATGAAGAAATGTAATCTGAAAGAAAACAGCGATATTTCCACTCAACAAATAGAACAGGCCCTGTATCAGTTACGCGGTACTCAATCCTATTCCAGTGCCAGTTATACGTTGAAAGAGACACCTGAAGGTTATCACCTCAACTTCCTGTTACAGGAAAAATATGAAAGAAGAATCAACCTGGGTATACGTTTCGATTCGGAAGAGATCGCATCTTTGTTGGTCAATGCAACAGCAGACCTCAAAACTCGTATTCCTTCCCGCCTGGCTCTTACCGGTCGGTTGGGTAAACGATATGCTGCCCGCATAGACTATACGCTGGAACCAATGCAACAGCGTAATTTCAACTTCTCGTATATGTTCCAATACAATGATATCAATATTTACGAGGAAGGCGACCGTGCCTATAATACAACTTACAAATATCATCTGGCCGAATTCGGCTTCTCTGATGTATGGTACAAGAATTTCCGTTTCGGACTCGGTCTTCGTTTTGAATATTACAAATACAAGGATTTCCTGTTCAAGAAACCTGAAATTTCCGACCTGAAAGTAGAATCCGAACACTTTCTAAGTTATTTTGCCCAAGTGCAATATAATACCTATGATAAAGGACGTTTCCCTTCTAAAGGAAGTGACTTCAGAGCCGCCTATTCACTCTATACGGATAATATGGCACAATACAACGAACACGCTCCATTTTCAGCACTGAATGCTTCGTGGGCAAGCGTCATTCCTGTAACCCGCCGTTTCTCTATCATTCCTTCCATTTATGGACGTATCCTGATCGGAAGAGATTTTCCCTACCCGCTGCAAAATGCCATTGGCGGTGACGTACCAGGTTTCTATATTCCACAACAATTACCATTTGCCGGGGTTACCAATCTGGAATTGATGGATAACACCATTATGATTGCATCTATTAAGTTCAGACAACGCATGGGAGCCATTCATTATCTTACACTGACGGGTAACTACGGACTAACGGATAGTAATTTCTTCGATATATTGAAAGGCAAGCAATTATTCGGTATCAGTGCAGGCTATGGAATGGACAGTATCTTCGGGCCATTGGAAATATCATTGGGATATTCCAATCAGACGGACAAAGGAAGTTGCTTTGTGAATTTAGGGTATTACTTCTAATGTAATACAGTATTTTCGAAAAACAAAAGAGGAGACCGCTTCACAGTGACCTCCTCCTTCTATACTCTATATGAACATGCCCCAAAGGGTTTATTGGAAAAGGAGCATATTCAAAAGGGTTTTATCTTAAAATGAATAATTAAAAACTTATTATACTGCCATCAACTTGACAAACGGTATCAAAGTCATATCAACGATCTTCACAGACAGTTGATATTTGGGGAAATGTGCATCAAAATAAAATCTGATGCATGGGGCCAATTAGGTAAAGAAGTACCTCTGTACTTTTTTCTAATCGACTAAGGCAGGGATTCAATGCTACAAATGAATCTAAGCCCCTTACTATAAAACATCTTAGATACTACCACCCTTACCACCGCTATGTGTCGGATTATAAGTAACCGTTTTATATTGATGGTCCGTACCGGTATAACGAGTTGCTGTAATCGAAACAGACTTTGCAGTATCCTTAAACTTTACATTAGCCGTCAACGTGGTAGTACGGACTTTTGCATAGCAAGTATAACTCATGGTAGTATATCCGTTTACATTTACAGTGTTATAAACACGTTCAGTTTCCGTAATGCCAGATACCGATCCCATTAATGAGAACATACGAGTTTTCATAAAAGCAACCATCGCATTCACCGTTTTTGTATCTTCAGCACTAGCACCAGCTCCTAATTGCGATTTAACTTCAGCAACAAGACCAGCATCATTCTTATCATAGTCCCAACCAGACTTTTCCTTATATTTCAGTTCAATGCCAGTCACCGCTTTAGCATTCTCGCTATTATCATGACTAGCTTGTCCTAGAATATTAGTTGTCACAGTTTCATTACTAATCTTGCTATATACATTATTCTCTATAGCATAAGCAGAGAAGTGATCGACTTTGGCTGTATATGCAGTGACAGCTCCACTTTCTGTAGTAGAAGATATATTTTTAATTACATTTCCATTATTATCTTTTGCATCCCCCCATTCTCCTGTAGTTGGATTCTGATAAGTAAGTATCATATCATCATCAGCGAATGTTATTCCAGGGATAGGATTAGGAATAGAAATCGTAACAGACTCCTTAAATTTCAAACCAGACGGTTCAAATTTGGCAGCAGCTAAGGGTATGCTTTTAGGTACATCTCTATTCACGTCCTCTGCCTTTACTTCAGTAGTTACTTCTTCAGGAGCAGGAACAAAGGTTGTCACACTAATGTTGACTTTACCATCTTCAACAATTCCTGCTTGTTGTTGAGATGCCTCAATTGCATCTTTCGGTATTGTCAGTTCGACTTTCACAAGTGGTTTATCCTCTACCACTTCTTCCGGAGCAACTTCTCCCGGCTCTTCAATTGCCTGATTCGATTCACTATTATCCTCTACTTTAGTTTCTTCTGTAGCCTCTATTGACACAGCAGTTTTCGGACTCTCCTTTGTCAAAGCCAGAGCTACCGTTACCACACTACGATTCTCTGCATTATCTGCAATGACAACTGACGTTTTCTGTGAAAGATATCCTTTAGAAGACGCTTCAATACTATAAGTACCTGTAGCGCTTTCTGTAACAGAGAACTTACCATTCGAGTCGGTTGTGTAATTTTTACTACCCACTTTTACCTTTGCCCCATCCATTGCTGCTCCTCCGGAAGTCACCGTCCCCATAATGTAATACTCTACAACCGGTTTCGGAGTTTCAACAACTTCCCCTTCTGCCGGTTTCGGATCGTCATCATCATCGTGACAGGCTACTGTCGCAAAAGTTAACATACCCAAGGCTATCGCCATGGCACCCACATAAAACCATTTTACACTTTTCATAATGTTCAAATTTGTTAAAAATACTAGTTTAAATATCAATCATGTTTCACTTCTCACTCGTTCTAATCAAATAATATCGAATATAATCCGGCTGCCAGAAGTGTGAATTCTCTGCCGACTTAGGTTCAACACTATAACTTTCGCCCAATGAACGATGGGCGTATTCATTCCCGCTACGCATATCATACTGAAAAGCAAAATATTCGGGAAGCATCACCCGTAGCAGATGTCGCCTGCGTTTCTTTCCCGGTAATGGAATAGAGAAATTAAACCCTGCATTCGTTGCTCCATCTGTGTACATACCATATATACCTACAATATATTCGCCGAAATAGCGTGAAAGAGTTCCGCGTACTCCATAATCTCCATAAATAAAGCGGGCCCCTTCTACTTTCACCAAGGTATTCACTTCCGGCACATAATATCCTACGCTAATCTGTCCATTGACTCTTTTCCACTTACTCATTTTCCAGTCACTGCCATAGAAATGGGAAGAACCGGTAATTCCTCCTCCACCTTCTACCGTCCACCTACCGTTTGCTGAAAAATAGCCGATTCCTGCAGCAAGTCCCTGACGGTCATTAGAGAAACTACCGCCAGTGAGGTATCCTTTCCAATGGTTAGCCAAGCGAAAATCCTGACGCAAAGCCATGAATCCCAAGCGAACGCAGTTCCACTTACCATCTTCATTACTTACAATAGGCAAAGAAACCTGCATCCGTAGCGAAGCTCCTTTCCATAATTGCATTTCCAGGGCAGGTTGCAACTCGAGTGCCGCCTTATACAACTTATAAGTTACATTATTGACTAACATCACGTTGGGATATATCACCAAATCTACCTTACCGAAAGAACTTTCTTTTCGTTTTACACCTTTCAGTTGACGCACAGCAGTTTCGGTAGAAGTAGTCATACCCATCTTACGATACACTTCATCCAACGTACATTCGCCGGACTGATATTTTTGAATCAAATCTGCAGGGATAGTTATACATAATTGTGGTAGGGCATTATCTAATATAAGTAGCTGCAAAGTCGGTATTTCCGGTATAGCAACCAAATGGCGTATAGCAATACCGATTCCATTATAAATACCTCTATAGGCAGAGGTCTCAAAAGCCGCAGTTATCGTGTCCTTTTTCTCCACAACTGAAATATTCTCCATTTCCAATTCTTTCAGTGTCTCACTCACACGAACTGGCTGTGCCTGTAACAAAGAAATACCACAGAGAAAAACAGCAGTCACACTAACAATCCTTTTCATCTTCTTTTAATGTATTAATGTACATTCATACCGCAGACCAGCGGAAACACACGTAAATTCACGAGTAAACACATTGACGGACAAATGCTTCCAAAAGCGCATGGCAGCCCCCATATTCCATCCATGCGTATCATATTCCACCATCAATTTCAATTCTTTGCAAAAAGAAGGCGTGTAACGGACACCTCCGAAAGGTCCTTTATTAAATACCCGGCAATCGCCTTGATGAATATACCATCCGGCTGTGACAGCCAATTGATCTCCTGAACGAAATCCGATAGTCTTTGTCAACACACCATAATAAGCTCCCCAATATGGAGTCTTCTTCTCAGTCAAAAGATCATCTCCACCAATCACAACAGCCGGAAAATAGCGGCTTTCTTTTATTGGACGAATGCGAATCGTATTAGAACGGTCCTGATTATGATAACCCGTTCTGCCTGTGCCGGTTGTCATTTTGAGTAATGTCATCCGATAAGTGAATTCGATAAAAGAGAAAAGAGTCATATCTACAAAATAGTTCATGGTAGGGAAACTGAAAACCGATGGAGTAACCTGTTCTGGTAAGAAATTGACTCCTCCCATAAATGTACCGGTCTCTTGCATTTCAGCAGTAGGTATCATCAACTGTCCTGTTGTTCCCATGGAATATTGCGCATGAACCAGACCGGTCACCGGAATGAGTATCAGAAATAGAATACTACCTTTTAATGAAATAAATGGCTTATTCCTAAAAGCTGCTTTAGTTTGTTTCATCTTTATTTGTATGTTATACTTTTAAATAGAGACATTCTCAAAGTTTTGATTAATCTACTATTTTTACCTTATATAATTCTGTTACTTCTTAGGTAACAGTAAACACACAATCGAGACCAACCGGAATGAGAACAGAGAAAAACATCGACAATTACAGTGAGAGAAGAGCTTTTGCCTTTAGCGAAGGGGAAAAATCTTTTTAAAACAGGACATATAAATCATTGGGCATGAAGATATAATTATTTCATGTTCGGATTTTTTTTTGCCGTATGCATCAGATAAAACGAAAAAAAATGGGAGAATATTTGTTTGCTATTTATATTTTTGTCTATCTTTGCGTCATATTCAATTCCGTTACCTAAGAAGTAACAGATACATTTAAATGCTGATTATTAAAGTTTTGTCTATATATTACCTGCCTGCATTGCAATCTCTAACGTAAGATAAATTCTTTCTATTTACTTCTGTACGTTCTCTTAATCCAAAGCCTTTCAGATATATTTGTGTGGTTTTAATAGATTTGTGCCCCAACGATTCACTTATCATTTCAATAGAAACTCCGCGGTATTTGGCAGTAGTGGCCCAAGAATGTCGGAAAGTATATGAAGTGACAGGCGAATTTAAGCGCAACGCTCTCGCCAAATCCTTCAAACAATTATTAAATCTACGAAGAGCAGACTGATATTCCTTATATGCTTTTTCATCTTTTCGCTTCTTATCACTATGTAAAATATCGAATAAATAGTCGGGACAATCAGGAAGAGCAGGTTTATTGCTTCGAAGCTGATTCATCATCTCCTTTGCACTTTCGAGAATTTCCAGGCTCATTGGTGTTTTAGTCTTGATACGATAATATTGAAGCACATTCCGGTCTAAAGCCGACTTCTCTAAATGCGCCAAATCTGCGAATGACATTCCACAAAACTGAAACATTAAAGCGGCAATCGTCTGCGTACGACGCAAACGTTCGGATTTCGGGTCCTCATATAGAAGTTTGTGTAACTCGGTCACAGGCAATGCTTTCTTTTGCCGGATATCCACGCCTGTATAAACATCATGAAACAACCGGGGAACATAAGGGGCACTTCCCGCTTCTACTCCCCGATTGTAGATACTACGAAGCATACGCATATAAGTAGAAATCGTATTGAGCTTTAATCCGGACTCGTAAAGATGCTGTCCATAGCAACGTAAACATTCCCGCGTGACTTGCCTGAACGATATGTTCAATGTTCCACAAAACTTACTAAAAGAAAAAAGAGCATTCTTATAAACATGAGCGGTAGAATATCGCCCTTCTTTCCGCAAACGCTCAATGTACGCTCCGGCACATTGGCTAAATCCATTTTTATTCATCTTTTGCATCACTAGTTATTTTAGATTATACAATAATAAGAGAAAGAACAAAAGTAAGCTACTTTATGATTTCAACCAATATAAAAAAAGAAAAGTAAAAGAAAACCTTCACTCACGTGGAAGTTATTCTTTTACTTTCCTATAACTTAATGAACAAACTTAATAATCAACCTTTGACTTAAATATCTTAAGTACGTATCACAAACATAAAATTATCCTTTCTTAAAGTTTGAAAGGCATCATCTTTAAATATACCCGATAATCCTTTATCATTCCCGTCTTGCCGGCTTCCGCTCTTGGCAAATAAGAAAATCCCGTCACTACCTTATCCTCACCAAGATTAATCACAATCTGATGTGGAAATTTATGTTTAGCAGCTGAAGAATAACTAGTATGCCAGAAAGTAGACTCCTGTAAGTCAAACACGTTCGTTGCAATATTATTTGCCTCTTCAGTTTCTTCACTATCTGCATAAATAACCTTCCAATGCTGGCGTGACAATGGTTTACCATCGGCTCCTAACAATTCCAACTCTGCAATAGCTGCAAAATCTTTTCCATCATGAGCATTCAATGCTTCGAGACAGAAGAAACGAGTTTCCACTTCCTTTCCGAATTTCACATGCTGCCAACCGTTACCGGATTTGAAAGTACCTACATAAACAGGTTCTTCCCCTGTTAAATCCAAATTTTCACCGACCTTACGATGTGCATAGGCAGCACCGTGTACACGCAGGTTATCAAGAATAGGTTGTTGCAATCCTTCCGTCTGTGGTTGTACAGGACCAGCCATATCCAATATAATCACTTCGTTCTCCCCTTTTTTCAACCAGCATCCCGGCACATATAAGGTTTGTTGTGGCCCGATTTCCCAGTAACGTCCAATAGCATAACCATTCACCCAAACCATGCCTTTACTCCAGTTAGTCATATTCAAGAAAGTATCACCTGTTTTGTCCAACATAAAGGTCCCTCGATAGTAGGCAGGATATTTTAGGGGATTATCCTGCTTCATAAATTCCTTATTTTGCGCAAAAGCATAATCAACCGGGATATTATAAACTTTCCAGTTCTTTAATGAAGTAATAACACCGTTATTCGACTGGATTTCAACTTTTTCAGTAATACCCTTCCAATCATAAATGCCTTTACCAAAATTCATACGTCCCATTGCTTCTACCAAAATATCCAGCTGGGCCCCTTCTTTCATTGGAGGAAGAATAACCGTACCTTCACCTTTTAAACGACTTAACGTAGCTAATTTCTTACCATCCAAGAAAACCTGTGCCCAGTCATGAGCCTCTGTGATTGTCAACGTCTGTTCTTCTTTAGATGCCGGTAGTGTGGTCCGGTACAGAATACTTCCCCATCCCTGATCGAACGCCTCCATTGACTGAATATTTTCGCTAATCTTCGGCTCCGGCAAATTATCAAACAGTATCGCCACTTCATTCAATTTAAATGAAGGAATGGCAATAGTCGGAATAGAATCCGGAATTTCTGACAATGATTCACCTTCCGGCAAGTAGTTACTTAGCAAATTACGTACTTCAAAATATTTGGGAGTGACTTTTCCTGATTCATTAATGGGTGCATCATAATCATAAGACGTACACGTCGGAGAGAAATTAGGGAAATTTGCTCCTCCCCAATGCCCGAAACTAGTACCTCCATGGGTCATATACAAACTAAATGAAATATTTCGGTCAAGCATTTCTTTCATTCCTTTTACCAAATCCTCCGCACTGCGTGTCTCATGCTTCGCTCCCCAATGGTCAAACCATCCGGACCAAAACTCACTACACATCAACGGTATATCGGGACGAAGTTCCTGCAAACGCTTAAATTGATCGTCAATATTGGCTCCTGTACCAAAATTGATTGTCCAAAGCAAATCATCCAATGCATTATTCTCAAAGTTCGAATTCCAGTCACATTGGAATAAAGGAACTCCTGTGAAACCTGCCTGTTTTACAATATCACGTATTTCAGCAATGTATGGCTTGTCTATCCCGAATGATCCATATTCATTCTCAACTTGTACCATAATGATATTACCACCTTTACTAATCTGAAGATCAGTAAGCTGTTTACCCACTTCGTTCATGAATAATTTCACCCGCTCCATATAATACGGATCCTGTTCACGAAGCTTGATGTCCTTCTTCTTCAACAACCACCAAGGTAATCCACCCATCTCCCACTCTGCACAAACATACGGTCCGGGACGAACGATCACATACATTCCGTTTTCCTGCGCCAGCCGACAGAAAGCCGCAATATCTTTTTGACCGGTAAAGTCATATTTTCCCTCTTCCGGCTCATGAAAATTCCAAAAGACATAAAGACAAATGGTATTCATACCTAATGCCTTACACATTTTGATACGATGCTCCCAATACTCTTTTGGTATACGGGGATAATGAATTTCGGCTGCTTTTACCACAAACGGTTTTCCGTTAAGTAAAAATGTCTTGTCCCCTATTTCAAATGTCTCTTTCGAAGATTGGGAACAGGAAGTGCTGAAAACAGTCACTAATAAAATAAGCAAATACAATAAAGGTTTCTTCATTTTCTAATCTATTGTTTTCATGATACATTAATCTCTTTAATAAATTCACCATCGGCTAATATCCCTATTAAAACCGATAGCGAATTCAAAAAACAATCCCATTCAATTACCCCAAAAACTAAAACTATTACCTATTGAAAACTAAATCTGATGCAAAGATGGGATATTCTTCCTACACCAAGGTCTTCAAATCAATCAAAACAGGACAATATTCATTCAATATAGCCTAAATTTTACTTTTTAGTGGTTTGTTTTTTTATTCATTATAAAAAAATCCCGCCAATATACTTAATACAGTATTAACGGGACTTACATTTATTATAAAGGTTAGTTAGTTTAATTTCTTAAGATCTGCCATTATAATACAATAAACAAGTAATAAAGCCAATATAACTAGTCGACAATATTAACAACAACCAAAGTATTTTGAGTTGATAATGCTAATCTTTTTTTATTCATGAAAGAAATAGCAATTAATCCTGGGACTCCCAAAGACATGATCAATATTAAAATTCACATCAACATATTATTTCTCAAAAAATAGTTTCTTCACATTAATTAAACACAAGTTCCCAAATAGAAGGTTTGACACCTCCTCCCGAAGTCGTAAATGATAATCGTACAAACTTACATCGTTCACCCACAGGTACATTAACCGGAGAACCGGAAACTCCATCAATTGTATAATCCGTAATAACTTTCCAATCATTTCTATCTGACGATATTTCGACTTTCATAAAGTATTTCTCCCAAGGGTATTCAAAACGAACTTCCATCGCATTAACCGCAATTATATCATCAAATGAGACTATCAAAGTCGGAATTTTATCCTCATCGGCAGGTTCCCAACGTGTTCCATAACTTCTATCCATCACTTTTTCAGCTACAAAATAATCTGCAAAAGAAGAACTTCCTATGACCGTTATTGGTTGGATATATGATTCTTTTTCCTTGTTCAAATCCGGGAACAACTGTGTATGATAAGGAATAATGTTTTTGATCTCACTTTTAGCCTCATCAAAAGTCAGTTTGCTAATACAGGTTTGTCTATACGCCGTTCCTTTCACGAAAGGCAGTCTGTGGCGATGATATAGAATATAATCTTCACCATCGTAAGAAAATAACGCATGATGTCCTGGTCCATAAACCTGTAAGCTATCATTAACTTTCAATATAGGACTATTTGCAGCTTCAGTGAAAGGTCCAAACGGATGATCACCAATCGCATAACGTACTTCGTATGTTTCATCAATCGTCTTTCCTTCCGAATAAGTCAGATAGTACTTTCCATTATGTTTCACCATCAGTGGAGCTTCAAAGTAATGCGCTGGAGTCACTTCTACAGGCTCTGCACGGAAAGAACTCATATCGTCATTCAATTCCGCAGCAAAACAATGCCCATTAGTCCAATTCCATCCCGATCCCCAATAAAGATATGTTTTACCATCATCATCCACAAAAGCCTCTGCATCAATCACATGATAGTATTTTGTCGAATCCCCCGAAATCATAGGCTTATCCCTCAACATGTTTTCCCATGGACCTAGCGGATGTTTAGCTTTACCACACCACACTTCTGAACCAACGGACACATACATATAAAAAGTATCTCCTTTTTGGATAACTGAAGGTGCCCACACCTTATTAACTTCAGAAAGTGAAGTAACACATACAGCTTTCGTCGGCCAGTTTAACGTATGAAATGTCCAGTTCTGAAAATCATCGGATACCCAGCAGGAAAGAAAATCGGTCCCCCAAGGATCGACCGTCACATACATATAAAACTTACCATCGTACTGCACTAAAGATGGATCAGCAAAATACCCAGGTATTATCGGATTTTGAAGTTCCACCAGACGTATTTCTTCTTTCATCATCTTAGAAGAACAACTACTTAAACAGATCAGACTCACTATCAACAATTGCAATAATCTCATAATATTTTAATTTTATTATATGGAAAAAACTTTCATCAGTATACAATATCAATAATGTATAGCATGATCTTTTGAAAATTCATGTCCGCTCCATGCTTTCTTAGAGGTCCAATCTTGAGGAGCTGAAGTCCAAAAGGAATGATTAGCAGGAAGTCCTAATGGCAGAAATACTTCTGATGTAATATACATACTTCCATTATTACTATACCAATCCGCCAACCCGGTCTGATGCCCAGCAAAGCCTAATTGCAGAAATCCTTTCTCATTAAAATTCCCGTCAACAGCAAACAAACGCTTCATGACGCAAGTTAATGCATTACGTACCTGACCTTCCGGGAGTTCTTCGGGCAACATTTCTTTCCAACAAAGCATTGATAATGGCTGAAAAACTCCCAAACGATAAGTCATAGAACGACCGAATACCGGAAAAGATGCTTCAGGAGATATAAAACGTTCCAAAATCATTCCGAAACGTTGCATACGTTTCTTAGCCAAATCTTCTGTTTTCTTTTGCATCTCCAAACTACGGTCATGCAATATTACTTTATGATCGTTCACAGTCTGCATTACTTGTACAAACATAGGTTGAATCACATAACTATTATAGTAATCGAATGCAAAAGTTTCTCCATCCGAATACCAGCCATCACCTACATACCACTCTTCTGCTTTTCGAACAGCTGTATGAATACGGAACAAATCGTATTGTGCATCGGCTTCCATCAGAAAAGATTCAATCATAGCCGAAAACAATAGCCAGTTAGTGTATGGAGGATCAATCCGACGCAACAACTGAAATTCTTTAATATAACGTTGTTTTGTCACTTCATCCAGCGGTTCCCAAAGCTGATCTTTAGCACGAAGAAAACTACTGGCAATGTAAGCTGCATCTACCAAAGGCTGTCCTTCATTTCTCCATAAGAGATAATCAGGGCTATCCGGGTCAACAGCATGTGCATAGCTCTTCAAAGCCCATTCCCGCAATTGCTTACGCATTTTACCTTCTTCCGTATCATCGTCCGGCAAAGAAAGCCAGGGAGCAATACCGGACATCAAGCGTCCGAAACATTCCATGTACGTCACATCCTTACTGCGTCCATCCCATGTTGGGCTGATCTCGACCTGCATATTTTTCTTCAACTCCCCTTTGCTCATATTACTCAATACAGGAGCAGCAATCTTATATGCCATCTGTGTCCAATATTCACGGTCGCTGATCTCTTTTTCTACCTTCACCTTTTTGGCATACGTTACTGTGCTTAACACACACAATAAAATGAAGACCAGGATATTTTTATTTTTCATCATTACATTCAAATATAAAAAACAAATTTAATTATTCAGATATTTCACCATTTCAGAACCCGCCAACAGGAAAGCTCCTACCCCAAAGTCCGCAGTCGTCTCCGGTCCTACATTCTTATGTTGGTCTGCTCTTTCACCGATTGGCTGTACATAGCCTATCTTTCCATTGGGTTGCAAAGCTATTTCAGTCAAGTATTTCCAGCCTTGTTTTATAACAGGTTCATAAATTGATTTATCCAAAAGCCCATTATTCACGCCCCAAAGATACCCATAAGTAAAGAAGGCTGTCCCGCTCGTTTCACGTCCCGGAGCCTGCACCGGATCTAACAAACTACGAGTCCAGTACCCTTCTTCCTGTTGTGCGGCAGCCAATGATTTAGCCATAGCCTTATATATGGTAATATATTCAGTACGATGTGCATCATTTTCGGGTAAGTCTTGCAAAACCTTCGCCAAACCAGCAAACACCCAACCGTTACCCCTAGACCAAAAGTCTTTCAGTCCTTGATTTGTCTTATGTTTCGGATAGATGTATTTTCCATCCCGATAAAACAGGGCACTTTCCTCATCATACATGAGGTTTTTAGCATAAGTAAAGTACTCATAGAGTTTATCCAAATATTGCTGATTACCTGTAACCTTATAAAGTTTGGTCATCACCGGCATTACCATATACAATCCGTCTGCCCACCACCAATAGTCATTATTGGGAGTTGACATTTCATATTCCATCACTTCCTTGGCACGGGCTATTTTATACTCTACCGGCTCACGGTCCATGTTATACAAATCAATATAAGTTTGGAAACAAATTTGCCAATCTCCAAAAAGAACATGTTCCATCGTTTCACCATAATTATATTTCCACTTGGATTTATCATTAGAAGTAGCCCCTTTCCATTCATTTTTTTCAGCCCATGCTTCCGAATACTTCTTGTAATCTATATTACCCGTTACCTCATAAGCCGCAATATTTCCTGTATGATAAGCTGCCGGATGCCAAAAGGCAAATGCCGGTTCCGGATTCTCCGCCTGCCAATAGTCATTTACCTTCTTTATAGTCTCAATAACCTTTGACTTTGTCCATACACTATCGGTAATTGCTTCATTCTGATTGCTACTTTTACCTGATTTACATCCTGCCATGCTAATACTGAAAACACTGCTTAATACCCAAAAAGAAAATTTGCTAAAGTTCATTAATTATACAGTTTTTCGTGGTTATTATTTAGGAAACAAAGATGCATGCTTTTTAGGACAGAAAGGTTCTAAAATGCGTCAAAACCGTACAAAAATCATTCAATATATAGAAAATTGTCTTTTTGAGGAAAGAACTATCAGATATCCCTGTTATAAAGCATACAAACTACAAGCCCACCATAACTAGTCAATACAATCAATAATAACCAAAGAATCTGAATGTGCCATGCTATTTGTTTTTTTATCATATATCTAGTACCAATAATGCAAGGCACAATAAACACTATTAATATGGATAAAACGGAAATAAGATAGAATACAGCCATAACTTTCAAACTTTTATTTAATCCAGTATTTAACAAGCAAAGAAATTACAATGAAACAATAGCTCAAAACATTTCCACTAAGTATCGCCCACATCAATGCCCGGCTCTTATCTTTAAAGATCCATCTCACTGTCAAGTATTCAAGCCCGAAACTTCCGGCAAACATCAGAATCCAAGTAATGAACATAGTCGGAAAGAAATCCGAGCCAAACAGAAAATCAATTAATATACTGGCACATCCTATAACAATAGTCCCAATAATTCCAGAAACCAAGTTTCCAACTGTAGAGATAAGTAATGATTTTCCCCACAGATGAGAAGTCATCAACTTAATTATTACCATTTCAATAACAATGGTAACCGGTATTATATACCAAAAACGGATAAAGCTTTCTCCTATAAGGACACCGCTCCAAACAAAATTCAATAATACTAAATTCATATTCTACTATTTTTACCATCCATTAATATTTTCATTACTACTTTCGCCACTCTAAAAATTCCTCTGCCAAAGAAAAAAGCCATGGTGCACCATACCGTACACGAAAATCTTCGGGATCGATAAACACAAAACTTGTATATGCCTTATCCTGATACGTGAAGCATACACGCCATATTTCATCACCTATTTTCGGCAAATAAGAAAAAGCATCAGGTAACATCTGCTCTATTTTCTTCCCTATTTTTCCAACTTGGAGAAAAAAATCGTAATCATCACCATAATAATGTGCAGCAGTTATAGTAGTAGTTGCAGTATCCACCTTCAATTGCCAAGGATCTCTTTTCATAATGATGTTAACTTGTGTAAGAGTATCATTTCTTTTCGATATTTCCGTCTTTATCTCCCACGCACGAACATCCTGATAACTCTTCTTGATAAGACGCCGAATGGAGCGTCGACTTTTTGCTTTTCCTATATACTCAAAAGATTGCATCTTAAAATCAGAGGCATTTTTCAAGAAACGAGGAACATTAGCAAATAGATTCTCCAGATTTACACGTGCAGAGGTGACAGGCGTCCCTTCTGTAAATAACGTTCTCGTATTTTCGAAAAATAATCCATTCCAGACAGAGAATGTAGCTTTCAGCGGCAGAGCGTCTTTTCTATCCGTACGGGTAGAGTATCTTCCCCGGTATTTTTCACCATCTTTAATAGAGTTTTGCGCTGAAGCCGATAATTCTCCTGCAAACAATACAACAGCCCAAAGGGCAACCTGATAAAAAAAATGTTTTCTCATTATTATCTATTTTATTTCCTAATTATTTTACAATATTTCGTCCCATACTCTGCGACTCTTATGCAACACTACTTTTATATCCTTGACCTTTCTCTTCCTTACTCTCACACTCTTCGTTTTCATACCGGGGTAATTAACCTTCAAAACTGCTCTCTTTCCGGATATTTGAAGGATGAATCGCCCATTGAGGTCAGAGAGCGTCCTATGAGCAGTCCCTTTTTCTACAATTTCTGCTCCTATTATCGGATGACCGCATTTATCCATTACTATTCCTTCTACAGAAACAGAATGTCTATCTTGTGAAACAAGGACAATTCCTCCTGCAACCGAAACTTTTCTAACAGCCTTCCATCCTACGACCTCTACTTGTGGAAGCATAGTACAATTGTTCTTCAAACTATCTTCTCCCACCTTTTGTCCATATAAAGAAGTAGTCCCCATAGTAGACATTCCCAACGAAACACCTACTATTTTGACAGCCAGTCCTATTCTTTGACGAAAAAGAAGTTGCTCTTCTAAATAGCGGACTTCAGCTTCACATTTTGGACATGTACCTAGGCAATCTCCCCGATATCTACATTTAGATGTTACAAGCTTTATGTCATTCGCTTCCGCTATCTGCTTCCGGATTGTCTTCAATATCCGGCACTTTTGTTTACCTTCTTTCATCTTACCAAAACTTACGTCACATATTCTTAAAACTATCAGCCTCACATACTGTCAGATACAATAACTCTTTATCAAATTACAAAGTTGAACATCCATAACACATCTGTTTTTAATTAACAGTGACAAGATAAGGAAAATAAGCAGAATAAAGAAGAGAACTGTGTACCCAAAAAGTTTACATTTTTTCAATATCTCCTAAAGTATCCGAATAATATCGAAAAAAATTACAATGAAGAATCACTGATATTTTGAGAAGTAACATAGTATTGATATCAGAATGAGAGAAAATCTTATAAATATTACTTCGAGAACAACATAGCTGCTCCGCAAACCAAGTAATAGACCGATTTTGACGGTATAATTCTTTTTGTATCAACTGACCTATATGTACCATGTTCCATCAAATTCATAAAAAGAAAGTTATGGAAGGCACATAAAGCCTTCACATAACTTCTACCAATAATTAATCCTTAAACAATCTATCTATTTAAACACACATCTATCTATTTACTTTGGGGAATAATCAAAAAACTAAACCCACACGGCCCGCCACCTCCATTCTCCAGCCGGACCAAAACTTTATTCCACCCCTGTCGAAACTGAAAAGGAGCGATATGTTCATCAATATTATACCAACTAGTTCCATAGTCACGCCATACATCCTTGCCGTTAATCCATACACGCCCGCTGTCATCCGTACCGATAGCTACCAGCATCGTCGTAGCCTCATCAAAGTAAAGCTCGGTATAAGCATAGTAAGTTGAATGTCCGGTAGTCACAGGTGGGACATTGTGCATCGATTCACTCTGCATAAACTTCCAACGTAGCGTCCCGTCAAGCTGTACCTCGTCTCCGATAACTTTTAGCGGATCGGAATCCGTTTCCGCAATTCCTGTTCCTATCTGTCCATCAGTATATACAGCATCAAAGTCAATAGAAACTTCAGGTGGATGAACGATGGAAAAATCCTCTCGACCGAAGCTCTCCCACGGTCCAATCATATACCATGTATTGATATAGAGCCATCCCTTACGTTCTGCATCTTTAGAGAAACGCCGTCCGGGCAACGCTTGTGCTTTCACCATTTCCTTGCTCAACTTCGATCCTGAATAAGCACTGAATGTTCCCTTTCCGCCTCCAGAAGCAGAAACCTCTCCACTGCCTCCCATCCCCATGCCAGTTCCGTTCCCATTACCGCTACCATTGCCTCCGGGACCTCCATTCCCCGGAATGCCAGTACCTTGTCCCATTCCGCTCCCAGGATTACCAGCCTGACGAACTGCCCCGAACAACCCTTCCAAACGAGATTGTGCCAACCCTGCCTGACGAGTAGCTTGTCCGAGCAACCCACGATAATTATTCAAATCAGCAGTGCTCTTTATTTCCAATCCTCCACTAGCATTACTGCCTGCCGAAGTTGCCCACTCACTATCCCTTGACTGCATTCTTATCAATTCATCAAAACTCGGCATACGTGAATTACCCGCTTTCAAAGAACTATACACTTCAGGAAACGACTGTCCCTTGGATAAAGACTGTTTAGCAGCACTCACAGCCAAATGACTTTGTTGAATTTCAGCCTCATAGTCACGTAATACAGCATAAAGTTCTTCTACAGAAGCATTGGCTGACGGATTTCCCGCTTGAGGAATAGCCCGTGCTTTCGACGTATCATTCGCATCAGCAGGTGCTCCCCACGGCAGTTTTCTTTTCTCCACTTTCGCCAACATATCGTCTTTACGCCGTCTCATTGTTTCAGCCATCGTTTGGAACTTCTTCACCTGCTCTTCCAGATTCTTCTTTACCAAAACTTCCGACTGTTCTACCAACTGTCTGGCATAATTAGCAGGTAGTGCCCGTTGTGCCTGTTCCTGTTTTACCTTTTCCGTCAAACTCTTCCTGGACTTTTGATTTTTCTGCTGTTTCATTTGCAAATCCATCGCCTCCTGCTCCGGAGACGGCATCTTCCAAATATAGAGTGCTCCGCCCACAAAACAAATCAACGCTATCATCCATGATAGGATAACCGTCAGACGGCTACTCCCTGTTGTAGTTCTCGTCATACGTCCTGATTCCTATATTAGTTAAGTTATAAAACTGGCAAGCATCCATCACTTCTACAAAACGTCCGAACGGAGTATGCCTGTCCATATCAATGCGAATACGCTTTCCCGGGTCAGTGATACATGTCTGCCGTAACTGTTCCATCATAAAATTAGTAGAACAAGGTTGCCCATCCCAATAAAAATTACCATCGGCATCCAATCCGACAATAGCCTGCTTATCATCCGGCTTCAATTTAACAGCCGATTGTGAAGTTGGCAGATCAACGGGAATATCCCTATTTTTCACTTTCGTCATGGTAGATACCAGAAAGAAAATAAGCAATAAGAACACACAATCAATTAAAGGAGACATGGAAACTTCCGGTTCATCCTCGTTATTAAATAATGATAGTCTCATAGGCTTAATAGGGTTTGCTTCCAAGGCGTACACGTGTATGTGTAAAGCCCTGTATTTGACATTGGTCGAAGATCTCTATCACTGTGCTTACCGGTACAGTACGATAGGCCGTCACATCGATATTTGTTTCCACTCCCCGACTATTGCGTAATTCAGAAAGAAAAGCGCTTAAATCTTTTACAGGCAAGTAAGTACTTTCCCCTGAATAGGCATCATGCCCTACTACCTGATACACATTCTTCTTTTCGTCTACTGCGATAATCACCGCTTCCTCGCCTGCCCGTGTAGTGGAAAGGCTTGAAGTCATTGTAGGAAGCGTTAACGGAATCTGCATTTCCCATTTTTTCATCATCGTAGTTACTAAAAAGAAAATGAGCAGCAAGAACACACAGTCTATCAAAGGAGACATTTGCACTTCTACCTTATCATCGTCATCATAATTCAGTCTCATTCTTTTCCTCCTTGTTGTCCAGATACAATTTGGTAATCACTTCTTCCACTTTTACCTCTACCAGTGAAGCCATACGCATGATACGATTCTTGATAATAAAGTATAAAGCAATGGCAGGAGCAGCTATAATCAAACCGGCAGCAGTTGTTATCAATGCTTTGGAGATAGAATCAGACAAAATAGAGGCACCACCTTCATCCCCATATAAAGCAACCAGGCCGAATGCTTCTATCATACCGACAACAGTACCTAACAAACCAATTAACGGAGCCAATGAAGCGATAACAGAAAGAGGATATATACGTGCCAAATGTGTACGAATATCACGTGCAGCCATGTCACCTGCCGTCTGGCTTACAGCCTCACGCCCGGCTTTTACATGCTCAAAAATAAAACGCAGTGAGTTCGCTAGCGTAGAAGGATACTTGTCACAAGCAGCCAATGCTCCTTTCAAATCCCCATTTGCCAAACATTCATTGACACTTTTGCACAAAGGTTTCGGAGCCAGGCGACCCTGACGCGAAGTTATCAGTCTCTGAATTGCAATTACAAGAGCTATCAATCCCAACAAATACAATGGATACATCATTGTACCACCTGCCTTAATCTGTGCTCCCCAGTCGATTTGTACTCCCTGATCAGCAGCGATACTATCTGATGCAACTTCATCATACATCAACTCATCATCTTCCTCCACTGCCGGAACAACAGTAGCAACCTCACTCGGAAGTACTTTCGGAGCATTTTTTATATCATCCTGCGTTTTTGCCAGAAAGATTTCATCAAAACCAGCATCACGCCTTTCAGGACAAATAAATGACATTCCGGTTAACGTAATATTACCGAAATCCTTCCAAAGGTCGCGTGTCATCACCATCCAGTGTCCAGGCTTGTCACCAAGATCCAGACCTTTCAACTGGTTTATCAAATCTTTTGGTTCTCCGGCGATATAAGTAAAATCATATTTCTTTCCTTTTTGACTAGCTGACTTTTCGGAAACATGAAATTTCATTCCAATCTGTTCTCCCCCCCATTTCACCCAGGCAAAAGTAATATAACGATATTCACCCGGTCCCGGGTTTTCTCGGATAGGGATGGATAAACCTGTCATTTCTGCGGGACTTTTAGCAGCTCCTACATATATATAGTTTTCTGTCTTCTTTGAGTACCCTCCTTTCCGAACATACTTATTATCTTTTACCCATTGCGCCCCATCCGGCAGTTTAGTACTAAACAGTTCATACAGTCCTTTACCGGATTTACCATTCGTTTGTGCCGAAAGCGGGGTAGTAAACAATAGTATTGCTCCCAAGATGCATACACCCACTATCCCTTTCTTTAAACCAAATTTCATTTTTGTGTAATTCATGTCTATTCTTTTTTTATTATTAACTTTAAATTTATAGCCAACGTAAGTCATCGAACTAATTCACAATGGCAAAGTTCTTAAAAATAATAGAGAAACGGGTACTCTAATCATTCAAAAAGTTCCAAATCTTTAATATACGGCTTTATAAAAAGTCCGATAATCATTCAAAGAGGGGCAAAAATAAATCATATCTGAATCTTCCTTCACAAACAGTTGCTCATACGCTATAAATTAAAGGGGATGTGTCAAAACTAAGACACATCCCCAACATATAAGTAAGCCGCATACCTAAACTGTCAAAGATTAGTGTATGCGGCTATTCGAAATCAATAGCACTTGGCATCTTAAGAATTATCTTCCACTATTTTCCATTCCACAATTCCACGTATCTCGGAAGAAAAGTTCACACCGATCTTATATAATTTACGGGAATCCTTGGCGAAAGGCAAAGCATACCCTTTTTCCTCTATTTGACGTAAAGCCTCGTCAGCACTACCATCCAATTTCAGTTCCATCACATAGATATAGTCTTTGGTTTGCAGTACAACATCGATACGACCATTGCTGGTAGTACGTTCTACATCTGTATAAAATCCCAGCATCTTAAATACCAAGTACATCGCATTCTGAAAATAAAGTTCCATCTTCCCCACTATCTTATAGTCGGTATCGGCAAACATAGATTGCAGACGCTGCATGAAACTATCAGGCTCTCCTCTCTCGATATCCATAATAAAATTGGTAATGAGAAAACCAGTTTTCTCTTCTTCTACCGGTGTATAAAAGGGAACTAAGTACTTTATGAAACCTGTCTCCACTTCCTTGTTTGGGAAACCCAGCCGATAGATACCGAAACGGTCATCATATCCTTTTATCGTCAAATATCCGCTTTGGTAAATAACCGGAATAGGGTTGCGCGACATAGAATCGATACTATTCAGTAAATCGCCCGAAACCTGCTCCTCGGTAATCCTATCCAACCTATAGTTGGAATGTTTCAGCAGATAAACCAAGAAAGACGGAGTACCTGTCTCAAACCAATAATCGGAAAACTTCAGCTTAGACAACGTATTAAAGATACTGAATGGATTGTAAAGTCCTACGGTATCGTAATCGAAATGATAACCGTCATACTGTTCTTTCAACTTGACATAACATTCCTCTTTCGTCAAGCCGTTCCTTTCACCCAATAATGCCACATCGCCATCAAAGTTTTCATGAAGCTCCTTATCCGTAATGCCGCAAATATCCATGTAACGATAGTCCATCGATATATCATTCAGATTGTTCAAATCACTGAATACGCTCACCTTGCCGAATTTCGTCACACCGGTTAGGAAAGCCAGCTTTATATATCTATCCTGCGACTTGAGTACGGAATAAAAAGCTTTCAACAGATTACGATATTCCGCCTGTAATGTCTCGTTACCGATAGCCTGCAACATAGGCTTATCGTATTCGTCCACCAAGATAACCACACGATGCCCTGTTTGCTCGCAAGCACGTCTTACAATCCCTTCAAAGCGCAACGGCAAAGAGGTCTCCACCGCCCTTGTACCATAAAGTTGCTCCCAATAAGAAAGAGTACTGTCCAGCCGTCTTCGCAAGCTATCCGGTTCTTTGTAGTTCTCCGTATTCAGATCCAGATGCAGGATAGGATGTTCTTCCCATTTCTGTTCCAGCTTCTCAATGGCAAGTCCTTTGAAGAGTTCTTTCTTTCCGCTTAAATAAGCTTCAATGGTAGATAACAGCAGACTCTTCCCGAAACGGCGGGGACGGCTAAGGAAATAATAACGACCGGTAGTCGCCATCCTATACACCAACGCTGTCTTGTCTACATATACATAACCGTCGTTTATCAAACTCTCGAAATTCTGTATACCAATAGGAAATTTGCGTATCACACTATCCATAGTTATTCTTCATTTAATAATTATTCAAAGATAAACATTATTTTCGAGTGACACTCTCACATTCCAAGTAATTTTTATAAGCCCTTCATCTTTTCGCTACAGAGCCCTATCCATAGGCTAAAGCGGGTGAAGGTCTCCCCCCCTTCACCCAAGCCGTCACTCAAGGCATCACCCAAAACGGTTCTCTCTTATCCAATTTTTACCACCCGATATACATTTCCATACTTTGTATGCTTTCGTTCAATCCCTGCCGCTATCAACACCTGCGCCAAACTTGCCGGATTTGCACCACGCATAGCTGTAGGATTCCTCTTTTTTAAACATTGAAATATATCAGCCGCAGAAAGAAGATCACACTCCTCTCTTCTTTCCGCCGACCGATAACAAGCACGCAACACATCTTCCACTGGCCCTTGACGGTAAAACGACAGATTGCTCTTTTGCAATTCCTGTTCTTCTTCTTTCGTAAACCAATAACGCTGACCTGACAAGATTGCCACTTTCAATTGTGAATAAAGTTGTTCATATTCAATCGCTTCACAATCAATAGGGCGCTCTACTTCCACGCAAATAAACCTGCGGCTACCAGTCGGGTCAGTGAGCAAATCTTTCCTGTTAGACGTACCAATAAAAGAAGCTATTCGAGGTAAGGCACGATAGTTCTTCTGATAAGCTTTGCACAAACTCAATGAAGCCATCTGCATCAGATTCTTCAACAAAGGCATTTTTGCAGGAGAAAACTTGTCAAATTCGTCCAAATTGAGAAGTCCCATCTCCGCCAGTCTACGCTCCACCTTTCCCTGACTTGCCAAATCCACCTTATCCATATAATAACGCCGAAGCGCAGGAGGGAGTAAAGACTTACAAAAAGTAGATTTAAAATATCCCTGTTCTGTACTAATGAGCAAGGGAGCTACACTATTCGCATGATCTCCCATTACCCCCATCCATTGTGCCGTCATCCCCAATATCCAAATGCGGAATCCTTTTTCCCACAACGGGTTTCCGGAAACCCGTCGTGCCAATGCGGACACACGGTCTATACCATCCCACTCCGGCAATTCATCCAAATACAGCCTGAAAGGATGATATTCTGCTATGCGAGTGGAATAAATACAACGCGACAAATCACGATCCCAGCATGCAATACCAGCCTCATGCGCTTCCAGGCAAATCGTATTCAACACACGTTGATTGACAGGCTGAAATCCCTCGTTCATCCGTTCCAACAAACGAAATTCAGTTTCTTCCGTCAGAACATTATAACGAAAATCATAATGAGACTTCAAGAAAAGACCTACCCTTTCAGTCAACAGTTTTGTTTTAGAAAGAGAATCCCTCTCTTTTATCTCCTTTCTCTCTTTAGGCTCTTCATAACAACTAACCGAAGACTTTGATGCGTCTTCCATTAATCCTTCACACTCTCCGCTTTTATAAAAGCTGTTTACAAACTTCTGCCATAATGAAAGCAGCACACTTTTCTTGTCCATAAAATTTCGTTTTTAGTATTTAATGGATGCGAATATAATATCCGAAATATGGGATTTACAACTTTTTAATCCCTTCATTTTTATAAAAATGAACTTGGCGTTTTACCTTATTATTTCTTGTTTATCTCCTAATTAAACCTTATCTTTGGTGCCGACATTTATAGTTTATCACAATAATGATAATATCTTATCACAGTAATGATATACACCTATCACATCAATGATAAATACTTATCACAACAATGATAAATGACAGATATCAAGAAGAAAATTAAGAAACATCAGGAAGATAATCTACAAACATCTAAAGAAAAAAAGAAAGACTATGGCAGTACAATTTGAACTATATAGGACTCCGATGCCGAAGGAGAAGAAAAACAAAGTAAGATATCATGCGCGTCCGATTAGTTATGAAACAGTAAATACGAAAAAACTGGTTTACCGGATTCACGATCGCTGTTCATTAAGCCCGTCTGATGTGACAGCAACTTTGGAAGAACTGAAATACGAAGTGGCACAATGCCTTAAAGAAGGGAAAAAGGTGCATATCGACGGATTGGGATATTTACAAGTAACTCTTTCCTGCGAAGAAGAAATACGGGATCCTAAAGATAAGCGAGTGCATAAAGTAAAACTGAAAGCAATTAAATTCAAAGCAGACAAAGAACTGAAAGCCGAACTTTCCGATATGGAATTCCACCGTTCGAAATACAGGCCGCATTCTGCCGGACTTTCCGAAGTGGAGATAGATATGGAATTGACAAAGTATTTTGCAGAAAACCAACTGATCACTCGGAAAGACTTCCAGTATCTCTGTGGAATGACACAAATTACTGCATACCGCCATATTAAAAGATTGATCGCAGAAAAGAAGTTGCAAAACAAAGGGACTACCCACCAACCCATTTACACACCCGTTCCGGGCAATTACAGGGTTTCGGTGGCTGTGAAATACAAAGAATAAGAAATGAAAGAGCGGGTGAAACTCTAACCCTTCACCCGCCTTCTCCCTTCCAATAAGGGTTTCACGAAAATGTGAAGTAAGCCATCAGTATTGAGTCGTTATATAATTATGCTTCGGTATTACAAAATATCATTAGCATGATGAACTTCAAGAGCAATGGCAAAATATAATAAATCGGATGGTAGTCCTTTCCTTTGAATCGACCATGTCTATTTACATTATCTTCTTAAATAATCCTCCAATGGTCTCATACCCAACTCGTGCTGTTGCATTTCACAACAATAATAAGGCTTGTTATTCACAAAGAAACAGACACGTGGATATGTTCTCCCTCTGGTGAGAATGAAAAAAGAACCATCATCAGAATGTTCTCTTGCATATTCAAATTTTTTATGTCCCGGGTCTTGCGGAGATACTACAATAATTTCCCATCGTTCAGGACCTTTGGCATTTCTCAATTTCTCAATCACCCTATCAGCATATTCTTGCCCGAACAGTTCAACCTGGTCTCTATACATCCGAGGATTAGTTTCTTTTGTAAAATTACTCCTGTCTGTATATAAAGCATAGAAGTACAGAATCTCCCCTTTTTCATTCTGTCCATAGAAGCTAGCAAAATCTTTTTGAGGCATCAGTATTTTATCAGAATCTGTAATAGACGGTAAAGATGGCGTATCAATTACCGGTACAAATTTTATAGTAGAATCTATTAAAGGCAAAGACAAGCCTTTTCTATGATTATACCAGTCTCTGGCTATATTAAGTTTTAATCGTTCAAGTACAGTATCTTGAGCATTCTCATCTATTTCAATAAGTAAACTGCAGTTGGGGGTTAGATTGCTAATCGCACGAGTTATTGCAATATCTTTTTGAATAACCTGATTAGAAACATTATTAACGTATACGCCTTGTTCACTGCATGAAAAGAGCACTAATTGAACAAAAGAGAAAAACAATAAATATGTTGATTTCATAATTAGACAATTTTATTTACAGTATATTACATTATATGTATCATTAATTTCAGTAAGTGTAACTTCTCTTATACTTTCAAACGCTGGGTTCATTAAGTATATTTTTGATTCAGGATCATCCCAACTATTATTATACAGTTTAGATCCTAGAAAAACAACACAATGTCCTGTATTTCCATCCATATCAATAAAAAAAGTAATTGATGGATTACCCTCATCGTTTTTAGAAATCTTCCTTATAAAACTTACCATACTAGATTCTGAAAACCCTTCAGACAAAAGATATGCATCCAAGGACTCTCCAGAGACACCAAATTTCTCATAAATATCTGAAGAGTTACAAGTTTCATCAGCATCAGCCTCCAGTTTATCTATAGCATCTTTAAAGTCCTCATCACTTACTAATTGATATGGATTAGATGCACCATTCATATAAAAGCGATGCAGAAAATTAAAACAATGAGTACATTGCGGCAGACTCGTATTTAAAGACTCCAAGCATGCATAAACACACCAATATTCATACTTTTGAGTGATCCTTGTTACTGCACTACTGAAATCGATTTCTTTAGTCAACTCGCTGCTTGCTCCCTGAGCAAACCCATTCAAAGGAATAATTATTCCAAAGATTGCAAACTTTAGAACTAGATATTTCAGTATTACACACCTTGACAATTTAAATTTCAGACTAAAATGTTTCATAAGATACTTTTTAAAAGTAACAAAGATAGAATTATCAAAAGTCACAGTCCGACCAAACTCATTTTATCTTAGCTGTGCTTCATTTATTCATATTACACCTCCCTTCTAATATCCTTCACAATATAAACATTTTCATACATTTATCCTAAAACCAAACGTAGACAAATAAGAAAAACACCTCATTTATCTACGTTTAATAACAATATAAACATTCAACGAACCTCAATTACACATAAAGTCTTCGGATAAACTTCGTTAAATGATACTCATCTTCAATTCTCATCTTTTTCTTTATCCGATACCTTCTTGTCCGAAAAGAAGCTAACAAGATATGAAACTGACGAGCAATCTTTTCATGAGAAACTTCTAATCGCAATAGAACAATAATATGAATATCCTCTTCCGATAGCAAGGGGTAATCCTGTCGTAGTTTAACAACAAAGTTGTCCTGTTCTTTATTAAGATATTGTTCCACGGTTTCCCAATCATCTTCTTTTATTTGAGGAAAAATATCCTTCCACAGTTCTGAGTCATTCATCTTCGGGCAAATCTCGCCATTCTTCAGAACTTGCATAATTATTTATAAATTTAAAACCATCCAGAATTGTATTTGTCGACATATTCAACCAATAAAGAACTTGTGGAACAACCAGCGTGTTCTCCATTATTAGATTACCTGTTGACACATACGTCGGAAACGTATTAGGTAACTCAACAAATGCTTTCTCTTTAAATGTTTCGCTATTTTGTTTATCCAGATTGACATATAACAAATCTAATCCATCCGCTATCTGATTTTTGATAACCAGCGTATCTTGTTTACTAGCATCTTTCACTTCATCCGGATTCAATTTCCAGTATGCAAGTAAATCTTTAAAATGGGCATCATTTGATGATATATCTAATAACGCTGCCTGCTGTGTCAGCTCATTTTCTGTAAGTGCTTTTTTCCATAACCGAATTTCTGATACATAAAATGAAGTGGGAACATGGTCGCAAATACGCAATGGGGATTTGTTGTCTGCTACTCCACGAACATCCTTAGTACCTTTTTTCATTATCTTACCATCTAAAGCAACAATCCATTCTCGTGATTGAGCATTGTTCATTGGAGCAACACTAAAACCATAATTATGCCATTGAGGATCATTAAATGCTGCCACCGCTTCTTCTAAAGCTCCAGTAGATCCTTCAATACGAAGAGAAGCAGTTTCTCTTTGCCGAAAGATTCCCCAACTGCCGCTTTTTGAGAAAATAGCATTCCAATTATCACCTTTGTAAGATCCATCCTTACGGGGATTCATACGCATGATAAATTCCACAGAGAAACTAGAATTTTCTCCTATTGCATATTTAATGTTTGTAGAAACCGTATCTAAAACAATCCCTTGTGCTTTGGATGAATCAAAATAAGCTCCATACATTTTTTTTCCTAGCATCTTCTGTTCCGTATAATGTGGATAGTAGAATATCCCAAACGTATTTCGTTCCTCTGCAGAGTTTCCCCCATAACTACCGTCTTCTTTTCCACCATGATTAGATGTTACAACAACCAGCCAGTCCTCATAAAAAGCATTTTTTCTTTCATCAATTGCCTGCAAGAATTCACCAATATATGCATCTATATATTGAAGTGCTGTGATATAATTGACATTATTGGCGGAAAATCCTCCAGACTTACCAGCTTCTAACATACCCGAGAAACTTAATAGTGTAAAATTAAAATCACTATTTTTCAGATACTCCAATATCACATTTTTAGTTTCCTCATCATTCGCAGTAGTTACGGTCTTTTGTGCTGCATTTAATAAATTCTTATTCAACTTGTCCCAAGGGGTTACGCATAATGTCGGGTTTTCTGAATCATTATCTGCAATATGATGTAGAATCGTTGGATATTGGATTACTTTCTCATTCGGATTACTCGGATCGTATTCCATGTTGGCCACATACGACTCATCGGTAATCTGATGTTTTTCAGGATTTACTCCAGTCATCATAGTTGCCCAAGTTACAGGATCCTCGCTACCCTCTTTCTGTAAAGTGCGGTTATCACTTAACCCCACCCATGAGTATTTACTATGTTTCAGCATTTTGGCAATAGTACCATCCTGAGGCATCTTCTTCTCTACTATACTTCCGACCGCTCCATCTATATTGATCCAAAGAACTTTACGGTGGATAGTTGTTGATATCACAGAATCAGAGTCAAACCCATCCTCTGCAATCCCATCCGGTGCCTCATACGTAGTACAAGAATAATGAAGGGAAATGATAAGTAATCCGACTACCCCAACAATAACTATATTTATAAGCTTTTTCATATATGATTTCTTTTATGGTTTCTTGTAATAAGTTCCAAACTCTGCGAAAGAATGGTACTTCTTCTGATTTGCTTTTTCTTCCTCTGTCAAATCTGAATCACTTTTAAACACGATCGTATTGGGATTTGAGATTTTAAGACGAAGATATCTGGCTTGAGTTCTCGGGCAATCAAAGAAACGCTCGTTCTTCAAGTTTGCCCTCACTACATTGGGGTCAGTAACCTGCAGCAACGTTTCCCATGGAGCATTGATATCATAAGGATCGGCAACTTCAGAGCCAATATATTCAACATGAACATCAGCCAGGCACTGATTGGAATAACCATTTGCCAAATATACTCCATCAATATCAGAGACTTTGTTCAAATCAAAAATGATATAATAAGGCAACTCCAAAGGTTTGTCATTAATCTTACCAGAACTCCAATTAGTCTTCTTTTCCCCATCAATCAAATATTCAGGTTTTCTGGAATCACCATCATAATTTATGCCATAGCCTTTATCATACGCAGACACCTTCCAGTCTCTACGACTATGCCGATAACAATATGAAGATACATCATAATCCTTTACCTGTTGAGGATTCAACGGATTATACTCCCATATTTTCTTATCCATTAACGGGTATTGTTCGGCATATTTTCTATCCTCGTCCAATTGCTCCACCCCCCAATAATCAAAGAACGGACATAAGTTCTGTTTAAAATAGTCACATAACATGCGGAAAGCATAACTTAGAGTTGAGTTATCAATCGACCGTTCCTCTTTTGCCTTCAGATTCAGGTATTTCATCGCTTCCCAATTGTTATCGTCATAATTAGCCAATTGAATAAGGCTTAACAAGTCGAATGCTTTATATGCTGTCTTATCATCATACTTGGTTGCAGCATCCTCTTTCGCCCATTTACTTGAATCAGCCATAGCATACTCAATAGCTTTAGGGAATAAAGTGGTTATATTCTCTTCACCAGGGAAGATTTCACCAAAGGCATTCTCTTTTGAGAAATTCTTCTTTCCTATCCGGTACAAAGGGATTGCATTAGCCACTGCCCGATAATCAGCAGGCCAAGGATTATTACGTGAACGATAGGTACACATTGAATTGATTGCGCTCAACAAAGCTACAGAGTTACCAATTCTCAATGTTCTAAGGTTTAACATTTCTTCCAGCATATACGTGTTGTTTATCGCAACTATTGCATAGTCACTATTACGCAAATACAGGTTTCCCAAAACTTGTACATCCAACACAACCCGAAAAGGAAACTCCGGAGCACGCTCCTTTTCTTCCGCATCCTTGTCAATCTTTAATCCATAATATTCAAAGAAAAACTCTTCAATTGCTTCATCCCATTCTTTACCGACTTCCTGCAGGGTGGATGAAATACTTTCCAAATTATCAAGTACACGATCTTTCTGTACGGTAAAAGCGAAATGTTTTCCTCTTATTTCCAACCAAGGAACAGTGGTCTCTGATATTCTTCTCTTCCAATCTTGCAAGTCCGTCTCTCCTATTACAAAATCTGGTGATTTATATACTCCTTCTATTTTTAAAGAACAAGTACCGGAAGCTTTCAGCCCTAAACTTTTTTTAATCCAGATGGGTCCTCCCAATGGATTCTTTATTATATTCTTTCCTGGGAACAAAGCTTTAGCAACATATACCAAAGGCATACGTTGATAAGGGGCCAATTCTGTAAGATCATCCATGTGTGAGCCTACAATTACGCTAAGTCCCATCGTATTATCTTCCACAGTGATAGCTACCTGCTCACCGGCTCCGGCATAAAGTCCCGTACTATAAATCGGCTGTGGCACTTTAGATACTCCTAAAGTGATGGAATCAATATATTGCTTATTCAAATCAAGCTCAATTGTAGCGTTAATCCGTTCTTCTTTCGCTGTATCTACCAATCCCGGAAAAATACGTGCCTTTTCGTACATACTGACATCGATCCCCCCTTCGGTATCTATTGTAATATCCGGTTCACTGGCACCATTATTATCTATACCGTCAGTTATATCGTATTTATAAGCTGTATCACATCCTCCGAGCCACACAGATGTGCCCAAAACGAATAGAAGAATGAATACACAGCTTCTTTTGTTTTTTAATATATTCTTACTCATAACAGTCTATTTATATTTAGTTTTCTTCCATAAAAGTGTATTCAAATGTTTTCCCTACACCTTCAAATTTCCATTCTGAAATAGAAAGTCCCAACCATTGCATAGTTTGTAAGGGGATATCTACATTATTGAAAACAGCTTGATAATAAGAGTCATCCGGAGCTGGAGCTAAGTGTTCTTCAGCAGAATTACCAGTTGTCCATGTTTGATCGGCAAAGGTTATATCAGATTTTCCTGCATATGAATCTGCATATTGCGAAACATTCTTCAAGATAGGATTTTCTAAGTCCTCTTCTCGATCGCATGGCCAGTAACCAATTAAATGATCCCAATATTCATTTTTCACTTCCTCCAGTTTAGTTACTCCGTGATTTTTCTCAATAAATTCTTCTGGTAATGCTACATCATAAAATTGAAGATTCGTCACACAGAATCCAGCGTCACTCTCATTCGGGGAGTTCTCTATTTTCCCGATAGTTAACGGGTAATCCGGACATGTCAAGTTTGTTGGTAAAGTCATATTCTGTTGATCTCTATGCGTACTGTAATTCCCGTCTATATAGGCCCTGAACCGAACAGCCTCTCTATCAAATACAAGTGTAACAGTATGCCATTTACCATCCGTACTAACCCAAGGGTCAGTGGATTGCTGACTAGTCCACACATCCCGATTTCCAACACGAAATTTAATACGGCCCCCATCACCATGTACATTCCAACCTTTACTACCTTTATGTTTATCTGATTTGGAAAGAATATTCACCCAATTATTCTTTTTAGTGGTAGAGTAATACATAAACTGAACAGTATATGACTTATTATTTTCCATCTCAAATAATTTTGGATCAGCTACAGTAGCAACTGACTTTTGATTATTTCCAGCATACAAAGGAGTAAAATATTTGTAATTAAGTTCACTAGCACTTGGTTTTCCAACTACTTTGCTTACAAATCGAGAATTATACATCAGTGTAAATGTATTCAGTCGCGGGTCGTCATAATATGAATCAGACTGAACAGTTTCAGAATAAGTACCTCCATAAGTAGAAGTTACAATAATCAACCAGTTTTCTTTTCTATAGTTTTCTCTGGATTCCAAAGCTGTCCGTATTTCACCAATATAGGTATCGATCTCCTGTATAGCTTCAATCACAGTCGTTGTAGGATTACCCGAACCATCATAAAAAGCATCCGCAGCACCAGCCTTTTGCACCCCATTAAATTCTACAAGGATAACATCTGACGGCAGATCTGTATCCGAATTAATTTCAGCAATAACAGCACTCTTCACTTGCTGATCACTGTCTAATGTCCGGGCAATATCTGCATTGTTACGAAATGCCTGATAAAAACGATTATCCGCTGTATACAAGCTAATTTTCTTTTCATTATCAAGCTGTTTGATTCTACTTAAAAAAGAAGGAGTCTCTAACTCTTCAATAGGTTTCACCTCGCCAGTCGATTCTTCATCCAACCCAATCCCATGAGTTGTAACTCCCGTCATCATATTTGCCCATCCCCGTTCATTGGTAAATACGGGTAACGCTTTATGGCGACTGTCCGCTAAACCCTCAAAAGTGATCACAGCATTGTCTCTCATCGAACGAATATGAGGGGCTTTCTGTGTTGTGTAAGCTTCATTTACAGCTTTTCCGGATGCGCCATCAATTACAACACATAAAACATGTCCTGTCTGTGCTTGGTTTCCCGATTTCGGATATTCATTTGTTGTCAGCCGCTCTAATGAATTATCGCAAGACATCATTGTCCATATTGTCATTCCCATAAACAGGATCTTGGCGAAAAGACTTGTTTGTATCTTTCTTTTTCTATTCATTTTCAAAGTATATTTTAAGATTAATCAAAGTCAACTTCTATTTTTACTATATTATCCACCCGTTCGCCGTTAAAACGATAAAAATCGCCCATTAATAACAAACCGTTATCATTTGTTGATGTTTTGGTTTCAATTACCTGGTTCAATTCACCCAAGAACAGGCCGGGAACATTAAATTTCTGCATGGCTTCACCTTCCATTGTCAATATCAGGAAACCCTGTCGTGTAACGCCATCATACTTTGTGAAAGTACCCGACATTACAACGAAATCATGATCATTTAGAATAGTAGCAAAGTTAGCTGTTCCGCCTTCCATCTTTCTAAGTTTAAAAGTCGGATCAACCGTACCGTCACGATTCAGCATAACTACGCCAGAACACGGAACGCCATTGAATTCAGTAAACATACCCACAAGCATTGCTTTTTTCCGTTTTTTATTATAACGTATCTTGGTTATCGCTCCATTGGCTCCCGTTCCTATATTTTGTAGAAATTGCTGATCGATGTTACCGTTTTTATCGATTCGTACGATATTATTCACATTTATTCCATCAAAAGAATTAATGCTGCCTACAATAACAACACCGTCTTCCTCATCCATATAAGCATCTTGAATCACTCCATTGACACCTTCCTTGTTTTTACGATAATCCTCATCCAGTGCCCCTAAATTATTCATACGCAATACCGTCTTGACAGGAGTGAATTCATACGCCAATTCTTCCGCATATGATCTGTCTATATCTATTTTACAATACTGGGTAATGTTTCCTACTGCAATTACTTTGTCATCTGATGTAACAAATGTAGCTACAGGTGCTTCTTTCGTTCCTCCATTAAATCGAGTGATTCTGGTTGATATCAGCCGTCCATTTTTGATACTTGGAAGCTGTTTGTTATCAAACATCATTCCAATACCATGATCGACTTTCATCATATTATTCACCGAAGTAGGCTGTTCACGCTGTACAGGGTAATACTGTGTAAACTTTCCGGAGATTAAAACGTTTGGATTATTTCCAGACTTATCATTATTAAAATAAGAAATCGATTTGGCATAATAGCTATAAGAACCGCCTTCACCTGAATTAGGATTCTTAAGATCATGACCGATCCCCTGACCACTATCTGTTTTATAATAGGTTCCGTTCCATCCACCGGCTACACTTCCTTTATTATCAATCCAGGCTATGCAACGAATACGAGCATCGCTACTTGTCAATGGCATAAAGCTACCTACTAAATGATAATGTTCCTTTTGAGACCAATGTTCCAAACAACTATAAATTGCACCCGAAATACGCTTTTGAACTACATACCCTTTATCAACGCTTACATTACCCAACACAGTAAGTTTAGGACCATAGAAAATCTGTTCATTCAACAAGATATGTGCAATTCCGGAACTAAGACTTTCCGGAACTTTTACTGTAATTGTTGTATCAGTAGCTAATACTATTTCTGCTTTTTCATTGGAAATAAAAAAACTAAAATCCGGTTTTCCTTGCTGATTGAACCATTTAGATAATCCTTTAGCCTTATAAGTAACCAATTCACCCGGATAAGCTCTATCAGGCGAAGGAGCATCAACTAAAAATCTTATACCGTAAGGCTCTTTTCCCCCGGCATACGGATCGCCTTCTATTTCTTCATCAGAATTGCATCCTGCGAAAGACAGGACTACACAAAGACACATCAGCATCTTTATCAAACGGGATTCTATCTCATATTGATATGCTTTCATAGTTATTCTGTTTTATTAATTTGAGAAAGTTCATCAATGCCCTCTTCTATCGCTTTTAAAGCAAATAATCTTCTGTCAAAACCAAAATCATGATCGGTCATACGAAGTACATGAACAACTCCATTCTTGGGTTGTATGTCCGATGTGGCTACATATGCATTCTTTAAATCACTCACAGTAATATCATATATATACGAATAAAGTATCTGGCGGGGACCCACATATTTCACTCCATTAGCATCACCATACACCACTCCTACATTCATTGGCAGTCCACCATACGTAATGAATGTCTGTCCCGGATAAGCAGCAATCGCAGTTGTATCAATTTGAGGAATATCTTTAAGCGTATATTTATCTTTAAGTATATACATAGATAAATATTCTCTCCATACAGAAGGTTTTATCTGCTTCAGATTCTTAATACTGTCATTACCCATTTGATACCACATTTTATTCAGCAGAGCGACACTTTTGCGGATAGACCAGTTAGTCGGTGCAAAGAATGTTACATTTTCTTCCTCAAGTACCTCTTCCATATTTGCAAGCCTGATAATTTCAATCAGATCGGAAAAATAATCATTTTTAGGATCATCTTTAGGGGATCTTGACTGGAGAAACTCCATTATTGTTCCATCATAATATGGATTACTTTTTCCTCCATCTATCAGATAACTATCGTTTGTACAATTACCCATAAATATAGGTATGGTAATAACAGCAATAACCAGTTGCCATATCTTTATCTTGCTTTTCATATCCTTGTTTTTATAATTACGTATTTATTCTATTCACTCCCAAAAAAGATTGAGTTGTATATTCGTATTATTTTTCAGCACATCTCTATGTAAAGGCCATGTCCATGCACCTACATTAAAATCCGTACGTCTGATGGGATGCGCACAATATGCGATATTAGAAATTTTTCCAGTTCGTACCAGATCATAATAATAATGCCCTTCTCCAATCAGTTCTCTTTGTCGTTCCCAAAATATAGCATCCTGCAGCTCTTTTCCTGAAGAGAAGCTTTCTGACGCACCGGCTCTATGACGAATCCGGTTCAATAACTCATTAGCTTTTGTGTCATTGGTACCTAAAGCCGCCAGTGCTTCAGCGTATAGCAATAACGCTCCGGCATACCGGAAAACAATCTGGTTTCCCGAATTAGAAGTTATACTATTGTTTCCATAATAATCAATATTCAGAAACTTTATTATTTCGGTACGATTCACACTGGAAGCCGAATACATATTTTCATCGAACCAATATGATTTCCGTAAATCTTCTTCCATATAAGGGAAGATCTTCTCTATATAGCTACCATCATAATAATACATGGGATTTTCGTTGGCTCCTTTATGTCTATAAACTACATTATTAGAGAATACAGCTATCGATGAAAAGACTTCATTGGAAGCATTGATATTTTGTGCTATTTCAAAAAGACCTTCGTTAGATCCTCCCTTGAACACATTTGAGATCCGGCTTATTTCTAACAATTCATAAGCTCCGTCATTCTGTTCCAACTGTTCGCCCAAATCAACCACATTCTGATAATAAGTTGTTTTATTTTGTTCATCGAATTGAGCCAACCAGAGATTAATATGCATCATCAACGCAATGACCGATCCACGAGACGCTCTTACTCCTTTTTTTGCATTTGAATTATATGTCCAAGGTAAAAAACGGTCTTCAGGACTATTGCCTAAAGCTCCTGTTCTTAAGTCTTCCAGACAACTTTGAAGCACAATAACCATGTTAGTTCGTGGCAAAGACGCTGAATTATACGCTATCGTATAATAGGGAACATCACCAAAAGCTCTCACCATAAAGAAATAAGCCAAATTTCTAAGAAAGACAGCCTCTGCTTTGAACATCCGGTATTCTTCTTCAGTAAGAGTAGAGACTTGATCTATCTCTTTAACCAAGATATTGGCAGTCTGTATAACTTCATAAAATGGTTTCCATTTAGTAGTCTCTCCAAAAGGGGTATTTGGAGAATTTCTCAACTCATTCATTTCATTTCCTGCCAAGTAGGTTACCCTTCTACCTTCATTATCATTATTATATGGCGAGATAGAGGCGCAACGCATATCACCACTTGCAGTAAGAAATGCACCGCTGCCCATAGTTGCCTTTCTCAAATTAGAGTAAGCGCTCATCAAGAAGCCTTCCACATTGGCGGCATTGCCATCAATCCAGAATTCGTCACCGGGAAGTTTATCTTCGCTCTTTACTTCCAACAAGCCACAACTTGTCAGCAGAAACGAACAAGCCGCTATTATAAAGAATATATTTTTTTTCATAATCACTGATTTATCTGTTTAAAAATCAATTGAAACTCCCATTGTATAGTTACGGCTATTCGGATATCCTCCTGATACATCATACCCCAAACTATTTACATTTTCTGGATTTACACCTGAATATTTGGAGAAGGTGTAAATGTTATTCACGCTAGCATTCAACTGTACCCGTTCTACTCTCAAAAAGTCCAATACTTTTTTAGGTAAAACATAAGAGATTGAAACACCATTAATTTTCAGGAAAGATCCGTCTTCCATGAAGAGTGTCTGGTCCGGACGGAAGAAGTTCACCTGATGATCGGCTGTTCCTCCACGAATGTAATCGAACGGATTGGGATACTTGGCATATATATGATCTTCTTTCCAGAAATCAAATGCTTCTATAGGCGTTATCGCCCCACTCCCATTCAGGTCTTTTGAAAGAGGATTTCCATAAGCAGCAAAGCGATCGGCTAATGCTTTATTGATAATATCCCTTTTTATCGTGAAAGAAAAGTTTGTGTTGATGGAGAATGACTTATATCTCAAGTTCGCATTAAATCCACCTGTCAACCGAGGTTGAGAGTTACCAACTACCACCTTATCTTTATCATCTATTATATAGTCTCCATTAACATCCACCCATATCGGGTCGCCAGCCTGCATATAAACATATCCGTTATTTTTATTATTAGCAGCTTTCATTCGTTCACCGGTAGCTGGATTTACCGGTACATCTTCATCTGTTGCATACACTCCTTTATTCACCAATAAGTAATTTGCTAATGCATTCGACCCTAAACGGTTGATTATTTTAGCGTCACTATTAATGATTTGCCTGGCCTCATTCGGCAGCTTAGCGATCACATCCTTATTCATAGCCAATGACAGTGATAAATCTAATGTCCAAGGACTCTGCTGAGGTAATGGTCGACCGCCAATTAATATTTCAAATCCATAATTCACCAAACTTGTTTCAATACTTCTTACTTTTTCAAATGCATTATGGTCAGCTAGTTCAATATCACTCAATTGGTTATCAGTCTGTCTGTAATATAAGTCACCTGTAAAACGGAGTCTGCTATTGAAGAAACTCAACTCTGTACCCAAATTCCATGTAGTAGAAGTAACCGGTTTCAAGTTGTCATTTGGTAACAAGCCGTAATCAATCGGAATTATAGGCATACCATTATATGTATCACTCCCTAGTAGATAAGTACCCCAAATGTCATACCGGGTAGCTCTGTACTTAGTTGTTCGTCCCCAACTAACACGCAATGCACCTGTGCTCAATTGGTTCCAATTATCAGCAAAAGCTTCACGACTAAAGTTCCATTTAAATCCGAGTGACGGACTAATGGTCCATTTTATTTTTTTACCATATGTGGAATTCGCTTCAGGGCGTATATTAGGAGTGAATATATAACGTTCACCTCGTGGACCTATCGAACCTAGATTAAAGCTTGGATCTATAATGAAAGAAAGGGTGTTTTCATCCTCTACAAATGAGGTAGTTCCCTCTGATTTGCTATGCATCGCTCCAGGTCCCCAAATATAATCACTACCTCCTCCTACTAATTTAACCGTATTATGACTTCTTTTGTTAGTCGAAATTTCCACACCAGCCCGAAGTCCTAATCTGAATATTCTAAAATCCAATGACCTGGCTAAAACAGTACGTGCATATAAATTATAACTGTTCTGACTCAAATTATACCATTCGGACCTATTATTATTTAATATTCCGGGAGTAAACGTCTCTCTTTCAGTCGTATTATATTTATATCCAAAGATCCCGTCAAGTGTAAATTCATAAGGTAGTTTATACACCATACGTATGCTCGCATCGTATGCAGTATTTACATTATTATCGTCCACAGAAAATGCAGCTAACGCTTCGCTGGCTGATATATACATAGACGGCGGAGGTAATAATGAAGAAGCTGACGATCCCCTTGCAACACCTGATTGAGTGAAAGCATTACCACTACCCTGACTATTCAGTGTAAACGTAGCGGAAACATTGACATCCATCTCAAATTTATCATTCGGACTATAACCTAATCGCGCCTTAAGACCATACCGATTGAAATCCGTATTTTTCACAATTCCTTTTTCGGTATAGTAATTACCATTAATCAAGTAATTGAATTTTGAAGTACCTCCAGAGAAACTCAAGTTATGTGTTTGATTATGAGTCACACCATAAAAACGTCCTTGCCAGTCTGTATTATTATTCCAATAAGGATTCAAGCTATCTGCCAATGCCGGAAAATTATGTATTTCATTGTGCCCGAAATAACTGGAAGTGTCATTCTGTAATATTTGCATGATACGCATATTTCTTTCAGCATTACCAATAGCAACGTCTCTCAATCTTGGAGGAGTTTTAATCACATAATTACCCGAATAAGAAACTTTGGGAGGGCCATTACCTCTCTTCGTTTCGATAATAATTACACCATAAGCACCTTTAGAACCATATAAGGAGGTTGCGGCAGCATCTTTTAAAATTTCCATTCTCTGAATGTTTTCAAAAGGTATCATGGAAAGCGGACTCACTGTAGCTCCTGACAACAAACCTGACGCATCGACATCAGAGTTCATGTCTATATTTTCCAAAGGAATTCCATCGACCACAAAAAGAGGTGCTGACGAACCTAGTACAAAATCTTCTCCTTGCTTGGTTATTGAAATATCCGAAATACCACGTAATGTAAAACTAGGCATCCCCCCCGGTGTACCATTCTGTATCTGTATATTCAACCCGGGAACACGACCTTGCAACAACTCCATGGCATTTGCCACCGGTGTGTTTACAAGATCTTCCGCTTCAACGACCTGTACAGAAGCGGTCACAGCCGCCCGACTCTTTTTCTGATAGCCGACAACCACCGTCTCATCCAGCATGTTTTCTGATAAGCTCATCAACACAGTCATCTTAGACATTTCTTTCGTGATTTTCCTAACAACCGGTTCGTAGCCTACATACGTAAATGTAACATTTGCCGGCACAGGCACCTTCAATGTAAATTCACCATCTATATTAGTAGAGATTGAGTGTCGTGAATCAATTTTCCCCGATTTATCGCGTACGACTACCGAAACATACGGAAGTGGCTGATTGTCATTCTTGTCTTTAACAACTCCACTTATGAGCACCTCTTGTGCAAAAGCTTCTAATGAAGCAAACAGACACAACAAGCCCAATATGATATATTTATGTATCTTTTTCATATAAATTCATCTAACAAAGTTTATTCATAATCCCTAAATTCCGGAGCACCTTCTGCAAACACAACGATAACTTCCCAATGCGCTTCTTTGTAAATTCCAAATTCTATTTCGAAATACGAATCTAAACGATATCCCATAGCAGTAATTCTATCATACGCAAAACGCAGTTTAAGCAAATTACCTTCACTATTGGTATACTTAGAAGGAACTTGAACCAAAGGCATAGGATATACAACGTCATATTTTACATAATCAGCCCCCATCTCCTTATTGAATCCATGAATCAATTCGTCCCATTTTGTTTGATTAAATTTCTCTGGCGAAATAGGAGTATAATCTGAATTATAAAAGCGAAAAGTCAGAGTTTTAGTTTTATCTGTATTTTCCTTATTCTCCCGCAGATAGACTTGTATTTTTTCGGACGAAGTGTAACTCCCTGACTCCAATACAATGGAACGAGCCGCAGTTGCCGGAATATAATCTTTATCTTTTATCAGGCCGGTTTCCGAATCATAAATGGAAGGTTCGAAATCACTCTCTCTCAAAGGTACCAGCTGCAAATTGTTAAAATATTTATATCCACCTTTATTCTCAACCTTCACATCAAACAGATAACCTTTACTTGGAGAGCAATTGACAAATGCCGACATAGCATTAGAATACATCACAAATTCTCCTGAATGTTTATGTATCTGAAATAGCGGACGATATTCTAGCGTTCTTTTGGCTTCAATTTCTTCAAGAGTTTTCTCTGTTCCAAGATAAGGACTTTTCCATACGGTTACCGGAAACACATCAGTCAACTCTGGTGCTGGACTACCATCTGCCTTCACTATACGAGTTATTTCAAATGTCAAAGGGAGCGTTGAATTTCCTGATTGAAAATTATTTGAGAACAAAGTTGTTCTACCCAATACCGGTTTATATAGCTGTTGAGTAAAATTCACTTCCCGATCAAATGCTTCTTGTACATCAGGCAAGAATTTTTCAACACACGAGGTATTCAGAAAAGAGTATGCTCCTATTCCGAGAAAGCAAAAGAACTTTATGAATCTATTTTTTCTCATTTCCGTAGTCTTTAAAATAATTAATAAACTTATCGTAACCGAAATTATGTTGATTGGTCAAAAGATGAATAACTGCATTGCGAGTATAAATATCATGCCAAACAACGTTTGTAGATTTCCATAAATCCTTCAACTGACTGTTATTCATATCACTAAGAGTGAAACTCCTGACTCCTTCTCCCACAATGCCGGAAGCCGTTTGCCGAGTACAAGATACATTCATTTGATATTTATATTTGTATGACTCTAAAGAAAGACTTTCTTGTGCTTCTATGATCTTTTTCGTGTCATACTTTCCTGTGAATATATATCGGCAAAGCAACGTGTCTACGCATGCTCTATAATCATAATGCCTTATCTCAATGATGGGATTCTCCGGATCATCTTTATTAGGAATTTCAATTTCAACATCAAAAGGTTCAATAAGTAACTCTTTTAAAAAAAGTGCTTTCCCCTGTTTCTTTTGTTCGCGATAGGTGTTGAGCTGGTCAAATGAATATTCGAAACACTCATTCGGTACAGCAAATACGGTAAAATACTCATCGTCTTTTTCCAACTGTTCCTTTAAACCGGGAACAGCATTGATAATGACAAGCATTGAATCATATTTCTGATTAAACAGATGGCTTGCTTCATCGGAAAGGTATTCCAAAAAAGTGCCATCATACTTTTCAACTTCAACCGGCTGAGTATAAGCAACTGACTCATAATCCCGGCAAGCACCGAAAAGTACTAAAGTTATTACTCCGATTATTATTGCGGATTTATTCATAGTATATATTTTTTAATTTACGTATTTATATCTATCTAATATTTCGTAAAATCTGTTCCAAAACAATAGTTTTCAGATTCATTGCCAGTAAGTATTTTGCTCAATCATAGAATTGGTAAGAATATCCTGATCAATAGGCCAGTAAATACCTCCTTCATTGATTAGTTTTCGTAGTTTTGTATCATTATTCAACAATTTCTCTTGACGTATCCGGTCATACCAACGCCAACCTTCTCCCATTAGTTCCTTTCTTCTCTCCTCGAATACAGCTTGAATAACTTTTGACTTATCACTATTAAAATCTTTTTTATAAGAAACTGCACTCATTCCTCTGGCAGTTCTTATTGTATTAAGATGTACTAGAGCTTGTTCTGGTTGATTTATTGCACACAAAGCTTCTGCACGAAGCAATGTGATGTCTTCAAGACGACTAAATACCAGTGCTGATCCGAAAATAGCATAATCATTAGTCGTAGGATTACCATTCTGAATAACTTTAATCTTACTAAAAATAGGATATTGAGATTCAACATTGTGAACATAACTGGTATAGTATTTACCACTCTTCGAGTCAATACCGAACCTTTGATCATCTACATTATTGAATATGGAAAACAAACTGTCTTTTGAAACGTATATATCAGGAGTGCTTTTCTGCACAAGCGGAGCTGCTAATGTCAATTCTTCAAGATGTCCATTCTGTGATGCCTCGCTTTCATTATGATCAAAAGTAAGCCCTACAATGCGGGACACTCTCCAGTCGGAGTTGGTCAGAAAAAGTCCCTGTGAAGAGGTCAGATCTGCTACGCCAATATATTTTGCTTCTACACGACTCGCATTGTCCATAATATACGCAGCATAAGTTTCTGCATTCAAATAATTACCTTCCCAAGCTGCGATGTGTGCAAGAATAGCATATACAGACAATTTATTCAATAAGATACCTTGCCAGTCTTTCCCTTCTTTACCATAATAAAGGCTTGTTTTAGAACCTAACTGGAAAGGTAGTACTGTTAATGCATTTTCCAGTTCTTCTTTCGCATAGCTCAACACAAGACTGGCGTCCGTCCGCTCCATCCTGGGAAAAGAGCCATTATCATACGAATAAGTAACTAAAGGAACATCTCCCCATATACGTACCATATTGAAGTAAGCAAAAGCTCTTAGTACTCTAGCTTGTGCTATATCCAACATCAGATTTTCTTCTGAATAGGATTTATCTTTTTCAAAAGTTCCCGGAGCCTTTTCTATAAAAATAGAAGCTGCGTTTATAACAGCATAAAATCTTCTCCAATTAGAAATTTCCTTCATTATCGGAAATGGCTCGTTCAGATTGTTATCTACGACTGCCTGAAGATCAAGACGATCAGTTACACTAAAATCTCCTCCGCGTAAATCACCACAAATCCAATATGCATTATTTTCAACCAAAGCAGCTCGCATCAAGCCATATACTCCCATCAATGCAGCACGAGTATCTTCAAGAGTACTCCATTGCTGATCTTCCTTAGCTATACGTTTGGATTCTACATTCAAAAAATCATTGCAGGAAACAAGTATCATAGAAAAGCCAACACCCAATAACAGTAAAAAGTGTGTTATTTTTCGATATAAATTACTGAACATATTACTATATTTTGAGGTTAAAATTTGAAACGTAAGCCTAAGGATGCAGAACGAGGGATAGGCATAGAGTAGCCATCATAATTGCCATTGAAACCAACTAATTCGGGGTCGTTGCCAGAGAAACCTGTAATAGTAAACAAATTATTGGCTGTCAAGTAGAAATAAAGACTTTTGACTATCCGGTTCTTTTCACCTTTTAATGGAAGGGTATAGCCCAGAGTCACATTTCTCAATTTTAAATATGAAAGTTTTTCTAAGAATAAATCTTGCTCTGCTCTATATGGATACACTTTACTCAACGGATTATAGATAGGATAATCATCTTTCTGATTCGGCAATTCTTGCCAAAAGAATATTTCTTTTACAGAACGGATGGACTTCGTACGATCTAATGTCATAAAATCATAACGCTGTTGATCTCTGACATTCAGTGCGCTATGCCCCAGAGCAAAAAACCAATGAAAGCTAAAATCAAACTGTTTATATTTGAATTGATTAGTTAATCCTCCTATAAACCGAGGAAGTGCATGACCTTTCAACACTCGGTCATTGTCATCAATTATATTATCTCCATTAACATCTGTCCACTTCGGATCACCTTTTTGGAAGGGAACTCCATTTATACTCAATGGTTTACCGTCCTTAACCGGAACCTCACTGTTATCAGCATAGATTCCATTATTCTGATAAATCCAGAAAGCATCAACCGACTTGCCTACTTCAAATTTACGACTATTGGTAACAACTTCATTCAATCCTGAAGGTAGTTTTTTCAACTCATTCTGGTTGAAACTCATATTCAAAGAAATATCCCAACTTAAACGCTTCGGATCATTTATAGCAAGCGGAGAAGCCGATACGTTCATTTCGACACCTCTATTGGATATTTCCATTCCATTAACAAACCTGTATTTATATCCAAACTCTTGAGATACAGGCATCTGAAGAATAATATCTTTTTCCCGGTTTTCATAAAAACTAAGCCCGATATTAACACGGCTATTTAAGAAAGAGGCATTCAAATCAATACCTAATTTATCCGAATAAGGCCATCCCATACCATAATCTACCCAGCCTATTGAATAAGGACGAGTTACTGTTGCAAAACCATTGGAAGAAGATATCATTGATTGTCCACTCCATCCCAACTCTGACGAAACATAGTTAGGACCTAATGTAAATCTGTCTGATTGTACTAGATGTCCTAAGCGTGCCCATGAAGCTTTTAATGACAGTTTAGAAAAAAGAGCTGAATTATTAAAGAATTGTTTTCTCAAATCCCATCCTAAAGAAAAAGCAGGAGAAAACAACCAGCGTTTATCTAACTGAACATTAGAAGCACCATCGTATCTTATTAATGCACTTGCATATAAAAGTTTTTTAAAATTATAATCCAAAGCAAATGAAGTAGAAACCAACCGCGTTTCTAATCGGTCCGCAAAACGATAAACTCTTGTAAAACCTCCTGAGTTACTGGTCGTTTTTGTATCGTCTTCTCCATCATATCCCTTACTATAATTATAATGATAGTAATCACTTTGTATCGAACCATCCCAACGAAGATCTAATGCATGAGCAGGAGTCAAATCAAATAGATATCCAACTGAAGCGTTACCAATCAATCGTCTGTTGTATCCTGAATAGTCAGAAACAAAACTGACAGATTCCATAAGGGTAGAAGGCCAGAATACATGACGCACATTAGTATTATAATCCAGAAGAACTCCGGCATTCACATGAAAGCGATTTTTGATATAGCGCATAGATAAATAGCCATTCAACAAATTGTTCAGATTTTCTTCTTTGGTCAAATCATCATAACCAAGAAAACGCTCATAGGCTCCACCACTAGGCGCAATTGGGGTAGACAAATCAGGTAAATATTCCATCTCCGTCAAACGATCCATGAAGTTTTTGTTTCTTTTACGATCAATTCTATTTGCATTGATATAAGTACTCACAGTAAAACCTGGTATAGGAGTTATATTCAAAGCAAAACCAATGTTATATTTGGTATTTCCCACATTTTTTGTAACTCCGGACTCCTCGGTAAGCCCTAATGTAAATATATAATTAGCTAATGAGTTTTCACCTCCAATGGATGCGCTCACATTATATAGAGGAGAAGATTTATAATAGGAATCAGCCCAGTCTGGTTCTCCAAAATAAGATGATTCTCTTGGATCTGCTAAATAAGAAGGATAATATTGTTGTTCAGCAGGTATCTTATAAGTATCATAAAACTTTTGTCGAAATGCCCTTTCATATCCTCCATTAGTCATTTTTACTTTGGAAGGAGCAAAAACAATTCCTCCAGACGCATTAATAGAGACATTGCTACCACCATAGTATCCATCTTTTGTCACAATCCAGATAGCACCGTTAGCTGCCAAAGGGCCTAATTTAGCTAAAGCCAGAGGATCTTTAATAACTTCAATAGATTCAATGGCCTGTATATCCAATCCGGCTAGAATATTAGTTGCACTCCCAATAGGATTTACATCGTACTGTTTTATATCATACATATATGGATGATCCAAAGAAAGCGGAATACCATTTACATAAACTGCCGGTTGAACGCCTGAAACATCTTTATTGGAAAAAATCGGAGATGAAATTCCCCTAATCAACATGCTTTGTATACTCCCTGGTTCACCATTGTTTTCCTGGGTATACACACCGGATGCATTTCCTTTAAGCAACTGTTGAATAGAGAGAAATTGAGAGCGTTGCAGATTCTTAATATCGACAGTATCATTCGTCTTATCAGAATCCATTCCCCGATTTACAACTAAACGAGGTCCTACATTAAAAAGAATTTTCTTTTCTTGAAAACTTTCTTTTTTATAGACTCCCAAAGAATCAGAATCAGGAGTATTTGACTGGGATACTATTGTCCCACTAAATCCTAAAAAGCCTACAGCGACAAGTAAACGACAAAAAGGCTTTTGCAAAGAAAAATCAGGTAAAGTTACCACCATACTATTAGATTTATAAGTTTTTTAGATCATATAAGTATTAGTTATGCATTAATTGCAGTACAAAAGTGCGAGTTATCCAATAGAAAGAAGTCCTCTAATCATTCAAAAACGTACAATTTTGAATCATAATTGCCATAGTTTATAATAGGTTTAAAAATCATTCAACATTAGTCTAGAAATCATTCAGAGGGTATAAAAGAAACTGATATATAGAAAGGTACGCACCTTTACATTAAGATGCGTACCTACCCTTATAGACTCATATATTTTCTATTTTAACAAGACTTTTGATATTCTTTGGGAGTTACACCAAAATCTTCCTTAAAACAAGTTGCGAAGTATTTTGGATTAGAAAAACCACATTCATAGGCTACCTCTGCAATAGACATTGATTTATTTTTTAATAATTGGCTACCATGCTTTAATCTTATGTTCCGAATAAACTCAATCGGTGACAATCCGGTCGCTATTTTCATCTTTCTATAAAGCGAAGACTTGGATACAGCCAAAGCATCCGCTAACTGAACAACATCAAAATCTCCCTCTGCCATATTAGATTTTATAACAGAAACAACCTTATCAAGAAAATCTTTATCAATGGAAGAAGTCTCCAAAGAATCAATATCGACTTCTACATTAGTGCGAAATTCCTCTTGCTTACTTTTTTTATGAATTATAAAATTATTAATACGAGCTTCCAGTATTTTCAATTCAAACGGTTTGGATATATATCCATCTGCTCCTGCATTGTAACATTCAATACGATCTTCCGCCGTATTTTTAGCCGTTAACAAAATAACAGGAATATGACTGGTTTCCAAATTAGACTTTATGTTACGACATAATTCCAAGCCATCCATTTCAGGCATCATCACATCACTTATGATAATATCTATTTCATTATCCTTTATTATATCCAAAGCCTCCAGCCCATTTTTTGCAACGAGAACATGGTATTGTCTGGATAAAATTTTCTCCATAAGGTACAATAATTCTTCATTGTCTTCAACCAATAATAAATGATTATCATTGGTTTGTGCATCTTCGACTACTCCTGACTCATCCAAGTCTTCATGTTCAAAAATCATAGCCGCCTTTTTATCATTAACCGAAGTTTCTCCCGTTATCAACTCATTTTCTTGATAACTGTCTTTATCAATAGGAAAATCTACAGTAAAAGTGCTACCTTTAGTTAGTTCGCTTTCTACCTCTATCGTTCCATGATGCAATTCAACTAAATCTTTTGTCAATGATAGTCCAATCCCATTAGATTCACTTTCGTCTCCTTTATTTGCTGTATAAAACCTTTCAAAGATATTCTCCAAATCATCAGGAGCAATCCCTTCACCTGTGTCAACAACTTGAATACGTAAATGAGTATGTTCAGCATTCTGATAGGATTTCATTATTAATTTTATTTCCCCACCCTCACTTGTATATTTACAAGCATTGGACAATAAATTAGATACAATTTTATCGATCTTATCTCTATCAAAATAAGCTATTAAATGTTTGTCTTCTGTAGAAAAAGTAAATGTTTGACTTTTTTTTCTTATTAATGGCGCAAAATTAACCTTGCATACATCATCTATAAATGAAACAATATCACTTTTCGAAACAGATAACTTCATGTTTCCACTTTCCACCTTACGAAAATCCAGAATCTGCTGCAATAATCTTCGCAATTTGTTCACATTGGAACGGATCATACTTAATTGGGAGATTCGACTACCATTCGTCATTTCCGCATCATCAATCAAACATGTAATGATAGTAAGCGGAGTCAATAAATCATGTGAGATATTTGTGAAATAACGTAATTTAGTCTGAACTAGTTCTTCTGATTTTTCCCTGTCGATTTGTGCTATCTTTAACTCATGACGTAATTGTAAACGTCTCTTCATTCTTCGATAAAAAAGATATAAAGATAAAATAACCAACACAACATAGAACATATAAGCCCACCAAGTTTCATAAAACGCAGGTTCCTTAGATACTTGAATTTCTGCAATATAATTACTCCACAATCCATTTGTATCTGTTGTCTTCAAATAAAATGTCCGTTTACCCTTAGGAAGCTGATTATAGAATGCAAACTGACGGTCACCTCTAACATACACCCAATCATCATCAACCCCCTCCATCTTATATGCATACTTAATTTTATCTGGAAATGCATAGTTTAAGGAAGAAAAATCTATCTCAATATTCTTATCTCCCGCATCGAAAGAAATAGTCTGGCTCCTCAAATTGAAACGTTGATTATCCTTTTCCAAAAGACTGGAGACACCATCTATCTTCACATCTGCCACCATTGTTCTAATTCTACGAGGATTATCAGACAAATGTTCATAAGGAGTAAATACCGAAATCCCTTTATTTCCTCCATAAAGAATTTTTCCAGAACGAGTTTTCAAATAAGAATTAGGCATAAATGAGTTTACCATTACATCATCCATTGTTGAGTAATCCATAATACCACCATTTTTAGGATCATACTCAATAACTCGTTTATTGGTAGAGATCCAAATATGCCCTAACTGATCTGTTATAATATTAAAAATACCTTCTTCGAGCATATCAAACATATTGGATAAGTTTTCAACTTTCTTCGTCCGAGGATCATATGTAAACACATCACCATCCTGACTCCCCATCCACATCAAGCCATTATCATCTATACAAATTGCTCCTATGTTATCACTAACCAATTTATCTGTTTGAGTAGTCAGATTTTTTAAACCTTTCTTTTCAAATGTCAGATTAGAGGACACTATAGCATTATATACACCTTGTTTTCTTGTACCAATCCATAAAGTTCCGTCTTTACCTTCCCCAATCCCAGTTATATCCATTGACGGAAATTTTGTATCTTGAAGATTTTTCTCTTTTTCTGGTTTAACCAAAATACCTTTAGTTGTTACAACCCAAAGATTATGTTTGCTGTCTTCATAAAAAATGCGTGGAAATCCCGGATTATCTGCATAGTTACTCAAATTTAAGGTCCCTAATAGTTCTATCCTATCCTTTTCTTTTTTCACTCTATAAATTTCCGGATAATATTCAGATCCCAACCAAATTTCATTCAATAATGGAACAGATATGATACAACTAATATTTCTCAAATTGGGCACATTTTTCAAAGAAGGAATATCTGTATAAAGTTGAAGTTTATTTGTTCCAGGATTGAAGATCCCTACTCCCCAACGATTTTGGTCAATCCACAGATCACCATCACCATCTTCATAAATATTTTTTATATTTGTGATAAAACCAGTTTTTTCACGAATAGAAGGAAAAGAATAGTTTTGAATTAAAGGTTTATTTAAATCAATCATGGACAATCCTTCGTTAAAAGCTGCAATCCATAAATTACCAGATTTATCTTTTACTATCTCACTAAAAATATTACTCAATTTAGAAGATATAGAAGATATATCAACACTATTTATCACATCTCCCGGACGTTTTTGAAGAGCATAAAGACCTTGTGTAGATACAATCCATATATACCCATACTTATCATCTTGAGTTATACTAAAACAACCACTTTCATCCCAATGCTCATCACTTTTTATATCTACATGCCTATACATCAAATCCTGTTTTTCTTCAGGATTAAACAAAAAAATTCCACTTTCCCAAGCCAATATCCAATGTTGTTTCTTATCATCCTGAAAAACTCTAAACGGGTTATTTAATGTTCCGATTTGAGGCATAGCAACAAATGTATCCTTTTTCGAATCATATCGGTGTAATCCCCTCTCCCATAAAGTTACCCAAATTTTTTTATCAGCATCTTCATATATAGAATTCACACTAGTAACAGGTAAAGCAGAATCATATCTTTTACAAAAAGAAAAATCGGCAGAGCAACGAAATACAGATGTCAATGTTCCAATCCAAATCCACCCTTCACTATCTACAATCATTGTTCTAATTTCTTGATCCTTCAATTCATTATGTTCAACTGGAGTTATTTGATAAGTTCTCTTATTCAGAATATTAATCCCTTTTTTAGTACCTATAAATAAATACCCATTCCTATTCTCTGTAATACAAGTAATTTCATTATTCGTTAAAAGATCCGGAGTCTTTAATCCGGAACGAAAGACTAATACCCGATAACCATCGTAACGACATAGGCCATCTTTAGTTCCCAACCACAAAAAACCTTCTCGGTCACAATGAACCCGTAATACAGTACTAGAAGGCAAATAATTATTTAATGGAAGAGTAGTCACCGACATTTGTTGTGCAAAAGCACATGAGAGCATTTGAATAAAAACAAGTATTATATATAATTTCATTTTGTGTTTCATAGTAACACTCAGTATAAAGATGTATTTCTGATGCAATATTAAACAAAAGAAGCTTTTAACGATACTCAAATCTCTTAAAATATACTAATAAAAGGCTAACAAAGATACATGTGGTCGATTTTTAAACCTTTCTGAATGATTTTTGCCCTTTATCAAATAGATAATTCAAAATTAAACGCATTTGACTTATTATAGTACTCCTAATTAAATAGGATTCTGCAATTTTGCAAACGAAAAATAAATAAATGGTGTTTTGAACAAAAATTCAATCATTAAACAATTAACTTATAAAACATTTCTGTATCATGAAAAAGAGATATGTAAAAATCATGTTCCTATCAATGGCATTACTAGTAATTAGTACAGCAGCCACTTATGCAGTTCAGCCTAAAGATGAACCTAAAGAAACGGTACAAACACCAACAGATGAGCATCTGCCATCATTAACAATCAATGGTACAAATGAATCATCTTCCTTCTTTGTAGATTCTAAAGCATTACCCGGAAAAGAAATAACGATTACTGCTCCGAATGGATTTACTGTAACTCCAACTATAATACCAGCCAACTCAGGAAAACAAAAAGTAACCGTAACCCTGAACAGTACTAAAATACTGACTGAAGGAAAAATCATTCTAAGAAGCGGAGATACCCGTTCTTATGTAAGTGTAAAAGGATATGGAACGGAGCTTCCTGTAAAAGAGATTGCTGCATCTCCTGTTTATATGAAAGGAAATGATACAGAATTCACTAAAAAATTTACTCCCAACACTAAAGGATATACAATTGAATTCAGAATAAAAACAGATGATTCGGAGAAAAGTTTTTATCCTTATTTCGTAAATGAAAAAGGTTATGGATTCAAAGCATATATCACCTCTAACGAAATCGGATTGTTTAATGCATATAAAAAAGAGATCAACAATCCGGCTACAAATGGGAAAACAGGAGGAAAAGGTAAGTTCTATAATAATGATGGCCAAGCACACACTTATCGCTTTGCCATAACGCCAGACAATCGCGCCTTTATCTATAGAGATGGAATTCCTGTGGATTCTGTTCGCATTATGGACTATGCTCCACAACCCTATTTTGCAGGAGAAGTTGGCGAAGCTGTAGAGAATCTATTAAAGAATCCGAACTTTGAAGGAGAATTTGACATTAATCCAGAAACGAAATTAGCTACTAGAATTGAAGGATGGGATATCGTTATTGGTGACCGTTGGAATTCAGAACAACAGATTCTTCCAGAAGAAATAGATAACAATCAGGATTTGGATAACCACATTTTTGAGATCAGACCTTACAAATGGGCAACAGGTTGGAGTGATGGTATTTTAATGCAAGTGGTAGATGTTGCACCTAACGAAACTTACACATTATCTGCCTTATTAAAGGGAGGAATAGCCAAGAAAGAAGGAAAACTCACAGGTAAAATGATTATAGAAGAAGTCGAAGATCCAGAGAAAAAAGTTATCACTGAAATAGCTAGTGACAATTGGGAAACTTATTCAATGGACTATACAACTTCTGCCACATGCAAACAGATACGTGTATCTTTCACAGTAGGACGTGGAGGCTGGGGAAATGATATCAGCGCTGTTTGTGTGGACAATGCCAAACTTACTGGAGTATCACGCACTTATTCACCTAAATTTGGTTTCGTGGATAACACTTCAGATATAGAATACTTCACTATTGATGAATCCGGTGCCTATGCCCCCATGCAACCTACTATAACAATTAATCTTCCATCTAAATAACATTGCCAAAAGATATATTAAAATATAGAAGAATAAATAGCAAAATTATGAGACATATTCTATTTATATACTTTATGTTTTCTGTTATTTCTGCTTTTTCACAAAACACTCAGATTAGTCCGGGTGTTTTGTGGAATGATATAAACGGAGAACAAATCAACGCACATGGCGGTTGTGTAGTATTTGAAAATGGATTTTATTATTGGTTTGGAGAAGATCGCACAGGCTTTGTTTCTAATGGGGTAAGTTGCTATCAGTCTAAAGATTTATATAATTGGAAGCGGCTAGGGTTGTCTTTAAAAACAAAAGGAGAACCTAAAGAAGACATGAATGACATATCGCATGGACGTTTATTCGAACGTCCTAAGGTTATTTATAACCCTAAAACAAAAAAGTGGGTCATGTGGACTCATTGGGAAAGTGGTGATGGATATGGAGCTGCAAGAGTCTGTGTGGCAACAAGTGACAAAATAGAGGGTCCCTATATACTATATAAAACTTTTCGTCCCAACAAAAACGAATCACGTGACCAAACTCTTTTTGTAGATACAAACGGAGATGCCTACCATTTCTGTTCAACAGACATGAATACTAATATGAATGTTTCTTTATTGAGAGATGATTATTTAGAACCGACCCCCACTGAAACCAAAATATTAAAAGGGCTAAAATACGAAGCACCTGCTATTTTTAAGGTTGGTGATTACTATTACGGGGTGTTTTCGGGTTGTACTGGCTGGGCTCCTAATCCAGGAAAAACAGCATATACAACTAATATTTTAAATGAATGGACTACTGGACGTAACTTTGCAGTAGACAAACTAAAACAAGTAACTTATAATTCACAAAGCTGCTATGTTTTTAAAGTGAACAATAAAACAAATGCATATATCTATATGGGAGATCGCTGGAATTCCAAAAATGTAGAGAAATCCCACCATGTATGGTTGCCGATCAGTATGCGTTCAGGATATCCAGTAGTGAAGTGGTATAACCAATGGGATTTAAGTATCTTTGATAAAATGTACCGTTATAAAAGAGCTGAAAAGATCATAAACGGTAATATTTATTCACTATTGGAGAAAAACTCAGACCGTTTGGTATCAAAACCGATTAATGGTTTTAGTATAGCAGATGACAATGATACCATTAATTTAAGTTTGGAGTTTATTAAAACTGATATTCCTAATGGATATAAACTAAAAGACATTAAAACTGGAAAATTCTTAGAATCATTGTTCGGAACCCTGCGTTTAAATCCGGAAAAACAGAATGATGCTCAATGTTGGATATTTAACTTGCTAGAAGACGGTTATTATCAGATACAGAATGCAAAAGACAAGAAATATATTACTGTTTCCGGTTCAAATACATTCGATGGAACAAGTTTATACCTTACAGAATATTCTAAAAAACTTATGCAGGATTTTGCTGTATATTTCGATTCAGATAAATACCAATATAAAGAAGCAGACATTTTCGCTGCAACTTACAGGACTAATAATTTGAAACTAATGGGAGCCCAATAACTTCCAGACATATTTCAAACAATTAATTAAATTAATTAGATTATGAATATAAAAAAGCAACGAATAAAGATCTACCTCTTATTCATTTTTATATGTCTGCCCAATCTGTCAACTGTTCCTTCTTTCGCTTTTCAATCCCGAGAGATCAGTATGGAGACAGTAAGTAGTTGGGCAGTCACAACTACCGTTTTCAAACTAGCAGGCAGCAATGAAGTCAACAATGTCAAGTTAAACTGGATGCAACGAAAAGATGCTGACCTCTACAAAATATACCGGGACAATAACCTGATTGGAGAAGCTAAAGGTAACACATACGATGATTACAATCTAATGGTCAACAAAACTTTTACTTACCATGTAGAAGCTTTTTATAACGGACAAAAAGTTGCGACTTCCATTTCTCAACAAGCTACCACTTTTATTCCTACCGGTGAAAGTAAAGTTTACGACAACCTGAATGGCAAATACATCACAAAAGAATCCTCCGGTAACAAACCACAAGGAATGAAAATCAATGATCTTTATTTTTCCTATAAAATAGAAAATACGGAGAAGACTGTTGATGGACAACAACTCAAAGGATGGCTAGTCACTGAAAGTTACTCTAAAACAGGATTAAATGGAAGTTGGAGTACTCCTCGAGAGTTAGCCTTTTATCCGAATGTCAAAATGGAAGGTAATGCGTTCCGATATAATCCAAAGACAGGAAAAGTCGTATTATCTTCACATTATGAAGATGAAAATGGATACACAGCAGCTAAAATCTATCTAGCGCAAATTACCCCTAAAGGTAAACTTGAAGTAGGTACTATGGAACGCCCATTAGGACATGATTCAAGAGATCAATCGCTTTTTATTGATGATGATAATACGGCATATCTTCTTTCTGCCACTAACACAAACAGTGATATAAATATATATAAATTGGATGCCTCCTGGACAAAACCAGTCGAATTAGTCAATACAATATGCAAAGGATTACATAGAGAAACTCCTGCAATTATCAAAAAAGACGGAGAATACTACTTCTTCAGTTCAAAGGCTTCCGGATGGTATCCAAGCCAAACGATGTATACCTCAACAACTGACTTGGCAGGTGAATGGACACCTATAAGAGAAATCGGTAATAATACAACTTTTGATGCACAGTTTAACAGAATTAGTAAAGTAGGAACGACTTATGGAGTATGGAGCTATCATTGGGGGGCACAACGGAAATATAAAACTCCGGACGGTAACTTTCCCAGAATCACTATTGCTGCATTTAATAAAGGGTATGCTTCCATGGATTATTACAGATATTTGGAATTCAATGACAATTATGGAATTATCCCTGTACAAAATGGTAAGAATTTGACATTAAATGTTCCTGTTACATCTGCTGTATCTGGAGCAAAAGGAGTCAAAGCTGACTGTATTACGGATGGAGCAAGCTTAGACTCCTCTACTTACTTCCAAAAAAGTTCAAATGCTACTATAGGTACACCTTATATGTTCACTGTAGACATGCAGAAAAAAGCTAGAATTTCAGAAATAAATCTTTCCACAAGATTAGTCAATGGTTCTGAAGCGGCCTATAAATACACAATTGAAGGAAGCTTGGATGGCAAAAGTTACAAAATGCTCGTAGATGGTAGAACAAATTGGCAAGTAGGATTTCTGATTCTGAATGTAGAAGATCCTACAGCCTATAGATATTTACGTCTACGCATCTATGGTGTTGTCAATGTACATAAAGGTAATTCCGCAATGTGGGCTGACGGCATTTACGAATTTACAGCTTTGGGTATCCCAGAATAACAAGTAAATAGATAAAGTCACAATAAAGCCGGTTAACTTCAAACATTAACCGGCTTTATTGTTATCTAAAAAGCTTGCTATCACTCACTAATAAATATCCTTATTCACTAATAGATAATAAACTAATGCCCAATCCTGATCATTAGCATAAGGATCATAAAATCCGGCTTTCACGCCATTTACTCTATTGGGATAGATATAAGCACAAGAGGCTTTACCATCTTCAAAGAACAGGCAAAGATTGTTTCTTACAATATTTTCGGCACGTCTTTTATAAGTATTGTCTCCAACACATTGTGCATACAGATAAAAAGCAGCTCCTGTTAATGTACTCCAATAATGAGGAAAGGTATCTCCCCACATCTCCCGTTTTCCAAACCAGTAACCATCCCAATGCCGGATTGCAATTTCATTCAGATGATAACTTGGTTGATTCCCATTAAACGCTTCCAATGCCGGCATTTGCTGTTTAGCTCCATCTAAATATTTTTGAATTCCCGTTTCCATATAAAGCTGTAACAAAAAGATAATTGAGGGAGCTACAATTGCTTGTTCATAATTAACCTCACTTGCCGGATAATTCAGTCCGTTTTTCACAAAAGTATCTCCAACCTGTATATAATCATTCTTCAGAGTTTCATATTCAACATCCATATCGGCAGCTTTCAATGTTTGCAACCCTAAATGCACAGGAATCCCTATAGCATAAAAACCATGCCCGAACTGACGAAACATAGACCGTAAAGTCATATAGCCATCTACTGCATATTGCTTGTCTCCTGTGATTTTGTACATTTGAAAATAGAAATCCGCAACCCATGCATAGTTATATGCTCTATTTCTTCCCTTACGATCAACAGAAGAAAATGTCTTGTAATCACTTTCCTGCAATCTATTACGTAGAAATTTTGCATATTTCAACAAAGCTATTTTTATATGATCATTAGGATGTAGCTGATAATATTTAGCCAACAAAACTCCCATTCCGACACGTTCGGCACCCTCATCCCGATCAACAGGATTACAGTTGCGAGTATTATTCAAATATATTTCATTCTTTTCGTTATCATAAACCATGAAAGCATCTTTACGTGTATTGGACTCTTTCATCTGCTGATGGTCACAAATGAAGTCAACCCGTTTTTTTATCAAGCTGTCCACATTATCAATAACCAAACAAGTTACGTGCGTTTGTTTTCCCTTCCCATAAAAAATATCAAAACGATTCTCTCCTAATTGATCCATCTTAACTTCTGCTATCCACAAGTTACCTCGCTTTTTCATCGGAATATGAATATCCTGATTTTTTAATACGCATTTCTGAATGGAAGTTTCAGCAGCCAGCTCTATACATGCCTTCTCCCCCTTTTCAAACACATATTTATTACAAGAAACAAATACACTTCCCTTTTCCAACAGTTTCTGACGAAAATCGTCTATGCCTTTATGAGCAAATAAACACCAGGACATCGAATATTCTTTCCCGGGCATCAATTGCAAATCCGGCAAATTCAGAGCTATAATACCTCTTGTATGAGAATTGCCTTTATCTCTGCCACGCTCCCATATCTCATAACCTTTAACTGCTCCTTTAGTCAACACTAACCCCAAGTGTGGTGCATGGCCTCCCATTCGAAGAGCATTTACATAAGCGGCATTTTCTCCTTCCCAAATATGGGTATTGGTACGTGTATTTATGCATGTACGCGAACCCGGATAATTGTCATTAAATGGCGTATAGACGCCTATATCAACAAGTGCCACCTTATCCTTTCCCTGATTTCGAAACGTATACTCTTCTATAAGCTCATCCTCTACCATTTTTCTTTTCACACATATACGTATGTCACCTGCCATATAAACAAGCTCGTTTCCTTCTTGCTTCATTTCTGCAGGGATTTCCCAAGATACTTTTTCTTTCCGATTTCCCTTTACTTGAGTCGCATATCCTAATCCCCATCCATAATTCTCCTTGACCCACCGATATTGACTTCCGTCAGTAACTACCAACCAGTTCATCTTCTGTGGGTCGTTCGCAATACTTAATGTTTGCAAGGCTCCTGTTTGAGGATTCACCTGATAGTTAATTTTCTGTGCCGAAACAAATGTACACATCGTTCCGAAAAACAGGAAGCCACAAAACTTAGGTAACATCTTCTTTACTTTTTCCATTTTATTTTTTTACCATGATTAATATATTATTCAAAAACAACTATTTTATCCAATGTAACCAGACAATCGTCACTACCATATCGAGCTTTTGTCTTGTCCGTCCACACTGGTGAAATTCCTGTAACCTCAACTCTCAAAATATATTTTCCTTTAGTAAAATTTGGAGTTACTATTCGGATAGCTGACTCCGGATATTTACTATAAAAATCAATTAATGACGAATAAAGAGTTTTACCTTTTTTATTAAGTACACTCACCCTTGCATATCCACCATGAGAATTGGCTTCTCCTATTATAGCTGCCTGCGTACCTCTAAAAGGAATGTTCAATACACTATTTTTCAAGTTTGAGCACAACTGTTCTCCTCTCCTTCCCCATCCTGCTTCAGATCGTATTTTCCGGAGGGATAATATTTGACCATTATCTAGTGCGTCCACCGGTGATAATGTTTTTATATCCCATGCCTGCCAATATTCCGGTATGGAAAGTGTTCCCTTATCCGCTTGCATAGGCATCCATACATAAGTGGCAGCTGAAGCCTGATGAGGAAAGGACCAGCGATCTCCCATAAACATTGGAATTGTATCTTTTCCTTGCGTCAAAGGAAAGACAAAAGTAGTCTGTGAATTATACGTCAATTTACCTTCAGGGACAAACAAACCACCCTTCTTCCACGGTCCACTCACTGTCGGAGCTGTGAAATAGTAATTATCATTTTTTTCCCAACTCGTCTTATTTGAAAACAAGAAATAATAAATACCCTTCTTTTTAAACATGGCAGGCGACTCGCCACCAGGAGCCATATTCTTCACGAGTCTTTTTTCTGCAGAATGATAATCCTCGCTAAGACGATAGATATCTCCTTCATGAATCAACAAATAGCCCGTCCCATCGGTATCCTGAAAAGTTCCCATATCCCACATTCGAATAGGTTCATTCCCTATTTTAAAAGGTCCTTGGAATATGTACTCACCATTAATCGTTTTACTAGTGGCATACCCGATACAAGGATCACAGTATTTTGTATCATCGGTATGCATGTACATCACATATTCTCCAGTAGAAGGGCACTTCATGACCTTCACACGTTCACCAATCCTATTAGGACCTAACAATCCCTCTTTTTGTATTGGAAGCACGATACGTTCAAATTTCCAATTTGATAAATCGTCGGACGAATAGCAACTAAAACCAACAAAAGAATTCGTTTCATCCGAACGGTATTCTCCGAATAAATAATACCGTCCGGCATCTTCCACAATACATGCTCCATGAGCATTTACAATTCTTCCCTGATCATCAAACCAAGGAATACCATTACATATTATTTTCTCCAGATTTTGTGCACCACTACTCTGACTAACCAAACTAAAAGACATCCAAAGTAATATCATAGATATAAAATAGGAATGCCTTCTCTCCATCAAAAAACTTAAATCCATTGTCTTCCTTTTAATTTATTTAGATAAAAATTTGCCTGCTTATCACCTAGAAATAAGAATACTGTAAAAATACTCCTTTTATCTATTCCAAAGGTTCAATAATCTGTCAAAAAGGAATAGAAATAAATAAAGTTCTCCACATATTCATACCATTATACAATATCAGGACATATTCCATTCAATAACGTCTAAATTTAATTCATATCATATATCCCATACTCTGATTTAATACCACAATAAAGAAATGTTTATATACATATAAAAAAGATATTAAAAAACTCCCTTATCTTATTTTTTCCCCGTATAATTCGCCCAAATCAAAGAAAGTACCTATCTTTACCGCAAGTATTTTTTATTATTCACCATTAAATGTAAAGATTATGGCAAGTAGAAGAGAACTCAAAAAGAATGTAAACTATATCGCAGGAGAATTATTCACCGAGTGTTTAATCAACAGTATGTTCATCCCTGGCACAGACAAGGTGAAAGCAGATGAACTGATGGCAGAGGTACTGAAGATGCAGGATGAATTTGTTACTCGCATCAGCCACACAGAACCGGGCAACGTGAAAGGTTTTTATAAGAAATTCCGTGCTGATTTCAATGCAAAGGTAAACGAGATTATTGAAGCTATAGGGAAATTGAACTAACAACAGAATGAAAAAAGCAATTTATAGCTTTATCTATTACCGCCTGTTAGGATGGAAGACAAACGTTACGGTGCCTAATTATGATAAATGCGTGATATGTGCCGCTCCACACACAACAAACCTTGATTTATTTATTGGAAAACTATTTTATGGTGCTATAGGCCGTAAGACAAGTTTCATGATGAAAAAAGAATGGTTTTTCTTTCCGCTTGGAGTTTTTTTCAGAGCAGTTGGCGGAATTCCCGTTGACCGCGGTCGAAAGACTTCGCTAGTAGATCAGATGGTTCATAATTTTGCCGAATATAAAAAGTTTAATTTGGCTATCACTCCCGAAGGAACCCGTAAAGCGAATCCAAACTGGAAAAAAGGCTTTTATTTTATAGCCTTGAAAGCCCAGGTTCCGATCGTTCTGATTGGTATTGATTACAGCAAGAAAACGATTTCGGCAACGAAAGCTATCATGCCGTCAGGAGACATTAATAAGGACATGAGAGAAATCAAACTTTACTTCAAGGATTTCAAAGGAAAACATCCGGAAAATTTTGCTCTTGGAGAAATATGATTTAAGTATTAGGTATTAAGTATTAATCGTAGCTTTTGATATACTTATCCGCACGGCTTAATACTTAATACTTATTACTTAATACTTAGTTATCATGGAGTCTATCCGTATTTCTATCATACAAACCGATATTGTTTGGGAAAATAAACAAGAAAATCTCCGTTTGCTCCACGAAAAGCTGCAAAGTCTTCGTGGAATAACGGAGATTGTTGTTTTACCGGAGATGTTTTCCACCGGATTCAGCATGCAGAGTAAAATGCTGGCAGAGCCGAACTCCGGAGCAACCATTACAATACTCAAACAATGGGCTACCCAATTTCAGCTAGCCATTTGTGGAAGTTATATAGCAACTGAAAACGACCAGTTCTATAATCGGGCCTTCTTCCTGACACCGGAAGGAGAAGAATTCTATTATGACAAACGTCACCTGTTTCGTATGGGAAGGGAAGCCGAACATTTTTCGGTCGGTGATAAACGACTTATCATCCCCTATCGTGGATGGAATATCTGCCTGTTGGTTTGCTATGATCTCCGTTTTCCTGTATGGAGCCGGAACGTAAACAACGAGTACGACCTTTTAATATATGTAGCCAACTGGCCTATCCCCCGCCGTCTGGTTTGGGACACTCTGCTCCGGGCGCGTGCTTTGGAAAATCAATGCTATGTATGCGGTGTCAACAGGGTGGGTATAGACGGATATCAGTTTACATATAATGGAGGAAGCAGAGTTTATTCTGCTTTCGGAGAAGAAATCGGCTCATTTCCAGACGAAAAGGAAGGAATAGCTACTGTGAGTCTTAATCTGAATACTCTCAACCAATTCAGAGAGAAGTTCCCGGTATGGAAAGATGCAGACGAATTCCATCTGTAACATTGGCAAAATAACAAATGTTAAAAACAGATTCTTGCAGCAACAATACCTAGAACTCGGTAGTTAATTATATAGACTTCTTTTGTATCTTTGTCGTGAAAATACAGTCGTAAGGACGCTAATCTTACATAACTTAATTAACAACTTTATGAAAACAAATCTTAGTTCTCAAATCAGTCTCCACCGGGTCTCCCCCAGATACTACAGACCGGAGAATGCATTTGAAAAATCAGTCTTGACAAGACTCGAAAAAATCCCTACGGACATCTACGAATCCGTAGAAGAAGGTGCTAACTATATTGCGCGCGAAATAGCACAAACCATCCGCGAAAAACAAAAGGCAGGACGTTTCTGTGTATTGGCTCTTCCTGGAGGAGATTCACCCAGCCACGTATATACCGAGCTTATCCGTATGCATAAGGAAGAGGGACTTAGCTTCCGCAATGTGATCGTATTTAATATGTATGAGTATTATCCGTTGTCTCCCGATGCAATCAACAGTAACTTCAATGCTTTGAAGAGTATGCTGCTGGATCACATCGACATTGACAAGCAGAATATATTCACTCCCGATGGAAGCATTGCCAAAGATACCATCTTCGAATATTGCCGTCTGTATGAACAACGCATTGAAAGCTTCGGAGGTATTGATATTGCTTTGTTAGGGATTGGTCGTGTAGGTAACATTGCGTTCAACGAACCGGGTTCCCGACTGAATTCTACCACTCGTCTGATTTTGTTAGATAATGCATCACGAAACGAGGCATCCAAGATTTTCGGAACGCTGGATAATACGCCGATCAGCTCCATTACAATGGGAGTAGCTACTATTCTTGGCGCAAAGAAAGTTTATCTGCTTGCATGGGGTGAAAACAAAGCAGCTATGATTAAAGAGTGTGTGGAAGGTCCGATCACTGACACAATTCCTGCTTCTTATCTGCAAACTCACAATAATGCACATGTAGCTCTTGATCTTTCAGCCGCTATGAACCTGACACGTATCCAACGTCCATGGTTAGTCACTTCTTGCGAATGGAATGATAAATTAATCCGCAGTGCAATCGTTTGGTTGTGTCAGTTGACCGGCAAACCGATTTTGAAGTTGACAAATAAAGACTATAACGAAAACGGTTTGAGTGAACTTCTGGCACTTTACGGTTCTGCGTACAATGTAAATATCAAAATCTTCAATGATTTGCAGCACACCATTACCGGATGGCCGGGCGGTAAGCCTAATGCTGATGATACCTATCGTCCGGAACGCGCAAAACCGTATCCGAAACGTGTGGTCATCTTCTCTCCGCATCCGGATGATGATGTTATTTCAATGGGTGGTACGCTTCGCCGTTTGGTAGAACAAAAGCACGAAGTACACGTAGCTTACGAAACTTCCGGTAATATCGCCGTAGGTGACGAAGAAGTAGTTCGTTTCATGCATTTTATCAATGGATTCAATCAGCTCTTCAATAATAGCGAAGATTTGGTTATCAATGAAAAATATATAGAAATACGCAATTTCCTGAAGGAGAAGAAAGACGGTGATATGGACAGTCGTGATATTCTGACTATCAAAGGTCTGATTCGTCGTGGTGAAGCCCGTACAGCTTGTACTTATAATAATATACCGCTGGAACGTTGCCACTTCCTCGATCTGCCATTCTATGAAACAGGTAAGATTCAGAAAAACCCAATCAGTGAAGCAGACGTAGAAATTGTACGCAACTTGCTCCGTGAAATAAAACCTCACCAGATTTTTGTTGCTGGTGATTTAGCCGACCCACATGGAACTCACCGTGTATGTACAGACGCTGTATTTGCTGCTGTCGATCTTGAAAAAGAAGAAGGTGCCAAATGGCTAAAAGACTGTCGTATCTGGATGTACCGTGGTGCGTGGGCTGAATGGGAAATCGAGAATATTGAAATGGCAGTGCCTATCAGTCCGGAAGAACTTCGTGCAAAACGTAACTCTATCCTGAAACATCAGTCGCAAATGGAAAGTGCTCCGTTCCTGGGTAACGACGAACGTTTGTTCTGGCAACGTAGCGAGGATCGTAACCGTGGTACAGCTACTTTGTACGATCAATTGGGATTGGCTTCTTACGAAGCAATGGAAGCATTTGTAGAATATGTTCCATTATAAGAGTAATCATTCTTAATTAAGAGAATATAAAACAATGAAAGAAGAGTGGGAAGTTTCGATACTTCTCGCTCTTTTTTGTTTATTTTTGCGGGGAGAATTAAACGCGGATTAACGCAGATTTTCGCAAAGAAAAATAGAATAAAACAATCTGCGATAATCCGTGATAATCTGCATTTAGCAAAAAAGCAACAAGTATGAAGAAAATAATAGTATTTTTTCTAGGCCTTACATTCTGTGCAACTTTTCTTTTTGCGCAGGATATTGAAAGAAATGTAAAAGAGCGGCTGACGGATTACTTCAACCAATATACCGCAACAGCCAAAATCAGCACTCCTAAACTGAATAGCTTCGATATTAATTACGACCGTAAGACGATTGCAATCTATGCATCGGAGAGTTTCGCCTACCAGCCTTTCCGTCCGGAAACTGTAGAAAACATTTATAATCAAGTTAAAGAATTGCTTCCGGGTCCCGTTCATTATTACCAACTCACCATTTATGCGGATGGGAAACCCATTGAAGATTTGGTACCTAATTTCTACCGGAATAAGAAAAAGGATAAGGAGCGGTTATCCTTAAATGTAGATTATAAAGGAGCTCCCTGGGTGAAAAACACTTCACGTCCTAATGAAATCTCACGCGGACTACAAGACCGCCACATTGCAATCTGGCAAAGCCACGGCAACTATTTCAAAAATGATAAAAACGAATGGGGATGGCAACGTCCCCGATTATTCTGCACCACAGAAGACATGTTCACTCAATCTTTTGTCCTTCCTTATGTAATTCCAATGCTGGAAAATGCAGGAGCGATTGTCTATACTCCCCGCGAACGAGATACACAAAAGAATGAAATCATTGTAGATAATGATACCCCCAATGCTTCCCTTTATTTGGAAATGGGGGGTAAAAAGATTAATTGGGCAAATGCTCCGGTAAGAGGATTTGCTCAGAAGAAAACAATCTATAAAGATGGAGAAAATCCTTTCACTGACGGAACCTGTCGTTTTATTCCGACAGAGAGAAAGAAAAAGAAGAATAAAGACCAGGTATTTGCCGAATGGGTGCCTACTCTACCGGCAACAGGCAAGTATGCAGTTTATGTTTCCTACCAAACATTGCCCAACAGTGTAAGCGACGCCAAATATCTGGTATTCCATAACGGAGGAGTAACCGAATTTAAAGTTAATCAGAAAATAGGTGGAGGCACATGGGTTTACCTCGGAACTTTTGAATTCGATAAAGGGAGCAACGACTACGGCATGGTGGTACTTAGTAACGAGAGCAGCGAACATGGGGTTGTATGCGCCGATGCAGTACGTTTTGGAGGGGGAATGGGAAACATTGCCCGTGGAGGAAAAATCAGCGGGCTACCGCGTTACTTGGAAGGAGCACGCTACTCTGCTCAATGGGCGGGAATGCCATACGAAGTATATGCCGGACGAAAAGGTGAAAACGACTATACAGACGATATCAACACACGCTCTAACGTTATCAATTATTTATCGGGCAGTTCCGTCTATAACCCACAACAGTCGGGTCTGGGCGTACCTTTGGAAATGACGATGGCATTGCACAGTGACGCCGGATGTAGCAAAACAGACGAACTGATTGGATCACTTGGCATTTACACCACAGATTTCAATAATGGCAAACTGAATGCAGGAACAGACCGGTATGCCTCACGTGATCTGGCAGACATTCTGCTGACACAAATTCAGAAAGATATTTATTCAAGCTATAGCTTGCCTTGGATACGCCGCAGCATGTGGAACCGGAATTATAGTGAAACACGTCTTCCGGCTACGCCTTCTACGATTATTGAACTACTCTCCCACCAGAACTTCGCAGATATGCAGTTAGGACATGATCCGAACTTCAAGTTTACAGTGGGGCGTGCCATTTACAAAGGTATTTTGCAGTTCATTACCAACCAGCATGATAAAGAATACATAGTTCAGCCTCTACCTGTGAGCAATTTCGCCATTCAATTCGGAAAGAAAAAGAATACATTAGAACTTTCATGGAAAGGCGAAGACGATCCGCAAGAACCGACTGCACGACCACGGGAATACATTGTATATACCCGCATCGGTTATGGAGGTTTTGACAATGGCACTTTAGTCAGCAAAACGTCCCACACCGTTAAGATAGAACCGGGACTTGTTTATTCATTCAAAGTAACTGCTGTAAACCGGGGTGGGGAAAGTTTTCCTTCTGAAATCCTCTCCGCTTATAAAGCCAAACGTGAACAGGGAAAAGTAATCATCATCAATGGCTTTGACAGAATCAGCGGTCCGGCGGTCGTTAACACTTCTGATAAAGCTGGATTCGATCTAATGCAAGATCCCGGCGTTCCGTATATATCGAATATTTCATTTTGCGGAGCACAAACCGGCTTCGACCGTACACAAGCCGGTAAAGAAGGAAAAGGAAGTCTGGGACATAGCGGAAACGAATTAGAAGGAATGAAAATTGCAGGAAACACGTTCGACTATCCTTTTATTCACGGAAAAGCAATTCAGGCAGCCGGAAAATATAGTTTCGTATCATGCAGCGACGAAGCAGTAGAGAACGGATTGGTTACATTAGAAGATTATCTAGTAGTAGATTATATTTTGGGACTGGAAAAAGAAGATCCTGCAAGTAAAGCATATTACAAGACATTCTCTTCAGCTATGCAACGGATTATGACCAGTTATTGCCAAGCGGGAGGTAACCTGTTTGTCAGTGGTGCTTATGTAGGAAGTGATATGAGTGGAACACAAGGAAACCGGGAGTTTACGGAGAAAATACTGAAATATGGTTATCAAGGTAGCCTGACGGATAAGAGTTCGAATCAGATTAAAGGATTGGGCCGTACTATTACAATCCCACGTCTGCCTAATGAAAGCAGTTATGCTGTACCTGCTGCCGATTGTATTGTTCCCGTAGATACTGCCTTCCCCGTATTTACGTATGCACCCGGCAATCAGAGTGCAGGTATTGCCTACAAAGGAAACTACCGTACTTTTGTATTGGGCTTTCCTTTTGAAAGTATCCAGTCCGAAGCAGACCGGGCAACCATTATGGCAGGCATCTTGGGATTCTTTACTCAAAAATAAAAAATATCCTTTTTTTTAATCCGTTTCTCATTTTAAATTCTATCTTTGCTACTATAATAACCTTTAAAACTAAAAAACAATGTATACTATACAAGCAAATCCCAGCGGTACACGCAGCATAGAAGTATCTAATGAAAACTTGAGAACGATTGAAAAATATGCTCTGTTCCGTCATCTTATCGACAGTACCGGTATTGTAGATGAAGCAGTTCTGGATAAGTTGAAACTTAATATCCGCTCCCTTATCGCCAGTCAGGAGGAAGACAGTAAAGACTTGCTGGACCTTTGTATCGACGTGATTTATCACAATAATATGAAGGCATTCGGCTTGCAACAGCTCATCAAGCTTTATCTTACCTGGCTCTCCAGTCCGGAAGCGGAAGAAGAGGAGGAATAATGATTACGGTAGATACCTGCGGAATAACAGCATACAGTCCGCTGATTCCTGCAATAAAAGCGATGTGCACTGCCTCTCCGGGTGAAACAATAGAGATTATCATGAACCATGCTGATGCGTTTCAGGATCTAAAGGAATATCTGTCCGAGCAAGGTATCGGCTTCCGTGAAATCTATGACGGAGAACAAATGACATTACAGTTCACAATCAACGGGAAGTTTTAAGAAAACACTCCAATGATTGGAAGAAAACATCCTGATGATTGAAGTTAAACATCTCAATGAATAAAAAAATCATTGGGATGTTTTTTATTATCCGTATCTTTGCAGCATGAAAGAATATCGATTGACCGACTGGTTACCCACTACCAAAAAAGAAGTTGAACTTCGCGGATGGAATGAATTGGATGTCGTTCTATTCAGTGCTGACGCTTATGTGGATCATCCTTCTTTTGGTGCTGCCGTTATCGGACGCATTCTCGAAGCGGAAGGTTTGAAAATAGCCATCGTTCCCCAACCTAACTGGCGTGACGACCTGCGCGACTTCAAGAAGTTGGGACGTCCACGGCTATTCTTCGGTATCTCCGGCGGATGCATGGACTCAATGGTTAATAAATATACCGCCAACAAACGCCTACGCAGTGAAGATGCTTATACTCCGGACGGCCGACCGGATATGCGCCCGGACTATCCTTCTACAGTTTACAGCCAGATACTAAAGAAACTTTTTCCGGATGTTCCGGTAGTCATTGGAGGAATCGAAGCTAGCTTAAGGCGATTGAGTCATTACGATTATTGGCAGGACAAAGTACAAAAGAGTATTTTGTGCGACAGCGGAGCAGATCTGCTCATCTACGGAATGGGAGAAAAGCCTCTTGCAGACCTGGTGAAAAATATGAAAAGCCTGCTCACCACTGAAGAACCTGTACTGACAAGCAGCAAATTTAGAACAATTATCGGATCTGTGCCCCAGACAGCCTATCTTTGTCGTGCAACAGAATGGACATCTGCCGAAGATGACCTTCAACTTTATTCACACGAAGAATGTTTGGCAGATAAAAAGAAACAGGCTAGTAACTTCCGACATATCGAAGAAGAATCCAACAAATATTCGGCTTCACGAATCACACAAGCAGTAGGGAATAAGATAGTCGTAGTCAATCCTCCCTATCCTCCAATGAGCCAGAAAGACCTCGATCATTCGTTTGATTTACCATATACCCGCCTGCCTCATCCAAAATACAAAGGGAAACGGATTCCGGCATACGATATGATTAAATTTTCCATCAACATTCACCGGGGATGTTTCGGCGGCTGTGCATTCTGTACCATTTCCGCCCATCAGGGAAAGTTTATTGTCAGCCGAAGCAAAGAGTCTATACTGAAAGAGGTAAAAGAAGTTATTCAGTTACCCGATTTCAAGGGATATTTAAGTGATTTGGGAGGTCCTTCCGCTAATATGTATCAGATGAAAGGGAAAGATGAAGCTATTTGCAAAAAATGCAAACGACCGTCATGTATTCACCCGAAAGTTTGTCCGAATTTGAATACCGATCACCGCCCTTTACTGGATATTTACCATGCCGTGGATACCTTGCCCGGAATCAAAAAATCGTTTATCGGTAGCGGTGTACGCTATGACCTGTTACTTCATCAAAGCAAAGATGAAACTACCAACCGTAGCACTGCCGAATATACCCGTGAATTGATAGTCAATCATGTGAGTGGCCGGTTAAAAGTGGCTCCGGAGCATACCAGTGACCGGGTATTATCTATAATGCGCAAACCTTCTTTTGAGCAATTTGAAACATTCAAAAAGATATTCGACCGCATTAACCGGGAAGAAAATCTGCGTCAACAACTGATTCCGTATTTTATCTCTTCGCATCCCGGATGCAATGAAGAAGACATGGCGGAACTTGCCGTTATCACCAAACGTCTGGACTTCCACCTGGAACAAGTGCAGGACTTCACTCCTACTCCGATGACAGTGGCTACCGAAGCCTGGTATAGCGGATTCCATCCATACACGCTAGAACCGATATTCAGTGCCAAAACCCAACGGGAGAAACTTGCACAACGCCAATTCTTTTTCTGGTATAAACCGGAAGAACGAAAAAACATCATCAATGAGTTGAGACGTATCGGACGTTCAGATTTGATAGACAAGTTATACGGAAAAAGAAAGGACATGGAAAGAGGGAAAGGAAAAAGATAGAATGAAATAAATTATAAATCAAGCATAAGGCATGATTATGAATCAATTATAACTTGTGATCTTATTGGCTACTTTTAAGTTAGCGCTCTCCAATTGATATGTATTTGATTACCTAGTAAGTTTTCGTTTGACAATAGTCAAACGATAGTTCAACTATTGTCGGGCGTTAGTTCAACAACTGTCAAACGAAAACTCATTAGTCAATCGAAAAAATAATATAGGTAAGAGAAAGAAATAAAAGCTACATAGTAATGAGTTGTTGCCAATGATAGCATCTTCAACTCATTTATGCTTCCTTTACCGGCAAAGCCACAATCTCCTGCAACACACTGACCGCCGTTTCCACATTAGTAACATCCTTAATCAGCATACTCCGTCTGCCGTTCTGTTCACGCAAATCACAACGACGAGTATATTTCATCATATAGTCTATCACTTTACCAAAAGCCTTACTTTGATAGAACGGACTATCCGGATTGGAAACAAAAAACAAGGTCATCCGCCCACCTTTCAGGAAGATTTTCTCTGCACCCAAACGGGCTGCAAGACGGCGTAGAGGCACAATACGGAGTAGTTCTTCCGTTTCCCGGGGAACCGGTCCGAAGCGGTCTTCCAGACGAGCACGGAAAGCTTCCACATCTTTGTCCAATGTCAGTCCATCCAGTTCGCGATAGAGCAACATACGTTCGCTGCTGCCTGTTACGTAGTTGGCAGGCAACAATAGTTCGAGGTCGCTTTCTACCTGACACTCGTCTACAAACTCTTCTCCACTAATTTGTCCTTCGCCCTTGATTTCATCCGCATACAGTTCTGCAAACTCGTCTGTCTTTAACTCATGGACAGCTTCAGTAAGAATTTTCTGATATGTCTCATATCCCAAATCGGCAACAAATCCGCTTTGTTCGGCTCCAAGCAGATTTCCGGCTCCACGAATATCCAAATCCTGCATGGCGATATGAATGCCACTTCCCAAATCACTAAAGTTTTCAATTGCTTGAAGACGTCGCCTTCCTTCGGCTGTCAAACTACCTAACGGAGGAGCCAGCAGATAACAAAAAGCTTTTTTATTACTACGTCCTACCCGTCCACGCATCTGATGGAGATCACTCAATCCAAAGTTTTGCGCCTGATTGATAATGATAGTGTTGGCATTCGGAATATCAATACCACTTTCGATGATTGTAGTTGCCAAGAGTACATCATAGTCGTAGTTGACAAAATCCAGAATAATCTTCTCCAGCTCTGTCGGTTCCATCTGTCCATGTCCAATCGCTACACGACAATCCGGGATATGACGTTCGATCATCGCTTTCAATTCCGGCAAGTTCGCAATCCGGTTATTGACAAAGAAGACTTGACCGTTGCGGCTCATCTCAAAATTGATGGCATCCGTTATCACTTCTTCATTAAAAGTATGCACTTCGGTCTGAATCGGATAGCGGTTGGGTGGCGGAGTAGAAATCACACTCAAGTCGCGTGCACCCATCAATGAAAATTGAAGGGTACGGGGAATTGGAGTAGCAGTCATAGTCAGTGTATCCACATTCACTTTCAACTGGCGCAGCTTTTCTTTGACAGAGACTCCGAATTTCTGTTCTTCGTCCACAATCAACAATCCCAAGTCTTTAAACTGGACATCTTTTCCCAAGATACGGTGGGTACCTATCAGAATACCGACATCTCCATCTTTCAATCCCTTCAATACAGCTTTGGCCTGTGCGGCAGTACGTGCGCGGCTTAAATATTCCACCCGACACGGTAAGCCTTTCAGACGCTCACGGAAAGTCTGAAAATGTTGGTAAGCAAGTACTGTTGTCGGAACCAGAACGGCTACTTGTTTATTATCGGCAACAGCTTTGAAAGCCGCACGTATCGCTATCTCGGTTTTTCCAAATCCTACATCTCCGCAGACCAGACGATCCATCGGACGGTCACTTTCCATATCCGCCTTGACATCAACCGTCGCCTTGCTCTGATCCGGTGTATCTTCATAAATAAAGGATGCTTCCAGCTCACGCTGCAAGAAACTATCGGGACTGTAAGAGAAACCTTTTTCCTGACGACGCTGCGAATACAATTTTATCAAATCGCGGGCAATGTCCTTGATTTTACTCTTCGTACGCTCTTTCAGTTTCTCCCATGCTCCTGTACCTAATTTGTTAAGGCGGGGAGCCTCTCCTTCTTTACCTTTATATTTGGAAACCTTATGCAGGGAATGAATAGAAACAAACACCACATCTTCATTTTGAAACACCAGTTTCAAAACCTCTTGCGTAGTATCACCATTCGGAATACGTACCAAGCCGGAAAAACGTCCGATACCATGATCCGTATGCACCACATAGTCTCCCGGAGTGAACTGATTCAGTTCTTTCAAGGACAGTGCCACTTTTCCCGAACGGGCTTTATCACTTTTCAGATTATATTTATGAAAACGATCAAACAACTGATGGTCTGTGAAGATACAGAGCCGCAGTGTGTTATCTACAAAACCTTCGTGAATGGTACGTTCTACGGGAGTAAAATTAATCTTATCACCCCGATCTTCAAAAATCGCTTTGATACGATCTGTTTGCTTCATGCTGTCACTGCAGATATAAAGCGAATAGCCCTTTTCCAGATAATCCTTGAAAGAAGAAGCTACCAGATCGAAATTCTTATGAAAAATAGGCTGGGCAGATGTATTGAAAGTAACGCTGGCATTGGGCGTTCCGGTCGGTTTATTACCAAATTCCAACCGGCGGAAATCGAGTGCCCGTACAGTAAACTCGCTGCCGTCTATCAATTTCCCTTCCAATGTAATGCCACCATTCTCTTCGGCCTCCTGAACGGCTATTGCCTGTGGAGTCAGCGCCTCATCGTGTACCACCTGGATTCGCTCGCGCAACCAAAGAAAATCGCGCATTGCCAAAGTAGTCTCTTTCGGGATAAAATCCAGAAAAGAAGTCGTTACATCTCCTGTCACCGCCAAATCGGGAACGATAGACACTCCATCTTTCTTCTCACGGGATAGTTGAGATTCCACTTCAAAGGTACGGACACTTTCCACTTCATCACCAAAGAAATCGATGCGATAAGGATATTCCGAAGCAAAAGAGAAAACGTCGATAATACTACCGCGAACAGCATATTGTCCCGGTTCATATACGTAGTCTACATATTCAAAACCATAACTATGCAACACATCGGTGATGAAAGTGGTATCCACTTTCTCTCCTACATTCAGCTTCAGCGTTTTATTACTCAATTCCTTGCGCGACACCACTTTTTCCGCCAATGCATCCGGATACGTAACGATACATAATCCCTCTTCCCCCTTTTGCAAGCGGCTAAGTACTTCTGTACGCAAAATCTCATTGGCCGCATCTTTTTGTCCATACTTGATGGAGCGACGGAATGAAGATGGAAAGAACAATACTCTTTCCGTACCTAATATCTGCGTCAAGTCGTGATAGAAATATCCGGCTTCTTCAAGATCACCTAAAATAAAGACAAACGGGCAACCACCCTCTTGCACCAGTACAGAAGAAAAAAGAGAAGCGGCGGATGCACACAGTCCTCCGCAAAAAACAGTCTGAACGGAAGTGTCCTTCAACAAACGCTTCATTACTGCCATATTGGGATGGGCAGCATATTGTTGTTGCAATTCAGTTATTGTCATACCTATAAAATTTCCCCGCAAAATTACAAAAAAGATTGGGAGTATGCACCCAAAGAACAGAAGTATTATAATAAGGTATCTGCCGTCTTATTCCGCATGGGGCATGAAACACGTTAAATTTTCCTTAGTTCAGCTATAACTAAAGGAAAAAGAACTACTTTTGTTTCTAAATTTTATAGTATCTATATGCAGACATCGGATAGCATTGTAATTATCCCCACCTATAATGAACGGGAGAACATAGAAAATATCATCCGTGCCGTTTTCGGCCTTCCCCAAGTATTCCATATTCTGGTCATAGAAGACGGCTCTCCGGACGGAACGGCAGCCATCGTAAGAAAACTGCAACAAGAATTTCCCGAACAGCTTTTCATGATAGAACGTAAAGGAAAACTAGGACTGGGTACTGCCTACATTATCGGATTTAAATGGGCACTGGAACACGCATACGAGTATATTTTTGAAATGGATGCAGACTTCAGTCATAATCCGAATGATTTACCCCGTTTGTATCAGGCTTGTTCGGAACAAGGAGGAGATGTATCCATCGGTTCCCGTTATGTCAGCGGAGTGAATGTAGTGAATTGGCCGATGGGACGGGTATTGATGTCATACTTCGCCTCTAAATATGTGCGGTTTATCACCGGAATACCTGTACATGACACCACTGCCGGATTTGTTTGCTACCGCCGTCAGGTATTGGAAACGATCGATTTAGATCATATTCGCTTTAAAGGATATGCCTTTCAGATTGAAATGAAATTCACTGCTTACAAGTGTGGTTTCAAAATTATCGAGGTTCCCGTTATCTTCATTAATCGTGAATTAGGGACTTCTAAAATGAATAGCAGCATCTTTGGAGAAGCCATATTTGGTGTGATAAAATTAAAAGTAAATAGTTGGTTCCATAAATTCCCACAAAAGAAATGAAACGTACACTGATTCAAAACGCCGTTATTGTCAACGAAGGAAGAAAAGTTCTGGGTTCAGTAGTAATCGAGAATGAAAAGATAGCCGAAATATTGGTTGGTGAAGAAAACGCAACTGCCCCCTGCGACGAGATAATAGACGCAACCGGGTGTTATCTTTTGCCGGGTGCCATCGACGAACATGTGCATTTCCGCGATCCCGGACTGACTCATAAGGCAGATATCACTACAGAAAGTCGTGCTGCGGCAGCAGGAGGTGTCACCTCTATCATGGATATGCCCAATACCAATCCGCAAACTACCACATTGGAGGCTTTGGAGGAAAAATTTGTTCTGTTGGGTGAAAAGTCAGCAGTCAACTATTCCTGCTATTTCGGAGCAACGAATAATAACTATACCCAGTTTGCACAACTGGATAAACACCGGGTTTGTGGAGTGAAGTTATTTATGGGTTCAAGCACCGGCAATATGCTGGTAGACCGGATGGCCAGTCTGCGTAATATATTCGGTGGAACCGATCTGCTCATCGCTGCTCATTGCGAAGATCAGGGAATTATCAAAGAAAACACGGATAAATATAAGAAAGAATACGGAGACGACGTACCTTTGGCTCTTCATCCGCTCCTTCGTTCGGAAGAAGCTTGCTATCGTTCATCCGAACTGGCAGTGCAGTTGGCACGTGAGACAAACGCCCGCCTGCACATCATGCATATTTCCACAGCTAAAGAGTTGAGCCTGTTTTCTAACGTACCTTTGGTACAAAAAAAGATCACGGCAGAAGCCTGTGTTTCTCATCTGCTCTTTACGGAAGAGGACTATCAGACACTGGGTGCCCGCATCAAATGCAACCCTGCCATTAAGACAGCGCAAGACCGGAAAGCTTTGCGAGAAGCTGTCAATAGCGGTTTGATTGATGCTATTGCCACAGATCATGCCCCACATTTACTTAGCGAAAAAGAAGGCGGTGCCTTAAAAGCAATGTCCGGAATGCCGATGATTCAGTTCTCACTCGTCAGCATGTTGGAGTTGACAGAAAAAGGAGTGTTTACTATCGAAAAAGTAGTAGAAAAGATGGCTCATGCTCCTGCGCAGATGTATGAGATACAAAACAGAGGATTCATTCGCAAAGGCTATCAGGCTGACCTGGTATTAGTCCGTCCCGGAAGCGAATGGACTGTAACAACCGATTGTGTTCTAAGCAAATGTAAATGGAGCCCATTAGAGGGACACACATTCGACTGGAAAGTAGAGAAAACATTTGTAAACGGACATCTGTTATATAACAACGGAGAAATAGACGAGACTTATCGCGGACAGGAATTAAGATTCAGATAAACAGCAGCTCGCCTTCAACAAGCCTATGAGTACCATTTTATCTTATAAAATACATACAGTCACTCCCTACATCAACTGGATTTACTTTTTCCATGCATGGGGGTTCCAGCCACGTTTTGCAGCCATCGCCAACATTCACGGATGTGATGCCTGCCGTGCTTCGTGGCTGACAACTTTCCCGGAAGAAGAACGTAATAAAGCTTCCGAAGCAATGCAGCTATTCAAAGAGGCCAACCGGATGCTCGATCTGCTTGACCGGGATTATGAAGTAAAGACCATCTTCAAGCTTTGCAAGGCAAACTCTGACGGGGATAACCTGATTATTGAGAAAGAAAAAGACCGGTTCATCACTTTTCCTTTACTGCGCCAGCAAACGCCGAAAAGAGACGGTAGTCCTTTTCTTTGTCTCAGTGACTTTATCCGCCCGATCTCTTCCGGCATCCCGGATACCATCGGTGCTTTTGCCTCTTCCATTGATGCGGACATGGAAGGATTGTACGAACAGGACCCTTATAAACACCTGCTTGTCCAAACCCTCTCCGACCGACTGGCAGAAGCAGCAACAGAAAAGATGCATGAATATGTGCGCAAAGAAGCGTGGGGATATGCCAAAGACGAGAATTTAGGCATAGCGGACTTACTGGTCGAAAAGTATCAAGGCATTCGCCCTGCTGTCGGTTACCCGTCTTTACCGGATCAATCCGTCAACTTCCTGTTGGATGAACTGTTGGACATGAAGCAGATAGGCATTTCGCTGACCGAAAACGGAGCTATGTACCCGCACGCTTCTGTTTGCGGACTTATGTTTTCACATCCGGCTTCCGAATACTTCTCCGTCGGAAAGATTGGAGAAGACCAACTTGAAGATTATGCCCGCCGTCGGGGAAAAAGTATCGAAGAAATGTGTAAGTTTCTGGCAGCTAATCTCCAATAGTCCTTATTCCCCTGTGATTTTTCTCCTTTTCTCACGACTAACTAACCAGAAAAGTAATCATAGATTCCATGAGAGAACAAACAGCAGAGGTTAGCGCCCCTATTGAACAAGAGTTTTTGTCGGTGATCCGCGAATATGAACGGGTGATCTACAAGGTATGCTATCTGTATGCCAATCCCAATGCTCCTCTCAATGATCTGTATCAGGATGTGGTATTGAACCTTTGGAAAGCCTATCCCAAATTCAGAAAAGAATGTAAGGTTTCCACCTGGATTTACCGTATTGCCCTCAACACCTGTATCAGCTTCTATCGTAAAGAAAAGAATGTGCCGGAAATAGTCAGCCTCACCAGAGATACCGACTGGGCCATAGAAGCACACGACCCGATCAACGAAATGTTGAAACAGCTTTATCAGATGATTAACCAACTGGGACAACTCGACAAATCAATTATCCTGCTTTATCTCGAAGACAAAAGTTACGAGGAAATAGCAGAAATCACCGGACTGACGGTTACCAATGTAGCGACCAAACTAAGTCGCATCAAAGACAAACTTAAAAGAATGAAAAAGGAGGAATAAGATATATGGAACTGGAAGAACTTAAAAAATCTTGGAATGCCCTGGATGAACACTTGAAAGACAAAGAGTTCATCAAAGAAGAAGAGCTTGAAAAGCTGATAAGGCATGCGGACAAAGGTATCCATGCCATTGCCAGACTGAACATCAAGCTTATTCTGATTTCTCTGCCGATACTGATCTTATTTTTAGCGGAGGTACTGTTGCACAACAGATTGAACCCGATCTATATCATTATCATTTTCGCATGGATTCCTGCCCTTTGCTGGGATATCGTCACCACCCGTTTCCTCCAACGGACACAAATAGACGAGATGCCTTTGGTAGAAGTAATCAGCCGCGTGAACCGTATCCATCGATGGACCATCAGGGAACGATTGATTGCTATTGCCTTTCTCCTGGTCCTGGCTATACTTTCATTTATCTACTGGCAAGTGTGGCAATATGGAATGGGGATGATCGCTTTCTTCATCCTGTTATGGGGCGGAGGACTGGGATTGATCTTATGGATTTACCGCAAGAAGTTCTTAAATCGTATCCACGAAATCAAAAAGAATTTAAGCGAACTGAACGAATTAATGTAAAAGAATCCAACCTGAATAATTCATACTAAGTAGTAAGGAGTGTGCTTACCCCACCACGGTAAGCACACTTTTTCCATTCACTTTCTTATGTACCTGCACCTGAACAGAAATCCGTTCACTCATCTCCTGCACATGAGAGATTACTCCTATTTTCCGCCCCTGCATCTGTAATTGTTCCAATGCTTCCATCGCTGTACGCAAACTTTCCGCATCCAAAGAGCCGAAACCTTCATCAATAAAAAGAGATTCAACTTTCAGATTATTACTTGACAAGGAAGACAAACCTAAAGCCAGTGCCAAAGAAATCAGGAACGATTCACCTCCTGAAAGAGAGTACACGGTCCGTATTTCATCACACATATCGCAATCTATTACCTGAAGTGCCAACGTATCGGGTACCTGTTGCAGCTTATAGCGTTTAGAGAGATAGGATAAATGTTTATTGGCATGAAGCAACAACAAATTCAAAGTATAACTTTGAGCAATCACTTTAAATTTCGCTCCATCCGCACTGCCAATCAGTTTATTCAATTTTGCCCAACGTTCAGCAACAGTTTGTTTCTCTGCCAGTTCCTTCGCAATCTGTTCCACAGTCAGTTTATTCTTTGCTTGTTGTAGCAGGCGGGCTTCCATAGTAGAAAGGGCACGTTCTATATTCAGGTTTTCTTCCTGTTGCTTCTTTATTATTTCGGGAAGCAGTTCGGGAGACTCTATCTTTTTATACTGTTCCTGCAACTCTCCTATAGCCAGTGCAATTTGCTTCATCTCTCCTTGCAAACCGGAAAGCCGGTTGTGTACCGCCTCTACTTCTTTACGTGCTTTCTCCAAAGCGAGATTCAGTTCTTTCTCTCTTTTTGCTACGGCAGCTTCCGCTTCATCCGCACTTTTTCCTTTCAATAGCTGCGAACGTTCCTGACGAAGCACATTCAGCGCTTTCTCTATCACTTCAAATCTCTTTAGTTCGGCCGAAGCAGCATTCTGTAAGATTACCAGCTGTTCTTTGGCAGACGATACTTTCTGCATAGCCAAACGACAGAGAGAAACATTCTCACGGAGGGCTTCACAATGTGCACGCATCTTTTTAATTTCTTCATCGCTGCGCTGCCATTCTGCATAAAGATTGCGATATTCCAAAATACGTATTGCCAGTTCCGCCAAACGGTGTTGTATTTGCTCTTCGTTTCCGGCTTCAATCCCTGCTTTATATAATGCTGCCAACTGTTCCGCGATCTGTCCGTCCACCGTTTTTTGATGCGCCAAATCACGTTGCAGAGCAATGCTCCGGTTATTCATCTGCTGATAGTTGGTTGATGCTACATTATACTCCTGCTCTATACTCCGGAAAAGAGTATCTACCACCTCCTGTTCCTGATGATAAGGATGCGCTGTGCTACCGCAAACCGGACAAGCCTCCCCTTCCTGTAATTGCCGGCGCAATGCTTTCACATCTTTTCCCACTGCCATACGTGCATTTTCGTAAAGACGTTGAGTAACTTTCAATGCAGTTTCTTGCTCCGTCAATTGTTTCAGACAATTGGCCACTTCTTTCTCCAGTCTTTCTATTTCCGTCTTTGCTTTCGTCTGCGTTTCCGTTAATTGCCGGATATTCTGCTGACGAGTCAACTCTTTTTGCAACTTCACCTGTTCTTCGGCCAATAACGGATATCCGAAAGAATTTAAGCGCAATAAACGTTCCTCATTCGTACTTGTAGCGGCAGCCAGTTTGTTTTCTTCTTGCCGTAGAATCTCTTCCACCTGTTCAAGTTGCAGTGCTTCTTCTATCCCTACATGGCTTAATAAGCGGTTCAGAGAAGAATAAGACACCTGTAATTGTTCCGCAGCCACTCGCATTTTTTGTTCCTGCTCCGCCACCTGCCTGTTAGCCGCTTGTAAAATCTGCTGCGACTGTATATAGCTGCTTTGTTGAGACTGTATCTGTACATCCAATTGACGTGCTTTCTTCAAGTCCGGCTGTATGGCCTCCCATTGTGCCTTAAAATGCACCAATCCTTCCTCTTGGGAAGCCAATGCACCCTGCAGAACTTTCTCCCTAGCCTGTTCCTCCTGTTCTTCCTGCTGCTTTTTCTTACAAAGTTCTTCCTGTATTTTTAATGAACGAACCACATTCAGTTGTTCATTCTGTTCTGCCAGCAGTTTAATCCCTGCCGCACGCTTTTCAGTCGATAGTTCTTTCTCTTTTTGCAGAGCAAGCAGCTCTTCTTCCGGCATCAATTCGATCACATTCATTCGATTCTGAATCAAGGTCACCTCTTCTTGTGCCGCCTTATTCCGGGCATAGACCTCTTGAGAAATCCGGGAATACACGCCGGTTCCTGTCAACTTCTCCAGTAATTCTGCTTTTGCCGCCCCTTTTGATTTCAGAAATGTAGCAAAATCATTTTGTGCCAATAATACTGTACGGGTGAACTGTTCATACGTCAGGCCAACCAACTCCACCAACTGAATCAACAACTCTTTCTTGGTACCTTGAAATTCTTTCTCCGTATCCAGTTCTTTCACTTCCAGCGTTTGTGGCTGCAAAGAACCGTTTATCTTGTTTCTTGTCCGCCTCACCGACCAACGAGAACGGTAACGCCGTCCGTCAATACCTAAAAAATCGACTTCCGCATAACCGTCACTTGTCCCCCGGCGCAGCAAATTTCTAACATCAGACTGATTAATCTGATTGTCTCCCACATCTGCCAGGTTCACATTTTCCACTGAAGTAGCAAAGCGGGGAGCCTTATCATACAATGCCAGGCATAAGGCATCTAATAAAGTAGACTTACCTGCACCGGTAGGTCCTGAAATGGCAAAGATACCTGCAGAATGTAATGGTTCTGCCATAAAATCCACTTCTACCGTTCCTTCTATCGAGGTCAGATTCTTCAATCGTATAGCTAGTATTTTCATTCTTCTTCCTCCTCTTCTTTACGGGTAGCAGCCAAATAGGCCTCTTCAAACAAACCTGTCAGTTCTACAGGCATTTCCACCTGATAAATCTTCTCAAAGGCAGACTGTGCAATCTGCAAGGGAGACATTTCCTGCAACCCCCTCTTCCAGTTTTCATTTTCTTTCGTCGTATTTCCAGTTTCAGTGCGATAGGTAGAAACAATACGCGCCAACCGATAGTTTTTATCTGCCAGTGCATCTTCAATCTCCTGCCGAAGCATGGGTTCCGGTTCCTCCAACAATACCTTTACTTCCAGATATGGGGCTACGGCTTCTGTCTCGGGTAGTTCCTTCAAGGCTTCCAAGACGGCTTCCGGTGAAACAGGTTCTCCGTTCGGGACACTCAACAAAGGTATTAATTTCGGGCATTCCAACCGTTCAATGTCCACCGCACAACCTCCGTCGAAAGTCACCATCACGACTCCATGATGATAATGTTTCTCGGCAAAAGACATCGGAATGGGACTTCCGGCATACCGCACATTCTCTCTTCCGGACACTCGCTGCGCTTTATGTATATGTCCCAATGCCGTATAAGCTATCTGTTCGGAAAAAGTTTCCGGAGATACGCACTCCAGCCCACCAATCACGGTACGCTCGCTATAATCCTTCTCTGCAATTTCCGATCCTGTAGCCTGCAAATGACCGATGGCAAGAATCGCCTGATTCTCCGTCCTTCGCTTCCATAGCCTTTGCAAAAGTTGTGCATAAAGTTCGCGAACTCCCTCCGCATACGGATTGCCTTCCGTTTGCACGGCCGGATAATCTCCCTGACGCAGAAAAGGAACTGCCATGCAAAGCAATTCCACTTCCCCTTTCCGGTTCTTCAGTTCCACAGTCAAATGGTCATAATCGATTTCTCCGCCTTCGAGCTTGCGAACTACCCCTCTGACTTCCGTCCGCATAGCTTGCAACAGAGGCAAAGGAGCCTCCAGGCGTGCTGCCGAATCATGGTTGCCGGCAACAATGACAATCTGCAAATACGGATTCTCTGCTGTCACCCGATAAATAAACTGATAATACATGCTTTGGGATGCTGCGGAAGGGTTGGAAACATCAAAAACATCTCCGGCTATAATCAATGCATCAATCTCTTTCTGACGAATTTCTTCTGCCAGCCAATTCAGGAATACTCCATGTTCTTCCGTGCGATCATAACCAAAAAAGGTTTGTCCCAGATGCCAGTCAGCAGTATGTAATATACGTATCATAATTTTGTAACTATCTCTAATAACAAGAGGCAAAAATAACACAATCAAAAAGATTATATCACATCTGCCTCTCTTTTTTACCAATAATCATGTATATTTGCAGGATAAAAATCCAACCCTATGAAGATACTGTATTATATTTATCAGATTTGCATCGCTTTGCCTATTTTATTAGTGTTGACCATCCTCACGGCAATCGTCACTATTGTAGGTTCTCTCTTGGGAGGAGCCCACATCTGGGGATATTATCCGGGGAAGATTTGGTCACAATTAATTTGTCTGTTTCTATTGATTCCCGTGAAGATTGAGGGACGTGAAAAGTTGCATGACAAGACTTCCTATATTTTCGTACCTAACCATCAGGGTTCATTTGATATTTTCCTTATTTACGGCTTCATCGGAAGAAACTTTAAGTGGATGATGAAAAAAAGCCTGCGCAAACTGCCGTTTGTAGGAAAAGCCTGTGAAAGTGCAGGACATATCTTTGTAGACAGATCCGGTCCTAAAAAAGTATTGGAAACAATCCGGCAGGCAAAAGACTCATTGAAAGACGGGGTTTCTCTCGTAGTCTTTCCTGAAGGAGCGCGTACATTTACAGGACACATGGGATACTTTAAGAAAGGCGCTTTCCAGTTGGCTGATGATTTACAGTTGGCGGTTGTACCCGTCACCATTGATGGCTCATTCGAGATTCTGCCACGCACAGGCAAATGGATACACCGTCATCGCATGATTCTGACTATTCACGAGCCTATTCCTCCCAAAGGGAAAGGAATGGAAAATATCAAGGCAACCATGGCAGAGGCCTACGCTGCGGTTGAAAGCGCCCTGCCGGAACAATACAAGGGAATGGTGAAAAACGAAGATCAAGACCGATAGTCAGTACATAATCTTATATAAATATGGGGATGCTCACGCACCCCCATATTCCTAACCAGTTTTATGCATCAAACTATTAAATTAAGAAATTCAGATATTTAGATGTTTTGCAAGGTTATGGTTTGGTTTGACATCATTTGTAATTCTTGAAAAGTCAAATTAAAACTTTTATAAATTTCCTTTTCTAAATTCTCTAATGAGAAAGATTCATTTCTGACACCATTAATCTTCCCTCTAAACCGATTGTTATAATGCTTGCGGAATGTATCCGGAGTAACCAGACCTCCCAAGCCATAATCACCCACTACAATCACCGGCTTTCGGCGCAATACCCCTTCGTAAGCGGTAATCCCCGCACCAATAATCAAGTCGGCTTCTTCAATCAGTTTACCGATCTCACTCTCGGAGGATATATAATCCACCTGATACTCTGAATATTTACTTAATAGAATTCCTATCCGTAACCTGGTGCGAGAATTTGCTATTCCGACAACAATGCTGGCTTTTTGTTCTATTAACTGCAATTCGTCACCTCTCAAAGAAGAGGCGGCAGATAATTCATTAGGATTTTTCATATAGCTATTTGGTTTTTGTTGTGTCAAAAGTACAGCATGCATCCGAAAACACAAAAAAAGTCACCCGGACAAAATCAGTGCGCCTGATTTTTCGTAAACACTTACATTTCAATCAAATACAGATTAGCGTTCTATTAATGACCCGGACAATTCATTTTTTATTTATCAAAAATCCCTTAAAAACACATTCAAATCTTCTTGTGGAGAAATGCCTAATCGACCTTTCAGCCTTCCTTTTGCTTTGGTAACAGAATCGGAAGAGGTCTGAAAAATACGCGCCAGTTCTTCATTGGTCAGTCCAAATTTAAGAAAGCAACAGATCTCAAGATCATGTTTAGTTAATAAAGGAGTTTTGTCAAGCAACCGGGTAACGTAATTAGAATAGAGTAAATCAAACAGGCTAAACAATTTATAGCGTTCTCCATTAGACAATTTACCTCTTAATGTTCCCTCTTTGATAGCAAGCAGCAGACGAAAAGCGGATATGTACTGTTCAGAAGAGGGTCCGACAGTTAATTCTCCTCCCAGTTCTTTCAACAGTCCCGATAAGGTTTTGTTCTGCATACTTAGAAGTACAATCTTTCCATTCAACTCGCCTACCTTCATTCGATTTTCTTCCAGTATGCGGTTCTCTTCCAGTACTTGATCTTTCAACTCCTGGATTTCTTCCATCTCCTGCTGGTATCGCTTTATCTCCTCTTCATTATCTCTAATCTGGGATTCGATTTCGGCAATCTTCTTCCTGTGATTTTTACTTTTGTAGTAGTAATAACACATATAGAAGGCCACAATCAGGAAAATAACCGTACCGCAAAATATAAAAACTGTACGGTCCACTTTCAGTTGTAGATTATCATTCCGGAGTTTCTCGTTCTCGTACTGCTTTTGCAGTTCTGTTATCAACTCCTGCGAATCGACTTCATCCAATACATTCACGATAGAGTCCGCTTTTTCATGGTAGATAATCGCTTCTTCAAAATTATCAATATCTTTTTCAAGAAAGTATAAATTGTTATATGCGTCAATACGGGTATATTCTTTAGAAGAATTGATACTCATCTTAAAATATTTCCGGGCATTCTCTACATCGCCCATCTGTATATACAAATAGCCGAGAGACATACACTCCACGTATTTCCTTTCTTCATCCGTTTCTTTTTCATAAGCTGCAAGAAAATAGCGTTCTGACTTTTTCAGTTCTCCCATGGAACGGTACAGTATCCCCAACTCATGTAAAATGGAAACTTCAGACGGATATTGCTTTTCCCTGGCTAGTTCTAAAGCGTAAGTATAATAGAAATAGCAGCTATCCCATTTATTCTGAAACAAATAAGCCCGGCCTATATTTTGCCCGGCTCTGACAAGACTCAAAGAATCTTTCAACTCTTCATAGATCGTATATGACTCCCGAAAATTCTTCAACGACTCCTGATACAATTTCTTTTTCCGGTTAATCATCCCTATCTCATCAGTAGCCATTGCAAACATCTTACAACATTGAATATTCCCGAACATTTCTTTTGCCGAAGATAAAAACGTCAAAGCCTCTTCATCTTTGCCCAATTCACGCAGCACTCTTCCATAATAATACTGCGCTTTAGCACGCGTAACAGAGTCACCACGCTCTACAGTATAGTAATTCAGCGCCAGTGCAATCAATGAGTCAGAAGTAAACTTCACATAGTTCTGATCCATCGCCTGCGTCAATAAAAGTGCATAATCCGCCTGCAACTTTCCACGCAATTTTTCAGTATGAGGTATTGACTTTAATAGATACAGAGCTGTATCCGGAAGAGATTCCATGCACATTTCAATCCTCTGGAATGCCGCATCAGGGGCCTCCGAATCTCTATGACAAGAAACCGATAAGACTAAAATAAAAAAGAAAGCGGCGTATACCGAAACAGTAGTCGTTTTCACTTTACTTGAGTTTTGTGCAAAAATACACAAAAAACTCAAGTATTACTTATTTGTTGAAGCATTTTGTTCCAATCGTTGATGTTCTTCTATCAACTTCATGTTTTCTCTTGCTTTAGACAGGAACTCTCTAACCAGCTTATTATCTTTAAAAGAATAAGGAGCATCCTTGATTATATCATCAATCTGCGGAGTCATAATGGGATAGGGCAAAGAACTGCAGAGCATCATAAACACACTGGGTCCCAGCACATTTTCGTAATTATCGGAGATGAACGTTTTCACATACTGATTCATCGCTTTCATCAGTGAGTCTCCTTCCACCACCAACTGACCGTGAATCTCATCCAGATCGCCTCCATCCAGTACCATACGGGTTTCCTTCTGCTCCAGTTCACCAATGCTTTCTTCCAATTGGTTTCTTTTGCTGATAAACTCGTACAGTGCATTATTTAAAGATGTTCCGACTGCCTTGAGGTCCGTATTGCTAATGGTAACAGTTATCTTCCCACTTTCCAACACAATCGGCATAATGCTTTCTTCATCCATATAAAGTGTCACCATCTGTACGGAATCTATTTTCCCTTTCATTGAGAACAGACCATGCACTACTTCAGCTGAATCCAGCTTCACCCACTCTCCATCACGAAGGGACTTAAGATACAACATCTTTCCATCCAGACTATTCACTGAAGAGGTTCCTTCAATCTTGTACTTACTGGTGCAGGAAGCCAAAAACGGAAGCAAAAGCAAAAAAGGCAAAATTTTATTCACGTTCATCTATTCATTAAATTCTGGGTACAAAGGTACAACTGATTCAGAATTCAAAGAAACATTTTATCAATATTTAAATCTTGTAAGACTCTTTTCTTTAATAATCCTTATAAACATAGGTATAAGGCTATTTTTTTCATTTAGTTTATCTAATTTTGCGGTCATGAAAACATCAACATTTGCCCCTTTTGCCAAACCGCTTTATGTAATGGTAAAGCCTGTAGGTGCCGTATGTAATCTAGCATGCGATTATTGCTACTATTTGGAAAAGGCCAACCTATACAAAGACAATCTGAAACACGTAATGAGCGATGAACTTCTGGAAAAGTTTATCGACGAGTACATTAACTCACAAACCATGCCGCAGGTGCTTTTCACCTGGCACGGAGGAGAAACGCTGATGCGACCGCTCTCCTTCTATAAAAAGGCGATGGAACTACAAAAAAAGTATGCCCGAGGACGAACGATCGACAACTGCATCCAAACCAACGGAACCATGCTCACCGACGAATGGTGCGAGTTCTTCCGTGAAAATAATTGGCTGGTAGGAGTCTCTATCGATGGTCCCCAGGAGTTTCATGACGAGTATCGCAAAAATAAAATGGGAAAACCCTCTTTTGTGAAAGTGATGCAAGGCATCAATCTTTTGAAAAAACATGGGGTGGAATGGAATGCGATGGCAGTTATTAATGACTTCAATGCCGACTATCCACTAGACTTTTATCGTTTCTTCAAAGAAATCGGTTGTCAGTATATCCAGTTCGCTCCTATCGTTGAACGTATTCTCTCACATGAGGACGGTCGTCACCTCGCTTCTCTTGCAGAAAATAAAGCCGGAACTCTTGCCGATTTTTCGATCACTCCGGAGCAATGGGGCAACTTCCTTTGTGCTCTTTTCGACGAATGGGTGAAAGAAGATGTAGGCAAGTACTATGTACAAATATTCGATTCGACTCTGGCGAACTGGATGGGCGAACAGCCTGGTATATGCACAATGGCAAAGACCTGCGGTCATGCCGGTGTGATGGAATTCAACGGAGATGTTTATTCGTGCGACCATTTTGTATTTCCCGAATATAAATTAGGTAACATTTATAGTAAAACTCTGGTGGAAATGATGCATAGCGAGCGTCAGCACAATTTCGGGAACATGAAATATCAGTCTCTCCCTACTCAATGCAAGGAATGTGAGTTCCTGTTTGCCTGCAACGGAGAATGCCCGAAAAATCGTTTCAGCCAAACGGCAGAAGGCGAACCGGGATTGAATTACTTATGCAAAGGCTATTACCAGTTCTTTAAGCATGTAGCTCCTTATATGGACTTTATGAAAAACGAACTGATGAATCAACGTCCGCCTGCTAATATCATGGAAGCACTGAAGAACGGAGATTTGAAAATTGAATACTAACCAATCATATATTTTAATTTTATCATTAAATAATGAACAGACTAAGACTTTATCTATTAGCGCTGGCTGCGCTTTTTGTATGTTCCGTTAAAGCGGATGAGGGTATGTGGCTATTGCAACTGATGCAACAGCAACACTCCATAGACATGATGAAAAAACAAGGATTAAAACTGGAAGCACAGGACCTATATAATCCGAATGGAATTTCTCTTAAAGATGCCGTAGGTATATTCGGAGGCGGATGTACCGGAGAAATTATCTCACCCGAAGGTTTGATTCTGACCAATCACCATTGTGGCTACGCCTCCATCCAGCAACATAGTAGTGTTGAGCACGATTATCTGACTGATGGTTTCTGGGCTACTTCCAGAGACAAAGAACTCCCTACTCCGGGATTGCAATTCACATTTATCGAACGTATCGAAGATATTACGGATATTGTCAATGCCAAGATCGCGGCGAAAGAAATCACCGAATCCGAATCATTCAGCAATATATTCCTTCAAAAGCTGGCTCATGATCTTTATTTTAAAAGTGACCTGGCAGACAAAAAGGGAATTGTTCCGCAAGCTCTTCCGTTCTATGCCGGAAATAAATTCTATCTTTTCTATAAGAAAATATATCCGGATGTACGTATGGTAGCCGCTCCACCCTCTTCTATCGGTAAGTTTGGTGGTGAAACAGACAACTGGATGTGGCCGCGTCATACCGGTGACTTTTCCATGTTCCGTATTTATGCAGATGCAAATGGTGAACCTGCAGAATACAGCGAGAGTAACGTCCCACTGAAAACCAAGAAACATTTGTCTATCTCTATCAAAGGATTGAAAGAAGGAGATTATGCAATGATTATGGGATTCCCCGGAAGTACGAGCCGCTACCTGACTGTATCAGAAGTAAAAGAACGTATGGAATCGGAAAACGATCCACGTATCCGTATTCGTGGTGCACGTTTGGCTGTCCTGAAAGAGGTAATGAATGCCAGTGACAAAATCCGTATTCAATATGCTAACAAGTATGCGGGTTCCAGCAACTATTGGAAAAACTCCATCGGCATGAATAAGGCCATCATCGATAATGATGTATTGGGAACAAAAGCTGCACAAGAAGCCAAATTCGCAGAGTTTGCAAAAGCACAAAACAATGCTGAATATGCAGCGGTAGTGAAGAACATTGATGACCTGGTAGCTAAGACAACTCCTCTCAACTATCAGTACACCTGTTTGAGAGAGACTTTCTTCGGAGCTATCGAATTTGGCAATGTGATGTTGACTAAAACACGCGAAGCATTGCTTGAGAAAAACGATTCTGTAATCGAAGCACGCATGAAAGCCTTGGAAAGCACTTACGAAAGCATCCATAACAAAGATTACGATCATGAAGTAGACCGCAAGGTAGCGAAAGCCTTGTTCCCCTTATATGCTGAAATGATTCCGGCAAACCAACGTCCTTCTATTTATAAGGTTATTGAGCAGAAATATAAAGGCGATTATAACAAATTCGTTGATGATATGTATGACAACTCTATTTTTGCCAACCGGGCAAACTTCGAGAAGTTTACAAAGAAGCCTTCAGTGAAAGCGATTGACAATGATCTGGCACTGCAATACTGCCAGTCTAAATACGACTTAATGGATACACTGGCTTCCCAACTCAAGGATATGGATCGGGAACTAGCTTTGCTGCACAAAACTTATATCCGTGGTCTAGGTGAAATGAAGTTGCCTGTACCTTCTTATCCGGATGCAAACTTCACCATTCGTCTGACCTATGGTAACGTGAAACCTTATGATCCGAAAGACGGCGTACACTACAACTACTATACGACCACTAAAGGTATTCTTGAAAAAGAAAATCCGGAAGACCGTGAATTCGTTGTACCTGCCAAACTAAAAGAACTGATTGAAAAGAAAGATTATGGCCGTTATGCTTTGCCAAATGGTGATATGCCTGTCTGCTTCCTGTCGACCAACGACATCACCGGTGGTAACTCCGGCAGCCCGGTATTGAATGAAAACGGAGAACTGATCGGTTGTGCTTTTGATGGCAACTGGGAATCATTAAGCGGTGACATCAATTTCGACAACAACCTACAACGTTGTATTAACCTGGATATCCGTTATGTCCTGTTCATTCTGGAAAAGTTAGGAAACTGCGGACACCTAATCAATGAAATGACAATCGTAGAATAAATGAGAAAACAAATCCTATTTGTCCTATTTTCACTGGCAACTCTTAGCATCCACGCCGACGAAGGCATGTGGATGCTAACCGATCTGAAAGCACAGAACGCTGTTGCCATGCGCGAACTTGGTCTCGAAATTCCGATAGAGGAAGTATACAACGCAAATGGCCTTTCTCTAAAAGACGCTGTTGTACACTTCGGAGGAGGATGTACGGGAGAAGTTATCTCTTCCGAAGGACTGGTACTGACTAACCATCACTGTGGTTATGGAGCTATCCAGCAACATAGTAATGTAGAACATGACTATCTGACAGATGGTTTCTGGGCTATGAACCGTGATGCGGAACTCCCTACTCCGGGATTGACCGTCACTTTTATCGACCGGATTCTCGATGTGACGGATTACGTCAACGAACAACTGAAAAAAGATCCGGACCCGGATGGTGTTAATTATCTATCTCCAAGTTATCTTGGCAACGTAGCAGAACGTTTTGCCAAAGCCGAGAATATAGAAATAACTCCTGCAACAAAGTTGGAGCTCAAGGCTTTTTATGGAGGAAACAAATATTATCTGTTCATCAAAACAGTATACAGTGATATTCGTATGGTAGGGGCTCCTCCTTCTTCCATCGGTAAATTCGGAGCTGATACCGACAACTGGATGTGGCCTCGTCACACAGGCGACTTTTCTCTCTTCCGTATTTACGCGGACAAGAATGGAAAACCGGCAGAATATTCTAAAGACAACGTTCCTCTGCAAGTGAAAAAACATCTGAAGATCAGCCTCGCCGGAGTTCAGGAAGGAGATTTCACCTTTGTCATGGGATTCCCCGGACGTAACTGGCGGTATATGATTGCCGACGAAGTGGAAGAACGGATGCAAACGACCAATTTCATGCGCCAGCATGTACGCGGAGCCCGTCAGAAAGTACTTATGGAGCAAATGCTGAAAGATCCGGCAGTGCGTATTCATTATGCAAGCAAATATGCTTCTTCGGCCAATTATTGGAAAAATGCAATCGGCATGAATGAAGGACTGATACGCCTCAATGTACTGGATACCAAACGTGCACAGCAAGAAGAACTATTAGCCCGCGGCCGTGAGAAGGGAGATGATTCGTATCAGAAAGCCTTTGATGAGATTCGCTCTATTGTATCTCACCGACGCGATGCGCTATATCATCAGCAGGCTATCAATGAAGCATTGGTCACCGCCCTTGATTTTATGCGTATCCCTTCCACGACAGAATTGGTTACCGCTCTGAAATCGAAAGATAAAGAGCAGATAAAAGAAGCAAAACTAAAACTGAAGAAAGAAGGTGATAAGTATTTTGCTTCTGTCCCTTTCCCCGACGTGGAACGGATGGTAGCGAAAGAAATGCTAAAGACTTATGCCAACTACATTCCTGCAGAACAACGAATCAACATCTTCGAAATCATCAATTCTCGTTTCAAGGGAAGTATTGACGCCTTCGTTGATGCCTGTTTCGAACATTCCATTTTCGGCAATCCTAAAAACTTTGAGAAGTTTATCAAGAAACCAAGTTTGTATAAAATAGGATATGACTGGATGGTATTATTCAAATATTCTGTTACCGACGGAATTCTGAAAACAGCCATTGCCATGAAAGAAGCCAATCAGAACTATGACGCAGCTCATAAAGTATGGGTGAAAGGCATGATGGACATGAGACAGGAAAAAGGAACGCCGATTTATCCGGATGCGAACTCTACTTTACGATTGACATACGGCCAGGTGCTTTCTTATGAACCGGCTGACGGTGTAGTATATGATGCTCATACCACCCTCAAAGGTGTGATGGAAAAAGAAGATCAGGGAAACTGGGAATTCGTAGTGCCTCAAAAGCTAAAAGAGTTATATAAATCCCAGGATTATGGACGTTATGGCAAAAACGGTGAAATGCCTGTCTGCTTTATCGTAAACACCGACAATACAGGAGGAAACTCCGGTAGTCCGGTATTTAACAGCAAAGGTCAGTTGGTTGGAACTGCTTTCGACCGCAACTTTGAAGGCTTAACAGGAGACATTGCTTTCCGTCCTTCATCGCAGCGAGCCGCTTGTGTTGACATCCGCTATACCTTGTTTATCATCGATAAATACGCAGGAGCCTCTCATATCATCGACGAACTTAGCATTGAGTAAGTTGAGAGTTGAGAATTAAAAATTGAGAAATAAAAGTTATGCCATCTGGCATTATATTTCTCAATTTTTAATTCTCTATTTTCAATTTATATAAACTCTTCCACCATATACATCTCGTCAATCATCTCATTCATTATATTCTGTAAATTCTGAACTGCTTCTTCAGGAGATTCCCCATAAGCATTACATTGCATATTTACAGTCAACCAGGCATAGTAGCCACCATCTGATGCGCGTTCAAGCACATAATCCGTTCTGTTTAGTTTCATATTGGTAAATAATTAGTGAATGTTGGTATTGAAGTTATTTCTGAATGTGAGGCTGCCAGTTTCTCCAGTTCACGGATCATCCGACGTTCACAGCTGCGAACCCAATAAACGAAATGACGGTTCGGAGTATATTCTCTTGCAAAGCGAAGCAACGGCTGCAAATCAAAGGAATCACTGATTATTCCTGCCCCCGCTTTCATTGCATCATAGGCATTGCAGTCTTGTTCAATATGCGCTGGAACCATTAATACAGGTTTTCCAAGATACATAGCTTCGCAAATGGACTCGAAACCTGCTGTACTGGCATAAGCCTTACAACCCGCCATAGCATTAAGAAACTTCACATCATCTATTTGATGGAAACTCAATGTTTCGTCAATCCGTGTCACCTCTTCAGCATCCGATCTATCCCAGAAAAAAGTTAAAGGGACTTCCGCATGCTTCGCATGAAAGTTCTCTACGCTATCGGCAAACCCGGAATTAACCATATATCCATGAATATAATCACCCTTTTCCGGACGGATAGCGGTCACTTCCTGACGAATCAATGGAGGAACGGTCACTATTTGATTCATATCATCCTGTTCCATTTCCAGGAAAGACAAAGCCAGTTTCTTCGAAGATCTTAGAGCGGTCATCCGGGTAAAGAAACGCAGCATCCATAACTGGCACGAATTTTTATCCGGAAACTCGAAATCACGATGTAAAAACAGATACTGATGCCCAACACAAATATACGGAACGGAGGGACGGAAGAGTGCATAGGTAAGTCCGGTTAAAAGCTCGTAGAAGTTGATGACAACTTCCGCCCCTGTCTCCCTGATCCGCTGATTTATATAATACATGCTACGAAGATACTCCGGTAATCTTAATAAATTGTATGCAAAGCTTTTCGTCAGGTTCGCCCGTTTATTATCTGCCGTAGGCAGAAAGTTCGGACTAATGAATCGCTTCACCGGTGCATGAATACTCCGATTGAAAAATCCCGGCAAAGTACGTGTCGAGCTTTTCCCGACTAAGACTTCCACTACTTCATGCCCATTGCGCAATAACATTTCTTCGAGAGTGATTGCCTGTGTAAAATGCCCTCTCCCCTCACCTTGAACAATAAATAAAAATTTCATAGTTCCATTATTTTTAGATACGCAAAATTCCCTCTTTCACATTACAAGATGATGACTCTATGATTACTATTTCATGAACAAAATCAGCTTTTTCTCGTTATATAATAAAATAGAAATTATATTTGCGGTCTTCAAAGACTGCTTTTTAACTCTAAGAAACAAAAGATTATGGAAAAATTTGAAGATTTAATACAGTCACCAGTGCCCGTTTTAGTTGATTTCTTTGCAGAATGGTGTGGACCTTGCAAAGCAATGAAACCGGTTTTAGAAGAACTAAAACTTATTGTGGGAGATAAAGCACGTATTGCAAAGATAGACGTTGACCAGCATGAAGACCTGGCTACTAAATATCGCATACAAGCTGTACCAACCTTTATACTGTTCAAGAATGGAGAGGCTGTCTGGAGACATTCCGGCGTAATCCATAGTAGCGAACTACAAGGGGTTATCGAGAAGCATTATACATAAAAAGATAATAATAACGAATGAAGAAAGTATTAGTAATGGTAGCCCTCGTCATGGCAAGTGTAATTGTATACGCATTCAATGACAGTAGGGAAACTAATCAAGGTAAAAAAGAGGTAACAGGTAACGGTGAAGTCGTCGTAATGGACAAAGAAATGTTTCTGAAAGACGTCTTCGATTATGAGAAATCAAAGGAGTGGAATTATAAAGGTAATAAGCCCGCCATCATCGACCTATATGCAGATTGGTGCGGACCATGTCGCCAAACAGCTCCTATCATGAAAGAATTGGCAAAGGAATATGCCGGAAAAATTGTCATCTACAAAGTCAATGTAGATAAACAAAAAGAACTGGCAGCTTTATTTAATGCAACAAGTATTCCATTGTTTGTATTCATTCCCATGAAAGGAGATCCACAGCTTTTCCGTGGAGCTGCTGACAAGGCAACTTACAAAAAAGCGATTGATGAATTTCTCTTGAAGTAAAGAAGAAAATATAGTGACGCTATCCGGTCGGGATAGTAACGCTATAATAGGAAAAGAGTGACGGTATCCTTGCGGGATACCGTCACTCTTTTGTATATCTTGCCAATCCTTATTTGAAGTATCCCACAGGATGATTCATCATTGGCATTTGGCTATCTTTCAATTTCAAAACTTTCTTCAATTGTTCATTGTCCATCGAAGCGCGTGGCACTGTTGCTATGTTAGCAGCGGAACAGAATATTGAAATATTTTGAGAAACGATGCCGGAATCCATAGCCCCCATCAACTGGCTGCGTGCACTCTTCGCATCTCCAAATCTGGAAAGATCACTGATTAACACCAAGGACACCGGAGCTGTTTTCACAAATGCCTGTCCACCGGCTACTGCTCCACGATGATCTCCTTCAGCAACCAGAGTCAACTGATGATTTTTAGCATCATACAGATAACTTCCTTCAGGTAATACTACATATACATCCACATCCTGCTTATTCAACGCCGACGGAGCTGTTCTCATTCCGGATTCCTTACGGTTTATCCCATTAGCAGCCCATAACAAATCAGACAGATCCGACAGACTCAATGATTTAGAAGCATACTCGCGAGTTGAATGTCGTTCAGACAATGCCTTCATCACCGCATCGGTACGGTTTAAATTAGGCTTCGGCAATTTAATCACTTTATCAGCAGCAAAAGTAGCCACCGAAAGCATTAAACAAACTAACAATAGTTGTACTTTTCTCATAACTGTGGTATTTAAAAATTGATAGACAAATATAAATAAAAAAGGTCTGTATTCGTTGCAGAATACAGACCTTTTAAGAGTTTATTAGGCTTAATTATTTCTTATCACCGAAATAACGGTTGTACAATCCTTCAAAACCTTTACCGTGACGAGCTTCGTCTTTGCACATTTCGTGTACAGTGTCATGGATAGCATCCAGATTCAGAGCTTTAGCACGAGTTGCGATACGTTTTTTGTCTTCGCATGCACCTTGTTCAGCATCTTTACGTTTCTGCAGGTTCGTTTTAGTATCCCATACGCAGTCGCCCAACAATTCTGCAAACTTAGCAGCATGTTCAGCTTCTTCCCAAGCGTAACGTTTGAAAGCTTCAGCTACTTCAGGATAACCTTCACGGTCTGCCTGACGGCTCATGGCCAAATACATACCAACTTCAGTACATTCTCCCATGAAGTGATTGTTCAGGTCCTTAATCATTTCTTCGTCACAACCTTTTGCCACACCAATAACGTGTTCGTCAGCAAAAGACAATGCGCCACCTTCTACCTCAACAACTTCTACGAATTTGCTGGCAGGAGCTTTACACAATGGGCATTTTTCAGGAGCTGCGTCACCTTCATGAACGTAACCGCATACAGTACATCTAAATTTTTTCATTTTCTTCTCAATTTTAAATTAATTAGTCAATACGTGTTTCTTTATCTTTACTTAAGCAATTCTTGCAAATACCTTTATAATAATAATGAACTTCTGATACCTGGTGACCATCCATGTCTATATTCTCCACTTTCTTTATGGCTTCCGGGCATTTCAGATCATAAATGTGTCCACAACGCTTGCACAAAAAATGAGAATGTACGGAAGTATCTGCGTCAAAGTTCGTATTCTTCTCATCAATTGTAAGCATCAAGGCTGCTCCTTGCTCCGAAAACAATTTCAATGTATTATAAACCGTAGTTTTTGAAAGTGTCGGCATCGAGGGAGATAGTGCAGTATATATATCATCAGCTGATGGATGAATCGGATTATCCATCAGATATTCCATGATAGCGATACGCTGCATGGACGGCTTGATATTATGTTCTAATAATCGATCGTATGGCTTCATTATCTTCCCTTTCTTTCAAAGTTGTATTCATTACAATTATAAATTCAATGCAAAGATAAAGAGTTTCAATATTATTTCCAAATAAATCTTCGTTTTTTTATATATAATCTGTACTACTGAAGATTAATACAAAAACAAAACCGTTTAAGTGCAAGAAACTGACTTAAACGGTTTTATTATAAAAGATGCTAAAAGTATCAAGATTAGAATGAAGTTCGTGTTCCGGTTAAGATATCTGATGGTATATCCTCACATCGAGTATAAACTTTTATTTCCCCCATATCCTCTTTAGCAGTCCATACCATTGAAATATCAGTTAACCCCGAAACGATATATGAATATTCCCATTCATCGTCCGTATCAAGCTGGTAATAATAAGTACCGCTAATAACATCTCCGTAATCCTCCTCTTTATTCAGAGTAAAGGAGCCGGGAATTTGCTGGGACGTAGCACTGTTGAGGTTTGTATAAATGGTATAAGAACGTTTTCCGTCTTTCTCTTTCCGGTCAAACTTGATATAATAGTAACGTGTATCACCGTCTATCTTTTCTCCATTCCATTCACTCAATCGCCAAGTCCCTGCAATATTCGCATAATTTACATCCTTCGTATCAGGAAGCTTCACTTCATCGTCGTCTCCACATGACATAAATAATGCCATAGTGAGCAGTAACATCATTTTGAATATATTTTTCATATACATATTTTATAATAATTATTATTGTAACAATAGTTTCACCTGTATTCTCCTTTCGCAAGGCCGGACAGGAATACCATCCAACATAAAATGAAATGTAATTTCATTCTTTTGAGGTAGTAAGCCCTTATCAATAGAAAGAACCATATCAGCTTCTGTTCCCGGAGAAATAATTTCCGGTTCTGTATGGAAGTGAATGTATTCCGGTAACAACAAGGCTGATAACCTCAAAGGCTGTTTCCCTGTATTAACGCATACAAATCTTTCCACTTGCCTCCCTTCTCGGGAAAGTATCCTGACTTGCCAATCCTTTCTTTTCAGCCGTAATGTGTTCCCTATATATACAGGATAGTCCCTCCATCGGTCAGCGGTAGGCAATACCTTACCGACGAGTGCCAACTTAGCTGTAGGATGCTCCTTCGAAAGATCGGTATAAACAAACGCTTCCCTATACAAATCACCAGCCTGATCCATTGGATGAAAGACCAATATGATTTCTCCCTGCTCTCCCGGTTGCACTACCTTTTTATCATATTTGGCTACCGTACAACCACAGGAAGTAGTTACCTTGGAAAGGTATATAGGCTTCTTGCTTACATTATGATATTTAAAATGATACATTACCGGATCATCGTCTTCTGATAAAGTTCCTATATTCATTACTGTATGTTCAAACTGCAAGACTTGTTCGACTGTTTCCTGCGCAAAGCTATGCACAGGAAACAGGTAAATAAGAAGGAACAGCCCAAGTTCGATGGTTTCGGCAAGATATCGTTTCATAATAGAGTTTACATCCAACTATCGTTCTTACGAACAGTGATGAAAAAATCTTGCTTGGTGCCGTCACTCGCCTTGACTGTAGCTTTTGTAGAACCAACTTTCAAGCCTTTCAAAGTGAAAGTAATGTTGTTCTCTGTCGTGAGGGTAGCAATTGAGTTATCATCAACTGTACAGGTAAAGGTCATATTCTCTCCATTTTTGAAATAACGGGAATAATTGATTTTACTTGTAGCTTCGACGGCCACATACATATTAGGTACAGTCATCTCGACACCACCTCCTTCAACTGCTTTCAACAGCTTATAGGCATCAATCAACCCTGTCCCCATATTGCCCGCATAAGCGGCAGGCTCCATTTGTCCGGCAGCTATTTGTCCGAACGAAGCGTTTGTGTACCAATAAACTTTCGTTTCTTTAAAATAGGGTTCCACCGGATTGACAGACTCCAATATCATTTTACGGAATTCATCTGCACGGAAATGACGATGTAATTCAGCTGCATAAGAAAGTCCCAATGCTGCTACTCCCGAAATATGTGGACAAGCCTGCGATGTTCCTTCCATATATCCGTAATGAGAATTTTCCCCACCATCTTCATTGGCAGAAGGAGGTAATGTGGAATATATTTTTCCTTTCGAGCTCTGATGATAATCACTGTCACCACCCGGGGCTGCAATAGAAACGCCCATCGCATAGTTGGAGTAACAGGAAGGAGTCCCGTCGGCAGCCAAAGCGGCTACAGATATATAATCAGGATAAGCTCCCGGATATCCGGCCATAGCTGCATATTCATTACCTGCGGCAAATACAATGATACCTCCGTCTATGACATCGTTTGGCGAACCGGCATTATGAAGAAAATAATCGAAGGCTTCTTTTTCCAACGGAGCAGCATCGACCCAATCTTTATCAGAAGTAAACCCCGGGGTATACCCACTAATAGGATTGGAAAGCCCCGAATTATATCCCCAACTACACTGCAAAATAACGGCACCGTTATCTGCTGCATATTTCACAGCTTTCGCTTCCTGATACAAGTCACATCCTTTAGAACCGGAAAAGACCTGACAACTCATGATTTTTACACCACCTCTATTATTGGCTTTATCCCCTCCTGCAATGCCACTAATACCTTCACCATTATTCCTCACTGCACTGATAATCCCGGCCACATGAGTCCCATGTCCGGTATCATTCGGGTCGTCATAAGAGATATAGCCTTTATCATCTGTGAAGTTGTAGCCATAGCGGTCACCGGCATAACCATTTCCATCAGCATCTTCCTTTGAAGCAAATGTTTCATCCTCATTCACCCATATATTTCCTTCCAAGTCAGGATGGTCGTACATCACACCTTCATCAAGCACAGCAACAACAATGGAAGGATTACCCGTACAAAGCTTCCAGGCTTCCCCACAATTTACATCAACACCCATTACAGCAGGTACTACATTATCTCCTTTATCATTTTTTTCTCCATTCTGAAGAATAGAACCATCATTCTTACATCCCCATTGTAGATTAAAAAAAGGATCGTTCGCATCGGTATTCACAGCACGAGTTGTATGCACCACACGGGTCATTGCCTGCTTGGTGAGCATAGTTGCCCGTACATTCGGATCATAAGAACGCTGAATAGCACGAGTGAACTGGACTTTTGCTACATCCGCCACTTGTGACAAGTCCTTGGCTACCTGCTCCAAATCCGTATCTTCAGCAAAATGGATAATATACCAAAGATTCAATCCCGCTTTGCGAGTACGTTCTTCCGTACGACTGTCCACCGGAAAAATACGTTCCAGTTCAGAAATACCGATTCGCTGCAGAACTGCATCCATATCCGAAATTCCCGAACGGGTCAAAGCACCTCCGATAGAGCGGGTAGTAGCAGCATCCAAAAAGGATGCCGCTTCCGGTTTAAATTTTACCAAAATTTTACCCTGAGTAGCTCCTTCGGGTAAATCTATGATAGGAGCTCCCTGTCCTGTATCAGGTTTCACAGCATCCATATCCTGATCGGAACAAGATGCAAAAGTGATCGCTACAGCGGCTATTAGAATTAAATATATTCTTTTCATAATCAAAAAATCAATTATCTGTTAATGTAGGTCTGGCTTTCGGATAACGTTCATAGAACCATTCCAAATTTGACGGTTCATTCTTAAAACCAGGAATATTGCCACTCTTATCTTTACCTGAATCTTGCGTATAAATCAAGGTAAACGGATCAAAACGCGCAAAACGTGGATGATAGAGTAACCAATCCGGCAAATCATCACCAGTCAAGAAATTCAAGTTAATAGAGAAATGTTCGGCATTAGGCAGAATATTCGGAATTGTTTTTAGTTTTGCTTTCACCTCCTCGCTGGCACTCATTAATGTATCGTTTTGCTGGATATCCTCATCTGTGTAAGTAGATACACCATATTCAGGACTACCATTATAGCTATTAATAAATGTTGGGAGTTTACCATAAATCAAATTATAAGATAATGATAAAGATTTCAGATTTTTCCACTTCAATAAATTTTTTAATGTAGAAGAAGAAGCATCTATACATAACCCTGGATTGTCACGCGTTTCAGTACTTAAATCTGTAATTGTACTATAACGGCGATTACCTGTTAAACTTAAATTGAGCAGTCCCGGGAAATTAGCAGGAGTCAAATCATACGGAATAGTCGTGAAATTATTTCCACTCAAATCCAAGGTGATCAAGTCTTTACGCGAGCTTTCCAATTCTGTTTTCGAGATTGTTGTAATACCTAGTGCACTTATTGTCAGATTCCTTAGATATTTTAATCCTGCCAATGCATTTCCAATCCGATAAGGAGAAGGGAGCAACATAGTGTTCGTGTTACCATAAACAACCAACGTTTCCAGATATTTAATTTTACCGATTTCAGCAGGTAACTCTTCTTTTGTATTCAGCATCCTGAATTCAACGGAACGTACACGTCCCAGCTGCTCGGGTGTTACACCTTTATCTGTCTTTTCCCAAACGGTTACCCCCAACCAATAGTCAAGACGTTCACTAGCATCCCAGTTAGTCATTGAGCGCAATTTTGTACTTGCAATAACAATAGCAATAGAATCTCCTCTTCTATCATCCGTTATTTCCGGTGCGGCTTCCTGCTTTACCGTCAAGGTCACTTCTTTCTCCAATTCATCAGCTTCGTTCACTGGAAGAAATTTTATAGAAGCAATTCTTTCTTGGGGGTCTGTATTCATCTCCCACTTGAATCGCATCTTGATAGTACGGGGACGAGCTCCATAATCCAATGAAATATCAGGATTTCTTTTAGTAGTAGTTACCCAAGAGCCTATCAAAGGATAATCAACCTTAAACTCGACATTTGTAGTCACTGATATATCAAAATATCTTTTATCTGCATTCCCCATATTGGGCACTTCCACTTCATATTTATCCAGTCCAATCATCTTTCCATATCCGGTCTGATGTATTTTCAATTCCTGTTTCGGTTGTCCTTCCGGTACAAATGTCACGACAGCATGTCGCACGTCATTAGAAAGCGTAGAGTCTACTACAATTTCACAATTAGTACTTCCTACACCATTAGCGGGCATCACCTTCACCCAAGGTTTGTCTACCTTTGCCACCCATTTGGTACCTGAAGCCACTTTTATCGGCTCCATTCCTCCAGTAGCACCTAATGTAACTTCTTGAGTGTCAATGGTGAAACCAGCAATCCCCTCTTCATCCGAATCATTACAAGCTGCAATAAAAAGCAAACTTGCAAAGAGGCATAAATATATATTAAACAATGGTTTCATATAGATTCTTTTTTATTATTTATCCATTTAATTTTTCAAATAATCACATCCGCGAATATCCTGTTCCGGATCATAGATAAGGAGATACGCTCCTGCCTTAATCATATTGCAGACATTGGAAAGATTAAGAGAGATATTTGGATTATCCTTTATCTCAAAAACGATAACATACGGGGAAATCGTATCAGTAATCTTTCGCAAATCATTTCCACCAATGCAGAACTGCCGCAAACTCGGACATAAAGATATATTAGACGGCCATTTTCTCAACAAACGATTACCGTTCTCATCGCGCTGGCTACGGACAGCGTAAACAGTCAATGTAGCTGCATCCATCGGACCTGTAGGAACTTCCGTAAAACGGTTGTTACTTATATCTACTCCATAAAGGAAAGGCATGTTCTTTCCGTTGAAATCATCCGGCAACTTCGACAACTTATTATAAGTCAGGTCCAGCGTTTTCATCATATAAGAATATTTTGAAGCACTAAACGTACCTTTCGGAATCTCCTCTATACCGTTACCGTTCAATCCTAAAACAGACACTTGAGAATTTGTTTTGAATAGTATATCCGGGAATTTTTTCAGTTTATTACCACCTAAGGCAATCGTATTAGCATTCACGCCCTTAAATGTACCGTCTTCCTCACCTTCAAATCCATCTATCTCATTGAATGAGAAATTAACCGAAGACATTACATATATAGATTGTGAACTAAATATATTCGGGAATTTTTTCAATTTATTATGTGCAAAAGAGAAAGACTCCACATCTGCATATCCGCAGAAGCTTCCACTTCCATCACGCGGCAATTCTTCTATTTGATTATAATCCATTGACAATTGCACTAAGACCACATCGCTACCGAAAGCTTTCTCAATCTTTTTAATCTTATTGTATGCACAATCCAGTTTACCCAGTTTTTTCACCATCGACATATCCGGTAAGACAGTCAGATTATTGTAGGTCAAATAAAATATTTGTAATGTCTTACTTATATTTTCACTAGCTACAAACTCGCCCAAATCCTCATGAAAATCTCCCAAATTCGGATTGCTCGCCAAATTGAATGATTGAAGGTTAGGTAATTGTTGCAATTCCTCTGGAAGTTTTTTCATTGACGGACAATTGTAAATTTCGAGGTCTGTCAGATTTTCTAATTTGCTAAGATTAGTACCCGGTTCAAATCCCTCAAATTTGCCATTGGCAATGTATAAGTATTGCAAATTTACCAGATTTCCTATAGAAGCAGGAATTCTATGTATTCCATTTGTCAACCGATTAACCGGCACATCCTTCAAAGAAGGACGACTGGCTTCGCTCTTTACATCAGCCTGTGAAAAACGACTAGGTATCCCCTCTTTCTGCCATTTCAGCGCAGCTTGTATAGGTTCAGAGAAATATGATGCCATATCCTTTTTTACGAACTTATTATAAAAATCATTTCGTACAGAGTTCTTCTGTACTTCAGTCAGTTCAGTTCCTATTGTTTTCTCAATAATATTATCACCCACTTGTTCGGAGTGATTACCTAATGACAATGTTCTAAGTTCCGTCAATTCTCCTAAGGATGCTGGAATATCGCCTTCAGGACCGAACGCACCAATAGTAAGACCTATGACACGTCCTTTCTCATCCAATCCTACGCCAGGTTGCTCTCCCCATAAATCAATATCTTTATTAAAATCCCAGTTAGTTCCTAAAGGATATGTAACACCGGAATAACTCCATCCCTTTTGATTCTTTTCAGGAATAGCCGGACCTTTCAGGGCTTCCCAAATTTCTTTCAGAATCAGATAATCTTTAATACTGCCAGTAGTTTTACTGAAATTAACTGGAATTTTAACTTCAGTAGTCACATTATCCGAAACTTCAAAATCAGCCCCATTCACCTCTCCATACTCCAAAGAACTTTTGTTTTTCTTAATGGTCGTATAATTCTTGACTTTATACTTACCTGCAGGAAGTCGGAAAAGTGAATCACTGACGGCCACGGATATTTTTGTTCCATTGCCGTCCAGTTTCTCCGTATATTCTACACTAACATTACTAAAAGTCGTATCCTTTTTTGTAAATTGCTCCTGTACTGTTACATTAATATATTTAATATCAGAGAACAGATAATCCTCTCCCAATGTCGCACGAGTAGATGGTAGAAAATTCTTAGTCACGGTAAATTTCACTATACCTCGATTCACGACTTTCACATGTATATCTTGTACAGCCAATCCACCATTGATCACCGTGATAATCGTCTTTTCATACGGTTCTCCGGAAAGAATTTGTTTCAATTCCTGTGCTGTTCCATCTGCTTTAAATAGGTAGAAACCAACAATCTGGTAGGTTCCGGCCATCAACTGAAGTTTTTCACTTCGCAGGCCAAATTCACTATCATCTCCCATCGCCTCCAGACCCACAGTCTGCACAACTTCAGTACCATCGTCCTGATTGATGAGTACAATCTTCATTTTTTGCGCATCGCGCAAATAGTTCAGTTCATTCGTACTGGCACGCGTTTTTTTCGTTTCTGCCAACCCACTCTTATAGAGTTTGAACTGAGCATATCCATATCCTGCCTGAAGCACAGCATCATCGTCGTCAGAGCAACTTCCTACTGTAAACCCTAGAATAAACAGTATACAGGAAAGGACAAACATTCTTATAAATAATATCTTTGTTTTCATAAAATCATTCTATTAATCTTCATATCGTTTGGATATTATTAATACAGCATAAACTTCTCCACTAGAATCCATAAATGACAATTCCATATCCTTTTCACCATTTACATCGGGACCAATTCCATGAATAGTCACATCCACAAAAGGTTCTTCTTTTTCTATGCCATTCCATTTATAGCCATCTATGAAATTGACAGCCATTAAATAATGTGTCATTGTGATTCCTTTTGGAGCAATTATTAAAGGATCAAAACTAATTCCCAACGGCAATGATGCAATCCATACATTCTTCGTACCATATTTCTCCATCGCTTGCTCTTCTCCAACATTATCTGCATAAGAAGTTAATGTCACATTGGTCAATGCTCCACCATCACCATTCTTCAACACAAATCCCATAGAAGCACTCGCATCTTCCGCTTGCAGCACATTAGCTATAATATTTTCATCATAGGCTTGCGGAATACCCGTTTTAAGCAAAACAAGATCGGACAATTGGTCCTTAATTTCAGCATATACACTATTAGGAAATGCTAAGACATAGGCATTTCTTTTTTCCGAAGAATTCCGGCTTACGGCTATTTTGAGACTCCCTTTTTTATCATTATCTACCCAAAGCCAACGATCAGAACCACCTTCTATTATTTTATAGGTGTATTCATACTCCCACATCATATTCCGTTCTTCCAGATATTCTACACAAACCAAAGTATATTCATCATTCTTAGCCATTACCGTCACAGGAACTCCTTCCGAATCATAGCTATCATTCCCTACAGTATAACTTTCTCCATCAGCCGAAGCCTCTATATTACCTGTCAGAGTACCAATAATCCTATCAGCAGGGATGCCTTCATACTTCACAGGAACTTTTGCAATGGCTCCACTTCTACTTTCAGTTGTCAAAAAGCCGGTAATTTCATTCTTTTTATATTGCGTTATCATCTGCGGGGTCATCTTGACATTATCTCCTGCCCTACCGGATATAACTTCGCTACTGCGATTGAACTCCATCCATTCAGGTTTATCTTTCAACACCCAATCTTCATTGGCATCCAACACTAATATGTCAGTTCCATCGAAATTGATCACAAAGGGATTTTCCTCTGTATACATTACAGATTTATCCGCATTGAAAGCCCGAACTTCATAACCAATAGACGGACGCGTTACTTCTGCTATTACCTGCCGACTTCCCGCCATCGTCATTGTCAGTTCCGCCTTATAGGATTTCATCAGTTCCGTAGCATCATCACTAATATGAATGGTGACAGTCTGTTCGCCAGCACCACCTGAACAAGTGAAGGTCTGTTCACCATCCTGTTCAAAATAGCACCACAACGACGAAGAAGTCAATATCCAGTTATCAATAGCTTTAAAAGTCAGCGTCTTGACATCCCCGACTTCACATTCTATTTTCTGTAAATCCGGGAACACAGGTGTTGCAGTCTCATCATCATCACTACAAGCAGACGTGAAGAGACAGAACGCCAACACAATCAATTGCAAATAATATTTTATTATATCTTTCATATTTATTTCCGATTATAGTTTAGAGTCCTTCCTCTTTTTTATACTGCTCCGCTTCTTCATCACTAATCCACTCCAAAATATTCACATAAGTACCTACCGTACCTTTACCCACCACATAAATAGTTGTATATAGGATTACAAATTTCTGGCATACATTGTAATAAGAATCGTATGCTACAGGCTGATCACACATTAGTTTTCCATTGCCATAAATAGTTCCGAAAGCTTCTGCTGTACTACCTATAATTTGTTCATCAAACTCTACAAATGGTTTTAACGGATCGGAAGGATCATACTTAATTTTAAGATCATAATTCTTATAGAAGAAATCATGTAATATGATAGTATTATCTTCAGCCTTGTCTCTTTCCGCTTGTAATAATCGATGTTCTGTATTCGTCATATATGCACTAAAGAAAGAAGAAGTCAATAGACAATAGCCTTCAAATGTACTAAGTTCGAAAGGACATGCTTTTTGCATTTGAACACGAGTACGTGTACCGTACAAATCCCATATATTTTCATCTTTCGCAAGCAAATTGAACGTAACCGATAAAGAGTCGGTTTTACCTATATTCTCATAAACACCCTTCATCCGGAACTTTGCTACCCGTTCCCCTGCTTTAATGGTTACCGTATTTGATTCAACCACATATTGCTTTTTTTCAATTGCATTACTAGCCTTATCGTCTACTTCTACGCCAAAAGAACGGTCATAATCGCATATATTTGTAGCTACTACCGGAATTTCAAACCATTTCTCGCTGTCCTGCACCGGATACATAGATAATGTATCGGAGAACATCACGTAGTCGGAACCGCTGTAAGTCGTTCGGGAGAGATCATTACATCCCCAGAATCCGACAGCCAGCGTTATCAGTGCTACTATTCCTGTTATTAATAGTTTCATTGTTTCTCTATATTATCTTTATACATTATTTATTGCTTTCATTAGGCATTAAATCCACACCTGGAGCATCCAACTCATGTTGCGGGATAGGCCATACAAAACGCGGATCGTCTTTCTCCAACTTCAGCGTATTGCCCGGAGAGACAGTCGAGGTTTGTTCTTTACGTTCAAATCCCTCATGCCAACGTTTCAAGTCATTAAGGCGGAAACCTTCCATAAAGAGTTCTTTCATACGTTCTTCACTGACAGTCTTAAACCAGTTCTCTTCTGTTAGTGTGGTAGAACCACCGTAGGAAGAATAACGAGCCATACGTAAAGTAGAAATATCAATTCCGGCTTTTCCATAATAAGCTGTTCCCATCCGGCAATAAGCCTCTGCACGAATTAAATATTGCTCTGCCAACCGAAACGGCTTCGGCATGGAAACACATAATACTCTTTGGCTTATAAAATCCTGATTACCCATATATTTGATCAAAAGCGGCCAGGTTAACGCATGGGAGAAGCCGGTTGTTACCGAACCAAAATAGGCATTGTAGCGTAAATCAGCATTAGCATAGGCATCCAATACCCATTTAGCCGGTACATAATCCGGTTTATAAGATGTATAATCATAATTGAGGAATACGGTACCCAATGCGCCTCCATAGGAATTTACCTCAAACATTACTTTCCAGATGATTTCAGTAGAATTATCATACTGCCACATATACGCAAAATCATTGTAAGTAACCGAATAACTGTTCTTTGTAGCATCAGCTAATGCATACTTCTTACTATCTATCACTTGAGTGGCATACTCAACGGCCTTCTCCCACTTCCGCATATACAGGTACATACGAGCATACAAAGCATTGACTGTACCAACCGTGAAATATGCAGAATTATAGATAACCGCAGTATCATCATCATCCGCAGCCAGATATTCGGCAGCTTTAGCCAAATCATCCAAAACAAACTGATAGGAATCTTTTAAAGAAGCACGTTTTACAGGTCCCGGATTAACGTAACTGGACTGTAATACAACTCCCAGTTCATTGGCAGCCTCTTCATCACTGTCATAAGCTTTACAGAAACACTTCAGCAATTCCGAATAAGCCAGCGCACGGGCAAAATAAATATGTCCCTTGTAGTTATCCAACTTGTCCAGTTGTTCGTCATCGGAAGTAGCCGCTTCTACGGCAGCCATGTTATCAAGAACGAAATTACAACGTCCGATAACGGCATACAAACCACCATACACATATTCCACCTGTTTATTGATAGCTAATATCTCATTACGCCATACATCACCATAGACATTCGTATATCCTTTAACAGCGTACACCTGATCTGCCTGAATATCAGGCAACAAGGTCAAGTAACCGCTATATAGGCTGCTGTTTTTAAACTGCGCATAAATACCGATCAAAGCTTGACGCACATCGCTCACTGTTTTAATAGCATCATCTTGCGGAATAGCATCTTGCGGATATTTGTCAAGACAGGAAGATGCCGAAAGCAATACCGCAACCAAAGCTATATATAATTTTATTTTTCTTATCATCACTGATTTATTTTAGAATGAAACTTCCAGTCCGAATGTGAACTGACGTGACATCGGATATTGGGCCTTATACACATTGGACGTAGACTCCGGATCCATACCCGTGAAATTTGTAAATGTCAACAAATTCTGTCCCTGCGCATAAATACGGGCACTATTCAAAAAGCTAGTCCGCTTCAACCATTTCTGTGGGAACGTATAGCTGAGCATCAAATTCTTTAGACGCAGGAAAGATGCATCTTCAAGGAATCGTGAATCCAGTTGGGGAGTTACTCCATAACGGGGAATATCAGTCACATCTCCCGGTTTTTTCCATCGGTCGTAAAGCATACGTTTTGACTGGTTATAGGCACTGAACAGTCCGTTACTCTCCTGAAAGACTCTGTCGTTGTTAAGCATCCAGCGATCAGCCACCCATGTGAACTGTGCGGAAAGTGAAAGTCCCTTCCAGGAAAGTGTAGTACCAAAACCACCTTGCCAGGGAGCTTCATGTGTTTTGCCCAGCATCACCTTGTCGCTTTCATTATATTCCGTAGTAATTTCACCGTCTTTGGTATACCATAAAGCATCTCCATTAATCGGATTAACTCCCGCATAACGGTTCAGATAAAATTCTCCTAACGGATGACCTACCGCAACCATTCTACCGGTATCGGAAGCTACATATTCTGTCACCCCATTATAGAGCTCGGTTATTTCATTTTTATTATAGGATACATTGGCATTCACATTCCATTTAAAGTCTTTGATGCGGAGTACATCTGCGCCGACATTAATTTCTACACCACGATTCCGCATGGCTCCCACATTATCCCAACGGGTCCCAAAACCGGTAGATGTATAAGAAATAGGAACCGCCATCAACATATTGGTCGTTTTCTTATTATAAAACTCCACATCCAAATTGATACGATCAATAAAACCTAAATGCAACGCCACATTAGTAGCCCATGTAGACTCCCAACTCAATTCTTCATTTCCCAACTGAGAAATAGCAATACCTGATTCGTTATCATACTTATATCCACCGGAAACTAGAGCCAGATGCTCATAGTTATTAATAGAAGAATTACCGGATGTACCTGTATTAACCGCAATTTGCGCATTAGTAAGCCAATCATATTTTTGCATGAACTTCTCCTTACGAAGATTCCACATAAAACCGACTGACCAGAAAGCTCCCCAATGGTTATCGGTACCAAAACGTGAAGATCCATCCCCACGAATCGAGAAATCAGCATAGTAACGGTCATCATAATTGTATTCGCCCCGGGCAAAGAAAGAGAGAAAAGAATATTCTGTGACAGGATCTGACCATGATGAAGCAGTTGAGCCTGAAGCTAAGTTTGTCAGAATATCATTTGTCTGTCCCCGAGTAGTTAACTGGAAACCTTCATAATGATAGTTTTCACCTTCCTGACCAACCATAAAATTGAATGAATGAACATCATTCAACATAAAACGGTAGTTTGCCGTATTTGTAATCATCAGGTTAAGCATATCATACGAGCTACGCTGCGCACCTCCATAATTATTATTTGGCTTGTAACTGGGGAAACTTTGATAAAAAGAGGTAGTATGACCATAATCAGCACTTAGCTGTGAACGGATTGTCAGATTCTTTATCGGAGTAACTTCGGCATAAAAAGTGGATAAAAGCTTATATTTCTTATTCGACAAGGGATTATTTGCCATCCATGCCAATGGATTTTCTGTCGTTCCTTTCCAACTCCCGTCATCCTGAAGTGCCAGACTTCCATCTTCCTTATAAGGATTCCAGTAAGGCAGCATAAAAAAAGACGCAGAAATAGGAGCCCATAACGCATATTCTCCATCATCACTCTGCTCAACTTCCTGATAAGCAAACATTGAATTTGTTCCTATTTTCAACCAGTTATTAGCTTTTGCCTCTACATTGGCACGAAAGCCGACACGTTCAAATGTAGAGCCTACTGCAATACCATCTTGATCGTAATAACTTCCTGAAACATAATAATTCAATTTCTCCGTGCCTCCATTTACAGATAACTCGTAATTCTGCAAAGGGGCAGTGTCATTGTACACTTTATCCAGCCAGTTGATATTTGTCTTACTCAACTTTTCATAATCTTGTCCTTTATCCAGTCCAACTTCTTTCTCAAATTGAATGCGTTCATCCGTGTTCATCTGATCCCAATCTTTTGAGGCTAGTTGAGAAAATCCGAGCTGTGTACGGAAAGTTACCTTAGCCGCTTCCCCCATACGCCCGCGCTTGGATGTAATAACGACCACACCATTGGAAGCACGTGCCCCATAAATAGAAGTAGAAGAAGCATCTTTTAATACTGAAATACTTTCAATATCATTAGGACTAATTGTATTGAAATCCGAGCTTGAAATAGCTACTCCATCCAATATAAAAAGAGGATCTTTCCCCGAATTAATTGAATTTGTTCCGCGAATACGAAAAGTGGCTGCCTTACTGGGTTCACCTGAATCAGAAAGCACCATTAATCCTGGCGCCTGTCCTTGCAGTGCCTGGTCGAAACTCGGAGCAGGAACATCTTCCATCTTTTCAGCTTTTACCGTAGATACAGAACCTGCGATTGTTCCTTTCTTACGTACACCATACGCGACAACTACCACTTCTTCCACCATCTGTGCATCGTTTTCCATTGTCAAATTTATACGAGTAGAAGCAGTCACCTGCTTATCTATCGTTTTCATACCGACATAAGAGAACTGCAAAGTAGCAGGAGACTTTGTCACTGTGATACTGTAATTACCATTGATATCGGTAATTACTCCGTTTGTTGTACCCTTCTCCAAAACAGACACACCAATCATCGGCTGATTATCTTCCGCCGAGATAATATGTCCGGTTACCTGATATCCACCCTGCGCAAAAAGCAACAGGGGGATACTTGTCAGAGTAAAGAGTACAAACAAGAGAATTGATTTTCTCATCTTTGATACTTGAATTAAAATTAATGAAATTGATTTATTTTATAGATTTATCTACAATGAGGAATACGCTTACCTTTGCGTAGGAAATAACAATACACTCCTTCCCCAAAATCGGCTTTAAGCATATTCTGCACCGACCCGGGATAGGCTATTATTATCTATAAATATAGAATAGGAATAGACTAACTTGGCAAATTCTTAATATTGCGCCAAATATCCAAATAGGCTTTTCGTGTTGCTGCTGTGTGAATTAAAAGTTTGACCATCTGCTCTCTTAAGTTATAAATTAAATACTAATATCACTTGTTCTGTTTAGGTGTTATATAATTCCAATATTGTTTTATTTTGGCTACAAATATATATATTATATTTAAATAAAAGAAACAATATGTCGCATATTTTATACCAAAGTTCCACTAATATCTTTTTGCTACATATTTAAGTATATATCATTCATTTAAGAAACAAGTATAAAACATATTCCAATATAAATCAGATATTAATATTCTTTTTGATAGTTATTTTAATTGCTTAAACAACAATATCGCAACTCATACAAAATAGCTTATTGAGAGGATTCAATACAGAAAAGATAATTATTCAAAACTATTTCCTATTTTTGCACCCATTATATATAAATAAGGTATAAGATGAACTACGGATTCGTAAAAGTAGCAGCAGCTGTGCCACACGTAAAAGTGGCCGACTGTAAATTCAATGTAGAAAAGATAGAAAGTCTGATTGCAGTGGCTGAAGGAAAAGGAGTGCAGATCATTATTTTCCCGGAAATGGGTATCACAGGATATACGTGTGGCGACCTGTTCGGACAACAACTTTTGCTGGAAGAAGCAGAAATGGGGCTGATGCAAATTCTGAATAACACTCGCCAATTAGACATCATTTCTATTGTTGGTATGCCTGTCGTTGTCAATTCGACAGTAATCAATGCAGCCGTAGTGATTCAGAAAGGGAAAGTGTTGGGAGTTGCCGCCAAGACCTATCTGCCGAATTATAAAGAATTCTACGAACAGCGCTGGTTTACCTCGGCGCTTCAGTTGACAACAAATAGCGTACGTCTCTGTGGACAAATCGTTCCGATAGGTTCTAATCTGCTTTTTGAGACTTCAGATACGACTTTTGGCATCGAGATATGCGAGGACCTTTGGTCTACTATACCTCCGAGTTCTTCGTTGGCACTGCAAGGTGCAGAAATTCTTTTCAATATGTCTGCTGATAATGAAGGTATTGGAAAGAATAATTATCTTTGTTCTCTCATCAGCCAACAATCTGCACGTTGTATTGCCGGATATGTATTCTCGTCTTGTGGCTTTGGAGAATCTACTACCGATGTAGTTTTTGCCGGTAACGGGTTCATTTATGAAAACGGTTCACTGCTTGCACACAGCGAACGTTTCAGCATGAAAGAACAGCTGATTATCAGCGAAATTGATGTGGAACGTATCCGGGCAGAACGCAGGATAAATACAACCTTTGCAGCTAATCAAGCAAACTTAGGGGATAAAAAGGCGGTTTCTATTGCGACTGAATTTGTCAACAGCAAAGAGCTAACCTTAACCCGGAAGTTTAATTCTCATCCTTTTGTACCGCAAGGAATAGAGCTAAATGAACATTGTGAAGAAGTGTTCTCCATACAGGTAGCGGGATTGGCACAAAGGCTTGTCCATACAGGAGCTAAAACTGCTGTAATCGGTATCTCTGGCGGGTTGGATTCAACATTGGCATTACTTGTATGTGTGAAGACTTTTGATAAGTTGGGATTGTCCAGAAAGGATATTCTCGGCATTACGATGCCAGGATTCGGAACGACCGACCGTACTTATCATAATGCCATCGATCTAATGAAATCGCTGGGTATCTCTATTCGTGAAATCAGTATCAAAGATGCTTGCATTCAACATTTTAAGGATATAGACCATGATATAAATGTACACGATGTCACATACGAAAATTCTCAAGCACGCGAACGTACACAAATATTGATGGATGTGGCAAACCAGACTTGGGGAATGGTTATCGGTACAGGAGATTTATCAGAACTTGCACTAGGATGGGCAACATATAATGGCGATCATATGTCCATGTATGGAGTGAATGCGAGTGTCCCTAAAACTCTCGTAAAATACTTGGTACAATGGGTGGCAGTAAATGGCATGGATGAAAATTCGAAAGCGACTTTACTCGATATTGTAGATACTCCCATCAGTCCGGAACTGATTCCGGCAGATGAAAACGGAGAAATTAAACAGAAAACAGAAGATTTGGTGGGTCCTTATGAACTACATGACTTCTTCCTATATTATTTCTTACGTTTCGGTTTCCGGCCTTCCAAGATATTCTATCTGGCAAATATTGCATTCAAAGATATGTATGATGAAAAAACCATCAAGAAATGGCTTTCTACCTTCTTCCGTCGTTTCTTTAATCAACAGTTCAAGCGTTCTTGCTTGCCGGACGGTCCTAAAGTAGGAAGTATTTCTATCAGCCCGAGAGGAGATTGGAGAATGCCGAGCGATGCCAGTTCAGCCATGTGGCTTAAAGAAATAGAGGCCTTGTAAGGACGTCCTATCAATAGGCTTGTGCCACCGCATTGGCACAACTGTGCCAGCATGATGGCATGGTTGTGACAATACGGTGGCACAGCTGTGACAGAGCGATGGTAAAGATATGGCATATTATAACTCTCCACCTTCCATTACTTCTTTTCTTATTTGCTCCACATTTGCTTCCTTGATTCTTCTAATAATATTCTTATAAATTCGATGAAAGCCATAGCCTCCTTCAGTCATTTCATGGATTGCATCTTCTTTTGAAACATTCTGAAAAATGATACGATAAAACGCACAAACAGCCCCTGTACGGTCAGAGCCGTGGTGACAATGGAAAACAATAGGCGCTTTACGATTTTTAATAATGCGTAATGCCTGTATCAATTGCTTTTCACTAATCGAATGTGCTTTAGTTTTTACCCGGTGAAGTTTTATACTTGTTCCTTTTGCTTCGTCATCATCACTATGTCTGTTTCGTAGATTAAGTACTTCTCCAATACCATACTTTTCTAAAGCTTTAAAGCCCTCTTTTGAAGGTTGCTCCGAACGATATACGCCCGAATCTATTTGATACAAATTTGTCAAATCACTATCAGACAGAATAATCTTATCCGCTTTCAGATTTTGACCGAAAAGAGAGACGGATAAGACTATCGCCAATAAGCATAGTGGGATTTGCTTTTGCATAAGCAATATGGATATGATTCTAAAAAACATTAAAGCACACCCTTACTAGATGGAAGTTCAAAATGATAGATATCTCTTTTAATTGCCATTTTCAAAGCACGGGCAAGGGCTTTAAAAATTCCTTCTATCTTATGATGTTCATTCTGTCCTTCCGCTTTGATGTTCAAATTCATCTTTGCCGCGTCACTTAGTGACTTAAAGAAATGAAGGAACATTTCCGTCGGCATCTCTCCTATCTTCTCACGCTTGAATTCAGCATCCCAAACTAACCAGGGACGACCACCGAAGTCCAGACAAACCTGACAAAGACAATCATCCATCGGTAAGGCATAGCCATAACGTTCAATCCCTCGTTTGCTACCTAAAGCCTGATAGATACATTCGCCCAGTGCGATAGCAGTGTCTTCGATCGTATGATGTTCATCTACTTCCAAATCTCCTTTAACACGGATGGTTAAGTCCATGCCAGAATGTTTTCCAATCTGCTCAAGCATGTGATCGAAAAAGCCAAGACCGGTAAAAATGTCACAAGTTCCATTTCCATCAAGATTCAAAGCAACATAAATATCTGTTTCTTTTGTAGTACGACGTACTTCCGCTTTCCGTTCTCCGGCAAAAAGGAATTCGGCTATCCGATCCCAATCAGTAGTTGCAAGAACACAGACTTCTTCTAATCCTTTTTCTTTCAGAGCTTCGGTCGAGTCTTGCAAATAAATTGCCCGGCAACCGATATTTTTGGCAAGTTCCACATCTGTGGGACGATCGCCTATTACAAAACTTCCGACAAGATCGTATTCCGGATTATCCAGATACTTCGTCAACATTCCGGTACGCGGTTTGCGGGTGGGCGCATTATCTTCAGGAAAACTACGGTCTATCAGAATCTCATCAAAAGTAATCCCCTCCCCTTCCAATGTTTTAAGCATCAAGTTATGGGCAGGCCAGAATGTTTCTTCCAGAAAAGAAGGTGTACCCAATCCATCCTGGTTAGTGACCATCACAAATTCAAAATCGAGCTTACTGCGGATAAAGCCCAAATTACGGAATACTTTCGGATAGAATTCCAGTTTTTCCAATGAGTCGAGTTGGTAATCTACAGGAGGTTCGATCACCAACGTGCCGTCTCTATCTATAAATAATACTTTCTTCTTCATAAATTATCCTTGATAGTTTTTAAGAGCTGCCAATAGGGTATTATTTTCGACACGAGTACCGACAGTCACACGCAAACAGTTGCAGCAAAGTGAAATGTTATGGCGATTACGCACTATTATTCCTTCCCCTACCAAATAATTATAGATTTTCACGGCATCCGTCACTTTTGCCAAAAAGAAATTCGCATCGGACGGGAACAGTTTAATGGTACATGGAAGTTTTTCAAATTCCGCTTCCAGATAATCACGCTCTTCCTTCAACGTTTTCACCCAACGTTCTATCTCATAGTGCTTATGCAACATAGAAATAGCTTGTTGTTGAGTCAACTGATTGACATTATAGGGATATTTGATTTTACTAAGAATGTCTATAATTTCTTTGGAAGCAAAAGCCATTCCCAAGCGAATTGCAGCACATCCCCAAGCCTTGGAGAATGTTTGGAATACGACAAGGTTGGGATATTTATCCAGCTCTTCGAGGAAAGACGGAGCCTGGGAAAAATCATTGTAAGCCTCATCCAACATCACCAATCCTTCGAACTGACAAAGTACCTTTACAATTTCAGAACGGAGCAAGTCATTTCCTGTTGGATTATTAGGCGAGCAAAGGAAAATCAATTTGGTGTGTTCGTCGGTAGCCGACAGCAGTTTATCGGCAGAGAACTGGAAGTCATCATCCAGTAATACTTTCCGGTATTCCACATCGTTCACATCGGCACAAACCTGATACATACCATAAGTAGGGTCGATGGCTACGACATTATCTTTTCCCGGTTCGCAGAATGCACGAAAAACCAAGTCGATGGCTTCATCGCTACCGTTTCCAAGAAAAATATGCTCGGGAGATACTTTTTTGATTTTCGACAACAACGTCTTCAGTTCGCACTGCATAGGATCCGGATAGCGATTATGAGGCGTATTGTAAGGGTTTTCGTTTGCATCCAGGAAAACAGAGGCTGTAACTCCTTTATATTCATCTCGTGCCGAAGAGTAGGGTTTTAATTTCCAGATATTCGGCCGGGTTAGTTCTTGTAACGTTTTCACTTCTTTAAGTTTTAAATTATGAATTTTGAATTGCTTTGAGACGAACTGTGACGGCATTTTTATGTGCATCCAGCTGTTCATTAGCCGCCATCTCTTCAATAGCAGGACCGATAGCTTTTATTCCTTCCGGGAGGATTTCCTGAAATGTAATCTTACGGATAAAACTATCCAGACTTACACCGCTATAGGCTTTGGCATAACCGTTGGTCGGCAGGGTGTGATTCGTTCCGGAAGCATAGTCGCCGGCACTCTCGGGAGTTAATGAACCTAAGAAGACAGAACCTGCATTTATCACACGTTCGGCCACTTCCATATAATTCTCCGTTTCTATGATTAGATGTTCCGGAGCATACGCGTTAGTCAGTTCCAATGCTTCATCCAGATCCTTCACTAAAATCAATTTACTATTCTCCAGTGATTTCGCCGCAATTTCACGACGGGGAAGTTCTGCTAATTGACGCTCCACTTCTTCCATCACCTCTGTTTGAAGTTTCTCGGAAGTGGTAATCAATATAGCCTGGCTATCTATTCCGTGCTCTGCCTGTGACAAAAGATCTGCTGCTACAAAAACCGGATTGGCAGATGCATCAGCCAAGACTTCCACTTCTGAAGGACCGGCAGGCATATCAATAGCTACATCACGCAGGCTTACCAACTGTTTGGCAGCTGTCACATATTGATTGCCGGGGCCAAATATCTTATATACTTTGGGGACACTCTCCGTTCCATAGGCCATAGCGGCAATAGCCTGCACACCACCAGCCTTGAATATTTTGCTGACACCTGCCAATTGCGCAGCAAAAAGGATAGCCGGATGAATATTTCCATTTTTATCGGGAGGCGTACAAAGTACGATTTCCTTGCATCCTGCAATTTTAGCCGGAACAGCCAACATTAATACAGTCGAGAAAAGCGGTGCTGTTCCACCCGGAATATATAAGCCGACCTTTTCGATTCCCACTGATTTTTGCCAGCAAGTTACCCCATTCATTGTCTCTACCTTCTTCCCGACAAAACGCTGGGAAGAGTGGAATGTTTCAATGTTTTGTTTAGCTAAAGAAATGGCAGCTTTCAGTTCATCGTTTACTAATGTTCCGGCGGCTTGTACCTCTTCAGGAGTCACAGCAAGTGCGGACAAGGTTACTTTATCAAAAGCAGCCTCATATTCCAATACTGCTTTATCGCCTTCTGTCCTTACCTTATTTATAATAGAACGAACAGTATCGAACAAACTTTCCGTATTTAGTGCCGGACGTTTCAAAAGTTCTGTCCATTGCTCTTTTGAGGGATATTTAATCAATTTCATGGTTCATATTTTATCAGGAACGAATTTTCGTTCCTATCTATTTATACAATCATCTTTTCAATCGGCAGTACCAAAATACCTTCTGCTCCCAGTCCTTTCAATTTTCCGATAATTTCCCAAAAACGTTTTTCATCAAGTACTGTATGAACAGAACACCAGCCTTCCTGTGCCAATGGCATCACTGTAGGACTCTTCATACCGGGCAATACAGCTATGATTTCTTCCAGTTTGTCTTTTGGAGCATTCATCAATACATATTTTTTATCTTCAGCTGTTTTTACTGCGTTCATACGGAACAGCAATTCTTCGAGCACTTCTTTTTTCTCTTCGCTCATGTTCTTGTTGCCAATCAACAATGCTTCCGACTTCATTACAACTTCCACTTCTTTCAAGCGGTTGCTGACCAAAGTAGAACCGGAACTTACAATATCAAAAATGGCATCAGCCAATCCAATACCCGGAGACACCTCTACCGAACCGGTTATCACATGTATTTCGGCATTTACGCTATTTTTTTTCAGGAAGTTACGAAGAATAACCGGATAAGAGGTAGCAATCTTCTTGCCTTCAAACCATGACAAACCGGGATATTCAATATCCTTCGGCATAGCCAGTGACAGACGACATTTGCTGAATCCCAGACGTTTGACAATTTCCGCATCTTCCTCCTTTTCCATAAACTCGTTCTCACCAACAATTCCCAAATCAGCTACCCCGGTAGCTACCGTTTGCGGAATATCATCATCACGAAGAAATAGAACTTCGATAGGAAAGTTAGAAGACTGTACCAACAAGGTACGTTTAGTAGTGCTTAACTTGATATCTGACTCTTCTAAAAGTGCCATTGTCTCTTCGAAGAGACGTCCTTTGGCTTGTACTGCGATTCTTAACATGACTTTATTTAATTACTAATTATTAATTACAAATACAATCTGCGTTGAAAAACAAAAAAGGCTTACCGCATTCGGTAAGCCTTCGTTATCGTTTATATAGTTATACACAATATCATCCACGCCCACCGATTATTCGTTAGGAAAATGATGATAATGATGTGTAGCTGTATATTTCATATTTCTTTTATTAACTGCGACAAAAGTAAAGTATTTGTTTGATACTACCAAACATTTATCACAAAAACTTAAGTTTTTATTTCAAATTAATGGTAATATCTCTTCCGATTCTACATCACATTTCGAAAAATGCATTTCATCTTTCGACTTTTCTTTCGAGAAAGTAAAGTAAGTACAAACTGATTCTGTACAAACTTCTCCATCCTTATTATATAACTTTGCTTCAACAATAACGATGTTCCGCTTTACCTCTTTAATAGACGCGCGTAATACGATATGAGAATCTTTGGTATCAATCGATTTTCGGTAACGAGTTTCCATCTTCGACGTCACCCCCGTGGTTTGTAGTTTACGAAGTATAACCCAGGCACAGATTTCATCCATCAAGACAGCTTGAATACCGCCATGCAAGGTATCAATCCAGCCTTGATATTCGGGACGTGGTTTCCAAATGCTTACCACTTCGTCACCATCTTCGTAAAATTCCATTTTTAATCCGGCTTCATTATTGGAAGCACAACCAAAGCAGTTGTACCCTTCCAAACCTTTCCAGGGATTTATTATCTTCTTCATAGTTCTCTCTTTTAGTTAGTTTTACTTCCCAAATATAAGCAATTTATGGAAAAGAGAAGCCTTTTTCGTCGATTTACTTTCTGATGCAACGAATGGCAAAGGCTTTTGTATCAACACCTGCATTAGATTCTTCAACGATATCCGTATCACTTTTCAGATAGAAAACCTTGATATCGATAGCGGCATTTGCATTATCCAGTGTCCAATATGCCAGATGTTTTTTCTCGTAATCAGTTTGAAAAGCCCCCACATACATTCCTACAGGTATTCCATTAAAACCGGATAAATTAGTTGCAGGCTGTACCTGTTCTCCCGCTTTCAAAGGTAACCAAGTACCTGATTTCAGCAAAGAAGCCTCTCCATTCAGATAGTCTTTTAAAATGTTCCAGTCTTTCCAATCCGGTATACTCCAATGAGCAGGCAGAATTTTATTAGAAAGTACTACATTAGCTGTATAAAAATAGTGTTCCGCAGTAGATTGCAGATATCCGACAACATTCGCTGTCACTGCATCCAGTCTGGGAAGTGCTTCACCGCCAACATACGAAGATGCCTCCAGATTATCCCGCATCCAATATTGTGTTCCAATCTTCACTAACGGATAATTATGAATGATTCCTCCACGTACATCACGAACGATATCTTCCAAAACCAAAACAGATAGTACGTCATCTGCTGTCGTAACAGATAAAGAAACGGTTCCGTTTGCCATCACATATACATTATTACGAATCGGCAAAGTTCCGTCAACATAGGCCAATGAGTAATCTTCCATATTCCATGATACGCTTCCTCCATTCACTTTTCCGGATTTCCCTAGCAACTGTGCTACAACACCTTGAGATAAGTCCACACTACCATCTTTTTTCATCGGATAGGCAACGATTGCCTGCGAAGAAAATTCCGGAGTAACAAGATACTCCTTACATATTTCGGCTACTTGCTTTCCCGAATGTAACACTTTATACACATTCGACTTTTCAAAAGTTAACTTCGAAACATCTATGTATTTATGAAGCGTGACTGATTCTGTATGATCTATTTCGGTTCCGTCCCAATCTCCGATTTCCCCATTCACTTTGCTCATTAATACATCCTCGGCTGATACAAACTTTATTTCCAATTCGCGCTGCTTTCCACTTTTTAATTGTAAAGTAGATGGTAATGGGCTTGTATATAGCTTTCCTGCAGCTTCCAACGTTATGTATTGGTATCCCGGAGTCGCCTCCTGCGGTATCAAAATAAATTCCTTTCCTATCAGTCGTCCGTCTTTTATCTCCCATTCTCCTGCAGGAATAATATCTTTCTCTTCGGAATAACCAGAGAAAGTCTTTTTCTGAAAATCATAACTTGTTTTAGTATAAAAGCCACTCACCGAAAGCGTAGGCTTAACGGATAACATATCTTCCAAATTCTCCCCCTCTCCAGGAATAAGAACAATTTTCAGACGAAAAAACTGATGATTATAGGTCAGAGCGACCGCCTCCTTACTGGCTAAGACCTCTTCTTTAGAAGCAATTAGGAAATCAGAATGTGAATAATCGTCAGGAATATTTTGAGTCGTTGAAACCGCCACCTGCATGGTGCTCTCCCCTATCCCCACGCCACTCTTTTGATAAGGATAATAACTGATTAAATTCAATGTAACTCCATCATCCGGATAGTATACCGACTCGTTAGATTCAAACTCACCATTGGATGAACGTATGAAATGAAGATTATCCACATAACGTTCTTCTTGCATTGTAGTGGTTCCGGCAAGAGCAAACAGACCGACTTCATCCCCTTCGGCAAAGTTATTATTTGCCATACGGGTACCAACTGATTCACGAATATCGGCAATAAATTTCAATGGAATATCTCCATTATTAACACTATCCTCCTCTTCCTCCGAAATATGGTTCACACAAGCACTAAGCAAGATAGTACAAAAAACAAGTAAACCCACGCCCCTTTGTAGGTTATAAAATAGTTTCATCATATTTATTTTTTAATTTCCCAATAGAAACTTTTGATTGAACAGAAAGAATAGCATAAGAGGAAGTATTCGCTTTCGGTTATGGGATACTGAACAACACGTCTGTTGTACTGAGGAATCATCAATTTCAAGATATCATTTTGATGTCTTGAAAGCAAAAGTATATAATTATATTAAGTCGGAGTATAGTTTCTATAGGAAAATTTCACATTTTCATCTATAACGCAAACAATCAACAAGTTACAAACGACTAGTCAGGAACAAAGAATTAAACTCTCACATTATTATATTAAGAGCCTGCTAATTTCAGAAAGAATATCCCACTTCTATTCCGGCAATGTGTCTGCCTTGCGAAGATGCATATTGATAACAATAGAATGCATCCAACGACCAACGTTTGGCCAAAGCTATTTCTACTCCGGGACGATAACGCATACGATCGGCTCTCCAAAAAGAAACGTCATCCAAACTCTGATAGATTTCAACAGAGAAATAGGGAGAAACAATTCCTTTTGTAGGAGCATAAGATAATTTCAAGCGGGAACGCAAACGAGTTTCAGAGTTGCCACGATCAAAAGTCTGCTGAAATCTTTCCCTTACAGCTACTTTCAACCATTGATAACGAAAACTGGCAGTAGCAGTTATATGATAGCGATGCCTGAATTTCCAGTCCGAGTCACCCAAATTCCGAAGATGGGTTTCATAGCCAACACCCAGATTCAAAAATGAATAGGGCCGGTAACTTCCACCAACAATAAGTCCCCAACGATCCAATTTACTCACATCATCTTTCATGCGCAATTCCAAATCACCTGAAACTGAAAACCGGGAATCTATCTTATGGTTTACCTTGAATTTAGTCCATGTATTAAAATCGTCACTTTGTGCCCATGCAGAAAATGATATTCCAAGCAACAGCACAAATAATAGCCAAGTCTTAGTATTTAATAATATTCTACTCATTGATTTTCGGGTTAAAGTTACAAAGATAACAAATTATCTCCGGCAAAAGAAAGGCACAATACTGAATTTATTCTGAAAAGATTATGTTCGTCTTCTGCCTAAATTCTCATTTGCATATTGTATCTTTGCCTAAGAAACTCTAAAATCATCGGATATGGACAACTTGATGCGTAAACTTCCTATTGGAATACAGACATTCGAAGGGATACGGAAGGATAATTATCTTTATGTGGATAAAACAGCACTTGTATGGCGTATGGCTAACCTAGGAAAGCCATATTTTCTAAGCAGGCCGCGTCGCTTTGGTAAAAGCTTATTAATTTCTACATTCGATGCTTATTTTCAAGGAAAAAAAGAGCTATTCGATGGTTTGGCTATTGAACAACTGGAGACGAAATGGGAACAACATCCTGTTTTACATCTTGATCTGAATGCCAAAAAATATGGAACGGCAGCAGATTTAATTGCAATGCTAAACCAATATTTAGAAAAATGGGAAGCTATTTACGGCAATGAGAAAAAAGACCGTAGCCCTGAGGAGCGCTTTAGTTATGTAATCGAACAAGCTTCCTTGAAAACAGGAAAAGGTGTCGTCGTATTGGTGGACGAATACGACAAACCGCTTTTGCAGGCTATTACCCGTCCGAAATTATTCGAAGACTATCGTCAGACATTAAAAGCCTTTTATGGAGTACTAAAAAGCGCCGACGCATATCTCCGTTTTGTTTTCCTGACCGGAGTTACGAAGTTCTCACAAGTCAGCGTATTCAGCGATTTGAATCAGTTGAATGATATTAGTCTCGACTATTCTTACGCCACACTTTGCGGCATCACCCGTGAAGAACTAAAGAGTACTTTCGAACCCGAAATTGAAGCTTTCGGGCACAAAAATCATCAGACTCCAGAAGAGGTAGTCACAGCAATGGAACGCAACTATGACGGCTATCATTTTCATCCGGATGGTGCAGGAGTATTCAATCCGTTCAGTGTGTTGAATGCTTTCAGCAAACTGGAGTTGGGTAGCTATTGGTTCCAGACTGGCACACCGACATTTTTGGTTGAACTACTGCAAAAAAGTGAGTATGATCTCCGTACTTTATTAAATGGCATAGAAGCACCTGCATCTTCTTTTGCAGAATACAGAATGGATGCTAATAATCCCGTACCGCTGATTTATCAAAGTGGATATTTGACTATTAAGGATTACGACAGACGGTTTAATAATTATTTACTTGACTTTCCTAACGATGAGGTACGTTACGGATTCATTAACTTTCTTGTGCCATTCTACACTCCGATGAAGAACAATGATCAGGGATTTTATATTGGAAAATTCATTGATGAATTGGAGAAAGGTGATTACGAATCTTTCCTCACCCGTCTGGAAGCTTTCTTTGCCGATATTCCGTATGAATTGAATGACCAGACTGAACGCCACTATCAGGTTATCTTCTATCTCGTATTCAAATTGATGGGACAATTCACGGAAGCGGAAGTGCGCAGCACCCGTGGACGTGCCGATGCTATGGTTAAAACGCCGAAATATGTCTATGTGTTTGAGTTCAAATTAAATGGAACAGCAGAAGAAGCGATGAAGCAAATTGACGAGAAAGGATATCTGATTCCTTATCAGAAAGACCATCGGGAAATAATAAAAATCGGAGTGGAATTTAGTGCGGAAACTCGCAATATCAATCGTTGGCTGGTAGAGACGAGGTAAATATGATAAAACATTTCGGGAAGAATCGTAGCTACGAACTTCCCGAAATAAAAACCGATACCATTGAAAATAAACACTTGTTATCCTCTTTTGGAAACAAGTGTTTTTCAATCTAACCTAATATACCTGAAACTAATCTGACTCTTTTGATTTTGCATTCCAAACCAATAATGCAAAGAATACCGACAGCAGAGCCGCTCCTATCCAGAACCAATTGATATAAGTGAAATCATAAACATCGACTCCATTCTGAACCGTCTTCTGCCCCTCTATCAGAACACCACTCATTACATCCTGTAATCCGGCCCCAATATAACTGGCAATACCCACAACCCCCAACGCTGCTCCCGACGCATTACGGGGAGCAATATCGACAGCCATCAGGCCACCTAAAAAACAAATGAGAACTCCGATACCCAAACCGAAAAGAACCATGGCTAACACATCTATCCAAAAGTGTACACCGGGAACCAACAAGAACAGGCTAAGTGCAAGAACATTCATCAATCCGAAAATCAGGGCGGGAACATTTCGACGACCGCCAAATAACTTGTCAGAAATAACACCCGAAAATATGGTACCTACGATACCACAGACCGGACAGATGGAAATAATGAAGCTGGCATCCAACGTGGAATATCCTTTTTGCGCTTCTAGATAAAAAACACCCCAGCTATTGATAGCATAGCGACTGATATACATAAAAGCACTCGAAAGAGCCAGTATCCAGATGGCAGGCATCATCAATACCTGGCGTTGGGCTTTATTAAAGTCTGTCGTTTCCACCACACTCATCTCCTCTTTCTGTTTTGGAGCATTTACAGGAGGAAAGCCCTGACTTTCGGGAGTGTCATGGAAAAACTTCCACACAATTAAAGCACCAAGCAAACCAACAATACCGGCACCGAAGAAACCGTATCTCCACCCCAATACACTAACGATAGACGCAACAATTAGGAAGGTCAACGCCTCACCGATATTGTGGCTGGCAGACCAAAATCCGTAATAGGAACCTCGTTCTTTGTCCGTGAACCAACGGGAAAGTCCCACTACACAAGAAGCAGCACCCATAGACTGAAACCAGCCACTAATCCCCCAAAGGAGAGCAAACAGAATAAAAGAATGGGTAAAACCCAGGCACAGGTTCACTAAAGCAGTTACCAGTAAACCGGTAGTCATAAAGCGGTTGATATTGCTACGGTCGGCCAGAAAACCATTCGTAAATTTTCCAAGGGCGTAAGTAAAGAACAATACCGAACCGATAATTCCCAGTTCTGTTTCGGAGAAAATTCCTTCATCTACGATGGGCTTCTTCACGACATTCAGGCTAAGACGACAAACATAGTACATGCCGTAACCGAAAGTGGCTGAAAGGAAAGTAGACCATTTCAGGTATTTCAGACGACGGGCATCGGAATGAAGATGTTGTGAGCCGGATGAAGACAAAGCTTCCCCGTTACAAGGTCTCGGTGAAGAGACCTTGTAAAAGTTTATAAGTTGTTTCAACATGAAAAAGTCTATTTAGTCGTGAAGTTTCTTTTTGCGCAGATACTCCAATAAGAGGGCAGGACGGTCAGTTTGAATTAATTTGGCTCCCTGATTAATGATCCATCCCCAGCTTTCATCCGGTTGATGAAGTTCTACTGCACGGTCGTCATCATGACCACCACATAATTCGGGCCAAAGAGAGTTTATAAACAACTTAGAACCCGTATCACGCACTTTTTTTATCAGGTTAAGCACCTCAGGACTATCATTATCAAACACTAACTCATAAGCAGCAGGCTTCATGTGAGTCTTGTAACTGTCAATAATAGCTTCGGCTCCTTTTTTATGCAACTGTACAATAGGCATAAAAATCACTTTATCCAATACAGCACCGTTTTCGGCTTTCACTTGTTCATAAGGAAGGCCGGCTTTGATAACACACTGGTCAACCGTTCCCGTCTTTTCGAGTACAATATAAGCTTCCTGAAAATAATCATACCCCTTATCAATATTTACCATGATCTTACCTTTGCAGAGCAACATCACTTCTTCCAATGTAGGAATCTGATGTCTTGTCTTACAAGCTACTCCATTTTTAAGACGCATTGCTTTCAATTCGGCCAATGTATAATCTTCCACCAGTCCTTTTCCAGACATGGTACGATTGATCGTTTTATCATGCATCACTACTAAATGTCCGTCTTTGGTTCGTTTCAAATCGATCTCCACCATATCGACACCCATATCAATGCAATTCTGTATACCTTGCAATGAGTTTTCCGGGGCATTACGCCAGTCAGCCCGGTGGGATACAACCAATATTTTATCTGGATGATTTCCCAGCAGATTTTCTCTGATTTCAGCTATTCTATTTTGGGCAACAGCCAGTTGCACCAAACACAGAAGAAGTATGAAGTTACATATCCGTTTCATAAGTTCAAGCATTAAGAATTTTAGTTCAGTTTATTGTTTTTCCAGACTAGTTTTTCTCCCCACATTGGTACGTAAGTCTGTTCACAGTTTATCTTCGAAGCCCGTTCGAGTGCCATATCCAATGACCATCTTGATTCATCAACACCTGCATGAGCCAGTTCCAAGATATGTGATAACAAGATATAATCGGGCTCCACCTGTCCCGCACCTGAACCCAGAATATTATTTTCGGTCAGAGCATTGGGAGCATAACGCGGTATCAAAACATTCACATGAGAAGCCAGATTCGTATATTGTTCTGGTTTATAGTTAGAGTCTCCTACATGCATAAAAACGAAATTACCAGTATCTTCTCCACAATCGATCGAAAACACAGTCACAAAATTAGATAACCCGGCATTGTTATGGTCAGTGATACAGGTTTTAATCTTGAATTTTCCAATTTCATAATCTTTATCCCCCTTTGCAGTATAAGGATATGTCGTGTCTTTCAAATAGTTGGATAACACCGGTTTACCTAAATCAAACATAGCCTGGATAAGATCATTACTATAATGATCGGAGTGCTTGTGTGTAACACAGAGAAAATCAATATAAGGTGCCAGCTCTTTCGCCCAACGATGAGAAATGTCAATAGCAAAACATCCTGACGGAGTTTTTACCACATACCCCATATTATAGAGTAACCAGATCGCTGCCGTACCATTTTCTACTTTTGAGTTTTTAATTCCATCCATCACACGATCAAATGCACTCCGATAAAAATAGATAATCGGATCACACTTTTCCATACTCGTACTCGCCTGATCGAAGCCATTCAGATAACTGACGAAATAATCATCTTTACACTTATCCGCATATCCCTGGATCTTGGTCAAAGTAGTGGTACGTCCGGTATTGACAATCAAAGGAGAAGAACTCCACAACTGTTGTGCAGTGGCATCTACTTCCTCTGCCAATTGCGTAAGAATTCCTTCATGACCTGTTTCGGTACAGTTGTTGTCATCATCATCACAAGCAACAAAACCTATTGCCAAAAGACAAAACAGTAAATATTGTATTTTTCTTATTATATCCATCTTATTTCTGATTTTTATAGTCATTAATTATTTTATTGAAAGTCTCAACCACCCGTTCCGGTGTCGGACGCGTATTGTCGTTTTCATGGTCTTTGGTAGCTTCATACATGAAAACCCCTTCATAGCCGATTCCTTCGAGTGCATGCATTAACTTTCCCCATTGAATGTCACCTTGTGTAGGAAGCCAATGACACTCGTTGACAAAGTCAAAGTCCGAAGCGTGTATAGTACCTATACGCTCACCAACAGTTTCTACAAAATGCCCTGTCGTCCCTTTAGTATAATGATTGGTATCAAAACAAACCTTCACACCCGGAATATCTTTGATTATCTCCAAAAGCTCTTCAGGAGTATTACCCAGGCAAGTTCTCGGCAGATTTTCGATGCACAACTGTGCTCCTATTTGATCCGCATATTTTTTCAGATAAGCGATAGACTTGGAAGCGTTAGTTATTCTTTGTGCCCGAATACTGTCAGTAATAGGCTCAGAACTAGGATGCAATACCAAACATTTCGGCTGAAATTGAGCACACTGTCCAATCATCTCCGCCATAAAATCTACATTTTCTTTCCTTTTCTTTTCATCCAGCACCGATATGTCCAACGTGCGTGAGAAAGGAAGATGTATAGACCAGACCTTGATACCGGCACTATCAATTTTTGCTTTCATATCCCGGATACGAGGAACAACTTCATCTGCCGGAACTCCTCTATAACACTGGTTAAATGCTACTTCCACATACTCTACCCCCACAGACCGAGCTTGAGAAAAGTCTGTGGAAGCAGGTACTTTCCACAAAGCTGTAGTCGTACCTACTTTATATTTCTGTGCATATAAACCCATTGTCATCGCCATAAATAAGATAAAAACAGGAACTCTCATTATCGCTTACTTTTGACGGTTTGTACCTTGAATATCACCACCACGAATACTCCAGGAGTCTGTTGCTAATGTCTTATTGACAGCAAAAGCCTTTATCGAACCGATATTATTAGATCCGATCGTTCCGCAATAAAGCCGTCTGTCCGGGCCAATGCTAACAGCTGCCATGACCTGTTGTCCCACAGTCTCTTCAAAAACAATGTTTCCATTAGTGATGTCAAGTCCCAGCACTTTGTTATTCGATTGGGTACCTATATAAAGAATACCATCCGTACTCAAAGCACCTCCACTGTAGTTCAAATTGTTACCCACATTTTTCTCCCAGATTTTAGATCCGCTGGCATTTACTGCATGAACAGTCTGCGATCCTTTTTCAGTAAAATAGACATTGCCATTTTTATCAGCAATCGGGAAATAAGCATCTCCTTTTGTAGTCGGATACGTCCATTTCTTTGTTCCGTTTGTCATATCAACAGCAACGAGTCCTCCGTTTTTCAAAGTCGCATAAAGTACCTGATCCTTCAAAGCAAACGTAGCCTGTTCTGTCACATTCACTTCTTCCAATTTCCAATTCTGCTCTTTATTCGATTTAAAAGAATAAATGGCTGCACTTGTACCTGCATAAACATTTCCGGCTTTATCAATAGCCACAGCACTACCGGTTGCTCCGTCAAGCGATTGTTGCCATTTAATAGCACCACTGGATGCATCCAGCGCATACAACGTACTCTTATTGGTGAGACAGTAAAGAACACCATCGGCCGACAATGCAGGGAAAGCTCCTATCGCAGCATCCAATTTTATTGCCCACTTTTGAGTTCCGTTCGGATTAATAGCATATACATTATTAATAGTGGCATTTCTTACACACTGATAGATTGTACCATCAGGAGCCACCAACGCACCTCCGCCATAAGTTATCTGACTGATAGCAAACACCCACTTGAATTCACCGCTCACTACGTCAATAGCAAATAAATGACCCGCAGGAGTAGATGTCGGGATATACATTGTTTTTCCATCCGGAGAGAACACCGGATTGGAGGTCTTTACATATCCGGTAAGTCCACCGAAGTTCAAATCGACAGAATTCCATTTATAATTGCCGACCGTGACAGTCAGACTGCCCGACTCGGTGGTATTATTTACATAAGTCACCGTTACGGCCACTGTATAAGTACCGGTAGTAGTAAAAGCATGCACCGGATTGTTTTCTCCCGATGTCGTACCATCACCAAAATCCCAACTTACCGATTTCACTTCACCAGCCATGAAATACATATCGTTATAAGCAAAGGTAGAAGGCTCCCACACAACCAGTTCCGTACTAGCGAGAATAGGATAGATCAATCCGGGAGTAGCAGAAGTTTCCACCGCAATAGAATTGCCTGTAGGATAAACACAGACTACATTGAATGTATATTCCTGATCGTTAGTCAAACCATCAACGATGTATTCTTCCAATGAAGTATCATCCAGATTGATAATCTGATTACCGGGATTCACGGTAACCTGATAGCGAGTGAAACGTTCACTCGCAGGTTTCGTCCATCTCAAACGCACTCTTTCATTGCCGGCTGCTGCCGTCAGATCAGAAATCGGATATCTTGCATTCTTCGGTGTACAGGCAGCAGTAGTTTTACTGGCCAATCCTCCCGCATAACGAGGTTGCACAGAAAAAGTGTAAGCAACATCGTTCACCAGATTATTGATAGTGGCAGTCATTGTTTTTGCATCCACAGTCATCTCGCCTCCTTCCGCTTCTGATGATCCGGAAGTCCAAAGAATCAAATATTCATTCGGACGGGCATTCTCGTATGCTTCCCAGGAAAGAGTCACATTCATATCTCCGGCTGTTGCCGTTAGTGACTTCAGTTCATATAAATCGAAACTTGCCTTTGGCAGATCTTCTTCACAAGCAGTAAAGACTACCGTGAAAATAAACAACAAGCTATATAGTATTTTTTTCATCGTTTGATTTCTTTTAGTTTAATCCTATTAATATCCCGTATTCTGCCACAACAGTTCTGTATTGTTTATTCTTTCCAACTCCGTTTTTGGAATAGGATACAGGTATTGATAGTCCTGAATAATATGTCCTTCTGCTTTCATAGCCTCCTTAGCACCTCCCATACGTACCAAATCGAACCAACGCTGTCCTTCATAAGGAAACTCCTGTTGACGTTCCAACATAATCGCTTTACGGAAGCTATCCTGATCGGGAAGCTCTGCTATCTGAAGCGGAGACAATCCGGCACGAGTATGCACAGCATTCAAAGCAACCATAGCTTCTGAATTCTGCAAATTACTATAACTGATTTCATTCAAAGCTTCAGCGTACATTAACAGCACATCGGCATAACGGAGAATAATCTGGTCATTACCGACTGTATTATAGGTCGCACTTTTGACATCCTTAAATTTATTCATCACGCATACTTTATCTTCCACCTTTACATAGGTAATCAGATTCTTGCGCTTATCCCCATCTTTGTAGCACTCTTTCAGAGACTTTGTCTGATTGGTATCATCAGTCAGATTAATAATAGAGAACCAATATCCATGTCCTTCTCCTTCAACATCCTTATTAAAGCGAACAGCAAAAATAATCTCATCGTTCATTTTATTGTTCACGTCAAACACCTGTTCGGGAGTAGTCATTAAAGAATACCGACCCACTAGTTGAGATAGCACATTGCGAGCCTCCGTCCATTTATGGAAAGTCAGGTAAATCTTGCCGAGCAATGCCATTGCAGCACCGGAAGTCACTCGTCCCATATCGGCACTTGTATAAGAAGACGGCAACATATTTTCATTAATAACCTGATTCAAATCACCGACAAGAAAATCATAAACCTGTTGATCGGAACTGCGCCCGATTTTAAGAGCTTCAGCCACCGTCACCACTTTATTAGTCATCGGTATCCCTCCCCATAAACGATACATATTAAAATAAGTAAGGGCACGGATAAAAAGAGCTTCGCCTTTATATTGTTTTTTCAGAGTTGCGTCGAAGTTGGCCTCATCAATTCTATCTAATACAAGATTGCAACGATAGACTCCATTATTAAAGTTCGCCCAGGCATCTTCCAAAATTCCGTTAGAGGCTTTATCTGCAAACTGATCGATATCATAACGGTCTTGTGTTCCGGCAGTGGGCGCACTCAATGTCAAATTATCACTCCGATATTCGCAACACTCTGTAAAATAGGAAACTTGTGTCTGCAATTTGGAGTAACATCCTATCACAGCTACATTAAAATCTTCCGCTGTCTTATATACCTTGTCGGTAGGCACACTGCTACTCGGTTCCAAATCGAAGAAACTATCTGTACAAGCAACTGATAACAAGGCAGTTGATAGGAATAGTATTAGTTTATATTTTTTCATATAACGTGTATTTTAAAGGATGATTAAAGTGTTATGTTTAGCCCAAACAAGAATGTTTTAGCTAATGGATAAGTTCCATAATCCTCACCCGGTGAAAGAGAATTACTCGGACGTGCATTTACTTCCGGATTATATCCGCTATAATTAGTCGAAGTCCATAAATTTTGTCCGGAAACGTAAACTCTTAATTTTTCCACGAAAAAGCGTTGAGTCAGGTTCTTCGGCAAGGTATATCCTAGTGTCACATTCTGCAGTCGCAGATAAGAACCATCTTCCAGATGCCAGGTTGAAGTACGACCATTATACCCCTTTGACTTACGGTTGGCACGGTTCACCTGACCGTTTCCCGGATCTTCCGGACTTTTCCAACGATTCAAGGCTATAGTGGTGCCATTGGTATTACCTTCCAGATTATCAATGTAACGACGATTCAGATTCAGAATCTCATTACCATATACTCCTTGAAAATTAAAATCAAGGTCAAATCCCTTAAACCAGACTTTACCACCAAACCCATAGGTAAAATCGGGCATATAGTTACCCACGATTGTACGATCTTTATCCAAATCCATCACTCCATCCCCGTCTACATCCACAAAGCGGAAATCTCCCGGCTGGGTATTGCTGAAATGAGGATACTTTTTTAATTCTTCTTCATTGGAGAAAATTCCATCCTGCACCAACAGATAATAACATCCGATGGGTTCACCGACTTTCGTTATGTAATAAGCATGATCTACGCTACCGGTAGATATGATAGGAGCATTACCCGGACCGAGTGCCTTCACTTCGTTCGTATTAGTGGCATAATTAGCATTAAACGAATAACCGAAATCTTTAGTTATATTCTTCTGTGAGGTCAAAGCAACTTCCCATCCCCTATTATTCACTTTACCGATATTCATCAATGCAGTGCTATATCCGGTCAGGTGGGGAACTGGTACATTCAACAACATATTAGAGGTATTGGTATTATAATAATCCACAGTCAGTCCCAGCAATCCTTTGAACATCTGCAAATCAACACCCACATTCACCATCGCATTCTTTTCCCAACTCAAATCTTCATTCTTTATGGTACTTGGCTTATAACCATTCACCAATTGTCCGTTACCTGTGCCAAGCACATAATTATCCAAAGCCATCAGAGACAAATGATCATAATTGCCAATCTGGAAGTTACCGGTCACTCCATAACTCGCTCTTAACTTCAAATCATCAACAAACGACAGACACTTAGCCTTCATAAAGAAGTCTTCTCCGCTTATTCTCCACGCCAAAGAAGCTGAAGGAAAATATCCCCACCGGTTATTCTTGCCAAAACGGGAAGAACCGTCTGCACGAATAGCTGCCGAAGCCATATATTTACCTTTATAGCTATACTGCATACGCGCCAGATAAGAAGCAATCGTCCATTGGGTTTTATCAGATGCACCTTTCGTCACCGTACCTCCGGAAATTGTTTGTATATAGTCGTTCGGGAAATCGGTCGCCGTCACATTATCTCCTTTATATGTCTCTTTTTGAGCCGACTGTACTAAGACCACATTGATAGAATGAGCATCTTTAATCGTTGTGTTATAATTGATTTTATTCTCCACCAACCAGTTGAAATAAAAACCTGATGAACTGTAGGCTGTCGGATTTGACTTTACATCATAATACTTCTGTCCCAATAAAGGAAGTTCCGAAGAACGATATTGGTCATTATGCGAACCATAATAATCGCCACCAAAAGAAATGTTATAAGTAAGCCCCTTATACAACTCCAATTCAGCAAAAACTTTTCCGACAATCGCCATACGGTCTACGACATCCGATTGTAAGTTTGCCATGGCTACCGGGTTCAATACGGCATTATGCTGATAGTCATTTCCAATTCTCCAATAGCCATTTCCCTGATAATTATAGCTGCCATCCGCATTATACACCGGCCATACCGGAGGCATCATCAATGCCGATTGCACAATACCATTAGATCCGGAAGCATCTACCCGATTGGAAGTAGAATAGGAAGGAGAAAAATTCAAACCGAATTTCAGTCTTTTATATTTCCCGTCCAAATTCATACGCATACTATATTTCTTAAAGTCGGAATTAATTATAATACCTTCTTTATCATAATAGTTGGCTGAAATGAAATAGCCGACTGTCTTTCCTCTGCCGGAAATAGAAACATTGTGGCTGGTAGTAGCAGCAGTACGAAAAATAGCATCTTGCCAATCCGTATCCGTCAACCCCTTATCACCATTCAGATAGGGAAAGAGTTCGGTAGGAATACGTTCCCATGAATTCGGGCGCATTCCATTCGGGTCATCCGGTGAACCTCCGGGATTAGCATCCAGATAAGCGTTGTCATGACCATCCTTTGCAAATTCGGCAAACTGATATGCATTCATCATTGAAAGTTTCTTCGAAACACTCTGGATACCATAATATCCATCATACTGCACTTTCATCTTTTCCGACTGTCCCTGCTTGGTCGTGATAATAATTACACCGTTGGAACCGCGACTACCATAAATAGCTGCCGACGAAGCATCTTTCAAAACTTCCACAGATTCGACATCATTATTATTCAGATTGGCAAATCCACGTTCCACCGGCACGCCATCAATAATATAAAGAGGATCACTACCGGCATTAACCGTACTGATACCACGAACACGGATACTTACACTTCCCTCTGGATCACCACTTGGCTGTGTAACCTGTACCCCCGGCATCTTACCTGCCAACGCCTGACGAAAGTCTGAAGCAGAAACATCCGCAATTTGTTCAGCTTTCACGGAAGAAATAGAAGTAGAGACGTCTCTTTTTCTCTGAACTCCATATCCCACCACTACTACCTCATCAATCATCTTACTATCTTCTACCAACGTGATTTTCGCCGTATTTTTATCCTTTGCAGAGATATTTACCGTTTTATATCCAATATAAGAAATAGTCAATGTTGCAGACTCCGGTACATTCATTAATGAATAACGTCCGTCTATATCGGTAATCGTACCACTGCCTTCTCCCTTAATCTGCACACTGGCACCAATCACCGGCTCTCCTTTATCATCTGCAACTATTCCCTGGATAGTGCGTGCACGTTGAGCAGTTTCTTCTTTCTTAAGCGGCTGTTTGCTGACAGCAATTGTATGATCGGTCCTATTGAAATAAAGCTTGGCCTGGGAAGTAATTTCTCCCAGAATCTGTTTTAATGAAGCATTTTTAATGTCGAAAGAAACTCTCGGAGCCTTGTTCACCGTCTCCTGATCATAGAGAAACTTAAAATTAGTCTGTTTGCTGATTTTATTGAAAACACTCTCTACCGGCTCGTTTTGCACACGAAGCGTAATATCATGCTCTTTCAATGTCTGAGCAGCAGCCGGAGCTATTAAAATGAAGGTGAATAGTAAAAAAGCTAAAAACGAACAGCTATTTTTACTTATCCCTTTACAAATAAGAAGATTATTCATAAATTTGTGCGTTTTAGTAATTGACTAAAGTTATTAAAAACAAGCAATGCGCGATACGTTATTCATTTGGGTCGAAGCTTATGAATATCCGTCCGGATTGCGGATAGAGGCATTCCTTTGGAGTGCTTCTATCATTTTGGGGAGGTTCATGAAGGAGCTGTTTTCATCTATTATTTTTTAAAAGGTTGAACATTATCTATTATTCATCTCATTCTTTATAAAGAAGTACATTGATGCCCTCTTTCTTATATTTGATATCACCGCTGATAAATTCAATGGATTTAAGTACCGCTTCCAGACTCTTGTTATCATGTTCGCCGGTAATCAAGTTGTTGAAATCCTGACCGGGAGCAAAAGTAATCCGGCAATTATATACCCGTTCCAGTTCTTTTGCCACATCGCGGATAGGTGTACTGTAAAAGCGTAACCCACCTTTCATCCAGACAGCCACTCCCCTATCCTCTGTTTTCTTACTATATTCTCCGGAAACAGTATTGATAAGCACCTGTTCTTTAGCAGTCAACCTCATCATCGCTTCCGGCAAATCGACCTGCACCTTACCACTCTCCACACTCACAGACACTATTTCATCTGTTGAATAGGATTTTACATCAAACCGGGTACCTAACACCTGAACATCCAGTCGCTTCGTCCTCACAACAAATGGCATCTTTTCATTACGGGCAACACGGAAATATCCCTCTCCTTCAAGTTCCACTTCACGGAGATCTCCAACAAAACGATCCGGATAACGCACTTGCGAACAAGAGTTCAGAACCAAAAGAGTCCCGTCCGGCAAAGTCACTTGTCTTTTCTCACCAAAGGAAGTGGTAATTTCAGCCAATGTGACCTGTTGTTCATTCATATACCGGAAAAAGTTGACACTCCCTATGATAATGGCTATTACAGCCGCTGTACTGACTGCCACCACAGAAGCCCGGCGGAACCATGTACGTTTTTTGTGTTCAATACGCTTCAGTAATTGGCGTGCCTCTCTCTTATATTTTTCCCGCTCCAAATCATTACCAGGTTGCAGGTTCCCGGATTCTTCCCAAACCTCTGCTGCCAGTTCGTCCAATATATCTTGGTTTTCTGAATCCTTAATACTTTGCAACAACTGTGAAGCATCATCCCGGGTATAAAGATCATCCAGATAGCGATGCAATTTATCTTTTTCTGTTTTAGTATCTTTCATCATATATTCAAAATAAGGATATTAATTTCCTTCCCTTTGTATAAGTAATACACAAAAGTAAGAAAGAGCTAGGGTGTGATTAACATTTATTATAAATTCAAGCACAATAGAATCAAAAGTACATCGGCTGATGTACTTGAATATTTAGTCAAATAGGAACGAATCACTTTTAGAGAAAGAGAAATATGTTCTTGCACCGTATGAACTGAAACGCCCAATGCTTCGGCTATTTCTTTATGAGACATCTGTAGTTCACGGCTCATTTTAAATACCTCACGCTGGCGGGGCGTTAATTGCTCCAATGCACGGGCAATAATCTCTTTCAAATCATTGAGCAGAATATGATTATTCGTTTCGTTCGTTGAATCGATCGCTTGAGAAAGAATCTGCTCTTTCAGCTGATCTTCATTAGCCATATCCCGCAACTGATTCAAAATACGATTACGCACAATAGTATAAAGATAGGAAGAAAAAGAGGCTTCGGGATTGATGAAACGACGGGTTTGCCAAACTACCGTAAACGCATCCTGAAATATATCCTCCGCAAATTCATGCGACTTGACGAATTTCAGGGCGAAGTAGAGCAAACGATTCTTATAAGCGGCATAAAGTTCGCAAAAGGCCTCTTCATCTCCGTCTATCAGACGGAGAACCACTTCCCGTTCATCCATTAGAGTGTCTGTTGCGTACATACTTTCTTTATTTTTGGCCACAAAGGTATTGTTATGATGTTACAAACGTATGTATTTTTTCTGAAATAAAAAAATAAAGCTCCCTTCTTATTAAATCTCCCGTTAAGAACTTTATCTACCTTTCCATTGTTATTAGTAATAGTAAAGTGCAAATAAGACGCACACCAAAGTTCTATTAAAAAAGAAAGGAAGATTATGAAAAAAGTAATCGACAGAGCTTCATCAAGAGGCTATTTCAATCACGGCTGGCTCAAGACCCATCACACATTCAGTTTTGCCAACTATTATAATCCGGAAAGAATTCATTTCGGAGCATTACGAGTGCTGAACGATGACAGTGTAGACCCGTCTATGGGATTCGATACACATCCGCATAAAAATATGGAAGTGATTTCCATCCCTCTGAAAGGTTACCTGAAACATGGTGACAGTGTACAAAACACTAAAACCATCACTCCAGGTGATATTCAGGTTATGAGTACAGGTAGTGGCATTTATCACAGTGAATACAATGGCAGTGATAAAGAACAACTGGAATTCCTGCAGATATGGGTATTTCCACGAGTTGAAAACACCAAACCGGAGTATAACAACTTCGATATTCGTCCGCTCCTGAAACCAAATGAACTGGCGCTAATCCTGTCTCCGAACGGGAAGACTCCAGCTTCTATCAAACAAGATGCATGGTTCTCTATGGGAAGTTTCGATACGGAAAAAACAATCGAATATAAGATGCATCAGGAAGGTAACGGGGTATATATCTTCGTACTTGAAGGAGAAATCACAGTGGCGGAAGAACGGCTGTCCAAACGTGATGGTATCGGTGTTTGGGATACAAAAGAATTCCCGATACATATATTAAAAGGAACCCAACTTCTATTAATAGAAGTACCCATGTAATTTTCGCTAAAATTTCAATTTATTCTATTCAAAAAGCGGCCTCATCGAAAAGATGAGACCGCTTTTTTATTCATTATCCAAGATTGGTCATTATCGGAGAAATCATTATTTTCCTTTCTTATAATTCTCCAATCCGGTCTGTAAGAATTCAATATACTTAGGAATATCTTCGTTATAAGCATACGACTTATTCAACGGTTTACCCTGATTGTCCAGCAATACATAGAAAGGCTGGGCATTAGCTCCGAATTTCACACGTTGCAGATAGCTCCATTTATCGCCGACAGTACGCAAAGTACGTTCTGTACCGTTTTCGATAATCTTCACAGGTTCAGTCAACGGAGTTTTATTATCTACATAAAGTGTAATCAATACGTAGTCGTTATTAATCAAATCACTCACTTTCGGGTCAGTCCATACCGCTGCTTCCATCTTACGGCAGTTTACGCAACCATATCCGGTAAAGTCGAGCATAACCGGTTTTCCGTTCAGACGGGCATATTCCATTCCTAAATCATAGTCATCGAATTTCGCGTGTACATCATTCTTATGCAGATTGAAATCTTGCGTCTGCATAGGCGGAGCAAATGCAGATACGGCTTTCAATGGTGCTCCCCACAAACCGGGAACCATATATACGGCAAATGCTAAAGAGATTAACGCCATAAAGAAGCGGGTTACTCCCACCTTATTATCATCGTCATCGTGCGGGAATTTGATCTTGCCCAACAGGTAGAATCCAAGCAAAGCAAAGATGACAATCCATAAAGCCAGGAATGTTTCGCGGTCAAGCAATCTCCAACCATAAGCCAAATCAGCAACTGACAAGAATTTAAGTGCAAATGCTAATTCGAGGAAACCCAGCGTAACCTTGATAACATTCATCCATCCGCCGGACTTTGGCATCGATTTCAGCCAAGACGGGAACAGGGCGAAGAGTGTAAACGGCAATGCCAAAGCGATGGCAAATCCTAACATACCGATTGCCGGAGCAACTACGCTTCCTGTTGTAGATACCTGTACCAGCAAGAAGCCGATAATCGGACCTGTACAAGAGAAAGATACCAATGAAAGCGTGAAAGCCATCAGGAAAATACTTAGCAATCCGGTCGTAGATTCAGCTTTGCTATCTACTGCATTTCCCCACTTCGACGGCAGCCTGATTTCAAACGCTCCAAAGAATGAAGCAGCAAAAATCACCAGCATCAGGAAGAAGAGAATGTTGAAAATAGCATTGGTAGATAAAGCGTTTAATGCACTGGCTCCGAAAATCAAAGTAATAGCCAAGCCCAATGCCACATAAATCACTACGATAGATGCACCGTATGTCCACGCATCACGAATTCCTTTCTTTTTGTCTTTACTACGTTTTAAGAAGAAACTGACTGTCATCGGAATAATCGGCCATACACAAGGGGTAAACAATGCCAATAATCCACCCAGAAAACCTGTTATGAATATATATATCCAGGACATGTCTTCCTGACCATGTTCTTCTCCTAAGGCTTGTAAATCACTGATTACCGGTTTCCAAAGATCACCCGATGCAACAGCAGGCTGAATATCCGTAGCAGCTTCGGTTGTAGTTGCAGGCACCAGTTCCATCATCGCAGAAGAATCTTTCGTAACAGCAGGAACGGGTTCTTCTTTTTGCTTATCCGCTACCTTTTGTTCCGGTTGCTCTGTTTTCGTTGCAGCATTTCCGGCTTTTGCTACTCCGGAATACTTGAACGGCACCTGAGTAGGAGGCAGACAACTCTCGTCATCACAAGCTCCGTATTCCAGATAACCTTCGATTGCGTAAGCTCCACCCGTGAATTTTACTTTCTGCACAAACTTTGCTGTATTCTCGAAATAGCGTACCTTCATTTCGAACAATTTATCGAAAGTAGATACTTCTTTGCCTACAGGCTTCAGTTTGCCAACAAGCTCGACACCCGATTTATTATCAACATTGAATGTTGCGGAAATAGGGCCGCCATCTCCCAGATCGGTAGAATAAACATGCCAACCTTTATCCATGGTAGCTGTAAACACCACCTCTGCCTCCGTATCGGAGAGAGCTGTCAGCTCTGTTTTAAACTTTACCGGATCTTTGATCTGCGCTTGCAATGCATATACAACAAAGCTTAAAAGCAGGAAAGAAATTATTTTTCTCATCTTTATTTTTGGGGTTTATAATTCATAGTCTACGCACGCACGGCTCTCCTTCGTTTCAGCCAGAATCTTTCCGGCAGCTACGTGGTCGGGATGTGTTGCGTAGAATTTAACATCTTCTAGTGTATCAAACTCACTGTAAAGCGCAATATTCCATGTTTCACCAGGATTCATATTCAATCCGACCTCCACTTTGCGAATTACAGAAATTTTAGCAGGAAGAGCTTCTATCGCTTCCTTGAATTTAGTCATGACTTCCAGTTTCTCTTCAGCAAGAACTTCGTCTTTTAACTTAAATAATACAATGTGTTTTACCATTACGTTGTTATTTTAATGAATTGTTTCTATATTTGTCTTGTTAATGCGTTTACCACATTAATAGTAATGCAAAAATACTCTATTTGGTTCAAATATACATTTAAAGAGATGTTAATTATAGGAATAGCAGGCGGAACGGGCTCCGGAAAGACCACCGTCGTACGGAAAATTATAGAAAGCCTCCCCGCAGGAGAAGTAGTACTCTTACCACAGGATTCATACTACAAAGACAGTAGTCATGTCCCGGTTGAAGAACGCCAGAATATCAATTTTGACCATCCGGATGCTTTTGAATGGAGTCTGCTATCCAAGCATGTCATGACGCTGAAAGAAGGGAAGAGTATCGAACAGCCCACCTATTCTTATCTCACATGCACGCGCCAGCCCGAAACCATTCATATCGAACCTCGTGAGGTGGTTATCATTGAAGGAATCCTTGCCTTATGTGATAAAAAGCTGCGCAATATGATGGACCTCAAAATATTTGTTGATGCCGATCCCGACGAACGCCTGATTCGTGTCATTCAGAGAGATGTCATTGAGCGCGGACGTACTGCCGAAGCTGTAATGGAACGCTATACACGGGTTTTAAAACCTATGCACCTGCAATTTATCGAACCTTGCAAACGATATGCCGACCTTATTGTACCGGAAGGAGGCAGTAATAGGGTAGCTATTGATATACTGACTATGTACATCAAGAAGCACCTTAAGAATTAAAAATTGAAAATTAAAAATTAAGAAATGAATGTCAAGACACTGAGTATTCCTTTATTTCTTATTCTATTTTGTTGTATGCTCGGATGCCGGAATAAGCATCATAACAAGATGGATGAGACAGCGCGTGATCTTCCACAAATAAAAGATAGTGGCGAACTCGTTGTATTGACATTATATAGCTCTACTTCCTATTTCATTTACCGGGGACAAGAAATGGGGTTCCAATATGAACTTAGTGAACAGTTTGCCAAAAGCCTGGGACTAAAACTTAGGATTGAAGTAGCCAACAGCGTCGACGAAATGATCCAAAAATTATTGGCAGGTGAAGGAGACATGATTGCCTATAATCTGCCAATCACCAAAGAGTGGAAAGACAGTCTTCTTTATTGTGGCGAAGATGTAATTACTCACCAGGTAATTGTTCAGCAAGGAAGAGGAAAACAGAAGCCGTTGAAAGATGTAACCGAACTGGTCGGAAAAGATATATACGTAAAACCAGGGAAATATTATGACCGCCTCGTCAATCTGAATAGTGAATTAGGAGGAGGTATCCGGATTCATGAAGTCACCAATGACAGTATCACTATTGAGGACTTGATTACGCAAGTAGCGCAAGGAAAAATTCTGTATACGGTGGCCGACAATGATTTAGCCAGACTTAATAAGACCTATTATCCCAATTTAAATATCGATCTGTCCATCAGTTTCGATCAACGTTCTTCGTGGGCGGTACGAAAAGACAGCCCCGAGCTGGCAGCCGCCGCTACCCAATGGCATCAGGAAAACATGACTTCTCCTGCTTACACAGCCAGTATGAAACGTTATTTTGAGAATAGTAAAATGATGCCGCACTCTCCTATCCTCTCCTTAAAAGAAGGAAAGATATCTCATTATGACCATTTATTCAAAAAGTATTCCAAAGACATCGGTTGGGACTGGCGTATGCTTGCATCATTAGCGTATACAGAATCCAATTTTGACACTACCGCTGTATCTTGGGCAGGTGCCAAAGGACTCATGCAGTTAATGCCTGCCACAGCACGTGCAATGGGAGTACCTCCCGGCAAAGAGCAGAATCCGGAGGAAAGTGTGAAAGCGGCTATCAAATATATTACTGCCACCGACCGGAGTTTCAGCATGATTCCCGATAAGCAGGAACGGCTCAATTTTATCCTGGCATCTTACAATGCCGGTTTGGGACATATATATGACGCAATGGCACTAGCCGAAAAATACGGGAAAAACAAATTAGTATGGAAAGATAATGTAGAAAACTTCATCTTGCTTAAAAGCAATCAAGAATACTTCAACGATCCTGTCTGCAAAAACGGATATTTCCGTGGCATCGAGACTTACAATTTCGTTCGAGATATTATGTCGCGCTACGAATCCTACAAAAAGAAAATAAAAGCATGAGATAAAGTATTAAGTATTAGGTGTAATACCTAATACTTATTTCCTATAGGTCATCAGACTGATTACGACAATAGCCAATACAGATAATGGTAAGGCAAATAATATCGGGTCAATCACAGGGAAAGGATAAGTGGTAATCAACACATCCCGTCCGAATAACGCTTTACAGATACCTAATGCTTCAGATTCTTTCTGATGAAGAAACACAAGAGCAAACAGACTGCCGATTGTTCCCACCCAAAGACTTGCCATGACACCTTGTTTAGTAGCTTTCTTCCAATATAAAGCACAGAAATAGGCCGGAAGAAAAGCGGCTGCACAAATTCCCATAAAGATAGAAGTTCCGCGGGCTATAATATCATGAGGCAACATATAACAAATAATATAGCTGACCAGGATAGAGAATAATACGCCCAGACGGATCACATTGGTAAGTTTATTCCGTGAACGGGGTTTATAAGTTCCGTAAATATCAGAGCCTACCGAAGCACCCATCGTATGGAACTGCGAACTTAACGTAGACATACTGGCTGAAAGGATGCACAACATAAAGAGTGCGGCAAACCAGTCGGGCATCGCTTTATTAATAAAATATGGAATTATCTTATCAATATCCTGCACAACTTCGGTAGCAACCGCTCCTTCTGTTTTCAGGAAGAAAAGATTACTCAAGGCTCCAGCATGATAGATAGCCCCTACTGTTATAATCAGAAAGAAACAACCGATAAATACACCGCGGTTCAACTGCTTGCTACTCTCCACGGTCATAAAGCGAACCACTAACTGCGGCTGTGCAAGACAGCCGATTCCTACTCCTAAAATGAGAGAAGTTACCAGCGAATACCATTGTGGAGAACCTGTGATGGGCATTGCAGTCCATCCTTGATGTCCTAGCGCTTTAAACTTTTCCGGAACTAGCGGAGCAATGGCAGTCAATTCTTTATTAGCTTCGATAAAGTTCATATCAAGCACCTGATACAAAGAAAACAACAGAAATAACATACAGCCAAACATGATAACTCCTTGCAAAGCATCTGTATACATTACTCCTTTCATTCCCCCTGCTATGACATAAGCAGCAATAACCAAGGTAAATATCAATAAGGAAACATTGAAATCAATCTGAAAGATTTGTTCGATGAATACGGCTCCACCTTTCATTACAACCGCTGCATAAAGCGGCATTCCGATGAAAATAACAGCAGCAATAAATACCTGTATATTACGGGAACGGAAATGACGGCCTAATAATTGAGGGAAAGTACTCACATTCAACTTCGCCCCCATACGCCGGGTACGCAAACCGAAAAAGATAAAAGCTATAACCACCCCAACAAACATATTGAGGAAACAGAGCCACTGAATACCCATTCCAAAAGCAGCCGCCACTCCTCCAAAACCTACAATAGCAGATGCAGAAATAAACGTAGCACCATAAGAAAGTGCCATTACGATAGGATTCATCTGACGTCCGCCTACCAAATAGTCACTGGTATTCGTTGTTTTCTTATATCCCAAAAAGCCGAGGTAGGCCAGTGACAGCAGATAAGCTACCACAATTAGTCCAAGAGTAAATGTATTCATCGGGTTTCGTCTTTTTCGTCGTCCTTATTCCAATATTTCAGCCCAAACCAGGCAGCAAAAATCACACATACCACCGAAAGCAGGTAAGGCAGAATAATAAAAGGGTCGTCTATTCCAAACATTTGCGTATCAGATTTTAATCAATTTAGACGCAAATGTAAGGAAATTATTGAAAAGACAAAACTTTTGTTTACTAATACTGATTATAATGTATCTTTTTCTCGTCAAATTTCTGTTTCGGGTTCTCTTTTGTAGCCGGATAGCCAAAAGGAATGACACAAAGCGGAAGAATATTATCGGGTAGGTTAGTATATTTACGCACTACTTGCATACGGTCTTCATAAGGATAGGCCGCTGTCCATACAGCACCCAATCCCAGACTTTCAGCAGCCAACAAAATATTCTGTGCTGCTGCAGAACAATCTAAATACCAATATGACGAGCGTACTGAATCTCCACAGACGATGATGGCGTTACGGGCCTGCGTCAGCATTTTGGCATAAGGAAGTGCTGCTGCCATTGAATCTAGTTTGGCACGATCAGATACTACCACAAATTCCCATGGACGGATATCCCTACCCGTAGGAGCAGCCATTCCGGCACGAAGCATAAAGTCGATTTTCTCTTTCTCTACTCCTTTATTCAGATAAGCACGCACACTTTTGCGCTCGAAAATATTATCCAACACAGCATTTCCGGTTCCGGATGTTCCTTTTTCTTCTTTTGCAGAAGAACAGGAGGTCATAGCAGTGACTGCTACAATCAGACATAAGAAAGAGAAAATCTTTTTCATTGTGACAATGTTTAAAACAGGTTCAACTTATTTTTCTGTGCTTCTTCCAACGAAACAGTTTCACGCTTCATCAGCCCACTCTTTTCACGGAGTGCTTCATATTCTGTTTCCAATTCATTCACCAGCTCGGCTTTTGCCTGCGGGTTGAGCAATTTGGAAGCGACACTTGCATTTTGGGAAGCATCTTTCAGGTGTACTACCGGAGCATGATAAACAGGAGCAATCTTTAATGCCGTATGCATCTTCGATGTAGTGGCTCCACCAATCAAAAGAGGAATATCCAAACCTGCTTTTTCAAGTTCAACAGCCACGTGAGCCATTTCTTCCAAAGATGGAGTAATCAGTCCACTCAACCCGATCATATCTACCTTTTCTTCAATAGCACGCTGAACGATGGTTTCTGCAGGAACCATTACTCCTAAATCTACAATATCATAACCATTGCAGGCCATCACTACAGCTACAATGTTTTTTCCGATGTCGTGCACATCCCCCTTTACAGTTGCCAGTAGCACTTTACCTGCCGAAGCACTTCCTTCCACTTTTTCCGATTCAATGATCGGTTGCAAGATAGCTACGGCTTTCTTCATGGTGCGGGCAGTCTTCACAACCTGGGGAAGAAACATCTTACCGGCACCAAACAGTTCACCAACATGGTTCATTCCATCCATCAGCGGTCCTTCAATTACATCGACCGCTTTATCATAAAGAGGCAATGCCTCTGCCAAGTCCTGTTCCAGAAAATCTCCGATTCCTTTCATCAAGGCATACTTCAAACGTTCCTGAACAGTTCCTTCTCTCCAGGCATCTTGCTTGACAGCCGGTTGTCCGGCAGTTTCGCTCATGTTTGCTTTCAGAGATTCCGCTAATTCGATAAGCCGTTCCGCCGCATCCAGACGACGGTTTAAGACAACATCTTCTATCTTTTCCAAGACATCAGCCGGAATATCAGTGTACAATACGGAAGTTCCCGGATTCACAATCCCCATGTCCATTCCTTGTTGGATGGCGTGATAAAGGAACACTGCATGCATGGCCTCACGGATATAATTGTTGCCACGGAAAGAGAAAGAGAGGTTGCTGACTCCTCCGCTGATGTGTGCACCAGGGAGATTTTTCTTTATCCAAGCGGTAGCTTCAATAAAATCTACAGCATAGTTATTATGTTCTTCAATCCCCGTAGCTACAGCAAGCACATTGGGGTCAAAAATAATATCGTGAGGATTAAAACCGATTTTGTCAACCAAAAGACGGTAAGCCCGTTGGCAAACTTCGATTTTACGGGCGGCTGTATCTGCCTGTCCTTTCTCGTCGAACGCCATGACCACAGCAGCGGCTCCATATTGCCGGATGATTCGGGCATGTTCAAGGAAAACTTCCTCTCCCTCTTTCAAAGAAATAGAATTGACGATTGATTTGCCCTGAAGACACTTCAGTCCGGCTTCAATAACTTCCCATTTGGAAGAATCGATCATAATCGGAACACGGGCTATTTCCGGTTCGGACATGATAAGATTCAGGAAAATAGTCATCTCTGTCTTTGCATCCAGCAATCCGTCATCCATATTGACATCGACCACTAAAGCACCGTCCTCCACTTGTTGGCGGGCGATAGAAAGAGCCTCATCGTATTTTTTTTCATTGATGAGACGAAGGAACTTGCGCGAACCGGCTACGTTACAACGTTCGCCGACATTCACAAAGTTTATTTCCGGCTTCACCTCCAACAGTTCAAGTCCGGAGAGCCACATACAATCCGGCGCAGAGGCAGGAACGTGTGGTTTAGCTCCTTCTACAAGGGCGGGATATTCAGCAATATAAGCATCTGTCGTACCACAACAGCCACCAATAATATTGATTAATCCTTCTTCAATATATTCTCTCACTTCATGAGCCATATCCGCAGGTGTCTGGTCATACTTACCCAGACTATTCGGTAACCCGGCATTCGGATAGGCACTAATATAATAAGGTGCACGGGATGCCAGCTGTTCCAGGAACGGCTTCAACTGACGGGCACCGAATGAGCAATTCAAACCGACTGAAAATATATTGGCATGTTGCACAGAAGCCAGAAATGCATCCAATGTTTGTCCGGACAATGTTCGTCCGCCAATATCAGACACTGTTACAGATAACATGATCGGCACTTCTATGCCTGTCATTTTCATGGCTTGTTCGGCAGCAAAAATTGCAGCTTTGGCATTTAGGGTATCAAAGATTGTCTCAATCAGAATGGCGTCTACCCCACCTTCGAGCATTGCTTCCATTTGTTGCTGATAGGATGCAGCCAGTTCGTCGTAACTCAAAGCACGATAAGCCGGGTTGTTCACGTCCGGGCTCATAGAACAGGTTTTATTGGTAGGTCCTACGGAGCCGGCCACAAAACGTGGTTTATCTGGATTCTTGGCTGTATACTCGTCAGCAAGGTCACGAGCCAATTTTACGGCTGCAAGATTCATCTCACGTACGTATTCTTCTACGTGATAATCAGCCATAGAAACTGTGGTTGAGCTAAATGTATTGGTCTCGATGATATCCGCACCCGCTTCCAGGTATTTACGATGAATATCCTGAATCACGTCGGGACGTGTCAGACACAACAAGTCATTATTCCCTTTCAGCTGTCCGGGAATATGCGCAAAACGTTCACCACGAAAATCTTCTTCTTTGAGATTATATTGTTGAATCATTGTACCCATTGCCCCATCCAGAATAAGGATGCGTTCGGATACGATCTGAGAAATTGTCTTTTTCATTACCCTATCACATTAATACCTAATTACCACTCTGCCAACATCTGCCAGACCTCTCGTAGTCCGGCGTTTTATCTTATAGCGTTTTTTACTTACCGCTTGAACATTCTTGCCATATCTCTACGGTCGTCTTTCTCCTTTATAGATTCTCGTTTATCATATTCCTTCTTACCTTTCGCCAAAGCGACTACCAGTTTCGCCAAACCTTTCTCATTGATAAACAAGCGTACAGGGACAATCGTAAAGCCGGGATTTTTCATCTCCCGCTGAAGTTTTTCCAATTCTTTTTTATTAAGCAACAACTTCCTCTCTCTACGTGCCGTATGATTATTGTACGATCCATAGAAATATTCGGCGATGTGCATATTCTTCACCCACAATTCGCCTTTCGTAAAATAGCAAAACGTATCTACCAGACTGGCTTTTCCCAAACGAATGGATTTTATTTCCGTACCGGTCAATACGATACCTGCTGTGTAGGTATCTATCAGCTCGTAATCAAACGTAGCCCGTTTATTCTTTATATTTACAGGAGGTTGTTTCATCTTTACTCATTAATTAAGTATAGCCGTCAGTCTATTAAACACGATCTGTATCACCGCCGGACATAGTATTAACAATACAGACGACAAAAGGGTGTATTTTAATCGTTGTTTTTCTTCTACTCCCATCAGTACAGGAACTCCCTCCCATACCACATAGACGATGTAGAACTGCAGCAACCAAGCAATAATTCTAAAATCAGGTAACAGTCCGGTTACTATCTGAAGCAGGAAAGGCACAACCAATGCATATCCTGCAAACTGTTGTGTCAACGGCATATTACTATGCATACCAAACATTCTTGTTCCCATTTCATTAATGGCATAAGCTGCCAGAAAATAGCCACCGAACAGGGCTACAGCTACGGCACAACAATTGGTCATAGCTATCTGGAAACTTTGCGGACCTCCCCATCCATTCGTCAATAACGAACCAATGAATACGGACAGACCGCATAAACCAATCATAGGATAGACAAAAGTCATATATACTTTTCGCCTATCCTCTTCCATAGAAATTTCCTCCCAGGCCTTGGCCGGAGAGGAAATCAATTTCATTGCTATGTTAAATAGTTCTTTGTAGTTCAATGTTATTCTGTAAATGCATAATCATATTCAACCGAAGTTTCTCCACTCTCTTCTTTCAATTCATCTTTCGAAGAATTAGTTTTAGCTGTCAACTCCAAGTATTTTGGCAACTTGCCTGTTTTCTCCTTAAATACAGTAAGAGCAGCCCTAATTGAATAAGCTCTATAAGCATAGGTAAAATTAGAACGAGTTACGGTCTCACCTGCATCATCAACAACATGACTAATATATAGTTTTAACTTAGTATCAGTATCTTTCATTGTTGTAGGATCATAGGAAAGAACAAATGAGTGTTTTTTTAATTCTGAATCTTCAACACTAGAGTTTGTAACTTTCACCCAATATGGCATTGTCAAAACGATCGTATTCTTATCATAGTAAACCAAACTTGACTGTTGTTTATCCAATGAATAAAGAGGATTAGTAGGTTCTGCTTTTGTTTGAGTCAAACCTTCATTATTTTTAGGGTCAATACAAAGCGGAGTAGATAGCAAAGTAACTGGTATACTAGTACTGTTTGCTGTCACCTGTGATTGGTCATATTGGCATGAAATTATAAACATATCCCCATCCAAAAAGCCCAACTCTGTAGTTGGCACCAACTTCGTAGTTCCATCACCCATCAAAAATGATCCATAATTATACTTAACAGGAACAGTCATTGTAACATTGTGGTTATCATCTCCATTCATACAAGAAGTAACTGACATACCCATAACCACAGCCATCAAAGCCACCAAGAAAAATTTCACTTGTTTCATAAACATATTTTTTAGATTTTGCAAAGATATAAATTCTAATTCATAATTAATAAATGCAAGTACTTAAAAAATACTGCATCCGTTACTTTATTATTTTTGCAAAAAGTTCCAAATGATCATCTACGTAGCTTGCAATCAATGCTGTGACTTGTTCTTCCATCTCTAAATAAGCTTCTTCCAACTCATCAAAAGCTTCATATTGCTCGTACATAGCCATAAATTCATCATCCGTCCGTTCCTTTTCCAAGTCTTTCCGATTGGCATCAAAGATTTTCTTAGCCTTATAGACTAATTTAGAGAATTCTTCTGCCCCCCATAAACGCATCACTTTCGCAAACGGATTATCAAAGATATATCCACCATAGCCGTTCTGAATTAATTGGCAAAATCCACCAACCATTATTTCATCACGAAAAATCTGATATGCCAGCAAAGAATGTTGTTCTCCTGTCAGCAGAGGCATTGTTTCGGCAGTTAGTTCGCCACCGATAATCTCTTTATATTTATCTGTAAACGCTTGGATAAATTCATCCATTCCTTCACCCGCAGCCTTCTGTAAAGCAGACTCTAAAACTTCGATCATATCTTCATTTAATATTTGAAGCAACAAAGTTACAACTTTAATCCCATATCTAATAATGATACGCCTACAATCTTACTAAAAACAATTATCAATCCGTTTCATTCCTTCCGGTACGGTTTTGAAGCAAATGATACTTTAGCAAACAAGTATTGAAACGGTAGCCCGTGAAATAATATAGAATTTACCTAACGTACAAACGTAGGTTATCTACCGTGTGAATGTCCGTTACCTACCGGGCGAGCATCAACAACCTACCAGACAAAAGTCGGTCATCTGCCGGACGAACAGTTCATGAGGGACACGGGAACAGAAACGGCACCGACGAAGTGATCCGAACCGACAACGGCAGCATCCAAAGCCATCTTCTCTGCCCAGTATTATTGCTGTTGTTTATAACAGAAATAATACTTTTACTTACTCTTCTTTACTCTTCTCTACTCTACTGGTTTTCATTGGCTTTTCCCCCTTTACTGGTGGGCGTTTCAGCGCTTTGTACACCCCTCTCCGAACACCCTCATTTTTGTATCCTTTTGAACTAAATAACGTAAGCTTTTAGCGGAATAATCCCTCTCCCCCTATTTATCTGCTGCCTAATCCTATACGTGTAATCGCATCCCCAAATAAACCCCTATTAAATAAGGTATAAGCCAAATGCACCAAACTACAATGCTGAAACGATTAAAATGTCTCTTTTCTATAGGCGTTCCCTTCACATAGGTCCATATCGCCCATAACGCATGTACAAACATCAGAAGAATAGCAATTGCCCCTGTCACCGTATGCATTTCGTCATGTAGATGAGTCAGTTCAGCAATATGCTCCATCAGGCTTGTACCAACCGTATCGGCCAGCAACCCGAGAAGAAAGAATATGAGATGCCAAAACTTCAATTTCTTTTGAAGACGTTCGCCCCAAACACCTATCGTATAAAAAATAAGCGCAGATGAAATAACACAAATTGCCGCTATTAAATAATGTATATCTACTTGATTCAGTTCCATAAATTTTCGTTTTCTAATAACAACAAAGCAAAGAATAGATAGTTCTCCCAGCCTCAATCTTTCACAAATGCAATCCCGACTTTACAAACGAAGAAAAAACGGAAACAGATTTGTCTCTTTTCACAAAAAAGTAATAAAAGGCGATTTGCAGAAACAAATAAATCGACTACCTTTGTGGGCGATTTAGAGAATCGTGACTACGTATTTTTAATTATATCACTAAAAAAAAGAGCTAATTATGACTTATTCACACGAAGTGGAACACATGTGTGTTGTAAAGAAGGGTCCTAACCATGGACCGGCTCCCATACCCGAAGAAGGCAAATGGGTAAAATCTAAAGAAATCGTTGATATTTCTGGTTTGACACACGGTATCGGTTGGTGCGCTCCTCAACAAGGTGCTTGTAAACTGACACTGAACGTTAAAGAAGGTATCATCCAGGAAGCCTTGATCGAGACAATCGGTTGCTCTGGTATGACTCACTCAGCTGCTATGGCTTCTGAAATCCTTCCGGGTAAAACAGTTCTTGAAGCATTAAACACTGACCTTGTTTGCGACGCTATCAATACTGCAATGCGCGAACTTTTCTTGCAAATCGTATACGGACGTACTCAATCAGCTTTCTCTGAAGGTGGTTTGATTATCGGTGCAGGTTTGGAAGACTTAGGTAAAGGTCTGCGTAGCCAGGTAGGTACTCTTTATGGTACTTTGGCTAAAGGTCCTCGTTACCTTGAAATGGCAGAAGGTTATATCAAGCAAATCTTCTTGGACAAGAACGACGAAATCTGCGGATACGAATTCGTACACATGGGTAAGTTCATGGACGAAATCAAGAAAGGTACTGATGCTAACGAAGCTTTGAAGAAAGTTACAGGTACTTATGGACGCGTAACAGCAGAACAGGGAGCAGTTAAATCTATTGATCCACGTCACGAATAATATAAGGAGGAAAGAAACTATGATTAGAGAAGTAAAATTCGAAAGCCAAGACCGTCGTATCAAAGGTATCATTGAAGCCTTGAACGCTAACGGCATCAAAGACATCGAAGAAGCTAACGCTATCTGCGAAGCTGCCGGACTTGATCCTTATAAAACGTGTGAAGAAACTCAGCCTATCTGCTTTGAAAATGCAAAATGGGCTTATGTAGTAGGTACTGCTATCGCTCTTAAGAAGAACTGCACAAACGCTGCTGAAGCTGCTGAAGCTATCGGTATCGGTTTGCAAGCATTCTGTATCCCGGGTTCTGTAGCTGACGACCGTAAGGTTGGTATCGGTCATGGTAACCTGGCTGCTATGTTGCTGCGCGAAGAAACTAAATGTTTCGCTTTCCTGGCAGGTCACGAATCTTTCGCTGCTGCTGAAGGTGCTATCAAAATCGCTGCAAAAGCAGACAAAGTACGTAAAGAACCGTTGCGTTGCATCCTGAACGGTCTTGGAAAAGACGCTGCTCAGATCATCTCTCGTATCAACGGCTTTACTTATGTTCAGACTCAATTCGATTATTTCACAGGTGAACTGAAAGTTGTTCGCGAAATCGCTTACTCTGACGGCCCTCGTGCAAAAGTAAAATGTTATGGTGCTGACGACGTTCGCGAAGGTGTAGCTATCATGTGGAAAGAAGGTGTAGACGTATCTATCACAGGTAACTCTACTAACCCGACTCGTTTCCAACACCCAGTTGCTGGTACTTACAAGAAAGAACGTGTTCTTGCTGGCAAACCTTATTTCTCTGTTGCTTCTGGTGGTGGTACAGGTCGTACTCTTCACCCGGATAACATGGCTGCCGGTCCTGCTTCTTATGGTATGACGGATACGATGGGTCGTATGCACTCTGATGCACAGTTCGCTGGTTCTTCATCAGTTCCTGCTCACGTAGAAATGATGGGATTCCTAGGAATTGGTAACAACCCGATGGTAGGATGTACAGTAGCTTGTGCGGTTGATGTTGCTCAGGCTTTAGGTAAGTAATTCAGGTTACTTTATATAGATAAAGAACTCCTGTAATCTTAACGATTACAGGAGTTCTTTTTATTTGTAATAATTTGATATGGATAAATTTATTCAGAAATGTATTACTTCATATAAACCATATCATCTTTTCTTTCTCCTTTGTACCAATCAGTGTTTGATTTACATCCACTTTCAACCCACTTTGAATACCCTCCAGACACTATTTAAACTGGACAAATAGGTAGCTTTTAACTTGAATATACAAATATAAACCTGTAAGAGCAAATAATGTAGCTAATTCGAGAACTTTTGTATGACTTCGCCTGTTTACATAACAGATACTAAAACATTATACAACAATGCTACTCACATTCTTAAATACACTTGCCACTATTATCAGTGTTATTAGTCTGCTAATTGTCACTTACGGAGTATTAGTCTGCTTCATCGCCTTTTTACGCAATGAAATAAAACGATTCAACGGAACATATACGGTTAACAATATACGGCAGTTGAGGGCGGATTTTGGCACTTACCTTCTGCTTGGATTGGAATTTCTAATTGCTTCCGACATACTAAAAACTGTGGTTGATCCAACGTTGGACGAATTGGCAATCCTGGGTGGAGTGGTTGTAGTAAGAACTGTGCTTTCTGTATTTTTGAATAAAGAGATCAAAGAATTGGCCGAAAATGATTCAGCGAAAGAAATATAGCATATCGCCGCACAACTAAGTTTCTCCAAAGCCATATCTTTTTTATTGCCTGATATTTCTATTTTGCCTACCTTTGTACGGGAAACATTTACACACTGACTGGCAAGGAATAGAAACACGTCAAAAAAATGGGAATTACACATCTATCTATTGAGCTTACACTTGATCTGATTGCGTTAATTATAGGAATCATCCTTATTATACGTGCTAAAGACAATTATCCGAAATTATATTGGGGAATTATAGCAACCGGCATCGGTATTATGTTTTCATGGGAAAATATCGGATGGCTGACAATTGTCACAGACACTCCGGAATACAACTTCACAGAATTGCTCAACATAGAGAAAATGCTCAAATGGTATGCTTTAGCAAATATTGTAGCCCTGTTCCCTATCGCTTCTTTATCGCCGGGCTATCTGAACCATTTCAGGATATTTACTTTTCTGTTATTACCTATCATTACGATAACGGTAGGAATCAGTTATTTAGGTTTCAATGGGAATATCACCCCCATCCACTCCATAGATGAAATTATTCCGAATATCCATCAAATAGATGTCAAGCTTAGGGCTTGCATATTCCTGTTATCCGTTTTTACCCCACTCGTTCTTCTTATTTATCCGATGATGAATAACAAGACCTACCGCAGGATAAATAATAACATGTATCTATTCATCGGTTTTCTATTCGTATTTTTAGGGATATACATTTTGTTCACTCTAAATATCAATGAATTTGTTTTCAATCTGTTCGGCATTATGGCAATCGTTTTTACGGTCTTATTCTCCATACAATATTTACGTTATGAGAATCCGTTTTCGAACCATATAAACATGATTCATAATGCAAAGAATACGGAAAGCACTATAATGCTACAAGCTGGAAAGCCATCTCCTACTCTCACGCTCTTCTCAACGATTGAAGCCTATCTTCAGGAACAGCATCCCTATACCGATCAACGGTATAATATAGAACTTTTAGCCAAGTCCCTGAATAAACAGGAACATGATATTTCAGCAGCAATCAAAAGTCAGGGCTTTACAGGTTTCCGGGAATACATTAATTATCTTCGACTGGAATATTTCAGACAGTTAGCCGCCGAAAATCCAAAGAGTAATGTAAAAGAACTGATGTTTGCATGCGGTTTCACCTCCCGGGCAACTTTCTATCGTAACTTTTCAGAAAAGTATGGTGTATCACCCAGTAAATTCATTGAGAATCAAAGAGTAGAACAATAATTTCTTTTTTTAAAAGCACAATTCTTAATAGTAAAAAGTGTCTCATTTCAGGAATGAGACACTTTTTATTTTTATAGCTAAAAGCAATCCGTTACTTTTGATGCAAAATAAAACTACGACGTTGGCATCATCAACAGATTAATCGAATACTAAGATAAATAGAATATGAATATTGACAATTGTAATCACACCGACACAGAAAAACATCAAGAAGAAAAGATCTTTTTATATACTACCATTACTGGAAACTTGCAACTAATCCATTTAGAACAGATTGGCTATTTCCGGTATAACTCCAAGAGTAAACTATGGGAAGCTGTATTAAATAATAATCATACCCTGGCACTCAAAAGAAATACAAACTCACAAAAGATATTGAGTCTGCATCCCTATCTTATCCAGATTAGCCAGTCACACATTATCAATATAAGCTATCTGGTTTCGATTGAAGACAACAATTGCATATTGCTTCCTCCATTTAATGAGATGGAACTTTTACAAGTAAGCAAGTCTTTTATGAAAAAGCTAAAAGAAAAATATCCATGTATCTGATTGTATATAGATCATCTTTATGTTCTATGCAACGCCAAGCAGTTCCACTTCGAAGATCAATGTCGAGTAAGCAGGAATAGAATCAAAAGATTTGATACCGTATCCCATTGCATAAGGAATATAAATAATCCATTTATCACCAACATGCATTTTCTGAAGTGCCACCTGCCACCCTTCTATTACATCACTAAGACGTAAGGCATCGGGACAAGTACGCTCATAAGAATTATCAAACACCCGACCATCAATCAGACTTCCTTTGTAATGCACGGTAACAATACTCCGCGCACCCGGAGAAATCGTACTTTCGCCAGTTTCCAAAACTTTGTAATAGATTCCACACGGCAACGCGCAAACACCTTCCTGAAAAGACAGTTTTTTCAAAAATCGCCGATTGGCCTCTTTGTATTCTTTCTTTTTCCCCATAAATAAATTGATTAAGAACTTGCAAAAATAATCAGAATAACAAAGGATTTAGCATAAAAACTGTATATTTGTTTGTTGAACTATAAAAAACTTCTCACTATGGGACAAACAAAGACTACACGTAGCATCAGTGCTACCGGACTATTCTTACTTATCATGATGACTGTGAGTCTATATTCATGCACACGCACTCAAAAAGACATCATTCCTTCTGCCGATTATGCACCGTATGTAAATGCGTATACGGGAGGAGTCATCTCGCAAAATTCGACCATACGTATAGAACTGACCCACGACCAACCCATAGTGGATATGAACAATGAGTTAAAAAGCAACCCGTTCAGTTTCTCACCTTCATTAAAGGGAAAAGCATATTGGGTTAGCAACAACACCATTGAATTTGTGCCTGAAGAAGGAGCGCTGAAACCGGGAACACTTTACGAAGGAACTTTCCGGCTCGGAGACTTCATCGAAGTGGACAAAAAGCTGAAAGAGTTCAACTTCTCATTCCGTGTACAGGAACGTAACTTCACCCTGCAAATGGAATCATTGCCGATTACAGCTACCCAACCGAATGAAATAAATATTAAAGGAGAGATACGTTTCAGCGACGTAGTGAAAAAGGAAGAGGTAGAAAAGATGCTGACTGCCAGTGACGGGAAAAAGAGTTATCCGGTGGAAGTCACCGCAACCGACAATCATACCCGGTATTTGTTTAGTATCAGACAAATCCCCAGAGAAGCAGATGATTACCCCTTGACTATCACAGCCAACGGCAACGCAGCCGGCATCGACCGTAAACAAAGTGAAGAAGTGCTGATACCAGCGAAAGATTGTTTTCGTTTTATGTCTGCCGAACGCATCGACCAACCGGAAAATGGAATCGAGATTGTTTTCTCCGCTCCCCTATCCACCACTCAAGATTTAAAAGGACTGATTGAGATCCCGGAAATCTCCTCATCGATCTTCCAAATCAGTGAGAACAGAGTTTTTATATATTTCGAAGCAAACACACAGAACAAACTTACGTTGAATATCCATGAAGGAGTCAAAGACAGTCAAGGTAAAGCATTGGGAACTTCTCATACGATCTCATTCAGTGAAGTAAGTCTGAAACCACAAGTGGAAATGTCTACTACCGCCGCTATCCTGCCCGATTCGAAAAGTCTGATTATTCCTTTCAGGGCTGTCAACCTATACGCTGTGGATTTGAGCGTGATCCGCATTTTCGAGAACAATGTATTGATGTTTATGCAAACCAATTCACTGGCCTCGGCCAATGAGCTACGCCGTTCGGGAAGACTGGTTTACAAGAAAACATTATGGCTTGCCAAAGATGCTTCCAAAGACATTCATCATTGGGGAGATTACTCGATAGACCTTGCCGGATTAATCCACCAGGAACCGGGTGCCATCTATCGTGTCATACTTTCATTTCGTCAGGAATACTCCGCTTATCCTTGTGGAGGAGGCGAGAATCAGGATATGAAATTCGCCGACAGCAGCACCTCCGACGGGCTGACCAAAGTAAGTGGAAGTGTTTTATCCGAAGAAGATGAAGCAATCTGGAATACCCCCGAAGCCTACTATTATTACAATGGCGGAACAATGGACTGGAGTGTGTACCGATGGACGGAACGCGACAACCCCTGCCATCCGTCTTATTATATGGATTCAGACCGGGCAGCTGCCTGCAACGTTTTTGCTTCCAACCTGGGAATGATTGTAAAACGGAACTCACTGAATAAACTGTGGATTGCCGTTAGTAATATTTTGGATACAAAACCGATAGGGAAAGCACAGGTAACAGCGTATAACTTCCAGTTACAACCCATAGGGAAAGGAGAAACCAATGGAGAAGGATTCGTTGAAATCACTCCGAACGGTGTGCCTTTCATTATCGTGGCAGAATCGGACAAGCAAAAAGCGTACGTCCGCGTTGTGGACGGTGAAGAACAGTCCGTCAGCAGATTCGACGTGGGAGGAAAAGATATTCAAAAGGGACTGAAAGGATTTATATATGGCGAAAGAGGAGTATGGCGCCCGGGAGACACGCTGCACATTTCCTTTATATTGGAAGACCGCGAAAAGAGAATCCCCGACAAGCACCCCGTAGCACTGGAGATTTACAATCCAAGAGGACAGTTCTACACGAAAATGATTTCAACGCAAGGAATGAACGGATTTTATACATTCGACGTTCCGACACAGGCAACAGACCCGACCGGACTTTGGAATGCGTATATTAAGGTGGGAGGAACCACCTTCCACAAAGGTCTGCGTATCGAAACCATAAAGCCCAACCGCTTGAAAATAAATCTGGCATTGCCGAAGGTGCTTCAAGCCACGGACAAGGATTTCTATGCCCCACTCACTTCAATCTGGCTGACAGGAGCAACTGCCTCCAAACTGAAAGCCAAAGTAGAAATGTCTTTATCGAAAGTGAATACACAGTTTAAGAATTACGGACAATATATCTTTAACAATCCGGCTACGGATTTCACGACTATCAAAACAGATATATTTGACGGCACACTGGATGCAGAAGGAAAAGCAAACGTCACGCTGAAAGTTCCGACCGCAACGGAAGCGCCGGGTATGCTGAACGCCACTTTCACCACCCGCGTGTTCGAACCGGGAGGAGATGCCAGCATCTACACTCAAACAATTCCATTCTCACCATTCACCTCTTATGTCGGTATCAATCTGAACCAGCCAAAAGGCAAATATATTGAAACTGACAAAGATCATGTATTCGATATTGTAACTGTAAACACGCAGGGACAGTTAGTGAACAGTTCTAATCTGGAATACAAAATATACCGCATCGGCTGGAGTTGGTGGTGGGAAAACAGCGGTGAATCTTTCGGAACGTATATCAACAATAGTTCCATCACTCCTGTTGCCAGCGGCAATTTACAGACAAGAGGCGGAAAAGCATCTTTCAAATTCCGTATCGATTATCCGTCATGGGGACGCTACCTGGTTTACGTGAAAGATAAAGAGAGTGGACATGCCACCGGAGGTACAGTTTATGTTGACTGGCCGGAATGGCGGGGACGTTCGAGCAAGACTGATCCCAGCGGTATCAAGATGCTTGCTTTCTCGCTGAACAAAGATTCTTATGAAATAGGAGAAACAGCCACAGCAATCATTCCTGCAGCAGCGGGAGGACGTGCACTGGTATCCATAGAAAACGGTTCTACCGTATTACGACAAGAATGGATAGAGGTTTCCAACGGAGGAGATACGAAATATACATTCAAGATTACACCGGAGATGACTCCGAATGTATATCTGCATATCAGTCTGTTACAGCCTCACGCGCAAACAGTCAATGACCTGCCTATCCGTATGTATGGCGTCGTTCCGGTATTCGTGACTAACAGTCAGACGGTGTTGCAACCGCAGATACAGATGCCGGAAGTGTTACGCCCGGAAACCAACTTCAATGTAACCGTCAGCGAAAAGACTGGAAAACCGATGACTTATACATTAGCTATTGTAGACGACGGTTTGCTGGATCTTACCAATTTCAAAACCCCGGACCCATGGAATGATTTCTATTCACGCGAAGCACTCGGCATCCGGACATGGGATATGTATGATAATGTATTGGGAGCTTCCGCCGGAAGTTACAGTTCACTTTTCAGTACGGGTGGAGACGCCACATTAAAACCTGCCGATGCAAAAGCAAACCGCTTCAAACCGGTAGTCAAGTTTATAGGTCCTTTCTATCTGGGAGAAGGTAAGAGCCAGACGCATACGCTGAAACTTCCGATGTATGTAGGTTCGGTACGTGCCATGGTGGTTGCCGGACAAGAGGGAGCGTACGGCAATGCGGAAAAAACGGCTTTCGTGCGGACTCCGTTAATGATGTTGTCCACCTTGCCCCGTGTGCTTAGTATTCAGGAAGAAATCACCGTTCCGGTAAATATCTTTGCGATGGAAAATCAAGTGAAGAATGTAACCGTATCACTTCAGGCATCCGGTGGAGGAGTACAGATTGTAGGGGCCAACCAACAGTCGCTCAAATTTAGCCAACCGGGTGACCAGCTCGTGTTCTTTACCTTAAAAACAGGTAGTAAAACAGGAAAGGCTACCATCCATCTGACAGCCAATGGTGGCGGACAACAAACTAAAGAAACCATTGAAATAGAAGTACGCAACCCGAATCCGATAGTAACCCTGCGCAACAGTCAATGGGTAGAAGCCGGACAAAGCAAAGAACTTTCATACAATCTAAGCAGTTCTTCTGCAAATAATCAGATAAAGCTGGAAGTATCACGCATACCCTCGGTTGACATCAGCCGCCGGTTCGACTTCTTATACAACTATCAGCATCATTGTACAGAACAGTTGACTTCCAAGGCTTTGCCTCTTCTGTTTGTCGGCCAATTCAAAACAATAGATAAGATAGAAGCCGAAAAGATAAAGACAAATATACAGGAAGCTATCCGGCAGATTTATGGTCGTCAACTCCCCAATGGCGGATTTGTATATTGGCCGGGAAATGCTGTTGCCGACGAATGGATCAGTTCTTATGCAGGAATGTTCCTGACACTGGCACAAGAAAAAGGATACGCCGTTCATTCGAATGTACTGAACAAGTGGAAGCGTTTTCAACGTGCTGCCGCACAAAACTGGCGGATGCCGCAGGATGCAAGCGGCTGGCAACAATGGCAGTCGGAATTGCAACAGGCTTTCCGTTTATATACGCTTGTATTGGCAGGAGCACCGGAATATGGGGCCATGAACCGGATGAAAGAACAGGCAGGATTATCCATTCAGGCTAAATGGAGACTGGCAGCAACCTATGCACTGACCGGAAAGATGAAACCGGCTGAAGAACTGGTGTATAATGCGGAAACAACAGTAAGCCCCTACTCTTCCATGAATCAGATTTACGGTTCCTCCGACCGTGATGAAGCTATGATTCTGGAAACACTGATCCTGATGAACCGGGAACGGGATGCTTTACAGCAGGCAAAAGTCGTTTCAAAGAATCTGTCACAAGAGGAGTGGTTCAGTACACAATCCACCGCTTTTGCTCTTATGGCAATGGGACGTCTGGCTGAAAAGCTGTCAGGCACATTGGATTTCGTATGGACATGGAACGACAAACAACAACCTGCCGTGAAATCGGCTAAAGCTGTGTTTGAAAAGGAAATCGCCACTACTCCCAAATCCGGTATGATTGCTGTGAAGAATCAAGGAAAAGGAGCGCTTAGCGTTGACCTTATCACACGCACACAGTTGTTGAACGATACATTACCGGCCATCAGCGACAATCTTCGCATGGATATAAGATATGCCAACCTGAACGGTACACCAATCTCTGTCAATGACATCATGCAGGGAACTGACTTTATGGCTATCACTTCCATATCCAATATTAGCGGAACTTCCGATTACACCAATCTGGCACTGACGCATATTATACCGTCCGGTTGGGAAATATACAACGAAAGAATGGTTGCCTCCGAAACGGAAAGCGGAGCAGCCGACGGTTCCGGTAAATCCGTCAGCAAATATAATTATCTGGATATACGCGATGACAGGGTATTAACTTATTTCAATTTGCGTCGTGGTGAAACAAAAGTATTCACTGTCAGACTGCAAGCGACTTATGCAGGTAACTTTATTCTTCCTGCCGTTCAATGTGAAGCAATGTATGATGTAAACGTACAGGCACGCAGCAAAGCGGGAAGAACAACTGTCAGTCGATAAATTTCAGGCACGGATTACACGGTTCTACTCGTTAACCAAAAATGCGTAATCCGTGTAATCCGTGCCTAATTATTTGTCACAAAGATATGTCTCTTAGCTCTTAACATTTAAATGAATCCTATATATAAATTCTTCAAACGATTATCTGTTACTAAGAAAGTAATGACAATAAGCATTGCTCTTTTGATGATAGGATACATCTTTTGCCTTCCCCGGCAACTGTTTCATGTACCCTACTCCACCGTTGTGGCTGATCGAAACGAAGAATTACTGGGAGCACGTATCGCTTCGGATGGTCAATGGCGGTTTCCTCCCCGAAAGACAACACCCGAGAAAATCAAACAATGCCTTATTACCTTTGAAGATAAACACTTTTACCACCATTGGGGAGTTAATCCGCTATCTACCGGAAGAGCACTCTATCAGAATTTAAAGAATAAACGTGTTGTAAGCGGAGGCAGTACCCTTACCATGCAGACCATCCGTCTCGCCCGGAACAAACCCAGAACTATCGGAGAGAAAGTCATCGAAATGATCTGGGCTACCCGTTTGGAGTTCCGGACTTCCAAAGAGGAAATCTTATCCATGTATGTCTCTCATGCACCATTCGGAGGAAATGTAGTAGGACTGGATGCTGCTGCCTGGCGCTACTTCGGTCATTCTGCCGAAGATTTATCATGGGCGGAATCAGCCATGCTGGCCGTCCTGCCAAATGCCCCCGCCATGATTCATCTATCCAAAGGACGAAAAACACTACTTTCCAAACGCAACCGTTTATTAAAACAACTTTTTGAAGAAGAGATTATTGATGCGTCCACCTATGAATTGGCTATCAGCGAACCGTTACCCGACGAACCACATCCTCTTCCTCAAATAGCCCCCCACCTGGTTACCCGCTTTTATCAAGAAAGAAACGGATTATATACCCGCTCAACCATCGATAAAGGAATACAAACCCATATAGAGAGTTTGGCGGAACGGTGGAGCAATGAATTTAATCGAAGTGATATCCGTAACCTGGCTATCCTAATTATAGACATTCCCACCAATCAAGTGGTAGCATACTGCGGAAATGTACATTTCGACCGTAAGCAAGGGGGGAATCAAGTAGACGTGATTCAAGCTCCCAGAAGTACAGGCAGTATTTTAAAACCCTTTCTCTATGGTGCCATGCTACAGGAGGGAAGTCTATTACCGCAAATGCTGTTACCGGACGTACCCGTTAATATCAATGGCTTTACTCCACAAAACTTCAGCATGCAGTTTGAAGGAGCCGTCCCCGCTTCCGAAGCTCTTGCCCGCTCATTGAATATCCCGGCTGTCACCATGTTACAAAGATATGGAGTACCCAAATTTCATCACATGCTGCAACAAATGGGGTTCAAGACTATCAACCGATCAGCCTCCCATTATGGATTATCACTCATTTTAGGAGGTGCCGAAGCTACTTTATGGGATGTGACGAATGCTTATGCACAAATGGGACGAAGCCTCTCCAACAGTCATTCCAACGACCTTCCCCAAGAAAAGGAAGTGCAGATACTACTGGGAACAGAAGAAAAGACAGTTTCGGAAAGAGATGGTTCAAGAAAAGTTACTTCAGGAAAGACCATTTCAAGAAAAACAACTTCGAGAAAGGATATATCAGAAGGAGTTATTTCAGAAGGAGTCATTTCTGCAGGAGCGGCCTGGCTCACCCTTTCCGCCTTAACAGAAGTCAACCGCCCTGAAGAAATTGACTGGAAATCAATCCCCTCGATGCAGACTATCGCATGGAAGACCGGAACGAGTTACGGATTCCGTGACGCCTGGGCCGTTGGCGTGACTCCCCGCTATGCAGTAGGCGTATGGGTAGGAAATGCAACCGGAGAAGGAAAACCCGGATTGGTCGGTGCACAGACAGCCGGTCCCGTATTATTCGATATATTCAATTATCTCCCATCTTCACCCTGGTTCGAACGTCCCACAGGAATTTTTGTTGATGCAGAGATATGCCGTCAATCCGGTCATCTGAAAGGACGTTTCTGTGAAGAAACCGACACCGTACTGATCCTTCCCGTCGGATTACGGACAGAGGCTTGTCCTTACCATCATCTCGTCACACTATCCGCCGACGAAAGCCACCGCATCTATGAAAACTGTGCAAACACGGAACCTACCATTCAGAAATCATGGTTTGCCCTGCCGCCCGTATGGGAATGGTACTATAAACAACACCATCCGGAATATAAACCGCTGCCACCTTTCAAAGCCGGCTGCGGAGAAGATTCTTTCCAACCCATGCAGTTCATCTACCCTCCGATGAACGCCCACATCAAGCTGCCCAAGCAATTGGACGGCAGCAAAGGCTTTATCACGGTGGAACTGGCACACAGCAATCCCAATGCCACTATCTTCTGGCATCTCGACGACACCTATCAGACACAGACACAGGATTTCCACAAAATTTCCCTGCAACCTGCTCCCGGCAAACATTCCCTGACGGCAGTAGACGGAGAAGGCAACACAGTTTCCACCACTTTCTTCATCGAATAAACATCTTATTTTATTATCTTTGCCGCATGAAACAGCCATTAAAAGAAAACGGGGGACTACCGGCATCTATCCTCTGGACACTTGCTATTGTGGCCGGTGTCTCGGTAGCCAACATCTATTATATTCAACCTCTATTAAATATGATACGCCATGAACTTGGCATATCAGAGTTCAGAACTAACCTGATTGCCATGGTCACGCAAATAGGCTATGCGGCAGGATTGTTGTTTATCACCCCTCTGGGAGATTTATATCAGCGTAAGAAAATCATCCTAGTCAACTTCACCGTTCTGATATTCTCTCTATTGACTATCGCCCTGACGCACAATTTTCATTTGATACTTATCGCTTCATTCCTCACGGGAGTTTGTTCGATGATTCCACAAATATTCATTCCGATAGCCGCCCAGTTCTCCCGTCCGGAAAATAAAGGCAGAAATGTAGGGATTGTCTTATCAGGACTATTGACCGGCATTCTGGCTTCACGTGTCGTCAGCGGATTTATCGGTGAACTGATTGGCTGGCGGGAAATGTATCACATCGCTGCAGGCATGATGTTTATCTGCGCAATCGTTGTATTAAAAGTCCTTCCTGACATTCAGACCAACTTTCAGGGAAAGTATAGCGGCCTGATGAAATCTCTGTTAGCCTTAGTGAAAGAATACCCGCAACTGCGCATTTATTCGATCCGGGCGGCACTGAATTTCGGTTCCCTCCTCGCCATGTGGTCCTGTCTGGCTTTTAAAATGGGACAAGCCCCGTTCTTCGCCAACAGCGACGTAATCGGTATGCTAGGACTTTGCGGAGTGGCCGGAGCATTGACTGCTTCTTTCGTAGGAAGATACGTAAAGCAAGTAGGTGTACGCCGCTTTAACTTTATCGGTTGCGGATTGATTCTCTTTGCCTGGTTACTGTTCTTCATCGGTGAAAACACTTTTATTGGTATCATTGCCGGAATCATCATCATTGACATAGGGATGCAATGCATCCAACTTAGCAACCAAACAAGTATCTTCGAACTAGACCCGCGCGCTTCGAACCGTATCAATACAGTTTTCATGACTACTTACTTTATTGGCGGTTCAATGGGAACATTTCTGGCGGGCAGCTTTTGGCAACTGTATGGTTGGCACGGAGTTATCGGTACCGGAGTCGTTTTAACCGGAATTTCTTTATTAATTACGACTTTCTACAAGAAGTGAGTCAACAAAACGGACGGTCAAACCGTTTATTACAATAAAAAAGCCAATGAAATACGGAGTTAACAGACAAATCTTACTTATCACAGCCGGCACCGTCTGGATTATAGCCGGTGCGAATATTCTGCGAATAGGAATTGTAACCTGGTTAAACACCTCCCAAGATTGGATGTTCAAAATAGGAGAAGCCACCGTCGTTTTCTTGTTATTCTTCGTTCTGGTGTTCAGAAGACTTTATTATAAACATACCCAACGAATCGAACAAAAGAAAGAACACAAAAATTGCCCGTTCTCCTTTTTCGATGTGAAAAGCTGGATTACAATGATCTTCATGATTTCTCTGGGAATTACTATACGTAGCTTCCATCTTCTGCCCGAAACGTTCATTTCTGTTTTCTATACCGGATTATCCATTGCCCTCATCCTGACAGGGGTACTTTTCATCCGTTACTGGTGGATAAGGCGTAAGACTTTCGCTAATTAAGCCGGTCTTATACATATTCCAATCAAATACAAACTTATAATAATTTTTATTGCCTGACGTTTTGAAGCAAAAGATTTCATTCTTTTTTGTTGTATCTTTGCGCGGCTATAAACAAAACAGTAGCCGAAAAACAAATAAAAGGTTATAAGAATCAACATGAAGAAAGCCCCCTCTCCCTTTGTATCATTGATGCCGATCATTGTACTGGTGTTATTATTGTTTGCCACTATCCGCACATTTGGCAGTGATGTCCTAAGCGGCGGAAGCCAAGTGTCACTACTCACCACTACAGCTATTTGTATCCTTATCGGTATGGTGTTTTATAAAATTCCCTGGAAAGATTACGAGCTTGCCATAACCAACAATATTGCCGGAGTGGCAACAGCCATTATTATTCTATTAATTATCGGTGCATTGAGTGGGATTTGGATGATTAGTGGAGTAGTGCCTACGCTAATCTATTATGGGATGCAAATTATCCATCCCAGTTTCTTCCTGGCATCTACCTGCATCATCTGCGCATTGATTTCTGTTATGACCGGAAGTTCGTGGACTACCATTGCTACCATCGGTATCGCCCTGATGGGTATCGGAAAAGCACAAGGTTTCGAAGACGGCTGGATTGCCGGAGCCATTATTTCGGGGGCATACTTCGGAGATAAAATATCTCCTTTATCCGAAACCACCATCCTGGCTTCTTCCATCACAGATACTCCCCTGTTTCGTCACATCCGTTACATGATGATTACTACGGTTCCATCTCTTGTCATTACGCTAATTATTTTCACTGTAGCAGGATTCTCTCATGATGCCAACAATACACAACACATCGCAGAAGTGGCAACAGCTCTGAATGAAAAGTTTCATATCACTCCGTGGCTGCTGATAGTTCCCGTAGCAACCGGGATATTGATAGCGAAGAAAGTGCCGTCTATCGTTACGCTGTTCCTGTCTACCCTGCTGGCTGCTGTTTTTGCTTTGATCTTTCAGCCGGATTTGTTGGAAGAAATTTCAGGAATTGCCGCTTCCGGATTCGATTCACTGTTTAAAGGACTAATGATGACTATCTACGGAGAGACAAATTTACACACGGATAATGCCGTTCTGACAGATTTAATTGCCACACGTGGCATGTCAGGAATGATGAATACGATTTGGTTGATACTATGTGCCATGTGTTTCGGCGGAGCAATGACAGCAAGCGGCATGGTGGGAAGTATCACTTCCATCTTTGTGCGCTTTATGAAGAAAACAGTCAGCGTGGTCAGTGCGACGGTTTGTTCCGGTCTGTTTCTTAATCTGACCACTGCCGATCAATATATCAGTATTATTCTGACGGGAAATATGTTTCGCGATATTTATGCCAAGAAAGGGTATGAAAGTTGCTTACTAAGCCGTACCACGGAAGATGCAGTAACCGTTACATCCGTATTGATCCCGTGGAACAGCTGTGGAATGACTCAAGCCACTATCTTGAGTGTACCCACACTTGTGTATCTCCCTTATTGTTTTTTCAACATTATCAGTCCCTTAATGAGTATCACCGTGGCAGCCATCGGATATAAAATTGCACGACGTTCGTGAACAATCTGGCATACACTTTGTTTTTGCAATAAACGAACAACATATTAAACCTAAACAAAAAAAAGTTATGAAAAAGTTTATTGCATTAGTAGCATTAGTATTAGTGAGTGCAAGCACAATGATGTATGCACAAGAAAGTAACGCAGCAGCACGCCGCGCAGAAAGAAAAGCTCAAAGAGATGCAGAGAGAGCGAAACTCCGTGCCGAAGAAGAGGTGCAGGACATGGCAGCCTATCAACAAGCTGTACAGGCTTTGAAAAACAAGCAATTTGTATTGGAAGCTAATCAGGTTGTCTTCCGCAACGGTATGAGTGCTTTTGTTACTTCAAACACCAACTTCGTCCTGATGAACGGCAACAGAGCTACCGTACAGACTGCTTTCAACACTCCTTACCCAGGTCCTAACGGAATCGGTGGTGTGACAGTAGATGGTAATTCTTCGGATATGAAGATGAATATCGACAAAAAAGGAAATGTGAACTGTTCATTCAGTGTTCAGGGTATCGGCATCTCCGCTCAAGTATTTATTAATATGAGCAGTGGAAACAATACAGCTTCGGTTAGTATCAGCCCGAACTTCAGCAACAACAACCTGACATTGAACGGAAATATCGTTCCGCTTGACCAGTCAAATATCTTCAAGGGACGTTCCTGGTAATCCGGATACAAGAATCTTATCATAACTCCGCTACAAATCGCGCAAAATGCGTACATTTGTAGCGGAGTTTTTTTATTCAGTATGGCTTATGAGAGAATTTATCATTGCAGACAATCAGGATATCAGTAAGGCAGGAATGATGTTCCTGTTGAGTAAACAAAAGGAGGTATCCCTCCTTTTAGAAGCTGACAACAAGGCTGAACTGATTCAGCAGCTACGATTGTATCCGCAAGCAGTGATTATCCTGGATTACACCTTGTTCAATTTTGCGGGGGCAGATGAATTGATTGTCCTGCAGGAAAGATTCAAGGAAGCCGACTGGATTCTATTCTCTGACGAACTAAGCCTGAACTTTCTCCGTCAGGTATTATTCAGCAGCATGGCTTTCGGGGTAGTGATGAAAGATAACTCAAAAGAAGAAATTATGACTGCCATTCAATGCGCCACCCGCAAACAAAGGTATATTTGCAATCATGTCAGCAATCTGCTGCTTTCGGGAACTTCTTCTCCGCTGGCAGCGTCAAGCATGGACGACCATTTGCTGACGCAGACAGAAAAGAATATCCTAAAAGAAATTGCATTAGGGAAAACAACGAAAGAGATTGCCGCAGAGAAAAATCTTAGTTTCCATACGATCAACAGCCATCGTAAAAATATCTTTCGTAAATTGGGAGTGAATAATGTGCACGAGGCTACTAAATATGCGATGAGGGCAGGGATTGTGGATTTAGCCGAATACTATATCTGACACCGCTATTCACTAACCTCTACCCCTCTAAGGGAACTATTTAACAGATGATTTCTCCGCTTCCCACACAAACTTTCGCCTCTTCATCATAAATCACCCCAAACTGCCCCGGAGCAATGCCTTGCAGCTTTTCAGAGGACAAAATGTGGAATTGCTTCTCTCCTTCCTGTATCAGTTTTCCTTTGGTAAAGTCGGGAGTGTGACGAATCTTGAAAGTGATGTCTATCTCCTTCTCCTGCCCTTTCCAGGGATTATCAGTAATGAAATGGAAATCATGCATCCGGAATTCATTGCCGTACTGTGTTTCCACACCGTAACCGCGGGACACATAAATTGTATTTTCTTCAATATCCTTCTTGACTACGAACCAGGGTCCACCACTCAATCCAAGCCCTTTGCGCTGGCCGATTGTATGAAACCAATAGCCGCGATGTGTACCCAATTTCTTTCCGGTTTCCAATTCAATAATCGCCCCTTCCTTTTCTCCTAAAAAGCGACGGACAAAATCATTGTAGTTTATCTTCCCGAGAAAACAGATACCCTGACTATCTTTCCTTCTGGCACTCGGCAATCCGGCTTTATTGGCAATCTCACGCACTTCCTGCTTCATCAAACCTCCAATGGGAAACATGAGTTTGGAAACTTGCAGGTAATCAATCTGTGCGAGAAAGTCCGTCTGGTCTTTCACAGGGTCTTTCGCTGTGCCCAACCAAGTTTTACCGTTGCGTTGCAAGGTGGTGGCATAATGACCGGTTGCCGTAAAGTCGAAGTCTTTCCCTACACGCTGTTCAAAGCAACCGAATTTGATAAGCTTATTACACATCACATCCGGATTAGGCGTCAGTCCCTGCCGGATTTTATCAATGGCATAGGCCGCTACATTCTCCCAATACTCCTGATGCAAATCCACTACCTCCAAAGACAGACCGTACTTACGTGCCGTAGCAGTAGATAATTCAATATCTTCCTCTGCCGAACAGTCCATATATTCCGCTCCGTCCATGCCTATCTTAATATAAAAAAGAGTGGGCTTATATCCTTGCTCACAAAGGAGATGTACAACAACCGAACTGTCGACACCTCCTGATAATAATGCAGCTATATCCATGAATAATGATTCGTCTATTAATAACGTTCTATATGTAAGCTAATACCTATTAAAAAATTCTATGCTACAAAGATAAGGCAAGAATCTCTAACAGCCAATCACATATTGAAGGCATTTTTATACCATAAATGTGGTAGATAAGCAAAGTATTTCCTACATTTGCACAGTAAAAAGCTTTTTATGATGACGAAATTAAGAAAGATAATCCTCATACCTGCCCTGAGCATCGTATTTATCAGTGGCTTTTTCTCCTGTGGTGTCGACCGCTGGCCGGAGTATGCCCATCAGACCGCACTGGATACATGGATGTACGACATCATGCAGCAGAACTATCTGTGGTATCAAGATCTACCTTCCTACGATGATGTGAATCTGTTTCTGGAACCTGCCTCATTTTTATCTAAAGTAAAATCAAAAAACGACAGCTATTCGTTTGTGGACTCTGTGATGGAGACTCCGCTGCCTACCTATGGATTTGATTATTCACTGGTTCGAAGTGCGGATATCGATACAGCATATAATGCATTAATTACTTACGTCATCCCCGGTTCACCGGCAGAAGCAGCCGGACTGGAACGTGGAAACTGGATTATGAAAGTCGATACTTCTTACATCAGCAAGAAATACGAGACTCAATTACTGCAAGGAACCCAAGCCCGGGATTTGGTGATGGGAGTATGGAAAGAAGTTCCTGTTGAGCCGGAAGAAGGGGAAGAAGGAGAAGAAGAATTTGTATACAAGGTAGTACCTAATGACATAACATTAAAACTACCTGCGGCACGATCCGTTGAGGATAATCCAGTGCATAAGACCAAAATACTTACGGTAAAAGAAAACAATAGAGATATTAAAGTAGGGTATCTCATGTACAATAGCTTCACAGCCGGAACCAATAGTGATCCGGACAAATACAATAACGAACTGCGACAAATCTCACAAGAGTTCAAGACAGCTGGCGTGAAATATGTTATACTTGACCTACGTTACAACACCGGTGGTTCATTGGATTGTGTTCAGTTATTAGGTACAATTCTGACTTCAGAGGCACGATTAAATAAGCCGATGGCCTATCTGGAATATAATAATAAAAACAGAGACAAGGATGCTACCATCAACTTTGATAGTGAGATATTAAAGAGCGGTGTTAATTTAGACCTGCCCGCTCTGTTTGCTATTACAAGCAGTACAACAGCCGGAGCACCGGAAATGTTAATTAGGAGTCTTTCACTGAAAGACAGTTATCCTGTCGTAACCATCGGTGGTGTCACTAAAGGACAAAATGTAGCAACAGAACAATTCATTAATGAAGAATTTCTGTGGTCAATCAACCCGGTAGTATGCACTGTCTATGATTCCAACCACGATGCCGGAGGAGCTATCTCCCCTGCAACAGATCTTAAAATCAGTGAAACTACTATTGATGGAGTTACTAATTATAGTGAATTTTTACCATTCGGTGATCCTAACGAAAGAATGTTAAAAGTAGCCATCGGTGTTATTGACGGAAGTTATCCACCAAAGGATGAAGAAACCGAAGAGACCACAAAAGCGCAATTCAAAATAGAGAAAAGCGTAATAAGTCCGGCAAGTAGACGTTTTAGTAGTAACGGATTACGATTAAAATAAGAAAGGATGAAAAAAATAGCTATTTTATTGCTGGCAATACTGATATTCAGTTGTTCGGATGATGACGAAAAGGGCACAGTAGAGAATAAAGGGCAATGGGCTATGATTTTCAATGAATCCGTCAAGAACGATTCAAACCCTGTAGATAAGACAGAGAAATTTATGTTCGATGGTGAGCGCCTGATTCAACATATTATAAAACAACGTTATTTCGAAGAAGAAATCAGCAACGAAGTAAACTTGAGCTACTCTGATAATCAGGTAACAGTTACCACTGACTATCCCACTTTAGTATATACATTAAATAGCGAAGGCTATGCCAGTCAATGTGTATACAGTTTGTCTTCACAAAATCGTATTTATCAATTTTCTTACTCTGCAGAAGGATACTTAACCGAAATTGTCGAGAATATTGACAATACAGAATACTCATCAACATCACTTACATACGAGAACGGAGATATAACCTCTATCAGTTCCAAGATGAACGGCCTTGAAAACAAGTTCATTTATGAACCGGGAGAAGAAAGTTCGACATACCATTTGCCCTGCCTCGGTTTATTAGAAATACACCCTCTGACATTCCATATTGAAGCTCTTTACGCTGGGTTATTGGGTAAGGACCCGCGCCATTTCACCATACGCAGTTGTCCTGCAGGAAGTAACGATGAAAAGACAATCTATTCGTATGAGTTTGATAAAAAAGGGAATCCATCCAGGATGATTTGTCAAACGACCTATGCCGGAGGACAGGCCAGCTATTATCCATACACACGCAACATTTCGTTTTCTTTCGAATAATCTTTCATTCCGAACATCGAATTCTCTTTTAAAGTAGCACAATCACTCTATTTCTGTCAAGAGCAGAATTATAGATTCTTAACCTATAAAGCCCCTTTTCATACCTCAACTTTGTTTATTCCGAAACAAAGGCCTGATTTTACCTAACAAAGGCTCTAACTTCTCCTAACGCAGCGTTTAATGAGTCGTAATGCACCGTCTAATTTTTATAAAGCTGCGGTATAAAACACGTTAATCTCTGGTTTCATCCCTTTTATAAGCCGGGATAAAGCTCACGCCTCCCAAGTATACAACAAAAAAGGAGAAAGCTTCCGCTCCCTCCTTCTATCGTAGTTTAACCTCAATCTATTTTATGATTCTGTACCAAAGATACAACATTGAAAAGCCAAAGTCAAGTATTCCCGGTTTTATTTCTTGAAAAACTTATCAAAGAACAGAATCTGATAATCAATGGAGTTATTCCAATACTGCCCTGTATGTCCTCCCGGACGGGTAATAAAATCATGATCGATCTTTTTTTCTAACAGGCGGTTATGCAAATCCTTGTTCACATTCAAGAAGAAATCTCCTTCTCCACAATCGACAATGATAGCCAAATCGCCATTCTCTATCTTATCAATCTGATTGATAACGGTATGATTATCCCATACTTCCTTGTTAGATTCATATTCTCCCAACTGCTTGGACATGTCCCAGTTTTTCGGGAACGGGCGAATATCCATCCCTCCGCTTGTACTTCCACTGGCACCAAACGTATCTTTATGACGGATTGCATTCCACATCGCTCCGTGTCCACCCATACTTAATCCGGTGATGGCACGTCCTTTTCTGTCGGCAATCGTCTTGTAATGTTCGTCGATATACTTCACCAGTTCCGATGAAATAAAAGTTTCATAACGATAAGACGGATTGAGCGGACTATCCCAGTACCAGCTATTCTTTCCGTCCGGACAAACGAATATAATTCCTTTTTCGTCCGCAATTTGAGGAAGATTCGGTTTAATTCCAATCCATGTTTTAGCATTTCCACCGTAACCGTGCAACAAATAAATGGCGGGACAAGCTACCGCTTTCTTCCCCAGCGCAGCATCCGGCGTTACCACCACCACTTGCACATCCTTATTCATGGAAGGACTTTTAATTAATAAGGTATCTACTTTGGCAGCAAAAGACGGAGCCACCCATACTAAAAGAAGAGCAATTAATAAGAGTTTTTTCTTTTTCATTGTGTGTTATAATAGTTAGATATAGTTATTCCTCTGTCTCTGCAGAAGGATTAAATTTAGAAACCGGCATTTCAAAGGTTTTATGACACTGTTTACAGGTATAGTTCCAGTGGTTATCTCCCGGAGGAGTGACCATCAATGCAGAAATGATAGCGGCACCCAAAGCGCGCCACCGCTTTCCTTTTCTTAGAACCAACTGAATGTCCGATGAACCGCAATACGGACAAAGCGTCAACTCTTCCGGCCAACTATCGTTATCCCTCAACACTTGGACAGCATTTTCATAGTCCTCATCCGCCACCAATATATCCACTCCTGCTATATTGCTCACACAACTCTTATACAAAGTAGAGAAATTCTCATTGTGCAGAATAGACTCAATGCCTTCATTCTCCAACGCTCCCTGAAGGATGTGTGCCTTCATCGCATCATTACAAGTTATCAATTTTACAGTCTTCATAAGGAATCTGTTTTAATATGTCCCACAAAAATAAGATATAAAAATGAAATGTGAAACAAAATCCGGCTAACTTTATCAGTAGGTAAAACGAACCAAACAGGAAGTGATTCTGTTTTTATTCACGGAAGGTATCATTCTTTAATACTTTTTTCGTACTTTCGCAGCAATAATTCGCAATCACATGAAAAGACTGTTGACTCTGCTACTATTTTCAAACCTTCTACTTTCCCTGCTACAGGCACAACCTGTACATCGAATCAGGGGAACGGTTATTGAGAAAAACAGCCGTCAACCATTAGAGTTCATTAACGTAATGGTTCTCGGGCTGAACAAAGGTGGCGTCACCAATGCGGAAGGCCATTTCACCATCGAACAAGTACCTCCCGGCATCTACCGCCTGCAAGCAACTGCCATCGGCTACAAAAGTGTCACCACTCCCGAATATATTGTATCTACCAAAGATTTGAACATCTCAATAGAGATGGAAGAGAACCTGACCGAACTCGCAGGAGTAACCGTCACCGCTTCTCCTTTCCGACGTGATTTGGAAAGCCCCGTCAGCCTGCGCATTATCGGATTGCAGGAAATAGAAAAAAGTCCGGGAGCTAATCGGGACATTTCACGTATTGTTCAGTCTTATCCGGGAGTTGCCTTCTCACCGATTGGATACCGCAACGACTTGATTGTGCGCGGTGGTTCTCCTTCTGAAAACCGTTTCTACTTGGATGGAGTGGAAATTCCCAATATCAATCACTTCAGTACGCAAGGAGCCTCCGGTGGTCCGGTGGGAATCCTCAATGCCGACCTGATACGTGAAGTCAATTTCTACACCGGTGCTTTCCCCACTGATAGAGGAAACGCACTTAGTTCCGTTCTTGATTTCAAGTTGCGCGACGGAGATATGGAGCACAACTCTGTAAAGGCTACCCTCGGAGCATCCGAAGTCTCGCTCGCCTCCAACGGGCATATCGGGAAAAAGACCTCTTATCTGGTATCTATACGTCAATCTTATCTGCAATTCCTGTTTGATATGCTCGACCTCCCTTTCCTGCCGACTTTCACCGATGCGCAGTTCAAATTGAAAACCCGGTTTAACGAACAGAACGAGTTGACAGTGCTGGGACTCGGAGGAATCGACAATATGCGATTGAACACGAAAGCGGATAGCGAAGACAACGAATATATTCTTAGTTACCTGCCGAAAATCAAGCAGGAGACATTTACATTGGGAGCCGTTTATCGTCATTATGCAGGCGCACATGTGCAGTCAGTGGTAGTCAGTCACAGCTATCTGAACAACCGCAACACCAAATACCGTCAGAATGATGAAAGTATTCCGGAGAATCTGATGCTCCGCCTCCGTTCTACCGAACAAGAGACAAAGTTCCGTTTCGAAAACAATTCTTCTTTCCGCAACTGGAAGGTCAACCTCGGATTGAACCTGGATTACAGCCAATATACCAACACCACCTTTCAAAAGGCATATACCAATCAGGCACAAACGTTTGATTACCATACTTATTTGGGGATGATGCGCTGGGGACTTTTCGGCACTATCAGCTACTCTTCGATGGACGAACGCTTCACTGCTTCTTTGGGATTGAGAGCGGATGCCAACAATTATTCATCGGCGATGAAATCACTCTCCGACCAGCTTTCACCGCGCATATCGCTTTCCTATCAACTTGCCGATCACTGGTTTTTAAGTGGAAATGCAGGACTTTATTACCAGTTGCCTCCTTACACGGCTCTCGGTTTTAAGGATAATAACGGAACGTATGTCAACAAATACAATCTCCGCTATATGAAAGTCAGCCAGGAAAGCTTGGGTATCAGTTGGCGCAAAGGAGATACTTTCGAAGTTTCCGTGGAAGGATTCTACAAAGATTATGATAAAATTCCGCTCTCCGTTGTGGATGGCATTCCTCTTACCTGCAAAGGAAATGACTACGGGGTGATTGGCAACGAATTGCTGACCTCCACCGCCCAGGGACGTTCGTATGGTGCGGAGATTTTGGTGAAATGGCTGATCGCCAAGAAACTGAATCTGGCTTCTTCCTTTACCTTATTTAAAAGCGAATACCGCAACGACAAAGAGAGTGAATACATTGCATCCGCATGGGACAACCGGTATATCTTCAACTTACGGGGAACCTACAATCTGCCACGCCAATGGAGTGTCGGGATGAAAGTCAGTTGCATCGGCGGTGCTCCTTATACGCCTTATGATGAAGAAAAGTCATCTCTGGTATCTGCCTGGGATGCACAAGGTAAAGCATATTACGACTATTCTAAATATAATAAAGAACGTCTTCCGGCTTTTGCACAGGTAGACCTCCGTATCGACAAGACATTTTATCTGAAACATTGTATGCTGGGATTCTATCTTGATTTGCAAAATATCACGGTAAGCAAACTGAAACAGCAAGATGTACTGATGAGCACCGGTATCATCGAAAATCCGGAAGCCCCTGCCGACAGCCAACACTATAAAATGAAACGCCTCAAACAATCGAGCGGGACATTGCTCCCCACATTAGGAATAACATTTGAGTATTAATTTATGCATAAAACTGTAAACTAGAAAAGAGTATGAAAAGAGAAATCGCTATGATTGCCTTCGTATTGTTAGGCATGGGTATGACAGCTTCTGCACAATTCGGCAAGAAGATTAATTTGGGAAAAGCGTTACAAGCCGGTAAAGACGTAGTATCAGCCGTTACTTTATCTGATGCGGACATCGCCAACATGAGTAAGGAGTATATGGTATGGATGGATGCTCATAATCCATTGACCAAACCTGATACTGAATATGGCAAACGTCTGGAGAAATTGACGGGACATATCAAAGAAGTGGATGGACTGAAACTTAACTTTGGTGTATATGAAGTGGTAGACGTAAATGCTTTCGCTTGTGGCGACGGTAGTGTACGTATTTGCGCCGGTCTGATGGATGTGATGACGGATGAAGAAGTGATGGCAGTGGTAGGACATGAGATTGGCCACGTAGTTCACACAGATTCTAAAGATGCCATGAAGAATGCTTATCTCCGTTCAGCCGTGAAGAATGCAGCAGGTGCCAGCAGCGATAAAGTAGCCAAACTGACCGACTCCGAGCTGGGAGCTATGGCTGAAGCTCTGGCAGGCGCACAATATTCACAGAAGCAGGAAAGCGAAGCGGATGATTACGGAGTAGAGTTCTGTGTAAAGAACGGTATCGACCCGTATGCAATGGCTAACTCACTGACTAAGTTGTCCGAACTGTCGAAAGATGCTCCACAAGCTTCTTACCTGCAAAAGATGTTCTCGTCACACCCGGATACCATGAAACGTATCGAACGTGCGAAAGCAAAAGCAGCAACCTACGCTAAATAATAACGGACATCGTTCCTAAATCAAATAAAGGAGGAGATACTGCGGTTGACAAACCAATGTATCTCCTCCTCTGTTTTTGATAAAAAAGGACACACTATTATTAAAAAATCATTAATCTATAACATAGATTTGCATAGTGCCCTGATTTCTTGTAATTTCGACCCTATAACCATTTTAATCCATTTATGGAATTTCTTATCATACTTCTCTTACTTGTACTGAATGGCATTTTTGCCATGTATGAAATTGCGCTGGTATCATCCAGCAAAGCACGTCTTGAAACACTTGTCGCAAAAGGTAACAAATCAGCCCGTGGAGTTTTAAAACAATTGGAAGAACCGGAAAAGTTCTTATCTACCATTCAGATCGGTATTACGCTGATCGGTATCGTATCCGGTGCGTATGGTGGTGTGGCTATTGCCGACGACCTCGTTCCTTTCTTTTCCCTCATTCCGGGAGCAGAAGCTTATGCACGCAACCTGGCAATGATTACTACCGTAGCAATCATTACCTATCTTTCTCTGATTATCGGAGAGCTAGTACCCAAATCTATCGCTCTTAGTAATCCGGAGCGATACGCCACTTTGTTCAGCCCGGTCATGATTCTCCTGACAAAGGTTTCTTATCCTTTTGTATGGTTGCTGAGTGTCTCTACCCGGCTACTGAATAAACTCATCGGTTTGAAAAGCGAAGAACGCCCCATGACGCAGGAGGAAATCAAAATGATTCTCCATCAAAGTTCGGAACAGGGTGTGATTGACAAAGAGGAAACGGAAATGATACGTGATGTGTTCCGCTTCTCCGACAAACGGGCTAACGAACTGATGACGCATCGCAGAGATCTCATTATCCTTCACCCTGATGATACGCAGGAAAAGGTGATGAAGACAATCGAAGAAGAACATTATAGCAAATATCTGTTGGTGGACGAACGGAAAGATGAGATTATCGGTGTGGTTTCCGTAAAGGATATTATCCTGATGATAGGCAGTAAAAAGCTGTTTAACTTACGCGAAATAGCCCGTCCTCCCCTCTTTATTCCGGAAAGTTTATATGCAAATAAAGTTTTAGAGCTATTTAAGAAGAACAAAAACAAGTTCGGAGTTGTTGTTAACGAGTATGGCAGCACAGAAGGCATTATCACACTGCACGACCTGACCGAAAGTATCTTCGGAGACATCCTTGAAGAGGATGAAACGGAAGAAGAAGAAATCGTCACAAGGCAGGATGGTTCGATGCTGGTGGAAGCTTCAATGAACATCGACGACTTCATGGAGGAAATGGGTATTTTATCCTATGAAGATCTGGAATCGGAAGACTTCACCACTCTGGGGGGATTAGCCATGTTCCTGATTGGCCGTATCCCGAAAGCGGGAGACATCTTCACCTACAAGAATCTGCAATTCGAAGTGGTGGACATGGACCGCGGACGAGTAGACAAATTGCTTGTCATCAAACGGGACGAAGAGCAGGAATAGGATAGCAAAAAACGAGCAATAGCTCACTATATTTATATTAACTTAAAGCACTTAACGATGAAAAAAGTAATTATGTTAGCAGCAGTCGTAGCTGCTTTGGCATCATGCCAATCAAAAGCAAACAAAGCCGCAGAGGCTCAAGCAGACAGTCTAGCTCTTGCTATGACTCCGATTACCGAACTAACTGAAGTTTATGAAGGTACTCTTCCTGCTGCCGACGGTCCGGGTATTGACTATGTACTAACCTTGAACGCTGCAACTGACGGTGTAGATACTGCGTATACACTGGATATGACTTACCTCGATGCTGAAGGTCAAGGACAAAACAAGACTTTCACTTCAAAAGGAAAACAGCAGACTGTACACAAGGTAGTGAACAAAAAACCTGTGACTGCTGTTAAGTTAACTCCGAAGGATGGTGAAGCTCCGATGTATTTCGTGATTGTAAATGACACCACTCTTCGTCTGGTGAACGATAGCTTGCAAGAAGCTGTCAGCGATCTGAATTATGACATCATCAAGGTAAAACAATAAAATAAACCTAACCCTAACCAGTAAAAAAAGCTCTGCACGGAACCTTCGTTCTTGCAGAGCTTTTCGTTTTTTACTCTATCATCTATACTAATCTAATTATTCACTTTATTAGTTCTACCGATACTTTGATATTACCGTATTCATAAGCCCGGTAATACTGTTATCCCAATACTCCGTGTCCTTCTTGCAGACGTTTCAGCCTCAACAAGGCTTCGATATAATAATAATCTGCATAAATAATAGAAGCATCTATCTCTGAATGAGCCGGCCAATGCCCTACGCTATGAAGCAGGAAAGACGGTTTACTCTTGCCACTCTGATAACTGTCAGAGTTCAGGCTTGCCAGCATTTCGATAGCTGCATCTTTATAACGTTTTCCGGTTCCATTCGGAAGGTAAGTGGATAGTTCAAGCAAAGCAGAGGCCACCACTGCCGCAGCAGAAGCGTCACGGGGAGCATCCGGTATTCCCGGTGCACTGAAATCCCAATAAGGAACTTTATCTTCCGGCAGGCGTTCGAGGTAAACATCTGTCACTTTCTGTGCGAAATCAAGATACTTAGGATCTTTCGTCTCCCGATAGACTACAGTATATCCGTAGATTGCCCATGCTTGACCACGCGCCCACATGGTACTGTCTGCATAGCCCTGATGGGTTACTCCTTTTATCAGATTACCTGTGATGGTATCATAGACTGCTACATGGTAGGATGTATAATCGGGACGGAACTGACATTTCATTGTTTTATCAGCATGAGAAACAGCAACATCATACAAATAAGGATTTCCACCATTCTTCGCTGCCCAGAAAAGCATTTCGAGATTAATCATGTTATCCATGATCGTGTTGTGAGGCCAGTTGCGTGGTTCCACTTCACGAGGCCATGAAAGCATTGTTCCTACAACCGGATTGAATAAAGTAGCCAGCGAATCGGCTGTATCCAGAATCACTTTCTTATAAGCAGGATCTTTCGTCAAGCGATAGCCGTTTCCATAACTGCAGAATACGAGGAATCCCAAATCATGGTCATAAGCCGGTATTTGAGAAAGGAACTCCAATGAGTTCGTAAACTTCTTCGCTTCTTCCAGAATGTGCTTATCCTGTGTATATTCGTAATCATACCAGAGCACACCCGGCCAGAAACCGGCACACCATTCTTCTTTCGTTGCCTTACGACAGTTCCAGTGGTGTTCGTCAGCCATAATGTTACGTGGCATCATCGTATAGTCAATGCCGGAATCTGTTTTCAGTTCCGTAAGCGTACGTTGTGCCTGCTCTGCACAATAGTCTAATGCCTTATTCACATCCAATGTACCGGAAGGCTTGTGAGTGCACATACAAAAACCTAACATCACAGCCAGACCTACTACAATCTTTTTCATCTTAGTTCAAATATATTCGCGTTAATTCTTAATCTTTATTTCTCTTTGTCAGTTACTTGAGCGGTCAGTTACTTAGTCACTCCATCAGTTACTTAGTCATCCGGAACCAGTCTACATCTGCCCATCCACGATTGCCCTCATTCGGAGTTACGCAAAATACTCCAACTTTGGCTCCAATCCATTTGCCTTGTCGGGCTATGAAAGGCTCTCCCACTGTCATGTATTTCTTTCCGTCCAGACTATAAGCAAATGTACAAACGGCTCCTTTACGAACCTTTACTTGCAAATAAACTGTTTGCCACTCATTATCTGCTACTCCCGGCATCTTCAGATGTTCCACCGGAATGTTTGCCAATTCTTTTATCTGTTCGGGATTTTGCTGTTCCGCATCCTTGCAGACTGCTTGTTGCAGAATAAACTGATCTCCCACCTTACGAATGGAGAGATAGCTATAATCCCATCCCATTACAATGATTCCGGCTTGTTCTCTATCCTGCTTGGCAGTAAATGTCAATTTGGTCGTAGCCGTAAACTCTTCAGCCGGAAACTTTTGCATCAACAAGTTAGGAACTTCCCAGAAGTTCACAAATTCTTTCGAGAGGCTGCCTGCATAAAGACGAATATACCCCAAGTCGGTCGTGAACCCGTAAGTGTCTTTTTTATTGGCATGCCATTGCCATTGTAACCCTAAATGACGGGTATTGAATTCATCACTCTCCGGCGGAGTGGCTATCGGATATGTCTTTCCTACATTCGGTTTCTTATAGGTCGTTACCGGTTCACCGCAACCATCTTTATCCTTGTCTACTCCGATTACAGGCCAATCATTTACCCAAGTCATCGGATTCAGATGAATCACGCGTCCGTAAGCTCCTTTATCTTGAAAATGAATGAACCAGGATTCTCCTGTGTTGGTGTCTACCCAGCCACCTTGATGAGGCCCGTTGATATTTGTCTTTCCTTGTGCCATTACGATCTTCGATTCGTAGGGGCCGTAAATGTTCTTCGAACGAAGTACTAATTGCCAACCGGTTGCTACTCCACCTGCCGGAGCAAAAATATAGTAGTATCCATTGCGTTTGTAAAGCTTCGGTCCTTCTACCGTATGGTTCTTTCCATCATTTCCATCAAATACCATCACCGGATCGGAAATTACTTCTGTTCCCTCAGCATTCAGTTCGCAAATAACTACGATGCTATTCACTCCGCTACGGCTACCAGCGTATGCATGTACAAGATAAACTTTTCCATCTTCATCCCAAAGTGGTGTCGGGTCAATCATTCCTTTCCCGGCTTTCACCAATACAGGCTTGCTCCATCTTCCTTTCGGGTCTTTGGCTTTAATCATATAGATTCCATAATCCGGATCACCCCAGTAAATGTAGAACTCTCCGTTATGAAAACGAATAGCCGGTGCCCATACGCCTTTACCATGCTGTGCCTTATCGAAGAATTCTTCCGGCTCCTGAATCGGTAAAGCACAGTTTACTAACGACCAATTCACCAAATCATTAGAATGAAGAATAGGAATTCCGGGAATACAATTAAAACTGGACGCTGTCATATAGAAATCATCTCCGGCTGCACATACATCCGGATCCGAATAGTCTGCATGAAGAACCGGGTTCTGATAAGTTCCATTCCCCTTATCAGCCACCCAGGTCTTAGAAATTTCTTGTGCACCTGCCAATGAACAGCAAGCCATCATTCCTGCTAAAAACAGAATCTTTTTACGCATATACCTTAATAATCAATTTCATTCAAAATAAGATTCGTTATTCCTAAAAACAGGTTCTTTCTACCTTTATATAAAACCAATCACTTAAAAAACTGAATCCAATCTCTGATTTCAAACAATCTATTTCTTAACCTATTTGCTTATATATACGAAGGGGATTAGGTAAATACCTAATCCCCTTACAAAAAATATTCAAAAATGAATATTATCATTCTCTATAATGCATCAACGTACCAAAACCTAACTGGTCAAATCCTCCACTGTTCGGTCCGTAGTTTCCACCTCCTCCGTCAGGACGCATCTGGTCAGCCCATTTTTCGCTATAGAGAGAAGAAATTCCTTTCTCCTTACAATATCCATAAAACAATTCCCATGAAGGCCGTTTAGTGCCACGTTGCTCTGTAGATATGGTTGCGTTTGTATACGAGGGATTAGAATAAGAAGTATAAGGGAAAGAATTAGAATCATAGATGAAATCATCCCCTACCAATGTTCCTTTGTTAAAAGACTCATCCTTGATAAGATTATACTTTCCTACATATTCTGCCATAGCTACTGCCCTATAATTATCATAAGCAAACAAATCCTCACCAATGTTATAGGCCATTTGGCAGAATGTCCCCATCAAAGAAACACATAAAGTAGCATGCCCCTGGTCACGTCCGGACTCCTCACATTGCCCAAGTATTTCATCCGAATCCGGGTCTTGATGCAAATAAGGAACTGCATTCTTTATATTTCCCGCCTCTTTATATCTTCCTTCTTCATTCTTGAAATATACAATAGCCTGATTAATCATCACGTTATCATCACATAAAATACCAATTGAAAGAATAGACGTCATCTGGGCCAAATCCCAGTTCAACCAATAGTGCATGTTACCTTGTCCACCATTATGATTTTTAAGAAACATATCGGAAACACTATAAAATGTATCTTTCATCCAAGTTTTAAACTTTTCAAAATCATTCCTATCCCAGCCATTATAGTCTCTAAGTAATTCTGCTGCATTTGCCCACTGATGTGCCTGAATAGGAATTAGATATAGATTAGGATCCGGAATATTATTGGTATAACCTTCCATTCTTAATATCCCCTTACAATTAGTAGCCCATGCATTGAAAAGTTTCACAGCAGCATCCGCAAATGATGTATTTCCCGATAACTGATAACGAAGTGCCAATTGATAAGCAGCCGCAGCATCATACATACATGCTGTGTAATTTGAATAATCCGAATATTTACCTGACCAATTATTCTTATCCATTCTTTTCAAATATCCATCAAGCAAAGCTCTTGTGTTTTCAGTATAAGAACTTTGCGCATATTGGCTTGCTTCCAATTGGGCATAAGCTTCCGCCCAAGGGGATCGGTTCAAATTGCTCTTTACCCTATTAATATCAGCCTGCGTATGGAGCATACAAGGATGGTTCAATGGCAAATAATCTCTCTTTACCATATCCTCCTCCGGACTTTTCATATCACTAAACTTATTTGCGTCCCCAGTAGGAATTTCACTACTGCATGACATCATAAAAGATGCTATAACAAAACTAAATAACACATTTATATATTTCGTTTTCATACTTCAGATTTATTTGTTATTTTCTTTTTCTATGTAAGCTTTCAAATCTTCTAATGTTTTGAAGGTTTTTATCCAATACATATCATACGTTTTATCGATTGCGGCTTCTTTAACATCCGCAATCCACAAAGATAACAATGTCATAGTAGCAATACCGGCCTCATTGGTTGATATTGGGCTACTTCCTTTTATAGCATTATCTACAGACATATCATATACATAGATATTAGGCTCACCATATTTTTCTACTCCTGTACCTTTTTTTACGATGGTGAGAGTTTCTTTATCAAACACATAGTAATCTGCTGAATTGCAATAATTACCTGCAGTCACTCCATCTCCTATATCAAACTTCAACACACCTGCATTCGCAGTTGCACTTTGTTGCGGTCTCCTTAATTTAATAGCTAAATATTTATAAGTTTGAGGAGCATACTCCAGTTTCTTTTGATATGCATCATTAACTATATTAATATCTTGGCGCCAATTTCCATTACCGTCAGGACCTTTCATTATGATATGAGCATATCCATTATCAAATGTAACCGTACCACCTTGATTAGGTTTTAAATCACATGGTTTCAAAGTAGATTGGAACTGATAATCCAATAAAGCTCCTACAGTAACACTAGTGGTAGCCGAAATATTTGACATAGGATCGGTTGCGGTAATCGTTACAGTTCCATAACCCACTCCCGTTACAGCACCATCGGCATCCACAACAGCCACTTTTTCATCACTACTTACCCAACTTAACAAACCGGAAGTGGCCTCTTCAGGAACTAAATGACAGCCAATAACAACAGTCTGTCCAATCATTATGTCATCAACCGGATCTAATTGTATTGATTCTACCGGGATTACCTTCCGAACAGTCACTTTAGCAGAAACTGTCAAAGAAGTTCCATCAGTGGCAATAGCTGTAACAACAGCTTCTCCCGGGATAATTCCAGTCACAGTACCATCTGCATCCACCTTTACTATTTCCTCATTGCTACTTTTCCAATGAAAGACATTATATCCGTTAGAAGGTGTAATTTTTACAGAGGCTTTTTTAGTCGTGCCTTCAAACAGTTCAAAGTCATCCATCTCAATCGCAGTAGCTACAGGTTTTACTTCCACATCTATCGTTTTAAGTGTTTCAAAGGCCGCTTTCTGGGAAATATTCACTTTTGCCTTTCCTACTGCTTTTGCAGTAATTTTACCTTCTTGTGATACAGATACTATATTCTCATCTGATGATTTCCAAGACATCTCCGGATAAGTAACATTCTCCGGAACAGGTTTGCAAATAACCTGTATATCCATTCCTACAGCTAACGCTATGGATGATTCTATATTCATCTCAATATCATTCATCAATTGCCCTTCACTCATCGCATCACCATATTCTTTATCGTCACATGCAATTGCTGACAATAACAAGCCTAATATAGCAAGGCTCACCGATACACATTTCGCTGATAAAAAAGTTATATATTTCATATTGATTCTCTGTTTTTATTCATACTCCGTTATTTCCAACCGGGATTCTGTCCCAAATTCGGATTCAACTGTAACTGATCGGAAGGCAATGGATACAAATAGTTCTTATCTGCCCACTGGCGACCTGTTTCTACAACAATACATCCATCATCATTCAAACTGAATGGCGTATTCCATGACTCATATTGAGTACCTTTCCATTTAATACCTAACATTGCTTGCGGCATCTCATTTTCTGCAGTTTTCCAACGCTTCAAGTCATCAATACGAAAACCTTCGTTAAACAGCTCAACAGTACGTTCTCTACGTATTTCTGTCCTCATATCCAGTCCGTGGGTCTGCGCAAATTCTTTGGTCAAAGCCGGCATACTGGCATTCACGCGCTGACGAACCTGGTTCAAAGATATATTCAAGTCTTCATTTTCTATCTTATCATCCCTTTCATACACTGCCTCTGCATAATTCAGCAAAACTTCAGCATAACGGATAAGTGGGAAGTCATATCCTTCTTGTGTATCCGGAACAACACGTTCAGCGCTCCATTTTTGATTACCATAACAAGTACCAGACGCAGGATCATAGAGCTTTGAGGTCTTCAGATCTACCTCATCCCATTGCCAAGAAGTCCGTCCGAACTTATTTCCCCAATAACGAGTTCCCGGCTTTAGTAAAGTATAACGCATACGATTGTCACGGTTCAGAAATTCAGAAACTTTCTCATCATATTTCTGAAAACGATCTGATTTATCAATGGGCAATCCGTCGTCACATAGATAAAGATTGGCAAACTTACGAGTAATCCATTGTACATTTGCCAGACACTCTTGAGTTATATTCTTTCCGATTGAAGCTAAAATCTGGTCATGGCGACGAGCAAAAATATATTCATGATTAGCAGATTTCTTGATGCCAGCCGGATTAGATTTCTCATTCTCCAAAATAAACATATACTTCTGTGCACTGTCACCCAAGACTTTTGTTTCACTATCTGTTCCAAATAAGCGGAAACTATATCCATATTTAGCATCAATCACCGTTCGGGCTGCCTTGGCAGCTATATCCAGTAAATTCTTGGTACGTTCCGTATTCTGATTATTATTACGTGATTTCTGCCATGTTCCTTCATAAAGAGCAACTCTGGAAAGGAAAGCCTGCGCACCTTCTTTAGAAATACGTCCTTCTTCTTCAGTACTAAGTTCTTTAAAAGCCGGCAAGTTGTCAATAGCATGTCCGAGATCATCAATAATAAGATCAACCACTTCACTACGGTCGTTCCGTTTTACCTTCATCTCCGGATCTGTAATATCCAACGGTTTCTTCGTTATAATAACATCACCATACAATTGAAGTAAGTCAAAATAACTATATGCACGGAAAAAATAAGCTTCCCCTAAATATTGTTTTATATCTTCCGGTTTGGAATAAGTTTCAGCATTTTCTATCAATAAGTTTGTACGACGAATATGTTTATAATTATCCGTATAGTTAGCATCTGAAGAAGGGATCGAGTTTATTCCGCGGCTAAATTCATTATAGCTCTGGTAAGTAATCAAGTCCGAACGCTTATCACTATGTGTTCCATCATATACAACAGAAGAGAAGTCACGTGTCCAACTATAAAAAGTATTGGCAAACTGTTTATAATCATTGACTGAAGTCCACATGTTTTTACCCCCCAACTGATCTTGAGGTTCCATGTCCAGACAAGAGTGCAAAGTTATTCCTAACACTATAGTAAGGAAAAATGTTATTTTTGATCGTTTCATAATATTCTATTTAAAAAGTTGCATTAACACCCACAGTAAAAGTTCTGTTAAAAGGATAACGTCCCAGATCTTTGGTTTTACGTGAAGCCTCCGGATCCCATCCGTCTTTTAATTTACTATGCTCCCAAAGATCTGCTCCGGTAAAGTAAATACGTAACTTACTTATCACATTTGTTTTTGCCAACCACGAAACAGGTAAGGTATATCCCAAAGTCAGGTTCTTCAATCGAAGATAAGATCCATTCTCTACTGACCAGGAAGAACACTGGTAATTATAATTGTTAATAGATCCTACACTGGTATAAGCAGGATAATAAGCATTTCTGTTTTCAGGACTCCATGTGTTGCCAATAGATTGAGTAGTTGTATTCAAATAAATGGCACTCATAGGTACTCGCCAAGTTTCGTTACCTTCACCACCACGATAAACAGTTCTGCGACCGACTCCTTGGAAAATAGCTGAAAAATCAAAGCCTTTCCATTCTAACCCGACATTAAATGAATAAGACAATTTCGGATCATCTGTTCCCAGATATACATAATCATTTTGATCCAAAACACCATCGCCATTTACGTCCTCAAACATATTATCACCTAAACGAATATTATCCTGCATTCCTATCCCATTTCCATCCAAATAATAATATTTATATTTTTCCAATTCTTCCTGTGTCTGAATCTTTCCAATATAGCGTAAACCAAAATAAGAATTCAAAGGATATCCCTGTTGCTTATCTACAAAACCTGATTTCAAAACAGAAGTTGCACCCAAATCAATCAATTTATTAGTGGTATAAGTTATAGTTCCACCAATATGATATTGAACTGGTCCGATTTTATCCGACCATGTAATGTTTCCTTCCCAACCTTTGGCCTCAAACTTCCCTAGATTCATTGTCGGAGCATTGTCTCCCAACACACCCGGATACTGGGCATCAATCAACATATTATTATTTTTCTTCATGAAAAGTTCGAAAGTACCAGTCAACCGGTTATTGAGAAAACCAAAGTCCACTCCCAAATTATAACTGTGAATACGTTCCCAAGTACGGTCTGTAGTCACTATCTTTCCGTTCGTATCAATAGTGGAAACTTTTCCGCTACCAATATATGCTCCGTTGGAAGAAGCAAAATTATATAACTGTGTTCCATCATAACGGTCTACTCCACTTTGATTACCTAATACACCGTATGAAAGTCTCAATTTCAGATTGTTAACTACGGAAGATAATGAGTGCATGAAACTCTCTTCGCTTAAGCGCCAGCCACTGGATACTCCCCAAAAGAATTGCCAACGATTTTCAGGACGGAATTTTGAAGAACCATCATAACGAAGATTACCTTCCAACAAATAACGTTGTTTATAATCGTAATTCAAACGTCCGAAATAAGACATCATAGCTTCATGCCATTTCGCCGGTTTGCTATCCCCGTCTTTAATCAAAACTTCTCCAGCACCATTAGGAATTTCCAAAGATGGATTTATGTCTTTTACTGATACAAAAGTATATTTATATTGTGTATAGTTATACTGTGCGCCAGCCATAGCACTCAAGTTATGCACCTCTGCCAATGTCTTATGCCAGTTTAAATAACCGGATGCCATATAATAATCAGTCCTTGAGAAAGAATCAGAATATTTACTATTTTCCTGTGTAGGTTCTGTTGCCAACAATGTTGTACCAGCGTAATTATACCAATCTATTGATTTTTCCACTTTCTCACGTGTTGCTGTAGACGTGTTATATCCCACATTCACAACCATATCAAGATCTGAATATATTTTCCAATTCAATGACTCACTAATATTAATGGCCGAAACCTTCAGTTTGTTATCGCCACCTTCTTCAGCCCACCAATTCAATGCACGCCAAGTACCCCAGCCATACGGGCGTCCATCTATTGTCGAAGCAGGTAAACCCGGTTGAGGGGAAGACTGGGAAAGGACCTTGCCAATCATACTGGGAGACACCTGATCTTGACGATTATAGCCAATACTGGATGTCAACATTACATTATCCGATAATTTGAACTGATTATTCAAACGCATATTGTAACGTTGGTTATTATTATTTCCCCATTTCAAAGTACTGTTGTCATACATATATCCCAAAGATAAACGAAATAAATTCCTCTCGGTACCTCCGGAGACACTTAGATCGTGCTGGGTAGACCATGAGTTTCCCCATAATATATCCTGCCAATCATTATCCATAAATACAAAATCTTCAACGTCTTTAAAACCTTCCGGAATAGGATGAGTACTATGATTTAAGTCAATATATTGATTTTTATAAAGCTTGGCCAGTTTTGCATAGCGAATCCAGTTAGAATCTGAATAGCCATCATTAGTCTGTGCAGTGATTACGGCATCTGCCCATTGATCTAAGGACATCAGTTCCGGTTGTAATCCAACAACTTTTCCTGTAAAGGAACCATTATACTGAACAACGGTTTTTCCGGCTTTTGCCTTTTTAGTTGTAATCAGAACGACACCACCCGCCGCTTTCGAACCATATATTGCAGCAGAAGCATCTTTCAAGAAATTTATAGACTCAATATCATCCGGATTCAGATTGCGCATACCATTAATACCATCACTGTATTCCACTCCATCCACAATTATAAGTGGATCTGTAGAATTAGAAGAAGATGCACCACGGAGTTTCATACCCCAGCTTTCATCTCCTGGTGCTCCAGAATTACGCGTGATAATAACTCCCGGAACTGTTCCTTGCATAGCTTGCAAAGGACTCGACATTGTTCCCTTATTTTCCAATTGTTTAGCTCCTACAACAGTCACCGCACCTGTCAAAGACTCCTTCTTTTGAGTACCATAACCAACTACAACAACTTCATCCAACACTTCTGTGTCTTCTTTCATCACGATTCTCTTCAAATTCGGATCAGAGGCAGGATGTTCTAGTGATTTAAAGCCTATATATGAAATCACAATAATAGCGTTTGGTGCACTTACATTCAAAGAGAAATTTCCATCAATATCAGAAATTACCCCATTTGTAGTTCCTTTTTCAAGTATACTTGCACCAATAATCGGCTCTCCCATTGCATCTACAATTTGTCCTTTTACCTGTTTATGAGATTGTAGTACAACTTGATTTTCATTCGCATTATCAAAAGCCCAGATCTGTGAAGCAGGACAAAGTCCCAGCATTAATCCTAACGCAAACACTACTGTTTTGTTAGGTCGCGAATTAAATATTAATCCTCTTCGTTTCATAAAATTAAATTTGAGGTTTAAAAATAGTATTAAATTTTTGTTCTCTAAAATAAGGTAAGGCATACAAGTGCCTCTTTGTAAATTCTGACTCCTTTTCCATAAGCACAAAGGGTTATTTATTAATGAATAAGATTATATACAATTTCGGAAAAACTCGCGCATTTCACGGCGTCCAAGGAATAAGTGGTTTTCTACCGTCCTACAACTTAGATTCAATTCATTAGCGATTTCCGGAGAAGTTTTATTTTCGAAACGGTTTAATGTATAAATTAACCGACGTTGTTCGGGCATGGCAGCCAGACGAGTCCGTTCCATTGTCATTAAATCATCACCGATAATTTTTTCTTCTGTTTCATTGGTAGAAGTAGACATAGTATCATAGATGTAGCTATCTATTTCCTGCTTCTTATAATAACGACGGATATAGTCGATTACAATATTGCGGGCAATAGTGAACAGGAAATATTTCACAGTGTCCGGACGGAGCATTTGTTTGTAGTCCAGCAGACGTACAAATACATCTTGGGTTAAATCCTCCGCTTCGTAGCGATGAGTGATACGATAAGTAATATAGGTAAGAATCACCTGATAATATTCTTCATAAGAACGGGTGATAATGTCGTTGTAAGTGTTAGCTATTGTCTCCATAATACTATCTTTTTCGGTTTTGATCACGATGCAAATATAGAGGGGATTTCGGATATAACAGCTTGAAAATAGGGCGGAGTAATCTCTGAGAATCCAGATAGACTTATTCGCATATATTTCACTAAATATCAGCTAGTTACACTCACAGCAAACAGAGTCTCATTTTATAATCTGATACTCTGTTTACTAAAAAACAATGTATTTTCGCTCTCCTTATACCCATTTGCTTTCACCCCCTTCACCTCTTTAGTCCCTTTCTTCACCATTTTGGCCTTCCCTTCATCTTACATTCAGGCTAATGATAATGCAGGACATTAAGAGATAAGTTCCTTTTCATTAATGATAAACTTGTTTTGCCCTTGTTGCAAAGTTGCTTTTGGTTAATGATAAACTATAAATGAAAGTTCTGATTATATAATTGCAAGCTTTGTTTTTATAAATGCAAGCTTTGATTATAAAAACAAAACTTGCATTTAAAGTTTGCTTCCTATAAAAAACAACTTTGCAATTAAGGAAAAGGAAGTTTAGATGGGGAGAAGAAGAACTTATCTAATAACAGATTGGAGATAGGAAAAGAATAAAAGAGAAGGGGTTCACCAAGTGAAAGGGCAGGGTTCACCCTCTAACCCCGATGAACAGGGAGAAGTGAAGGGTGAAGGGAATATGGATGCAAAATAGATTTCAGGGATAATAAGTCGAAAAGTTACTCTTCTTTGGCTGTGCCGCCAATACTACGGATGTATTCATTCGGAGTAACTCCCGTACTCTTTTTGAATGACCGGAAGAAAGAAGCACGCGAACTAAATCCACAAAGTTCCGCCAATGCAGTCAATGTATAACGTGAATATTGGCTGTCCGCCACCATTTTCTTGAATTGAGTGACACGGTATTCGTTTATAAAGTCATAATAGGACTGATTAAGATACTGGTTCAAAAGATACGATAATGAATGTGAGGAAGTATCCAATGCAGCAGCCAGGTCACCCATTTTTAAGTCGGGATTGATATATGGCTTTTCTTTCTCCACATAAGCCACCAGTTTCTTATGGAGTTCTTTACATTCCTCTTCAGTCAGTCTATTGGTCTTATATTTCTCTTCAACAACGGAAGGTTGTTGCTCTGAAATTACTTCCGGATGTTCTACAGACTGTTCTCTTTGTTGTATCGCCTCCTCTACTGATGATGCCGAAACCAGCGAAGCAGAAGAAACAAGCAAACGACGCATACGTTTCCAGACATAATACCGTATAAAGGCTATAATTCCTACGATTAATAAAATGGAAAGCGTCCATCCCCACCAAGGTATCATAGGGCGTACTGTCACTTGACAGATAGCTTCCGATTGCTCATTTCCCGGAAGGCGTACACGGAAAGTATAAGTTCCGGAAGAAAGTCCGTAATAAGAGACTTCGTTCTGCGCAGCCAATAGTTTCCAGTCCTTGTCCACTCCCTCCAATCGATATTCATATAGTAAGGCAGATGGCAGACCATAGGCGAAATCTGTGAAACAGAAAGTCAAATTATTCTGGTTGTATTTCAAAGAGGAACTGGTAAAAGGTACGCCATTAGCCAGTATATCGGTAAATACAATCGGACGAACCTTGCCACGCACTTCGTCCACACGTTTCGGATCAACATAAATTAGTCCTTTGGTGTTACCAAACCACAATAGTCCTTTTTCATCTTTATAAGCGGCTCCATTCGTAAAAGTTGGTCCCGGCACTCCATCATTGAAAGTGAAAGCATCATACTCCTCCCCTTCTTCTTTGATACGCAACAACCCGTCATTACAGGCTACCCACAGCCAACCTTGGTTATCTTCTATAACAGACATCAGCGAATTGTCCGGAAGAGTAGAAAAGATAGAGCGGTTCTGGAAACGATCCATCGTTAAAGTAGATGTAAACAAGCTCCCTTTCTCACGGATAAAATAGAGATTGTGTCCAGCATCTTCGTAGATAGTACGCACTTTATCCCGATGAACGAATCCCTCCGGAAACACATTAGAGCGTAAACTTTGAGAAGCCGGATCATAAATACACATACCGGTTTCGGTGGCAATCCATCCTTTGCCTGTAGAATCAAAACTTACTTCATACACATTGCCCTCCGGCAGTTGGGAGTTAGCACTAGTAAAGTGTTTGATCTGTTTGGTCTGTCCGTTATAACAGAAGAGTCCTTGTGAAGTCCCTATCCAAAGATTTCCTTTTGCATCCGGTTTCACACAGAATATATGTCCCTTTTGAAAAAGCTCCGTATCGCCTTGTGCAAAATATTTCAGAGATAATGTTCCCGGATTCAGTACCATCATACCGCCACCATACGTACCGATATAATATTCTCCTTGATAGAAGCTGATTGTCAGTATCAGATCTGAAGTCAAAACGGGCTTTACAAAACTTTTCACTACTCCGGTAGCTTCGTTTATATAAAACAAACCGTCACGTGAACCGATAACTTTCTCTTGTCCTCTGTTTACGAAAGAACGAATGGAAAGATTTGCCGAATTGAATAAAGGTGGATAGGCATACGTACGGAAAAGGCCGTTCTGATAGAGTGAATAATCCAGCCCTGCCTGAAAATGCCCCACCCAGACGGCACCTCTATCATCTACAAGTAAGGAATAAATAGAATTACTGCGAATTCCTTCCTTATCATTGACATCATGGTAAAAACGACGTGTCACTTGTTGGTCTTTGTGTGAAAGGAAGTGGACGCCATTACCGTCAGTAGCTATATAAACAGTCTCTTTCCCATCGCTGGATATATCAGAAATGACATCGCAGCCTAAAGATACTGTATGAGAGAATGTTTCCTTTTTTATATCAAAACGTACTACACCTTGGCTCATTGTGCCTAGATAAAGCGTTTCTCCAATACGGGTCAGGCAACGGAAATAATCGGCTTCGGGCACATTCTCCTGAAAATGCCAGGAATTAATCTTGCCGTCTTTCAGTGAATAAGAATACAGCCCCTGCACCGTAGCCAGCCATAATACGGTTTTATCTTCATTCAGACAAATATCCATGATTCTGTTACAGGCGGCAAACATATTCCGGTCTGTCAAGACCTGTAGTAATTGACCGTCTTTATGAATGAATAAGCCTTTCTCTGTTCCAATATAAAGAATATCCTCATTAGCCAACAAAGTATTTACGGCAAAATCAATCTTTTCAGGGACAATTCTTTCCAATTGACTGTTTGTACGATTCAATCGCCAAAGTCCGATTCCATTTCCTACCCACAGTTGTTTGTTGGCTGTTTCTGTAACGCTGTTTACCCGCTTCTTTCTTCCTGACTCAATACCCCGGAATTCAAAATGGCGTACTTTCACTCCATCAAAACGGTCGAGACAATTATCTGTCCCTAACCACACAAAACCTTCGGAATCTTTATAAATAGCATTGACCAACAGTCCTGACAGCCCGTCGGACATGACAATATTACGGAATATATAGTCTTTAGCTTGTAGTTCCACACCACAAGCCAAATATATTAATATAAGAATCAGATATTTAATCGTGTCTTTCACTTACAACTGCTTCCTTTCATATTAAACATGTGACAAACATACATAAAAATCTCCAAAAGGAAGTACTTATAATTAAAAAAGTCATCCCTTCGTATTCTCTATATGCACATAAACAAATACGAAGGGATTAAATTATTTACTCAATGTTATTTGAAAAATATTTGAGTAACAAAAATAAAGAATTTACTACCTTAGAAAAAGATAACAGCATATATACAAGAACGATGTTGTAGAATTTATAATTTCACTTTCACCTGCGATTTCTGATAAACTACCGGGATTTTCTTATCATTCACTTCTACAGACACAGGCTTCTTTGTGCTTCTAAAGGTGGTATTTATCTTCGGCTGTCCGTCTATCCAAAGATCAAGTTTCTTATCTTCTGCTTTCTGAATAACGAACAGCTTAGCCAATGATGAAAAGTAAGTTTCATTACCCCGTCTCAATGCACTTCCATAAGCAATAAAGAAGTCCTTAGCGTTCTTTGCTTCAGTACCTTCTGGGTAAGAAACTGCAAACATATAAGCATCTGTCATCCAGCCGTCGGGCATAATCCATGAATTACTGTGCATTAATCTTCCGTCCGCCAGTTGGTTGATATATAAATCGGTAATTTTACCTTTATGACGGATACGAAGCCCTATCCAGTCCTGCCCTTCACGTCTTTCCATTTTAGGCAGGTCTTTTTCATCGGGAGTGTCTTTCAGAATAATAGCTGTCAGTCCTTTCACACGGTTCACCTTGGCTGGTAAATGGAATGAATAATATTTTTCGGTTCCTTTCAAATCTTCCGTAGGAGCTTCTATTTCTTCCCAATATAAATCTTCGGGATAGTCGTGCACAAAATCGGACTTAGCCAACATGCGGGGATATAAAGGACGGATGACTACTGAAGAATTTCCGTTTGTCACATTCACGTCAATGCCCGATTTCTTATAAGTTCCATTGGTATGCCATAACCATTCGAACTGTCCTACCTTATGTGTCTTCAAATCATCGATCATATAAATCACATTATCCATCCACAGGAAATGACGGAAGTTACGGCTGAAATTATTAGAGACAGGACCTGTTCCATTGGCCAAAACATATTTCACATTACCCGCATCCAAGAGATGATAAAGATTTCCTCGCAAAGTAGAGCCGCTATACTGTTGTTCACGAGGTTGTCCCTCCCCGTTGAACAGGACTACATTATGTGCCTGGCTTTGAAAAAAATAGTTGCGATAGGCAAGATTGGGATACCAGCAGTTTCCTCCATCCTTGATAATATCAACGCCTTTATGAAAAACAATAAAGGAGTTGGCATCCGCATGGGAATGATTCCACGTATGACCGCTTTTCACAGCAAGCATCGTAGCATCCTTCTCCCAAGAAGTACGCATGGTGGCCCAACCGAAATCCGAGAATAGCTGTGAGGTTTTCAAATCGGGAGTTACGGGAGCTTTACTCAAATCAGGGGTATAGAGAAAGCCCATCGGACGATTCAGGAAAAATCCATCGCGATGCTGTCCTTGCTCTACTTGGGTTATATACCACAGAATAGTCGGGTCTTTCAGTCCCAATGCATACAATAACATCATACTGGATTCTGCTGATACATTCTTATGACTATCACCAAAATTCAAACTATACAGCATACCTGTACGAGGATAGCATACTTGAGAAAAGTAGTTCGGAAGTTTTGCCAATTGGGGTATATTGCCGGGATTTTGTCCCGGATGAGTGTTTATCCAAGCGATTCGAAACAATAGGGCTTCCTGAATACCAAAGTTTGCATAATTCAAACTTTCATACATTCCTCCGGCCTCATCAAAACTCTTTGCTTTCTGTTGCAAGGCATCGCCGGCAAAGTCAAACCATTCGGGAAGTAATTCATGAAGTTGCTCCACCCAATCTTTTACTTCGGGAAGTTCATTCTGTAGGCTTAATGCTAATATTCCACCCTGGCATACGCAGGAAGTCCACCAGTTGTGTCCCATAGAGTTCAAAGAATGGATTCGGGTAGGTTCCAACAGCCAGTCGCCCAAGGCAGGCTCTACAGCCAATCGTTTCAAGCCTTCGGCAATCTTTTTTCTTTCCGAAGAAGACATTATGTTATAAGCCGCATCATATCCTATGGCAGAAAGGAAGCTCTTATGTGCCATGCCCAGTTGCGAACGCCAGACTGGAATACGTGCCATCATTTCCATATCTCCCCAGGATTCGGCTTCCACAGCTTTCAAAAGAATCTCTTTGATTATATTTGCATACTCTTTATTATCCGTCATCAGATAAGCCAACGACAAATAATCCAACCGATTGAAATCTTTCTTTTGTAAAGCTTCATCGGCGGTTTTCTGAATATCCTCCCAGGCTTCCCGCAATTTCGGTTCATTCTGCATACGTTGTTTTACCTGCTGAATGCGTTGAGGGGTATACAAAAGTGAAGGATGATTTATCTTTTGTGCAGATACAAACGATGCTAATAATATTCCGATCAGGCATAGAACTATTTGTTTCATGATATTTATTGCTTTTTCATTTTACTGTTCAATATTGATTAAAAATTCTTCTAAAGCTGCATTGAATTCCTCCGGTCGCTCCATATTCATCATGTGCCCGCAATCCTCTATGATTTTCAGCTTTCCATTAGGTAGATATTCCAATATGGGAGGATTTTTTGAAAATTTGTTATCAGAAGAATGACCTTCTACAATTAAGGCAGGTACAGCAGGGTGACTCTTCTTCAATTCTTCAATAGCATCCAGCCCTGCTACTACCCGTACTTCTTTGTGTAGCGGTTGCCACGCATCCCATTCGTCAATCATCTGCCACAAAGGCACACGCATCCGTTCACGCTGGCTACCACCGGATTTCATTAATCCTTCAAACCACTCTTTCTTCATCACTTCCACTCCTTTCTTTTTCAGGGCAGCTATTTCGTCATCACGTACCTTTGCTTCCTCTTTAGTCATCGGTTCACTGGGACCTTTGGACTTTCGGATGTTTCCACTGGCTAAAAAAGCCGATAACATCCGGTCTGGGAAATACGCCAACATATCAGCAGTGATAAATCCCCCCAAAGAAAGTCCGACGATATGCGCTTTCTTGATGTGCAAAGAGTCCATCAAAGTAACCAGATCTTCAACATGCATAAATTGATAATCTTCTGTTTGGGAAGAAGAAATGCCGTATCCTCTTAAATCATAGCGAATGACATGATACTTTTTCGCAAACACTAAAAATTGCTCATCCCACATACGATGGTCAAGCGAATGACCGTGTACAAAGATGATCGGTTCACCCTGACCGGCTTCCTCATAGTATAGAGAGCCGTTTCCTACATTGATACGTCCTTGTTTGACAACCAATGGCTTACCTTTCAGTATTTCTGAAACGGTCCGTGAAATGACAGGGCTGCCAAAGAAAGAAGAAAAACCGTCTTCTTTAGCAGAAGAACCTGCTACATGGGAGATGAAGAATCCGTAAACTTTATCGTGTTTATTTATCCACGGATAAGCACCGGCCCATCCCGGTGAACTAATCTGATAAGCTTCACCTGTCTTTTTATCTATTAATTCACGCCATTCTCCTAATCCGTAGATTCCATTGTGGGATTGTCCCAGTCCTTTCGCTACATAATTATCCGAGTTATTCGAAGGGATTATGGCGTCTTTCACTTGGTCGGCCTGCATTTCTTTCACAGTTTCTGCTGATATAATTTGCTTGCCATTATACATTCCATCGTGATAAATCATGGACAGGAAGTGAAGATAATCATTCATTGTAGTACACAGTCCGCCCCCTAACATGGGTGCATGTCCGCCGTCCGTGTTGATTGGGGTAAAATGAGAGTTTTTCATTTCCAAAGGTTGCGCCAGCAGTTCTTGAAAAAGAGTCTCAAACTCCTCTCCCATCGCCACTTCTGCCATTCTTCCGGCAATTTGCATGGCAAGTCCACCATATTCAAAACGAGTGCCGGGAGTAAAGACTGTATCCAAAGGGAGAATTTCAGTGACTGCCGAATCCAAATGATTATAGTTATCTACACGGGGCTCGGGAAGATATGGACGTACTCCTGATGTATGGGATAATAATTGCCGGAGAAGAATCTTACCTTTAGCATCGTCTTTAAATTCCGGCAACCATTTTTCTACCGGATCATCCCATCCCAAATCAGTACGGTCTACCACCGCGCCTATGACAGCAGCCGCTACCCATTTTCCGGCAGAAGCGACATATACTTTTGTATCGGGTGCATAATCCCGATAGTTCTTCTGAAAAATGACGGTATCATTCTTCACTACACAAATGGATGCTCCGGGGTAATATCCCTTGTCTACCCATCCTTGGATAACAGAATCCAAAGAAGAGAAGTCATACTGTTTTCCCTGACCGGATGATACTTTGCAAGAACCACTCAAAAAGCTGATACTTACTACAAAAGTGGCAATTAATAGATTCTTCATATCGTTGTTTACTATCTATTATTCTGATTGTAAATCCCAATATACGACATAGCGCTGGTGATGTAAATCATACAGCGGACGAATCACATCTCCTTGTTCTGTCGTAAACTTCAAATCACTTCCTACACGTTGCAAAGCACGTTCAGGGTGTTTCTTATCCAGTTTCAAAGAAGTGCGCAGATGTGCAGGAACATGAAAATTATAGGTATAATAATCATTATAAAGAGCCGGATTTGAGAAAGGAGCAGGTGCTTGCATACCTTCAGTTCCCCGTTCTCCCGCCAATACCAATGGACCATATAACAGAGCTGCCTTGTTCGGATTATCTGGGGTAGCCTCCAGTTTGATTTGCATCGGATAAGTAGCCGAGATTTGGTCGCCATCTTTCCATTCACGGGTAATGACAATATAAGAACCAGGTTTCTGTTTTACAGATATTTTCTTACCATTCACCGAAACTTTTACATCCTTGCTCCACGAAGGATAGCGCAGATAAATAGTCGTGCGGACAGGATTTTCTGCCTGAAGAGTAAAACGTGTTGTTTCTTCCTGTGGGAATTCCGTTTCCTGACGGATTGTCAGTCCTTTTTCTTTCCAGGTTACCTGTGAAGGGATAAATAGATTTACATATATTCCCTGATTGTTATGGTAGTAGATGGCTTCTCCAAACTTTGCATGATTCTCAAATCCGCTACCTACGCAGCACCAGAAAGAGTTCTCTTTTGTGCTATACAGCTTATGAGACCCGGAAAGCAAAGGCAGAAAATAAGCTACCATACCTGTTTCAGGGTCTTGTTGTCCCAAGATGTGATTATACAATGCCCTTTCATAATAATCCGCAATAGATGAATCGCCCGTCCAGCAAAAAAGATGGCGGCTAAGTTTGAGCATATTATAGGTACAACAAGTTTCTCCGGTATAGCCGGTCAGATGTTGGGATAACTTCTTCGGATCAAAGTAGTGTTCTTTGTCACTGCTACATCCCGGAGCAAAAGTATGATGGTCAATCATGGTGTGCCAGAAGAATTCCGATAGTTTCCTGCTTGTCTCGTTGCGGGTTAACTCGTAGTTGCGGGCTTCGGCTATCACTTTCGGGATGAAAGTATTGGTATGCTTCGTTCCCAAGTCATCACGAAGTTCTTTCAATGGGTCGATTACGTCATTGTGGTAGAAATATTCCGCCAGCCAACGATAACGTTCATCTCCCGTTATTGAGTATAAATTATAGAATGACTCATTGATACCACCAAATTCATTGCGGATCATAAGTTTACGTGTTTCTTCACTAAGGGGTTTCAATTTATTGTATGCCCAATCCCCCATTCGGGTGACGATAGTCAATGCTTTCTTATTATCCGCATACAGATATTGATCTATCAGCCCGGAGAAAAGTTTGTGCAGAGTATACCAGGGAGCCCATACACCTTTTCCCTGAATATTCCGGTTTATCAGTTCCTCGGGCCAGGCACTCAAATATCCGTTTTTCAGTGCATTCTGCACTTCTTCCAATCCGTTAATCAAGCTATCGCCTTTCAGTTTGAATATCTCACTGCCGGTAGCTGCGTACATCAAACCAAGTGCCGAGAGCATGTGTCCGGTAGTATGTCCGCGAAGCTCACAGTCCAAGGATTCCCAACCACCCAGTTTCTTCACTGTCATATATCCGCCCTCACGTCCGGCAAATACACCGGCATTGGTACGGAAGCTATGTAGCAGACGATTCACATCTATTGACGTCATCCAAGCAGAATCCCGAAGCATATTATCACGGAAACGACTTGGCAACAGGCGAACATCTTTCAAATCAAAACTTTCCGCCTGAAGGGGAGCCACTGTTTCCTTTTTCAACTTTCCCTGATGTTGTCCGGGATATACAGATTGAGCTGACACTATACCCGATACTGTCAATGAACCAAACAAGATTGCCGTAACTAAAACTTTCTTATTCATATTATTTCTATCTTTTATCTATAAGATACGAACAAGGTGCCTTAAACACTCAAAGCCACAAAATTATTTAATTAAGCTACAATTCTTTAATTTAAAGCCCACTTTCTTATAAAATTCATCTGAAACGTCCTATCTTTATTCCCCAAATCAAAGATAAGGAGCTACATGGATTTACGTACGGCAAATGTTACAAGATATATTCTTCCTCTGCGTGAGGGAGGCTCATTGCCTGCTTTAGCCGAAGCTGACGATGAATTTAAGTATGTAGTCAAATTCAGGGGGGCAGGACACGGAACAAAAGCGCTGATTGCCGAACTGATTGGTGGGGAGATAGCCCGTGCACTGGGTTTCAGAGTCCCCGAAATAGTTTTTCTGAATCTGGACGAGGCCTTCGGACGAACGGAAGCAGACGAAGAGATACAGGATTTACTTCAATGGAGTCGAGGACTGAATATGGGATTGCATTTCCTTTCCGGTTCGTTGACTTTTGATCCGATAGTACATCAAGTAGATGGAAAAACGGCTTCGCAAGTAGTATGGCTGGATGCCTTGCTGACTAACGTAGACCGTACCATTAAAAATACCAATATGTTGATATGGCACAAAGAACTATGGCTGATAGATCATGGGGCGTCCCTTTATTTCCACCATTCCTGGACTAACTGGCAAAAACAGGCACTGGTTCCTTTTGTACAAATAAAAGACCATGTATTATTGCCGTTTGCCGATAAACTGGAAGAGGTAGATATCGAATTCAGACAGATATTGACTTCGGATAAAATCCGTGAGATAGTCAATGCTATTCCCGACGACTGGTTGAACTGGACAGAAGGCACAGAAACTCCACAGGATTTGAGAGACATTTATATTCGATTTTTAGAAGAAAGGATGAAACATTCCGAAACATTTGTAAATGAAGCGCAAAATGCAAGAAAGGCACTTATATGAATACGCAGTCATCCGTTTCGTTCCTAAAGTAGAACGGGAGGAGTTTATCAATATGGGGATTGTGTTGTTTTCCAAACAAGCTAAATACCTGAAATCCCTCTATACGATAGATGAGAACAAACTAAAACTATTTTCTTCCGAACTGGATATGAATTGCCTGAAAGAAGGGTTACAAGTCTTTGACAAGATATGCATGGGAAATAAAGAGGGAGGAGCCATAGCCAATATGGATATTCCTGACAGATTTCGTTGGCTGACTGCAGTAAAAAGTTCCTGCATACAAGTATCTCGCCCACATCCGGGATTTTCTACTGATTTAGATAAGACTTTGGAAAGATTGTTCAAGGAATTAGTACTCTGATTCCTTGAACAATCTCTTTGTCAAACTAACGGGCAGTAATATAAAAGCTCTGTTCTACTGCTTCAGCAGTCTGCACTTTAGGTTCTCCGCTACGCCCATATTGCCAGGCTACCACTGTCACCTTTACCGGAAATTTTGCACGTGGGGGAATTTTAGTCAATACCAGTTTATCTCCCTTTATCTCTGCCGGACCTTCTTTTACATAATAGTAAACCGGAAGGCCGGAGTCAGCAGTTCCATTTAAACTTATTTTTTTCACTGAAGCTTTTACATCGGATAGTTTCGGGAAAATTATACGTTGGGGTATCCCTTCCTTATTCCGGTAAGGAATACGAATCTCTACCTGCTGAACGGCACTCCGGTATTTATGATCCTGTTTTACGGAAGCCATCAGGCAGATGCCTCCTGTACGTTTAGGATTATCCAATCCCATCCGATAGAAACGAACAGTAAAAGTTGTATCATTCACCACTTCCACCGGACCGCAAATTCTCGACATTCGAATGGGATGCGTACTGTGTTCTTTTGAATATTCGTTCCTTAACGTATCTGTGTACACTGCTTTCAGGTGGAAAGTGACTCCGTCCGCTTCGGGTTGAAAAGAAGGAGACATACGTACATGGGATTTCGGATTGAAAGTTATCAGTTTTCCTTTTTGCTCAAAGCCGATATACTGCTCTGTCTTTCCACGCTCATTGGCGTAATATTTTTCTGTGGCATCTGCCATTTCCTTATCAAAATACCAAAACGCATGGTTCTTGTCTCCTTTATACTTATCATAGGAAGCGGCTTCGGCTGTAGGCTTTTCATTCTTTCGCCAACGGTCTGCCAGCCAGCCATTCTTTGCTTCTACCGGAATTAACTGAATCGGAGCATCCAATGACGAATGCTCCGGCAACCGATATTCCACTGTCTTTTTCAGAAAGAGGGAAAGATAATCAATCAATTCATCGGATATGTCGAAATGTCCGTGTCCTGCATCAGCAAGAAATGAAAGGGGAGCATTCGGATATTCACGACGATAATCGAAAGAGGTTATCAACCGGTCTTCCCACCATTCGTCCTCTCCCATTACCATTAATGAGGGGATACCTTCAATCGTACGGGTTCCCCAATCCAAATTCGCACGCCCGTAACCCGTCAAATGAGTTCTGGGAGAATCACCGTGAATAGAGAGTACGGCCAATGTACGTTCAGGATTCCAGGCGGCAAAGTTCCACGGATAAGTAGCCATTGCCGAGTGTCCGATGGGTATAACCGGGGCAAACTCCAGTTCTGTATATCCGCTTATTTCAGACAAGTTCTTTATCATTGTTTCAAAGATTTGTTGGGTACCTTTTGTCACGTCCCAGCGTTGGTCTATTCCGGGAGTGATCCATATCTCTGCAATTCCCAGTTTGCCCATATTCTTCCGAAATTCAGGATGCTCGAAAATTGTTTCTTCGGTCATATTGTGTTGCCCGATGATGACGGCACGGACTTGTTTACAGTTTTCCGGTATCCATAGATAGGCAGAAGGGTGGGCGTTTGTCTCTTCTGAAATCAGCTCTTTTATTTCTACGGACCACTGCCAGGGGGCTGCTGCCACCTTAGCAACCTGCATGAATAATGACAACAATACAACAAGAAAATATTTATTCATAATGCTTCTTTTAATTGATTTAACTTCCTATACTACGAATATGAAGAACAAAATACTCAAAAAACGACTATATAATAGTAGATATTAAATGCAAAGATAGAGTTATCCGTAAAAAAGGTAGCAAAACCCGTAATCTATATAAAAACAGATTACCTTTTACAGACTAACTTTGTATAGAGGAAATAAAGATAATAAAAACATTAGAATACGCTTTTATTTTAATAATATACTCGATTATGGAAAAAGTGAAATTGAACAATGGCATTGAAATGCCTATTTTAGGTTATGGTGTTTATCAGGTTACGCCTGAAGAGTGTGAACGTTGCGTGTCGGATGCAATCAGTGTGGGCTATCGTTCTATTGATACGGCACAAGCCTATCATAACGAAGAAGGTGTTGGAAATGCAATCAGTAAATGCGGCGTACCACGTGGGGAACTGTTCATCACTACAAAAGTATGGATTTCAAATGCCGGTTACGAAAAAGCTAAAGCTTCTATTGATGAATCACTTCACAAATTAAAAAGTGATTATATAGACTTACTGCTCATTCATCAGCCATTCGGTGATTATTATGGAACTTACCGGGCTATGGAGGAAGCATATAAGGCTGGTAAACTCCGTGCAATCGGTGTCAGCAACTTCTATCCTGACCGCTTTATAGACTTGGCAGAATTCTGTGAAATTACTCCTGCCGTCAATCAGGTAGAGACACATGTTTTCAACCAACAGATAAAGTTGCAGGAAGTAATGAAAGAATATGGTACTAAAATTATGTCATGGGGACCGTTTGCTGAAGGTAGAAACGACTTCTTTACCAACCCGACTCTCCAGGAAATCGGTAAAGAATATGGCAAATCAGTGGCACAGGTCGCACTGCGTTATCTGATTCAACGCGATATTATCGTGATTCCTAAATCGACTCATAAAGAACGTATGATGGAGAATTTCAATGTCTTTGATTTTTCATTAGCACCGGATGACATGGCGGCCATCGCTGCGCTTGATACAGCTAAAACACTCTTTTTCTCCCACTATGATCCGGAGATGGTGAAGTGGTTGATTAATTATGGTAAATAGTGGTAAGTAGTAAATCCCAATAAAGACTACAAATGGGAATTTAGCTCATTCCTACACCGTTATGAATATATTTTTAGACGCGGATGACACGGATTACGCGGATTTTAATAGGCTGCGCAATAAAAGAATCCGCGTTATTCGCGTCATCCGCGTCTAAAAAATATACCACAATAATTTATTTCTATTCTTCTGCAAATAAATTAGCATTTACTTGTCATTTTCACATACTCAATGACCATCAAAATAATTTGAGTCATTTTTCCAGCGGAGTAAAATGCAATGCGGCTCCGCCACTCGCTTTTAGCTTCAAAACAAGCTTATCTCCGGCTTTTATCTTCTTATGAGTACTGCGTACTTTCGTTCGTGTATTCAGCTTGTCATCATCTTCGTACAGGTGAAGCATATACTTCTTACCCGGTTCCAGAAAATCCGTAGTCAATGTAATTGTGCGGGCTTCCGTATTCGTCATTGCTCCTACAAACCAGTCATTCCCCGAACGACGTGCCTGAACGATATATTCACCAATCTCTCCATCTAACGCGCGGCTGTCATCCCATACACTCGGAATTGCTTTCCAAAATTCCAGTTCTTCTTCTCCCTGATAGAATTCCGGTCTGTCATACCAAAACATAAATTGCAAAGGACTGTAATACACAGCTGCCATCGCCAACTGATGTGCTTTCGTATTCTTCACCCGGTTATTGAAATAGCAAAGCGTATAGTCTCCTGCACCTGCCAGATAGCGGGTAAAAGGAAGAATCGTATTATGTGTGGCATCCGGCATTTCTTCATTTCCACGAATACCTTCCTGCGTCATCAGGTTAGGATAAGTACGGCTGAAACCTGTCGGACGATATTCGTCATGAATATCTACCATCAGATCATATTCTCCACATTGACGAACTGCATCATGCAGCCAGGTACTCCAACGCTGATTACCTATCTGTACAAAACCAAACTTGACACCTTTCAGCCCCCATTTCTTATACAATGGCAATAAAGTATCCAACTGCTGCACTAACGCACGCTGATTGACATACACCATAAGTCCGATTCCTTTCGATTCGGCATATTTACACAAAGCGGGTATATCGAGGTCTTTGTCCGGAGAAACAGTAGTAGCGTCCGAACTCATTTTCATTTCCGGTCCGTACCATCCTGCATCCATGTGCACATACTGAATACCACGTTCTGCCGCAAAGTCAATGGCTGCTTTTACTCTATCTTGTTTCAAGTCGCCCGAACGGAATACTTTCCCGGGTTTGATCCAAGAAGTATCAGCCAGCTTGCAAGCCGGATTCAGATTCAAGACAATATCATTGTTATTAATTAAATCGACCGGACATTCGGCAGCCATGATTACACGCCACGGAGTGCTGTAAGGAGATATAATATCGACGCTACTATACAGGCTTGTCTCCAAAGTGGAAGGTTTCTCTGCCGATAAACGGAATTTACCACGAACATAATCCACCATTTCCGCTTCCAACAAGGCTACAGATAATCCATCAGGCAGTTTCAATGTCAAAGGACGCTCACTCTCCTCTTTGCCCCATCCTTCCAACGGACGGAGTTCATAAGGCCCTTGTGCCCAACGTTCATAATACGCCATCGTTCCTTCAGGCATTGTGAAGCTAGTCTGCTCACCGACGATATGCAAGAAAAGCCCGTTTGTCATTTCCGGAAAATGATAGCGGAAAGCAACTCCTTCATTATAGGCGCGGACTATGATATTCATAAAGTAGTTTTTACGCTTATCATAACCACCATCCCGATTACCTTTTCCTTCTCCTTTCTTGAACTTCAAAGTCATCTCATTATAGCAATCACGAACCTCCGCACGCTCGCCATATACAGGCTTCCATCTCTCGTCCGTCTTTTGATGTTCAGTCCCCGTCAACTTCAGATTCTCACACCAAAAATGACAAGTATCATTCGGTATACCCAACGCCGATTCAAACAACTGATTTTCAATCAGAACACCCAGTTTACTTTCTTCAATCACCGGACGATTTTTATAAGTCAAGGTATAATACATTTGTGCATTATCCTCTCCTACCGCACGTTGATAAAAGGTAAAACGATAAGCTCCATCAGGAGACGTCAGTTCCTGACGGGTTTCTGTCATCACATCTTGCGCTTTTATCAATGCCGGTATCACCAACAACAAAAGCAAAATTCTTTTCTTCATTCTATTTACGTTCATGTTTATTCATCTTTCCTATTATATACGAACGAGAAAGAAATTATACTCAAATGTTTATTGCCTGAAAAGCTTATTCCATCTGCTCTCTATATAAAGTAGGTGTCATTCCTGTCACCCTTTTAAAGATGCGGTTAAAATGTACAGGTGATTCAAATCCGCAAGTAGCACTGATTTGAGATATATTCATCATACTACTATTCAATAGTTTACAAGCATATCCGATACGCATATCAAGTACATACTCTTTAAATGTCTTTCCTGTGTTTTCTTTAAAGTATCGGCAGAAAGCGGCAGGGTTCATCGCTGTATAAGAAGCAATTTCATCCAGACCGATAGACTCGGTATAATGTTTATTCAAATAGGCAATCACCTTTTCCATTCTTTCATTACGCATAATCGAAGGGGACGGAGTATAATGAGAAGTAGTCAGATATTTCTTATGATTGCTAGTAGCCATCATCTGTAGAAGTGAAAGCAACAGGATAATTTGATCCGCTCCTTTGGCAGAAGGAATTTGTTCCAATAACTTAATGATTTTCCCCGAACGGGTAATTGTGAATTTAATTCCTCTGCAAGCATCCTCCAATAAATTCCTGATAGGAATAAACTGGGAGTATTGAGAAATAGAATAATGCATAAAATCTTTCTCAAACTGAATATTGACTCCTCTTACTTTCAGTTCGGATTTTTCTTCATTATCAGATTCTTCCCCGCCGTCCGGTGGACTTTGCATACTATGAGGCAGTTCGGAACCGAAAAGAATCAAATCACCTTTTGAATAGGAGATAATGCTGTCACCCACCAGACAATCCCCTTCTCCCTTCTCCACATAAATAATTTCATACTCACTATGAAAATGCCACGGATACGTGAAACGCGGATATTCATAAAAGCGGGCACGGACGGGATTAGAAGTCGTAATAGTCAACTTCTCATTCATTATCTTCCTCATAAATCTCCTTTCTAAACTACTTTTGCAAAGATAAGTAAATATCTTGCAAAGATACGCATCATAGCATGTGTAAAAACCCGCTATTTTTGCATCCATCATAAAAACATTTGATAGAACCATGAACGAATTATTTAGTATTGCCGGTAAAGTCGCTGTTATTACCGGAGCAGGTGGTGTACTGGGTGGAAATATTGCCCAACACTTTGTACAGCAAGGAGCAAAAGTAGTAGCTATTGACATTCGTCAGGAGCAACTGGACAATCGTATAGCTGAACTCAAACAATATGGTGACGATGTAATCGGTATCATCGGTAATGTCCTTGACATTGCCAGCCTGGAAAAAGTAGCCGAAAAAATCGTAGCCAAATGGGGACAGATTGATATTCTATTGAACATTGCCGGTGGCAATATGCCGGGAGCTACTCTTGAACCGGAACAACATTTTTATGACATGGATATTTCCTGTTGGGAGAAAGTGACTAATCTGAATATGAACGGAACGGTTTATCCGTCTATGATATTCGGTAAAGTAATGGCAAAACAAGGCAAAGGATGTATCATTAATGTATCCTCAATGGCAGCATACAGCGCTATCACCCGTGTACCAGGATATTCGGCTGCAAAAACTGCCGTAGCCAATTTCACTCAATGGCTGGCAAGCGAAATGGCACTTAAATACGGTGATGGTATCCGTGTAAACGCTATTGCACCGGGCTTCTTCATCGGCGACCAAAACCGTCGTGTACTCATCAACCCAGATGGTTCATTGACAGATAGAAGCAAGAAAGTATTGGCTAAAACTCCAATGAAACGTTTCGGTGACATCAAAGAGTTGAATGGTGCAGTGCATTTCCTGTGTAGTGAAGCCGCTAGCTTCGTAACCGGAGCAATGTTACCTATTGATGGTGGTTTCAGTGCATTCAGCGGAGTTTAAGCAATAAATAATAGCCTGTTATAAAGAGAAAGACTATGATGGAAAAGACTTGGAGATGGTTCGGCAAAAAGGATAAGATAACCTTGCCGATGCTCCGACAAATAGGGGTAGAAGGGATTGTCACTGCCCTGCATGATGTACCGAATGGTGAAATATGGACAGTAGAAGCTATTAACGATTTGAAATCATACATCGAATCTTATGGTTTATGTTGGTCGGTAGTGGAAAGTCTTCCTGTATGTGAAGCAATCAAATACGCAGGAGCGGAACGTGAACAGTTGATTGAGAACTACAAAGTAAGCCTTGCCAATTTGGGTAAATGCGGCATAAAGACAGTGTGTTATAATTTCATGCCCGTTATCGACTGGATACGTACAGACTTGCAACACCCCTGGCCGGACGGAACCAGTTCACTTTATTACGACCGTATTCGCTTTGCTTATTTCGATATCCGAATCTTGGAACGTGAAGGAGCTGAAAAAGATTACACTGAAGAAGAACTTCAGAAAGTTGCCGAGTTGGATAAGGTTATCACAGAAGCAGAAAAAGACGCTTTGATTGATACGATCATTGTCAAGACTCAAGGTTTTGTTAATGGCAATATCAAAGAAGGAGATAAAAATCCGGTTTCCATCTTCAAGCGGTTGCTTGCTTTGTACAAAGATATAAACCGGGATGCTTTGCGTGAAAATATGCGTTATTTCTTATCTGCAATCATGCCTGTATGCGAAGAATATGGAGTTAATATGTGCGTACATCCGGATGACCCTCCATTCCAGGTATTAGGTTTACCACGTATCGTTACCAATGAAAATGATATTGAATGGTTCCTGAATGCCGTAGATAATCCTCATAATGGATTGACTTTCTGTGCAGGCTCTTTGAGTGCAGGCGAACATAACGATACACGTGAGTTGGCTAAGAAATTTGCAAAAAGAACTCATTTCGTACATCTGCGCAGCACAGCTGCCATGCAAGGTGGAAACTTCATTGAAAGCTCCCATCTTACGGGAAGAGGACATCTGATTGATCTTATCCGTATCTTCGAAAATGAGAATCCGGGATTACCAATGCGTGTAGACCACGGACGAATGATGCTGGGAGATGAAGATAAAGGTTATAATCCGGGATATTCCTTCCACGGACGTATGCTGGCTCTTGCACAAGTAGAGGGAATGATGGCTGTAGTAGATGATGAGAAAAGACGACAGATAATATTATAATCATTACAGTACTGATATAGTCAGAGCTTCGTCAGAGCAATAACCTCGTTATTTGTTTCAAGGCGGGAAACATTTTGTTTCAAGCGTTGAAACTGATGGTTTCCCGTCTTGAAACTTTAGTTCCAAAGGCTCGAAACTCCAGTTCCAAAGGCGGGAAACTATAGTTTCTAAAGCAGGAAGATTCTGTCTCAAAGACAAGAAACAACCATTCTGTCTCTAGGCTTTTAGTTATAATCATATAATTCCGATACAATAAATACAGCGGACTGTCCTCTCAATAGCTAAACCTTTCAATGCCAATGCATACTTATATCATTTGGTAAGCGTCGGCAGTGTGAGGGTAAATTTTACCCTCACACTACCCTCACCTTTACCCTCACCCACGAAAGTACGATGGATAAAGGGATTGAGAGTCGGGTGAGAGTGTGAGGGTAAAATCAGCACAATCTTTTATTTGTTAGCTACTTTATCTGTATCTTCCCTACAAAATCTTTTTTATCTATATTCAGTTCTTCCAAAGAGGCGATCCGTTTGCCGTTCAACATTATGTTCTCAAACAAAATATTCTCAACCTTCCTATTCTTATCATAACCTTCCATCAAAGAAGGATTGATATATTTTCCGGTACATGAAATATTACGGAACGTTATGTTTCTGACACCTCTGCCGGGACCTGTGTTATATTTTTGGTTATACATCACCCGAAGATGAAATAACTGTCCTTCCTGGATATGTTCCACACGAATATCCTCAAAAGTGATGTTTTGTGCCAGATTGTGATCTCCTACATTAATAGTCATGCAGCCTTGATAATCACGATCGTCCTCATCATGTTCCAAGATATCGATATTCTTGAACAATATATCTTCTAAAACCTCATCTCCTGTTTTCGTATTTCCATGCGTACCGATATTGATAGGGTGAGCAATATCCGCCCATAGTGTAGAATTAAGTACACGGATATTACGAGAATCTCCATAATAATTCCAACGATGCGTATAGATGGCTATACAGTCGTCTGAATTACGAAGAAAAACATCATCAATCACTACATCCGAGCAAGACATAAAATCCAATCCATCACTCCAACCCTGATAACTGAATGATTTCAAATTCTTGATAGTAATTCCCTGTGATTGTCCACCGGAAACTGTATAGTGACGGGAGTTGACAACTGTAATTCCATCAATCAGTACATTCTTGGAGTATGCCACCGATATTCCCTGCTGCGGTTCAAGCAACATACCGTGTCCGAGAATCTTTACATTCTCTACACTGTCGCAAGTCAGGCAACCTTTCAGCACCGCTCCACCTTCCAGATAGACAGTCGTGTTGGAAGGAATACGGAAGCATTTGCCTGCCACATCTGTGGGTTCGTGTATACCGGACTCAAAATACATCACATTCGGATCACTTTTATCAGGCACATTCTCAATGATCGGATTGGCAAACACATGCAGATTATTCAAACGGTCACCGTTGAACTCTACAGAGAGCTTTTGTGGTTTATCCAATGTGAACAGCAGAAAATTTCCGTCTATCTCCGGCTGAATGCCTTTAGATAGTGGACGCACTACTGCTGAACGGAGTTCCCCGTTATTCTTTTGCACCAGCACTTCCACTTTACCGGAAAAATCAAACTGTACCATGGTTGCATCCGACTTGGTATCCATATCCACCTTTACATTATATTCATAAAGGTCTACCCAATCTTTTTCACCCACTTGCCGTACTTTTACTGTATAATCGTCATTGTGGCGGGCATAGTAGATGCCTTGTGGCACCGGATAGATGACAATTTCTGCCTGTATAACTCCTGAAGTCATTACAAGTAAAAATGTAAGCGCTATTCGTATCAATCTATTCATTTTGAATTATTCATTTATTGTGCATACATCAATGTACCGAGTCCAAGTACATCATACCCACCAGAGTTAGCATCATAATAACCGCCGCCGCCTTCTATTCCTACATATTCGGTAGCAATCTTAGTATATTTGAGATTATCATCCGAGATGTTTTTTATCCCTTTGTAATGATAGTAAGGCAACGCCCATATCGCACGTTTGATCCATTTACCACCACCAAGTGTTGTTTGTTCTTCCGGAATCGGATATCCCCATTGACTCTGTTTTTGCCATATATAAGTAGTATATGGTACAGTCTCATTAGTGTAATTACAACAAGCGGCATATTCGCAGGCCCGTAGGAAGAGATTATCATCATAAGCAAAGAAATCGTCTCCCTGGCTCCATGCCAACTGACAAATAACTCCCATCAATCCGACACACATCAACGTGTGTCCTTGGTCACGTCCACTTTCCTGCCATTGAGCAAAGTTATAGTCCGGTGCATAATCGTGATAGATAGCACGACGTAAACGTCCGTTTGTATCACCCGTCTGCAAATGGGCGATACCTTCATTATAAATATCACGACGATCGGTTACAATGCCGATAGCCATTTTAGCCGCTATATTACAAAGACACCAGTTAGCCCAATAATGTAACGCATTCGTATCGTGATGACGTTTCAGGAAATCATCATTAGCAGGATAAAACACTTTAAGCAACCAATTCTGGAACGCTGCGAAGTCCGTACGATCCCATCCTCCATAATCCCTCAATAATTCACCGGCAATAGCAAATTCATAACCATAAAGTCCTGCAGCAAGCGATAAATTCGTATTACCTGTTACACCTACACAAGTCTGTACCCACTTATTCAGATTCTCCACCGCTTTTGCCGCATATTCATCATCTTGTTCAATTTTCCAACGAAGCGCTTGCTGATATACAATAGTGGCTCCTCTGGCTGCATTCATATAATTTTCATCACCGGAAACTCCACGTTTAATCCATTCTGTAGGATAAGTATCTGCCGTCTTCTGCGAAAACTGGCTTTCTACTAATAATTGATAAGCGCTAACCCAAGGCTCTTCTCCGGCTGCTTTTTTATCCCGGATACGCTGGAAGTCTTCCTCCGTATGCAACCCTTCATGCAGCATGGGTTCCGTTGACGGTTTAAGTTCAACTTGTTCCAAATTTACGTTATTATCAGGAAGAGGAATTTTATTCAAATCAGTTTCCACATTGACACCCGGAAGGTCAATGCCGTCCCCACATCCTACCAAAAACAGGGTAGCAAATACTGCGGTTATATAATATATCTTTTTCATCATATTTTTGGTTTAATGGTACACCATATCTACCATTGATTACGGTGCACCCAATTATAGTTTATTGCTCTACTAACTCTAATTTGAAATTATCTATCTTAGCCCGTCCTTGTTTTACTGTAATCGTACATACAAAACCAATGACAACATCGGTAGGCTCTTCAACAAGAATATCAACTACTACATCACCCGTACCCGAAATAGAAGCGTTTGCCAGACTCTTACTTGGTATATCACTCGTATTTGCCATCTCGTTACCTTTACAAACCGCAACATAACCGGTAAAACCTCTGCCGTCATATTCATAAACGTGTGCCGTCAACTTATATTTTCCTTTTTGAAGATGAGAAGTCTGATATACCTTACCATCATTTTTAGGATTGTCAAATCCCCAATCTGTTTGTAAAGCCAAACCTGCATCACTTCCATCACCATATTTCGTTTTAAATGCCAAATCAACAGCAGCACCTCCTTCACCAGCAGTCAAGTTAGAGTTCTGAACTATCCAATAAGCAGCTTTTGCCCACTCTCCTTTTTTATGGAATCCTTTATCCCCACCTTCTTTTACATATTCAAAAGGCTGTTTATAGTTCATGAGTACATATTGAGAAATATCTCCATCCACCGGCAGAGGTTGTAACATATCACTCTCTACGGGTTGTGCAATACCTTCAAACACCATTGTTACTTTTCCACCATTGAAACCTTGCGGAACCGTTACAGTAATAGAAGTCGTAGTAATCTCTTTAACCGTAACGGGTACGGATATTCCCTCAAAAGTAACTGTAACAGAATTCTTATCCGTTCCAAAACCTTTTCCTGTAAATGTTATTTCCTGTCCGGCTTTTACTAATGTGCCATAAGGATAAATATACGGTGTTTCAACAGAAGTGATTTCCGGAGTTGCCCAAACCTCAAATGTGCCTGATTCGCCCATCTCTATTTCCTTACCCTGAATGATCAGTTTAATCTTCACCGGAGCTTCAGATGAAACTCCTTTGGGAACATTCACTACGATATTACCTTTATCATTCAGTGTCACTTTATCACAAACTGTTTCTCCGAAAAAGACCTGAATATTTTCAGCTTTCGTACCAAAGTTCTGACCAATGATCGTTACTTCCGCATTAATATATCCGGCTTTCGTTGAAATGCCTGTTACTGTAGGCATCGGTAATACCGTATATTTCAACTGTGTCCCGATAGTTTCAAACGGAGTAATGACAGTAATTGTATAATCTCCGGCTTCCAACGAAGCAGGTACAGTGAGTGGAATACTCTTATCCGTCAAATTATCTGTATCTATTGCAGCTTCTACAGGTTCTCCGCCAGCTTTAAAGAAAGTTACTTTCAAAGGCTCCAACCCTTCAACAGACTTATCCAGCAATTCTTGCACAAGATTGGTTCCTGTTATTGCAAATTTACTGCCAGCAAAACCTGATGGAACCGGTTCGTCTTCCTTAGGAGTATCAAGCGTTGCATGCTTCAACACAGTGAAAGGATAAGAAGCCAAATCAATCGTTTGTTCTGCCATAATAAGTGTCATAACTCCACTGACAGCTGTCTCGGGAATTTTGGCCGTAAATTCGGTATCAGTAGGTGTACCCACAATCTCTGCCTTGTCTGTGGAAGTCCCGAAAGTCAAAGTATACAGTGTTTTAGAAGAAACAAATTCTTGTCCTTCAAAAACGATACTGGCACCCGGAAAACCATAAGAAGGTTTCACTACGCTGACACCCGGCTTACCAAGTACACGATAAACTAGATCAGTCTCCACACGTTGCCCGAAAACCTCAACGGTTATCTTTCCGTTTGTTGCCGATTCCGGCACTTTCGCAAGGATAGCATCATCGGCGCAGGAGACTACTACTGCCTCCTGGGAACCGATAAATACTTTCACATCTTCTGTTATGATACCAAAATCACTGCCACTAACGGTAAACTCATTCCCAACATATCCTTCTACGGGATCTATCTTTGTTACAGTCGCCACAGGATCAGTGTAACTCATTGGAACAATTTCTTCATTATCCTCGTCACAAGCAGCTAATGCGAAAAGCGAGAGAAAAACGGGAAACAGATAGTTATATATTTTCTTCATAATCTTAATTATATTATCACGATGAATTACTCTTTTTTCTTTTTCCACATCATTCAAGAATCAATTTCAATTCTGTCACCTTAAAGTATGAATTACCTTTAGCCAGAGAAGTCAGGAATCCAATGACAACATCCGTTGTCTCCGTCACTTCAAATGAAGGTGTAACCAACGTACCCGAATCATTCGCTGTTCCCATTTTATCATAGGCCACATAAACTCCATTTAGTTGCTCAAGATCAGCGACATTCGGTATATCACTTTCACTATCTCCTTTAGCTATCAATACGGAAATAAAGTTCCCCGCATCAGTAACTACCAATGTATATGCATAAGTGACTTCCAGTCTGTATTTACCAGGACGGAGCGTAGCAACCTGCCACATTTTCCCATTCGTATAAGCTTCTTTATCCCATCCATTCTGGAATGCTAACGTTAAGCCTTCTTCTGATTTATATTGCATTCCGGAAACAGTCGTATTGCCTTTTGCATTGAACGATGCTGCATTTTGATTCCACACTGCCGGAGTCCACCATTCACCGTTCTTCCAACTTTCATCATTTGCCTTGGCAAACGGCTGCTTATAGTTTTGAAGATAAAGCACTGTCACATCACCCTTCGAGTTAGGATTGAACATTGCACCACCTGTCATTGTATATCCGTGAATAGTCACAGTCACACTACCTGTCTGATAATCAGCAGGAGTTGTCGCAACAATAGTAGACTCATCCACCAGCTCAAATTCGGCCGGCGTTCCATTGAAACTAACAGAAATATCGGATGGATCCGTACCAAAGTTTTCACCTGTTATAGTGACCTTGTCTCCCGTATCGGCTACCCCTTCACCGTCTTCACTATCAGAAGTCACTGTAATGACACGTGGCGTAGGCAGTACTGTATAATGACCGATATTCTCCACCTTTTTATTATAAATCTGTAAAGACAGATTGCCTGTTACTGCAGTTTCCGGCACTTCCACTACCAAACGGTTATTTTTGCAATCGAGTACTTTATTGGATTGGGCTTCACCGAAGAAAACTTTCACTGCTTCAGCACGGTCACCAAAATTGGTTCCCGTAATAACTACCTGTGTAGTGACATATCCGTCCGTAGGATAAATGCTCTCCACTACTGGCACAGGATAATCATAAACTCTATACTTGGGGTCTTGCTCACAACCGGAGAAAAGTGCGGAAACACAAGCAAGTATTGCCAAGTGAAATGTATATTTGAATAAAAACTTCATATAATCTATGGTATTATACGTTAAACGATTGAATGATTAATATCCCGGATTTTGTACCAGATTTGAATTCAGGTTGATTTGATTTCTTGGAATCGCCCACAAATAATCTCCCTTAGTAAATGCGCAGTCGGATGATTTGAGAAGCACTACACAAGGTAATTTTCCTTTACCTGTCTCTACTTCTTCCGTCCCCTTCGTAAAAAGAGCCGGATTGAAAGCACTGGTAGCATTCCCGTTTTCGTCTATAAATGCCGTCGGATAGCTGGCATTACCTACTACCGCACCGCAACGAGACTCATTCAGATTCTCTTCCGCAATGCCCCAACGTTTCAGGTCGTCACAACGGAAACCTTCCATATAAAGTTCCAAAGCACGTTCACGGCGGATCTCATCCAGCATTACCTGATTGACTGTCTTACTCGCATTTGCCGGCACTCCTTCCTGAATTCGCTTTGCCAATGCATTTGTTAGGTTAGCAATTCCCGCACGGGCACGGATTTTATTTATCGACTTATTCAACTGGTCATCTGATATTTCACCATAGCGTTCCATCACAGCTTCGGCATAGTTCAAGTATACTTCTGCCAACCGAAGTACCGGATAATTGGCCGATTCATCTTTACTTTGGCGTTGAATATCGGTAATAGCAAACTTGGAAACACCATACCCACAGTTCTCAACTGTCAGGCTCGTAGCATATGAACCTACATAAGAAGTCAAACGGAAATCCCGATTCTGAAATTCGTCCCCCGGATTCTTATATCCCTGGAACTTATCAGACATGCTGACCGGAAGCCCGTCAGTGCATAAAAACATATCAATCAATTTCCGGCTGGGACGCATATCCGTATAAATCACCTGATTCAAATCTACCTGTCCTTTACGCGTTTCCTGACTATATACAGAAGCGATGATAAATTCCTTGTTCGTCGCTCTTCCGGCACCGGCAGGATTACTGGCTTCTTCTTCAATATTAAACAGGTAACGATTGCTCATATTTCTCATAGCTGCAACATTGTTATAATTCCAAAGGGAATAAGCAGCATCTCCCATCACTGTTTCGGATAATTGAACGGATTCTTCCAGAAAAGCATTTACCTGATCGGAAGCCGGACCGGCAGAACCTTCAAAATCAGTAGAAGTACCATTGTACTTACGCCAGGTAGCTTCATAAAGTAACACGCGAGCCTTAAATGCCTGTGCAGCCTGTTTGCTGATTTTACCTTTGTCGGCAGAGGTTATATTCTGTTCCAACGGCAACCCTGCGATAGCCTCATCCAAATCGGAGAGAATCAAGTTGACAACCTCATAACGGCTGTTACGTTTTCCATATAACTCCGGTGAAGTCACGTCGAGAACTTTCGTAACGACAGGCACTCCACCAAAAAACTTCAATAAGTAAAAATAGTTATAGGCACGGAAAAAATGACCTTCGGCTAATTCTTTTTTAATATCCGCTAAATTACCTGTATAGGAAGAAACTGCTCTTTCAAACATGTGATTAGTGGCACGAATATTACCATAGCAATTACCCCAACGGCTATCGTCATTAGGAACTCCCATCACACCGGTCCCCACACCATACGAATATCTGAAACAAGTAGAAAGATCAGATGCCGCATCCATGTGATCGAATATACTTCCATAGGAAGACTGCCATCCCAATAATTGCCCGTAAAGCCCGTTAGCATATTCACGGAAATGCTCCGGAGTTTTGAAATAAATCACATCTGTCTTGGCATCCAGTGGTTCCAAGTCAAGGAACGTATTCACGCATGAAGAAAATCCCAATGCGCAGGTGCAAATTAATATATAGTTCGTTATCTTTTTCATATCTTCTATTCTGTATTTAATTTTCCATAGCTACTATAAAGTGATGTTCAGACCGAACGACCAAGTACGTGCAAACGGGTATCCACTGTTGTTGGAGGCTGCTCCCATTTCCGGGTCGAAACCGTCTCGAATACTGGTAGCTTCCCATAAATCATTACCAGAGAAGTAAACACGCACTTTTTCCAGTTTCACCTTGCGCGTCCATATCTGCGGCAATGTGTAGCCGACTATTAATGTTTTCAAACGGATATAGCGGTTATTCTGCATCATAAAGTCGTTATTCTGATAATTCCAGCGTGCGAGATTCGCATTGGTAGTCAAGCGAGGGAATTCAGCATTCGGATTGCTCTCTGTCCATGTCTTTCCCAAATATGTCGGGTTCTGATTGGCAGTACGTGTTTGAAAAGGATAAGCCATCCAGTCATTACGGATAACATACTGCTTGCCAACACCTTGGAACATTGCGTTCACATCAATACCTTTCCATGATCCTCCCAGTGTGAAACCGAAAACAAAATGTGGATTGGAGTCACCGAGATATTGCAAATCGCTATTTTCATTCCCTGCACCGGAAATCTTATAATCACCATTCAAATCCAAACGTTTGGTATCACCTGGACGCAACCGGCTTGCACTTCCTGCTCCTACACCAGTCAAATCTTCTTTACCCTCTCCATAGAGTGCATAATAGCGGTCTACTTCTGCCTGATCTTTAAAGTAACCATCTGTGCGATAAAGGAAGTACGAATTCAATGGATACCCATTCACGGCTGCATTCCAACCAGCCCCATAAGAATCTGCTCCTTCCATCTCTTTCAACAGACTCTTTGTATCACCAATATTAAAGTTGGCATAGTAAGAAAAGTCTTTAATCTGATCGCGCCATCCAATAGTGAATTCCCAACCTTTTACATTCAAATGACCACTATTCGTTTTAGGAGATTTACCTCCTAATACACCCGGATATGTGACATTTACCAACATACCGGTATTATCTTTTATAAAATAATCGAATGTAGCTTTCAAACGATTATCGAAAAAGTTAAGATCGATACCAAAGTTTTTCTGTGAAACTTTCTCCCAAGTACGGTCATAAGAAATTAAACCGCCAAAACCTGAAGATACCTGATTGGCAGGTATAGTTCCAAAACCGGCTGTTCCAAGAGAGACAGTAGACACATAATCGTAATCACCCAGCCCGACATCATTACCCGAACTACCGTAACTTAAACGCAACTTACCAAAAGAAAGAACAGGTTTTAAAAATTCTACAAATTGTTCTTCCGAGAATGCCCATCCCAAAGAGACAGAACCAAAGCTTTTGAAACGATAACCGGGAGCAAACTTGGAATTTCCGTCACGACGCCCCATCAATTCAACCATATATTTTTCCGCATAGTTATAATTCAAACGGGCAATATATGAATAGGTACCATTATGAGTCTTTCCTCCACCGTTACCCTGTGTACCCGTAGCCAAATTCAAATCGTAAATTCCGGCATCCTCAAACTTCTCACGGGCGGTAACAACTTTCTTAGTCACCCATTTCTCGGCATTGATGCCGAACATAGCATCTATATTATGTACTTCGGCAAATGTACGCTTATATTTCAATAACCCTGAATAGTACTGATACCGGGCATTATTTGCCTGTACCAAATATCCCGGCTGATGGGAATCTTTAAAATTCAGCACATCTTGCGGAGTACTAAGGGTTTGTGTTGTTTCATATACTAACTTCGCCGTCTGCTCGCCGAACCAATTGTAACACTGTACCGGAAGCGAATAGCGTTCTCTGCGATATTCCTCATTTTGAAATGAAGCAGTACCCTCGAAAGTGATTCCTTTCCAAATATCCACCAATGCTTTAAAATCGACACGAGTAGTCAACTTCTCTCTCTCGTCACGTCCACCATCCGTTGTAGCTGCTGCCGCATTGCGATCACCTACATTACCGAAGTTAGCGTACCATTGTCCATAGGGATTTTTTGCCGGGAAAAACGGAGCATCGTTTCCGTAAAGTGTACGGTCGATACCATGCGTGGGTGTTTCGGTATTTGTTTTAATCATACTGGCTGAAGTCTCCAGTTTGAACCAATCAGTCAATTTGATTCCGTAGTTTAAGCGCAAGTTCAACTGTTTCTGTCCGTCATAGGCTGTAGCCAGATTAGCCTGGTTATCAGCATAAGCTAATGAGATGCGGTAATCGGATTTATCCGTAGAACCTGCTACACTCAAGTTATGCTGGTAAGAATAACGGCGGGCAAACAATTCATCCAGGCGATTGGCATTACCAACGAACATCGTACCCCAATCGGCTACAGTCGACTCATAAATACCTTCAATGCCTTGAGCCATCTTCTTCAGGTTTTCTTCTCCCCAGCCCCACCAGTCATGTTCCGGCATTTCTTTATTGGCTTCCAGCCACATGGAAGCATATTCCTGCATACTGGGAGAGAAAGCCATAATACCATTGGTAGTGAAACGCATATTGAAGCCATAATCAACCGTTGTCTTGCCTTTACCTTTTTTGGTAGTAACCAAGATAACGCCATTAGCTGCTTTCGCCCCATAAATGGAAGCTGAACCGTCTTTCAATACACTAATATTCTCAATATCATCCGAGTTTAGATTTTGGAATGACTCTGAATTCAATACGGGTACTCCATCCACAATAATCAACGGACTACCGCCATTGACAGATGTCAGACCACGAATCTGGAAATTTAAACCTTCATTACCCGGACGTGAGGAAGAACGAGTGACTACCAAACCCGGAGTGGCTCCTTGCAGAGCAGCACCGACATTGGTAATGGCACGACTTTCCAATACCTGGCTACCAATTTGTTCTACCGCCCCTGTCAACGTCGCTTTTTTCTGCGTGCCATAACCCACTACAACAACCTCGTCCAGTGCATTATTATCTTCCTTTAATACCACTTTAAAATCAGAGCGGTCATGAAGGTTAATAATCTGATCTACATATCCGATATAGCTAACTTTTATCTGTTTGGCATCAGCAGGAATATTCAGCGTAAACCGACCGTCAATATCGGTAATTACTCCTGCATTACTTCCTACGACCACTACATTACAACCAATTAGTGGTTCACCATTCGCATCTGTCACAAGTCCTTTGATGGTGCGGCCCGTCTGGACTACCATCAAACTCTCTTCTACAGAATCATTTGCATAGAGCAATACACCGGGCGAACCACCCAGCAGCATGGCGAAAGCCAATGCGACTCCTTTTGAACATAAGAATTTGGATTTAATTTCCATAATACTATTAAATTGTTAAAGTTAATATGTGTTTTTCCGAATCTGGTATTTAACCGACTTTGGAGAATTCATTTTTCAAATAGGTGCGAACCGTTTTACGAGCCAGTAATAGTTGACATTCTACTGTACGGGGAGATAAGGACAGCTTTCCTGCAATGGCAGGACAAGAGAGTTCATAATTGAAACTAAGTTCATAAATCTGACGGCGTTTAACAGGAAGAGTTTCCATAACCTGGTCATGCATCTTCTTTAGTTCACGAAAATGAATGGTATCTTCTGTGGTATTCCGACTGGCGTCTTCCATCCTATTATATATGTAGGCGACGAAATCTTCCTGTTTATAATAACGACGGATTTTATCGGTTACTATATTGCGAGCGATGGTAAAAAGCAAAGACCAGACTGTATCTTTGTTCACGAATACCCTGTGTTCCCATAAGCGGACAAAGACATCCTGTGCCAAATCTTCCGCTTCATGCGGATGGCAAATGCGGATAGCGATATAGTTCTTGATATACTCCTTATATTTAAGATAGCATTCAGAGAAGAAGTCGTCAAATGTAGCTTGCTGTTTATTCATGGCATTAAATTTATCCGTTTAACGATGATACAAAAGTAGGAACAAGTTTCAAATTCAAATACCACAAAAGTAACAGATAACAAAACTATCGTAACAAGCGTGTATTTTTGCAAAAACTTCCCATTTCATCGGGATAAATCTAACCGTCACACCAATAAAAAAGGGGATGTCGTTACATTTGACGACTCCCCTGTTCTTATATTTGCATGGATGAAAGCTTTCATCCGAAAGGATTCATTATTTATTTTCCTGTGATGCCTGGAAATCCGGTATACGTTTTACGTTCGCACCTTTCATCACACCTCTTTTGATCGCTTCATTCGTATCGGTGATTTCTTTCTTCACACGTTTATAGTATTCTTTTGTCAGTCCTTTCTCTACTGCTTCCGATTCTGTTACTGCCCAAAGATACTGATAATCCATCAACATCAAATCCGGTGCCACTATTTTAAAGAAAACACTATCATTTGCAAATTTTTCACGTAAGTCTCCCAAATAGATGGTATCTGCAGGATTTACCTCCTTAACATTTGCATTATTTTTTGAACTGCTACCTCCGCAAGAGGATAACATCAAACCTCCTACCAATGAAATTAAAACTAATACTTTCATATCAACATATATTATAAAATAAAACTTTTTCTGCTCCAATGTGAACAAGATCTTACAATGATCTCACTTATTCAGCGCAAATGTAATAATTAAACTACAAACACAAACACAATGTCATTCTTTTCTTCCCGATTCCTCGGCATATTGCTTGGGAAGCATACCGAACATTTCTCTAAAACACTTCGAGAAATAGCTGGGTGAACTGAATCCTACCCGGTTCGCTATTTCAACAATCGGCAACTGACTTCCTTGTAATAATTGTGCCGCCCGTTTCAAACGGATGCTGCGAATAAAGTCTGTCGGTGTATGTCCGGTGATGGATTGTAGCTTACGGTAAAGGCTCATACGCACCATACCCAAATCGCCACTCAATTCTTCTACGCCATATTCCGGATTGTCCATGTTCTTTTCTATGTATTCCAGACACTTCTGTATGAGCTGTTCGTCTACTGAAGTAATGGTGATAGCACTCGGATTTACTTCTATGTTCTTACGGAATTCTTGTTTTCTCTTTTCCTGCTGCTCTATCAGCTTTTCAATGCGTACCATCAGCATATCAAAGTTGAAAGGTTTTGACATATAAGAGTCTGCTCCTACTTCATAGCTGTTAATCTTGATATCATCGGCAGTACGGGCTGTCAATAATATCACAGGTATATGGGAAGTCTGCACGTTCGTCTTGATCCGACGGCAAAGTTCGATACCGTCAACTTTCGGCATCATAATGTCGCTGATAATCAGGTTTGGATTTTCCTCTATTGCTTTTCGCTCTCCTTCCCCACCGTCTGCCGCTTCAATGATCTGATAGAAATCTTCCAACTGTTCTTTCAGGAAAGTACGGAACTCCTGATTGTCCTCCACTAACAACAGTTTCTTCAGGTTATCATCAACTGTAGATGTAGTGGTTTCTTTCTCTTTAACATCTGATGCTTCCGTTCCGATGATTTCTTCCGGCAGTTCGTCCGGTTCCGGTTTCAGGTCCATCGGCAACCAAACAGTGAATACTGATCCACGATCTATCCGGCTGTCCACTTTAATACGGCCACCATGTATATTTACATATTCCCTTACCAAATGAAGTCCGATGCCACTACCTATTTTTTCGTCTCCTTCATTTCCTACCTGATAGAAACGGTCGAAGATATAAGGAAGGTCTGATTCGGATATTCCGATTCCAGTATCAGATACGGATATTCTCACGTAGTTTCTTTCTTCTATCTCTTCTGTCGCGAGCTGTAAGTTCACTGTGCCTCCCTGCGGTGTATATTTGAAGGCGTTGGACAAGAGATTATTCACAATCTTATGTACCTTATCCCGGTCGAAGAACATATAAAGCGCTCTATGTTCCGATTGGTTCACAAAGTTAAGGTGCTTCTCTACTGCCATTGGCATGAAGTTGTTATAGGCCGAAACAATAAATTCCTCCATATCGCCGTTCATCAGATGCAACCTCTCTCCTTTCATTTCCAGTTTGCGGAAATCGAGTAGCTGATTCACCAATGACAATAGGTTTTGAGCATTCTTATAGATGGTATTCAGTTGTTTTTTCATCGCATCGTCTGTCAATCGACGTATCATCATATCCAATGGTGTGATAATCAGCGTCAGCGGAGTACGGAGTTCATGGCTTATATTTGTGAAGAAACGGAATTTCATCTGATCCAGTTCTTCTTTCTGCTTCAACGCTTCCTCTTCTTGCATACGAATCATCTTCTGCCGGTTGCGGCGGTTTATTACGTAAATCAGCCCGAAGATTAAGAGAATACCTAAAATTGCATAGAAAACACGAGCGGCCAGTGTATCCCAAAACGGGGGATGAATTACAATTTTGAATGCAGACTCCGGTCCCCATATCCGGTCGTTTCCGGCAGCGGACACACGGAAGATGTATTCGCCCGAAGGGAGATTATTATAGACCACACGTCCTTGTCCATTCTCAAAAAGGGTTTCCGTCCATTCTTTGTCAAATCCTTCCAGTTGGTAACGGAAAGAGGTTTGAGAAGGATTAGGGAAGTTCAGACCAGAAAACTCAAGTGTGATATAGTTCTCATCATATTTTAATTGTACTTCGTCCGAATAACTTAATGCTTTGTCAAATAAGACACGTCCGTTATATATTTCGCCCGAAACAACCGGAACATTAAACAAGCGGAATGAGGTAAACAGAGGACGATTGAGGCACTGATTATCTATCATGTTTTCTGGTGAGAAAGCAATAAAGCCGTTCATCAGCCCCAGGAAAAGCTGATTGTCCCTGGTCATTAACGAAGGGAAACTATATAAATCATCCTGACGGATTTCATCTTCCGACAGACAGCTGATTACATGAAAGCTGTATTTATCTGCTCTTCTGTCTACTTTTATCTTATAAATAGAAGTGACTGTCGAAATCCATATATCATGGTTCTTATCTTCCACTACGTTCAGGATAGCTTTAGACAGACCTTCTTCTTTCCCTAATGTGTAGCTTTGCCCATTGTAAGTCAAAACGCTCAAGCCATATTGTGTAGCAAACCATAAAGTTCCCTCATGGTCTTTGAGTATCTGATTATACTTGATACTTCCCTGATTGAAGATTGAATTAGCCTGGCCGTCTTCCTCCGGTATCCATATTTTATTCGTTGCAGGATCGTAAATGTAGAGTCCATTATCACTGCCTACGACCAACCGGGATTGATTATCTATGGCCAATGCATTCGCTACTTTATATTTTTTGAGTTCGGGAAACTGTTCGGACAATAAGTTTATTTGCCCGTTTTCAGGATTGAATAATCCTACACCACCATATATACTTACCCACAATCGACCGGAAGAATCTTCGACCATGACACGGATATTACTGAAATCCAATTCATTCTGATAATCCGTATCGGGATAATCGTAAGATTGTACCTTTCCATGATCTATGCAGTAGAGCCCATCGTGGTATGTTCCGACCCAAACACGCTTCTTGCTGTCCTCATAAAGTACACGGCAATTCTTCTGACTGAATTCATGATAGAATCTGTTCATGCTTTTAGTCTCCGGTTCATAGCGATAGACACCCTGCGTAGTACCCATCAGAATTTCTCCTTTAGATGTTTCGAGCATACAGCGGATTTCCTCTCCTTTCCAGTCGCCATTTATCATCTTCTTATTGTACAGCACTATTTTATTCATGCTGGGATGATAATAACACATTCCCTGATTATAAAGTCCTATCCAAACGGAATTATTTTCCCGGTCGCAATAGATGCTTTGAATACCGTTTCGTACTGTATTACCTGATAATAAAGGAATATCCAGTGTCCGGGTTACAGAGAAATTGTGCATATCAATGACATAGAATCCATCAATAACGGTTCCTACCCATGCATTTCCGCCTTTATCCACGTCCATAGAAGTAAACCATGAATAGTGTCCGAGTTGGATACCTGAAATTTGGTTCCATTTTTTATTATAGACATCATAATAGCCTACTCCACGATCCCACATCAACCAAAAGTCACCATTATCGAGTATCTTCAAAACCACACGGTCATCCGGTTTCAGTTGGTCTTTCAGGAAATCAAGTTGATGCACGAAACGTTTCTTTTCTAAATCGTAGCAACGGATAGCCCCTTTCTGATGAACCATCCAACTGTATTTTCCATGACTTTCTACTCCGAGTAATCCTCCATAGTATTCCATAAACTCATCATTCCTGCAAACCTGTTCGATTGACTTTGTCTCTGCATCGTACATATAGACAGAGGAACCCGGCGTCAGAAACCAACAATGTTTCTCTGAATCAATAATCAGGTCCGCCACTTTATCCTTTAAGCCGAATTGTTGAAATAAAGAATCTACGTTATAGATGTACTGTTCGGTAGTCAAATCGAAGACGCGTAGGCTCTTGCGTTCTTTCATCCACAAACGTTTGTCGGCATCAATATATTGTTCGGGAATAATATGATTATATGCTATCGAATATTCGCCATGAATATTGAAAGGAAAATTTGAATAGTTCGCACCATCATACAGGCTTAATAACACAGTACTTCGCACACCGATACGGCCATCGGGAATGGGGAAAACGCTTTTTACATAGTTATCCGGTAATCCTTCGACAACTCCGATCTGGCGGAATACATAAGGGGATTCTTGCGAGCTAATATAACCCGGATACAATAATCCCATTAGTATGATTAACAAACATATTCGAATTTTCATGGCCATCTTTTTTTGTAGTACTATTATTAAGTACGAACGAAAAATCAAATCCCCTTATCCTGCTTTACTATTATTTTCTGAATTTCAAGTTTATCTCCGGCTTGCTCTATCTGTAAACGAAGTACACAAGCTCCTGCGGGAAGAGTGAGTTTACCTATTTCTCTTTCCGTCCATTGTACGGAGCTGGGTAATTGCATGGGTTCTGTCTTTACTTCTGAATCAGAAGCTACGGACAATAAAGAATTTCCTTTTGATTGATAAACAAGATAAACGGTATAATCTCCATCGGTAGGAATACTTACAGTATAATTCATCCATTCTCCATCTTCTATTTGGGTAACGACGTAGTTATCTTCTTCTTTTCGTAGCTCTACTGCTCCGTCAGGTCTGTATTCGTTGCCACGTTTCTTTCCTACATTGTGATAGGTATGCCCTTCGGGATCTTCCGCAAGACAATAATAATCGTAATCGGCAGCCGATATTTCACTAGGTAGCAAATGAATTCCTGATACACGCTTTCCCGTAGAGAAAGAAACGGGATCGCCTGCCATCCAGGGAGTCAATCGCTTGGTCAATGTTCCCCAGCCAGTCCATTCATAAAACCAGTTGGGTGCTATCCCCCAGTTTTCGCAACCGTGATGTTCTATCATATAATCACGGTAACGTTTCAACCAGGTATAGTTGTTCTCCGGCAATCCAGCACGTACTGCATAATGCGCCAATGCCATTTCACGAGTTCCGCCACTACCTGCTACGTCTCCACGTCCGTGAGGAGATACGGCTACGGATTCCCAACGTCCACTACGGCTTTTTATCTGGAGAAATTTTCCGTTCTCAAAGGTAACTTCATTTGAATTCTTACTATAACTTGTCGGTTCCCAAGGCTCTTTTTGCTCTTCATAGGTCTGGACTTTAGAGAGGTTATAACGATAGTTCCATTCCAAACCAAGAAGCAAACGGTTATTGAGACAATTATACAAAGAATCTCCCTGATTCCATGCCATTTCTGCGATAGCTACATAATTGTGGATACCTGCCAATACATGTCCCTGGTCGCGACTCGACTCCTGACATTGACCGTTTGGATAGATATAATACTGTAGCTGTTCATCGTATCCATAATCTGAAATCTTGTTTTCTCTTCCTTCCAATTTATAATCAAGCATGGTTGGTGATTTCTTAATCGGTTCTTTGCTAGTGACCGTCGGTCCTGAAGGATAAGGTAAATCATCCGGTCGATGCTTCATTCCCAATAAATAACGGTAAGCACGGTCATACATTACTTCGTTATCTAAGTAAATACCCATTGCCATCATTCCACGAGCAGCGAAAAGTCCTTGATTACCAAACCTTGCGGCATCGAAATTAAAAATATTCCAATAGAATGTAACTCCGTTCTTTGAATCATCCCAGTAATTTGCATATTTGGAAGAGAAATCTTCCGTATTGCTATATCCAGGATAGACCAACATATTTTTAAAACGTTGCTGGTCTTCTACTTTCCAACCGGAATAATCACGCATTAATTCGGCGGCATCAATTAAAAGGTAAATCTTTCCGTTATCTAATGGTCCTGTTCCACGACTACTTGTATTGGTATAATAAGAATTAGCATTCAGATATTCGACCGCTTTACGGGCATAAGCCTCATCGCCCGTCAGATGCCAAAGCAATGCTAAATCATGTGCCCGCCTGCCATTTACTCCGATAGTAGCATTAAAACATCCTTCTCTGATTTGTTTTCCCCGATTGATAACTTGCGTATTGAGTGAAGAATAGGGAGATTCCTTTAATTTCAGAAAAGTAGAATAATAAGGCTCATGTTTCGCCTTGACCATAGCTTTCATCCGGTCTAAATCACCTTGGGTATAGGTGATTCCGGGATGGATAAAGTTACGTCGTTGCGCTTGCACTCCATTTTGAATATTCCCAATCCATACAATCCCAATAATCCATATAATTTTGTTAATCATAGTGCGATTCGTTTTTTATACAAGTGATAAGCAAAGATAGTATTTAGTAATAGAAAGGAGTTCAAAGTGAATGAAACATTTACTTTGATTAGCATAAACCCGGGAATAAAACTCTTGTATTTATACTCATGGTTCTCTTCCAGACTCCTTAATTCTGATTCCAGTGCAGCTTTGCTCTCATCTATTAATAGATAAGTTATTATCTTCCTATTGCAAAGTTCTTTCCTTCTAATACTAAAGTTACTCTTATCTAATAGAAATCTATAATTGCAAGCTTTGATTATAAAAACGAAAGTTTCATTTATATAATTGCAAGTTCTAATTATACAAATGAAACTTGCATTTATAGTTAATGTTTAACCTAAAGAAAGTTTGATATTAGAAGAAAAGAAGTTTGCACCTAATACAAAGAGATTTTTCCATTCATACTTCATATACCAGATTATGCTATTTGACTGTGATATTCTTTATGTATTCATTCGTGATAAAATCATCTATATTTTTCATCTTCATGCCGTTGATAATCACATTATCGAAGATGATATTCTTGACGGAACGTTCTTTATCAAACCCTTTCAATAGAGATGGATTCTCCCCTACTCCATTATAAATGATATTCCGAAAAATAATATCTTCAATTCCCCGGCCGGGTTGCTTATCATACTTTGAATTGAAACGAACATTAATATGAAACAATCTTCCCTCCTGGATATTCTCTACACGGATATCCTCAAATAATACCTTGCGTACCAAGTTTTTATCACCGCAATCCACTGCCATACAGCCCTGATAAAGAAGATCATCTTCATCATGTTCCAGAATATCGACATTACGGACAGTTATATTCTCAAGAATCTCTCCAACCTTATCGTCCGGGTTACCGTGTCCTCCAATGTTGATCGGATGAGCAATATCCGCCCAAAGGATTGAATTCTGTAAAGTCACGTTACGACTTCCTCCGTAATAGTTCCAGCGATGGGCATAGATGGCAATACAATCATCACTGTTCCGCATAAAAACATTGTCTATTAATACGTCACTGCAACACATCAGATCTATGCCATCACTCCATCCTTTACAACTAAAAGACTTTAAATTATTGATGGTCAACCCTGTAGACTCACCACCAAATACTGTATAGTGATCTGGATTTATAACTGTAATACCGTCAATCCATATATTTTTAGAATGGGTAACTTCTATTCCACGGATCGGATGGTCGAGAATACCACGCCCGACAATGCGTACATTTTCAGCTTTGTCAATCAATAATTTAGCTTTTACAACAGCTCCGGGAGCTAAATAAACAGTAGTATTGGAAGGAATCTGTATCTGTGTATTCGGCAAATCTTTCGGACGATGGACACCCGGTCCGAAATACATTACTTTGTCACTGCTTTCAGTATAAGTTTCTGTTTCCAAAGGATTAGCAAACAAATGAAGATTATGCAAACGATCACCGTTAAACTCAATCGACAGGCATTGAGGTCTAGTGAGTGTAAAAAAGATAGCATTGTGGTTTACCGTATGTTGTATACCTATTGCTAACGGACGGATTTTCACATCCTGAATGGTGCCATTGTTCTTTTTCACCATCACTTCTACGGGACTGCCTATATCAAACTGTACCATTGAAGCAGATTGTACCCGATCCATATCTACTTGGACTTCATATTCGAATACATCTTTCCATTCACCACCTGCTTCACGTACTTTGACTGTATAATCATCATTATGTGGCATACCAGTGTTCAATCCTTCCGGATAGGTTACTAATTGGGCATTCCCGAATGTCGAAAATGCAATAGCTATTGCTAACAAACATTTTCTTTTACCTGATAAAACTCCTACTATATTCATATCACTAAACTATGTTATATTTTAATTATTCTGTTTATTGAAGTTCTTTCTAAAACTATACTTTCTATTCCACCCAGGTTGGCAAACTGGTAACAGAAACTATAGAAAAAATAACCAATGCAAAAAATCTCCTTTATTGTCTATTACGAACAATAAAGGAGATTTACCTAGAACATTCCAGTTTTTTCTGTCTTCTTATTTTTTACTTTTTACATACGGTTCTGCATATTGAGTCGGCAGTGCTCTCGATATGTCTTTAAAACATTTAGTAAAACTAGTATACAATACACCTTCCTATTCTTTATTATAGCTTTATTCGAACGGAACTGCCAAGTACTAGAATATGAATTGAAAACGTCCCTGTACTACACTAAAGTTTGTGCTTTCGATCTCTTTGATATGCGAGCCGGGGATGAAGTAGCTATAATTCAATTTGACAGCAATGTGTTTATTGATATAGTAATTCAATCCGAAGGAGAGGTCTTTCTGTGTTCCGCCTTTTATTCCGGCATCATTCAGAGAGAGATAATTGAAACGGGCACATAGTTCGAGTGCTTTTCCTTCCGGTCTTCCGGGACAGGCTACTTCTTCGTCATACAGATAATTCTGTCCCAACAATAGCCAGGAACATTGCAGATAAGCTCCTTGTGCCGTATAGTTCTCAAAATCCTTTTCCCGTTTTACATGGGCGCGGATGTATTCACTCTGAAGAAAGAATTTATGATAGTAAATTAGCAGTTCGGTTCCTATTTTAAATTGGGATGCTGCATGATCTACATCTGCTTGTATTAATGTACGATTATCAATCGTGCTCACGCCCGGAGATTTATAAGTAAACGTATTCCTGTTCTCATCTTCGGGAAGCGTGCCGTCCGGTGTACGATGGATAGCTGCTAATCCTATATGTATCAGTTTCGCTTGCTCATAAAGTGGACGGTAAACCAAACGTCCGTCAATGGCATATCCTTGCGATGCGTTTTTCAGGTTGCTCAAATCATTATCGGTAAAGAATCCGCCACACAGATAGTAATATTGGGTACGATAGGAATAGGCTACTCCCATACGTCGGCTATTTGTCAATGCCAGCACAGCTCCCGGAGATTGGTTGAAGCGAAGATCAAATGTACTACAAATCATATCGAGACTGAATGGCTCATAGAATTGTCCTATCTGAATGGAACTATTCTTATAAGAATAGGTGGCAAAAGCATCTTTGATGGCTACTTTGTTTCCGGCATATCCCATTTCCAGTTTCATTCCCCAGTTCTGATAGGTAGCTTTTACACCGATGCGAAGGTCATTAAATTCCGTGCCGTTGCCAAAGTTATTCGGATTCTTCAGATACACTCCTCCATCCATTAATAGACGCCCGGTGATTTTATATTGTATGCCATCGGGCAGATTCTGTGCCGTTATCCGGGAAGTCGTTAGTATTAGAGATAGAAGGAAGGAGAATTTCAAATATAGTCCTATTATTTTCATCGTCCACCTTTTATCAAATTTGTGAAAAAGTAGTTGGCTCCATACCTTCTCCCGTAAATTTTATCCCGTTGCTCATTTCGGCTTCTTTCGCTTTCTTCAGCTGTTTCTCTTTTTTATAGCGCTGTATCAGGTAAATCATGGAGCAGGTGAAAGCAACCGTACAGATCAGTCCTACGTAACCGGATAATATATTATAAAATTCCAACCAGTTTATGTCTGCATGGGCAAATTCTTTGAACATCAAGACAAGTACAGTTCCCGTATATCCGATAAAATCAATGGTCACAATGAAGAAACCGACATTTCCTTTTATCTTGAAACAAGCGATGAAGCGGTCGAAAAAAATGCTTTGAAAACAGAGGTAGGCAATATACAGACAGAGACTTTGGACAAACAGCCAGGTGATTGCATCCAATTGCAGAGAATCATAATTGAAAGATATAAAACTCATGGTGGCTGTCCCAAGTACGACCAATCCCAGCAGGGCAACCAAAACTTTTATGTTACTTTTCACAAAGACCATCGCTCCGAATAACGCCAGAATTATTAATGTAACGACTGTATCTACCTGCGCAAACATCCATGAGGACTGTCCGTTCATATCAATAATCTTCACCAGGAAATCTTCCTTAATATCTCTAAGCACTACCAACATTAGGTTAGCTACAAACAATAATACAAGAAATGGCATAAAGTCGATGAACAGTTCTTTCCGTTGCTTGCCATTCAGAGTTACACGACTACTCTTTTGTTCTATATCTTGTGCCGTAGGTTGTGGCAAACGGGTTAAGCTATATCCCAAAAGAGCCAATAAAGGAAGTGCAAAAGCACCGATAAGTGCCGGCATCCAAAATTCGCTGACGTTCAATGTATTCATAACGAACAATCCGATGGATTTTGCCGTTCCCGAACTGATAACAATACTGATTCCTAAAAGACTGGCCAAAATATCCGTAGTGCGGCGACCTTCGATAAAACTGAAAATAACTCCCCACATACAGCCCAATGACAATCCATTGAAGAACATGGCAAACATATTATAAGGAGTGGGAAGTGCTCCGAACGCAACCAATGACAATTCCGCTACGGCAATGGAAACGAGTATAAACTTCAGGCGATTCTCTCTCTTCAATTCGGAAATCAACTTGATACCTATAAACTTGGCTATCAGATAACCTGCTATCTGAATGATAGTAACCAGTACTTTATAATCAAAGCCGAATGCTTCTATCCCGTCAAAAGTAGCAGCTGTGAAAGGTTTGCGCAATGTATAAACCAGTGAGTAAGAAAGAAGGGCTGCTCCACCTGCCCATAGAATAAAGAGGAAATCGGCTAATCTTCTGTTTGAACTTAGTTTCGATATTGCTTCAGTAATCGTTTTCATACGTTTTCGTTTTAATTTCTGGAGCAAAAGTAGAGGAGAATAGCAAGGGAGAAAATGAATTCTAAAGATTCATTTTATTCATTATCAGGTAGAAATGGAAGTAATATTAATGTAACGTTTATGTAACCGTAATTTCTTGGAAATGGAATACAAAAAGGGTTGCACAATCACTAATCCGGTATTGCGCAACCCTTTTTATTCGATTTCTTATTTTTCTTCTTATTGGAAAGTAGGCATCTTGAATCTGTACAATAATCCACCTACCATGGAAGCTACGCGGTCAGGTCTTCCTTGTTCGGAGCCATCGTATGTATCGGTACGGATACCGACTTTAGGTTCGGCATACAGATACAAAGAAGAAGCCACTTTCAGCTTTACCTGCACACCGGCATCCAGTCCCGGCACTGCTCGGAACTTACCGTAACGGCGTACCAGTCCGGCCGTAACTCCCACAAAAGGAACAACATCTATCACATGATCGGGGCTGTATCCTTTTGCCAATGTGGCCAGACTCATCATATAATCCATACCCAAACCGGCATAATGGAGATTCATCTTCGACGACGTTTTGGCCTTGTACATAATTGTTCCATTTACCCGCCATGCAGATAACGGAGTGTACCATTTACCTATGCTTCCTTTTGCTTCTACACCTGCATTCTTCACCAAATCTTTGTTGGCTACGAGCAAGCTACCCAATCCAAGTGCACCGGAGATGAAGTAACGCTTGTCATCCTGACCAAACACGCTACGATTGGCTGCTTTTGAATAAGGAACAAAGCGATAGTGGAAACCTGCATTGACTCCTACCATTACGTCTTTCTGCATAAACCCCAGATTACCTTCAATGAATTTATCTCCATACAAGCGAATCTGCGGTTCAATGTACAAACCGAGAAAATCATTCACATGCCATAATCCCTGTATGCCTGCATTAATACCCGGTTGGAACTTATGGTCTGATTTGGAAGTATAAGCAAGGTTGACACCTACCGAACCTATTAAATCAAAGATACGATCGGGATTATATCCGCTCATGGTAGACGTTATGTTCCACAAGTAATCAAGACCGCCACTGACGCTGACATGTCTAAGTTTGCCCGCTTTAACACTTCCCGGAACTACATAGTTCGTAAAGAATCCACCCGTACCCACCAGGCGCAAACCGGAATAAGGGCTCAACCACTTACCGATAGAGACAGAAGCCTGCGGACCTAAAGATCCAAGGTTTTCAAGATTCGTCTTATTCAGGAACATTTGCACACCAATTCCCGAAGTCATAAACAGATTGTCTGCGATGTGATTGCTTGAGAATCCGTTCTTCGGACGTGCCGCACGGTCAATCGTATGATAAGTCAAACCAAAATTCAACTCTCCGAGCTGATCCGTATTGCCACCTACTCCGCAACCTCCTGCATATTTCTTATTATACACATTGAAGCGAGGTTCTATAAATAAATCCACAGAACGGTTGATACGGAAACTTCCTTGCACACCGACTCCTATTCCCGGAGCATACTTGGCGGTTTTATCCACTCCTTTCGTACCTGCCAGGTTAACTCCGGCAATACCGATCAGACTAAATATTCTGTCTTCATCATATCCCCAAAGAACATTATTGATATTCAACAGATAGTCCGCATGCAGATCCACATGTTTAAAGTAGCCGCTTGCACTGCCCGAAGGGGTGTCTGAAAGTCCAACCGTCCCGGACAAACGCAGACCGGAAGAAGGACTGAACCATTTACCGATTCCGGCAGAGAACTGGGGACCTAATCCTTTAATCGTATTCTTGATTCCCGGAACTTTCAGTGTACTGATACCACCGGATAAAGAGATAAACATATGATTCAGGAAGGAACTTTTATCGAAATCATCGAAATGAATCTTAGTTCCCATCGGAGCAGCAGGCATATAGGTCAGACCTACCAGAACCGAACCAGCCATTTTATAGTTTCTCCAACTTTCCGTATACGCAAAACCGTCATTATACCATCCGATCCGCGGTTCTACAAACAAATCCAATGTAGAAGAAAGACGTACATTTCCCTGTAAACCGAGATGAGCGCCGTAATAAAGCTGACCGCCGCCTTTCAAATCCGGATACTTTTCGGAACGATCGCTATTGTCGCCCACCTTAGAATAACCGGCTTCTATACCTGCAATCCCTACTAACTCAAAACAACGGTTTGCATTGTATCCGTATGCCAGGGAGGACATATTCAACAGATAGTCCAGGCTGCCGCCACCCTTTTTTATTTTAGAATCGTAGATACTCGACGGCAGATAACCTAAATTCACCCCTATCCGAAGTCCATGAACCGGAGTAATCCACTTTCCCATAAAGAGATGGGCGGTCATTCCCATTCCATCCTGACTATCTCCACTTGTTAACAAGCTGTATGGCCCTATTCCGGCAGAGAAAAAGAGATGTTCATTGAATTTATTGCTCTCGAACTTTTCATTTGCAGGCCGTTTCTGTAACATATATTGCAATGCACCATAATCCTGTGCCTGTAAGGTAACAGCAAGCATCAGGAAGATTGCCACTGCTACATATTTATTGTTGATTCTGAAGATATTCATCGTTTACTCTTGTTGTATATATCATTATTTAATTTTCTGCTCTTCCGGCAGCAAGTCAATAATATCACCGTCCACCTTCGCTACTTCCAATAAGGAAGGATCAAGTTCAAGGGCCTTCTCAATGCTCATAATCGCATCACCTATTTTCTCCAGGCGGTTGGCGGCAATCGCTTTTATATAATATTCGCGGGCGGTCTCTACATCCATGGTAGAAATCTTATCCCATGCTTCCTGATTCTTCTTCATTGCCAGCAGCATCACCACCTCATTGAAAGGGCTGGTAGCCGCCACCTTTTCGAAAGCATCATTATAATAACCGGCCAATGCCTGAACAATGGCCTGCAAATCTTCAGAAACCGCTTCTTCGGGAACCAAGGTCAAGACTGAATCTGCTTTTGTATATTTCCCTTCGTGCAACAAGGCAATAGCCTGATTGGACAATAACTCCGCCGGTGCCGATTTACTGACAAACGGTTCGAGAATACGTGAATCCGGAGTATCTTTCTGTATCGTTGCCACTGCCAGTTCATTGGCTGCATACGTAAAGTTATCATAAAGTTCAAGAGCTTCCCTGCAATACTTTTCCCTTTCGTCGGGAGTTTTTGCTGTCGTAATCATACGGTAATATTCGAAACGGGTCAGTTGCTTCGGATTCTTTCTGTAAAGTTCTCTAATCTCGTCGTCCGTCAAAGAACGGAAGATTGAATAACCATACGTATATTGCACCTTTCTCAATTTAGGCAGATAAGTAGCCGCAAGTTCCTTGTAGAAAGGTTTCGATTTCAAGACCCCATTCAACCGGTAAGGAGTAGCTGCATATTGTTTGATTAAGTCCTCTACTTCTTTAGCCAGTTCCGGCTTGGAGTTTTTTTTCAGCAATTCAGCTACCTCCTTCCAGGAGGCAACCGATGCATCCGATTTCACCTCCAACAGTTTACGTGTTTCCGGGTCCAGTTGTGCCAGTATACGTTCCAGGGCTTTATCCGTACGCAATTTTGCCAGACGAAGATTCGTCGCGTAAGAACCGTCCGGCGAAGCCACCCCCGTAATATGAAAACTCTTCAAAGAGGCATCCGGGTTCGTCTCAATACCACGCAATTCCTGATTCAATCGGTTCAGTTCCACCTGATTTTGTGGATTCTTATCATCCAGGTCGGCTTTACCTACCAGGAAGGTTAAGTTTACCTCACCTTTCGTATCCCGCAACTGCATCACGGGTTTCGGAAGGTATTTCTCGTCCGTCAGGCTGAAAGCGGAGAATTTATACTCCAAGAAACGAAGCGGGTTGACCGTTCCGCGTGCAATGGAGAAAGAGTCACGATAAATGATATTCCGGTAATTTTCCATCGCCAGATGCACATCTGCACGGTAGTCATGTTGCAGATATTCTATATAGATAGAATCATGGTAAGCAATAATATCCCCCTTGCGTGAAGAAGTAGTTTTCACACGGATGTAATCGTGCAAAGGATCTTTATCCATATCATAATCGTACATTCGATTTTGCGTTGTATTATAAGTATCCCCGTCGAATACAACAGGACGCATCAACAGACGCTTTTTCAGTGTCACATCATAAATGGAAGGCTGCAATACCAAGCGACGATGTGAGTTAAACATCTCCTTAGGCACCGGGACACGAGTTTTCAGATGGAAATAATTACCTTTGATTTCGATGTCCGTAGGTTCCGGAATCACTTTGTCCTTCACTTTGGAAGTAATCGTTACTTCGTCCAGTTCGATGACGGCATCTTTCAATACTACATTCAGAATCTGCTTTCCTGCCACCTTCACTGTTTTGTCTTCATAACCGACACATGTAAACTTCAACGAGCCGTTTTTCTCAACCAAGACACTGTAACGACCATCCTCGTCGGACATTTCTATACGTTCGTCATTGACCGGATTCAACACATTTACATTCGGAACACTTTTCCCCTGCGGGTTTGTGATATGCCCCTGCACGCGGATCCGTTGGGCGGATACATTCATACCGACGAACATCATCGCCACGAGAAGTATACCTGTTAATCTATCACGTTTCAAATTGATTTTCATTCTCTTTTCTGACTAGCTAATGTTCGTTATCGAATAATATAAACAAAGGATACCCCCAGTTTGACAGGTGCAATGGTGGTCTTACTATCGTTGACCGCACCCGGTTTCGGAGTACCCTTATCATACTTAAACTGACGGTAGCGCAACACACCCACTCCGGCAGTTGCTTCGATGTTCCAATGATCGCCCAGCACCCATGCGTATCCATAGGTCAAACCAGCGGCGTATGCATCGCCTTTGTGATGCACATCTTTTACCATCATATCAAAATTATTCACGAAAGCGGTGATTCCAAGAAAATGACTCACCATCGGACGATTTAGCCAGTAACGAACTTCAGGCTGAAAATGCGTGAAAGTCGTTTTAAAGTTGTCTGTACTGATTGGGTTCGCAGCAATCCCCATGTTTAAGGAGACATGACTACCCAATACAAATTCTGCTTCTACATTCGGACTGGCGGTCAGCCAACCCAATGCATTTGTCTTTACAGCCACCCGTTGTGCGTGCACATGTACACCACAACATAATAACAGAAATGATAACGCAGCTATTACCCTGCGACCATTTCTCATCACATATACCATCATTTATTTCCCACTAAATATTTCCCACTAAATATTTACCCACAAAAAAAGGGCTTACTGTCCATTTTATATACTACTTGGACAGAAAGCCACAAAATTAGAAAAAATATAGTATTAAAAACGTTTAAACACGCTTTTTTTGTTTTTTATTGCAACAATTTCCATCTTAGGCCATAATATACCATACTACGGATAAGATATACAATTTTTCTTTATTACCAATGAAACATCAGATACGCAACAACATAGGCTCCGACGCAGCATCGGATTTTATCTTCTTATCGCCGATAACAACCGTACAGGGAGCAGAAGAAATAATATACCATTTCCCTTCTTTCTTTTCGAGCAATACATTAGCGGCATTGTCGGTCTGAATCATTACCCCGGGTGCAACCAATTGGGTTCCATTCCCTAAAAACAACGTCCGGTTTCCTGCATATTCATTGCTGATAACAGCATAATCCGCTTTCACTTTCATTCCTTGATAAGTAGCGGTTTGTGCAGCATCAGATAGAGAGAAGATATGATCTATACGTCCGTTTTTGCTTTTCACACAGATACCGGCAAAGTCTTCCAAACCTGCTCCTTCTGCATCAAAGTAAGAGACGGACTGAATAGCAGACGGTTCCTTTTTCGTACTCGGTTCATATATCGAGACAAAAGGACGATTCCAAGCTTCTCCATGCTGACGGGCAACAAATGTCAGCGTCGGCTGCTCCTTTATATGATAGGGCATATTCGGTGTACGGCTTAGCCCTTCGGTCATTGGCGCCAAAGCCGTAAAGACTTCACGATCCGGTTCGCCTTTCATCCAAAGATTCATGTATATATCATCGCCGTCCTTATCTTTCATATCTATGGTGAAAGTTGCCTTGACATCCTTATTGGTCGCAGCCACTTTCTTATCATATAAATAGGAATAAGCGTAAAGATGTGCGCCTGCAAAGGCGAGTTCTTCCGTAGGCTGGAGATTCAGGTCGCTGCCATCTGCTGCCGTCAATGTCAAAGTCTGCCCAAGGTTGTGATAGAAGTAATCGTGCATCTTATCGCCTCCTTTCTCTTTCCGGCTGCGGAATACATCGACATAATACCCCGTCTCCGCCCCAGTAGTGACAATACTCATCATACGGGTCTGATCCGCCCTGCTTTCCGGTTCACGAAAATAAAGGTTACTGTAAGTAACGGACGTAAATGCTTTGCCCGGTTCCGCTGATGCCGGGAAACAGGAAAGCAAATCAAAAGAATGGTTACTTTTCATCACCGGATAGCTCGATATTCCATCCACACAAACTGTATTATGACTGGGGAATTGAGAATAATATTCCGCATAATCCAGTCCGCTATACAGGAAAAGCCCGATACCTGCATCCGGACCCAATACGTATCCTTTTCCATAAAGTTCCATCGAAATGCCGTTAGCATGCATGTGGTTCCCTTCACTGCCATTCAACGAAATCATCAAACTGTTGCGCGGATGCATACCGTTACGCTGTACCAGCCATGACACATTGGGAGCATAAAACAAAGGAGAAACATAATCTTCTATCTTTCCCGGCTGCACTTTGGGATTTAGCGTCAGCGGTTTATCTTCAAAGAAAGAATTGACAGATACACGCACATTCTTCTTTTCTGTTTTATCATTTCCCAAATCCGGGTTCAGGCATTTCAATAAAGCCGTGAAATAGTTTTCCTGTTCTTTCTTCCCGTTCGCCTGTGCATTCTGTATCATACGGATAAAGAAATTCGTACTCAAATATCCCGGATGCGTATCTCCAAAGCCACAAATCATACGGTTGGGAAACAGATATTGGGGAGTGGTTGCTACCGCTTTCGACAATACAGGCATTGCTTTCACCAAATCATATTGCAGATTCGTATCAAACTGATTCACGAAATTGGCATAATCATTGATTACCACACTGCTATATCCCGGACATTCTGCCCAAATTCCCGTATTTATATCGAAACCATAATCTGCCAATCGTGTCAGACTCCACTGGCGGATGCTGGAACGGTTCATCACATAGTCGATATAATATTCACGTCCTTTTCCGTCGGCATATTCTTTATTGTCTTCCAATACCAATCCGACATTCATAATAAACCGTGCCTGTAGCAAATTCCAGTTGTTATGAGGTACACCGTTCGCTATGATATTATCCGCCCATTTCTTAAAAGCTCCGGCGTAGATTTCCATTTTATCCGGGTAATTGGCCTTTAGATAATTATATAGAAAATCGTATAAAGGGACAGCGATATGGAGTGCGTCTTCATGGATGACTTCGAAAGAAGTCAATCCTACCAATGTTTGCTGATGGCCGTGATTCAGGTCGATGGGCACGTTTCTATAATAAATGCCTGTCATATATGTATCAAAGACCCCTGCGGCAAGTTTAGCGAATTTCTCTTCATCCGTCATCCAATAAAGGAAAGCGGCATCACGGGCAATTCCCAGGATTTCGCAGTTCAGGCTTTCAATATTCCGGCCTGTTTTGGATGGGTGTACACTCTCCATAGGACGGTCAGAAAGTGCATTATTGCAGAAAGTGACATTCCCGTCCTCATCATCATAAGGAACGACATCCGCCAATTTGGGACGGCCGTGGGTAGCAGCTGTGCCACGGGTTCCCGTGTAGCGCACAGTGGGATAAGGAGCTCTTTCACCACCTGCATGGTCGAACGTTTCACCTTTCACATATACTTCCGTGGCATGAGACTTCCAGTACATTGCCAAACGAGACAGCAACCACGCCGGTTCAGCATCCGTCAGGTTCGTATATACTTCCGTCCGTTCCTTCAATTTATTGAAAACATCTTTCGCCCATTCTTCTTTTTTAATCAGCTTCCATGTTTCCTGCTTTCCCGCCGGAGTAGTCAGTACCCGCGGATGTGTCTGCGGCATCTTTTCCGGCAAAGGAATCTCTTGTCCGGATGCGCTGTTCAGAAAGGATAGAAAACATAGTCCAAGTAAAATTCGTCTCATACTTCAGTTATATTTTTTAGGTTTGATACCTATTAAATACGAAGATAGAGATTTATTTACCTAAATCCTCCGTCAAAGATCAATTTTATTTGTACGAGACTACGCTGTTATTTCAAACAAAGAATTATATTTGCAAAAAACCGACTAACAATTCTGATACTTATGAAAATTTTATCTATCCATGATTTGGCAACAATCAGGAAGAGAGCAGAGCACAATCTTTCATTGCGCGAAGAAAGTAATGAAAAGGTGACTGAAAAGTGTTACGGACTGGCATCCGGTGCGCAACATCTTCAGATTCTGATCTGCGGTGGTACAGGCTGTAAGGCATCTTCCAGCCAGGGTATTACAGACAATCTTCTAAAAGCCATCAAAAAGAACGAAATCACCGATAAAGTAGAAGTCATCACCGTAGGCTGTTTCGGCTTCTGTGAAAAAGGTCCTATCGTGAAAATTATCCCCGATAATACCTTTTACACCCAAGTCACTCCCGAAGATGCGGAAGAAATCATCAACGAGCATATCATCGGAGGACGAAGAATCGAACGGTTGCTGTATGTAGATCCTAAAACGGAACATACCGTCAGCGACTCCAAGCACATGGATTTCTACCGGAAACAACTCCGCATCGCATTGCGTAACTGTGGTTTTATCGACCCCGAAAATATTGAAGAGTATATCGCCCGTGAAGGATACTTTGCATTGGCCGATTGCCTGCTTAACAAACAGCCGACGGACGTTATTGATATTATCAAACGTTCGGGACTTCGCGGACGTGGTGGTGGCGGTTTCCCGACGGGACTGAAATGGGAATTTGCCAACAAGCAACAGTCAGATGTCAAATACGTGGTTTGTAACGCCGACGAAGGAGATCCCGGTGCATTCATGGACCGTTCCATTATGGAGGGCGACCCACATTCGATTGTAGAAGCGATGTGTGTCTGCGGTTATTCCATTGGTTCCACTAAAGGATTAGTATATATCCGTGCCGAATATCCGTTAGCTATCAACCGACTGAAAACAGCTATCAATCAGGCACGCGAATACGGATTACTAGGAGATCATATCTTAGGAACAGATTTCAGTTTCGACATAGAAATACGATACGGAGCCGGAGCTTTTGTCTGCGGAGAAGAAACTGCCCTTATTCATTCGATGGAAGGAAAACGGGGAGAGCCGACTCTGAAACCTCCCTTCCCTGCCGAATCCGGTTATCTGGGAAAACCAACCAATGTAAATAATGTGGAAACGCTTGCCAATATTCCCATTATTCTAACCAAAGGAGCCGACTGGTTTGCAACGATTGGCACAGAACGTTCCAAAGGAACCAAAGTGTTTGCTCTTGCCGGAAAGATTAATAATGTCGGACTGATCGAAGTGCCGATGGGAACTACTCTTCGGGAAGTAATCTACGAAATCGGAGGAGGCATCAAAGGCGGAAAGAAGTTCAAAGCTGTACAAACAGGAGGACCGTCAGGCGGCTGTCTGACAGAAAAACATCTGGACACTCCCATTGACTTTGACAACCTTCTCTCGGCCGGTTCCATGATGGGTTCAGGAGGGATGATTGTCATGGATGAGGACGACTGCATGGTATCCGTAGCCCGCTTTTATCTGGATTTTACAGTGGAAGAGTCCTGCGGGAAATGCACACCTTGCCGCATTGGAAACAAACGTCTGTTGGAACTACTGAACAAGATTACAGAAGGAAAAGGCACAGAAAAAGACCTGGACACACTTGCCACTTTGGGACAAGTCATCAAAGATACGGCCCTCTGCGGACTGGGACAAACCTCTCCGAATCCCGTTTTATCCACATTGGATAACTTCTACGATGAATATATGGAGCACGTGCGGGATAAGACTTGTCGCGCCAAGCAATGTAAATCACTATTAACATATACCATCAGTCCGGAACGTTGCATTGGTTGTCATCTATGCGCCAAAAACTGTCCGGCGGATGCTATCAGCGGACTGGTGCGTAAGCCACATGTCATTGCTCCCGATAAATGTATCAAATGCGGCATGTGTATGGCACGCTGCAAATTCAACGCTATTCTTGTCTGCTAAAATCTTATTTACTATGGAAGAAAAACAAATTACTCTCCAGATAGACGGTCATTTCATCACTGTGCCCGAGGGAAGCACTATTCTTGAAGCCGCTATCAAAATCGGTATCAATATACCTACGCTGTGTCATATCGACCTAAAAGGAACCTGTATAAAAAATAATCCGGCTTCCTGCCGTATTTGTGTGGTTGAAGTGATGGGACGGCGCAACCTGGCTCCTGCCTGCGCTACCCGTTGCACGGAGGGCATGGTAGTAAAAACCAGTACCCTGCGCGTAATGAACGCTCGCAAAGTGGTGGCTGAACTGATCCTTTCGGATCACCCCAATGACTGCCTCACTTGCCCTAAATGCGGCAACTGCGAGCTCCAAACGTTAGCACTGCGTTTCAACATTCGCGAAATGCCTTTCAATGGCGGTGAACTGTCCCCCCGCAAACGGGAAATTACCGCTTCTATCGTCCGTAATATGGATAAATGCATTTTCTGTCGCCGTTGTGAAAGTGTTTGCAATGATGTACAGACGGTCGGAGCATTGGGTGCCATCCGTCGCGGATTCAATACAACCATCGCTCCTGCCTTTGACCGAATGATGACGGAAAGTGAATGTACTTACTGCGGTCAGTGCGTGGCTGTCTGTCCCGTAGGCGCATTAACAGAACGTGACTACACCAACCGTCTGCTCGACGATCTGGCTAATCCGGACAAAGTAGTGATTGTGCAGACCGCACCTGCCGTACGGGCGGCCCTAGGTGAAGAATTCGGATTTCCTCCCGGCACTCTGGTAACCGGGAAAATGGTGTATGCACTTCGCGAACTGGGATTCGACTATGTATTCGATACTGATTTTGCAGCCGACCTTACCATTATGGAAGAGGGTTCTGAAATTCTGAACCGCCTGACACGTTATCTCAACGGAGATAAATCCGTACGATTACCTATCCTGACTTCCTGCTGTCCGGCATGGGTCAACTTCTTCGAACATCATTTCCCGGACATGCTGGACATTCCGTCCACCGCCCGCTCCCCACAACAGATGTTCGGTTCCATTGCCAAATCCTATTGGGCGGAGAAAATGGGCATACCCAGAGAAAAGCTGGTTGTCGTATCTATCATGCCTTGTCTGGCTAAAAAGTACGAATGTGCCCGTGATGAATTCAAAGTGAACGGTATCCCCGATGTGGATTATTCCATCTCTACCCGTGAGCTGGCACGACTAATCAAACGTGCCAATATCGGGTTCCCTCTCGTATTGGACAGCCCATTCGACAACCCGATGGGTGAATCGACAGGTGCCGGTGTCATTTTCGGAACAACAGGTGGTGTAATGGAAGCCGCCCTCCGTTCTGTCTATGAAATCTATACCGGAGAACTTTTGAAAAATGTAAATTTCGAACAGGTACGCGGACTAAATGGCGTCCGTCGTGCTACCATTAACCTAAACGGATTTGAATTAAAAGTAGGCATCGCACACGGACTAGGCAACGCTCGTCATCTACTGGAAGATATACGGAACGGACATAACGAATATCATGTAATCGAAATTATGGCTTGCCCCGGAGGCTGTATCGGTGGCGGCGGGCAGCCTTTGCATCACGGCAACTCGGAAATACTCTATGCACGCGCCAACGCACTTTACCGTGAAGACGCCAACAAACCTTTGCGCAAATCGCACGAGAATCCGTATATCAAGACATTATACGAGGATTATCTCGGCAAACCGCTAGGTGAGAAATCGGAAACTCTCCTGCATACGCATTATTTCAACAAAGCGATTGATTAACTTTTAAATGAAGAGTATTATGTCAGATATCAAACTAGCCTGTGACATGGCAGAGCAAATCAAAACGATCTGCGACAAGCATGGAAACAAACCGGGCGAACTTATCAATATTTTGCATGAGGCACAGCATTTGCAAGGGTATCTACCCGAGGAAACGCAACGGATTATCGCTTCCAAACTTGGAATTCCCGTATCGAAAGTGTATGGTGTCGTCACTTTCTATACTTTCTTTACCATGACTCCCAAAGGAAAACATCCCATCTCTGTTTGCATGGGTACAGCTTGTTATGTACGTGGTTCAGAAAAACTGCTGGAAGAGTTCAAACGTGTATTAGGTATCGAAGTCGGTGACACTACCCCGGACGGAAAGTTCTCATTAGACTGTCTGCGTTGTGTAGGCGCCTGCGGACTGGCTCCGGTAGTGATGATCGGCGAGAAGGTATATGGTCGATTACAACCGGTAGATGTAAAGAAGATTATTGAAGAATTGGAATAACCTCCCGAAAACAATATAAAACAAACGGCTGCCTTGATAAGTCAAAACAGCCGTTCATTAATATTAAAATGTAAAAAAATGATGCGGAGAGAACGAGATTCGAACTCGTGATACCCTTTAGGGGTATACACGCTTTCCAGGCGTGCCTCTTCAACCACTCGAGCACCTCTCCTTACAATTACCAACTAGAGAAAAAACTCTCCATAAAAACAGAAAGCAGCAAAAAGCTACTTTCTAGCGGAGAGACAGGGATTCGAACCCCGGGTACCTCGCAGTACAACGGTTTTCAAGACCGCCGCAATCGACCACTCTGCCACCTCTCCAAAACTTCTTTATCAGAAGTGCTTTTCGTTAAAAGCGGTGCAAAGGTACGAATATATTTTAAACTTACAAGAGTTTTCACAAAAAAAAATCACGAACATCATTTCCAAAGAATAGCAATATCTAGGTATTTTATGTTGAAAAGCATAAAATAGAGCATATTTATGCTGATTATATGAAAAAACGTTGTAACTTTGTGCGCTCTAAAGAAAAGGATAACTACAACCTCTAATTTTATCATTTATGGAATTAAATAAGATCTTTAAAGACGGTCTTTGGAGCACAGAAATCAACGTAAGAGATTTCGTTAGTCACAACATCACTCCGTATTATGGAGATGCTTCTTTCCTCGAAGGACCTACCGAACGCACAAAAGCTGTATGGAACCGCTGCCTCGAAGCACTGGCAGAAGAAAGAGCCAATAACGGCGTACGCTCACTGGATAATGTCACCGTCTCAACCATCACTTCTCATAAAGCCGGATATATCGACAAAGAAAACGAACTGATCGTCGGTCTGCAGACAGACGAACTTCTGAAACGTGCAATCAAACCTTTCGGAGGTATCAACGTAGTGAGCAAAGCCTGCCACGAAAACGGCGTGGAAGTGGACGACCGCGTAAAAGATATCTTCACTCACTACCGCAAGACGCACAACGACGGAGTATTTGACGTATATACCGAAGAAATCCGTTCGTTCCGTTCTCTGGGATTCCTCACCGGACTTCCTGACAACTATGCCCGCGGACGTATCATCGGCGACTACCGCCGTATGGCTCTCTATGGTATCGACCGACTGATTGAGGCAAAAAAAGAAGATTTGCGTAACCTTACCGGTCCGATGACCGAAGCCCGCATCCGCCTGCGCGAAGAAGTGGCAGAGCAAATCAAAGCATTAAAAGACATGAAGGTAATGGGCGAATACTACGGACTCGACTTGAGCCGTCCTGCCTACACCGCACAAGAAGCAGTACAATGGGTATACATGGCTTACCTTGCTGCCGTAAAAGAACAAGACGGTGCTGCTATGTCACTAGGTAACGTCTCTTCGTTCCTCGACATTTATATGGAATATGAATTGAGCAAAGGAACCATCACAGAATCTTTCGCACAGGAGCTGATCGACCAGTTTGTCATCAAACTGCGTATGGTGCGCCACCTGCGTATGCAATCTTACAACGACATCTTTGCCGGCGACCCGACATGGGTAACCGAATCTCTGGGCGGACGCCTCAACGACGGACGCACGAAGGTGACAAAGACTTCTTTCCGCTTCCTGCAAACACTCTACAACCTCGGCCCTTCACCGGAACCGAACCTGACTGTATTGTGGAGCCCGGAACTTCCGGAAGGATTCAAAGAATTCTGCGCAAAAGTATCTATCGACACTTCTTCCATCCAATATGAAAACGACGACCTGATGCGTGAAGTACGCCAGTCTGACGACTACGGAATCGCGTGCTGCGTATCTTATCAGGAAATCGGAAAACAAATCCAATTCTTCGGCGCACGTTGCAACCTGGCAAAAGCCCTGTTGCTTGCCATCAACGGCGGACGTTGCGAAAACACCGGTACGGTAATGGTGAAAAATATCCCCGTACTAACCAGCGACACACTGAACTTCGAAGAAGTAATGAGCAACTACAAGAAGGTACTGACAGAAATCGCCCGTGTTTACAACGAAGCGATGAACATCATCCATTATATGCATGATAAGTATTACTACGAAAAAGCCCAAATGGCTCTTGTAGATACCAACCCACGCATCAACCTTGCTTATGGTGTAGCCGGACTTTCTATCGCCCTCGATTCACTGTCGGCCATCAAATATGCCAAAGTGACCGCACGCCGCAACGACATAGGTCTGACAGAAGGTTTCGATATTCAAGGCGAATTCCCTTGCTTCGGTAATGACAACGACAAGGTAGACCACCTGGGTGTTGACCTGGTCTATTTCTTCAGCGAAGAATTGAAGAAACTTCCGGTTTACAAAAATGCCCGTCCTACTTTATCTTTGCTCACCATCACTTCCAACGTGATGTATGGCAAGAAGACAGGTGCTACTCCCGACGGACGCGCCAAAGGTGTCGCTTTTGCTCCGGGAGCCAACCCTATGCACGGACGTGACAAGAACGGTGCCATCGCCTCTTTGAGTTCCGTAGCGAAATTACGTTACCGCGACTCACAGGACGGTATCAGCAACACTTTCTCCATCGTCCCCAAATCACTGGGAGCTACTGAAGAGGATCGCGTAGAAAATCTGGTGACAATGATGGATGGCTATTTCACCAAAGGCGCTCACCACCTGAACGTGAACGTACTGAATCGTGAAATGCTTTACGATGCCATGGAACATCCGGAAAAATATCCGCAACTCACCATCCGTGTTTCCGGTTATGCCGTAAACTTCGTGAAGTTGAGCCGCGAACATCAATTGGAAGTAATCAGCCGTAGCTTCCACGAACGTATGTAATCAGATCTACTCAATATGACGATAAACGTACATTCATACGAAAGTATGGGAACATTCGACGGGCCGGGCTTACGGCTCGTCGTTTTTCTTCAAGGATGCAATTTCCGCTGCCTGTATTGCGCCAACCCTGACACAATAGCCGGGAAAGGAGGCACACCTACTCCACCGGAAGAAATCGTCCGCATGGCTATGAGCCAACGTCCTTTTTTCGGGAAACGCGGAGGAGTCACTTTCTCCGGAGGAGAACCTACGTTTCAGGCCAAAGCACTAGTCCCTTTAGTGCGTGAACTGAAAGAAAAGGGAATACATGTATGCATAGACAGCAACGGCGGTATCTGGAACGAAGAAGTAGAAGAACTTTTCAAACTGACGGATCTTGTATTGCTGGATATTAAAGAGTTCAATCCGGCACGCCATCAAGCACTGACCGGAAGAAGTAACGAGCAAACCATCCGCACGGCAGCATGGCTGGAAGAAAACGAGAAACCTTTCTGGCTGCGTTATGTATTAGTGCCCGGATACAGCGATTTCGAGGAAGACATCCGCCGTTTAGGAGAAGCTCTGGGAAAATATAAGATGGTGCAACGAGTGGAAATCCTGCCTTATCATACATTAGGCGTACATAAGTATGAAGCGATGGAGCAGGAATACAAGCTGAAAGACGTAAAAGAAAATACCCCCGAACAACTTGAAAAAGCCGCGGAGGTATTTAAAGAGTATTTCACTACTGTGGTGGTCAATTAACCACCACAGTAATAAATAGGATAAAAATCACCATGTCTCTGCTTTCACCTCGAAACAGGGACACTCTTTGATCCGCTCCCAAGGGTCAACAATTCCATTATAATTGGTGTCAGGACTCAAGTCCCGATGACCGACCACCTTTGCATCCGGATAACGCTGCAACAGTTCGCGCACCAGGCGATGCAAAGATTCTTTCTGGCGGGAAGTACGCGTATCCGCTGCCTTTCCGTCCTCATCCAGTCCGCCTTCATAGCACACCCCTAAACTAATCGCATTAAAACCGCGTGCATGAGCACCCACCGTATCTTCATCCCTCATCGGCTCTATCTGTCCCGACTTGCGAATGTAGTAATGATACCCCCAACACGAAAAGCCCCGAAAGCGATGGGCAGTGTCCACATCCTTCGCCGTGAAGTCGCGATCAGCACGGGTAGCAGAGCAGTGAATCACAATCAGACTAATCTTTCTCATCGTCCTTCTCCCTTTCCGTTGTTTTCACATTACACACTTCCTTATGGGTAGCATTGAAGCGCACCTCTCTCACAATTCTGTTCCGCTTTCTTTTTCCGAAGAAAGGCACAAGGAACATGATTACATCCAAAATCTTAGTTACAATTTCTTTCATTTGATCCAATATTAAAGTTATCATGCTGCCGGGTCCGGAGCTTCTCCGCTTCCACCACCGTCTGAACCACCACCGGAACCTTTGTCATCGTCTTCTCCTTCATTGCCGCTACCGCCCGTTTGAGCCACCGCACGCGTCGTTACCTGCTGGTAGCTAAGAATCTTCGTGATGTCCGCCAACGTCTTTCCGGGACGAAAAATAATATGGGCAGCCGTAATCAGCGAACTTGAAAACTCCTTGACCGACACAGCTCCTTCACTGTTCAACCCGATCTGCAAACTGCCCAAATCACCCAACCGGACTATTCTTCCCGCTTTCAACGCACGCTTCGCCTCATAAAGAATACCCGAAATGGCGGCACGCACATCTGTCTCCGTACAGGTAGACCGACTGGTGATTCCTTCGCACAACTCTTCAAAATCCAACTCTCCCGAAGCCTGTGCCTGCGCGTAATACTTTGCCGACTCATCCTTTTTGGCAGGATTCTTGCGCGGCACTACTGAATAAGTTACTGTCATTGCCATAATAAAATAATTTTAAGATTTCACACATTTCGAACGCGTTCCTTATTTGTTAACGACATAAAGATAACACATTTTCCATCCTCCGGATTCCCCAACGAAGTTTCCTGATACTCTATGAATAATAATGACGTTATTCTTTTAATAAACCATTAATTTTCAGTAACTTTATAGCATAAACCAAACATCATTCATCATGTATTATCCGGACCAGCCATTTCTTATCCGCACTTATAAAAAGTCGGAACTAGCTCATCTTTACAACCCCAACGTATGCCTCAAAGTAGCCTTACAAATACTACGTCGTTGGATTGTCTACAACCTTCCGCTCCTGCAAGAACTCGAACAAGAAGGCTATCGTGCCCGCAACCGCCTTCTCTCTCCCCGGCAGGTGGCAACGATCATACGCTATTTGGGAGAACCCTAAGAACTTAATCAAAAAAACGAAAAGTTCCATTCTATTATTTTACAAACAAATTTCTTTGCAACCGCAAATTAAAAAGAACAAACCAACATGGATCATTTTACCATCTTTCAAGACTTTTACCGCGTCATAGCCGAAATGACAGAAGAAGAAATCGTATCGGCCATCAGCAACGGCACATACCGGGAAACAGTGGAGGACGTGCGCCGAATCTTCGCGGAACAAGGCGAGAAAGCAGCCAACGAAAAGAAAATAGAACTACCGGAAATCACCTTTTCAGCCAACTACCGGGGAGGACGTTCAAACGCAACTCTCGTCAAGTATCTGGGATACATCGTGGTAGACATCGACCATCAGACACAGGAAGCATTGGCACGCATCCTCGCACTGGCAAAAAAGTGTGCCCACACCCGCATCGCTTTCATCAGCCCCAAAGGAATGGGACTGAAAATCGTGGTACGTGTATGCCGGACAGACGGGACATTGCCCGAAACAATTCAGGAAATTGAAGATTTCCATCATGCTGCTTATCACAAAATCGCTTCCTTTTATGCCCAGCTCTGCGGAGTTGAGGTCGACACTTCCGGGCAGGATGTTAGCCGCACTTGCCTGTTCTCTTACGATCCGGATATTTATTTCAATCCCGATGCCACAGCTGTCATCGTGGAACAGCCACCGATGTTCTTCAAGTCTCAAAAGAAGAAAAGGGCATCCGGCAAAAAGAAAAAGACGACAGCACCAGACAACAATCCCCTCACCGAACAAGTGGCCCTCAACTACCATTCCTCGCACGCTTCCTTAATGGTGACTCTGAACTATTATCACAATAAATCCGAAAAGTACGTCACCGGCAACCGGAACAACTACCTGCATTGCCTGGCTTGTATGTACAATCGCTACGGCGTCCCCCAGGAAGAGGCGGCAGCTTTTATCAAGAGCCAGTTCACCGATCTTCCCACGGATGAAATGGACGCACTAATCGGGAGTGCTTACGGACACAACGAGGAATTCGACACCCGCAAGCTGAATAGTACGCAGAAGCGAATGTTACAGATTGAGCAACATATCAAAGAAAATTACGATACACGCTACAACGAAGTGCTTCATATCATGGAATATCGCAGAAGGAAAACGGACACGGAGCAACCGGAACCTTTCCATATTCTCGACGAAATGATGGAAAACAGCATTTGGATGGAGATGAACGAACTGGGCTATTCGTGCACCGTCAAGACGATTCAGAATCTGATCTACTCCGACTTCAGCATCACCTACCATCCTATTCGCGAGTATTTAGACTCGCTGCCTGAATGGGACGGAACGGATTATATCGGTATCCTTGCCAACAGCGTGCATACTAGTCACCAGAAATTTTGGGTAGAATGTCTGGAACGTTATCTGGTGGGAATGTGCGCTGCCGCCACACAAGATGATGTGGTGAACCACACTGTTTTGTTGCTTTGCAGCGAAATACAGAACATCGGAAAGACTACGTTTATCAACAACCTGCTGCCGCCCGAATTGCGCGCCTATCTTTCTACCGGTCTTATCAACCCGAGCAACAAGGATGATCTGGCTAAAATAGCGCAGGCGATGCTTATCAATCTGGATGAGTTTGAAGGGATGAGCGGACGGGAACTGAATATCTTCAAGGATTTAGTCACCCGCAAAGTAATCAGCATCCGCCTGCCATACGCGCGGCGTTCGCAGAACTTTCCTCATACGGCTTCTTTTGCCGGCACATGCAATTACCAGGAAGTGCTTCACGACACCACAGGTAACCGCCGTTTTCTCTGCTTTCATGTCGACTCGATGGAGTTTATTAAAATAAACTACGCGCAGTTGTATGCACAAATCAAGTATCTACTCAACAAGCCGGGGTATCAGTATTGGTTCACCCAGTCGGAAAACTCACGGATTGAAGAGAACAACGAGGATTTCATTTTCCACTCACCGGAAGAAGAACTGGTGTTGACACATATCCGCAAACCGGAACGTTTCGAAAAGGTGCATTATCTGACGGTCACTGAAATTGCGGAATTGATTCGCGAACGGACGGGGTATCAATATTCTCACGGAACCAAAGCCCAACTGGGAAAAGTGATGTCCAAACACGGCTTCGAATTTCATAAGGGAAAAAACGGGAGAAGATACACTGTATTCATTATTGATACGGAACAGGTGAAATCAAACAGGCTATATGAATAAGATTTCATCTCCTTCGCACGCAAAAAGGTGAGGGTTGGTGAGGGTACTTTTGCAACTTTTCATTTTTATATTTCTTATTTCTATTCTTCTATTTTCTTCTAAAAAAAAAAATACGAATGTTAGAAATTTACCCTCACCTACCCTCACCTTTTTCCTTTTTCTTCCTCTTTCTTCCTCAAAAAAACGGTGGGAAATTTGAAAAAGACAGTTATCTTTTTCAAATTTCCCACCATGTTTTTTTAATCTGAATCGAAGTTATACTCCTAGCACAATACTAGCATCAATATTCAGCTTTTTACTTATTTCACGAGCCACTTTCAATGTCGGCTCACATTTTCCGGAAATGTAGTCACTAAGACGCGAAGGACTAACTCCTATCAGTTGTGACAGTGATTTCTGATTGAGCCCCATTTCGTACATACGAAGCTTCAGAACATCCACAAGCGAAGGTTCTCCCAAAGAAAAGTGTTCCTCTGAATAATCGGCAACAAGATTAGAAAGAAGTTCCAACTCGATGCTGTTAGGATCATTCAAAGGAGTATCATCCTTCACTAACGGAAGAAGATCCTCCACTCTCTTTACAGCCCATTCATACTGGTTTTGGTTTTCTATCTTTGTCATATTTTCAAATATTAGCACAATCTATTTTATCATATTCTTTATGAGTACCAATAAAGCGAATATATACAAACTTTACAGTGAACTTCACCACTACTACCAAGCGATAATTATTCCCTTTAACATTGAAAACATAATGCTGGTTACCTACACTGTCGGCACTATTAAAGGTCTTCTTTATATCAGCGAAACAAGCCCATTCACTTTTCTTTACTATAGTAACCCATTCTTGCAAAGCAACTTTTGAATCGGGATGCTCCTCTGCATATTCTCTTAACGCTTGTTCTGTAAATATTCTCATTAGTTACTCACTTATCATGCAACAAAAATAAGAATATAATTCCAATTTTCAAAATTATATTCCGATATTCGCAATTATGGATAAAAAAGATTCGCTTCTTATAAAGACATCGAAAATTCGATCCTACAACCTAACGCATTCATGATGCGATAGAAAGTAGAAACCTTAGGTTCTGTCTGACCACTTTCCACTCTTGAAATATAAGAACGATCGGAACCGATACGCCGGGCTAATTCTGCTTGAGTAATCTTAGCCTTTTTCCTTGCGTCTTCGATAATTTGCCCGGTGTAGAAAGCATACGCTTTTTCTTCTGCTTCCGCACGTTCGGGAGTACCTTCTGCTCCAAATTTCGCATCAAGAACAGCGTCATAATCTACTATTTGATGATTGTTTATCTGCATAATATTCCTCCTTTATTTTTAATGCTTTATCTATTTCACTACCCGGTGTTTTTTGCGACTTCTTTTGAAAGCCATTAAACAACACTACAATATTTCCATCATCAAAAATGAAAAATACCCGGTATATATTACCATTATATTCTGTACGAAGTTCAAAAACTCCGTCCTGAACAAATTTTACAAATTTAGTGGAGAGTCTTTCTTGTGTTTTCAACAAGAGTAGTCCATACTGGATTTTATCTTGTTCCTTTTCGGTTAAAGTCTCCATGAAAGCCTCAAAGTAACCTCCGTATGTACGGATCTTACGTTTCTTTTCCATACTGCAAATATACGAATTGTTGTTCAACTATACAACAATCGTCTTTTTATTTTATATTATTTTTCCTCAAATTCTCCAGCACGCTTTTTCTTCTCATAAGACACCAGCGTCTCTACACTAAGCGTTTTCCCATTCTTAGGGCTTATCACATCTACAACGCTTGCTAACGCACGAAAAGTCTGTTCGCAATTTGCTATTCCGTCATACGTCAACCTACCCTGATTGATGGCATCGAGCACAACAGAGACATATTGCTTCGGATTTCCCCGATACTCGATGATGACAGGCGGGAGATGCGACATCTCTCGAGTCAGTTGACCGACGATTCTTTTTTTTGGTCGAGCAGATCCATTAATTTTTCACTATGCACATTGATTTGTGCGGTTACTTCACGAAGTTCATCTTTCAATGAACACAATAATTCATCATTCAATGAATTTTCCATAAAACTTTCTATTTAATTGATTATAAAAAAGCCATTCCAGAAAGATAAGCAATCATTACTTACTTCCCGGAATGGTGTCTAATACCTCGAAAACAAAGACTTATATTCTAACCTAATGTACTCACTTTAATCCACTTCTTTTGATTTTGCATTCCATACCAGCAAAGCAAACAACACCGAAAGCAAAGCAGCACCAATCCAAAACCAATTGATATAAGTAAAGTCATAAACATCAACGCCATTCTGAACCGTTTTTTGCCCTTCTATCAGAATACCGCTCATCACGTCCTGCAATCCGGCACCGATATAACTGGCAATACCGACTACTCCCAATGCAGCACCCGAAGCATTACGGGGAGCAATATCCACTGCCATCAAACCACCCAGAAAACAGATCAAAACTCCGATACCTAAACCGAAAATAACCATTGCCAACACGTCTATCCAAAAATGAGCTCCCGGAACTAAGAGAAACAAACAAAGAGCAAACACATTCATCAATCCGAAAATTAACGCAGGAACATTGCGACGTCCACCAAATAACTTATCAGAAATAACACCTGAAAACATAGTACCGATTATACCACAGACCGGACAAATAGAAATGATAAAACTGGCATCCAAGGTGGAGTAACCCTTTTGAGCTTCCAAATAAAAAACGCCCCAACTATTGATAGCATAACGACTGATATACATAAAAGCACTCGAAAGAGCCAGTATCCAAATGGCAGGCATCAGCAATACCTGACGCTGTGCTTTATTAAAATCAGCCGTTTCTGTCTCACTCATTTCCTTTTTCTGTTTGGGAACATTCACCGAAGGGAACCCCATGCTTTCGGGAGTATCATGGAAGAACTTCCAGACGATCAACGCTCCTATCAATCCCACTATACCGGCTCCGAAGAAACCATACCGCCAGCCCAACACACTGACAATTGAGGCTATTATCAGAAAAGTCAACGCTTCGCCGATATTATGGCTCGCAGACCAAAAGCCATAGTATGAACCGCGTTCTTTGTCCGTGAACCAACGGGAAAGCCCTACTACACAGGATGCTGCCCCCATAGATTGAAACCAGCCGCTAATCCCCCAAAGGATAGCGAACAGGATAAAAGAATTAGTAAAACCGAGACAAAGATTAACCAAAGCAGTTATCAATAAACCGGTAGTCATAAAACGGTTGATATTGCTGCGGTCGGCAAGGAAACCGTTCGTGAATTTCCCGATCGCATAGGTGAAAAACAATACGGAACCTATGATGCCTAACTCTGTTTCCGAAAAAATGCCTTCATCTACAATAGGTTTCTTTACGACATTCAGACTAAGACGGCACACATAATACATACCATAACCGAAAGTAGCTGAAAGGAAAGTAGACCATTTCAGAAACTTCAGACGGCGAGCATCGGATGAAGACAAAGCTTCTCCGTTACAAGGTCTCGGCGAAGAGACCTTGTAAAAATTGATTAGTTGTTTCAACATGAAGAAAGTGCGTTTAGTCGTGAAGTTTCTTTTCGCGTAGATACTCTAATAATAGAGCTGGGCGGTCTGTTTGAATTAGCTTGGCTCCCTGGCCAATTATCCACCCCCAACTTTCATCCGGCTGATGAAGTTCTACTGCACGGTCGTCGTCATGCCCGCCACATAGTTCGGGCCAAAGCGAATTTATAAAAAGATTAGAGCCTGTATTACGTACTTTCTTTATCAAATTAAGAATCTCCGGACTGTCACTATCAAACACTAATTCATAAGCAGCAGGTTTCATATGTGTCTGATAACTATCAATGACAGCTTCCGCCCCGTCTTTATGAAGTTGTACAATAGGCATGAAGATTACCTTATCCAATACATCACCGTTTTCAGCCTTGACTTGTTCATAAGGAAGTCCGGCTTTAATAATACATTGCTGAACAGTTCCTGTTTCTTTCAAAACAGCATATACATCTTTGAAGTAATCATAGCCTTTATCAATATTAACAAGGATCTTACCTTTACATAATGACATTACTTCTTCCAATGTCGGTATCAAATGAGCTGTTTTATGCCCTGTACCACTTTTCAAACGGAACTGACGTAATTCTTCCAATGTATAGTCTGCCGGATAACCTTTTCCTGTTGTAGTACGATCAATTTTCTTGTCATGCATCAAAATCAGATGTCCATCCTTGGTTTTCTTCAGATCGATTTCAATTACATCTACCCCCATATCAATACAATTCTGGATAGCCTGCAGGGAGTTCTCCGGAGCATTACGCCAGTCAGCTCGATGAGAAACAACTAAAACTGAATTACTTGCAGGCTTCTGTAGATTCGCAATTATTTTATCCGAATGATTCTGTGCCTCTAACCCTCCTATTATCAGAAGGGTTAAAGCTATTAATATATTTATCTTTCTAAGCATATCTTTTTATTTTTGTAAAGCATTTCTTTTTGCATTCTGTCCGCGCTGTGCCCATGGTGAATTTGCAGGCCCTTCAATACCACAATCAATAGCTATCAATTTGCAGGCACCATTATCCTCATACGTGACATACACAATACCATAGTCAGCAATGACTGGTGACGACCAAATTTTAGAACCTAATTGTCTCTTATATTTCTCCGTACCATCAGCATTCAATATTATATAGTTACCGCCATCATCACAGATGTGAATATTTCCGTCACTGTCTATAGCCGGTGTTGTTCCTATTTCAGCGACAGAGGAATAACTCCATTTTTTTGCTCCTCCTTTAGTCAGGGCAACAACTTGGGCATTCGGATTCTTTGTACCCACATAGATGGTTCCGTCAGCACCGATAGCCGGTCCTCCCTGGTCAATCTTGCCCATAGTACCACTCGCCGGATATCTCCATAGCTCATTACCCTGGTTATCATAAGCAGCAACCACTCCCTCTGAAAATGCCACATATACATTTCCTTGCGCATCAATAGCAGGATATACAGCAGCAGCCGTATTTCCTTTCCCTAGATTAGGAGACAAGTTCACACCATCTTGCGTAGTACGGGCAAATCCGTTCGCTCCCGACAAGGCTGAATAGATAACTCCATTCTGTCCAACCGATATACCACCATTAGCACCACCATTGGGAGATTTGCGTCTCCAAAGTTGTCTGCCGGAACTACGGTCAACCATATGTACAGAACCATCCGTCCCTCTATTTCCAATCAAGATATTACCATCACGAGACAAAGCAGGAGAAATATAGGGAATATTAGTACCAATACCTAGTTCGTATCTCCACTTCTGTGTCCCATCCGGATGAATAGCATACAGACTGCTGCTTATGTTTTTGTCTGTTGTACTCGCACCCATATAAATAGTTCCGTCCGCACCTACCATAGGAGACGAACCTTGATCTCCAGCTCCTCCGTCCTTACTTAAATCAAACATCCATTTTTGCTCTCCAGACGGCGAATAAGCAAAAAGGTGGAGTGCATTGGATGACACATATACATCCCCGTTGTCACCTACAGCAGGGGATATGGATCGTAAAGAAGAAGATGTCTCAAACGTCTTGTCCCAAAGAATCGTCACTCCGGATATGGAGGTGTCACGAACGTACAGAGTAGCTTGTTTTGTATTAGTAGCTCCACGATCATCAGTAGTTGTCAGCTTTACTGTTACAAATCCAGTTGTCGTGAAAGTTATTTCCGGGTCTTTTTCTTGAGAGGTCTGTCCATTGCCAAAGTCCCACTCGTAAGCAACTACTTCTCCATCCTCATCCACAGACTTATCGGTAAATTGAACTTTCTCATTCACTTTACAAATGGCAGGGCTATAGCTGAAGTCTGTAACCGGAGGCATATTCGTCGGACGAATCACAACAGTATGGGATGCAGTTGCATATCCTCCGAATTCATCTGTCACGGTTAATTTAATAACATAGGTTCCAGCTTTCTTATACAAAACGGACGCATCTTTAGTAGTAGCCCTATTCCCTTCCCCCTCAAATCCAAAATGCCAGAAGTACTCTACTATCTCTCCTTCCGTCTTTACTGATTCATCAGTCAGATAAACGATATCACCGACCGTATATTCTTCTTTATCTATAGAAAAAGAAGCCTCCGGGGAGGTTGTCTGCCGCACTTCATCGCCGTCCTTACATGCAAATAGACAAACGACTGTCACTATCAGGAATATATATTTCTTCATAATCATTCTATTCATTATTTAAGATTAAAACCAATTATCTTTTACCTCTCTGTTTCAGATAGGTATCCAGCAACTGGGGATGGTCTGTCTGTATCAGATTAATCCCCTTCGACAAAATCAAGTCCACTCCTGTATAGTTTCCTTGTGTCATCTGTGTATCATAGGTATAACCATTCATATCTAACATATTAGTCGAGACAAACAGCCCTTTTGAAGATATGGCTGTCGAGAGCCCGCCATTTAATGTTTTCGACAAAGATATCTGGGCAAACATCACTCCTGGTTGCTGTGAAAGGAAATCTGCATGCTCCTCGTTTTCACACTGCGGATAAGGTATAGGAGCCGGCGAATAATCCAAAATATTCTGCAAGACATCCCGATTATTAGATGTATAAAAGAACACACGGTCTAACATCCCACAGCTTTTCACAACATCATACAGTTCTTTAGGAGACACTTTATTCAAGAAGTCCAAATCAAAAAAGATCTTTCCCCGCCCTGCAACCAATGCGTCATACAAAGAGGGGACCGTGTGATTGGTTACTGTGCCGTCTGCCAGCTTCAGACGATAAGACTGGAGCTGCTCATAAGTCAAATCTTTCACTTTCCCCTTCCCTGTAGTTGTCCTGTCTATGGTTTCATCATGCATCAACACAATTACTCCATCCTTTGTCATGCGAGGATCTACTTCTACAATATCTACAGCTCCCCCTAATTCTATACAACTTTCAATTCCAGCTATCGAATTTTCGGGAATATTCGGGTTGGAAGAATTGCCACGATGCCCCATTATCCAAACTTTTGCAGGGTCAAAGTGTTGCAAAGCATAACGTAAACTCTTGCCGGATACTTGTAATTTCTGCAGAGCCGCCGCTACATTGCCAGTCTTATCTGTCACCCTAACCGAAATATTATAACTTCCTTCTTTCGTAAACGTATATTCCAATTCAGGTTCTTCACCCAATGTCTGCCCTTCCATCGTCCAAACCACAGATTGGATGTCTTGCCCATCATTAAGAGCTACCTTCAGAACAACTTTCTCTTCTAATGCCGGATAGGCATTACTTGCCATAACTCTAGCAGTAATCGTTCCACTCCCCTGTTCTTCAATCGTACTATCATCCCCACAAGCAAATAAAACGACTGCTAATACTGATATATAAATGATATTTGAGATTTTTCTTATCATACTATTTTATTTTTAGTTATATCCTTCATTTTGATACATTCTTGTCGGATCCAGTTTATGTTCATCATACGGGATAGGCAACAAAAAATCTTTCGCAGAGAAATTTGGATTCTTCGCTTTCATGTGCTCCAACAGTTCCTGACGAGAATAAAGACGTAACAAATCATACCAATACTGTCCTTCAAAAGCAAACTCGACTCTTCTCTCACGAAGGATCGCATCGCGCAAACTACTGCCGGAATAATCATCCAGACCAGCACGTTCGCGTACCATGTTCAAATAGCTTACCGCATCATTCTCGCTCAAATGCATTTTCACTTCTGCCAGCATTAATGCGACATCGGCATAACGAAGCACAATCCAGTTATTCGCCCCATAGCCATTTATGTCATCAAGATCTGTGTACTTCTTCACATAATTAACGTTCTGTGACGTACCACACGAGATAGCCTTACGCGTATCTCCCGATTCATAGGCATTCATCATATCAACAGTCGGTATATTATTTCCAGTTCCAGTTTTCTGCGAAGTAAGCCCCGTCTGGGAAGTGGGTTGAAATATATAGGCGTAATTTGAGGCTAAACTGGAGTTGCCTCCTTTATACATCACCTGAAAAATATTCTCTTGACAGAATGTTTGAGCTTCCTTATCAAAAACATCAGCATAAGGGATATCTTTCAGACTTGTAAAAGGTTTCATATTCCATGCTGCAACTAAATTTGTTTTCGCAGATTGCAAATTTGAAGTTCTTTCCGACTGAAAATCAGAATCAGCAGCCATTGTCAAGTAAACTTTGCCTAATAAAGCATACGCAGCAGCTTTTGAAGCACGGCCTACTCCATTACCCGTTTGAATATCCGGCAATTCACTATTAATAACCTGTGTCAAATCGGAAATAATCAAATTATAGACTTCGCTCTTTGGCTGGCGGGCTGTATATTTCTGAATTTCATCTTTTGTCTTTAGCTCTTTGGTTACAATAGGGACATCTCCAAACTGCATTACAAGATGAAAATAAGTCAATCCACGCAAAAAATACATCTCTGCCTTTTTCTTGTTTTTCACAACTTCATCCTTAAAAGGAATATCATCTATCTGATCTAATATAATATTAGCTCTTGTCACGCATTTATACAAATCTGCCCAATGAGTTTTCACTTGTGCATTATCTGTTGTCAATGTATAGTTATAAAATTGATAATTAACCCCATTTCCTGCTCCCGGGTCCTGCAACGTGGTGTTTTCCGAACGAACATCTGTGTATAAATACATATTCTTATAATACCCGTTTCCTCTCAAAGCTGCATACGCACCATTCGCAGCCATTGCAATGTCATCTTCGGTCTGATAGAAGTTACTGGCTGGAATCTTATTAGGATTGGTTTCTTCCAGAAAACTCGTACAACTACTGCAAAACAATAGTGAACTTACTGCGACAAATGTTATGTATTTTTTCATAATCTGATTCTTTATTTATTTAAAAAGTTATTTTTGCTCCTATACTATATGTACGCGCCAAAGGATAAACTCCCCAATCGAAGCCGGGTAACAGGTTGTCTCCTTTATAATCCACTTCAGGATTATATCCTTCATAATCAGTCAAAGTAAATAGATTGTCTACACTGACATATAGCCTCAACGCCTGAACGCTCACTTTCTGCATCCACTTCACCGGAAAATTATACCCCAATGTGATATTTGCACAACGGAAATAGGAAGCATCATCCACCATATAAGAACTAAGCCGCTGACTGGTATTAGGAGTGGAACTACGCGCTGCACGAAACACTCCGCCGGAACCCGGATTTTCGTCAGAATGCCAACGGTTCAAGACAGATGCTAACTGATTGCCGGAACCTTCCATATTATACAGATAATATTTCTGGAAGTTTATTACTTCAGCTCCTTGAGAACCGGTAAATGTCGCTCTCAAATCAAAGTTCTTATAAGAGAAATCGGTACTGATACCGTATGTAAAATCCGGGTAAGCATTGCCTAGAATTTCACGGTCGTTTTCTGTAATCAAACCATTCTTATCAACATCCCGCCATTTCACATCTCCCGGATGTATGTTATTATAATTAGGAACTGCCGGTCCTATCAACTGATATCCGTCAGGAAATTTGCCATTAACCAGATTGCTTTTATCAATCATTATATTGGTGTAATCCTTCTCGGAAATAATACCATCAGCAATGTAGCCATAGAAAGAGCCGATAGGAAGCCCGGAACGGGTCACATGGCTTACCACATTGCGCTCACTAACTAAATACAAATCATTAATACCACCCAAATCGACAACTTTATTTCGATTTACTGATATATTAGCACTTACATTCCATTTAAAATCTCCTGTCAAAATACGCCCGTCTATTTGGAAATCAACTCCGCTATTACGTACTTTTGCATTTTTCAAGTTTGTTTTTACACTGGAAGAGCCCGATATGGATGATATAGGCTGGTCGTACAACAAATCATACGAAAGACTATTATAATAGTTACCTATCAAGTTGACACGACCATTGAATAATCCCAAATCAAACCCTACATTGTATTGGGATGTTTTTTCCCATCCGATAGCCGCATCTTTGAAAGTTCCTTGCCAATAGGCTGTTTCGACAGTATTACCATATACGTAACCACCTTGAGACATAGTAGCTGTATGCTCGTAGTTACCAATATTGTTGTTTCCACTCAATCCCCAACTGGCACGAAGTTTTAAGGATGAATTATTACCTAACAAATCCTGATAAAACTTTTCATTCGATATAGTCCAACCTAAAGAAATAGAAGGAAACCAACCCCAACGGTTTTCTTTTCCAAAACGTGAAGATCCGTCAGTTCTTACTGTACCCGTCACTACATAGCGATTATCGAATGAATAGTTTACACGTGCCAGATAAGACATCATTGTCCATGCAGCCTTTCGGGTATCGCTGCTATACAAGCCTATATCGGAAGCATTCGGACCATGCGCTGTCACTTCATGAATACGGTCGTCGGGAAAACCTGTTGCTTCAACGGCTACGCGGTCATAAGTTTTTTTCTGTAAGGTGTAGCCCACTAAAGCATTCAGGCGATGTTTCCCGAATTCACCATTATAATTTAACGTAAACTCTCCCAAACGGTCAATATCACGATTTGTTATGTCACGAGCTTTCACACGTGCCTGAACAGCATCCGAATTGGGCATATCACCATCTTGTCCTACAGTACGCGGACGATAGTAATTATAACGGGAAGTATAATATTGAGTTCCCAAATTGGCTTTAAACTGAAGCTGTTTCAATATATCATAAGTGATATTAGCATTGAAATTCATTCGGCTTGACTTGTTGCGGATATCAATTTCATGAGCAAGTGCCACGGGATTCTCGACCATCTGATAGCCATCAGCTTTCATCGCAATCTGATTTCCGACTGCATAAGTTCCATCCGAATTATATACAGGGAATTGAGGAAACATTAATAGAGCACTTTGTACGACACCATCATTTATATAACGACCGTCTGCTTGAACCTGTCGTTCCGAAACATCAACAAAAGAAAAGTTTACTCCAACTTTCAAGCGTTTCGTGACTTCTGCATCTACATTGGCACGAACATTCAAACGCTTATGTCCGGAAGGAGCTATAATTCCATCCTGATCCAGATAACCCAAACTAAAACGATATTTCAAGAAATCCTGTCCTCCTGTAACAGATAGATTATGACGATGCATCGGAGCATTCCCATAGATGGCGTCCTGCCAATCTGTATTGTAAGTAGGATCGACCGGTTTTCCGGTTGTGAAATCAAAAAACAAATCAGAAATGCCCACTTCATTCAAGTTAAAACCTTTTGAAGCTCTTATTGCATTATCATCCAATGGGTTCCATGATTTTCCAGCAGCTTCTGCTTTATCACGATAAGAATTATTACGGGCTTCAATCACCAAATCCCTGTATTGATAGGCATCCAGCAACTTAATCTTACGCTCTACTTGTTGCATACTAAACTGATAGTCATAATCAATACGGGCTTTTCCTGAATTCCCCCTCTTTGTGGTGATAAGTACCACGCCACTGGCACCGCGAGAACCATAAATGGCTGCCGAAGCTGCGTCTTTCAATACGTCAATAGTTTCGATATCCTCGGGATTGATATATACATCTTCTGAAGCCGGATATCCATCAATCACATAGAGAGGTGTTGTACTAGCTGAAAGAGAGTTCGTTCCACGAACTTTAATCTTCACTCCTTCTCCCGGCGCACCACTTGTCTGCATCACCTGTACACCAGCGACTTTACCTACTAAAGCTTGTCCGGCAGTTGCTGCTGAAAGAGATAATTCACTAGCCTTAACACTTGCCAAAGAACCTGTAAAATCACTCTTACGCATAGGAGTATAGCCAACGACTACGACTTCTTCAATCATCTTACTATCTTCCTGCAGAACAACTTTCGCCATATTTTTATCGGTAGCACGAAGTTGAACGGGTTTATATCCGATGTAGGAAACTGTTAGTTGAGATGTTTCAGAGACATCATTGATGGAAAAATTACCATCTAAATCGGTTATTGTTCCATTAGATGTACCCTTGACCACAACACTAGCACCGATAATAGGCTCTCCATGCGAATCAACTACGGTTCCCGAAACCTTTATATTACGCTGCTTTTCTTGTGATTTACGAATCAATACAATGACATTCTCTTGCTCTTTCTTGTAGGTTAACTCCATTTTACCCAAAAGTTGTTGCATGGTTTGTTCAATCGTTGCATCTTTCACATTTAACGAAACTTTTTGGTTTAACTCCGGAAGGCTCTCATTGTAGAAGAATTTGTAATTGCTTACTTGCTCGATTTTCTTTAAAGAGGCTCTCAAAGAGATGTCTTTCACATTCACCGTTATTTGAGAATAAGCGGTGAAAGAGACGCTTAAAAACAAAAGCAGACAAATAGCCCGCAGTGTTTTCCAGTTCTTACTTCTCCCCACGTTTGTTTGAGGGAGTTTTTCAAAGGTTGTTTTGTGCTTCATATATCAAAACTTTTAAGTTGTTTGATAGGTATACAGACTACTATACTCACTCGTCCAATCGCCTATCAGACTTTAACTCTCGTTAACTTATTCAATTCAGAGAACAAAAAAGCCATTCCTAAGTAGTGGGCTTCGGAATGGCTCTATTCATTATTTTTTCTACAATTTCTCTTTCAAAACTATCACCGAACCGTCCATTTCATAATAGAAAGGTGAAGTTAGCATCAGAATATTCAGCGCATTCTGTATGCCGCCTCCCGGAATGGTTCCGGTGAAATATTCATTAGGTAGTTTATTGGAGTCGAAACGAATCTCTACGTCATAAATACGTGAAAGAGTTTTCATGATATTTTCCAAAGATTCTTTCTCAAAGTACATATTTCCTTTCGTCCACTCAATATAGTCAGTCGGATGCACTTGAGTGGCTGTTATCTTATGAGTGGCTTTATTATATTCTATTTTGTCGCCGGGCTTCATGATATGCGATATTTTCTGCGCATAGACCCCTACTTTTCCTTCCAAAAGAACGACTGTCACGTCTTTGGCATCTTCATAGGCAGATACATTAAAAGAAGTACCGAGTACTTTCACTTCCAAATCACCGATTTGCACAATGAAGGCGTGTTTCTCATCATGGGCTACTTTAAAATAGGCTTCACCATTCAGTTGCACGCGACGAACTTTTTCTCCGAAGTTATTCAGGTAACTTAATTGGGAAGCTGAATTGAGAACAACATTTGTTCCGTCCGGCAATTCGATGGTTGCTTTATCTCCTTTGCCCGCTTTCACAATAAAGGGTGTTTCTGCCGTTGGAGAAGAATCTAAAAGATAGTAAGTGAAGAAAGCGACACAGACAGGTAATAAAATGGCAGCAACCCATTTCCAAGGGATGATACGGAGGGGGCGCACTTCCTTGCCCAAAGTTTCTTCTTTGATCCGGGCAAAAAGCTTATCACGCAACACCGGATTCATGGAGGAATCCGATCTCTCAAACTCTTGTTCCCACCAGTCATGCAACTGACGGTCATTCTTTATCCAGTCTGACAGTTCTTTTATCTCGACATCCGTGATCGTTTCTTCGAAATATTTTTCAATTAGCTCTTTATAATGTGTCTTATCCATCTTTCCACTTATTTACAAGTATACATTTTCATCCTACTTCCCATCCAAAAACAAGTATTACTATTACATTTCATTAACAAAAAAGGCCAACAAAAGGGTAATTACCTTATCATAATGCTTCATCAACTGTTCACGCATAAATTTCACAGCCAAAGATAATTGGGTAGCAACCGTACTTTCGGAAATTCCCATGATTTCGGCTATTTCTTTATTTGTGTAATTCTGCCTTTTGCTCAAAATGAATATTTTCTTCCGTTGCGCAGGCAGTTCTTCGGCAAGAGAATCGATATACTCATTCAAAAAGCGCAGATCAATATTCTCTTCTGTCTGTGAATCACGGTCTACGCTACTTTTCATGAGATATTCATTGTAAACATACTCTACGGTCTGACGCTGATACATATTCATCAATAAGTTTTTGGCAATCGTACAGAGAAAAGAGATAAACGAGGAAGCCGGGTCTACTTTTTCATGCACTTCCCATATACGAATGAAAGTGGCTTGCACCACTTCTTCGGCCATATATTGATTGCCGGAAGAGAGTCGCATAATGAAATTGTACAGTTTGCCACTATACATATTATACAATCTTTCGAATGCCTGAAAGGAACCGCCTTTTAAGTCGATTAATAAATGTTTTTCATCTGTAGAATCTACCATATCTTAGAATTTTGCAACAAAGGTATGCAGCCATAGGTCATAAACAGGTGACAATATTATTAATATTTTCTCAATTATCCGACTTTTCTGAAGAAAAAGATAGTAAATAGCAAATAGTAACGCCATCCGGTCAGGATAATGACGCTATCCAATCAGGATAGTGACGGTATCCGAACCGAATGGCGTTACTATATTTAGTGAGGTAGTTCGTACTAATAAGTCAGACGAACACCTGCTTGTATGTTGAAGTTAAACGGATTCTCTTTACGTATAGTCTGTATATCGGAGCCATCATTGAAATAATAAGCAACACCCGGTTCCACGTAAATACCCAAACGTTTCGTTGCATTGATCTGCGCACCTACACCACCGGATACCGAGAACTGCAAAGGCTTCACTGTTTCTTTTTCAGATCCTAGCTTTCCATAAACACATTTCTCAACCATACCTCCACCGGAAACATAAAGAGTGACGAGTTTCTTATCCAGGAAGTTCCAGTTGGCACGCAACGGAATACCGATATAATGCAGTTTCTGCTCTATCTGTTGTTCTTCACCTGCCAGTTTTGCATCCGAAGAAAGCAGCGTATAAGTCAGTCCTGTCTCAAGAGAGAATCCTTTAGCTAAACCTTTACGAACGGACAATCCGAAAGAAATAGGCTGATGATGTTTAATGTCAACCACCTGTTTTGCCTGACGCAGGTAAGGTACTCCATCTTCGAAAACCAATGTTTGGTCATTAGGAATCGTCTCCATCAGACCGTTGGAAACTGAAAGCATACTCACACGTGACATATAAGCATGAGATCCGGCACCTACTTCTGTTGAAGCACCTCCTGAATTTCCTACCGAAAGTCCCATTGACCATGTTCCCTTTTGAGAAGATCTTTTTTCTGTCGGAATATGAAGTTTGTCTTTACCGGAAGGACGACGCGGTCTGTTATTCGATCGCTCTGTATCCTGTGACTGTCCCTGACTGACATCTGTATTTTCTGCCTGCTTCGGTTCATCTTTTACATTTTCAGTTTCTCCATTTCCTTTTACATTCTTATCTTCCTCACTCAAAGAGTCTTCTCCATTTCCTGTTGAAAGTTTATTTTCATTACCGATCCCTAATGGATCTACACCTGTTTTCTGCTCCGTATGATTCCTGTCGACTTTCGCCAAACGATCTTCGCGAGTTACCGGCCGTAAGACAGGTTCCACAGCAGTTCCCTGCATATCCGGTTGTTGCACACCCGGCAATGCATCGGGCGTGGAAGCCAATGCCGGAGTTTGTATATGACGTATTTCATCCGCAGCGGGTGTCCCTAGAAAATACAGACTTACTGACGAAACGACAGCTAATATTATAATAGCTGCAGCAGCCATCATCCATTTTCGATAAGGATATATTTTCTTCTCCACAGGAGGCATAAGTTCTTTCTCCAGTTGTTCCCAACCGGAAGCAGGCGCCGGTTCGGAATAATCCGCAAGCTTCTCCTTCAACTTATTCATCCACAATTCTTTCTCTTCCATCTCTATCTATCCATTATGCATTATCCATTCTTTTACTCTTTTTGCTAATACACTCTTCGCACGAAACAGTTGCGAAGCTGAAGATTTTTCATTGATACCTAATACCTGTGCGATTTCTTTATGCGATTTGTCTTCAAATGTATAAAGATTGAACACAGTACGATAGCCGGCGGGTAATTCTTCAATAAACTGCATCAACACATTTTGTGGTATCGCTTCTACATCGGAAGCATCCGGCTCTTCATATTCTTCGGGCAACTCTTCCAAAGGTGTCGACTGATTAATCACATCATTTTTCCGAAGATACTGTAAAGCTGTGTTGACCATCACCCGTTCCATCCAGGCTCGCAAAGAGCCTTCACCCCTCCAGGTGAACTTATCGAACGAATCGAATATCTTTAAAAAGCCGTCGTGAAGCAGATCCTGGGCTGTATCCCGGTCGCCGGTATAGCGTAGACAGATGCCAAGCATACGCCCCGCATACTGTTCATACAGTTCCTTGCGGGCCCGATTATTACCCAGCCTACATTGTTCCGACAACTCTATTTCTTCCATTCTCTTATACACGTGTTTATCTTATAAATGCAGCAAAGATAGAAATACTGCATAGAGAGAACAACTCTTTTATCACTTTTGTTTCTTTAACAGATCCGAATGCAATATTTTCTATCCTCTTGCATTTTCACTACAGAAAACATAAATATTATAAAATCTAAAACCTAGTAAGTATATGAAGAAATTTAAATTCATTGCCTTTATCTTTGCTATTATGACTACCATGCCGATTCTCCAGTCATGCTTGGACGACGATGATAATTCGTCCGATCTTCTGGCTATCAGCACCATCAATATGATTAGCCAGGATAGCAAGGAATTTTATTTCACTTTGGATGACGGGAAAAAGATGTATCCCAGCAACTCACAAGGATGGAACAATGAAGATTGGGTGGAGGGACAAAGAGCTTTTGTGATATTCAACGAGTTGGAAGAGCCTGTGAATGGATACGACCTTAATATTCAGGTGAAAGGTATCAATCCAATCTTAACCAAAGACATCGTCACAATGGGTGAAGATGACAACGACGAAGAGAAAATCGGAGATGATAAGATCAACACGACTTATATGTGGATCAATAAGGATAATAAATATCTGACGATTGAATTCCAATATTACGGAACACATAGTGAAGATAAAAAACATTTCCTGAATCTGGTGATTAATGACAAAGAAGAGACTGCTCCCACTGCTGACGAAGGCAATGCGGAGGACGAATATATCAATCTGGAATTCCGTCATAACAGTGAAGGAGATGATCCTCAACGTTTGGGTGAAGGATATGTGTCTTTCAAACTGGATAAGATTAAAGACCGGATGGAGGGGAAAAAGGGACTAAGAATTCGTGTCAACACCATTTATGGCGGGCCGAAAACTTATGAAGTGAAATTTCCTTAGACGACTAATCTAATGTGAACATGCGAAACACACTCTTTTTTAATATAATATATTAATTACGCAAAAGAGGGCGGTAGTTGTGAAACTGCCGCCCTTTTACTTTCTTCTTTATATTCTTTCTTCTAAAAGAGTTATTTCTTATCTCCCAGATAATTCCAAACAACTGCACTCAATGCAGCTCCTACAAATGGGGCAATGATGAACAGCCACAACTGCGACAATGCTTCTCCTCCTTGGAATAATGCCGGAGCAATACTACGTGCCGGGTTTACAGAAGTCCCTGTGATAGGAATACATACAATATGTACCAATACAAGAGTCAAACCGATGGCAAGTCCTGCCAGATTGCCTGCTCCCTTCTTCGGATCGGTAGAGCCGAGCACTACCAATACAAATATGAAAGTAAATACTGCTTCCGCAATAAATGCCTGCAACATTTCTCCATCACCAAAACCATTCGAACCTGTCGCTGTAGGCCCGTCATGAGCACCGGTAGAAACTAAAGCAAAAAGAATAGCCGAACCGATAATAGCTCCGATTACCTGGAAAATCATATACATACCTGCATCTTTTCCATTCATACGACCAGTCAAAAACACTCCTAATGTAATAGCAGGATTAATGTGACATCCCGAAATACCTCCGATAGCATACGCCATCGCTACTACGGATAAACCAAAGGCTAAAGCTACGCCGATTGTTCCCACACCAGCACCTACTGTATCAGCCAAACCACCAGCAAAGACGGCGCTACCACATCCCATAAGAACGAGCACCATCGTTCCAATCATTTCTGCAATGTACTTTTTCATAGTAATTAATATTGTTTTTGTTTACTTTCCAAAAATAAGCAATTCAGACTAGAAATCAAAACATATCCGTATTATTATAACGCAACTTTGCTACATTTTTTACAGAAAGAGATTGTTCTCGATGGAAAAAGGGATTCCCTAATGTGCTATAACAAACATTGTATGGACTGTAAAGAAAGCATTTCCTTGGGAACCGCCGCCTTTATTTCCTCTTTCAGGACGCATAAGAGACTGTGGCGAATAAAATCTTTATTTGTTACCAGTACCACTTGCCGTGTAGGTCGGGGAATAGCAAACGGACGTACCAACTGCCGCTGTTCTTCCGTCAATTGCATCACTGCCAATTCGGGAATAAAAGTGATTCCTTTTCCACTTTCTACCATTCGCATAAAGGTTTCCATACTTCCCAAACGATAGGCCATCTGATTAACCTTCACGGCCTCCATCTGACAGAAACGGACGAGTTGATCGCGAAAACAGTGTCCTTCGTCCAAAAGCCAAAGATGTTCGCCTGTTATATCAGAAGTACGGATCATATCATGCTTGAAAGAGGATTCTTTTCGTGACACATAAGCGTAAAATTGCTCATAGAAAAGAGTTTCTTCTGTCAAGAACGTATCTTCCAGTTTGCTGGCAATAATTCCCGCATCCAAATCTCCGGCATGCAAAGCCTGCTGAATATCCTGTGTCTTCATTTCCGTGACACGAATATCCAGTTCGGGATATTTTTCCATTAGTTGAGGAAAAAAGCGAGGAAGTAGATAGGGAGCGATAGTGGGCAATACTCCCAAGCGGAATACGCCTGACAATGACTGTTTATCTTCACTGATTATTTCTTTCACTTGAGCTGCCTGCGCCAGAATCACGCGAGCCTGGTCTATCACTTTCTGTCCGATGGCTGTCGGACAAACGGGCTGTACTGTCCTATCGAACAACTTTACTCCCAGTTCATCTTCCAGTTTCTGAATCATTGCACTCAAAGTAGGCTGCGTCACACGACAATATTCAGCTGCCCGTGCGAAATGCCTGAACTGGTCTACAGCCAGTATATACTCTAATTGTTGTATCGTCATCTATCAAATCTTATTAAGTTATAGATTTCATCTATGCAAAGATAGAAATTTTCAGTTTGACAGCAAGCATTTTACGCCTTATCTTTGCAGTACAGAAAAAAAGAGAACAAGTATAAATCATTAAAAATAGAAGAATATGAAAACTTTAGAATTTATCAAATTGAACGAATCGGGAGCAAACAACGTAGTAGCATCTTTGCAACAACTATTAGCAGACTTCCAAGTGTATTACACCAATCTTCGCGGTTTCCACTGGAATATCAAGGGACATAATTTCTTTGTACTCCACAGTCAATTCGAAAAGATGTATGATGACACGGCTGAAAAGGTGGATGAAATCGCAGAACGTATCTTGATGCTGGGTGGTACTCCTGCCAATAAATTCAGCGATTATCTAAAAGTAGCAAATGTGAATGAAGTGGATAAGGTAAGCAACGGAGACGAAGCATTGAATAATATCCTTCAGTCTATCAGCTATCTGATTGGTGAAGAACGTAAGATCTTATCTATCGCTTCTCAAGCCGGAGACGAAGTAACCGTTTCGATGATGAGCGATTATCTGAAAGAACAGGAAAAATTGGTTTGGATGTTGGTTGCTTATAGTAGCAAGTAATTGAAATAAAAGGTTTAGGTTTTAGGTGAGAAAGAGAGGATATTTCCGCAAAAGGAATATTCTCTCTTTTTTATTAAGAGAAAACGAAACAGGAAATCTCTTAATATAGATATTAATAAAAATTACTCCACTAAAATAACATTCTGCAACCTAATATCATTAGAAGCGGCACCAATCATAAGATGGAAATTTCCAGACTCTACTACTTTCTTCAAAGTATAGTTAACCAAGAAAAAGTCCTCCTCTGTCAAAACAAAAGTAACTTTTTTCTCTTCTCCTTTTTTCAAATGGAAACGTTCAAAATGTTTCAACTGTTTCATCGGCTGAACAACTGATGCATATTCATCTCTCATATAAAGTTGTGATACTTCTTCGCCATCATACTTCCCTGTATTCTTTACTTTAAATGAGACTTCAAAACAACGAGCAGATTTCTGCACTACCTGCAAATCAGAATATTCAAAAGTGGTATAACTCATCCCATAACCAAAGCTATATAACGGAGAAGATGACACTTCCACATAATCATGATTCCGAGGAGCTTTCTGATTATAATAAACCGGAATCTGACCTACAGAACGCGGAACGGAGATTGGCAAACGTCCAGAAGGATTATAATCTCCAAAGAGAACATCCGCTATGGCATTTCCACCCTCCTGCCCCGGATAGTAAGCAGTCAGTAGTGCATCAGCATATTCCGAAGCCCAATTCTTTTCTAAAGGACGACCTTCAATATAAACGACAATCAAAGGCTTACCTGTCTTTTGCAAAGATTCCAATAGTTCTTGTTGTCTACCAAGTAAGGATAAACTGGCACGGTCAAATCCTTCTCCACACTCCATATCACTTACACTACCCTCTTCAGCTACAGCCGCACCTGTTTCTTTATAGCTCGTTTTAAAATCACGGGCACTGGAACCACCCACAACCACAATTACAACTTCGGAGCGACGGGCAGCTTCAATTGCTTGTTCTATCTCATTCACTGTAGTATCACGAATAGCACAGCCTCGTACATATTCCACACGAGAAGGAGATAATTTTGTTATAATTCCATCAAGAACAGTTTTCACGTTACTATCTTCCTGCGGAGCTGTATAGTCCCCTAACATATTATATCGATTGTCAGCATTAGGGCCAATTACCGCCACCTTATTTATCATCTTGCTTAAAGGAAGAATTGAATTCTCATTTTTGAGAAGTGTTATGGAAGACTGTGCGATTTTACGTGCCAGTTCGATATGTTCTTTACGGCGTACTGTTTTAGCAGCAATTTTCGGATCCACATAAGGATGCTCAAACAAGCCCATCTCAAACTTCATCCGTAACACCCGGCAGACAGCCGTATCAATCACAGTCTTATCCATTTGTCCGGATTGAACTGCATGACAAAGGTTGGTATAAGCATCCCCACCCAAGTCAACATCAACGCCAGCCATTACAGATTGTATGGCTGCATTCTCTTTGGTTGGAGCAACAAAGTGGCTTTCGTGAATCCCTTCAATACTATATAAATCGGAAACTACAAAGCCGCGAAACTTCCATTCATTACGCAAAAGTTTAGTCAGCAAATAATGGTTCGACGTACAAGGTATCCCATCTATCGAATTGTATGAAGTCATTACAGACAATGCCCCTGCATCTATTGCCTTACGAAAAGGAGGAAGAAAATTCTGATGCAAATCACGAATACCCACTGAAGCATAATTACCATTCTGTCCACCCTCCGGCACAGCGTATGCCAGAAAATGTTTCAAGGTAGCTATGGTAGCGTATTTTTGTGATAGATTACCTCCACCTAAACCGTCAACCATAGACGCCCCTAAAATACCGCTTAATACCGGATCTTCCCCAAATGTTTCTTCCACGCGGGACCAACGGGGATCACGGGTCAGATCAAGTACGGGACCGTAACTAATATGCCCACCTTGGGAACGAATTTCTTTAGCGATAACTTGACCAACTTCTTTTACTAACTCCGGTGACCAGGTAGCTGCCATTCCGATACCCGTAGGAAAAACAGTAGCACCAATTGCCATGTGCCCATGAGGGGCTTCTTCTGCTAAAAACATCGGAATTCCCAGACGGGTATTCTCCATCACATACTTTTGTAATGCATTTCCTGCCTTTGCTGCCAGTTCCGGATTAAGTCCATTTGCTATAGTTTTCTTTGTCCAAGGATCGGCACGATAAGTTGCCCAAAGCATTCCTACATTCCTTTCTTTGATTAATTGCTTGAACTTTTCGGAAGGATGAACTTCACTACCATGGATTTCATACATTTCCCAACCTAAAGGACAAAGTAACTGACCGACCTTTTCTTCTAAAGTCATGCGGGAAAGTAAATCTGAAAGTCTTATATCTATCGACAAACAGCGATCTTTGTAAGCAGGTAACGAGGGAGAGGATTGAGTAAACCCCAAAGTACATACCATCTGTACTATCACCAAGATATACAATCGTTTTATCATAATGTTATATGCAGTAAAATGACTCAATTAATTTATAGTGTATTTCTAATCTTTCAAATAGAGATATTCAATCCTACTTACCTATTTCTCCTTCAAATATAACTGTATGTACAGGTTGATGAGCATCATTTGTTATCAACTTGACCTTTGCATCCAATAGATGGTTTGAAGATGATACATTTAATTCAAACAGAACCTCCAGACACTCATTTTGCTTCAAAACCTTTTCACCCCGGATATTAGTAGAAACAAATTCCGGACATTCTATCTTGCGGATAATAAGAGGATTCGCCCCTTCATTAGTAACTTTTACTTTTCGCTGAATATGCTTTTTTAATGAGATATTCCCCAAATTAAAATAAGATTGTGAACATTTCATCCGGGGAGCAGTTGCCGTGCTTACTTTTCTCATATCATCAATCACTGTACCAAAGATTTGTATAGGAGAACTGTGTACGGAATTGGCACTAATAATAATCTTATCTTTAAATGTACCGTAAAAGCCTTTTAAAGGAGAAGCTGTTATTTTTATAGTCGCATAAGATCGACCTTGAAGAGATGATGGCATAGAAATCGACAAACATCCGCTCTTATCCAACAGCGAGTATGACAACCTGACCATTTTATCCGATCGGTTATAGATTCTAATTTCCAATTGTTTTGGCCTCCCATTATGTTGTAACAGATCATAAGATAGAGTCATTCGGTCTGCCAAAATATCTGATGATAAAGAATAAGGATATTCATCCTCTATACGATTCATTGTATTTATCGTGCCTTTTACCCAAAGAGTATTGACACTTTGCCCTGAATTAGAAACAACCCTTATACTCTTAGAGAAAAAGTTTGTTCGCCCTTTAGGATCGAAAGTTACGGTAATAGTGCCTGTATGCCCTGGTTTTACAGGTTGTTTACTATAAACAGAAATGGCACACCCACAAGTTGAAATCACTTCTTCAATCACAACCGGAGAAGTATGCATATTAGTAAAATGAAAAGTATGACTCACTTTGCCTCCTACTTCCTGAATATTACCAAAATTCCAAGTAGTAGTATCAAAACGCAATACAGCTCTTCCCTGTTGTTGCGCACATACGCCAACAATAGAGCACAGTAAAACGATCAAAGCTGACATAAAACGTTTCATCATCATTTCTTTAAGTTAATATTGGGAGCTACGTAAAAACACAATAACTCCCAATATAAAATCACATTTTAATTATCTTGAGGCAAATCATTGAATTCTGCATTCCAAATGATATTTGCCGAAGCCGGGAAAGTTAAATCACGCCCATTGCCCGAACTGTCCTTCAATGTATTTCCTTCTCCTTCATCCAATTTCCAATAGCCATATAAGTCCGAAGAAGATGGAGAAGCTATTGTACGCAAGTTAGCTTTTACTTCTTCCGCTGTCAGACACTTCTTCCACATACGAATATCAGAAATCAGACCATCAAAATACATACTTGAACTTGTATTACCAAACTGAATACCAGTCAACGTATATCCCACCTTGAATCTTTGAGAAGAGGATGGTCCCCAACGTTTAGTAGGTTTTGCAGAAGCAACTTCCTCACCGTTAATATATAAACGATAAGCGACCTCAGTATTCTGGCCCGTTTTCGTTCCGTCACAAGTAATAGTCAACCTAACCCATTGATTAGCCGGCAACGTTATATTTTGATTAGCCAATGTCAAGTCACATTGACGATTACCAATATTAGACGCTCCCGTTGCACCAGTTACACGTAGTTCACAACCACTAAAAACCTCATTATTATTGTTGGTATCCTTACCACGCCATGTACCTATATAATTAGTTCCACTGTGCCAATTATATGGATATACAAGCATTTCAAACGTATGTGTATTATCTTCAATCGTAACTACTTCATCATTTGCGAAACTTAACGTACGATACATATCCGTTGAATAAGAACTCATATTCAATCCCGGTATATAATCCAATTCCCCATCAATGCTAATCGTAAAATAAGAAACAGAACGAGTGTCCGTTACAAATTGTCCTACACACGTTTCATCTATTGTTGCAACAATAGGAAGCAAATATTCTTCACCTTCCACCAAACCGAACAATGATGAAAACTTAACTGATAAGGAATTGGATTCTTGCTGTCCTGCCTTCACTATCGCATTTTTAGCTTGCAACTCATAGACAAAAGCGGGCATCATCTTATAAGACGTGTTATTTGCAGCGTTATAAGCCTCTACCATACTTTCGTCCACGGCAATGTCACACAATAAAGTAGTAGCAGCAGGTTTATCCAGTTTGATAGTATAATCATAAACATAGCTTCCTGCATCCAGTATCTCCCTATAATCAATAGAAACAGGTCCTGCCTCCGACTGTGGCATCTCTATTGTCGGCAATTCAATAAAATCATTGTCATCATCCGAACAAGATGTGAATCCTACTCCTCCCAATAAAACAAGCAAAAGGAGAGTTAATCTATTTATATTGTTTTTCATTATCATACAGTCTATTCATTTATTATTACCTTATTCAAGACATTTATTCGTATCATCATAAGTCCAGTCAATCGTGATTCCATTCTTATAACTGATATCACGCTTTGACGGAGATAAATCATAGAAAGTAGTTCCTTCTCCTTCATTCATTCTCCAATAAGACACAAGCCCATTGGTAGAAGGGTCTACCCCACATACATTTGCTTTAATTTCACGAGCAGACAAAGGACGAGTCCAAAGACGCATCTCACTCAAACGACCATAAAACAATTGTGAAGATTGATAACCTTTTGAAGGCATACCGATCTGTACTCCATAAAGCGCATATTCATACGGAGCAACTGTCATTGAGTTATCTTTCTCTCCATTGATATACAATGTCAACGTACTGCCGTCATTTACCAAGGCAACAGCATACCAGGTATTTAAAGCAAAGCGAGTATTCGATGACATTTTACCCTGTTTAGTTGTTACATGCAACTGGTTCGGTTCATCCGTTCCTTCACCAAAACGAAGCAGGTTCTGGTCACATTTAAAGCCTCCATCATCAATCGCTCCCCCTTCTACAGATGCTTCACTACCTCCAAATGAGCAAACACGGGTAGTACCGGAAGCTCCGGAAGAACGGAATTTAGTGGCGTAAATCTTCACTTCCCATGTATAAGTAGGCAAAGAAGGAATAGGATCCGGAAGCAAAAATTGATAAGCCATAGAAGCCTGTCCTACATACGGAGCATGGAAACGCAATGTTCGAGATACTTTCAGGAAAATAGTACGCCCTGCTTCTATAATATCCAAATCTCCCGTCGCACTTTTTATGGTAACCGGTATCAAATAAACACGTCCCGGAACAAATTCCGAATCATCGGCAATTGAAAGAGAGGCAGCAGAAGAAATTGCCTGTCCTGCTGAAATAGTAACCTCCGGATTTTCAAATGTATATGATTTATCCGGAATGGGATAATAATTGGTTCCCATTTCCTCATTATAAGTATCAACCAGACTTGCATCAACAGCCAGATTCACCTGAATATCCGATTCAACGCGAGAAGTTGAAGTCACAGAAACAGCATACGCAGATGGAAATCCATCAATGGCGAACTTTACCAATCTATCCGAAGATGTTCCGGTCATTAACAACCCGTCACCTTTTTGAGCGGCTTCCTGGCATCCCAGCAGCATAAAAGAAGCTATTCCTATCAAAGCAGCTCCCCATATCTTTTTTATATTATTCAATGTTTTCATACCTTGCATACAAATTTAAAATTCATCCATTTTCTTCTTCCGTTTCTTGTTTAGTAGACTGTTGTACAGGCTTTCCGGCAGGATTTTGTTCCTGAATACCACGCCGAAGGCTATAATAAGGAATAGCGGCTTTCTCTTTATCACCTATAGCCTGATTAGCAGGACGAGTGGTATTGTATTCATATTCAAAATAATATCCACCGAATCCGCCTTTTCGTCCTTGTGTAGGATTCCAGCGTGCCATACCTATTACAGAATAGATTGGATTGCCCCATGAATCTACTTTATTTCCATCGGCTTCCGTAAATTCGACTCCACCATTCTGCCAGTACCATCCCATTTGTTCCGTAGCAACGAATTTTTCAGGAGGACACCAGCTGCTAAGCTGGTCAAATTTAGATTGCAAACTTTGAGCACTACCGGTGGTGTAACATTGTCGTACAAAATAATCGACATAAGGTTCTGTTTCCTTAGGAGGCAGCTGATTATAGAAGTCAACAATTAATAATTTGCCTGTACCCGATTGAGGACCGAAATAATTTCCCAATACCTTTATAAACTTTGTAAAGTTATCATTTTGCAACCAGTCGCCTTCCGGTTCGTAGTCCAAGTCCAAACCATCCAGATCATTACGCAACACACATCTCGCAAGATGCAAAGCATAAGCCTCGATACCTGCGTCGGTTTTAGGAAACTCCGTACTTCCAATACGGCAAATCGTACACATCACAACGCGAGTCCCCTTTACTGTACGGATATAATTCATTTCCTCATAAGCAGTCGGCAAATAACGCTCGTTATAATAACTCGTTTCTACATAAGCCGGATTGTTGGAAGGAATACCTGACCACAGACTGACAATGTCCAGACTATCCGGCAGACCAGTGAAATGAAGCCCCTGCGAAGGAGATGCTTCTGAAGTATAACCGGCATACCAGCCGAAACAAATAGCATGATCTGTTTTCTTATATTCACGCAGGTTCTGATAATATTCTTCATTATAAGTATTAGCTGCCTGTATAACTTCCGGTTCAATATCCGTATCACAACCACTCACAACAAATGTCAAGAGATAGGTGAACAAAAAATATACATAATTTCTTTTCATATTCTGCATTATTTAAGTAACCAATTATTTATTAGGCACATCCCACCACAATCTGACACCCGGGTTATCTACGCCACCTAAAAGTGTGATGCCTTTATCCAACTCTGTTCTATTCGTATTATATTCCGATTCCGGATAAGGTAATCTGCGGATTTGTATATTTGTGTCTACAGAACCTCCGGAACTTTCGTTCACAACAACCGGAAATACTTTCGGATAACCGGTACGGCGGAACTCTGTCCATGCCTCTTGTCCCACCGGATAAAGAGCAATGTACTTTTGAGTAATGATTTGTTCCAGATTTGTTTTAAAATCTCCCGATTCATCCCAAGCGATAGAAACAGTCCCCAAAGCATCCATGGAATGAGATGATGTCACCGGATCCTCATAATTGGCAGGCACATATCCACCCGCCGCAGTTCTTGTCAGATACGCGTCAGCTCCTGATACACCATGTTCATCAAATGACATTCTTATTCCATCTTCATAATACTTTTTAGCATCGGCATTCGTTCCCCAACGCAAAGCATATTCCGCCAACAAGAAATATGATTCAGATGAACGCATCCACACTACATTGGAAGTAGCGGTTGCCTGTGGTTCGGCAAAGATTCCTGTTATATATTTATCCTTACTTACGTCCTTTGACATTCCGGCTCTTATACCCCGATATTTTCCACCCGTACCTGCCTCGAAGTAAGCAGAAAGTCGTGGATCCTGATAACCATTCATGTATGAATCCAGCGTCGCTCCCATACAAATATCATCCCATCCTTTCAGAATATACAGAGGACTTTCATAAGTCGCTATCGGAGTAATATGCTGAAGTTCTGCTAAATCAGACTTCACATTCATCAATCCATAACTATTGCCAATAGCCAGTTGGGCTTCACTTTTTGCCTTTGTTTCATCCACATAGGCAAGATGCAATGCAAGACGCAAACGAAGTGAATTGGCAAACTTTATCCAAGATGTAACATCACCGTTGAACACACAATCCCATGATGACAAAACTTTACTTCCGGATGCAGCATAACTATCCAAGTTATTGATAGCTCCATCTAATTCTTCAAAGAATCTGTAATAAACATCCTTTTGCGAATCATAAGGCACTTCTTTTGAAACTCCAAAATTCAAATAAGGAATAGGGCCATAGGTATCTGTCACACGATGCATTGCCGCTACTTTCAGAATTTGTGCCATAGAAAACCGGGGATCTTCGTCATTGTTAATCGCTTTTCTTATTTCACGCCAGGCATTCATAGTCGTCAGGTAATTGGTAGTGAACATATCACCATACCAACTTCTTTTATCCCAATTGTAACGACCGGCAGAATTGATACTGGGAGCAGGAAAACCAAAATAGCCGACATAACCATCTCCACCCATCACTTCCACAGTCTGATATCTGTCCGAACCGATATTAAGTCCCGGTTGTGCTACCACCAGTACGTTCTGCTCCATCTGTAAAAGAAGAGAACCAGTTCTCACATTATCCCAATCCGTCATCTCATCGGTTGCTTCATTAGGATTGGTATTGTACTCCAGAAAATTCTTCGTACAACCTACATTTATCATGATTACTCCAAGGAGTAAGTAGTAGTTCCTTACTTTAAAAAACTTACGTATGTTCATCATTATTTTTTTTAAAGGTTATCCAATTAGAAAGAAATCTTTGCAGAAAATCCCATCGATCTCAAACTCGGTTGCATGAAATAGTCCATACCCTGGTTATAAGTACCTGTACTTGCAGTAGATTCCGGGTCAAATGGAGCCTTACAATATAGCATCCATAAATTACGTCCTACAAAGGACACATTCAATCCAGAAATCCATTTACACCATTTATTGATCGGAATATCATATCCCAATGTCAATTCTCCCAAACGAACATTCGTCATACTATATACATACATAGAACCTACATAACCTGTACCATTAGCTCCGATAGTCTGATACCATGTCTGGGCATCAATCATCTGGCCGTTTACTTTCACGCCACCATTATCCCGCGCTTCTGCCGATGTCTTAGACACTCCATAATAGTCCATTACAGCTTGAGTGGCAGAAACTCCGATACCACCTACACGGGCATTCAACATAAATCCGAGACTGATTCCTTTCCAATTAAATTCATTTCTCCAGCTAAGAGTATATTTCGGATTGGTATTACCAGCATAGACATAATTATTCTTATCTGTTTCCAATGTACCCGTCATTGAATTCATCCAGATATGTCCATGCTCATCAGTTCTCATTGTATTCACATATACATCTCCCATAGAGCCCCCTACTGTTAGCCGCTGTTTGGCACCGCCTAACGAATAGACATCCATTTCGTCCAGATGTACTGTCACTCCCAACTCTTCATTTGTATATTCAGGGAGTAATTGGTCAATGCGGTTTCTGTTGAGCGACCATAGTAAAGTTGTTTTCCAATCTACAGGCCCTATATTCTGTTTAAAGCCAAGAGCTAACTCAATACCTTTATTCGTTACTTTACCTGCATTTACATATAATTTAGAATATCCGGTTGTTGTAGAAATTTCCGGACTGAAGAGCTGATTCTCCGTATATGTCTTATAAGCTGTCACGTCCAGTGTCAGTTTATTATCAAACAGACCTAAATTAAATCCTCCTTCCCATGAATGAGTTCTCTCCGGTTTAAGGTCTTTTATCGGGAAATAAGAAGTGGTATTCAACCCTCCCAACACTGCGTAAGTAGTGATAGCCCTGAATCTTTCCGGTGCATTACCCACCTCACTATATGAAAGGCGGACCTTTGCATAAGAAAGAATGTTAGATTTCATTGTAAACATATTAGTCAGAATCGCTGAAGCACCGATAGAAGGATATAATATGGAAGAATGGTTTGTTCCTGCCAAAGCAGATATCCAGTCATTACGTAACGAACCGTCTACATAAACCATGCCCTTATATCCTAATGAGAATGTTCCGAATAAAGAATTGGTACGGTCGTGATAGTTCGTATTTTTATAGGTTAATTTACCGGAAACGTTCGCATTGTTAGAAGTAAACAGATTAGGAATGGTCAGCAATCCGCCGCCAAAATTAAGTTCCTTATAATCCAAATCCAATAAACTGGCACCTAAAGATGCTGTCAGATTCCATGTGTCGTGATAGAAATATTTATTGATATTCAACATGGCATCCGCATATATCTGACTGGTATTCTTGTTCGATTGCACGTATGCTCCTTTATCCGAGTTTTCAGCAATCACATTCAAAGTGGAAGCATACATTTTCTTTTCCGAGTTGATAGTTTCCTTATCCAGCTTGACGCGTCCGGAAACATTCAACCAATCTGTTATCGTATATTTTAGTGAACCGCTTGCCAGAAAACGGTCTTTCTTGTTGGTATACATATTCCGGTTCGTAATCCAGTAAGGATTCTGCATGGATAATCCATTTTCTTTCAATGGCCAGAACTGTGTTTTTATGTTACGGTCTACATCATATCGTTCATAATACTGATATTTCGAGAAATCATCACCGCGCGGAAATAAATAAACGGGAACCAATGGATTGGCATACTCTCCTTGCGACAACATATTCTGTTCCTTTACATTAGAATACATAAAACTTAAATCCATCGTCAGTTTATCATTCAGCATAGAGGTCGTGTTACGAACAGAGAAATTATATCTGTCCAAGTCATTATTCTGAATGATACCCCGGGCATTCACAGCACCTACGGATACATAGGTTTGATTTTTTTGTGTCCCTGTAGTCAGACTTACAGTGTTCGCTACATTGTAACCTGTCTGAAAAAAATCTTTAACTTCATAATCGGTAGGAGATGACAATTTAGATGCCCAACTATACCACTCTCCTGTTTCCGAACCATACGTATTCTGGAATTCCGGCAATCGGAATGGTGAATAGAAAGTTGAATTATTACTGTAAGTCAATCTGGTTTTATCTACAGCTCCTTTCTTCGTTGTGATAAGTACCACACCATTGGCAGCAGCCGAACCATATAGTGCAGCGGCGGCCGATCCGCTAAGTACTGAAATTGATTCTATATCATCAGCGTTGAAGTTAGCCAATCCGTCACCGGATTGTCCGGCACCCGTATACTGATCGTCGGGTTGTTCACCTGATATATTAGCCAAAGGAACTCCATCTACTACATATAGAGCGTTGTTATTACCGGATATAGACTTCGTACCACGCATTACCACACGGGCACCACCTCCAATACCGGATGAACTTGCATTGATATTCACACCCGCCACCTTACCGGCAAGACTGCTCATCACATTCATATCTTTCGCCTTTGCCACTTCGTCGCCGCCAATCTGCTGCACATTGTATGTCAAAGACTTGGTTTCTCGTTTAATGCCCAAAGCCGTTACAACAACCTCATTCAAGACTTTTGTATCTTCCGTCATCACAATGGAAAGCGATTTATTATCTGTAACCTTCACCTCTTGAGAAGCATATCCAATATAAGAGATCTCCAATACCGCTCCCTTTTTAGCTTGAATCTGAAAGTTTCCGTCGAAATCTGTAATAGCACCGGTAGTTGTCCCTTTTACTTTCACATTCACTCCGATCAAAGGTTCTCCTTTTGTATCTTTCACTGTACCTTTTACCTGAATAGTCGGATCTTGCTCTGTTACATTCAATTTATTGGTAGACAAGATAATCTGCTTATCAACCACTGTATAAGTAATGTTGGTTCCTTTAAATACCTCATCAAGAATATCCAGGATCTTACCTGAATTGTTTCTCACAGAAACAATACGGTTCTTCTGAATTGTTTTATCATTATAAAGGAAAACATAGTCGGACGTCTCCTCTATTTTATTCAGTACCTGTTCTACAGATACATTGTTCATTGAAATGGCAACCCGCGTTCGCTGGGCATAGCCATCTTCGGCAGAAAGTTGTAATACTACTGCGAAAAGTAGTGCTAGACTAATCCTCATAACTAAAGGAAGTTTTAGATTTAAAGCATATTTAGGACATAATGCTGTAAATGAATGATTTTTTTTCATACATTTGTGGCTAACTAAAGTTTATTACTAAATGAACTATGGTTTGATTCCGGCTAGTGTTTGCGAGACCTTGTACCGTGAATCTGGAAAATTCGGAGGAAGACAGCTGTTGGTAGCAGCTTTCTTCCTTTCTTTTATTCTCTTGTGTTATTCCATGGGCTTTTATTTTAAGGGTTACTACTCTAATATAAATCTACTCTAATTTTAGCCTTTGATAATGTATCATCTGCCTGTTGTTGCGGTTCTTCAATTTTCCATTTTAAATCGGCAGACCTGGCCAGATAATCCAATATCTGCGACAGAGTTTCAGTCCGGAAAGTAGCCCGGTACTTATATTCTTTTCCAGACCTATTGTTAAACTGAATTTCTACATTGAAATGTCGTTCCAGACGCTTCAGGATTTCTTCTAATGAAGCATTTCTGAAAATTAGTTTTCCATCTTTCCAAGCTATCTTTCCATAGACATCCACTTTATTTTTTTTCGACTTTTGACTCTGTTTGTCGTAAAGCAACTGTTCTCCAGGAGCCAATACGATTGTTTCCTGATCGGGGGTTATCACATTTACCTTACCCTTTTCCAATACTGTTTCTATATAATTATCATCCTCATAGGCAGCTACATTAAATTTGGTACCATAAACATATACGCTCAAGCCATTCGGAGTATTTACATAGAAAGGACGATCTTTGTCTGCCTGCACTTCGAAATATGCTTCACCCTTCAGTTCTACCAACCGGTTGTCTTTCTTGAAAGTGGTAGGATAACGCAATGTACTACCTGCATTCAACCATACTACAGAATGATCTGGAAGTTCATAACGTATGACAGAACCGGTAGCGGTTACCACCTCTGCATATTTCTCGTCGGTTTCTGTTCCACTAAAATATAAATATCCCAAAACCAGAGAAGAGAGAAATAAAGGTATAGTCAGAAATGCTGCATAACGCATCAGTTGATTATACATGTTCTTTCTTCTATTAGTTTTTATTTTGGTTTGTGCTTGATAATAGGCACCCAATACATCAATGGATTCCATTTCTTTAATATCATCTCCCAATGCTTGTGCTTTACGGAGCAATGATTCCGGACTCATATTTTCCATATTTTCTTTCAAAATCTTATCTTTTAATTGTAATTACACTTATAATACAACTGAAGTAATTGGAAAAGGACAGCAAAAACAAACTTTTTTTATTTTATTTTTCGAGCCATGCCAAATTGAAGCGGTAATGCAATCGGCTACTAAGGATATGGACCACATTATCAGGAGTTTGTGTTCCTGCAAGATAGCCACGTGGTTCAGCATGATTTTCATCCATTTCGAAATATCCCGTCCATGCTCCACCGTTTAAAAAACGATATTCACCGTCCGTCAGTAGTTTTCTTACCGGCCATGTTTTTCCCTCATCGTAGGAAAGAGCCGCATACATGCCATATCCTTTCTTCACATTTCCATTTTTATCCTTAAATTCCAGACCACGTTCTTCCAAAGGCGTACGTTGCGGATGGTCTGTGAAAGAAACCAATAGCAAAGGTCCTTCATTCAGTCTCATTAAAACAAGACGCTGACCTCCGTCAATAGGAGGGAGTTCGCTTGCTACATATTTCCAGGTCTTTCCCATATCATCTGATATGCTCATTGGCATTCGGAGCTTTCCTTCTTTATTCCGTATGCTATTACCACGCCCCATAGCCATCAAACTTCCGTTCCCTAATTGTACAATTCCCGCATGGATACCTGCGATTGTACTTCCCGTTCCTCCTTCTTTGAAATCCGGCAAAGGAGCGCCATCCCAAGGATCGCACCATGTTTTTCCTCCATCTTTACTGATTTGAACAGCTGCCCCGTCATGACTGCCGGGACCCGCATCACAGGCTTGAACCAGCCATCCCTCACGTGTGCGAATCGTACCAGCTATTACCTGATGACGTTTGGTATGTTCGGGAGCTATCAGTTTAGGAGTGCTCCATGAAGCACCGTTATCTGTGCTGGTACGTAGTACCATTGCGAGATTCTGCCAGTCTCCCGATGCTTCCACTCCATTGATATGATACAATTTTCCTTTCCCGTCATTGAGCAAAGCGCTTCCTGTCATATTCCGATCCGGAACTTTAAAGAATAAAGAAGCCACATCCCAATCAGTGTGCCCGGCACGCAAGCGGGAACCGAGTACTACCATCCCTCTCCCATTCTCTTCATTTGCAGAAAACCATATTGCCAGCAAATCTCCATTATCACACCACGTAACTGCAGGCTGATGATTATGCAGATAAAATGGGGTATTCGAATCACATACCGGACGTACCACAAATGGTATCGGAGGCAAAAACATCGGTGTGATAGCAGATACTTTTTTCCATTTTATAGATGTATTTTCTACAGATTTCTGATTGAACGGGACAGGGGCAGATGTTCCCGATACATTCAAACGAGTATCTGCTTCCACAATTCTAAATCCGGTTTGGGAATGTTTATCTTCCGGGAGCATAGCCAGTCGATTGGCACTTCGCAAGTATTTCTCCGGGGTGTGATGACTCCCTCCTCTAGTGACCCGAAACTCTCCTGCCAATGGTCCTGCCGGGTCTTTCTGCTTTTCTGCGGAATAAGGAGCATACCAATCCAAGCACCATTCTTCCACATTTCCATGCATATCATAAAGCCCGAATGTATTAGGAGGAGTCTGAGCTACTTTTAAAGATACCGGATCAAAGTCACGAACCACTTTTTGATTCCGATGATAAACTGCAGGTAACCCGTCTCCTGTAGAAAATAGTGTGTATGTGCCTGCCCGACAAGCATATTCCCATTCCGCTTCTGTTGGCAAACGATAGTTTTTGCCTTCTTTCCGGCTAAGCCATTCACAAAAGGCAACAGCATCGGAATAACTCACATTGACAACTGCTTCATCATCTTCCAGGGAAACACCGTTTTTCCCTCGTAATGCCCGATGTTCCGGACGGAATGATTCATATTGCGCATTCGTTATTTCAGTGATTCCCATACGAAACGGGCGAGAGATTACTACCTGATGGATAGGAGCCTCATCAAAATCTTCGCCTAATCCGTCACTTCCCATATAAAAACTTCCGGCAGGTATTTCAGCCATCGGAATAAAAGATTTGGAAACTTCTTGAGAATGTATTGGCAAACAAAAGGTTATAGCCAATAAAAAAAACTTGTTTTTCATATTTCAATCCTGTTTATATATAATACAATCAACCTATATACAAAAGGACAGCCTCATCTGATTATTTTCTATTCATTAGTGTTGAAAGCAAAAAAAAGAATCGAAAATTAGGCTTTGATAATTATCTTATTATATATTTGCAGCAAAATGAAAAACTACAGAATCTCTAAATAATGAAAATATCTTTTTCCAAACAAACTAAAGAACGGACTTTCAAACAACTTTATGAGGAATATTACGCCCCATTTTGTCTGTATGCAAAAAGGTTTGTTGATGATAAAGAGACACGTGAAGACATCGTTTCGGATGTATTCACCTCATTATGGGATAAACTGGATACTGATTCTTTTGATCTTCAATCGAACACCGCATTAGCTTACATCAAAATGTGCGTAAAAAATAGCTGCCTGAATTTCCTGAAACACCAGGAATATGAATGGAGCTATGCGGAAAATATACAGAAGAAAGCTCCTGTCTATGAAACAGAACCGGATAGTATATATACTCTTGATGAGCTATACAGAATGTTGTATGAGACATTAAACAAACTTCCCGAAAACTATCGAACGGTCTTTATTAAAAGTTTCTTTGAAGGCAAAACGCATACAGAGATTGCAAAAGAGATGAATCTTAGCGTGAAGTCTATCAATCGATATAAACAAAAAACGATGGAACTTTTACGTAATGAATTGAAGGAGTATATGCCACTATTACTCTTGTTATTTCTTCGTGCATAATCTACACCCTCATGTTCTCTTCCTGATATATGCCTTTCTTTTGAAAAACAGTTGTGCATTATATGTATTAGTCCTGTGTTGTTTATATCACTCTGCTTAATAGTTAGCAGGGGCTTACTAGTGTGGACAAATAAGCTATCTGTTGTGAACAAATCTGTTTACGGTTGTAAACAGATTTGTTCACATGGGTGAGCCCTTGTAAAACATTAGAGCTTAACAAAAGAACAACTAAATATCAATGTATGACATATAGGGGAATATAGTATATATTAGTTGGGAGCAGGACGAGACAGGGTGAGGGTGTGAGGGTAAAACGTCATCAACATTTGTTTGGCTAAGATGCGACACTCTGCCCGGTTTATTTTTCCGTTCTCTGTTTGCGGAATGGATTCTATTGTCAATATATGCTTGGGACGATAATAAGGTTCCAGTATTTCATGTAGTTTATTTCCGATTTCTTCTGTGTCGGGCTGATCTGCCAATAATAAAGTGACAGCCTGCCCTAAGCGCTGATCCGGAACTGAAGTAATGACAAAGGACACAGGAATAAACGGGCGGAGCAACTTCTCCATCTCCTCTGCTTGAATCTTAATTCCTCCACTGTTAATCACATTGTCTTTCCGGCCTAGAATCATAAAACTTCCATCGGGATAGATACGTGCAATGTCATTGGTCTGCAATGTTTCGTCACATACCAAAGGGGCATCAATGATTAATGTATTCTCTGCGGATAAAGACAATTTCACTGAAGGAAATGGATAATAATGTTCTGAAGCCGATGCTCCGTTCAGACGACGAAGGGCAATATGCGACAAAGTTTCAGTCATGCCATAAGTGGAGTAAACGGCAGTCGGAAGATGGTTTATCTCCGTTTCCAGAGCCTCATCAACGGCTCCGCCTCCTATAATCAGAATATCCGTTTGTTTTAATCGCTCTTTTTCTTCGGGAACCTGCATCGTGTTATAAACTTGCAATGGGACCATTGCCACAAATCTCAAAGGTTCTTTTATATCCGCCAACGGATGACCGGAAGCAGGACGAACAATCAGATTCAAACCTGCAACCAATGAACGTACGACCACCATCATTGCACCGATATAACGAAGATTCATACATAATAATGCCGACTCACCTTTCTTCAAATTCAGAAATTCACAAGTCAGACGTGCACTTTGCATCATTTGATCCTTGCGTACCATCAGTTCTTTAGGTATACCCGTGGAGCCCGATGTATGAACTGTAATAACAGGAGAATCATTAAACCATTCGTTCAGGAAAAGATATAAATCCCAATAAGCAGGAGAATGAGCTTCTGCTCCTCCTGCTATCAGTTGGCTTATTTCTTCAAAAGTGTATTCTTTTCCTTCCAGTAGCAAGCGCTGTTGTTGTCGATCGAATATCATCAGAATATCCTTTAAATACCACTAAATACCATCATTTACAAAACCACAGGCAATCTTTTCTGATTTCAAGAGGCACTTCTATATTGTCAGTAAAGAGCATACCCGTTCCCAATCCTTGTGGTAACGGATTATTGAATGTTGCACACCAATGGGCGATAGCATTCAAACCAATGTTGGACTCCAAAGCGGAAGTGATCCACCAGCCGATATGTTGCTTTTCCGCTTCCATAATCCATTCATCCCCTCCACATATTCCTCCGTGGAGAGATGGTTTAATGATGATATATTGCGGACGGATGGTTGCCAGCAGTTTCTTTTTTTCTTCCAGCGTGTTGCATCCTATCAGCTCTTCATCCAATGCTACTGGCAACGGAGATTCAGAAGTGAGCCGAGCCATTTCTTCCCATTGTCCGGCACGAATCGGCTGTTCGATAGAATGTAAATCAAATTCTGACAGACGTTTCAGTTTTTCCATTGCATCACCCGGAGAGAAAGCACCGTTTGCATCTACACGCAACTCTATTTCTTTAGAAGAGAAATGGGTACGAATATGACGTAGTAATGCCAATTCTTTTTCAAAGTCGATAGCGCCAATCTTTAGTTTGACGCAACGGAATCCGGCTTCCATCTTTTTCTCGATCTGGGATAACATGTTTTCAAAATCTCCCATCCAGATCAGGCCGTTGATTGGAATCCCTACCTCTCCACGTGAAAAAGCCGTATCGGACAAAGCCCAACTCCCTGCAAAGAAATGCCAGATAGCCGTTTCCAAGCCAAATAAGATGGAAGGATACTTGCATAGACCATCTTTATCCAATTTTCCCTGTTCTTCCTCTACTTGCCGGCAAGTTCTTATTAATATATCTTCGTAATCAGGGAGATCATCACAACTTAACGCAGGCAAAGGCGCACATTCTCCAATTCCCACTCTACCCGGAAAATCAGGAGAAGTAAAGTGAAGATACCAGACTTTTCGTGTAGTATATGTTCCCCGGGAAGTTCCCGCGGGTTGCTTGAAATGAAGCAACCGAGGAATAATATCTATCTTACAATCCATAATGAATATCTTTTCAATCTGCTAATTACTGCACAATCAGTCTTTCATTAGCCTATTATTTTAAGGGAATTTCGGATATTGTTTGAAGTTCGGTTTACGTTTCTCCAGGAACGCATTCTTTCCTTCCTGTGCTTCATCCGTCAGGTAATAAAGTAATGTTGCGTCACCTGCCAACTCCTGAATACCTGCCTGGCCGTCCAGTTCGGCATTCAATCCCGCTTTAATCATGCGCAAAGCCAATGGACTAAGCAACATCATTTCTTCCGCCCATTGCACGTATTCATCTTCCAGCTGTTCCAAAGGTACTACCTTATTCACCAATCCCATATCCAATGCTTCTTGTGCATTATACTTACGGCAAAGGAACCAAATTTCACGTGCTTTCTTCTGTCCTACCACACGCGCCAGATAAGATGCACCGAATCCGGCATCAAAACTACCCACGCGAGGACCTGTCTGACCGAAAATGGCATTTTCCGAAGCAATGGATAAATCACATACTACATGGAGCACGTGTCCGCCACCAATGGCAAAGCCGTTCACGGCAGCAATCACAGGTTTCGGAATACTACGGATTTGCTTTTGTACATCCAATACGCTCAAACGAGGCACACCGTCTTTCCCGATATATCCGCCACGTCCTTTCACATTCTGGTCGCCTCCCGAACAGAACGCCTTATCACCGGCTCCGGTAATTACAATCACATCAATATCCGCTTCTTCACGGCAAATGCGCAATGCATCACTCATTTCGGCAGTGGTAGTCGGGGTAAATGCATTCCGATAACGTTCACGGTTGATTGTGATACGGGCAATTCCATTATAATAATCAAAAAGAATATCGTCGTATTCTCTGATGGTTGTCCACTCTCTTTGTGTTGGCATAATTTATTTCTGTTTTAATTGATGATAATAATTCTTCAACATACGTGCATCCTTGTTTTTGTTGGTAAACACTTCCAGGAGCACAGGTTGTTCCATAGTTTCCGGCTGGGTGAAAGTTTTCATTGCTTCAGTCAGCTCTTCATCATTTTGTGCCTGCAGATAAAGGAAACCACGTTCCTCCGCCCAGCCTTTGGCTGACGTTTTATGAACTGCTGCAATAAATTTATGTGAGGTGCCCGACATATCCAATCCCGGTAAAGTATGGAAAATCTCTCCTCCTCCGTTATTTAATAAAAGGATACGCAGGTTGGAACGGACGTTGATATTCCATAACGCATTCATATCATAGAAGAAACTTAGATCTCCGATAGCTATGAAATTCAGTTTGTCGGAAGCTGCCGCATAACCGACAGCGGTAGACAACGATCCTTCAATACCACTTGTTCCCCGATTGCAGCAAACTTCAATTGCAGAAGGAATCGAATATAGTTGTGCATAACGAACTACCGAACTGTTTGCCAGATGCAATGCACAGGACTCCGGCAAAGCTTTCAATAATGTACCGACAGCCAACATCTCCGAATAGGCAAAATCCGGTTTGGGAATAATCTTACAATAATTCTCCCATACACGGGGATAGTCAGGAGTCCGGTTATCCAGCAGGCTGGCGATCTTCTCCAGAAATTCAAACGGGTCCATCTCGATCACTGTAGTCAATGAGCCGTACAAATCGACCACCTCACCCTCCGGCGATACGTGCCAATGCTCTTTAGGCGGATGCTGACGGAGAAACTTCTTCAATCGTTTGGAAACGACATGTCCTCCGTAAGTAATCAGCAATTCGGGAACCATCTGGTCTATCTTCTCTTCGGGCATGGCATAAAGTGCCGCATCGAAATTCTTTACCGGAATACCGGGAACTGTCTGATTGCCGATATGTTCCGTCAACCAGGCAAAATGTTTATATAATAACTTGATATATCTTTTTTCAAACAGATAAATAAGGTTCATCTGACCGATGATAATCATGCGCTTCTGATATTTATTCATCCGGTCGACCAGATCATTATAATCACGGTCATAGACGTTCAATCCCTGATAACGGGTTATCACACGTACTTCCGGGAGTGCATCTACCGTGAATTGAAACAGCGGTTCGGAAATAGGAACATTGATATGCACCGGGCCTTTTCCATGATGATTCGTCTCCAGCAAGGCTTCATTCACCAGGCGATTACAATACCATTCATCTTCTTCCGTATGAATCTCCGGAAGATTGACCGACTTCTTTACCAGCGTTTGAAACACACCCGGTTGCGGCACTGTCTGTCCATCCATCTGTCCGATCCAGGCAGCGGGACGGTCTGCTGAAATGACAACTAAAGGAACATTCTGATAAAATGCTTCGGCTACAGCCGGATGAAGATTTAATAATGCAGTACCGGAAGTGCAGCACACAGCAGCAGGCTTACCACCATTCAACGCAAGACCAATGGCAAAATAACCGGCACTCCGTTCATCCGTCACTGCATAACAGGTGAAGTTCGGATGATTAGACAAAGTATGTACGATGGGCGTATTACGACTACCCGGACACAACACAACCTTAGTAATCCCGTGCGCCTCGAGCAACGCAACCAACTGGAGTATGTTCTTCTTGTCTGTATACATGATGATAATTATTAGTAGTTTATGATTTTAAAGGAGGCGTTGCAATAAGCCGTTTGATGGTTTGCAACTTCTTTTCCGTTTCCAGCCATTCGTCATTCAATTCCGAAGAAGCCAGTAGTCCACCGCCGGCATAAAGAGTCAGTTGTTCATCTTCAATATGCATGCAGCGCAGATTCACATAGATGTCAGTTCGCCCTTCCGGGTCCAGCCAGCCGATAAAGCCGGAATAATAGCGGCGGTCGTAGCCTTCGTTCTGCAATATAAACCGATAGGCTTCTTCTTTCGGTAAACCGCATACAGCAGGCGTTGGATGCAACACTTTCAAGAGATCTCCCAAACCTTTGTTATCTTTCAAAGAAAACCGGAAATCTGTTTTCAAATGTGACAAAGCACCTGCATAAGCCGGATAAGGCCCGTTCTCCGTAGAATGAATGCCCAACGATAGGAGTTGGCGACGAATATAAGAAGCGACATAATCCTGCTCTTTCCGGTTCTTTTCATCCCACACTTGCGGCAGTCTGCCATCTTGTAAAGGCTGCGTTCCGGCTAACGCAACCGTATGCCATTCGTCTTTTTCACCTGATAAAATGATTTCAGGAGTGCTTCCCAGCCAGATACCCGTCTGCGGAGTGTAGCACAAGTATATATATGAATGAATATAACGCCTGCACGCTGCACGAAATATAGACAAAGGAGAAAAACCGGATACTTTATCAATAGTAAGATGACGTGAAAGTACTAATTTATCAAAAGTATTATCACGCAAAGCATTTATAAAGGTATGAAAGCAGGAGGCATATTCCTCCGTAGAAGAAGTCAGGAACGATTCTTGTCCTTGCATCCGCAAAGCGACTTCCCGTTCTTCTGCCGTATCATTGTCAATCGGCAAAGGTTGCCCCCACTGATCGGGTTGAATCAATACGACAGGACACGTCTCACTCACCTGAAACGGAGCGATGACAAATCCTCTCTGTCCATTCAGTTCTTTCAGGTCGTATATCAGACGTACCGCTCCTTCCGCCTGTGTCAACAGACGGGGAACTTTCTCCCCGGGAATACGGTAAACAGCAAACGGCTGCTTCCGCTGAATAAATGCATCAATAGTTGTCAAATTACTTATTTCTTCGTCGGTCATCTCTTTTTCATCACACTGTTGACTACCCGTATGGAAGACACTAGTTTGTTTGTTGAAGTAAACACGTCTACATTCCATACATGGGAGGAACGTCCCTTATGTACAACTGTTCCTACTGCACGCACTGTATCTCCTTCATGTGCAGAAGATATGTGGTTTCCACTGACCTGCATTCCTACTACAATCTCGTCCGGCTGGCAAAGAATCATTGAACCGAGTCCGGCAACTGTTTCCGCCAATGCAAGAGTAGCCCCGCCATGCAAAATGCCAAAAGGCTGACGGGTACGATGGTCTACCGGCATTGTTGCTTCCACACGGTCTTCGTCGGCATAGGTATATTGAATTCCCAAGTTTCCCATCAATGCGTGGCGTGCCTGCGCATTCAGTTGGTCAAGGGGAATTTCGGCTGCACGCACTTCGGATATGATAGCCTTCTCCACTGCAACGGCCACTCCGTCTTCCTCATTCGAAGCAGTCACATAATCGGCACAGGCTTTCACCGAGTCTTGTGAATGTCCCATAGCTATACCCAGCCCCGCCAATTGAATCATTGTTACGTCACACACACCGTCGCCCACAGCAATCACTTCCTCACGCTTCATACCTAGCACCTCCAGCAAAGCACCCAAAGAATTAGCTTTGTCGATGGCGCAGGGAACTACTTCCAGAAAATAGGGCTCCGAACGGAATACGTCCAACGCCCCATTCAGTCGTCTCTTCCAGTGATCTTCCAAACCAAGCAATGCTTCTTCGTCATCGCTCACCAGCATACACTTACAAGGAGCAAAATCAACGGCAGCAGAAAATTCTTCTTCTTTGATTATTTGCAGGTCATTCAACCGGGCTTCATTTTGGATATGTTCATTTTCAGGAGAATCCGTTATGATCGTATCATCATGATAAGTGAATAAAGCAAAACCGTTTTTACGGGCTTTCTTTTCCAGATACGGCAACATTTCGGGATTAATCCGACGTTCAAACAGAATTTCTCCGTTTTGTGCATTGATAATCTGACAGCCATTATAGGAAAGGATAAAACCTCCATAGTTTCCAAGTTCGAGCATCTTAGCTAGTGGCATTAAGCCATAAGTCGGTCTGCCGGATGCCAATACGATACGTACTCCCATTTGCTGAACCTTCAACAGGGCAGCCAATGTACGTTTACTAATTTCTTTCGCATCATTGAGGAGTGTTCCGTCTACATCAAGAACCAATAATTTATACTTCATGATTACACGATTTTGATTTAGATTACAAAGGTAGGAAATTGAGTGAACGACAGAAAGCGTAAACAGATAAAATTACTTTAATTTCACTCTCTCAAACGCATTTCCAGATAATCGCGAAGAATTCGGGCGTGATTATACACCGGTTCTTTTGAAGCATAAAGTAGTGTTATCACCGGATGTGGTTTGATAAGAGTCAGAAAATCAGCCATTGATGGAGAAGCATCCAGCTCTTTTTGATACTGCGTGACAAAATCTCCCCAATGTCCGGGAATATCTTCATGAAACCATTTACGTAATGTAGGGGATGGTGTTATGTCTTTTGCCCAATAATCGTATTTCAACCATTCTTTCTTCATTCCGCGTGGCCATAATTTATCTACCAACACCCGGTATCCATCTGTTTCTGAAAAATCTTCGTAAACCCTCTTTATCCTTACCTGTATCATTTCCATTAATATTTAGTTATCAATAGATAAACCGGGAAAAACGAAAATTGTTTAGTAGAACTATTTAATTCCTCAATGTGTCCTGCGCTTTTTTAAATTCATAAGGAGTCATTCCCGTCTTTTTCTTAAAAAGGTTATATAATATCGGGGCACTATTAAATCCGGATTCATCAGCGATGGCACGTATGGTATAGTTAGGATATTTTTTCATTAGCTTGATCGCATAATTAATGCGCAGTCCGTTGATGTACCCATTGAAATTAGTTCCGGTGCATTCTCTTATCATCCGGGCAAAGCGTGCATTATTCAGATGTACAATCTGCGCCAAATCTTCTCTTGAGAGCTCTGGAGAAAGATATAGCTGTTTTTGAACGACTGTATGATTTAATTCCTGGAATATTTTCTTGTTCTCCTCTTCTTCCCCACTTTCTTTGTCTGTTTCGTCCAAAAGTTCATCCTGTTCTTCAGGAGAAATCAATTCCGGTTCCAATTCTGATGAAACCTCCTGTTCCTCGTACACTTCCAATAACTGATTACCATCTTTTTTATTGGCAAATTTCTCGTTTATCAGTTTGGCAAGCATCCTGTTTTTATACTCGATTATATGGTTGAAACGCCACAAACGCCAAAGTATAAACAGGGTCAGCACTACAATACACGCCAAAAAGCAGAGTGAAACATTCCTTATTTTTAGCTGTGAGGCTTGCTCGGCGATGTATTCTTCTTTTTCGGAAGCACCGTACATCGCGTTCAATTCTAATGCAGCATTTTTCCTGTCGGTACTGTTAATGCTATCCGTTATTGCAATGATGGTTTCACGTATTTCTGCGGCTTCTTTATAACGATTCAGCCCCAGATATGCCTGGACTTCCTTATTAAGTATAGTTAAATATTGAGCGTTCAAGGTATCCCGCTGTGTTCTCAACAATTCTTTAAAGTCCTTACAGTTGTCTATTACTGTCTCATATTGTTTGGAAAGAATCAAATAAGGAATCGAATACATCTTGCCATCCGGAGTATGAGATTCTTTTATTGCCAGATATTTTTGATAATATCCTTCTGCTTGCGCATATTTCTTTTCTAAATAAGAAATATAGGCCAATTTTGCATATAAATAGCTATATTGACCATCAATGTAGCCTTCGGGAACCTCCGGTACTTTCTCTAATTTTTTAAGAAGTTTTTCACGTTCATAAGCAAGAGCCAAAGCTTCATCAATACGGGAATCTGTCATTAAAAATCCCATCTCTGCTCCATAATAATAGGAAAGCAGCATCATTTCTCTCATATCCTTTGACCCACGCAGTAATTCAATCGTACGACCAAAATAATTATACGCCTCATCTTTCAATGACAGCCTCCAATTATTCTCTCCTATGCAAAAAAGCAATCTAGCTTCCGCCTCTCTGTCCTTCAGTTTTTGAGCCTGCATAATTCCACTAAGAGCATAATGCATGCTCTCATTATATTTACTCATTATGGATGAAAGTTCAGCTAAATAAACCGTCATCTTCAACATGTGCTTAGGTTCTCTTTGAGAGATGGAATCAAGCAAGTACGACTTCCTTGCATACATAAAAGCTAGTTTATTCATATACATATTACGATATGACAAACTGCGCAATTCATTAATCAGACGCAGAGGGAAGGCTTTTCTGGTTTCGGCCTCATCCAACAACTGTAAAGCACGTTTGGGGTTGGAAATATAAATATCTCTGATATATTTTTCTGTATACAAAGAGTCATTATTTATAATTTTATCAGCCCTTGAAAATTGATTGTGTACAAATAGAAGCACAAAAATACATACCCAAAAACGCATAAAACTCTTAATCGTGTTTAATCATTAATTATCCAAAGGTATGTATTTTCCAAAAAATGTGCAGACACAATTTAAATTTGCAAAATAAAAATAAGAAACATTAGCTAAACATATCAGAGACGTAACATGGTTCCAAGTCAGCTATTCTCCTGAATCACAGCCCAATGCTTTGCTCAATCGCCCTTCAAGGCATACACTTAAGTCAGTCGTTACAAACTTGCCATTATAAAAAAGAGTAAATATGGTAGCCGGAGTAGGTGCATTTTGCGCCTGTTCCATACTTTCCAATTCAATTATTCTCAATGGAATGTCTTTGCTCTTAGCAGCACTGACCAAAGAACCGCGAACGTGAAACTCCGTAAACGGGCAGCGATGGGTATAATAAACGACTATTCCATCCTTATCCGGACACTCACCGCTCAACACGCAATCATTAAAAGAAGGATCAGGAGCAGCCGGGTTTAGTTTCAAACTTAAAAGGCTGAATCCGTAAGGGAGTTTTTCTATTGTTTGGAAACCTTGTCGCAACAGCCATTTCGTGTCACTCATAAAATGAAATTTAGAAGTGCCCACCACTGTGACAAGCCCATCTTTCCCCTGCAATTTTGCATCATCAATGGCAGACTGCAATAATGCCTTACCATGTCCGCAACCTTTATATTTACCTGACACCCAGAAACAGTTTATCATCAGATAATTGGGAGCATTCACCGGAACCCATGCTTTTTCAGCAGGACCGTATTCGATAAACACTTTTGCCCGTTCATCAATACGTCTGAACACATAGCCGTTATCGAACTCTTTCTTCAGCCATTCTTTTTTGAGTTCATAACTATCCTTGCATTTCTTATCTGAAAAAGCACAGCATATATGTTCGTTTGCAATATTCTCCTTTGTCAAAGTGATGTAATTGGTTTCCATAATATTCTATTTAATTAATAGGTTAAACAAATAACAGTTCGATATTCACTCATTGTTATGAGTTGGTAGCAAATCGCCAAGCTAATATCCTGCTACTTTTAGTTCCCTGCTGCATTCGAATAACTTTATATTCGGACACATTCACCGATTTTAATTTGGTATATAACTTTTCCAGATTTTTTTCTTTAGAAACCAAACTCGTAAACCATCCGCAGTTCTTCTGATATTTTTGGCTCTCGGAAATCATATTCAATAAGAAACGAACTTCTCCGCCCTCGCACCAAAGTTCATTCGCACTCCCGCCGAAATTTAGCTGCACTTTATTTATCTTCGTACCTTTCAGACTGCTTAATTTGCGTAACGTTCCGTCTTCCGCCTCTTCACGCGAACTATGAAACGGAGGATTGCATATTGTCACATCAAAATACTCATCAGGCATAATAATTCCATCGAAAATCTTCTTACTATCTTTCTGAAGTCGCAAGTCAATCTTATGAGCCAACACAGGGTTGCAAGTCACTATCTTTCGTGCATTTTCTATCGAAACCGGATCAATATCAGTACCAACGAAGGTCCATCCATATTCAGTGTGTCCTATGATCGGATAAATGCAATTTGCACCTACCCCAATATCCAGACATCTACATTTTGACTTCTGTCCATTAGCATCTCCTGCCGGTAAATCCGGTGTTGTTCCGTTCGGCTGGATAAGATCGGCAATATAATGAATGTAATCCGCCCTTCCGGGAATAGGCGGACACAAATATTGCTTCGGTATGTCCCAATACCGGATGCCATAATAAGTTACCAATAATGCTTTGTTCAAAGCCTTCACCGCTTGCGGATTAAAAAAGTTTATAGTTTGTATTCCGAGGGGATTGAGCGATACGAATCTCTTTAATGGAGGATAATTTTCCATCAACAATGGAAAATCATACTGACCATTGTGCTTATTTCTTATATGTAACTCACCTTTTTTTGCCATGCGGGCAAAGATACAGAGAATTTTCCTGCCTACAAATTCTTCTTAACTCTTATCCTAACACTCTTCTGAATATCATATATAATATTCTACCATTTCAATCAGCCCGGCGCGTAAAGTATACTTAGTTGCTTCATATACATTATTCACACCCAACTTCCGGAAAATATTCTTTTTATGGGTGATAATAGTATGAATGCTTGAGGTTCTTTCCAATGCTATTTCTTTCACAGATTTCCCATGTGCTATCAATTTAAGAATGTCAATCTCTGTAACAGTCAAAACAGAATGAATTTCCGGTTTGTCGGAACCGATTATCAATAAATTGGTTATCTGATGACAAAGAAATCGCTCCCCGTGTGCTGTACACATCAATGCAGAATGAATTTCCTCACCGGAGTTCTCTTTCAAAATCATACCAATATTCCTTGCTATACTCATCCTACGAATAAAGTCTTCGCTCAATTCATTGGAAAACAATATCCAACGAACTCTCGGAAAACGTTTTTCTATAATAAGAAACTCTTCTATACCATTGATGTCAAACAGTGTATAGTCAAGTATAACGACACTGTCATTACATTCTACCAATGCAAGCATGAGCTCTTTCTTGTCTGTCACATCTATCATGCGACATCCACTGAATATAGCGGAAATATATCCATGCATTCCCATTCTGGTTATATCCTGATTATCTGCTATGATAAATGTAATGTCAGTGTTCATTGTTATTCTGATTTTTAAATTCAACGGATATTTTTCAAACGCATATTGCAGCCCGGAGACACGGAGGTATCATCGTTCTTTATTAGCTACATCAAACCACAAACGGGTAGTAATCTCATCTGCTCCCTGATGGGATATGGCAATCTGATACTGCTTACCATTCAGTGATTGTTCCGTTACGGGATAAAAAAAACGACGAGGTAACTCTCCGGACCCCAAAACGGAATCGGGACCAGGGATAAGCTGGGGATAACCGAGCCTGCGCCAGTCAGTGAAAGCATCGGGTCCCTGTCCATAATAAGCGATCCACTTCTGCCAGCCGATAGATTCATACCAATGTGCGGCGTCGAACCGAATCGCCTCCTGCTGTAAATAAGAATCGATTATACGATTGTCTATAATGCCAAACTGATTCAATGAAGCAGTAATAGCTTCGCGGTAGAGCGTTTCCGCATCAGCCGTTATCCAGCCGCGTGCAGCGGATTCTGCAAAGATAAACAAGACCTCGGCATACGTATAAAATACAGCCGGAGAGCTATCTTTCAAAAAATAAGTACCGGGACGGGAAACTTTATTAAATCCCTGATTATTAGCGGCATCAGCAGATAAGGAATTGGCAGCTCCTACATAGTTTTTCACACTTTCGTCTTGAGGTAGCTGGGCTAAAATTCCAATTCTCGGATCATTCCATTCATTCAGTTTATCAATCAACGTTTTTGATACCCGCTGATCATCACGTGAATTGAAAGCAGATGCCCATGGATTCCATTGTGGTGAAGAAGTAAAAACAAAACGGGCTATAGCATCATTGCTATCTATTACACTGTTACGATTATCCCAAAGGGAAGCAATAACCCGACGCGCTGTATTCTCATCCCGGTCAGCTAATTCAAGGGCGATACGTAGCCGTAGGGAGTGGGCCAATTGTTTCCAGCGGGTAATATCATTTCCGTAAATCAAATCCCCTTCTACCGTTCCTCCTGTGGTAGAAAGCAATTGGTCAGCAGCGATCAACTCCTCCAAAAGCCCGCGCAAAACAGTCTCTTGTGAATCATAAGCGGGTGTTACACTTTGTGCATATTCACTGTATGGTATATTTCCATACAGATTGGTCAGCAACAGGTAAACCCACGAACGCCACACTGTAGCTATCCCTCGATAATTATCATTTCCGAGTTCCGAACTGATAATAGCATTCAAGTCAGTTATTAGCGTTGCATAGCCGGTGTCCCACGTAGTGGTAAAGCTGCCATTATCCACATTATAGCAATCTGGCTCTGTATATTGTATTTTAGCCCAATGTTGCACCCACAACAGAGTAGAATTATAGTTCGTACTACTTCCCCAATAAAGATTGGCGGCATGATACTGTGCAGCGGCAAGTAAATAAGCCGGCTGTGGATTTTCAGTGGCATTGGGGTTGCGGTTGATATCAGTCAATTCATCATCACACGATGATAGAGAAATGGCAACCACTTGTACCCATATTATATATAAAAAATATATTCTTCTTTTCATCTTATCCTATTATTTAAAGGTTCACATTTAGAATTTCACGGAAAGGTTCACACCAAAGGAACGTGTTGTAGGCAATGAATAGGCTTCTACTCCTTGTGCGTTTCCAGTAGTCAAAGCCGATTCCGGATCTATATTAGGGACGCTCTTATAAATAGTCCACAAGTTACGTCCCGTCAGTGTAACGGAAGCTTCTTGCAAATGCAGTTTCTGCGTCCACAAGCGAGGTAGACGGTAACTCAAAGCGACTTCTCGCAGTTTCACGTAAGAAGCATCATATACATTAGCTTCAGCAATACTGTAAATACGATGGTAGTATTTCTCGGCAGATACAACCTCTTCGTTCTTAGAACCACTTTCCGTCACTCCTTCTACCATAATGCCATCCTGATACACACGGGTGGATTGCCCATTGACCTGGGCATAGTAAAGTCCATCAGAGGATACGGAATAAGAAGGAGATTCTGGTAATCGTACATTGTTACCCATGGCGTCAGTATAATACCACAAGCCACCGTGCTCGGCATCCCGGCCCGATAATGTGTTAGCTAATACACCGGTATATTTTCCAGTTTTATTAGTGTTGGAAAAAATAGAACCACCTACACTTGCATCTATCAGAAAAGAAAGACTTAACGAACGATAACTGAAAGTGTTACTGATACCGCCTGTCCAGTCGGGCGTAAACTTCCCCAACGTTTTATTAGTGGTCGAAATCTTAGGCAGACCGTTAGCATCCACCACAACGTTTCCATTAGCATCACGCACGTATGAAGTGCCGAACAGGGTTCCATAAGCTTCGCCCACTGAAGCCAGTATCTGAATACCAGACGAGTAGAGCTGGTAACTCGTAATCAAACCTTCATCATCCAATTTGACAACCTTGCTGCTGTTGGCACCATAATTCAAATCCAGATTCCAACGAAACCCTTTCGATGTTTGTATAGGAACAGCGCCCAATTGTATTTCATAGCCACGATTACGGATATGTCCGGCATTACGCACCTGCGACGTGTACCCACTGGCAGCAGTAGTAGCTAGTTTCAATATTTGATTACGACTATCGGTCTTATAGTAAGTGAAATCCAAGTATAGGCGATTGTCCCAAAAAGCCGCCTCGAAACCTGCTTCTATAGATGACGTCTTCTCCGGTTTTAGATTCGGATTCATACCAATGGTAGAAGAACTTTGAAGTGGATTCCCATTGAAAGCTGTTTCTGAAGTAAAGACCGTTGCCAATTGATAAGGATTGGCATCTGCTCCCACTTGAGACCATCCTCCACGTATTTTTAGGTAGTTAACAGCTTTACTTCTCCACCCGAAAGCTTCAGAAAGCAACACACTAGCCGTCACCGAAGGATAGAAATAAGAATTGTTGTCCACAGGTAGTGTAGACGACCAATCGTTCCGTCCTGTTATATTCAAGAAAGCCCAACGACGGTAATCCAGTTGTATGGAACCGTAAAGGCCATATTGCCGTAAACGGTAGAAATCATTGGACGAAGTGAGCGGATCACGCGAGTTAGTCAATGTATAAAGATCAGCAACCGCCAAACGGGGAGCAGCCTGATAATTATTCTCATATTGTTTGTTACGTACATTAAAACCCAGAAGAGCGTCAATTCCCCAATTTTTATTCAACTGTTTGATATAAGTCGCCAATACTTCTGTGTTATTCTCTTTCACCGTATAGGCATCTTCAGCATAACTGCCGTAAGGCGAACCGGCACCTGCACTCCCCCATTTTACTTTGGATTTCCTCCGGTCATTATACCAGTCGGTACTAGTACGGAAACGCACATTCAACCCATCTGTCAGACGGAATTCGGCATGCAGATCACCTATCAGACGATGACGTTCCTGACTCTGTGTATTATAAGAAGCACTCCAAAAAGGATTGTCGTAATAGCTTGAATTCCAGTTGCGAGTATAGTCCGCCTTCAATGAGTTCGTATCCACTTGACGTCCGAACCACAAGAACTGAAGCATAGGACTGTTAGAACGTACGTTACTGCCCGAGGGGGTAGCTGACCCCGGTAAACTGGGAGCTGTATAAACGATGTAATTGGCCGTAGCTCCCACCACAATCCATTTTGCCAGATGGTAATCCGTATTTAGGCTGATATTCGTCTTATTAGTTCCAGCATCAGGAACGATACTGACTTGTTTTTCGTAGTTATATCCTACACGGAACTGGTATTTGTCGTCTCCACGGGCAACAGAAATACCGCTGTTTGTAGAAATACCCATGCGAAAATAATCGCGTACATTGTTGGGATGGGATACCCAGGGAGTAGCCACACGATTACCGTCAGCGTCCAATGGGCTATCGAACTGAGGAATCAACAAACCAATATCAAGACGTGGCCCCCAGCTTTCGTCTACCCCGTCATTCACACCTGCACCCTTGCCATCTACATAACTGAACCGTCCCCCTGCCCCTTGTCCAAAAAGATTTTGAAACTCCGGCAAGGTAGCAACAAAAGAGACTTGCGTGGAAGAATGTAATGTAATCCCTATCCCTTTCTGCCTTTTGTCTCCTCCCTTAGTAGTGATGACAATAGCACCGTGAGCAGCACGCGCACCATAAAGGGCAGCGGCATTCGGACCTTTCAATACAGTAAGTGTTTTTATGTCTTCCGGATTCAGGTCTGCTATTGCATTTTTAAAATCGCGTCCGCTGGAACGTGCATTAAGCTGCGAATTATCCACTGGGATTCCATCCACAATAAAAAGCGGTTGATTCTCACCTGCAATAGAAGTTTCACCACGAATAACAATGCGACTGGAACCAACATCTCCTTGTGTATTGGTAATACGCACACCAGCTATCTTACCACTCAACGAATTTAACAGATTATTATCTTTCCCTTGCACCAAAGCATCCTGTTTTACTTCCTGTGCCGTATAGCCCAATGCCTTTTTCTCGCGTGAAATACCCAAAGCCGTTACTACTACCTCATCCAGCAGATGCGTATCACTCTTCAGTGTTACCGATACCTGTGGTGCAATAGCCACCTCTTTTGCCATCAGACTAATGTAAGAGATTAGCAGCCGGGTAGCTGATGGCGGGAGTCCACTCAGTTCAAATCTCCCGTTGACATCAGTTACGGTACCCAATGCAGTTCCTTTTACTATAACTGAGGCACCGATAACCGGCTCCCCATCTTCTTCTGTGGTGACAATGCCCCGCACTGTTGTCACCTGTGCTGCCCCTTGTATCACTCCTATTGCAAGAGCAAGCAAAAATAAATGAATCCTTTTACCCATTATTGTTTACTGTTAAAATGATGGGGCAAAGGTATTAGATATATACAAACTGATAAATCCCGTATGAATGGCATTTTATATACCATATTTGCGGTATATTTACAGTTGCGTGTATGACTTTCAGATTTTTGCTTCTAATCCTTTTTATTATTCAAAGCCTGTCTGACATCGTCAAACAGATCATCCACATCCTCCAAACCAATTGAGAAACGGATAGTCGTATCCAACACATCCATGTCCTGTCGCTGTTTATCAGTAAACGGTCCAAAAATAGTACTTGCAGGATGAATAGCAAGCGTCTTATTGTCAAACAAGTTAGTAGCGCGACGTATCAATTTCAGTCGGTTGATGAAAGCAAAGCATGCCTCTTTACTTTCCAGGTCTATCGTAATCATAGCACCGGCAGTCGGACCAAACTGTCTTTGTGCCAAAGCGTAGTATGAATTATCCTTCAGCCCCACATAATTCACACGTTTGACAGCAGATAATATGCGAAGCTTACCAGCCAACATAGCGGCATTGGCAGACTGTATCCGATATCGCGCGTCCAATGTTTCCAATCCGATAGTATGCATATAGGCCACATGAGGAGTCATATAAGCTCCCAGATTGAGTAACATCTCTGTACGCATACGTTTACCGAATCCCGGACATGTACCATAATCAATTACTAAACCACCAATGGAAGTGGCTCCCCCTGATAAATATTTGGTACTGGAAACCACTTCAATATCTACGCCTAAGCTATGTGAATCGAATTCTGTGAAAGGAATAAGCGTAGTATCAACGATGAGAGGAATTCCCCTTTCATGAACTATCCGTGAGAGCGTCTGTAAATCCGCCACTTCCATCTGCGGATTGGTGATAATCTCCACATAAATGCAGCAGGTATTACTGTCTACTACTTTCTCTACTGCTCCAATGTCTGTCAAATCACACAATCTAGGTTCCACCCCGAAGCGGGACAATGTACCAGCAATAAACGAATAAGTATTACCAAACAAATGACGCGATGTAATTATATTCTTTCCTGCAGCTGCAATTGAAAATAATGTATTACTAATAGCCGCCATACCGGAATTGAGGGCTATGACTTCTGCTGCCCCCGTAAGTTCCTTCACCTTATTCTCAAAAAAAGTCACTGTGGGATTCATCACTCTGGAGTAATCCGGAGCATCTGTCCGCCCGCAAAAAGCATCAGCCATGTCATCAGCATTGTCAAATTCATAAGCCGCTGTATGGTAAACCGGCATACTGAGAGAATTGTAAGCATCTCTTCTTTGGAACTGCGTATGAATCGCTTGGGTCTGTTTTTTCATCATTCTATTCATTAATATTATAACTATCAAATCTCGTACAATCAGAACAAAGGTAGATATAAAAACTGAAATCCGACAGTAGATCAAAACAGATATTTAACTGATAATAAGCATTTTGGAATAATATTCTTTAAACCGATAAATTCAATCTGAAAAAAGAGTGTTTATTCTAAAATAAACAGTTCCAATAGTGTTATTTTCTATTTCAACAGAAACCGCCCCTTTTTATGCTTATCTTATTCACATACACAAAATAAAAAATCCCCGTAAAGTACTACTTTACAGGGATTTATCTATTAATTGAAGCGGAGAGAGAGGGTATTGAACCCAAACATCTAACCGCCTATAAATCAGCTTTTTATTTTCCAAAATTTCAAATAGGTAACGAAACAGTAACGATTTTTGCAGGGTTATTTGTCCGGCTTTGTCCGCTGTTTGTCTGCCTATCTCACGGGTTCAAAGATACAACACATTTTTTAATTACGCAAATCTCTGTATATAAATGTTTCAGCTTAGGTGCAAGGTGCAAGCTATATATATAGATATATACTTGCACCTTGCACCTATCCGAAAAAATATGCCGTATTATTTGGCTATTCAAAATATTGTTCGTAGTTTTGCGAACAACAAAGAAGAAAGGAGAATTGGAGTGAAAGAGAAACAGTACACAACAGAGCAGGAACAGATTGCTCGGTTTGCCAAAGCAATGGGACATCCGGCACGGATGGCTATTCTTGCTTTCTTGGCAAAACAAGATAGTTGCTTCTTCGGTGATATTCACGAAGAACTACCTATTGCTAAAGCAACCGTTTCGCAGCATTTGAAAGAATTGAAAGAAGCTGGCTTAATTCAGGGGGAAATAGAAACGCCCAAAGTCCGGTATTGTATAAACCGGGAGAACTGGGAACTTGCCCGAAAATTGTTTGCAGCTTTTTTAGGGGACTGTAAATGTAAAGGTACATCGTGCTGTGAATAGCAGTACCTTTTTTTTGGAATAATTGTTCGTAGTTCTACGAACTACGATTATTATATTAACTTTAAAGTAGAATGACAATGGAAATTAAAGTATTAGGAACTGGGTGTTCAAGCTGTAAAGCCTTGTACGAAACTACCAAACAAGCTATTTCAGAATTAGGTTGCGATGCAACCCTTATCAAAGAGGAAGATTTATTGAAAATCATGGAGTATAACATTTTAGGGCTTCCGGCTTTGGTGATTGACGAGAAAGTCGTATCAGCCGGGAAAAAGTTATCCCTTGCAGAAGTAAAAGAGTTGATAACCAAATAAAAATGAACTATGAGAAAATTATTTTATCTACTGATTGCAACGCTGGTCTTAGTTTCCTGTGGTAACGGTTCAAAGAAAAAGACCGGAGAAAATCAAGCGGAAGAAATACAGTCTAACCGCATAGAGGTTCTTTATTTTCATGGAGCGCAACGGTGTATCACTTGCCGGGCGATAGAAACAAATACAGTAGCCCTTTTGGATAGCCTTTATTCAAAAGAAAAAGCAGACGGTAAAATTATCTATAAAGTGATAGATATTTCAAAGAAAGAAAATGAAGCGATTGCAGACAAGTACGAAGTTACATGGTCGTCTTTGTTTGTAAACGGCTGGAAAGACGGCAAAGAGAATGTAAACAACATGACCGAGTTTAGTTTTTCCAATGCGAAAAATGCACCGGACAAGTTTAAAGAGGGAATTAAAAGCAAGATTGACGAATTGTTAAAACAGTTGTAAGATGGATTTTCTTCAATCGCTATTAGATAACAGTTCTATTCCTGCTATTACAGCTTTTATATTGGGGATTTTAACGGCGGTCAGCCCGTGTCCGTTAGCGACCAACATAACGGCAATAGGATTTATTAGTAAGGACATAGAAAACCATCACCGGATATTTATAAACGGATTGCTTTATACTTTCGGCAGAATAGTAAGCTATACGGTTCTTGGCTTTATCCTTATCCCTATTCTCCGTGAGGGAGCAAGTATGTTTATGGTTCAAAAAGCCGTAAGCAAGTACGGGGAAATGCTGATTGCTCCGGCGTTAATTATCATTGGAATATTTATGCTCGATATAATAAAACTCAATCTACCGAAAATCAATATCGGCGGTGAAAGTTTGAAAAAGAGGACGAAAGGCGGTTGGGGGGCTATGCTATTGGGTATTTTATTCGCCCTTGCTTTTTGTCCTACCAGTGGAGTATTTTATTTCGGTATGCTTATGCCTTTGTCAGCAGCGGAAACGGGTGGGTATCTCTTACCTGTAATTTACGCTATTGCTACGGGATTACCCGTAATCCTTGTTGCATGGATTTTAGCGTACAGTGTTGCCGGACTGGGTAAGTTTTATAACCGGATGCAAATATTCGAGAAATGGTTTCGTAAAATAGTTGCCATCCTCTTTATTGCGGTAGGAATTTATTATGCAGTAGTCTTTTATCTATAAATAAACATAGAGTATCATTTTAAATAAAAACAGTATGAAAAAGATAGAAATTTTCGACCCGGCAATGTGTTGCCCTACGGGTCTTTGTGGAACAAATATTGACCCTGAATTAATGCGTATTGCGGTTGTTATTGAAACATTGAAGAAACAGGGTATCATCGTTACCCGTCACAATTTACGTGACGAACCGCAAGTGTATGTAAGTAATAAAACAGTAAACGAGCATCTGCAAAAACATGGGGCGGATGCACTGCCTATTACTTTAGTGGACGGCGAAATCGCTGTTTCAAAAACCTATCCTACCACCAAACAAATGAGTGAATGGACGGGTATCAATTTGGATTTTATGCCAGTAAAATGAGTATTCACCAGCTAATTATATAAAAATGAAAACATTTAATTTATCAGATATAGATTTGACGAAATACCTTTTCTTCACCGGAAAGGGCGGTGTAGGAAAAACTTCGATTGCTTGTGCTACTGCGGTAGGCTTGGCAGATAATGGAAAGAAAATACTTCTTATCAGTACAGACCCGGCTTCAAACCTGCAAGATGTGTTTAATCAAACACTGAACGGACACGGCACGGATATTCAAGAAGTACCCGGCTTAACGGTCGTTAATCTCGACCCGGAACAAGCCGCAGCCGAATACAGGGAAAGCGTTATTGCTCCTTTCCGGGGACAACTGCCCGAAAGTGTAATTCAGAATATGGAAGAACAACTTTCAGGCTCTTGTACGGTAGAAATTGCGGCTTTCAACCAGTTTTCCGATTTTATCACGGATGCCGATAAAGCAAAAGAATACGACCATATTATCTTTGATACAGCCCCCACGGGACACACGTTACGAATGTTACAACTACCATCAGCGTGGAGTACATTTATTAGTGAGAGTACGCACGGTGCATCTTGCTTAGGTCAATTATCCGGTTTGGAAGAACGGAAAGGTATCTATAAGCAGGCAGTTGAAACACTTTCGGATGCAAACGCAACCCGCTTAGTATTGGTTAGCCGTCCTGAAATCGCACCATTAAAAGAAGCCGCCCGTTCTTCACATGAATTGCAATTACTGGGAATTAAAAACCAGCTATTGGTAATCAACGGGCTTTTGCTGCAATTAGATGAAGCCGATAACGTATCGAAACAGATATATGACAGGCAGCAAAATGCCCTGAAACAGACCCCTGCGGAACTGCTGGAATATCCGTCTTATTATGTTCCTTTACGGTCATACAATTTATCTAATATTGCGAATATCCGCCGGATGCTTTACAATGATAATTTAACAAATGATGCGAACTATCAGCGGATTACCGATGCCAAAGGGATGGATGAACTGGTAAACGACCTCTATCAATCAGGAAAAAGGGTTGTTTTTACTATGGGAAAAGGCGGCGTGGGAAAAACCACTTTAGCCACTGAAATAGCCCTGAAATTAACAAAACTGGGTGCAAAGGTGCATCTTACCACCACTGACCCGGCAAACCATCTGAATTATAACCTTGCTGTTCAGGCTGGCATTACGGTAAGCCGGATTGACGAAGCGGAAGTGTTGGAAGCCTATAAAAACGAGGTTCGCAGTAAAGCTGCGGAAACAATGACTGCCGAAGATATGGAATATATAGAGGAAGATTTACGTTCACCGTGTACGCAAGAAATTGCAGTATTCCGGGCTTTCGCTGAAATTGTCGATAAAGCAGAAAATGAAGTCGTAGTAATTGACACCGCACCCACCGGACACACTTTGTTATTGCTGGATGCAACGGAAAGTTACCATAAAGAAGTACAACGTACACATGGCGACACTCCCGCTTCCGTAAGAAAGCTGTTACCACGTTTGAGAAACCAGCAGGAAACAGAAGTCGTTATTGTGACCCTGCCCGAAGCAACACCCGTATTTGAAGCCGAACGTTTGCAAATGGATTTACAACGTGCCGGGATTAATAATAAATGGTGGGTCGTGAATGCTTGCTTGTCATTAACTGACACCGAAAATTCTTTCTTGCGGGCAAAGGCGCAAAATGAATTGGTTTGGATTAAGAAAGTAGAAGAATTGTCAAAGGGAAATGCTGCCCTGATAGCTTGGAAAAATAACTAAAAACATGAAGATTTTAATTCTTTGTACAGGGAATAGCTGCCGCAGCCAAATGGCACATGGCTTTTTACAATCATTTGACAATAAACTGGATGTCTTTTCAGCAGGAACAAAACCTGCTGAAAAGGTTAATCCGATGGCGGTAAAGGTTATGGATGAAATGGGTATAGATTTAGCCCACCATACCCCTAAAAGTGTAAACCTATATATAGGGCAGGAATGGGACTATGTTATTACGGTCTGCGGTGGGGCAAACGAAAGCTGCCCGATGTTTACGGGTGAAGTAAGAAATAGGCTGCATATAGGATTTGACGACCCCTCGGAAGCAACCGGAACGCCGGAGTTTATAAACAGTGAATTTCATCGGGTACGGGATGAGATAAAAGCCCGTTTCTATGACTTCTACCTGAAAGAATTAAGACCACAATTAAGCTAAATAGTTGTTGTTATGGAAAAGAAACAAGGAATTGGATTTTTTGAAAAATACCTGACTATCTGGGTTGCCTTGTGCATCATTATTGGAATTGCCGTGGGACAATGGCTTCCGGCAATTCCGCAAACATTAAGCAAATTTGAATATGCCAACGTGTCTATACCCGTGGCAATCCTGATTTGGTTAATGATTTATCCGATGATGCTAAAAGTGGATTTTCAAAGTGTTAAGAATGTTGGCAAGCGTCCGAAAGGAATAATAGTCACTTGCGTTACAAATTGGCTGATAAAGCCATTTACCATGTTCGGAATAGCTTATTTGTTCTTCTATGTGGTTTTCAAAGCCTTTATACCTGCCGGATTAGCCGAAGAATATTTAGCCGGGGCGGTATTATTGGGGGCTGCACCTTGTACAGCTATGGTGTTCGTGTGGAGTTACCTTACTAAAGGGGATGCCGCTTATACGCTGGTACAAGTGGCAGTGAACGATTTAATCATATTGGTAGCGTTTGCCCCTATCGTTGCTTTCCTGCTGGGAGTTGGTGGCGTATCTATCCCGTGGGACACTCTGTTGCTATCCGTGGGGCTGTTTGTTGTGATACCACTTGCTGCCGGGGTCATTACCCGAATAATGGTTATCCGCCGCAAAGGTGTGGAATATTTCAATAACGTATTTATTAAGAAATTTAATAATTATACGGTAGGTGGATTGCTATTAACGCTTATTATCCTGTTTTCATTTCAAGGAGAAACGATACTGAACAATCCCCTGCATATCTTATTGATTGCAGTTCCGCTTGTGTTGCAAACGGTTCTGATATTCTTCGTTGCTTACGGTTGGGCGAAATGGTGGAAATTACCCCATGATGTTGCCGCACCTGCCGGAATGATTGGGGCAAGTAATTTCTTTGAATTGGCGGTTGCTGTGGCTATTTCTCTTTTTGGTTTACAATCCGGGGCTGCATTGGCTACGGTGGTGGGCGTGCTGGTCGAAGTTCCGGTGATGTTGATGTTAGTAAGGATTGCCAATAACACACGAAGCTGGTTTCCGGCTACAAAATAACAATAGGGCAAAAGTCCTAATCTAACTTTATCGTAAAAAGGCTTGGTGCTGGAAATGTTTGTTCCTAACGTTTCCGGCATTCTGCCTTTTACAAAAGTCAGAATAAAGATACATTTTTCGGCATTAAGACAACCGTAATAACATGAACAATGAAATTAATTTTGAAGAATTTATAAAAAACATAGACTGTACTATCTATGAAAAAATAGATGTTGATAACTGGAATATTTCAATAGAGGTAGTTCTCGATGTCGTAGAGTTTCTGCAACGGTCACTCGAAGATATGAGAACTTGTATTGTCAATCATCCTTTCAGTAACAAGGAAGAAGAAATTTATTTCTTCAAACACATCAAACCGGAAGTATTGAGTAGATTATTATATTTTACAGAGATTTACAATACCGAAATGCGAAAACCGCATGGAAGCATTGAAGTCTTAAAAAAGTATTATAACGACAGATTGGATGAATTGACTTCCTATTTTGAAAGTAATTTGGATTTTTACCAATATTACCGTTCTAAAGCGACCCACTTAGATAGTCATTATTTTGTACGGGGGCATATTGATTTTAAGCTATGTCCGAATTGTGTACCTTATGACCGTGACCCGGAATTTTCCACTTGTTACGACCACAAAGCAGCACAAATATTAGCGAATGATATGCTTTGTATTTATCTGAATAAAAAGTTACATGGAGTTGATAAGCAAGTAATCATCGCAAAAAGTCGGTCTTTCTTGCCGGAACACCCTTTCCGGTGGACTGCAACAAAAATAGCAGCCGTAGAATTAGGCTACGCTATATATGCGGCGGGTATTCTGAATAACGGACAAGCGGATATAAAAGAAATTATGACTTTTATGGAAGCATCGTTTCAAATCGACTTAGGCGACTATTACCGAACTTACATAACCATGAAAGACAGAAAAAAAGACCGGACTTCATTTCTAAACAGCTTAATAAAAAGCCTGCTTAAAAAGATGGATGAAGATGATAACCTATAAATAAAAACAACCAAGTTCCTGCCAACTTGGTTGTTTTTGTTTTCACTCGCTCCATACTCTATTTTTTCTTTATTATTGCGAAAAACAGGTGATTTTTTCCTTGTTTTACCTGTAATTACTCCGAAAAATAAATCTTCCAACTTGGAAAAAGGTTGGAAGATTTATTTTTTCAAACGCTCCAACTTTGCGGCAAATCAATTAGTTAGCAATATGGAGATAATAACATTCGAGTCAAAAGCCTATAAGGAATTAGACAACAAAATTACCGCTATTGCGGATTACATTTTCAACCACATGGAAGCGGAAAGCACTAATGAGGATGAAATTTGGGTGGACAGTTACGAAGTCTGCACTTTCCTGAAAATCAGCGAAAAGACACTTCAACGCCTGCGGGTGGCTGGAACTATTGCGTATTCCAATATCCGAGGGCGTTACTTCTACAAAATCAGCGAAGTAAAACGGATGCTGGAAGAACGCCTGATAAGAAGTAACAAAGAGAACATTCAAGACCTGATAACCAACCATCAGCTATATGTTAAGGAAAGAAGAAATCTTAGAAAGGACAAATAACGGGCTATCCGTGTTCAAGCACTATATACCGGGTAACTGGCGGATAGGTCGCAATTTCCTGAACCCTCTTTATGAGGATAACAAGGCATCGTGCAATATCTATTTCGACCGCCGGAATGGTAACTATAAAATGAAAGACTTCGGCAACGACAGTTATAGCGGTGATTGTTTCTTTTTCGTGGGGCAACTCAAAGGACTGGATTGTAACAATCCGGTGGACTTTGTGGAAATATTGGAAACCATCGACCGGGATTTGGGGCTTGGGCTGGTAGCAGGCAACCCGATACCTGTTACCCGTACTTCTTACCGGACGGAGAAACTAATATCGAAAGAAACACCCGAAAAGGAAAGTAAACCCTATCAGTTCAGAGAACAAAAATTTCCGCTTGCCGAATTGATGTACTGGCAACAATACGGCATCACCCCGGAGATTTTAGAACTGTATAAGGTTTGTTCTCTGCGGGATTTTCAAAGTGAAACGGCGGATGGTACACCGTTTACTTATACTTCGTCCGTGGCAGAACCGATGTACGGGTATAAAAGTAAACGATATATAAAACTATATCGTCCATTCTCGAAAACCCGCTTTCTGTATGGCGGCAGCTTCGGTGAAAATTATTGTTTCGGGCTGGAACAACTACCCGCAAAAGGTGATACATTATTTATCACGGGTGGTGAAAAAGATGTCATGGCAATGGCAGCACACGGTTTTCACGCTATCTGCTTTAACAGTGAAACGGTGACTATCCCGCCTACCCTGATTTATAAACTAACGTTCCGCTTCAAACATATAATCTTGCTATATGATACCGATAAGACGGGCAAGGAAAGCGCACGAAAGCAGGAAAAACAGTTGGAAGAATTTGGGGTAAAACGGCTGCTTTTGCCACTTCCCGGCACGAAAGAGGAAAAGGATATTTCCGATTATTTCAAAGCGGGAAATACCCGTGAAAATTTCCTTAAACTGTTCATTGATTTTTTAGACAACCTTTATAGTGATACATTGATTATGCTTAAATCGTGCGAAATAGACTTTAATAATCCACCGGCAAAAGCGCAGGTGATAATCTCCGCCGGGGACGTTCCGCTGGGAACACAAGGCAACCTGTTCGGCATCACTGGCGGCGAAGGTACAGGAAAAAGTAATTATGTTGCTGCAATGGTGGCAGGGTGTATCTGTCCGGCAGGGGCAGAAGTGGACACACTCGGCATACAGATAGCAACTAACGGCAAACATAAGGCGGTTTTGTTATATGATACGGAACAGTCGGAAGTGCAACTATTCAAGAACGTAAGCAACTTGTTAGCCCGTGCCAAGCAACCGGATAAGCCGGAAGAACTGAAAGCATTCTGCCTGACGGGTATGTCCCGTAAAGAACGCCTGCACGCTATTGTTCAAAGTATGGATAAATTTTATTACCAGTACGGCGGCATCCAGTTGGTAGTTATTGACGGCATCGCCGACCTTGTAAAAAGTGCGAATGATGAAGCGGAAAGTGTAGCAGTAATAGATGAATTATACCGATTAGCTGGAATTTATAATACCTGTATTCTTTGCGTGCTGCACTTCGTTCCAAACGGATTAAAACTACGTGGACACTTGGGTAGTGAATTACAGCGCAAAGCAGCTACCATTTTGTCGATAGAAAAGGACGAAGAACCCACGCAGTCGGTGGTGAAAGCACTGAAAGTAAGGGACGGCAGCCCGTTGGACGTTCCCCTGATGCTCTTTGCTTGGGACAAGGTAGCCGGGATGCACGTTTACAAAGGAGAAAAGCCACGTGAAGAAAAGGAAAAACGCAAAGAAAAGGAGTTGGTAAGCGTTGCCCGTGATATTTTCGGGCGGCAAACCCATATCACCTATATAGACCTTTGCGAACAGTTGCAGCAGGTTTTGGACGTAAAAGAACGTACCGCAAAAAGTTATATCCGCTTTATGCGGGAACGGGACATTATCATTAAAGACCCGTCCAACCAAAGTTATTACATGATTGGTTTAATTTAATCCGGCAGCCCTATGTATATAAATAGAGAAGATTTCGTAGCATGGATGGAACGTATCATGGATAGGTTCGATATGCAGGACAAAAAGATAGACCGCTTGGTAGGCGGACATAATTATTTAGACGGCGAACGCTTACTGGACAATCAGGATTTATGCCTACTGTTGAAAGTGAGTGCTAAAACTTTGCAACGTTACCGCAAGAAAGGGATATTGCCCTATCTGACACTGGACGGACGATGTTATTACCGTGAAAGTGATGTACACCAGCTAATCCGTGAACGAACGGATTAGGCTTTCTGACAGATTGTTTTGTTATATTCCAATCCTGCTTTATATAACGATTAAGGCAGGATTTCTTTATTTTATACTGCGAATATCAGGGCTTTTCCTTAACTTTGCAAAAGTAACATAAGAGAATAACGGCGATTGAACAAATAACTGGGAAGTCGTCTTTATATATAACATATTCGTTCGCCGAATATCTCAAAGTAGAAAACTGGCACTTTTCAAAATGAAACGAGATTTCAGCGCAATGCTTATGCTATGCTTTGTCATAGCGTGGGCTTGCCTGTCCCGTTTCAAAGGTATTGCCAGTACCTCTACTTTGGAGCAGTGTAAGTTCACGCTTCTTTTTTGAGGTATTGGCGGGCAGTTTGGATAAAGATTATCAACTGTTTAATACCTTATTATATGAAGCAGATAAAAAGCTATATTGCCGTATCTCTCGATGGATTTATTGCACCGCCCGACAAAGAATTGGATTGGATACCCCAAGAGGTCAAATTTTTATTGAATAAAGAATATGAAATGGCGGATAATTTGCTGATGGGGGCAAATACTTATCTATATCTTTTCAAACATTGGGGTGGTTGGCCGTACAAAAGCCAACGGTCTTTTGTGGTGTCCCACTACCACAATAATGTTACCCGAAATTACAATGTGGAATTTCTGTTAGACAATCCTTTTTTTAAAATAGATGAACTAAAACAGGATAGTGATATATTAGTGATAGGTGGCGGAAAATTGCTTACCTCGCTGATAAAAGCGGGATTGTTGGATAGTCTAACGGTGTACACTGTTCCTGTTATGTTGGGAAAAGGCATTGGATTTTTGGGAGAAACATTCGGTTCAGAATGGAAGCTGTCAGAAAGCAAGGTACTGGATGGCGGTGTGGTTTGCTCGACATATCAGTTTGATAAAAATTTGTAATAAAAAAAAATGCGCCCGGTTTCCCTCCGGGCGCAACCACTAAAATTCCTGTTATTCATAGCTTAAAAACCTATTGGTAACGGAACTTCGGTGGCAAAGATAGTGTTTTTTAGTTATTTCTTCCCTTTCTTGTCAGGGAACACAAAACCTATATTAAACTGTTCGTCCAGCATCAGCGAAGCATCAAACGGTTTCCCGTTCCTGCCTTTGAAACCTTTGATTATTCCGGTTTTCCGCTTTAATACCAGTTCGGTAATTTGTTTATCCGTCAGTACCTTTTCGCATTTGTTCCGGAAAATGGTAAGCGTACAATCTACATTTGAACATTTGGCAACTTTAGGGTAAAAAAGAATACGACCGTTTCCACATTTAGGACAAGGGCAGGTTTCGCCACTGGCAAAGGATAGCTGCACGTCTAACAGTTCCGCTGTGATTTGCCGGGCGTACACTTCTATGCCCTTATGAAATGTGGCAGCATCGGTTTCGCCTGTTTCAATCTTGGAAAGGGCGTTTTCCCACATACCCGTCATTTCTACGTCAGCTATTTTTTTGTCCTTTACTATTTTATAAACAGCAAGTCCCTTATCTGTGGGAACAAGGCTTTTCTTTTCCCGAACGATGTACTGCCGGGCGAACAATGTTTCAATTATAGCCGCCCTTGTTGCTGGCGTGCCTATCCCGGCATCTTTCATGCTGGCTTTCAATTCGGTATCTTCCAGTTCCTTGCCTGCATTCTCCATAGCCGCCAATAGTGAACTCTCTGTGTGCAGCGGTTTGGGTTTGGTTTGTTTTTCCAACAAGTCCACGCCGGAAAGCGGTAATATGTTACCCTCTTGGAGTTCCGGCAGCATGGCGTTTTCACCATCTTCTGCCGTTTCCGGCTCGCTGAATATTCCACGCCAACCGGGAATTTTCATCACTGACCCTTTAACGGTAAAATCGGTATCATCCGCTGAAAGCAGGACGGAAGTAACATCTTTTACGCATTTGCCTGAAAAGGCTTCCAGCATACGCCCTGCAACCAGTTCGTAAATGGCTCGTTCGTCCGTGGAAAGGTCACCCGGCAAGTTCTCGGTGACAATTAAAGCGTGGTGGTCGGTCACTTTTCTATCATTAACACTATGGCGGTTAAGGGCGCAACCGTTCAGGCTGGCAGCATACCCGGCAAACCGGGTGTATTGTTCCAACAGGGCGACACGTTGCGGCATCTGCTCGAACACATCTTCCGATATATAACGGCTTCCGGTTCTTGGGTAGGACATCACTTTCTTTTCATAAAGGCTTTGCGCTATGGAAAGCGTTTTATCTGCCGAAAAGTTCAGTTTACTGTTGGCTTCCTTTTGTAAAGTGGTAAGGTCATACAAAAGCGGCGGTTCTTGGCTCGTTTCTTTTCTTTCAACGGATTTTACCGTAAGCTGTCCGGCAGCTTTTACCCTTTGCAATGCTGCAATGGCTTCCGGCTGTTGCTCCCACTTGGCACACGACTGGGCGGAAAAACTGACCCCGCCGTTGGCAGTGGCGGCTTTTAGTTGCCAAAATTTGGTCGGTACAAAATCCTTATTCTCCAAAAAACGGTTACATATCATTACCAGCGTAGGGGTCTGTACACGTCCCAGTGAAAACACGCCCTGCCCGGCTGCAACACTTAACGCTTGGGTGGCGTTTATACCTATCAGCCAATCGGCTTCGCTGCGTGCCTGTGCAGAACGGTAAAGGTTATCGTACTGGCTGCCCGGTTGCAGTTTCTCCATGCCCTCCCGGATGGCTTTGTCGGTTAGGCTGCTAATCCATAGGCGTACAAAAGGTTTACGGCAACCCAAATGTAGGTAAATATACCGGAAGATAAGTTCTCCCTCTCGCCCTGCATCAGTGGCAACAACTATCTTGTCGCATTGGTCGAACACCTCTTTTATTACTTTCAGTTGTTTCAATACACCGGGGTCTGCTTTATAGCCTTTATCGGCTTTCACCTGCCGGGGAATTAGCCGGAACTCTGGCGGGATAATCGGCAGGCTTTCCCTGCGGAAGTTGGCAACGCCGTAGGCTTCCGGCATGGCAAGCTGGATTAAATGACCGAACGCCCAGGTAACGAGATACCCGTTACCTGAAAGGTAGCCGTCATTTTTCTGCGTAGCACCGATTATACGGGCTATATCTTTGGCAACACTCGGTTTTTCTGCTATCAATGCAATCATATCGTTTCTTTTTTATGGTTTGTTACTGAATTGATTTTCCGTAAAATTTTACGGTCATAATAAATATGATAGCCATTCACGTAATACTGTCGGTTGTTCCTGTCAATTTCTTTCCAGTCGATTTTCAGAGAAAAGACTATAAAGAAAATCAGGAACGACAAACAGAATAGCTATAATATAGATTAGCTGCATACCTTTATAATTTTATTCCTTTGGACTTCTTGGGCTTGTCGGCTTTCAGCGATTTGTCCGCTTTCTGTTCCTGCTGCTCTTTCTTCACCCGGTTCTGTTTTTGCCCGGCAGTAGGTTTCTGTTGTCCCTGCTTTAGCGGCTCTTTTTGGTGCTTAGTCGCTTCGTTGGTTTTACCGTCTGAATTGACGGCTACCTGCGTGCGGCTCTCTGTTGCCGGAACGATTTCTTTTGCTTGTGCCTTATCCGGGTTGGCACGGGAAAAGTCCGGTTTGCCTTTCTCCCGATTGAATTTGATATAAGCGTTATAAGGCTGGTCTTGCCCGTCTTTTTCCATCCCTTTTACATAAATGGCTTCTTCAGCGGCGAATTTCTTCTGTTGTTCTTCAGTAAGAGGAACGCCGCCAATGGTTTTCGGCGCACGGATATTCCCGTTTTCATCCACCCATTGATAAGGTTTGCGGTTTTGTCCCTGCTGTTGCTGCTGGTTTTGTTGAAACCCTTTCGGCAAAAATTCAATGCCACGTTCCACGGCACTGACCTGTAAGGTGGCAGAGAATGTCTTACCGTCCTTGTCTGTCATACCGTCCACTTTTACGGGGCGACCTGCTGCAAAATCTTCTTTTTGCTGGTCGGTAATTTTAGCTTTACAAATCTCGTCCGGGATGCGCAGTTTATCCGCACGCATATATTCCAGTTCGTGCGTTTCCCTGTCCCGGCTGATGAATACCGGAATTTGTTCTCCACTTTTCGGGTCTTTGATTTTTACGACTTCGCCCAAATTACCCGTTTCCTGTAAATTTTTCTGTTCCTTGTCATTGAACTTGTATTCATGGAACGGGCGTTGCAGTTGCTTTTCATCATTTTGGATGCCGTGCAGTTTGAATTTGACCGTACCGTCCTGTGCCGTGTACAATGAAATTTTTGCATCGGTAGGTGTCAGGTAGAAATCGCCTGCCTGACCTGATACCCGGAATAAATTACGGGACTTATATCCCCGCAGCATCCGGTCAAGGTTCTTTGTTTTTTTCAGGGTTTCTTCGGTAATGCCGATTTTTTTCAGGCTCTCCCAGTCAATTTTTGCTGGGTCGATGCGGTACTGGTTCTTGGGGAACTCGTGGAAATCGGGTTTCGGGACACGAAGCATTTCACCTTGTTTGTTGCCTTGCCGGATGGCTTCGGCGTTCTGTTCCACCACCGAAAAGTTACACCGGAAAAAGCCCAGTCCCTCGGTGTCGTTGATTTTTCGGTAAAAATTGGAAAAGAAATTGGTAAACGGGTCGGAATTGTTATCTACCCGCATAAACTCGCTGGCGTGTTTTTGCGTAGGTGGGACGGTCTGTAAATTGCCGTCCGTATCTACTCCTTTAACAACGTTCACCGTACCTGCCCGCTTGTCATGTACAAGCAGGACATCGTTTTTTTGTCCGTCCGAAACGGACGGTTTCATTCTGTTTTCATCCATAATTACAGGAATTTTAGTGGTTTACGGGAAAAGTCCCGGTCAAAAGTAAGGACTAAATATGCTATATTTGAGAAACAGGCGGCAGGTGTCCGCATTAGTCTTTACTTGTCCGCAGAAGTCCACAAAAAAAGCAGCCTGAATGTATCAAGCTGCTTTTCTAATAAACATTTGAAAAATTTATTTTTTTCTAAAATAATTAATCATTTTAGAAAAGCTAAAACCTATACCACCAAAATTTGGTTCAAGAATAATAGCATCAGCAAGGGCATGACCCAACCCTTTTTTCATTTCTTTATATACCCTAAAATCTTTAAGGTCTTTATGTGCTTTTATATCATTAAACATTTTTTCTACCAACGATATTACATCAGTTGTTGTCGAACAAAATTTCTTCAAAGGAACTAATATCATCTTTAAATCATCTTCAATACATGAATTTGTATTTCCATAGCTTTCTTTAAACAGATAAGGATGTCTATTAGTAATAAGTATAGCTGGAAGTAAATCTTCTGCATTTTCTCCATTAATATGATGCCACGATAAAACTTCATCTTCAAAATGAACTCTATGAGTTCCACGAATAACAACTGCATCATTTTCAGCCGCTAATTGAGCCATTTTTTCGTAGTTATTCATTAAAGCATTTCCTAATGGTTCGCTCCACCCATAATCTAACAAATAGATATAATAATCTCTATGTGCTGATTGCGGAATATTATTTAAAGATTGTACATATAATCCCATAACTTAAAATTTTTCTTCAAGAACACCTATTAAATTAATCAATGCTAATGTGGCAGAAGTACATAATAACATTTCCTGCTTAGTCGCTGTCCTTTTATGTGTTAATACATTAGCCAATTTATTGGTAACTTTTGCATAAGAACGCAATTCTTCACTTTCTTTTCCTGCAAGAGTTACAGCAATATATGCGTCTAACATTCTTTTTGCATCCGTTTTACTTATTTCTACCCCATCTAAAGAAATATGTTTTTCGGGAATATATACTGCTTGCGCTAATGAAATTATCACCTCTCGACATAGCATTCCAACCGCCTGATATTGTTCTTCAACAACCGCTTGTGCTTCTCTTTTCTTAATTTCTATGATATTACGCTTTATTTTATCCCAGTCTGATAAATCAATTTTTATATCGACTATTCTGCTATCTTCATTTTCTGAAAATAAAGACACAACAGGTTCGTACATTTTTCTAATATAATCTCTTCTTTCTTGGTATTTAGGAAAATCATTACGCCATTTTCCATACCAGTCCCATAAACTTTTAAATGGATTAGGATTTTCAACATCTATTTTTTTAAGAGAAATAGCAACCTGATTGTATATTTGAGAGTATTCTTTTTCAACATCTTGTATTCTCTGCCCACCTGTTGCAACAGAAACCATTACATTTCTTAAATATTCAATTTTATTTTCTAAATCTTTTTTTGATATACCATCTAATAAACTCCAATCCACTTTAGCAACAGATTTTGGTGTTATCAAAACTTGCCCCACCACTTCATCATCAATAGAACGAGAAGCAGTGTTTATAGCTTCTAAAATGCGTTTCTCTATATCTTCAATATTACAAGATTGCAATCTTACAAAATCAGGAACACTAACATTTACATACATGGTATAGTAATATATACCACCATTCCAATTATCATAACTTGTCTGTATTACCGATAATTCTGCACTATTCAATATTTTCACAAGCTCCACTTCACCACTGGCTATTAATAATTCTTTAGCAGTAGTAAGAATTGGTCTAAATTCCTCTTTATTTTCAAAGCCCATAGTATATATCTATAAATTTATAATACAAAAGTAGGCATATTTCTGTCATTATCATTTTTTTGTATTTGTTTTTTGTTGATAATAAGGTATATAAGTACAAAATCAACTAAATCAGTATATTATTCCTCACAGTCTTTAATCAAGTGGCATAAATCGGGGTCATTCTTTATACGGGTGATTTCATCCTCTACAATCTGTCGGACTTCTTGCCGGATGCGGTCGTAATTGGCTTGTATTTCTTCCTGCATCCGGTCGTTGCCGTCCTTGTCCGTGAAGTCGATTATTTGCGGCAATTTCACGTAACGGGCGGTTTCACGTTTCACTTTTTCATTATCCACCACGATTTCACAATGGAAAATCTTTTGCTCAATGCGTTCATCGAAATTATCCGCCACTGCACCCACGAACATTCCCTGTGTCAAATTGGCTATTTTACTGGCTGGTATCAGGCTATCCATCTGTGTGCTGATGGACGTTGATTTCTCCCGCTGGTTAATAGTCATACTTTGCCGTTTTTGAAGAACCTTTCCGAAACGTTCACTAAGTATTTTCGCCGTTTCGCCTACTGTCTGACCGCTGAAAACGTTACCAACTGTATTTTGGATTACCCGGCTTTCCTTGTCACCGTAATCCCTTGTTAATTGGCTATAATCCTGAAAGCCCAAAAGTACGGCAACCTTGTTCGACCTTGCGGTGGCTATCAGATTGTCCAATCCCCGAAAATAGATGGTCGGCAACTCGTCTATGATTACGGAACTTTTAAGCTGTCCTTTCTTGTTTATCAGCTTCACAATACGGCTATTGTACAATCCCAAAGCGGCGGAATAGATATTCTGACGGTCGGGGTTGTTACCCACTACCAGCACTTTGGGTTCTGCCGGATTGTTTATATCCAGCGAAAAATCATCACCTGTCATTACCCAATACAGTGCCGGGCTTATCATACGGGAAAGCGGAATTTTCGCCGATGCAATTTGCCCCTGCAACTGTTCTTGTGCGTCTGATTCCCAAGCATCTACGAACGGACTTAAATAGTTTTCCAGTTCGGGATAACTGCGCAGGATGGTGAAAATATCGGCGTATTTCTTGTTCAGGAACTCGATTGCGTGCGGGAATGTACAATATTTCCCGTTCTTGTAAATACGCAAATACCATATAATAGCAGCCAGCAGGATGATGGGACTTTCTACAAAAAAGTCGCCCTGTTTGGCAATCCAGCTTCTATTCAAATTTAACATGATAGTATAACTGGCTTCGTAGGCATCCGCTATATCCGACATGAAAGCCGCATTTATCGGGTTACATCGGTGGCTTTTCCGTGGGTCGTCAAAATTGATAATATAAAATTTCGGCTTCACCTTATACCCATCTAAATGGTTTAGCAGGTGATTGTAAGCTATCTCCGACAAATCGGGAAATTTGTAGTCATAGAGATAGAGTGCAAAGCCTTTTTCTATTTGCTGTTTTATGTACGAGTTTACCACGGCATACGATTTTCCCGAACCGGGCGTACCCAATACAAGGCTTGCCCGGAATGGATTTACAATGTTTATCCACCCGTTATTCCATTTCTTTTTATAATAGAAACGTGTCGGTAGGTTTACCGAATATTCGTTGGTTATCAATCTTGTTTCCTGCATAAAACTTTCATTCTCGGTATTGAAAACATCTTCCATCAAGTTGCTTTTGAGCAAACGGGACATCCATATTCCTGCAACCAATAAACAAAGGAAACCTGCTGCAAGCGTGGTGATATAAAAAGCTGTGTTTGCCACTGGTGGCAGTGGCAGGTCAAGCAACCACCAGTTCAGGAAGAACAGGATAAAACCGACCGAAAGAAAACAATAAATCTTCGTCCACGTTATTTTTTCCTCTTTCACTCCCTTTGTACCGATGCAGGAAAGGACAAGGAACACCACTGCAAAAAGTTTCGTCCAAAGGATGGTAGAGAATAACCCAGTTGTCCGCTGGAAGTTCAGCAGAATTTTATCGACCACACCGATGGTGATACCCCAGTCTTTCAGGCTGGAATAACAAAACCAGTAAACATTTATCACGGTAAACAGAATACTGATGGCACGCATAAAGTCCATCACACGGGCAAGTCCCCGCAAATCATCTTCTTGTTGCATAATTATAATTTTTAGGATTAGTAAATTCGTCTGTTGCGTTTCTTTTTCTTCTTCCTCTTTTGGCTGGTGGTATCTTGCGGCTCGTCCCCGCTGGATGCTCCGCCCAATAGCCCGCCTATACCGACAGAGGAAAAACCGGGTATCGGTTGCTCTTTGGGGGTAAACGGTTGCCGTTCCTGCGGCAAGGTAAGTTCCGGTTTTTGCGAATGAGTATCGGCGGAATACGTTTCATTAAACACGTTCGCCGAAAATTCCTTACCCAAGCGTGAACCGTTCAGCACTACCCGGTTATCATGGTCTATAAACGTAACACCGTAAATACGTCCGCTGTCATTCTGCCGGAACAGAACGTCTATGCCTTGCTGCTTTAGCTGCCGTTCCAGTTCCTTACGGTTATCGGCAGTTTTCATCACGGCTGCGACCGTGCGGCGGGTACGCTCTTTCAGGTTCTTGTCCTTTATCACTTCACCGGATTTCTGCATACGCCTTTCCAGTGCTTCATAACCCACCGATTTACCGATACGGGATGCTTTCACCGGGTTACCGACCTTTTCGCCCTTGTCATTCATGGCGGAATAAACAATGCCCTGATAAGGCTTTCCGCTTATCTCCCCTTTGACTTCCTCGGCATAAACATTATAGCAGGCAAGCAGGGCTTTATATTCCCCGAACGACTGGAAACGGTAGCTGTAACAAGCACCTTTCACGGCGTTACCGATTTGGTGCTTCACGTCCCCGGCTGCATAATCCACCTTTTTAAGTTCGGGGCGTTCGGTTCGCTCTTTTCGCTCTGCCGGATGCAGGTCATATTTCTTTTCCAGTTCACGGGTGATTTGTTTGCTGCGCCGATGCTCGAATTTGTCATTCAGCGGTTTGCCGTTCTCGTCCACCCGTAAGCCTACGATGTGTATATGGTGGCGGTCGATGTCTTCATGTTTATACACCAAATAAGGCTGATTGCCGTAACCCAATTTCTGCATATACTCTTGTGCAATGTCTGTAAGTTGCTGGTCGGAAAGTACATCTTCCGGGTGCGGGTTGATAGAGATATGAACGATTGGTTTCTTGGTAGAAAGCTGAACGGGCATCTGCATTTCAAAGCTGTGCATACACTCGCCGATACTGAAATTTCCATCTTCGTTCAGTAACATACGATTGGAAAAAAGCACTTTGGCATCCTCGTTATCCACCTTGTTTTGGTTGTACGCAAGTGCGCCGAACATGGAACTGCCCGTGCTTATTTTGGCAACCATAGTTCTTTACACTCGTTGGTAAGTTCAATCACTTGGCGGTTCAACACTGCCAGTTCAGTAGTCGCTTTCTCCAATTTATAGAGAAAAGCCAGTGCCTTTTTCTCGGAAAAATTGCTGTGCAATGCCTTTACCACTTGGTTGTAATTGACAGCCACCGCCCGGAACTGGGCGTAAAATTCAGTCAGCCGGGCGCAATATTCGACTGCCGACTTGTCCACTTTCACCACCCTGAACGGTTCGCCGAAAAGACGGGCGGCAATAAAACGGGACTTACTCGTCACGCCGGACTGCTCCCACTGGGAGAGAAACCGGGCATTCTCCCGGTCGTTCAGGTACAACACATGGCGATGCTTCGCCGGGTCATCAAGGGTGGGACGACCGCCCTTGTTTTGCTTCTTTGTTTCCATACTTCTTTCTTAAAAAATTACGACTTCGGAGTAATTTTTATCCCCGACAGGGGCAAGGCGTTTTGAGGCACGAAAAACGGTTTCGTGTGCCACGAAACACACCTTGCTATTTTCTCTGCGAAAATCAAAATCCGTCACGGACGGATTGGGGTTAGCGTGTAACGGTAAGCCCTGCGGCACACACGCCCGTTTTCACCTGCCTGCCCTTTCCGGTTTGTTACTCCGTTGCAAAGTAACGGTGATTTAAAATGCTGTAAAATAGTATATTGGTGGACAAATAAGGACAAATGGGGACATCTGCGGACACTTCTCGAAACGGACATTTTTTCTTCTTTTATTTGTAGCAGATTTCAAGATTGAAAGCTGGATTGAAAGACAGAAAGCAGCCTTTGAAGCCGGATAGGAAAAAAGGTTGGCAACAAGATTTCAAGACATCAGGATAGCAGGATTTCAGGAAAGAATGAAAGCAAGAAAACAATCTTTCCCAATGGCTGCAAAGCAAGATGGATGGCAAGAAAGCGTGAACACAAGAAAGAAAGCTGTCAATCAAGAAAGGAAAAATGAAAACAATATAATAATCAATCATTAACAAACAAGTGAAAGCATTATGGAAAACGAGAAAACACCCCTTTATGTAGCCTTTTCCACCCAAAAGGGCGGAGTAGGCAAAACCACTTTTACCGTGCTGGCTGCAAGTTACCTGTATTACCTGAAAGGGTATGGCGTGGTGGTCGTGGATTGCGACTACCCGCAGCACTCCATCGCCGGGATGCGCAAACGGGATGCTGAAATGGTGGGCGAAGATGAAGATTACAAGCGTATGGCGTATGAACAATTTACCCGGTTGGGAAAGAAAGCCTATCCCGTGCTATGCAGTTCCCCCGAAAAAGCGATAGCCACGGCAGACGAATATATAACCGCTGCCGCAAACGTGCCGGATATTGTCTTTTTCGACCTGCCCGGAACGGTAAACAGTGAGGGTGTAATAAACTCCCTGTCCGGTATGGACTACATTTTCACCCCCATAGCCGCCGACAAAGTGGTGCTGGAAAGCAGCCTGTCGTTTGCGGTGGCTATCAACAAGCTGCTGGTACGGAACGAAGCCTGCCGCCTTGCCGGGCTGTACCTCTTTTGGAACATGGTGGACGGTAGGGAAAAAACAGACCTGTACACCGTGTATGACAACACTATACGGGAATTGGAACTGCCCCTGATGAAAACTTTTATACCCGATACCAAAAGATACAAAAAAGAACTGGTGACGGATAAAAAAGCAGTGTTCCGTTCCACGCTCTTTCCTGCCAGCCGGATGCTGGTAAGGGGCAGCAACTTGGAAGAACTGGTAACAGAAATAGCGTATTACATCAAATTGAAATGATATGGCAAAACAGAACAGCGGAAAACCGCAGATAGACGAAAATTTCATGAAAGAAATTATCTCGCAAGGCATACCCGCTAAACGGGATAACCAGCCGGATGCAACACCAAAGGAAGATGCGCCGGAAGTGGAGAAAGAAACACGGCAGGCAGAAGTCGTACAGGTGACAGAACAACCGCAAACGGAAAAAACAGCCGCCCGCAAACGGAAAAATGGAACGGGTGACTATCGGGAAACCTATTTCCAAAAAGTGGAATTGTCCGACCGACAGCCTTTGTACGTCAGCCGCACCACACATGAAAAGCTGATGCGTATTGTAACGGTTATCGGCGGGCGCAAAGCGACTGCCAGCAGCTACGTGGAAAATATTCTGCTGCGCCATTTCGAGCAATTTCAGGATGAAATAAACACTTTGTACGAAAGTCATTTTCACAAACCTTTTTAGCATATGGTTTTATACTGCATCATCATCGGACTGGCGGTTTATTACCTTGCCCTGTGGGGATGGTATCGCCGTGTGGCTGTAAACAACCGGACAGCTCCCCAGCCGGAAAGGAAAAAGCGGGAAAATACCGCTTCGCTGGTGGGTGAAAGCCATTTCCGCAGTGGACTAATGAGGACAAACGGGGACATCTTGGGACACTTCCCGCAAGCGGTTGAAAATGATACTACATTTGCGCCCGATGCTGGCGGAGAAAACGAAGAAACCGACTTTGAAATGACCTTTGAAGCGGCGGAAGAACCGGACTACGAGGACGAGGAAATCGCCGAGTACATGGCAGACGATGAAATGGGACAGGCTACGGGTGTAGAGTTTGAAAAACTGGTCGAAGCTGTACGCACGGTAAATACTCCGAACCCTGCCGAAGCAGACAAACAGCAGGCAGCCGAAACACTCGGACAAATAACCGGAACAAACCTTTACGATGCGGTGGTGGCAAACATCAACGGCGAATTGGAAAAGGTAGCGGAACTCCTGAAACGGAACGAAGCGGCGGCAATACCGACCACCGACACGCAAACAGCCGGGACAAACGAAGAATACCGGAAATTCGATATGAACGAGTTTTTATAACCTCTAAATGTACAACAGCATGAAAGAACGGGATTACGGTTGATTGGCAGCCAACAGCAAAAAAACGGGATTTATCCCAACCACTAAAATTCTTATTTATTCATCTTGCCGGGCATGGCGGACTATCCACCCGCCAGCCCGGTGCTTAAAAACAAAATTGAAATGAAAAAGAAAATCTTTCTTTCGGCGGCTCTCCTTGCCGCTGTTATGGGTGCGTATGCGCAAGGAAACGGACAAGCGGGTATAACAGAAGCTACCAACATGATAACCAGCTACTTTGACCCCGGAACAAAGTTGGTGTATGCCGTGGGTGCGGTTTGCGGATTGATTGGTGGCGTAAAAGTCTATAACAAATTTTCATCAGGCGACCCCGACACCAGCAAGGTCGCCGCTAGCTGGTTTGGGGCTTGTATATTCCTTATCGTGGCAGCCACTATCCTACGTTCTTTCTTCTTATAAAAGAATGTATTATGTCTGAATATCCAGTAAACCGGGGTATCGGAAAACCTGTGGAGTTTAAAGGATTGAAAAGCCAGTACCTTTTCATCTTTGCGGGCGGCTTGCTTGCCGTGTTCGTAGTGTTCATTATCCTGTTCATGGCAGGTGTAAACCAGTGGGTGTGCATCGGGTTCGGCGTTACTGCCGCCCTGCTGCTCGTATGGCAGACTTTTCGGTTAAATGAACGCTACGGCACGCACGGGCTGATGAAAATTGCAGCCCGCAAACGGCATCCCCGCTTTATCATCAACCGCAGGACTATTCCCCGACTATTTACCTATAAAAGCAAGAAAGAATGAGAAATACATTAAAGGCTACCACATTGGAACGGAAGTTCCCGCTTTTGGCGGTGGAAAACGGCTGCATCGTGTCCAAAGATGCGGATATTACGGTCGCTTTCTCGGTAGAACTGCCGGAACTGTTCACCGTCACCAGTACGGAATATGAAGCGATACATTCGGCTTGGTACAAGGCTATCAAGGTATTGCCGGACTTCTCCATCATCCACAAACAGGATTTTTTCATCAAAGAGAACTACCAGCCGGATATACAAAAGAACGAACTTAGTTTTTTAAGCCGTTCGTTTGAACGTCATTTTAACGAACGCCCGTTCCTGAACCATTACTGTTACCTGTTCCTTACAAAAACGACAAAGGAGAAAAGCCGCCGACAAAGCGACTTTTCCACCCTTTGCCGGGGTAGGATTATACCTAAAGAGATAGAAGATAAGGAAACGGTAAATAAGTTCCTCGAAGCGGTCGGACAGTTTGAAAAGATTATGAACGACAGCGGATTTATCACCCTTACACGGCTGGAAACGCCGGAAATCACCGGACAGAACGGGCAAGCGGGAATTATTGAAAAATATTTCTCGCTTTCACAAACGGACACCACCACCCTGAAAGATATGCAGCTTAACCCGGAAGATATGCGTATCGGGGATGATATACTATGCCTGCATACCCTTTCGGACGTGGAAGATTTGCCGGGAAAGGTCGGTACGGACAGCCGTTATGAAAAACTATCCACCGACCGTTCGGACTGCCGCCTGTCATTTGCCGCACCCGTTGGCGTGTTGCTCTCCTGCAATCACGTGTACAACCAGTTCATTTTTTTGGACGACCACACCGAAAACCTGAAAAACTTCGAGCAAACCGCAAGGAATATGCACTCGCTTTCCCGCTACTCCCGTGCCAATCAAGTGAATAAACAGTGGATAGAAGAATACCTAAACGAAGCACATAGCAAAGGGCTTATCTCTGTGCGCTGCCACTGCAATGTTATGGCATGGTCGGACGACCGGGACGAACTAAAGCGTATCAGGAACGATGTAGGCAGCCAGTTGGCACTGATGGAATGTAAACCACGACACAATACCACCGACACACCGACATTGTTTTGGGCGGGAATACCCGGAAACGAAGCGGACTTCCCGGCGGAAGAAAGTTTCTACACTTTTTTGGGGCAGGCTCTATGTTTCTTCACCGAAGAAACAAATTACAAAAGTTCGTTGTCGCCGTTCGGCATCAAGATGGTGGACAGGGTAAGCGGAAAGCCGCTGCACATCGACATTTCAGACCTGCCCATGAAAAAAGGTATTACGACCAATCGCAACAAATTTATTTTGGGGCCGAGTGGTAGCGGCAAAAGTTTCTTCACCAATCACATGGTAAGGCAATATTACGAGCAAGGGGCGCACGTGCTTTTGGTGGACACGGGTAACAGTTATTTGGGGTTGTGCCAGTTGATACACAACCGCACACACGGAGAAGATGGGGTTTACTTCACCTATACCAACGAAAACCCGATAGCCTTTAACCCGTTTTACGTGGAAGATGGAATTTTCGACATCGAGAAAAAGGAAAGCATCAAGACGTTAATACTTACCCTGTGGAAAAGGGACGATGAAGCACCGACACGTTCGGAAGAAGTCGCCCTGTCCAACGCTGTAAGTGCCTATATCGAACGGATTACCAGCAACCGGACGGTTAAGCCCTGTTTTAACACCTTTTATGAGTATGTACGGGACGAATACCGCCAAAAGCTGGCAGAAAAGAACGTCCGGGAAAAGGACTTCGATATAGACGGTTTCCTGAATGTCCTCGAACCCTACTACCGGGGTGGCGAATATGATTACCTGCTAAACTCCGACAAAGAACTGGATTTGCTGCACAAACGCTTTATAGTCTTTGAGTTGGACAATATCAAAGACCACAAAATCTTATTCCCGATTACAACCATTATCATAATGGAAGCCTTCATAAACAAAATGCGCAGGTTAAAAGGCATCCGAAAGTTGATATTAATCGAGGAAGCGTGGAAAGCGATTGCAAGTGCAAATATGGCGGACTACATAAAATATTTATACAAAACCGTCCGCAAATATTTCGGGGAAGCGATTGTAGTCACCCAAGAAGTCGAAGATATAATTTCTTCGCCCGTTGTCAAAGAAAGTATCATTAACAACAGCGATTGTAAAATCTTGTTAGACCAGCGCAAATACCTGAATAAATTCGACAGCATCCAAAACCTGCTGGGACTGACGGATAAGGAACGTGCGCAAATACTTTCCATCAACATGGCAAACCATCCCGGACGAAAGTACAAGGAAGTTTTCTTTTCGCTGGGCGGCACGCAGTCGGCAGTGTACGCAACAGAAGTTAGTTTGGAAGAATACTACACGTACACAACGGAAGAAAGCGAAAAAATGGAACTGTTCACCCTCGCCGATAAGCTGGGCGGAAATCTCGAACTGGCGATAAAACGCCTTGCTGAAAGTAAAAGAAACCCCGATAAAACAACCACCTAAAAGATAACAAGATGAAACGGTTCAAAAGATTGTTTCCGGTATTGCTGTGCGCCTGCCTGCTGTCGATGGCAGCCTGCAAGGACAACACGCAAAAAGAACTGGAACGGATGCGGGGCGAATGGGTAAGCAAAAGCGGAAATACCGTTTTTGCCCTTTGGAACGATAACGGGCAATATAAGGTCACCCGCACGGTAAAAGTCCGGGGCAGGGAACTGACAAACACCTACGCAGTTCGGCAAACGGACGGATGCCTGTACATCGACACGGGCTTTGCGGTAGTGTTGACCTATGACGGCAAAACCGACCGGATTACCCTTTCTCCCGGTGGAGAATACCAAAGAAGTGACAAATCATTAAAACAGTAAATGTATGAAAACAAAATTATTTATCCTGATGGCGGTGTGCCTGTCCTGCTTCGGCAGGGCTTCCGCCCAATGGGTCGTTACAGACCCGTCTAATTTGGCGCAAGGTATCATCAATACCGCCAAACAGATAGTACAAACGTCCACTACGGCAAACAATGTAATGAGCAATTTCAAGGAAACGCAGAAGATTTTCCAGCAGGGAAAAGAATACTACGATGCCCTGAAAAAAGTACACGATATTGTCAAGGGCGGAAAGAAAGTACAGAAAAGCATCCTGATGGTAGCGGAAATATCGGAAATCTATGTTACCAACTTTCAGAAAATGATGTCCGACAAAAATTATACGCCGCAGGAACTTACCGCTATATCTTTCGGATATGCCAAATTACTGGAAGAAAGTGCAGACGTATTGCAGGATTTAAAAAACGTGGTAAACATCAGCGGTATGTCAATGACCGATGCCGAACGGCTCGCCCTGATTGACCGGGCATATACCAGCCTGCTGAATTACCGCAATCTTGTGAACTACTATACCCGCAAAAATATTTCCGTTTCCTACCTGCGGGCAAAAAAGAAGAACGATACAGACCGGGTAATGGCTCTTTACGGCTCGGCGAATGAACGCTATTGGTAACATAAAGATAAAGAAATGCCTATGTTATTAGCAGCTATCGAATTTGACAACCTGCACCAGATTTTAAGGGCGTTGTATGATGAAATGATGCCCTTGTGCAGCAACATGACCGGGGTTGCGAAAGGTATTGCCGGATTGGGGGCTTTGTTTTACGTGGCGGCAAAAGTGTGGCAGTCGCTCGCACGTGCCGAACCTATAGACGTGTACCCGCTTCTGCGTCCCTTTGCGCTGGGGCTGTGTATCATGTTTTTCCCGACTTTCGTGCTGGGGACTATCAACACCGTGCTTTCCCCGGTTGTCCGGGGCTGTAACGACCTGCTCCAAACGCAGACATTCGATATGAACGAATATCGACAGCAGAAAGACAAACTGGAATATGAAGCCCTGATGCGAAACCCGGAAACGGCTTACCTTGCTTCGGATGAAGAATTTGACCGACAACTGGAAGAACTGGGGTGGTCGCCCTCCGACATGATTACCATGACGGGAATGTATATGGATAGGGCGGCATACGATATAAAAAAATCAGTCCGGGACTGGTTCAGGGAACTGCTGGAACTGATGTTTCAGGCGGCGGCTTTGATTATCGACACGCTACGCACGTTCTTTTTAATCGTGTTGTCTATACTGGGTCCGCTGGCGTTTGCGATTTCCGTTTATGACGGTTTCCAAAGCACGCTGACCCAGTGGATAACACGTTATATCTCGATTTACTTGTGGCTACCCGTGGCAGATTTGTTCAGCAGTGTGCTGGCACGCATACAAACACTGATGCTGCAAAGGGACATTGAGGAACTTTCAGACCCGAATTTCATACCGGACGGAAGCAATTCGGTATATATCATCTTTATGATTATCGGTATCGTGGGCTACTTTACCATTCCTACCGTGGCGGGTTGGATTGTGTCGGCTGGCGGGACAAGCGGTTACAACCGGAATGTAACCAAAGCGGGCGTACTCGCTGGTGCGGCGGCTGGTGCAGCTACCGGGAAGATTGCCGGAAAACTGCTGAAATAAAAAATAACTATCATCATTAAAACAATAAAAGGATGGAATTTAAAAGTTTAACGAACATCGAAACGAGTTTCCGGCAAATTAGGCTTTTTGCGCTGGTATTTATATGCCTGTGCGCCCTGATAACGGGCTTTGCCGTGTGGAACTCTTACAGCTTCGCCGAAGCACAACGGCAGAAAATATACGTCTTGGATAACGGTAAAAGCCTGATGCTGGCACTTTCGCAGGATATGGCGCAAAACAGACCCGTGGAAGCCAAATCACACGTGAAACGTTTTCATGAACTGTTCTTCACGTTGTCCCCCGATAAGGATGCCATCGAAAGCAACGTCAAACGCTCGCTTTTCCTTGCCGATAAGAGTGCCTTTAATTATTATAAAGACTTGGCGGAAAAAGGATATTACAACCGGGTGATTAGCGGGAATATCAATCAAACGGTGGAAATTGACAGTATAAAATGCGATTTCAACCAGTACCCTTACCGGGTCAATACCTATGCCCGACAAATGATTATCAGGGAAAGCAGTCTGACAGTGCGAAGTCTTATTACTTCGTGCCGGTTGCTGAACGCTACCCGCAGCGACAATAACCCGCACGGCTTTATCATAGAAGCGTTCACCATTATGGAAAACAAGGATTTGCAAACACTTAAACGGTAAAAGTATGAAAGTGAAAAAGAATTGCATCGAAAAGGTGCAGGATTGGGCGGACGACAAATTGCGCCAAATGTGCGGGCGTATCACGCCGGGAAAAAGGCTGACAGTTATACTCCTTATGTTTGTGTTCTTCGGCGGTATGTCCATCTATATAACCGTGTCCTCTATTTACAATATCGGAAAACGGGACGGGCAGCGGTTACAAATCGAACATATCAGGCAGTTGCCCTTACAGCAGACAAACGACAGTATCAACCCTTTAAATTATCCGAACGATGGAAGAAGTACAGAAGAATGAAATGGGAACAACCGTACCGGAAACAGACGGCAGACCTTTAAAAGAAGAAAAGCCAAAACGGGAACTGACCCCGCAGCAGGCGCAACAACGAAAGAAAATGATTGTTTTTCCCCTGATGTTCCTTGCCTTTGCAGGCTGTATGTACCTGATTTTTGTGCCGTCCTCGAATGACGGGACGAAACGGGAAGAAGTGGGCGGCTTCAATGCCGATATTCCCCTGCCGACAGAGGACGGAATAATAGCCGATAAACAGAAAGCCTACGAAGCCGCGCAACTGGAACGGAAACAACGGGAGAAAATGAAAACCTTGCAGGATTTCGGTTTCACGCTGGGCGACCAGCAGGAAGCGGCAGAATTGGAACTGATACCGGAAAGCGAAGAAGAACCGCAAAATCCCGGCGGTTCTGCCTACCGGGGTGGCAGTTCATCCGTCAGGGCTTCCGCCGATGCCTACCGGAATATCAACCAGCAGTTAAGTACATTCTACGAAACGCCCAAAGAAGATAAGGAAAAAGAAGAACTTAAAAGGCAGGTAGAGGAACTGACGGCAAAACTGGAAGATAAAGAAAAGGCTTCCATCGGAGTGGACGACCAAATGGCAATATTGGAAAAATCGTATGAACTGGCAGCAAAATATAACCTGAACGGGGAACAAAACGGGCAGGTGGCGCAGGTTGCACCAGCCGGGACAATCACCCAAAAACCGCAGGCTTACCCGGTACAGGCAGTACGGGAAAACACCGTTTCCGGATTGCAGCAGCCGATGAACGATGTAGAATTTATACAGGCATACAGCCAAAACCGGAACTACGGTTTCAATACGGCAGTTGGTACGGGTTACGCAATGGGAAAGAACACGATAGCTGCCTGCATACACCAAGACCAAACCCTGACAGACGGACAGACGGTTAAACTACGACTGCTCGAACCCTTGCAAGCCGGAAACATACTGGTAGCCAAAAACACGGTCGTATCGGGGACGGTAAAAGTACAGGGCGAAAGGCTGGACGTGCTGGTGTCCTCGATAGAGTATGCCGGAAACATTATTCCGGTAGAACTTGCCGTGTTTGACACGGACGGGCAAAAAGGTTTGTCCGTTCCGTCCTCAATGGAACAGGAAGCCTTTAACGAAGCTATGGCAAACATAGGCAGCGGGCTGGGAACAAGTATTTCTTTTGCCCGTAGTGCCGGGCAGCAAGTGGCAATGGACGTGACAAGGGGCTTGTTACAAGGTACGTCCGGTTATCTTGCGAAAAAATTCAGGACTGTAAAAGTAAAGCTGAAAGCAGGCTATAAAGTCATGCTGTATGCCAAACAACAATAATTATTTAACCACTAAAATTCCAATTAGAAATGAAAAAGATTTTTGTAATGTTCGCCCTTTTGCTGGGCGTAGTAACTGTAAAAGCACAAACTACCGACACGGTGCAATATGTAGCAGGCAACAACTTGTATCAGGGGATAACCCGGAAATTACCCTACCGACAAATGGTAACACCCTACGGCGTGGAAATTACGTTCGCCAAAACGGTACATATTATTTTCCCGTCTGCCGTACGTTACGTGGATTTGGGAAGCAACCATATCATAGCCGGAAAAGCGGACGGGGCGGAAAATGTTATCCGGGTGAAAGCCACGACAGAGGACTTTCCGGGTGAAACTAATTTCAGCGTGATTTGTGAAGATGGCAGTTTTTATTCCTTTAATGCGAAATATGCCCGTGAACCGGAACTGCTGAACATTGAAATGAAAGACTTCTTAGAAAATGAAGACACGTCCGATTTCTCGCATACCCGAATGAACATTTATTTCCGGGAACTGGGGAACGAAAGCCCGTTGTTGGTAAAGCTGATAATGCAGAGTATCTACAAGAATAACGACCGCAAAATACGGCATTTAGGTAGCAAACGTTTCGGCATCCAGTTTTTAATCAAGGGAATTTATACCTACAACGGAATGTTATATGTACATACCCAAACGAAGAACAGTTCAAACGTGCCGTTTGATACGGATTTTATCAAGTTTAAAATAGTGGACAAAAAAGTTCCTAAAAGAACGGCTATTCAGGAAACGGTATTGGATGCGGTACGCAGCTATAACGAAGTAATAGAAGTTGCCGGGAAAAGCGTTGTCCGCACGGTGTACGCCCTGCCGAAATTCACTATACCGGACGACAAATTGCTACTGGTGGAACTCTACGAGAAAAACGGCGGACGACATCAGGTTATCCGGGTGGAGAACGCCGACATCGTGAACGCCGAAGTGATTAACGAACTTAAAATCAAATAAGGATGAAACGGTCTTTAATCATTATGACCCTTTTTGCGTTGTGCCTGACTTTTAACCAGGCACACGCACAAAGGTATCTGCCGGGAATGAAAGCCTTGCAGGTTACGGCAGGAATGGCGGACGGCGTACACTGGAACGATAACACGGATTTTGCTTACCACATCGGGGTTGCATACAGCGTTTACACCAAAAATGCAAATCGCTGGGTTCTCGGCGGGGAATACCTCGAAAAACGATACAATTATAAGGACATAAAAATACCTGTACAGCAGTTTACCGCAGAGGGCGGCTATTACCTGAACTTCCTTTCAGACAGGCGGAAAACCTTTTTCCTTTCGCTGGGATTGTCGGCACTCGCCGGGTACGAAACGAGCAACCGGGACAAAAAGATATTGCCGGATGGTTCTACATTGCTGGATAAGGATTGTTTTGTGTACGGCGGGGCTTTAACGCTGGAACTGGAAGCCTACCTGACTGACCGGGTGGTACTTCTCCTGAATGCAAGGGAACGGATGTTGTTCGGCTCGGACATCGGCAAGTTTCACACGCAGGTAGGCGTAGGAGTAAAATTTATCATCAACTAACCGCTATATAACAATGGATATGAAGAATGTAACATATAAAATCATTATGGGCTGCTACATCATGGTCGCCCTTGTACTTGTCACTGCCTGTAATGACAACTTGGATATTCAGCAGGCGTACCCGTTCAGCATCGAAACGCTACCCGTACCCAAAAAACTGAAAGTCGGGGAAACGGCGGAAATTCGCTGCCAGTTGGTTAGGGATGGGCGTTACCTGCCGACAACCTACCAAATACGGTATTTTCAGCCGGACGGAAAAGGGGCTTTGAAAATGGATAACGGCACGGTATTTTTACCGAATGATTTCTACCCGCTGGAGAAAGAAACATTCCGGCTTTATTATACCTCCGCATCGACCGACCAGCAGACTATTGACGTGTATGTGCAGGACAGTTTCGGGCAGTTGGTACAACTGACATTCAGTTTCAATAATGACAATGACAAGGAAGAATGAAAACAGCGGCATATATCTATTTCGCCTTTCTGATGGTGTCTTGGCTCTGCTCGATTTACAGTTTGCGTAATGCACCCACTGATGTGGAACTATGGGGCAGGGAACTGGAATAAACCACCAAAGGGTGTACTATAACAAAAATCCGTCGGTTGTTCTCGGCGGATTTTTGCATTTAAGGACAGGGAACATAAACGGTTTCTTTGCTATCTTTCTTTTCCGCCAACGGCTCACCGAAAGAAAGTAGCGGCGGCAAACCGCCGCCGTTCTTCTCAACTGATTTTAAGGCTTTTTATCAGCACATTTCTCTGTAACCATTCTTTCACACAATCCATGTTATATTCGCTCGTTATAACCGCCGTTTCTTCGTCTATGGGGGTGAAACGGGTACTTTCATAACTATTTACCCAACCTTGCAGGGAAGAAACACCCCACGCCGTTACATCATTACTGAAAAGGGTATCTATCCGGCTAATCGGTTCACCGAATATTATTACCATTGTCTGATAATCTGCTTTATCAGGTAATAATTTCAAGTGGTGCAACGTCCCGAAATCGTCTGTTTTGCGTCCCCACGCCCATACATCGTGGTATAAATCATCTCCCCACTGGTGCGGCGTGTCGAAACGTACTTTCACGCCTGTTGTATATTTGTCCTCTTGGGTGTCCTCAATAACGCCCGTTACCATCAAACCCGTAAAAATACACTCGCAACGCCTACCGATAAGTGCTTTGTTTACTTCTGTCGTTTTCATGTCCCTAAATTTTATTTATTATCACTTTGCATTTTCTTCTCTATCCACTTATCCCGCTGGCGGCGGCACTCGTCAAGCGTTTTAGCCAACGTACTGAAAAGTTCGCCGTCCGTGTGGCGGTAGTCATATTGATAATAAATTTGTCCCCTGAATGCGCCCAAGCAACATTTCACGTATTTTTCTTCTCCCGGTGTTTGGGTGATACTCACCCCGTTTTTGTTAAGTGATTGCATGATGTTCTATTTTTAATCGTTATAAAATCAGTAAGGAAAGCAACAAAAGGAAAAGGAACGCCACGCAAAGCCCGTAAAATAAGGATAAACAAACCCGAAGCAGGAAACAAGCCGCATAAAAGCCGAAAAATAAAACGGTAGCCGTCCCGATGCCTGTAATATGGTACACTACCCAAAGCAATGCAAGCCGTAGAACCAACTTATAAAACCTTTTCCTTTCCATTATTTTGAGTATTGCGGGCAGGGTATTATCCCCGCCCTGATTAGTATTTAAGCCGCACGGAATACAAAACCCTCGTCCATCCAGTAATCACACATGAATAAATCACGGGCGAATTTTTCATAATCGAAATAAGTCTTTGCAAACTCCGGCAGTTCATAACATTCTTCTACATATTCATAAGCGAAATCTTCTTCATCCTCGTATTCGCCCAAAAATGCGTTTTGAAAATCCCGTACAAGGTCGTCCGCATCTTCGTTACTAAAATCACGGCTTTTATAGTTGCACCACACGAAAAAGGCTTCCTGCTCGGTGTCGCCTAAATCTTCCACCGCATCACGCAAAGCGAAAAAGTTTTCCGAAAGCCAGCTTTCGCCGATTAAGTTCTCCGGCACGTTCTCCCAGTCCTGAAACATAAATTCGGCATCTTCTTCGTCCTTGTGCAATTCCCGGCAGGCATCGTAAAATTCTTCCTTGTCCGAATAGTCCGAAAGGTCGAGCCACTTGCCAAAAAGTGAACCTGCATTGTACTTGCCGTATGTGCCTACATAAACTCTTGCTGCTGATAATGTCGTTGCTTCCATGATTGTAATTTTTTTAAGTTTATGCGGATTTGAGAGGTGAGGGAGTTGAGTTTCATAACCTTTTTCCTGTTTCTCGTAAATCCGACTTTTTTTTTATGCGTCTTCCGGTCGGGTCGGTCGTTTTCGTTTCACATAGGCATAAAAGGGTAGTGTTTAGACTTTGCAAGTTTTTGGCAAAAAATACCTCGCAACCAGCGGGCGCAGGGAAGATTTTTTGCCAAACCTGAAAGGCTCGAACTTGCAAAGTCGTGAAGAACACGTAACTACCTTTGCCTATTGAAATGATAAAAACGACTGTCCCGGCTGGGGGACTGCTAAAGAGGAAGATTTACATTAAGAGGAACAGGTAAAAGGTCTAATCTATATTTTGTAGGGAAAGTTCCTGATGGGAACTTATTTTCTAAAATGGGAAAATGCGGGCGGCAAAGACAAGTGTATCGTCAGTTTATCTTACGATAGGCTTGTGCGGGTTTCCAATGGCTCTTTTCACGAAAATTAGTCGGCCATGCCACGCACGGCTGGCGTTTCGGGGAATGTACCAGTAGAAAAGGATATAAGAAATGCGGGTCGTCGGTGGACTTCCCGCAAGTTGAAAGAATATACTTTATTGGAATATATCGTATTAGGTGAAATTTCGTTACTGAAATCGTTACCTATTCGTTACCTGAACGGTCATAGGTAATGAAACCTACCGGACGGCGTTCTTTCTGCTGTTGGGACTGACTTAACAACTGGGTAAGGGCTTGGTAGATTTCATTAAATTGTGCATCCGTACTTACTTCCAGTTCTTCAATACGTTTCAGCAGTTCTTCGTAACCGATTACCATTTGGCGCATAAGGACAAACGCCCGCATGATGGATATATTCACGTCTATGGCGGTCTGACTACGCAACACGCTACTAAGCATAGCAACTCCCTGTTCTGTAAAGCAATCGGGAAGTACATAGCTGTGTTTCAGGCTCTCCGGCAACTGGTCACAATTTGTGACCAGTTCGTCCCATTCCTCTTTCGTCATAGTGAAACGAAAATCAGGTGGGAAGCGTTTTTCATTACGTTTCACCGCTTGTTTCAATACTTTGGTTTGCACTCCGTAAAGTTCTGCCAAATGAAAGTCAAGCATTACACGGTAACCCCTGATTTCAAAAATTTTGTTCTGAATGATTTGCAAGTCCATAATTCTATTATTTATAAATTAAACATGGTTTCCATATCTTTGAATTGCCCGGAAATAGCGGACATATCACTGGCTATCTTGTTTTTCGTAAAGCAAGTGACTGAAAGCGTACTTTTCAAAAGACTATGCCCCAATATTTTGGCTGCGGTTTCAAGGGGAATACCGTTTTCCGAAGCTATCGTGGTGGCAAATGTCCGGCGGGCTGAAAAAGTGGTGATAGTTTTGTTTATGCCACATTCAAAAGCTATTTCCCGTAACCGAATATTCATTACAGGCAAAGGAAAAAGCGGAAACAACCCGCCGTCCTCTTGTTGTCCTTTGTATTTCTTAATTATTTTATAAGGAATATCCAACAGGGGAATAGTACGGGAAAAACGGGTCATAGGAACATATATTCGCAAATAGTGGCTACCACTGGGTAACGTCATAAGTTGCTCTGCACGTAGCTTTTTTAAATCTTCATAAACCAGCCCGGTGAAGCAGGAGAATACAAAAACATCACGGACTTTTTCAAGATGTTCGGAAGAAAGTTTAGCCTTTAAAAAGGCGGTTAGTTCTTCACGGGTCAGATACTCTTTATGATACTGTCTTTTCATGTGCTTATTTGTTTTAAAAGTGAGTAATAATAAGGTAGAGAACCTGCCGTTTTAACGGCAAGTTCCTTGTTTAAAGGTTACAGGGCTTCTTTATAAATCTTCTCGATACCGACAAATTTCTTATCAAGTCCCTGCATATCGTTACCTATCTTATTATTGGTAATGCGGGCGTAAATTTGCGTGGTTTCTATATTGGTGTGTCCCAACATTTTGCTAACCGTTTCGATGGGAACACCCTTTGCAAGCGTGGTTGTGGTCGCAAATGTATGGCGGGCAAGGTGAAATGTCAAGTTCTTTTTAATCCCGCAAACGTCCGCTATTTCTTTCAAGTAGGCGTTAAGTTTTTGATTACTGATTACCGGAAGTATCTTACCGTTCGGCAGCTTGCCCTTATACTTCTTCAATATCATTTTGGGAATATCCAGCAAGGGAACATTTACGTCCGTATTGGTCTTTTGGCGTTTGGTGATTATCCATAACTTACCGTCAAAGGATTTGCGAACATTCTCTTGGGTAAGGTTGGCGACATCAATATAAGCCAAACCTGTGAAACAGGAAAAGACAAACAAGTCCCTGACGTTTTCCAACCGTTCGGAAACCATCTTCTTTTTAAGGATGATTTTTATTTCGTCCTCTGTCAAATACCCTCTATCCACTTTCTCCAAACGGATTTTATAATTGGCGAACGGGTCGCCAATCAAGATGCCGTTATTACGGGCTATCAGGATAATGCGTTTGAAGAACTGCATAAACTTGGCAGTCGTATTATAACTGCATTTGCAGGTAGTACGCAAATACAACTCGAAGTCTGTTATAAACATCGGAGTGATTTCATTAATGGCAATATCCGATATATTGTATTTGCTTTGGATAAACTCGGCAAGGTGGCGGCGGGTCACTTCGTATTTACGATAGGTGGCAATCGTCTTGGATATGCCGACCAACTGTTTCACATCGTCATTGTGCTTTTTGAAAAGGTCTAAAATGGTTTCGTGTTTTTCACTGTGTCCCAAAAATTCATTCTTCACCTTTTCGGCTGTCACATAGTTATCACGCCGTTGCTGTTCGTGGTAGATATTATTCAAGGATGCTTTTATATCCTCCAATAAGGCATTTATTCTGCCTGCATCCTTACCTTTGGCTTTACCTGCTGCCATATTCCAGTTTTCGGGCAGGATGCTTTGTTTCGTACTAAACTGGCACAACTTACCGTCAATGGTAATTCTTGCCATAATCATAACCTCGCCGTTCTTCTTTTCAGAACCTTTCTTTAAATAGAAAAGGACTTTAAATGTACTCTTCATAACCTCACATTTTTTAAGTTACAAAACTAATGATAACACTTTAAATGTGAGATATTTAGACAGTGGACAAATTCGGACTTCCTGCGGTCATTTTCGGACAAATCGTTACCGTTTTTGTCCGGTAGGGAATAGGTAACGATTTAGTAACGAAACTATGTCTTTTCAAGTCCTTTTGTTGTCTTGGAAACAAGACTTATAGGCAATAAAAAAACCTACAAATCGCTGATTTGTAGGTTTTTGTCCTCTTACTGTTCTCTTTTGTCCAGTAGGTTCTGCGGAGAGACAGGGATTCGAACCCCGGGTACCTCGCAGTACAACGGTTTTCAAGACCGCCGCAATCGACCACTCTGCCACCTCTCCAAAACTCCTTTATCAGAAGTGCTTTCCGTTGAAAGCGGTGCAAAGGTACGAATCATTTTTAAATCTGCAAACATTCTGATATTTTTTTCGCGAATTAATCGTATTTTTGCAGTTCATTAGTAAGAACAGAAATATGATATACCCTCAAAACTTTGAGCAAAAGATAGGATTCGACCAGATAAGACAGTTACTAAAAGATAAGTGCCTCAGTACTTTAGGTGAAGAAAGAGTTACAGACATGAACTTTTCCGAGCAACATGAAGAGGTTGAGGAGAAATTAAACCAAGTAACAGAGTTTGTCCGCATCATCCAGGAAGAGGACGGATTTCCCGATCAATTTTTCTTTGATGTCCGTCCTTCGCTAAAACGTGTGCGGATAGAAGGAATGTATTTGGACGAACAAGAATTATTTGACCTACGCCGTTCATTAGAAACCATCCGTGACATTGTACGCTTTCTACATCGGAATGAAGATGAAGAAGAAAACAATACCCCCTACCCTAGCCTGAAACGACTGGCAGGAGATATTGCCGTGTTCCCGCAACTGATAGGGAAAATAGATGGCATCCTTAACAAATATGGAAAAATCAAGGATAATGCCTCTACCGAATTAGCCCGCATACGTCGCGAACTTGCCAGTACGATGGGAAATATTTCCCGTTCATTAAACAGCATCCTGCGTAGTGCGCAGTCTGAAGGATACGTGGACAAAGATGTAGCTCCCACCATGCGTGACGGACGTCTGGTGATTCCAGTTGCCCCCGGACTCAAGCGAAAAATCAAAGGTATCGTACACGATGAATCCGCCAGTGGAAAAACTGTGTTTATAGAACCAGCGGAAGTGGTAGAAGCCAACAACCGCATCCGCGAACTCGAAGGTGATGAACGACGTGAGATCATTCGTATCCTTACCGAGTTCTCGAATATCCTTCGTCCATCTATTCCGGAAATTCTTCAATCATACGAATTTCTGGCAGAGATAGATTTTATCCGTGCAAAAAGCTACTTCGCCATACAGACCAATAGCCTGAAACCCGCCGTAGAGAATGAACAACTACTGGATTGGACGATGGCCGTGCATCCTTTATTACAACTTTCATTAGCCAAACATGGAAAGAAAGTCGTACCACTGGATATAGAGCTCGATCAAAAACAACGTATCCTTATTATATCCGGACCGAATGCCGGAGGTAAGTCCGTCTGTTTGAAAACAGTTGGTTTGCTGCAATATATGCTGCAATGCGGTATGCTGATTCCCTTGCACGAACGTAGTCATGCCGGTATATTCAGCAGCATCTTTATCGATATTGGTGATGAGCAATCTATTGAAGATGATTTGAGTACCTACTCTTCTCACTTGACCAATATGAAAATCATGATGAAGAGCTGTAACGAACGGAGCCTCATCCTGATTGACGAGTTCGGTGGAGGTACGGAGCCGCAAATCGGAGGTGCTATTGCCGAAGCCGTACTGAAACGTTTCAACCAGAAAGGAACATTCGGAGTCATCACCACCCACTACCAGAATCTGAAACATTTTGCTGAAGATCATGAAGGAGTAGTGAACGGAGCCATGCTTTACGACCGTCATCTCATGCAAGCACTTTTCCAATTACAAATCGGAAATCCGGGAAGTTCGTTTGCCGTAGAAATTGCACGAAAAATCGGACTACCGGAAGATGTCATCGCAGATGCTTCGGAAATCGTAGGAAGCGAATATATCAATGCAGACAAATACCTTCAGGACATTGTGCGTGACAAGCGTTACTGGGAAGGAAAACGTCAAACCATCCGTCAACGGGAAAAGCACATGGAAGAAACCATTGCCCGTTACCAGACAGAAATGGAAGAATTGCAAAAATCCCGGAAAGAGATTATCCGGCAAGCAAAAGAAGAAGCGGAACGCATGCTTCAGGAATCCAATGCCCGCATTGAAAATACGATTCGTACAATAAAGGAAGCGCAAGCCGAAAAGGAAAAGACACGTCAGGCACGTCAGGAACTAACAAACTTCCGTACTTCTCTGGATGCACTGGCATCTAAAGAGCATGAAGAGAAGATTGCAAAAAAAATGGAGAAACTAAAGGAGAAGCAAGAACGGAAGAAAAACAAGAAGAGCGAACCGAAAGCTGCAGTCTCTTCTCCATCAAGTGCCCCTAAAATAGTGCCGATTGCAGTAGGAGAAAATGTAAAAATCAAAGGACAGACAAGCATCGGCCAAGTGATGGAAATCAGTGGTAAAAATGCGACTGTTGCTTTTGGAAGCATAAAAACGACCGTAAAAATAGACCGTCTGGAACGTACCAATCATACGCCCAAGACGGAAGGAATCGCCAAAAGCACCTTTGTCAGCAACCAGACACACGATCAGATGTACGAAAAGAAGCTTAGCTTCAAACAGGACATTGATGTACGTGGAATGCGTGGAGACGAAGCTCTGCAAGCAGTCACCTATTTTATCGATGACGCCATATTAGTCGGTATGGACCGTGTACGTATCCTTCACGGCACAGGAACGGGAATACTTCGTACACTTATCCGCCAATATCTAGCTACCGTACCGGGAGTCAGCCACTATTCCGACGAACATGTACAGTTTGGCGGTGCCGGAATCACAGTAGTCGATTTTGACTAACATGTAAACAAAACGTTCAAAGAACTTGTTCTCATTTAGAAAACCACTACCTTTGTTACAGTGGTTTTCTAAAACGAGAATAAAGCATGAAAAATAATCTGTTAAGCGAAAAGCTTATTTACACAGGAGAAAGTCTTACTCCTACCCATTTACATCTTTGTACTTACAATGCTACCGAGATGCAGGAAAGCTCTAGTGACACTTTTCAGGCCATCAAAGGTACGCTAAACAATGATCAAATCAACTGGCTACAGATACACGGAATGAAAAACACAGAAACTATCCGGGAAATTTGCAGTCATTTCGAAATAGACTTCCTTGTCTTACAAGATATATTGAATGCGGATCATCCGACTAAGATAGAAGAACATGATAAATACATTGTCCTGATCTTAAAGATATTCTATCCGAACGAACATAAAGAAGAAAATGAACTGGACGAACTGCTCCAACAGCAAGTCTGCCTTATCATAGGAAATAATTATGTACTGACTTTCCTCGAAAAAGAAACTGATTTCTTTGATGATGTCAGTTCTGCCTTGCGTAATGATGTTCTGAAGATACGCAGCCGTCAAACAGATTATCTACTTAGCGTACTGCTCAACAGCGTGATGGGAAACTACATTTCAACCATCTCTTCCATCGATGACGCACTCGAAGATTTGGAAGAAGAATTGCTAACCATCACCAGCGGAGACGACATCGGTATCCAGATTCAGGCATTACGACGCCAATATATGCTAATGAAAAAAGCAATCCTCCCCTTAAAAGAACAATATATAAAGCTATTGCGAGCAGAAAATCTGCTCATCCATAAAGTGAACCGCGCCTTTTTTAATGATGTAAACGACCACTTGCAATTTGTATTACAAACCATCGAAATCTGCCGGGAAACCCTTTCTTCATTAGTCGATCTATACATCTCCAACAATGACTTACGAATGAACGATATCATGAAGAGGCTGACCATCGTATCCACTATTTTCATCCCTTTGACATTTCTGGTTGGAGTATGGGGAATGAATTACAAATGGATGCCGGAACTGGAATGGCAGTACGGGTATTTATTTGCCTGGATTATAATGGCAATTATCGGTATTATTGTATATTTGTACTTCAGAAAAAAGAAATGGTATTAACAAAAACACATCATTAGTCATGAAATCAATTAAAGAGCTATATAGAATAGGTACAGGACCTTCCAGTAGCCACACAATGGGACCACGCAAAGCTGCCGAAATGTTTCTGGAACGTCATCCGGATGCTGCATCTTTTAAAGTAACCCTTTACGGCAGTTTAGCTGCTACAGGCAAAGGACACATGACGGATGTAGCTATTATAGACACTTTACAACCTATCGCTCCGGTAGAAATTGTATGGCAGCCCAAAGTCTTCCTACCGTTCCATCCCAACGGAATGACATTTGCAGCTCTGGACAGTAATGATAAAGTGCAGGAAAACTGGACTGTTTACAGTATTGGCGGCGGTGCACTGGCAGAAAATAATGATAATCCGACCATCGAAAGTCCGGATGTATATGACATGGAAAACATGACCGAAATACTTCAATGGTGTGAAGATACCGGAAAAAGTTATTGGGAATACGTGAAGGAATGTGAGGAAGAAGATATATGGGATTATCTGGCTGAAGTGTGGGCCACCATGAAAGATGCCATTCACCGTGGACTGGAAGCGGAAGGAGTACTTCCCGGCCCACTAAACCTTAGACGAAAAGCTTCCACCTATTATATACGTGCTACCGGATATAAACAATCCCTCCAATCAAGAGGACTCGTTTTTTCTTATGCTTTGGCAGTAAGTGAAGAAAATGCTTCCGGTGGAAAAATTGTGACCGCTCCTACCTGTGGTTCCTGCGGAGTGATGCCTGCCGTACTATATCATCTCCAGAAAAGCCGTGATTTCAGTGATATGCGTATTCTACGCGCGTTAGCCACTGCCGGATTGTTTGGCAACATTGTCAAATTCAATGCATCTATTTCCGGAGCAGAAGTAGGTTGCCAGGGAGAAGTAGGCGTTGCCTGCGCAATGGCTTCGGCTGCCGCTAATCAATTATTCGGAGGTAGCCCAGCACAGATTGAGTATGCAGCAGAAATGGGATTGGAACACCATCTGGGAATGACTTGCGACCCGGTATGCGGATTGGTACAAATTCCCTGCATCGAACGAAATGCATACGCCGCTGCACGTGCGCTGGATGCTAATCTTTATTCAGCTTTCACCGATGGTATGCACCGTGTCTCTTTCGATAAAGTTGTGCAAGTAATGAAACAAACCGGACACGACCTTCCATCACTTTACAAAGAAACAAGTGAAGGAGGATTAGCCAAGGATTATAAACAAATGTAATTATAAAAAACAACGGGCTATTCCTTTTATAGAAATAGCCCGTTTTGATTTTTATGATTAAAAACTATTCAGTCGGCGGCCAATTTGTATCGTCTCCATTGCTAATATCTTTTTCATGTAGCAATCCGCCTTCCTGTAAGAAATAAAGCGCATAGCGTTGGCTACCTTGCTTCACCTGAATCACAGATTCCATCGGATTTTGTGGGAAAGTCAACACATACACATCCGTCACTACCCATGCATTATACTTGGAATCCATGAAAGCCGTATAAACAGCCGGTACCAGCTGGTCTATGCTATTCAGTTCATTTTCTGTCATCACCCAATTGGCATTGGCATCAAACCAAACCTCCAGTTCGTCATTACTTACCCAACAGTCAGCTACATAATAGGCACCTTTCATCTCCCATTCTACATTCTGGGCAGCCGGATATACCTGTTTTAAAGCTTCTGTAATATTACTGGGCGGAACAAAAGTATCATCATCATTATCACATGCGCCAAACGAAAGAGCAGTCATCATCAATACCACTACCCAAGCGCTAAACTTAAATCTCCACATAGCTATCTTCTTGTTTAGGTCTATTTATCACAAATCTTTAGTTAATCATCAGCCTTGATAAACTTTCCCTTCTTATCAAATTTGAAAGAAAGTCCGGTAGACAATTCTATTTCATATCCTTTGCGGTCACGTTCGACTTTGGTCACTCCTTCGTTCACAAAATTATGAGACTTCAAATAATTGACAGCAAATCCCGGAATAATACTAACAGGAACAACCTGTCCTTTTTTTGCACTTACCTCTTCCCAGTTGCCCTTACTGTCAAAATCAATTTCCGTACCATCCATCAATACCACTTCATACCTGGTAGACTCCATCATATCTTTATCAATCTTGATATGAGCAATCTGTGGTTTTGCAAAATTACCATTAATAAAATTACGTGCCGGAAGCGGTAACTGATTCATGTCTTTGGTTATCACATCTTTTGCAAATGAAAACTGTACGGCTACAATAGCCAACACAAGTAAAGATAGAATTTTCTTCATAATCGTTATTCTTTTAGCGTTAATACTATACTTTCGTTTCATACAGCAAATAACGATACAGATTCTGGAAAGATTTAGAAATCATGCGAGTTTGCTCTTTTTTTGTATTCTTTAACCATCTAAAAAAATAATATACCAACGATCCTCACAGACAGTTGGTATATTTCACATATAGATACATATCAGTTTTTAAACCAATATGAGGGCTAAGTTAGAAATATACCGCTGTACGATTTCTAACCTACAAAATGTAGGGATTTCATGAGTTTATCATGAATCTAGGGACCTACATATTCTTTTATAATTATAGTTTGTGATTCATTTTAAATATCAACGATCTTCACAGACAGTTGATATAGTGGGAAATTCACATCGGCTTTAACCTCCGATGTCAGGGCGTAGATCAGAAATGTACCGTCGTACGATTTCCAATCCACAATGTAGGAGAATCATGCCTTTACAGCATGAAGCTAGGGACCTACATTTTTTTCATCTCACATACGAAACACTCACGTGTTTATTACATCTCAACATTTATTTTATACCACTTTTATTTTCTTAGCATCTCTTTTACAACTAGTAGATAGCATGGTCCGCCACATAAAACCAATCACGAACATTCTCTCCTTGCCATACCTTTCATCCCATTATATAACCATATTTTTCTCTACATATATTCCACAAAAACAACACATTACCTACCAGATATCTACGCCACATTCGTTTAGGCTCTTTTAGCAGTCGATAAAACCATTCCAACGAATGTTGTTGCCACCATAATGGAGCCCGTTCAGTAGTACCTGCGTAAAAGTCAAACACCGCCCCTACGGTACCCACATGACAATGAATATTCAATTTTTGCCAATTGCTGTAAATCCATTTTTCCTGCTTGGGAGCCGTCATACCAATCCATAAAAGATCTGGATTTGCCTCATTGATAGCCGCCACAATAGCCGCATTATCTTCCTGTGAAAATTCCGGTTTATAAGGAGGAGAATAAGTCACCACTTCCAAATTCGGATAATCCACTGCTGCCCGTTGTTTAATCAATGCCAGTACTTTCTCCGAGCTACCCATAAACATACATCGACCTCCTTTCTCATTAAGGCGATTCATCTCAAGAACAAAGAGGTCCCAACCTGCTATTCGTTCCCGCGGTTGGCTTTGCATCTTTAGCCATTTACAAACCTTCACAATACTTGCTCCATCAGGAATAAGTACATCTCCCTTCATCAGTGCTTTAGCAAATAGTGGATCCTTCACGGCAGTGTTGTAAGAATGTGCATTAATTGTGTTTATCAGCAACTTTCCTTGTGGTAATGATTTTAGTTGCTCTGTACTCTCCATGATAGAGAGTTCTTTTAGTTTAATCATATAACTACAATTACCTTATTATACATTTTTCATAAAATTCCGTTGTTCATCTCGCTATACTGCTTCACAATAGTTTTTATGCCTTACATTTCTGTGAAAACAACTTCAGCTATTTCCTGTTTACCTCTAGGTTATTCAAGACTTATGCAATGTAAGTTATAATACTTTTTTATCTCTACAGAACATACCAATTGCTCATACCTCAAAGCATCATTACTTCTTTAGCAGTTGTTCATACAAACCTGCTATTTCATTATTTATAGTCTCAAGATTAAATGTAGTAGACGCTAATAACTTGGAATCCTTTGCGATATCCTCTCCCAACAATTTATTACTTATCAGCTTTTCCAGCTGATCTGCTAGACTTTTTATATCTCCAGGCTTAAATAACAATAAATTTTTCCCATCTTTTGCTATATCCAGTATTTCCCTTACAGGAGTTGTTATAACAGGCAGTCCATAAGCCCATGCATCTAAAACAGCCATAGGAAATCCTTCCGCATAGCTAGGGAGACAGAAAATTGTAGCTTCCTTGAAGGCTTTATCCTTCTCATACCCATTTACCCATCCTAAAAACTCCGTTTGTTTATTTATACCAAGTTTTTCAGATAGCTTTCTTCCTTGCTCTATTTCACCATTACCAGCAAAGACAATTAACCAGGCTGGATAAGTTTGGGCTACCAAGACGAATGCCTTAATCATATCCGCATAACCTTTACGAATATTCAGTGTTCCTGCATAAAGTATTATATTTTTCTTTTCATATTTTTCTTTATAGTACATGGATTATAGATCACCTGTAATTTATCATTCAGCAGAAATGCATTGTTTACATATTCTTTCCACATTTCCGATAAAACAATCACTCTATCAGCCCGATTAAACAAATAGTGATAAATCCATCTATATTTACTATTTACAGTTGTATCTGGTGAAAAAGCATGAAAATGAACTATTACTTTCTTTCTATAAATTTTAGCAAACGAAATAAATAAACATTTACGCAAAGCAGATGGTGGTTCACTTTTATGAATATGCACTAAATCACAACTTCGAAGTACCTATAGGAATTGAACAAATCCTTTTATAAAATACCACAATTTATATTTTCCATCTTTATCTATATGGGTCTCAATCCATTTACAATGTAGCTATACATCTTTTCTTAATCCTAAGTTTACAGTTATAAAAGTCTATGTTTATTCTAGCAATAGCAAGATGGCAAAATTAGATACTAACTAAAATTGATAAAGTTTTTAGCTTATACATAAGTACTATTCATTACTATAATCCTGATTGCCGTTTTCAAAAATATCACAATCGTAGTCTTTATCCATTTTCAATAATGTAAGAATGGGATATATGATAAGGGAATTAAGCCATTCCATATATGATATTTAGATTTTGAATATATTTATGAGGATTAAAATTCTGGAATATTGTTGCCCTCGCTTCATTCCCCAATCTTGACAACATTTCCCTATCATTATTTAAGTTCGTAAGAACTTCAATTATACTATCCGTATCTTTCATCTTTATAAACAAACCATTCTTGCAATCTTCCACCACATCACCAATAGAACCAACATTAGTGGTAACAGGCACTGCTCCATAACTCATACATTCGAGTAATGACATGGGCAAACCTTCGAAATAAGAAGGTAAAACAAATACATCAAGACTTTTCAAAAAAATATTTTTCTTTTCACCTGACACAATCCCTGCATAAATGAATTGATGCCCCAAATAGCTGTCAAATAATGGTAAAAAACTATCTTTCACTTCTTCGGCTCCAGCTAATTTTACGATAAACGGAATTTGCTTAGCTTTCAGCTCACGACAAGCCTGCAATAAATTTTCCATTCCTTTTGTCACAGCAATACGCCCTATATATCCTATATTTAAAGGTTCTATCCAATTATACACTCGTTCAAATGATTCAGCATCCTGCAGGTCAACACAATTAGGCAATAAAAATACCCTCTTAGCTTTTAAAGTTTGCTCGATGATATTTTTCTCATTTTCGCCCAAGACAATAAATGGAACATTCCAACTAAAAACTTTTTTCAGAATCCATTTAAAAAAGGATGAAGCTTCTTTGTAATGAGTCAAAAACACACCACCATGTATGTGAACTACCATCTTCCGTTTCTGTTGTAAAGCTATTCCCATAAATAATGGGTCTCTTAAAATTGATGCCTTACTTAATGGAAAATTATAATGAATGATAGCATCCTTTTCCTTGTTCAGCATATTCTTCCACTCTCTCATATTTTTAAGAATTGAAAATATGCGAAATATGCCACCTTCTTCATTATCCTTCCGCCCTAATTCAAAATGAATGTACTCCTGCTCTTTATTGTTGGATATTATAAATTTTGTTACAGAAGAAATGCCACTCACATTCTTAGACGGATCTAAGGATGGAGCTACTACGATTATTTTCATCGAATATAATTAGATTAGAATATAGAATAGTATCTTTTTTCTTAATACTTAATATTACTTTCCATCTGTTTTGATAGTTATCGCTTTGAATAAATTTATGTAATTCTGCGCAATAGTAGCTTCCGAGAATGTAGACTTTAGTATATCACAATTCGTTCGCATAATCATGTAGTCGTCATAGCTTATTTGAGAGAGGTATTTTAATTTTTCATATAATGCCTCTTTTTCTTTATTATCATATAATAAGGAATTAACTCCATCGGTACATACATCTTTAAAACAAGAGTGATCTGGCGCGATGACAGGAAGCCCGTAGTTTACAGCGATCATCAGTGGACCTGAATTTGTAGCATCCCGATAGGGAAAAACCGCGAAATGATGACTGGCGAAAATATCAGGAATCTCTCTGTTATCAACAAATTCCAGATGCATTTCATAAAACTCCGGATGTTTGATCTTCTCTCTACATATTCTTTCTATTTCTTGGTTGCCACATCGTCCGTAAAGTGACAATCGCAAATTTGTCATTCCTTCTTCTATTAGCCTCTCAAAAGCATCGAACAATAAATCGTAGCCTTTATAGGGCTGAAGAGTTCCAAAAAACAGTATTTTTATCTCTTCTTTTATTGTATTACAAGTTTGTACACTAGGTCTCCCGAAATCTTTATAACTCATACCGACAAGCTCGCTTCTTTTGTTGGGATAAAGTTGCTTGAATAATTCATACTGATTTTTGGAAAATAACACATAACATCGAGCTGTCATTAAAGCAATCCATTGGGAAATAATCAAAAAGAGCGGAGGTTTTACACTTGAATGATTCTTAACGTCATGAATTCCCATAACTAGCGGTATTCTTACACATGTCAGTAAATAAAGACCCTGAAAATATAAATCTTGGCAACAGGAATAAATCAAAGAAGGATGTATTTTTCTTATTTCTTTGAAACAATCCGCAAACAAACATAGCATCTTCAGACTTCTTCTCCTGAAATTGAAAGGATAAAGATGCAATGTAATCTCACTTCCTTTCACAAATTCTCTAAAAAAGTCAACATCATAAGGCTCTGTAGGCGACCGTAAGACAAACCAATGCAAATCATACACCTTTGCCAGTTCTTTGACCACCGTAACGTCCGTATCAAAAAAGCCTAAATTTAAGTAGACTATTGTTTCCCTTTTCATAACAATATTCCTTTGATTCCACAATTCTCCGCGAATTTCATATCACTCTCGCTGTCACCAATCATCAAACAACGCTCTTTTTCTACATCCGGATAATCCCGCAGTATGTCCAAAAACATACCGTTCCCAGGCTTTCGTCGGTTGTCTTTTTCCGTCAACGCCGTACAATAATATATTTTATCAATCCGTCCGCCATGCGATATTATCTCTTCACACATTCGGCAATGTAGTCCCCGTAAAGCTTGCTCTGTCATTACTCCCTTACCTACACCTCTCTGATTTGTTACAATAAAAATATGCCTAAAATGTTTATTCCATTTCACTAATGCTTCAAAAATGCCAGGCAAAAATTCAAACTCTTCCCAACATTTCACATAGTCATTCGGGCAGAGCTTGTTAATCACTCCGTCGCGGTCCAGCAGTAAGGTATCATATCCTGCAACATCAATATCCACTAAATTCATGACTTGATTTTTATCCAATCCATCCACTCTTAATAATCATATCTTTCTTAAACATAGAGCTAATATTAAAAAATAGGCAATACCCGGAGATGAAAGATATGATGTATCGCCTACACTCTCTATCAATAGACATAGACTCGCCATTATAGCAAGTCGATAATATTTCAACATATTAATATTCTGAATTTGAGAAAATCGTCTTCTCCAAAAAACACAAAAAAGCAGCACTCCGACTATCCCAAACTGAGCTAATAAAGGATAAAATGCATCAGCCAAAAAAGCAGGATTATCTGGGCTTAACCCCCACACTCCATCTATATTATATTTATAATATAAAGGAGAATAATACACTCCTGCTGCATTTGAACTAAATGTTGCGAATCCTGAACCAAAAGGGAAATAGTCAACAAATATCTTTAAACTCGTTATATAGGATATAGGCCTTGCCAGTTCTTGACTTGAATCTTTAAATCCTTCTATATAATAGAAACTAAATTTTGTCCAAGTAAAGAAAAGAACAACGACCAACAATATTACTTCAATACATATTGCCTTTACTGATTTAAAATTCACTTTTTTCTTGACTAATAAAAACAAAGCAACCATCAAAATATATTCTCCAAAAAATTTAGATTTAAGAGAAAGCAAGCCGCTTGTCATTATTAATAGGGTTATGATTACTGCCCTTCTTGATTCTGTTGAAAAGTAATAATATAACAAAGCACAAACGATAGAATTTCGACTAAATTCAGCTCTGTCATACCCTAAATTTTCGATTATATGCGGAATAATAGATATAAAATATAAAACATAACAAAACAGAACCCATTTTCTCAAGAAACGACATTGCCCAGTGGTAAATTGTGGAGATATTGCAAAAGTCGCATAAAATATCAGGTAAGGTTTCACTTGTTGTTGCAAATCATAAAAAATTGCATCTACAGATGTTATAGCAATAAAAATGGAATACGCTACATAAGCCATCATGATTAGTAAAAAACAACAAAACTCTTTATTAAACGTCTTCTTACTTTGCATACAGAAATAAGCAACAAGTAATGCTGTCAGAATTTCATCTGAATAATCAAAATTCCATTCATAGTACAACAACAAGCATATTGGATAATATACTACTACAAATAGAGTATAAAACACATTAGATCTCATCAAGCTTATTTATAAAAGATATACATAAGCACTCGATTACTTTATTTCCATTCATAATCTGGCAAAACACATGTATCATATCCTGCGACATCAATATCCACTAAATTCATAGGTTAATTTCTGTTTTAGAAAGAAAGATTAGGAAACTCAATATTGGCCTTGGCTAAATCTTCCGGGATTCCAATGTCAATAAAATAACGATCCTGTACAATTCCTGATATACATCCTTTACCACTATTCGGTTCTAAGACTTGTGTTTCAAATGAAAATTTCCGGGGTAAATGGTCAAAGAACGGAGTCACTTTGTCTAATACATAAATACCTCCATTAATCATCCCTTGTTTACAATACCTCTTTTCTTCAAACACAAGAATCTCACCACGTTCATTGCACTTCACATTTCCATATCGGTCAAAATTGTTCATGGGCTTCAAAGCTAAAGACAACAATGCATTTTGATTTAGATGCTTGCAGATGAGATCGTTCAAGTCTACATCGAAAAATGTATCTCCATTCAAAATCAAGGCTTCCGTTCCTTCAATCTTGTCCATAGCAAGTTTGATACCACCACCCGTACCGAGAGGTTCATCTTCCACCGCATAATCGAAAGTGAACGGAAATTCATCTTTTACTTCATCAATCCATTGATAGATGACTTCCCGCAGATAGCCTACAGAAAGAATTACACGTGAAACCTCATATCTGGCAAGATACTTTAATAGATACCAAAGGAAAGGCTTTCCCGCCACGGGGGCCATACACTTGGGTATCTCACTCACCACACTGCGCAAACGTGTGCCCAATCCGCCCGCCAAGATTATCACTTCCATTAGCCCTTATTTGTTATTGTACTTTTCACTGAAAATATTCTCCTCCACAATGCAACAGATAATATGTCCAATCAGGGTCTGACACTCCTGTATACGGGGCGTCTCATTACTGGGAACCTTGATAACGATATCAAATTCATCCATCTTGCAGGGATTTGCACCAGTCAGCGCAATAGACGTAATACCCTTCTCACGGCATACAGGCAATACTTCTACAATATTCTCTGAATTACCCGATGTAGAGATACCGATAAACACATCTCCTTTCACACCTTGAGCTTGTATCTGACGAGCAAAAATCTGCTTATAACCACAATCATTGCCAATGGCGGTAATAATAGATGTATCTGTCGTCAGCGCAATTGAAGGAAGCCCCGGGCGATCAAAATAGAATTTACTGACCAACTCGCCAGCAAAGTGCTGAGCATCGGCAGCACTACCACCATTACCAGCAAATAATGTCTTCTTACCATTTCTATATGCCTCCGTACACAAATCAGCAACCTGAGCTATTCGCGCTATTACCGCTTCATTCTCCAGTAACAAATTCTTTACATATGCACTATTCCACACCTGTTTTCTTACTATATCGATAGAATCCATATTGAAATTTTTTACTCTTTATTTATATCACACTTTGTCGGTCGGATAAATCTTCCACCCATGCGCACCTCCCTCGGTAAACTGAAAAGGCATCACAAAACCATTAAGCTTTTTCAATGCATTCACCACTTCTTTCTTGCGTGTCGGCTCCACCATGAACATTACGAAGCCACCACCACCAGCTCCACTCACTTTTCCAGCCAATGCACCGGCAGACATTGCCACATCAAAAACTTCTTGAATCATGGGATTACTGATAGCATTGGCCATTTTCTTTTTGTCTTCCCATGCCTGTCCAAGAATGCGGGCGAATTCATTCATGTCACCTTTCAGCAATGCCAGTTTCATATCCTTCGCACTCTGTTTAATTCTGTGCATGGCTTCTATGGCGTTTTGGTTGCCTGACGAAGTATTCTTTTGCTGTTGTTCGATAATCGCCGCGCTACTACGGGATGCACCGGTGAAGTAGAGAACCATCGAAGCTTCCAACTCATCCATTATCCAGCGTTTAATCTTCAAAGGGTTCACTATCACAAGATCATTTGGCAAGAACTCCATATAATTGAAACCACCAAAAGCTGCCGCATACTGATCTTGCTTACCACCGGACAACGCCAAATCCTTACGCTCAATCTCATAAGCCAACCGGGACGCTTCATAATCGCCTAACGGTAAACCTAACCATTCTATGAACGCTTTCAAGATACACACAACCATAGCCGATGAAGTACCAAGTCCGGAACCCGCGGGAGCATCGTTGTAAGTTGTAATCTTAAAGCTTCGCAGACTTATGTCAAAGTCTCTCATTACTCGATTATATACCCCTTTTATAAGACTTGCCTCGCCATCAATCTCCAGCTGTTTTGCCACCAAATAACTCTTATAGCAACGTGCGTCATCACTATCTATGGTAATCAGTCCGTCATAGGTTTCTTCTATGGTACAATAAGTATACAGATTAATGGTGGCATTAAGAATCAGCCCTCCATAGATGTCACTATAAGGCGACACGTCACTTCCACCACCTGCCAGTCCGAGACGCAGGGGAGCTTTACTTCGAATAATCATGATTTGTCTTTGAGCAATTCGTTAAAAATCTGTTGCCACCTATCAACTATCTTTTCTACGCTAAACCGCTTACAAGTATCCAGCCCCTTCAATGCCATACACATACGCATATCCTCATCAATCATCAACGATTTAAGCCGTTTTATATATTCAGTCACATTATTCATGCCAACAATGAATCCATTCTCTCCGTTTTCAATGATGTCATGACAAGAAGAAAAGGTATCCATTACTATCGGAACAACGCCATTCTCCTGTGATTCTACTAGTGTCATAGGCCATCCTTCATGAGCAGAAGTCATCAAGAATATCTTTGCTTTTTTATAATAATCCAATGGTAATTGATACCCCTCAAATTTTACCCTTTTCAACTGCATCTCTTTTGCCATGTTTTGAAACATAGTTTTGTCGGGACCATCCCCCACTAACGTAAAACTCCAACTATCCAGATTTCTATCGGATTCTATTTCTCTCCAGATCTTCAGCATGACCGATACTTTCTTATGACTTTCATACATACGACCGACAAATAAGACCATATTCTCTTTCTTATTGAAGTCAGTTTTGTCAAAAGAGCATTTTAATGGCAATGGATTATTACAAAAGTCCAATTTGGCTAGATTCCTGTCATTTTTCCGAAAAGAGACATAATCATTCATGAATCCCTTTGCCAGAAATATATATTTGTCCACAAAAGGGAGAGATTCTTCAAACTGCCTACATCGACTTTCTTTATGCATGTAGTCATACAATGTTCTACCCATTATTTTTTTCATTATATCCAGACCTCTCCAAGTGAGATTGTCGTAATTGGCAGGAAGGAAGAGTGACATATGAAGACACTGCACGACTTTTGCTCTTTTACGCGCATTTTGAGTCGTTTGAGCAGGCCACCATTGATTTATAATAATGTCAATGTTTTCTTTTTCTACATAATCAGACAAAAATTTACTCGCAAAAGATATTTCATTTTTTGTGAAAGAAAGCTGATGTTCATCTGATTTGATATTCGGAACAAACACCGATTTTACCCTATTATCAATCAAAGGCATATTCTGCGATTTGCTATCCTTTGTGTAAAATACAATGACACTTATACCTCGTTTTACAAATTCATTTGATAAAGTAATAGTTACTGTTTCTCCACCACCATAAATAGGCCATGGACGTAATAAAAAAGCAATTTTCATTTTATTTTTTTTAAAACATTCATTCAGTTTTTCTAGTTCATCTAATACTCATATTCTATTCTTTCAGTAATCTTTATTCTCACTTTATCTATTATTCAATCTTTGCATATCATTGAAATCCCCTTGTGAAATGACTTATATCTATTTATAATAGATAAGTTCGCAAGTGTTGTTAACTAGAGGAAGATGCATTGACATCACACTTTCATTAGGATGAGTTTTAAAAAAATCAATTATTTCATTTTCGAGTTTCGCTGAATTAATTCTCTGATAACCAACCTTTAAAAGTTTTGCAGGTGTTCCAGCTAACAGCATAGACTCATTGGAATCATATTTTTGAGGATAATTTTTGTTCAGAAGACTTCCGTGTGTACAGATAGTATGGTCAGTCGTTTTACATCCCTTAGTTATAACTGTATTATTTCCTATCCAGTTGTAACGACCTATCTCAATAAGGCCTTTAATTCTCGGGATATTACCATCCCCATCAATAATATAGTGATGATTACTATCTGAGAATTTACACCCATAAGCTATTCGAGTTCCCTCACCTAATTGTACGCTATTATTACAATCCAATAATACAGACTGACCAATCCATACACGATCACCAAGTGTGAGACAACCATCTGTTATGTTTATGATGGTTCCTTGAGAGATATTGCAATAACCCCTAAAAACAATTTGCCCCAATTGGGATATTTTGACAATCGTTTTAGTTGGAGGCGTATAATAATCTCTATGTCTGCCAATTTTCACCATACCTTTTACCGGAATACAATCGAACAATACAGAACCATTTAAAGATACAAGTTCTATTTTACCATAAATATATACAGGTAATTTGCAGGCAATATTAAAAGGAAGTGTCCTGAAATTGAAATAAAGAGTACAAAACCAATTAATGCGATTAACACTCAATTTTCTTTCGATAAATCCAAAACTTCGGTTAATAAAATTATTTATACTCATTTTATAGATTAATTGTAATTTCAACAGTTTACTGTTTTAATGTACCATGCTTGATATTTCTCAATTTGTTTAATTTGAGAGCATTTGCCAAAATATTGAAACATGATTTTTAATATTTATTATTTGGTTCCAAACCAATAGCCTGTGGAAGCAAGTTCTTATAATCCACCCTTACAGACTGAAGCTCTTTTTTCTTTTCCACAAAGCAAATAGTTCATCCAGTTATCTATACGATATTGTACTATCAAATCTTCAATCTGTTCATTTTTATTTATTTTTTCATCCAAAAACAACAGCAAAGAAGTCGTGTCAACCATATTGTTAATAACCAATATTCTATCAGGGGAGTAAAATGGATAATTAATCGCATTTTTATTAGTCGTAATAATTTTTCTCCCTGCTCCTAATGCCCACATAAAACGTGGCGTCATACCTTCTTGAAAATCGTTATAAGTATCTATTACACATAAAGAAGAATATATGCATTTACGAAATTCAGAGGGAGATAAAGGTTCATGTATAAGAATATCTTGATTACAATCATTACAAGATTTCCTTTTAGTTATTTTTTTTATAACAGTCTTTATTCTTGATAATAAACTTTTTGGAACAGATGGAATATATAGCTTTATATAGCTAGGCAATTCATTTTCTATTGCTACTTTATAAAGAAGCTCAAATATAATTTTTCTGTCATTACGATAAGATCCGAATGCAAATATCTTATATTTTGCACATTGTGATCTATTACCTTCGATCCAATAAAGAGGAAGAAACTCCAAATTAAATTGCTTGGCGTCTTCCCTATCAAATGTAGCCACTCTATCAAAACAATCAAAATTCCTGTCAAATCGGTAATTTTTATAAGTTCTGTCCCAAAGATAGAGTACTGTTTTTACCATCGGATTATCACGCCTTATCTGATCTAGCAGGATAGGATGGAAAGATTTTCCATTAATTACCATTAAATAATCAAAAGTCTTTCCTTTCAGTTTCTTCTCATAAAGTTGGATATTTTTCTTTTTTAAGAATTGGATGTATAATTTTTCCTTCCAATAGCTTAGCTGCTTGTTTCTTATAAGAGAAGGGTCAAAGCTATATGATTCTTCTTCGATATACGTGACATTATACCCACGCTTTTCCCATTCAATCTTCAGATCTATATACAGGTTAAGAAATGTGGGTGCTATAAGTAATACTGATTTCATATTTCTATTTTTTTATTACCCTAACAGGATTTCCTGCTACAACACAAAAAGAAGGTACATCTTGAATTGCAACTGAATTTGCTCCTATTATACATAAATGCATCCTTTTTGATTACGATGTAAAGCTAGCTAGGATATCAATTACATACAAGACGTAGAAATTGAACGCTTACTTTTTCATTATTTACAACTTTATATTACTATAGTCAGTTGTGTTGTTACCCTTTACTGCACTATTAAATAATACAGTAAATTCTTTCACTTTTAATCCTTCTGCCTTTTTTTTCAAAATAAATGTATTAGTTAAAAGTTCACCAACATATCCAAAGACTCTATATAATGCAAATTCCTTATTGAGATCAATATAATGTTTTTTATTCAATAATTCGTTTTCCAACAAATCAAATACCTCGAAAACAAAAGAACAATATTCGTCAAATATTTCATTACGCATAATTTCTAGATTAGCATAATAAAGACGGCTTCCCCTCAGTGTCTTTTCAAAATATGGATAGTAATTAGGATACTGTTTTTTTAATATTAGACGTAATAAACGCATTATTATTGTTCCCACTCTTTCATCAAAATATTCTTCAACAGTTATTCTATAAAAATGATAAGGTTTAGGTACGACTATATCGCAACCACGCTCAAACAAATTAGGCAATTTTCTCAAAAAACAATCTAGTTTTTCTTTATATTCCTCACTACTTTTACATTCCACTATCTCATTGTAAGTTATAGCTGAATGCTTGAACATATTTTTGGCATAATTTATCAATAGTCCAGTATAGATTCCAAATCTTTTAGACAGAGAGATGTTTTCCAACGTAAAAGAACGTCTATGATGCACCATACCTTTATATTCAGAAAACATATTCTTCCACAACCAATACACACCTGAATATTCACTATAACTAGGATGTTTTAATGAACGATTGTCACCCGTATTATCTTTCTGAATTCCCATCTCAATACCTGTTTCATAAAAACCTAATTGGATAGGAATACAATACTCATTACATATATATGTTGGCTCTGGCAAATAATAACATACACCTATTGACATTTTTCTATTCATTGATTATTTATTTAATTGATTATTTATATGTAACTTCTTTAAAACTAAAATTCTCATATTAGGAGTCATCCCCCATACAAAAATCACCAAAGTAGAAGTAATGAGACTCACACTACTTACGACTAAAAAACTGGACCAGCCTGATTCCATCTGTTCTGAAATAATATATGGAATAATAAACATTACTGCTGCACCAGGAATTACATTGAAATATACCTCATGAAGTACCCTTTTGATTGACAAATATGTATATCGATTAGCAAAGTATAGATTACAACCATTAAGATACAACCAGATTGTTGCACTTGCGATATAAACTGTTACAGGAGAATAGCCTGTTTTCAACAAGATATATGATATTGGAAAAATCAAAATCAGGAGAGAAGCCCATATAGAAGGCCATTTCATTCTGCCTGAAGCATGAATTAACATACCCACAGGATAGCTAAGTGGGTTCCATGCTGATTGAATTAAAATAATTTGTACAAACACAGGAGTATACTCGGGATAATCTCCAAGCCAAATTTTAAGTACAAATTCGATCTCTATAAAAATGGGAATTGCGATGAGAAGATATAAATACTCAGCAATACGACAATTATATATCACTAAACGATGAAGTTTATCATATTCATTTGCTGCATACAATTTCACGATTTGTGGATTTACAGCAGTTTGGAAATTATTAACAAAATTCAAAAGAAAAGTATTGACTGTTATCGACAAGCCTCTTGCAGCATTAACAATAGTCCCACAAAATATATTCAGTAGAATATTGATACCTTGGTTAGTGAAAAATCCAATACTTCCTCCAACTATATTCCATCCACTATATGAGGCAAACTTTTTGGCCAAATTTCCATCCCATGCAATTCTAAATGTACATTCACTGAATTGCCTCCGGCTATAGAAATTATAGATGACAGCAGATGTGAGGTTTACAACAAACACCACCACAGCATATAATACCAGCTTATCAAAAGTAACATATTGTAGTATTATCACCAACATAAGTTTCATCACTACATCATAAATACTCATATAGGCATACATACTCATTTTTTCATGGGCAATGAGACAAGCCTGGAACGGTAGCTGGATTAGGTTTATCAAAAAACCTAATATCGTGAACTGATACACCCACAATGCAGCAGTCATACGTCCATCCGGTATCTTAAGATATTCGTAAAAGAACCACAGACCTATAGTTTCAGACAATAGCAATATGACCACAGCAATAGCCAGATGAAGCCCCAATACCATAGAGAATGTACTTTGCAGTTTTTCAAAGTTTTTTTCTCCCAAAGCAAAAGTCAGAAACCTTTGTGTTCCCACCGTTAAAGCTCCGCTGAACATTGAGAACATGGTAAGGATACCACCAATTACGTTATACAATCCATAATCAGAATCTCCCAATACTCGTAGCACTATACGCGATGTATACAATGACACAATCATTGTTAAGAACATTCTGATATATAAGTATATTGTATTTTTTGCTATCCGTTTATTGTTTTCTTGTTCAGTAGTTGACAACATTCTTTTTTACCGTTATTTTAAGACACAAAATAATCCTTTCGATTTTTTTCTTAAAGTCATCTTTTCCTTAACCCACTCAATAAGCTTTGATCACTCCACAGATAATCCCACTCTCCAAAACGTCCAATAGTCTCTATGCCTATCGACCATAAATAATCACGAACTATTTTACGCATAGTATAGATATTCTGATCAAAAATCACATTTGCATATTTTTCATAACGTACATCTATAAAAAGAATATCTTCTTGTTTTATCACATTTAGTTTTATAAGCTTACCCACAGATTGACTAATCAATTCCTCATTCGTATATTTACCTTGTTCACAATAAATTTCCAATTGTAGCGAAGAACATCCCTCAGGAGCATTATCTGGAGATTTCAGAGAAGGGGAATACACGCGGGCCGGAAGAATATCCTCATCGTATATATACCACCACAAATAAGGAGGAATATCTTTTGTTTTCAAACCTACAGAAATTTGATAACCACAAGTACAACGAAGCATCTTAGCAGCAGATAGCACTTCTTCTGGTACATCAGACAACATTTTCACTATCATAGGCAAAGGAAGACTACTAATGAGCCGATTGTAAGTATATTCTGTACCACTGGCAGTATGTAAACTTTTACTCTGTGGTGATATTTTTATTACCTCCTCATTATAACGAATATCTTGCCCCATAGCCAAAGTAACAAGGTATTGTTTATAACCTCCTTTTACTGGATAACACATTTCTTTCGAATAATAAGTTACTGGAGTATCTGCCGTTTGCGCACCTTGTATCACTTCATCAAGCGAAGGCTGATAAAGACGACTACCGATCCAACGAGTTTCAAGGTCATAAGCATCAGTCATCCAATATTTACGAGTGTACACCATAGGAAAGTGTTCAGCAAAATAATCACCATATTGAATACGAAGCCATTGTTCATAATTTTCTACCACTAAAGAATCCACTTTGGGTCTGCCACGAAAATCAGCTATAATTTTTTCTTTTTCTTCCTTCGGCAATGGGAAAAGATTATTTTGAGCTGGGTGCTTTATCCATAATCCATTATAGAAGTTAAATGGATTAGGTTTATGGCAATATATTTCTGGACTACTATCTACAAAGAATTTATTTACTTTCTCATCTTTAGTAAAAGAGAAATGTACAAAGCGATCAAAACGAAATCCTTCGATGGTAAAATTACCACAAAGTCCTCCATAGGTTTCGTCTTTTTCTAAAATTATTGGATTATTCCCATTTTGAGCAAGAGAGTACCCTGCCCCCAATCCCGAAATACCAGCACCTAATATTATTGTATGCATGAGAAAGTCTTTAACCGTGTTACAATATCAAAATGCAAAGAATGCCCTACAATTGTCTCCAACTTATTTATAGAACACTTTAAATCCATGACTTCATTTTCTCGATATGGCAATGCACCATAATTAATCAGTGAAGTACTACCAATATTAGCTTTACAAATTTCAATGATTTCACGTAGTGAAATGCTTATGCCACTAGCTACATTTACAATTTCACCTATTATGCATGAATGATGTTCTATGAGTTTTCCTATACACCATGCAAAATCTTCCACATAAATAAAATCACGCTTTTGTTCGCAGAATGTAACATCAAGTTGTTTGTTCTCTTTTAGCTGGGTTATGATATATGGAATAAATTTACTAGCACTTTGATAAGGTCCAAAGAGGTTACCCGGACGAACTACCATAACCGGGAAACCATAATTATTATGGAGCATCAAAGCTGTATTGACTGTTAATTGCTTTACAAGTGCATAAGGAGAATTTGGAACCTCGCGTATTGTTTCAATAAAAGGCACTCCTTCGTTCCCATATTCTTCACTACTCCCAAACTGAATGAAAAGTTTCAACTGAGAACAATCCTTAAATCGATTATACAAGTTTAGCAAAACTTTTAGGTTACTACTTATTAATCCGTCAAAGAGAGAAATATTACGTTCTGCCGTTACTATAGAGGCTAAATTTATGATATAGTCTGGCAAAGGATAATCTTCCGGTACCTGCTGTTCCACTAAATCTATTTTCAAAGTTTTTATGGCAGGGCGTTCTAAAAAATAATTTACATCAATAAACTTGTCAATCACAAAAATATCATATCTCCCAGATAAGTAATTCACTAAATTTTTTCCTATAAAACCACTACCTCCAATCAGAAATATTTTTTCCATTATCCGATGAATTTCTTAATTTCTTCTAGACATAATCCATAGACCTCCTCTATTTTATAACACCTATACCAATCTATAACTAATTGGATACATTGTTCTATATCCATCCGCGGTTCCCACCCTAGCCGAAACTTAGCCTTACTAATATCAAGCATTAATAGCTCAGCCTCATGCAAAGCATTCGAATCTGACAAATCTTTCAATTCACCTTTTCCATAATTCTCTAGAATCTTTGTACCCACTTCCCAAACAGAAATAATGTTTTCTACTCGTGGGCCAAAATTCCAACCTTCACAGTATTCGGTAGGTTCATTCCACATTTTACTCGCCAATAACATATAACCACTTAATGGTTCTAATACATGTTGCCAAGGACGAATAGCTTTCGGACTACGAATTTCAATAGGTTTATTTGATTCTAAAGCGCGAATACAATCAGGAATAATTCTATCTAAAGCCCAATCACCACCACCAATCACATTACCTGCACGAACACTGGCTATACTTTTACCATGCTTTTCATATTGCTCTGGATTAAAGAAAGAACGCCTCCAAGAAGCAATAGCTATTTCGGCCGCTCCCTTACTACTAGAATATGGGTCGTAACCACCCATCGGTTCATTCTCACGATAGCCCCAAAGTTGCTCTTTGTTTTCATAACATTTATCGGTAGTTATCATGACACCTACCTTTACGCTATCCGTTATCCGTATAGCTTCCAATATGTTAATCGTCCCCATTACATTAGTTTCGTACGTTTCAACGGGAATTTCATAACTTAAACGTACTAGAGGTTGGGCAGCCAAGTGAAAAACAATTTCGGGTTGATATTCCTGAAAAATATCTTTCATTCGCTGACTATCACGAATATCAGCACGCAGGTCAGCTTTTATTTTTCCTCCTATTCCGGACAACACATAATTATCTTTATCTGTAGCCGGATCTTTAGCCACCCCGATCACTTCCGCTCCCAACTCATGGAGCCAGATAGAAAGCCAGCTACCTTTAAAGCCTGTATGTCCGGTTACAAGAACACGCTTCCCTCTATAGAAATTTTTAAATATGTCTATATCCATTATTTACCCCAAACTTTCCAGGGAGCTATCCCCTTATCCCACATTTCATTGAGTTCCACATTATCACGGAGTGTATCCATCGGCTTCCAAAAACCTGTATGACGATAAGCATGCATTTTACCATCTTTCGCCAAGTCTTCAAGAGGCTTACGCTCAAAAACAACAGTATCATCACAAGCAGGAATATATTCAAAGACCTTAGGTTCGCAAACAAAATAGCCGGCATTCACCCAATTACGATCACCATCCGGTTTTTCTTGAAAGGAAAGTACCTTGTTGTTATTCAAATCTATTTGCAAAGCTCCGAATTTGCCTCCGGGCTTGTAAGCTGTTAATGAAATGTCACAACCTGATAATTCATGTTCCTTAATGCTCTCTGCTATATTTATATCCGCTACTCCATCACCGTAAGTAAGAACAAAGCGTTCATCACCAATATATTTCTGTACTCGTTTCAGACGCCCTCCTGTTTGGGTATTCAAGCCGGTATCAACCATAGTCACTTTCCAATTTTCAGAGTGATTATCAAGTATTTCAACACTGTTATTGGACAGGTCGACTGTAAGGTCGCTATTATGACGAAAATAATTGGCGAAATATTCTTTTATAACATATTGTTTATAACCGCAACAGATAACAAATTCATTAATTCCATAATGACTATAAGTCTTCATAATATGCCAAAGAATAGGCTTTCCACCTATTTCAACCATCGGTTTGGGAATAAGATTGGTAGCCTCACTCAAACGGGTTCCAAAACCTCCTGCGAAAATGACTGCTTTCATTATTCTCTACGCTTTACGGGATGTAACAAATTCCTTGATTGTGGAAATCATATATTGGAGCATTTCTTCAGTCATACCCGGGTAAACTCCAATCCAGAAAGTATTATTCAATATAAAATCTGTACCTTTCAAATCACCGATAACACGATAACCTTCACCGTTTTGTCGCATTTCATTAAAAGCCGGATGTTTCAACAGGTTTCCTGCAAAAAGATTACGGGTTTGTATTTTCTTGCTCTCCAAATATTCAGATAATTCATTACGGGTGAACCCTGCATCTTCTTTCACTGAAATAAGAAAACCAAACCAGCTAGGATTAGAGTTCTTTTGAGGTTCAGGAAGTATTAGTCCTTCCGTATCATTCAGACCGTCAAGTAAAGTCTGGAAATTCTTTCTACGAGCCAATACTATACTGTCCAACTTATCCAATTGGGCGCAACCAATAGCCGCTTGCATATCGGTTAGCTTTAAATTATAACCGAAATGAGAATAAACATATTTATGATCATAACCTACAGGTAACTCACCAAATTGTTTACTGAAACGATATTTGCAAGTATTATCTACACCACCTACACACCAGCAATCACGCCCCCAATCACGGAAAGAATTGGTTATCTTATTGAGCAATGGATCATTTGTGTACACAGCACCACCCTCACCCATTGTCATGTGATGTGGTGGGTAAAAACTGCTAGTACCAATATGACCGATAGTCCCTGTCTTTCTCGTTTCACCATTAATGGTATATTCTGAACCCAAGGCATCACAGTTATCTTCAACTAACCAAAGATGATGACGATCACAAAAATCTTTTACCGACTGTAAATCGAAAGGATTACCCAACGAATGGGCAATCATGACAGCTTTGGTTTTATCAGAATAAGCAGTTTCCAGTTGAGTTGTATCTATATTATACTCCGGAATCGTCACATCTACAAATACTGGAATCGCACCATATTGAATGATAGGCGTTACAGTAGTTGGAAATCCACAAGCTACTGTTATAACCTCATCACCTTTTTTTATACGACGCTCTCCCAATAGTGGAGAAGTCAATGTCATAAATGCTAATAAATTTGCAGAAGACCCGGAATTTGTCAGCGAACAATATTTAACCCCCAACCAGTCTGCAAAACGTTTCTCGAATTTATGAGCCCAAGGTCCTGCTGTAAGCCAGAAGTCCAAAGAGGAATCAATCAAATTAACGAGTTCTTCAGCATTAAAAAAGCGACCACCATAATTTACAAAACTTTTCCCTGGCTCAAAGACCTTGGAGTCCCGATGAACCTCATTATAATATTCACGAGATAACTGAAGAATTTGTTGCTTCAGGATTTCTTTTTTATTCATAAGCAGATATATTTAGTAAATATATTTAAGATATTCTACCAGTAAAGATACTTTAATATGCGTTCTTTTCTCCTACAACTACATTCACTACCGTCTTATAAATGATATATATGTCAAGCAACATTGTCCAATGCTCCATATACCAAATATCAGCCTTAACACGTTCCTCCATCTGTGAAAGTTCCCTCGTTTCACCACGGAAACCATGTGTTTGAGCCCAGCCTGTCACCCCTGGTTTTATAAAGTGCCGCACCATATATTTATCAATCAAACGGGCATAAGTCTCCGTATGAGCCAACATGTGAGGACGGGGACCTACTATAGACATTTCACCTTTAAAGACATTAATAAACTGGGGAAGTTCGTCTATATTAGAACGACGAAGAAAATTTCCAAATCGGGTTTTACGGGGATCATCAGCCGTAGCCTGTTTACTGTCAGCCTCATCATTCACTTTCATAGAACGGAATTTGTAACACACAAAATCCACACCATTCAAACCAGTACGCATTTGCTTAAAAAATACAGGACCGGGAGAAGTCAACCTTATGATACTTCCAACTATGAGATAAACAAAAGGAAAAACTGTAACCAGAAAAAGACCAGAAAAAATAACATCGAACATCCGTTTCAATATACGATTCTCCATCTTGCCCAAAGGCTCATAACGCAGATTCAAGATAGGCATATTGCCAACCATACTGTGCCAGATACGACGAGGAAAACCTTTACATACATTAGGAACACCATGGAAATAAAGAAGATGGTTTTCACAATGATTCATAATAGAAAAATTATAACGTCCCTCCTCCATCGACAAAGAACAAAAAACATGTTTGATTCCCGGGTGTGCAGACATAAAGTCTGAAAAACCGTCAGGATTACCAAGATAGGGACATTGGGAAGAAAGGGCATCATTTGGTTTTATATCAAAATAACCTACGACCTCATACAGGGAAGAAGTCAGGGAATTCTCCATCTCCTCATACAGAACTTGCATATTATTACCTCCTCCTATAAAAACGGTATAACGTCTATGCTTACCTTTAGCACAATAGACTATCAGGGAATGACGGATAATAATGCGATAAATACTCAAAATGACAAAGAGGAAAGAGAAATAAGCGACAAAGAAAAGAGGAGAAAATATAGAGATTCCACTAAAAGTCATGATACATGCCCAAAAGATGGAAAAAGCTATAATATTCTTCAACACGCGCAACACAAGCTGGTCCGGACGAATTCCCCGACTGTCCCAAACCCTTCCACGGGAAGCGGAACAGGCCAGATAGCAGAGGCTTAACGAAGTCATCATCCATGAGACCCTGCAAGAAAAGGGTAAAGAGACAAAAGCTTCTTCCCAAAAGAAAAGGAGAAAGAACAATACCAGATTCAGAATGATCAGATCTCCCAGAACTGCTATACATTCTATAAATTTATTGATTTGACTGGTGGTTGATACCATATCACATTAAAGATTGATTTTAGGCACATACTTCTTTGAACTTATTCAGAAAATCTTTTCCAAATAAATTCCAGAATATAACAATACAAACTGATAGGAAAATAAAAGCTAAAACATATACTTTCTTACTGGTTCCTGAAGGTTTCAATGGTACCACAGCAGGCTCTACAACAGCAAACACAGGTTTCTCCTCCTGAACTTTAGCTCTGGCAACCTGAAGCTGACTGGCAACCTGACTGTATACCTGGTAAGCAAGGCTCATATCATTCTGCAAACGTTCCTGTTCGGTACGAACACTCTGCAAAATGATATTATCATGAGAATCCAGATAATCGGCATATTTCTTCTGAGTGGCATAATATTCTTGCTGACGTTCTTTGAAAAGCTTCTCCAAATAAAGACAATCCTCTTTTGCCTTGAAGGTACGGTAGTCTATTATATATTCCTGCAATTTCTTCACTACGGAATCGGCAACCACTGCGGCTACCCTAGGATTTTGCAAAGTTACAGCAACGGAAGTCATAGATGTTTTCTTATCTACAGAAGCAGTTATCATTTTCTTTAGAATTTCAATCTTCATAGACTCCATCTTAGATAATTCAATTGTACCCTGATTCGCTTTACCGAAAGATGTAATTTCATCTTCCTCAGTAAACAAGGACTTTACTCCATCAATTACCATTCCAGGAAATCCAATTACATAACTCCACCAAGGAGATGTTTCTTCATCTAAATAAGTATTCAATGTCATGACTTTATTCTTTGTTACCGGTATCTCCATTGCGGAAAGCTCCAGTAAAAAAGGAGTAGAAGAGACAATATCAGCAGATAAGGAAGCGTTCAAGGCATCAGTACCATCTCCCATAGGAACTCCACTTCCTAAAAAGGAAGCAGCCAAACCGGATAAACCGCCACCTTTATTATTACCTATTTCCGGAGAAAGGCTAACTTCAACCGTGTACTGTTTGGGAATACTGATTGCTACAATAACCCCAATTATCAGTCCAATGCCAGCCGCTTTATAGATCTTCTTACGAATACCTATAATCTTACGAAGAATATCTATCAGATCAATTTCGATCTCTTCATCTGTATGGTTACTCTGTCTCTGTTTTACTTCTTTTTCAGATTCTCCTTCTATCATAGTCATATAAACTATTATTCTTTATTTTTTTATCAGATTAGCAATCGAAGCAACCATCATTCCTAAAGTACTGAAGGTAGTAGCATAACCCAAGATATTACCTATATTAGTTTTCTTCTTAGCTTTACTAGGTACAATTATCTCACAACCCGGCTCAATCTGTTTCTTACCACTACCTTTCACCTTAGTCACCTGACCATTCATGTATACGATAAATTTCTTACTCTTCTTCGCATTTTCAGAATAACCACCAGCTTGATCCAGATAATAATCTATATTCTTTCCTTCCATATAAGAAACCGTATTCGGAACCATCACAGCGCCATTGATTGTAACCGTATTATTATTTTTCGGAATAGAAATTACATCACCTTCACGCAAGACAATATCTGCTGTACTTCCAGGATTCGCAAGTGCCTTTTCCAAATCAATACCAACACTAAAGGTATCTTCCACACGAACACCCAAAGAGTCCATCATAGCTTCACCCAACTGTCTGCTCATCAAGCGGATCACATCACCCATGCGTTTCTTTTCACTTGCATTGGCCACACGAGTCAATTTGGCACCACGTAAGTAGGCATAATTCGTTGCACCTCCAGCTTTATTGATTAAGTCCGAAAGACGTTCTTCACGACTGGTCATAGCATAAGAGCCTCCAAACAGTATTTCACCTTCGACAACCACATTCTGTTGAGCCTGATAACCCGGACTACGACGTACATAAACTTCATCATAAGGTTGAAGGACAAAGCCGGGAGTTCCATCTACAATAAAACCTTCTTTTAGGGAGAATGTATATATCTGGCCGATAGTATCGTTATCTACTGTACTGCGAGGATTCTTAATTCTACGGGATACATCTACACGGACTACAGAAGCGGCTTCACGCAACCCACCTGCCTGAATGATCAAGTCTTCAAGGGTCATGTTATCCGCATAAGGATAGGAATCAGGTTTGGCTACTTCACCGTGGATTACGACGTTGCCTCTGTCTTCCAGGTCATGAATACTCGGAATATAAAGGATGTCGTTTTTCATCAGGATGATGTTTTGGGAAGTACCGTCCATGATGGCTTTGATGTCTACTGGAACAACTTCGGTAGTCAGATCTTCACGCTGACGATAGAGAACAGCACGGTTCAAGAAGGCATCACCGGTCAGGCCTTGAGCTTCGTTTACCAGTTCACGGACTGTATTCAGTTTTCCATTCAACTGGTAGATGCCGGGACGATAAACGGCTCCACGGATTTCAAGTTTGTTGATGAAGCGGTTAAGGATAGCTTCAGCGGTCACAACATCACCGTTTCGCATTTTATAGACACTATAGTCAAGGTCTTTGACTGTGTTTACTTCATATTCCTGTCCATTCTGGCGTACGACACGTAAGGAACGGGTGTAGGCGTCGGCTTCAAAGCCACCGGCATAGCTGATAAGAGTGGATAGACTCTCATCCTTTTTCATTTCGAAACGCATGGGACGTTTCACTTTTCCGTCGATCTTAACCAATACGTCATAGGCAGGGACTATTACTACATCGCCTTCCTGAAGCCGGATGTCATCCTGAATGTTGCCTTTCATGATAAATTGGTAGACGTCGATCGTGGCGATATTTTTGCCGCTACGTACCAGCTGTACATTGCGAAGGCTTCCTATGTCACTGACTCCACCCGCACGGTAAAGTGCATGGAAGACTGTAGCAAAAGAAGAGAGGGAGTAAGTGCCCGGTTGGACAACCTCACCCATTACATTGATCTGGATAGTACGTATGCTGCCCAAAGTCAGACGGATGTCAGAAGTGGGGTCATTCGTATTATTGAGACCATTATATATCTTGTTTAATGTTTTTTTAAGATAGTCGTTGGCTTCAGCAATAGTCAGTCCGTTCAGGTTGACAGGACCTATTTTCTGAATGTTGATCGTGCCGTCAGGAGAAATCTGTTGGCGGATAGTGTTCTGGCTGGCTCCCCAGATATCAATAATCACTTCATCACCGGGACCCAGACGATAGTTCAAGGGAGTGGCGATGTTGACGCTCGGTTCAAAAGTCAGGTTACGGGTATTGAAGATGTTTCGTCCGAAAACCTGGTTCCCACGTGCGAGGTCTTGAGTGCTCGGATGGTCTTCCAGCATATTGGAGGTGTTTTCTTTCATTTCCTCACGAAGGCGTGATTCATTGACATCGGTACCCGTTGCATTGGAAGCATTAACATTGTTTTGTTGTTCATATAGTTGCTTCACACGAGTTGCCTGTTCTTTGGTCACACCTCTACGTGCCAGTTCAGAGGCTAGTTGTTTCTGTTCTTTACCCTGGCGGATGCCATCCTTTACATATTCAAGAACTTGGGAGTCGCTCATGCTTTGAGCCATTAAAGGAGAAAAAACTCCCAGCAACAGAATGAATAGAAATACGTTAAATTTTCTTCGTGTTGTCATTGGTGATTTTTGTGGATTCTACATAACCGATTGGCATATCTACACAAGCACAGCCAAGCATATTTAAACGAACGGCAATCTTACTCTTCCCGCCTACAGTCACAAGTTCGCCAACAAGTCCACTCAAAGGACCTTTTATGACACGAACTTTCTCACCACGCGCTAGTGGAGTATCATTCATACAGACTGCTTCTTCGGAATAATCGAGCATGAAACGGAAACGGGCCATCTGCTCGTCAGGAATAACGGCAGGAGTGCTCTCTCCACGCATCACCATATAACGGCTGACCGTAGAAAATGAAAGGACTTCCATACGTTCTTTTGGATTGACATGTACAAAAACCATCATTGGGAGTAAGACTGTATCAACCATCTTACGACGGTCACTCCATTGATGAATTTGTTGTTGAACGGGAACAAAAGAATCAATTCCCATCTTAGACAAACGCTCGGCAACTTTTTTCTCGTGATGCATTCGAACGAGTGCTACATACCAGCGTTTTGAGTGTGCTACGCCTTCCCCTGTCCCACTACTAGGCCCGGCATTTACTGATTTTGGTTTCGTTAAAATCATATTTTTTTACCCCATGTTCATCTGTTACTTCTTAGGTAACAGACAATACATACACGAAACGCATACTACAGTGAAAATAGAAATCACATACATGACAAAGGCGTAGAAAATGGAAAAGCCTAATATTCAATAAGAAAACTATTGAATTAGGCAATGAAAAAGTATAGAGCATGGAAATAAGATTATTTCATGTTCAGACAGTTTTTTGCTCTATGTTTCAGATAAAACGAAAAAAAATGGAAGAATATTTGCTTACTATTCGTGTTTTTGTCTATCTTTGCGTCAAATTTAAGTTCTGTTACCTAAGAAGTAACACACACATTTTACTTCTGATTATCAATATTTTATATATCTACCATCTGTCTACACAACAGTTTCTCACGTAAGATAAATTCCCTTTATTTACCTCAGTACGTTCTTTAAGTCCGAAGCCTTTCAAATAGATTTGTGTGGTTTTTATAGATTTGTGTCCCAATGATTCACTAATCATTTCAATCGATACTCCCCGATACTTCGCTGTCGTTGCCCAAGAATGGCGAAGTGTGTAAGAAGTGACAGGAGACTTCAAACGTAAAACTCTCGCTAAGTCCTTTAAACGGTTGTTGAATCGACGGAGGGCAGACTGGTATTCCCGATAAGCCCTTTCATCCGTCCGTTTCTTATCACTGCTAAGAATATCAAACAGATAATCCGGAGAATCCGGATGAGAATCCTGGTTACTACGAAGCCGGTTGATCATTTCCTTTGCAGTATCAAGTATTTCCACACTCATCGGAGTTTTAGTCTTGATACGGTTATACCGTAACACATTCTGATCTAAAGCTGATTTCTCCAGATGAGCTAAATCCGCGAATGACATTCCACAGAATTGAAACATCAGGGCAGCAATAGCCTGTGTTCGACGCAAACGCTCCGATTTGGGATCCTCATACAGAAGTCTACGTAATTCACCGATAGGCAAAGCTTTCTTTTGGCGAACATCTACTCCCGTATAAACATCATGAAACAATCGGGGTACGTAAGGTGCACTACCTGCTTCCACTCCTCGATTATAAATACAACGAAGCATACGCATATACGTAGAAATCGTATTAGGCTTCAAGCCACACTCATAAAGATACTGCCCGTAACGTCGTAAACGCTCGCGGGTGACCTGTCTGAACGACACATTGGACGTGCCACAAAATTTGCTAAAAGAGAAGATAGCATTCTTATAGACATGCGCTGTAGAATGCCTTCCTTCCTTTCGCAAACGACCGATGTAGAACTCTGCACATCGGCTAAACCCATTTTTGTTCATCATTTGCATCACTAGTTATTTTATATATGCCATTTGGCAAGCGGCAAAAAAACAAATCTTTTTGCATACCTGACACGTACTTACTAGATGCAGTCCTATTTTTTATCATTTTTAACTTTATTACAATCAGCAAATTATGACAGTAAAAATGGTATCACTATCATTGCTGCGCTGACAAATAAACGGTAAAAGAACTAAAAAAATATCCGGATGCGCACAAAAAGAACATCCGGATATCACTCTCTTTTTACCTTCTGACTAATTACCTTTCTGAATAGTTTGCCAGATTGTAACATACCGGCTTAGTGCTATTACCTACACGGTAAATACCGAACTTGAAGTAATAACCATCATCGTCGTTACGTCCAATCATGATTTTTTCATTGTCTACAATGTGTTTACTAACCTTTTTCCCTTTTTCCTGATAGTCCATCTGCACATCGAGCATACCTGGTTTTACAATCGTTTCCGCCTCTTTGCCATAGACTGTCCAGTCGATATGAATGCGGAATGTAATCCAGCAGTCTTTCGGAAAATCGGCATAAGGCATTTTGTAAGCAATGGTCGATGCTTTATAGTCTGATGTTACAGGTTTCATGATCGGTGTTTTTTCGGGATTTGCGTTGCAACGGTCGTCTTTATCCGTCAGCCACTTACGGTCGGAATTTGCTTTGATATAGAACCATCCACCGGAGAACCCGAACGCCAATGGAGGATAGCCTCCTTGTTCCACGAGCCATCCGTTGGCCTTTCCGGCCTGATATACAGGATTTCCTTGTTTGTCCTTCACCGGATTACCTTGTTTATCCAGCTTGGCTACTTTCTCGTGCCCTTCATTCTTTTTAAAGATCGTAGTCTTTTCCAGTTCAACGAACTCGTCAATCGTCAGTTTCTTTACTTCACCCTGTGGAGTTTGTACCAATGTACGATCCGGCATCCCATGCCATTGGGCAAAAATTGTCGAGACATCGCTACCCAATGAAGAAGGAATATATACGGCAAACTCATAGTCGCGGGAAGCTCCTTGCGGACAAATACCTTTCCCATGATGATATACAGTTTTGGTAATCTGTGCTTTCTGATAAACATCGGCAGGCAGGCCTTTGAAATCATCGGAAGTTGCATAACAATAAGAAAATTCCGCACGCCCTTTTGTTTCCCCTTTGGCATATCCTGACAGGGTGTTATCATCTTCCTTCAATTCAAAACGATAGGAAGGCTTACCGTTGAACATACGTGTGAAGTCGCGTTGAATTGCATGAGGCTTTTTAGTCCCTACTGCTACCCAGCAATCGTCTATAATTTGATTGACGCGTGCCGAATCCGCCTGCACGTTTACCCGTTCCGTAAGCGGAACCAACGTTTGTGTATCTTTGGTTTGAGCGGTCAGTGCCGTACATCCTACTGCTACCACACAGATAGCAAAAATGTTTTTCTTCATTCTATTCGGTATTAAGTTTGTTGACGGTGCAAAAATACGAAAGGCAACCTCATCGGCTGCCTTTCTTTTGTCTCAAATGTTCTCACATTTGTGTAATTTTACTGTCAACACCCGCCTACAAACTTAATTGGGGGCTTCATCGTCATAATCTTCTTCAAGTATATCTACTTTCTGTATACTCATTTTTCCATCGGCAGTGATCGTTATGGAAAGCGGCATATACAAATCTGTCTGCGGATAACAAACACTTGCGGCATAGACAATCCCCTGCGGAGTGGTCTTGTCATATACAATGCCTTCCAATATAGACTTAGATAGGAAGTTCGCATCGACTACCGATGAAAAATCATTCTTGGTAAAGGTCTTGTTCAACACGGTTTCATTACCACGAGTCAGGTGCAACACTATTTTATTGTCGACATAGGTATCTCCCAGCTCGTTTGTCACATGGGGCAGATTTTCATCCGGAGTACGCGAAACGAGGGAATGATAATCTTTCCCCTTAAACTTAAAGTCGGTTTCGCTCTTAGACGTCTGCATACGCTGCAATCCGTGAGCATCCACACTGTCTATCATCGCCAATGTCGACGTATTATCTGAAGATCCTTTTTTACCGCCACATGCACTCACAGCCACTGCCAACGGCAATAAAAGCCAATAAATTAGTTTTCTCATACGTAAGTTTTCTGTTTATAAATAGATAGCAAAGGAACAAAAAGAGCGGGATATTTACAAGTGTAACCGACATTTTTCCTACATTTGCAGGAAAGAAGGAATACTTTTACAACAATTACAGATTTAAAAACCTGCAAACCTAACACCATGCGCGAACGAATTACAACAATTCTTTTTCTCATCCTTGCCTACTGTAGCAGTGGCAATGTGTATGGGCAAAAAGTAAATTATCAGCAATTCGACAACATCTATCTCGGGGCCGAAGCTTCGGTGATTAGTTGCTTCCTGCAAGATAGCGAGGGACTGATATGGGTGGGTTCCAACAAGGGTTTATTCAGTTATGACGGTTATTCCACACAACAGCATTTCACGTATGGAGAACGTACTAACACACGTATCTACTGCGGTATTATAGCAGATAACACTTATTTATATCTGGGAACAGATAACGGGATTCTTGTTTATAACTATCGAACAGACAAATATGAGCAACCGGATACTGATTTCCCAACGGATGTCCGTACCATGGTACTCCAGGGAGATACATTGTGGATAGGTTCGTTGAATGGATTATATACTTATCAGTTAAAAAGCCGTCAACTGAATCATTTCGATAGCAAACAGACCGGATTGCCTCATAACACCATCTATTCCGTCATTCAGACAAAAGATAATCAAATTTATATAGGTACTTACAACGGATTATGCCGCTATGTGCAGGCAAGTGGAAAATTTGAAAACATCCTTTTGCCCGTTAACCGGGGAGGCAGCAATTTGTTTGTCAATTCTCTGTTGGAAGACACCACCCGACAATGTATCTGGATCGGGATGGAAGGTTATCTCTTCCAATACAATCCCACTACAGGAGAGATGAAGGCGATAGAGGTATTTCATAACAACTCCATCAAATCACTGGCACTGGACGGAGATGAAAATTTGCTGGCAGGTACAGACAACGGGCTTTATGTGTACCAGAATGACAAAGAACCTTTGCAGCATATCATTCACGATTCACGCAATATCCAGTCACTAACCAACAATATTATCTGGAACATATTCTCGGATCAGGAACATAATATCTGGCTGGGAACAGATTATGGCATTTCCCTGTCACGCTATAACAGTGCGCTGCAATTTGTACCGATTTCTCAAATCACAGGCACGGGAGACGGAAATCAGTTCTATTCCCTGTTCCGGGATTCCAAAGGATTCTATTGGTTCGGAGGTACAAACGGAGTGATCCGGTTCACCCATCCGGCAGGCAATAAACACGATGCTATCTGGTATAGAATGGGGGATAAAAACCATCCGTTATCCCACAACCGGATACGGCACATCTACGAGGATAGAGAACAGCAGTTATGGATAGCCACAGACGGAAGTATCAACCGCTATGACTATAATACCCATCAATTTGTACACTACAACATCGTAGACAGTACAGGAACTTATAATACCAACTGGGCTTATTACCTGTTTGAAGATACTGACGGGAAGCTTTGGATCGCCACCTGTCTCGGAGGTATCTTTGTTGTGGACAAACATAAACTGATACAATCTGCCGGAAGATCGTATGTGGCCGATCAAAATTATTCCATTCATAATGGGCTGTCGGGGATGTTCATTAATCAGATTGTCCCTGATGCGGAAGGTAATGTATGGGTATTGTTATACAACAGCAAAGGAATAGACAAAATCAATGCCCGTACGCGGCAAGTGACAAAGCTGTTTGCCGATGAATTAAGTGGCGAGAAGAGCCCGAACTACCTTTTACGGGATGAAGACGGCATGCTTTGGGTAGGATTTCACGGAGGGGTGATGCGTATCAATCCCAAAGACTCGAGTCAGCAAAGTATCTCTTTCGGCAATTTCAGCAATAACGAGATTCTGTCTATGACCTCTGTAAAAGAACATATCTGGGTTTCCACCACTAACGGACTTTGGATCATCGACCGGAGAACAATGGATGCCCGCCAGCAAAGCCTGACGGATAAACGTTTCACCAGTCTCATGTTTGATCCGGAAGATGGAAATATCTATCTGGGAGGTGCAGACGGGTTCGGCATATCCCGTCCCGAAATACAAGCCATGAGTCAGCCGGAACACTCCATTTTACTGACTGCCTTATATATCAACAATCAACTGATGTCTCCGCATACTGGAGAGAATATTCCCAACATCCGTTATACCGATGCTATCGAACTAAAATACGACCAGAACAACCTGGCTTTCGAACTTTCAGACCTCCCCTACTCGCTGGAAGAAAAACATGAATTCGTCTATCGGCTGGAAGGTATGGACAAAGAATGGAATTTCCTGCAATCCAACACGAATCGCATTACGTACAGTAATCTGGGTTATGGGGATTATCAGCTGGTAATCAGCAAAGTAGAAAAGAGCGGTTCTCCTTCCGAGCATCCATATATCCTGAATATTAAAATTCTCCCTCCATGGTATTACACACTTTGGGCAAAGATAATCTACATTCTTTTATTCTTGAGCCTCATTGCCTGGGTTATCAACTTTTTCCGTGTCAAGAACCGTCTGAAAATGGAACGGATGGAAAAAGAGAAGATTCTGGAACAATCACGCCAGAAAATGGCTTTCTTTACCCATTTGTCTAATGAATTAAAGACACCGCTTAGCCGGATTATCGCTCCTGTCAGTCAATTGCTCCCCGTTGCAGAAGAAGTGCATGAGAAACAGACACTGGAGGAGGTACAGCGTAATGCAATGAAAATAAACTCATTGATTCATCAGGTATTAAACTTCAACCGGATAGAGGATAATAAAGATTCGCTGCTGATTTTGTCGCGCATCGAACTTGTGTCATTCAGCCGTAGCCTGTTTTCTGTCTATGAGGAAAACAAACAGATCACATTCCATTTCGAGACGAATAAAGCCAAGATTTATGCTGATATGGATGCCATCAAACTTGGAGTGATTTTAGATAATCTGCTTTCAAATGCCGTCAAATTCACCCCGGATGGTGGAAGTGTCCGCCTGTCTCTTTTCTATCGTGAAGAAACGGAATTGTTGGATATTTGTGTTTCTGATACAGGAACCGGAATCTCGCAACAAGATATTCCATATATCTTCCAGCGCTTTTTCCAGTCTCCACATTCCGGCAATAAGGAAGGTACGGGTATCGGACTTTATCTGGTCAAGACTTATACGGAACTTCATGGCGGTCACATCAACGGAGTCACCTCGAACGAAGGAAAAGGAACTTCCATTGGGCTGAATATTCCTGTCATCGCCGTAGAGAAAGAAGAGATTCCGGCGACACAAGTGAAAAAGCAGTTGGAATCGTTGCCTGTTCTTAAACCAATCGAAGCAGAATCTCAAGATGAGAAATTTCTGTCGAACATTATCCGCCTGATTGAGGATCATCTTTCTGAATCGGAATTGAATGTGAATGCGCTTTGTGAATTATCCGGTATCAGCAATAAGCAGATTTACCGGAAAATCAAACAGCTGACCGGAATGTCTCCAGTGGAATACATCAAATCGATCCGGATGAAAAAGGCGGCCATGTTGTTGCAACAAAAGAAATTTACCATTGCCGAAGTGATGTACATGGTAGGCTTTTCCAATCACTCTTACTTCTCCAAATGTTTTCAGGCAGAATTCGGAAAAACGCCACGCCAGTACCTTAATGAAGACCTGTAGAGGCATTTTGGGGCATTTCGTCCTATTTTTATCCTTATATGTCCAATCTGTGCTTTTATTGAAATGACCAATAAATTACTTTTGTTGCTGTCAATAAACCGATAAATTTGATAGCATGAAAAGACTGTTGATCCTTACCTTTATTTGTTTGATATCTGCCTTTGTCAAAGTGCAAGGCAAATCATCCTCTACACCTATTATATATATAGATGGAAATGGGGTGATGCGTTGGAGTGACACCCGCCGGGAGGCTTCCTTTTTCGGTGTTAATTATACGCTGCCTTTCGCCCATGCTTACCGTGCCATTGGATATTTGGGACTGGACCGCAAAGCTGCCATAGACAAAGATGTATATCATATCTCCCGTCTGGGACTGAATGCTTACCGTATTCATTTATGGGATGTGGAACTGACAGACGGACAGGGAAATCTCCTCGAAAACGAGCATCTCGACTTGATGGACTACCTGATTGCCAAACTCAAAGAACGCAATATTCATATTGTGATTACCGCGCAGACCAACTTCGGGAACGGATATCCCGAACGAAACATACAGACGGGCGGCTTCTCCTATAAATATGATAAATGCGATATGCACTCCCACCCGGAAGCTATCGCTGCACAAGAAACCTATCTTCATGGTTTGGTGAAGCACGTCAATCCATATACGGGGTTAGCTTATAAAGACGATCCCTCCATTGTTGGGTTCGAAATCAATAATGAACCTTGTCATTCCGGTACGAAGAAAGAGGTAAAAGCCTATATCAACCGGATGCTGAAAGCGATCAATAAAACAGGAAACCGCAAACCTGTATTCTACAATGTAAGCCACAACGGATATGTAGTAGAGGCTTATTACGAAACTGCCATTCAGGGAACTACTTATCAATGGTATCCCATCGGACTGGTATCTGGACAGACACAGCAGGGAAATTTCCTTCCCTATATAGACCGCTATGATATTCCCTTTTCCGATAAAGTGAAAGGATTCGATAAGAAAACACGGATGGTATATGAGTTCGATCCGGCAGATATCATGTATTCTTATATGTATCCGGCCATGGTACGCACTTTCCGTACAGCAGGTTTTCAATGGATTACCCAGTTTGCGTATGATCCGATGGATATCGCTTATGCCAATACGGAATATCAGACTCATTTCTTGAATCTTGCCTATACGCCTCATAAAGCCATCAGTATGAAGATAGCTGCCGAAGCTGCACGCAGTCTGAAAAGAGGTGAATCATACGGCAGTTATCCACAGGACACTTTATTTGGTGACGGTTTTCGTGTCAGTTATACAGAGGACTTGAGCGAATTAAATAATGGAAAGAAATTCTATTATTCCAATCATACCAACACCCAGCCCAAAGATGCGTCACAACTTGTTTCCATTGCCGGTTGTGGCAGTTCTCCGATCATTCATTATGAGGGAACAGGTGCTTATTTCATGGATTGCCTCGAACCGGGAGTCTGGAGACTGGAAGTGATGCCGGACGCGGTAGTAGTGAACGATCCGTTTGCCAAACCGTCACTCGATAAAGAAGTGGTTACCATCGCTTATGGTGCTTGGGACATGGCTTTGCAAATACCTGATTTAGGGATGGAATTTACCTTTACGGCCCTCAATCAAGGAAATCAGCAGAAAGGAGATGTGACAGACGGGATTATCCGCGGACTTCGTCCGGGTACCTATCTGCTGAAACGTAAAAACTGTACGCCCAAACAGAACTGGCAGGCAGACTCTCAATGGAATTCCATCCGCATCGGAGAGTATGTGGCTCCTGCTCCACGTGTGACGGATTATAAAGTCGTTCATACTCCATCGGCAACCACTGAAGCAAATAAGGATTTGACGATTAGTGCACAGGTGGTAGGAACCGAATTCCCGGATTCTGTGATTATCTACACCGATAAGATATCTTTTTGGAATGAGCATAATCCATATATCAAGATGAAACGTACAGGCGGATATACCTATCAAGTAACGATACCCGCTACAGAAATAAAGGATGATTGTTTCAGGTATAACATCATCGTATGCCGGGGCAACAGCACTCGCACTTATCCCACAGGAAATTCCGGTTACAGGAATTCATCATTGGGAATAAAGGGAAATCCACTGGACTGGAATTATACTTCCGGAGCCTATTGGACTACTCGTGTTGTTGCCCCAGATAGTGCGATACCACTATTGACTATTACGGACGCAGATAGCCGGATAGAAGCATACACGCTTCCCGAATGGAATGATCTCCAACGTACTTTGGTTGATTCTTCTCCGGTGGAAAAACCTTTGCTCCGGTTCCGGTTTACTCCTAAAGGAGAAAATCCGCACTATTTCCTCCGCACGTTCGTAAAGAACCTGATTGAAGAAAGAAAAGAAAGAGTAAAGGATTGTAGCGTTCTCTGTATCCGGGTAAATCGCACGAAAGCACTTCCGGAAGGATTCAGTGCCGGTTTCGTAACGTCAGACGGATATACTTATAAAAGCCCTTGTCCTGCTCCATCATCGGAGGGAATCATACGGATACCGTTGAAAGATTTACGCCAGACAGACACGGCGCTGCTGCCGATAGCTTATCCGACCTTCTTGAAACAGTATTTCCATCCGGAAACGGAAATCGCATTTTTACCGGAAAGGATTGAGAAGCTGGAGCTGTCAATGTCAGGAAACAAGAAAGGTTTAGTCGAGATTGAACTAGGAAATATCTGGCTGGAATAATCGTTCTTAAAGTTCCCCGTTGTCGAAGCCTTTGTTCCTCGGTGAGGAAAGGGTCGTTCATCGGTGAGGAACAAGGTCTTCCTCGGTGAGAAACAAATCTTTCGTCTGAACCACGTCTGAAGCCTTCTGAAAAGGGGTAGCAAACGGAAGGGACAGAAAGAGTAAAGCCGCTGATTTTTAAATAAAAAGTAAAAATAAATCTATTATCAATAACACAGTAATTATGAACAGGAATATCTTAAATCTACGCCATCTGACTGTACTACTTATGTTGTGTACAGCCTTTTTAGGAGGCATCATTCCTGCCTTCGCCCAACAAGGAGGCAAGAAAATCACCGGACAAGTGATTGACGAGAACAAGGAACCGATGATCGGAGTAAGTATCCTCATTGTCGGTACTTCTACCGGAACAGTGACCGATTTCGACGGTAATTATACACTCAATGTGCCACAGGGCAGCAAAGAGTTGCAATTCTCTTATGTAGGATATGAAACAAAGGTAGTACCAGTTCCTGCCAACAGTACTACTTTGAATGTCCAGTTGAAAAGTGATTCACAGGTATTGAGCGACGTTGTAGTAATCGGCTATGGTACGCAGCGTAAAAGCGACCTGACAGGTTCGGTAACTAACGTCAGCAGCAAGGACTTCAACATGGGATTGGTCAGCTCTCCCGAGCAACTGATTAATGGTAAGATTTCCGGTGTGCAAATCATGTCCAACAGTGGTTCTCCCACTGCGGGAAGTACGATCCGTGTGCGTGGTGGTGCTTCACTGAACGCTAGTAATGACCCTTTGATCGTACTGGACGGCGTTCCTTTAGAACAGGGAGGCATCAGCGGTAATGACGGGAATTTCCTTAGCCTCATCAACCCGAACGATATTGAAAGTATGACCATTCTGAAAGATGCTTCTTCGACTGCCATTTACGGTTCGCGTGCATCCAACGGGGTTATTCTGATTACTACCAAGAAAGGAAGTTCCGATAAACTGAAGATTACATTCAGTACGACCAACTCTGTACAAACCCGTACCAAATTGGCAGATATGTTGAGTTACGATGAATTTGTCAATACCATCCAAAGCAAAGGAACCGATGCACAACGGGCGTTACTCGGCACGACACATACGGACTGGAACGATGAGATTTATCAAAATGCCTTCGGTACGGATAATAATCTAAGTGTTGCTGGAAAGATTACCAAAAACTTACCTTTCCGTGCATCTATCGGTTACTACAACCAGAGTGGTTTATTACGTACTGACAACGCGGAGCGTTACACCGGAAGCATTACATTGAATCCGTCTTTCTTTAAAGACCACTTAAAACTGAATATCAATGCTAAAGGTTCTATCAATAAGAACACATTTGCCAATACAAGTGCCATTTGGGCTGCTTCGACCATGAATCCTACCATTCCAGTATATTCGGGTCTAGACACATTCGGCGGATATACGGAAGCGATTGACAACACCGGTGCTCCTGTGAACGGAGCAGTCATGAATCCGGTGGGACTTCTCAATATGAATGACTCACAAAGTACAGTAAAACGTTTTATCGGAAACATTGATGCAGACTATCGTCTTCACTTCTTCCCCGATTTGAAGTTGCATGCTACGTTAGGTTATGACTATGCACAAGGTAAAGGAAGTGTATATGTTCCGGCAGAAGCTGCACAGAATTACACCACTTCCGGTTTGGATTACAGCTATGGCCCACAGAAAAAAGAAAACCGTCTGTTGACTCTGTATGCCAACTACAACAAATTGGTGGAATCCATTAAGAGTAGTTTTGATGTAACAGCCGGTTACGATTATCAGTACTGGAAATCCACGACTCCGCTTTACAGCGAAATGAACACGTTGGGAGAAATACAGAAAACATCGAAAGCCTCTGACGAACGCCATGTATTGCTCTCCTACTATGGTCGTCTGAACTACTCGTTCAACTCCCGCTATATGCTGACTACTACTGTACGTCGCGATGCCACTTCGCGCTTCGCTAAAAATGTACGTTGGGGTACGTTCCCGTCAGTAGCATTAGGATGGAGAGTGACAGAAGAATCATTCCTGAAAGACAATAAAGTTATCAGCACCCTGAAAGTGCGTGCTAGTTATGGTGTCACCGGGCAGCAAGACGGTATAGGCAATTACAACTACCTCCCTATCTATACGATCAGCCAAAGTGGTGCCGGTTCTCTTATCGGAGATACCCCGACTCCTACTTACCGCCCCAAAGCGTATGTACCCAACCTGAAATGGGAAACAACCACTTCATGGAATATGGGCTTTGATTTCGGTTTCCTCAAAGACCGCATCACCGGTAGTTTCGACTACTACACCCGTCAGACCAAAGACCTGATTGCCACCGTACCTGCTGCTGCCGGTACTACATTCGATCGTAACATCACGACCAATGTCGGAAATGTAGACAGTCAGGGTGTGGAATTCAGTCTGAACGCAACACCCATACAGACCAAGGACTGGAACTGGGACTTGAGTTTCAACATGACATGGCAGAAGATGAAAGTGAAAAACTTATCACTGACAGCCGGTACGCCTGCCACCAACACTTCTGTAGGTCCGTATATCGACAGTTATCAGGTACAGACATTGAGCGAGGGATATGCTCCTTATATGTTCTACGTTTACCATCAGCTGTATGATGAAAAAACCGGCAAACCGATAGAAGGAGCTTACGTAGACCTTGACGGGGACGGACAAATCAACTCGAACGACTTGTACCGCTACCACTCTCCGGCTCCCGACTATATCCTCGGTTTCAGTACCTCATTGCGTTACAAGAAGTGGACATTGAGCACCAGCCTGCGTGCCAATATCGGAAACTATGTCTATAATGCGATGGCTATGAACAGCGGTGCCTGGGAAACTGTCAGCTATAACTCTTATCAGCTAAACAACCTGTCATCAACCTATCTGAAAACAGGATTCCAGACACGTCAATATCTCTCTGACTACTATGTAGAGAATGCTTCTTTCCTGAAAATGGATAATCTCTCATTGGGTTACAACTTCGGCACTATTTATAAAGGATGCAGTCTGAATGTGAGTGCCATGGTGCAAAATGTATTCTGTATCACCAAATACAGCGGCGTTGACCCGGAAGTTCCCGACGGTGTGGATAATTCGTTTTATCCACGCCCACGTACTTTCTCTCTCAACATAGGTATTAACTTCTAATTACTAAAAGCATCGATTATGAAAAAGATATTTTATACAGCCCTTTATTTTTGCAGCGCACTCCTGATGAGTTCCTGCATAGGCGACTTGGACCAATATCCACACGAAGAAGAAACATCTTCTACCATATATACCAGTGCTGCAAACTATAAAGCCGTTCTGGGAAAAATCTATGCAGCCATGGTGACCACCGGACAGGAAAAGAATGGTGACAACGATTTGAGTAGTAACAGCGGACAGGATTATATGCGCTGTTTCTTCAACTTGCAGGAATGTGGAACGGATGAAGTGGCTTCTACCTGGCTGTCCGGTGACAACGTAACGGGACTGACGTATTTGAGTTGGGACGCTAATGATCCTTGGGTATCGGATATGTATTACCGTATCTATTACAACATTGCTTTATGTAATGAGTTTCTCCGCAATGCCACCGATGAAAAGATAGCACAGTTCACGGACCAGGAGCAGACTGAAATTCGTATTTATCGTGCCGAAGCCCGTTTCATGCGTGCTTTATTCTACTATCACGCACTCGATCTGTTCCGCAATATCCCGTTTGTGACGGAAAATGACCCGCTAGTCGGATATCTGCCTCCCCGCTATACAGCCCAACAGATTTTCGATTATATTGAAAGTGAACTGAATGCCATTAAAGATGAAATGCTAAATAAAGCGAACTGTCCTTACGGACGCGCTTCCCAAGGAGCTGCATATACATTACTTGCCAAATTATATCTGAATGCGGAAGTTTATACCCAGACTTCCAAATACAACGAATGTATCAAAGCCTGTAAAAAGGTTATCGAACAGGGTTATCAACTGGAAAGCGATTATTACAAGCTGTTTAATGCCGACAATGACAAACGTACGAACGAAATAATCTTCACCCTCCCGGTAGACGCAACCAATCTCGTGTCATGGGGATCATCCACTTACATTGTTTGTGGCGCAGTGAGCAACACGTCCGAAAAACAGATACCGGAAGATTACGGTGTAAAATCAGGATGGGGTATGTTCCGTGTACGCGGAGAAATTCCTCAACTTTTCTCAGGTAACGAAGAAGCCGACCAGCGATATATGTTCTTTACCGACGGACAAACCCGGGACCTGGAAAAGATAGATGACCAAAGCAATGGCTATTTCGTAGAAAAATGGACTAACCTGACTGATGCCGGACAGACTGCTTCCAACACCGCAGACGGTGGTGTAAATACAGATTATCCCCTATTCCGTCTGGCCGATGTATATTTAATGATGGCAGAAGCTGTGGTACGTGGAGGAACGGAAGCAACTCTGGCAAATGTACTGCCTTATATCAATGAGCTACAGGAACGTGCTTTCGGCGACAACACTCATAACAAAAGCGAGTCTGAAATCAACGAACTGTTTATCATCAACGAACGTGCCCGTGAGCTGTATTGGGAGGGGTATCGCCGTACGGACTTGATCCGCTTCAATCAATTTACAACCAACAGCTATGTATGGCAATGGAAAGGTGGCGTAAAAGACGGTAAGGCAGTAGAGAGCAAATACAATATCTATCCGATACCTGCTACCGAACTGACGGCCAATCCAAACTTATACAATGAAAACTATTAATCATATTAATACGGAACAACGATATGAAAAAACTAAATAATCTATTCACTTTACTTTCCGCCCTCCTATTACTAGGTGCTTGCGAGAAAGATGGGGATACCTATTTTCTCTCCAGCCCGGAAGAGAACGAATTGATAGCTTCTGCCAATTCTGTCGTACTGACAAAGGAGACAGCTAAGTTTTATGCTCTGTCGCTTGCCTGGACTGACCAGACGCTGCAAGTGAGCGATTCAAGATACCAGCCTACCACCGGTGTACAAACTTCCGTACAGGTTTCACGCACGGAAGATTTCTCCGGGCAGATTCTGGAAACGACCGAAAGTGGAGTATCAAAGACGTACTCTGTCTCCGCTTTAAATATCGTCGCTTATCAGTTGAAAGCTACTCCCGAAGAAGAAGCACCGCTCTATTTCCGGCTTGCCGGAAGAAACGGAAGTAACATCGCTCCTGTATACAGTAATGTGGTAAAAGTCATGGTTACTCCTTATGAAATTGATATGCGATTTGCCAATATTATCAATAAGGGAGACGGTAAGGATTCAGGAAAAGATCTGTATGCAGCCAATGCGGATGGCAACTATATCGGCTTTATGGGAGCCACTTCTTGGGAGGGTTTCTATCTACAGGAAGCCGATGGTACTGTTTGGCACACAGCCAAATCAGGCAGTACGGCTACTCCGTTCTTACTGACAACTGATGCTGCTGAAGGAACGTGGGATTTGTGGTTCCCCGGTCAATCAGGCTGTTACTATACGAATGTCAATACCACCAAAAAACTATGGACTGCTTTATGGATGCCAACACTCAATGTAAGTGGCATCGACGGAGGTATCACAATGGAATACAAACGTGACAAGAATCAATGGCAGGGCATATTTACTGCTACAGGAGCCGGCACTATCAATATTCAGATGAATGGAACAGGTAAACTATATGATAACACCAGCGTCAGCGGAGCTGATAACAGCATTGATGATACGAAAGCCAAAGATACTCCTTTCGCCTTTAATGGTTCTGCTAATGAATTGACATTCAATACCGGAACAAATGTTTCTGCCGGAAATATTACAGTAAACGTACCAGCAGCCGGAGAATGTACATTGATTATTGACCTGAACGACCCGCAAGCATGGAAAGTGGAAGTGACGGAAGGAGGAAGTGTAGAACCGACTTATCCCTCTTATCTGGAAATGCAAGGTGCCGACTCATGGTGGGGAAAGTTATACCGCAAACTTGAACCCGGTAAAACTGCGGGAACTTATCGCACTGTATTCCAAACCGTCAGCAATGAAAACTTCCAGATAGTAGACCCATCAACAGACACATGGTATGGCTCTGATCCCAACAATCTTTATAGCCTTGCTCTTACAACAGGAGAGCATTACAACATCTGGTTCGATGGTTCCGGCAAGAAAAGTTATACAATCGAAGTAGATTATGTCAACTTAACCTGGAAGCCTACTGAAATCAAACAAATCAATGTATATGGAACTTTCAATGGCTGGTCAACGGCTAAAGACCTGATGATATATGATGAGGAAACCGGAATATGGAGCGCAGAATGCGATATCACCACCATCGGTGACGGATTCTACTTCCTCATGAATACGGATCCCGATCAGATTAACTGGGACTGGAGATTGTACTATACTTCTGAAAGTGGGCTCTATCTAAGTGATCAGAATGGTGATAACATTAAACCCGCCAAGGAGGGTAAATATCGCATTACGCTGGATCTCAACAAGATGGAGTTTACAATGACTGAAATCACTGAATAACATTCTAAGTTCAACAACATGATTATTAATTTCAACAGAATCACTATGATACGAAAATATATAATGATAGCTTCCGCACTACTTTGCGGAAGCATCTTCACCGCTTGTGATGATGATAATGATACTCCGAATTTCCCGGAAAAGACGGAAACCACTTATGATATGTCCGGCTTCGCCCGGGGAGCTGATGTCAGTTGGCTGTCGGAAATGGAAAGTTCCGGATATAAATTCTATACCTCCGATGGAAAAGAACAGGAATGTATGTCTCTGCTTCGCGACCTGGGTATAAATGCAATTCGTCTACGTGTATGGGTGAACCCGGAAAATGACACGGAAGATGTAAAAGGCTGGTGCAATAAGGGTGACGTATTGCTCAAAGCATGGAGAGCACACAATTTGGGCTATCGCCTGATGATCGACTTCCATTACAGTGACAGATGGGCTGATCCTGTTCAGCAAGCCAAACCCAAAGCCTGGGAAAATTATACGGTAGAAGAACTGGAGCAGGCGATTGCCGACCATACCAAAGATGTACTCGGTGCAATCAAAGAGATGGGTATTGATGTGGAATGGGTGCAAGTGGGTAATGAAACTCATCAGGGCATGCTATTCCCCACCGGACAAACAACGAGTAGTGACGGTATTAAAAACTTTGCGAAATTCATTAACTCCGGCTACAATGCTGTTAAAGAGATTTATCCGAATGCGAAAGTGATTGTACACCTCGACCAGGGAAATGATGCCAATCTATACAACCGGATTTTCGGTTATTTGCATGACAACAATGCCAAATGGGATGTCATCGGCATGTCTCTTTATCCGAATATGTACCCGACAGAGGGAGTAGCCGATGATTGGGAAGATATGAACAACAAATGTATTGCCAATATGAAAAATCTGATTGCCAAATACAACACTCCGGTGATGATGTGCGAAATTGGTATTCCCTGGGACTATTCCGAAGCTGAAGACTTTTTCACAGACTTTATGACGAAAGCCAAACAAGTGGAACAATGTCTTGGTGTATTCTCCTGGGAACCGCAGAGTTATGGTGGTTGGAAGAACTATGGAAAGGGCATGTTTGACGATAGTGGTAAACCGACCAGCGCATTTAATGCTTTCAAGAGATAAGATTATTGAATCATTTTTTATAACTTTACCCCGAATCCAAAATATTTTATACCTGAAAAGCAAAAATGAACATGAAACACCAAAAACAGTTATTAGCTGTACTTTTGATGGGCGCCGCTTGCACATTGCAAGCGCAACGCAGTGAGACGCTGCTCGAGAAAAACTGGAAATTCAGTAAAGGAGATTTTAAAGAGGCTAGCCAGCCGGAGTTTAATGACACTAAATGGGAGTCGGTTGTTATTCCGCATGATTGGGCGATTTTCGGTCCATTCGATATGAATAATGACCTGCAGAATGTAGCTGTAACACAGAACTTCGAGAAAAAGGCTTCCTTGAAAACAGGACGTACCGGCGGTCTTCCTTATGTAGGTACCGGATGGTATCGTACCAGTTTTGACGCCCCTGCCGACAAAGAAGTGACACTGCTCTTTGACGGTGCCATGAGTGAAGCACGTGTCTACATCAATGGAAAAGAAGCTTGTTTCTGGCCTTTCGGCTACAATTCTTTTCACTGTAATGTGACTTCTTTATTGAATAAAGAGGGTAAAAACAATACGCTTGCCGTGCGTTTGGAAAACCGTCCGCAATCTTCGCGCTGGTATCCGGGAGCAGGTTTGTATCGCAATGTACACCTGATTGTGACTGACAAAATCCATGTGCCTGTATGGGGAACGCAAATCACAACTCCTCATGTCAGCAAGGACTTTGCAGCCGTACGTCTCCAAACGAAGATAGACAATGCCGGTGAAAAAACAGCCATCCGTGTAGAGACAGAAATTCTTTCTCCGGAAGGTAAAGTTGTTACCCGCAAAGAGAATACAAGCCGCATCAATCACGGACAACCATTCGAACAAAACTTTATTGTAAATGCGCCCGAACTCTGGTCGCCGGAAAGTCCGTCGCTTTACAAGGCTGTCTCTAAAATTTATGCGGATGATAAACTGGTAGATACTTACACCACACGTTTCGGTATCCGCAGCATTGAATACATTGCCGACAAAGGGTTCTACCTGAACGGGGAGCACCGCAAATTCCAGGGTGTATGTAATCACCACGATTTAGGTCCGTTGGGCGCCGCTATCAATGTTGCAGCATTGCGTCATCAGCTTACGCTATTGAAAGATATGGGATGCGACGCGATCCGTACTTCTCATAATATGCCGACTCCCGAACTCGTTGCATTGTGTGACGAAATGGGATTTATGATGATGATCGAACCGTTCGATGAATGGGATATCGCCAAATGTGAAAATGGTTATCACCGCTACTTCGATGAATGGGCGGAACGTGATATGATAAATATGCTTCATAATTACCGGAATAACCCTTGCGTCGTTATGTGGAGTATCGGCAACGAAGTACCGACTCAATGCAGTCCTGTCGGTTATAAAGTGGCCAAATTCCTGCAGGATATCTGTCACCGTGAAGATCCTACCCGTCCTGTCACTTGCGGAATGGACCAGGTGACTTGTGTACTTGCCAACGGATTTGCAGCAATGATTGACATTCCGGGACTTAATTACCGTACGCAACGCTATCAGGAGTCATACGACCAACTCCCGCAGAATCTGATTCTGGGAAGCGAAACGGCTTCTACCGTCAGTTCACGCGGCGTATACAAGTTCCCGGTGGAGGATAAGAAAGGGGCTAAATATGAAGATCATCAATGCTCTTCTTATGATGTGGAAGTTTGTCCCTGGTCGAATATTCCGGACGAGGACTTTGCATTAGCCGACGATCATCATTGGACCATCGGACAGTTCGTATGGACCGGATTCGATTATCTGGGTGAACCGTCACCATACGATACGGATTCATGGCCTAACCACAGTTCAATGTTTGGTATCATCGACCTTGCCAGTTTACCTAAAGACCGCTATTATCTTTACCGTAGCGTATGGAACAAGGAAGCGGAAACCTTGCATATCCTGCCTCACTGGACCTGGCCGGGACGTGAAGGCGAAGTGACTCCTGTATTTGTATATACCAACTATCCTACAGCCGAACTGTTTATCAACGGTAAAAGTTATGGTAAACAAAGCAAGAATAATAGTTCGTTGAAGAACCGCTATCGTCTGATGTGGATGGATGCTGTATATGAACCGGGAGAAGTAAAAGTAGTAGCCTATAACAAAGAAGGAAAAGCTGTAGCGGAAAAAGTGGTTCGCACTGCCGGAAAAGCTCATCATATCGAACTGGTCAGCAACCGTAACGAATTGACTGCAGATGGAAAAGACTTAGCGTATGTGACTGTGAAAGTTGTAGACAAAGATGGTAACCTCTGCCCTACTGATAATCGTCAGATTAACTTCTCTGCAAAGGGAACCGGTAAATATCGTGCCGCTGCCAATGGCGACCCGACAAATCTGGAACAATTTCATCTTCCGAAGATGCATGCTTTCAACGGAATGTTGACAGCTATCATACAAGCTGGTGAAACTGCCGGAGAAATTGTATTTACAGCCAAAGCAAATGGAGTGAAAGCCGGAAATATTCGTATTCAAACGAAATAAGGTATACGCTTTATAATATCTGATAAGCCACCGGATTTCTTAACTAAAGAGAAGTCCGGTGGTTTTCATATATAATATACTGGACTTTTCACTTTTACGAGAAAAGAAGCAGGTAAATACAGGTTAATATCTATCTTTGCCAAAGAAAACGTTACAGATATGTCGCACAGGATTCACTTCCTTATTTTTACAGGTCTTTTACTGATGTTCTGTTCATGCCGGAAAGAAAACAGGTTTGAATGGCAAGTTAATCAAAGACACATGGAAGTATCTCTGAACAAAGAATCTGATTCGCTCTATGTCATTCATTTGAATACAGACCAACCCTCCCACTCTGTTTGGAAATTGCCTTATCCTGTCTATCAATTTGATTATGGAGATGTTACAGGAGACGGGATGCCGGAAATTATTGTGGGGGTTATCAAGCCTACCCGATTCGATCCCAAACCCGACAAGCGGTTATTCATTTACCGGATTGCAGATGAAGCGTATATCCGCCCACTTTGGTTAGGTTCGAGGGTAGCACAACCTTTGGAAGATTTTAGAGTGATTCGTGAACATACTCCTGTATTGATACGCACCGTGGAACGGGAACGAAGTGGAAAATTTCTGATAGCGGAATATGCATGGAGAGGTTTTGGTCTGGATTTTAAGGAATATCTGAAACGCGAGACAGAAGAAAAGGAGCACGCCGGCTTATCCGTGCAGGTGCGGATGCCATCATCGGACACCATCCGCATGTCATTCAGAAAGAAGAATATTTTAAAGGTAAGCCTATTTTTATAGTCTAGGCAACTTCGTGTTCGACCAACGAAAACCGGAAACATCACAAAGCCTGATTGTGCAGCTCAATTTCACCTCTATAGGATATAGTATAAAACTTCATCCTGCAACAATTAATAATTGCAAACCGGAATTACAATAATCAGACAAAACCAAAGGGGATAACTGCCAACATTATACTATTTACCAACAAATATCATCATCCCTCTATCTTGAAATCCACTAGATTTTGCACATTAAATAGCTTTCCAGAAAGCTTGGAAATCGCGATATCTACCGTAACAAACCAGCTCATCTCCCTCTTCCACTTTCTCATCCGCCGGTAATTCATTCTTTACATGAAGCTCCATTAAAGAAATACCCAAGCAATTGGTTATTTTATTGGCTCTCTTCAACCCTATCATCTTTAAATGAAACTCTTCATCCAAATTCAACTCATTCACAAAATATCCTACAAATTTCTCCGGAACCGTGAACTTCACAACATAATAATCCTGATCGATGCGGAATCCTTCCATATTCGTTCCAAAATCAAGCAATTGCACCAAGCTGCGGGCAGCATCTTCTTCCGGAGTCAGGATTCGCTCAAGTTCAAAAGCCTCAAGCACCGCTTTATGTACGGCATCAATAGCACGGGCAAAGATTCGGGGAACCTTTTTCTGCTTCAATAGGGCAACAACACGTATCGATGCACCAAAATTCTCACCAATCGCTACAATTACTATATCCACACTATTCAATGGCAACACTGATAATGATTGTTCGTCAGTGGCATCAATGACAAAAGCCGTAGCAACCTTATCTTTGATTGAATCTACACGACTTTCACTAATATCCGCACCAATAATCTCGTGCCCTAATGCAGACAATTCCTCTGCCAACACATGGCCGTAATTTCCTAAACCGATAATAATATACTTCATATCTTTAGTTTATTATAATGTTATCACTCGGATAACGGTATTTTGTATTCTTTTTCTGTTTGACAATTCCCAACATCAATGTTATCAATCCCACACGTCCGATAAACATCAACAAGGATACCAACAACTTACTGGCATCACACAAATGAGGGGTCAGATTCAGACTAGATCCCACAGTACTAAGTGCAGAGACACATTCGAAAGTCAATGCCATGATGGAAACACCCGGTTCGAGTATGCTCAATGTGAAAATAAAAATGAATGACACTCCCAATGACATGACTACTGTTGCATTGGAACGCCGGATTGAATCGTAAGATAATTCTCTGCCAAACACCTCTACCCGTTCAGTACCACGCAATACGGCTACAAGATTCAGAACCACAACTGCAAAAGCGTTCACTTTCACACCACCTGCCGTAGACTGTGAACCACCGCCAACCCACATCAAGAATAGATAAACCAACAAAGTCTGCACACTCAATGATGCCAGGTCGACACTACTAAAACCGGCTGTTCGAGGACAAGTGGCATTAAAGAAAGCTTGTGTCCATTTGTCTGCCAAAGGCATACCGGCAAAAGAAGCATTCCACTCAAAAGCAGCAATAGCTAATGTACCGATTAATAAAAGCAGGAAAGTCATGATTAACACAATCTTCGTATTCAGGTTATAAAGATGCTGCATTTTGTGACGATCCAGTTTGCGTGTACGGACCAATTTCCAGAAACGACGTAGGTGATATAATACAATATCCTTGAAATTGACAAGAATGGGGAAGCCGATACCACCGAAGATTATCAGCAAAGAAACAGAAATAAACAGTCCATTATGATTGGTCATCACCATCGGATTCCCTAAATTACCGGAAAGTGTAGAAAAACCCGCATTACAAAAAGCTGATATAGCATGGAAAGCAGCAAAACCTAACTCGCCTTCCAAAGTCATTCCCAGCGTACCGTGAATACTAAACCAAATCGAAACCATGCCAATCCCTTCAATGACTAGGGTAAAGCCCAATATATATAATAAGGTGGACAGTAATGAACCTAACGAATTGGAACTAACCATATCACGTACAACAAGCTGATTATAAATGGAGGTGTTTCCCATGAAGAACATGGCAAAGAAACTGGTTAATGTCATCACTCCTAATCCTCCAATCTGAATCAATAGAATAATGACAACTAATCCGGAAGTGGTGAATGTAGTGGATACATCTACCGGAACCAAACCTGTAACACATACGGCACTGGTAGCCGTAAATAAAGAGTCTACCCAGGTAATACCATTCACCGTGCAGCGCGGAAGCATCAGCAAACCTGCTCCAATCAGGATAATAGCCATAAAACTGACTGCCAATATCAAAGACGGATTGGTACGCCGTCCCAACAGGCGCACCAGCCCATTGGACAAGTTGAGGAAAGAAAGGACTAGTAATAACAGGAGATGATAAAACTTCCCATGCAGGAATTCCCAAATCTGCAAAATAGCTCCTTCTTCTTCCGGACGGTGAAAAATGACGGGTACTAGAGTAAGATATAATAACCCGCTTAATATCCAGGCTAATCGCCGGTATTGTTTTTTAGTATTCCGGTATTCCAGTGAAATATGTAAAGTAACATCAATCAGAAAGATAATCCAGACAGTTTTATACAATGTCTGCAAATTAGCCACTTCATCTACGGATAAGGAAAAACCGTGTTCATATACTACTCCAACAATCAACAACAGAGATGCCAGATAAGTGAGTGCTTCTACCAGTCCTAACAGGATACGTACATAGGGTTTTAGCAGTTTATTCTGATACAATAAAAACTTATGATAAATCTTCATATCATCTTTTTTAACAGGGTCGTGCAAACTTAAGTAAAATAACAATCAGAACCGATTCTTTGTTGACAAAATTTTCTGAATATTAAAAAATTGAGTACTTTTGGCAACAAGAAACTAAAAAACTACAATATTATGAGTGAAAAAAGAAAACGGTATATCTTACCCGAAGAAGAAATTCCACACTACTGGTACAACATTCAGGCGGATATGGTAAACAAACCTATGCCTCCGTTGCATCCGGGAACCAAACAACCACTGAAAGCGGAAGACTTGTATCCGATTTTCGCTAAGGAACTGTGTCATCAGGAACTGAATCAGACCGATGCATGGATCGAAATACCGGAAGAAGTGCGCGAAATGTATAAGTACTATCGCAGTACTCCGCTGGTTCGTGCTTATGGATTGGAAAAAGCACTCGGTACTCCGGCTCATATCTATTTTAAGAATGAAAGTGTCAGCCCTATCGGTTCACATAAGTTGAACTCTGCATTGGCACAGGCTTATTATTGCAAAGAAGAAGGAGTTACCAACATCACCACTGAAACCGGTGCCGGACAATGGGGAGCCGCTCTTTCTTATGCAGCTAAGGTTTTCGGTTTGGAAGCTGCTGTTTATCAGGTAAAAATCAGTTATGAACAAAAACCATACCGCCGCAGCATCATGCAGACTTTCGGAGCACAGGTAACCCCTTCTCCATCCATGTCTACCCGTGCCGGTAAGGATATTCTGACTAAGCATCCTACTTACCAGGGTTCATTGGGAACAGCCATTTCTGAAGCTATTGAACTGGCACAAATGACTCCCAACTGTAAATATACGCTTGGTTCTGTACTTAGCCATGTTACTCTTCATCAGACTATTATCGGACTGGAAGCCGAAAAACAGATGGAAATGGCAGGCGAATATCCGGATATCGTAATCGGTTGTTTCGGAGGTGGTTCCAACTTCGGAGGTATCTCTTTCCCATTCATGCGTCACACGATACAGGAAGGAAAAAAGACTCGTTTCGTTGCTGCCGAACCTGCATCTTGCCCGAAACTGACACGTGGTAAGTTCCAGTATGACTTCGGTGATGAAGCCGGATATACTCCGTTGCTACCGATGTTTACTTTAGGACACAATTTTGCTCCGGCCCATATCCATGCCGGCGGTCTTCGCTATCATGGTGCAGGTGTCATCGTTTCACAGTTGCTCAAGGATAATCTGATGGAAGCAGTAGATATACAGCAATTGGAATCTTTCGAAGCAGGTTGTCTGTTTGCACAGTCTGAAGGTATTATTCCGGCTCCTGAATCCAGCCACGCTATTGCAGCAGCTATCCGCGAAGCTAACAAATGTAAGGAGACAGGAGAAGAAAAAATAATCCTGTTTAATCTTTCCGGACATGGCCTGATCGATATGGCTTCTTACGATAAGTATTTGGCTGGTGATCTGGTAAACTATGCATTGACTGATGATGATATTCAGAAGAATTTAGATGAGATAGGAGATTTAGCTAAATAAATAACCTGTTAGTTTCAAGTTTCACCACAGATTACATAAAAGAAACATCGATTCTGCATTGATAATCTTTGAATTACAATCAAATCCGTGCTAATTCTATGATCTGTGGTGATTCTTTTCCCACACCCCTTATTTATTTTCTCTATTGAGCATCTCCATATATTCACTGGGAGACATTTTTTCCACACTCGCAAAATAACGGTAAAAACTGGAGCGGGAGGTAAAGCCGCTCAAAAACATTAATTCCTTTACTGTAAGCTCCCTTTTCAACTGTGCCTGTTCTTTAAAATACTGCAAACGGTAGAAATTAATATAATCTCTGAAACCGGAAAAGCCATCATAATGAAGAGCCTTATTGAGTCTGTTTTCATTCGTATTCAAATCATTCAGAAATTCCTGCAAGGAATATTGAGGATTAGTAAATGGTTTACTATGTTTCATGAGACTTTGCATCTGGTTGGATAGTTCAAAAACGACAGGCGAAACCGCAATTTCCCGGATGGCTTCTATTTCTTCCATCTCCAGCTCTTCTACAGGCTGGGGAGGTAAAGAAAGTGGATTCTCATTACGCAAATATAGTATATTTAAAAAAAGGACGGGAAGGATTACAATATAGCCGAACACGTTAAAACATAATCCACTAGTGCCCAGCATCAACCAAATATAGCCGGACATGATGATAGCAAAACACATCATATAAATAGACATTGCCTGGCTCTGTTTACGCCGAATCGGAATCCATCGTCTCATATATGGAAAAAGGAAATTTACGGAAGGAGTAATTACACTGATTATAAACAGCATCAGCCTTACCCGTACATCCCGTTCACCAATATTCTCCCGAATGGAAGCAAAAGATTTTAGAGTAGTATAGTGACCGTTAAAAAACTCATAGCAACAAGCTATACATGTAATCAGCAAAATAGGGATACATAAACTGACGACTCTTGAAAAAGTCATCCATCCCGGTTTCAATGAGGCTATAGGAAAAATAGAAAAGAACTGAAAAAAGACAATCACCCGGACAATATGCCATATCGAAAGATGATTCATCGGAACTTCAGTAAAACGCGGAATCGTCTCCTCACCTCCTCTACTGAAAATCCACATCCATTCCAGATTATCACACAAAAGAAGAAGGGACAGAGTGATAGCCAATACTCCCCATGCTTTTGTTAGTCCATTATTATCTGAAGAACGTGAATAAACAAGTATTCCCAATACCAAGCCCACAATATCCAACAACAATTCAATGCAGAGAACAATTACGTTTACCATGTTTTTTTGTTTTGAACGACAAAAGTAGTCTTTTCGCAAAAAGAACGGAAGTACCCCACTCGTAAAAAGCGTCCCAATATAGGGATATTTGCTAAAATGGGAACCATTTGGGAGTAATATATTTCAGACTTTTCACCTTTACTAATACTTTTGTGGCAGCATTCACCCCAAACAAGAATAAATTATAATATGACGCGCTACTTAAAGAATATGGAAAAGGAAATCACTATCGAAAATCAGGTAGAGGAAATTGCAATAATTGCCCAATTCATCGAAGAATTAGGCATGTCATTACATTTACCTTCCGGCATAACAATGAGTCTCAATCTGGCTATTGAAGAAGCAATAAGCAATATTATCCATCACGGTTATCCTCAAAATCAAAAAGGTGAAATTACATTGAGAACTTCTGTGGCCCCCGGCCTACTGATTGCCCAGATTATTGACGATGGTATTTCATTCGATCCCACAAAATCTGAAAATGAAGCATCAGAAAATGCACTATCCCTGGAACAGCAACTGACACAAGGTTTGGGACTCTTCCTGATTCGCCGAACAATGGATAAAGTAGAATATCATTCGACGGACAACCAAAACGAACTAATCCTGACTAAAAATATAGAAATGGATTTCAAACCGGAAGCAACTCTTAAAACGAATTTATGTAAAATAGAGGAAGTAATCATACTCACTGTTGAAGGACGATTGGACACTGCCAATACCAACGAATTCAATGCTCTCATCCAACCTTTATTAAGCGTTCAGAATCCTAATATAATAATCAACTGCGAAGGATTACTATATATCAGCAGTTCCGGTTTAAGAAGCCTGATAACCCTCCAGAAAATTGTAAAGCAACACAACGGACAACTTGTATTAGAAGCTATGCGTGCGGAAATACGGAAAATATTCGATATGACAGGCTGTTCCGGCCTTTTTATCATTCGTTAATTCCATTGATAATGAGAAAAGCATCTATTATTTGCAGTATCTTGCTATCTCTGTTCTTTCTGACAGAACCGGTGAATGCACAATCCATTAATCTCACACCCAAATGGACGGCACAAGCACAATTTGCAGGCTATTACGTAGCCGACAAACTGGGATTCTACAAGGAAGAGGGACTTGACGTACATGTGGTACATCCTTCGCTTTCGGCAAGCTCTTTTTCTTTTCTGCAGAAAGGGTATTCGCAAGCGGTAGTTATGAACCTATCGTATGCCCTGACTGAATATTTTACAGGTGCACAGGTAGTCAATATCTTGCAAACTTCACAGGAAAACAGTCTGATGCTTGTCAGTCGTTCGCCACTCAAGGGTATTTCATCTTTGCAACATAAGAAAATAGGGGTATGGAATCATCTTAGTCAAGAACTACTGGATCAAATAGCCAACAAATATCAACTTCAGGTGGAATGGATACGTTTTAATGGAGGAGTCAATATTTTCCTATCGAAAGCTGTAGATATTTGTCTCGTAGGAAGTTACAATGAGTTTCTACAACTAATTGAAGCCGGTGTAAAGACTGATTCTATTCATATCATGCATTTCGCAGATTATGGATATAACTTGCCAGAGGACGGACTTTATGTTAGCAGAGAATTCTATCAGAAATATCCCCAAGCTGTACAGAAATTGGCCCGTGCCAGCATACGTGGCTGGGAATGGGCAAACGAACACCGCGAACAAACATTGGATATCATAATGGAACAAGTGCATCAACACAACATAGGAACCAACAGATATCACCAGCGTAAAATGTTGGATGAGATCTTACGGCTACAAACAAACAGGAAGAGCAGGCAACGTCCCTATCGGCTAAGCCGAGAAGTATTTGATCTGGCAGCTAGTATTTTGTTGCCAGATCAAATCAAAAACACCAGCAACATTCGTTATGAAAATTTCGTAAAATAATCACATTCATTCATGAAACACACTTTTTCCCGTTCCTTTGCAACCCGGCTAAGTATCTACGTACTTTCCTTTACGTTGATTATCTTTGCTACTATTATGGCGTTATTTTATTATTATAGCCACCAGAAAGTAACGGATTTTGCCATTGAACGCACTCATGGACTATTAAGTAACATTGCAACTGAAATCAGCGGTCAGCTATTGTCAGTAGAGACTACCATAGAGCAGTCCGTTTGGATATTGGAAAAAAACATAGATCACCCGGATTCTTTACATAATATTATTGAATCTGTTGTTAGAAACAATCAGTTCATTGTAGGAAGCGGCATCGCTTTCGTCCCCGATTATTACAAAGAAAAAGGGAAATATTTTATGCCTTATGCTTCTTTCAAAGATGAAATAAATGGCGAGATCACTTACCAGGTATTGGGTAGCCAGAATTATGACTATCCATGCATGGACTGGTATCTCATCCCCCAACTGCTTAAACAACCTTACTGGAGCGAACCTTATTATGATGACGGAGGGGGAAATTTCATCATGAGTACTTATGCCAAACCGCTGTTTGACAGTGATGGAAAATTAGTCGCAGTCTTTACAGCCAATATATCACTGACACAATTCACTGATACAATCAGCTTGCTGAAGCCATATCCTTCCAGCTACACCTATTTAATCAGTCGCAACGGAAGTTTCCTGACTCACATGGATAGAAATAAGATCATGAACGAAACGATATTCTCTGAAGCCTTTGCCAAAGAGAATCTTGCACAGGAACAGATCGGACATGAAATGCTGGCAGGACACACCGGAACCATGCGTTTCGATAACAAAGGAGTAGATTCGTATGCATTTTACACAACTATTCCCCAGATTGGATGGTCAGTATGCACCGTTTGTCCAAGCCAGATTATTCTTCAGGAACTAGACAGTACATCCCGAACAATCATCTACACTTTTATAGTGGGGATGATAGCCCTATTCCTGATTGTGTACAGCATCATCCGACGCCTTGTCCGCCCACTGGAGAAATTCTCCGAGTCAGCCCGCGAAATTGCGACCGGACGATTTGATGTTACCATACCAGAAGTGCATTCCAACGATGAAATCAGAGATCTATACGATTCGCTTATCTTCATGCAGCACTCTTTATCTACTTACGTAGTTGAACTAAAAGACACGACTGCCAGCAAAGAACGGATTGAAAGCGAGCTTTCTATAGCTAGGGAAATACAAATGGGAATGCTTCCCAAGATATTCCCTCCCTACCCCGAACGTAGTGATGTAGATTTGCATGCCATACTTCACCCTGCGAAAGAAGTAGGCGGAGATCTTTATGACTTCTATATGGATGGCAACCGCCTCTACTTCCTAATCGGGGATGTATCAGGAAAAGGCGTACCCGCTTCTCTGTTTATGGCAATCACCCGCAGTCTGTTCCGTACTTTATCTCAGCAGGTGCTTTCACCGGCCAAGATTGTGACGGACATGAACAATTCGATTTCTGATAATAACGAATCCAACATGTTTGTCACGCTTATTGTCGGAATCCTCGATTTGGAAACGGGGAAACTGAAACTGTGTAATGCCGGACATAATCCTCCCATACTGATTCGTCCGGACGGACAGGTTTCTTTCCTTGAATTCAAGACCCAGATATTTGTTGGTGTCATTGAAGAATTTGCCTATACCGAAGATGAAACGACATTGGAAAAAGGAAGTAAACTGTTCCTTTACACCGATGGAGTGACAGAAGCTGAAAATACAGAGAAAGAGCTATATGGAGACGAAAAGTTATTGAAGACATTGTCTGATAATAACACGTCTGATGTACGCACCACTGTTAATGGTATAGAGGACTCTGTAGCAGATCATGTCAAAGAAGCCGAAGCCAGCGATGACTTGACTATTTTACTTATTCAATATGAACCCGGACAACAAACAATTAAGCACATATCATTATGGAAAGAGAAATAAAGATCTCAAACGATTTAAATGAAATTTCAGTTTTAGCCAGTTTCATTGAAGAACTGGGAGAAGAACTTTCTTTGTCATTTGAAACGACAATGAATATCAATCTGGCATTGGAAGAGGCCGTAGCCAATATAATTATGTACGCCTATCCAACTCAAGAGCAACACACCATCCTATTAAGAGTAACTTACAGCGAAAAACAACTTGTTTTCCTATTAACGGACAAAGGAGCCTCTTTTGATCCGACACAAGTAGATGAGGTAGATGTTACACTCTCTTTGGAGGAACGCCCAATCGGAGGGCTGGGAATATTCCTCATACGAAGCATCATGAACGAAATATCTTACCAACGTATCGACAATGAGAATCACCTCATTATGAAAAAAGACATTTGACGCGGGGCGGAAAGATTGTATAGTTTTCCAGCCAATTCATGGGGTATATCAAAGATTTCACTATCTTTGATGCCATTATTAATCTTATGAACTAATAATGAGCAGCCTTAACAAAATAGCAATCTGTCTACTTTTTCTATGCGCAGGGGTTAATTATGCTTTTTCTGATATTCCGGAGCAAATCAACTTCTCCTATATCTCTATTAATGAAGGATTGTCACAAAGTACTGTATTCTCTATCGATCAGGACCAACGAGGCAATATGTGGTTCGCAACTTATGACGGAGTAAACAAGTACGATGGGTATTCATTTACAGTTTATCAGCATAATGAAGATGATCCGAACAGCATCGCTAATGACATTTCGCGAATCGTAAAGGCTGACAGTCAGGGACGGGTTTGGATCGGCACGCGGGATGGTTTGTCATATTATGATGAAGAGAAGGATAAATTCAGAAATTTCTTCTACGAAAAGAAGGGAAAGAAGCTGCAAATCAACGGAATTGCGGAGATCTCACCGGAACAACTGCTCATAAGTACACAGGAAGGTCTGACTATGTTCGATATTAAAGAATCACGATTCGTTGATGATTCTTTTAGTACGGCTATGCATAAGATAGTGGCTTCTGCTCTTTACAGGCAAGGCGATATTATCTATATCGGCACCCCGGTTGACGGGCTTTACAGCTACTCCATTCCTCAAAAGAAACTGGAAAGAATTACTCCGATAACAGGCACTAAGCAGATTCAAGCCATTTTGCAACAATCTCCTACCCGCATCTGGATAGCTACCGAAGGAGCCGGTCTACTTCTATTTAACCCGAAAACACAAGAAGTCAAGACCTATCATCATTCTTCTTCCAATCCTAAAAGTATCAGTTCCAATTATATCCGTTCTCTGGCATTGGATTCGCAAAATCGCCTATGGATAGGAACATTCAATGATCTGAACATTTATCATGAAGGAAACGATTCTTTCGTTTCTTACAGCAGCAGTCCGGTAGAAAGCGGCAGTCTGTCACAGCGTTCGGTCCGCAGTATCTTTATGGATTCGCAGGGTGGAATGTGGCTTGGAACCTATTTCGGAGGACTAAACTATTATCATCCGATCCGCAACAGATTCAAGAATATTCAGCGTATTCCATATAAGAATTCTTTAAGTGACAACGTAGTCAGTTGCATTACCGAAGATAAGGATAAGAACTTATGGATAGGAACGAATGATGGGGGATTGAATCTATATAATCCCAAGACACAACAGTTTACGCACTATATTTTACAGGAAAACGAACGGGAAATCGGTATTGGTTCCAACAATATTAAAGCCGTATATGTAGACGAACAAAAATCGCTTGTATATATAGGAACACATGCTGGTGGCCTGACTGTTCTCCACCGCAACAGTGGACAAATGGAAAGTTTCAACCAGCTGAATAGCCAGTTGGTCAATGAAAATGTGTATGCCATTCTTCCTGACAAGGAGGGTAGTATCTTATTAGGAACTTTAAGTGCACTGGTTAGTTTTAATCCGGAGAAACGGAGCTTCACCACCATAGATAAAGAAAAAGACGGTACGCCATTTACTTCACAACGAATCACAATCCTGTTCAGAGATTCTCGTAAACGTCTTTGGATTGGTGGTGAAGAAGGTATATCAGTCTTTCAGCAGGAAGGGATCGAAATAGAAAAAGCCCCTATCCTTCCGGAATCATCTGTAACAAAGATGTTTACCAATTGCATTTATGAAGCTGCCAATGGCATCATTTGGGTAGGTACGCGTGAAGGTTTCTACTGTTTTAATGAAAAAGAGAAGAAAATCAAACGATATACGACTGCTAACGGTTTACCCAATAATGTGGTTTACGGTATTCTGGAAGATACCTTTGGGCGTCTCTGGGTAAGCACCAACCGTGGTATCTCCTGTTTCAATCCGGAGACAGAGAAGTTCCGCAATTTTACGGAATCCGACGGGTTGCAAAGTAATCAGTTTAATACTTCTTCATTCTGCCGCACCTCTAACGGGCAAATGTACTTCGGGGGTATCAACGGTATCACAACTTTCCGCCCGGAACTCCTACTGGACAACCCTTACACTCCTCCGGTAGTCATTACTAAACTTCAACTGTTTAACAAAACAGTCCGTCCGGATGATGAAACCGGTATCTTGACTAAGAATATCAATGAAACAGAAAGTATCACGCTAAAATCATGGCAAACGGCTTTTACGCTTGAATTTGTGGTATCCAACTATATTTCAGGTCAACACAATACTTTCGCTTATAAATTGGAAGGATATGATAAAGAGTGGTATTATCTGACAGACAAACGTACTGTCTCCTATTCCAACTTGCCACAAGGTACTTATCATTTTCTGGTAAAAGCTGCTAATAGTGACGGGAAATGGAATACCGTTCCTACGATGTTGGAAATCGTTGTTCTCCCTATATGGTACAAGACCTGGTGGGCAATCGTGCTTTTCCTCGCTATTTTTATCGGCTTTATCACTTTCGTCTTCCGCTTCTTCTGGATGCGTAAAAGCATGGAAGCAGAGCTGGAGATTGAACGTAGGGACAAGGAACATCAAGAAGAAATCAACCAGATGAAGATGCGTTTCTTCATCAATATTTCCCATGAGCTTCGCACGCCGTTGACTCTTATCTTAGCTCCTCTACAAGAAATAATCAATAAGATCAGTGACCGCTGGACTCGTAATCAGCTGGAATATATCCAACGCAACGCTAATCGCCTGCTACATCTTGTCAATCAATTGATGGATTATCGCCGCGCCGAATTGGGAGTTTTCGAGCTGAAAGCAAAGAGAGAGAATGCGCATCAACTAATACAAGATAATTTCTTGTTTTATGATAAACTGGCACGCCACAAAAAGATTACCTATACTCTCCACTCCGAATTGGAAGATAAAGAGGTACTTTTTGATCCTAATTATCTGGAACTGATTGTTAATAACCTACTTTCAAATGCTTTCAAATATACGGAAAGCGGTCAAAGCATTACTGTGACATTGAAAGAGGAAAATAATTGGTTGGTACTGCAAGTTAGTGATACCGGTATTGGTATTCCCATCAACAAACAGGGAAAAATATTCGAACGTTTTTATCAGATAGAGAGTGAGCACGTAGGAAGTGGTATCGGTCTCTCACTGGTACAACGCCTGGTAGAATTGCACCATGGTCGTATCGAACTGGATAGTGAAGAGGGTAAAGGCAGTACTTTCTCTGTTTATCTGCCACAAGACATAAATACCTACAAACCCTCCGAACTAGCTTCTAATGACACTCTGAATGAGGAAGGACAGGTATATTCCACCAACTCGAAAGAAATGTATTTCATTGATACGGAAAAGGTCGAAAACGAAACGATCGAAGGCGGTGACAAGAAGCGTGGCACTATTCTTATTGTAGAAGACAATAATGAAATCCGCCATTATCTTAGCAGCGGACTTGCCGAACTCTTCAATACGCTGGAAGCCGGAAATGGTGAAGAAGCTTTGGAAAAACTGAAAGACAATGAAGTTGACATCATTGTAACTGATGTCATGATGCCTGTGATGGATGGTATCAAATTATGCAAGAATGTGAAGCAAAATATCCGTACCTGTCATATTCCCGTGATTATCCTGTCTGCTAAAAGCGAAGTCAAAGACCAGATGGAAGGTCTGCAAATGGGTGCGGATGATTACATCCCGAAACCATTCTCACTTGCTATCCTGACTACGAAGATACAGAATATGATGCGTACCCGTAGACGTATGCTTGAACGGTATTCCAAATCCCTGGAAGTGGAACCGGAAAAGATTACGTTTAACGCCATGGATGAAGCTTTACTAAAACGTGCTGTAGCGATTGTAGAAAAGAATATGGATAATATTGAATTCTCTACTGACGAATTTGCCAGAGAAATGAATATGAGTCGTTCTAATCTGCATCTTAAATTGAAAGCCATCACAGGCGAATCGACTATTGACTTTATACGCAAGATTCGTTTCAACGAAGCGGCAAAATTACTGAAGGATGGCCGCTATACAATAGCAGAGGTCAGCACAATGGTAGGTTTCAATACGCCGTCTTATTTTGCTACGAGTTTCAAGAAGTATTTCGGATGTTTGCCTACGGAGTATATTAAGAAAATAAAAGGATAAATCAGTAAATATCCAATATGAATCTGTTGGTTTGAGATTTATGTTCATTTCGGTTCGAAAAAGAACATAAAATGCTATCACTAACAATAATACATTACTATGCAGCTTTCAATTTATTCTCTTATTAGCATTATTTACCTCATTACCAAGCGAGCTTTCGTTTGACATCTGTTAAACGAAAGCTTGACAGTTGTTAAACTATCATTCAACAACTGTCAAACGAAAACTCATTAGGCAATGAAATAAATATCAATAGGGAAGTTATTATTTAAAAGTAGCCAATAAGATCATTATTGTACCTAAAAGGAGTAATATTCTATATAACGAATACTGAAAGCTAATTCCCGAAAATCTTCAACCCGTAAAGAAGAAAGACCTTCTTTATCCCATACAAACAAAAACATTAGACAAGAATGAAAGACTATTCAACAATACCAATAGTCGTAAAATTGTCATACTCCATATATTTGCAGAGAGATCATCATTAACTAAAAAACAAAAAAAGTATACTATGAATTCTTTTAACAAACTGTATTCTTACCTACTTTTATCATTAATCAGCATTCTTTTTGTGAATGCTCACCCGGCAACTATAAAACAAGATATTGACTGGCCCCAATTTATGAGTCAACAAGATATGATATGGGAAAAGTTACCCGAATATTGGTATGATTCAGCCTTTTTAGGTAATGGGAAACTAGGATTAATGATCTATAAAGAACCCGGGGAAAACTACATACGCTTAGAAACAGGGAACTGTGATGTACACGACCACCGTGCCAAAAGAGACATTTTTGGAATCCCCAGGCTGCTCACCGGACATTTCGCATTACGCCCTAAAGGAGAAATTATCAGTGGGCAAATGCGCCTTGATCTTTGGAATGCCGAAGCATCAACAGATATAACAACGACCAAAGGAGTCATTCATTTAAAGACGATTGTTCATGCTGATGACATGATTATCGTAGTGAAAGCAACTACCGAAGGAGATGAAAATGATTTTAAATGGGAATGGATAGCTGCCGAAGCTAATAGCCCGCGTTATCTCATTTTTAAGAGACGAGGACAAACTAATAAAATACCTCAAGATTATGAGCTCAACCCTGCACCAACAATCAGTCGAAATGGAAATATTAGTTTATCCGTTCAGAAGTTATTAGCAGGAGGTCAGACAACAGTAGGCTGGCAAGAGACTCAACAATCTAAAAAAGAACGGACTCTATGGATAAACCTTACCCATACATATCCTCAAAACAATTCCAGTGAAATATGCAAAACAGAAATTCAGAATGCCATACATAAAGGATATGATTCACTGCAATGCACGCATCGGAAATGGTGGAATGCCTACTATCCATCCAGCTTCATTACACTGCCTGAGGCACAAAAAGAAAATTTCTACTGGATTCAAATGTATAAACTGGCTTCTGCTACTCGTGGTGACCGTGCTTTAATAGATAATACAGGTCCATGGCTTACAGAAACACCGTGGCCAAATGCCTGGTGGAATCTGAATGTGCAACTCACATATTGGGCTCTGAACGCCTCTGATCATCTGGACTTGGCAGCTTCACTGGAAAATGCTCTTTATAATCATGTGGATCAATTACGTCTTAACATCCCTGCTCCGTATCGCCATAACTCATTAGGTATCGGAGTTGCCTCCAATCTTGAATGTATGACAAGTGAAGTTGGAATTCCGGGAAAAGGCAAAGCACAAGTAGGATTACTTCCTTGGGCTTGTCATAATCTCTGGCTCATTTATCGCCACAAGATGGACGACGACGTATTAAGACACAAATTATTTCCACTACTAAAAGAGTCAATCAACTATTATCTGCATTTCTTAAAACAAGGAAGCGACGGAAAATTGCATCTTCCTACAACTTACTCACCCGAATATGACGTCGTTGAAGACTGCAATTTTGATCTTGCATTACTCCGCTGGGGATGCCAGACATTAGTAGAATCGGCACATAGATTAAAGATCCAGGATCCGCTAATTGATACATGGAAAAATGTTCTCCTTAACCTCACTCCATATCCTATGGATGAGAATGGGTTACTTATCGGAAAAGATATGCCGTATGCCTTTTCTCATAGACACTACTCCCATTTGCTTGCTATCTACCCTCTATACCTTATCAATAAAGAACAACCGAACGACATCGAAACTATAGAGAAATCATTAGCTTTCTGGCAAAGTAAACCTAAAGCCCTGCTCGGTTATTCATGTACAGGCGCATCCTCCATATCCTCTGCTATCGGTAAAGGAAACGATGCACTTACATATCTAAATAAACTATTTGGTAAATACCTTAGCCCTACCACGATGTATAAAGAAAGCGGTCCCGTTATCGAAACACCTCTGTCCGGTGCGCAGTGTATCCATGATATGCTTTTACAAAGTTGGGGTGGCAAGATTCGTATTTTCCCAGCAGTTCCTGATACATGGCAGGATGTTGCATACTGTGGCTTACGTACAGAAGGAGCTTTTAAGGTATCTGCCAGCCGGAAAGATGGGAAGACGCAGTTTATTCATATAAAAAGTTTAGCAGGTGAACCTTGCATAATAACAACAGATATGCCTAATCCTATTTTCAAGGGAGAACGGACCTTTACTGTGAGCTCATCCGATAACACATATCAAATCGATTTAAAGAAAGGAGAAGAAGTTTTAATTTACCCACAAGGAGTGCCACAAAATTTTGTTATTTCCCCAATTATGAAATCATCCAAAAATTGCTTTGGGCTGAAAATAGTCCAATCTAACACCTAAAATTATCCAAAATACAGCATTAAACTATGTCTGAAAAGGATGGCATTATGATATCTAATAGTCTATATCATAGAGTTAAATCCCCATTATTAGACAAAAATAATATATGATTCAACAAGATTAATATCAAAAAATCATTTTTGAACAAAGCTTAAACAAGACGAATCGCTTGCAATAAATAATCAAGCTATATTTGCAAACAGTAAAATAAAACTTTTAATAATTAAAACCTAATAAAGTATGAAGAACATCTTTTTTATTTGTTTATTCGCTCTGCTTTCATTTACAGGATGCACAGATGATGAAAATATTCTGGGGGCAGAAGAAGGAGGAAACATTGAGTCACTTCCTAATAATAAACCGAATGATGTACTTAACGCAAGGCTTTTTGAAGTAATCAACCTTGATTATCCAGGATTGGAAAAAGTAAAATCATATTATGAAGCAAACGAATATTACTATGCTGCATATGAATTATTAAAATATTATCGGAACAGATCCGATATCAACAATCCCAATATAAATCTGATTAATCCATCAATAACAGCTTTTGAGCAAAATATAGCAGATCAAGCATTGGATAGTCGTTTTTATGTGCGCAATTTCAAAGAGTCAGTAGATGCTAATGGAAATGAGGTTTATTATTCATTTAAAAAAGATGGAAAAATAGACTGGAGTTATATCCCTAGTGGAATGACAGATCAGGAATTTAAATCACAAATCCATCGTCACCAATGGATGCTTCCCCAAGCCAAAGCATACAGAGTCAATCAGAATGAGAATTACATTTCTTCTTGGATAACAGTATATAATGATTGGTTAAATACATTCCCCTGCCCCGAAGGTACCGTAGATAAAGATGCCGTGCAGTGGTATGGGCTTCAACCTGCTGAAAGGGTATTGGACCAGATTAATATTATGCCTCATTTCATCCAATCAACGAATTTTACTCCCGAATGGCTTTCTACTTTCCTAACTGCATTGGCAGATGAAGTGGAATGTATTCGCAAGAATTATTTCACGGATGGAAGTAATATCTACGTAACTCAAGTACAAGCTGTTACAACTGCAGGAATGTTAATGCCAGAATTCAAGAACGCCACAGAATGGTTGAATGAAGGTTCATTAAAAATCAGCGAGCAAGTAACAGCACAATTTCTTGCAGATGGAGTACAGGTAGAATTAGATCCCAGTTATCATATAGGAGTTGTTAATGACTTATATAGTATTTATAAACTGGCCCAATTGAATAACAAACTTAGTTTGTTTCCTTCCAATTATACAGAACTGCTTAAGAAAGCCGCCCGTTTCGTAGTGGATATTATTTATCCCAACTACACTATAGATAATTTCAACGACACGCGTTCTGTTTCATGGACTAAAAACGTATTACTGAAAAACTTCAAAAAATATATGGAAATGTTTCCTGATGATAAAGAAATACAATGGATGGCAACTGAAGGAAAACAAGGGACGAAACCTACAGAACTGGTCCAAATCTATGATGCTTCGGGATATTATATGCTACGTAGCGGATGGGAAAGCAGCGCAACCATGATGATTCTGAAGAATAACAATAATCCGGAAAACAAATGGCATTGCCAAGCTGATAATGGAACATTCGGGCTTTACCGGAACGGTCGGAATTTCTGCCCGGATGCAGGGGTATACACATACGGAGGAACATCTTCCAGCAATGCCGATCGTGCAGCATTTGCAGCAACAAAGATGCATAATACAATGACAAGAGAAGAAAAGGATATAGCAAAAGGTTATATGAGTGGAAAATTTCTGAAACAAGAAACTAAAAAAGGAACTAATATTCTTGTTACAGAAAATAAATCTTATAGTGATTTAACACATCGCCGTGCTGTGTTCTTTGTAGACAACACCTTCTTTGTTCTTGTAGATGAAGGTTATGGAGAAAGTTCCACTCCTTCTGTGAATTTGAGCTTTAATTTATGCCCGGACACCAAAGACGTAGCGATTGACGATGAAAGTGCAAACTACCAATATGGAGCTCATACCTTATTTACAGATAACAACAATATGCTATTCAGAACATTTGTTGAAACTAAGAAAGGTTACAGTGCTACCAATAGCACCGCCTATACTTCGAATAAAATAGAAGAAAAGACCCAACGCAGATTTTATCGGGTAAATATCACAAAACCTGAAAATGGCGCGGCACGTTTCATCACTGTGATTTATCCATTCAAAACAGAAGCTGATTTTGAAAAGATAAATATCGATGCCAAATTCATAGATAATACAGAAACAAGCGCAGGTACATTCCATGAAAATGGTGCCGCAGTTGAAGTTACTATCAATGGACAAAAGTATGAGTTATCCTATACATTATAATTTAATTAATATATCTAAGAACAATGAAATCTAATTTACAAAACCTGACTTCAAGATTCTTTGCAATCTTAATGACAATAGGGTTATGTATCACAGGCATCTCTTGTACAGATCCTGAGACTACGGACTCTACGAAGTTTGCGATCTACTATGCCGGCGTTACTGACATAGGTCCCTCTATGAATTTTAATATGTCCGGGCCTACTTACATCGGAGGTACTCCCTCAGATTTTGCTATTACTCGTGTTACCCTCAATGGAGAAGTATATGAAACGAGTAGCTTTCAGATTTCAGATCCAAGCACAGGAGCCATAAAGCTAACTGATACGGATAATTTGCCTGTTGGTACTTACTGCATTAGCATATCTTGTATATCTAACGGCAAGTATTATGAATTCAAGGATGTAATAACAGTAAATATGCTGGCACCGGTTCCAGATGGTATATCGGTAGATCCTAGTGAAGTTACAGTTGATTTTGCAGACATTTATAAAGAATCAGCCAGTGCTCAGGTAAAGACAGAAGAAGGAACTCATGTACACATTAGCAAGTATGAAATCATTCAAGAAGAAGGAAAAGAATACTTTGCTATTTCCAAAACCGGAAAAATCACGGTTAATGACAAGTACGAAGGAGAAATACTCCCAGGTAAATACGTATTGAATCTGAAGTTAACAACAGAAGCAGGAGCTGGTATTTATGAGAATGCAGTTACATTCAAGATCATTTCCAGTCCTCTCACGTTAACATATAATCCCAGTTCTGTGAAAGTGGAAAAAGATGAAGCATTTACATCTAGCGTACCCATTCTTAAAGGATCAACAGATGGACTGACATATAAGATTAAATCTATTTCACCTGAAACATCTGCCATCACTATAGATGAACAAACCGGTGTTATTACACTTGCCGGTAACAATGGACTGGAGATCGACAATAGTTATAGTGTAGTCGTTACAGCAACTAATCAATACGGTAGCAAAGATTTTGATGAAACTCCTTTTGTTATTAATATAGTGGCATTTATCAATCCTATCACCAAGCTTCAATATGCTAATCAAGAAAAGGTACAAGGTGTAGCATTTGAATTCACTCCGGAAGATGTGGATGGAGACGAACTTACATACTCATTCGTTGATTTAGACTCCCGATTGACCGATAAACTGAATATAGATCCGGTAACTGGTGCTATTTCGGCTAAGAAGGGTAATTCAATAGAGGTAGCTACATACACTATTACAGTAAAAGCCAAGAACAACAAGAGTGAGCAAACGGCGACCTTTACATTGAATATTACCAAAAATCCTAATAGTTTTACATTCATACGCTATGGAAACAATTTAGGACTTACTCCTGAAGAGAATTATGCAGATCAATTTGATTATGATAAAAAAGCGACTTTCATAGCTTCTAAATTAGTAGCAAAAACAGACATACCAGAAGATCGCCCTGTGAAATGGAGTATTGTAGTCAAAAAAAATACTGTAGGAGGAAATGCCACTATCTCTCAAAATGGTGAAATCTCATTTGAAAGTGCAACATGGAACAGTAAACATGGCTGTGGAGTACTATTTGTTACTGCTACTGTTGGTGAAGGTGAAGAAGCTGTTTCTAAGACGGTTCCCGTTTTCTTACGTTTTAATAATGCCCAAAAGGTTGTAAATACCGATCATTCAGTTTTAATTGAATATACTCCATTTGCGGTAAAAATAAACCCTGCCAAAGGCGGAACAATAGCTGCACCAACAATAACATTAGATGGATCACCGGTTACTGACAACACAAAATTCCTTATGGATTATCGTAGAGACTTAGAATTTTATAGTCTCACTAATAATCATAAAGATGGCAATGCAAATGCAAGTGGAAGCCTCATGCGTAATCTATGGGAAAATTATTATAAAACTATCGGTGCTTCATCAACTAACTATGCGGCAAGAGGACCTGTTTCTTACTACGATAATGCTAATAGGCTCAGTACTCCTTTATGCTATGTTAATAATTCCGATTATTCCGTAGAGATTAATCCTGGTAAATGGAAAGATTCAGAAGGAGTATATGCAAACGGTGTATTCTTAGGAAGAATGTCTTTCGTTATTGATGGTAATAAAGATAATTTAGCACCTAGCGCAGGGGCTAACAGTGAAAGTCTGGCATCTCCATTAATTATTTGGTTTGATGAAAGTTTCTAATTTAAATCTAATATAAATATGTACAATATAAACTTTAATACATTGAGCAAAAGAGGGTATCTTACCCTCTTAGCTCTCTTGATTGCAATCACTGCGTTTGGTCAGGAAATCACTGTAAACGGTGTGGTTATCGACGAAACGGATACTCCGCTAATCGGAGCAACAGTTCAAGTGAAAAACTCTCAAAAAGGGGTAGTTACAGATTTTGATGGAAAATTCTCTATTAAAGCCAATAATAATGCAACATTAATTATCAGCTATATTGGTTATAAGAATCAGGAGATTAAAATAAAAGGTACCAAAAACCTGAATATCAAAATGGAACCTGACAATGCAATGCTAGACGAAGTCATTGTGGTTGGCTACGGTAGCATGAAAAAAAGCGACCTGACAGGCTCCGTTTCTTCTGTTGCAGCTAAATCCATAGAAGGTTTCAAAACAGGTTCCGTAGTGGAAGCTCTTGGAGGTCAAATTGCCGGTGTGCAAATCACTCAATCGGATGGTACTCCCGGTTCAGGTTTTGACATCAAGATTCGTGGTGTCGGCACGGTAAATGGAGACTCTTCCCCACTTTATATTGTCGATGGTTTTGAAGTTGGTGATATTGATTATCTTGCAAACTCTGATATCGAATCAGTTGAAGTTTTAAAAGATGCTTCCGCTTCTGCTATTTATGGTGCACGTGCAGCCAACGGTGTTGTTTTGGTTACAACCAAATCCGGTAAGGAAGGAAAACCTGTCATTACTTATAACGGTTCTGCCACTTATCGCAACATTCCAAAGAAACTGGATATGCTTAGTACATACGAGTTTGCAGCATTACAGGTGGAACTCAATCCAACTAAATATGGTACAACTTACTATCAGGAAGGAAACGATTCTGATGGAAATCCCTACCGTCATCAAACACTGGAAGACTATCTGACCGACCCGGGTATCGACTGGCAAGGTGAATCTTTCAAACCGACTTGGTCTCAAAACCATGATTTTAGTATCAGTGGAGGTACAAAAGAAACTAAATATGCTGCTTCATTCTCACATTTCGATGAAAATGGTATTTTTAAGAATAGTGGTTATAAAAAGAATTCAGCTAAATTACGTATCAATCAAAAGATTAATAAATTTATTACTTTCGATGCTACTATCAACTATGCAAATACTGTAAAAGAAGGCATCGGTACTTCAGGAACAGGAGGAACACTGAATATGCTATCTAACATTTTGCGTTTCCGTCCTACAGGAGGTAATAGTGTTACTAACGAAGAGCTGTTGAACTCCGTTTTTGACCCATTGGAATTAAGTGAAAACGCAACTTACTCACAAATCAATCCGATTAAACAAGCAGAAGCTGTAAAAGACTGGAGACAAGCAGAATTGTGGGGAGCTAATGCCTCATTAAGTATTCAGTTGATGAAGAATCTCACTTTCAAAGCCGCAGCGACTTACAATACAACTAATACAAGGAGAGATATCTTCTATGGCGCAGAGTCAAGTCAGGCATACCGTAGTGGAGGTGTTTATGGTTCTACACAAATGCAGAAAGACTTGCGTTGGCAGAGCAGTAATACATTAACTTACAAACATAAAATCAATAAGAAAAATTCATTTGATGTTATGTTGGGACATGAGTTCGCATTCAGAAGCTCTGAACTTTTATATGGACAAGCTAAAGATTTTCCATTTGAAAATCTTGGTAACGATAACCTTGGAATCGGAGCTACCCCTAGTAGTGTATCCACTTCAAGAAGCGATAAAAAGCTATTATCATTCTTTGCACGTGGAAATTACAACTTTGATAACCGTTATCTATTTACAGCAACAATTCGTGCTGATGGTTCTACCGTATTCTCTGCAAAAAACAAATGGGGATATTTCCCATCATTCTCTGCTGCATGGCGTATATCAGAAGAGAAGTTCATGAGAAATATCACTCCAATATCAAATTTAAAACTTCGTCTTGGATGGGGTACAGTAGGAAATGACCGTATCACAAACTATTTGTCAATGGACTTGTATACATCAAGCAAATATGGAGTAGGTCAACAACTGGTTACAGTACTGAATCCTAAACAGTTGGCTAACAAAGATCTGAAGTGGGAAGGTTCTACTACCGCTAACTTAGGTATTGATGTAGGTCTTTTTGAAAATCGCCTGAATCTGACAGCTGATTTCTTTCTAAAAAACACAAAAGACCTGTTACTTGAACAAAAATTAGCTTATGTAACCGGATTCAATTCTCAATGGCAGAATATTGGTAAAATAGAGAATAAGGGTATTGAATTGAACATCAATTCTACTAACATCAGAACCCGCAATTTCTTATGGCAGACCGATTTCAATATTTCGTTCATTAAAAATACATTGAAAGCATTGCAAGACGGAACATCATACATACAGTCGGCAACTAAATTCAACAGTAACTTCAATGGAAATGACTATATTTCAATTGTGGGTTCTTCTCTTGGACAAATGTATGGATATGTTTTCGATGGAGTATATCAAACATCTGACTTCAACATGTTACCTGACGGAACAATGCAACTGAAACCTGGAATTGCAGACATAAGCCAACATGCAGGAAAAACAGTTGAACCAGGTATGGTGAAATATAAAGATATAGATGGAGACGGTGTCATTACAACAGATGACCGTACAACTATTGGAAATGGTCAGCCAGACTGGTATGGAGGTATCACCAACACCTTCAATTACAAAAACATTGATTTCAGTTTCATGCTCCAGTTCCAATATGGTAATGATATTTATAATGCGACCCGTATGTTTAATACACAATCGCAAGACGAACGCAGCAACCAACTGGCAGAAGTAGCTGACCGATGGACTCCGACACATGCTTCCAATCGCGTTCCTTCTGCTAAAGGATATGTGAAATATGAATTATACTCACGCTTCATCGAAGACGGTTCATTCTTACGCTTAAAGAATATCACATTGGGATATACTTTCCCTAATAAATGGACTAGAAAAGCATACATTAACCGTCTGCGTGTATACGGTACGGCACAGAATTTATTCTGTCTGACCAAATATAGCGGCTATGACCCGGAAGTGAACATGAAAAGCAGCCCACTTATGCCTGGGTTTGACTGGGGAGCTTATCCTAAGAGCAGAGTATTTACATTTGGTGTAGAAGTTCAATTCTAAACAGAAAAAGACAATGAAAAATTTCAAATACTACTTGTGCACATTAGCCTGTGCAATCGCAGTTTCATCCTGTTCGCTAGATGAAACCAGCTATACAGAGATTGAGAAAGGAAACTATATGAATAATGCAACAGAAGCAGAAAATGTGCTTTTGGGTGTATATCGTAATATGGTTCAGGATGGCATATATGGTTTCCATTTATCGCTTTATTTCACCATCCCTAGTGACATTGCTAAAGTAACGGGTAATAGTACTGATGGACTTCGTCTTATTCCATCAAACGCTTATACCAGTTCCCAAACTGAAATCGCAACTACATGGGCAAACCTGTACAATGCAATCTACAGTGCAAACGATTTTATCGAAGCTTTGCAGCAAAAAATAGGTACCTATGACGAAACTAATTATAAAAAGGCAGCAGTTTATATGGCGGAAGCACGTTGTCTACGCGCCCTATACTATTTCGAAGTAGTACGCTGGTTCGGACATGTAGCATTAATTACCAATACAGAACAGTCCAGACAACATCCCTCTACTTTCACACAAGCTGATCCTGCAGATGTATATAAATTTATAGAAGCTGATTTGCAATATGCCATTGATAATCTGCCATATGCAATAGATGATAATATACGTTCCGATAATAGCTTCCGCCTTTCTAAAGGTGCGGCATTAGGATTGTTAACTAAAGTATATGCCACTTGGGCAGGTTATCCCGTTCATGATACAAGTAAATGGGAAGATGCTGCAAAAACTGCAAAAATTTTAGTTGAGTCCGGCAAACATCATTTGCTCGACGACTACGAACAATTATGGAAAAACACCTGCAATGGTGTTTGGGACGAAGAAGAAAGCTTGATTGAAGTAAGTTTCTATGCTCCTACTGTTACCGGAGTATCAGCCAATGATCCTTGCGGACGTATTGGAAAATGGAACGGAGTACAAGCAAGTGGTATTAGAGGCGTCCGTAATGCTGGTAACTGGCGTGTCATTCCTACTTTTTTACGCGACTGGAAAGATCGTGAAAGCGATAAGAGATGGGGATTGTCTTTTGCGGATTATAAATATGGTAAGGCCACTGATACCGGTGAAGATGGAGTAAAGATTGTGATAAACAGTAGTGGTAATATTGAAGACGCCATCAAAGATGATGCTAAAGATGCATTGAAGAAATCATACATTGATAATGTATGTCCAAGAAAATGGGATACAGAAGACTACGTTAATAGTGCCAACTACCTGATCGACGCCAATCTTTCCAACATCAACTGGTATATATTGCGCTATGCTGATGTATTACTTCTATATGCAGAAGCCTTGAATGAATGGAAACAAGGTCCGACAGATGATGCATACAGAGCCATTAATATGGTACGTAGACGTGGCTTCGGGTTTCCGGTAGATACAGACAACAGTAAATCGGATTTATCCGGTATGTCTTATGAAGAATTCCAAAAAGCCGTACGTAATGAACGGGCTTATGAATTGGCATTCGAAGGACACCGCCGACAAGATTTGGTTCGTTGGGGAATTTACTACGAAAGCATCAAACAGACAGCTCAAGACTTGGTAAACTGGTATAGTGGTGGCGATGGATATTATGTATGCGTTGACTACACTAAGAAGAACAAAAACGAGTTACTGCCTATACCACAACAAGAGATGGACTTGTGTACTCAGTTTAATCAAAACCCTGGATGGTAACTAATTGTACCTCCATATAGTAATGAAAGCGTTACAGAGAAAAAGCTTTTTTTCCTGTAACGCTTTCATCAAAATTATTCATTTATCCCCTCACCTTCCATATACCATGAAAAAGAATATTTGTATAATCGCTCTTCTTGTATCATTTATTACCAGCCAATCTGCTTTTTCTCAAATCTATTCATTTGAGGATAACAAAATCCCCGGAGATTGGAGCATAAATAAAGGTACGCTTAATATCTCTGCTGAAAAATACAAATTAGGTAACCAATCACTCCAAATCAACTGGAAACAAGGAGCAATCCTTACCCTTCAATCACCGTCCGGAATTTCTGAAGCTTGCCAAAATAAAAACGGAGGGATTAATGTATGGATTTATAACAAATTTCCCATCAATGAACATCTAATTTTCTCATTCAAAGATACTAATAAAAAAGAAGTCTGCCGATTTCCTTTTCTACTCAATTTTAAAGGTTGGCGGTGTATTTGGGCCAAATTTCAAGGAGATATGAATATGCCACCCAAGAGTAATATAAAGTCTGTTGAAATGCAATTCCCACAAGAGACAAAAGAAGGGGTCATTTTCATTGATTTTTTAGAATTCACACCAAAAGTTTCCTGGCAAAATATGTCAGATGCGCAATATAAGGTTAACCGTAAGGATTATAGTTTAGTCTCTGATTTTGTAAGCTACAGAAACACCACACCTCAAGTAAAGAAAATTATTACTGCTGAAGATCAACAAATAAAGATTATCGCAGACAGACTTACGACATGGTATCTCGGAAGCGGACAACAATCATCAGACAAATGGATAAAGATGAGAGAAGACAATGAAGAAGTCTTTATCCGAATCGGTCTCAAAGCTGCGCAGAAAATTAAGATACAATATAATGAAGACAATACCCCCAAAGCAGAACCCTTGTTTCCAATGGGTGCCCCTACTACTATAGAAGGGCAGCAATTGAAGAAATTCCGTACGATTAATGAAAACATATTGCTTCCATTGGCACTTGACTATCGGAAAAATCACAACGTTCAGAGTCTAAAAAAAGTGCTTTATATTTATGACTGGTTCAACGATCAAGGCTGGGCAGACGGTAGCGGAATGGGGACTTTATGTTTTGAGAAACTACGAAGTTCCGGCTATTTCCACTCATTTTTTCTGTTAAAAGAGCAACTTTCTCCCGAGTTATTGGAACGTGAACTTCAAACTTTAAACTGGTTTACAATGTTTGGTACATGCTATCAAACTCCGGCAAATGCCGGAGAGGTAGCAGATAATCTACGGGCACTAGCTATTCCCAAACTCATTTATGCATTATCTATTAACGATAAACAGAAAAAGCAAGTCGCACTGACCGCATTTAAAAATTATATGGATAATGCTTTAGGAATAGCTCCCGGATTCTTCGGAACATTCAAACCAGACTTTTCCGGTTATCATCATAGAGGCCCCTATAATAGTGCCTATTATCCTCATGCACTTTATGCAGGAGCATTAATAGCCTATTTATTACATGACACTCCTTATGCATTATCCGAATCAACTTTACATAATCTGAAACAAAGCTTATTAACTTTTCGTTTCTTCTGTGCAGGTTTAAATGTACCTGCCGGAACCGTAGGGCGTTTCCCAAAAGGACAACAAATTTTAGAAACACTGTTACCTGCATTTGCTTATGTATCTTTATCATATAAGAAACCAGACAAGGAATTAACAGCTGCTTTTAAACGAATTCTGGAGTCTGGTAGCAATAGACAAGCTATAACAAACTACGTAAGTAATGTAAACTCCAACCTCGCATATACCAGCACAGTAGGAGAAATTGAATTATTAACCCAATTGGCATCTACTTCCATTTCCAAAGAAAAAAAAGTCAATGGAACATTGTTTATGCCTTACTCCGGTCTATTGATTGCCAAAGACAGTTTATTCCATTTCAACATAAAAGGATTCAGCCGCTATATTTGGGATTTTGAGTCTTCAGCAACAGAAAACACAAAGGGACGTTATTTATCCTATGGTCAAATAGAATATTTTGATTTAAAGAATAAATATAAGTCTTTCAATCCGGAAGAGAGTGATTTCGACTGGAACTATATCCCTGGGGCTACTACAAAAGTATTACCGGAATATGTATTGCAAGATAAAGGCGGATCAAGTTCCGGGCATCGCAATTTTTCAGACGAGACATTCCTCACGGGTGTCCATGGTTCTAAAAAAAGCGCAATGTTTTCTTTCAGAATGCATGATATTACTTATGACAATTCCTTCCGGGCTAACAAGTCCGTTTTTGTATTTGAAGACTTTTTGCTCTGTCTGGGATCAGATATCCAAACCAAAGACAAAAGATACCCTACAATTACAACATTATTTCAATCATTTGATAAAAACACAAGTAAAGAAAGAATAGATGAAGGGTATATTCTCACAGATCCTTCACTCATGTATGTAGTAAAAGGAGGAGCTGTACGGACTCTTTGCGAGGGAACCCACACAAGAGCCTATATAGAACATGGAGCACCAGCTATAGACGCTAAATACCAATACTACATACTGAAGCAAAAAAATAAAAAAACAGCTAAAAGACTTTTATCAAATCATAGTCCGATAGAGATAGTAGCTCAGGATAATGATGCACATATCATTCGTCACAAAACGGCAGGTATCATTTGTGGTGCCTTATTCAATCCTCTAAAAACATATACCGAGCAACTGGTTACTCAAGTAAATATTCCTCTCTCTTACATATTAGAAAAAGAAGAAGAGAACGATTCTTTCAGACTTTCCATCTGTGAACCGGATATGCGGAGAGCATCACGTGCACACATGGGCTTACTAACCGAAGAAGATGTTGTACAGGAAGAAAAAGCTTTCAACACGCAATTAACAATCAATGGAATATATAATGTTAAATGCCTTCAAAAGTCGATAAAGGTATCTCATGACAAAGAGAAAAATAAAACTTACGTAACCATCTCCACTATCCGGGGAGAAAACTACACTCTTTTATTACATCAAACCAATATCTGATATGAAACATAGATTAATAACATTACTGCTTATTTGCTTTTATATATTAGATTCTAATGCTCAGAGTGACCTGACATTATGGTATAAATCACCTGCAAAAGTATGGGAAGAAGCATTACCTGTAGGCAATGGACGTCTTGGAGCCATGATTTTTGGAGACCCCCAAAAAGAAAGAATACAGTTTAATGAAAACACTCTCTATAGTGGGGAACCTGAAACACCAAAGGATATAAATGTAGCATCTGATCTTGGGCATATACGTCAACTGCTTAACGAAGGAAAAAATACAGAAGCGGGAAATATCATACAACAAAAATGGATCGGCAGACTTAATGAAGCTTACCAGCCTTTTGGAGATCTTTATATAGAATTCGCTTCCAAAGGAGCGATCACTGATTACATCCATTCATTGGATATGAATAATTCTATTGTCACTACTTCTTATAAACAAAATGGCATAGCAATAAGAAGAGAAGTATTCGCTTCGTATCCAGCACAGGCCATCATTATTCACCTTAGTGCTTCTAAACCAGTATTGAATTTCACTGCCCATTTAGAATCACCGCATCCTGTAACCCAAGATTCCGACTCGCAAGCTATTTATCTGAAAGGACAAGCTCCTGCACATGCCCAACGAAGAGATATAGAACACATGAAGCGTTTCAATACTCAACGATTGCATCCGGAATACTTTGACCAAACGGGACATGTCATACAAAAAAAGCAAGTAATTTATGGAAATGAACTGGGTGGAAAAGGTACCTTTTTCGAAGCATGTCTCCTTTCAAGCCATAAAAATGGGAAGTTAGTGATAGAGAACAACCAATTCATTGCGCAAGATTGCAGCGAGGTTACATTGGTATTATATGCTGCTACCAGTTACAATGGACTACACAAAAGTCCGAGTAAGGAAGGTAAGAACCCACACCAAGAAATTAATAATTATAGAAAAATAAGCGAAAAGCACTCGTATAAAAAGCTAAAAGAAGAACATATTACTGATTATCAGTCTTTATTTAAGCGGGTATCTTTCAACCTTCATACGAACAAACAACTAAAAAATACACCTACAGACCAACGACTAAAACTCTTCAAGAAAAAAGAGGATCAAACACTTATCACACAACTATTTCAGTTCGGACGATATTTGATGATAGCCGGTTCACGTGGTGAAGGACAACCTCTAAACCTGCAAGGATTGTGGAATAACGAGGTATTGCCTCCATGGAATTCGGGATACACTCTGAATATCAACCTGGAAATGAATTACTGGCCGGCAGAAGTCACTAATCTGTCTGAATGCCATCAACCATTATTCAAACTCATAGAAGAAATTGCAGATAAAGGAAAAAATCTGGCACGCGATATGTATGGTTTGAATGGTTGGGCTGTCCACCATAACATTTCAATATGGAGAGAAGCCTATCCATCAGACGGATTTGTATACTGGTTCTTTTGGAATATGTCCGGCCCTTGGTTATGTAATCATATATGGGAACATTATTTATATACCAAAGACATAGACTTCCTGAAGAAATACTATCCTATACTAAAAGGATCAGCAACATTCTGCTCGGAATGGCTGGTAGAAAACAGTGAAGGAGAATTGGTAACCCCAGTCAGTACTTCCCCTGAAAATGCTTATCTTATGCCAGATGGTATTTCTGCATCTGTATGCGAGGGAAGCACAATGGATATAGCAATTATCCGTTCTTTGTTTTCAAATACAATAAATGCATCAAAAATACTTCAGACAGACCCTCTATTCTGTGCAGAATTAACCCAAAAAGTAAACAAATTGAAGAAATATCAGATCGGTAGTAAAGGGCAACTTTTGGAATGGGATAAAGAATATATGGAGAATGAGCCCCAGCATCGGCATGTATCACATCTCTTCGGATTATATCCTGGATGCGATATTACAGATAATACTCCAGAACTCTTCGATGCCGCACGAAAATCTCTAAACGCCCGCGGCAATAAAACAACTGGATGGAGCATGGCATGGAAAATTTCTCTTTGGTCTCGTTTGTACGATTCTTTAAAAGCTTATGAAGCATTAAGTAATCTAATCAATTATGTTGATTCTGACACTAAAGCTGAAAATCAAGGAGGTTTATACCGTAATCTGTTAAACGCACTACCCTTTCAGATCGATGGAAATTTTGGAGCAACAGCCGGTATTGCTGAAATGCTATTACAAAGCCATAAGGGAAATATCCATCTACTTCCTGCTTTACCTCCTACATGGGAAAAAGGAAATATAAAAGGACTAAAAGCAAGAGGAGGATTTACTGTAGATATGGAATGGGAAAAAGGTAAAATAACTGTTGCATACGTCACTAGCCCGTATGAACAAACCACTAATATTGTCTACAAAGATATGATAAGAAAGACTCATTTCAATGCAGGTGAAAGGAAAAAGATTTCATTCAAATGATAAAATATAGGGCTGAAATCCCCTTTAAAAGGACATACTTGACAAAATTAATAGTTTTTTCAACAAAACTAATAGTCTAAAATCTGTTTCAATGTCCTTTTCAACATTCGTATCATTAAAAATAAAATAGTTCGCATACTTTTGCATCAGTACAAAACTTCTAAAAACAATTACTTAAAATGAATAACATGAAAAAGAAACTTGTTCTCTTTGCTTCGGTTAGTATTGCACTTGCGGCGTGCCAGATAACCCCAAAGGAAGACTACAGTTGGATAAAAAAAGGACTGGATGTAGCTTCTGCCCAATTACAACTTTCTGCTGAAGAAGTTAGTGGTACAGGGATGTTGCCACGTTCCATCCGTACCGGCTATGACATGGATTTCCTTTGCCGTCAGTTGGAAAGAGATTCATTAACATTTAAAGATTCCCTACGTGCACAACCTACTGCCGAGCAATTAGGCAAACGTCGGCTCTGTAACGTTTATGACTGGACAAGCGGTTTCTTCCCCGGTTCATTATGGTATGCATACGAACTGACAGGAAACGATACACTGAAAACTCAAGCAATCGAATATACCAATCTTCTGAATCCGGTACGCTATTATAAAGGTACACATGATTTGGGATTTATGGTCAACTGTAGCTACGGCAATGCAGAACGTCTCTCACCTAACGATACCATCGCTGCTGTGATGAGAGAAACTGCCGATAACCTCTGCGGTCGTTTCAATGATTCTATCGGTGCTATCCGTTCATGGGATTTCGGAACATGGAACTTCCCGGTTATCATCGACAATATGATGAACCTTGATCTTCTGTTCAATGTAGCAAAAGCAACAGGCGACAATAAATATAAAGACATCGCTATCAAACATGCCATGACAACGATGCATAATCACTTCCGCCCGGATTATACTTGCTGGCATGTAGTAAGCTATAACAGCGATGGTACAGTAGAACGAAAACAAACCCACCAAGGCAAGAACGATGATTCTTCATGGGCACGCGGACAGGCATGGGCTGTATACGGATATACCGCTTGTTTCCGCGAAACAAATGATAGTATCTTCCTGAACTTTGCAAAGGACATAGCCGATATGATTATGGATCGCGTAAAAACAGACGACGCTATTCCTTATTGGGATTATGATGCTCCTGTAACCAAAGAAACTCCACGTGATGTATCTGCTGCTGCTGTCACTGCTTCTGCAATGATCGAACTAAGCACAATGGTTCCCGATGGACAGAAATATCTGGATTATGCGGAAAAGATTCTGAAGAATCTGTCAAGTGATGCATATCTCGCAAAAGTGGGTGACAATCAAGGATTCATTTTGATGCACTCCGTAGGTTCACTACCCAATGGTTCTGAAATCGACACTCCACTGAACTATGCTGACTACTATTATCTGGAAGCATTAAAGAGATTCATGGATCTGAAAGGTATCAACTACAAAGATATCTAATACATAAAATTATAACACCTATTATATCATGAATAAAACTTTAAAGTACATCATTTTGCTTGCAATCGCATGTTTCGTAAGCAAGGGTTACGCCCAAGAACTGAAAAGCGAAGTCTTTTCTCTCCTTAACCTGGATTATCCGGGACTGGAGAAAGTAAAAGCTTTGCATCAGGAGGGTAAAGATGAGGATGCTGCCAAAGCATTACTGGACTATTACCGTGCACGTACCAACGTAAAAACTCCGGATATTAATCTGAACAAAGTGACCATCAGCAAAGAAGAACAGCAATGGGCAGATGATGGATTGAAACATACATTCTTCGTACATAAAGGTTATCAACCTTCTTACAATTATGGAGAAGATATCAACTGGCAATACTGGCCGGTGAAAGATAATGAGCTGCGCTGGCAGTTGCATCGTCACAAATGGTTCACTCCGATGGGAAAAGCTTACCGCACATCCGGTGATGAAAAATATGCTAAAGAATGGGCACACCAGTATATCGATTGGATTAAAAAGAATCCGTTGGTGAAGATGGACAAGAAAGAATATGAGCTGGTAAGTGATGGAAAAATCAAAGGTGAAGTAGAAAACGTACGTTTTGCATGGCGTCCTCTGGAAGTGAGTAATCGTCTGCAAGACCAGACTTCACAGTTCCAGTTATTCCTTCCCTCCCCTTCTTTCACTCCGGACTTCCTGACAGAATTCCTGGTGAACTATTACAAACATGCTGTACATATCCTTGCTAATTACTCGGATCAAGGCAACCATTTACTGTTTGAAGCTCAACGCATGATTTATGCAGGTGCCTTTTTCCCTGAATTCAAAGATGCTCCGGCTTGGAGAAAAAGTGGTATCGACATTCTGAACCGTGAAATTCACGTACAGGTATACGAAGATGGCGGACAGTTCGAACTTGATCCACATTATCATCTGGCAGCTATTAACATTTTCTGTAAAGCTTTAGGTATCGCAGATGCCAACGGATTCCGTAAAGAATTCCCTCAAGATTATTTGGATACCATTGAAAACATGATTATGTTCTATGTAAACATTTCTTTCCCTGATTACACCAATCCATGTTTCAGCGACGCCAAGTTGACAACAAAGAAAGAAATGGTGAAAAACTACAAGTCATGGAGCAAACTGTTCCCGAAGAACCAGGCAATCAAATACTTTGCTACAGAAGGAAAAGAAGGTGCATTGCCGGATTATATGTCTAAAGGTTTCCTGAAATCAGGCTTCTTTGTATTCCGTAATTCATGGGGAATGGATGCTACCCAAATGGTAGTAAAGGCAGGTCCGAAAGCTTTTTGGCACTGTCAGCCGGATAATGGTACATTTGAACTTTGGTTCAACGGCAAGAATTTGTTCCCGGATTCAGGTTCGTATGTATACGCCGGTGAAGGCGAAGTAATGGAACAACGCAACTGGCACCGTCAGACTTGTGTTCACAACACAGTAACCTTGGACAACAAAAATCTCGAGACAACAGAATCTGTTACAAAGTTATGGCAACCGGAAGGTGCTATCCAGACTTTAGTGACTGAAAATCCGAGTTACAAGAATCTGAAACACCGTCGTTCTGTTTTCTTCGTTGATAACACTTACTTTGTCATTGTAGATGAAATGGCAGGTAGCGGTAAAGGTTCTATCAATCTTCACTATCAGATGCCGAAAGGAGAAATTGCCAACAGCCGCGAAGACATGACGTTCCTGACACAGTTTGAGGATGGAAGCAATATGAAACTGCAATGCTTTGGCCCTGCTGGCATGAGTATGAAGAAAGAACCAGGATGGTGTTCAACAGCTTATCGCAAACGCTACAAACGTATGAATGTATCGTTCAACGTGAGAAAAGACGGCGAAGAAGCTGTACGTTACATCACTGTTATCTACCCGGTTAAGAAAAGCGCAGATGCCCCTAAATTTGACGCTAAATTCAAGAACAAAGCGTTCGATGAAAACGGTCTGGAAGTAGAAGTGAAAGTAAACGGAAAGAAACAGTCATTAAAATACAAACTATAAAAAGCCTCAAAGCCTCTCCCTGCCCCTTTTCTTAGGAGAGGCTTCTTATCATTATGGAAAACTATTACACCTCCTCTACCCTACTCCTCCCATTGGCAGCACTAAGTCTCGTTTCTTGCAGCAGCCAAAAGAAAGAAGAAGTCAGACAGCCGAACATTATCTTCATGATGACGGATGATCACACCACTCAAGCGATGTCCTGTTATGGAGGAAATTTGATTCAAACTCCTAATATGGACCGGATTGCCAATGAAGGTATTCGCTTTGATAATTGTTACGCTGTCAATGCTCTTTCGGGACCTTCGCGCGCTTGCATCCTCACCGGCAAGTTCAGTCACGAAAATGGTTTTACCGATAATGCAAGTACATTCAACGGCGATCAGCAGACATTCCCCAAACTCCTTCAGCAAGCCGGATACCAGACTGCCATGATTGGCAAATGGCATCTCATCAGCGAACCGCAAGGTTTCGACCATTGGAGTATCCTTAGCGGCCAACATGAGCAAGGTGACTATTACGATCCTGATTTCTGGGAAGACGGAAAACATATCGTAGAAAAAGGATATGCTACGGATATTATTACCGACAAAGCAATTAAATTCCTTGAAGGACGGGACAAGAACAAACCGTTCTGCATGATGTATCACCAGAAAGCCCCACACCGTAACTGGATGCCCGCTCCCCGTCATTTAGGCATATTCAATAATACAACTTTCCCGGAACCGGCTAATCTGTTCGACGACTACGAAGGTCGTGGAAGAGCTGCTCGCGAGCAGGATATGTCTATCGAGCACACGTTGACAAACGACTGGGATCTCAAATTGATGACTCGTGAAGAGATGCTGAAAGATACAACCAACCGTCTTTATAGTGTATATAAACGTATGCCTATTGAAGTTCAGGATAAATGGGATTCTGTATACGCCGGGCGCATTGCCGAATACCGCAAAGGTGACTTGAAAGGCAAATCTTTAATCAGCTGGAAATATCAACAATATATGCGCGATTATCTGGCTACGGTTCTGGCAGTAGACGAAAATATCGGCCGACTACTGAATTATCTCGAAAAGATTGGTGAACTAGACAATACAATCATTGTCTACACCTCCGACCAGGGTTTCTTTCTTGGCGAACATGGCTGGTTTGACAAACGCTTCATGTATGAAGAATGTCAGCGCATGCCTCTTATCATCCGTTACCCGAAAGCAATCAAAGCAGGAAGTACCAGTAATGCAATCAGCATGAATGTAGACTTTGCTCCTACCTTCCTCGACTTTGCCGGAGTAGATATTCCGTCAGATATTCAAGGAGCTTCTTTGAAACCGATATTGGTCAACGAAGGCAAAACCCCGGCCGACTGGCGTAAAGCTGCTTATTACCATTATTACGAATACCCTGCAGAACACTCTGTAAAACGTCACTATGGCATCCGTACACAAGATTTCAAACTAATTCATTTCTACAACGATATTGACGAATGGGAAATGTATGACATGAAAGCTGATCCGAGAGAAATGAACAACGTCTTCGGCAAACCGGAGTATGCTAAAGTACAAAAAGAGCTGATGGAGCTACTTCAGGACACTCAAAAGCAGTATAAAGATACTGACCCGGATGAAAAGGAAAAAGTCCTCTTTAAAGGTGATCGCCGGCAAATGCAAAACCGCTAAGAGGAGAACATATAAATAAGAATTAATATGCTTCATTATTAGTTTACCGAATAAATTAGATAAAACCATGGATAGAAGAAAGTTTTTAAAAAACACAGGCTGGTCTTTCCTCGGATTGGCAGCTTCAGGCAGTTTGCTGGGTTCTTGCGCAGCTGGAAGCAAAGAAGCAAAAAAGATTATGCCGTCAGCCAGTAACCTCCAAATGTACTGGGGCGATTTACACAACCATTGCAACATCACATACGGACACGGAGACATGCGCGACGCTTTTGAAGCTGCAAAAGGACAATTGGATTTTGTCAGTGTCACTCCTCATGCTATGTGGCCGGATATTCCCGGAGCAGATGATCCTCGCCTGAAATGGGTGATCGATTATCACACGGGAGCTTTCAAACGTCTGCGTGAAGGCGGTTATGAGAAGTACGTAAAAATGACGAATGAATACAATAAAGAAGGTGAGTTCCTTACTTTTGTCGGATACGAGGCCCACAGCATGGAACATGGTGACCATGTTGCATTGAATTATGATCTCGACGCACCGCTTGTGGAATGTACTTCTATCGAAGACTGGAAACAGAAGGCAAAAGGACACAAAGTATTTATTACTCCACATCACATGGGTTACCAAGGCGGCTATCGCGGTTACAACTGGAAATGCTTTACCGAAGGAGATATTACCCCATTCGTAGAAATGTATTCCCGTCATGGTCTGGCAGAAAGCGATCAGGGAGATTATCCTTATCTACACGATATGGGTCCGCGCCAATGGGAAGGAACCATTCAATATGGTCTTGAATTAGGCAACAAATTCGGTATCATGGCTTCTACCGACCAACATTCCGGTTATCCGGGAAGCTATGGCGACGGCCGTATCGGTGTCATGGCTCCGTCATTGACTCGCGACGCTATTTGGGAAGCTCTCCGCACCCGCCATGTATGTGCCGCAACCGGTGATAAAATTATTATCGACTTCCGCCTCAACGACGCTTTCATGGGTGACGTGGTTCGCGGTAACAGCCGCCGTATCTATCTGAACGTTACAGGTGAAAGCTGTATCGACTATGTAGATATTGTCAAGAACGGACAGATTTTAGCTCGCATGAATGGCCCGCTGACTCCGATTGCCCCGGAAGGTGATACGGTACGTTGCAAAGTTAAAGTTGATTTTGGTTGGAATCGTGAAGAGAAATACGTACATTGGCAGGGTAAACTGTCCGTGGACAAAGGACAGATCCATAGTGTAACTCCTTGTTTCCGTGGCGCAGCGTTCACTTCTCCGCAAGAAGGTGAAACTGAATTCCACACGCATGTCAACCGTATTGTATCCGTTGGCGACAAGGAAACCGAACTGGATATGTATAGCAGCAAAAATCCGAATACGACTACAGCAGCCATGCAAGCCGTCATTCTGGATGTGGAAATGCCCAAAGACGGTAAGATCATTGCCGAATTCAATGGCAAGAAGTTTGAACATACGTTGGGCGAGTTGCTCGAAGGTTCACGTTCACACTTCATGATCGGTTGGTTGAGCGAGGCGATCCTTTTCAATCGTGCTATGCCGGAAAGCTGTTTCACTCTGGAACACTACATGGAAGATAAAGACCCGCAACGTGATACGGATTACTACTATGTACGCGTTCGCCAACGTGACGGACAATGGGCTTGGAGTTCACCGATTTGGGCGGAAAGAGTGTAGTTAAACAGTAAAAGCAATGAATAATCTAGTACTTAAATAGAAATGGAAAAAGAATACGCTATAGGAATTGACCTTGGCGGAACTTCAGTAAAATACGCCCTTATTGATAATGAAGGCGTATTTTACTTTCAAGGAAAGTTACCGTCGAAAGCCGATGTATCAGCAGAAGCTGTCATCGGACAGTTGGTTACTGCTATCAATGAAGTGAAAGCCTTTGCACAAGAAAAAGGCTATAAAATTGATGGTATAGGAATCGGAACACCGGGTATCGTAGATTGTACGAACCGTGTTGTTTTAGGAGGTGCGGAAAACATCAACGGCTGGGAAAACATTCACTTGGCAGACCGCATTGAAACAGAAACCGGACTTTCTGCTTTATTGGGAAATGATGCCAATCTAATGGGACTGGGAGAAACAATGTATGGGGCCGGTCAGGGAGCTACTCATGTTGTCTTCCTGACAGTAGGAACAGGTATTGGCGGTGCAGTAGTCATCGACGGCAAATTGTTCAACGGTTATGCCAACCGGGGAACGGAACTGGGACACGTACCTCTCATTGCCAATGGTGAACCTTGTGCTTGCGGTTCTGTCGGCTGCCTGGAACACTATGCTTCCACTTCCGCTTTGGTACGCCGCTTCAGTCAACGAATAGCAGACGCAGGTATCTCCTACCCGAATGAGGAGATTAACGGAGAATTGATTGTCCGCCTTTACAAGCAAGGGGATCAGATTGCAAAAGTATCACTGGAAGAACACTGTGACTTTTTAGGACATGGAATTGCAGGCTTTATCAATATCTTTAGTCCTCAAAAGATTGTGATCGGCGGAGGACTCTCCGAAGCCGGAGACTTTTACATTCAGAAAGTAAGCGAAAAAGCGCGTAGTTATGCCATCCCCGACTGTGCCGTGAATACCCAAATCATAGCTGCCGCTCTTGGAAACAAGGCTGGGAGTATTGGAGCTACGTCACTTGTATTTACTCAATTATCTGCTCCAAACCTGATTAAATTATGAGAAAGAATTTAGGAATGCTGACGCTGATTATGGCGTTTTGGTTCACCATCTCGTTTATTACTAATATTCTGGGACCACTCATTCCGGACATTATCCACAACTTCAATCTAAGTGACCTGGCAATGGCGGGATTTATCCCGACCTCTTTTTTCCTGGCCTATGCCATCATGTCTATCCCTGCCGGATTACTCATTGACCGTTTCGGTGAAAAACCGGTATTATTCGGTGGCTTCCTGATGCCGTTCATCGGCACCGTCCTGTTTGCCTGTATGCATACTTATCCGATATTATTAGCTTCTTCTTTCATCATCGGGTTAGGAATGGCCATGTTACAAACTGTATTGAATCCGCTCCAACGTACCGTAGGAGGAGAAGAAAATTATGCATTTATCGCCGAACTGGCACAATTCATGTTTGGTATCGCTTCTTTCCTAAGCCCTCTGGTATATACTTATCTGATTCGTGAACTTGATCCGGCAACCTATACAGCTGGTAAAGGTTTCTTTATCGACTTGTTGGCCGATATCACCCCACGAGAAATGCCGTGGGTATCTCTTTACTGGGTATTTACAATCCTATTGTTAGTAATGTTGATTGCTGTCGGTATCTCCCGCTTTCCCAAGATCGAATTGAAAGAAGATGAGAAAAGCGGGTCTAAAGATTCATATCTGGCTTTATTCAAACAAAAATATGTATGGCTGTTTTTCTTGGGAATTTTCTGCTACGTAAGCACGGAACAGGGAACTTCAATCTTTATGAGTACTTTCCTGGAACAATACCACGGAGTTAATCCGCAAACAGACGGTGCACAAGCTGTAAGCTATTTCTGGGGATTGATGACAGCCGGTTGTCTGGTAGGTATGATCCTGCTCAAATTGATTGATAGCAAGCGATTACTACAAATCTCCGGAATTTTGACCATCATCCTATTATTATCAGCATTATTCGGAAGCAAAGAAGTATCTATAATCGCTTTCCCTGCTGTCGGATTTAGCATCTCCATGATGTATTCCATCGTATTCTCATTGGCACTGAACTCCGCATCACAGCACCACGGTTCATTCGCAGGTATACTATGCTCGGCAATTGTAGGTGGTGCCGGTGGTCCGATGATTGTAAGTACGCTGGCAGATGCAACATCACTTCGCACGGGTATGCTCTTTATCCTTGTTTTTGTAGGATATATCACCTTTATCGGCTTCTGGGCACGTCCACTGATTAATAACAAGACTATTCGTCTGAAAGATTTGTTCAAACAACGTTGAACGCTGAACAACAAATGATGAATAAAAAAAGGCAAAGTTATATGATGAAACAACGAATATCTATTTTTCTCTTGTTCACCCTTCTGCTATTCGCCAATGGATATGCACAAAAAGGAATCATGCGTCTGACTCAACAGACCTTGATGCATGAAGTCCGCGAAACGCCTTCGCCTCTGGACGGACAGCATATTACTGTCAATCCCCCACGTTTTATGTGGCCGGATAAGTTCCCGCACCTCGGTGCTGTATTGGACGGAGTTGAAGAAGAGGACTACAAACCCGAAGTAACTTACCGCATCCGTATTGCACGCGACCCCGAATTTAAATCGGAAGTGATTACCGCCGAAAGAAAATGGGCATTTTTCAACCCATTCAAACTCTTTGAAAAAGGGAAATGGTATTGGCAACATGCCTACGTTAACAAAGAAGGAAAAGAAGAATGGTCACCTGTTTATCATTTTTATATAGACGAACACATACGTACATTCAACCCTCCTTCTCTACAGGAAGTATTAACCAAATTGCCCAAGACTCATCCCAGCATCTTGCTTGATGCCGAAGATTGGGATAATATCATCGAACGGAATAAAAACAATCCGGAGGCACAGGCTTATATCCGAAAAGCCGATAAATGCCTGAACCACCCGCTGAAACATCTGGAAGAAGAAATTGATACAACCCAGGTTGTCAAGTTGACAAATATTGTTCAATATCGTTCTGCCCTGATTCGGGAAAGTCGTAAGATTGTAGACCGTGAAGAAGCAAATATCGAAGCCATGGTACGCGCTTACCTGCTAACGAAAGATGAGGTATACTATAAAGAAGGCATTAAGCGTCTTTCCGAAATTCTTTCCTGGAAAAAAAGTAAGTACTTTGCTGGAGATTTCAATCGTTCTACTATTCTGTCCATGAGCACTTCAGCGTATGATGCATGGTACAATCTGTTGACTCCGAATGAGAGAAAACTACTCCTAAGAACGATTCGTGACAATGGAAAGAAGTTCTATCATGAATATGTCAATCACTTGGAAAACCGCATTGCTGATAATCATGTCTGGCAAATGACTTTCCGTATCTTGAATATGGCGGCATTTGCTACGTATGGCGAACTCCCGATGGCTTCCACCTGGGTGGATTATTGCTACAATGAATGGGTATCCCGTCTGCCGGGCCTCAATGCGGATGGAGGATGGCACAATGGTGATTCTTATTTCCAGGTCAATCTTCGCACATTGATTGAAGTTCCCGCTTTCTACTCCCGTATCAGCGGATTCGATTTCTTCGCCGATCCGTGGTATAACAACAATGCATTTTACGTCATCTACCAGCAGCCTCCATTCTCAAAATCTGCAGGACAAGGCAATTCACATGAAAGCAAAATGAAGCCGAACGGTACACGAGTAGGTTATGCGGATGCCTTGGCACGTGAATGTAATAATCCGTGGGCGGCCGCTTATGTACGTACCATTCTGCAAAAGGAACCGGATATCATGGAAAAAACTTTCCTCGGAAAATCTGGAGACTTGACCTGGTATCGTTGTACAACCAAGAAAGCTCTCCCCAAAGAAGGACATACTCTTGCCGAACTACCCATGGCGAAAGTATTCAATGAAACGGGAATCGGTACGATGAATACCTCTTTGGGAGATATAGATAAGAATGCCATGTTATCGTTCCGCTCCAGTTCTTATGGTTCCACTTCCCATGCGCTGGCCAATCAGAATGCTTTTAATACATTCTATGGAGGTAAAGCCATTTTTTACAGCAGCGGACATCGTACAGGTTTTACGGACGATCATTGTATGTATTCTTACCGTAACACCCGTGCACACAACAGCATTTTGGTAAATGGAATGACTCAAAAGATTGGAACGGAAGGATATGGATGGATTCCGCGTTGGTATGAAGGAGAAAAAATCGCTTATATGGTAGGAGATGCTTCCAATGCTTATGGTAAAGTGACTTCTCCCCTATGGCTGAAACGTGGAGAACTATCCGGTACGCAATATACGCCTGAAAAAGGATGGGATGAGAACAAACTGAATATGTTCCGCCGTCATATCATCCAACTGGGAAGTACCGGAGTTTTCGTGATTTATGATGAACTGGAAGGAAAGGAGGCTGTTACATGGAGTTACCTTTTACATACTGTAGAATTACCGATGGAAATACAGGAACTGCCCAATGAGGTGAAAGTAACCGGAAGGAATAAAGCCGGTGGTATCTCTGTTGCCCATCTTTTCAGTTCGGCAAAAACGGAACAGGCAATGGTAGATACTTTTTTCTGTGCTCCGACCAACTGGAAAAATGTGACGAATGCACAAGGAAAAGCAGTGAAATATCCTAATCACTGGCATTTCTCTTCTACAACTGTTCCTTGCAAAACCGCCCGTTTCCTGACTGTGATGGATACACATGGAGACAACCGTCCGGATATGCAGGTAGTTCGCAAAGGCAATATCATTCAAGTAGGTGACTGGACTATCACTTGCAACCTTACGGAAAAAGGAAAAGCCGCTATTCACGTTAGTAATAAAGTGGAGAAAGTTTCCTTAAACTACGATGCCGGTAAAAAGGAAGGTGCAACGACGGTAACAGATCAGGTAAAAGGGAAACAGGTTAATAAAGTCCTAACAGACTATTTACCGGATTTTGAGATTTAATCTCTCCCCCCCCAAAAACTGTCCCGTTATTCAATTTATAGAAAATTGAATAACGGGATATTTTTTATAGAGAATAAAAGATAAAGAACAGAGTATAAAGTACATGATCCTATGAATTGTAACCAAGAAGAGTTCTCTCTACAAACATATACTCCTTTAAAAACGTTATATTTGCAGAGTAAAATAAATTAAGAAAGAACAATGAAATATATCGGAGCACATGTTAGCGCCTCTGGTGGCGTAGAATTCGCCCCCATTAATGCGCACGAAATAGGAGCAAATGCTTTTGCGTTATTCACCAAGAATCAACGTCAATGGGTAAGTAAACCTCTAACAGAAGAAAGTATCAGTCTCTTCAAAGAGAATTGTGAGAAATACGGTTTCCAACCGGAATATATCCTGCCACATGACAGTTACCTTATCAATCTGGGGCATCCGGAGGAAGAGGGACTTCAAAAAAGTCGTGCCGCTTTTCTGGATGAAATGCAACGTTGTGAGCAACTTGGATTGAAGCTTTTAAATTTCCACCCCGGTAGCTCTCTCAATAAAATATCAACAGAAGATTGCCTGTCGCTTATTGCAGAAAGCATTAATCTCGCTTTAGAAAAAACAAAAGGAGTAACAGCTGTTATTGAAAACACAGCTGGGCAAGGCAGTAATTTAGGAAGCGAATTCTGGCAATTGAAATATATCATTGATCGGGTAAACGATAAGAACCGGGTAGGTGTTTGTCTCGATACCTGCCATACCTATACCGCTGGTTACGATATTGTCAATGAATATGATAAAGTATTTGATGAATTTGATAAAGAAGTCGGATTCAACTACCTCCGTGGTATGCACTTGAATGATTCTAAAAAAGCATTAGGCACCCATGTTGACCGCCACGACAGCATTGGTAAAGGATTGATTGGCAAAGCTTTTTTTGAAAGATTAATGCAAGATTCCAGATTTGATAATATACCGTTAATACTCGAAACCCCGGATGAAAGTAAATGGAAAGAAGAAATTGCATGGTTAAGAAGTATGGAATAAAAGATTAGAAAATACAAGTTATAGAACATATTTTGAAAAAATATTCAACTATTTTATGGTTGTGTTGAATATTATATATATCTTTGTACCCGTAAGCCTTTGAACTTCAAAGAACTTACGGGTTTCTTTTAAAAACAAAACGAACTAAAGTATCGCATAAACAAAAACTATTAGATATGAGAAGATTTTGGTTAGCATGCACAATGGTAATTGTAGTGGGTATAAGCAGTTGTGTGGATAGTGATAAAGACTTATACCAAGAAGCTCCAGGGGCAGAAATTAACACCTCTAATTTTTCTACTATACAAAAAGTACAAGTAGAAATTGATTATTCCAATTCCGAATCAAGAGTTCCTTTTTCCATTTATGATGGAAATCCATTGATTGAAGGTGAAAACACCACCATTCTAAAAGAAAACGTTCAGGCATTAGATGGTGCATGGACAGATGAACAAGGTAAATTCACCGCAACGGTTGAATTGCCGGCTTATGTATCTAATGTGTATATCGTTTCTACATCACCTTTTGCCAGACAGGCAATCCCTGGAAAAATAGTTAACGGTGTTTTGAAAGTATCAGACACAGATGAACAACTTACTACCAGAGCATCCTACAGAGAGTCAACCCGGTTTGATAGAAATCGGTTTAATAATCTAGGTTGGAATACTAATCTCGGTTCATTCGACGATCGCAGTGGAGTTATTGATTATGCTTATAAAGGTAATGATCCTAAGCTCACTTTAAGTAAATCTGAAATGAACGAATTACGTACTACTGTAAGCAAAGTGTTGAATACATTAGGAAGTTGTCCAGAGGAATATCGTACTCAAGCCGACTTATATGTAGAGGAAGATGAAACAGCCGTAGTACTAACTGCATTAAGAGGATGGACCTGTTGGAACAGTTCATTAGGCTACTACTATTACAGATACGATCAAGCTCCTGCCAGTCTGAAAGACGTAAAAGTATATGCTGTATTCCCCAATACTCAAATGACCTGGAATAATGGAAGCCTTCAAGCCTCTCCCCAAGGTATAAAAGAAGGTACAACTGTACAACTAAAATATTTTGATGATCCGGAATATCCAAAAGGCAAGAACTTCCCCAAAGGATACTACATTGGTTTTATTCTCGCTTGCAACGCATGGAACACCTATTTTACAGGTTTCAACAGTTATACTCTAACCGAAGGATTTTATGCCAGTTCCACAAAAGGATTTAGTACTAAAGTTAATAGCGGTATAGATGTACGTACAGCTATGTTTAAAGATAAAAACAGTAACATTGCTATCGCCTTTGAAGATTTCATGGATGATCAGAATTTTACAGATGTTGTATTCTCATTAAAAGCCAATCCTGAAATCACTAATGTTCCTCCTGTAGATGAAGACTTAAATACAACTATTGAAAAGACAGGTGTATACGCATTTGAAGATGAATGGCCTAAAGCTGGTGATTACGATATGAATGACGTATTGGTTCAGTATACTTATCAAAAAGTATTCAATATATTCAATGAAATCTTAAGCGAGTCATTTACATTTAAAACTTTATATAATAAATCGACTGTATTCACTAACGGATTAGGTTTCATTCTTTCAAATGAGGGAAATGCACAGTCAATTGAATACTTTATTAGAAAAGAAAATGAAAAGGACTTTACTGTAGCTTCGGGAGCTGACAAATTTACTCGTGAAAGCAATGCAATCATATTGACAGATAATGTTAAAACAAACCCAAATGCCGAATATAAAGTAACATTCAAATACGGAGATAAAAACTCGAATAAAAAGCAGGAAACATCAATCGATGCATTCATATACCGTCCTAGCAAAGAAGGTAATCGCTTGGAAGTTCATTGTCCTATGAAGAAACCAACTTCTAAAGTCGATACTTCTCTCTTCGGACAATATGAAGACTGTTCTAAACCTAATGAAGGCATTTACTATGTATCGAATCAAGAGAATATTTATCCTTTTGCATTCTATTTGTCAAATGCCAATGCTAATGATATTGCAGAACTAAAGAACTTCGATAAAAACGAGAAGAAGTCTATCAGCGAAATCTATCCTAAATTTATAGACTGGGCTAAATATGGTACAAACGCCGATTGGTATAAGAAAAAATAAGTACTTAATATACTGAAACAAGAATAGCTGGAAGAATCTCTCTTTCAGCTATTTTTGTATATATCAAAGGATAAGAGCCAGACACTTAATAAATATTCGCCATACTGACTAAAGGTTCATACAGTTTCTCTATATCCTGCGAATCCATCTCTATTTGCACCTGATCGCCGGGCATTAATGTCTGCCCTTTAGGAGGCAAATTCTTCCGGTCACGATGAACATTAATTATCACACAACGCTCCGGTAAACGAAGTTCATCTACTATTTTCCCGTCTAAATAAGAGCCGCTCATTATTTCTACAGACAATGTGTAACGCGGTTCTTCCTTAAATGCAGGCGAATGAATCATATCGTCATACAAAATAACATTGAACGGTTTGATTTGAAGCATTTCCGTAAAATAATAAGTTAATCCTCCTACAACAATAGAAGGATAAAAGACTTCCAAATGCCCCGTAATCTCGGTTATTAGTACAATAGCTGTCAAAGGGGTACGGATTACTGCAACAAGGAATGCAGACATACAAATCAACATGATATAACTAATATTCTCATAAGCAATAACACCCTGTTGAACCATAATTAATCCCACTATTTGTCCAAGAAGTCCTCCCGTCACCAGCGTCGGGATAAAACTTCCTCCCGGTAAACCCGAAGAAAAAGAAAAAGTGCTAAAAACAAAATGCAACAACATCATGCCGACAATCCAGAGAATATGCGTGTCCGGATGCATAGCTTGTGATAACAAGAACTGTTCCCCTCCTCCGGTCAGATTAAACTCAGCCATAGAAATCAGAAAAGCTATAAAAAGCAAATACAACATCTTCACGTATTCCGGATGCTTAATAGCAGGGTAAATACGTTTCACCTGAAGAGTGGTGACAGAAAAGAACTTTCCAAAGACAGAAACCACTGCTGCCAGCAAAAGAAACAATTTCACTTGCCCCCAGAAAGTCATCCCCGGTACAATAGCATCAATATGAAAATAAGGATTGATCGGGAAAATCCAACTGGCAACTCCACCTGCCACTACTCCTGCCAAAAGAGTGGTAATAGCTGTTTTAGGTGCATCGAACCGCTCGATAGATTCGATCACCAACAATGATGAAGCCAATGGGGCAGCAAAAGCAGCAGCTAACCCGGCACCGGCGCCGGCAGACAATAGTTGTTTCCGTTCACCACTAAGCACCCTCCCCCATTTGGATACCAAATATCCAACATACGAACCTATTTGCACGGAGGGACCTTCACGCCCCAAAGACAATCCAGTACTTAATGCAAGTATTCCACCTACAAACTTTGCCACCAATTCCAGAAAAGGATGTTTATAATCAACCCTGCCATTGATAACTCCACGTGTTTGCGGAATACCCCCACCGGTAATAAGCGGCATTTTCTTTACCAACCAGGATACGAATACAAGTATTCCCCACATCAAAAGAAAAAGAGGTATGTACCAATACCATTTGGGACGAGAATCAAAGAAATCGTGACGGAGATTAAAGAAAAACTGTAATAGGTAATGATAAGGCACAGCCACAAGTCCTGTCAGTAATCCTACGAAGATACTGACAAAGTACAGTCGGGCATCAATCAACTTCAGTTTAAAAATGCGCCAACGACCTTTATCTTTTATCATTTTTATCAGTCGAAACATTCAGCCAGCCTTACATTGTTTTTATACGTAGGACATACAACAATCAAAACCCTGCTGTGGTTTTCAAACTAATGAAGATTTAATTTCTAATTATTTTCCCATCATATTCAAACGAAAGATAGCATGCACCATAAAGTAAGAACCCAGTGCATTATAATCAGTGTCACGAATGGCAGTAGCGGTTATCGTGCGAATCATAGAAATGTCCTGATGAAGAATATCATATATTTTGAAGCGGATTAGTAACTGTTTCCTCTTCAAAAAGGCTTTTGACAGCTGACAGTTCCACATGAAATTTGCTTTGGCATAACCCTCATAACCATATCCGGTACGAAGGAAATAAGTCAGGTCATTATATAACTCCATCCCCCAGGGAAGATAAAGCTGCAATTCAGTTCCTGCCTGATAATCAAAAGTTTCAGTACGTTTCTCCCGTACGTCGTTATAAGAATTGTTATAAGTCAGACCAACAAGCCCTGTAAGTTCCATTTGGCGGGTACGATAAGTAATCCGTAGACGTTCACGTCCCGTTAAATGCTGTACGGAAGTTTTCACCGGTTCTTCTTTATTCAAGGTTGTATAGCCATTCTGATTTCGATATTGCAGATAGGAGTAAGTACGAAATATCCAGTTACGATTCTTAAAAGGGGTATTGAGAGAAAAAGAACCCATGGCCCGCCAATTACCATTCATATTGACCGGAGATGTAGTTCGTACACCGGTTTCACTATCATAAGTCACCTGATTGGTTACATTGTTAATGGTATTCTCAAACAAAGCGGTAGCTACCATATTTCGCTGATGTTTGGTATTATAAGAATTGAAATTCAGCGTAAAAGTATTCATATATGAAGGCTTCAACAAAGGGTTTCCGACACGGATATTCAAAGGGTTGGTACGGTCGGTCACAGGTTGGAGATCACGCATATTAGGCTGTTTCCCTTTTCCCCTATACACAATTTGCAAACGGGTGCGTTTTGAAAACCTATAGCGGAAATTGACAGTAGGCGAAAAATTCATGACCGATCTTTCCAACTGATCTTCGGGAGCATCACTCAACAATGAATGGCTAACAGACTTTTGAGGTTCAAAATCAACACCAATATTATAATTGTACTTTTTTTGCGAGGTACGTATCGCAAGATTTACTAAATGATTACTATATTGATTCTCAAAACGGTTACTGGATTCTTCATCAAAATCAGGAGCAAACTCTTCCAATTCCTTATCCCAGTCATAGACAAAGCGATCGGAATTATTCACTCTATACTGATAACTGTAACGCAGTTGCAGGAAATGCCGCCACGGTAATGGCTCTACATACACCAACTGCACCCGGTAATTATAACCGTCAACATCATCCTCTATTTTCTGATTCTGAATCTTCTTCGTATTATTTTTGAAGTACCGGGTGGTGGAAAGGCTCTTTCGGTCTGTAGCTGAAGCATTAGTACCATAGTCTACCTTCAAAGCAACATTTCTCCCCAAACGACTCAATTTCCGGCTAAGTTGCAACATCATCGTCAGATTATACCGGGAATTATGATTGGTGCCGGAGGACTCTCTTTCATTCAACAAGACATCACTCCCCCACCCTTCCTGAAAGCCATTATTCTCTCTGTCATTGGCAGCGAAACGATATTGAGGACGGAAAATCAATGTAGTAACAGAATCCATTTTCCATTCAAGAGAAGCATTGGCTACCAGTTCGTGATTCTGTTGTCGGCTATGACTCGTGCCCAGATTGATTGATTTATCTTCCCGGAGAAAGTTGTCGACTGTGGTACGGCTATCTTCCAAACGATCGGTGCCGACATATTGAATATTTGAACGTAATTTAACGCGCTTCCAATCATAAGTCGCATTAAGCCCCAATGAGCGGGAGGTAGTCAGTCCCATCCGGCTACGGATATTGCCTGTTGAACTGGAAGATTCATTCTGTAATTCCGAGAATCCCTGGTTATTGGTATTATTCAGATTCCCGATAATGGTTAATTGAGAGTTTTCACGAAAACGGTTCAAGGTATTGGCTAATTCATAACGGTCTTTACTTCCATATCCTCCCATAAAATTCTCCATCCATCCCCGTTTCATATTTTTTTTCACAGACAAGTCCAGAATCATCTCTTCCTCTCCGTCATCTATTCCCGTAAGACGTGCCAAATCCGATTGACGTTCATACGCTTTTAACTTCTCCACCATCTCCACAGGAAGATTTTTAAGAGCAGCTTTCGGATCATCAGAGAAAAACTCTTTACCGTCCACCAAAATCTTTTTTACTTCCTTGCCATGTATTAGCAACTTACCGTCTGCATCTATTTCACCTCCCGGAAGCTGTTTTACCAATTCTTCAAGCATTGAGCCTTCGGGAGTACGATAGGCAGAAGCGTTGAATACCGTTGTATCCCCCTCTGTCACCGCCATTGGAGCCTGCCCTACTACCACTGCTTCATCCAAAGCATAACTTTCCTGAGTCAGATTTATATCCCCCAATTCGTAAGAAGAGCTTTTGCTGGAAATGGAAATGGGATGAAAAACCTGCTTATATCCGACATATGAAACCTGTAATAATAAAGACTTCGTTTTAATTGCATGATTAGGAATGGAAACGGAAAGTTGAAATTTACCGATAGCATCCGTAGCGCCGCCGCCCAACAATGTACTATCCGGTAAAGCCAAAAGCCGGACCGTAGCAAACGGTACCGGCTGATAGGTTTCAGTATCAATCACACGACCGGAAAAACGCTCTTTGCCGGACTGAGCAAAAACAGTCAAACTAATCAGTAACAAGACATAACAAGTAATCAAACGGTACTGAAAAGAATAAATATGGCTGTCTATGTTCAAATTGTGTTGATTTAGTAAAATAAAACTATAATAAAATAAACCTAATATTTATTTCTGGTCCGGACGTGGAGCGCGAGATCTTTGCCCCTGGTGATGTCCCTGTCCCGGTTTCTGTCCTTTTCTTCGGTCAAACTCTTTCTTAAACTTATTAGCATTCATCTTCTCCTGCTGATAAATCTTCAAAATCTGCTTCTGCGAAAGTATCTTGCTGAATTCATTGTAATACTTTTCACGAACATCCAGCATTTTACGGCTTTGAGTAAACTGGTTCCGTAACATGGTCGCAATCTCGTCATCAGTCATGGACGGACGTTCTTTCTTAGCGTCTGTGCCTTGTCCTTTAGTTTTCTCTGTTCTCGCCTTATGAGTCATCATACGACATTCACGCAATTCTTTCAGATACTTCTCGTATACCGGAGTAAACTTAGCTGCCGTTGCATCATCCAACATCAATGTTTTTACTATTTGTTTAGTCTGCATCTGCACCATTTGTTCTGGTGTAGGACGCTGTTTTTTTTGTTTGTTATCCGTATTCTGTGCAGACAAAGTCATCTGGCTTCCCATCAGGAGGACGGCCATAATTACATAAATAAATTTAGTCTTCATAATCTTCACGTTTAAAATAATTGATTGAGTTACTTAATTCAAAAATATATCATTTTCAGAGAAGCTGACGAGCTCTTCCAACTCCTCATCCGATAGTTCTTTAATCCATTTATCTACAGATTCTGTACCATTAGCTAATACTTTCGAAGAAGACGTTTTCACCTCATCTGCCTGTCTCAAAGATGGAACAAACAAAAATCCGATCAATACTGCCGCCATGGTAATCACCGTAGAAATAATCAGCTTCATGTGAGATTTCCGCTGTTGCTTCACTCCGGCGCGTTCCATCACCTTTCGTTGCACATCCTCGAAGAATCCATCGGGGGTACGGTAAGGTGTCCGTTTACCAATATCGTCAAAATCAAAATCCTTTTTCATCATTCTATCTGTTTAATATATATTCCTTAATCTTCTCTTTCGCATAGTGGTAATTCACTTTTAGTGTATCCACTTTGCTATCCAGTACACGGGCAATCTCTTCATATTCAAGTTCATCGTAATAACGTAAGTTGAATACAAGCCGTTGCTTTTCAGGCAAACTTAGAATGGCCTCCTGAAACTTCACTGCCAGCTCATTTTCATAATCAATATAATCGGAAGCCTTCAACTTGCCCATCAACTCTTCCTGAACATCTTCTGCAGAAACAACTCCCTCATCTTTACGACCGTTCAGCAAGCGTAAACTCTCATTCGTGGCAATCCGGTAAATCCAGGTTGACAGTGAACTTTCTTCGCGAAACTGATCGATATGCCGGAACACCCGGATAAAGACTTCCTGAAGCACATCCTCCGCATCTTCATGAGATACGACCAGTCTACGGATATAATTATATATCGGTACCTGAAAAGAGTCCATCAACATCTTGAATCCCCGTTCGCGATTCGAGGCACAAGCTTCACGAATTTTATTCTCGTTTATCATCAATTCTTTTTCTGAGCTTTATTAGTTAGAACGAAGAAGAGCGGGGAAGTTAAATACGGGAATCCGCATTTTGCTTTTATTAACAAGAAAGAGTAAGAGAGAAGCTGCGCATAAGATATAAAAAGTGCCTCCATATCCTTTGTAAAGGCGATGAAGGCACTTTTAGTAGTTTATCTATAAGTTGTAAACAAGAAAATGATTACCAGAACTTATTGTGTTCCACACTATATTCAAAGCCCACGGCTTTCAACTGATTCACTAATTCATCCTTGTCCACATTCATATCTTCACAAAGTTCGTCAAGTGAAGAATAACAATCACGTAACTTCATATTGATGACGCTGAACAACATCATCGGATCTTTTGGTAATTCCATAACATACAATCTTTTAAACCGGATGCAAAGGTACAGCAATCTCATTGAATGACAAAACAAATCAATCACCTATTTCTTCTATCTTCAAAGAGATCTTTTCTATCAGTTTACTGATTTCCTCTTCCAATGGGATCACGTTGAAGTCCCTCCAGAAGTTCTCATCATATTTGAAATAGGTGTCAGAGAAGATGGTACGGGTGGGCAATCTGTCTGTACGGGGAAATACGACCACTTGCTCGGTATCCACCTTGCAAGTAATCATCTCAAACCAGATATGAAGATCCCGGCTGCCGAACAGCATTTTTACCCGTTTCACTTTGAAATGAAGATCTCCACGGATATGGTGTATGTAATAAGTCCCTTGCCACGGTTTATAAGAAATTGTATATACCACCTTTTGAGGAATCATTCGCACGTTACGCGTACGCCTTTCGACAAACATACCTGCCGCATTCTTCACATATACAGGATGAACTTCCAGACGGGCTTGCAATAGAGCACTTGTCTCGGAATCAAGAAATAGCTCTCCACAAAAAAGAGGTTCGCTGATTCCCTTTTTCTGCTCAAAATGCACCACATTTACAAATCGGTCCTCTAAAAATGTTACTCCTTCTGAAGTATAGTCATAAATACCCTTCTCTACACTAGGAGTCAGGAACTCGGGCATATCTTTGATGATATCCATCTGGATACAAGCCTGAATTCCGGATTTTACTTTTACAAGCAAGCTGTCTTTTGCTTCTACATTACTTAGCCGACTCATCTTCAACAGCTTCACCTGATCCGGTACAGAAGAATATGAGGATGTCTTATAAACCTTAAACACGGCTTCCGACAAGTTTTGAAATTTGTTTTTCAACTGAACTCCTTCACGATAAAAAGTAGTCAGATATACCGGAGTATGCGAATAATTCTTATTCCGCCGCTCAATCATTTCACGCAAAAGTTTCTTTGGATCACTTCGACGAATCACCACTTCCTGCAAAGGGACAACTTTAGGTTCGAGACTAAGTATATTGTGCCGTCCAATCAGCAAAGCAAACTCTATGTCCTGTGAAAGATAACCTATATGAGAAAAAGTAATCGAATCATTTTTCAAAGAATCGGGTAAAGACAGTTTAAAATCTCCATTCTGATTCGTTATACTGCCAATAGATGTTCCTCGCACTCCAACAGTAGCAGAAGAGATAGGTATTCCTGTCTCCTTATCCAGCAAAGTACCGATAATGACAAAGTTTGTTATCTGTTCCGGAACAAAATCTTGTTGCACACGTACCTTTTTCTCCGAAGGGAGAGTAATCAGGATGTAAGTGCCCATCACTTGAAACTCCAGACTGGTATTTCCTACGATGTCATACACTGCCTGACGAATGGAACGTTCGCCTCCCTTTATCTTCACTACTGCATCATTATCAATGACTTTACTATCATAAATAAACATATATCCCGACTGTTGAGAGACATCACTCAACAATGAATAAACAGTACCTTTTATCTTGGGAAGTCTGACTATACGTTCCAGCACATCACTTCCATCCGCTCTCATCATATCGACGAAGAAGAAGAGTATCAGCAGAACGGACAGATAATGATAAGACTGTTTCATTTTTCCCAACTTTAATGAGTTCTATTCCGATAATAAAAGAATATCTCCTTGCCGGATACATTGCAGACCGAGCGCATTAGCTATCAGATTAGCTATAACTTCAGAAGATTCGTCAGAGAATTCGACAGTCAGCCGACGTTCCTCCAATGCCGGTGAGACAACTTGTATTTGCAAACTATCCGAATTCAAATTCATGACTTTCAGAATGTTCGCTAACGATTCATCTTTAAATCGTATATGCTTAAAGAAGCTCCCCCACTCTTCATTCTCCTTATCTGTATCCAAAACGACTAATCGTTGTGATCGCACTACTACCATTTCCCCCGCTTTTACATAACACTCCTGATTTCCTTTTTTTAGAGTAACCTTCACTATCCCTCTTTGTACGGATAAACGGAACGGAGCATTTTCATCACTTTGCACACTAAAAGCAGTACCTAGCACTTCAATCTTAGCTTGCTCCGTGTCAATCCAAAAGGGTTGTCCCTGCTTCTTTGCTACGTCAAAGAACGCATTTCCCTGTAGACTCACTTCCCGTTTATCAGCAATAAAATGTTTCGGATATAACAGGGAAGTTTCTTTTGCCAAGAGTACGACAGAACCGTCTTCGAGAGTCGTTGCCAAAGTGGAAACACCTTGATTTTCCTGTGTAAGAAGATGCTGTACCAGTTCTTTATCAGAACCGGTCACCCAATACAAAGTTCCCCAAATGACGCCTATCAAAACGGCGGCAACTGCTCCGTACCTGATCCATTGTGAATATTTGCGTGTATGGTGGCCTTCATCCACTTTCGCAAGTAAACGGTCATTGTCCAAGCGATTATACAATCGATTCCACGCCTGATCTGTCTTTATTTTATAAATATCTGTTTTCATCACTTCATGTGAATATAAATTTCTACTTCTTCTCGTAATGTCCGGAGGGCTTTTGTCATTTCAGCCTCTACTGTCTTAACAGAAAGCGAAAGCTGCGTCGCTATCTCGACATATTTCCGCCCTTCCAGACGATGCATCTCGAAAATCCTCCGTCTGCGAACCGGCAGCTTTTCAAGGGTTCCATTTATGAATCTCTCCAATTCCTCATACTCCATCTGTTGATGAGGATCTGTTGACTGCTCTGGGTTGGAAGTAGTCAATACAGTTTCACGGTATCTGTTCCGAACTTCCTCGTGTTCGCAATACTGCAAAGATTGATTACGAGTCGCTCTATACAAGTAACTTTTAACGGACTGAAAGATCTGTAAGCGCTCCCTTTCTTTCCAAAGTACATAAAAAAGTTCCTCCACAATCTCTTCAGCCACTTCCATTTGCCCGGTAATGCCTGCCGCATAACAGCAAAGAGGAAAATAGTAACGGCGAAAGAGTTCCTCAAACGCTTTTATGTCACCTCCCTTTATCTTTTTTAGTATGAGCAGTTCATCCAGCATACTTGCTTTTCTTTATGATTGACCTCAAATATAAGAAAACTATCCCTGTTTCAATTCGATTGCTTTTTTAATTTATCCACTGCGTGCTCCAAAGATTCCGTAGGTTCGATGATATTGTAGTTTCCCCAAAAGTCCGGACTCCAATATTCGTCTACTTTATCATAGAATATTTGATTCAAGCTGAAGGCTTCTTTGTTGGGAATAGTCTCCAACATTCCTTCTCTCTTGTCGGTCACGACCATTTCGGAAGCTACTGTATAGTTTGTGGAAAACAGTTTCTTCTTCCAGTCACATTTGAAACGGATTGTGTTGCTAATGTAATTCAGATAAGTTTTTCCATCCACATCTTTATAAGTGACCAGGTAGGACAGCTCTTGCGGCTTGAATCTTAAACCGAGAGGCTTTTTATATAGAATGGCAGTGGTTGCCTTCGATTTATCCTGCATGTCCAGACTCATCTCTATACGGGTAAATGACAAGCGTTCACGATCGATATATAATTTGCCATACAAGAGAGCATACATAAGGATTACCTTCGGGCGGAAATTAATAACATACTGCATACGGTTATCTATAAGCATGGATTCCGCCATCCAGAACTCATAATTATTCAATTCTTCCATATCGAGTAATGCTCCCTTGTTCTTCACAACATCCAAAGTGATGCTCAAGTTAGGGCCGCCAACAACCTTGACAGCTAATGTATCACTCGCTTTCTGGCTAAGCAGGCGACGTCCCTTCACCACCCTTACTTTGTCATAATTAGTATTTCTATTAGTGTAGGCTGTTTTGGACACATCAATTACAGCCTCTGATATACCGATATACCGACGCCCTTTCTGTACAGTCTCCCGATAAAATCCCGTCAGCATATCACGCTTATCACTATAATTTAGAGGAATCTTACTGATTGCCTTCTCTACAATCATACGTGGATTTTCAGCAAACACCACCACTTCATTCAGCAGGTTGGCATGAGGTGTCAGCCAAACCGTCAACTTAGAGGGTGTTTCTTTCTCCAGAGAGATATGATTATTTACATAACCTATATGTGAAATCTCCAGTTCGCGCAGCGCTTCTGTTTTTTTGATTTTCAAAGCAAATTCTCCTTCCGCATTCGTCACAGTGCCGATATTACTGCCATGTACAGATACATTTACGTTCTCCAGAGCTTTTTTATTTTGCTTGTCTTTCACCATGCCAACGATTGTTAGATAATCTCCGGCATCTCCTTGCGCCCACACAGGAAAGCTACAAAGCAGCAAACAAACTGACAGCCATCCAACCAAGTGTTTTTCTACATTCTTCATACTGATGCTTTTTAAAGGTAAATAAATTACGTTTCTATTTATAAGAGCGCTCAGACTGGAAATACCCTACAGCTTTTACAAAAAAAAGAAAAAGAAATCATATTCCAATGTTATATCCGGGAATTAATAGTAAATTTCTCGGCAGATTAATGATAAAAGCAATCGCCATGATACGCAAATTAGACAAGACCGAATATGACCGGGCTACCTCATTAGCATTGGAGGTATATATACAATGTGGAGCGGAAGACTTCGATGAAGAAGGTTTGAATTCATTCAAAAGTTTTATCTTTAGTGAGCAACTTATGAATGAATTAGTGATTTACGGGGCTTTTGACAATGAAAATCTAGTAGGCATTATGGGAACGAAGAATGAAGGGAAGCATCTATCCCTGTTCTTCATCGGAAAAGAACACCACCGTAAAGGCATCGGCAAACAATTATTCAATTTTGCAATCAAGCATTGCCCGGTAAATGAAATGACTGTTAATTCATCCACATACGCTATTCCTTTTTATCAAAGTCTGGGCTTCGATAAAATTGCCGGGAAACAATGTACCAATGGGATAACATATACTCCGATGAAATTTACGATAAGTAACTTCAAAGAATAATTCCCGGTAATCACTGATATAATTGTTAATTATGCTTGTGAATATGTATTTCATATAAAAATAGTTTCTACCTTTGCGGTCGTTATGATGAAGTACATATTTTGTATACTATTAGGCGTATTTCTGTGTTGGGGATTCCATCTGATTTCCAACGAAGCACAAGAGGCATACCGGTTAGAAGCCGGTAGTAACGGCATACAAACCTATTCCTATTCATATACCTCTAAAGCTAGCATTATACAACTGGATCAAGAACAGAAACTAGTCAAGACAAAAGAATACGCCGGAAAGCAAAATTACAATAACGATAACGGCGTTTTAAATCCATTTTCCTTCCGCCACCTCTCTCCCTTAAAAATACTAAGATTCAATATTCCTTCTGTCACTATCCGCATACTAAGCTCGCTAAAGATTCAACTTCCTAAAAATCAATGGACAGGTTTTTCATATTATACCAATCTTTTTAAATATTCCGATAGATATCATATCTATTCATTAGGACACATACTCATTTAGCCATTTTATATCTTTTTTCGGCATAGAACAATTCAAGTCTTTTATGCCCCACTTTCTGTTTGCCTCCACCATTTGAGTGAAAAAAGAATTCACTATGGTCTGGAAGCCTATAACATTCTTTCATTACAATAATAACCAAAGTATATAAAATGGACTTTTTATTGGATTTTATACTTCATATCGATCAATATATGGTGATGATTGTGCGTGATTATCATGCCTGGACATACGCCATCTTGTTTTTTATCATCTTCTGTGAAACCGGATTAGTGGTCACTCCTTTTCTTCCCGGTGATTCTTTACTCTTCGTTGCAGGAGCCATTTCAGCATTACCCGATATGCCCATCAGCGTGCATATACTTGTCATTATCTTATTTGCTGCTGCCGTATTAGGCGATTCCTGCAATTACATGATAGGACATTTCTTTGGCCGAAAGCTGTTTAATAACCCCAACTCCAGGATATTCAAACAAAGTTATCTGGAGAAAACACACGAGTTCTATAAAAAGTATGGTGGGAAAACAATTATTCTAGCCAGATTTGTCCCGATAGTACGCACATTTGCACCTTTCGTAGCAGGAATGGGAAAGATGAATTACTACTATTTTATGATGTATAATTTAGTTGGTGGTGCGCTCTGGGTTGCCGTATTCTGTTATGCTGGTTATTTCTTCGGCGACCTTCCGTTTGTGCAGGAAAACCTGAAGTTACTGATTGTAGCCATCATATTTATCTCTGTATTGCCTGCCATTATAGAGGTAGTACGTGCCAAACTAAAATCTTAAAAACAGCAAACTATAATCTGTATTCATTTGTTACTAATACAAATAGAGAAGAAAAAACAATTTAAAGTTTTTACACTTATGAAAAATTCTTTTTTTAGCCGGTTTACTCCAAAGGAGCCCAAATTTTTCCCTTTACTGAAACAGCTATCAGAAGTGCTCTGCGAAGCATCAGTTGTTTTAATAGAAAGCTTGCAACATGACTCACCTACAGAACGTTCGGACTACTACAAAAAAATCAAAGACCTGGAACGGGAAGGCGACAGACTGACACACCTGATTTTTGATGAATTAGGTACTACCTTTATCACTCCTTTCGACCGCGAAGATATTCATGACTTAGCTTCCTGCATGGATGACGTCATTGACGGAATAAACAGTTGTGCCAAACGAATCTCTATTTACAATCCCCGTCCTATTTCAGAGAATGGCAAAGAGTTGAGCCGTTTGATTCAGGAGGAAGCGATCTATATATGCAAAGCCATGGACGAACTCGAAACATTCCGTAAGAAACCGACTCTTCTCCGTGAATACTGTTCCAAACTGCATGAAATCGAGAACCAGGCGGATGATGTATACGAATTCTTTATCACCAAACTTTTCGAAGAGGAAAAAGATTGCATTGAACTTATCAAAATAAAGGAGATCATGCATGAACTGGAAAAAACGACCGATGCCGCAGAGCATGTAGGTAAGATTCTCAAAAACCTGATTGTAAAGTACGCATAAAGCAAGCCGGAACACATGGAATTATTAGTGACTATCATCATTCTGGCTCTGATATTCGATTATATCAACGGCTTTCACGATGCAGCAAACTCAATAGCTACCATCGTATCTACCAGGGTGCTTACTCCCTTTCAAGCTGTAATATGGGCTGCTTTCTTCAACTTCGTAGCCTTTTTCATTGCCAAATATATAATAGGTGGATTCGGTATCGCCAATACAGTATCCAAGACTGTGGTAGAGCAATATATCACCCTGCCCATTATATTAGCAGGAATTATAGCGGCTATCACTTGGAACCTGGTTACCTGGTGGAAAGGGATTCCGTCTTCTTCCTCACACACCCTTATCGGAGGTTTTGCAGGAGCTGCCATTATGGCAAACGGATTTGAAGCAATTCAGCTTAACATCATTCTTAAAATTGCAGCCTTTATCTTTCTGGCTCCTTTTATCGGAATGGTCATTGCTTTTGGTTTCACCCTGTTTGTCCTCTACATCTGCCGACGCGCACATCCTCACACAGCCGAGCAATGGTTCAAGAGGTTACAACTCGTATCCTCCGCCCTCTTCAGCGTCGGACATGGCTTGAACGATTCACAGAAAGTAATGGGTATTATTGCCGCTGCCATGATAGCCGGCCATTCAATGGGATTGGGCATGGGTATCAACAGCATCAATGACCTTCCCGACTGGGTTGCTTTTTCGTGCTTCACAGCAATTTCACTCGGTACGATGTCCGGTGGCTGGAAAATAGTGAAAACAATGGGAACAAAAATTACCAAAGTAACCCCATTGGAAGGAGTGATTGCCGAAACAGCAGGTGCTTTCACTCTCTACATTACGGAAATGTTGAAAATCCCCGTTAGTACTACACATACTATCACAGGAGCGATTATTGGAGTAGGTGCAACTAAACGCCTCTCTGCCGTTCGTTGGGGAGTAACCAAAAGCCTCATGACTGCCTGGATTCTTACAATTCCAGTCAGTGGACTCTTAGCTGCAGCTATTTATTATATTGTTTCCATCTTTTTATAGATGGAAACATATTATCTATCAGGAATGTTATAATAAATAAACCCACATCTAATGTCACACTTGCCAACTTTGATTGCCGACCTTGCGCTGATATTAATATCGGCCAGTATCATAACCTTGTTGTTCAAATGGCTAAAACAGCCTTTAGTCTTAGGTTACATTATTGCCGGATTGCTGGCAGGTCCTTATATTAATATTTTCCCTACAGTAGGAGATATTGAGAATATCAATATATGGGCAGAAATAGGTGTTATATTCCTGCTCTTTGCACTCGGACTGGAGTTTAGTTTTAAGAAGCTCATGAATGTAGGTTCCACAGCTTTTATAACGGCTATCACCGAAGTAATCAGTATGTTGCTCATTGGATATTTGGTGGGACAGTTATTAGGATGGGGCACTATGAATTCCATTTTCCTGGGGGGAATGTTGTCTATGTCGTCCACTACAATCATTATCAAAGCCTTCAATGATCTGGAATTGCGTAACCAACGTTTTACCGGTATCGTATTCGGTACTCTGGTAGTGGAAGACCTGATTGCTATCTTAATGATGGTGCTTCTTTCCACAATGGCAGTGAGTCAGGACTTTGTGGGTGAAGATTTGCTGATAAGTGTGCTCAAGGTCGTTTTCTTTTTAATCCTGTGGTTTCTCATAGGTATCTTCGTTATTCCGGCCTTTCTCAAAAAAGCAAAGAAGTTGATGAATAACGAAACTCTTCTGATTGTCTCTCTCGGTCTTTGTCTGGGAATGGTGGTATTGGCTACTTACACAGGTTTTTCAACAGCGCTAGGAGCATTTATCATGGGATCTATCCTTGCCGAAACCATCGAGGCCGAACATATCGAACATATCATACAACCGGTAAAAGATCTCTTCGGAGCTATCTTTTTCGTTTCGGTCGGTATGCTGGTGAATCCGGCTGTATTGGTAGAATACGCCTGGCCTGTCATCATCATTACACTGGTTACCATTATCGGCAAAGCCATTTTCTCTTCGTTTGGCGTACTCTTATCCGGAGAACCACTGAACACTTCCATCAAATCCGGATTCAGCCTGGCACAAATCGGAGAGTTTGCTTTCATTATTGCCGGACTGGGTGTTTCGCTCAAAGTGCTTGATCCGTTTATTTCACCTATCATTGTGGCTGTATCTGTTATTACCACTTTCACGACTCCTTACTTTATCCGTTTAGCCAATCCTTTTGCCGAATGGCTTTACAAAATATTGCCTACTAAAGTACAGGAGACATTAGATCGTTATGCTTCCGGCAAGAAGACCATGAACCACGATAGTGACTGGAAGAAATTACTAAAAAACATGATTGGGAGAGTTGTCATCTATAGCGTACTGCTCACTGCTATTTGGCTGCTGTCGATACAAATCATTTATCCCGCCATCAGCGAAATGTTTACTCCTATCACTATATGGATCAAATTGGTGATGTGTCTGGGTACTCTTCTGCTTATGACTCCTTTTTTATGGGCGCTCATCTCCAACAAATACAACTCTTCGGAATTATTCCTGAAGCTATGGAGAGACGAGAATTACAATCACGGACGCCTGGTTTCCCTGGTTCTGGGACGTGTATCTGTTGCTCTTTTCTTTATCACTAGTGTAGTCATCAGCTACTTTAAACTCAACTGGGGAATAAGTGTGATTATTGCCATAGCCGTAGTAGCATTGATTCTTATTCTTAGGGAAGACCTCACGCAATATTCACGATTGGAAACAAGATTCCTTGCCAATCTTAACCGACGAGAAGAGGTAGCTAAAAAACGGCACCCGCTAAAAACAAGTTTCAATAGCGAATTCAATGATAAAGACCTTGACTTGACATCTATCCTAGTATCGCCTTATTCCGATTACATCGGCAAGTCTTTAGGAGAACTTTCATTCAGGCAAAATTTTGGAGTAAATGTCGTCGCAATCACTCGTGGCGATCTGAACATATATATACCGAAAAGCTCTGAACACATCTATCCGCAGGATAAATTGACAGTAGTTGGTACAGATACACAATTACAGGAATTTAGAAATAGAATAGAAGATGTAAAAAGCACATCAGATACAGATGCAGTGGATAAAAAGATAACTCTCCACTCTTTCACGGTAGACGAAGAATTCCGCTTTTTAAATCAGACTATCGCGCAGTCTCATTTAGGAGAGAAGCATGACAGTATTGTTGTAGCCATTGAACGAAATGACGAACTGATTACCTTGGATAAAGACACAACTTTCCAATTAGGGGATCTCGTCTGGATTGTAGGCAACCGGGAAAAGATTAGAGAAATACTGTACTTAACGTAATTTGTATCTAAGCCAGAATGGAATACAAAAGTATAGTACCCACTATACAACAGCTTTAATGTTTCTGTATAGGCTGTATACTGCAATAAAGTTCTGATTCAAAATAAATACGTTACATATAAAGTCCAGATGAGGCTGAACTCAAAACTAAATTTGAAGTTCAGCCTCATCTGCTTTACTTATCTAACATTCTATTTACAAAGTGAGGACGTGTGAATGGTTTACTTGGTCCTACAGTTGGTTTAGCACTGCGCGTTTGTGATTTATTCTGCAAATCAAATACGGCAAACTCCTCATAAGACATTTGTGTACCCAAACTTCTTTCCATTATTTTATCATATATCGCTTTACGGGAAGGAGCATTAAATCCCTCGGTATTACTATTCATCATACTCTCTTCCGAAGGACGATACGCCCCTTTTATATAAGTACATGCCCCTTCAAATACTCCCAGTTTTTCTGACACATACCGATTATCATTCAAGAAAGCAGACCAAAGTACCTGAGATGGATCGGATGTAAAATCAACATTCTGCGCCCATCCTAATGTCTGCAGATACTGTACATTTTTTATTTCTTTAGAAGAAATAGTCCCATTTTCCTGATAAGCATACTCATCTTCCAATTTGGCAAAACCATGTCCAACAGCCTCGTGTACAAGTACCTGCCTGAAACTTTCACTTTGCAAATCGTATATCACCGGGCAATAAGCAATAGCAAACTCAACCACTTTCGTCTGATTAGTATAACCAAAATAAGTAGTTCCTGCATACGCAGGAGAATTTAGAATTACAACAGCCAATGTTTCACTCATATCTATATTATCCACGCATTGTACATAACGTTGTACAGCATTATCTTCACCGGAAATCCCCGTACTGTTTCCACCCGCCAGTTCACAACCAAGCGCTGTTTCATATCCTGTACCAAAAATATTGTGTTTCGAAACCGCAGTTACTGCATATACATTAAAATAATCTCGAAGTGACTTGATGGGTTCTTCCGTAAAAAGATTCTCAAAAGCTTTGTCCATAACCGCATCATAAGTTCCATCGTTAATTTCAGTATCTATAAATCCATCGCCCATAAGCACAATAGGAAGCCCTTTTCCCAACTTTGCTGTTTGCAGAACACGTACTTTTTTATCTGACGAATAATCAGTAGTTTCACTAGCTACTTCCCCCCTTTGTATGATAGTAACCATCTCTACTACGATCGATTCCATATCAGTTACTTTCACAAAGTAGATATAGGCAGTACGGGAAACACCATCAGTATTAGGCAATACAGTCAGGTTAAGCATGTAGGAAGAGGATGCACGAGTTTTTGTCTCCTGTGTCAGCCAAGTGCCAGTACCCAAAGAACCATAAATCAACAATTCATCTTCAGCTATATTCGTAGAGAATCTAATATCCAATTCTCCACCTTCAACAGACACATTATATATATTCTGCTCGAGATTCACAAATTCTGCCGATTCCTGCTCTATGGTAATGTCTTGCGTCAATGTCCCAGAAGTTAATGTAAGTGTTGCTGTACGTACATTTCCTGTTATATTCTCACTGATAGCAGTAAGCGTAATATTGCACGTACCCGCTTCTCCCGAAACCGGAGCGATTGTAAACCAATCCGCAACTGTACTCGCCTTCCATTCACGGGTACTCGTAAAACTGATTGTTACCTGCGAACCTTTAGCCGAACCCATCACGACATCTCCGACATTCTCTATCGAGAAGTTAGGATCTACTTCATCTTCAGTACAGGATACTATAAAAAACAAAAACAAGGGAAATAATAGAAGATAAATTGTTCTCATACCCATTACATGTTATTTTGTTATACCAAAGATAAGCTACATTTTCATTACCAGAAAATTTATTCGACAAATCGCCCTAAAAAAAAGACGTACGGACTTTTTTTTGAACTTTCCGATATAGAATAATAGTCATTCAAAAATAAAAAGGGGTTGAAAGTCTATGACTTTCAACCCCTTTTCTATTATTTCAATCGTCTTATTCAGCGATTTTATTTCACTTCCTCGAAGTCAGCATCCTGAACGTTATCCCCGTGTTTGCTGTTATCTTGCTGGCCAGCACCACCATTCATATCAGGACCAGCCTGTGCTCCACCTTGTGCACCGCTCTGTGCATACATTTCAGCACTTGCAGCCTGGAAAGCAGTATTGATTTCTGCCATAGCAGTATCAATAGCAGCCAAATCCTGTGCCTTGTGAGCATCTTTCAATTTCTGCAAAGCAGCTTCAATCGGAGCTTTCTTGTCAGCAGGCAACTTATCACCTAATTCCTTCAACTGATTTTCAGTAGAGAAGATTACGCTGTCAGCCTGGTTCAGCTTGTCGATCTTTTCACGTTCTTTCTTATCTGCTTCAGCATTAGCTTCAGCTTCAGCCTTCATCTTTTCGATTTCTTCCTTGCTCAAACCGCTGGATGCTTCAATACGGATAGCCTGTTCTTTACCGGTAGCCTTATCTTTTGCAGATACTTTCAAGATACCGTTGGCATCGATATCAAATGTAACCTCAATTTGAGGAACACCACGACGAGCCGGAGCAATACCTGTCAAGTTGAACTGACCGATTGATTTGTTCTGTGCAGCCATCGGACGTTCTCCCTGTAATACGTGGATAGTAACTTCCGTCTGGTTATCGGCAGCAGTAGAGAATGTTTCACTCTTACGAGCCGGGATGGTAGTGTTAGCATCGATCAACTTAGTCATTACACCACCCAGTGTTTCGATACCCATTGACAACGGAGTAACATCCAACAATACTACACCTTTGATTTCGTCTGTCAACACAGCACCTTGTACAGCAGCACCAATTGCTACCACTTCATCCGGATTCACACCTTTAGAAGGAGCCTTGCCGAAGAAATCCTCTACCAATTTCTGAACAGCCGGAATACGTGAAGAACCACCAACAAGGATTACTTCATCAATATCAGCATTGTTCAAACCTGCATCACTCATTGCCTTCTTACATGGTTCAAGACAAGCCTGAATCAATTCGTGAGCCAAAGATTCGAATTTTGCACGAGTCAAAGTCTTCACCAAGTGCTTAGGCACACCACCCACCGGCATGATATACGGCAAGTTGATTTCTGTACTTGTAGAAGAGGAAAGCTCAATCTTAGCTTTTTCAGCAGCTTCTTTCAGACGTTGCAAAGCCATCGGATCCTGAGTCAAGTCAGCACCTTCGTCGTTCTTGAATTCCTGTACCAACCAATTGATGATTACCTGGTCGAAGTCATCACCACCCAGGTGAGTGTCACCATTTGTAGAAAGTACTTCAAACACACCACCACCAAATTCGAGGATAGAGATATCGAATGTACCACCACCAAGGTCGAATACAGCAATCTTCATATCTTTGTGAGCCTTATCCAGACCGTAAGCAAGAGCTGCGGCTGTCGGTTCGTTTACAATACGTTTTACTTCCAGACCAGCAATCTGTCCGGCTTCCTTAGTAGCCTGACGTTGAGAGTCGGAAAAATATGCAGGAACGGTGATAACTGCTTCTGTTACTTCCTGACCGAGATAGTCTTCGGCAGTTTTCTTCATTTTCTGAAGAATCATTGCAGAAATTTCCTGCGGAGTGTACAGACGTCCGTCGATGTCAACACGCGGAGTGTTATTATCACCTTTCACTACTTTATAAGGAACACGAGTTACCTCCTTCTGTACCTGATCCCAAGTTTCACCCATGAAACGTTTGATAGAGAAGATTGTACGTGTAGGGTTCGTAATAGCCTGACGTTTTGCAGGATCACCCACCTTACGTTCACCGCCATCTACGAAAGCGACAACAGAAGGAGTCGTACGTTTACCTTCACTGTTTGCAATTACTACAGGTTCGTTACCTTCGAATACGGCAACACAAGAGTTTGTAGTTCCTAAGTCAATACCAATAATTTTTCCCATGATCGTTATTTTTTTATTTATTATTTATTCATTGATTTCTTTTTGTCCGGTTGTTTCTCCGGCTCTTATCAAGGAGCCTCGTCGCGAACGGACGCTTACTAAAAAGCAAACCGTGTGCCAAAAAGAAATTATACGAATGCATGACATAATATCTGCCAAAAAGACAGTTTTAATAAATAAACACTGCTGACATAGTCATATTCAAAGCCAGTCAGCAACTGTTTCTTTAAACAAATGCAGACGGCTCTGGTTCGATGAAAGGAAAAAATATGCCTGTGTCGTCATGTGAGACACAGGCATATCCTATTATATAGATCGATCTATTTATTACTTTTCCAGCACGATGACCAATGCACCATTTGCATCATACAAGCCAATGCCGCCACCGGACAACACATCGAATGACTTCACCTCATTGATAGCTTTCAGCACCTTACCTTCTGTTTCCATGTCCGGACAAGCCATCATTGTACTTGCTACTCCCGGGAAAGAAATTGATTTGGCATTACTGGTACTGGTTTCAAAACCACCATTAATCAAATTACATCCGGCATTGCCATGAATTGTCTTTTTCTTCACATCAAAAGCAATGAAAGGTTGTTTTTCCATTCCGGAAGGAATTGCTTCACCATTCACTTCTTTTATTTTCCATTCTCCATTCAAAACCGAAAGTTTCACATCAGCCTCCTTCTTTTGTAGAACGACAACCGGACGGTTGGACGAATTGCAAAGATACACTTTGTCCTTACCTGCCTTTTTATACCCTTTTACTTGCGCAAAAGCATTCAATACATTATTTTCAGTAGTCATATCCGGACACATCATCCGGGTACTAGCCATTCCTGTAAGTTCAAGACTTCCCGGCTTCGCATTTACATCGAAGCTACCCATCATCCGATTACAGCCGCTATTGCCGGACACACGACCGGTTGCTGTATCAAAAGCGATAAAAGGAAGGGATTTACTTTCGCCCGGAGTGATTTTCGAGCCATTGACTTCTATGATATTCCATTCACCATTGATAGACGACAGGGAAATTGCCTTCTCAACCGAACGGCACGAAGACATTGCAAGTGCTGCACCAGCAATGCAAATTGAAACAAATACTTTCTTCATATTGTTATAACGTTTAAGTTAAAATCGAGGGCAAAGATATCAAAAAGATTGGAAAATAACATCCAATGCAACATAAAATATATACATTTGCCAGTAAATGTACAACAAACGAACAATTTACATAGTTCACTTAAAGTAAACAAATATGAGAATAATTGTCCTGTCTTTGATTCTATTCTACTGTGGTACGTCTCCTATCATAGCCCAAAGTGATTACATCGTCACTACTCCTTCTGCACAGGAAATCCCTGTAGGCCAAGAAGAACAGTTTATCAAAAGTAACTTTCCGTTGCTACCGCTGAGCAAATGGACACCCGGAATGAAATTTATGTTCGTTCCATCTCCACGGAGCATGTTCCTTCCCACCCTTTCCAGCTACGAGACCGAGAAAGGGGTAGACAACAGCCTGCTGAAACATAAAATACTCACTTTCACGGGAACTGAAGAGAAAGCTCAGAATATCCCCAACGGGACTAACTACTCCACTCGCTTCATCTTCGAATGTGAGGGAGGAAAATATTATTATGAGATAAAGAATATGCGGCTGGAGGAGATCTCCGAAAAGGCTCCCCGTGCCGGCATCAACGGATTGGTTTATTTGAAGGATGTGGATACTGCTAAAGAGCTGTTGGTAGGAAAAACAGTCTATATACAAGCAGAAAGTGTCCGGATAGACGACGCCAACAATTATTCCGGTTACCGGGATATAGCCATTCCCGTCAATACGGAAGCAACAATTACCGCTATCGGAGTCGGCAGTCAGGCATATCCGGCAAAAATCGTATTCAAAGATACGCAGGGACATTCTTATTATCTGGAAGTTGCCCTCTCACGAACAAACTCCGGTATGGACCTGAATGATTTTCAAGGAGAAAAAAGAATGAAATATTTCTCAAATGCATTCAGTTTCACCAATAAGAGTCTAGGCACTATCGAAAGCCTGAAAAATAAATATATGGGAATGACAGTTTATCCTAAAAAGGTGCTGCCAGCCAAAAGAATCGTATCATTTGAAGACAAGCAGACCGAATCACGCGTTCACCTGCCCCGATATACAGTTCTGCAAATCAAAGATATTAGATTATCTCCTCCCGGCAGTCTGGCTATTCTTTCATTAAAAGACAATGACGGAGCGATCTATGAATTGGAAACCGATCTGAAATATGATGTTATCGTCAGAAATGAAAATTATATCGAAGATTTTTTCGGATTCGAAGATATACATAAAAAATATCCGGGTATCACAGAAAATCGTTGGCAGATTATCTCCCGGGGAGATCTGGAGACGGGTATGAGTACAGTGGAATGCCGTTTGTCCATTGGTGATCCGATAGAAATCGAGCTAAAAAAAGACAATCGTTTCGAAACTTGGTTTTACAATGGCAAAACGCTGGAATTTGAAAATGGAACCTTGCAGCGTTACAAATAAAAAGGGGTAGCTGCGAATGATTATCTGAAAATAATCACGTATATTTGCAAAGCTAACAATTCCAATATTCTTAATATTTTAATTCGCAATTAACGAAATGGGTAGAGTTCTTATTATTGGTGCGGGCGGTGTTGGCACTGTCGTTGCGCACAAAGTGGCACAAAATGCCGATGTATTTACAGATATCATGATTGCCAGTCGTACGAAAGAGAAATGCGATAAAATCGTCGAGGCAATAGGTAACCCCAATATAAAAACAGCTAAAGTTGATGCAGACAATGTAGATGAGCTGGTAGCCTTATTCAACGATTTCAAACCGGAAATGGTGATTAATGTGGCTCTCCCTTATCAGGATCTGACTATTATGGAAGCTTGTCTGAAAGCTGGAGTGAACTATCTGGACACCGCTAACTACGAGCCGAAGGATGAAGCTCACTTTGAATACAGTTGGCAATGGGCTTATCACGATCGCTTCAAAGAAGCAGGTCTGACAGCTATTCTCGGTTGCGGATTCGACCCGGGAGTAAGTGGCATCTATACCGCTTATGCAGCTAAACATTATTTTGATGAGATTCAATATCTGGACATTGTAGACTGTAATGCGGGTAACCACCATAAAGCATTTGCTACGAACTTCAATCCGGAAATCAACATCCGCGAAATTACGCAGAACGGACGCTATTATGAAAATGGCAAATGGGTAACTACCGGTCCGCTGGAAATTCATAAAGACCTGACATATCCGAACATCGGTCCGCGTGATTCTTATCTTCTTTATCACGAAGAGCTAGAGTCATTGGTGAAACATTACCCGACAATCAAACGTGCACGTTTCTGGATGACTTTCGGACAAGAGTATTTAACTCACTTACGCGTTATCCAAAACATCGGTATGGCACGAATCGACGAAGTTGATTACAACGGAGTGAAGATTGTGCCGCTGCAATTCTTGAAAGCTGTATTGCCTAACCCGCAGGATTTAGGAGAAAACTACGAAGGAGAAACCTCTATCGGTTGTCGTATCCGCGGTTTGAAAGATGGCAAGGAACGTACTTATTATGTATACAACAATTGCAGCCATCAGGAAGCTTACCGGGAAACAGGTATGCAAGGAGTGAGCTACACCACCGGAGTTCCGGCAATGATCGGAGCCATGATGTTCTTCAAAGGTGAGTGGAAGCGTCCGGGTGTAAACAACGTAGAAGAGTTCAATCCGGATCCGTTTATGGAACAACTCAACAAGCAAGGTCTTCCCTGGCATGAAGAGTTCGACAAAAATCTGGAATTATAAGAGTAGACTTGTTCATTAAAAAGATAGTTATGATAAACGTAGGAGATAAAGCACCGGAAATCTTAGGCATCAATGAAAAAGGCGAAGAAATCCGTTTAAGTGCTTATAAAGGAAAAAAGATTGTGTTGTACTTCTACCCGAAGGACAGTACATCAGGTTGCACCACACAAGCGTGTAATCTGCGCGACAACTATTCCGAACTACGTAAAGCCGGCTATGAAGTAATCGGTGTCAGCGTAGACAATGAAAAGTCGCACCAGAAATTTATCGAAAAAAACAATCTTCCTTTTACCCTGATTGCCGACACTGACAAAAGGTTAGTGGAAGAGTTTGGAGTATGGGGAGAAAAGAAACTGTACGGACGTGCTTACATGGGTACTTTCCGCACTACTTTCCTGATTAATGAAGAAGGAATCGTAGAACGGATTATCACTCCCAAAGAAGTGAAGACCAAGGAACATGCCTCACAGATTTTAAATCAATAACTCCATTAATTATATAAGAATAAGGTATGGCAAAGAAAGATGAACTTAATTTTGAAACAGATAATAAAATGGCATCAAGCGAAAAACTAAAAGCCTTACAGGCTGCCATGGAAAAGATAGAAAAGAGCTTCGGTAAAGGTTCTATCATGAAAATGGGTGATGATAGTGTTGAACAAGTAGAAGTGATCCCGACAGGCTCTATTGCCCTGAACGTGGCACTTGGCGTTGGAGGTTACCCTAGAGGTAGAATCATCGAAATCTATGGCCCGGAGTCTTCCGGTAAAACAACATTGGCTATCCACGCCATTGCTGAAGCACAAAAGGCCGGCGGTATCGCTGCTTTTATTGATGCCGAACACGCTTTCGACCGTTTCTACGCATCTAAACTGGGAGTGAACATTGATGATCTTTATATTTCTCAACCGGACAACGGAGAACAGGCTTTGGAAATTGCAGAACAACTGATCCGTTCTTCTGCTATCGACATCATCGTTATCGACTCTGTAGCCGCACTGACCCCTAAAGCGGAAATCGAAGGTGACATGGGTGACAACAAGGTAGGTCTTCAGGCACGTTTGATGTCTCAGGCACTCCGTAAGTTGACAGCTGCTGTGAGCAAGACACGTACGACTTGTATTTTCATCAACCAGCTGCGTGAGAAGATCGGCGTTATGTTCGGTAACCCGGAAACAACGACTGGTGGTAACGCTTTGAAGTTCTATGCTTCCGTACGTCTGGATATCCGTGGTAGTCAACCTATCAAAGATGGTGAAGAGATTCTCGGTAAGCTGACTAAGGTAAAAGTAGTGAAGAATAAAGTAGCGCCTCCTTTCCGCAGAGCAGAATTTGACATCATGTTCGGTGAAGGTATCTCCCATTCCGGAGAAATCATCGACTTGGGTGCTGACTTGGGAATCATCAAAAAGAGCGGTTCATGGTATAGCTACAACAATACTAAGTTAGGACAAGGGCGTGATGCCGCTAAACAATGCATTATGGATAATCCTGAATTGGCAGAAGAACTGGAAGGACTGATTTTTGAAGAATTGAAGAAGAAATAAATAGCTTTAGATCTGCTTATCCGTAGGCTGAAAGCTAAGTAAACAAAGGTGGGAGAAAGTCGTTTACGATCATTCTCCCACCTTTTTCTTTTTTATATCATTCTCTCTTTTATCCCTTATACAAAATAAATGTATGCCAATGTACTCAAGCTGATAATTATCCAAAGCAATATTCCTTGAATCAGAGGTTTAATTCCAACGGCTTTCAAAACATCAATAGAAAGAGAAGCACCGATGAAGAACATAGTTATCGTCAAAGTCTTACGGGCAATACCGTTGATAGCTGCTCCTAATTGTGGCACTCCATCCAGTAAATAAGTATTTACCACCAATGCCAATACGAAGAAGAGGATAAACCATGGAATACTTATCTTTTGTCCTTTACTCTTGAAAATAAAGGAAGTAGCAAAAGCCATCGGGATAATCCAAAGAGCACGGGTCAATTTGATAGTAGTAGCCACTTTCAATGCTTCTTCACCATAGGCAGCTCCCGCGCCTACTACAGAACTGGTATCATGAATGGCAATAGCTGCCCATGTTCCAAACTGTTGTTGATCCATATTCAATGCATGACCAATGGCAGGGAAAATGAAAAGTGCAATAGCGTTCAAGATAAAGATTGTACCTAATGCCACAGACATTTCACTGTCCTTCGCTTTCAACACCGGTCCCACTGCTGCGATAGCACTACCACCACAGATAGCGGTTCCCGAACTGATAAGATAAGCTGTATTCCGATCTATTTTAAACAATTTACGTCCGATGAACCAGCCAATTACCAATGTTCCGATTACTGAAATGACCGTAAATTCCATACCTTCCTTACCGGAAGCTAAAGCAGAATGAAGGTTCATACCGAATCCCAGTCCTACTACTGAATATTGCAACAGATATTTCGATGTTTTCTTATTAAACTTTGGATGTGCTTGTCCGCAAGTTAATGCAAAAATAAGTCCGAGGAACAAAGCAACGGGAGGAGTTACCCAAGCCGACCATGCTTCCAATCCCGGAATATAGTCTAAAAACAGGAAGAAAGTCAGAGTGGAAAGCAGCGCAATATAAATCATCTTATTATTTGCCTGCAAAGTTTTTGTAGCTGTTGAAATCATATCTTTTTGTCTTTAATCGTTTTCCGGGTGCAAAGGTACGGTAAACAATCAAGACCCACCAATAGTTTCTAATTATGCATTATAACTTTTAATTATAGGCATACTCTCTCCCAACTACTCTTACACTGTTACAATGTCTTTCCCAAAAGGCGATAATGCCAAAGATGCCAACTTGAAGTGTTGCAATCCAAAAGGGATTCCGATAATGGTAATGCACAATATAGCCCCGAAAACCAAATGTGACAGACAGATCCAAATGCCACCCAGAAATATCCACAGGATATTCATCAATATATAGAGGCAGCCACCGGAACGGTTCCCACTTCTGACTTCTTTACCGAAAGGCCATAAAGCAAGTCCGGCCAACTTCAATGTTTGCATCCCAAAAGGAATGCCGATAATGGTCAGCATCATCAATAAACTCGAAATGAGGTATTCGACAGCAGTAAAGATACCACCAAGCAGCAACCACAATAGATTCATTAAACAGCCCATATAAAATAGTATTAGTTATTATTCCAATTTTCTTTTTGTTGTCTCATCCACTTTACCCTGATAATAATGGTCGATCACTTGCTGAAACAAATCATCCGAAGCAACTTCATTAAAAAGCGTCATGCATGACAATACTTTCATCGCATCTAACGAACCGAAAACTTCCTGCGCCGTTTTATTTTTCAATTGAAGAAAAACAGACGTTATTTCACGAAGTCTTTCTCCCAAAATTGGATGGGCAAGATATGCTTCAGCCTCTTCTTTGCCGCTAAGACCATAATACTGTGAATTATAACTCATGCCCAATCCTTTCAGTTGAGGAAATATATACCAAATCCAATGGGAATATTTCCGCCCGTTTCTAACTTCTGCAAGGGCTTGTTCATAATCACCTCGCTGGGCATCTAAAAATCGTTGTAAGTTATAGTTAGTCATAGATACTTCTCGCATTTTTTTAAGTTATCATACTTTCAGGAGATAACAGAATCAAATAAGTGATTTATTTCGAATCACAGCACTTTTTTCAATTCTATTAAAGCCGAGACTTCGTTTTCCTTATTAATGTACTTCTCTATTTCATAGGGTTTATATCCTAATTTAGTATATAACAGAAGCCCACTCGTATTAGCATCAAAACAAGACAAATGAAGCTCCGATACATTATATTTCTTTTTCCCAATATCTTCCATAGCATTTATCAGAAATGTGCCAACGCCACGATTACGAAAACAAGGACTTACTATTACATTTCCAATAGCACAATATTGAGATTCTCTTACCTCATAGAAATTTGCAAACCCTACTACTTCATTATTAAATAAAACAACAGTCGAATCAAATCTATCTTTTATTGTATTCTTTAATTGATTGATTGTTAAAGGAAAATCAGCTTTAGGAAACATAAAAAACAGTTCCTGCTTGTTTCGAGGTAATTTACAAACAGTTTCTAAATCGTCAAACGTAAAATCTCTATAAGTAAGTTTTTCTTTTTCCATAATAATCATGCTGATACCCTCCATTTCTTTTCTACATACAATATTATAACCGACTTTGCTATATAGATGCAAAGTATTGGGTGTCTCTTCGCCTGTAAAAAGAGAAAACTTATGACAGTGAGGAAATAACCGTTCTATTTCAGTCATAAGTTCTCTACCTATACCTTTATTCTGAAAATCGGGATGCACTATCAATTTACCAATATGACATACTCTATTTTCATCCATACATCCCCTGACAGAACCTACAATCTGTCCATCATCTGATACGTATTTTAGAATAATGCCTGTCTGATACTCATCACAAATCTCATCCTGATTTTGCAACAAAGGGGGAAGATCGAATTTATTCATTCGTTCGGCCACCACCATAAAAGATTTCTTTTGCAAAGATAAAATGTTTACCAAATCATTTTCTTCAGCTTGCATGATATTAGTATGACTCATAATATTACAAATATACACTTTTCTAAAAACTAACAGAAGCATTGCATCCACTTTTTAGAAAATAATATATTAAGCATAAAATCCCGTTATATCCTTTCTCTTTAATCATCTTCATTCCCTCCCAAACTATTAATAGAAAACTTCTTCTTTATTAAGGATAAACTTCTTTTTGTCAAATAGAAAACTTATCTTTGTATAAGAGTAAACTATAAATGCAAGCTTTGATTATAAAAATGAAAGCTTTGTTTTTATAAACGCAAGCTTCAATTATAAAAACAAAAGTTGCATTTATAGTTTATAATTAATCAAAAGGAACTTTACTATTAGAAGAAAGGAAGTTTGCCTCTAATACAAAAGAACTTATCTATTAATACTTTAAACAATAGATGATATGGCAAGATATATCATAGAGGAGATGCCCGATCTTCAGAAAACAGGCAAAAGAATTACTTATCCTAAATTTGCGCGGATAGATAATACAAGCATAAAAGAGTTGGCGCAACGAGTTGGCGACGTCAGTGGATTCAGTGCAGGAGACATAGAAGGCGTACTACTTCAGACCGCCATTGAAATGGCGCATTTGATGGCAGAAGGACGCTCGGTAAAGATAGACGGAATAGGAACGTTTACTCCCTCTCTTACTTTAGGCAGAGACAAGGAGCGGGAAGATCCGGAAGAAGGTGGGAGTCATCGCAACGCACAAAGTATCTTTATAGGAGGTGTAAATTTCCGGGTAGACCGAGAAATGGTGAGAAATATCAGCGAAAGATGCCAACTGGAAAGAGCACCCTGGAAAAAGCAACGATCCTCTAATAAATTCACATCGGAACAACGACTGGCATTAGCTCTAAAGTATCTGGATGAACATCCCTTCCTGACCGTTTGGGAATATCGCAAACTAACAGGATTGTTGCAAACAGCAGCAACCAACGAACTAAGACAGTGGGGACATCAACCGGATTCTGGAATAGAAATCACAGGAAGAGGAGCACACAGGGTATATATAAAGAAAAAATAGTCGAACGAAGAGGATAACAGTATGAGAAATACCCCGAAAATAGATGAGAAATAACTGTTTTGAGGCCTATTTCACTAAAGAAACTATGAGAAATAGGCTTTCTCAAAACGTTTCTCATTCAGTAATTATCTGGTTATAAGATTATTATAAAATAATTATGAGAATATGAGAAATGAAAATCATTTTTCTTATTCTGGAGAAGCGATTGCACGAGAGAAAAAGACAAACTTACAGGCTTTTACTATGATGTCCGGCGAAACGCATAAACACCTGTGACAATCCTCCCTCCTGCCCTTGCAGCTGTACAAAGTTAAATTCGCGCAGCATCGGCATTCCTTTTATTTCGACTACACGGAGATTGCCAGCTACAAGCTCTTTATGCACCGAACGGATAGAAACAATTCCCATACAGTCCGTATGTTCCAAAAAAAGCTTGATACTCTCTGTACTACCGAGATACATCAATACATTTAAAGAAGAAAGTTTGAGATTATGTTGCAATAAGGCACGTTCAAACACATCTAATGTACCGGAGCCCCTCTCCCGCAAAACCAAAGGAATATTCAGCAAATCTTCCGGAGTAATCTCATCCGTGACAGCTAATTTACTCTGTGTATGCACCACGGCAACCAGTTCGTCTTGCAAAAATGGAGTATATTTCAGATTAGGTAAGCGGAAGATCCCTTCGACCAGTCCCAAATCAATCCGATGCTCTTGCAAGGCAGCTTCCACTCCCCGGGAATTTCCATTAATCAAAGAAAGATTGATTTGCGGAAACTTGGCTATAAAGTTCGCTAACAGAGGAGGAAGTACATATTGCGCAATCGTAGTACTGGCCCCCAATTTCAGTTCGCCGATATATTCATTATGCAACAGATGCATCTCATATTCTAATTGTTTATAATCGTCCAAGATTTTCTCGCTATGTTTCAACAGCAATTCTCCGGCCTTAGTCAGTGAGATTTTGCTCCCTTGACGGTCGAACAAACGAGCTTGATAGTAAGTCTCCAGCTCCTGAATATGTTTGGTGATAGCAGGTTGACTGACAAACAATTCTTGCGAAGCCTTCGTAAAGCTTAGATTCTTCGCTACGCTCTGAAATACTTTTAAACGAAAATCGGACACGGCAATTATGATTAACAGTTAAGAAATCAATGACGAATAATGAATTACAGAAAGAATAAAAGCACAATAGTTATTGCAATTCTTCCGCTTTTATCCCCAACGCCTGCATGACAGGGAAAGCCAGCATATCCCATTTATAATCCACCGGAAGTTCGGGCTCATTCATACGGAATTGAATGACCTCTTTGCCTTTCACTTCATGCAAAGCATCAGTCACTTTCTTTCCATACTCCTCATTGAAAGAAATAACGATCATCCTTTTCACGTCTGCCGAATCGGAAACGATAGAGAGTAAATCCAAAAACAAATCTTCTCTTGACACCATTCCTTCCGATGGAACGCTGGCAAAAGAATATTCACCATAAGGGCTCTGAAACGCAACTCCATTCAATTCTTCCTGCAAATCGGAAGGTTGGCAATATTGCAATCGACTGGATTCTTTATCATACACAAAAAGAAATTGCACCTCGTTCTTCCCTTCTGTAATCCCTGCATCCAAGGTTATATAGGTAGTCAACATCGAAAGGTCTATCTCTTGTAAAGAACGATGCAAAGTTTCTTCAAAATATCCTTTTATATCCGTTATTACAAAATTCAAAAAAGCAGCGTCAATCAACACCACTGTTTCAGCAAGTTTTATTTGGGGCTTATCACTCATATACCATCTATATTATTACAGCGGATAAAGATACTACAATACTTTTATTTATCCACTTTTCAATATTTATTTTCTTTCATCACAGGCTAAGATTACACAAACAAGCGTATCAGGTAACAAATGATATTTTATAGCAAATTCGTCAGTTACTCCCAGATAAAAAGGTCATTTTGTCCTTTAACTCCTTAATACTCATGCTATTTTGTCATATTTTTATACTTGGCAAATCTTTTGCGCCCTCTTAGGTGTTATTAAAAACGTGAAATAAGAAAGGAGAACAAAGATATGAACTTTAACAATTTTACCATCAAATCTCAAGAAGCGGTACAGGAGGCCGTGAACCTGGTACAAAGCCGGGGACAACAAGCCATTGAACCTGTCCACATCATGCAGGGAGTAATGAAGGTGGGTGAAAATGTCACTAACTTCATCTTCCAGAAACTTGGCATGAACGGACAGCAGGTAGCTCTTGTTGTCGACAAACAGATCGACTCCCTGCCAAAAGTATCCGGCGGAGAACCGTATCTGAGTCGTGAATCTAACGAAGTATTGCAGAAAGCAACACAGTATTCTAAAGAAATGGGCGATGAGTTTGTTTCATTAGAGCATATCATACTAGCATTGCTGACTGTGAAAAGTACCGTCTCCACTATCTTGAAAGATGCCGGTATGACGGAAAAAGAATTGCGCAATGCCATCAGCGAGTTGAGGAAAGGAGAAAAAGTAACGTCACAATCTAGTGAAGATACTTATCAATCATTGGAAAAGTATGCTATCAACCTGAACGAAGCTGCCCGTAGCGGAAAACTGGATCCCGTAATCGGACGTGATGAAGAAATCCGCCGGGTACTCCAGATATTGAGCCGCCGTACAAAAAACAACCCAATTTTGATCGGTGAACCGGGAACTGGTAAGACAGCGATTGTAGAAGGCTTGGCACATCGTATCCTTCGCGGGGATGTACCTGAAAACCTGAAAAACAAGCAGGTCTATTCACTGGATATGGGAGCATTGGTTGCCGGTGCAAAATATAAAGGTGAATTTGAAGAACGATTGAAATCGGTTGTCAATGAGGTGAAGAAATCAGAAGGTGATATTATTCTGTTCATTGATGAGATTCACACGCTGGTAGGTGCCGGAAAAGGTGAAGGAGCCATGGACGCCGCCAACATTCTAAAACCTGCCTTAGCTCGTGGAGAATTACGTTCTATCGGAGCAACAACCCTCGACGAATATCAAAAGTACTTCGAAAAGGACAAAGCTTTGGAGCGTCGTTTCCAAATCGTACAAGTGGATGAACCGGACAACTTGAGTACCATTTCTATCCTTCGTGGACTGAAAGAGCGTTACGAGAACCATCACCATGTGCGTATCAAAGATGATGCCATCATTGCAGCCGTCGAATTGAGTAGCCGTTACATCACCGACCGTTTCCTGCCGGATAAAGCCATTGACCTGATGGATGAAGCTGCAGCTAAACTGCGTATGGAGGTAGATTCTGTTCCTGAAGAACTGGATGAAATCTCCCGCAAAATCAAGCAGCTGGAAATCGAACGGGAAGCTATTAAACGTGAAAACGATAAACCGAAACTGGAAATCATCGGTAAGGAGCTTGCCGAACTTAAAGAACAGGAAAAGTCCTTTAAAGCCAAATGGCAGAGTGAAAAAACGCTGATGGATAAAATCCAGCAGAATAAGGTTGAGATAGAGAATCTTAAATTTGAAGCAGAAAAAGCTGAACGTGAAGGTGACTATGGTAAAGTAGCCGAAATCCGTTACGGTAAACTTCAGGCTTTGGACAAAGAGATAGAAGATACTCAAAAGCAGCTACGTGATATGCAAGGCGATAAAGCCATGATTAAGGAAGAGGTAGATGCTGAGGACATTGCCGATGTTGTTTCCCGTTGGACAGGTATTCCTGTCAGCAAGATGCTGCAAAGTGAAAAGGATAAACTATTGCACTTGGAAGAGGAACTTCATCAACGTGTAATCGGTCAGGATGAAGCGATTGAAGCCGTGGCAGATGCCGTGCGCCGTAGTCGTGCCGGATTACAGGATCCGAAACGTCCGATTGGCTCGTTCATTTTCCTCGGAACCACCGGTGTAGGTAAGACCGAACTGGCGAAGGCATTGGCAGAATTCCTGTTCGATGACGAAACGATGATGACTCGTATCGACATGAGCGAGTATCAGGAAAAGCACAGTGTTTCCCGTTTAGTCGGAGCGCCTCCGGGATACGTAGGATATGATGAAGGCGGTCAGCTGACAGAAGCTATACGTCGGAAACCTTACTCTGTTGTCCTGTTTGACGAGATAGAAAAAGCTCATCCGGATGTTTTCAATATCCTGTTACAGGTATTGGATGACGGACGACTGACTGACAATAAAGGAAGGGTGGTCAACTTCAAAAATACAATCATCATCATGACTTCGAATATGGGTAGTTCTTATATACAAAGTCAGATGGAGAAGTTGCACGGTTCCAATAAAGAAGAAGTGATTGAAGAAACGAAGAAGGAAGTCATGAATATGTTGAAAAAGACGATTCGCCCGGAATTCCTGAACCGTATTGATGAAACGATCATGTTCTTACCATTGAATGAAAAGGAAATCAAGCAGATCGTACTCTTACAAATCAAGGGAGTTCAGAAAATGCTTGCCGAAAACGGAGTGGAACTGAAACTGACGGAAGGAGCATTGGACTTCTTATCTCAAGTGGGATATGATCCAGAATTTGGAGCTCGTCCGGTAAAGAGGGCTATTCAACGTTATCTATTGAACGATCTATCCAAAAAGTTACTTTCCCAGGAAGTCGACCGCAGCAAAGCAATTACCGTTGACGCTGGTGGAGACGGATTGGTATTCAGAAATTAAGAGTTTCCATTTAAATAGAATGCCGGTATGCTTGATAAGAAGCATACCGGTATTATTTATATCCCTGAATATGTAAATCTCCGGACTTCCGGTTGGCAATTCGGATGGCTCATTACCAAAACATAGGTACCCTGTTGAGGGATTTCCATAGTCAATGAAGGCAAAGCAAATTTATGTTTGCCTTTTAATTCTCCCTGTGAATCGTAAAGGAATACCATTGTACCTGCCAACAAACCTGTCAGGCATAATGTCCCTTTTTCATTGTCCAAACGGACGTTTACTTCTTTATTTGTTATTGTCTCCATACCCTACATCAAAAACCATCTGCTCCCCTAGAAGGCTATTAAAAATAAAAAGCGTGGGAACTTACTACAATTATCCCCCCTTGACGCTTTAGACATCTACTAGCTAAATCATGCAAAACAACTAATGTTCAACCACATATTTACATACATGGCAGAACACGAGCGTTTAAACATTATTCCTAAGTAGTTCAATATTGTCCAGATCTCAAGTCTTGAATAATATCTTTATAACGCTTTTGTTCTCTATTGTTATTCACCGTTCACTACTGCTATTCCCAAGAATAGTGAACAGCGACAAAGATACATAAAAAAGCATCATTATTTACAATATAAGTAGAAGATATTTATTTTAGTAAAAGATTACCCAAATAATACTAATTTTTTTCTGAACATACAAGTGTTTATACGAAAAAACATGATAAGCATTTAAAATGCTTATCATGTTCTCTATTTTTGATTAAATAAACGGTACAGATTATTCTGCAGCTGCTTCTTTCTTAACTTCACCTTCCGGTTTAAATTCTGTGATTCCATTAGAAATCAAGATGTTATACCAAGCTACCAATTTCTTGATATCTGCTACATATACGCGTTCACGATCAAAGTTTGGTAATACTTCAGCCAAGTATTCACGCAATTGTTCAGGAGTAGCCTTTTTCGGGTCGATAGAAGCCTGCGCTGATTTCTCTTTCTCTTTTATAGCTTCCAGCACATCATACAAAGGCACTTCTGCATCGTCCGTATACATTGCTATATCGGCCAAAGAAATAATTTTTTCATTACCATAAGCGGGGAAACGTTTCTTCTCAGCATTGACTGATTCAACAATCAACATATTTTTTCCTTGCGAAATAAGTTTGTATAATCCCGGTTTACCTGAGATAGACAAGATAGTCTTCAACATAGTATATATCCTTTTATTTATTAATTATTTTTTGCGGAGCAAAGGTAATGATTATTTTTAGATAGCAAAGAAATAAGCTCCAAAACCTGCGGAATTAACGGTGTTTCATCATCATTGACTATCACGAAATCAGCATGACTTCTCTTAACTTCATCACTCATTTGTGCCTCAATACGCTTCATCACCTGTTCTCTCGATGAACAATCCCGTTTTATGGCGCGCTCCACTCTCACTTCCAGCGGCGCATACACCATAACCAGAAAATCAACTTCACTCCTAAAACCGGCTTCCACAAGTATGGCAGACTCCATACCTACCAATTGTTCACCACCAAACCGGGCAGCCCACCGACGAAAATCTTCTTTCACCTGTGGATGAATAATTTCATTCACTTTCTGCACACGATTCGGATGACCGAACATATAGGATGCCAGCAAAGAACGATTCAACACACCATTTTGAAACACATCCTGACCGACCAGCGCACAAAGTTCCTGACAAATCACCGGATCTGTCTGCGTGATACGCTTTGCTTCTATATCTGAAATATAAACAGGAATTCCCATTATTCCAAATAATCTGGAAACCACACTTTTCCCGCTACCGATACCACCGGTTATACCAATCTTAATCGACATTAGAAGTAATTTGTTCTATCAAGAAGTCTACTTGCTCAGGAACAATACGGATTTGATTGATTCCACTTGGGAACGACTTCAATTTAACCGTATATTTATCAGAACCCAGCTTCAACAACTCTTCATAAGAAATATTGATGATAAAATCGCTTGCTTTTATGCTGCGAAACCGCTTCAACCCCACCTGAAAAGTAATCTGAACTTTGGAAGGGAAGGTACGCAATGCCTTATCGGCTGGGAAATTAACTCCGTGTAATGGCACCTCTACTGTTTTCTCCGTATAAATATCTACCGGAAATATCATTTCTACCGAAGCCGGAACAAACTTCACTCCTCTTTCAGAATTCAGCGGAATTCGTCGCCGGGTTGTATCTGAAATATTCTCCAGATTTATCTTTTGAGTATATGCGGTGGTGATAGTATCCAGAATTCCTTCCGGAGCATAAACTAATACAGAATCCGGATTACAAATCGTATCTGATACATAATATTGAAGTCCGGCTGTCACTTTCCCCTGAAAGCGGACAGGTACTAACTTAGACTTTCCTTCAGAATAGATATACTCTAATGTATCCGGCTTGATTGAAAGAATTTTGGAAGACACATTCAATTGACTCAATATCTTTTTCTCAAAATCAGATGCGTAAATCTTCACATGATTATCTTTTCCTTTATAATCAAGAAAACCTAGATTTACCGGGAAAAAACTTTTCCCCAGCATATAATTGAGCAGCACCGTACCTTTATCTTTCACTCTGACGCGAAGTTCGGAAGGCGGTTCCGAAGTCAGCACTACATTATTGGGAACATCTTTTATTCGTACCGGAATGGAGAACTCGGCTTCATAGTCACTATTCAGAGTCTGAAGCAGCCAAAATCCACCGGCTATCAAGAAGAAAAATAAAAAAATTAAGAACTCTCTGCTCTTATCACTGAGCAGAAAATCCTTAATTTTCTTTGATAGTTTTAAATATGTATATTCTATTTTCCTACGATCAAACATAGGCACTTATTTATCAACTATTATTTAGATTGATTGCTAGCAGCTGAAGCATCAGCGAAAATAGAATTCTTGTCTATTTTAATCTTTACATTAGAAGCAATCTCAAGTACTATGTAATCGTCAGTAATTTCCTTGATTGTTCCGTGGATACCACCTGCAGTAATCACATTCTGATTTACCTGAAGAGATTTACGGAAATTTGCTATTTCTTTTTGCTTCTTATTCTGAGGACGGATCATAAAGAAATACATGATAACAAACATAGCTATCAGCATGATCCACATCATACTTCCACCTCCGGCAGCACCGGCAGGAGCTTGCAATAATACAGTCAATACGTTCATAAATAATCTGTTTTAGTTTCTACTATATGGACAAAGGTATCAGTTTTTAGTCAACTTACCTTCTTTTTTTAATTGATTAACTATTCCATCCAGCGTACCGTTGATAAAGCTACCGCTTTTAGCTGTGCTATACAACTTCGCTATCTCTACATATTCATTTAACGAAACACTGACCGGAATGTTCGGGAAACTAAGAATTTCTGCTAATGCAGTCTGCATAATGATAACATCCATAAATGCAATACGGTCCAGATCCCAATTTTTTGTATTCTCACTAACCAAATGACGGTAATAGTCGGAATTCAAAATAGTACGACGGAACAGACGACGTGCAAACTCTTGATCTTCGTCATCCTTAAATTCCGGAAGCAGTTCCTGGTTGGCACCCTTCTTTTCATCAAAACGTTTGATCGTTTTCAGGACGAATGTATCTACAATTTCTTTGTCATCATTCCAATACAGACTCTGATCTTCCAATACCTGATCGAGAGAATCATTATTAAAGATGTATGTTTTATAGAGTTTTCTCCATAATTCACGATCGGCCTCGTATGAGTGGTCGTCAGAAGCCATATAATCTTTATAGATATCGGTTTCTACAATTTTCTCATAAAGTTCCTTGATGAAGTCCTGGTCGTTTGCCCAGGTTCTTTTTTGATTGGCTATAAACTCTACCAATTGCTTATTGACTTCCAATTGAGCAATAAACTTGTTATCTACGAACTTCCTGTTGGGATACAACTCCTCTTTCGTAGGTGCCAATTTAGCTTTTGCCGCATCAATACGTTTTTGTGCATACTCTGTCAATGCTATCATCAGCATTAGCAAATAATTATAAAGGTCATACGCCTTTGAAAGACTAAAGAATAACTCTTTCTCCGCTGAGTCTAGATTTTTGCTGCCATTTTGATAATAGGCATATACTATCTGTATAATCTTAAGACGAATAAGAACTCTGTTGATCATAATTCAAATTAATACTGTTGTTATCGAACTGCAAAAGTAGATATTTTTAATGAGTTTCCACTAATAAATCACATTTTTTAATGCAGTATTTGATTCTCTGCGCTTTTTCTTTTGACAGTTTAAAAAAAATATCCAATTTTGAGGCCGATTATAAACGGACCGAAAGATATGGAAGATTTAAAAAAGAAAATGAGCGCAGACATGAATGATAAGGAGATTGTATTCTCCAAGTCCATTAAAGCAGGTAAACGCATCTATTACCTTGACGTAAAGAAGAATCGTAAAGATGAAATGTTCCTGGCTATTACAGAGAGTAAGAAAGTGATAACGGGAGAAGGTGACGATTCTCAGGTTAGTTTCGAAAAACACAAAATCTTCCTATATAGGGAGGACTTTCAGAAGTTTATGGCAGGACTCGAAGAAGCAGTCAACTTCATTGAGTGCAGTGATGCGAACGAATACATCGCCCGCCTGAACACCGAAGCGGATGAAGAAAGTGAACAGAAAGCAATCGAAGAAGCCCGGGAAAACAAGTTAGAGAGCGAAATTAAGATCGATATTGACTTTTAAGAAAGTAACTCTTTGATATTTCAAAAAAAAGACGTACTTTTGCACCGCTTTTTTGCAACATCGTGTGATAATCCACATCGTGTGATGGTGAATTAAGCAAGCTAACTTAATTTAGAGTAACACAAATTTTTAAAGAAATGAAATCAATTGAAGTAAAAGGAACTGCAAGAACAATTGCAGAACGCTCTTCTGAACAAGCTAGAGCTTTGAAAGAAATTCGTAAAAACGGTGGTGTACCTTGTGTACTTTACGGAGGTAATGAAGTAGTTCACTTCACAGTGACTAACGAAGGACTTCGTAACTTAGTTTATACTCCGCACATCTACGTTGTAGACTTGGTTATCGATGGCAAAAAAGTAAACGCTATCCTGAAAGATATTCAGTTCCATCCGGTAAAAGATACTATCCTGCACGTTGACTTCTATCAGATTGACGAAGCTAAACCTATCGTAATGGAAGTACCTGTACAGTTGGAAGGTCTTGCAGAAGGTGTGAAAGCCGGTGGTAAACTTGCACTGCAGATGCGTAAGATCAAAGTGAAAGCTTTGTACAATGTAATTCCTGAGAAACTGATCGTTAACGTTTCTCACCTGGGATTGGGCAAGACTGTTAAAGTTGGCGAATTGAGCTTCGAAGGCCTTGAACTGATTAGTGCTAAAGAAGCCGTTGTATGTGCTGTTAAGTTGACTCGTGCAGCAAGAGGTGCAGCAGCAGCCGCTGGCAAGTAATTGAGATTATCCCTGTAAAGAGATATACTTCAAACGCAGATTAATGCAGATTAAAGCAGATGTTCAGTCTGCATTAATTTGTATTAATCTGCGTTTCTCTTTCTATATTAATGAACTGTTTTACGGAAAAACGATGATAAAATATTTAGTTGTCGGACTGGGAAACATTGGTCCCGAGTATCATGAAACCCGACATAATATCGGATTCATGACAGTAGAAGCATTGGCCAGAATTAACAATGCTCCTCCTTTTATGGATGGACGCTATGGATTCACCACCAGCTTTTCCATCAAAGGACGTCAGTTGATCCTGCTCAAGCCATCGACTTTTATGAACCTGAGTGGATTGGCCGTTCGCTATTGGATGCAGAAAGAAAATATTCCATTGGAAAATGTGCTGATCGTAGTAGATGATCTGGCTCTTCCTTTCGGAACGTTACGCCTAAAAGGAAAAGGAAGTGATGCAGGCCATAACGGATTAAAGCATATTGCCGCCACTCTGGGCACTCAAAACTATGCCCGTCTGCGTTTTGGAATCGGGAGTGATTTTCCACGTGGCGGACAAATCGATTACGTACTCGGTCACTTCACTGATGAAGACTGGAAGACAATGGATGAAAGACTGGAGATGGCAGGGGAAATTATCAAAAGTTTCTGTCTTGCCGGTATCGATATCACAATGAACCAGTTCAACAAGAAATAATGAACCTGTTCTATAAAAAATAAAGATAACAATGAACGGTTAGCGATCAATGATAACGTCCACTAACCGACTAATTATTTATCACTAAATAACTAACTAAAATGGCTGAAGCAAGAATAGATAAATGGATGTGGGCTGTCCGCATCTTCAAGACACGTACGATTGCAGCAGAAGCCTGCAAAAAAGGACGTATTACCATCAACGGTTCGCTGGTCAAAGCTGCCCGTATGATAAAACCGGGTGATGTTATTCAAGTGAAGAAACCACCTATCACATACTCATTCAAAGTATTACAACCGATTGAGAAACGTGTAGGAGCCAAACTGGTATCGGAAATGATGGAAAATGTAACGACTCCCGATCAATATGAATTACTTGAAATGAGCAAAATCAGCGGATTCGTAGACCGGGCACGTGGAACCGGACGCCCGACCAAGAAAGATCGCCGGGAACTGGAAGAATTTACAACTCCAGAGTTTATGGATGATTTTGACTTTGATTTCGATTTTGAAGAATAGGATAAATAGAAAAACGATGAATCGTAAACAATGAACGGTGAACAGACTGCGTTATATCCACAGGCTTGCTCACCGTTCATTGTTTACGATTTGTATAGCTTACCACTTATAGAGTTGCAGTTCGCCCTTTCTTTTTACAGATTCGCTTTAACAGCATCAATCAGTTCCTGATATTCTGCGTCAGTCAGATAAACCTTTCCCGGGTTCATTTGGAATATACCTCCATAATCAGGTCCATCCACATATTTAGGTGCTAAATGAAAATGCAAATGAGACAATTTATCCGAGTAAGCACCATAATTAATCTTTTCCGGCTGGAAAGCTTTTTGCATGGCACGAGTGACACGCGCTACATCTGCCATAAAAGCATTACGGTCTTCATCACTCAATTCATTCAAATCGTTCACATGGTCTTTATAAGAAACAAGACAACGTCCACGGTAGGTTTGTTCCTTAAACAAAAACACACGTGACACACTCAATTGCGCAATCTCAATCATCAGATTATGCAGCGTTTCATTGTTCTGGCAATACAGACATTCTTTCGGATCACTCTTCATGATATTATTATTTTAAGTTTTTATCGTTGCAAAAATAAGTATTCCATTCTTATCCGGCTTGTACTTTTTCGTTTTTTTGATCGACTAATTGGTACACATCCTCTTTTTCGCCTACCACCCAAACAACATCGCCTTCTTCGAGTGGAGCATTTACATCAGGAACCATCAGTGTACCGTCTTCACTTTCAACACCGGCTATCATACAATGATATTTGTCGCGGATACCCGATTCACGAATCGTTTTACCCAGAAAAACAGAATCACTGTCAATGATAAACTGCTTCAAAGCCATCTCGCTCTTTTCATAAACCTCCCAGTCTATCTTCGCTCCGTTTTGCATCGCCTCATTAAACACACTTAATTGTTCATCCGTCCCTATCACCTGTATCTTATCCATTGGAAACAGACGAACAGAACCACCGGGGATATTAATCCTCCTCTTTCCACGAAGAATAGAAGCAACATGAACTCCAAACTTCTTCCCCAAGTTCAGCTCCATCAATGTCTTTCCCGCCCAACTGGATTCACCCGGAATTTCCATATCGGCAAGATGCAAATCATGCGACAACAAACGACCGGCATACTCCGGCTTTTTCTCTCCCAGATACTCTGCACGTACATCTCTGGAACGGAGATTCTGGAAGAAACGACGTTCAATCAATATCGATTGCTTTTTCAAACGGCGAGACCATACCATCAACAATACAATAAGTACAGCCACTCCAATAATCAATCCGATAGACGCCTTAAATAATCCGGAAATAACAAAGATGACAAAAAGTGCCGCTATCATAATACGAATCACGATTGTCGATACCAGCGGCGCGCGGTTGGCACGGCTATCATGCCATAAGGTCATAAACTCAACCGAATGATTTTTCTTCACCATAATGGCACGCAAGAAAGGAGCAATACACAGAATCATAAATACCGCTCCCAACAACGATGCCCAGAAATGAGGCAGATTCTCTTTAAAGAATGGCACAACAAAACGAAAAGAAAGTGCAATAATCGACATACTGACAATTGAATAAACAACTGTTATACGTACCATTGACAAGATTAACTTCTTCCACAAATTCTCGTGATTCAGAGCTGTTTGCGAACCGGAAGAATAACGCATCATTATTTTTTTCCATGATTCCGGAAGATGAGCATCCACAAAAGTAGAAGCCGGCTCGGCAAAACGAATCATATAAGGAGTCAGGAAAGTAGTAATCACAGAAACCGCTACCACTATCGGATACAGAAAATCACTCGTTACATGCAAAGAGACTCCCAAAGAAGCAATAATAAACGCAAATTCGCCGATCTGCGTTAAACTAAAGCCGCATTGCATAGCCGTCTTTAAAGGCTTTCCGGAGAGAATAACACCGAATGTACCAAAAACGGCCTGTCCCAAGATAACAGCCAAAGTAATAACTATAATAGGTACGGCATATTCTACAATCATTGCAGGATCCACCATCATACCGACCGATACGAAAAAGATAGCTCCAAAAAGATCCTTTACCGGTTTCACCAGCCGGTCTATGGATTCCGCCTCGATTGTTTCCGCCAGAATAGATCCCATTATAAATGCACCAAATGCAGCAGAAAATCCTGTATGAGCCGCCATCACTACCATACCGAAACAAAGTGCCAACGACACAATAAGCAGAGTCTCCTCTCCCATCAATTTCCGGCAGCGTTTCAAGAATTCAGGAATCAGATAGATACCGACAACAAACCACAGAATAAGGAAAAACAATAATTTCCCGATACTCTCCAACATCTCGGTACCTTCAAAATGTTGGCTTACCGCCATAGTGGAAAGCATCACCATTAATACAATAGCCAAAATATCTTCCAAAATCAAGATACTCAACACAAGTCCGGTGAACTGCCTCTTCCTTAATCCTAAATCATCAAAAGCTTTATAAATAATAGTAGTAGACGACATCGCAATCATACCGCCCAAGAACAGACTGTCCATCCTGTGCCAGCCGAAACCCATGCCGACTCCTATTCCCAACAAAATCATACAAAAGATGATGGTACAGGCAGCAATGATGGCAGAACCACCCACCTTGACAATCTTCTTAAAACTAAATTCCAAACCAAGAGCAAACAGCAAGAAAATAACACCAATATCCGCCCAAGTCTTAATATTGGCAGTATCCATCACTGAAGGAGTATACGGCATATGCGGACTTGCCAGAAATCCGGCAACTACATATCCCAAGACCAGAGGTTGTTTCAACTTCTTAAACAACAAAGTCATAACACCGGCACAAATCAATATAAGTGCGAGGTCAGCTATAAGAGTAGGTAATTGAGACATTATTTTATCGTATTTGATGACAAAATTATATTATTTCTATGGGATAAACAACATATTTACGGATATGTTTTGCAATAACCATCATAAAATAAGTTAGCCCCGGATAGAGTCGTAACTTATCCGGGGCTATACACAATAACAAGCTTATTTTTTACTTTCTAAAAGGCGGTTTCACTACCACAGCTTTCAATTTCCGACCACGCATATCGATACAGATTTCCGTACCCACCTTACTATATTCCGGTTTCACATATCCCATACCGATACCAATCTTACGGGTAGGCGACATCGTACCGGAGGTCACCACTCCCACTTTCTCGCCTTCATCATTCACCAGTTCATAGCCATGACGGGGAATTCCGCGATCAACCATTTCAAAGCCAACCAGTTTACGGGTAACACCTTCCGCTTTCTGTTTTTCCAGCATCGGACGGTTGACAAAATCCTTGCCCTCCACAAACTTAGTGATCCATCCCAATCCGGCTTCTATCGGAGAAGTCGTATCATCCAGATCATTGCCATACAGACAGAAGCCCATTTCCAACCGGAGCGTATCACGGGCACCCAAACCAATAGGTTTAATGCCATACTCTTCACCAGCCTCAAAAATAGCTTTCCATATAGAATCAGCCACAGACGGATAGAAATAAAGCTCAAAACCTCCCGCACCGGTATAACCCGTATTGGAGATAATCACATTCTCTTCACCTGCAAACGTTCCAACCTTAAATGTATAATAAGGAATAGTAGCAAGATCAATATCCGTCAACTTTTGCAGAACCGAAATAGCCTTCGGACCCTGTATAGCAAGTTGAGCTATGTTATCCGACGAATTTTCCAACTCGGCTCCCTCCGTATTGTGAGAAACACACCAGTTCCAGTCTTTTTCCATATTGGAAGCATTCACCACCAACATGTATTTTTCCGGTTCATACTGATAAACCAGCAAATCATCTACAATCCCCCCATCCTCATTCGGAAAACAAGTATATTGTATTTTACCCGGAGCCAGTGCCGCCACATTGTTAGATGTTATTTTCTGCAGAAAGGCCAACGCTTGCGGTCCTTTCACCCAAAATTCTCCCATGTGCGATACATCAAATACACCGACACCTTGACAAACAGTTATGTGTTCATCAATGATACCGGAGTATTCAATAGGCATATTATAACCTGCAAACTCGTGCATTTTAGCACCAAGTGCTATATGTTTCTCTGTAAACGGAGTGGTTTTCATTATTTTAAAGTATTAAGTTTTAAGTATCAGGTATTAAGTATTACCGGAGCTTACCGTCTTTTTATTTGGAAGCCACCAGTTCTGCTATTTTTACGATCACTTTCATTGCTTTCTCCATATTCTGGATAGGCACAAATTCGTAACGACCGTGGAAATTCAGACCACCGGCAAAGATATTCGGACAAGGCAATCCCTTAAAAGAAAGCTGCGCACCATCCGTACCTCCACGAATCGGTTTTACATTCGGTTTCACACCCACGGCTTCCATAGCTGCAAAAGCAGTATCGATGATGTGCATTACCGGTTCTATTTTCTCACGCATATTATAATACTGGTCGCGCAGTTCGAGTGTCGCAGTACCAGCTCCATATTCAGCGTTCATTTGAGCTACCAGACGTTCTATCTCTTTTTTACGGTTCTCAAATTTTGCACGGTCATGATCGCGGATGATATAAGACACAGTGCTTTGCTCCACATCCCCCTGAATACCAATCAAATGATAGAATCCTTCATAGCCGGTCGTATGTTCCGGTCTTTCCTGTGAGGGAAGCATCGTAATAAACTGATTGGCAAGATAGATAGAGTTAATCATCTTATCCTTGGCATATCCCGGATGCACATTACGTCCTTTAAAGGTTATTTTTGCGGCAGCAGCATTAAAGTTCTCAAACTCCAACTCCCCTACTTCACCTCCATCCATCGTATATCCCCATTCACAACCGAATTTCTCTACATCGAATTTATGAGCACCTTCACCGATTTCTTCGTCAGGATTGAAGCCGATACGGATTTTACCGTGTTTGATTTCGGGATGTTCCTTCAGATAAACCATCGCTGATACAATTTCCGCGATACCGGCTTTGTCGTCGGCACCGAGCAACGTTTTTCCGTTGGTTACAATCAAGTCTTCTCCCTTATGATCCAGCAATTCCGGGAATTGTGATGGAGAAAGGACTACATTCTCTTCAGCACAAAGCACAATATCCGAACCGTCATACTTTTCCACAATGCGCGGAGTGACATCTTTACCCGTCATATCAGGACTTGTATCCATGTGGGCAATAAACCCGATAGTGGGTACTTCTTTATTTATATTGGCAGGAAGTGTAGCAAAAAGATAGCCATGCTCATCCAAAGTAATATCTTCCAATCCCAAAGATTCCAACTCTTTTTTCAAGTATTCAGCAAAAATCATCTGCTTCGGAGTACTTGGAGTAAGCCCTGTCGATTCATCAGATTGTGTATCGAAGCTTACATACTTTAAAAATCTGTCTACTAAAGTCATATTGTTTTAATTACAAGTTACTAATTACAATTTACAAATTGATAGTTTATAGTGCCGTAAAGGTAAAAAAAGAGCCGTGAATTACAAAGCAATTCACGGCTCTTTTTATTGTATACTTTTATCTGGATACTTAAATATCCTATTTGACTACTTTAAAAATGGCTGCTACCATCAAAGCAATGTGTACAAACCTTGCATTTAGGTAATCCGATAGCCTCAATCAGCGTTTCCAGTGTATTAAACTTCAATGAACTGAGACCGAAACGCTCTGCAATAATACTAACCATCTTATCGTATTCCGGAGAACCGGTAGTAGCATATTTCTCCAGGTTCTTATTCTCATCCCCTTCCAGTTCCTTGATAATACGACGGGTAATCAACTCCAATGCATTTTTAGAAGCCGAAAAACCAACAAACGGACAAGCATAAATCAATGGCGGACAAGCGATACGCATGTGCACCTCCTTTGCTCCGTAATCATACAGAATCTTCACATTGTCACGTAATTGAGTTCCCCGCACGATTGAATCGTCACAGAACAACAAACGTTTATTTTGCAGCATGGCACGGTTGGGAATCAACTTCATCTTAGCAACAAGCGAACGCATCTCCTGATTGCTCGGAGTGAAGCTACGAGGCCATGTCGGTGTATATTTTGAAATAGCACGATGGTAAGGAACCCCCTTTCCTTCGGCATATCCTAAAGCCATACCCACTCCCGAATCAGGAATACCGCAAGCACAATCCACTTCCGATTCATCTGTCTGTCCCATTTTCAATCCGCTGGTGAAACGCACTTCCTCTACATTCTTTCCTTCATAACAAGAAGTCGGGAAACCGTAGTACACCCACAAAAACGAGCAAATCTGCATATCCTCATTGGGCTTGCGAAGCTGGTCAACATGATCGTCATACATACGGACAATCTCACCGGGACCTAAATATCTCTCAATCTCATAATCCAGATTCGGAAAACTGGACGATTCGCTCGTTGCAGCATAAGCACCGTCTTTCCTTCCAATCACCACCGGAGTACGTCCCCATCGGTCACGGGCAGCGATGATACTACCATCTTCCGTCAGAAGCAACATCGAACAAGAACCCTTAATGTGCTTAAACACATTTTCGATACCTTCCACAAAAGTTCTGCCTTGTATAATAAGTAATGCGATAAGTTCCGTCTGGTTGGTGTTGCTCGAACTAAGTTCGGCGAAGTGCATGTTTTGACTGAGAAGTTCTTCTTCCAATTCCTGGATATTGACTATTTTAGCGACTGTGACAATGGCGAAGCGCCCGAGGTGAGAATTGATGATGATAGGTTGTGCGTCTGTGTCGCTAATGATGCCGATGCCGGCGTTTCCTTTGAATTTGTCCAGTTCTCCTTCAAACTTGGTTCGGAAATAAGTACTTTCCAAATTGTGAATGGAGCGTATAAAACCTTTTTCCTCACTATATGTTGCGAGTCCTCCTCGCTTGGTACCCAGATGTGAGTTATAATCTGTGCCGTAGAATAAATCAGTCACGCAGCTAGTTTTCGAGACTGTTCCGAAAAAACCTCCCATGTTGTTCTCTTTATTGATGATGTTTTAAAAAAGATGGCGCAAAAGTACAAAAAAGAATTCGTCCTATAAAAAAAGCGCTCCGCAAAGTTTTAGTTTTCTTTGCGAAGCACAACTAATATTTATTAAAAAGCGGGGAATCCGGAAACAATCTTTTTACCGGAATCTTATTTCCATTTCTTGATCGTTTTCAAGTCAGCGGGAGTTGCTTCAATCAAACTTACTGCAAATCCTCCGCTACGTGCCAGCTTCACAGACATCTTATTCTTGTTTGTAACAAGTCCTTTTTTTATCTGGTAAGAAGTAGGATTCTTTTCAAAATCCGCCTCCTTTCCGTCAGCATAAAGAGTAGCTACATATTGTTTTCCCGGTTCGAGAAAATCAAGTGTAAAAGCAGAAGTACGGGGATTCTCATCGGTGATACCACCTACAAACCAGTTATCAGTACCTTTTGCCTTACGTGCTACGGTAATATAATCTCCCGGTTCCGCTTCCAGATACTTGCTGTCATCCCAATCAACGGCTACATCCTTGATAAATTGAAATGCATCCATGTGACGTTCGTAACTCTCCGGAAGGTCGGCTGCCATTTGCAAAGGACTGTACATCGTTACATAAAGTGCCAACTGTTTTGCCAAAGTTGTACGTACAAAACTGTGGTCGCCTGACAGGAAAGAAAGTTTTGTATCAAAGATACCCGGTGTATAATCCATCGGTCCACCAATCTGACGGGTGAAAGGAAGCAAGGTGGTATGGAACGGCTTATTCCCTGCAAAGGCTTCATATTCCGTGCCACGAGCCGATTCATTACCGATCAGATTCGGATATGTGCGACATAATCCTGTCGGACGGGTTGCTTCGTGAGCATTTACACAGATCTTATATTCGGCCGCTTTTTCCACCGCATATAAATAATGATTGTTCATCCACTGTCCGTAATGATGTTCTCCACGCGGAATAATATTACCTACATACCCGCTCTTCACAGCATTGTATCCGTTATCTATCATAAACTGATAGGCTTTATCAAGATGACGCTCGTAGTTACGTACAGAAGCGGAAGTCTCGTGATGCATCATCAGCTTCACTCCTTTTTCCTTTGCATACGCATTGAGCATCTTCACGTCAAAATCAGGATACGGAGTTACGAAATCAAAGACATAATCCTTCGAATTTCCGAACCAGTCTTCCCATCCTTCATTCCAGCCTTCCACTAAGATCTGGTCGAATCCATGCTCTGAAGCAAAGTCAATGTAACGCTTCACTTTGTCATTATTGGCTGCATGACGCCCGCTCGGTTTTGTTTGGGAATAATCCGTCTGTCCCAGTTTCACAGAATAAACATCATCCGTGTACGACCAGGAACTTTTTCCGGTAATCATTTCCCACCACACACCGATGTATTTCACCGGCTTAATCCAGGAAACATCTTCGTAGGCACAAGGTTCATTCAAGTTCAAAGTCAATTTGGAAGCCAGAATATCACGAGCATCATCACTGACAATCACCGTGCGCCAGGGTGAACGGCAAGGCGTTTGCATATAACCTTTATCCCCTTTTGCATCAGGAGTCAGCCATGATTCAAAAATCAGGTTCTGATCGTCAAGGTTCAGATGCATACAAGAATAATCAACCAAAGCCGCTTCATGCAGATTGATATACAACCCGTCGGCTGTCTTCATTTGCAAAGATGTCTGCACACCTGTTGGTGAAAAAGGAGTTTGAGAAGCATTTGGAGCAATTGCCCCTTGCAACAATCCGCGAATCTCTGAAAGCTTGGATTCGGTATAGTCATATTCCTGCGTATCATAATCGCCTGGAATCCAGAATGCCGTATGATCGCCGGCCATAGCAAACTGCGAATGTTCTTCTTTTATAACGAAGTAATTCAGATTCTTTTGCTGCGGGAACTCATAGCGGAACCCCAAGCCATCATTATAAAGACGAAAACAAATAATCAGATTACGATCTTGCGCCTTTTGATTCAGGGTAACAGCCATTTCATTATAATGGTTGCGGATCGATTTCACCTCTCCCCACACCGGTTCCCATGTTTCATCAAAAGCAGAAGTTTTAATATCGGCCAGAGTGAATCCATTCATCAGTCCGGGATCATTTTTCAATTCCAGTCCCAGTTTCGAAGGTTTAATCACCTCTTTTCCTTTATAAGAGAGTTCATACACCGGTTCTCCTTGCGTGTTGACAAAGAAATTAAGTTTTAATTGTCCATCAGGAGAAGTGATACTTTCGGCTTTTGCTGATGTGCCGAAGAAAAAAGAGAGCAACAGGCAGACCCATATTGCAGTTCCTATTTTCATGTTCTTCATGATATAAATGAGTTAGTTAATAATCGTATGGCAAAGATAGACAGGAATGACAAGCATTACTTCGGATTATAGATAAAATATAGTATTTCCAAATATCACAAAAGAGATAAGAGACTATTAATAAGCACAATAGCAAAGTTCTTCAACAGAAAAAATATAGTATCTACATGGACTAACAAAGTATATTGTTATACTGAAATGGCCTAAGAATCCATGTCTAATAAAAAATAGAAGCTAAAAAGTTCAAAGAGTACAGTGATATTAATATATAATTGATAAATTTGTAAGCAAAATATCTTACTTTAAAAAACACATAATCTAATACTATTATGATACAAGACTTTAGATACACAATATTGTTTTTCTTTATATTATCTACAAGCTATGCCTCCGCTCAATCCCTACGAAAATTAATGGAGATGCCTCCCCGTATTATTGAGTCGAAATGGGAACAGACCCCAGAAGGAGGAACGGAATTAAACTATTACAACGAAGACCTGTGCAGCTATTATCTATTTCGTGAAAACGACCGTTCATACAATCTAAATCCAGGAAAAAACACGGTATTCAGAATAGAAAAAGGTTCCAATGCCAATAATTCCTTCAAGAATTCAAGCAGATATATGTTCTTTCGCGGACAATTTCCTAAAGGTTTTAAAATCAGCACTCCTTACGCACTTCCCATAAAAGCTGGTAAAGAAACAAAATGGCAAATTGCCTTGCAAGAATCTGCAAAAACGATGATATTCCAAATTCAGGAAGGTGACACCATTTATGCAACCCGCAGAGGAGTGGCATGTACGACAGTATTACCACAACAATTATTAATATACCACCCCGATCACACTTTTGCAGCATACCTTATGATGAGCCAGAATTTCATCCAAGGGGGCGAGGAAGTCATAACCGGGCAACCAATAGGAATAGCTGGAGTACTTGGAGTATCAATCTCCTACTTTTTTCTAGATAATAATAAATTCGATTCAAATGGTCCTCTAGGTTATCCGTACTCACACTTTACTCCTGTATTCCGTACAGATAAAGGAGATATAAAACTAGATGAAAAAGTAGCCTATAAATCAGCTACAGATGACGAGCTGATCATGCTTGAAATGACAAAACGTGAAAAAAAGAAATTTCAGAAACAGAAATACTCAAAATAAAGAAAAGAATATGCGCGTATTTCATCTAATCCTCCTTTGGGTCTGTTTTTGCGATTTACTTCATGCACAGACCGTACAAATCACTTATGAAGGCGACCCACTTACCGACAAAGAACGCCGGAAGATTGAACAGACTCTCCAATATGAAGTTGAATTCTACTCACAATTCGGACTTCCTGATACACTTAACCTCAAGTTAACAGTGTTCAACAAAAGAGAAGACGCTCTAACTTATTTGGATAAATTCAACATTCATCCTCCCAAAGGCACAAACGGTTTATATATACCCAGATTACAGAAAGCTATTATATTAAGTAGAGAGAAAGAATATCAACAAGGACTTGGCATCATTTATCACGAACTAAGCCATCACCTCACCTTGAAAATTACAGCAGGGCGTCCTCCAATTTGGTTTAACGAGGGACTTGCCGAATACTTTGAGCACTGTAAAGCCAATAAAAAAGGACTCCAGCATACATTTACCGAATACGAAAAAGGAAGAATCCGTACTATATATATGTTAGGAGACATTGATTTACTCACCTTCATCAACAGTCGCCAGAAAGAATTTATGCAGCAACAAAGAACCGATGAGCAATATGCCTATATCCTTTCCCATGCACTTGTTACTTTTTGGATTGAGAAAATTCCCCGGCAGATATTCCATAATTTTGTGCGCTCTCTCCAAAACAAAGATAATTCGTCCACAGTGTCCAAACAGATAGATCAGATTTATACCGGAGGCTTCAAACAATTTGAAAAAGATTTTGAAGCTTTCTGCAGATAGTTTTATCTTTTTTCTATCTTTGCACCGGCTATGGGATTAGCCTTTAACCGCCCTTTGGAGCTGATGATCCCTACAATTTGAATGTATAACTCTTAAATTGTCAGCTAATGCTCAAAACTTTGTTATTTATCGGTATGGGAAGTTTCACAGGAGGCATACTACGTTACCTCATCTCACGCTATGTTCAGAATTACCTGATCACTTCCTTTCCTTTAGGAACCTTTCTGGTCAACGTACTCGGTTGTTTTACCATCGGTCTGTTTTATGGACTCTTCGAACGAGGGAATCTGATGAACTCCAATCTAAGAATATTTCTTACCGTAGGGTTCTGCGGAGGATTCACCACCTTTTCAACGTTCATGAATGAGAACTTTCAACTAATTAAAAATGATAATTTCTTCTATCTCTCGCTTTATGTTACTCTTAGCTTGTTTTTAGGATTTGTTATGTTATACCTTGGGCATGCACTTACAAAATTATTATGAAATGGAAACGATAAAGAAAATAAGGATAGTAAAAATAAAAGTTCGAGTTATACTCCTATAAATTCCGAGAGTTAACAAAATTTCCCAATATAAACATAACATACTGACATATTTATGATTAAAAGAAACCCAACCAAACCCGTCCGCGTTGTTCCTCCCATGATGGAGGAGCAGGAAGTCAGTACTACTACCCTACAAGAATGGCTCGACAGAGAAGAAACCGTTTCTCATCTTTTATTCTGCAAAGGAAAAGCAGAAGGCATCGACAAATCTTATAAAAGTTTCAAGAATTGCACTTTTCAGCATCAGACATTCAGCGAATGTAAATTCCGTTCTTCCCAGCTGACCGATGTCAGGTTTGAGAACTGCGACCTATCCAACATTTCTTTCGCTGAAAGCTCGCTCTACCGGGTAGAATTCATTTCCTGCAAGCTATTGGGTACCAATCTATCGGGAACAACGATGAATCACGTCTTGCTGCATGACTGTAACGCAGGTTATATCAATCTGGCTATGAGTAAAATGAACCAGGTACGTTTTGCACACAGCCAACTCCGCAACGGAAGTCTGAACGACTGCCGTTTTTCATCCGTCGCATTTGAGAGTTGCGATCTCGTGGAAGCCGATTTTTCACACGCTCCGCTTCGTGGAATAGATTTGCGCACTTCCCGTATCAGCGGAATCACGCTTAATATCAGCGATCTAAAAGGGGCTGTCATCACTTCCCTGCAAGCAATGGATTTGCTTCCACTGTTAGGGGTTATTATCGAAGATTAAAATCCTGCAAATTCACCCCGCCGCACTCAAACAAAAAGCATCGTCCCGTTGTTATAGTATAAGGTCGGACTAACGACATATAGGGAATAGGCACAAAAAGAATACCTATTTATAGTGATTTCTCACTCCCCGTCAAGTCCGTACTTTTGCAGAAATCTTATTCAAAAACAATAGAAACGATGAAAATTGAAAAAATTGTAGCTCGAGAAATTCTCGATTCAAGAGGTAACCCCACAGTAGAAGTTGACGTAGTATTGGAATCCGGCATTATGGGACGTGCATCTGTACCGTCAGGTGCTTCCACAGGCGAACACGAAGCATTGGAGCTTCGCGATGGTGATAAAAAACGCTATGGTGGAAAAGGAGTACAAAAAGCGGTTGATAATGTAAATAAAATCATCGCTCCGAAACTGATTGGCATGTCTTCACTCAATCAGAGAGGTATCGACTACACAATGCTGGCATTGGACGGCACTAAGACTAAATCGAATTTAGGTGCTAACGCTATTCTCGGTGTATCTCTTGCCGTAGCTAAAGCCGCTGCCAACTATCTGGATCTTCCTCTATACCGCTATATCGGTGGAACAAATACGTATGTAATGCCTGTACCGATGATGAACATCATCAACGGTGGTTCACATAGCGATGCTCCGATCGCATTCCAGGAATTTATGATCCGTCCCGTAGGTGCTCCTTCTTTCAGAGAAGGTCTGCGCATGGGTGCTGAAGTATTCCACGCTTTAAAGAAAGTTTTGAAAGACCGTGGCCTTAGCACTGCTGTAGGTGATGAAGGTGGTTTCGCACCTAACCTCGAGGGTACGGAAGATGCTTTGAACTCTATTCTGGCCGCTATCAAAGCTGCAGGATACGAACCGGGCAAAGACGTTATGATCGGTATGGACTGTGCTTCTTCCGAATTCTACCACGATGGTATTTACGATTATACCAAGTTTGAAGGTGAAAAAGGTAAGAAACGCACTTCCGCAGAACAAGTTGACTACCTGGAAGAACTAATCAACAAATTCCCTATCGACTCTATCGAAGACGGTATGAACGAAAACGACTGGGAAGGCTGGAAAAAGCTGACCGAACGCATCGGCAACCGTTGCCAGTTGGTAGGTGACGACCTGTTCGTAACCAACGTAGATTTCCTTGCAATGGGTATCGAAAAAGGCTGTGCCAACTCTATCCTGATTAAAGTAAACCAAATCGGTTCGCTGACAGAAACACTGAACGCTATCGAAATGGCTCACCGTCATGGATACACTACTGTTACTTCTCACCGTTCGGGTGAAACAGAAGATGCTACTATCGCCGATATCGCAGTAGCTACTAACAGCGGACAGATCAAGACAGGTTCTTTAAGCCGCTCAGACCGTATGGCTAAATACAATCAGTTACTCCGCATTGAAGAGGAACTGGGAGATTTGGCTGTATATGGTTACAAAAGAATTAAATAATTCAATATTCTCTTACTTGAATAATTCATCCCCGGACAATTACATTATCCGGGGATTTTTACATATCAACCATCCACTATTTTTTTGTATCGTAAGAAAACTAGCTTCACTAAGCATCAATAAATATCTCCAATATTTTGCGAATTGAATTAATAAGGCTACATTTGCAACGTCAAACTTATTAATAGCGGTGGGGAAACCTGCCTATTTTTACGGCGGGCATTTTTATGCCCGCACGTGAACTCCTATATGGGCGGTTTCGTACCCCCATCGGGAGTGTTAATGCACCCCAAAACCTACCGCTGGTGAGTTTGACAATGGGACAGGCGAAACCGCTTTTTTATTAGCACTTCTTCCTCTCCCCATCAATCTAATTATTCATCTTTTAAATTCTAATGATTATGGAAAACAGCCAATTAAAAGACTTACAGGAAGAGGTTTCAGATGCTACGAAACAGTATATCCTGACTACATTCAATTCTGAAAATGGAATGAAAACGTATTATTTACAGATGTCAAACATAATACGCTCTGCGCACATTAACCCTCCCATTGACACCGAATACAACAGTTTAAAAAAGCTAAGCAAAAAGCTCAAGCAATATTGCACTTTCATTCAAACACTTGGCGAACATGAATGGGATAAGGGAATAGCCGATATTCAGAAAGCATTAGGCATTTATCTAATGCAAAATGACATCGAAAGTAAAGAACGCAAACAAACGAACCAAGAAATTGCCTCTCAACTGCAATTCATCGTTTTTCTCTCCGGGAATATAAATATCATCAAGCAACTTCATGGAATATTGCAACGCCATTTATCCAATGTGATGCTTTTACTCAGATCCTATCCTGAGCATAATATACAAGAATGAATAACAATGATGAATCAAAAAGAAACTGTAAATCTTTGCTTTTCTTAAAAATGGAATATTACAACAATTAGGGAACTGTGCATTTCGATAATATGCGAATATATATAAAAAAGCATCCAGACTAATACCTGAATGCTTTTTTCTTGGATTTGTTATATATCCTTTTTTGAGCCTCTTGTCGGATTCGAACCAACGACCCCGAGATTACAAATCACGTGCTCTGGCCAACTGAGCTAAAGAGGCGGGTGGGTAAGCTATCTATATCGCGCCGCTACAACCAACTACCTTTGCTGCGATCAAGCCCTGGAGGATTCGAAGGGAGCTGGCCGTATAGGACTTACCCGTTTTGCGGTTGCAAAGGTAGACATTTTTATGTATTCTGCAATAGCTGCAGACAACTTTTTTACTAACAAAAGACTAACAGGCTACATTTCAGGCAATTAAAATTGCAAAAAAATATTCAGACAGCAACTTCCTCTGCTTTATTAACTTTAACAACCAGATTTCCCCTACCAACCGATATTATTTGTACCTTTGTGCGCAATTTATAAATGAAGATGACAGAGAACAGAAGCTATTTACAAAAATATGCCATGCATTTTGGCACGTATATGGGAATCTACTGGATATTGAAGTTCATATTATTTCCGCTGGGATTCCACATACCTTTCCTTTCGCTCTTATTTGTAATCCTGACATTATCCGTACCTTTCATCGGATATCACTATGCGAAAATGTACCGGGATAAGATTTGCGGAGGAAGTATCCAATTTTCACATGCCATGCTCTTTACCATATTTATGTATATGTTTGCTTCTCTGCTGGTAGCTGTGGCTCACTACGCCTATTTCCAATTCATCGATCATGGATTTATCATCAACTCTTACATTCAGTTGTGGGACGAACTGATGACCAACACCCCGGCTCTGATAGAAAACAAAGAAGTTATAAAAGAAACGATAGATACCGCCCGTTCACTTACTTCCATCAATATCACCATGCAACTATTGTCATGGGATGTATTTTGGGGAAGTATCCTGGCCATTCCCACCGCATTGATGGTAATGAAAAAGGCCAAACCGGAAAATGACGGAGTGTCTCAATCGTAATTTGTAATTCGTAAGTAATTAGTAATTAAAAAATGGATATATCAGTTGTAATCCCATTATTCAATGAAGAAGAGTCACTACCCGAACTCTATGCTTGGATAGAACGGGTAATGCAAGCCAACGGATTCTCATTCGAAGTGATTTTCGTTAACGATGGAAGTACCGACCATTCATGGGAAGTGATCGAAAAGCTTAAAGCTCAATCGGAACATGTAAAAGGTATCAAATTCCGCCGTAATTACGGTAAATCACCTGCACTCTACTGTGGATTCGCTGAAGCGGAAGGAAACGTAGTCATAACGATGGATGCGGACCTGCAAGATAGCCCAGACGAAATCCCCGAACTTTACCGGATGATTACAAAGGATGGCTACGACCTGGTATCCGGCTGGAAGCAAAAGAGATATGATCCAATTTCAAAGACACTGCCCACCAAGTTGTTTAATGCTACTGCCCGCAAAGTATCAGGCATCAAAAACCTGCACGACTTCAACTGCGGATTGAAAGCCTATCGCAAAGAGGTCGTAAAACATATCGAAGTGTACGGTGAGATGCATCGTTATATACCTTATCTGGCAAAGAACGCCGGATTCAAGAAAATCGGTGAAAAGGTGGTACACCACCAGGCGCGTAAATACGGCACAACAAAATTCGGACTGAACCGTTTCGTAAACGGGTATCTGGATTTACTCTCTCTTTGGTTCCTCTCCAGATTCGGCATCAAGCCGATGCATTTCTTCGGACTGTTGGGATCATTGATGTTTCTGATAGGAATGATTTCTGTCATCATCGTAGGTGCCAGCAAACTATATGCCATGTACAACGGTCTCCCCTACCGACTGGTGACCGACTCTCCCTATTTCTATTTGTCACTTACGGCAATGATTATAGGTACGCAATTATTCTTAGCCGGATTCCTTGGCGAACTCATCTCGCGCAATGCACCGGAACGGAATAACTATCAGATAGAAAAGAAAATTTGATTCACATTCAATAAACTGACTATGAAGAATTTAATTCGTATCTTTCTCATATTGACTATCATTGGCGGTGCAGTCAGCTTACACAGTGCCTGCTCGGATGAGAACGATTGCTCATTGGCAGGACGTCCGATGATGTACTGCACAATATATACCATTAATCCGGATAACCCTGCTATTGCATTAAAAGACACGCTTGATTCATTAACAATCACAGCATTGGGCACCGACTCTATCATCCTGAACAATGAAAAGAATGTGCATACCCTGATGTTGCCACTACGATACACAAGTGACACTACTGTGTTCATATTCAGATACGATCCCAAACGTAGAGAAAAAGATGTTGACACATTATACATTGTACAACAGAATACCCCTTATTTCCAGTCCATGGAATGTGGTTATATGATGAAACAAAATATAATCAGCGCTAAATTTGGAAAACCGGGAAGACCGGGTAACCCTCCTCCCTATGGCAACGGGCAGCCGGACCAGATAGATTCTCTTCATATAAAAAATAAAGAAGCCAATACAAATGAAATCGAGAACTTGCAGATATTCTATAATTATCGGCCAGAACGCACACCTGATGAAACGACTAATTAGTCTGCTTCTGCTCTTTTGCATTGGGCTTCCGTTGCTGGCACAACAGCAACGTCCGGCGCAAACGCCCAAAAGAGATCAGAAGAAAAAAGAGGTTGCCGAGATAGATACCATTCCGCTCTACAATGGTACGTATGTCGGTGTGGATTTATATGGCATTGGAAGCAAGCTGCTGGGAGGCGACTTTATGAGTTCTGAAGTCAGCGTAGCCGTTAACCTCAAGAATAAATTCATCCCTACTATTGAGTTTGGTATGGGAGGAACAGATACCTGGAGCGAAACAGGCATACACTATAAGAGCAAAATGGCCCCATTCTTCCGAATCGGTGTGGACTACAACACCATGGCAAAGAAAAAAGAGAAGAATAGCTACTTGTATGCAGGACTTCGCTATGCATTCAGTTCATTTAAATATGATGTTTCCACAATGCCGGCAGATGATCCTATCTGGGGAGATGTAATAGGTAACCCCAGTTTGGAAGACGGTTATTGGGGAGGAAGTGTGCCATTCAGCCATCTGGGTATGAAAGGATCGGTGCAATGGCTGGAAATCGTTTTAGGCGTCAAAGTACGTATTTACAAAAACTTCAACATGGGGTGGTCGGTACGTATGAAATACAAAACCAAAGCATCTACCGGAGAATATGGAGACCCATGGTACGTGCCCGGTTACGGAAAGTTTAAATCAAATAACATGGGAATCACTTATTCCCTTATTTATAAATTGCCTCTTTAGAATACAATGACAGGACTAGAGATTTGGCTGCTTGCAATAGGTCTGGCGATGGATTGTTTCGCTGTCTCAATTGCAAGCGGTATTATTTTGAAACGTACCCGATGGAAACCCATGCTAGTCATGGCTTTTGCTTTCGGCTTTTTTCAGGCAATCATGCCATTTATCGGATGGATGTGTGCAAAGACATTCAGTCATCTTATAGAAAGTGTAGACCATTGGATTGCTTTCGCAATCCTTGCCTTCTTAGGCGGACGAATGATTTTAGAATCTTTCAAAGAAGAAGAATGTTGTAAACTGTTCAATCCGGCAAATCCGAAAGTGGTATTGACTATGGCAATAGCCACAAGTATTGATGCATTGGCAATCGGCATTTCCTTTGCCTTTCTGGGAGTTCAGGACTATACCGAAATCCTTCCTCCTATCAGCATCATCGGGTTTGTTTCATTTGTCATATCACTCATCGGTCTGATCTTTGGTATCCAATGTGGCTGCGGCATCGCCCGGAAACTGAAAGCAGAGTTATGGGGAGGTATCATTCTAGTCATTATCGGACTAAAGATATTAATTGAACATTTATTTCTTCAATAAAACGAGTTTTCTCATCAAATAGAAGAGCGTATGAAAACAAAAAAAAGTTTCCTTTGGCTGGCTTTCCTGATTTTGGCAACTATCTGGATATTAGTCAGACATAATCAACAAGTTGGCTATTACAGTGTCAAAGGTTTGGTGTTTGGGACAGTATATAAAATTACTTATCAGCATGACGGTGACTTAAAACCGGAAATAGAAGCTGAACTGAAACGCTTCGACCAATCTCTATCTCCATTCAACGACAGTTCTGTTATCAGCCGCGTCAACCGCAATGAAGAGCTGGTGACTGATAGTTTTTTCCAGAAATGCTTCCATCGCTCGATGGAAATTTCCCGCGAGACAAAGGGTGCTTTCGACATTACAGTAGCCCCTCTTGCCAATGCTTGGGGATTCGGTTTCAAAAAAGGTGCTTTTCCTGATTCAATCATGATAGACAGTCTGTTACAAATCACCGGATATGAAAAAGTGAAAATGGATAACGGCAAAGTTATCAAACAGGATCCTCGTACTATGTTAAGTTGTAGTGCCGTGGCCAAAGGGTATTCGGTAGACGTAATTGCACAACTGCTCGACCGTAAGGGAATAAAAAACTATATGGTAGATATAGGAGGCGAGGTGGTAGTGAAAGGGAAAAATCCTTCCAAAGGCTTATGGCGCATTGGAATCAATAAGCCCATCGACGATTCACTGGCCGTAAACCAAGACTTACAGACAATTCTTGAGATAACAGATTTAGGCTTGGCTACTTCCGGAAACTATCGTAATTATTATTATAAGGATGGGAAGAAATACGCCCATACGATTGACCCTAGAACTGGCTATCCGGTACAACACAATATCTTGTCCTCTACGGTAATCGCCAAAGACTGTATGACTGCCGATGCCCTTGCCACCGCCTTCATGGTGATGGGACTGGAAGAAGCGGAAGCTTTCTGCAAAGCGGATACAACGATTGACGCCTACTTTATCTATAGCGGAGAAGACGGAGAATTCAAGACTTATTATACGGAGGGAATGAAAAAATACATAACTACTCCGTAATATATATATATTATACAAACAGAGGTTCTACTTGAGTAAAACAGAACCTCTATTCAATTGGCAAATATCTATTTCATAAACACGAAATACACTGCTGCAATCAGACAGACAAATGCAGCCAGATGATTCCAATGTAAAGCCTCACCTTTAAAGAAGATTGTAGTAAACACTGTAAAAATAACAAGTGTTATCACCTCTTGGATGACTTTCAGTTGCATCAACGAAAACGGGCCTCCATTGCCTATAAAGCCGATGCGATTGGCCGGTATCTGACAGGAATATTCGCTTAACAAAATAGACTTGCCCATGTGAGAAATTATACCTATATTTGCATAATAATCAACAAGTTACATTATGATAAAAATTATAGGATACGCACGAGTTTCTACTACAAAACAAGACTTATCTCGCCAAATATTGAAGATTAAAGAATTTTGCGAGAACAACAATTATGAACTAAGTGAAATTATTGAGGATTTTGGAATCTCTGGAACTATCGCAGATAGAAAAGGCTATCTTGAATTACAAAGTAAGACCTATAAAGATGCAGATATGATAGTAATTTCAGAATTATCACGTTTAAGTAGACAAGAAGACGTTACAGAAACAGTTTATAACATTCAGCAGATAATCACTAAAGGGTTATCAGTTATTCTCTTAGATAGTCCTAATAAAATCTACGAAGCCAATAAACTCTTAGATATTACAGAAATCTTAATCTTAACAATCAAAGCATGGGCAGCAGCACAAGAGAGGTTGGAAATAAAAAAGAAAAACCAAGATGGCAAACAAGCATTATTCCAAGAATACCCTTACGCTGTTGTAGACCAAAAAATTCCTTATGGATATAAACAGATTCCTAATCCTAATGGAAAACGCCCCAGATATATCTTAGAAGAAGCTCCAGAAGAGGTCGAAAAGATAAAGAAACTTTTCTCTTTAGTCATTTCTGGGAAATCATTAGGAGCAGTTGCCAGATATTTCAATGAAAGGGATATTACCTTTAGAGGGTATTACAGCACTGTTGCCATTTTAAGCAATTACATCCATAGTGACATATATAGAGGGATTAGACGAAGAACGCAGAGATTAGGCAGAGAAGAACCATACACAGTAGAAGTGAAAATTAAGCCCATAATCAATGAGGAGGATTTTCTAAAAGCACAAGAACTAATTAAGAATAACCATAAAAACATCTCTACTGGAAATGTAAACTACAATCCATTAAAAGGAATAATAAAATGTAGGTGTGGTAGGTCTATGACTGTAAAAGATAAAAAGCCAACAGCAGGAATAACTAAACTCACATATAGATGTAGCTGTGTTGATAGAAAATCTCATCCAGACTTTTGCAAATTTAATATCGATGAAGTTTCTTACGAGTTAACTAATGAGATATTATATAGTCTTTTCAAATCCATGCACACAGTAGAGTATTATAGTTATTTCAGAAACCAAACAGATAATAGGATTACAGAACTGCAAGAAGAAATAGCAGGAATAGACAAACGACTTTCTGCACTATATAATGACAAAAGTTCTTTATCAGATGAAAGTAAAGGAAATGCTAATAGATTTCTCATAACCACTAACCCTACCCTATTAAATCTCATACAAGAAAAGCAAAATGAATTAGACGAGAAAATCAAGCAAATAGATAATGAAATAGATAAATACAAAAGGTCTCAAAGCAAGAAAATATCTGATATTGAAAGAATTAAAGATAGCAATGGAAAAGAAAAACTACAAAATTTATCTATTGAAGAGCAGGGAGAACTATATCACAAATACTTAGAACGAGTTAATTACATCCCTGTAACCACAATGCAAGGATATTACGTAGTCAGATTCCTTAATGGCATAACTTTCAATATCGCCATTACTAAAGTTAGGAGTATAGCAATGGCATCACCACTACCAGATAAATGGGATATTGATGATAAAGGTATTATAACTATGCATTTTGACAAATTTATCTCATCAAACCTAAATAAATTCAGTTTGGAAACAGAAGTGGTTGAAGGAAAAATGAAATTGCAAGATTATCTTAAATCAGAATTAGCAAAAGAAAGAGCGTTGAAAATAGATTTAAGTTACAGAGAGAAATACTTAGAAGAATTACATAAAGTAGGCTTAGATGGTAGATTAAGACCTTTAAAACAACAAGATTAAATACAAAACAAAAAAATATTGTATCTTTAGCTATTATTTAATGCTATATGATACCAATAGATAAATTCACAGAAGATATATACATAGAATTAGAATATCAATTACTTAACTATGTAGAGCAAGTTGCCTTAAAGTTCAATCCAGATATGGGATTTGATGAATCTGGTAATATGTGCCCATGTGGTACACAAGCCATAGAACGATTTAAAAGAAGATACAACATAAATAGAATTAATGTCAATTTCAAGTATGAGGACTACTTACATAGTAAAGACATACAAGATACATTACAGGAATTAGGAGTAAATATAGAAATGTTCTGGTACTTGCTTCTCTTTGTAATGGATTACACAGAAGGTAGTTGTTGGAATGCAACAGAGGTAAAGGAATCCCCCAAAGAACAACTGGAAGAGTTAGCCAATCTGATAGCTGACAACTGTTCAGATATAAATAAAGTATCTGGTGCAACGTTCAGTACTCCTATAACCATTACCATAAATGCCAAAGGTAAACAAACCCTAACTATTGACAATCCTAATACAATAGCCTATATAGGATTATTATGTGCAAAGGGTATCAATGAAATTGAGGATAACAGTATTCTATCATTAAAGTATAGCAATGATGATACATTAACTGTATCAGATTCAATGCGTATATGCTTGTTTGCTAAAATGCTCCTTTACTTTTTTGAAGTAAACAAGCAATTCAATAAGAGACAGAAGAAAGGCAGTACTATCTCACTAAGCAAGAATCTACTCATATCCAGATTAGCTTACTTTGCCAAGCTAACCACTAATAAGAACTATATAGAAGATGATGATAATCTAAAGAAAATCATAAAAGATTATGGCAGTAAAGAGATAACAACAGCAAATAACTATTACTTCTAAATAAACATCTCACTGTATATCAGCCCTATTCTTGTATTCCTAATTAAAAAGGAGTATGAGGATAGGGCTTCTTTCTTCCCTCTTAATCCAAGTAAATCCCCTCATATTTGCAGTGTCAAAACGATGACAGAAGAACTAAAGATTAAAGGGGAGCAAGACAAGCCCTACAAATTCTTCCCTTTTAATCAGTTCAAAAGCCAGTAGTTTTGCAGTATCAAAAAACAATAACACTGGAGCGCACCAGATTAAAAACTGCAAGAAAGATATGAGAACAAACATTATTTCAATCAACGAGTTAGGTAAGAAAGTAGCATTTGTAAATGGTAACAGAGCCATTAACAAGAAGAATCTGAAACAGAAGATGGATTCCATCAAAGAATGTGGTCAACTAACCCCTATCATTATTGTGAATGGAGAAGAAGCTGCCAAGGAAGGATTGATTTTGGTAGATTGTGAAACAAAGAATGCAGTACCTGCCAATGAAGTAGCTGATTATGTTGTTGATATTGAAGGACAGCACAGATACACAGCTATCATGGAACTAAGAAAACTGGATGAGAAGAACAACAGTTCATTTGCACCCAATGACATTATTGCAATGTACGCTCAAAATCCTAAAGGAGTAAACATCAAGAAACTTATTTCTGAATTAAACAGAACCTCTATCGTTTGGGATGGCAAAGATTACATTACAGGAGCAGCATTATGCAATCCTAATAATGAGTTACTACAATACGCAAAGGAATTGGCTGATATGAAATCTGTAAAATCCAGTGACAACTTACCTTCAAATGGCTATCCAGTTTCTACAATCAGCAAGTTGGTAACATTTGGCACAGGTTTAGATAAGGCAAAATTAGCAACCTGTATGGATGATGGAACAGACAGTTTGCCAACTGCCAATATTGAGAGAGCAAAGAAGATATTGGAAACTGCAACCAATGTAGGATTTGAGCACAAGTATCTTGCTCACAAATACTTCATTGATTGGATTATTGATGAGCAGAATATTAAGAGTATAGATGAAGTTTGTAAAATAGTAAGAACCCTCACACCAGCAGGAGTTAAAACCATTACTCAAATTAAAGGAGAGAATTATTTAGCTGAAATAAGAAAAGTTGTAAGACTAAAGAATGTAGAAGAGTAAGGATTTTGGGAGGGGTTGACCGTAGCACGGGAAACCTCTCCTTCCTCTTAAATGAGATACGGGAATTTACAGTCTATTGCTTTCTCAAATTGAATTTTAAAGGTTGTGGTCTTTTCATTTGGTCACTGCCAGAAAGTTCAGTACCTTTGTATTACTTCAAACGGTTGATATTCAGAAATTAACCCGTTCATCGAGATTGACTACAAATAACCTATCTAAAGTCAAATTTACCATAATGGAAGAATTTACCTATCAGCAAATTAGAGAGAAAGCACTAAAACAAGGAGTACCAGATACCAAACGACACATAAGTCTGTGGGCTACTATTAATAGTTACATGAGATGCAGAAGAATGAAACAAGGTATGAGATACACCACATATATAGCATTACAGAAATTGGCTTACTGAAACAAAATAATCAAAGCTAAAGAGTGTATTTCATTAGATTTTAGGGGTGTGCTTATTCTCTTTTAGGAGCGTGCTCTTTCACCCCCTGTCTACATTCCAGATTACTACATTCCATAAAGACCTTAGTAAAGTTCTGACGAACTTTCTCAAGGTAGGCTTTAGCAGAATACACTAAATTAGAATACTATGTGGCACTATAACAACAGTTTATATGAGAAACTAAGCGAATTGAGAAGAAGGAATAGATTGAGTTCTACTAAATTGAGATTCTTACTAAAGACTAATCAAATCATATTAATACAACATATTGAGCGTTTGCCTTATGCAAGACAAGAAACTTCCATTCAAGAATTATACTGTAATGAGCAACAATCTGATGCAGAAATTAGGTTGCTCTGACGTTTACAGAACCTATGTATTACTACTTACAGCAGATAAGATAACACTGGAAACTGATACTACCTTAGAGCAATTAGCACAATTTGTTGGTGGAGATGAGAAAGAAGCTAATTATAAAAAGGGCAAGACATCTAAATCATTCAATGACAAATTAAGGGAAACTGGTGAAGTTACCATAACAGATAAAGACAGTGGACGTACTAACAGACATTGGACTGATTACACGTTTCTTCCTGTAATGACAGGACATTACAGGAGAATTGGCAGAGAGTTCTACGATAATTACAATACTCTGGACTTAAAACTAAGAGGATTTATTTTAAAGCTATTCAGTGCAGCAGAACCACACAGTTATATTGTGAAACTACCTATGAGAGAACTGAAAGAACTAATTCACATGGGACATAACACCATTACTACATACAAGGATAAATTGAAAGAATTAGGTCTTGTGGAAGAAACTGGTAACTGGTGGGTATTAAAGGTTAAAGGACTGATTTTAGATACTCCCAAATATAGTTATGTGGAGGAAACCAAAGCCATGTTTGAGCACATGATAATGGTTAATGAAAGTAATAATAGTCCTCTATCCAGAGAATGTATGATTTACAAGAAGTATAAGGGGAATGACTTTAAAAATGTGAAGAATATGTACGCATTAATGAGAAGGCTTGTTAATGGTACTATTGGAAGGAATGCTAAGAAAGATGAACTAGTAACTAACGATATTATAATGTAACCATTGGTAAAGTAGTACCCCTACATACTACTTGAACAATGGAGTATATATGTTACCCCCTATATAAGCACCCCCTACCTTTTAAAATTAAGGGTTGTTTCCTGTAAGGTATTCCTTGTAAGAGATTACAGAAATACAAGAATTATGAGCACAGTACTCCTGTAACCAATTATGCCTCCCACCAAGTCTTGAGATAAGTGAAAACTTTCGTGAAAGTTCACAGCCTCAAATTTGGGAAGTAGTACCTATTTCAAACCTTGTGAGATTTCAAATCTTAAGGATTAATTAGTGATACACACATTCCAATCTGGTTAGTGGACTTTCATTTAAGAAGTTCTTCTTTACTCAAAATTCACAAAGTATTCATTATTAAAATTGGGCTTATGGAAGCAGGAGATTATCTATTAGTGGTAGTTCTTATAGTGTTGTTGGTAGTAGGGTTAATTCTTAATCCAGCTATTCCTATTGCAATTCTATTCTTTCTCTACGTACACAGCAGAGTGAAACAGCAGAAATCTGAAAATAACAGATTAGCAGAGTATTACAAGGATATTCAACTAAAGAAACAAGATGCTTATTACGATGCAGTGAACAAGAGAGTAGCAAGAAAAGAAGGAACTAACAAGAAATAGGAGGACAGAATTATGAGAACATTAGATTTACTACCTACAAGAAGAAGCGATTTACAAGAAATTGCTGAAACAGTGGATTATATGGAAGTGGAACAACCTAAAAAGGATAATCCACATTTCATAGAAGCAAACACCAATGAAGTGAATTTACAGCATTTAAAGAATGACTGTATCGTTCCAGTCTTTTCTAAGGACAATGAACTTACTATTTCTCATGCTAATTTCATTGAAACAGTATGCGATGCAGCAAATTCATTCTTTAGTAGTGAACGTATTGACAAACCAGACATTAGAGTATCGCACATTGTTAAAGGTCGTATTCCAGAAGCTATACACAAACCAGTGAACCAGCTTTTAGAAAGTGACAAGACAATCTACTACGAACGAATGATGTTCTGTTTTGAAGTACCTACCATTTACGAAACCATTGAAGGGAACAAACTAACCTTATCAATTGGTGGTGTTCGTGCCTATAATCACATGAATCTGTATTCCAAGAAGGGAGTAGAGAAATTCAAAGTCTTTATAGGATTTAAGAATCAAGTATGTTGTAACTTGTGTGTGTTTACTGATGGATTGAATAACTGTTTGGAAGTATCTAATACAAACGAATTATATCGTATGGTATTAGAGATGTTCAACAACTACAATCCAGCCAAGCACATACATTTAATGCAAACGCTAACTAATTCTTATCTTACTGAACACCAGTTCTGCCAACTGTTAGGGAGAATGAGGCTTTACCAGTCATTGCCACAAGGTTATCAAAAGGATATTCCAAGAATGTTGCTTACAGATACACAAGTTAATAGTGTATCTAAAGCATACATACAGGATGAGAACTTTGGTAGTCTAGGTAGTGATATTAGTATGTGGAACTTCTACAACCTACTAACTGGTGCTAATAAGTCCAGTTACATAGACAGCTTCTTAGACAGGTCGTTAAATGCCACAGAAATGGCAGTTGGTATTAATTCAGCTTTACAGGGTGATGAGAAATACAAGTGGTTTTTAGATTAGTGGTATTTGGGAATACTCTACATTTGGGTATTCCCTATTTACCATTACTAAAACATTCACTTATCTACAAAGTGAATATTCTATTAGCATTCAATTAGTTAGATTACATCTACCATTTGGGTGTTACACAGGATATTCACTTTCATTTACCCATTATTAAAACTGAACATTATGAGTTTAAAGTATAGCCAAACTACAAGCGATTATCTGCAATGGAATGAAGCAATGCAATTAGTTCGTTCACTCTACAAAGATGCCAACTACAAAATGAGTTTACTAATTGGTGTGGGGTGCTTTTGGGGTTTACGTATTAGTGACATTCTTTCCTTAAGATGGAAAGACATTCTAAATGTAGACGAATTTACCATTATTGAGCACAAGACAGGAAAGCAGCGTGCCATTAGAATTAACTTGCAATTAAAGAGGCACATTGCAGACTGTTACAAGCAAATTAATCCCATTGGAATTAATGCACCTGTTTTAGTCAGTCAGAAAGGAACAGTTTACACTATCCAAAGGATTAACATTGTCCTCAAAGAAATTAAGGCAGAATATAAGTTATCAATTAAGAATTTCAGTTGCCATAGTCTTAGAAAGACCTTTGGTAGACAGGTTTACAACCAAAATTCAGATAACGCTGAACTTGCTTTAGTCAAGCTGATGGAGTTATTCAATCATTCCAATGTAGCTATTACAAAACGTTACTTAGGATTAAGACAGGAAGAACTACTAAATACTTATGACTGCCTAACCTTTTAATAAACAAAGTTCTTGCTAATTCAGACGCTTTGAGTATCTTTGTATTGTATTCTTCCACACCTAAGTCGTTAGGTCACTGGAAGAGGACATATTTAGTTAACGAAAGAGCGTTTAAGATATTATTCTTGTTCAGAAAATCCCCTTTGAATGAACACTACGAGAATAGTAGATACAGACGCTCACGTACATTGTACATATCCTTATTTTAAGGTTATACAATAATGTCGTGGGCAACTGTTTTCTATTATTTGTAGTGTGGGCATGGGGATGCCTCTGAACAGATAGTAGATTTACAGTTCCCACGCTTTTCATTTGTAATAGCTTTCCAGAGGGAACAGGTAAGCAACTTTAGATTTAATATTATGGGGTTGTTCACGTTTATAGACAGGATTTCCTTACTCTGCGATTGTAGAACCATTATGAAGTTAATGGTAAAATTACAACGGCGTTCCAAACAAGACAAGGCTGAAATATGCCATGAAGTCGAAACAAGACTGCAAAATCTATCGGATAAAGGTGCTAAGATGCCAGATGCAGCAATGAGTATTATCGTGCCAATTCAAGGTAAGGATAATGACCACTTTTCTTTCATGCAGACCATAGGGGAAAACTTACAATATTTCAGAAATCAACAATCATTCAATTAAAACAAACGTGGCAGCATGAAAGTGTTGTTAGTTCCTCACGTTATTGGTAACAGCTTACCAGATGGAACAGGTAAGCACAGATGAATACGTATGAAAACTTATATATTTGACAGCATAAATAGATACAAAAGATTTAGTGAAAACTTAGATGTTAAAACAATCCTATGTAATAAGTCTTGGTGGGTATTCAATGATAGTGGTGATAAAGAAATATATATATTTCAAGAAAACAACTCCCTCATAATATCTATCTCTGGTAATGTTACAAATGCAACATGGCAATATATACCTGCAAATAAATCTTTAGTCATAAGTTCTGACAAACAGTCTTATATGCTGCATCCTACATTTGTGGATAATATAATCTTTGCCTTGCAAGTTGATGGAACAGAACAATATTCATTTATGATTAATGAAGAACAATGTGAAGTATTCCAGCCAAAGTCTCTCAATGACCTTGAATTGTATTTCAAAAAGAAAGAACAATTAGAAATTGAAAACCAGAAATTGCAACAAGCACAAATTGCAAAAGAAGAACAGGCTTTTGAATTAGCACAAGCTGAACAGAAAAGACGCACAGAAGAAGAAAAATTAATTGAGCAAGCTCTTCAAAACAGCATACCTTACCAGATAGTGACTTGGATTTCTTTCATATTATTTTGGATAGTACCCATAATTGCAACTATTTGCTATTTGTTATCTGACGAATTTCAGCGTAACGACTTAGAAACCAAAATTTCTTATTTTATATCATGTGCTTGTTCTGGTGTGTCACTGTATATTGTATTTGTACTCGCTATTGGAAACCCAATTCGTGAACGAATAACAAGGAGAATAAAAAAAGAACATGGCTTTGATTAAACATCTAATTTATAAAACAATAAGTATTCATTTTAAACAAATTATTCGTATGAGAACATTTAGAATTTTAGCAGCCTTCGTATTGGCTGTTGTGTGTATGAGTTTATCATCATGTAGTAAAGACGATGATAACAATGAGAAACCAGCCATTGAACAAGCTAATCTAATTGGCAAATGGCAATCTACATGGCAGAAAGTCCATGAAATCAAGAATGGTAAAGAAGTTGTTACTTTCGATGAAGCTAATACAAATCGTTTCATAGAATTTAAAGCAGATGGAACGTGTATCGAAGATGAAAGTACCACAGTAACACATTGGAATTTAAAGGATAACAAGCTAACTCTTTCCTATTCTGATGGCTATTCTGATGTTATTACTGTAAACGAACTTACAGCAAACAAGTTAATCCTTGCATTTGAGGATTGGGATAATACGGATGATGGTGGTTTAGAACTGGATGATATTACTACTATCACGTACAAAAAATTGAAGTAGTACAACCCCTTTCATCATTTAGGAAAGCAGCATTTGAGAAAACTCTTATGCTGTTTTTCTTTCCAAAACTTACCTTCCCAAATTTTCATACTTCAAAGACAAATATAGCTAATGTCAGATGCAGGGCTATATTAGACCGTAATTCAAGACTTCAATTCACGCAACACAATTTATCAATCGAAATAATATCTTCGCTACAAACGAACAATAGGATTGTATTCAGATACTTCTACAATCAGATTACCAATGCAAGTTCGAACATCCATTTGTCAAATAATAGAACCATGAAGCAGGAAAAGAAATTGGAAAAGAATAATATTAATGAATGAAGCAAAGGGTATAAAACATTGTTGATAGAACTACAAAAAATAAGAAATTCATAGTAAAATGAAATTAAACTTAGCAAAATGCTAATCAATTAACATATTACAGCATATCAAAATATGCTACTATAAAAAAAAATCTTAAGTTTGCTACAAATACACTATTAATTAAGCAGATGAGCATGGAACTTTTAAAACTTCAAGATATTATTCCTTTTGGTAAACTGAAAGGAAAGATTATAAGTGAAATATGGAATGAAAATCCTGCATACTTCAACTATCTTGTTAAAAAAAATGATAAATTTCTTTTAGATATGGATGTATTTGAAGAACTAAGAAAGTTATATCCAAATGAAATACATAGAATAGCATATTTAGCAAAGCTCAATATTCAAAAAACTGCAAAAATATATGATTTCAGAATAGATGAAGAGCAGGTTGAAAATTATACTTATACTGCTAATTATGAGGAACAAGAAAGAGATAGTGCTTTAAGGAATAGGTATTATGAAATGGGAGGATTTGATTTTGACCTATGGAAAAGTGGTGAATTAGATGACATAGACTGTATAGATTGGGATTAGTATGAGCAACAAAAGAGACTCTATAAAACAAGATGTATTCAAAAAACTATATGTGCATTGTGGGAACCAATGTGCGATAGAAGGGTGTTGTAATCCTATATTTGAAGATGACATGACCTTAACAGGAGAGTGTTGTCATATAGAAGCATATTCTCCATCTGGACCAAGATACAATCCAAATTCTAATAATAAAGAAAGAAATAGTGCTTTCAATTTGGTCTTTCTGTGTTCAAGACACCATACTATTATTGATGCTCATCCAGAAATATATACTACCAATTTTCTAAAGCAGATGAAAGCCAAACATGAAGAAAAATTCAGTGCTTCATCACTACAAATGACAGGAACAATGATAGAATCTTTAAAAATACAATCAAAAAGATTTTGGAATTTAATAGAAAACATCAATATAGATAATAAATGCCCAGATTTAAAAATGGAAATACATAAAGATGTAAGTTTTGAGATAATTTTAAATAATACACATAAAGGTATAAACAATCTTATAGAGATAATAGAAGAAAATATTTCATACAAAACAGATTGTTTCGATTTTGAAATTTCATGTTTAGGTGCTCCTAATACATGCTCTAAGCTAATGTTAGACTTTTTGCAATTAAAAGTTAAAATATTAGAGTACTTAATAACAAATGGACATTATGAATATCAACACCTATTAAGTCAAGCACAAGTTGAGTTAGAAATTGCACATAAAAAGTCTTTTTATAACGACTAATTTTCAAACAGTATCATTTCATAAATACAAAATAGACAGCCAATATCAAGCAAACAAATGCAGCAATATGATTCCAATGCAAAGCTTCTCCTTTAAAAAAGACAGTAGTAAATACAGTAAAGATAATAAGAGTAATCACTTCTTGAATAATTTTTAATTGCATTAATGAAAATGGACCACCATTTCCAATAAACCCCATGCGATTTGCTGGAATTTGACATGAGTACTCAAAAAAGGCGATTATCCAACTAAAAGTAATAACACCTATTAGTGGAAGGGTGGCAAACCAAGAATACTCCTGTTTCATCTTTAAATGCCCATACCAAGCAAAGGTCATGAATATATTCGATACGACAAGTAACAAAATTGTGTAGAGAGCTTTCATACTATTCTAATTCTACTATACATTATTATATATACCAACGTGAAGTGTTAAATTCCCAGTTGGGTTTTTCTGTTTTATTATACTCAAAAAAAGCGATTGCCCAACTGAACGCAATCACACCAATCAGCGGAAGAGCTGCGAACCAACTGTACTCCTGTTTCATCTTTAAATGTCCGTACCAGGCGAATGTCATAAAGACATTAGATACGATCAGCAACAAAATGGTATAGAATCCTTTCATAACAATCTATTCAAATTAATCTATTTTATCCGGTAATAAATCTTCCTGTACATTGGTCATACTTCCCCAAAGACTGTAACGCGCCTCCGGGTTCATCGCTTCCAGTTGCCTCAAAATACCTTTCATATCACTCCGGCTGGACTGCGATTCATAAGGACAATTCTTCACTTGCTTCTGATAATGACGCAAAGCTGCCAATTCTACCAAATCGGCTTCATGAACCAGACACATCGGACGAATAATTGTCATATCAAACTTCTTCATCACCAACCGGGGCGGCATTGTACTGAAAGCTCCCTGATAAGTGATATTCATCAATAAAGTTTCCAAAATATCATCCATATGGTGACCGAGAGCGATTTTATTGCATCCGTGTTCCTTAGCAACTGTGAACAGGGCTTTCCGACGGTTCCATGAACAGAGGAAGCAGGGAGATTTACGTGTGTCGGTAGCAGGATCAAAAGCTGTCTCATACTGCACAAAGGGAACTCCATACGTCTCACAGTGCGCTTTCAAATATTCCGTATCACTCTGATAAGGAATATTCTTCATCACTACATGGACGGCAACGACAGAAAAGCGAGGTTTATAGATACGTGCGCGTCTCCCCAACAGTTCCACAAGCGCCAACGAATCTTTTCCTCCCGATAGTCCGATAAGGATTTTGTCTCCTTCTTCTATCAATCCATATTGCACCACTCCTTTATTAAACCGCCGTTCAATGCGGCGAATGATTTTCTCTTCTTCCGTAAATTGTGTCATATCTTTAAAAATCGGCTGCAAAAGTAAGCGAAAAGAATGATTTAAAGAAGAATTAACATAATAGAATCACTGAAAAAGGGTTTATTTCTAATAAATTTGTACTTTTGAACAATTGATAAATGGACCGGTGCCCGAAAGCAGCGATGTTTTCAATCTACCCGTCACTCATAAACGCTCAAAACGATGAAAGGAAAATATATTCTATTTTTAATTTGCAGCCTCTTCCTTTGCGAAGTCTCTGCACAAACGTTGGAACAGGCACGCACCTTATTTACCAAAGGTGAGTACGAACAAGCCAAACCAGTTTTTAAGAAGTATACTAAATCACAACCGTCGAACGGGAATTATAATTATTGGTATGGCGTATGTTGCCTGAAAACCGGAGAGGCGGAAGAGGCGGTGAAACCTCTTGAAATAGCGGTAAAGAAACGTATCACCGGTGGACAACTCTATTTGGGACAAGCATATAATGAGACGTACCGCTTCGAAGATGCCGTGAACTGCTTTGAAGAATACATCGCAGACTTAAGTAAACGCAAGAAACCGACGGAAGAAGCGGAGAAACTTCTGGAGAAAAGCAAATCTGACCTTCGTATGTTGAAGGGGGTTGAGGAAGTATGTATCATCGACAGTTTCGTTGTGGACAAAGCAACTTTCCTGAACGCTTACAAGATCAGCGAAGAATCGGGCAAACTGTTTACTTTCAATGAATTCTTCAAGACAGAAGGAGATCATCCGGGAACTGTTTATGAAACAGAAATCGGAAATAAAATTTATTATAGCGAAAAGGGCGAGAAAGGTAATCTTGATATCTTTTCAAAGAACAAGTTGTTAAATGAATGGAGTGACGGACGTCCGTTACCGGGTAGTATCAATGCTTCCGGGAATGCGAATTATCCGTTTGTTCTATCGGATGGAGTCACCGTTTATTACGCCAGCGATGGCGAGGGATTGGGTGGCTATGATATTTTTGTCACTCGCTACAACACGAATACCGACACTTATCTTGTTCCGGAAAATGTGGGTATGCCGTTCAACTCGCCGTACAACGATTATATGTACGTCATCGATGAATACAACAACCTCGGATGGTTTGCTTCCGACCGTTTCCAACCGGAAGGAAAGGTATGTATTTATGTATTCATCCCTAACACTTCCAAACAGACTTATAATTATGAAGCAATGGAGCAGCAAGAGATCATTCGTCTGGCACAGATTCATTCGCTGAAAGAAACCTGGAAGGATAAACAAGCGGTTACCGAAGCACTGCAACGATTGAAAGCTGCTATCAGTCATAAGCCCAAAGAACGCCGTGCCATGGACTTTGAGTTTGTCATTGACGACCATACGACTTACTATCTGATGAGCGACTTTAAATCCGCAAAAGCCAAGACACTTTTCCAACGCTATCAGCAGATGGAAAAAGACTATTATCAACAAGAAGAAAAGCTGAACGGCCTTCGTCAACAATATGCCGGTGCCAACCAACAGGGAAAAGCCAAAATGGCTCCTGCCATTCTCGACCTCGAAAAGCGGATACTGCAAATGTCCGAAGAACTCGATGCTCTCGAAGTGAATGTACGTAATGCAGAAAAAACAAAATAAATAATAACTCTGAACTATGGATATACTCATTATCGCCGTTCTCATTATTGCCGCAGTCATACTGTTTCTGGTAGAACTGTTCGTCATCCCGGGCATTAGTCTGGCCGGAATTTCTGCATTGGTTTGCATCCTGTATGCCAACTACTATGCATTCACCAATTTAGGTATGGCAGGAGGATTTGTCACTCTTGGCATATCAACGGTTGCCTGCATCGGATCACTGATTTGGTTTATGCGATCGAAAATGCTGGACAAACTGGCGTTGAAAAAAGATATCGATTCAAAAGTAGACCGTAGCGCAGAAGATAGCGTCAAAGTGGGTGATATAGGAATCAGTACTACCCGCCTGGCACAAATCGGTTATGCCGAGATTAACGGAAAAATTGTAGAGGTAAAGTCAATAGACGGGTTCCTCAATGAGAAGACTCCGATAATCGTAAGCCGGATCACCGACGGTACAATCATGGTTGAGAAACACAAAGAATAATATTCACTTAATAAAAACATCAATGGAATCATCTTTCTACTTGCCTATCTTTCTGATAGCCGGAGGTATTATCTTCTTGATAATATTTTTCCATTACGTGCCGTTCTTCCTTTGGTTGTCGGCTAAAGTTTCGGGAGTTAACATCTCGCTGATACAACTATTCTTAATGCGTATACGTAACGTTCCGCCGTATATCATCGTTCCGGGAATGATCGAAGCCCACAAAGCCGGTCTGAAAAATATCACCCGCGACGAACTGGAAGCCCATTATCTGGCTGGCGGACACGTAGAAAAGGTAGTTCACGCCTTAGTATCGGCATCGAAAGCCAACATCGAATTGCCTTTCCAGATGGCTACTGCTATCGACCTGGCAGGACGTGACGTATTCGAAGCTGTACAGATGTCTGTAAACCCGAAAGTGATTGATACTCCTCCTGTAACGGCTGTTGCGAAAGACGGTATCCAGTTGATAGCTAAGGCTCGTGTTACAGTACGTGCCAATATCCGCCAGCTGGTCGGTGGTGCAGGTGAAGATACGATCCTTGCCCGTGTAGGTGAAGGTATCGTTTCGTCTATCGGTTCTTCTGAAAACCATAAATCGGTATTGGAGAATCCGGATTCTATCTCTAAACTTGTACTTCGTAAAGGTCTGGACGCAGGAACTGCTTTCGAGATTCTGTCTATTGATATTGCGGACATCGACATAGGTAAGAACATCGGTGCGGCTCTGCAAATCGATCAGGCTAATGCAGATAAGAATATTGCACAGGCAAAAGCTGAAGAGCGCCGTGCTATGGCAGTAGCTTCCGAACAGGAAATGAAAGCAAAAGCACAGGAAGCTCGTGCCAAAGTGATTGAAGCAGAAGCTGAAGTTCCTAAAGCAATGGCTGAAGCTTTCCGCAGTGGAAACTTAGGCATCATGGATTATTATCGCATGAAGAATATCGAAGCTGATACTTCCATGCGTGAGAATATCGCCAAGCCGACAACAGGCAATGCTGGCAATCAGCCATTGAGCAAATAATCGTTCACAAACGCCGGAATCCGATTTTATTTCAGTCGTAAGACGTTCTCCCCTTTCCTATGGAAAAAGAAAGAGACTTCTTCTGAACTTAAATCCGGTTCCGGCGTTTCTATTTATAGATACAATCCTATTATAAAACTAAAACCTTTCAATGACATGAAAAAGTACTTTCCATCCTCTGAATTGATAATCAATGAAGACGGTTCAGTATTCCATCTTCACGTAAAACCCGAATGGTTGGCAGATAAAGTAATCCTGGTAGGTGACCCCGGACGTGTAGCACTCGTAGCTTCTCATTTCGAAAACAAAGAATGTGAAGTGGAAAGCCGCGAATTCAAAACCATCACGGGTACTTACAAAGGTAAACGGATTACGGTAGTCTCTACAGGAATCGGTTGCGATAACATCGACATCGTAATGAATGAATTAGATGCACTCGCCAATATCGACTTTGTCACCCGTGAAGAAAAGGATCAGTTCCGCCAACTGGAATTAGTGCGTATCGGCACATGTGGCGGCCTACAACCCAATACGCCTGTCGGAACTTTTGTATGTTCGCAAAAGTCCATCGGTTTCGACGGGTTACTGAATTTCTATGCCGGACGTAATGCCGTATGCGATTTGCCTTTCGAACGTGCTTTCCTCAATCACATGGGGTGGTCGGGAAATATGTGCGCTCCTGCTCCTTACGTCATTGATGCCAATGAAGAATTGATTGACCGGATCGCCAAAGACGACATGGTACGTGGAGTGACAATCGCTGCCGGAGGTTTCTTCGGTCCTCAAGGACGTGAACTTCGTATCCCGTTAGCAGACCCGAAACAGAATGATAAGATTGAAGCGTTCGAATATAAAGGTTACAAAATTACCAACTTCGAAATGGAAAGTTCGGCTTTGGCAGGACTTAGCCGGTTGATGGGACACAAGGCAATGACCGTCTGCATGGTGATAGCCAACCGACTTATCAAAGAGGCCAACACCGGATATAAGAATACAATCGATACGCTAATTAAGACAGTACTTGACAGGATATAAATCTATATTCAGGAGAATTAAATTGTAATCGAAAGAATAAAATTGCAATTAAAAGAAGGTATAATGGCTTGAATCTTTCACTGATAATATGTGTGGATTCAAGCCATTGTTTTTTTATTAATAACCAATCGTAAATCTCTCCTGGTGGTGTTTCGGATATTCCAGTTCATCAATCATGGCGGCGGCATAATCTTCAACAGAGATATGGCTGTTTCCTACAATATCTACAATCATATCATCTTTTCCCAACCGATAACGTCCTGTACGTACTCCCGGACGCATATCCGCTGCCGGAGAGAAAAATACCCAGTCTATTTCTTTTTCTTTCTTTAAAAAGTTCAGATAAAACTCTCCTAGAGCTTTCACTCCCGGCAATATATTTTCGGGTACTTCACCGGAATCCATCAGACGCAAGCCCGGAGCGATAAACAAAGAACCGGCACCGCCCACCATCAAAAAGCGATTAACACCCGCTTTCTTCACTCCATCAATAATGGTCAGATAAACTTTGATTGTTTCATCGTATATATCAGGATTATTCCATCCCGGATTGAATGCACTAATAACCGCATCTGCACCTTTACAAACGGCAGCCACTTCATCAAGCGCGGAGACATCGGCTTTCACCACTTTCAGATTTTCATTCTCTATCTTTATCTTTTCCGGATGACGAACTACTGCCGTAACCTCGAAATCACGATTCAATGCTTCATTCAGAAGGGCAGAGCCCACAAAGCCGCTTGCCCCGATAAGGACTATCTTTTTTACTTTCTCCATATTCTAATATATTATAATGTTACTACTATATAATAAATAACACTACAACATTCAGAATGTTAGTTCTCTTTTAGAAAATTAATTATCCGATATAAGATTCTATTGTCTCTTTCAACCTTTCCAAAGAATAGGGCTTTGAGATAACAGCGTTGCATCCTGCCTGAATAGCCTGTTGCTGTTCAGTATAGAAAGCATACGCGGTCACTGCAACAATAGGCACAGTCAGAGAAATAGTACGGATCTTTTCAGTGGCTTGAATACCGTCCATGATCGGCATACGAATATCCATCAGAATCAAATCCGGCTTTTCGCGGATAAAACTATTGATGGCTTCCTGTCCGTTGCGTACCCATGAAATAATATATTCCTTATTCAGAAGAATATTAAGTTGGGCAAAGTTCGACTCAATGTCTTCTACCACCAATATCTTTTTACGTTTATCCTCATCGACATTCTTCTTATGCGGAAGTCTTCTTTCGACAACCTCCTTCGGTATTTCCTGATAGGGTAAATAGAGTGCAAACATACTCCCCTGCCCTAATTCTGAAGTTACTTCGATACGGCCGCCCAGTCGTTCTACAATGCTTTTACAAATTGAAAGCCCTAATCCGGTGCCTTGCACAAAATCATTCAGTTTCTCAAACCGGGTGAAAATTTGAGGGAGTTTCTCTTTGGATATACCACAACCCGTATCGCTGACATACAGTTTCAGCCAGGGTCCTTCATGTTTCAAGCCTAAAGTTATACTTCCCTTTTCCGTATTTTTAATCGCGTTCGACAAGAAATTGAACAATACCTGCATCACACGGTTACGATCAGTAGAAGTCCAGTATTCTCCTTCGGGACGAATCACTTTCAATTCTACATTCGACTTCATCTTCAGCTGGTGCACTTTTTCCACTTCTTCCACTAGTCCTGCAATCTCAACCTGCTGGAAATGCATTTCCGATTTGCCGGATTCAATACGGGAAAGGTCTAAAATATCATTGATTAACTGTAATAACAAGTTACTGTTTTTCTGAATAATTTCCAGATACTCCATTTTCTCTTCTTCACTTTCTGTCACTGCGATAATCTCCGAAAAACCGACAATAGCATTCAACGGAGTACGAATTTCATGGCTCATATTAGCTAAAAAGACCGACTTCATTTTATCAGCATCTTCCGCACGACGTTTAGCTTCGATCAATTCCTGCGAACGCTGAATCCGGTCTCCGATATCATGTATCAACGCAAGTACCCTGTTTCCTTCAAAGGGGGCGATACGTGCCTGAAAATAATGCAGACTTCCATCCACTTCAAGCGGATATTCTATTTCCTTCAACTTACCATCACGCAAACATTCCCTAATGTTACAAATAAACAAGTCGCTAACCTCCGGTGAATAAATAGATCGTCCATCTGCTCCGCGTAGCACTTCCACAGGGTGAAGCAATATCGTTCCCGGTGCCATCAGGACATCGGTAATAAAGAAATTATCATCAAAAATAAAAATGAATTCCGGCAATGCTTCAATTATTTTGCGATTATACTCTTCCAGATATTTGATATGTTGCTCCTTTTCGCATTGTGAAGTGACGTTCACCGTATATGCCAGCAGTTTACCCGGATGACTTTCGCAACTCTCTTTGTAAGACAGAAAATGATCTTCCAGCCAAATTACTTTCCCTTGTTCACTTATACAACGAACTCTAATTTGTGAGGTCTTAGAGTCTGATGAAAGCATTTCTGCAAAGGCTTGTTTATAGAATTCAATATCTTCCGGATGAATAAACCGATAGAAATCATCTATATCTTCAAAAATGATCCCGGCATCCTTTAATCCCAGTGTAAAAAAATAATCGTTTGAAAAGGAGCATTTGCCCGTAATGATATCATATTCCCACAAAGCTATTTGATGAGCTGCAAGGACAGAAAGTATTTCTTGTGAGTTCTCCCGTATGAGTTCACTCTTTTCATTGGAAGAATATAAATTAATCGCTGGTTCCATAAGCATTATTGTTTTATTTTGTTTGGTGTACCACTGCACGGCAGCAAATATAAACAAATAAAGCACAAGTTGTGCTCAATTTTCTGTTTTTTACTTAGAAACAATTATCTTTGCTCATCCAAAAAGAAAAAAGAATGATTCAAGATACTATCTGTGCCATCGCTACCGCTCAAGGCGGTGCTATCGGAAGCATCCGCGTTTCCGGTCCGGAAGCTATTTCTATTACCGGCAGCATCTTCAAGCCAGCCAAAGCTGGCAAATTATTGAGCGAACAAAAACCATATACTTTGACATTCGGACGTATTTATGACGGAGATGAGATGATTGATGAAGTGCTCGTCAGCCTTTTCCGTGCTCCTCATTCGTATACGGGAGAAGACAGTACGGAAATCACGTGTCATGGTTCCACTTATATTCTTCAACAGGTAATGCAGTTGCTTATTAAAAACGGTTGCCGCATGGCCCAGCCGGGAGAATATACGCAACGTGCTTTCCTCAATGGAAAAATGGATTTAAGTCAGGCAGAAGCTGTGGCGGACTTGATTGCTTCTTCATCTGCTGCCACTCACCGATTGGCAATGAGCCAGATGCGGGGTGGATTCAGTAAAGAGCTGACAGATCTACGCAACAAGTTGTTGAATTTCACTTCCATGATTGAATTGGAGTTGGATTTCAGCGAAGAGGATGTGGAATTTGCCGATCGTTCGGCATTAAGGAAACTGGCAGATGAAATTGAACAGGTCATTTCGCGGTTGGCTCATTCATTTAGTGTCGGCAACGCCATTAAGAATGGTGTTCCCGTAGCTATCATCGGTGAAACAAATGCCGGAAAATCGACTTTACTGAATGTATTATTGAATGAGGATAAAGCCATTGTCAGTGATATTCACGGGACAACACGTGATGTAATCGAAGATACTGTCAATATCGAAGGAATCACTTTCCGGTTCATTGATACCGCCGGAATCCGGGAAACCAATGACACGATTGAAAGTTTGGGTATTGAACGTACTTTTCAGAAGTTGGATCAGGCGGAGATTGTTCTTTGGATGGTAGATGCTGTGAATGCCGCTTCTCAAATTGAACAGTTATCGGAGAAAATAATTCCACGTTGTGAAGGAAAACATTTGATTGTTGTATTCAATAAGACTGATTTGATTGAAGATAAACAGAAAGAGAATGTATTATCTTTATTAAAAGACTTCCCCAAAGAATCTACGGAATCTATTTTCATCTCGGCCAAACAACGGAAGAATACAAGTGAGCTACAAAAAATGCTTATTGATGCTGCACACTTGCCTACAGTGACACAGAATGATATTATTGTGACAAACGTAAGACATTACGAAGCTTTAAACAAAGCTTTGGAAGCTATTCATAGAGTACAAAACGGACTTGATTCGCAGATTTCCGGGGATTTTCTTTCGCAAGACATACGAGAGTGCATCTTCTTTATTTCGGACATAGCGGGGGAGGTTACGAATGATATGGTGCTTCAAAATATCTTTCAACATTTTTGCATCGGGAAGTGAGAAGCGCATACTATCATTGCTGCAATAAAATAGATCGTTTAAAGAAATCACTATGCCCATTATAGAAATATCATCCTTAACAGACTCCGGAGTAGAAATATTCAGTACCCTCACCGAAGCTCAATTACGGAATCGTATCGAGCCTGATAAGGGATTGCTTATTGCAGAAAGCCCCAAAGTTATCCATGTAGCTCTGAATGCTGGTTATGAGCCTTTAGCCCTCTTGTGTGAACAGAAGCATATCACTGGTGATGCCGCTGGCATCATTGAACGTTGTGGTGATATACCTGTCTATACCGGTGAAAGAAAGTTACTTGCCACATTGACCGGATATACACTGACGCGCGGTGTCCTCTGTGCCATGCGTCGTCGGACACTACCAAGTGTAGAGGAGGTGTGCCGGAAAGCCCGGCGGATCGTAGTCATTGAGGGCGTGGTAGACGCTACTAATATCGGAGCCATCTTCCGTTCCGCAGCCGCCTTGGGAATAGATGCTATATTATTAACACGCAATTCTTGTGATCCGTTAAACCGACGTGCAGTCAGGGTTTCGATGGGTTCTGTCTTCCTGATACCATGGACTTGGTTGGACGGTTCTCCCAATGAGTTGCGTAAACAGGGTTTCCGTACAGTCGCTATGGCACTCACGGAGAAATCAATCTCTATCGATAATCCTATCTTAGCAACCGAACCCAAGTTAGCCATCGTAATGGGAACAGAGGGGGATGGTCTTCAAAACGAAACAATCAATGAGGCGGACTATGTAGTCCGCATTCCTATGGCAAACGGTGTCGATTCTCTCAATGTAGCCGCCGCATCCGCTATTGCTTTCTGGCAACTTCGCGTTCAAAATGACACAGATCTGCCACCATCACCGGATGATGTACATATATGATTTTACTTATATTCCTACTCACACCTACAATACGTATTTGCGCCACAGGAACAGCGAGGTAACAACTTTTCCATCAATTCACTTCGAAAGAACTCATACAGTTCTTTATGCATGATGTCATATAGTGCCCTAACCCGTTCTTCCTGCTCATCTTCTACATGAATTCCTCCCTGAAAGGGATCTGTAAAGTTGAAAGAAACGTATTTTCTCACTACACCCTGCATTTCCTTTTGCACTTCCTCTGCTTCCGGACAAAGGGTAATGACATAATCCCACGTCTGTTGGGCATACGTCGTAACATCACAGGGCTTTCTACGCGAAAAGTCATATCCATTTTGTTCCATCACTTGGCAAATAACGTCAGGGACAGAATTTCCAGCCAAAATACCGGCAGTACTAATCTTCATCCCTCTACCAAAGGAGTTCAAAATTTCCTGTGCCATACGACTGCGGCACATATCATTATTACTTACTATCAGTATATTCTTCATACACAAATTCTATTTTTATTTATTTCCTGATATAGCTACTTTAATAACTCCATCTAATTTGTTTTCAAAGATACGATAGGCCTCCTCAATCTCATTCAACGGAAATCGATGTGTAATAAGAGGAGTAGTATCAATTTTACCTTCCTCAATCAGCATGAGAATCTCGTTACAATCGCAGCCATCCACTCCACCTGTTTTAAAAACCAAATTCTTGCCATACATATCAGGTAAAGGAAGAAGTTGTGGTTTATCATAGAGGGCTACAATCGTGACAATAGCATTAGGACGGGCACAATCCCAAGCCAAATGGAAGGAATCCTCACCCCCTGCCACTTCCAAAACAACATCTGCTCCACCATGGTCACTGTTCTTGAGAACAAAATCCTTGCAGTTTTCCGGTTCAGTCACCAACACATCAGGATAATGCTCGCGGACAAACCGAATTCTTTCAGGAGACTTCTCACAGATAATAATGCGTTTTGGCTTCTTCAGCATCACACACAACAAAGTACAAATCCCGGTAGGTCCGGCACCGATGATAAGAACAGTATCTTCCGCGGTTATTTCCGAGATGCATGCTGCCCAAAAACCTGTTGCAAGCACATCACCGACAAACAAAGCTTGTTCATCACTCACTGTATCCGGAATACGATTCAAACCTTGATCCGCATAAGGAACTCTGACATATTCCGCCTGACCGCCATCAATTCGACAACCTAAAGCCCAACCGCCATTAGGATCAGTACAGTTATTCACATATCCATGCTTACAGAAAAAACACTCACCGCAGAAAGTTTCGACATTCACAATCACCCTGTCACCAGGCTTCACCGAAGTGACATCAGCCCCTACTTGTTCTACCACACCTACCATCTCATGCCCGACAGTTATTCCGGGCACAGCACGCGGCACACTGCCATGTTTAATATGAAGATCACTGGTGCAGATGCTACCAAGTGTTACACGCACGACTGCATCCCGTGAATCCTTTATTTCCGGTCTTGCTTTCTCCTGCAATTCAAACTTTCCGTGTTCAATATATGTGTATGCAAGCATAATATCCTCCTCGTTCATTAATATATACCTTGCAAAGATAATGATTTCATTGGCAAAACAAATCTCTTTTATCACGTTCAATACTCCCAAACCGAATCTCACTCTATATTTATAACAATACAAAGCTGAATAAAGTCATTCACTGTTTTTTCTACTTCAGCTTTGATATTCTGGAAAATATTCTTACTTTTATATCCTAAATAATAAATAAAAACAGCAGCATGACTTATTATATTTACACACAAGCCTATGATAGATACTTCCGAAAATCTGATTATTATAAAAGGTCAAATCAAGACTCCTGAAATAGAAAGTTGCCAAAATCATAATGGCAACTATAAGGTAGTATTCCGGAATGTTCCCAGTGCGTATACTTACAAAGAAGAAAATGTCCTTTGGCTGACTGATCCGGACAAACCGGACCCCAATAATTATCAAATAATCAGTAAAGGGAGAACTTTATCAAACATCAAAGCCTTATCTATTTTTAAGGCCGGATCACACAACTATTGGCACATTCGTTTTCTGAATGGTAAAGAGTATGATTACAGAGAAAAAGACTTAGAAATTATCGAATCATGCTTGGGAGAGAGTCGTTCGAAAAGTATATTCGAATATTTGAAGAAAGTTGCCGATGCGAACGAATTGAAAGCTGATGACGGAACGAAGCTATTGGCAAAACAATATGAAAAGATTCATTTCATCGCAAACAACAGAGCTATTGCTGTATATCTGAATCCTCAAAAATATAAAATGCAGACCCGGACTGCCTCAACCTTGATTTTTCCTTTCGGTTGTAATGCAAGCCAGCAAAAAGCAGTCCAGGCAGCTTTTGAGAATCAAATCAGTGTTGTGCAAGGACCTCCGGGAACTGGAAAGACCCAAACGATTCTGAACATCATTGCCAATATCCTTGTGCGTGGTAAGACTGTTCAGGTAGTATCTAATAATAACTCCGCCATTGTCAATGTACTTGAGAAGTTATCCAAATACGATATGGGATTCATTGTTGCATTGCTTGGCAGCACAGCTAACAAAGAGAAATTCATCGAGACTCAAGAAGAGGAAAAACAATATCCGGAGCACTTTGAGTCATGGCATGATACGGATGTCGACCAACCTCAATTTCTCAATCAGATACATCATCAGACAGAAGAACTAAAAAGCATATTTTACAAACAGGAACGCCTTGCCATGGCAAGACAGGAAATACAAGCTTTAAAAATAGAGTGGCAACATTATCTGCAAGAGTTCGGAACAAAAGAATTTACTCTCCAACAACGGAAAAATTCCAGTTCGGCAGACCTTCTGAATTTATGGAATGAATGTCAGCAATTTGCAGAAAAAGAACAATCATCAAGTCCTCGGGGAATAGCAGCTTTTATTCAACGGTTGAAATGGTTATTCTTTAAATTCAGAAGCAAAGCGATTTGTAAAATCCCCAATAAAGGTTTTTATAAACGGGAGATGAGTTTGATTATCGCCGACTTCCAAATCTTATTCTACCAAACAAAGTATGCAGAACTGGAAGTTGAAATAGACACATTAGAAAAGGAGCTTGCCAACAAAGATGCAGCAGAAATGGCTAGACAAATGGCCGATACATCAATGAAATATCTAAAGAATCAGTTATTTCATACCTATGGCAATAACCATGACAAGCCCATCTTTACGCTCCCTGATCTAAAAAATAATTGGCGAGAGGTACAGAAAGAATACCCTATTATCTTAAGTACGACCTTTTCATCATTAAGCAGTCTGCAACGAGATGCCGTATATGATTATATCATTATGGACGAAGCATCACAGGTTTCCGTTGAAACCGGAGCTTTAGCCTTGTCATGTGCTAAAAATGCAATCATTGTCGGTGACACCATGCAACTTCCCAATGTGGTCACGGAAGAAAATAAGGAAAAGCTAAACTTTATCGCTAATGCGTGCCTGATTAAGCCGGAATATGATTGTGCCAATATGAGTTTTTTGCAATCCATCTGCAAAGTTATTCCGAATATACCGCAGACCTTGTTACGGGAACATTATCGATGCCATCCTCGAATCATCAACTTCTGTAATCAGAAATTTTACGGTGGAGATCTCGTCATCATGACACGTGATAAAGGAGAAGAGGATATCATTTGTGCCATACGGACAGCCAAAGGTAACCACTCCCGCAGTCACATGAATCAACGGGAAATAGATGTTATCAAAGAGGAAGTACTACCGAATCTATCTTATGAAACAGATGAAATTGGCGTCATAGCTCCATATAACAAACAAGTAGATGCAGTAAAATCCGCACTTGGAGAGGATATTGATGTCGCAACAGTCCATAAGTTTCAGGGAAGAGAAAAGGATGCTATCATTATGACCACTGTCGACGATGTCATCACTTCCTTTTCCGACGATCCCAACCTGCTCAATGTTGCTGTTTCGCGGGCTAAGTCACAATTCTATTTAGTCGTATCGGGAAACGAACAACCCAAAGACTGCAATATCAGCGATTTGATCGCTTATATCGAATATAACAATGGCACTGTTTCCACCAGTAAGATTCATTCTATATTCGATTATCTATATGAGCAATATACAGATGCCCGAATTGCCTATTTGAAGAAGCACAAGAAAATATCCGAATACGATTCCGAGAATCTTACATTTGCATTACTTGAAGATATTCTGAAAGAGAATATCAATATGCGTCATTTGAATATCATTTACCACTCTATATGTTGATTCAGGATTATTCTCTATTGAATGAAGAGGAAAGCAAATATGCTGCAAATATAAATACTCATATTGATTTTCTAATTTATAATCGTGTGAGTAAACAACCGGTATTGGCTATTGAGACGGATGGTTATGCATTCCACAAATCGGGGACGAGTCAGTCAGAACGTGATATTAAAAAGAATCATATTTTAGAGTTGTACGGAATTCCGTTAGTGAGATTGTCTACTATTGGTAGTAATGAGAAGAAAGTTATTGGAGATAAGTTAAGTGAAGTATTAAACTTGCATTAGAATGTTCATTGCAAATCATATTTTTTTGTTAGAATAGGAGTTTCTGCATATTCTAACAACCAAAAGAATAAATTTTACTCCAACTATAACAATCACATCAATAATAATGCCTACATTTACTTCTCATTTAAAGTACGACAGCACTATGGAAATTATTTTCTACTTTTAATACATTAATTAAAATGCAGATAAGATACAATACACATAACAATAAGAATCATCTGTTTTACCAAAATAGGCAGATAAATAAACCGTATTTCGACCAAATACTAAGAAATGATCAGGAAAGTATTAGGTTAACAATTCTACGCGACACACTTCTCCCGAAGCTGATGTCAGGAGAACTAAAAATTAACGCAACTGAAGTATTATAGATTACGATGAACAAATCAATAAACATACTTGATAAAGAATATCTGCAATGGGTGAAAGACCTTTGCGGTCGCTATCGTCAAAGCCAAATAAAGGCAGCGGTGAAAGTAAATGTGGAACAGTTGAAATTCAACTGGCTTTTAGGTCGTGACATTGTTGAATTGCACGTAGAAGAACGCTGGGGCGAAAGTGTTATCACTCGATTGAGCAAAGATTTACGTGAAGCTATACCCAATGCGGCTGGTTTGTCAAAGAGCAATATTTACTATTGTAGGAAGTTTTATTTGTTATACAAGGATGCTCTGAAAACTTTCCACCAACTTGGTGGAAAAAATGAAACGGAATTATTCCACCAAGTTGGTGGAATATTTGAAGTCCCATGGAGACACCATTGTTTGATAATGGATAAAGTGAAAGACGATATAGACAAAGCTCTGTTCTATGTTCACCAGACGGTGGAGAACGGCTGGAGTCGTAGTATGCTGCTCAATTTCATTAGCACCGACCTTTATGAGCGGCAGGGCAAGGCACTGACTAACTTTACAAAAACATTGCCTGATGCGATGAGCGACCTTGCACAGGAGTTGACCAAAGACCCCTACAATTTTGCTTTCACGGGTATAACTGGGCGTTACAATGAACGATTGCTCAAAAATGCTCTACTGAATAACATTACCCGATTCCTGATTGAACTGGGTACAGGTTTCGCTTATGTGGGCAAAGAATATCGTTTGGAAATAGGCGAAACGGAAAACTTTATCGACTTACTCTTTTATAATCTTTCGCTTTCCTGCTATGTAGTGGTAGAGGTAAAGATCGGTAAATTTGCTTTTGCCGACATCGGTCAATTAGGTGGATATGTGGTAGCTTGCAATCATTTGCTGCGTAAGGAAGGACGGGATAACCCAACCATCGGCTTACTGATTTGCAAAGAGAAAGACCGCATACAAGCTCAGTATGCTTTGGAGTCGAGCAGCCAACCTTTGGGTATTTCCGAATATGATCTGGAGAAGTTCTATCCCGAAAAAGTGGAAGGTACCATGCCTACCATTGAAGAGATAGAAGCTAAATTAAGAGATAACTAACATTGACTGGCAGAAAAAAGAATCTGCCAGAGCCGGAATGCGCAAAATGATAAAGCGGTTGCTGAAGAAATATAAATATCCGCCCGAGGAAGCTGCTAATGCATTGGAAACAGTCATTCGTCAATGCAAACAATGAACGGATAATGATGATTCAGAACCTCTTTATCAGAAAGCCCCGAAGAAATATGAGTTTCCTGAAAGCAGTTCATACACCATAACTGCTGAACCAAACATCAAATACAATAATTTATCAGAAAAAAACAATGAGTAACAAGTCTATAATCATACCTGTGAACAATAAACCTACAAAAATTGAGAGTGTACAAAATTTTGTTATTGTAGGCGCAAATGGAAGTGGAAAAAGCCATCTAGGTGCTTGGATTGAACAGCAATCAGCAAATGGAGAAGTCCTTAGAATTTCAGCTCAAAGAGCATTGTCAATCCCGGATAGTATCACTATCAAAAGCGAAGAAGCGGCATGGAATAAAATATATTATGGTGAAGAACTTCACCATGATAAAAATTACAAATGGAATTGGGGGAATGGATTAACTACTAAACTAATAGATGATTATGACAGCGTTTTATCTGCTATCTTTGCTCGTTTAAATAAAGAGGATAGAGCTTATGTTATAGACTGTAAGGATAAAGAAAAAAGAGGTGAAACGAAAGCCGATGTTCCACAAATGATTATAGACAAAATTACTTCTATATGGAATGCTATATATCCTCATAGACAAATTATTCTTGAGGATGCAAAGATAAAAGCCAAAACTACTTCATCAGAGGAATATCATGCCAAAGAAATGTCTGATGGAGAAAGAGTAACAATTTATCTATTAGGTCAATGCCTTATTGCGCCGAATGATATGACAATCATAATAGATGAACCTGAAATACATTTGCACAAATCTATTATGTATCGTTTATGGGATAAAATTGAAGAATTCTGTCCAAACAAAACATTCATATATATAACTCATGATTTAGACTTTGCTGCTTCAAGAAAAGAAGCAACTAAAATATGGGTTAAGTCATATTTTGGCAATAACCGATGGGATATTAAAATATTAGATCCCGATGAAAATATTCCTGATAGTTTAATGTTTGAGGTATTAGGCAATAGAAAACCTGTTCTATTTGTCGAAGGAGAAAGAGGAAGTTACGATAATCAATTATACCCTTTCGTTTACAGTAACTATAACATAATTCCATGCCATGATTGCTCTAAAGTCATAGAAATGACAAAATCATTCAATAATGAGCGAATAAAAAACATGCATAATTACAGCATAAAAGGGCTAATAGATCGTGATTATATGACAGAAGCGGAGATTACATGCTATAAGGAATCGAATATTTACACGCTAGATGTGGCTGAAGTCGAAAATTTATACCTAATCGAGGATATAATAAAACTAGTGGCAGAGAACCAAGCATTAGAACCTAATGAAACATTTAATCAGGTAAAACAGTTTTTATTCAACAAGTTTAAAGGAGAATATGATTTACAACTATGTTCAATTTGTTCTAGAGAAATCCGCCATAAACTTCAATGTTACACAAAACCTAGTGAAAATACAATGGAAGCTTTAGAGGCGCAAGCACAAAAGATTGTGAATTCTATTGATATTCCGCAAATATATAACCAATCTAAACAGAAAATTGATGCCATAGTTACATCGCAAGATTATGATAACCTACTGAAAATCTATAATCGGAAAAGCTTACACCTCCAAATTTCAGGTATTCTAAAGTTATCATCAAATGAATATCCTAAATTGATTCTGAGAATGATGAAAACGGATAAAAAAGAAAGAATTATAGAAGCGCTTAAAAAACATATGCCAATTTTGGACGAGAAAGCGCCATCCATCGAAGTCATCTAAACTTTATCCCCGATTGGTCATTTGTACCGCAGACCTTGTTACGGGAACATTATCGATGCCATCCCCGAATCATCAATTTCTGTAATCAGAAATTTTATGGTGGAGATCTTGTCATCATGACACGTGATAAAGGAGAAGAGGATGTCATTTGTGCCATACGGACAGCCAAAGGTAATCACTCCCGCAGTCACATGAATCAACGGGAAATAGATGTTATCAAAGAGGAAGTACTACCGAATCTATCTTATGAAACAGATGAAATTGGCGTCATAGCTCCATATAACAAACAAGTAGATGCAGTAAAATCCGCACTTGGAGAGGATATTGATGTCGCAACAGTCCATAAGTTTCAGGGAAGAGAAAAGGATGCTATCATTATGACCACTGTCGACGATGTCATCACTTCCTTTTCCGACGATCCCAACCTGCTCAATGTTGCTGTTTCGCGGGCTAAGTCACAATTCTATTTAGTCGTATCGGGAAACGAACAACCCAAAGACTGCAATATCAGCGATTTGATCGCTTATATCGAATATAACAATGGCACTGTTTCCACCAGTAAGATTCATTCTATATTCGATTATCTATATGAGCAATATACAGATGCCCGAATTGCCTATTTGAAGAAGCACAAGAAAATATCCGAATACGATTCCGAGAATCTTACATTTGCATTACTTGAAGATATTCTGAAAGAGAATATCAATATGCGTCATTTGAATATCATTTACCACTCTATATGTTGATTCAGGATTATTCTCTATTGAATGAAGAGGAAAGCAAATATGCTGCAAATATAAACACTCATATCGATTTTCTAATTTATAATCGTGTGAGCAAGCAACCGATATTGACTATTGAAACAGATGGATATACATTCCATAAATCGGGGACAAGTCAGTCAGAACGTGATATTAAAAAGGATCGTATTTTAGAGTTGTACGGAATTCCGTTGGTGAGATTGTCTACTATAGGTAGTAATGAGAAGAAAATTATCGGAGATAAGTTAAGTGAAGTATATTACAAGGCATAAAAATTAGTAGCAAAACATACCTAAATAAAATTTCTCAAGAGAACTACTTTTAATAAAAAACAAAAGTAATATCCTTTTTATCTTGTTCATAAAAAGATTAATGTATCTTATTCATTCATTCAAAATTTATACATATGATATACGGATACATTAGAGTAAGTAGCGATAAGCAAACGGTAGAAAACCAACGTTTTGAAATCAACAAATTCTGTGAACATGAAAAAATGGAGATCGATGGCTGGATAGAAGAAACCATCAGTGGTACTAAAGCATATAGTAAAAGAGAATTAGGCAAACTTCTCAAACAAGTGGAAAAGGATGATCTTATTATATGTGCAGAACTGTCACGTCTTGGCAGGAATCTTTTTATGATTATGGAAATACTCAACATTTGTATGACCAAAGAGTGTAAAGTATGGACTATAAAAGATAATTATCGCTTAGGTGAGGATATACAAAGTAAAGTATTAGCATTTGCATTCGGACTATCTGCCGAAATTGAACGTAATCTTATTAGCCAGCGAACAAAAGAGGCATTATCAAGGAAAAAAGCAGAAGGTATTATACTTGGGCGTCCTAAAGGAAAGAAAAGTGCACCTGATAAATATAAATTACACAATAAAAAAAATCTAATACAAGAATTATTAAAAGCAAACATATCACAACGTAAGATTGCCCAAATTTGCAATGTCGATAGAAATACCCTCGCACGGTACATCAAAACTTTCATAGCTGAAAATTAATGAGCGATTTTATACAGCAATGGCACATTGAATGTGCATTTAGAAGTTCCGATAGTTGGGTTATATTATCTCCCATTGAACAGAGCATTAAAAGAAAGATTGAAGCAGTAGGTACACCACTTAAGAATTGGAATATAAATATCAATTATGGAATTAAGACTGGCTATAACGATGCGTTTATTATAAATACAGAGAAGAGAGAGGAAATATTACGTAATTGTCGAACGGAAGATGAGCGCCAAAGAACGGCTGAACTTATACGACCGATTCTTCGCGGCCGAGATATTAAGAGATACGGATACAATTGGGCAGGACTGTGGATTATTGCTACATTTCCGTCACGTCATTATAATATTGAAGATTTTCCAGCTGTGAAGAGTTATTTTCTTTCTGTTGGAATAGAACGTTTGGAACAAACTGGTGAAGTTCATACAGTCAATGGTGAAAAGATAAAAGCTAGGAAAAAGACCTGTAACAAATGGTTCGAGACCCAAGATAGCATTAGCTATTGGGAGGATTTTTATAAGCCAAAAATTGTGTGGGGAAACTTAAATTTGTCAGCAGCTTACTCTATTGCTGCGGACGGAATATTTGTTAATGCTCCATGTCCTATGATAGTGCCAGCGAGTAAATACCTCTTAGCTATATTAAACAGTAAAGTTGCAGATTATTATATCAGGCAATTAGGAGTAACGCGTAATGGTGGTTACTTTGAGTATAAACCAATGTTTGTTGAAAATCTTCCAGTACCTAACAATATTGATTGCAAGACAATAGAATATCTTGAAGCTTGTGTAAATTCAAAGGACGAAAGCAGTATAGACAAACTAGTATACAATCTTTATAAATTAACAGATGATGAAATTCGATATATTGAGAAAGGTAGAAGTTAAAGCTTTACCTTTCTCGAACAAATAACACAGAATGTAAATCATCCCTTTTTTCGCAAAGAATTAGCAAATGTATTTAGAAAATTTCTTTCATCGGTTGTAAATCCAAATATTTCAGAAATTATATTTTCTATTTGGTAATCAACTGATTTAAGTGATATTTTTTGATTCGTTACGCAATCAGCCATTTTAGCAAGAATATTCTTGTTATCACTATAAGCTGGGATTGGAAATGTTATAATGTTTTGTCCGCCAACTTGTACATCTCCAACTCCTGTTTTATTCATATTAGTAACATAGCTATACCATAATATGGCTTGAGAATTTAAAATAGATAAAAGATAATCCAAATGCTCTCCTGTCATTATATAACATGCATTATTCATAATAAATTGATTTTTATCATAGGCAAAAGCCATCTGATTTCCAATAATTTTCCACACAATTTTTGGCTTATAAAAATCCTCCATATAAGCGCAGTTTCTTAAATTGTAAGGTGTGTCTCCTTTGTCTGCGCGCTTTGAAATTTTATCCCAATGTTGGTCTAAGTAGGCTTTTACAGCTGAATATTCATTTATGTTAATACGAGGTTTTACACCTTTTATACCATTGTGGGTATTGATTAACCAAAGGTTATCCCAATTGTATCCGTATCTCTTAATATCTCGGCCGCGAAGAATCGGTCGTATAAGTTCAGCTGTTCTTTGACGTTCTTCCTCCGACTGACAGTTGGCAAGAATTTCGTTACGCTTCTCTGTGGAAATAATGAATGCTTCATTATAACCAGTAAGCACACCTCGATAGATATTTATATCCCAATCTTTCAACGGAGTTCCGATAGCTTCGATTTTCCGCTTGATACTTTGCTCGATAGGCGAGAGTATCACCCATGAATCAGAGGAGGAAAACTCGCATTCCACGCCCTGTTGCTGTATAAAATCGCTCAATTTACTTAAGCCATTTGTATCTGAAAAGATACAAGCTAAAGTAGAATATTTGTTAGCTTCTTTATTTGTCAGAAGAATATTTGCTTCCACTGTAGCTGCATCAAAAATTTTAACTCCAGCAAAATCAACTAATAAAGTTGGATTTGTTTTAGTCGCAAAATAATTACGAAGATTTTCACCATACCCAGCTCTCATCCACTTGTTCGAAGTAATATAGCACAAACAGCCATTTTCTTTCAACACGTTCATTCCTTGTTCATAAAATAAACAATAAATATCTCCGGTACGAGCATAGGTCTCATATTCCATTCGTTCCAATATATCAGCATCATGCTCTATAGATTGCAATTGAATATATGGTGGATTTCCAATTATACAATCAAAACCAATAAAATTTCCCTCATCATCTAAAACTTCTGGAAATTCAAGACGCCATTCAAATGCACCTAAGTATATTTTATTAGAGCAAATTTCCTGAAAATAGTCTTCTAATACTTTGATTCCTCTATGTAGAAATTCAATCCGTTTTTGCCTTTCCTTTTGTTCTTTCTTTGTAAATTCAAACAATTGGGGAGTCAACAAATCATTCAACTCTGCCCGGTATCTATTTAACTTGACACGTTTAGGTTCTTTTTGACCTATTTCTGTTTTTAGCTTTGATTTTATTTCAGAAATCAAAATCTCTAACTCTTTCTTTTCTTCTTTATCTTGAGCATTCTTATACTTAGCAACACCATTTTTATATTGCTTAATAGTTATACCCGTTTCTCTCAATACTGATTTTATACTATCTTCTAAGTTAAACCTATATACAAGCGAATTACCACACTTTATATTTATATCAATATTTGGCAAAGTTTCCAGATATTGATAATTGCTACTTTGAGTATAATATGCATTCTTCAACAATTCAATCCACAAGCGTAAACGGCATATTTTTACTGAATTAGGGTTTATATCCACTCCAAACAAACAATTTTCTATAATCAACTTTTTTTCTCGAAACAATGTTTCTTGCATACGCCTACTTTCTTCATTGCAAGGATTATAGGTAAATAGATTATTCTCGGAATCAGTTACGATTAATTCATCGTTTTCAATGGCAAATGTATAGTCTTGCTTTCTTATGCGCTTTCCATTGACATCTACTAATATTCCCAACTCATACTTCAGATATATCAATTCATTTAATGCAGAAACAAGAAAGTGTCCAGACCCAACAGCTGGATCACAGATTCTAATACTATTAATCAAATCATTGGCCTTAGATATATCATCTATCTTATTATACAAATCTATTACTGAAGTACAATTCCAACCATAAAAACCATTAAATTTTTGCAGCACCGTTTTTGTGATTGCTTCATGGCACATGTACATAGTTATAATCCCCGGAGTAAAAACAGAACCATCTTTATGTCCATTAATTTTCTCAAAGATCAGTCCTAACACAGAGGCATTTATTAGGGTCTTTGCTTCTTCCTGAACTTCCTCACTACCTTCACTTGCAAAATTATAGGAATCTAAAAAGGCAAACAAATATCCCAAAGTAGGCAAACTATCAACTTTCAAATTACCTTTCTTGTTTTTCAAAACGCTACTCGGCAACAATGGTAGTTCTTCACGTTGTGACAAACTATTTATTTTAATTGTATCACTTTCAAGCTCTGTAACTTCAAAAAGAGAACTATTCAAATATGGTACATATTCAAAGTTCTTTAGAATTGATGGAGTTCTATGTTCAAAATTCCGAGCTAAAACCTGAAAAAATAAAGTATTCAAATCATCGAAATCCCGTATTTTCTTTATCGTAAGAAACTTATAACACAGTTTTCCATTATGATATTTCAACATTTGAGCTTCTAAAAGCTTCAAGAATAAAATTCTATTAATCCATGTAATACATAATTCCATCGCCACATTAAATAGTCGTTCTTCACGAGTACTTCCATATAAAGCTATATTTTTAATTTTATACAGACAGTCTTCCGCATCAAGTTGATTTATTGTATTCTCTAACAATGATGCTTCACTTCTCTTCTCGATAGATTTACGCACTATCACAGTTTTGTTCCCCTCCTTCTTTTCTTCAATTCCTATGATATGTAACAATTCAGAGTAAAAACCTCTATTCAAAGAATTGCTATCGGTTTGAAATGAGAGTTTTAGAAGATGAGTGTCACTAAAAATCTTATAAAGTTCTATCAACTTCTTGGGAGCGTTATTACCATCTTCTCTCAAATATTTATGATAATCATAAATATTTAAATAAGTATATTCTAAATTCCCCTGCACCTCTTCAATAAAAGGAGAAGCTATTTCAGTATAAAAGAAGTCAGTCTTATTACTCGTTTTCCTACCATCTTGAAAGTCCTGAAATTCTCTACGTAACTTTTTGTTTTGATAGAATTTTTGTTCAAACTCTTGTGCATCAAAGATAAAATACTCACATATATTAGTAGCTATCAAATATTTTATATCTGTATTCTTCTTCGTTACCCTTTCCTTTAAATAATAAAGCAAGAGCTCTTGAAGAGCTTTCTTATTCAGATTATCAACAGAAATCATTTCACTCTTATTTGTCGTACTCTTAACTTCTATCAATAACCCAATATTAGATTTTGCGGTTTTATCTAGTCTAACAGCTAAATCTATATCTTCTTCTGGAGCCATATAATAAGGCTTATAGAATGTTTCACTAAGAAAATTTCTTAAATGTTCTTTTTGGGTTTCCTCTCGTTGTCCATCTGAAACATTGTCTAACAATATTTGCAATGCACTTTTAAAATGTTCGAAATCAGTAGTTTCTACTGCAATTTGTCTATATGCCTTATTCAAGACTTGAGTTGGTTTTAATTGTCCCATAATCATTCTTTTGATTAATCTGCTTACAAAAATAACTTAATTTACTGACAAATAGAAATTAAATATACCATTTGTAAAGTTCAAAATATGAATTCCAATTCATACCTCCATTTTATTAATATAAATACCTACTCTCCTTCTTTATAACAGTCTTGTTTTAACAGCTTCCCTACTCGTATAGTATAACAATTAACCAACCTTACTCACTAAAACTATATACTCTATTTCCACAAATAATATTATCCCAACACTTCGCATTCCCAAAATAAAGTCCTACTTTTGTGAAGAATTCCGTTTGCTATATTTACAACAGTATTTCACAAATAAAATAAACCCCTACAAGATGAAAGAAGAACCCGACAGCCTGTCTGTCCCTTACAATTTTGCCCGTTGCTTCAACGATCAATGTCCACAAGCCTCAAAATGCCTGCGCCACATAGCTACACAACTTGATACAACAGATCACCTTTATATCTCCATCGTTAATCCGGCACGTTATCCTGCGGATGGGAATCAGTGCGAATGTTTTAAAACTACTGTAAAAGTCCATGTGGCATGGGGACTTAAACAGTTGCTTAACAGAATTCCTTATGAGGATGCGGTCAGTATCAGAATACAAATGGTAGGACACTATGGGAAAACAGGATATTATAGGTTCTATCGTGGAGAACGGGGGCTTATGCCTAAAGACCAAGCCTACATCAGACAACTATTTCGTAATAAAGGAATAAAAGAAGAACCAACTTACCAACGTTACACAGAAGAATATATTTGGTAAGTTGCTGTCATCTGTCACAGTTTAGGAGTTAATAGTTTAGTAATAAACCGAAAAGACTGTGACAGCAAGAGGTGACGGCAGGGTGATGGCATTTTTGCCGTCACTTGGTTATTAGTCTTACGACATGATAGAGTGTACCGCTACGCGTATGTTTGGAAGGTATTTCTTGCTTTTTCAGTATTCTTCCGAAGGAATTAACCCTCTTGACAGACATCGGGATTAAACTGCCTTTTTGAATATCTTCCATAATCTCCGCTGGAGACAACCACTCCCCTTCTTCAGGCTGTGCGGCACGAAAATAACGGAAGAAAAGTTGCTCTTCCGGCGGGACTTGTTCAAATTCACGGTTGTTTTCCACCATGATCTTTTCTTCCTCCTGATCGAACCAGTAACGTTCGCCATGTTCCAATTCGTACATAGCTTGTGCGTAAAGCTGCTCATAGTCTATCGGACGATTGGTGTCAATCACTCCGGTCACTTCGATGCAAATAAAACGACGGCTGCCGGAAGGGTCGGTCAACAAGTCTTTCTGGTTACTTGTAGCTATGAATGAGGCATAACGGCGCATTTCAAGCACGGCACTGCCATGAGGTTTCTTCACATTCAATACTGGCTTTTGCAGAATATGTTTCAGAAAGCCTTGTTGTGTCGAACTCACCTGGTCAAATTCATCGATATTGATAAGCGCAAAACGATTGAGGTAAAGTTCGGCATCTTTCTTTCGGGAAAAATCAATACTGTCGGTATAGTAGGAACGCTCGGAAGGAGGCATTATGCTCCGGCAAAAGGTGGATTTACGTGTTCCTTGCGGTCCGACGAGTAAGGGCGAAACACTGTTTGCATACTTTTTATTGCTTCCTTTCCAATGAGAAACCATATTGAGGAACCAACGGTGGAACAAATCCATCCAATACGGATTCTTACAAGGGACGGTGGCTGCCAATGCACGAATACGGTCTTTACCGTCCCATGCGGGAAGCCGGTAGAGAAAATCTTCCAACGGGTTGAATACAGGGACGCGGTTGGAGTAAATATAACGGCTAATATCCCTGTCCCACAAGGGGATGCCTTCCATTTGTGCATCCAAAGCAATGCTGTTCAACGCACGTTTGTCGAGAGGATTGAAGCGGAAACGAAAAGAAAGCCTTTCACGATATTCTACCTCACCAATTTGGGTATTATGGCGGAATTCATAGCGGCGTTTCATGAATTCTTCAGTCTGCAAGGCGAGTTGCTGCTCTTTGCTTAGGCTGATATTCTTGCCGAAGCCTTTGCACTCGGTATATATATTGCCGATCATTTGCCGAATAAGCTCTTCTTGTTTATACATATAGAAGTGGAAAACGGTACGTCTCACGACTTCTTCTTGCGGAAGTCCCGAAGCAAAACAGTTTTTAGCCAGTTGAACGACTAAAGGATGCCATGTGCCTTCACGCAATTCAAGTCCCGCTTCCCGAAGATCGGCATACGCTTTCCGAAAAGCGGCTTCGAAAAGCATCAGGAAGGCATTTTCCGCATCATATCCCGGTACGGCACGAGTCAATGGAGATTTCTCCGCCTGAACCGCTTCCCGGAAAGTGGTTTCTTCGGGCATTGATGATGGTTGAGAGAGATAAAATTGGACTGAATTCGGACGATATATGATGTCCGGATCGTGGGATAATCGCGAATATTGTTCCAGAGTCGGTTCTTTGGGAAGTATATCGAATGGGATTTGGGGCTGATAACATTTCACAGCCAGTCGATAAGCATGGGCGTGGAATAGTTCCGCTTCTTCCCGTGTTTTAGGAAGCGAGTTGTCCGGTCGGGTGAAGGTAGTCCATATTTTCACCGTTTTACCACTTGAACCCATAAAAACACAACGGGTTTGTGGTTGCTCACAGGCTTTTTGTTTCACTAAAGCGATTTCCGACTTATTGGATAAAGGACCGATGGTCAGTTCTACAATACCGTTGTAGTTTTTCATCTGTTTCTGACCGTTTACTTTACGGAATTCAGCGGAAGGAATTATCTTGGGCAGTTTATCGGCAAACATACACCGTTCATCGGAAAGGGTATATCGCAGATGCTCTCTGAATGTAGAAACAGGGCGGGATTTTATTTCTGTCTTTATCTTATTTACCAGTATATCAAGATCCATTACGCTGAGCGCTATCGTATCTTCATTCTTACGAAATTGAGTAATTTTCATTAATTTGATAATAATTTGTTTTGTCAGCGTCTTTGTGATCGTTGAGACTGCTAAATTACTCATATTATCCGGAACCGACAAGGGAAACAATACTTTAATTTAGAAAATTATTGATATGTCAAGTATCTCTTTGGGGGAAAGAAACAGGTTCGCCTACACGCAGTTACGCTTCAAGTTAGTTTCCTTTGCTTGAAACTAAAGTTTCAGCTAAGAGAAACTGTAGTTTCATCGGTAAGAAACCAATGGTTTCAAGTAATTGAAACTAGAGTTTCAAGCGTATGAAACTAAAGTTTCAAACCGCAGAACCAACAGTTTCGCACCTTGAAACCGTTGGCTTCAAGGCAGGACACAACTCATAATGTACGGGGATAATAAATAGAACGCCTTATCTTGCTATGGCTGATACTATCAAATTCCAAACAGTATCTTTGATTTTTTCTTTGTTTTTGGGTGACAGCATTATTGCTATCACACTGCTATCACCTTGTGCTGTCACACCATTAAGCACTCATACTCTGGAAGTTAATTTATAAATTGTGACAGATGACAGATATATTTCGTTTTTTCATTTCATAGGACCCTGAAGCTGAATTCAAGTTATAAATGCGACACCTACTTATTTCACAGGGGACAATTATTCCGCCATCGTATCATATTCCGCAATTTTCTCCTTACACAGACGTTCAGTTATATCTTTCAAAATACCTATGCGAGAAATAAGGTATTCCAGTTGTTCTTGCGAGATACTGAAATCTTTGTTATAGCGAGCTTCAATGTAAGAACGGCATAATAAATCAAAACATTCTTTCTCTGCGTCCGTATTTTGAAGAAAGACTGCAGTTAATTCCATAGAAAAACGTTTCACCATCCCACCAAGTTCTTTGATTTTATGACTCTTTGGGCGATAGTTCGTAAAGACCATCAGGATACAATTATAAAGTTTCTCACACGTCTGATGAAGAAGAAAAGCAGAAATCTTAGTTTGTTTCTTAGGCAAATAATATTCTTTCACCCCTTCTAAAAGCCCGCAAGCATATGGATATAATTCATTAAATTCTTTTTGTGCAATATCTCGAATCTCCCTAAAACTCAACTTCCGTGGTTTAGCCAATTCATGTTTGCCACTATTATAAAGCATAATCCCCTCCTTTACTATATCCGTAAAGAAATACTGGCTGACTTCCAAGTTACGGTTTACAGTATTAATATGCTCTACTATAAATTGCGGAAAAGCATGACGACGATCTGCAAACAAGTCATGATATTTATTCGTAATACGGTGTAATTTCTCTTCCACTTGCTTAGCCGGTCCGGTTATGACCACAAGAATATCATAATCACTCTGATACGAAGTATGAACACCGAATTCTATATTACTATCCCATAAAACATAGTTTCCCCTTGCATAACTTCCGAACAGGATAACCATCTGACAATTCCCGATGCTTTTACGCACTAAATCCAGCAAGACTGTCAATTCTTCCTGCGTTCGCTTGGGTAAACGTTTTATAGACTTTTTCATAATCATGCTTATTTGAAAACTTTACAAAGATACGAACTTTATAAGGTCAATTATTCCTTCCACAACACTTTTTATACTTCTTCCCGCTTCCACAGGGACAAGGATCGTTCCTTCCGACCGTGTGTCCGGAAGGCATACCACGAAACAGATTGTCTATCCCAGCCTGCATTTCCGGAGTAATGTCCATACCGGCAGCTTTCATATTCGGGCCTGCAACAACGCGGGGAGGATTCTTTCTAAATTTGTCTTTTTGAAATAAAACGAATGTTTCATCCGAAGAATAACCTTTCAGGAACCAACGGGGACAATGATTCACATAATCCATAAATAGTTCAATAGCCTCTTGCAGCTCCTGCATGGAAGAAAGTTTATGGCTAATCATTGAAGTAATAATAGACATTGAATTTTCTTCCGTTTGAGCAGTAAGCCACAAATATGCCAAACTGCTATCCGCTTTTTCCTCCGTATATCCCAGTTTCTTCATCATATATACCTTCAATTCATCCCAACACGGATTAGGAATAACGACTAACGGCATCATTCCTGCCGCAAAAGCTTCTTCTTTGGAAAACTTCTTCCTATTTGTTATTTCACGACGAGCATACATTTTTTCTTCCAAATCATCTAAATCGTCCAAAAATGGAGACTGTATACAAATAGTAGAGTTATAACCATCCACCGCCTCAAAGGTTAGCCGCTGTATCAATGCCGAATTAGCCAAACTATCGGCTATTTCTCTTTTCGTCACCGAATCCTGCAAATAGTCAACCAGCATACTTAACAGATCGAAATAAGACAGATAACCATATAAATTTATGATTCCATAAGCATACTGCTCTACCATAAAACGGATTGCCTGCTTTTCCGAAGTCAAATAATTATTTAAATAAGGAGCTACGGCTTCACGCAATTCATCACAAATCATGTAGCGGACTTTACTTTCTTCCAAGTGACAAGTATCCGTCGCTACGAAAGACAGAATTTCCAACGTACTCACCATAAATGAATTTGTAGTTTCTACATACGTATCGGTTCCCGCTTTCACCAACTTATCAAGCAAAGTCAGCTCATACTGTGTCAATCGGGGAAGCCACATATCAGGGCAAGCCAAAACTGCTTCTGCAAAGTAGGTTGCATATTCATCTTTGCGCAGTTTTGTGGGAACAGGTAGACATAATATCTTCGCCATCTGCTTTAAATCTTCTTTTGTATTCATCTTCAATCCATCTACTAATTTTACCGATGATTGAAATAATTCCGACTGACATCTTATCATAATATCTACTCATTAATTGATTGATTCACAAAAGTAGGAATTTCTTATCCGACATCACTATTTTTGAATGAGAATTTGCAAAGGCAATTACTATTTATACCTTTGTGACTTCAACAGAAAATATGATTTCAATAGAGAATTAGTAACCCGTTAAAAGAGAAATTGATTATGCGTTCATTCATAGTATTTCTTTGTCTGGTCCCCACCCTCCTGTTTGCCCGACAAACTCAACTTGAGACACAGTTGAAAGAAGCCATCAAAGGAAAGAAGGCCGAAATAGGAATAGCCGTCATCATTGATGGAAAAGATACGGTAACTGTCAATAATGATATTCACTATCCACTGATGAGCGTATTCAAGTTTCATCAGGCATTAGCATTGGCAGATTATATGGGAAAACAGAAGCAATCGCTGGGAACCCGGTTACCCATTAAGAAATCGGATTTAAAGCCGGACACTTATAGTCCGCTTCGAGATAAATATCCGCAAGGAGGAATTGAAATGAGTATTGCCGACCTCCTAAGATACACACTTCAGCAGAGTGATAACAATGCTTGCGATATTCTTTTCAACTATCAGGGTGGTCCGGATGCTGTGAATAAGTATATCTATTCACTAGGAATTCGGGAATGTGCCATCGTCGGTACAGAAACTGCCATGCACGAAGACTTGAACCTATGTTATGAAAACTGGACTACTCCGTTAGCCGCAGCCGAATTAGTGGAAATATTCCGTAAGAAGCCATTGTTTCCCAAAGTGTACAAAGACTTCATATTTCAAACAATGGTAGAATGTCAAACCGGACAAGACCGTCTGGTTGCTCCGTTGCTCGACAAAAAAGTAACCGTAGGTCATAAAACCGGAACTGGAGATCTTAATGCGAAAGGACAACAAATCGGTTGTAATGACATCGGTTTCGTTCTTTTGCCCGGTGGACGTACTTATAGTATAGCTGTCTTCGTGAAGGATTCTGAAGAAAATAATCAGGCGAACAGTAAGATTATCGCTAATATTTCCCGTATCGTTTACGAATATATAATGCAGCATTAAGATGGAGACAAAGTACGTTCGGTACAAATGAAGATAGAAACAAAGTAATAGAAATTAGAAAATTCATTTATATGAAACTACATCATATCGCTATCTGGACTTTTCGTCTGGAAGAACTAAAAGAGTTCTATGTCCGCTTCTTCGGAGGAAAAAGCAACGAAAAATATATCAATCCCAAGAAAGGATTCGAGTCCTATTTTATCTCTTTTGGAGAGGGAACAGACTTGGAACTGATGAGTCGTACAGATGTACAGAACACTCCCATTGAAGAAAACAGGGTTGGACTGACACACTTTGCTTTCACCTTTCCCAGCCAGGAAGAAGTATTACGCTTCACCGAACAAATGCGTTCGGAAGGATATACCATCGCCGGCGAACCGCGTACTTCGGGAGACGGATACTTTGAAAGTGTAGTCCTCGATCCTGACGGAAACCGGATTGAGTGCGTATATCGGAGAACTGCAAACGAATCGAAAAACAAAGCAAGACAGGAAACTGAAACAGAAAGTATTCCCCCCGTGACGCTCCATACAGAACGTTTATTTCTCCGCCCTTTCGAAGAAAGAGATGCTGAAGCGTTCTTTGCTTGTTGCCAGAACCCGAATTTGGGAAACAATGCCGGATGGCCACCCCATCGTACGTTGGATGAATCCCGCCGGATACTTCATTCCACATTTATCAACCAAGAGGGAATATGGGCAGTGATACTAAAAGATACAAAACAGCTAATCGGTTCGGTAGGAATTATCCCCGACCCTAAACGCGAAAATCTACAAGTGAGAATGTTGGGTTACTGGCTCAACGAATCATATTGGGGCAAAGGATACATGACCGAAGCAGTGCAGGGTGTCCTCAACTATGGCTTTGAAGAATTGCGGCTTAGCCTCATCACAGCTACCTGTTATCCGCACAATAAACGTTCGCAGAAAGTACTGAAAAAGAACGGTTTCATCTACGAAGGTACACTTCATCAGGCAGAACTGACTTACAACGGAAACATCTACGACCACCAGTGCTACTACCTGCCCGGCATCTCCCAACCTACTCCGGAAGACTATGATGAAATCCTCCATGTATGGGAAATGTCCGTTCGCCACACGCATGATTTCCTGACGGAAGAGCATATCCAATTTTATAAACCACTGGTGCGGAAGCATTATCTACCCGCTGTTGAACTTTTTGTCATCCGGAATGCCAACGGAAAGATTGCCGCCTTCATGGGATTGAGCGACGAACTGATCGAAATGTTATTCGTACACCCCGACGAACAGGGAAAAGGATATGGCAAACGATTAATGGAATATGCAAGAGACAAAAAACATATGGATAAGGTGGACGTAAACGAACAGAATGAAAAAGCACTCCAGTTCTATCTCCATTTGGGATTCCAAGTCATCGGCAGAGATGAAACGGACAGCATGGGTAAACCTTTCCCCATTCTCCATTTGCAACTGCCGGAAGCTGATTCCGCTAATAGAGATTAATTCCCCAAAAACGAAAGCTACATGAACCTACGTGCAAGATTATCCGAACGAGTACACATTGAAGATATCAGAGAGGTACTCCACTTTATACAGGATGATGAACGGCTTAGAGAAGAAATCTACCAACTGATATTCGACGAAGACGCTATCGTCTCCTATCAGGCATTGTGGGTATGTACTCATTTCTCAAAGGCAGATGTAGAATGGTTGAGCCGGAAACAAGAAGATTTGATTGACGCTGCCATGACCTGCCCACACTCGGGAAAACGGAGAATGATCCTAAACCTGATATGCCAGCAACCTGCCGCCGATCCGCCACGAGTGGATTTCCTCGATTTCTGCATGGAACACATGATATCACGTGAAGAACCAGCCGGTGTGCAATCTCTCTGCATGAAACTGGCTTATCAACTGACGCGCTCCATCCCGGAACTGCAACAGGAACTACGCACAATATTGGAAATCATGGAGCCCGACTTACTGGTTCCCGCTATCCGTTCCGTACGAAAAAACACCCTGAAAGCTATGAAAGCAAAGAAAAATTGATTGTTTTTATCACTTTCATTTCAATAAGTACAAATACGTATTTAGCTGTCAAATAAGAATATACCTATCAATCAGAGTATATTCAGATGGAAAATTTGGGATATACCCGTCACTGAAATCTGAATACCGATACAGAAAGTAAAAAAGGCTACGAGCTTATTAATGATTTGATTTCCCACAGGTCCCAATTTCTGAATGAACCTCTGTCCTTGCGAAAGAAACACATAGAAGATAGCCGCCATACAGATTATGACAAGCGCAATGACTAAATAATTAATCCCAGTTTGCAACAATTTGCCTTTAACACTGGCAGACGCCATCAAAGTAAAGATAACCGATATACTGCCCGGTCCGATACTGATAGGAAACGTGATGGGATAAAATATCTTCTGCTCGATGTTTTTCCATCTGAAGCCGTCTACATTCTTGCTGGCTTCTTCTTTATCAGACGAACCTGAATCGCCCAACAGCTCCATTGCCGTCTTACAAATCAGTATTCCACCTCCTAACTGAATAACAGGAATAGCCAAACCGAAAATCAATAGAAACAGATGTCCTATCACCAATGTCCCTACACCGATCATTATAAAATTGAGCGTCAGCTTCTGAATGGCTGCTTTCCGTTGTTGAGGATCGAGGTCTGTAAAGAATCCATTGACGACAAAACCATTCCCCAAAGGGTTTATCACCGGAAACAGCGCCATAAACGATGACGAAAATATGATGAGAAGATTACTTAATGACATAATACCTGTTTTTTGATACTTCATCAATATCTGATATGTATCTAAAACATAAATGAAACGTTATTGTTTTGAGAATATGCTTTTGTGAGAGGAATCCGCATCGGTTGAATACCTTGTGAAAGCAGCTTATAATAAACCTTTAACTAGAAATTAAAATTATGTGTACAAGAGTCGTTTATTCGGGAAAAAATGGAATGGTGGTAACCGGCCGGTCTATGGACTGGAAAACAGAAATGCACAGCAATCTTTGGGTATTTCCCAAAGGTATGGAAAGAAATGGAGAAACGGGAGCCAACTCCCTGCAATGGACGTCCAAGTATGGCAGCGTGGTGACTTCAGCTTTCGAGATTGCCAGTACAGACGGGATGAATGAAAAAGGGTTGGTTGCCAATCTGTTATGGTTGCCCGAAACGGAGTATCCGGTCAGAGATCAAAGTAAACCGGGACTTGCCATTACTGCATGGGTGCAATATATGCTGGATAACTTCGCCACCGTAGACGAGGCTGTCGCTTTCATTGATGAAAACACTTTCCAAGTGGTATCGGACCTGATGCCGGATGGTTCCCGCCTGGCAACCTTGCATTTATCTATTTCCGACGCAACGGGCGATTGTGCGATATTCGAATATACGGGTGGAAAGCTGACTGTTTACCACAGCAAGGAATACAAAGTGATGACCAACTCCCCTACCTACAACAAGCAACTGGCACTAAACGAATACTGGAAATCAATAGGAGGATTGAGCTTCCTGCCCGGAACCAACCGTCCGTCCGATCGTTTTGCAAGAGCCAGTTTTTATATCAATGCCCTGCCCCAAACAGATGATGTGAGAATAGCCATAGCAAGCGTATTCAGCGTTATCCGTAATACTTCTGTTCCTTATGGCATATCCACTCCCGAATTTCCGGAAATTTCCACCACACAATGGAGAACGGTATCGGATAGTAAGAATTTGCTCTACTTCTTCGAATCAAGTCTGACACCTAATACATTCTGGGTAAACTTACGGGAAACAGACTTGTCGGAAGGAGCTCCGGTACTCAAATTATCTATCGCAAACGGTGAAACTTATCATGGAAATGCAACGAAAGAGTTTAAACCGGCACAGCCGTTCAGATTTATGGGAGTAAAAGGATAAAATTATCCCCGGAAACGATCCATCTGAAGCACATCCCAAAAGTTTTTGTATCTAACTTTTAAGACGTATTTCGATCATTTCCGGGGATAAAATCTGTTTCTTTAACAGCTTGCCATTAATTGAAATAATAAAGGAACACAGCAATTCCTTCCAGCGCCTTCTTTGGTTGGTCTTTTATTTCGATAGCAAACTTGATTTCCGCTTTTGCCACACCACGCAGATTAGTCAGCGAGTGCAAAGTAGTCACCAGACGGATGCTCTGTCCTGACAATACAGCCTGACCGAATTTCATTTTGTCCATGCCGTAGTTAATCATCATTTTCAGGTTATTCACCTGGATAATCTGATTCCACAAATAAGGAAGCATGGATAATGTCAGGTAGCCGTGAGCAATCGTGCTATGATAAGGGCTGTCTACTTTAGCACGTTCCGTATCTACATGAATCCATTGATGATCCAGCGTTGCATCAGCAAAAAGATTGATACGTTCCTGCGAGAGTTCCACATAATCGGAAACACCTATCTGTTGGCCTACTAGTTTTTCGAATTCTTCGTACGAATTGATAATTACTTTTTCCATAAGTCTTATCGTTTTTATGGGGGTTATTTACTATTAAATTGGGGACAAAAATAGGAAAAATAAACTGATATGCCACCAAATTTATAAATAAAAGCAAGGAATGAAGTATTTAGGTATGTTTTACAAACTGGAAGCCTGTTTCAGTGCTTCTGTCAGAATACTGTACCCCTTACCATTCAAATGTAAATCGTCGAGAGTCAACTCCGGATTCAGCCTGCCATCCTGCAATAAACGATTGAATACGTCCAGATAGACAATATCTGTTCCCTGCAATTTTTCGTGTATCTTCCGGTTAAGGATCTGGATAAATTTATTCACAGCCGTACTGTAATCATCGTAATCATTACGCGGAAAAATACAGAAAAGATATGTTTTCAGTGAAGGGACGGCAAGAACCGCTTTTACATAACGCTCTACATATTCATCTATATTTTCATCGTTCAACTGATAAATATCATTGGTTCCGAATTGAACAACGACCTGGCAATCGGAAGTGTCTACCGCAAAAGACTCCACATAGGCCAGCCCTTCACCGGGAGCACCATAGTTCAGACATTCCCATTGTGGGAAATAGATATCCAGTGCCCAAAAAGCCATGTGGCTGTTGCCAAGAAAGGCAAATTTTGGTTTTTCTTCTATCCTATCCATACAATTTCATTCAAACGTCCACGTTATCTCACTCAAACTCTCAAACAAATATAGAATAAAATTCGCGGATTTACGTTACTTTTGCAAAGGTAATCACATTCATTCATATATATAAACCGATGATACATTTTTTCAAGAAACCCGTTTCTCACCTTGCGTTGCCGGAGAAATTCACTTATCCTTTCCATTATACACCTCATCCATTGTGTGTGTTGGCTGCGGAAGAAATGAAAGCATATATTGCAAGCCGGAAAGAATGGCAAGAAGAATTGGCTTCCGGAAAGATGTTTGGAGTGTTGATTGTGCAAACGGACAACGGAATAACAAACAACGAAGAAAATCAGATTGGTTATCTTGCAGCTTTCTCCGGCAATCTGGCCGGAAAGAATCTGCATCCTTATTTCGTTCCTCCTGTTTATGACCTATTACAACCGGAGGGATTCTTCAAAATCGAAGAAGAACAGATTTCTGCCATTAATATCCGTATTCGTGAATTGGAAAACAGTAGTTCTTATCTCGGTTCAAAAGAGAAATGGAAGATAGAAACGGAACAGGCTAAAGCTGTTTTGAATCAAGCAAAAGCGGAGCTTAAAATGGCAAAGGAGGCGAGAGAGATTCGCCGCCAGTCATCTCCGGAGCTTTCCGAAGAAGAACAAGCCTCCCTGATTCGGGAAAGCCAATACCAAAAAGCGGAATACAAACGACTGGAAAAGGAATGGAAGAAACGATTGGAAGAGCTCGAAACGGAAGTCAGGCACTTCGATATTGAAATAGAGCGATTGAAAACCGAACGAAAAGAACGTTCAGCAGCTTTACAAAGAAAGTTATTCGAGCAATTCCGGATGCTAAATGCCCAAGGAGAGGTGAAAGATTTATATACTATTTTCGAGCAAACGGTTCAGAAAGTTCCTCCTGCCGGTGCGGGTGAATGTGCTTTGCCTAAGTTATTGCAATATGCGTATCTTCATCAATTAAAGCCATTGGCTATGGCTGAATTCTGGTGGGGCGACTCTCCTAAAAACGAAATCCGGCATCACGGATATTATTATCCTTCCTGCAAAGGGAAGTGCGAACCGATTCTGCAACACATGTTGCAAGGATTGGAGGTAGACGAAAATCCACTGCTGAATCCTGTTCATGAAGAGGAAGAACTGGAAATCGTGTTTGAAGATGAATGGTTGCTGGTAGTCAATAAACCGGCAGGGATGTTGTCCGTTCCGGGAAAAGCGGAGGACAGAGATTCAGTCTATCATCGTTTGAAGAAAAAATATCCCGAAGCTACCGGTCCCATGATTGTACATCGGCTCGATATGGCTACTTCAGGATTATTGCTCGTTGCCAAAACAAAAGAGGTACATCAGGATTTACAGGCGCAATTTGCAAACAGAAGTATTAAGAAACGCTATGTGGCTGTGCTGGATGGGGCGATAATAAAAACAGAGAAAGAGACAAAGCCAATAGCAGAGAAAGCTATATTAATAGCAAAGGAAACTGTATTAACGAAAAAAACAGCAAAAGCAGAAAGAACAGGAAATACAGGAAGAATCGAACTCCCTCTTTGTCTGAATCCTCTCGACCGTCCTCGGCAAATGGTTAGTAGCGAACACGGGAAAGAAGCGATTACAGAATATCAGATCATCAGTGAGTCTGAAAGAATTACCAGTGAATCTGAAAACACTTTCAACGAATCAAACAGGATTGATGAATCAGAAAGGAATATCAATGAGTCAAGAAAATACACCCGGGTTGTCTTCTATCCATTGACCGGACGCACACATCAGTTAAGAGTACACGCCGCCCATCCGGAAGGCTTGGGATGCCCCATACTTGGAGACGAACTCTACGGAAAGAAAGCAGACAGACTATACCTCCATGCCGAATATATAGAGTTCCGCCATCCCATATACGGAGACATTCTCTGCATACAGAAAGAGGCCGATTTCCATAAAAATATGATTAAGCCATGAACCAAATTCTTTTTGAAATGTATATAGGGGTAATTACTAATTTTCAAAAAGAACCTGACTATGGACATCAAATTCCGCATTACAAAGTATTTAGCTGTATCTGCTTTAGCAATGCTGCTACTGGGAGCCTGCTCCAAAAACAATATCTACATCAACTATCCTGACGAAGAAAACAACGGAGGTTCATCCGGCTCCGGCAATGATGACAACAACGGCAACCCGGCCAAAGAGAATGCACTGATTACTTTCAGTGCTTCCGTAGAAGGACGAAACATCACACGAGCCATGTCCCCCATGGGAAAAGGACTTCAAAGCTGGTTGTGTGCCTATACAGCCAACACATCGAACAATATCACAGACGCTCCCGTTGCTCAAGGCAACTATGTCACCTCCTCCCCCGGTGTACTGACAGGAAATCTAGGATATAAAATGTATTTGAGCAATGCTATCTATAGCTTTTATGCCGTATCATGCAATTCCACCAGCCCGGCGCCTACTTTCACCAACGGACTATCCGAACCTTTATCCAACGGAGTAGATTATCTTTGGTGGCACGCAGTTCATCAGGACATCGCCAGTTCACAGATAAATATCCCCATAACCTACCAACACGCAGCCACGCAAGTAGTTGTAGCGATCGCCGGAGGAGAAAATATCACTTTAAACAAGATACTTTCCGCTACCATCACCCCACCGAAACCGGGCGCAATCATGGATTTGTCAACAGGTATCATCACTTCGGAAGTCAGCTATGACAAAGCAGCCGATATGGGAATCAACGACTTCACCGTACAATATATCATGTTACCCGTAAAGAGCTCCTCTCCCATGACCTTGACACTGGAGCTGATGGTAAACGGAGAAAGCTTTTCACGTACCTACACCACTCCGCTCACTCCACCCAACAACCTCCTGTCAGCCGGAAATTCATACCTTTTCCGGGCAGTTATCAATGAAAACTCCATCTCATTCGCCAATGTCAGTGTGAAAGAATGGACAGAGGTAGACGAAAGCGGAAACCCGCTATACCCTGTACAAGATTAAAATATCCGAAATAAAATCAAAGCAAACCAGATTACGCAAGCCACAAACCGGGTTATGCAAACTGCAAGTCGGGTTACGCAAGCCACCAACCGGCAATCATGCCACCGTTTGCGTAACTTGGCTATTTGTAAACACCTGCTTCTTCAACCTGCGATAAACGTAGATAAAGGCCGGCACGAGGAATAAGTCTGCCGCTATCCAAGCCATCGGATCACCGTAGCAGACAGCTATAAAACCGAATACCGGTACGGCATAAAGACTGACAAGAATACGAGCAATCATCTCCGCCACTCCGGAGAACATGGCAAGATTGGTAAAGCCCACTCCCTGAATGGTATAACGCAAGATGCACAACAAACCAAGCATTGGGAAGAACATACAGGAGACATGCAGGAACAACTCCGTATCCAGCAGAATTTCCGTTTCCGACGGGTCTACGAAGATCAACGCGAAATATTTAGCCCCTACCATCAGAAGAAGGAACGTGAAAGCCGCATAAATAATCATCATCAGAGCACTAGCCTTGATTCCCAACCAAATACGTTCCGGTTTACCCGCTCCGTAATTCTGTCCGCTATATGTAGCCATCGCAATGCCCAAACTCTCAAACGTACAGATAAAGAACATCTTGATGCGCATAGCAGACGTAAAGGCTGCCACACACGCCGTTCCCAAGGCATTATTCGCACTCTGAAGCATGATGCTGCCGATAGCCGTGATAGAAAACTGCAATCCCATAGGCACACCGATGTAGAGCAGCGTCTTAGCCAGTTTCGACTGGAACCGGCGTTCTTTCGGAGTACCCTGCAATATTTCAAACTTCCGGTACATATAAATGTAGCAGAGAACAGCCGACAATCCTTGCGAAAAGACAGTAGCAATAGCAGCTCCCGCCACTCCCCAGTCAAGTACCAGAATACAGAACAAGTCGAGAATGATATTCAGAACAGCAGCAAACAGCAGAAACCAGAAAGGCGTCTTACTGTCTCCCAACGCACGGATAATGCTCGAAAGAAGATTATAGAAGAAAGTACACGGCACACCAATAAACGTGACAAGCAAATAAGCATACGCCCCTTCGAAAATATTCTCCGGCGTACGCATGATCCGAAGAATATCCTCACATAAAATACAGGTGAGAAGAGCAATCACCACAGACATTCCCGCAGCCAGTTTCAGACTGACGGCCACATAACTGCGCATCGTACTGTAATCCCGCGCCCCAAACTTCTGCGCAACGGGTATTCCGAAACCTCCGCAACATCCATTGCAGAACCCGAGAATAAGAAACACCACCGATGTGCTAGCTCCAACAGAAGCTAACGCGTTAATTCCCAAAAACTTTCCTACAATTGCAGCATCAACAAGCGAATACGTTTGTTGCAACAGATTGCCGAGTAAAAGCGGCAGCGTAAACTTTAAAATGAGAGGTAATGCCGGCCCTGCCGTCATTTCTTTAGAAGTTGCCATACGTCTATGTTCTAAAATCGGATGCAAAGATACGGAAAATTCAATGAATTAGTTCTTGATTTGCGTTCCTCTTTTAGTTGACATAAATCAAAAAAATCAGTATGAGAGCATGAGTCTCCCGGTCTATCGTTTCACCAACCGTTTAGGTGAACCATGCCACGAGCATCCCAGGCAGAAGACTTCTGTCAAATCGAACCCCTCCATCGAATCTTCCGGATATTTGGGAACAACTTCACCATCTTCGAGCACATAAACCAGCAGCCTGTCACCCTGTTCATTCTTCACATACATAGCTGCAATCTTGCATTGCGGACACAATAACTTTTTCATGCTGCAAAGATACAGATTGTTTCCGTCAACCACAAACTCTTCCAACGATGTTTCAGAAGCCCGTTCATGATTTACAGTTTATCTATTCTTCCAGAATCCCGGATAAAACAACAGGAGTACACTAAACAATTCCAGACGTCCCACCAGCATCAGAAAAGAAAGTATCCACTTTGCCAGATCAGGTAAAGAATTCCACGAATATGCAGGCCCGCAAGTTCCCAATCCCGGACCGACATTGCCTATACTCGAAATAACCGTACTGACGGACTCGGAAAAGCCAACTCCCAAAAACAAAAGAGCCGTCCACCCAATCAGGATCAGAACCAGATAAAAAGCAAAGAAAATCAATACGGTAGTTACGATAGAAGAAGACACCGTCTGCTTATTGATACGTACGGGAAGCACGGCATTCGGGTGGAGCAGATGTTTGAACTCATTCCGGATGGCACGCGCCACAATCAGCAACCGCATATTCTTGATACCTCCACTGGTAGAACCCGTACACCCTCCCGAAAGCATCGCAATAAACAACAGTAACCACGTGAAAGGAGGCCACATATTATAATCATCCGTAGCAAAACCGCAGGAAGTATGCACCGTAGACACCTGGAACAATGCTTTCCGGAAAGCCAGTTCCCAGTCATAATGATTTTGAAAGACGAGCGCCAACGTGATAAGAAAAGTCAAGATACCCACTGACGCCAGAAACCAGTGTAACTCTTCATCTTTGAATAAACGACCGACTTTTCCTTTCAAACACATCAGAAACAAAGAGAAGTTGATACTGGAAACAATCATAAAGATAGCCACCACATATTCTATATACGGAGAATTCCAGTAAGATATACTGTTCTGCTTGGTAGAATATCCGCCCGTAGCAGTAGTGGCAAACGACTGGCAAATGGCATCAAACAAGCTCATGCCCCCAAACATCAATAAGACAGTTTCCGAAACTGTCAATACCAGATAAATTGTCCACAACCACTTGGCCATGACATTGATTTTCGGATGGGTACGGTCGTGCGTCACTCCCGTAGATTCAGCAGAGAAGAGTTGCACTCCTCCCGTGGTAAAGATAGGAAGAATGGCAATCGTGAAAAACACAATCCCCAAACCACCGATCCACTGCGTCAGGCTTCGCCAGAAAAGCATACCGTGGGAAAGGGATTCAATATCATCGAGAATAGTAGCTCCTGTAGTGGTAAACCCGGACATGGTTTCGAAAAAGGCATTGGTTATCGTATCAATGCTTCCGCTAAAATAAAAAGGAAGCATGCCGAAAAAGGTAAAAAACACCCATGAAAGAGTGACCACACAATATCCGTCTCTCCGGCTCATCTTATTCTCCGCTCCCCGTCCGTAGAGCAGTAACAATCCGCCTACCACAGCATTGATGATACAGGTGTAAAGAAAGTATTTATAATCACTTTCCCCGTAACCAGCCGACACTCCGGCACAAAGTAAGAACATCCCCAATTCGATAAATAGCAACATACCCAACACGCGCCCTATCATCTTCCGGTTAATCATGCTATTATTCTTACTCCGAATATACAGACTGTTATCTGAAATGTACTCTTCCATAACTCATGAATCATTTTGTATGTTCCCCTCATAGCCAAGAGTATGCCAAAATGAAAAGGATTCTGATAATTAGCTTGTAATCAATGCTATATTTTTTTCATTTTGAAAAAGTAATCTCTAAATACCCTACCAAAATGAAAGGGTGCTTTTCAAAATAGAAAAAAGAAGAAGGTGTATTTTAACAGAATACGCCTGCATTTCTGCATAATCTTCGCTATCTTTGTCATTCCAAAGTGTAAAAAAGAAAGAGATGAAAGCATCACGCATTGCGCACGAAAAGAAAACGGTAGAGTTGATGATCCGCCTCTATTGCCGGAAAAAAGAAAAAAATACAATTCTTTGTGCCGACTGTGAAGAGTTGCTCCGCTATGCCCACGCACGTCTCGACCATTGTCCGTTTGGAGAGAAGAAGAGTGCATGCAAGGAATGCACCGTACATTGTTACAAACCCGTCATGCGCGAACGAATGCGACAGGTGATGCGTTTCTCCGGACCGAGGATGTTGCTTTATGCACCCTGGCAGGCCATACGACATTTATTGAACCTATAACTTACTAAAAAAATCAGTAATGAAAAAAGCCATTATCATTGGCGCTACCTCCGGCATCGGACAAGAAGTTGCAAAATGTCTGTTACTGGATGGATGGCAAATCGGAGTAGCCGGCAGACGGCAATCTGCTCTCGAAAACCTGCAACGGGCAGCACCGGATCAGATTCAAATTCAAACGTTGGACGTAACCCAAGAAGATGCAGGCGAGAAATTGAATATGCTCATCGACAAGGTGGGCGGCATGGATTTGTTTCTTCTTAGTTCGGGCATCGGTTTCCAGAACACGAATCTGAACATGGAGGTGGAGCTGAACACAGCATACACGAATGTAGAGGGATTTATCCGCATGGTGGATACCGCTTTCATCTATTTCAGGAAAAGCGGAGGCGGCCACCTGGCAGTCATCAGTTCCATCGCGGGAACGAAAGGACTTGGAGTGGCTCCTGCCTACTCTGCCACCAAACGCTTCCAGAACACTTACATAGATGCTCTCGAACAACTTTCATATTTACAAAAACTGAATATCCATTTTACCGATATCCGTCCCGGATTTGTTGCCACCGACTTGCTCAACGACGGGAAACATTATCCGCTATTGATGGATGCAACGAAAGTGGGACGTCACATCGCCTGGTCACTGGAGCGGAAACAACGGATAGTAGTGATCGACTGGCGCTACCGGATACTGGTCTTTTTCTGGAAAATGATTCCCCGTTGGATGTGGAAACGACTGCCCGTGAAAACCAATTAACACCAAAAGCAAACCAGGAAAGAAATAAATGAATAAATAGCAAGACCGGATTACTTCTTTTCCAATATTTCTACTTACATTTGTCTTGTAACATAAACTTATAATCTAACAAAAAAAGATGGAACAAAAATTTTGTCAAAGTTGCGGTATGCCGATAGACGACTCAACTTTTGGAAAAGAAACGGACGGTAGCAAGAACGAAGATTATTGCCACTATTGCTATGCGGACGGACATTTCACGAAAGAGTGTACCATGGACGAGATGATCGAGCTTAATCTGAATTATCTGGATGAGTTCAATAAAGACTCGGAAGTGAAATACACAGTGGAGGAAGCACGGAAAACGATGAAGGAGTACTTTCCACAGTTGAAGAGGTGGAAACAGTAATTGAGAAATAAAAGGAGCTTTCAGGCATGAATACATATTCAGACCTGAAAGCTTATCTACTTATTTTCTTTTATAAAATCCGTAAAGTTCGACCAGTCTTCTACACGAAACGCACGAAGATCACGAACTGACGCCTGAAACCAAGGAATACGTTTCAATGCGTCAATTGCACGAAAAAGATTTGCCATATCAGTTTTCTCTGTTAGATATACACTACCCTGCGTATTATAAAACTCATACTGACGCAACACTTTATTTATTTCAAAATAGGCATTGTTATAAGGCTCTCCATAATTGGCACGTAGGTCTGTAATGACCATATCAAAGGCTATTGCATACATACATTATCCTCATTTACAGGAATAAAATATTTCTGCTCACCAAAGAAAATACGGTTAAATTTATCACGAATCGCTATAACTAAGCCTTTGAACGGATTATGTTCAATATCAATTACTGTACCCTCTATCCATTCATCGAGTCCCGTTAATCTAGGATCCACTTTTACCTTTTCACCTTCTTTTATCATAACACTATTTTTCTTCATTGATTTCCAATTACAAAGATAATATTATTTCCTTTTCCGACGAATCAAAAGCGAGTATTTAACCATTTATTTCCGGGTGTCTTTCCAACCACTTCACTGCATAAGAGCACGTTGCTTTCGGCTTCATCCCGTTAGCTAATGCATAGGCGTAAGCAGCTTTTACCAAAGCAGCGGCAATCCCCCGCCCTTCAATGGGTTGTGGCACAATTGTGTGGATAATATCAAGAGAATCACCTATCAGGCGATATTGTACAAAGGCGGTGCGACCGTCTACTTCTGTCTTGAACAATTTTTGTTCGGGCTGATGAATAATTTCGTAATCCATAATTTCTGTTGTTTTAAAGTTGGTTTATCGTCCGTTAAATACTTTCGCTAAACAATCTTATATTATTTATTAGGTGCGGATTGCATAAACTGATATATGTATATGCCTGCGATCAGAGTTGCTCGATCCACTTCAACTGGCTCGTATCGTATCCACGACGTTCGGCAGCGGTGACGAGTTTCTTCTTGATTTCTTCCGGCAGTTGGGGTGTACGGCTTAGTATCCAGAGATATTTATCAGTACTGCTGCCTACCAGGGCATAATTGTAATTCTCTTCATCCAGTTCCAAGACATAATAATCAGAATAGAAACTAAGGAAGAAAGACACTTTCAGTTTGCCCGGCTGTGTGGGATCGGGTATTTTGGCGTGTCCGTTGGCAGTCTTGCAGATGTCGTAAGGAGAATTACGTTTGCATCCCCGGTTCTCCACACGAATCATGCCGTCGGGACGGAGCGTGTAAGTAGCCGTGACGTCTACAAGTCCGTATTCAAAACGATTCTCGTAGCGGGCTATTTCATACCAAAGTCCCATATACCGGTGCAAATCGAGAGAGGTAACCGTACTATGGTCCGTACCTCTGAAAAGACGTCCGACATTGGGAATGGAGAAATGAAATCCCGCCTCCGTCAGACGCGTTGAGCGAACTCTCTGGCCAGCAGTCAGGAAAGATGCCGCTTCACCATATAAGATACGGAAAATTCGTTGCGGAGCTACCATCGTTGTCCATGCCCGATAAGCCTTTCCCATCGCACGGGTGAAAGCATATTGCGAGATCTGCTGCGGAGCAACCAGGTTATATACCCCATGTGTCTCTTCGTGAGTGATAAAGAACTCCATTGCACGGCAAAGATCCCGTATCGATATCCACGGAAAAACCTGTGTACCGGGACCGATGGCGGTGGCTATCTTGGTGGCTTGCAAAGGGCGAAGCATCTGCTGCATCGCTCCCCCGTCCGGAGAAAGCACTACGCCGAAGCGTGTAATAACGAGCCTTGTAGGTTCGGGACAGTGTTTCGCCTCTTTTTCCCACGCATAGCAAAGATCGGACAGAAAACCTTCTCCACGGGTACGGGTATATTCGTCCACCTCCGCTTCCGAAGGATAATAACCTACAGCAGAAGCCGAAATCATCAGTTTTGGTTTCGTTTTGACTGCGTTCAAAGCGCGGATAATACGATTGGTTACAACAATACGACTGTTGAAAAGCTCCTGTTTATATTCCGGTGTCCAACGTTTATTGATAGGTGCACCTGCCAGATTGATGACAACATCACAATGGGTCAGTGTCTGAATCAAATAACCGGACATACCTTCGCGAAACATCGACCTTCCTAGAGGAATGATCCGATGTCCGCCCTTTTCTGTAAGATAATTAGAAAGATGTTTACCTATATATCCGGTAGCTCCGGTCATTGCTATATTCATCTTGATTCGTTGTTTATTTTAACTCTATTAGAAAAACGTATAAAATGCAAGAAAAGTTCTTTGAAAAAAGCAAAATGAGGTTATCTTTGCAAGATAGACGTAAACATTGAAGCATCCAAAAAGGTTATAAAATGAAAAGACAAATGAAAATCAACTATATTCTTACACTTATATTAGTATTTTGCATCGGTGCTTCCATCCCAATATTGACAGGCAGCAGCCAAGTGAACGAACAACATTCCGCCAAATCGGAAGTGCCTTATTGTGTCACTCCGCCTACTGTTCCCACACAGGTCACCTTCGACGGGGAAACGATCGACCTCCGGCGCTATGACCGCCGCGAACGGATGGACCGCGAGATGATGGCCTTCACCTATATGCACTCCACCACCATGTTATTAATCAAGCGTGCCAACCGTTACTTCCCCATCATCGAACCGATACTGAAAGCAAACGGTATTCCTGATGACTTCAAATACCTGATGGTCATCGAGAGCAATCTGAACAACATTGCACGCTCTCCGGCAGGAGCAGCGGGCCTGTGGCAATTTATGCCTGCCACCGGACGGGAATTCGGGCTGGAAGTGAACGATAACGTAGACGAACGCTACCATATTGAAAAAGCAACCGTTGCCGCCTGCAAATACTTCAAACAAGCGTATGCCAAATATGGCGACTGGATGGCTGTCTCCGCCGCCTATAACGCCGGACAGGGACGTATCTCCTCCCAACTTGAAAAGCAGTTGGCAAGTCATGCCATGGACTTATGGCTGGTAGAGGAAACTTCCCGCTACATGTTCCGTCTGCTGGCAGCCAAAGAGATATTCAATAACCCGCAACGTTACGGATTCCTCTTGAAACGGGAACATCTGTATCCGCCTATTCCTTATAAAGAGGTAACCGTCAACACTTCTATCGACGATCTGAACGAGTACGCAAAATCACAGGGAATCACCTATGCCCAACTCCGTGATGCCAACCCCTGGCTGCGCGACACTTCATTGAAGAACAAGACCGGAAAGACATACATTCTCTATATTCCTACACAAGAGGGAATGTATTACAACCCGCAAAAGACCGTTGCCTACAATAAACAGTGGGTCATCGACTAAAAAGGCTTTTTCTTTAATTCCGGCCAAACACTATTGATATGAAACTGAAAGAAAGAATCCATCGTTTTTTGCATGACGAGAAACTGAAACGAAAGTTGTACGTCATCATCTTCGAATCGGACACCCCTGCCGGGAAATTGTTCGACGTGATTCTTATCGCCTGTATTCTGGTCAGCGTATTGCTCGTCATCATCGAAAGCCTGAAAGGACTTCCCACCTATCTGACGACTCCGTTCGTCATTATGGAATTCCTTTTCACCGGCTTCTTTACTTTCGAATACCTGACGAGAATCTACTGTTCACCCCGTCCCCGGAAATACATATTCAGCTTTTTCGGTATCGTAGACTTACTGGCCACGTTGCCTCTTTACATCGGTCTGCTCTTTCCGGGCGCCCGCTATCTACTCATCATCCGTGCCTTCCGCCTGATACGTGTGTTCCGCGTCTTCAAGCTTTTCAACTTTCTGAATGAGGGGGAACGGCTGCTCACTGCCTTGCGTGAAAGTAGTAAGAAGATTGCAGTGTTCTTCCTGTTTGTCGTCATTCTGGTGACTTCCATCGGAACGCTAATGTATATGATTGAAGGAACGCAGCCCAACTCCCAGTTCAACAATATCCCGAACAGCATCTATTGGGCTATCGTCACCATGACTACCGTAGGTTATGGAGATATTACTCCCGCCACCGGCCTCGGAAAATTCCTTTCCGCCTGCGTCATGCTCATCGGTTACACGATTATCGCCGTACCGACAGGTATCGTATCTGCCTCCATGATGAAAGAATATAAACGCAGAAGAGACAAAGAATGCCCCAACTGCCATCGCTCCGGACACGAAGATAATGCAGAGTTTTGCAAATATTGCGGCCACAGCCTGGCCCCATCCGAAACCAAAGCGGAAGAGAAATAAATCCCTATGATCTACGCCGGACGAAACGCTCGAATAAGACAATGAAAACGCATCCCACAGCATAGCTGGCAATATCTCCCCAATCGAACGTAGAACCCAGCACAATTCGGGCTACGCGGTTCGTGACGCCCAATGTTTCCACCAGCCGGAAGTATTGCAAGACTTCTACAAAACAGGCAAAAAGAAAGACATAAAACGGCATCCGCGGAATCCCCGTCGGCAGAAAGATACGTACAAAGCTATATACCAGCACTACCACCAACATATCTCCGACATAAGGTCGTATGAAACGGTCGCGCACATACAAAGCTATCAACACCTCCATACAGAAGATCACCAGAAAGCTGATTATATAAAAAATTCTTTTCTTCATTATTTGCTCGGTCGCGGGATTAAACATTTATTTGAATCTGCGAATATACGATAAAATGAATTGGATACGTTCAAATATTACTAAATGATTGATACAAAAAGGGGAAATAATTGTATATTTATAGTCCTAAGCATTTTTCCACAAACAATAAAAAAATAGAAAGGAGATTGAACACATGATGTTGAATATGGATTTTGTAATCCGTTTATTGGTCGCCGGAATATTGGGAACCATCATCGGACTGGATCGTGAATACCGTGCCAAAGAGGCCGGATACCGCACTCATTTTCTCGTGTCGCTAGGTAGTGCTTTGATTATGATTGTTTCCCAATACGGGTTTCAGGAAATTATAAAAGAAAGTAGTGTCACACTCGATCCCAGTCGGGTGGCGGCACAGGTTGTCAGCGGCATCGGATTTATCGGTGCAGGAACCATCATCTTTCAAAAACAGATTGTACGCGGACTGACTACCGCCGCAGGAATCTGGGCAACAGCAGGTATCGGTCTGGCGGTAGGTGCAGGAATGTACACCATCGGTATTGCCGCCACGGTGTTGACCCTCGTCGGACTGGAACTACTTAGCTATCTATTTAAAAGCATCGGAATGAAAAGCTCGATGGTTTCTTTCTCAACTCCCAACAAAGACATACTGAAACAGATAGCGGACAGATTCAACTCTAAAGACTACCTGATAGTCTCTTACGAGATGGAAACGCTACACACGGGCGAAGCAGAATATTATCAGGTTACGATGGTTATCAAGTCGAAACGAAATAATGATGAAGGGCATCTGCTTTCGCTGATACAGGAATTTCCGGATGTAACGGTGCAGCGAATTGAATAGTCAGACTTTCGCTCCTCTCCCAAAATGGAAATCTACTTTTGCTTTTCCGTCAGATACTTCCAATAACGTACAGGCATATCCTGCCTGTGCTTCCTCGGATTCATGCGTTCTTTGATACAAATGGCCTTGAAATATGTCTTCCAAAGTTGTTGGAAAAGCTTCTCATCCTTGTCCATCAGACTTTCGTCCAGCATCCCCGTAATCAAATGGGATTCACGGCTGTCATCATCAAACGAGATAGTCGTCACCTCCTGCAAGTCATAATAAAATCCGTAACGGCGTTTCATGTCGTAAATAATCCACTTCTGATCGGCAAAACGGTCTTTGAAATGGTGAACCGTCAGCGGGAGCGCATTATACTGCGGTTCGAAAGCGGCAAAGAATGTACCGTCGGCAGCTTTCTGGAAACGGACAAACTGCATCAGGTGCACACGTTCGCCATCCACTTTCTTCCATATTTGCGCCAATTGCAAAACGTCCGGATCACCAAAATTGGTTTCAATGGACCGGGGCGCGTCGATCGCTTTACGGATATAACGAAAAATAAGCATCCCTACTTCCGGAAGCTCCGACAGCCAACTTTGCGTGAGGCAACCCAAAGCGGAAGAGGAAACTTTCTTCTGTAATCCCCGCCACACACGCCCGGCCTTTTCTTCATCGGTCACTACCGTATGCAGCTCATCACAAAATAAAGGCAAAGCATCTCCTTCCGACAGCAAAGCATCGGGGAAAGTCTTGCGGAAATAGGCGTCGAACACAGCCGTCAGCAGACCATCAAAGGTTTTATCGTAAATATAAACACTAAACATATTTACTATTAGACAATTTACGATTTACTATTTAAGTTACTATTAGACAATTTACAATTGAATTTACTATTAGACGATTTACGCTTGGTATCACTTTTGAATAGTAAATTGTCTAATCGTAAATTATTCTTATTCACCAAAATCAAGCAACAACTGGCGTTCATCCACTTTCTTTTTTGGTTTCGGCAACAATAAGCTGCGCACTCGTTGCGGAGAAAGTTCGTTCACCGTCTGCATCTGAAGAGGCAGTTCTTTGCAAGTGATGAAATATTGCGCTTTCTTCATCACCACTCCTATCTTCTTCAGTTCATAAAATCCCAGCCGCGAAAAACGACGGGAAGCAACAATCAGTTTCGCCGACTTCACCCCTACTCCCGGCACACGGAGCAACATTTCGTAGTCTGCCTTATTGATGTCGACAGGAAACTGTTCGGGATGGCGCAAAGCCCACGAGAGTTTCGGGTCTATTTCGAGATCGAGGTCCGGATAGGAATCATCCACAATTTCATCTACCTTGAATTGATAAAAGCGCAATAACCAGTCAGCCTGATAGAGCCGGTTTTCACGTACCAGAGGCGGCTGTTTCAATGCCGGAAGGCGCTTATCATACGTATTCACGGAAACGTAGCCCGAGTAATAGACACGTTTCATGGTGGGGCGCCCATAAAGTGCCGACGAAAGAAAAAGAATATCTTTATCCGATTCGGAGGTAGCTCCCACAATCACCTGGGTACTTTGTCCCGCAGGTGCGAAACGCGGTGCGTGGCGAAACTTCTGCCGTTCTTCTTTACTCTCCAACACGCCTTGTTGAATGTATTTCATCGGAGCAAATACGCTTTTATGGTCTTTTTCCGGTGCAAGCAGTTTCAAATTTTCTTCTTTGGGAATTTCGACGTTGACGCTAAGACGATCGGCATACAATCCGGCTTCATTCACTAATTCGCGACTGGCTCCGGGAATACTCTTGAGATGGATATAACCGTTAAAACGGTACACTTGCCGCAAATCTTTGGCTACACGCACAAGTCTCTCCATTGTATAGTCCGGATTACGGACCACTCCGGAGCTAAGAAACAGCCCTTCGATATAGTTACGACGGTAGAATTCCATCGTCAGCTCCACCAATTCCGAAACGGAAAAGGTAGCGCGGGGAAGATCGTTGCTACGACGGTTGACGCAATAGGCACAATCGTAAATGCAATAATTGGTAAGCATGATTTTCAATAGCGAGATACATCGACCGTCCTCGGCAAAACTGTGGCATATCCCCCATCCTCCCACAGTGTTTCCCAGCGTTCCCGGCTTATTGGAACGCACCGTACCACTGGAAGAACAGGAAACATCGTACTTGGCAGATTCTGCAAGTATCTTCAGTTTAGCTAAGACGTTTTCGTTCATCATTCCCGATCTTGATTCTTTTCGCAAATATACGATTTAATTTGAGATGCGTATAGAAGAAAAAAGTTTGCCCCCTACAAATTGCAAATAAATCATTTAAAAGAACCACAAAAATATAAAAAGCCCGGACTTACATCTTGGGAGACATCTCTTTTCTAAAAAAGCGATTCACCCAAACGAACCGCTTTTTATGCTATAAATAATTGCCACTATCCGTACTAAAACAATAAAAAGTCATTCCGCATTAAAACAAAAAGAGGGCATATCGCTTCACGATATGCCCTCTTTTTCAATATCCTAGTAGTCTTCTAAATTATTTTTTAGAAGCTTCCAAAGATGCTTTACGGAATTCTTTCATTGCTTTTTCGATTTCCAAAGAAGCTTTACGAGCGCGAGTTCCTGCTGCTTTGTTACCGTTTTCGATCTGTGCGTTAGCATCTTTTGAGAAGTCAGCATAAAGAGCTGCTACCTTTTCTACCAATTCTTTCATAATCCTTTTATTTTTTTCGTTAATAATGTGCCGCAAAAATACACTGTTTCCCGAAATAAAAGCATAAAATCAATATTTTTTTTGAAATAATCTTCGAAAAATATCTAAAAAAGGGGCTTTTTACCTTTTTTACCTACCTTTGTAGCCATGAAACTGCTTACAGATACCGATTATATACATGCACTGATTGCTGAAGGAGAGCACCAGCAACAGGACTTTAAATTCGAAATTTCCGACGCACGCAAAATAGCCAAAACACTTTCGGCCTTTGCCAACACGGACGGAGGACGATTACTTATTGGCGTTAAAGACAATGGTAAAATCGCAGGAGTACGCTCCGAAGAAGAAAAATATATGATTGAAGCCGCCGCACAACTTTATTGCGTGCCGGAAGTGGAATATTCTCTGCAAACATACATAGTGGAAGGACGGCAAGTGTTAGTGGCAACCATCGAAGAAACTCCACATAAACCGGTTTACGCCAAGGACGAAACCGGAAAACCCCTAGCCTATCTCCGCATCAAGGACGAAAATATTCTGGCAACTCCCATACATCTCCGTGTATGGCAACAGAGCGATAGCCCCCGTGGAGAACTCATCCGCTACACCGAACGTGAACAGCTCCTGCTCGATCAACTGGAGCACGGAACTTTACTCTCACTCAACCGTTACTGTCGACAAACCGGACTTTCACGACGTGCCGCTGAACATCTGCTCGCCAAATTTGTTCGTTATGATATTGTGGAACCTGTATTCGAAAATCATAAATTTTACTTCCGAATAAAAGACGAATAACCACAAACAATGCTTTATACTTAATACTTAACTATGACTTTTATCAACGAGATTAATGACATACTTTGGACGTATATTCTAATTATTATGTTATTAGGATGTGCTGTCTGGTTCAGCATACGGACACGCTTTGTACAATTTCGCATGATCCGGGAAATGATCGTGCTGTTAAGCGAATCCGCCGGCAAAGGAAAACAGGGAGAGAAACATGTATCTTCTTTTCAGGCATTCGCTATTTCTATCGCCAGCCGTGTGGGTACGGGGAATCTTGCGGGAGTGGCTACTGCCATTGCCATCGGAGGTCCCGGGGCTATTTTCTGGATGTGGGTCATCGCACTGTTAGGGGCTTCGAGTGCTTTCATAGAGTCTACTTTGGGACAATTATACAAAATACGCGGAAAGGATTCGTTCATCGGAGGACCTGCTTATTATATGAAGAAAGGGTTGAAACAACCGTGGATGGGAATGCTTTTTGCCGTATTAATAAGCATTACTTTCGGGTTTGCTTTCAATTCTGTACAGAGTAATACGATCTGTGCTGCGGCAGAACATGCTTTTGGGTTCAATCATATTATATTGGGAGGTGTGCTGACTTTGCTGACATTGCTTATCATCTTTGGAGGTATTCAACGCATTGCCCGCGTCAGCAGTATTATCGTGCCTGTTATGGCTTTGGGATATGTAGGGCTGGCACTGGTTATTGTTGCACTCAATATCACTCATTTACCGGGTGTTATCGCACTGATTGTCAGCCATGCTTTCGGTTGGGAGCAGGCATTGGCAGGAGGAGTTGGTATGGCATTAATGCAGGGCATCAAGAGAGGACTTTTCAGCAATGAGGCCGGTATGGGTTCGGCCCCGAATGCGGCTGCCACGGCTCATGTCAGCCATCCCGTAAAACAAGGGTTGATACAGACTTTGGCGGTATTTACAGATACATTATTGATATGTACCTGTACGGCTTTTATCATCCTCTTTAGTGGGGCTCCTCTGGATGGTTCGGCTAATGGAGTGCAGCTGACTCAACAGGCGTTGACAAACGAAATAGGTTCTTCGGGCAGTATCTTCGTTGCCGTAGCTCTTTTCTTTTTTGCTTTCAGCAGTATTCTGGGGAATTATTATTATGGTGAGGCTAATATCCGTTTTATCACTCACCGGAAATGGGTACTTCATGGTTACAGGATATTGGTGGGTGGTATGGTGCTCTTCGGTTCACTTGCTACATTGGATATGGTATGGAGCCTGGCAGATGTCACGATGGCGTTAATGGCTATCTGTAATCTGATTGCTATCCTTTTCCTCGGAAAATATGCTATCCGTCTGCTAAATGATTACCGGGCGCAAAAGAAAGCTGGCATTCAAAGCCCTGTTTTTAAGAAAGAGACAATGCCGGACATCGAAAAGGACTTGGAATGTTGGTGAAAACCAACTGTTTTTGTACCTTTGCACGCAAATTGACAGATGGTAGTTATGTTATATACCTTCCACACGCTCAAATAGTAAATTGTAAATAATAAAATTGTAGAGATAACAATGGGCTTATTTGGTTTATTCAAGAAAAAATCCGATGAAACGAAAGTCGGCAATGTAGAAGATTTCATATCACTGACACGGGTGTATTTCCAGTCAGTTATCGCCACAAACCTCGGTATCACTAATATCCGCTTCTTGCCGGACGTAGCTAACTTCAAACGTTTGTTTAAAGTTCCTACTCAAAACGGTAAACTGGGATTGGCCGAAAAATCTGCTGCGCGCAAAATGCTGATGCAGGATTATGGGTTGAACGAGAACTTCTTTAAGGAAATCGACTCTTCCGTGAAACGTAACTGCCGCACTCAAAATGATATTCAATCTTATTTGTTCATGTATCAGGGATTTTCCAATGATCTGATGATGTTGATGGGAAATCTGATGCAGTGGAAGTTTCGTATGCCGTCGATCTTTAAGAAGGCTTTGTATGGTATGACACAGAAAACGGTACACGATGTTTGTACTAAGACGGTGTGGAAGGCTGATGATGTGCATAAAACGGCTGCGACTGTTCGCCAGTACAAAGAGCGTTTGGGATACTCTGAACAGTGGATGACGGATTATGTGTATAATATTGTTCTTCTTGCCAAGAAGGAGCCGAAACGGAAGAACGACGACACGGAAACGAAAAAATAAGTCGCTTTAAATGTTAGAAAATCGTAAAGATTAATAGGATAGAAAAAGCGGGGGTTTTGTACCTCCGCTTTTTTTGTTATCTTTATGTACTTTTTTCTTTTGTCTTGATACAAAAGAAAAAGTACCCAAAAGAAAAAATCAAGGCTGCGCCTGCCCGGCTACTCCGGTTTCATTCCCGTCTAAAGGGTAGAAACTCGCTTCGCTCAAACAGTCTGCCCTTCTTAACGCCGGTAATAAAACCTTCGCTTGACGCCGTGCAGACGAGGCCGGAGGAGGACCATGCGGTATGGTAGTATATTATAATAATTAAAAAATAGAGAGATTGCTTATGAAACAAAAGAAAATGCTTGCGCTTACTTTTTCACAGTTGAAACAAATCTATAATCAAGAAATTCCGGAAGTGGTGGAGATAGCTGATAAGAGCTCTTCTGTGGAAGAGTTCAAGGCTGGGATGCTGCGTTTTTTGGAAATTTGCAGGATAGAAAATGAGGCTGCGGAGGAGGCGAGGGAGCAAATTCGACTCTTACTCGATTATGATGGGCAGAATGTCCATGAACTGTCTACTGGACAGGATATGTCAGTACAGACGATTCGGTTGCTTTATGAGTTTCTGACGGGAACGTTGGAAAATATGGAGATACCGACGGATTTGTTTATTGAAATTTTTCAGATGTTTAAACGGTTGAAGGGAGAGGTTGTGCCTTTACCATCGCCGCAACGTATCAAAAGTCGGAATGACCGGTGGGAAACGGGATTGGACGAAGAGGTACGTGAAGTGCGGGATGAGAATAAGGAGCGGATGTTGCACTTGCTGATTCAAAAGATTGAGAACAGGAAGTCGAAGCCTTCGGTGCGTTTTCACTTTGAGGAGGGAATGAGTTATGAAGAAAAATACAGGTTGGTAAGTGAGTGGTGGAACGATTTCCGTTTTCATTTGGCAATGGCTGTAAAAAGTCCGGGCGAGTTGAATCGATTCCTGGGAAATTCACTTTCGTCAGAGACTATGTATTTGCTTTATCGTGCCCGGAAGAAGGGGATGCCATTTTTTGCGACTCCTTATTATTTATCGTTACTCAATGTAACGGGATATGGATATAATGACGAGGCTATTCGGAGTTATATTCTGTATTCTCCACGTTTGGTGGAGACGTATGGAAATATTCGCGCGTGGGAGAAAGAGGATATTGTAGAAGCCGGGAAGCCTAATGCTGCGGGATGGCTTTTACCGGACGGGCATAACATTCATCGTCGGTATCCGGAGGTGGCTATTCTCATCCCTGACACTATGGGACGAGCTTGCGGAGGACTTTGTGCTTCTTGTCAGCGTATGTATGATTTTCAGAGCGAGCGGTTGAATTTCGAGTTTGAGTCATTACGCCCGAAGGAATCATGGGATCGTAAGTTGCGTCGGTTGATGACTTATTTTGAAGAGGATACGCAATTGCGGGATATTCTTATTACAGGAGGAGATGCGCTGATGAGTCAGAATAAAACGCTTCAGAATATTCTGGATGCGGTGTATCGGATGGCGGCACGCAAACAAAGGGCGAATCTTGAGCGCAAGGACGGAGAGAAATATGCGGAATTGCAACGGGTACGGTTGGGGTCACGTCTGTTGGCTTATTTGCCAATGCGTATCAATGACGGACTGGTTGATATTCTGCGGGAATTCAAGGAGAAGGCATCGGCTATCGGTGTGAAACAGTTTATTATACAGACTCATTTCCAGACACCGCTGGAGGTTACTCCTGAAGCTAAAGAAGCGATCCGGAAGATTCTTTCTGCGGGATGGATTATTACGAATCAGTTGGTATATACGGTGGCTGCTTCACGTAGAGGGCATACGACCCGGCTCCGTCAGGTGCTCAATTCGTTGGGGGTGGTATGTTATTACACTTTCTCGGTAAAGGGATTCAATGAGAATTATGCAGTATTTGCACCCAACAGTCGTTCAATGCAGGAGCAACAGGAGGAAAAGATTTATGGCCGTATGACACCGGAACAGGCGGAGGAGTTATATAAGATATTAGAGACGAAAGTAGGAACAGAAGAGGAGCCTAAAGAGGATGTTGCCAAGCAATTAAGACGCTTCATGAGAAAGCATCATTTACCTTTCCTTGCCACTGATCGCAGCGTATTGAATTTACCGGCTATCGGTAAAAGCATGACTTTCCAGTTAGTGGGACTAACTGAAGAAGGAAAACGAATTCTACGCTTCGAACATGACGGCACTCGTCATCATAGCCCGATTATCGATCAGATGGGGCAGATTTATATTGTAGAGAATAAATCGCTAGCTGCTTACCTGCGCCAGTTAGCCAAGATGGGAGAAGATCCGGAAGACTATGCTTCTATCTGGAATTATACGAAAGGAGAAACCGAACCTCGTTTCAGTCTTTACGAGTATCCTGATTTCCCCTTCCGCACAACAGATAAAATGAGTAATTTAAGTATTAAGGATTAGGTATTAAGTATTAATCGACAAGCATCAACTAACAAGTATTAATCAACGCCTATCAAGTATAAACCAGCGGCTTCGGTAATACTTATTACTTAATATTTATTACTTAATACTTGTTTCTACTACTTGTTTCCTACTCTTTTACCCGTATTACTATATTTGCAATAATTGCAGTTAGGCCTCCGGTGGTAATCCCTGAAGAGAAGATACTTCGAATTGCTTCCGGGGCTTGTTGTAATACGTCCGGCATTAGTTCTACCCCTAAGCCTAAGGAGAGGCTGACTGCTAATACCAAAGTTTCTTTACGGCCTATTTCTTGTGAGGAGACAATACGGATTCCCGCCGCTGCTACTGTGCCGAACATTAGTAAGGTTGCACCGCCCAGTACAGGATCGGGCATTAAGGAAAATACGGCACCTACGATGGGAAATAAACCCAAAAGAACGAGCATTGCTGCGATATAATAACCGACATAACGGCTGGCTACTCCGGTCAGTTGGATAATACCGTTGTTTTGTGCAAAGATGGAGTTTGGAAAAGAGTTGAATACACCGGCGAGAAAGGAGTTGAATCCATCTGCCATTACTCCACCGGAAACCCTTTTCAAATAGGAATCTCCTTCAATGGGAAGTCCGGAAATCATAGAGTTGGCAGTTACATCACCTGTTGCTTCAATGGCAGTTATCAAGTAAACCAGACCAATGGCTATAAAAGAAGACACATTGAAATCAATACCATATTTAAAAGGCTGGGGAATATTAAAACTCATCAGCATTTCCACATTTAACGCACTCATATCCACTTTTCCCAGAGCGAATGCCAAACCATAGCCAAGGCAAAGTCCGAGTACAATGGAACTCATACGCAGGTATTTGTTCCCGCAACGGTTGAAAAACAAGACGCTAAGAAGTACCACTGCTGCAATAGACAGGTTTTCCCACGTAGCAAACGTACCATTATCCATGGCTGCATATCCGCCTCCGCAAGATACGATACCTACCTTTATCAGACTCAATCCGATAAGCAGCACGACAATACCGGAAACCAGCGGAGTGATGATATTACGCAGATATTTGAATGTGCGGCTGACAATCATTTCGATAGGCGCAGCAGCCATACAGGAACCGAAAATTAACGGTAATCCGCCTACCATTCCTGTGGCAATGATAGGGCCGATAAAAGAAAAACTGGTTCCCTGGATGCAGAGCAGTCTTGCTCCTATCACACCAAAGCGGCGGCATTGTATAAAGGTAGATACTCCCGAAGCAAAAAGAGACATGGAAACCAGAAAGCTTGTCTTTTCTACATCAAGTTTCAAGGCACTTGCGATGATAAGCGGAGGTGTAATGATCGCTACGAAAATAGCCAAAAGATGTTGTAAAGCCGCAAACAAGGCGTCTTTAAAAGGGGGACGGTCTTCTACGCCGTAGATTAAATCAGTTTTCATTTAACAGGGTGTTCTATATATTTTTTTAAGTTCCGCAGAGGGATAAACAGAGATTATTCTGAAGTCCGGCTTCTTTTAGTCCGACTTTTTTTAATTCTATTTCTTATAATCCGTTTTTAGTTCAGCGTCCATTTCAGAGCGAGTGTCGGGATAACATAAAAGCCATCACGACCGCCGAAGTTATTACTCAATTCGACTTCGGAGCCAACACTAAGATTGAAATTTTTATTTACTCCTTTGATTTTGTTTAGATTTACCCAGAATTGTGGTTCGGAGAGAAAGATAGTCTTTCCATAGTTGGTTTCTTCGCGCCACCAGTCGGCAAAGCCGGAGAAAGTGAGCAGATTGCGGCAGAAATTCACGTACCACGTACCTGTCAGCTGGAAGTTGTTGGGCGATTGGTGTTTCTGAATATACTTATACATAGCAGTCAGCGTAAAGCCTTTGGAAAAGGAAGCATTATTAAAAGTGTAGGTAGCTCCTGCCAGATAAGCATTTTTATAAGACATGCCTTTCGATAATCCACCGTTATATTCAAGATGTGCAGAGAAAGGACCTTTCCAGAATTTTAGTTCACGGGCTATTTCCCAATAAGCGGAAGCGACACCCTCGGAAGTGTAATCCATATCAACAAAGAAATAAGTGCTTCCCCAAGTATCAGGATGAAACTTCTCCACAGTGGAGGTGAACAGCGGGCGACCTTGCAAATCTTTATCATACAAAGAACGTCCGAAATCATAATGTAGCTGAATGTTTTGCGCCTGCAATCTCGGTACGCCAGAGAGCAACATACAAAGGAAAAGAGCAGAGATAATCTGTTTCATAAGTAAATGTGTTTAAATGAAGATGCAAAAATAGTTAAAGCTACACATATAAGCACATTACTTCTGTCTTTTTTTATTCCAGGTTATTATTTCCCGTATCCCACCAGAGTCTTGTACCTCCATGGTCATCTCCGCCTAAAGCCTCGACAAGAGCAGAATATTGCTCCGGGTCTTCTGTCTGCAATGTACCTGGGAAATTAAGACGGCGCACCATGATCTCCGTGTCGATGCATCCGCTCCTACTATGATTGAATCGAACGGGAAATAAACGGGGATATCCCGTTCGTCTTTGTTCGGCCCAAGCTTCGCAACCTTCCGGGAACATGGCAATCCACTTCTGCGTGATAATCTTCTCCAGTTTTGTCTCCTTATCATCCTGCGGATTCCATTTGGGAGTGACTTTACAACGCGCTTCTATATTATTTTCTTCATCATAAGTGTCTATAAAGTCGGAAGCTGTCAGCTCACTTTTCAGGTAATCCTCCACCCCATAAATTCCCCATTGATGAAAAGAGGTAGTTACGCCGTTCCGGTAACAAGCTTCTTCATCTTCATCGGTCCACCCGCGCAAAGCGGCTTCGGCACGCAGAAACCACACTTCCGAAGCAGTCATCAGAGGCGCATCGGTGCTTTGCAGGACAAACAGCTTCGACAATCCGGAATAATGACTATGAGCAAAACATGTCCCTTGACGAATTCCACGATATTGTCCTTTCAAAGCTTCATCCGTACAGTGTTCGAAATAAGCTCCAAGACGAGGATCATCATATCCGACCAAGATTGATTCCATGTTAGCACTCATGTAAGTTTCATTCCACACACGGTTAAGTTCTCCCAATGGATTGGTATATCCGGATTTGGTAGAAACGATTGCTCCGCCTGTTTCCGCTTCAAAGAAGCCATAATCGTTTTCTTTTATTTTCTGTATTTCAGCACAAGCCTTATCGGGAGCAACAGAGGCAATACGCATTGCCAACCGCAAACGCAACGAATTGGCAAACTTCACCCAGGAAGCGTATTTCCCATCCAACAAAATATCAAAACGTGCAAATCCATTGGATTCCGGTTTCTCATCTATATAGTTGGTGAGAGCAACTACAGCAGAATCGAGTTCATTGAAAAACTCATAATAGACATCCTCTTGTTTATCCGGACGGTAATGTTTTTCGGCATTAGCAAAATTCTTATAAATGATAGGACCATAATAATCCGTCACACGATGCATCGCTTCCACCTTTAATATTTTCGTTATCCCGAACAGAGCAGGATGTGTATTTCGGGTAGCATTCTCCGACTGATATATCTGTGGGAAAATATAAGAATACATGTGTGTCCACATGGCGCTATTCCAGCCGTCCTGCATATTATAATCGGAATTATGCGAGCCCCCGTTCAGAGGTTTGCCGTCATGCATATACCCACTGAACATGTCCGCGTTCAGATTCTGTATCAGTTGGAAAGGCCAGTTCTTTCCTTTTCCGTAGTCGTAATTAAAATAAATACCTTGCTGAATAATTCCCAAACGGATTCCATAGCCATTGTCATCAATAATCAAGTCATCATCCGTGATACCGGACAAATCGGTATTGTAATCACGGAAATTACCGGTACAAGCTACAGAAAACAGCAATAACCCCAACAAATATAGATATACAAATTTTCTCTTCATTTCTCTCTCCTGACTTTAAAATTCACATTTCAGAGTAAAGCCCAGACTACGGGTTGTAGGCATTCCGAACACTTCAATGCCTTGATTATCATTTCCGGTAGAAAGTACCAGATCCGGATCAAAAGGAGCTTTCTTATACAAGAAACATAGATTGCGAGCTACAAACGAAAGCTGAACATCTTTCAGTACCTTCGTTTTCTGTATCCACTTCTTGGAGAAATTATAGCTCAATGATACTTCACGCAACCGTAAATTCGTAGCATCATACATATAATATTCCGTCACCCCGGCACGCCCGCCTACTATTTTATAGAATCCTTTCACATTGTCTATACGCTGACCGTCGAGCATTACATATCCCCTGTCACGCGCATCGGCCGTTATTTCAGATACTCCATAAAGATCCATTTCCGCCTGTGTCTGCGAAAGGACTTCACCTCCGTAGCGCCAATCAAGCAGAAAATAAAGGGTGAAGCCTTTGTAAGAGAATGTATGATCCCATCCCATCATAAAGACAGGGTTGGCATTTCCTACTTTCACCGTATTCCCATCGCCCTCCACCAATGGAAGTCCTTTATTATCACCCTCTGTTTCGTAAACGATATTGCCTGCATCATCACGCACAAAAGCCTTACCATATATATCACCGATAGAACCGCCTTTAATAAGTTTCATGGCATAGCTGGAAGAAAAACTGGTAGGCCCGTAAATCATTTCTTTCAGATCTTCGTGCAACTTCACTATCTTATTCTTATTGGTAGAGAAGTTTACAGAAGTTTTCCAGTTGAAATCAGGAGTTAATACGGGAGTTCCATTCAGTGTCAATTCCCATCCCCGATTCTGGATATTTCCGGCATTTACATATCGGTAAGCATACTTATCACCTGCAAGTGCGGGAAGTTTGAAGAATTGATTATAAGTATTGGTACGATAATAAGTCAGATTAACCCCTAAACGGTGTTGAAAGAATCGCCATTCAGTTCCAAATTCGATGGCATGAGTCATTTCCGGCTCCATTTCCTTGAAAGGTGCGGCGTCATTCGCCTGTATCTCGCCACCGGCATTGATCTGCGAAGAGGGATTAGTGATAAATGGAGGAATATCATTCCCTACTTTACTATATGCGCCACGCAATTTTGCGAAAGAAACCCATTCGGGTAACTTCACCCATTTATCAAGTAGCATGGAAAGCCCTACAGAAGGATAAGCGAATCCGGATTTTTCATGGCTGGTATAAGACAAGGTTGACGCCCAGTCATTACGGGCCGTCAAATCAAGAAACAATTTTTCCTTATAACCGATCTGTGCCGTACCGAATATAGATTGCAACTGACGGCGTTGATCTATTCGCTGGTCAATACTGGCAGAACTGTTCATGACGATATTGGCAATATTAAACACATTAGCAAACTTCAAAGATGCATTTTTCGAATCATATCGGGTAGAATTAACGACTTTATCATTTATACTACCACCAATCGCCGCATCCAGTGTAAAATCCCCCCAGGTTTTCTTCACCATCGCCATGACATCACCATACATCTGGGTTTCCTGATAATCCATCTCGAGATATCGTCCGTTCGCTCCACACAGGGCGGTGGCAGTAGACGCATAGAATTTCTGGCGTAACTTGTCCGCCCAATAATCCATGTTTCCACGGGCTTGAATCGTCAGCCAATCATTTACCTTAAAGTTTGCTGAAAGAGAAAGGATAATGCGTGTACGTGTTTCTTTACTTTGTATGCGGTTCGTTATCCAGTATGGATTCTGTTCGAAGTCTTCGGTAAACGTATGCCAATTCTGCACACCCAGTTTCCGTTCTTCGTCATAGGTTTCAAAATGATCTTTATAATAAGACAAATCCTCCCCACGAGGAAAACGATAGAGCCCTACCAACGGATTCATATAGAAACCTCCCGACACCGGCTTATTCTCGACGGTCTGTTTCATCACATTCACACTACCGTCCAGTTTCAGACGTTTGTCGAACATGGTAGCCGTCTCACGCAAGTTTATATTATGCTTTTTCAGTTTATTCTTGTCGATAATCCCCTTTCCGGTAGTATTGGCATAGGAGAAATAAGTTTGCAGGTTTTCATTTCCATAACTGATAGATACGGAAGTCATCGATGTCAATCCGGTACGGAAAAAATCATCCAGATTATCATAAGCCATCAGATTCTCTTTCTCTCCCCAACTGTCTACCACATCACTGACACCATAACGATTCTGCATTTTAGGCATACTGAATGCTTTCTCGAAAGTGAGTCCTGTAGAGAAATTAATATTCCTTTGTCCGACAGAGTTGCCTTTTTTAGTCGTAATAAGAATCACTCCGTTAGCAGCCATGCTACCATATAAAGCCGCAGCAGGAGCACCTTTCAGGATACTGATGCTTTCCACATCTTCCGGATTCAGGTTAGAGATTCCGTCTCCTCCGTCACGATTCCCTGCATTCGCCGTACCACCAATAGCCGAATAAGCCTGTTCGGAAGAGGTGTTCGACATCGGCACTCCATCTATTACATAAAGCGGTTGATTATCACCGGATACCGAACGGATTCCCCGGAGACTGACTTTTGCGGAACCGCCCATACCGGAAGAGTTTTTGTTGATTTGCACACCGGCAGCTTTTCCTGCCAGGGCAGCAATCATATTTACTTCTTTGACACGGTTCAGTTCTTCTCCCTTGATTTTTTGCACAGAATAGGCCAATGTAGCTTCATCCTTTTCAAGTCCCAAGGCCGTTACGATGACATGTTCAAGCATCACCGCATCTTCCTGAAGACGTATTTCAAGCACATTCCGACCTGCCACATTGACTTCTACAGTCTTATAACCCACAAAAGAAACTTGTAAGACAGCACTATCCGGCACAGACAAAAAGAATTTTCCATCAATATCGGTCACAGTACCATTGGCTCCCCCCTTTTCGCGTATTGTAGCACCGATCAGTGGTTCACCATAGATATCAATTACACGCCCTCTCACGGTATTATGATCAGAAGGAACTTCTATCGTCCCTCTTAACACTTGTTGCTCCGAAGCATAACAATTTCCTCCCTCCAGAAAAAACAGGCCTATTAAGAAGCAACTCACAAAAACTTCTTTTTTCAATGATATAATAAAATATTGTTTGTTCATCACGCCGCAAAAATAACTAATTATTTTAAATCTAGCATTTTTTCTCATTGATTTTGAAGGAAATAAACATTATCACTATTTTTGTACGAAATTAAAATGAAAGAAATTATGGAAATCGAAATACATCCGTTAGAACCGTTTCTCCCAGCGAAATCAAAATTACTTATGCTGGGAAGTTTTCCGCCACAGAAAAAACGTTGGTCTATGGAGTTTTACTACCCGAACCTAAACAACGACATGTGGCGTATATATGGAATCTTATTCTTTAATGATAAGAATCACTTTCTGAATTCGACACTAAAATCGTTCTGCCGCGAGCAAATCATAGACTTTTTAAACGAAAAGGGGATTGCCCTATTTGATACCGCTTCATCCATTCGTCGGTTGCAGGATAATGCATCGGACAAGTTTCTTGAAGTAGTGGAAGCCACCGATGTTGCAGCATTACTGCGGCAGCTTCCCGAATGCAAAGCAATCGTCACTACGGGCCAAAAAGCAACGGACACTCTCCGACAGCAATTCGACATAGAAGAACCCAAAGTAGGTGATTACTCCGAATTTGTTTTCGAAGGTCGTGCCTTGCGACTATACCGGATGCCCTCATCATCAAGGGCGTATCCATTAGCATTGGACAAGAAAGCAGCCGCTTACCGGATTATGTTTCAGGATTTACAGATATTGAAGTGAAGTTCAAGTATTAAGTATTAAATATCAAGTATTAAATTATAAATGAATATGGCAACATTATTTTTGCAGTACCCGGCATGCAGCACATGCCAAAAAGCCAAGAAATGGTTAACAGAAAATAACATTGAGTTTACCAACCGCTTAATCGTAGAAGAAAATCCTACGGTGGAAGAATTAAAGGCATGGATTCCGCGCAGCGGTCTGCCGGTGAAGAAATTCTTCAACACGAGCGGATTAGTATATAAAGAGCTGAAACTAAGCGAGAAGCTACCTGCAATGAGTGAGGAAGAACAGATAGCACTATTGGCAACCAACGGTAAATTGGTGAAACGCCCATTGGTAGTGACAGACAGCTTCGTTCTGGTCGGTTTTAAGCCCGATGAGTGGGAAAAATTAAAATAATTCAAAACTTATTTACCCGAATGTTTGGAGATTCAGAAGTTTCTACTACCTTTGCAGCCGCAAACACGGGAGTAGCTCAGTTGGTAGAGCACCGGTCTCCAAAACCGGGTGTCGGGAGTTCGAGCCTCTCCTCCCGTGCAGAGTTAAATAGCTGTAAACAATAAGTTTACGGCTATTTTTCGTTTCAGGTCGGACGAAATTCGGACGAAATAAATGATAGTGACGCTATCCGACAAAGATAGTGACGGTATACAACAGCGATAGCGTCACTATCCCGAACATATACCGTCACTATCATTTTCTACGATTATCCATCTGGAATTTTACGTTCATTCATATCTGCGAATCTTACGCATAGTCATATAGCGTACACTCACAATGACTCCCGCCCGATTTCCTAGTTCTTATTCGTTCTTTCCAATCCTTTGGCAGCCTCAACCAAACGGATGAATTCTCTTCTATATCCTTTATCATCATTATTCAGTCCCTGTTTGGCCAGATTAATCACTTTATCGTAACTGGCATTTCCTTTGAAGTCAGAGTCCCGAAGCAACTGTCCGAACATAGCCACTGCAGAAGCAAAGCGGAAATCAGAAGAAACATTATTACCTTTATTATCAACGAAAGGAAGTTCCATTTTCTTGCTGACATCTTTATCCGGAGCTTTATAACGCAGTTTCACAGTCAGGAGATCATTAGAGCCTGTCGGTTTCACTGTCACTTTCTCTTTCTTCTGATATTTCAGATCGTCTATTTTACCCACATATTCATTCTTTATACCTGTAGGAATCACTTCGTAAAAAGCAGTTACCGTATGTCCCGCACCCATATCTCCGGCATCTTTAGCATCATTATTAAAGTCTTCGTCTTTCAACAGACGGCTTTCGTAACCAATCAAACGATACGCCTGCACTTGGGAAGGATTAAATTCCACTTGCAGTTTGACGTCTTTCGCCACTGTATGCAATGTAGCGCCGAATTCGCCTACTAAAACACGATTGGCTTCCTGCAAGTTATCTATATAAGCATGATTACCGTTTCCCTTTTCTGCCAACACCTGAATCTTCTTATCTTTATAATTACCCATGCCATAACCTAATACGGTAAGGAACACTCCACTCTTACGTTCTTTTTCAATCAATTGTTCCAATCCTTCGGCGGAAGAAACACCCACATTAAAATCACCGTCGGAGCAAAGTATGATACGGTTGTTACCATTAGAGATAAAATTCTTCTTGGCTATTTTATACGCCAACAGGATACCCGCACCACCTGCCGTAGAACCACCTGCCGTCAATTCATCTATCGCTTCACGAATCTTCTGTTTGTCACTACCCGGAGTGGCCTCCAGTTTCACACCGGCACTGCCTGCATAAGTCACGATAGCTACTTTATCTTTATCCCGTAAGTTGTTTACCAACAATTTGAGAGATGATTTCACCAAATCCAACCGGTTGGCTCCCCACATAGAGCCGGAGACGTCAATCAGAAACACCAGGTTAGATGCAGGCAAATTATCCGTCGGAATTTCTCTAGCTTTCAAGCCGATACGCACAAGACGGTGATCCGCATTCCAGGGACATGCTCCGGCTTCCATCGTGATTTTCACAGGATCACTTCCTGTCGGTTTCGGATAATCATAGGAAAAGTAGTTCACTAATTCTTCCGTACGGATAGCATCTACAGGAGGCAATTCACCTTTATTGATAAAACGACGCATATTACTATAAGAAGCAGCATCTACATCAATAGAGAAAGTAGAAAGCGGAGCATCCGACACACTCTTAAATCCATTCTCCTGAATCTGCCCGTATTCTTCCGCATTTACAGCATCATACATGATTCCCGGTGTCGGACATACCGCCATATAAGCAGCAGACATCGATTTAGTAGCCTTTAGCTCATGCCCGTATCCTACCACTACACATTCTTCCAATACCACATCATCAGCTTTCATCTTCACATCCAGCGTAGCCGATTTCACCACCCTTCTCTCTTGCTTATACCCGATATACTGGAACAACAACGTCTCCCCCTTCTTGGCCTGAATGGTGTACTGGCCCTTCATATTCGTTATTGCACCCTTCGAAGTACCCTTGATCTGTACCGAACAACCTACAAGCGGATTTCCATCCTTTGCATCCGTCACCGTACCCGACACAGTAATAACTTGCGCATTCATCCTACCTAAAGAAATAACCGCCATTAGCAGTACGAGCATCATCGCTCTGAATTGATTTGTTTTCATAACTTCTTATTTTAAAATGTTACTATTAGTTCGCTTTTATTATAGAGATGCACATTTCACACAGATTCCATAAATTGCCTGAACTTTTTTTTATCCGGCAGAAAAAAGAGTCATTTCAAAATTCTCATTCATTCCTTTGCAACTCTTAAGATGATGTGTATATTTGCCGATCATAAACATATTATAAATATGAAAAACGAAGTCGACGGAAGGCGGGAAATAGCCTCACGAAACACGGCCTGGGCTACTATTATTGCCCGCAAACTAACTCGTTGGGGTGTCACTCCCAATCAAATTTCCATGATGAGCGTATTCTTCGCTATGGTGGGGTGCCTTCTGTTGATCGGCACAGTCATTGATCCCGGTTTTAACAAGTATGTAGCCTACATTCTGTTCATCGTTTGCATGCAGTCGCGGTTACTCTGCAACCTGTTCGATGGGATGGTAGCTATTGAAGGAGGGAAGAAAAATGCCAACGGAGATCTCTACAATGATATGCCCGACCGCTTTGCTGATGCTTTGTTCATCATTCCCATCGGATATATAGCAGGTGGATTCGGTATTGAACTGGGATGGCTAGCGGCCCTTCTTGCCGTTATGACAGCTTATTTCCGCTGGATAGGAGCCTACAAAACGCATCAGCATTTCTTTAACGGTCCGATGGCCAAGCAACACCGCATGGCATTGCTCACGCTTGCCTTTGTAGTAGCCACCTGCACCATTCACGCAGGATACGACCGGATGGTATGTCTCATAGCTCTGATAATAATCAACGTCGGCCTTGTCGCAACACTGATACACCGTCTGTACCTCATGTCACACACAACAAACAATGAAATAAAATGAAAGAACTACTGGATATCATATTTCCTACGCTAAGCGATGAATTGATTATCGTCATTTCGCTCATCATCGGACTGCTTGTTACGGCAAGCCTTATTCTTTTTCTCGTAAAGAAGATCTCTCCAAAAACAAATATCAGCGAACTCTCCGCCCGCACGCGTTCATGGTGGATCATGGCGGGCATGTTTATCGGCGCTGTATTTATCAGCTATAACATTTCTTACTTCTTCCTTGCCTTTCTCTCTTTCATCGCTTTCAGAGAACTGTATTCGGTGTTGGGATTCAGAGAGGCAGATCGCGGAGCATTGTTTTGGGGGATATTGGCCATTCCCATTCAATATTACCTTGCTTACCTTGCCTGGTATGGAGCATTCATCATCTTCATTCCGGTAGTTATGTTTCTCGTATTGCCCTTACGACTTGTTTTAAAGGGAGACACCCACGGAATTACCAAGTCGATGGCTCTGTTGCAGTGGATTCTGATGCTTTCAGTATTCGGTATCAGCCACCTCGCTTATCTCCTGTCGCTTCCTGAACTTCCGGGATTCAATGCAGGAGGACGAGGTCTGCTATTATTCCTTGTATTCCTTACGGAAATCAACGATGTTATGCAATTTATCTGGGGCAAACTTCTCGGACGACATAAGATACTCCCGAAAGTAAGTCCGAACAAAACGTGGGAAGGATTTCTGGGCGGTGTAATCAGTACTACCGTCATTGGTTACTTCCTCGGTTTCCTGACTCCCCTCTCCGCTCCCAACGTTATCCTGGTAAGTGCTCTCGTTGCGATTGCCGGATTCTCGGGAGACGTAGTCATCTCCGCCATCAAGAGAGATAAAGGAATTAAGGACATGGGGAACAGTATTCCCGGTCATGGAGGAGTATTCGACCGGATAGATTCTCTGGCCTACACGGCTCCTGTATTTTTTCATTTAGTTTATTACATTGCATATTAAACGGAAGGAATGGAAAAAAGATTCATGCAAGCTGCTGCCATGCAGATTATATATAAAGGTGTATTCCAATGGTTTCTGAAATTGGTTGTAGGAGTTCAGTTCACCGATTGCCAGTTCCTCAAAAAGGAAAAGCAATTCATCATCCTTGCCAACCACAACAGCCATCTGGACACCCTAAGCTTGTTATCTTCCCTGCCCGGAGGACTTTTATGGAAAGTCAAACCCGTAGCAGCAGAAGATTATTTCGGGAAAACCCGCTTTCAGGCTTCCATCAGCAACTTTTTCATCAACACACTGCTAATCAGAAGAAAAGGAGAAAAAGATTCGGAGCATGATCCGATCCGTAAGATGCTTGAAGCCATCGACGCCGGATATTCACTGATTCTTTTTCCGGAAGGAACCAGAGGAAAGCCGGAACAGATGGGAAAAATTAAATCCGGCATAGCCCGCATCCTGTCTCTGCGACCCGAAGTGAAATATATTCCCGTATTCATGACCGGTATGGGACGTTCTCTGCCCAAAGGAAAAATGATATTGTTGCCATATAAAGCATCTATCTATTACGGTATGCCCGCATTGGTAAAGAGTACGGATACGCATGAAATATTAGACCAGATTACAGGTGATTTTGAAGCAATGAAAGAAAAATATCAAGTCATTATTGACGAAGAAGAGGAATAGATGTTGTTTTTCAAAAGAAAAATATCAAAACTATCGGACGAGGAATTACTAATACATTACACGAAGTCCGGTGATACGGAATATTTCGGCGAATTATATAACCGATATATCCCGTTACTATACGGACTTTGCCTGAAATATCTGCATGATGAAGACCGGGCACAGGAGGCGGTCATGCAGTTGTTTGAAGATTTATTGCCTAAATTGGGAAATTATGAGATAAAAGTGTTCAAGCCATGGCTCTACCGGGTGGCAAAGAATCATTGCTTGCAACTTTTACGAAAGGAAAATAAAGAAATTACGTTAGATTATACCGTTAATGTTATGGAATCCGACGAATTTCTGCATCTATTAAGTGAGGAGGAAAGTTCAGAGGAACAACTAAAGGCATTACATCACTGTCTCGAAAAGTTGCCCGAAGAACAACGGACCAGCATTACGCGTTTCTTTTTAGAGGAAATGTCGTATGCCGACATTGTGGAACAGACCGGATTTACTCTGAACAATGTGAAAAGCTATATCCAAAACGGAAAGCGAAACTTAAAAATTTGTATTAAGAAACAAGCCCTATGAAACTATTGGACTACATACGAGGACTCCGCAAAGGAAAAGAGGCACACCGGCTGGAAAAAGAGTCGATGCAAGACCCTTTCCTGGCCGATGCTATGGATGGATACAACCAGGTGGAGGGAAATCACGAACAACGGATCGAGAAACTGCGGATGCAGGTTTCTGCTCATTCGGCAAAGAAAAAGAACACTTATGCTATCACCTGGAGCATCGCTGCGTGTCTGATTATCGGATTCGGTATCAGCAGTTATTTCCTGTTCCTGAAAAAGAGCATGACAGATGAAGTGTTCATTGCGGAAGAGAGTGTTTCCACAAAGTTGGCTGAACCCGCAGCTCCACCAACTCCGGCAATTCCTGCCACTCCAACAGTTCCCGCAACTCCGCAAAAGGAAATCGCATTAGCTACTACAAAGGTAAAAACGGATTCCACTCCTATTTCCGAAATTACTGCGAGACAAGCGGATAAGAAAGATATGATTGCCAAAATCCAAACGGCTTCGCAACCACAAGGTGCGCCTGTGGCAGCTGTGCCGATGATGGAAGAAGTCTCGGAAGAGACTGCTGCATTGCAAGAAGTAGTAGCAACGATAGATACTTTCGAATCTGAATCAGATAAGAAAATGAAGATGGCTAAGGTAGCGACTATCCTTCCTCAAAATAACATGATTAAAGGGAGAGTGACCGACGAAAAAGGAGAACCGCTTATCGGAGCCAGTGTGACATATAAAGGAACGAATATCGGAACCATCACAAATATGAATGGAGAATTTTCGTTAGTCAAAAAGGATGATAAGAAACGATTGACAGCTGAATATATCGGATATGATCCGGTAGAAATCCGGGTAGATACCAGCCGGACGATGCTCATTGCCATGAACGAAAACAAACAGACACTCAATGAAGTGGTGGTAGTGGGATATGGCGCTAAGAAAAATAAGAAGTCAACAACCCTCGGAAGTGTTGTGAAGGTTGAGGAACAGGCAGAGAAAGAGATCACTCCACAACCTGTCATCGGTAAACGTAGCTATCAGAAATACCTGAAGGAGAATCTCGTTCGTCCGGCGGATGAAAAGTGCGCACAAGTGAAAGGAAAAGTTGTATTAACTTTCCTTGTTAATAAAGAAGGGCGTCCCTTCTACATCAAAGTAAAAGAGAGCCTTTGCGAGTCTGCTGATAAGGAAGCAATCCGCCTGATCCAGGAGGGACCGGACTGGATTTACGGCAACAAACTTGCAGAAGTAACTGTCAAATTCGAATAGTGGGAAGTCACTAAATCCAAGTACCCTTACGCCATAAGAATTCGAGTGGTCCCTGTTTATGACGGGCAAGCCACCAACGGCTGAATATCAGCTGAACAGTAAAGATGAGCAATGCAATCAGCAGACTTGCCGTTGCTCCGGCATATTTGTACATAGCTAATCCGAATCCATAATAGATGATTACCCCCATAATAGATTGGGAAATGTAATTTGTCAGACTCATACGACCGTAAGGAATCAGCAGACTTTGCCAGCCATATCCTTTTTCTTTCTTAAACCAAAGCAAGGTGAAGATAGAAACCAGGATAATCATAAACGCAAAATTGGCATAGGACGGAACGGCAATCTTATAAGGAATTTGTACGGACGGATTGGTGAGCAAGTCCGGCACAAAGGTTTTGAGGCAATAGAGAGGAATGAATGCGAGGACGGCACCTTTCAACATCTTCTTCCAAAAGCGTACAGACTCTTCGCTCTTTATTAAATATTTCCGACGTCCCAGCAACATTCCGAACATGAACAGGGCAGCTGTCTGAAACAAACGACCATTTTCCACTTGCCAGATATTGCTGTATAATTGCCCGTCGGAGATGTTGGAACAGAGTACTTCGAAGAAGTTACCATTGGCAGTTGCCTCCTGTGCACGTATAGCATAAGGCATAAAATGACCGGTTGATACAACATAGTCTGGATTTATCATCGCATAAATGGCACGTCCCCACTCATAAGGCTGAAGAAGCAGAATGAGGGCAATCCAAAAGACCGTTTTGTCCTTTAGCTTGCACACGGGTATTAACGCAAAACCCACTACCGCATAGAGTAAAAGGATATCCCCGTTATAGAATAAGGCATGTAACTGCGCAAACAGGAAAAGTAAACACATCCGCCAGGCAAATCGTCCGCGGAAGTCTATGCCACGCTTCTCTGCATTGTGAAACTGAATGTAAAAACTAAAGCCAAACAACAAGGAGAAAGTAGCATACGCCTTTCCCGCAAACAGGAAAAACAGGGTGTCCCATGCATATTTATCAATCGTTTGTAACCATGCAGGCACATTCTCCGGTACTAAGAACAGATTATAATGCTCCAGATTATGTAATAATACAATTGCCAAAAGGGCAAATCCGCGCAGAGCATCCACTACTCCAAGACGTTCGGATGTTTTTAGTGTTTGAGTCATTAGTTAGATATAATTATTCCATTTTTTTAATGCCGGTAAAATTAATGGAAATATTTGAAACACAAAAGCTTGTAAACGTTAAAAAGGACTGACTAAAAAGACAGGGAAATTGTTTTTCATCCCTACTTACGTACACTCGCAGATGGGATGGTTATACCAATTCCGTCCTTTTTAGTCAGCCCTTATTCTTTATCTTTACAGTGTGATTTTTTTTCTTAGCTGTGGAGACTCTTTATCTTTTATATTAATTCATAACTAGCCATCTGTATTGGCATATCCAAATTATGAAGCACTTTCTCCAACAGGATACCCTCGCGGTTGTCATATTCATACCCGAAAGTGGCACGAATACCTTGCAGGATAAACTGTGTGGCACGGTCCAACGCCATCGGCAGACTGTCTCCCTGCATCAAAGAGCCGGTGATGACACTGGTGAAAGTATCTCCCGTGCCGGGATAATGTGCAGGCAGATAAGGGCAGGTCACTTTCCAGTAGCGGTTTCCCTGACGGTTATAAGCATAGACAGACGTTTTATGAGGCTCATCATGTACAGGAACACTGGTGATGATAACCACTTGCGGACCTTTATCCGACAAAAGACGAAGATATTCTTTCAACTCTTCATCCGTGTTATCTGCTTTATAGGGTTTATCCAATAAATAAAATAGTTCCGTCAGATTGGGGGTAATCACATCTGCTTTAGTAATCAGGTGGCGCATCTCTTTTATCATCTCTCCATCAAAGTTGGTGTACAACCGTCCGTTATCTCCCAATACCGGATCGGCAACGATCAGGCTGTCCGGCCGACGAAAATCCCTGATAAAATCAGAAACAATCTGAATTTGTCTCGGAGAGCCCAGATATCCGGTATAGATAGCGTCGAACTCTACCTCCAGTTTCTTCCATTGGGCAATAATCTTCGGCATTTCGTCCGTCAGGTCGAGGAAGGAGAAACCGGGATATTGCGTATGATTGGATAATACAGCCGTAGGAAGCGGACAGACCTGAAAACCCATGGATGAAAGAATAGGAATGACGACGGTCAGAGATACGCGCCCCATTCCCGAAAGGTCATGGACGGCGGCTATTTTCTTTACTTTATTGGCATACATATAATTTATAATTAAACGTTTTACTACTCTTATCCTATGAACTCATTTATCTACTATGGACAAACAGAAACAGATATTCTATTTACATCAAAGGACATTCGACTATATTCTCCAAAAGCCTCTACTACATTAGATGAAAGCCGGACTTTATCCAAACAGAGCCTCTATTTACATCAAACGGAAGCTCTGTTTATATGAAACAAAGGCTCTATTTCTTACCAATAGAGCCTCTGTTTTTACAGCATCAACAGAGTCTCCATTTCGTTTGTACTAACAAATATAAAACTCCATTGTTTTGAAACCAAATTTATTTTAGAATAATCAACAGGGAAACATTAGGTTAATATCACTAACACGTCCCGTGCCCCATGCGCTCCCATCACTAAAGCCTGCTCAATATCAGCAGTCTTTGACGGACCGGAGATGAACGTTCCGAACTGATATTCCTGTCCGTCCAGTTCGCGGTAGGCGTCATACATGGTATCTACAATTTTATTCCGGTCGAGCAGAATAACCAACTTCTCCGAGATAAAATAGATTGCTTTATATTTCACCGTCTGCGGTATCCAGATGGCTCCGTTTTCGGCCACTCCGATTTCTCCTTTCACTACGGCAATATCTGTGCCGTCCAACTCTTTCGGATCATCCAGATTATCGGGATTGAACGTAGCACAGGAAATATCCGGCAATACGGAAGCAATGCGCATGGCGTCCGGATAAGTCCGGCGTATGACCGCATTCACATCTTCCCCTTCACCCAATACAACTGCCGTACCACCCACCGCACGGCTGATTGCACAGAACTGTTCTATCTTGTCAGGATATGACAATCGTTTCATATCCGCAATATCCGGTTTATCATAACGCGTCTGCGTATGCTGGCGGATGCTGGCTAATATATCTTCTCTACTGCTCATTTGGATTCCTCCTTTCCCTGTACTTTGTTTTTCTTCCACATTTCATTGAACGACTCGCTGGCAAATTCCGGCAGTTCACGCCCCTTTCCCCAATCGTCGAGATCGTTGTATTTCATGAAACGAGGCAGGCCATTTACCACCGGGGCTGCCCACAAGGCTGCGTTGAACAATGCCGGACGTTCCATCAGGAATTTCATACCACCGGACATGATCTTCTTTCCCGTATTGGCTTTCCCCAGTCCGTCCAAATCCTGACGCCATTTGTAAATTTGTTCGGCCAAATCTACTTTCACCGGACAGACATCGGAACAGGACATACACAGAGAACACGCCGAAAGATTATCATAATATTTCTCCGGAGCGTGAGCCATCCCCAAGTTGATACCAATAGGTCCGGGGATGAAGTACGTATAAGAGTAACCTCCACTGCGGCGGTACACCGGGCAGGTATTCATGCACGCACCACAACGAATACAGTTCAATGTCTTGATATGGTCGGGCTTGGATAGTAAGGCACTCCGGCCGTTGTCTACGATGATAATATGGTATTCACCGCCTTCGCGGGGACGGCGGTAATGAGAGGTATATGTTGTCACCGGTTGTCCGGTGGCCGAACGGGCGAGTAATCGGGTGAACACGCCTAACGCGTCCAGATCCGGGACGATCTTTTCCATACCGAAAGCGGCAATGTTCAGTTTCGGGTAGGAAGTACCCATATCGGCATTTCCTTCATTGGTGCAGACCACAATGTCACCGGTTGAGGCGACGGCAAAGTTGGCGCCTGTCATGGCGGCTTCGGCATTGAGGAAGAGATGACGCAGGTTCTTACGTGCGGCATGAGTCAGGTAGGTAGGATCAAAGTTTCCCTTTTCCGTGCCCATCTCCTTTTCGAATAGTTCGCCTACCTGTTCCCGTTTGATGTGAATGGCGGGCAGTACGATGTGGCTCGGTTCGAGATGCATCAGTTGCAGGATGCGTTCGCCCAAATCGGACTCTACGACATCGATGCCCCGCTCCATCAGGAAAGGATTCAATCCACACTCTTCGGCGAGCATAGATTTGCTCTTGATGAAATGGTGGACGTTATGCTCATTCAGTATTTCGTAGACGATGGCGCAGTATTCATCGGCATCTTTTGCCCAATGTACGATGGCGCCGTTGGCGGTAGCATTCTTCTCAAACTCCAGCAGAAGTTCTTCGAGGTGGCTGTTGGAGTATAGTTTCAACTCGCAAGCCTTGTTGCGCAACTCTTCCCATTCGGGAACTTCCTTGCTCATCTTATCCCTTTTGGCACGGACCATCCAAAGGGTTTCGTTATGCCATGCTGCCATCTTGCTGTCCTGCAAGAACTTTTCGGCAGCCTTTGAATGTTTTGTACTCATAATTGCGACGCTAGAATTTCTACAATATGGATAATCTGAATAGGCAGATGCTCCCGTTTGATGACACCTTGCATGTGCATCAGGCAGGAACTGTCCGCTCCGACAATATACTCGGCTCCGGTAGCCATGTGGTCTTTTACCTTATCACGCCCCATGCAGACGGAGACTGCCTGCTCTTCCACCGCAAACATTCCGCCAAAGCCGCAACACTCGTCAATATGGCTGGGCTCGAATACTTCGATGCCTTCTACCAGATTGAGCAGGTCACGCAATTTATTGTAATAAGGGATGTTCAGTTCGGTGGGAGCGGAAATCAACAGTTCGCGTACCCCATGACAGCTATTGTGAATACTGACTTTATGAGGAAAGCGTGCAGGTATTTTGGAAGGTTTCAAGACATCGTGAATGAACTCACAAATATCATAAATCTTTCCCGCACTCTGACAAACATGTCCTTCTTTCTCTAAGATACCGGGATGATTCTCTTTCACAAATGCCACACAACTGGCGGAAGGGCCGACGATGTAATCGTATTCCCGAAACAGATCGTCAAAACGGAGTGCCAATTTCATCGATTCATCTTCAAAACCGGCATTTGCCATCGGTTGTCCGCAACAAGTCTGATCCAACGGATAATCGACGTCTACTCCCAAACTTTTCAATAGTCTATACGATGCCACTCCCACATTGGGGTAAATAGCATTGATATAACAAGGAATAAACAAACCTACTTTCATACTATATTTTGTAATAATTTAAGCTTCTTCCGCATCACCCGTCTATTTCGTTCAACGGATGTCGATTAATTTGTGTGTTTGCAGGCTGAGTCTCCATTTGGGATGTCGCATTACACAGTCCACTGTTGAAGCAGTGTTATTACAAGAACAAGGCTGGAGGAAAAAATGTTCGGCCGGAAGTAGTTCAAAAATACTTATATCTTGTCCTTCATAGACCACTTTCACTTCATCCATCCGGTCGATGGCAAGTTTCGCCCCTTGTTTGGGGGAGCAGGTCACCCAGTCGATAGCTACCGGCAGGGGGCGTGTACCGTTGGTTTCGATGGTCACATATTTGCCTGCTTGGTGCAAACGGTCGATCAATTCATCGTCTATCCATAAGGAAGGTTCGCCGCCCGTGAGGACAACAGTGACGGCAGGATATTTTTTCACTTCGGCGATAATTTCATCGTCGGTCATCATTTTTCCTTCTTCGTGTTGTGTGTCGCAAAAGTCACATTTCAGGTTGCAGCCGGAAAAACGGACGAAGATGGCCGGAGTTCCGGTATGGTAGCCTTCGCCCTGCAAGCTGTAAAAGATTTCATTAATCTTTCTCATCATCAAAATTTGTTTGGTTTGCTATTCTTGTCCTTCTGCGCCGACGGGATCTTTCTCGTAGATGACAATGTTTCCTTCCGATTCCTGCACTTCTACTTTATAGCATTGAGGAATCTGTTTGCATACCCACCGGGCGATATTCTCCGCTGTGGGATTAAATGGGAGTACTTCGTTGAGATTCTGATGGTCGAGTTTCTCCGTGACTACTTCTTTGATGCGGGTGAAATCTACCACTATTCCTTCGGAGTTGAGTCGCGCGGAACGGCAATAGACGGTGATAATCCAGTTGTGACCGTGTAAACTGGCGCATTTACTGCGATACGGGAGTACCAGCTTATGTGAAGCCGAGATCTCCATGCGTTTGATTACTGTAAACATGAGTGTATGTATTTTAATAGTTACACGCATCTAATGTCACCTCGATGCAACGGCAAAGGTAATATAAAATAGAGTTTTCATCCAGCTAAGAGTGTTATTTTTTCCCTTTTTTTGCACTATCTTTGCCACATGAAAACTCTATATATTGTTTTAGGTAGTATTTCCCTTGCGCTCGGTATTCTCGGCATCTTTCTGCCGCTACTGCCCACTACCCCTTTTCTATTGCTCACCGCCGCCCTTTATTTCAAAGGGTCACCCCGATTATATAACTGGCTGCTCAACCATCGGCACTTCGGTCCTTACATCCGCAATTTCCGCGAGAACAAGGCGATTCCTCTCCGTGCCAAAATAATTTCTCTCGTATTAATGTGGGGAACGATGCTTTATTGCATCTTCTTCCTGATTCCTTTTATATGGGTAAAGATTCTCCTGGGATTGATAGCCGCAGGAGTCACTTATCATATTCTTTCTTTCAAGACATTGAAATAGTGTGATAGTCCCTGCCGTGCATCGGCAAGTTTATCTTCCCAATGTTTCACGGAGTTCTGGCCAATAATGTCAGTCACGTACTTCACGGAAATAAACGGTATTTCTTTTGAACGGCAGACAAATGCCTGTGCGTAGGCTTCCATATCCACGACGTCTCCGCTAACATGGGTCAACTCGGTGAGGAAGCCATCTCCTGTATTGCAGATTCCATCTTCCGTCCAATGCGTGCAATATCCTTTTTCTTCGAGCAAAGCCGATGAATTGATTTCACACTCCAACCCGAATTCTGCCATCTTCTGCATATCACGGTCTACGAACTTACGGCATACAAAGATGTCTCCTACCTGATGGTTGACTGTTCCGGCACTTCCGATGTTGAGCACCAAGTCCGGTTGTACCTGACGGATTGCCTCTGCCAAATGAAAGGCTGATTTCACTTTACCAATGCCTGTACGAACGTAGTAAGGTTCTATATCCGGCCATTTAAGTTCTACAAATTCGCCTTGTACGGCGTAGGTTACTAATATTTTCAACATGGGTTCCTTTATTTCGTAAAAATTACTATTCAAATCCAATTGTACTCAACCGCTCCACGAGATAGACTATAGCCCTATTTATCCAGGCTATTTCATCTGACAAACTTTTGATGTTCCATCTGAATGAACTCCAATTTTCTATTTCATGGATAAACATACCATCAGTTATTTCTGCAAAAATAACTATTTAACTGGAGTTATCTATAAAATGCGGCCAAAAGAGGTATGCTAAGCCGCAAATTCTGCGGTTAACTAACGGAATTAAACTGCAATCAACAAGAACAAGGCATATCCACCACGCTTGGTTTGAAGAATCATTCAAACCAAGTACGAAACTTCCTTATGTGAAGTACCCAATATTACTTTTTACTATCCGGCAACGGATTAATAGCCCCCCTTTGTGTACAAGTATATGCCGATACATCTACCGCTTTGCGGTGTGATTCAGCGACCGACACCCCTCTAAGTATATTCACAACAAAGGTAGCAGTAAACGAGTCGCCTGCACCTACAGTATCGGCCACCTCGACTTTAGGTGTATCTATGGATGAAATTTCCCCACTTACATCATATATGCCACTACGTACTGCCCCTTGTGTGAATATAACATATTTGAGTGAGAACCGAGCAATGAGTTCTGCGATAGCTCCCACACAATCAGTCGAAAGAGAAAGAAGAGAGATCAATAACGGCAATTCGTCTTCATTCAATTTGAGCACATTTGCTTTTTGCAAGGATTCCACAATCAAGTCTGTCGAATAAAAATGTTGCCTGATATTAATATCAAACACCTTCAAAGAGGTATCCGGCACGGCATCTATGAGCCTCAAGATTGCAGCACGTGACTTTTCACTTCGTTGTGCTAAAGAGCCCCAACAAACAGCATCTGCATCGCTGACCAGTTTCATGGTCGCAGGACTACACTCGATAGCATCCCATGCAGCATTCTCAACAATGTCATATTGCGGTACACCGGCCTCATTCAACGACACAAGCACTTTACCTGTCGGCAAAATATTACGGGAAATATATCCTAAATCAAGTCCGGTCTCTTTAAGCACTGTAAACGTTTCATCGCCAAGTTCGTCGTCACCTATTGCCGTAACGGGATATGATTCTGCTCCCAATTCCTTCGCAAAAAAGCAGAAATTGATAGGCGCTCCGCCAAGTCTCTTACCTTCCGGGAAGCAATCCCAAACAACTTCTCCTACACCTATTATTTTCATGGTTTTATAGTTTAATAATTATTTTCATGGATGTTGCACTATTCTCGTCTATAAATTTATATGCCTCGTCATACTGCTCGAACGGAAAATGATTCGAAATAAGCGGTTCGAGACAGATAGCTCCCGAACTTACCTGATCGATAGCCGTAAGATAATCTTCATGGCGATACATCATCGTTCCGTTCACCTTCAGTTCGTGCTCTCCCAAATAGAACATATCAAGCGACGGATCCTTGCCAAATACCGCCACTACAACGATGGTACTCCCTTTTTCGATACACTCCATAAGCGAACGAATACTCGACTCAACTCCGGCAACCTCAAACGCAGCTTGAAAATCTCCATCCCCGAAAAGCCTCTTCGCTCCTTCTTTGAGCGGCGTCTTAGCTACATTGAGCGTATCTATTATGCCACATTTACGAGCGATTTCAAGCCTGAAATCACTTACATCGGTAATAAGAACCCGTTTGGCTCCTCTTGCCTTAGCGAACTGCGCCACGAGGTTACCGATTGTTCCGGCACCCGATACAACCACATTCTTACCTTTCAAGTCCCCGCCACGCATAGTTGCATGCGCAGCCACTGCCACCGGTTCTATCATAGCCCCATAATCAAGTGACATACCTTCAGGCAACACCGCAATCCTGTCATCATCAACCACAAAAAAGTCTTGCGCAGCTCCATTTGCCTGAAAAGCCTGCACTCTTAGCTCCTCACAAATATTATACTCTCCCCGCTGACAAGGCTTGCACTTTCCACACGCGAGTTGCGGACGTGCGGTGACAACGTCACCCGCCTTGCAGATCGTAACCGCCGCCCCCGTAGCAACCACCACTGCCGAATATTCATGCCCCTGAACTACCGGATAGAAAGTTGCCGGATGACATCCGTGATAAGAATGTATCTCACTTCCACAAATACCTATTCTCTTAATATTCAGAAGCACCTGATGTTCTTTCAGGTCCGACGCCTTAGGCGCCTCAACCTCACGAAATTCAATATGTTTTGGTTCTACTAATACCGCTTGTCTCATTTTATACCATATTTACTTAAAATTTCTATTACCGGAGTCTCTATTGACTTCGCCCAAAGTGCATATCCATAACTACTTGGATGAGTTCCGTCGACCGATGTCTCATGGGCATCGGAAGCATCAGGCGTAATCAGATAAACGTCTTTATATTTCGGGTTCGTGAGGATTTTCGCAAACAACTCCTCTACGGTTGCCGCCTTAGCCCGTTCTTTCGCATCAAGAACTGTATCAAATGAACGTCGTTCGCGATAGATAGTACGCTGAAATATCAACGCAGTAGCCGGATGTGCCGCTATAAGCCGATCGATAAACGGCATCAGGCGCTCTCTTATCAGTTCTGCGTCAGGATTTGAAAATGTATCGAATATAAAGGCATCAGCCTTGACTTCCGCAAGAACGTCGAGCATGTAAGGCTGCATCAGGCAACGTCCGCTTGTTGCGAGCGACACGACTTGAAGACCAGTATTACGCATAAATTGCATGGGATAACTCATACCGGATCGATCCGTGCTCACTCCCTGCGTAAACGAAGAGCCATATACCGCTATCCTGTGACGAAAATCGGACTTCAACGGTTCGATAACAGCATCGTCATCTATCCCTATCTTACAAGAAATGACCTCCGAATACATCGGCATATACATCATACATTCGTGCATCGTACCATCCATATTCTCAATGAGCGTGAATGTCTCGGTTTTCTCGCCCTTATACGCTTTCAATGAACCGCTTGCCGCATACTGCCATTGACCGTTTGCATTTTTGATATAAAGATCATATCCTTTATAAGAGATCGGCATGGTTGAATGGCTCGAATATACATATCCCCACTTTGTCGTAATCTGTATATTACGCGTGTTCGTTTTAAACAACACAGCCATACCGGCAGAGCAACGGAGTTGTCGATTCTCCGTCCTGTTAAAACCTTTATAAACCAATGTATCGACTCTATGATACGGATTGGGAGTCGATTCAAACGGCTTACCTATCAGGTTAAGCGTTGACGCCTCCGTCTGTTTTTGTGCCGAAACCGACAATACGCACGAAAGCGACAGAACAACCGTTATGAAAAACTTCTTCATTGCCTTGTATTTTTTAGTTGTTTACTGTAATAAGACCTTCAACCCTTCTGCTACCTGCATAGCATAAAACTGCTCATACTTTTCCATAAACACAGGGAATTTGTCCAGTCCCAATGACACAAAAGGTGATATTTTCAAGAACTCGGCCGGCGATCCTCCCGAAATCAACTTCCTGTCCGCCGGGGTGATGTGAGGTTCGGAGATAGCTATATTTTCACCGGACTCGGTGCGCGCACCTATCAGGTATTTGCAATAAACAGCTATCAGGAAAGCCTCTATCGAAATATCCTTCCCATCCTGCAACATCTGTTTGAGTATGGGTACCACATAAACCGCAAACTTAGCAATGCCATCGCCGCAAAGCCGTGATACCTGATCGCTGATCGCCTTGTTTGAAAATCGTTCGATAAGCTGGTCTTTATACGCTTCAAGGTCAACGCCTTCGGGAACCGGAACATAAGGAGTAACGTCCCTATTCATAAACAGCTTTATCATCGCACGATACCTCTCGTCTGCCATTACAGCATCGACCTTCCTGAATCCTTCCATATAGGCAGGATAAGAAAGAAGAGTATGTGACGCATTGAGAAGACTTAATTTCATGATTTCATACGGGGTCACATCATGGGTAAATGTAACTCCCACCTTCTCCCATGCAGGACGGCCTGCAATGAAATTATCTTCAATCACCCATTGTATAAAGTCTTCACAACACACATCTGTAACCTTACCCGGTTTTGTTACGGGAGTGATTCTATCCACCATCGAATTCGGGAACGTCACTTTCTTTTTCGCCCACGCTGCCACCTCGGGATATTTCGCTTCAAAGTATGACATAAACGCACATTTGGCGGCATTGCCGTTCATCTGCATGTTGTCACACGAAAGAATCGTAATCGGTAAATCTTTCTCCATCCGGCGTTTGAGTCCTTCGGCTACATACCAGAACACACTGCGCGATTGGTTAAAATCAACCTTATATCCCCCTTCGGTAATGGTGAGAGAGATGATTTTTATCTCCTCCGATGCTATTTTAGCGATGATAGGCTCACTATCTATTTCCCCCCATGCCAGTTCAACAAGCGAACCAATCAGCATACTATCCTGTTCGCCGGAAGGGCTGCATGTCGTCAATTGATATATGCCGTCGTCTTTCTTGAGGGCGTTGAACAATACCCCGTCCGTAGGCATAATCATAGCTCCGAATACCCCCCAGCATCTCTGTGACGGATCTTCAAGTAATAGATTTGTGTAAGCTTCGAGATGTGCACGATGGAAGTTTCCAACACCGAAATGTACTATTCCGGCCTTTATTTCAGCACGATTATAATTAAAAGTCTTCATACGATAATTTCAATGTTTCGGCAAGTGATTTTTCCACCTTGTCGCAATGTTCTATATAGAATTTATAAACCTCATTCCATTTGTAATAAGATGCTTCAACCACTTCCAACGGCAACCGGAGGTCTTTTTCATTCAGCATAAACTTAACTAAAACGTCCGGATTGTCTTTTGATTGGTAAAAGATCATCTGAAGGTTCGCCCCCATCGGAATATCCCAATACTTCCAACTCTGCAACGCTTCTTTGGAATTACTAGCCTCCCGCGCCCACGTTCCGGCTTGCAGATTTGTCAAGATAGCCATCAGAACGCCATCGTGTCCGAAGTTGAGATTGATACCATGACGCTTACGAACCAGATCTTCGGCAGATTCGTCTAACAAATGGCGTAACGTGCGGGATGCAAGTCCCCAACTACGCCCATGAGATACCGGTTCAGGACCTTTCTGCGCAAAATACTTATAGTTCTCGATTTCTGCCCAAGCCAATATTTCCTCTTCTGTAAAGATATCCCATATAGGCACTTGGCGGTCGAGGCATTGCATCAGCGACGCCATTAACCAGAAACGATGAATCAGGTCGTACTTGTCATACTCACTTTCTACTTGTGTTACGTCTATAAACAGTCTTGTAAAAAAAGCATCCACATTCAACTTTTCATCTATATATGAACGATATTTTTTATACCAACTGTTTTCCTTACCAAGTATATATTTATCAAGCGGACTTCTGTCGGGACATACGTTACCGTATGGATTCAGTGTGGTAAGGAACGAACGGGAATTGTCTATCTCCGCCCACTCAAGCCCGGGACGTAGCGACAAAATACCCGAATTTACAGATTGCATGGTGGCCGCCACCCGAAGCACATTCGTTGCGTTAGTCTTCAAATAGGGACGGCCTTCAAATACTTCCGGATAGTTTTGTACCATCCTCCGGCCTATCTCCCTTGTCTGACGATAACCGATTTGTGTCAGATCGCCTTCTTTGTAAAACACATTTTTCTTGAACGGTTCAAGACGTTCGTACAGGGCTTTCCCAAAATCGGTAAGGTTGTTTGTGGCATGAGCTTTCTCCAATACGCCGTATATGGCAGGATAAGTTATCTCATCGTCTATCTGACGCGCTCCGTGACGGAAATAGCCGTTTATATAGAAAGGCGTATATCCTTTGGGCGCCGGCGTAACCGGATGTGAAAGATCGGTCACATAATACACGCCCCCCGCACGTTCCGGATCCCTGCGTATCTCGTCGAGAGGATTTTCGGCCACCGGCTTTTCTTTCGGAAGAGAAAGTTTGAATATGCAAGGAAGATCAGACGTCTTTTTCGCATTCGTATTGGTATTGACATACATAACCCCGTCTTTAACCACAATATCTTCCGGTTCATAAATAACCTGTTCCTGCACATTGTACCGGGCAGTAATTGTCCGCCTATCCGTATCGTACACCCGGATGCAGGAAGGACGGCTGTCATCCTGTTTCCCAACTCCGAAGCAAAAATAGATTTTACCATCATGCATACAGCCCGCTTGTGTGAACCATACCTCATAGGGGAACACCACCTGATCGAGAATGTCATTTTCGTCGAGGCGCACCTTTGCACCCTCACTCAACGATGGTATGCGGAATTTGGTGGCGACATACTGGTTTTCCCATGCATGCTTTGTCACCTTCGCCACAGTACGTTTACGCGCCGAGAATATCCATATAAAGCCCCGTTCCCGATCGACCAGCCAGCTTGGCGCTCCAAAGATGGAGACATACCCTTTCTCCGCCCACTTCGAGCCATCGAGTTCAATTGTCTGTGCGATTTCGCTGCTAAAACGTTTTCCACGACGGGTGATGCTCTCCACAAAACACAACCATTCCAACTCGCTTCCTACCTTCCCGTTTGTGATATACAAGAGAGGAAACGATGCTCCGCGTTTTGTCTCGACGCCAAAGCATACATTATTTACATGGTTGTCCGGATGGGAGGACGCCAACTCAAAGCCTGCCACAGGTTTCGGATCGGCACTTTTGAAATCATAGATATTCACGTGCCCTCCATCCTCGCACGAAAATATGTAATCATCCCATATTTCAAGTCCTTGCTGTGCCCGCCCCCGTCCTTCCTTTGCCAGGAAGACAGAGCACTCTACCTCTTTCTCCGGCTCTACATACAACTGGGCGATAAGGGGAATAGAGATCAGTAAGCACACGACAGACAAATATATTTTCTTCATAAGTATGCTCTATAAATTTAAAGTATGATTATGTTCTACGTTAATCGAACAGCTCTACGCCTAACGACTCAAGCCGTTTCTGCAACTCTCCTACATCGAGAGCCCGCGGAGTACAGTGCTGCGACGCACTCATGGCAGCAGCAATACCAACTGCCTCTCCCATCGCCATGCAAATACTCATGACACGATATGAAGCGTGAGCTCTGTGAGTACCCGATATGCACCGTCCCGCCACCAAAAGCCCTTCCAAGCCCAACGGGAGAAAACAACGATACGGCAAATCGTATGGTTTGCAATATTGTATAGTCGGTTCCGCCTGTCCGGCTCCGTCAGGATTATGTATATCGACAATGAACAATGCTTTATGTACCACCACATCGGCAAAACGGCAGCCTTCCGCCATTTCATCGGCATCGATCACATAGTCGCCCATCACCCTGCGGCTTTCGCGCACTCCGGTTGTTGTACCACTTCCGATCACTCTACAGTTTTCGTAACCCGGCAAATTTTCTTTCAAGAATTGAGTCAGGAGGCGTATCTGTTGCCTAAGTTCAAGATCGGCGGCAAAAATAGAGCTTACCGAAGTTATATCCACCCTATTGACTTGTGTCGTATTTACCTGACGGCAACCCGGTCTGACCGATGGATGCAAACGCACGGCAGCAAGCATCCGGGGAAGTTTGCCCTCATCGGCTTTCTTTTTACACCAATCAAGAAAACACTCGCCATTCAATTGAACATTGTCTACATCTCCAATGCAGATAATTCCTTTCGATTCATCTACGCCATCAATGGTGTATTCAAGGGTTACAGGCTGCATGAGTCCGTCAGCACGTCCTTTTTCTATTTTTGCACCGGCAAGAAAAGATACTATGGCATCACCGGTACAGTCAATCGTAACCGCGGCTTCAAAACAGAGCGTCCCCTCGTTACTTGCACACTTAATACCTTTTACCACCTTTCCGTCACGAATAACATCCGACACACAACATTGCAAAAAGACATCGACATTCTTTTCCCTGGCGACAAATTCTGCCAATGTAAGTTTTGCCTCTTCGAAATCGTGAGCATTTCCATGCTCACCAATCCAGTCATTGTCTTTGACGCCAAGAATAGCACAAACCTCATCACGCATCGTGTTCTTGCTTACACTACCGAGAATAGGGCCGACATACCCGGCGGTCAGGTTACCTCCGATGACTCCGTATCTTTCGATAAGGGCAACACGTGCTCCTTGCCGGGCGGCGGCTACAGCCGCACATATCCCGGCAGGACCTGCACCTGCTACTATTACATCATAATATTTTGTATTCATTATCTGCTTGTATATGGACCAGAAATAGTCTTAACAGTCATTGCCCCGTCAGAATCTGTGATTGTCACAACTCTATATTTGTTTCCCCCGTCGGTCACACGAACTACAATATGTCCATCATATCCCTTTACTCTCGCAGCCTCTTCCGCCGTAACCCGGTCGTCTACTCCGCTGGGGCGATCGCCTTGCCAGAAGTTAGTGATAAACATGTCACACGCAGGGAGTGTTGTCTCCATCGAATTCAGGATATCGGTACGGGGATGACAATCTACCCACGAATTGACAACAATCGTTTGTGGATTGAGTGCTTTCAGAGCATCTACCTGATTGGTGTTGGTTACACCGTGATGGTTAGCTTTCAATAGTTCCACCTGACCCACTGCTTTTGCACAGGGCAGTTCGGCATCTTTCCACGCATGACTCGAACGTCCGTTATACTGAAGGTCACCACCGGCAAAGAAATCAAAGTTGCCATACGAAACTTTCATCACACAACTGGTTATATTCTCCGGCGGACAATTATCACTGGAGGTAATGTTCTTACTGTTTTCGTATGTAATCTCCGAGAGTTCAGGGAATGTCTTCTTTGTGGTAGTGCCCGAACCTGTCCAGATCTCTCCATTCACTGCCACGTTTTGCACCTTTGCAGTAGGATACTTTGCAGGATTATACTTCTGAACGATCTGATCATTCGCCCCTGCTTTGAATATCGCAGCATCGAACTTTTGATTGGCGACATGCCATTTCACTGCATTGATATAGTTATTACAACTTGGAGCATTGTCTGCCATTGTCGCCATATTAAACGGATAGTTATAATCGGGATAGCCACGATCAAGAAGCGTACCAATCTTGAAATTGTCGAAAATCTCGGCAAAACCTATCAACGAATAAGTGTCGGAGTTGGAAGATTTCGGCAAGGAAGAAGTATAACCGCCGAAGTGGTCATTATGGAAGTGGGTAAGTACGGCATAATCAATCGTGCTGTTACCTGTCCATACCATACACTTACGAATGTAATCAGTTATAATCTGTGAACCACGGGTAGAAGTCAGAGTCGGATCCCAACGGCTACGGATACCGGTGTTGGTCGTATTACTATTAGAGTTGGTCGTAACACTCGAACTTGCGGCATCGATAAGCATTTGCGTACCATCCGGGAATATTACAAACATGCTTTCACCGGTAGTCGTATTGATGAAATGAATATCCATCACACCCTCCTGCCAGGCAGGAATCGTTTTACCTACCTCTATTTCAGTGGCAGCATCTTCCCCACCTCCATCCGGACGAATCAAAAATGAGTGAGACTCATTGGAGCTGCATCCTACAATCGCAAGGATGAACAGACTAAGTATAAATATTAACCTTTGCATGCTATATGAAGATTTAAAAACATCTCTCCGCCTTCAATGCTGACGGCAAGACGAATATAATTACCAAAATTTGAATTTACCTTTATAATATGTTGGCCAAGTCCTTTGAAGATTACAGGATCACTACCGTCGTCAGCCCAATGTATACCGTCTTGCGATAGTTGTACACGACCTTCGAATACGGGATCTCCTTCTATTTTCTCAACCATAACAAAGAATATAGCCTCATCTGCCCAACCAGCCTCGTAAGGATGAGTGAAGAAAGTACCTTTAAAGAACTTCTTTACCTCAAGATGGGAATCATTAAACATTTTCATATATTACATTCCTCCTTTTATTCTTGTGAAACAACAACAGAATCTATATAAAAGAATACACGACGATTGGTATCAGTACCCACCCAGAAAAGAGGATTGATAAGATTGTCGATGCGTCCATATCCGTCAACGGTATCGGCTGCAATGCCACGCATATCCCAAATTTTGTCCTGACATTGGAACTCTACATATTCACGAAGCTCTGTGTCAAGTTTCAGACGCATGTATTGCCAATTGAGTTTACAGTCGGTTTCATTATAAATGAGTTTCTGATGACCATCTTTCAAATCCTTGAATCCATCGTGGTCGCCATTAGGATAACGGCGGCCGAACCACCAGGGATCGACTCCCCTCTTACACCAGTCTCCGTCAAGTCCATAAGCCCAATCGCGGTCGGTTATGTCTTCATTGGAATGTTCATACTGCCACTTCTGCATTAATTTGCCATCTACTGCATTGAGATAGCGAATTCCTACATGGTAACGTTTTCCACCCTCCTGTACATCGAATCCCATACCAAAATCGCGGATGGAACTCTCATGCAAACCCGGTTGCGGACGGTCACCGCCATCCACCACATCCTGCTCCGCCGTGTATGTAAACCAACATTCTATCTGCAAATATTTGCAGCCCGGACGAGAGAACGAAAGCCGCTTAATGGCATGTCCCAGACAACCTTCCGCCGGAATCTCCGTGTAAGGAGCGGCAACAGGTCTTGTCGAAAGTTTAAGAGAGTAAGTGCCGGACATTGCCCCGTGAGTGCCCGGATACCTGAAAGTAGCGGAACTAAGCATGACCGGTGGCCACTGGTCTTTATTGACCAATGTCTTGGGAACATCAAAATCGGGATATTCCGTAAAGTTAGGCATCAATGTCATCCAACCGTTAAAGCCGGTGTTGAATACATCATAGCTCAACACCCTTTCCAATGGTTGATAGCGACTGCGCAATAAAATTTCTCCAATGCTCATAATATCATTTATTTAATAAAGTTAGTACCCTGGATTTTGAACAAGTTTGCCATTCATTATCAATACATCATCACTTGGCAACGGCCATAAATAAATCTTCTCATCATACTTACGTTCACCATGCTGGACGATATAGGTTCCGTCGGCCATCGCTTCAAAAGAAGGAAATCCGTCTTTGTCAAATGTCGGAGTCTCCGGCCAAAACCAGTTGCCTGCCGCAAAGTATTCCTTTGCCCTGTTGGCTGTACGGGTAAATCCGTACATATTGTGTCCGAAAGCATTCTCAAACTGATGCCAACGAAGCAAATCGAAATAGCGCAGATTTTCCCATGCAAACTCCACACGACGCTCACGACGGAGCACTTTGCGCAATGCTGTCTGATCGGTTGTCGTAATGGACGGATAGTCGTTGGTTTGTGTACGGGTGGTGCCATAAGCACGGGCACGGACATCGTTGATGCAAGCAAGGACAGTAGCGTCAATCTCCCCCAGTTCAATCTTAGCTTCGGCATACATCAACAAGACATCGGCATAACGCATGAGAATGACGGGGTTGTCGTTATACAAAGTAGTACGCCATGACTCTTGCGCGCCTTTGCGCAAGCAGCAACCATTGTAAGCGCAGTTGGAAGCATCCGAACCGCCTTTGGAATCTTTATTTGTAATCATACGATTTTGTGTATAGTCCATTACTTCGAGTGCGTTTGGCGCAGGATTCCACTCAATACCATAGATACGGCTGCCGGGAGCTGCAAATGTTTCCAGGCAACGGGGATCGCGGTTGGCAAATGGATCGTGAGGATCAAAACCGCTGCCCGGTTCATCAATCGTCTTGCCATTCGTCATTTCGTAGACAGCAAGAAGTTCCCACGAAGGTTGTGCATTATGTGTACCGCCTGCCGAACGGGCAATAAAGGAACCGATAGCCTGTGTAGTAGGTTTACCGTTTTCATCCAATTCAAGGTCGCTTGAGTGAGCAACAGAGAAAATAACTTCTTTGCTTCCTCTTGTCTTGTCGCGGAAAAGTTCTCCATAATCAGGGGCCAAGTCATATACTTCCAGATCCATACAGTCTTGCGCAGCCTTTGCGGCAGTCCCGTAGTCGTGTTGATAGAGAGCGGTACGAGCCTTGTAAGCATAAGCCGTTCCTTTGTCTACACGGGTGGCGCCGCTATTATTATTTGCGGCCGGCAAATTTTCTGCGGCATAGTCATAATCTTCATAAATTTGTTTCAGAACGACAGCTTTGTCGGTACGCCCCATCTCAAATGCTTCCTCCGGAGTAATCGAAGTCACGTAGAAAGGAACATCTCCCCAAAGAGTAATCAAACGTGAATAAGCAAACGCTCTGAAAAAACGGGCTTCGGCACGAAGCGTATTCAGTTCAGTGGTGGAATATTTACCTTCAAGTTTGTCGAGTGCCTCCAAAATCCGGTTGGCACGACTAATGTTCTTGTACGTGTAACTCCAAACAGTCTTGATGTTAGGATTACTTGTAGAAGACGCATTCAGTGAACCTGCCGCAATGGTATAAATATTGGTTCGTTGCGCCCAGTCATCCGTATTACGGTCCAGCGTCCAACCTTCTTCTATAACAAAGAAAGTACTGCGATAAAAATCGTTCAACGAGATTCGAACTTCCTCCGGTGACGAGAACCAGTTTTCACTGGATGCGGCTGAAGGAGGATTCAGATCGAGGTTCACACAAGAAGTTACAGATAGAAGAGCTATCATGCAAATCAATACATGTATTTTTTTCATATTATGTAATTTTTTCATACTCCATTAGAATTTGATATCCACTCCAAACGTATAAGTGCGTGTGATATAGGTAGAAGCTCCTGCTTCAGGGTCCCATCCCGAAAGATAACTATCAAAGCAGTATGGATCATCGATATTGACGTACACCCGAAGTCCCTTGATTCCGACTTTAGAGACGATTTTTTTAGGAACTGTATAGCCAACGTTGATATTCTTTATACGCATATAGGCACTACTCTTGAGCCAGTAGTCCGACATTTTGTAGTTGTTGTATTCACCGCCCTGATGACTCAAACGGGGATAGCTGGCTGCCGCGTTCTGCTCTGCAGTGTTATATACACTCCAATAATTACGGCTGCCATTGTCGTTCAGAAGGACTGACGGAGCCGGAAGCCATTGTCCCTGCATGGGGCGAATCATACTCTCGGTGAGGCGTGAAAGTTGTTTCCCGACACCATTGAAGAGTAGGGAGAAAGAGAGACCTTTCCAGCCCAAACTAATAGAACCTCCATATAGATAGTGTGGCAATGAGCTGCCAAGCACTACACGGTCGTATGTCTCATTGATAATTCCGTCAGGAGTGCCGTCCGGACCGCTGACATCTACATATTTCACATCACCCGGTTTGGTAGAAGCCGAAAGCAGAGCGCTTTCACTGACTTCCTCTGCGGTCTGGAATAAACCTGCAGTTTTATATCCGTACCAGGAGTTATATTCTGCACCTTCAGTAATAATGGTACCATCGCTGTTAAACTGCTGCTTGCCATTAAGATTATCTATTATAGACTTGTAATCAGAGATATTAAAACTTACCGCATAATTTACATCTCCGATACGGTCAGACCAGCCGAGTTTCACTTCCCAACCACGGGTATGCATTTTACCTACGTTCCTGTCAGGTGCCGAATAACCTGTAAACGACGGGATTGCCACCGACAAGAGCATATCTGTTGTCTTCTTATAATAATAGTCTGCGCTAAAGTCAAGACGATTGTTAAAGAAAGCGGCATCCACACCTATATCCCAGCTCTGTGTTTTCTCCCAATGGATATTCTCATACGCATAATCCTGTTGAGCGGCAGACATCGAAGATTGGGGCGTAGAACCTGCACTGTCATACATAATGGCATTATTGAACGAAATGTATGTCTGATAAGGATAATTTCCAATCCGCTCGTTACCGAGCGTACCGATAGAGGCACGGAACTTCAGATAGTTTATCGGGGTTATGTTTTGCATGAACTTCTCGTTAGAGATGACCCAACCCACCGATGCGGACGGGAAGAATCCCCAACGGTGATCCTTGTGAAAACGTGAAGATCCGTCTTCACGAGCATTGAGCTGGAGGTAGTAACGACTGTCGTAATTATACATGACACGGCCAAAAAATGAACGGTATGCATTCTGATAAGAATTGCCGGCTACAGCAAGAGCATTTTTATTCGCCAAATCAAGATAAGGGAAAGAAGACAAAGACATATCGTTTGTCGATCCCGACATCGTTTCATACGTATAACTATAATCTTCATAACCGACCATGGCATTGAAGTTATGTACCTTGCTGAAGGTCTTGTCGTATGTAGCGATGAATTGTTTCTCCAATGATTTGATGTTACGGCGTTCTTCACTTAACGAATTGGAAGTATATCCTGAAACATATCCCAGCATAACATCGGTTTCGTATGCATCGTAAACAGGTATGGCTTTCTTCATCTCCTTGATCGAAACAGTTCCGACGGTAGGAGTCAGGTTGGCAGTAAGGGTCAAATCTTTTATGGGCTTATAGCTCAAAGAGAATTTACCGGTCATTGTGTTGGATACGGTCTTCTTCTCTCCTCCTTCCAATAAGGCGGCAAGCGTATTGCTAAGACTGCCGTCTTTACCAGGACCAACACGGCCATCCGGATAAAGTCCCAAATAAATGGAAGGATACATATAAGCTGCACGAATCGGACTACCGGAAGTCGGGTCATTTTTCGTGGCATAACGTACCGAGAAATCGATAGAGCCGGAGAGCTTATCACTAATCTTGAGATTATTACGCGAACGGATAGAGATTCTTTCGTGGTTTGAACCTTTATAGATAGCGTCGGCATTTTCGTAGGTAGCGGAAGTGTGGCTCTTGATTACCTTGTTGCCATACGTCATGGTCAAGTTGTGCTTATGGCGCATAGCGGTATTCGAAAGAATAGCGTCTTTCCAATCATAGATAGGATATTGAATGGGATCATACCTGTTGTTGGTAGCATAGTTGTCGATGTAGTCCTGTGAATAGTTGGCAAACTCGCCTCCCGCAGGATTACCGGCATCGTTCCACGACCATTCGTTATACATTGTCATGTAGTGATAAGGGTCGGTCAGGAATTTCGGAAATTCGGTAGGAGAAGACAACGAAATCTCTCCGTTATAACCGATCGAAAGCTGTCCCTCGGTTGCCTCCTTAGTCGTTATCAAGATAACACCGGCAGCAGCACGGGCACCATAGATGGATGCAGAAGCTGCATCTTTAAGTACAGTAATCTGCTGTACGTCTTCGCTTGCTATATTGTCGAGGCTACTGACCATCATACCATCGACAAGGATAAGCGGACTCGAATCAGACATTGTTGTCACACCACGCACCTGAACCGTAGCACTCGCTCCCGGCATACTGCTCGAACGGGTAACCGTCAGTCCCGGAATCAGTCCTTGCAAAGATTGTGAAAGTTGAGACGTGCTCTGTTTCTCGATAAGCGAACTGTTGATTACACCGACCGCACCTGTAAGATCTTTCTTCTTTACAGATCCATAGCCGATAACAACCGTCTCTTCAAGTTGTACAGCATCCTCTTTAAGTTTTATATTTACTACACTTTTACCATCCCATACCACAGTCTCGGTCACATAACCAAGATAACGGAATTCTATTGTATGGCCTGATTCAGCGCCATTGAGCGCATACTTTCCCGACATATCGGAGGTAGTACCTTTTGCATTGTCTTTATCGTGGATCACCACTCCGACAAGAGGACCATTGGCATCGCTAACGACACCCTTCATTACATTCTGTGCAAAAGCCAGATTGATTTGCAGGAAACATGCCAATAACAGGCTTAATATACTTTTTTTCATACTATTTATTCTACGATTTCAAGCAATACATGTTGGTTATACTCTTTGATTGCCGCACCAGTTTCAGGGTTACTCGGATGTTGCGCTGAAAAACGTGTCTGGCCGCTTGCATGTGTACAGTCTATATACTTTCCTGCGAATTTGGCGCCATTAAGACATAAACGACCTGCCTGTCCAAATCTTAACACAATCTCATCCATATCCTTAGTCGTGGTAAATATTCCTTCGGCAGGGATATATGCACCATTGTTTTTGTCATCGAGCAACATTCCCGCAAAGTTATAGGTAATAGTCGCCGAGTAATTGATAGGTGCACCCGACAGTGTCTCTGTCGCACTTTCCTGAAGAGTCGAAGTCGGAAGAGCCGGTTTCCATTCTTCTCCATCCTTGAACTCGATCATCCAGTAGTTGGAACACATCGTTCCTAATTTGGTCACAAAATAGAAGTGTATCTTGGTACCGGCAGGAATGGTCGTACCTTTCATATCCCCATAGACATACCAATAATCACCGGGAATAGCTCCTGATACATACGGGTCACCATTAGCACCCACAGCACGGCTGCATACGGCATTTTGCGCTACATAACCTGTCCGGTCACATGCCCAATACTCAATCTTACCACTTCCGGCACTTGGAGCAAGATACTTGCCATTGGCTCCCGGGAATACCGATTGTGCCTCATCATCAGCAAATGTTCCATTTGTGTTGGCAGTTAAACTATTCAAGTCCCAATCAGCCAAAATGCCCGAGAAAGCATCTTGTACAAGAGTATAGGTATAGTCTGTATCATCCTGGATGGTTACCGTTACTTTAATTGTCCTTTTGGTAAATGTCTTGTTCTCCGGGAAAGTAAGTTTAATATCACATTCGCCTACCCCATTTGCAGGAGAAACGGTCACATCCGCATCTGCACATACAGCCTTCCACTCCTTATCTCCAAAGACTTTGAACGAAGATTCTGTTGTAGTTGCGTCAATCGATTCGGTGATAGGACTGATACCTTTCGGGACAATCATCTTTTGGGTAATAACCAGCTTTAGAGGAGTTACATCATCGCCAATGAAACGAATGGCACCGACACGTGAACTAGTCGACGAATTTTCAGAGACTTTGATTGTAAACTTAGTAATCTCACCTTGTGTCTCATGCGAATCAACAACTGCCCAATGGCTATCGCTTCCATCGGTCTGACAATCGTTATTGACTCTGTAATAGACATTAGATGAAAGGTCAACAGTGAAAAGTCCACCTTCTGCTTCTACATCAAGTGTCTTTGTCGCGAGTGTCATATACGGATCATCCGAGTTATGACAAGATGCAAAAAGCACAAGCGACACACTTGCAAACAATAACATCTTTAGATTCATTTGATTAGTATTTAGGGTTATTATTAATTGACTAGCTAGACATTTTCAGACGTCTTGCATATATAATTCTGTATATCACATAAGCAAGTATCATGGCAATCATCAGTACGATACTTCCTATCACAATTCCTTTGACCGCAAGGGTCTTCGGATCGCCGGCAATAAGCAGACCAATCAGTAAGAGCGCAACGACACCAATGGTAATACAGAAGCAGTTAACAGCCAAATGCGAATAGATTAATACCGCTTTCTTCTCCTTTAACGTCGGTTCGCGATCGGCTTCAGGATCAGTATATTCACCAATGGCTTGATAACCATTGTCTTCATACTTTTTACGTGCCGACCAAACTTCCATGATTGCAAGGATAAATACAGGAAGTACACAACCGGCAACTGACTCTATAAGGCTTGGACTAATAACAGAGGCGGGAATTATGACGCGAGCCATAATACCAACGAGCCAGGTAAGAATCATTGCAGAAATAAGTTGATTACCTGTCAGCCGCTTCGAGAACAGTCCCCATATCGACGGAATGTATAAAGGACACATCACCATAGTAAGAAGAGTTACTACCACCTTTTCGGCACCTCCGGCAAACGGGATGAGCATTGACAAAGCGATAATCACAAGTCCAAAGACAAATGTGAAGAGACGTCCTACCTTGATACGCTTTTTCTCATCTGCCTGACGGTTTTTCTCTTTGTGTCCCCAAATATCATAAGTATATACATTGGCATATACATTCAAAATGCCTGAAACATTACTCAATGTAGCCGATAGCATCGCTGCCAACATCATGCCGACCATTCCTTTCATAAGCACGAGTTTGCTCATATTCACATAAGCGTGTTCGCCGTTGAAAGTCATTGTGGTTGCATCCAAATCAAGCGCAAGTCCGGGTTCCATCACACGATAAATCATGGTAGGAAGATACCAGATGAGAGGAGTGACGAGATAAAGAATTCCGATTAAATAAGTACTCTTTTTTGCGTCTCTTGTAGTAGGTACGCTTATGTATCGCTGTACAAACGGCCAGTCGCCGCCAATCATGGACACATTAAGAAATATCCACAGTAAAAGCCACCCCCATGTATAGGTCGGAGATGTGCCCGAGAAGAATCCCGGTATCTCACTGGCCTTATCGATAAATGCACTTACGCCTCCTACCGCGTTAAATGAAAGAGGTATCATAAATACAACCACGGCCAGAAGTACTCCGAACTGAATTACATCAGTCATTAGTACCGCAAGAAATCCTCCGGCAATGGTGTATCCAAGAGCGATGGCACCAAGGATGAGAAGCGCCCACCAGATACTTAGGTAACCCATCGGTGAATCGCCCATCATACCTGTACTTGCAAAAATACTGCCACCATCGACTTTGATTAATGCACACATCACAACCGCTACCGCATACAAAGACACTGCCGTATGTACCGCACGGGCTATAATTCCTGAAATTGTGTAAAAACTCACCGTGCGGTGTCCGAACCGGATGGTGAGGAACTCTCCCGGAGATTTGATACGTAGCTCCCGCCATTTGCCCGAGATCCATTTACCGACAATAAACGATGCTACGCCAAGACAAAGTGCAACGACTACCGCAACAAGTCCCGATTTATAAGCAACGCCTCCCCAAACGACAAAGGTACTTGCCGAGAAGATAGTCATGTAGGAAGAGACTCCCGACAGCCACCACGAAGAATTTCGCCCGGCAATAAACATATCTTCGGAGTTTTTAATTTTCCGGGACATCACAACACTCACGGCAATCAGTCCGAGAAAGTAGAGTAAAATAATGATATAATCTAACTGTTCCATATTCTGGTTCTTCTTTATATAATTGCGCCTAGTTTCTTCAATTCCTCTATGAGATTGTCAATATCAGCCTTTTGTACTGTCACACCTGCCTTTATACATTGTGCGGCTGCCACTCCTGCGGCTTGTCCTACCCCCATACAACTTGCCTGAACGCGAAGTGACGCAAAGGAAGTCTTATCAGCACTAATGCAGCGTCCCGCTACGAGCAAATTCGGAAAATCTTCAGCTATAAGAGCGCGATAAGGTACATACGCCGCTTTTTTAAGGAAAGTCACGCTCTGTTCCGCACCTGCTGCCACATGAATATCTATAGGATGTGCGCCGCGTGATATGCTATCAGGATATTTATAAGCATTCACATATTCTTCTGCTGTAATGGTATGTACACCTTTGATACGACGTGTCTCACGAATACCGGCATGTACGGCGACGGTCGTCACATAACTGTTTTTAAACTCTTCAAAGTTCTCTTTAAAGATTCGTGCTATTTTAAATACATCTTCCCGTAAGCGACATTCCGCTGCGGTAAAATTTCTATTATCAATGGCATTTCCTGCAGTACGGGTCATATTAACCGTTACTTCGCCCGGACGAAGAGTGGTGCAAAACCAAGGGCCTCCGAATTCGGGGATGCCAAGTGCCTCTTTCATTGCTAGAAGTTTCTCACGAACTGCAATGCAATGACAATTCTGCCCTTGTTTATTATGGTGCATGGCATCGATTATCATGGGCGAATCTGTATCCACACCTCCTAATATAAAATAGGTGGAAAGAGGTTGCAGCGGTTTACATTCATCTGTTTGCATCGGAACACCCGCCATAGCAGCAAGGTCACCATCCCCAGTGCAGTCGATATACATATCGGCACTGATGGCTTCTGTCCCATTCTTATTCTCAAAGAGGATACAGGATATTTTGCCGTCTTTTGCCTGGCAACCGCTTAAGTAAGAGTGCATATACATATCCACACCGGCTTCCAGCATCATTTGCTGGCATAAAAGCTTGTAAAGCTCCGGATCAAAAGCTACATTGCCAAGAGGTTTCTCAATGATACAGCCTCCCATCTTCTCCAGCCGTTCGATAAATTCCCATGGAATACCGCCTATCACCTTTTCATTATTATAGGTGAAAACACTCAAAGGAGTAACAAGCCCCATTGTAGCCATTCCACCTAAAAACCCATATTGTTCCACAACAGCAGTTTTCGCACCACTACGAGCAGCCGCAATGGCCGCAATGAAACCAGCTGGTCCACCACCGCAGACAACTACATCATAGTTGCCCACAATTGGAACCCGTTTCGAAATTTCTATACTTCGTACTTTCTTGTCCATGACCGTTTTTTATCCTTTAATTATTACCAATTCAAATAGATGGTAAACTTTGATGTGCTTTCGACCGCACTTATAAGAAAAGAGGTGTGTTTTCATAGTTCTTTTTCATTAGTTCGACATCATGTTGATGTAACAAAGATAAAGAACAAGAGCTTGAAAAAAAGTTTTTTCCTAACTCTTTTGCCTGCAAACGATTGCGGGAACGTTCCCAAAATCTGCAAACGTTACAAAAGCATTACACAAAAGCAAATGGGATTCGTATTTTACTCCAATATTAGGATTTATTGTTTGAAATCAATATCTTTGCTTTGATTTAAACCATCATTCAGCATGAAGTATATAACCATAAAAGACATCGCTCGACATTTGTCAATATCCGTCTCCACAGTATCTCGTGCATTGGGAGATGACAAGAATATCCGTAAAGAAACGAAAGAAAAGGTGATAGAAGCGGCTAAAAGATTGGGATATAGACCAAACCCTGTAGCAATCAACCTTAAATACGGACATACTAATACCGTGGGAGTGATCGTTCCTGAAATGGTTACGCCGTTTGCTTCACGAGTAATAAACGGAATACAAGAAGTGCTTCACACCAAAAATATAAAGGTGATTATTGCAGAGTCCGGAGGAGATCCGGAAAAAGAAAAAGAGAACCTGCAACTGATGGAAGGATTCATGGTGGATGGCATCATCATCTGCCTTTGCAGTTATAAAAGGAATAAGGAGGAATATTCCCGTTTGCAGCAAGCGGGAATGCCTATGGTGTTCTACGATCGCATTCCCTATGGACTTGAAGTCCCGCAGGTAATAGTGGACGATTATATGAAGTCATTCTTTCTCGTAGAAAGTCTGATCCGAAGCGGACGCAAACAGATTGTTCATATACAGGGACCGGACGATATTTACAACTCCATAGAACGTGTCAGAGGGTACAAAGATGCTTTGGCTAAATTCGGGATTCCTTTTGATAAGAATAATATGTTGATAAAAACTGGTATGACCTTTGAGGAAGGGAAAAAAGCAGCGGATATATTAGTGGAAAGAAATATTCCTTTCAATGCTATTTTCGCTTTTACGGAAACATTGGCTATTGGAGCTATGAACAGATTGAGGGAACTTGGGAAAAAAATACCCGAAGAAATCGCCGTAGCCAGTTTTCAGGAACCGAACTTTCCAACATAGTCTATCCCAAATTGACTACAGTAGAACCGCCTTTGTACCAGATGGGGAAAAAAGCTGCCGAACTTATTTTAGAGAAAATCAAAGATCCGGCATCTCCCAATCATTCAATCGTGTTGGATGCGGAAATCAAAATGCGTGCATCGACGCCACGTTTGGAGGTATATTAATGACTTGTCTATCAGATATTATATCTTAATACTTTCCAGAAAAACAGACCGAAGTTAAAAAGTTTACTGAATAGTAATTTTTACGATACCAACAAAAAAAGAAGAATTCAGATTTATACAGTTTTGAATCATTCAATGCTCTTTCTCTATAATACGTCCAATCCTTCCACCTCATTCACTTTTCTTCTGTATGGCCGATAAACAAGCAGTTTGTAAGTGAATAGCCGCCCCTTCACCTGCTCTTCATCGTGAATCAAATCAAATTGCAGCCTCCAGATTCCACCATTGAGTAAAATTAGTAAAGCTATTTCGTAATTAGTTTCAACCTTGTTTGAAACTAAAAGTTTCAAGGCGGGAAACACTTTGTTTCAAGTAGCGAAACGAAGTGTTTCTCGGTGTGAAACAGATTGTTTCAAGCCTTGAAACTATTTTTGAAACTACTCGCTACAGGTGAAGAGATGGTGAAATTGTTACTCTTCACCCGCAAACTCCTTATTCATCGAAGAGACAGAGAAAAGGTGAAGGGGGGGGGCGTATAATACTCAAAAGAAAAACTAAAATGTAACAGAGATTTTCTTCAACCGTTTACGCGCAAACAATGCCAACACAAACACAAGACAAACTCCCAGTCCCCATATCCACAATAAGAAATCTCCTCCTTCGGTTTTTCCATAAGAATGTAGACCGCTTAAATAGTAATTCACTCCGAACCAAGTCATGATAACGGAAAGAATGGCTACAACCGAAAGCAGATTAAAACACCAGTCGGTCTTTCCTTTCAGAAGAGGAATGAAACGGATGTGAAGCACCAATGCATAAACAACGATTGAAATCAATGCCCAAGTTTCTTTGGGGTCCCAGCCCCAATATCTACCCCAGGAGACGTTGGCCCAGATGGCCCCTAGAAATGTACCTGCGGTCATAAAGAACAGGCCGAGGATCATTGCCATTTCATTCAGTAATGTCAGTTCACGGATGCGGAACTGGAGTTTCAACCGATTGGTGGCGGAAAGCAAATTCATCAATACAAGGTTAAATAGTCCTGTCAGTGCGCAAAGCGCAAAGAATACATAACCGATCATGATAATAGCGACATGAGACATTAGCCAATAAGACTGGAGTACCGGAACCAAAGGAGTGATTTCCGGATTCAGGTGGTTCAGTCCTGCCACAAAAAGCATGATTCCACCTAATAGTCCCGCTAATGCGGGAAGAATACGGAATCGGCGGGCAAACAGAAGTCCGCTGCCTACCAGCAACCAAGAGGTACATATCATTGACTCGTAAGCATTCGCCCAAGGCGCGTGCCCGCAAATATACCAACGTAGCAAGACACCTGCCGTATGCGTAAGGAAGGCGATTGCCAGAAGAGCGATCAGAATACCACTTAGTTTTCTCCCCCATTTGAAGTCCGCAATAATCTCTCCGCAAGCAATGAAAAGTAGGATGCCGCCCAAAATCAGGTAAGCCAGACGACACCAGAAAAATAGATTCAGCTGATTATAGAGAAGTTCGGCTCTCACTTTCTGATTGTCAATAGTGGGAACTTTAGCCTTTGCCTGTTGGAAGATATTCATCATTTCGATGATTTTATCGGCTTCTTTCCAGTCGTTGGAACGAACTCCGTTTCCTAATTCATAGATATACCAATCCATGATTTTTGTTACAAACAAAGAGTCTTTCCCGTGAAAAGCACTTAAATCATCACCCGGTGAATACCATTTTCCCTGCGAATCATTCCCATCCGGGAAAAGCGGCAACAACTGGTGTTGCATGATACGATAGACGATATTTACCGATTCATCCAGTTTCAATAAATCCGAATCCAGCCGTTTTCGTTCCGAAGCCGGTTTGGCGTAAATCGTGTTCATTTCATTCGTCAGGATATAGTTGCCGTCTGCATCAAACACATCTTGCCAGGCAATGTAATTGCCATCCCTGCCGAAGCGTTGAAGGAGCTCTTTATTATCGACTTTGATAAAAGGAAAGGCTCCCCATTCATCGGGAAAAGAAAGCAGATTCAGAAAGAATTGATCCGAATCCATACCGTTTAGTTGATCGGCTCCATACAATTTGCGTAAGATGGCAGATGTATAACTGTTGACGGGTTCGAGACGTCCGTTTGGATTAAGCACTACCAGACTACCGAATTTTTCGGCATGTAAAGAAGAAACACAAGGTAGTTGAGAAACCACAAGAGGGTGTTGCACTGCTATGGGTGATTGCTGCAAAGAAACAGATTTTTGTTGTGCACTCAATACCTGTATACTTGATATTCCGGATAAAATCAGGAAGAACAACAAACAGAAAGGGGCATTATTTTTCATTTCTCCCAACTCTTTACGTAATCGTCCGAAACGGGATTTCTTACTGAACAACGTCCATACAAAACCAACAAACAACAGGAAATATCCGGTATACGTAAGTTGCATACCGGGACGATCGTAGCTCACAGACAACACAGTACCCTGTTCATCGGGATCGAACGAAGACTGAAACAGACGGTAACCATCCACATCAATCACTTTATTCATTCGAATGGTTGCCTGCAAAGGAGATTCATTTTCTCTCTTAATCACCAAGTCACTTTCATAAGACATCGGACTATGAGACCCCGGATAACGCTCCAACCTAAAATCATTCAGCGTGACAGAGAAAGGCAGGGAAGTCTTTTCCATCCCTGCTCCCTCATCTTTCATCATGCTGTTTGCCGTTTCCCCCTCACGGATATGCATGATACCCGTCACTCCGACATAGTGAGTGACAGCAGCCCCCAACCAAATAAAAAGAAAAGCTCCATGAAAAATCAGACTGCCTTTACTGATTCTCTTAAAATAGCTTCCCTGAAGGAACATAGCCGATAGATTAACTGCCTGCAATAACTGCAACAGTATAAACCAGGGAGCATAATAAAAATACTCGCGGGCAATGGCAGGGCCATAAGAGTTTTCCACAAAAGTGGCTACTGCCAATATCAAGGCATAAAGTCCCGCTAAGATGTACATCAATACCGGTGAAGCTATCAGTCGAATCAGTTTCATCTGTTTTTCTTTTATAATAAACAATGCTTTTACAAATAAGCAATCCCTTCAATTTCTATCAACAATTCCTCTCTGCATACATCCGCATAAAGATAAGCAATAGGAAGATCCGGACAAAGTCTATCCAGGTCTGCTTTCACAGCCGGCGCATCTTTCTCATTCTTCAGATATACACGAAGAAGTCCTAACTTACCGGAATGTTCTGGCAGATTCTCCCTCCCCTCCTCCAGTCCGATCAAATGCTGGATATTTTCAAGAGTGATTTCCGTTTGCGAAAGTACATCTCCGGTCGTTACGCTTTCCTCGCCACGGATAGCAGCCGTGCCGGAAATATAAATTACTTCCTGCTGACGGTCAGACAAAGACTTTCCTCTTTCGAACTTTGGAGTTCCTTTCTCTGTATCCGCCCGATGACTAATCAATACCTCATCTGAATAAACATGAGCAGCCCGTTGCCAATCATTATCCAAAGGAACGATATCCACTTCTCCGCTGACAGCATTGAAATCAATCAGTATGCCTCCATATTGTGTGCCAATCCCGGTTGCTGCCGGATAGCCTGATTCCCATGCCGAAGAAGCATAAAACAGAGTGCGCACATCATTAAAATCCTGATAACACTGATTGCCATGTGTAATATCGGTGATACGTTCCAGATAATTCCACTGACGGACAATGTCACCGAAGTTCATCTGTTCCGCTTTCAATATCTCTTCAGCCTTTCTGAATGCTTGTTCCGATTGTTCGCGAACAGGAAGATTCAAATCATCCGCACAAAGTCCTCCTGCTATTATTTCCCGGTAGTGAGAAGTCGCGATCCGGAGGTAGCGGACAGAAGAAGAAGTGAACTGTTCTTCTATTGTGAGCGCCTCATCTGCAGCTTCCACCAATGAATGTACCTCCAACACCAAGTTCGCCACCAACGGTTTTTGAGCCACAAGCGAAACGACCGGACGGGGAGAAACGAAATGCCGCTCCACCCATTGTTCCAGAAAGGAACGTTGAAACTTGTATTCCTGATTATCCGTACAGCGTGTAAAGAGTACAAGACGGACCACTCTCTCTTCCCGAACGGCGGATGAAAGTAATTCTTCCGCCATCTGTTCCCAACTGTTTCCTTCCGCTTTATACAAATTGCATTTTATTCGATGATACTTCATAGTGCAAATTTCAATGTCTTTTTCTTATGATCTATACTTTATTAATGATAAGAGGTAACACCTGCCGGAATATCCATACTATAAACAGAAGACATGGTTTTCAAGCCCGGAGTATTTTCCAAAGAATAAAGTATCTTCTTTTGCCGGTCGACCAACAACATGTGTACTTTCTCTTTCGGATTTACATGTCCCGTCCAGTTTGTAATCAGGAAACGTCCGTCGGAGAAATACTGAAAACCTCCCAAAAACTTCAACGGTTTGCCGGGAATATCCGCATTCGATAATTCCCAAACTGTCTTTCCTTCTGCCGTTACTTCGATTAGTCGCGGATTCTGATCTTTATCCGCTACGGCAATCAGTGTATGTCCGTTAGGCAGACGAGTCAATGAATGTGGTCCGCCAGGAACATCCAGGTTCCACACCACTTTTCCGTTCATATCATACTCCGTCACACACTGCGGACCATAATGCGCCACCAGAAAATGGCCGTTATCCAGACGCCGTGCATTACGCATAAAAGCAAATCCTTTCTCTTTCACACCTTCCGGCAGAATGCATACTTCTTTCACAATCGTACCTTTAGGAGAGATTTCCAACATACGGCCTGTGATACATTCGCCCACAAACGTATTTCCATTCTTCAACCGTTGGCAGGCAAAAACCGGACTTTTAGATTCATAATGAAAGATGGTATCGTTCTGACGAGTCATTTCGAGTACTCCATGTCCGGTGGTGAAAAGGATATTGCCATTTGGCAATACCCATAGATCATTGGAATCGGGAGCTTTGTGTTGCCACACGATTTGATTATTTTCCATCACGAAGACAATTCCTTGCGAATAATCCGTTCCTGCAAACGTTTTTGTCTGCGCAGACAAAAATGCCGGAAACAGAAAAGCTAGAATCCCAATATATATTCTTGTCATAAATATAAATTCAAAATTAGTTTTATATAAAAGATTTTTCAGGCACGGATGAAGTTCACTACAGAGACAATACGTACTCCTCCAACTCTTCCAGTTCTTTTTCGGAAACCGGTTTGTGAGGTCCGTGTACCTTAAGCATATCTTTCATCGAATAGCTACGACCGTCATACAAATAAGGAGCTGTACGCCAGCACTCATTCAAAGCCGGAACGTCCATCGGCAAACCTTTATCGGGTCCGGTAGTCCAATCTACCTTATACTGTTTCTGGTTCGTGTAATATTGTCCGGAGTGACAACTTGCACAGTTTTCCTCAAAAATCTTCTTTCCCCTTTTCGCTTTCGCAGAAAGTTTGCCATTCTGAAGATAAGGACTGGGCAGAGGTTTCAGAGACTTCAGATATTCGTCGATAGATTCATAGATTTCATCTTCTCCTTCCATAAACAGAATATATTTCACTCCAGAACGTACCGCAACTTCGGCATTCTTACGAATACCAGTTGCCATACAAGGCGGAGTCTGATGCGAAAGCAAGAGAGTTTTCGTATTCTTCGGATTACCCATGCCATCATTCAGCAAATCCCAGTTAAGCCCGTCCATGCGTGCATCATTCGGATGGCAGGTTGCACAACTTTGCCAATTTTGGAAACAAATGGTCGCATCATGGAAATACATATCGCCTTTACCTACTTTAGTGAAAGCCAACGGAGCACCCAAAACCTGCTTCTGCACGTTCTTGCCGTTCAAATCCATAGACACCAGTTCCGATGTATAATAATTGGCTGTATAAATTTTACCTCCCGTGGCAACCACCGAACGCGGACCTTTTCCCTGTGTAGGAATGAAATCACGGATGCCATACAAGAATCCCGCGTCATTGGGTATATTACCCCATGCTTTCATAGAAGGAGTAACCATTTCTCCCTGTTTCGCCTTGGCAAGACGTTCGTGCAAAGCAATACGATCGATGCGCACCAATTCCTGACTGCCGGCAGCCGCTACAATGATTTGTTTATCATCCGGAGTAACAATGACCGACCACGGATTGGCCGCTCCTTTCTGCGGAGTATCCAGAATAACGGAAGTCAGCCACTTCTTTGCTTTCAAATCAATGATAGACAATGTATTGGTAGCCATCCATCCTCTATCCAACTGATTGGTAGGCAACTGATAACGGGAGATTAAATGAGTGACATACGCAAAAGTATGATTTTTGTCCACTGCTACCGACTTCACATCCGTAGAGCCGTTCGGCAACATGATACGTCCCGAAACCTTTTTCGAAAGTACATCGACCATATCGAGCTGTACAGCAATCGGATAAGCTGTAGAAGGCATTTCCGGCAAATTATTAGCAATCAACAGGCAGGAATCACTCGCAAAGGCAGCCATCGACACAGGTTCACGACCGACAGCAATTTTAGTTTTCACCTTACGGGTTGCCGGGTCAATCTCCCAAAGTTCGTTGTTGAATCGTTGCGTCACCCAAAGAGAGTTTGACAACGGATTATACAGAATGTCCGAAGGAGTAGCTCCGCTTTTTGTTTTGAATTGCACCGAAAGTTTCTTGCCGTCCAATTCGTACATCATACCGTAGTTTCCGTCGCATACCACCCAAAGTTTACCATTCGCATCCTGCGTCATGGCATTGACAGGAGACGAGAAAGAGACTTTCTTTTCCATTTTCTGTCCGTCGGACGACATCTTGATGAGTTCACAACCTGCCCTGTTTGTTACAAACAAGGATTTCCCGTTGTCTGCCAAAAACAAACGGTCCGGCGAAACCGTCGTTTCCGCTGCTTGCCAAGACGCACAAAGAAACAGAGCAGCCATACCAACAGGTATCAATATCTTCTTTTTCATTTTTTCTCTTGTTTAGTTTGAAGGGATTGAATGTATTGACGAATATTCTCCTGATCTTCCGCACGGGCTGCTTCCCGCTTCTTATCATAATAGTTGTAGAAGTCGAGATCCTTTTGCGACCAGTTGTTCGCTTCGCGGTAGTCTCCGATAAAAGGAACAAGCAAGTCAATCCAAAGAGCCACTTTTCGTATTTCCTGCGGAGTCAACTTAGTACCTCCATGTCCGCTTTCCAGACGTTTAATCAAATTACTCGTGTTAGAACCTGCAAAATAAGGGGGCAGCAATGTAGGTTCGGACAAAGCACTGATCCAGTTTACTTCCGGATGATTCGGATCCCCCTTCCACGCATCTCCACCTTTATTCAAAGTTACATGCGTCAGGCTCAGGTACGAGTCTGTATACTTTCTTTTGCTCCGTTTATCCATAACCTTCAGTTCGCCTTTCAGACTCATCGGTTGCTTCACTCCATCATGGCAAGAGATACAATGCCTGTCCCAAATAGGTTGGATTTCTTTCAGGTAACTGAAATTGCGCTCACCCATCTCATCTTCCGGAGCCAATGCCTTGACACCTTTATTCATGGCCATAGATACCGGATGTCCTGCTACGGGAACCGTATTCTTATGTTCGTGGCATCCTACGCAACTCTGAACTTCATTCGGTTGCAAAGTAGACCAACTACGCATCGTTTGTACGACACGCCCGTTTTCGTCCAATGCCTGGAAATAAAGCGGTCGACGTGCGGGAACCTTAAAAAAAGCAGAACCGTCAGGGTACACTTCCGTTACGCCCACCACTCTCTTCACGTCCCAAGCCGCATTACCCACTCCTACTGGAGTACTCATAATAGCTCCTCCTCCTTCTCCTTTACCATTCACCTCGCCTACACCGGCTGCCCGGAACTGAATTTCTATCACACGCAACTGTTTGATAGTTCCCGGTTTCACACCTTTCAATCCATTGCCCTCGTAGATATTCTGCATATAGTATACACCTTCGTTCTTTGTATAATCTACTGAAGACGAACGACGAAACGGACGTTTACGGGGAGCAACCAGCACCGGCTGATTGCAGGATATACGCGTATCGGAAACCAACAACTCACGTTCTCCGTCCGCATTCATCCAGTAAACTCCGAATTCCATCGGATGCCCGACGTAATAACCCAACGGAGTATAGGAAACCAAATATTCAGTCTCGCTCAACGGGAAAGGATGCTGAAACTGATCGGTAAACTTTCCATAACCGTCAATACGTTCCGGCTCCGGTTTGTGAACCGGAGCTACGAACATAACACCTTCATTCTCATCGCGTCCGGCTTCAGGATCTATAATACCCAATTTACCATGTTGAGGAGTATGATGTCCCATGAAAACTCCCATCAACTTACGAGTGCCGGGAATCTGGCGAATCTGTGCTACCGTTGTCGGGAACCAGCTGTTCATTCCGTAATATTCAGCCTGTCCTGTTCCATCGGGATTCATCTGGAACAAGGGCTGTGCCCATACCTGGCCACGGTCATTGTAATCCCAACGAGTATAGACTACCCGACCGTCATCCAACAAAGTAGGTGTCACCGTATGTACCTGGTCGAACCCAACCTGACGCATATAACGCCCCTCCCTGTCGCAGAGATACATATTGCTGACTTCCGTAAACCAGCAGTCTACCGTACTTCCGCAACGGGTAGAGTTGAACAGGATATTGTCATCGGGCAAGTAAATACCTTCAATGTCGGCATGTCCTTTTCCGAAAGTCAGCTGCTTGATTTCCCGTGTCTTTAAATCCATTTCATACAAATGGAAGTCGTCTTCCTTACGGGACTTCTTCCAGGAGAAAAGTAAGTGTTGCCCGTCGAAATGGAGATTCGGATCACGAACAACTCCTTGTTCATCTGTCAACAGCGTCTCTACTTCCGCCCAAATTCCATTCATCCTCAATTTCGCCAACGCACCGCCCGCAATGTAGTTGCATTCGGCACGGGCATCCGACACCCCTTCGGTATAAGCAAAGAAAGAGGGACGCAACGTTCTGTACTTTGTAAAAACAATCTCCGGTTTATCTGCTGTGAAGGCTTCCAAACGCTTGATACGTCTTTGTTCGCACGCTTTCAGATAAGACAGGAAAGCCGATTCGATGCTTTCCGGAGTATTAGTCACGGGAGCTTTGATGTTCAGTTTCTGTAAACGCACGGAAAGTTCCTCATTGAAACTCTTGCCAAACCAGTCTACATCACCCGTTGTTCCATCCTGTAACCACCAGTCGTAATAAACCGGATAGACACGTATCAATCTCCGGTGCACGGCTTTTATCTTGTTTTCTGTTTCTTCCTGATTACCTTTCTGTCTTATCGCCTGAATTTCCGCGTATTTCTTCTGAATCTCGACGATAAAACCTTTCGCGTCGGTAGGCTGAAGGGAAGTGTCTTTCGTCTGCCATGCTACGACGGAGAGGAACACACAGCATGCCATCCCACACTTCAACAGCTTCATTAATTTCGATCTTATCATTTTATCTTCTTATTTACCTTAAATTTACCTTCCTGAAAAAAGAACGATTACAAACCTTTCTTCAGCTCCTTATAGGATTCTACAATCTGAATACCGCTTGATGTACCAATACGGGTAGCACCCGCCTGAATCAATGCCAACGCAGAATCCAGATCACGAATACCACCAGCTGCTTTCACTCCGATAGTAGGTCCTACCACACGACGCATCAATGCTACATCATGCACTGTTGCTCCTGCCGTACCGAATCCGGTAGAGGTTTTCACAAAATCCACTTCGGCTTCTTTAGCTATACGACATACGGTTTCTTTCTCTTCATCCGTCAGATAGCAAGTTTCAAGAATGACTTTACAGATCACACCGGCAGGTTTACAGATAGAAACCATGTCTTCAATCTCTTTCTTTACGATTTCAGTCTGTCCTTTCTGTAAAGCACGAACATTGATGACTGTATCTATTTCAGTAGCACCTTTAGCAATGGCATCACGGGTTTCAAATGCTTTGCATTCTACAGTGTTCTGTCCCAATGGAAAACCGATAGCGGCTCCTACACGCACTCCCGATCCTTCAAGCAACTTCACACAAGTTTCTACTTCCGCAGGATTGATGGCTACCATCGCAAACTGATACTGACGGGCTTCCGCACAAAGTTTCTCAATAGGCGATGCATCACCGAAAGGTTTCAGGAATGTATGGTCGATCATACCTGCCAACTGTTCTACTGATAATTCTGCAATCACTTCGTTTATATTCTTCTTTTCCATTATTTTGAGTCGTTTAACAAGTTATTATTAATATGTTGTTTCTTAAAAAGTCAATACGCATTTCAATACTTCACCCCGTTTCACGGCAGCAAAGGCTTCTTCTATTTCTTCTATCGCAAAACGGTGCGTGATAAAGTCGGATGCAGAAAGTCTGCCCTCTTCAATCCATTTCGCCAATGTGGTCATCGCCGCCTTTTCTTCTGAACGGGTGGGCCATTGATGCATGTGCAGGTCGAAGTTATAAGGAGCTTTCGACAAGTCGAAAGTTGGATTCTTAGTCATGACACCATAGACACAAACATCTCCACCCATCTTCACTAATGGTAATACGGAATTTACGACTACATCCAGTCCTACCGCATCAATGACAGCATCATAAGAGCGATTAGCCGCAGCAATAAATTCCGGAGTACTAATTTCGGCGGGTGTATATCCGTTGTCTGCTCCCATCCGACGGGCTACTTCCAGTTTAGCGGGAAGCATATCGACAATATCAATCTGTCCCAGACCGAACAATTTACCCAACTTCACAAAGCTCAATCCTACAGGACCGGAGCCTACTACGATCACCTTTTTCCCCGGAGTCAGATTGAAATCCCTGAAAGCTCCCAACACTTCGCGCCAGGTACAAGAGATGACTGCTTCTTCCGGTTGCACATGTGAAGGGACTGTGTTCTGAATCTCAAAACTGTCCCAGCATCCCTGTTCAGGTGTAGCTAGTCCCTCTTCTTTCAGTACTTCAAAGTCATTCACTACTACATATTCGCTGAAACCACCCCAGCCGCTATCGACACCTTGCGCACCAAAATCGGAAATAAGACCACCAATAGCACGGTCGCCTACTTTAAAGTTACGTACTTTTTCACCGACAGCTACTACAATTCCGGCATTCTCATGTCCCAAAGCCAATGGATAAGTATCCACTCCGGGGAATTTTCCGGCTATCAGTTTACTGTCAGTCGCATTACACAAAGCAACCATTTCTGTTTTCACCAATGCCTGATAAGCATTGATTACAGGAGTTTCCACCTGTCGTATTTCAATTTTGCCGGGAGCCGGCACTATTACTGTTTTCATTTGATTATTAGGTTTTATATAGAATCTAGTTCAGTTTTTGCTATTTCAGTATACATATCGCACAAAGCGTGATAAGCTTTATCAAAAACAGGCATCCAAACCTCATACTTCTTCACGTTTTCCTGAATCGGCTGCACGGTCTGTTCGATACGGACAAAGCGGTCTATCACAGAGAAGTCTTTAAAGACTCCCGCGCCGATACCTGCCAGAATAGCCGCTCCCATCGAAGTAGCCTCTTCCAGATAATTAGGTACACGGATTTCTGCCTGATAGATGTCTGCCATCATCTGGCGCCATACAGGATTCTGCGCACATCCTCCAATCACCGTCACTTGATCAATGGGAACGTGTTTGCGGAAGATATTGACGATAAATCCCAGATTGAGGGTAATTCCCTCCATCACAGCACGTAGCATATCACCATGTGTATGCCCCAGCGTCAGACCGATAAATGCTCCTTTGGCGTCTACATTCCAACGGGGAGTACGTTCACCAAGCATATAAGGTAGGAATAGGAGTTTATTGGCACCTATCGGAGAGGAAAGAATCTGTTCGTCAATCAGTTCGAACACGCTACGTCCGAGTTGAGTAGCCAATGCCTGCTCGTGCTGGCAGAGTTGGTTAATCATCCAGTTGTAGGAAGAGCCTGCCGCCTGCATCGTTCCCGACGGATGCAGCATGCCCGGCACTACGTGCGCCCAGTTCATGGTGCGGCGTTGTTCGTCTACAATCGGTTTTTCTACTGTCAGAGCTACCCAGGAGGAAGAACCCAGATAGTTGTATGCGCTACCCGGAGCCACACAGCCGACGCCTACTCCGGCACAACTACCGTCGCCTCCACCACAGATTACGGGTATTCCGGCAAGCAGTCCTGTTTCACGGGCAGCTTCGTTGGTCACCTCACCGATCACGTCGATAGATGAACGGACTTCCGGGAATAGGGAAAGATCAAGTCCGGCAGCTTCTATGATTTCTTCACTCCATTGCCAACGGTTCAGGTCGTATGCATTGGTACCCGAAGCATCCGAGGGATCAGTGGCTAGAGTACCGCAGAGACGGAAATTGATATAATCCTTGGCATTCAATATCTTGGCTGTCTGTGCAAAGATTTCCGGTTCGTGTTTCTTTACCCACATCAGTTTCTCGATGGAATAGGAAGCGCTGATCCGGTGTCCCGTGATTTCATAGAAATGAAGCGGATCTATCTTTTCGGAAAGAATAGTCTCTTCTTTCTGCGAACGCTGGTCGCAATAAAGCATGTGAGGACGAAGCGGGTGACCGTTTTTATCCACACAAAGACAACCCATCATTTGTCCGCTAAGTGCCACACCGGCAATATCATTGGGAGATACCAGTTTGAGAAGTGCCTGCGTGGTATCTACAATCGCTTTCCACCAATGGAGCGGATTCTGTTCCGCCCGGTTGCCGGAAGCGTAATCTGTAGGGTATGCGGCTGTACGTGAAGCAATCAGTAGTCCCGATTCATCGAACAAGGTTGCTTTGTTGCCACTAGTACCCAAGTCATGTGCTAATATATACATAATCTCTTTTTCTTTTTCAATTAATAGGATCAGAGTGCCGCATTCGTGTATCCGGTAAGTCCGACGAAAATACCACCGACGATACCGCCCAGGATAATCACCAGCCAACGGGGAAAGGCTTCTTTCAGCAATCCGCCACGTGTGCCTTTCGGTGCGCAAAGTACGTCGGCCAGAATGAAGCCCATTGCAATCGCCCATCCCATATCTACCCAGGGAGCACTGCCCCGATTTCCCTGATGAATCAGGCAGAATTGCATCGGCAGACCGTCGGCGTCATTCAGCAACCCGGTGGAGAAACCAAAACCGGGCAGTTTGTGATTGACCACCCAAAAAGTTCCGATAATAAGGGCGGCTGCCATAAATCCACCTATCGGACCAAAGTCCTTTACTAATTTAGGCCAACTCATCAACACGGTAAAGGTGACAGCAAAAGCTCCGAAAATAGATGTGATGATTCCGGCATGATACATGCCGAAAAATTCATTATAGGTCTGTAACCATTCGCTCATTGTTATTTCCTCCTTAATTTATCTTCCGGGCACAATCGCACGAACGGATTTTCCATACTAATATTCCTGCCAAGGCACCTCCTATCAGACAACAGATTAAGGTAGGTACTGCATAAAAGAAATTGGTGATATCGCCTTGAAAGCGGACAATTCCCCAGGCAATTCCCGCAGAGCCGATACACCAGCCCTGATCCAGCCATATTTTTCCCGGAGGATTCAGAATAGCTCCATGATAATGGTTCATATACCACATAATGCCGATAATCAGTGTGGCCGCCAACCAGCCTCCCATCAGACCGTATGTCTTCCAAAGTTCCGGCCAGATGCCAAAAGCAAATCCGCCACAGATGGCAGAGCCGGCAAAGGTCGATAGATATTGCTTCATATAATTGATAATGTGTTTTTTAGGTTTATAATAGTAGTTTAGGGTTGTTTATTTATTCCAAAGACAACTTAGCCAATGTGAAAGGCTTGTCATGTTTCGTGTTTACCTTATCCGGTCCAGTCACCAAGTCGAAACAGGATATAATCACCTGTCCGTTCCATACGATAGGTTCGCCCGGCTGATCCAGACCTCCGTCACTGCCATCGCAGTCAGGGCTTTGAGCAATACGCTGAATTTTTCCGTCTTTATCAATGCGTGCAACTGCATTCGCCGAGAAATCCGCTACCCAGATATTACCTTTATCGTCTATACACATTCCGTCCGTGGTACGCAACTGGGTGGTATCTTTTGCCCATACATCATTACTAAGTACATTCCCTTCCACATCCATCTTTATGCGGTGAACAGCACCATCACCGAAATTTCCAACAAAGAGGTCGCCCGCTTCGTTGAAAACAATTCCATCCAGTCCGTATTGTACTTCTGGGTTCTTTGTGATAACGGTGGTAATAAGGTTTTTATCTTCTAATGTATTAGTCACTGCCACATCACGGTCATTCATATCAAAGCAATACACCCCGCTGACCAACAATCCCGAAGGATCTTTTATCTGCGATAATGAACTCTGAGTGACGTACAGTTTCCCGTTGCGGATACGCAGGCCGTTAGGATGCTCCATACCGGATGCCACAGTGATTGTTTCTTTTAATTGGTCGTTTTCAAACTTCAGACGAAGAACACGTCCTTTATTCTGTGCTTTCTCTGCTCCACTCCAACCTTGATTGTCGCAAATAAACAGATCACCCTCTTCATTAAAGGCAATTCCCATCGGAGAAGCCCAGCCAGTTTCTTCCAATACCGGAACATCCATCCATTTCGTAATCTCGCCATTTTTAGTGATGCGCATCAGACAAGCAGGCTGTGTGATATCTGCAAAATTCGGACAGGCCAGAATCAAATCTCCATTAGGAGCGATAGCCATTCCGTCCGGTGTCGGACAACAATCCGGTAAATTTGCAAACAATTCGCTCTTCTGCGGAAGAGCATTCTCACTACTTTTCTGTTTCGGAGAAGTACATTGAATACAAGTTGCTCCCATCAAAGAAGCTGCCACAAGAGATAGTAAATAATACTTTTTCATGGTTAGATAATACAAATATTTATGTTTATAATATGAGTCCGTTAGTTCGGTACGCAAACATACTGGTATTTATCAGCAAAGAAGGAAAATGACAAATCAATAAAGGACAAAAATTGTTCAAAATGCTATTAAAAGAGCCGGTTTGAGCTGTAAATAGAGAGAAGGAACAAAATATGGAAAGGCTGAAAACAGAATATGAAAGGATTGCCCCCCTTTTATATATACCTTATATTATAAAAGCAGTCGGCACTTACTTCCTATGCAATACTCTACTTTCCCCTCCGTTCACGGCTAATTTAGGCTAAAAAGAACATTTTCTCATAAAAAGTTTTTGTAATATCAGAGTTAATCGTATTTTTGTGTACAATTTTGGTGTAGTGATGACAGAAGAAGAAAAAAAGTTATTGAATTCCTTTGAAACGCAACTCCGGCATTTGATTTATTTGCACGATGAACTAAAGCGTGAAAATGCCGAATTGAAGAAGCTTCTCGATAATGAAAAGCTGAAAAACGAGAAGGTACAAGCTCAATACGATGAATTGGAAGTCAGCTATACAAACCTAAAAACAGCTACGGCAATCAGCCTTAACGGCAGCGACGTAAAAGAGACGAAGCTGCGATTGTCAAAATTAGTGCGTGAAGTCGATAAATGCATCGCTTTGTTGAATGAATAAGAAGAAGATGTATGAACGATAAAATAAAGATAAACCTGCAGATAGCAGATTCAAACTATCCGTTAACCATCAACCGTGAGGAAGAACAAATGGTACGGGAAGCCGCCAAGCAGGTAAATGTCAGGCTTAATAAGTACCGGGAGGTTTATAAGAACTTGGAACCGGAGAAAATTATTGCCATGGTAGCCTATCAGTTCTCGTTAGAGAGACTGCAATTGATGCAACGTAATGATACCAGCCCCTATGTGGAGAAGGTAAAAGAACTGACAGAATTGCTGGAGGATTATTTTAAGGAGGAATAAATCCCGACCGGCTATTCACTGATAAGAGATAAAACAACCACGCACTGCACAATATCCAAGCAAAGATACATGCTTTGATATTTGGCGGTGCGTTTTTATTTATATACTTAAATTAAATGTAGAATGATAGCAATAATAGCAACAGCAATTGCTTGCTTCATCGTAGGAGGAATCCTTTCATATATACTATTCCGGTATGTACTGAAATCCAAATACGATAATGTCCTGAAAGAAGCAGAGACAGAAGCGGAAGTAATTAAGAAAAACAAGCTGCTGGAAGTGAAGGAGAAATTCCTGAATAAAAAAGCAGATCTTGAAAAAGAGGTAGCATTGCGGAATCAGAAGATTCAGCAGGCGGAAAACAAACTGAAACAACGCGAAATGGTTCTTAGCCAGCGTCAGGAAGAAATCCAACGCAAAAAGTTGGAAGCCGAAGCGGTAAAAGAGAACCTGGAAGCGCAACTTGTCATTGTTGATAAGAAAAAAGATGAACTCGATAAACTGCAACAGCAGGAAATCGATAAACTGGAAGCAATCTCCGGATTGTCTGCCGAAGAGGCCAAAGAACGCCTGGTAGAATCACTGAAAGAAGAAGCTAAAACGCAGGCACAGTCATTCATTAATGACATTATGGATGATGCTAAGTTAACTGCCAGCAAAGAAGCGAAACGTATCGTTATCCAGTCTATCCAACGGGTAGCTACGGAAACTGCCATCGAAAACTCTGTTACGGTATTCCATATTGAATCAGATGAAATCAAAGGACGTATTATCGGACGTGAAGGACGTAACATCCGTGCTTTGGAAGCCGCTACCGGCGTTGAAATCGTTGTTGACGACACTCCGGAAGCTATCGTTCTTTCTGCCTTCGACCCGGTTCGCCGTGAAATTGCCCGTTTGGCACTGCATCAGCTTGTGACCGACGGACGTATCCATCCGGCTCGTATCGAGGAAGTGGTGGCTAAAGTTCGCAAACAGGTGGAAGAAGAAATTATCGAAACCGGTAAACGTACAACCATCGACCTGGGTATCCACGGTCTGCATCCTGAATTGATCCGCATCATCGGTAAGATGAAATATCGTTCTTCTTATGGTCAGAACTTGTTGCAGCATGCACGTGAAACAGCCAATCTTTGTGCTGTGATGGCATCTGAACTGGGACTGAACCCGAAGAAAGCGAAACGTGCAGGTTTGCTGCATGATATCGGTAAAGTGCCTGATGAGGAACCGGAATTGCCGCACGCATTGCTGGGTATGAAACTTGCCGAGAAGTACAAAGAAAAACCGGATATTTGCAACGCTATCGGTGCTCACCACGACGAAACGGAAATGACCAGTTTGCTGGCTCCTATCGTACAGGTATGTGACGCCATCTCCGGTGCACGTCCGGGTGCACGTCGCGAAATCGTAGAGGCTTACATCAAGCGTCTGAACGATCTCGAACAACTAGCTATGGCTTATCCGGGTGTAACAAAGACTTATGCTATCCAGGCAGGGCGCGAACTCCGTGTTATCGTTGGTGCGGATAAGATCGACGACAAGCAGACAGAAAGCCTGTCAGGAGAAATCGCTAAGAAAATCCAGGATGAAATGACTTATCCGGGACAAGTGAAGATTACCGTCATTCGTGAAACACGTGCGGTTAGTTTCGCTAAATAAAGAAACCATTCAAAAGAAGATTCATATAAGGGCGAAGAAATTCGCCCTTTTTTAGTATACGACTATGGAAAAGTATCAAATTGAGATTTGTACGAATTCAGTGGAAAGCTGCCTGGCTGCACAGGAAGGTGGTGCCAACCGGGTGGAATTATGTGCCGGAATACCGGAAGGCGGGACAACCCCTTCCTATGGTGAAATAGCCATTGCAAGAGAAGTACTGACCCATACCCGCCTGCATGTTATTATCCGGCCACGTGGAGGAGATTTTCTTTATTCGGATATAGAAATCAGAACAATGCTGAAAGACATCGAAATCGCACGGAGATTGGGGGCAGACGGAGTCGTATTCGGTTGCCTGACAGCAGACGGCGAAGTAGACTTGACATCAATGCAGATTCTAATGGAAGCCTCTAAAGGGCTGTCAGTCACCTTCCACCGGGCATTTGACGTATGTCGTAATCCTCAAAAGGCACTGGAGGAGATCATAGAGCTGGGATGCAACCGTATTCTGACTTCCGGGCAGCAACCTACGGCTGAACAAGGTATCGGTCTTTTAAAAGAATTGCAAGGAATGGCTGCGGGAAGAATTACGCTACTTGCCGGCTGTGGAGTAAATGAAAATAATATTGCGCGGATTGCGGCAGAAACCGGAATCAATGAGTTTCATTTCTCGGCACGCGAAAGTATTCAAAGTGAAATGAAATTCAGAAATGAAGTTGTCTCAATGGGAGGAACAGTACATATCAACGAGTACGAACGAAATGTGACTTCCGTGCGAAGAGTCAAAGAAACAGTGGAGGCTTTATATAAAGGAATGTAAGTTATCGCCTCTCTACTATATACTAAGAAATGGTGAACATACAGCTTTAAGCCTTTTGTTCACCATTTCTATTTTGCATTACCACCAGCGGTATCAAGAAAAACCGCTATACCTTTATTTATAAATAAGGAATCACCGTAATATAAATACCTGTAATAATAGCCGAAGTAATTACTCCCGAGATATTAGCTCCCAAGGCATCTCCCAAGACGAATGAGTCCGGATTATCTTTGCTTACAATCTTTTGTGCAACCTTTGCAGTAGTCGGCACACAGCTAACAGCCGCAATACCGATGACCGGATTGTAATTACCCCGTTTAATAATATACATGATATATCCTCCGATTATTCCTCCGATACCGGAAAGTAATAATGCTACAATGCCTAATACTAATAGTTTCAATATCTTCGGATCGAGCAGCAGATGTGCATCACAAAGTACACCCAGCAACACGCCCAACATAAAAGTCGATCCATAAAGCAGCGGACCGCTCACAAAATCATAAATGTGTTTCATACCCGACTCACGAACAGCAACCCCCAGGAACAAAGAGAAGAACAAAGGAGAAGCTACCGGGAATAAGAAACAGAGAATAGCACAAAGAACAGCAGAGAAAGCCAGTTTCACTTTGGCATCGTAATTCTTCGGAGCCTTCTTTGTCACCATCTTAATAGAACGGAAACGTTTGGGAACCAACAGTTTCACAAGGTAAGGATAGCCTCCATACGTCAATCCTAAATAAAGATAGGCAACCACCGTAATAGGCACAAACAAATGCTTTGCCAATGCCAGTGAAGTAAACAATACCATCGGTCCGTCTGCTCCACCTACCATAGCCACTGATGCACTTTCTTTGAGAGTCAGGCCGAGAGCGGAAGCAATAGGAACTGTCAGGAAAGTGCCCAATTCTGCACACAGAGCAAGGAATATACTTGCAAATGGTTTCTGAAGCAGGAATCCGACATCCAAAAGCGTCCCGATACCCATAAAGACAAAGCAAGCTATGAGTCCATTACTAAACGTCAGAGTGTAAACAGGTTGCAGGAAATCTATCTGCATGGTATTCATTAATTGATCCGTATCTGAAAGCATTGGATCAAGAAAGAGGTTACCCAGTGTGCCGTCGGGCATAATCAGTGTTCCGCAGTTGATAGCTACCATTCCCAGTCCCATAGGGATCATCACCATAGGTTCGAGGATACCTTTCCAACCTAAATAGATTAGTAACAGACCGAGCAGTGCCAGAAAAACTCTTGCAGAAGCAAGTACCCATCCGCTTGCCATCATTGTACCAATACCTTGAAATAAGGTAGCAAAATCTATATTTTCCATAAATTAGTTTCCTTTTATTGTTTGTTGTTAGTAAGTTTCTTTGAGTTCTTCTTATTGACATGCGCCTGCTCTTCTTCCCGCAGAAAGAATTCACGGGTATCCTGCGAATAATAATAATTCACCAGATTATTTTCTGAAGCTCCCGGACTCACTCCATGATAATAGCCGGAGTAGCCAGTAAAGTTTCTGTCAATCCCCCTACTGTAGTCTTCACGAGAATCACCTAAAGCATCTTCATCTGCAATAGGTATCTGCCGGACTAATCTTTCCACCTTCTGCCGATGCTGCCGCCAGCGTCGTAACCGGAGTAGTTCCAAACGGTGGGAACTATAAAAGTCAAATGAATCAGCCGCATAAGCAATCAACTTAATGACCGCAGCGACAAAAAAACCGATGAGGAAAGTAAGCCCCATCATCGCAAGAGTAGACAGTAATAAATGAATCATAGCAATATAAAAATTAGGTTGTACAATCATATTCAAAATAAAGAAGAGGCGCCCAATGGTGAAACCATTATAAAATTTAGACACACATGAAAGTTAATCCCACTGGGCATTCCTCATCACCATATAAAAACAATCGGCGGATATTATTTGCCTGAAATCACTTCGGTATATATCCTTGCTTTTATACGACGTAACTCCCGTTTCACAACGGAAAACACAATATTTTAGTCCTTAAATACCTTATCATTAGTATTCAGGAGGTATATCATTCAACTGGGCTTTGGTAAATACAGGACCGTCTTTGCAAACATACAACTTCCCGACATTACACCGTCCACATTTTCCAACACCACATTTCATCCGGTTCTCCAAGGTGGTATAAATATTCTCATCGGCAAAGCCTAACTTCTCCAATACAGGAAAAGTGAACTTTATCATCACCGGAGGTCCGCAAACTATTGCCACGGAATCTGCACTGGCAGGTGCAGCAGCCTCAAGCACTGAAGGTACAAAACCGACCTTTCCTGTCCAGTCGGGAGTCTCGCCCCCAGGATCAACCGTAGTTATCAGATTGACATCCGGACGGTTTTCCCATTCTTTCAGTTCTTCTTTATATACCAAGTCGTTAACAGACTTGGCTCCGTAAACAATCGTTATATCTTTAAAATCTTCCCGCCTGTCCAATGCATTCCAGATGACGCAACGCATCGGCGGAAGTGCTATACCACCTGCAACGAACAACAGATTCTTTCCTTTCCACTCGTCCAACGGAAATGTGTTTCCGAAAGGTCCTCGAAAACCAACGGTAGCTCCTTCTTCCAGTTTGGCAAGTCCGGTAGTCACCCGTCCTGCCTGACGGAATGTACACTCGATATATCCTTTACGAGTAGGCGACGAAGCAATACAGAAAGTTGACTCCCCTTCACCAAACGCAGAGTATTCACCGAACTGTCCGGCTTTGAAGTGAAAAGCTTCTCCTTCCTTCTCGTCTTTAAATTTTAACCGGAACGTCTTGACTCCCGGAGCTTCATGGGTTATCTTCTCAATCACCATCAGGTGCGGAAGATATATATTCGACTGCTCATTCATGGCTTGATATCGATATTAAGTGTTCAAGTATATTCATATCTACCGGGCAGGCACGCGAACAACGCCCGCATCCGGTACAACCGGTTTCCTGTATCCGTTCAGGCATATAGGAGAACTTATGCAAAATGCGCTGACGCCAACGGGTGCTTTGTGTCGGGCGCGGATTATGTCCGGACGTATGGAGGGTAAACAGCGAAAAGCCGCAAGAATCCCAACAACGGACACGATGACCGGACGAACCTTTGGCATCTTCCTGAATATCAAAACAGGCACAGGTTGGACAAACATAAGCGCATGCGCCACATCCCAAACAGCGTTCGGACTGTTGTTTCCAAACAGGACTGTCGAATGCTCCCGCCAACTTCTCACGTACATTATCAACATTGAAACGGGTGGGAACGGATGCCAGATATTGTTCCTTATCAATTTCTTCGGCAGGTGTATATTCTTTCACAAAGAATTTAACCAATGCTTTGCCTTTTGCTGTCAAGACTTCCACCAATGCACTCTGATCCGGCAACTCCGTAATCTGAATATCACTGCCGGCAGTATTACCGGGCCCCCCGTGAACGGAAGTACAGAAACATGATTCATCGCATTGTGCACAACTGAAGCTGATTAATGTCATTTTCTCCCGTCGGGCATTGTATAGTTTATCTTTATAATCCCAATTAAAAATGCCGGAAAGGGGTGCAAACCCTGCTGCATCACAAGGACGGATTTTCCAGAGAATCGTTTCGGGAATGGCATTAATATCCGCTTCCTGCAAAGTAGCTTCTTTTCCGTCTTTCTGATAAGAGAACAGAACTTCTGTTTTCGGGAACGCAAAGCGTTTAGCCGACTGGGTAGTCTGCACATAGTCCGTCGCTACCTCATCGTAAGAAGTCACTCTTTTGAAGTCTACTTTATCTCCTGAACGCACAGGAGCAAAAATATGCATTTCCTTTTTCACCATCTGGTGAAACCATTCTTGCAGACTGCTTTTACTGATATGTAGATTTTCCATTACTTTCTTTTAATGTATAAAGTTCTCTTTATCTTCTGCCTTGAAGGTAGAAAGTACATTTCCCGCAGGATTGATAGCACCGGGAGCAACCCCGAACTCGCCCTGAATGTCTTTCATCATACTTTGCGTCATCAAATGAAGAGGAATACCCACCGGACAGGCTTGCTTACAAGCGCCACAACCGATACAGCGTCCTGCCATGTGCATCACGCGGTTAATCTGCCACTCCATATTTGTCAGCGGAGCAGACCAGGGTTGTACCCACTGCGGACAATTGACCTCCACAATACACCGGCTGCAATAACACAACGGACAGGCAGCCCGGCAAGCATAGCATTTGATGCATTTCGACATTTCCTCCATCCAATATTTCCACCGCTCTTCACGACTCATCTTTTTCAGACGATCAATCAGTTGGAGATTTTCCTCACTAATAGTCAAGGGAAAATCTGCCAGATATGTTTTTATTTCATCGAATCCTTTAAACTGGATAACTTCTCCATGTCCGTCAACGGTCAGTACCAGAAGATTATCTTCTTTCAACTGGTTTTCGAATGCTAATTGAACAATCGTCCGTAATGCTGGAATCATAGCTGTTATAGCCACTTTGCCTGTTCCTGTTAATTCCCGTTTTGTCAGATAAACTGCGATATTATTCGTGCAACGGTCGTCCAGTATCAGCCTGTCTGCATTTTCTGCCTGCCGGCAAAAGAGAGGACGTGTTCCGTGGTTTCCTTCTTCATAGCCTATCACAAGATTCACTTCTCCTTCTTGTAACAAAGCAACTGCTTTTTCTGTCAGTTTACTCATAGATAGCCTCCTTTTCCAAATAGTCCGAAGCTTTCTGATACTCCAGATAAGGTCCCAGTTCACGGATTCCGGCAACTGTCTCATTCACCAGATCAGCCCACTTGGCCCCCTCTGCCGCCGACACCCATGAATAACGGATACGACGTACATCAATTCCCAGGAAGTCGAGCAGTCCGCGGAATACAATCCAACGACGACGTGCATGGAAGTTTCCGGATGTATAATGACAGTCATTCGGATGACAACCCGAAACGATAATTCCATCAGCACCTCCGGCAAAGGCTTTCAACAGTAACATAAAGTCAATTCTTCCCGTACAGGGGAAGCGGACAATTTCTACATTAGTCGCATACTTCAACCTACTCGTACCTGTCAGGTCTGCCCCGGCATACGTGCACCAATTACAGACAAAAGCTACAATGCGCGGTTCAAATTCCTGATTATTCTCGATCTTATTTTCGTTCATAGCTTACTCTCTTTTTAATGGTTCAACAATGCCATCACTTCGGCATAGACCTGTTCATTAGAATATCCTTGTATATCAATAGATTTGGAACGGCAGAAAGCAACACAAGTACCACAACCCTGACAAAGTCCGGGATTTACTTTAGCTACGGTCTTTATTACATTTCCATTCCTGTCTTTTATTTCTTCACGTTCGATGGCCTGATAAGGACAAGCTGTCTGACACATGAAACACCCAACACAAGTGCTGAATAACGGAGGGGCAGTACGATTGACAACGGCTATCAACGGCTCACGAACCAGATTTGCCTGTGAAAACAATCCTGCTACTTTCACAGCGGCTCCCGAAGCCATTCCCACTGTTTCGGGAATATCTTTCGGTGCCTGACAAGCTCCTGCCAGATAGATTCCGGCTGTATTCGTTTCCACCGGTTTCAGTTTGGGGTGAGATTCGGCAAAGAACTGATAAGGGTCATAAGAAATGTGCATCTTCTGCGCCAGTTCTTCCGCTCCCTTGTTGGCAACTCCCGCTGTAGCAAGCACTACCATGTCAGCTTCTATCTCGACAGGTGATGCTCCCAACAGGGTGTCTACTCCTTTAACAATCAATTTACCGTTCTTCTCATATATACGGGCGACGCGACCACGGACGTAATTCACTCCATCCTCTTCAATAGCACGGCGCACAAATTCTTCATAATTCTTTCCTCCGGCACGAATATCCATGTAGAACACGTACGATTCGCCACCATGCACCTTGTGCTGATAAAGCATCGCATGTTTGGCTGTGTACATACAGCATATCTTAGAGCAATAAGGAATTCCTTTGGCCGGATCACGGGAACCGGCACAGGCTACAAATACAATCTTTTGAGGAATCTGTCCGTCAGACGGACGGCGAATCTCTCCGAATGTAGGACCGGAAGCCGATGCCAGACGCTCAAACTGCAATCCGGTAATGACATCTTTATATTTCCCATATCCATATTCGGGAAAAAAGTCTGTATTCAACACATTGAATCCTGTAGTTACTACAATCGCTCCGACTTCTTCGGTGATAATACGATCCTCTTGTCCGAAACGGATAGCCCCCGTAGGGCATAGCTTTTCACAGACTCCGCATTTACCATTGCGATAATGGGTACAATGTTCTTTATCAATCACCGGTTTATTGGGCACTGCTTGCGGAAAAGGAACATAAATAGCTGTACGCATTCCCAAACCGGCATTAAATTCGCTCGGTATCTTTTTGTTGGGACATTTAGTCGTACAAAGTCCGCAACCGGTACATAATTTCTCATCAATGCTCTTCGCTTTCAGGCGTATACTGGCTTTAAAATTACCGATAAATCCTTCCACATGCTCCAGTTCGGCATACGTATAAAGAGTGATATTCGGATGCTGCGCTACTTCCACCATTCGGGGAGTAAGAATACACTGCGAACAGTCTAATGTAGGAAAAGTTTCCGAAAGCTGTGACATGTGTCCGCCGATGGACGGTTCTTTCTCTACCAGAATGACCTGATGTCCGCAATTGGCGATGTCCAGACTTGCCTGAATTCCGGCAATTCCTCCTCCAATCACCAGTGCTTTTTTGGTGATAGGAACCTGAATGGGAACCAAAGGATGATTCCGCTTTACCTTTTCAACCAGACTTTTGACAATATCGACAGCCTTACGGGTAGTTGCCTCCCCTTTCTCATGTACCCAAGAGCAATGCTCACGAATATTAGCTATCTCGCACAGATAAGGATTCAATCCGGCTTCCGCACATGCTCTCCGAAAGGTAGGTTCATGCATTCGCGGAGAACAGGCAGCAACGACAACGCCATCCAATCCATATTCTTTAATGGCGTTCTTAATCAATGTCTGTCCCGGATCGGAACACATATATTTATAATCAATGGCATAGGCAACGCCTTCCATTTCTTTTGCCGCCTCGGCCACTTTTTCGCAGTCGACAGTTGCACTGATATTTTCACCGCAATGGCAGATAAAAACTCCTATTTTAGACATACTTCCGCCTCCTTCAAATTTACAGCTACAAAATGACGTCCCAGTCCCAATTCCTTGGGAGTCAGTCCGACAGCCAGTCCGATAGCCTGTGTGATATAAAGAACCGGTATGGTAACAGTTTTTGCCAGATAGTGGTTAATAGCAGGGCGACGCATATCCAAATTAGAATGACACATCGGACAAGCCACAATCACAGCTTCCGCTCCCCGGTCGTCAGCATCTTTCAGAATATTTCCCGAGAGACGTCCTACAAGGTCTGTGCGAGAAACGGACAAGCCCGCACCGCAACACTCCGTTTTGAAAGCCCAGTCAATAGGAGTGGCACCAATCAGAGACATGATTTTGTCCATGCTTTGCGGATCTTCCAGACGGTCGAAGTTTAATATTTTATGGGGACGCACCAACAAGCAGCCATAGTAACAAGCCACTTGATGAGCAAAAGGACGTACTATCTTCTCTTTTAATGCATCCAACATATATTTCTCTATCATCTGGATGACATTCAATATTTTCACATTACCGAGGTAGCGCATTCCAACTGTAGTCAGTATTTCATCCTTCAATACTTCATTGTTCAATAATTCATATTGAGCAACACTCAAACGATTGTAACAGGAAGCGCAGGGGACAACGATTTCTTGAAATCCCTGTTGTTCTGCCAAAGCCAACACACGGGTAGGTAAGGCCAGAGACAGTTGTTTACTCATGGAGTGAGCTGCCGTTGCGCCGCAACAATTCCAGTCTTTCAACTCGATCAGTTCGAGTCCCATCACCTGTGCCAGTGCTTTGACTGATTCATTGTATTCACGAGAAGTTCCGTTTAGCGAACATCCCGGATAGAAACCGATTTTCATAGCTACTTTTGAGTCTTTTCAATGGTTTGTGCAAATATCTTTTTGATCTTATTCTCATCTTTTACCCGTTCCGGAAAAAGGTTGAGCTTCCCTTTGACGAACATTACAGGGGCCACATTCAAATCCTGTGTCAAACGTAAGGTACGGGCTTTAAACCCTGCAACTAATCCGACTTCGTAGAGCCTTCCCGTTCTTTTCACTGATTCGAGAAAAGCGGAGTGAAAAGCTACGACAGGACGTGATTCTTTATGGATGCATCTTTCTTTACGGGATCTCTCACGCAGATAGTCCATCACTTTGGAAATGTTGATCTCTTTAGGGCACCTCGCAATACAGTTTTCGCAATTCAAGCAAATCCAGATGGCATTGGAACTTAACACACGACGGTCATTTTGAGCATTTTTTGTCTGCAACAACCGGAGAATATAGCTGGGAGCATAATCCATCTCCTCTGACAGCACACATCCGGCCGTACACTTACCACACTGGTAGCAATAAGACACATTAATACCCGTCTTTTGTTCCAAGTCACAGGAAATACATTCTTTGTTTTCCATGTTGACATGAATAAAATAGATAATAAATAAAATAAAGGAAAAAGTGGCAGAGGGGATCAGAATAACAGGCACACCTCACCCTACCCAAAGACAAGAGTAGAGCCTAAATAAGAATATGCGCCAATGTGTAAACGTAATACTTACACGAATATTTAGTGTAATTAACATCAAGGTCGGTATGACCCAAACGATTCTCCGGAAGCAGAACATTCAGAGAGCTCAATATCTGTATAATCACAGTATTGGTATTGAACTTCAGGTTCTTGAAAGGAACAATGCTTCTCGGAAAAGAGATATTGTCAAAAATGCAGTCACTAACTTTACAATTGGATGTTTCGTCAACAAACTGTGAACGAGAATCTTTGCCCGACTTGTCAAAGCCGGCAGAAGAAACGCGGCAACATGACTCTGCTTTATATTGCATATCATTAGCCGAGATTCCTGTTTCTTTCTGAAATCCCTGCAATTCTTTATCGGAAACATTACTAAATCCCAATACTAGAAATGCGCATGCTAATATGCAAAAAATATATTTAGCCATAATTTGCTGCAAACGTAATCATTCTTTTCCGAAAAAACGCATTAAGGACAAGAATTAACGATTATTCATATAGATTCTTTCCTACAAGCCATGTACAACTTTCATCAATTGCTCACCTAAACCTATTGTATATCCTTGAGAAACAAAGACTACCCTATTAAATGTATCTGCAATAATAAACACTGGCAGAATGGAGTTATTCAAATTCATCGCTTGCACAATTTCTTTCCGAATGCTATCATCAGTATCAATACCGTAAGTAATGGTAGACGGAAGTCCTTTAAATTCATCGGCATTAAATTTTTTGTATTGTTCTTCCGAAGGGAAAAGAAAGACCATCTTACGCCCCCATTGTTCGAAATCATTGCCCAAAGCGGCTATATCTCTTAGCGCATGATTGGTAGGTTCCTGCCCTACTCCAAGCACAGCTACTACAAAATAGCCACGCCCACAGGTTTGCAGAATACTCTGTTTTGACAAAGATATCACTTTCTCTCCTATTCCCTCCACCGGTGCAAAAAGCGATTCGGAATTGAAATTACCGATAACAGCCACTTTTTCTCCGGATTCACGCAAATGATAAGGTACTTTGGTCGCTACAGGTCTGAATTCGTCTTTTTGTGCCGGCAACACAAAAGAAGATAATCTCGCCAACACACCTCCATCAGCAAGCCTTGTGCCAGTAACCAACAAGTAATATCCGGTATCCAATGTCCCTATATATCGCAATTCGGGATGTTCTTCGTCACAGCTAATCAATTCTGGTCTGCCCTCCCGCAATCTGGAAATGGTAAACTTATTATAATACTTTACTCTCTTATCATCACGAGCAATTGCCTTACCGTCCTCATAAAAACGATAAATGCCTCTGGATGCCTCCACTTCTTCTTGTTTATCGAAATCAACTTCCACATATCTATTATCCCCCCATTCATCCTTTTCAGGATCCATATAGCTTATGCGTCCATCCATCTTTCTCATATCAGCAGCAATATTCAGGCTACGCGCCAAAGCCACAAAGAAAATATCCCGTGAAAATGAATCCGCCACCTTCGCACGCCAAACCCCTTCCGGAGAAATAGGAATACGCAGGAAGTTATTTTCCTCATCAATCGTAATATTACGGTTTACCCATTCAACTAAAGCTTGCGGATGATTTCGAAAGGTATCTATTTCCGTTTCGGAGAACTTAGACTGAAAGAACGATTTATAAGGCGTCAGTGACTCCGTCGAAATACGGGGAGCAAGTATGTCATAAATATCTCCAACCGAAGCATCCATACAGCGCAAGGAGGGTATAACACAATCATATAAATAGTTAGGAACATCTTTCGTATTCAATAAATGATCAATCAATACTTCATAAGGTACATCACGAAGATCTTTTTTAGTAAGCACAGACAGCAAAGCCGCTCCTTTCATTAATTTTCCCTGTCGGTCTGCCTCATTCAGAAAACGAACCAATACATCATGATTTCCTCTTGATTCCACTAAGAAAGAAGCCAGTGCCTTCCTTACAAACGAACCTGATTTTCCCTTCAAACAGGCTATAATGGAATCAGCTTGTTCCGCAGTCGGGAAAGTAGCGACATAAGCATTGCGAATCGAATCCTCCTGCATCATTCTCCGGTCATTCTCCGCCCGCTGCTCTGGCGTTACTTCCGGTAAAATAGGATTCTCAACAGGAGGAACGATATCAATATCCTCTTCAAATATATCTCCTTCCTTCTTATCAAGTGTCAATGTCAATTCCGGTTGCTTGCTGAAGGATAGCTTGGAAAAGCCGAATGTCCCTTTATCGGAAGCCCATACCAACATATCTCCCTTACCGGCCGTTAATGACACTTGACCACTGGCATCAGTATATTTAGTAGCCACTGTATAGAACTCCGCATAGTTATATACTTTAAACTCCACTCTTGCTCCGGTGACAGGTTGTCCATTCCTATCTTTCACCGTTACCAACGCTTTTGCGATTGGAGCATAATTCTCCGTTACATTGATTTCCGTATAATTCGGTGTCTCAAGCATGATCTCTTCCGGACCGTTGTAACGTCCGAAAACCTTGGTATGCATCAACATTCCCCGACTGGCAGGGGAATTAAACCATCCCAAGTTCAAAACCGGTTCCGGTTCACAGGCTCCGAAGAAATACCAATGTCCATCCGCCCATGCTTCCACCCAAGCATGATTGTCATCCGTATGCGCCCAGCGGGGCGTATACACTTGCCGTGCCGGAATACCGACCGCCCGGAGCGCAGCCACCGTAAAGGTAGACTCTTCGCCACAACGCCCATACGCTGTTTTGACTGATACCAATGGTGAGCTGGTACGCGCGTCACTCGGACGATAGACTACTTTCTCATGACACCAGTGATTCACCTCCAATATCGCGTCTTTCATCGGCAGTCCCTTCACCCTGTCTTTTAGTTCATCATAAAACACACGGCGGGAATCATCCAGATTCTCGTTATTCACCCGGATCGGCAGAACAAAATGACGGAACACTTCATCGGGAATCTCTTTGCCCCAAGGCATCTCGTCACGTGTCTGCTTCGACAGCCGGACATTCTCCAAGTAATAATCTCCCGGATAGTCCGTCACATCCCCTATCGGCATATAAGCGTAGAGAAACATCAATGCTTCGCGCTCGTAGACTGACAAAATAGAATCGGCAAAGATTGCAAATAAATCTCCATGAGGAAGTGCCTGTTTTTTCTGCTCAAAGTCTTGAGCTACTTGATTCCGGTAGGATTCTTCTTTGAGGAAGTGAGCATTGTTACAAGCAAACAGTACAATCGACAAAATCAGGACGCACAAAAGATGGGTGAATGTTTTCATATAAGTGTTTGGTTTATTCTATTAATAAGGTTGCTGACTGACAAAAATAGAAGAATATTTTCTGAATACCTAGATAAGTACATAAAAATGTGATAGATAAGAATAATATTGTCATTGATGGGAAAATCCGGGAATTTTGTAACAGGTTTGTAATATAGACCGTGTTCGAACCCTTATAAAAAGAAAATTCAAAAGAAAAAGAAGATTTTTATGTTTTACAGCATATAATTCGAAAACAATTTGTATCTTTGCAGTGTTATTAGAGAAAACAAGATGTAAAACCGCTCTTCAAAACGTGGAGAGCAAAAAAAGAGGAAACAAATTATGAAAAAGAATGCAAATGAAAAAATTATGATGTTACAGTACCGTATTAAACGCTATCAAGCAATGGGAAATGGTGCCATGTGCCAAACATTAAACGGTAAACTTCAAAAACTGCTGTCACAGCAGGTTGCCATGTAAATAAACACACTAATTATAATAAATAGAGCGAGGAACTTTCGAGTATCCTCGCTTTTTTTATACATTTGCAGAAGAAAGATAATAAAACACATTATGAAAAAGCTATTTATGTCGGTTGCGCTCCTCATATTGGTCGTAACCTCTTTTGCACAAACACCCGGTTATGAGTTCACAACCGTTGTATCTCACCAAGCAACGCCTGTTAAAGATCAGGGTTCCACAGGAACCTGTTGGTGCTTTGCCACCGCTTCTTTCATGGAGTCGGAACTGCTCCGAATGGGAAAAGGAGAATATGATCTCTCGGAAATGTTTATCGTCCGCCAAAAGTACATGAATCAGATGGAGGACAATTATCTCCGTCGTGGTAAAGGAAGTATCGGTGAAGGAAGTTTGGCACACACTTTCAAAAACGCTTATAAGAAAGCGGGAATCGTTCCGGAAGAAGTGTACACCGGATTGCCGGGCGATAAGAAAGACCACAATCACGGAGCATTGTCACGCTACCTCAAAGCATTGGTAGACGCAAATATTGAATCTAAAAAGCGTACTCCGCAATTTGATGCGCTTATTAATAATCTGTTCGATATTTATCTAGGTAAGGTTCCCGAAAAGTTCACTTATAAAGGAAAAGAATATACTCCTCAATCTTTCACAGAAAGTCTGGGATTGAATATGGATGATTACGTTGAGCTGACTAGTTTCACTCACAAGCCATCTTATGAGACATTCTCACCTGAAGTTCCCGACAACTGGGAAAACCAGCCGATGTATAATCTTCCGTTGGACGAACTGATCGGGGCTATCGACTATGCACTGAACAAAGGATATACCGTATGTTGGGATGGTGACGTTAGCGAACAGGGTTTCTCTTTCAAGAACGGAATCGCCATCAATCCGCAAGTGGAGGATGTGAAAGATTACTCGACTACCGACCGTGCCCGTTTTGAGAAAATGCCTAAATACGAACGAATGGACGAAGTGTTCAAGTTTGAACATCCTTATCCGGAAATCAACGTAACACCGGAAATCCGTCAGGATGGTTACGAGAAGTTTGTGACAACTGACGACCACCTGATGCACATCACCGGTATTGTAAAAGATCAGAATGGTACTAAATATTATATCACCAAGAATTCCTGGGGAGCGGATAGCAACAAATCCGGAGGTTATCTGAATATGTCTGAAAGCTATGTACGTGCTAAAACAATCTGTGTGATGGTACACAAAGATTCTCTGCCTAAGGAACTGAAGAAGAAACTCGGTATTCAATAAATCGCATGAAATCAGTCCCGAAGGGAGATTGGCTGTTTCATACATTTATTTATTCAGAACTCTCCATTATATTCATATAACAAAAGAAATAGGGCAACGAAGTATCACTACTTCACTGCCCTATTTTTTTTGTTAACCTACTATATTAAATCCTTTGCTCTTTATTTCTTTTTCAATGTCACGTCACTGATTTCTACAACGCCGCCTTTGTTCTGGGAAAGAATAGCCACATAACAATCTTTCAGAATAGCAGCATCATCGTCTGTATCAGACACTTCCAAGTTAGCATTTGCTTTCTTGCTGCTAATAGCATTTACCACTTGTCCCATATCATAGTAAACCACTACTTTAGTCCATTTACCGGCCTCTTTAATTTTAAAATTGTATTGTGCACCCGAAGCATTCGGTTGAGCATCCGCGTCATAGTCTCTACGCATGAAGAAAGTAGTATTGTACTTACCATTATCATTCTTTTCCTCATTGGTCTGCTTGATGTATACGCTGACCGGAGTTCCTGCTTCTTTAGCTTTTGCATAGAAAGTAAGAACATAGATACCTTTGTCCAAACCATCGGTAATACGTTGTCCCAGGAAAGCTTTATACCAAGAGAGATTCTTTTCGGCACCGGAGTTATCCAATTTCATTGCATTCGGATATTTGGCATCTCCTGTTTCTTCCCAAGCAATAGTAGTTACACCGTCAGCTTCATTATTCATGATAAACCACTCTCCTGCGGTAGCTTTGTTGGCATTAGTCACTTTAGTCTTCACTTCAGTGGCGAATTTTTCGTTTTTTATCAGGTTCTGCGCACTTACGCTTACTCCTGCAAGGACCAAAAGGCCGGCAAATAATACTTTTTTCATCTTACTGTGATTTAATTGTTTATACTTTATTTTTTCTAGCTTTAAAAATCTATTTCATCCTACTTCACTTGTTGAATAACAAATCCATATTTACCAGTCACTTTCTTTTCTTCAGTCTTTAGTGTGATACGGTAAATCTCTTTGCCCCATACGTTAGACAGGCGCGGATCATCCAGTTTGATTGTTTCCAGTTCAGCTTTAAACTGCGACGGATAGTTCATTTCCACCTTTTGTCCCTTTACTTCGATACGGATTTTTCCGGCTGAAGGGAAAGTCACATTGCCCCAAGTTAAAAAATTCATTTGATTAGGAGCAATAGCCTCATCCAACGTATAATTATCACCAATAATGAGTTTTTTATCATCAAGAGCATAAGAGCGAACCCAGCTTTTCACTTTCGCTTCTGCCGGATAAGCAGTAGCTATATCCGTAGAAAACATCCGTTTCTTCTCATTGCAAACGGTATTGGTAGCTTTATACTCCTGCCCGAATTTCTGCGGTACTCCGTTAATCATCGGCAAGTTATGATAGTTGCTCTGCATGGTCCAGATGGTATAGCGGTCTTTACCGAACGTCTGTTTGGTATATGTACCTACACCGGCATCAATAATCACAGGAATTGTATTTACGTATAAAGAAAAGGTTCCTACATCGTTGTGGTTATGGCTTTCGTTATTAAATCCGCCTTTAGCGGCAACAAACATACCGTTCTTGTTCTTCATATAACAGAATTCCGTTTCGGGATACCAGGTTACATCCGGCATATCATGTTTCGGAGTTGCTTTTGCCAGCTCATTACAGCAAAGTAGAGATTGAAGCGAACGAAAAGCATCGTTGCCCATGGTAGCATACGGTTTTCTTCCATTTAATAGGTATGCGGCAAAATGCATCATTTCATCGCTGTTTACAGCTTTACCGTACCGATAGATTAACAAAGGATCGCCCCCGCCTTGTGCCGATGCATCAGCAAAATTCACCACCCAGCCATTGCCGACATAGGAACGGGACATATATTCTCCCATCCGGCGAATCATCGGTTCATTGAACAGAGACAATTTACCGCCTGTGCCATCAGAGAGTATCTGCAAATAGTCATAGAGCTTTCCGGCGGCATGTCCCCAGTAAGAGGTTCCCTCCTCACAGGCACCATCGGATTTCACAAAGTTGATAAACTTATCGACTGACTGCATGGAGCGATAAACAGCTTTTGCCAACTTATCCTTGTTGTTCTCCATCAGTAAGAAACATTGCAGGGCATTAGAGTTACACCAGGGATTCCAGTTGTTGATGATTTCTCCCGGTTTCCAGTTAAAAGCCATCCACCACATTTCGTCGTCGTTCATATACGGATCGAGAATACGCTCTTTAATTGCTTTACGCATTTGCAAAGATACCACAGGATTGATTTTGTCGAATGGTTTGCGGAAGAAATAGTGTACCCAAGCCATTAATGCTCCGTATCCGCCTGAACCGAGGTCGATAATCTGTTCGCGGAAGTCGGGAAGTGAACGTTTACTGCTCTGGCGCGGCAAGTGTGCGGATAGAACCCATGAATTCATTTCACAGCTCATGTATGCTCCGTTCAATAGTTGGTCGATGAAACGTCCTTTTCCTTCGGCCAGTTCGGCGAGCATCAGGGTGTTGAGTGCCTGGCGGTTGGCGTCATAAGGAACTTCCATCACTTTGCGGTTACCGCTACGTTCGTATTCCAGATAGGCAGTGGCAGGTATCAGTTGCCATTTGTAGTCGAGAAGTTTTTCACCGGCTTCGATGAGACGTTGTTTGTTGAGTCCCATCAGGGAATCCCAGGCGGCACGATCGGTATAAGCAGGATAAGGCACCCAAGCCTGTTTCATTATTAACACGTTTTTCAACGTAGTCTCGTCAGCCGCTTTTTGCAGCATATTGCGTTCGGTATAAGCGTTTGCCTTGAAAGAGAAACTCCCCAAAGCTGCTACCAGAAAAACACAAAGCAAATGTTTCATTCGAGTCATGGTATTTTCATTCATTTAAGTATTGCAAAGATAGTGTATCTGAAGAAAAATGAGGTGAGTAAATCATACGAACCTGATGACAAAAAAGTACAGACGGCAAAAATAGTACTCATAATTGCTATATTTTAGGCTTTTAAGTCATAGTAAGAACGATTTAAGTCATACAGAAACCGGGGACTCATTTCGGAAAAACAGAGGTACAGTTTAAAAAAAACAGAGGCTCTGTTTGGGGAAAATAGAGGTTCTGTTTACTTCAAATAGAGGCTCTGTTTAGTGCAAATAGAGGCTCTGTTTTGACATTCTATTCTCTTCCTTTTTTCATTCGTTGATTCCCTTTTTTTCATCCCCTACTCTTTCCTCTTCATCCCTCTATTTCTTCCTCCTCTTCGCCCTCAATCCCAATCGCTAAATTCAAAGCTCAACTGTTCCCAAACACCGTGTTGTTCATCGGCTTCCTCTCTTGGATTGGAGACAGAAAGGCCGATGAGCCGGATTGGATGTTGCTCGTATTCCACGCTTTTAAGTAGTTCCTTTGCCAATGGAAGTATTCGGTCTAAAGTCGTTAATTCCTGCGATTGAGTCAAACTTCGGGTTATCTGACTAAAATCATGAAACTTGATTTTTAAGGTAAGTGTATTCCCTTTGAAGTCTTTTCGCTGAAGACGCTCAATCAGCTCTACTGCAACGTGATATAATTCGATTATAACTGATGAATGGGCTGAAATATCACGTTCCAGTGTACGTTCGCAGCCGATGGATTTACGGATACGAATTGCTTCGATAGGGCGTTCGTCAATTCCCCGTGAACATTCGTAATACAGCGCACCGGCTTTTCCGAAATGGGCTGTCAGCATTTCAAGAGAGCATTTCCGTAGTTGCAGTCCGTTGTGGATGCCAAGTAGATGCATCTTTTTCGCAGTCACCGGCCCCACTCCCCAAAAAGATTCGATAGGAAGACGGGCGATAAAATCAAGAGCTTGTTTCGGATGAATGGTACATAAGCCATCCGGTTTGCGATAGTCTGAAGCTATTTTAGCCAGAAACTTATTATAAGAAATTCCGGCAGACGCAACAAGGTTGAGTTGTTCCCTAATCTTCTGCTTTATTTCCTTTGCTATGTCCACAGCCAGAGAAATATCTTTCTTGTTTTCAGTGACATCCAAGAAAGCCTCATCCAGAGACAGAGGTTCGATGAGATCTGTATATTCGTGGAAAATCTCATGTATCTGACGGGAAACGGATTTATAAACATCCATCCTGCCAGGTACAAAAATGAGTTGGGGACAAAGACGCTTCGCCTTTTGCGAAGCCATGGCTGAACGGACACCGTAACGCCGTGCTTCATAGCTGGCAGCAGCCACGACTCCCCGCTCTTCTGCATGACCTACCGCCAAAGGCTTGCCACGAAGTTCCGGGTTATCACGCTGTTCTACAGAGGCATAGAAGGCATCCATGTCGATATGTATAATCTTTCTCTGCGTCATTGTTTAGGATTAGCAGAGCAAACTTACTACAAATTCCCGAATAATTCCTGTTTATCGGTTCAAGAAATAATGCGCTTATGATTTTTATAGAGATAAATCAAAAAACATTCAATATCCTGTCAAATCTAGTTCTTATAATATTATATTTGCATATCGTCTATTCAAAATATAGAAGTAGTTGATAAGTTTGTGCCACCATACAACTCTTTAAGATTATGAAAAACACATTATTTTGCTTATTCATATTTTGCAGTGTTTCCACATTCGCTCAAAATGGAATCACTTTTAAGGTCGAAAAGCTTTCAAAGCCCGAAGAATTACTTAATCTACACTCCCCGAATGAAATTTATGAGAGTCTTATATTATCGGATATGGACATAGAGCCTTATGAGATAAAAGAGAAGAATATCAAGGTTCCTTATCATATCATTGCAAAGAGCGAATCTCCCGACAATCTCGTTTCTTTTGGCCCTAATTCTTTTTTCAACGGTATGTATCAGGCTTATGCGGATCACAGGCCATTCGTATTGTCCCCGGACATGATTTGGCTATTAATCAGCCAAGGATTTGCACGCCATATCAATGCCAATCAGGAATCTATGAGAAATGATCTTGTTGATTTCTCCGGCAAACTATCCTTAATTGTGAGAGAAGACAAAAAGCTGGAAGACCCTACTCTTTCATGGGAGAAAATCTTTCCGCAATTTACAGAACAAATATCCCAATACGCCGGTAATCATCTGACCGAACTGCTCACTTGCAATTTTTCAACGACCACCTCCTTAGAGAAAGTTGCTTCCGAAATAACAATCATGGAAGCTGTGAAACCTTACTTTGAGTTTATAATCATACGCATTGTCTGTGGAATACCTAAAATAACTCTCGAAGGAACACCGGAGGACTGGGAAAAACTACTGCACAAAGCCAGAGGCTTGAAAGAATATAAACTCGATTGGTGGATTTCAGAACTGGAACCTCTTTTGGAAGAATTTGTCAAAGCATCCAAAGGAGAAGTTAATAAGGACTTTTGGCGCAATATGTTTAAATATCATTCACAGAAAAAGTATGGAGCACCCAATATCATTGATGGATGGATCGTGAAGTTTTTCCCTTATGATAAGGAAGGAAAAAGAAATAATCTGCAACAGCTTGAAGGCAGAAATTGTCTTCCTGATGAGATAGTGAAGGTAGATGTAAAGTATCAGGAAGTATATACCGATGGCGTCAAAGAAACTCCATTAGAATTTTGGGCGGGTTTCATCGGATTAGAGCAAAACAGCAAGACTTTTGCTCTACGACCGCAAATTGGTTGGATGGTCAGAAAGAAAGATGTTAATAAGGATGGATTAAAAAGTAAATTAAGTGCTGATGCTCAAAAGGATGGCTGGGGAAGTGGCATCAATATCAGAGTAAAAGAATTTCCGGCTGTACTGTTAGAACTCAAAGAAATAAAAAGACTGGATATCCAATTTATCGACACAATTGATATACCTGATGAAATATCAAAGATTAAAATCGGATCGTTGAGTTTATATGGAAAGATAACCAAAGAGGGAATAGAGCGTATCAAAAGATTATTGCCTGATACAGATATAAAAATAAACAGTTCGCGAGAGGTAATAAAACTCCATTGATAGCTCCATAATAGTAAAGAACACTCAATGTTGCAAAAGCAGCAATGAGTGTTCTTTTTATATATACTAATTATTTAGAAATGGTTGATATACCAAACTACTTCTTATATTTCGTCCAAAAGCCAACTAGCTGGTGATTCCCAATTATAGCCCCGATTATAGAAGTATATAGACGCAATAACTAGTTTGCCCTATACACACAGCGTATACGATTTATATTCGTTCTTGATTGTTTACCCGGATCATCGACAGGAGTGACCGGATTAATCTCCTCACGAGGATTTCCCCAAGTAACTGCCTCAAATATCGATGGTCTTCTGAAATTGAATTTTATCAAATAATCACTCATACCGCTTTTTACAGTATTGTATACAGAACTCTGATAATCTATCTTGGTAGCTCTGGCACTATATAAATTGTCGTTGAAAAAGTTACCATCTCCCGAGTTGAGTCCTCCAAGCCCTCTATAATGATAGGTATAGTAATCATAAGCAGGTTGAGACGACCAGTAATACTTATTCTGAAAATCTGTAAAAGTACCATAAGCCCCCATAACGATATCTTCTATTTCGTCTATGGCGGGAAGATACCATTTTATTTCGGATACTATCCCTGCAGCATTACGCTTGTTCTTATTATAACAATATTCAACGGCACTTCCTGCTGTTTCATTCAGCTTTAAAGGTCCGATACCTGCCGTAGCAACAATGTCACTTGTAAATGCATGTCCGGCACGCTCGTTTATTGTAACTCCATTGGTTCCCACTGTCGCTTCATCACGAGGTGTATAAAAGTCATAAAGATAAAATTGTGGATCAAGTTCTCTCAATAAACTTTTTATATTATTGGTAATAGAGTTAGATAAGATACCATCATACTTGAAAGCATCTCTCCGGTGAGAAAGTTGCATGCCATCGAGGCCCCAAAACATTCCGTCCGTCTTATTATTGAAAGGATCGTTGGGGTCGAAGTTATGGAGATACTCTTCATGAAATTCGATGTAATAAGTATGTCCATTGTAAGCCACCTCAAACAGACCTTTCTGCAAGAAAGTATAGGTAAGCACTGTCTGGTCACCCGTTGCTGTCTCAACATAGGTGAATATGATTTTACCTATTCTATCCGACGTAGAAGTATTCTCGTCAAAATAGGCCCATACCCGAAAATCGGAAGTGAAAGGCCCATAACTTTTAGGCAAGGTTGAAATCAGGTTTGTAGTGAAATAATCCCGTTTGACAACCTTACCATCAGCTATTGTTTCCCTATCCAAGCCTATCCAGCTCTGTGCCGCAGGATCTATTGCAACATTCACCGTATAACCGGGAGTTATATAAATATCCAGCGGACGAACTTCATAATGGCAATCAAGCTGTGTATCCCGCTTGACCGAAACGACTACCGGGCCGGAATTCACTGTGACGCGGGCATCAAACGAAACATTCGATTCATCATAGCCACTGTTACTGGTCACTCCTTTGATTGTTATATTATTGTTATACTGATTATCACGCAGGATATAGAAATCATCCACAGCGTTGGCGCCGAGATACAGCTTGTAAGTGGTCTCGTGCGTGACAAGCTGATGATCGACATATATTCCGTTAATAATCATATAGGCAGCATCCGTATCTTCGTTCACAAACTTTGGTTTGAAACGCTGTTTGGACATTTCGTCGATACCTTCCGGATAATTCACGGTGTTCAACTTATTGCGCTTGTGCTCCAACATATAAAAGGTATAGGACAGGGATTGGGAGACTCCCACCGGATTGGAACCGGAGTATAATCCCGAAGGGCTGGAAGGTATCTTATCACCATGCGAAGGTGCGGTTTCATCGGTAGCATCGGGCGCACCGAGAGTTGCATAGCGCGGAGCGTTCACGACCTCCCAGCTAATCATCCGAAAGCTCTGGTCGTTTCCGGGCAAATGTTCCTCCGGACGTATTTGCAAATTCACAACGACTTTAGCATAGATGCTCACCATGAATATATCCTGAATATTATTACTCGTGGAAGGACGCGCCAAGCTCAAGTCGACCTTTTCCTGTGTTTGTCCAATCATAACCAATCCCTTAAATGAAGGATCGGCATCCGGATGAATCGTTGTCGCTTCGACTTCGAAATTATAGAGTTCCGTAAGACTCCGTATACCGGCAAGATCTCCATTATTCAAATTACCCACCAAAAAAATATCACACTGTCGAAGCGCCTGCTGATCGTGATTGACAAAAGACGGACTATGTGTATCTATCAAGAAATCAGGCACACCACTGGCTATAAATTGCGGAACATCTACCAACTGCCCGTTGGCATCAAAGATGAGCATATATAAGGTAGAGAGTTTAGTCTCGAACTCATTCTTTCCCGAACGAGTCGAAACTTCCACTTCAGAGAATCCTTTGGGATACCCGTTTATACGTATATACCGGCTTTCGGCCTGTCTCTTCTGTTCCACAATGTCGCTATTGCATCCAAACAGTACACCAACCGACAAAACGAGTATCAACAAGTGTGTATAGCTAATTATCCTTATCATTAAATCAAACCTTCCTTAATCAAATTCTATTTCACTATTATTATCATTCCACTCATTATTTCGAATGATTCTGAGATGAATGGCATCTCCTACGAAATAGAGCGTGAATGTATACCTATATCCTGCGCGATACTCCGTGTCGGGGTCGTTGAATTCAACCACTTTCGTAGTCGTTTGTCCGCCCTGAGTGACATCGAAAGAAATAGTCCCCTGCAAACCTCGCTGCGGAATCAGCATTAAGAACCGATCGGCATCCGTGATATTTATCGCCCCTGTTGCCGATGTATTGGATACATTCACGCTGCTTGCCATCAGGTAAGACGCATTGGTGATGGTTCCGCCGGTATCCGGTTCGCTTTTATCCATCTTTATCCTATATGTGCTGTATAAAGGGGATGTAAACCGACATATCACATTATCCAACCGGATGGCCTCATCACGATAATTATTCACTGCGATATTGATGCAGAAAAGTATATGCGAAAATTGCATCCTGACCTGACCGGTATTCAATGCCGTACAGTCGAATGTTGACGCAACCATGACATCCTGATGTTGCGTCGGGTCATTGGCCGACAGACGATACTCTATGTAAGGTGTCGATTCGTGGTTTGCATCGGAAACTGTTACACCGAGGGTATTATACGGATAATAACCGAAAAATGTGTAGTATTTGTTATCCAGCCATGACTGGATAGGGGCATACGTACAGACTCCCGAATCACTACAGTCAATCCTCACATTATTCCAATCAGTGTCCGGCTTTGCATTATATCCTGCTGCAGCCCATAGGTTATCCAGTATATAAGCCTTCACACCAAAGCTCTCGCCACGCAATTGAGTGACAGGCAGAGCACGCGTAGCCGTCCCCAAACTGAAAGTGACGGAACGTTCGGGAATAATCTCTATTTCTTCATCCGGATTATCAGGGATTATATTACTGCCGTTACACGCCGCCAACAATATGGCAATCATGAAGTTACCGGATAATAACCATATATATTTTAAAATAATAGATTCTTTCATACTCCATAGTTTAATTTACAATGATGGTGCCACCTCCTGATGGACTGTCAATCCACGGTTCCACGATAGGTTCACCTATTTCAATATAATTTTCGGGTTTAAGTGTCAATACATAGGTTATTTGTTGACCGGGTTGCCAGTCTGCTCCCGGCAGAGTTATATTATCCTTATCATACGAATAGGTCAGGTCATTGTGCCGACGTGTATAGCTCAAATATACTGTGATGCCGGAAATCTGTTGAGGTACCATCAAAGCACCATCCTCCCAGGCAATAATTCCTTCGTATGAAACTTCCTGTGGGTTTGTAAATCCTGTACTGTATCCAAAGGTATTTGTCGGGGCGGATGATGTGTCCCAAATGATCCGGTTGCCGTTATGGGTACAATTACCGGATGATTTCAGGTTATACATACGCAATACGTTTAAGTGAAGCGCATCAGTCAGGGAAGATTCTTTCTTTATTCTAAAATTAATTCTTGTCAGCGCCGGGTCGAATGTAAATACCACCGGGGACATATCCAAGCCACCTGCTCTTACCTCCCGGTCAACCGGATGCGAAAGCAAGAGAGATTCCTGATTGTCAACATTCTGACTTACCATGAAACCTGTTATCATCGGAAATCCTTCCGGATTGAATGAGAAATTCCGGGAGGAATTATAAGGAGCATAAGCTCCGAACTTGTGATCGGCTTGTGTATTCCAATATTTCAATGGGGAATAAACCCAGAGGGTACTCTCGTTATTATACTCTATCTTCTGATTATTGAAAACAACCGAAGTATTGCCGGCATCCGTTGCGGTTCCGTAAAGAGCAAAGGTACTCGATACAGTATTTAGGGATGCACGTGTCCGGGCACCGTCAAAAGATATGGAAGCTTTTCCGGCAGGAGTGTCGGGAAACTCCATAAAGCGGTCATCACTTCCACTATTGCAGGCGGTCAATAATGATATTAAACCTATAATGAAAGCTGTTTTTTTCATTATACTATCCATTCTTCTTTTCTATTGTTCAAATAATACATCTTAATCAGTATATAACGGAGTATCTGTCATTCTGGGCGTGGCCGAAGATTCTCATTTCTGTGTATTCATGCCAGAGAAGGAACCGCCCGGAAAGCACAGAATGACAGGGATTAATATTCTCTCATCATTAATTGATAGAAGGAACTTCTACATCCGGGATTGTTGTTGTCCAATCTTCTACTGTAGGATCACCGAATTCTATCGCATTGGCACTGATAATGAAATTATACGTTATTTTCTGGTTCTGTCCCCACGCAGCCGGATTGTATGTTCTGTCCGAAGCGTCATAACTAAGGTCGAGCGTCCTTGTAAACGGTTGTTCAGCTCCTGATTCACCAAGATTGTAAGTGACATCCACTTTCACACTGTTCGTATTCTGCGGAATGAACAGCATATCGTTAAACGTTACTGTTGTAGCAACATCAAGTACATTGTCACTTGCCAGGTTCTCCAGATTTGAATCGCTTGCTCCTACAAAATCAGTATCGGATATAGCCCATTCAGGTACCTGCGACTGAACAAAAGTACCTTTTTTACTCATCCCGTAAATCTTCACTGTCTTCAATGTAACCTTAGTTTCAGTAATGCCAACATCTTTCTTAAAGGAAAGATTGATATTCGACAGTAAATGATTAAAGTTAAAAGTAACCTGATTGACAGGAGCATTGGCCAATCGTGTCACTTTGTCTGCAAGCATCAAGTCTACGTGATTGGCAACTAAAGGTTCTACGGTGAAATCTGTAACGGTGATGTTTTTATTATCATCGATAGTCACTCCACTGGCTTTATAAGGATAATAAGCATAGAACTCATAGGACGAACGCGTATCCCAGTATTTCAAAGGCGAATATTCCCATGCACTTGTAGTTCCATTATACTTCACTTCCTGATTCAGGAATACATCAGTATCCACGGTTTCAAAAGTAGAATACCCCCAGACTCCGAATGCTTTCCCATCAGTCTTGAGCGTGCTGCCCGTTTCAGCTGCACGTGTGTTCTTGTTGGCAAAAACAGAAAAGTCCAGCACTTTCTGCTCTGGCATTGCCACATCTTCGATATTGGTGCATGCGGTAAACGTCAATGCAACAACTGCTGTTAAAACAGCAAACAAATTGGTTTTTCTCATCATTCTTTCTTTTTTAAATGGATTCAATAATTAAATTAATTACTTATTTATATTTATGAGATGGGAATATCCACATCTACATTTTCTTCCCAATCGTTCACATCCCCGTCGAATCCGGAGCCGCCGGGTCTTTCTCCTTCTTCAGGAGTGACTACAATGCCATTGACAACAATGACTCCTCCCTGGGGTTGTCTGCTAACTTGATCAGTGACATCAAACTCCACCATTTTAACTTTACCACTCATCAGTTTCAATTCCAGCACAAGTTTATGCGTGGCGGCCGTCTCCGATCGCCCGAAAGAACGAGCAATGGTTTCGACGCCGTAATCACAGGTATAGCAATCGAGCAACAGGGTGACTACTTTGTCGTTGTCGGTATGTCCATCTTTCAAAGAAACTTTCCCTGCCATCCCCGATAAGTAGGCACGGGCTTCGGAAACATACTCCCGGCCTGAAATGAATTCATATCTGATTAGGTAAGTCCATGTTCTAGGAGCCAGTTCAACCTTCATCCTCGCATAGGTTGTCTCTTCATCTTCATTTTTCACCAATTCCTGTTCGGACAGAAATGCGGCAAACAGCATATCCGGAACATTAGCGGTCAATTCATCGGGATACTTGTTCGAATAGGATGCCGAACGCGTTCGGGTACGGGTAGTTGCAACCGCTTCGTTTACCGCATGCATATTTTCAAAGATGATCCCTTCCGTATCATTATTGTACAATAGCATATCATAACGTCCGCTATTGATTGCCACACGACCGCCATGATGCTCGAAATTGTAACTTGAAATGGGAGTCTTATCGCCGTAGTCGAAAACATGGAGCCTGACTCCTTCCGGTACCCGAGGCAGCATCCTATCCCAATCTACCGTCCACTCGGCAGGCCATTTCTCATTCCAGTTTTCATCACATGGCAAGTGCCAATCCAAGGAATAAGTGATCTCCAGATGCAAGTCTACCTCCTTGAAATGCTCGTAATATAAATCCTTTCTACAACTTATAAAAACAGTCAAAACAAGTATATAAAACCAATATTCATATCGTCTAGTCTTATTCATTATAAAAGATTAGTTCACCTTTTCTGATACAGAATATTCCATATCAGAGTGATACCCGCTTTTGTCACTCCCCAATAATGCGTCTTATGCCTCGATTGGTATACGTAGCGGTTATCTACAGGCAAATATTTATCATAATTCGTGAATATATATCCTCCACCAATAGTGAATTCCAATGACATCTTCCCATTCAAGTTAAGACTGTATCCGTAGGTGAGACTCGTTCCTATGAACTCACCATAATATCCCGTTTTCTTATTTTCAAGATCATAGATACCACCATGGATATTGGCTCCCAGAAAATGTTTCCTTCCGGCAGCCTTGCTGTTCAGCCAATATCGGCCTTCCACGAGGTATTGCCTGATCTGATAATACTGGTGTTTGGATTTCCTTTTCCACCAAGGCATAGTAAAGGTACCCGATATAGACCAATGACTGTCCGGGAAATAATACTCGGCAGTTACATTTGGTGCAAGTGCCGCCCAATATAGTAGATTAGTACCAATAGTAAAATATGCAGGCATATTGTTTATTGTTTTCGTTTCTTGTCCGACATTTTCCGAATAAGCTACCCTAGCAGCAAGAACAAAAAGCATCATTACACATAGAAACTTCTTTACTTTAAAAATCTCTAATTTATATCGCCATTTGGCTATATTCATAATTCTCCCTCTAATATTTAATTTCTGGAGCTTCATATAATTAGTCTAAAATGTCCGTATTACAAAGAAAACAGTTACATTCGAACTGTATGATAGTATTTGAGACGTTTAATCTACTTTGTTTACGGAAACATAAAACATACACTAATAAATGACACAATAACTGGGATTATAATAAACAAGCGAAAAGAACCTATTTCACTTTTTGAAAAAACGGGAAATTATTGTTCAAATTATCGAACTAAACATTATTGCTGTCGTTTTATATTTAGATGCTTAATTTTCATATTTACAATATTTAATAATACATTGACTCATGACTATGAATTTAAATAAAATTGTTTTGACAAAGATTCTGGATATCATGCCGGAAAATTTAAAACCGGTCACTTTGCTTATGGAAGTCTTAGACATTGGCAAAGAATCCGCTTACAGGAGACTGAGAGGTGAAAAGCCATTCTCTATGGAAGAGATTTATAAACTATCTCTGGTGTTAAACTTTTCACTGGATGAGATTATCAGTAATGATAAAAGCGATGCCGCCGCGTTCAATCATATAGGTACAATCAGACAAAACCCAAGCAAGAATCTTCTAGAGTTTTTTCGCTACTATGAAAGCTACCTGCAACGCTTGATTGACTCGGAGAATTCCGAAATCACCTGCACACTAAATCATTTTCTGCACACCATGTTTATAAACTATGAACATTTATTCAAATTTATCTATTACCGATGGATGCATCAAATGACAGATGTACCACTGAACTATCTATATTCGGAGGTAGTCATTCCCAAAGAGATTAAAGAAAGCTGTGAAAGAATGAGCTTCTTGAATACTAAAATAAGAAAGTTGTCTCTCATAGTCGATAATAATCTGTATCTTAATCTGATAAAGGAAATGCAATATTTCTATGTGAGAGGACTGTTGAACGAGATAGAATTGGATACGCTCAAGGTAGAACTGCACAAATATTTGGATGATACAGCAACAACTATAAATAAAGGTATTAATACCACCGGAACTCAAATTGAAATTTATCTATCAGTGTTATACATCAATAGTACCACTACTTATACGACATGGGATGACAGTAGTGAATCTGCTTTCTGGCATCACTATGGTTACCCGATATATACAAGGAATAAGGAAATCACAGCCAGACACAAATTGTGGATAGATTCTCTGAAGAAGTATTGCACCGTCATATCGCAGTCCAATGAACTCCTTCAGGCTGAATTCCTGAATAAGCAACGAGAGTATATAGACAATATAGCAGTAAATATCCTGCTCTGACAGTTCCTTTCAGAGCGCAATGTCATGCAATAAATATGCTTGTTGACCTAAGAAAGTATTCCACGACTTATCATATAAAGCATTTTTCTTTCATTCAATCATTTACAAACAAAAAATCCTGTAATTCAATTGATTACAGGATTTTTCTTTTCATTATAATGTTGTGGAGCTGGAGGGAATCGAACCCTCGTCCAAACGAGGAAATCATAAGTTTTCTACATGCTTATCTTTGCCTAAATTTTCGTGCAGGAACAGAACCAAAGCCATCAATTTCTGCCTTATCCTCTAAAGTTTCATCAAAAGTGCGAGGCCGCCTTTGACTATCCCCGATGTAACTGCACCACTGAACCGGAATGCTTCGGAGCAACAGCTTCCGAGTGATGTCTCGTCCTGGCACCTAGTGCCTGGATTAAGCTAATCTACTGTGATTCGATTAAGCAGCAAGAGCGTAATTAGTTTCGCCAGATAAAATTTTGATAACTGATATTTAAGTGGAAATTACCGACCCACTGCATGCTTACCTACCATTTCTGCCCGCTGTCAAATCCAGTCAACCCCAAATTTTTATTCGTACAGAATAGTGATTGTTTAGAACGCTTTCCAAGGGTGCAAAGATAGGAAATGTTTTCTAATTTACGAGAAGACGTTAGCAAATATTATATCAAAGCATTATCTTTACGGAGCTATTTTATATTTAAGGTGAAAAAGCATCATGAAAAATCAACCAATAATAAGCTACTTATGATTAAGACATATCTATCTAAAACATCTATATTCAAAGCATTTGCCGCTGTTTGCATATTCGGAATCAGTATCAGTGGCTGTACTTCTAAAAAAAAGACTCCTATGGAAACAACCGATACAACGAAAAACGAACTAACCATGTTGGTGGGTACTTACACATCAGGAACCAGTAAAGGGATATATAGCTACCGCTTCAACGAAAAAGACGGGACTGCTACTCCGTTAAGTGAAACGGAAATTGAAAATCCTTCTTATCTTGTTCCGTCTGCCGACGGAAAATTCGTCTATGCAGTCAGTGAATTCAATAATGAACAAGCTGCTGCCAATGCATTTGCTTTCAATAAAGAAAAAGGTACTTTGGAATTATTAAATTCACAGCAAACGGGAGGTGAAGATCCTTGCTATATCATTGCCAGTGAAAATAATGTGATAACTGCCAACTACAGTGGTGGCAGCATTTCTGTATTCCCTATCGCAAAAGATGGTTCACTCCTACCCACTTCCGATATTATACAATTCAAAGGCGCGGGAGTAGACAAGGAAAGACAAGAGAAACCGCATCTGCATTGTGTCCGTATCACTCCAGATGGTAAATACTTGTTTGCCGATGACTTGGGTACAGACCAAATACATAAGTTTATCATTAACCCCACTGCAAATACAGAGAATAAAGAAGCATTTCTGAAAGAAGGATCGCCTGCTGCCTTTAAAGTGAAAGCCGGTTCGGGTCCCCGTCATCTGACTTTCTCGCCAAACGGCCATTATGCTTATCTGATTAATGAGTTATCGGGCACAGTAATCGCCTTTGAATACAAAGACGGAGATTTAAAAGAGATGCAAACAATCGCTGCCGACACGGTAAACGCACAAGGAAGTGCTGACATTCATATCAGCCCGGATGGAAAATTCCTGTATGCCAGCAATCGTTTGAAAGCAGACGGTATTGCTATATTCAATATCCACCCGGATAGCGGAATGTTGTCAAAAGCAGGCTACCAACTGACAGGAATTCATCCACGCAATTTCATCATTACACCTAATGGCAAATACTTATTGGTTGCTTGCAGAGACAGCAATGTGATACAAGTCTATGAAAGAGATGCAGATACAGGACTATTAACAGATGTACAGCAGGATATTAAAGTAGACAAGCCGGTCTGCATACGGTTTGTGCAATAAGTTACTTCTTACTCTGGGCAATCCGGCTATCAGGAGTATGCGTCTTCACAACGATTTTACTCCCGTTCTTGGTACACTTGATACGTTCTTTCCGCAATGTCCTCTCTTTTAAATCAAAAATGAGATTCGGATTAAAATGTTGCCCGTTAATACGGGTTTCGAAGTGTACATGTTCGGTAGTGGCACGACCGGTACGTCCTGTCAGCCCGATAGCTTGTCCGGCTTTTACGACATCACCAGCTTTAACCAAATTCTTGAAATTGTGGCTATAAAGCGTTTCCAATCCGTTAGCGTGGCGGATTACAACGATATTTCCATAGGCATAATAGGGTTTCGACATACGCACTACTCCATCAAAAGCAGCACGAATCGTATCTTTTGCACAGGTCTTAATATCTGTTCCCGAATGTCCTCCACGAGTTCCATAGGCAGAGATTACTTTTCCTCCGGGTAATGGGAATGCATATTCGTGGTCTTTCAGAGAATCCAAATGCAGATAGATATGATTGCTTTTAGCAAATAACCCAGGAGTAGCTACCCGTACATCAGCCATTTCGCGAGCAGAGAAGGAAGGTTTATCCTGCCCGTCGGCAGTCAGTGGCAATAATAAAACTGTCAGTAAGATAAGTATGTTTTTCATGTCTTTTTTCTTAGAGCACTCATTCTAATTATTCGAAGAATACGATTTCGCCTCCATCCGATTCTGTATAGTTTCTTAATAAGGTTTGTATCATTTCAACAGCTTCTTGCAAACCTTCTTTTCCGTTATAACCGTTCACTATGGCTAAGATATGAGTGGTTCCGAGATCCATCTTCGTACGTTCATGATCGCTTGTCGGGGTTCCGATTCCTCCGAAAGAATCACGATATACAGGTAATCCTTCGATATTCAACACCCCGCGTCCGATACCTTCAAACGGTTCTCCAGCTTTGCCGATACCGAGTTCAAGGTGCGTACCTTGTATTTTGTCCGCGTCAAAACCACCGATCGAATGTCCTGTACGAAGAGACACGAGGTTAATCAGGTCTACCAGTGTATCAATCTGATATAAAGGGATTCCGCGCATCAGGCGGCGACGCAAAGCTTCGGCTGACGGACGATAACGTCCGGGGTCTTTGCCACAACGTTTATAAGCCTCACGGGTAGCAAAGATAACAGGTTGATGTTTGATGTCTTCCATCTGTGTAGTGGAAGTCAGTTGTTCGGTGAAAGCATTGATTTCGCGCCAAAGACCTTCGCTGTAAGCAGTATTCTTCACTGCAGCATACACGGCGGCTCCGGCGAAAACCGGGCATGCGTCTTTTATTTCTTTAGATACTTTTATTTCAAACATAACTTATCATAAACCAATCATCAGCGTCCTGCAATTACGGACACCAATTATTACTTTCTAATCATTATTCCCGACAAGATACGACCGGAATCTATTCCCAGTCTACGTGCGGAGAAGAATTCATCATGATGAATATAAGTACAGATGCCAGCTACTTCTATCTGTTCTGCAGGCACTCCGGCATTCAGTAATTCAATCCGGTTGGCTTCCCACAAATCAATATGATATTTGCCCGTCTCCTTCTTCTTCATAGAAATAAGAGACATATCGAAACCGCTTTCTTTAAAAGCATCATACACCTCATCACCTACTTCAAATGATTCGAGCGAAATGCTCGGCCCGATGCAAGCTACCACATCTTCGCCTTGCGTCCCGAATTTCTGATTCAAGTGATCCATCACATGACTGACAATATGCTTCACAGTTCCTTTCCATCCGGCATGAACGGCAGCCACAACGTGTTGTTTTTTGTCGTACAGCAATACAGGAACACAATCCGCCGTCGTGACGCAAACGCAATACCCCGGCACATTAGTTATCAAGGCATCCATTCCTCGCAAAAGTAGCCGTCTCATTTCTAATGACTCTTTAAAAAATGATTCATTGATAATCAGACTGGCACAACCATGGCTCTGTTCAGGAATAAACAACTCCTTTATCTGATGATTCATGCACTGAAACAACCAGCTCTGATTGCGATTGACGTTCATGCATGAGTCGTTGGTATAAGGCGAACAGTTGAAAGAGCCGTAAGCTCCGGTGCTTATACCTTCGTGACGCGTTGTTACGAAATGAGCTACCTCGGGATATACATCCAGTGACTTATATCCCTTCAACTCATTATTTTTTGTAAGTGAAATCATTTTTCTTCCCAATCTTCTTCCTCGTATTCATAGTCGATATCATCGTCATCATCATCAACATTGTCATCATATTCATAAACGATGTCTTCATCTTCACCCATGTCTTTGAGCTCCTGTTGCAGACGGGTTACGTCCTTCGGACGGTGAACGATGTCCTCTATCTTATTGCTTTCCTTATTCAGTTCTTCCCAAAGAATGTCTTTCAACACCGAGATACCCAAACCGGAAACAGAAGATATGAATACGTGGGGAATGCCTTCCGGCAATGTAGGTTCTATTTCGTCCATCAATTCCTGATCGAGCATATCGCTCTTGGTGACAGCCAACACACGTTGCTTGTCCAACATTTCAGGATTGAAAGTACGCAGTTCGTTCAGCAAGACTTCGTATTCCTTACGAATGTCGTCACTGTCTGCCGGAACCATAAACAGCAGTAATGAATTGCGCTCGATATGACGCAGGAAACGCAGTCCCAAGCCTTTACCCTGACTGGCTCCCTCGATAATACCGGGTATATCTGCCATCACGAAAGACTTTCCACCATGATAGGAAACGATACCCAGATTGGGTTCGAGCGTAGTAAAGGGATAATCGGCGATTTTCGGTTTAGCAGCCGAAATGGAAGAAAGCAAAGTTGACTTACCCGCATTCGGGAAACCTACCAGACCGACATCAGCAAGTAGTTTCAGCTCCATGATAACGGTCATTTCCTGCATCGGTTCTCCCGGCTGCGCAAAACGCGGAGCCTGACGGGTTGCCGTCTTGAAATGCCAGTTACCCTGACCACCGCGACCGCCTTTGAGCAAAATCACTTCCTGTCCGTCTTCTGTTACGTCACAAAGATATTCGCCTGTCTCGGCATTATAAACGACCGTTCCACAGGGCACTTCTATTACTTTATCCGCACCGTCTTTTCCGAAACTACGTCCTTTGCTCCCCGATTCACCATGACCGGCCATTGCGTGACGGTCATATTTCAAGTGCAGCAATGTCCAGTAATTACGGTTACCGCGCAAGATGATATGACCTCCTCTTCCACCATCGCCCCCATCGGGACCTCCGTTAGGACAATATTTCTCGCGCCTCATGTGCGTAGAGCCTCTTCCGCCCTTACCCGAGCGACAGTATATCTTTACGTAATCAACAAAATTCGATTCAGCCATATTCTTTTTAAGTAGTTAAAGTAGTCAGTAGTTAGAGTAATTAAGTAGAATACTCCGGCTACTGACTGACTTATTCATTTATAATAGTGTATTGATAATTAGTAAGATTACTAAATTACAATTTATCTACTGCTTCGCAGATTTCAGCAAAGATACCTTCCATAGTACCCAAGCCGTTGATGTGTTGGTATTTCTTTTCGTTCTTGTACCAGTCGATCAGTGGGGCAGTCTGTGAATGATATACGTGCAGACGTTTTTTGATTGTCTCTTCGTTATCATCAGCACGACCGGAATCCTTACCACGTTTAATCAGACGTACCATCAGTTCTTCTTCCGGAACATCCAGGTCAACCATTACAGAAACATCCTGTCCTCTTTCTGCCAACATTTTCTTTAATGCTTCAGCTTGTGCAATTGTTCTTGGGAAACCGTCGAAAATTACACCTTTGCTATCTTTGAAGCTGTCGAATACGCTTGCCAGAATATCAATCATTAATTCATCAGGAATCAATTGACCTTGGTCGATGTAACCTTTAGCAGTTTTACCCAATTCTGTGCCATTCTTGATTTCAGCACGCAATACATCTCCTGTTGAGATGTGATTGATTCCATACTTTTCTACAATACGTTCGCTCTGTGTTCCTTTTCCTGAACCCGGAGCACCGAAAATTACGATGTTCAACATTTTGTTATTTACAATTTAACGATTTACTATTTACCATTTAAACTGGTACCTATTTAATATTAACTGTTTAATCTACTACTGTATAAATATCGGGATAGTTGCGTCCGAAACCATCATAATCCAGTCCGTAACCTACGATAAAGTCGTTCGGGATTTCCATTGCTACGTATTCGATGTTCAGATTGACCTTGAGTTTTTCAGGCTTCACTAGCAGAGAAGCAATATGGATTGCTTCAGGGTTGCGTGTACCCAATGTATCCAACAGGCGTTGCATGGTTAGCCCGGTATCCACAATATCTTCTACAATAACTACTGTACGTCCGGCAATGTCTTCATTCAGTCCGATCACTTCCTTAATCACTCCCGAGGAAGTCACTCCCTGATAAGAAGCCAGTTTCACAAACGAAATCTCGCAAGGGATGGTGATGTGCTTCAACAAGTCGGCAGTAAACATAAATGAACCGTTCAACACACTAAGGAAGAGCGGATTCTTACCTGCCAAGTCGCGGTTGATTTCGTTCGCTACGCGAATCACTTCTTTCTGAATATCCTGTTCCTTAATAGAAACAGTGAACTGTTTGTCTTTTATCTGAATGGTATCCATAACCGGTAATTTAAAAAATAACCTTGCAAAAATACGATTTTTTATTCTACCCCGTGCATCATCTTCTGTAATTTCTTCGAGAGAAGGAACAGAATCAATGAAGCAACACCGGACATGACAACGAATACCATAAAGAAATCGTACATGGTAGCAATCTGATAACCAAAGATTGATTTCACTTTTCCGGCTTCCGGATAAAGTCCACTCAACATGCCTGCAAATTTATTGGCTGTGGCAGTAGACAGATACCAGATTCCCATCATCAAAGAGGCGAAACGTAGCGGACTCAACTTATTTACCATTGAAAGTCCGATAGGTGACAAGGCTATTTCACCCATTGTATGAATAAAATAAAGTCCTGTCAGCCAAATCATACTTACCTTCACTCCGGGGATAGCATCTTTCACTCCGAAACAGATGAAAAGATAACCTAAAGAAAGAAGTAACAAGCCAATCGCTTGTTTGGTAGGAGAAGCAGGTTCCATCTTTCGTTTGTTGAGGAAGCTCCACACACCCGGCATTATATATGCCAGGACAACAACAAACAGAGGATTGAAGGATTGAAACCACGAAGCCGGCATTTCCCAACCTAAAATATCACGATTGGTTTGTTCGGAGGCAAAGAGAGTTAAAGAGGCTCCTGCCTGTTCGTAAGCCGCCCAGAAGAAAATGACAAAGAAAGCTACTATATAGATAACGAAAATACGACTACGTTCGATCTTGGTTAATGAACCATCCAATAGGATGAGAACAGGGAAAACAATGCAGGCGGTAAAAATACCGATGCTCACCCAGTCACCCTCAAAAGCGTAATTAAAGAAGGCTATTAAAGCAACTGTAAGAATAGTGATTACAAGGGTATTACGCAACTTGGTACGCTTATCCATCTTCGGGTGTGAGATATGCTCGGCTTTATCCTCTTTCTTTTCACGTTTGGCATCGGGGATAATACCGATTGGCTCTCCGGAAGGAGAGAAAAGATATTTATTCTTTTGAGTTTCAAAAAGTACAACAGTGAACAGTGTCATGATTCCGGCTGCAAGAAATCCCCATTTAAAATCGTGCGGGTCACCGGTATCGCCCAGATAACCACAAATCAAAGGGGCGGCAAAAGAACCTACATTCACTCCCATATAGAAGATGGTATATGCAGCATCCAGCCGTCTGTCTCCCGGTTCGTAGAGTTGACCTACAAGAGAAGAAACGGTAGGTTTGAAACAACCATTTCCCAAGATCAGGAATCCGAGTCCGCCATACATCATCCAGTGAGCAAGTTCCGTATTATCTAAAGTAGAGGCACTCATAAACATCAGGAATTGTCCGACTGCCATCATCATTGCTCCCCAAAACACAGAGCGACGGATTCCCCAATATTTATCGGCAATGTATCCGCCAATCAAAGGAGTTAAATAGACTAACCCGGTATAGCTACCGTAAATGGATGCTGCCGCTTCTTTGTCAAACAATAATGCCTGCGTCAGGAAAAGAATAAAGATCGCACGCATACCGTAGTAACTGAAACGTTCTGCCGTGCTTGTCGCGAAAATCAGATAAAGGCCTTTCGGATGCCCTTTCAATGCACTCATGAATTTATGTGTTTAGTAGTTTATGGGGTGCAAAGGTACGAAAAATAGATTAAATGCTTCAAAAAAAGAAAGTTCTTATCAAACGGGAATATAGGGGGAATAATAAAAATGGGCATAAAAAATCCTACTGATCCACTTCATTATTTTTTTAGCTGTGTAAATAACAAAGTGGAGATCCATCTTAAATATAGGTTAGCTACCACCTTAGCCAAAAGTAAATTCGACATTTTCGATACTGGCAAAAAGCATTCCTTCTCTTTTCCTCAAAAAGATTTTGTCTTCTCGGGCCAGCCAACCAATAGCAAGAGCTACGTCTTCAAACGTCAAACTTAATTCACGGCACAAATCGAACATTGAAAGTTCACCTTTTTCATTTAAGATGCGCCATACTTTCCCGGCATTCAAGCCAATTATTGTCTTTTCCATCATGCAAACTTTAGAAGATTAAACAATCCGTTATTTAGATTCTAATTCATTGTGAGCACAGGAAATTAATGTGATGCACATTATCTATCTCCAAAGATAACATTTTTATCGGAAACGGCAAATAATCAAAGGCTTAATCAGGGGAACCGCATTAAAAATTTGTTTAAGAAGGTATGGAGATAAACTAAACACAATTTCCATCCGCCCCTCTACAGAAAAAGATTTTTCATTTTCATTTCTCATATTCTCATAAATAAGGCACAAGTGGCAGTAAACTAATAAGATAGACTATGAGAAATGATTTTAAAACAGGCATTTCTCATAGTTTCTTCGCAAAATAACCCGGATTTTGCTTCATTTCTCATAGTGTAGCGTGCCGGAAGCTGACATTGAATAAATAGAACTATGTATTCCTTTTGCTTGCTTCCATACACAGTGTCTTAGTCCCACATATTGTGGGAAAAGATTCCCTAAGGCTTGGGAAAGTATTCCCTTATTTTGTGGGAAAGTTTTCCTTCAATATACGAGAATACTTTCCCACAATATATGGGACAATCGAGAACAACGAGCATCTCCAAGCAAAAAGCCACTATTTTATCTAAATAGTAGCTTCATTTCCTGATAAAAATAAGGCAGGCTGAAAGAAAAAAGGAAGAAAGAATGGCTTTTGACTATGAGAAATACCCTGAAATACGATGAGAATAAGGTAGCTTTTGAGCCAAAACATGGGAGAACTTATGAGAAATACCGTTTTGAAAAAGTGTTTCTCATAAGATATCTATTTGATTATCTTTCGTTTATCGAAAAACAATGAGAATATGAGAAATGAAATGAAGAAATCTTTTTCAGGGAGAAATAAAAGTAAGTTCATAATGGTGCAGCATTGAATTATTTTTTGGCGGAGTTATTCTAACACTTAATAGTTCAAAAGCAGATATTTCTTTGACCAAAAGATAGAACTAATGATGAATTAAAAGTTGCAATTATGGTTTTCTTCCCACAACAAACGGGAAAAGTCAGAAGAATCATGTACATTTGTAATCCGAAAACTAAAAGAACATCGCAATGAAAATATTTCCAAGCAGCAGTATCAAGAAATTGGACGCTTATACCATTGAGAACGAACCTATTGCATCAATCGATCTGATGGAACGTGCAGCAACCGTATTAACAAAAGCCATCACAGACAGATGGAATACGGAAACGCCGGTCACTATCTTTGCCGGACCAGGGAATAATGGCGGAGACGCTCTCGCCGTAGCCCGCATGATGGCTGAAAAAGGATATAAAATCGAGGTATTTCTCTTCAACACGAAAGGAGAACTTTCACCCGACTGCCAGACCAATAAAGAACTGGTAGAAATGATGGAAGAAGTAAAATTCCACGAAATCAGTACCCAATTCGTACCTCCCGTCCTGACGCCCGATCATCTGGTAATCGACGGATTATTCGGTTCAGGTCTGAACAAACCGTTGAGCGGTGGATTCGCTGCCGTAGTGAAATACATCAATTCCTCCCCTGCCATGGTAGTAGCCATCGACATTCCTTCCGGACTGATGGGAGAAGAAAATACATTCAACGTAAAAGCTAATATTATCCGCGCCGACGTAACTTTCAGTCTGCAACTGCCGAAGCTCGCCTTTCTTTTCGCAGAGAACACTGAATTTGTCGGAGAATGGGAAGTGCTGGATATCCAATTAAGCGAAGACGGTATTGAAGAGATGGAGACTAACTACGAAATGTTGGAAATAGAAGAAATCCGTTCACTCATCAAGCCACGCAAACAGTTTGCCCACAAGGGGAACTTCGGCCATGCACTATTGATTGCCGGTTCAAAAGGAATGGCAGGAGCCTCTGTTCTCGCTGCCCGCGCCTGCCTCCGTTCGGGAGTAGGGTTGCTGACTGTTCATGCACCAATGTGCAACAACGACATCTTGCAGACCTCCATACCCGAAGCAATCGTAGAAACCGACATCAACGAAACCTGTTTTGCCGTACCTACCGATACGGACGACTACCAAGCAGTCGGCATCGGCCCGGGACTGGGACGAAACGAGGAAACGGAAGCTGCCTTGTTGGAGCAACTGGAACACTGCCAGACTCCTGTTGTAGTGGATGCCGACGCTCTTAATATCCTCGCCAACCACCGCCATACCCTTACCCACCTGCCGAAGGGTTCCATCCTCACCCCGCATCCGAAAGAACTGGAACGTCTGACCGGCAAATGCCAGGACTCTTACGAACGTCTGATGAAGGCTTGCGAACTGGCCCGTGCCGCCCATGTCCACATTATTTTAAAAGGAGCCTACTCCGCCATCATCACCCCCGAAGGTAAATGTTTCTTCAACCCAACCGGAAATCCGGGAATGGCAACCGGAGGTAGCGGTGACGTACTGACCGGAGTAATCCTGGCACTGCTTGCCCAAGGTTATCCCACCGAGGAAGCCGCTAAAATCGGCACTTACATTCACGGACTGGCGGGCGATGTCGCTCAAAAGAAGCAAGGAATGATCGGAATGATCGCAAGCGATATTATCACCTGTCTGCCGACAGCATGGCGACTTGTAAGCGAATAAAAGTTAAGAACTTACAGTTTTTTCAATAACTTCATTAACTTTGTTTTCAAAACCAGTTAAAAAGAACCGAATATGAAAAAGTTGATTATAGCAGCAGGACTACTTATGACAACGTCCGCCTATGCACAAACCGAAGTACTGACAGGGGTTACCCGAGGAAAAGACTATGGAGTGGTTTACAGTCTCCCCAAAACCCAAATAGAACTTGAAATAAAAGCCAACAAAGTCAACTATACTCCGGGAGAATTCAGCAAATATGCTGATCGTTACCTGCGGTTGACTAATGTTTCCGCCGATCCTGAAGAGTACTGGGAACTGGCTAGCGTAAAAGTGAAATCCGTAGGTGTGCCCAACAGCGAAACGACGTATTTCGTAAAATTGAAGGATAAGACAGTAGCACCGCTCATGGAACTGACAGAGGATGGTATTGTGAAAACGATCAATGTTCCTTACAGCAACAGCAGTGTAGGCAAAAAAGCCGCTCCCGCTCCCACAGTCCTCCAAAAGAAAGCAAATCCTCGTGAATTCCTGACCGAAGAGATTCTGATGGCTAGCTCTACCGCCAAGATGGCCGAGCTGGTGGCTAAAGAAATCTATAACATCCGCGAAAGCAAAAATGCCTTATTGCGCGGACAAGCTGATAATATGCCTTCAGACGGGGCACAGCTTAAGATTATGCTCGACAATCTGAATGCACAAGAAGAAGCCATGACACAAATGTTCTCCGGCACCTGCAACAAGGAAGAGAGAACATTTACTGTCCGCCTTACCCCTGACAAGGAATTTAACAATGAAGTTGCTTTCCGCTTCTCGAAGAAGTTAGGTGTAGTTGCCAACAATGATTTGGCAGGAACTCCGTTTTATATCAGTCTGAAAGACCTGAAATCGGTCAAGATACCACAGGAAGACGGTAAGAAGAAGAAAGATTTGGATGGAATCGCCTACAACGTACCCGGACAAGCTATGGTTACACTGACCGACGGTAAAAAGAAACTTTACGAAGGTGAGCTTCCTATTACCCAATTCGGTGTGATAGAATATCTGGCTCCGGTTTTGTTCAACAAGAATTCTACCATCAAAGTTTATTTTGATCCGAATACGGGAGGATTGCTCAAAGTGGACAGAGAAGAAGGGAAATAGAAAAACAAGGAAGTGAACTTCTAAAAAACAAAGAATATGGTTGGTGAAGGACATGCATTCGACATGATACGCCGAATAAAAGAGGGACGGGAAGCTTCCCGCCTACGTCGTGAACGTGCTAACGATAAGTTGAAGCATCTAAACCGTGCAAACGAACCTTATCCACTACCCAACACCACCCCCGAAGAAATGGAACGCATCATCCACGACTCGGAGAAAAAGAAAGAGAAAGACAGCAATTATTTTGTTTGGGGAACGCTTATTATCATGGGAGTCCTGATAGCAATTGCCGTCATACTTTGGGCTGTATTTATCAAATAAATAATAATAAGTTCACCACAGAGGACACGGAGGACACAGAGGTTTAATCTTTTTTATTCACTATAGAGTAACACAGAGTCTCACGTATTTAGAATCGTATTTATCGCTCTGTTTTACTTGCAGAAAGAGAAAGAAGAACTCTGTGTCCTCCGTGTCCTCTGTGGTGAAATATAAATTCCCATCTATACAACTGGTATCACCAGTTTTATAAATCCATCTTTCTGCATTTGAGAAAGATAAGCCGATACACGCGACTCGTAGCCCTCTTCATTTTGAAAGTGGTCTGCGAGTTTTTCTATAATCTCACGAACATTGCGTTTTCCATCTATCAGTTCCCATACAGCCGTACCGTGTTCTTCCAATTTCACATGAAGTTCTTTCGACATTCCTTTCGGCACAAGGAAGCGTTGCATCCACGGATATTTAAAACGGGGAAAGGAGAGCACAACTGTCTCCCCTTCCCTTTCTGCTGTAATATGTTCACTGCGACAGGGAATGACCTCTAACAGGTTGATTTTCTCTTTGGCAGCCATACTTCTTATTTTTTATTTCAGAGTATTCATACTGATACTCTTCTGTTTACACCTTGATACAAAATTCCTTTGTTACTTTAGGTATTGAATTTCCCAGTTACTTTTGGATATTCGCCTCTTCCAAACCGTATCCCTTCTTCTTGTTCTCTGCCTTCAACATCAAAGCCACAATCAGAGCAAGCACACCAAAAAGAGCAAAAATAGTCATCGGCAACGTGTAGTCATAAGTCTGTGCACCGTCTACTACCGGACCTTTGCAATAAGTATTCAACACCCATCCGATCAACAAAGGAACACCCATCAATCCCCAGTTCTGTACCCAGAAAATCAATGCGTATGCGGTACCCAACTGTTTTTCCGGAATAATCTTCGGAACAGACGGCCACATAGCTGAAGGCACCAACGAGAAGGCAAATCCCAATATAATCATGATAATAGTAGCAAACCACCATATATTCAGTATAGGCAGAGCAAACATCGTATGCACAAAAATAAGCATCACTGATCCGATTATCATCAATGTGGCTCCCTTACCAATACGGTCATAAAGCGAGCCGAACAACGGAGTCAGGATAATCGCACCAATCGGCAACAATCCGGGAATCGTTCCCGCCAACTTCGGATCTACGTTATATTTCTGCACCATCAAGTCGGCAGCATACTTGATAAAGGGGAATACAGCCGAGTAGAACAATACACATAGTAATGCAATCAACCAGAATCCCTTATTCGTAATGATATACACAATATCTTTCATACGGAACGGCTCTTCCGGCTCCAATCCCTCTGCATCCAAAGAAGCATCCAACTTCTTATCATAGAAAGTATAAAGGAAGAAAGCAATCGTACCCACGCACAACATAATCAGACAAAACAGAATCGGAGCAGGAATATTGGTATGGAATGTGCCACTCTCATCCGTAGATCCGAAAAAGTCGGCCAAAGGAACCGTGAGCACCATTGCCAGAGTTGTTCCGATACGTGCCGTAGCCATTTCAAGTCCCATAGCCAATGCCATTTCCTTACCCTTGAACCATTTCACGATAATTTTGGAAACTGTGATACCGGCAATCTCCACACCTACACCGAAGATAGCATACCCCAATGCAGCCAGGGTTACCTGTGTTTTGAATCCGAAGAGCATGGCACCTTCCGGAAAAGTAGTAGAAATCGCATAGTATTTCAATCCACAACCAAACACCATCAATAAGCAAGCCCCCATTCCGGTGAAACGAACTCCCATCTTATCCAAAATGATACCACCGAAGATCAGCATCAATAGGAATACATTAAACCACCCGTAAGCACTTGTGAAGAAACCATAATCAAGACTGTCCCATAGTAGTTCTTTCTCAAGCATGGGTTTTAGAGGAGACATTACGTCGGTGAGGAAATAGCCGCATAGCATAGTAAATGCGACCAATGCTAGAACACTCCATCGGAGTACGGCGGAGTCATTCAATTTCTGTTTCAAATGTTCTGTCATTGTTATATTTAAAAAAGTAGTTAATAATCTTATACAGCCAACAAAGGTAGTTAAATCTCGTTTGTTTCTATCACAAAGAGATTGTTTTTACAAGAAAAAGTTAAGTGCGGATTACACTGACCACGCGGAACATTGAAAATCCGTGTAATCTGCGTAATCCGCACTTAAATATCAAAGAAATGCAGCATCCGTCTGCACCTTCCCATTAATGGTTTTACCCCAAAGTCTTACCTGACGACGGAGTGAATTACTCTGCTGCAGGAGCAGGAGTTTCAGTAGCCGGTGCCGGAGTTTCTGTAGCAGGTGCATTGGTAGCAGGAGCTTCAGTTTGCGGCGCAGCCGTACCTGCGGGTAAGTTATACGGGTTAGTCTGTTGTTCTTTCTGTGCCTGTTCCAACACTGCGTCTTTAGCAACAGCAGAGCGAGGAACTACATAAGCAGTAGCAATGCTCATTACCACCATGAAGATAGCTAGGCCCCATGTTGCTTTTTCCAGAAAATCTGTAGTCTTGCGCACGCCCATGATGGCGTTAGATGAAGAGAAACCAGAAGCAAGTCCGCCTCCTTTTGAGTTCTGAATCAGCACGATGAAACACATCAACAAGGCTGCAATAACCATTAAGATAACGAATAATAAGTACATTTTTAGTTATTTTGAATTAGCGTTAATAATCAATTTCTCCAAAAATCTGATTTGGTCTGCAAAGTAAGCATTTTTTTTTGGATATTTCAAGCTTAATTTTTTAATTATTTCAAGAGCTTTTGAATATCGTTGCTGTTTAACATAGATTTTTGCCAAAGTTTCCGTAAAACAGCTGTCATCTTCCTCTTCTTCCTTCATCGTTTCTTCTTCGGTAAGTTCGTCCGAAGAGGTTGGCGAAGATGGCATTTCTTCTCTTAAAGGTTTCATGCAGAGGGGAGAGTCGCTCTCGCTCTTTTCTATAAAGTCGTCAATCAGTTCGAAGCCTTTGAGTTTGGGCGTTTCTTCAGCCGGCTGTTCCGTGGCCGGAGTCTCCTCCAAAAGGAAAGAGGTGTAATCCATCGAATAGTCGAAACTGGTCCGGGCAGTCACCTCTTCGGGTACTGTGGACAAGAAAGCGTCGATCAATGCTAATGTGCGGTCTACGGACGGTTCGTCTTTCAGCACCTCCGTGAGAGGTACTCCCTTTTTCCGTGCCTGCACATCATAGCGGTCACCTTCAATCAACCGAAACAACTGCCGTCTGTCTGCAATGTAAAGAACTGCTTTCCGCAGTTCTCCACCGAAACTAATATCATGGAGAATATACAGATTCTTCAGATACAGCAGACGAAGTGACTGAAAATACGGATACCTCGCAAGAAGATTGCGCAGTTCGTACAAAGTATCCCTATTCAGCGTCTCGGGATGCTGAATCCATTGTTGAAAGTTAACAGAAGTCATTTATATTACCAGTTTGCTACAGTTGCATTAAAAATTTGGTCGGTGATCTCTTTAGACATTTCAGCAATCAATCCGTCCTGTACGGCAGTCAACAACTGGGTAGAGTCGTAGGTACGGAACGCAGAAAACTGTTGTTCAAAGTCTTCGGCATGATTGGTGTTGTTGACAAAACGCACATTGACGGTGATAGTCAACTTCGTCTCCGAAGAATAACCGTCGGCAGATACTGCCTGGTTGTACTGATTGTACCCTGTGATTTCTCCGTCAATCTGCAAGTCGGCATTCTGATTCGGCTTGAGCAGTTGCAGACGGGTCTGCCGAATGAAGATATCTTTCAGGTCCTCATTGAATTTGGTTGCCAACGGAGCATATACATACTCCGACTTGATCGGGAAGTCGGCTATCGAAATGGTCTTTACCTTATCATAATTGATAGACGATCCGTTAAACTTATAGGAAACAGTGCACGCAATGACTACCAACGGCAAGCCGAACAGTAACAAAGGGCGTATTATTTTCTTAATCCAATTCATATTCTTTTATTTTTCTATAAAGTGTACGCTCGGAAATATTCAAGTCCTTGGCCGCACTCTTCCGCTTTCCATGATGCCTCTCAAGTGCCTTGCGTATCATTTCTTTCTCCACTTCGTCCAGTGACAAAGGAGATTCTTCTACATATTCTTCCGTGTCTTGTATGTCATCGTCATCCTTGCAAACCGTGGGCTGCATGGTGTGAATGATAGCAGGTACCGAAGGTTGATGCGCCGTCACTACCGGAGTAGTAACCACCGTTCCCATTTGCCCTACCTGCCCCACCTGTCCGGCACGTTCCGCCATCAGGTTGTGCACCATCTTCTTCAGCTCCGCCACTTCCTGGCGCATATCAAACAGAACAGAATAAAGAATCTCCCGTTCGCTCTCAAAGCCTTTACTCTCACGCGTTCCCATCAGCGCGGGAAGACGTTGCGTATTTTGTGCAGGAAGATAATTCTGCAAGATAGCAGCAGAGATCTCCCTGTTGGTTTCAATGATAGATATTTGCTCGGTGATGTTCTTCAACTGACGCACGTTTCCGGGCCACGGGTAAGCCAACAACTCTTTCTTCGCATCCTCCGTCAACTGAATAGCAGGCATCCGGTATTTCTCTGCAAAGTCTGCGGAAAACTTACGGAACAACAAAAGTACATCGTCACCACGTTCACGCAAAGGCGGTATCTGGATAGGCACCGTATTCAACCGGTAATATAAATCTTCACGGAAACGTCCTTCTGCAATCGCTTGCGTCAGATTGACGTTGGTAGCTGCCACCACACGCACATCCGTTTTTTGTACTTTGGACGAACCTACTTTCATAAACTCGCCACTCTCCAGTACACGGAGCAAACGTGCCTGGGTAGACATCGGCAACTCCCCTACTTCATCAAGAAAAATAGTACCGCCGTCGGCTTCGCCAAAGTACCCTTTCCGTTCGCCAATCGCACCGGTAAACGCACCTTTCTCATGTCCGAACAGTTCGGAATCAATCGTACCTTCCGGAATAGCGCCACAGTTGACAGCAATATACTGTCCGTGCTTCCTCCGGCTATATTGATGAATAATCTGCGGAAAACTTTCTTTTCCGACTCCACTTTCTCCGGTAATCAGCACAGACAAATCGGTAGGAGCTACCTGAATGGCAACATCTATGGCGCGCGACAATGCTTCAGTATTTCCAATAATACCGAAACGCTGTTTCACTTGTTGTATCTCTGCTCTCGTCATCACTCGTTTTTAATCTTCGTCTACTGTATCCAGCTTCAGTTTATCACTATCGTCACGTTTCTCGTAATACTGTTTACGCAACGGATTGGCACGAGCCACTTTTTCCCGCTGACGATTACGGAACACGTCGATGGCAACATAGATTGCCTGACGGAAAGAATCTTCACAAGCCACTCCCTTGCCTGCAATATCGTATGCCGTTCCATGAGCCGGAGAAGTACGTACTACCGGCAGTCCTGCCGTATAGTTCACCCCGTCTTCCATAGCCAAGGCCTTGAACGGAGCCAGCCCCTGATCGTGATACATCGCCAGGATACCGTCAAAATGAGTATAATTGCCTGAACCCATAAAGCCGTCGGCCGCATAAGGACCGTAGCAAAGGATTCCTTTCTCTTCCATTTCTTTCATGGCAGGGATAATCACTTCCTGCTCTTCCATTCCCAACAAACCACCGTCTCCGGCATGAGGATTGAGAGAGAGCACCGCAATACGCGGAGCGCCGATACCGAAATCCTGTTTCAGACAACGATGGAATATCATCAGTTTCTCCTGAATCAGTTCTTTGGTAATCGTAGTCGCGATCTCTCTAACAGGGATATGTGTCGTCACCAAAGCCACCCGGAAGTCATTCTTCATCAAAATCATCAATGACTTATCACCATTGCCCAGACGTTCTTCGATATATTCCGTATGTCCGGGGAAGGAGAACTCTTCCGACTGAATCGTATGTTTGTTGATCGGAGCTGTTACGATAACGTCTATCAGCCCTTCGCGATATTCTTCGATGGCACGTTCCAAAGCTCCCAGCGCAGCTTTACCGGCTTCGGGATCGGGTTTGGAAAATTCCACTTTCACCTCATCATCCGTACAGTTCACCACGCTCAAACGGTTGTACCCCGCTTCGGTAGCAGAGTTGACAATGCTGAAATTGGTCTGTATATCCAGCGCTTTGCGATGATAAGCCGCTACTTTCGGTGAGCCATAAATGATCGGAGTACATAGTTCCAACATCGTAGGGTCGGAAAATGTCTTAAGAATCACCTCATAGCCCACCCCATTAATATCTCCTTGGGTGATACCTATCCTTATCTTGTTATCTTCCATGTTTTTATTTATTAGTTTGTTCCGCTTCCTTAGATGCTTCTCCCAATGGAATCTGATTCTGCTGAACTTCATTCGGAAGTTTCAGTGTATACAGAGATGCTTCCATCTGGCGTACCAGGTTGCGTTTCATTTTATCAGGTGAATAAACAAATATTTCTGCTGTTATAATTCGTTGGTTTTTCTCGTCCAGACGAGTATGAGATACATACGGGCCACCCATAAAGTCGCCCTTCATACGCCACAGGCCACGTGCTTCCATTGTGTAGCTGTTCTGTACATTGATCGGACGGACATCGGTCAGCAAACTATCGGTCGACATATAAACGCCTTCCTTGAATCCGGGGATATTGGCTTTCATCACAGAGTCACGTTTGTGCACAAAATATTCTTTGGTAAACGTATCCTTGTCAGTGTACGGATAAGAGTACATCACAAAGTTACGGTCGGCAGTACCTGTGTTGGTAGAAGCCCAGAAGAAATCATCCCCGGTCTTTGAATTAGCCAGTTCGGCATCCACCCAGATGTCGCATCCGAACAAACTGTCCACTTTCTGCGAAATGAAGTTACTGTGCTTCCCTTCCAGAAACGTAATCTGACGGTTCATTTCCGCACGGGTAAAGAAGTCGACAATCGTCTTTTTGTTCTCTTCCACAAACTTCTCAAACTCTTCTTCGTTCGGAGCCTGGATAGTCAATATCATCTGCGGATTGGCATACACGTCCTTCGCATATTTGAACGAGGCTTTCGTATATATATCCTGTATATCTACAATAATAATGTTACGTATCAACTTCAGCGTAGAATCATAATCTTTCGGCGAAGTATACATAATCCGGAAAGAAGGTTCCGACTGCGGCAAACCGGGCATATCAGCATCGAGCGCATCATGTAAAGCCCTTCCGGCAGCACGATCCCAAACACCGTGATCTACTACAACCAAAAGCTCGTAAGCACGACCACTAGAGGTGTGATTTCCTTTCAGACCACAAGATGCAACGACAAAGGCTACCAAAGCGATGCATAAAATAAAAGAGTACTTTTTCATGATGTTCGGTTTTATATATTAACTTTCATTATTTTTCTCCTGTTTCGCTGTCGACAGCATACCGCAAGCGGCAAAAATATCTTCGCCCCTGGATGAACGGATAGTGGTGAAAAGTCCGTGTGACGTCAGATAATCACGAAAACGGGTCATCGTATCCATGTCCGCTCCCTCGAGGTCTACCCCCGGTATGGCATGAAAACGAATCAGATTCACCCTGCAATCCAGCCCGCGAAGAAGTTTCAGCAACTCTTTGGCATAGACCTGCGAATCATTGAGCCCTTTAAAAACAATATATTCAAACGAAAGTCGACGTTGTTTACTAAAATCATAGTTTTTTAACAGTTCCACCATTTCGGTGATTGAAAACGCCTTTTCCGCCGGCATTAATTCAGCACGCTGAACGGTCAGCGGAGAGTGAAGGCTGATGGCAAGGTGGCAGTCATTTTCTTCGATAAAACGCTGCAATCCTTTCCGTAGCCCGACAGTAGAAAGCGTGATACGCTTCGGACTCCATGCGTAACCGTAGGTAGCGGTCAGTAGTTCCAATGCCTTCAATACCTCATCCAGGTTATCGAGCGGCTCGCCCATTCCCATCATTACGACATTAGTCAGTTTGTCCCGTTCCGGCAGCGAATGAATCTGGTTCATGATCTGGCTGGCGGTCAGGTTAGCCGTATACCCCTGTTTGCCGGTCATACAGAACTTACAGTTCATCTTGCAGCCCACTTGTGACGACACGCACAACGTTGCCCGGTCATCATCCGGTATATAAACCGACTCTACAAAATGGTTCTCACCCACTTTATAAAGATACTTCACCGTACCATCTACAGAGCGCATTTCATCTACCGGAGCTTCCGCTCCCACCTCATAGTTCTGCTTGAGCAACTCCCGGTGTTTCAATGACAAATTAGTCATATCATCAATCGAGGCTACCTTCTTTTCGTAAAGCCAGGATGCAATCTGCTTGGCAGCAAAGCCGGGCATACCCAGTCTTTTTGTCAATGATTGAAGCTCTACAAGAGTCATTCCTAAAAGGGGATATTTAGACATTCTTCTTTCTGTTGATAGTTTATATCTGCAAATGTAAGGAAATAAAGTCGATTTCCGTATAGCAGGAATGTAAAAGTTAACAAAAAAGGGAAGTATGCCTCCGTTATGATTCAACCACGCTGATATATTGAAGTAGCTTTTGCGCCATTTCAGAATCCTCGCCATTCTTTTTCACTTCATGACCGTACGCCTCACGGAAACAAGCCAGCGCCTCTTCCCGTTCATTACAAAAGCTGTGCAAAACCCCTAAGTTCTGACAAGCCAGAATCGTATCTTCTTCCTCCCATCCCAAATACTTCTTTCGCAGTTCAAGTTCTCTGAAGAAAGCCTCTTTCGCCATTGGATAATTCTCCAACTTCACATAAGCCTGTGCTTTGTAATAATATACCAGACAGGAAGCATTAGGGTCAGCATCATCGTGAAAATCCAAAGACGTTGCAATACGAATCACGTTATCATAGTCTTTATTCATGTAATACTGCTGCATAATATCACATCTCAATGCCTCGTAGCGGACAGTCAGTTCCGCCAGACGCGGTTTTTCGCTGAAATACATTTCATGCAGAAGAGACTCACGGAAGAATAAAGTAGACGCCTGCTCATCGCCACGTTCATTCATCATCCGTTTGAATTCCCTGCATAGATAATACAACTGTTTATGACAAGCGACGATCTGTTTTTTGCTGTCTATCTGTATAGCAATGTCCAACGCCTGATTCATCAGCATCCATGCTTCATCGTATCGTTTAATATAATAAAGACATTTACCCTGCATACGCAAACATTTAGCCACTCCACCGGACAGCCTACCATTCAACGACTCGTGCATTTCAGCTACTTTCCGGAATTTCTCGGCAGCACTCTCTTCCTCATCCTTATAGTAATCACAATAAGCCAGATATTCGGAAAGTTCAATGACTTCTGCCTGACTCTTCTCGTCAGCAGAAGCCGCATGATAATCAAGCGCCCTATTCAAATAAGTCACTGCTTCATTGTATTGCTCATTGTAGTAATATGCCAGAGCTAGATTTCGGCAGGTGTTAGCAATCTCCAGTTCCGGAGTCGGTACAATGTTTTCCTGCATCACCAATGCTTTCAGGAAACAGTCGCATGCCGTTTCGTATTCTTCATTACGGGCATACCGGCATCCCTCATTCATCTTCAATACCGACTTGGCAATGAGTGGCATGGCAGCACCTTCCATACTCTTCTCACTCACAGCAGCTGCCGCCTTCGTCAGATGGAAAGAACTGCTCAAGAAAGTAGCCATATCATTAGCAATGACAGGAATTAAAAAAGAATCGATCTCATCAAAGTCCAATTCGGCATAGACTTCAGGCGTAACTTCAGGATTGTCGTTCATGATCGCCTTCCAGCTATCTTCCAACAGAGAACGATTCGTGCGATACAGAATCTCGAAAATCTCCACATCACAAATCCAATCCTTCAATATATCCCATTCTTGCATCTTATAGCATTGATAGGTAATCTCCACTTTATAGCGATACGAATCATGGTAGCAGAACTGTTTCATGCGATAGTTATAATCGGCAAAAGTCAACGGATGGGAAAGGATCTCTTCCTCATCCAGCAGAGCGGAAATAATTTCATGGCGACTATCATCTATACATTCGTCATCTTGAGCGAAATAGCGTTCGATCGCCTCTACCATTTGTGTGTCACCAATGCAATATCGTCCTCCTTTGTTGGTGAGCCAGCTGCTCATTTCCACTCTCAACTGCGACCAAAGTATCTGATTAATGCCTGCCATGCTCTTCACTTCATCTTCGGTAAATCCTTCTAAAGTAAGTGAAAGCATCAGAAGCGTTCTTCCAATCTCTTCGAAACCATAATCAGCCGACAAACGCCGTAACACACTGTCATAGAATTGCCCAACCTCATTGAGCCGGCAATATCCACTCATATATTCATTGAGAGCATCGTACTGCCCGAACGAAACCAGCTCGTTGAGCAATACACTTAAACAGCGCGGTTGTTTAGCCAGCACCCACGAAGCAAGAATATCTTCCTGTTGTGCGGACAAAGCCTTGGAGTAAGTAGACAAATATTGCTTTGAGAACGACTTGGCATCCGCCTGTGAAAAGCCATTCAACTGGAAATGGGCGTAGCCATTCTGAACAAAGGGCAGGTAGGCAGTGGATGACGCAGAAAAGCTCAACACGACTTTCACGTTCGGGGGAATAGATGCAAATAAAGAAAACAGGGATGCTTCAGTCGGATTCAGATAACTGATGTCATCAATCAACAGAATGATAGGGTATCTTGATGCACCCAACGCACTCCACAACTGACTGAACTTTTGGATAGAATTCAAATCTTCTTCAATCTCCTTGAGGTTTCGAAGTGTATTCCCTGAAAAAGTGTTCAAGCCAGCATCTCCCATCAAAACCGAGTTTTTCACGGCGTCCATGATGGATTTGGCAGTGCTCTGGGTCGAGTCCAGTTCTTTTGAAACTTCCGCCGCGAACAAATTTTCTTCACCCAAAGATTGATGTTTGAGTGCGTTCTGGCATTTGGAAGCTAACATTCTCGCCAGCGTTTCCGGATAAGAAGACAATGTAGTACTATCCAAGCGATGATAGATAGGAATCATCGGCATATCATTGTTCACCAAATCGCTCCAATGAGCCAACAAAGCGCTCTTGCCAAGACCGCAATCACCCGTTACCACCAGGCACCGTTGTTCATCCGCCGCCAAAAAATCAGCAAACGCCTGATCTGCTTCAGGTATTGGATGATAATTGAATAAGAGTTCATTGCGCGTCAGCTGTTCTTGCAATGCTTGATTATCTTCAACGGTCAGTACATCCGGAAACTCCCGTTCAAGCAATTCCGTGAAAGCAGCTTCCACAAGGTTACACAACTGATCGGGCGAATCATACTCCTGCACAGGATAACGATCCTGCTGCAAAATACTCTCTTTCAGACGTTTCAGTTTAAGAGACTCCTCTTCAGGGCAAGACAGTTCATCATCTGCCGATTGTTTTATATAAAAATAGGCATGTAACGGATTGGGATTACGCAGTACACCAAACTGCATTTCAATTTCCGTCACACTCAAATGGTGATTCAAGTCATCTTCTATCCAACGATATTCCAAGCTGTCATTGAGAGTTTGAGATAAATCTTCATAACTGGGACACCATCCATAGCGGTCGCCTACCATACCAATGAAGAAAGGCCGGGAGTTAACGATCTCTTTCAGGCATATTTCAACAACCTTGCCGCTTTTCGCATCTTCTTCTGTGATTCCCCAACGCAAATCAACCAATGAAATGGTGGCACCACGGCTGGCAGCCTTCACTTGCAAACCCTTAAAGAGTTTGACTAATGCAGAACGTTCCATCTCCATGTCTCTGAACGTTGACGAAAGGAATACACGGATAACACGTGAATTTTCAGCGGGAACTGAATACTGGGCTAGTTGTTTAGTCATAATATAGATTCGTATTAGTTAATGAAGTATTTCACAAAGCCAATTGATAAAGATTGGCAAGATATGGAAATTTAATCAGATAACAAAGACCATAAACAAAAAAAACGAGCACAAAAAAGGCACGGATTACACGGGTTTCGCGGTTCCCTCAAAAGTTTAAACCGCGTAAATCCGTGTAATCCGTGCCTAATATCTATTACTTGCTACTTGTTTAGAAGAACAAGAAGCGTGTATCTTTTACGTTTGCTTTCAGATACAAATCATTCATCAGACGGCTGGCAAAACGTGCGTGCATGTTAGTCAGCGTAGCTTCTTCTGCTTTTGCGTCGAATGTTTCGTTCAGTTTGTCCTTGCCGTATACCTGCAATACAAATACTCCGGCATTACCTTTGATAGGAGCGCTCAACTGATTTACTTCAGCTGCAGAAGCATAAGCACCTACCAGCGGTTCGCTGCTGCGCAATGCTGATACGTATGCAGGAGCTGCAAAAGTAACCATCTTCAAAGAGTCGCTGACTGCATTAGTCATCTCTTTGTACTGGTTGAATGAAGTTGCATTGGCAGCTTTCATGTCAGCCATAATCTTTTCAGCTTTCTTATCTTTTACGATTTCAGCTCTCAACTGATCCTGTACTGCTTTCAACGGACGATATCCTTCCGGCTTAATGCCTACCAGACCTACTACCATCATGTGATCGCTTTCGCCACATTCGTACAAGCCGGAAACATCACCCGGTTTTGCTTTATCAAACGCCCATCTCAACGCTTCTTTTGTACCTCTTACACCACCGATATTGTGTTCAGAGCTACTCAAATCCATTCTGTCGAGCAGTCTGTAACCGGCTTCTTCAGCGTTAGCTACCATCTTTTCTACACTAGGATTAGCTGCGATAAACTGGCTGAAATCATTATAAGCGCGGTTGTAAGTTTCTTTGCTGAACTCTACTTCACGTTTGATAACAGCTACTTTATATTTGTCTTTTACAGATTTCTTGTTCGTTACCTGAAGAATTACGTTTGCTTGTCCCATCGGCAAGTTTACCAATTCGTTCACACCTGTATTGTTGATAGCAGAGATGAATTTCAGGTTATCGCCGTCTATCTGTGCACCTTCGTACTGTGCAGAAGTTAGCCAGTTTGCATCACCAGTCTGACCATATTTCTTTGCCAGATCAGCAAAGTTAGCACCACCTTTGATCGCGTTGTAGATACTGTCAGCCAAGGTCTTTGTTTTCAAAGCATCTTCTGCGTATACCTGAATCTGACGGAATTCGACAGAGTCAGCAGCAGCAGCTTTAGCTACAATTTTGAAAGAGTTGATTGTATTGTCGGCACCGTTATAGTAAGGACCATAAATAGTACCTACCGAAGCAGAGTCCAAACGGGCAACTACATCTGACGGGAAAGCTGTTTTGTTATAGAACAAGTCTACATAAGGAGCTTCCGAGCCAGTCGAGCGGATGAAAGAAGTATAATCTTCCGTAGTAGTAGCCAACTGTTCAGTAGCTTCGTCCACTTCTTTCTGGATAGCAGCTCTGTCTTCAGCACTTGCAGTCACTTGTACATCAATGTACTTGATGTCACGAGTTTCCTGATATTGCTTGAATTGTTCTTTCTTCTTGTTATACAAGTCTTTCAGTTCCGATTCTTTCACTACGATTGTAGAGTCCACTACAGAAGAGTAAGGAATACCAGCCATCAACACGTTGTACTGGTTCACTCTTGCGTCGAAAGCGTCCTGTGCTTCCACCGGATTGGAAAGAAGAGCTTTAGATACCAATGCCTGATACTTTTCTGCCAGACGGCTCTCGATCAGAGTTTTCTGAATGAAAGACCAGTATTTATACATGTTATTGTATTGTTCAGCATACTGTGCCGGCATTTGTGATTCGCTCATCTTGGCATATTCCACGAGGAACTTGTTCAACATATCCTTGTCGAAGTTTCCTGTTTGCGGATTCTGGAAAGGAGTTTGTCTCAACAAAGGATGAACGCCTGCTTTCAGGATGTCCTGGATTTCAGCAGCAGAAACAGTCAGTCCCAGTGCTTTTGCTTCTTTTTCGATCAGTTTATTGTTTACGTAGGAACGCCATACTTCATCGCGCACCTGATTGGTTTGTTCGTCATTCAAGGCGGTCACCCCACGCATGAGTTTCACCACTTCGGTATATTCTTCTACCAAATTCTGATACTCTTGAGCGGAAAGAGCGTCTCCGTTCACCTCACCTACGTCATGTGCCTGATGCGGCTGCATCACCTTCCATGCGTCACCCGCAATGAAAGCAAACAGCGCCAAGCCGATAACAATCACCAATAGAGGTCCTTTCGACCTAATGTTTTGTAACGTTGCCATTTTGATTAATACGATTTATGTTTATTATTATTTCTTTCTTTTGTCGTTTTAGCGCACGAAGATACAAAAAATGCTAATATGCATCTATTTATTGGCTAAAAATTTCTTGATTATCGTCATTATTCCAAGACTTTTAATCGCACGAGTTCTATTTTTGTCGCTGTGACCTTAATTATCTTGAATTGATAACGTCCTACCCGGACCACTTCATGCAACTTCGGGAAGCTCTGATATTGGTTCAGGATCAACCCTCCTACTGTCAGATAATCATCCGACTCGGGCAAGTCGAGTCCGTACGTCTCATTGACTTTTTCTATCTCCAGGCGGGCGGACAACACATACTCGCGTTCGTCGATCTGCTTGCTGATATAGGAAGTGTTATCGTGTTCGTCTTCTATATCTCCAAAGATTTCTTCAACGAGGTCTTCCAGAGACACGATGCCGGACGTACCGCCAAATTCATCCACCACTACGGCAATCGTTTTCTTTTGCTGCATGAAGAGTTTCATCAGTTTATGGGCGGACATGGTTTCGGGCACAATCGGCACTTGTTTCACATTCTCATGCCAGTTTTTCGGGGCACGGAACATTTCCGACGAATGGATATAGCCGACTACGTTATCGATATTCCCGTCATACACGATTATCTTGGAGATTCCGGATTCTATGAAGCGGCTTTTCAGCTCGTCCAGCGAAGTAGTCAGATCAACAGCCACCACTTCGGTACGGGGAACGATGCAGTCGCGGATTTTTATGTTCGAGAAGTCGAGGGCGTTCTGGAAGATTTTCACTTCCGTGTCCAACTCTTCTTCATTTTCGGCATTATCAATGCTGCTTTGTACGAAGTAATCGAGGTCGACTTTTCCAAAAGCTCTGTCGGACGCATCCTTATTAACTTTCATTCCAAAGAGGCGAAGGAAGATACAAGACAAGCCGGAGGCTAATTTGGAGATGGGATAGAGAACCACATAACAAACAATAAGCGGAATGGCAAAAACATTCAAGACCAGATTGGGATTGATTTTGAAGATTGTTTTCGGCAAAAACTCTCCGGTCACCAGGATAATCAGGGTAGAAATAACGGTCTGCGCCAACACCATCAGGAAATGATTGTCAATGAATCCCGCCAGCAGATTGTCGCCGATAATCTGTGCCATCAGGATACCATAGATGACCAGTGCGATATTATTCCCCACCAGCATGGTAGAGATAAATTCATTCGGGTTCTTGAAGAAGATAGAAAGGATGCGGGACGTAATTCCCCCCTTGCGTTCCATCTCAAAACGCAGTTTGTCTACCGACACAAAGGCAATCTCCATTCCTGAAAAGAAGGCGGAGAAGACCATGGTGATAATTAGAGAGATATAAATATTCATAGTTTATTTCACAGAATCTTTTCGCACTGAATCCGGCAGCGCTTTTGTTTCCGGTTGGGGCGGACCACCTGCTTCCTCATCCACATAGAAAATACCTTCGATATTATGGATGGTATATATGGTCATTTGCTGGTTCGAGTCGAATCCATGCCCTGTAATAATTCTGTCCGGTTGTTGAATACGTATAAACTTGTCGGAATATACCTTTTGGGTAGCTTCGTTCCAGTACAGCAGTTCCGTATTAAAACGCTCTCCTTTCCGGTTCTGTATATCTACGTTCCCTATCAGCTTCCAAAGCCTTTCTTTGTCATAATAGTAGGCAGTATCCGCTTTGATACTGGCTTCTATATGAAAGATAGAGTCGAACTGTTCCAGATATACGCCCTTCTCAAAGGCCCAATAGGATGGTTTCTTACGGTCGTACACCGACCATTCTTCCGTATTCACTCTGTAGCGTGTCACTCCGGAATCGGAGATAAGGGTGGTGACTCCCAATGTTGTCATCATCGGAAGGGAATCACGTTCCGTGATAGCCTCACCCATAGCTTTCTTCTTTCCGCCACAGGAAGATAATAAAAGAAGCATAACAATCACCCCGGAGGTGATTGTTATGCTCATGCTTTTATGCAATAAACGGTTTCTTCGTTTTCGCAACATACATTTATCTAATCGTTGTAGTCTCTCCTATCCAACCGCCGATAGTGATGCGGTCGCCTTGCTTGTAACCTAACATAAATAGGTCTTTAGCTTGCGGAGTATGACCAGAATATCTACCGATCAATTTATTAGCTTCTTCAGCTACGCTCGGATCCACTTGTTTTGCACGCTGCAGTTTGTCAATCACTGCAAAGTAAGTACATTTGTTCAAAGCAGGTTCGTCGCTCCAGTTGGGACTCATTGCATAAAGATTAGCAATCAGGATGTATGGAGCACCGTAGTTTTCGTTAAAACCAATTGCTTTCTGGCAATATGCTCTTGCTTGAGACAGCTTTTTGGCAGAAGCCAATACTGCTGCGGCAGCATATGCTTTTTCAGCTTTCTTCACATTGTCTGTTTCCAGGTTCACTGCTTCGTCAAAGAATTTCACAGCACCGTCAATGTCACCTTTCTTAAATGCTTGGTAAGCACATCCGGTAGCGGCATCTGCACTAGGTTCTATCTTGTACACATAGAAAGCAGCCTGTTGATAAGCTTCGCTTTCAGTACATTTCATCATTTTCATGATGTCGATAACTTTCTTCAAGTAAGCCAAGTCAGTTTGGTTAGCTTCTACTTTCGGTCCATAGATGTTTTGCAGTGATTCGCAATCAGCTGTTCCACTGTTTACAAACAAAGCCACTAAGTTATCCTTGATACCCAGCAAAGGTTTCTTCTTTGCTTCGCTGGCTTCAGCAGCAATAGCAGCGTCTACATATTCAGAAGCAGCCAGATAGTCCTGAATGAACTGTTCTTTATGATTCGGATCCGTTTTCAGTTTATCCAAAGACATTTGCAGGAAATAGAAGATAGTCGCACCTGCCGATTCGCCTTTCACTGCATTTACAGACTGACTCAACCATTGATAAGCCTGGTTCACATCAATCTTCGGAGCAAAAGCGATATAATCTACTGCTTTGATACCCAGAGCTTCGTCGGCAGAAGACACTTTTGTACCTTTAGCTAGAAACTCATCTGTGTATTTAATACGCAAGTCATGCGTATTCATCAGTTCATTAAAATATTTCTGATAATCTGCATTATTCCGATCCTTGATTTGTCCCATCAAGCCTTTCAGAATCTTATATCCGTCAGTAAAGGTATAGAAACGAAGCGTCGGACAGTTTTCCAACACAGCTTTCCAAGGAGTATACGCATCTTTAAAATTACCAGCACGCACAGCTTCATGCGAGATACTACTGTTCGAGTTACAGTTAGACGCATCCTGTGCTACCACAGTGGTTGCTCCTGCCGAAAGGAACAACATAGCCACAAGCGTTTTAATTTTCATTGTATCTAAATTTTAGTTGTTATTATATAGTCGTCTATTCTTTCTTACATTCATCTCATTACTCCACTCTGCGTTTGAAGAACCAACGTTCGTTGAATGTCAATCCGATGCTCACGCGGAAGATGTTTTCATTTACAAAAGCCGATTCCTGTCCACTGATACGGACAAATTGTCCGCTGATGCTAAGAATGGAACGGGAACGAGGCACAGGCAGACCGAAACCGGCAGTTACGCCATATTCACGGGTAGCCTCTTTGCCGCCGATCTTATAATACGGAGTCGTATAATAAGCTCCCAGACGGTATTTAATATGGGATAAATAGGAACGTCCCATCAAATTAGGAATGTATTCCGCACCCACTGATATTTTATGACGATCGCAATACGTATATGTTTCATTAAAATCCTCACGTACAGCTTCATCTGATGTATTTACGTCAAATTTCGTTTTTGACCATTGTTGCAAACTATAATCCAGACCAACAGTCAGGCGTTTGTCATAGTTATATGTAAATCCGGCGCCAAATGTATTAGGAACTTCAAACGTTGCATCCGGTTTCAATGTTGTAGTAGAAACCGCTGTACCCGTAGAATTTGAAACCATTTGTGTCGTTACACTATAGTCATTACCCAGTTTCAACTTCGGAGAATATATAGCTCCAATTGTCACTGAATGTTTTTTATTAATATCGAATGTATATTGTGCTCCAAAATCAAGTTTATAGCTCGACACTGACGCAACCGACTGGTGATTATAATTATAAGCACCTGATACACTTGGGAAATAAAGGACACGTGTCCGATTAATATCTCCCCAGAAATAAGAAGCATTCACACCTACCGAAAGGTTTTTGAGCACTTTCACTCCCACTCCGGCATATAATTGATGCAAACCTCCATCTCCGGTATAGCTTCTGGCATAATCAGCCGTATTACCGGTAGTAGGATCTGTTGCAGCCTGTGTATCCGACACTGAATATCCCACATTGGAGAACGGCAATAATCCGATACTCATCGCTATCCTCGGATGCAAACGAAATTGCATAGCCAGATAGTCAAAACTGGAGTTTTTAGCGTTCAGTTTCACACCGCTACCGCTAATATTCATATTTTGCAGACTGACACCTCCTTCAAAGAGGAATGTCAATGAGTCAATGGCTGTATACGAAGCAGGATTCAGCGGATTGATCTGTGCTCCATCCCGAAGTCCAAAAGCAATTCCCCCCATCGCCCTGCTGTTACCGAAACTCTGATCGGACAAGTCGCCATAGCCATATCGTGTATAAGGAGAGTTTGTATTATTTTGAGCGATTGCCGTTCCGGTAACCATCGTGAGCAAAAGCGCACAAAGTGTGTGTTTAAATCCTACCATTATTATAGTTTAAAATTCTATTTAATCCTTTCAACACTAAAAATCTATCTGCAAAGATGATACTTTTTACGCTGCTATCAAAAGAAAAATCATCTCCACCCGTTAAAAAAACCAAAAGTTCAGGATATTTATGCTTCATAGACTCAATATAACCTGAAATTTCGTATTCCATCCCTTTCATCACTCCGGCACGTATAGCCGTTTCGGTGTCCCGTCCCATCGGGAGTTTGCGCCCGTTGGTGTCTACCAGAGGCAAACGTCCTGTAAACTGATGAAGTGCTTTGAAACGCATCTGCATACCGGGAGAAATATTACCGCCATGATACTGACCTTTTGAGTCAATAAACTCATAAGTAATGCAAGTTCCCGCATCAATCACCAATATATCCCGATGAGGAAACTGCTCATTAGCACCCACTACGGCAGCCATACGATCATATCCCAATGTTTCGGGAGTTTCGTACAGGTTGACAACCGGAAGCGGAGTCTGATGATTGAGCCAGAGCAAAGGAAACGGCAAAGCTGCCAAATCAGCTAATACCTTTTCGCTTAAATCAATGACAGTAGCCACAATCCCCTGTTCAACCGGATATTTGGAACAAAAAGCCTTCAAGCAACCCAGCGATTGATTGGATTCAGCTACTATATCCACGATTTCTCCGCCGTCGAAGAAAGCAATCTTTGCCTTTGTATTTCCTATGTCGATTATTAAATTCAAATCTTTTGGTTCTTTAGCGGGCGCAAAGGTAAAGTAAAAAAAGAAAAGTTGAAGCATAGAAGAGGAATTATCTTCTTTTTTCATTTTAGAAATCCCCAAAAACAAAAAAATCGAACTATCTATTTTTAAATAGATCAATTATCTTTTATTGTTTATTATGTATTCCACTTTGCGTTCGGCAGTCTTTTTTTATTACATCATAAACAACTAATAAGCAACAGATTACAAGAGAAAAACAGCGTTCCAAAAAGTGTTCCACTATTTTGTAACCGATTTTCCGTTCAAGCAGAAACATTATTTCACCCAAACAGAGGCTCCATTTAAAGAAAACAGCGCCTCTGTTTAAGCCATATAGAGCCTTTATTCTGATAAAATAGAGGCTCCGTTTTCCCGAATCCAACTATTCTTTCTATATTTGCCACCGAAATAAAACGAACCAGCTAATGAAACGGTTTTTCTCATACACCATCCTCTCCTTCTTCCTGTTGCTTCTGCCCACCGGACAAGCATCTGCCAACAACAACGACTCCATCCGTTTGAGTCTGTTGACTTGTGCCCCCGGAGAGGAAATATATTCCCTATTCGGACATACTGCCATCCGTTACGAAAATTCTTCACAAGGGATTGACGTTGTATTCAACTACGGATTGTTCAGTTTCAACACTCCCAACTTCATTTTCCGCTTCTCGCTCGGAGAAACAGACTACCAACTGGGAGCAACGGATTATGAACGTTTTGCAGCTGAATACGCATTTTTCGGACGCAGCGTATGGCAGCAAACGCTCAATCTGACCGATGAAGAAAAGACAGAACTGATCCGGTTATTACAAGAAAACTATCGTCCGGAAAACCGGGTGTATCGTTATAATTTCTTTTACGATAATTGTGCTACCCGCCCCCGGGACAAGATAGAAGAAAGCATTGCAGGAAAAGTGATTTATCCCGCAGAACCGCAGGATGGCTCCCTCACTTTCCGCGACATTGTACATCAGTATTGCAAAGGACATCCGTGGGCACGTTTCGGCATTGATCTCTGTATCGGAAGTGAAGCCGACCAGCCCATCACACAACGTCAGATGATGTTTGCCCCATTCTACCTGATGGATGCTTTCGATGGTGCACAAATTAAAGGCGATTCTATCCAGCGCCCACTCATAACGGCCAACGAGCTGGTAGTCGATGCCACTCCCGAACCGGATGAAAGCGGCTGGATGCCTACTCCGCTTCAATGCACCTTACTCTTATTTATATTGACAACCGCCGCCACAATCTATGGAATCCGCCGGAGAACCGGATTATGGGGAATCGACCTCTTCCTTTTTGGTATAGCAGGTATTGTGGGATGCGTCCTTGCATTTCTCGCACTCTTCTCCCAACACCCGGCAGTCAGCTCTAATTTCCTATTACTGGTATTCCATCCGGGGCAACTTCTTTTCTTGCCATACATTATATATTGTGTCCGAAAAGGGAAGAAATGTTGGTATTTAACCCTGAATCTGGCGGTTTTAACACTTTTTATAGTGCTTTTTCCGGTAATTCCGCAAAGATTTGACTTTGCTGTTGTACCTTTGGCACTCGTTTTGCTGATACGTTCAGCGAGCAATCTGATTGTGACATCTAAAAAGAAATAATGAAAGGACTACTAACTTCCCTCATCACCGTACTGACTTTCACCGGGCTACAAGCCCAGTCACTACCTGCCGCCCCTAAATTAGTGGTAGGGCTGACGATTGACCAATTACGTACGGACTATCTGGAAGCTTTTTCGTCACTCTACGGTGAGAAAGGCTTCAAACGTCTTTGGAAAGAGGGAAGAGTGTTCCATAATGCCGAATATACCTTCTGCGGTATAGACCGCGCTTCTGCCATAGCGGCTATTTATAGCGGTACGACGCCTTCCATGAACGGAATTATTTCTCAACGCTGGATGGATGCCTCTACCCTTCGCCCCGTCAACAGCACAGACGACACGGCATTTATGGGGTATTACACCGACCAGACTGTCGCCCCCACCAAACTTCTGACTTCAACCATTGCCGACGAGCTGAAAATAGCGACACAAGGCAAAGGACTCGTATATGCCATTGCACCTGATTGCGATGCCGCACTTTTTGCAGCCGGACATGCCGGAAACGCTGCTTTCTGGCTCAATCCCAACACCGGAAAATGGAGTGGAACCACCTATTATGGAGAGTTTCCGTGGTGGGCAAGCCAATATAACGACCGTCAAGCGATCGATTTCCGTATTGCCGGTATGACATGGGAACCCATATTTCCCCGGGGCATGTACACTTTCCTGCCAGATTGGCGGGATATGCTCTTCAAATATAAATTCGATGATGACCGCAGTAATAAATACCGCCGCTTCATCGCCAGCCCTTTTGTGAATGATGAAGTGAATGCGCTTGCCGAAGAAGCATTGAACAAAAGCTCCATCGGCATGGATGACATTACTGACTTATTGGCACTCACTTACTATGCTGGAAACTATGCGCACAAATCCGTACAGGAATGTGCCATGGAAATACAAGACACCTACGTGCGTCTTGACCGCAGCATTGCCGACCTGCTCGAAGTTCTTGATAAGAAAGTAGGACTACAAAATGTACTTATTTTCGTCACTTCCACCGGATATATAGACAGCGAATCGCCTGATTCGGGATTGTACAAAGTGCCCGGCGGAGAGTTTTACCTCAACCGTTGTGCGGCTCTATTGAATATGTACCTGATGGCTACGTATGGCGAAGGAAAGTATGTGGAAGCTCACCATAACCAGCAGATTTATCTGAATCATAAGTTATTGGAAAAGAAAGAACTGAATCTGGCAGAGATCCAACAAAAGTCAGCAGAATTCCTGATGCAGTTCAGCGGAGTGAACGAAGCCTATTCGGCTAACCGGCTATTGCTGGGTTCATGGACCCCGGAAATCTACAAAATACGTAACGGCTACCACCGCAAACGTTCGGGTGACCTCGTAATCGACGTCCTCCCCGGATGGACTATCGTCAACGAGAACGGCGGCGACAACAAGGTGGTACGTCATTCCTATATTCCCTCACCGCTGATTTTCATGGGACATTCCGTGAAACCGGCCATTATCCAGACACCTGTAACCATCGACCATATTGCGCCTACACTGGCACATTTTATGCGCATCCGGGCTCCCAACGCCTGTACTTCTGCTCCTATTACCGACCTGCGGTAAAAATTTACTCACAAAAACAGGGAGCAAAACATAAATAAATCAGCATTTTAATGTAACTTTGCGGAGGTTTCTTGATATAAAGATTCCCCAACGCGGATTAACGCAGATTTACGCGGATTAAAAAAAATCCAATTTAATCTTTCCTTTAATCTGTGTAAATCGGCGTTAATCCGCGTTGAAATTGAAATAAATAATAAACTAAATAATATAACATGGGATTTAATGAATTTTTAAGCTCGGTTTTCGGAAACAAATCCACACGAGACATGAAAGAAATCAAGCCCTGGGTGGAAAAGATCAAAGCTGCTTACCCGGAGATTGAAAAACTAGACAACGACGCCCTCCGTGCCAAAACGGAAGAACTCAAAAAATATATCCATGAATCGGCTACTGCTGAACGTGCGAAAGTGGAAGAGTTGAAGGCAAGCATTGAAACTCTCGAACTGGAAGACCGCGAAGAAGTCTTCGTACAAATCGATAAGACAGAAAAAGAAATTCTGGAAAAATATGAAAAAGCACTGGACGAAGTACTGCCTGTTGCTTTTTCTATCGTAAAGGCTACTGCCAAACGTTTTACAGAAAATGAAGAAATCGTTGTAACTGCTACCGACTTCGACCGTCAACTGGCTGCTACAAAAGATTTCGTACGCATCGAAGGCGACAAGGCCATCTATCAGAATCACTGGGTAGCCGGTGGTAACGACACATTGTGGAACATGGTTCACTACGATGTACAGCTCTTTGGTGGTGTCGTTCTGCATAAAGGTAAGATTGCGGAAATGGCAACCGGTGAAGGTAAAACATTGGTAGCTACACTCCCGGTATTCCTCAACGCATTGACCGGAAACGGCGTACACGTAGTTACCGTGAATGATTACCTCGCCAAACGTGACTCCGAATGGATGGGTCCTCTTTATATGTTCCACGGTTTGAGCGTAGATTGTATCGACCGTCATCAGCCGAACTCCGACGCACGTCGTCAGGCATATCTGGCAGATATCACTTTTGGTACAAACAATGAATTCGGTTTCGACTACCTGCGTGACAACATGGCTATCAGCCCGAAAGACCTTGTACAACGTCAGCACAATTATGCCATCGTCGATGAGGTCGACTCGGTATTGATTGACGACGCACGTACTCCGTTGATTATCTCCGGTCCTGTACCCAAAGGCGATGACCAGTTGTTCGAGCAACTCCGTCCGCTAGTGGAACGTCTGGTAGAGGCACAAAAGGTACTGGCTACCAAATATCTTTCCGAAGCAAAAAAACTGATCGCATCCAACGATAAGAAAGAGGTGGAAGAAGGATTCCTCGCTTTATACCGCAGCCACAAGGCATTGCCGAAAAACAAGGCTTTGATTAAGTTCCTTAGTGAACAGGGTATCAAGGCAGGTATGCTCAAGACGGAAGAGATCTACATGGAACAGAACAACAAGCGTATGCATGAAGTGACTGATCCGCTGTACTTCGTAATCGACGAAAAACTGAATAGCGTAGACCTGACAGATAAGGGTGTAGACCTGATTACCGGTAACTCTGAAGACCCGACATTATTCGTGCTTCCGGACATCGCCGGACAACTTTCGGAATTGGAAAACCTGAATCTAACCAACGAACAACTGCTTGAAAAGAAAGATGAACTTCTGACAAACTATGCCATCAAATCGGAACGTGTACACACCATCAACCAGCTGTTGAAGGCTTACACCATGTTCGAGAAAGATGATGAATATGTAGTGATCGACGGACAGGTGAAGATCGTAGACGAGCAGACAGGCCGTATCATGGAAGGTCGCCGCTACTCTGACGGATTGCACCAGGCTATCGAAGCCAAGGAACGTGTGAAAGTGGAAGCTGCTACGCAGACCTTTGCAACAATTACTTTGCAAAACTACTTCCGTATGTATCACAAACTGTCCGGTATGACCGGTACTGCTGAAACGGAAGCAGGCGAACTTTGGGATATCTACAAATTGGACGTAGTCGTGATCCCGACCAACCGTCCGATTGCAAGAAAGGATATGAACGACCGCGTTTACAAGACGAAACGCGAAAAGTATAAAGCTGTTATCGAGGAAATCGAAAAATTGGTTCAAGCAGGACGTCCGGTATTGGTGGGTACTACTTCGGTAGAAATCTCCGAAATGTTGAGCAAGATGCTTACCATGCGTAAGATTGAGCACAAGGTATTGAACGCCAAACTGCACCAGAAAGAAGCGGACATCGTTGCTACCGCCGGTTTAAGCGGAACAGTAACCATTGCTACCAATATGGCTGGTCGTGGTACCGACATCAAGTTAAGTCCGGAAGTGAAGGCTGCGGGCGGTTTGGCAATTATCGGTACGGAACGTCACGAATCCCGTCGTGTAGACCGCCAGTTGCGTGGTCGTGCAGGACGTCAGGGTGACCCGGGTTCTTCTGTATTCTTCGTATCACTGGAAGACGATTTGATGCGTCTGTTCTCTTCCGACCGTATCGCCAGTGTAATGGACAAGCTCGGTTTCCAGGAAGGCGAAATGATCGAACACAAGATGATTTCCAACTCCATCGAACGTGCACAGAAGAAAGTGGAAGAAAACAACTTCGGTATTCGTAAACGTCTGTTGGAATATGACGACGTAATGAACAAGCAACGTACAGTGGTTTACACCAAACGTCGCCACGCTTTGATGGGTGAACGTATCGGTATGGACATCGTGAACATGATCTGGGACCGTTGTGCCAATGCTATCGAAAACAATGATTATGAAGGCTGCCAAATGGAACTGCTTCAGACATTAGCAATGGAAACTCCGTTCACTGAAGAAGAATTCCGTAACGAGAAAAAAGAAAAGTTGGCCGAAAAGACTTTCAACATTGCGATGGATAACTTCAAACGCAAAACTGAACGTCTGGCACAGATCGCTAACCCGGTTATCAAACAGGTATATGAAAACCAGGGACACATGTACGAAAACATCCTGATTCCTATTACAGACGGTAAACGGATGTATAATATCTCTTGTAACCTGAAAGCGGCTTACGAATCGGAATCTAAAGAAGTGGTGAAGTCGTTCGAGAAATCAATCTTGCTCCACGTAATCGACGAAGCATGGAAAGAAAACTTGCGCGAACTGGACGAACTGAAACATTCCGTACAGAATGCAAGCTACGAGCAGAAAGACCCGCTATTGATTTATAAACTGGAATCTGTGACTTTGTTTGACGCTATGGTGAACAAGATCAATAACCAGACTATATCTATTTTGATGCGTGGACAAATTCCTGTACAGGAAGCTCCGGATGAATCAGCTGCACGCCGTGTAGAAGTGCGTCAGGCTGCTCCTGAACAACGCCAGGATATGAGCAAGTATCGCGAAAACAAAGAAAATTTGAGTGATCCGAACCAGCAGGCTGCTGCAAGTCAGGATACTCGTGAACAGCAGAAACGTGAACCGATTCGTGCAGAGAAGACAGTAGGTCGTAACGATCCTTGTCCATGCGGAAGCGGGAAAAAGTATAAAAACTGCCACGGAAAGAACCTTTGATTAATTAATAATTAAAAATTAAAGGTTGGAAATTGTAGGGTAATGTGCTTTATGGCATAGTCTCTCTATATTCAACTTATAAAAGAAAGTCTCAAACGGTTAAAAACTGTTTGAGACTTTCTTTTATTCTTCCAAAGTTGTACTTTTGTTCAAATTACTAAATAGAACAAAACTATGGCAAAATCTTATTCACTGGTTTTCATCGTTTTATTCCTGCTGACTCTGGGTAGCTGTCAGAGTCTGGAACAGATCCCCATTGATTATCTGCAACCTGCCGACTTGAGCTTTCCTCCGCAACTCCGAAAAGTAGCTATTGTGAATAACACCAGCGACGCCCCGGATAATAAACTGATAACAGAGACTGAAAAAATTAAAGAAGGTACACCATTAATAAGTCGTGCAACAGCTTATGCCAATGGAGATCCTAAGACAGCCACTGAATCACTGGCAGAAGAAATAGCACAGCAGAACTACTTCGATGAGGTGGTTATCTGTGATTCTGCCTTACGCGCCAATGATAAACTGGCCCGCGAAAGTACATTGAGCCAGGAGGAAGTGCGTCAACTGGCTTCTAACCTGGGAGTGGACTTTATTATTGCACTGGAAAACCTGCAACTCAAAGCAACAAAGACTGTCCGTTATCTGGATGAGTTCAACTGCTTTCAAGGAGCGGTAGACGTGAAAGTTTATCCCACGGTGAAAGTTTATCTTCCCGAACGCAGCAGACCGATGACTACGCTCCATCCTAATGATAGCATTTTTTGGGAAGAGTTTGGAGGTACAGCCATAGAAGCCGCCACTCGCATGATTCCCGACAAGCAGATGCTGGAAGAAGCGGCAGCATTCGCAGGAACGGTTCCGGTGAAAAATATTGTCCCTATTTGGAAAAAAGGAACACGGTATCTTTATACTGGTGGTTCGGTTCCTATGCGTGACGCTGCCATTTATGTACGCGAAAATTCATGGGACGACGCATACGAACTTTGGCGTCAGGCTTTCGAAGGTACCAAGAACCAAAAGAAAAAAATGCGGGCAGCTCTCAACATTGCTGTTTACTACGAAATGAAAGATAGTTTGGCTAAAGCGGAAGAATGGGCAGAAAAGGCCCAACAACTAGCTAAAAAAATAGATAAAAAGAACATCACAGATAGCCCTCAAGCTACCATTGATGATGTGCCGAATTATTATCTTACTACTTTGTATTTAGCTGAACTAAAGGAGAGAAATGCTCAATTACCCAAGTTAAAATTGCAAATGAGCCGATTTAATGATGATTTTTAAGGAAATTGTGTATCAAATCTTATTTTTTTTATACCTTTGAACTTATAAAAAGAAGGAACCCATGAAATTGAGCCAACAATCATTATCTATTATCGAATCGGCTATCCAAAAGGCAGTCGCTAAATATGTATGTAGCTGTGAACAAACAGTTGTAACCGATATCCATCTCCAACCGGATCAGGCATCGGGACAACTTAATATTTACAACGATGATGATGAAGAACTGGCAAACATCATGATCGAAGAATGGGCTACTTATGAAGGGGATGATTTCCTTGAAAACGTGGAACCTTCTCTTCGCAACATTCTTTGCAGAATGAAGGATGCCGGAGATTTCGACAAAGTGACTATTCTGAAACCTTATTCTTTCGTTTTGGTAGATGAAGAGAAAGAAACCGTAGCAGAATTGCTGTTGATTGACGACGATACCATACTGGTGAATGATGAATTGCTGAAAGGGTTGGATAAGGAGTTGGACGACTTCTTAAAGGATTTGTTGGAAAAATAAAGAAGAATTGTTGGAGAAATAAGATATCGTTCTTTTTGAATAGAGATCGTTCAAGATCCACATATAAAAAGATAATCGGAAGCAATCAGGATATGTCCTTTATTGCTTCCGATTATTTTATATATATTCCCTATTGATTATTTGTTGTATTTGATTGAGATATTAGCAAGTCTAAGCGGCATGAAGCTGGATACCCCTGCCGGGAGTCTGACCGGTCGCAATCTGATGCAAATATTATCACGGTTCAATAAGGCATCCGGCAACTTAAAGTCATAGACTTTATAACCAGGAATGTTCTTCTCCGTCTGTCCACCTGCAGCCGTTCTATCAAACTGTCCCAGAATGGTAAACTCTGAATTATCTACTTTAATCCATTCACCATTCATCGAATAAGCATATTCAACCACTGCAACAGGGCCACCTCCCCAACTTGCATTCATTTCAACCTGAAGAGACAAGGATGTAGAAATACCTACTGTCGATATTTTGTCTACGTAGAAATATGAACTTGTAGACCACGGTTTACTATTAAAAGCACCGCCTCGCATACGACCATAGTATCCATCGGTCGTGTTAAGGTTAACATCTCCTCTGAAATCATCCTGGAATCCCAGAATGTAGTCTGCATAGGTTTGCTGGAAATATTTATTTCCGTCTTTGCTAAGAAGAGCATTCGCCTGCGATGCCTCGCCACCCGTAGGATGGTAATCCGTAAAAGTAGAAGAGCCTATTTCTTTCCAATCGGGTACATTACAATCCCATTCTACAAGCACATCAGTGATCTCGTTTATATCACTGATGTTAATATCTTCTCTGTTAAGCGGAAGAATACATAACCGGCTTTCAGAGATGTCGAAATTTGTAAGTTTCACTTTCGCCACCATTCCTGTTATGCTTCCCGAACCTTTAGGAAGTGTTTCGTGAGCATAAGGAGCTTCAAACGCAGTAAGCATATATGTATTAGAACCGTTTTTATCTCTTATACAGGTCGGATAGTATCTGTAATATGCAGGGAACTTTTCTACCCAATAGTTTTTATTAATCTTACGATCGGCAGCTCCCGGGTCAGTAGTCTTGAAATTAGTGAATGCACCTACCGGAGATGCAATCTCGACATCTTTCAGGGTCACAAGACTAAATACCATATTATCCGTAAGTTCAGCAATCGTTCTTTCAGGAATTGTGAAGGTAGAAAGTTCCGAGCTGATTACGTGGGCAGCAGTGATACCGCTAATCAGTCTATAAGTAAAGCTACCCTCTGATTCTTCTCTTATCATTCCATCTTTCAGACACAATGACACTTTGGCAAATTGTGCAAACGTAATTAAAGATTCGGACTCAAACACAACTGTCTCTCCTGCCTCATTCTGAATGACATAGCGATTGCTCGGGAAGTTCTTCGAAGTGCCATTGGCTACGATGGTTCCTTCAACATATACATTGTTAGTAATTCCACCGACAGCATAACCATGTACGGTTGGATAACTGACAAGTTCCGCATTCGCATATTCAGAATATGCTTGCGAGAGATTAATGGTAGCCGTGACCTTACGCTGGTACTGATCGTCATAACTCAACACAATACTTCCTGTACGGGGTGATTGCGAATTTGTTTCCGTATTAAAATAAAGCTTTCCATCACTTATCCTATACTCCTGCACCCAGTTCACCGTTGGCGTAATAACGATATCCGTTTCGGGCACATTGGTAGAGATTTCCATTTCATATTCACCTCCTTTAGTAAACAGCTCCATCTTATCACTGGCAGGAACAATAAATGGATAACGGGATAATTGTTTTATCTTGATTACATCCGCAGTCTTACCATCTTTCGTAAACACACGAATATCACAGAAACGTTCGGAATCACTGATATTCTCATCATAAGTCACAGTGAAATAAGTTCTTGATGACTGGGCTCCACGTATATCCGTAGAGAACCAGGTTGATTCTACAAAATCAATTCGCCACTCGGTATTGGACTTCACCTCCACCTGAACCGGATCACCTTCCGCCTGAAGAATAATCTCATTATTTGTTATTTCCAATATACCGGCTTCATGTTCGTCAGAGCATGACGGAAACATTATGATTGCCATCACAGCCAGAAAAGCTGTCCAGACTATTGAATCTTTAATTTTCATGTTCATCAATTATTAGATTTAATCTCACCTGTTTTATATAGTATCTCATAAGCTTCATTCCGATCATTTAATACAAAGATCTGAAACTTCTCTCCACCCGGATAAACACGCGTAACAACATGTCCGGCAGGCTTTATCTTCAAGCCGTCTTCACCCAGTCTGCTCCTGTTACTGTCTACCATACCGGCAGCAAAAACCGACCGTTCACCAGGATAAAGAGTTTGAGACAGCATCCGGCTCAACGTTGCCGGTTGAGGGTGATAGTAATCCCATACGGGAATTACATAGACTTGTGGTTTCACTTGGGAAATGTAGGTATCGCACATAGCATCAGAATAAGCGTGATGATTGGCAACAACCACATCCGTCTCACCGAGCAATCTGGCTACCGGCGTTTCTATATCAAACCATTCCGGTGCTTTTTCTACGCCCAAAATATCTCCTGCGGAGAAATAATCAAAATTACCGTATGTGATACGAATTCCACAACTGCAACGGTTTTCGTTCAACTGTTCACTTGAAGAGGCTGTAGAAGGCACAAGCTCTTTGGCTGTTGTTCCGCTACCTGTCCAAATTTTACCATTACCCACGATATTACGTACTTCGAATGTAGGATAAGAGCCCGGATCTTTCAAGAGTTTGATCTGACTATTGCTTCCTATTACAAATCCCTCATTCTTTTTACCTTCCCTGTCACGAGCGGCAACATATAATTTATAGTTTGAGATATGAGCACCAGAGACTTTAGCTGCTGTCGGATAATCATAAGTAGGATAACCACGATCTATCAAAGTGGAAATATTGAGAAGATTACCAACATGAGTGATTCCGGTAAGTTTGTAATCCAGTCCTACTTTTTCGATTGCCAGTTTTCCATTCTGTCCGATATGGTCCGTATCAAAGTGAGTGAGCAAGGCATAATCAAGTGCTCCGTTATTTTTTAATGGCAATGAGAAATGTTTTATATATTGAGCAATCCATTCGGCAGGCCGCTTAGAATCATTAGGCACTGCTTTCATAATTTCCTGTGTGCCTGAATGTACTCCTAAATCTCCTGCATCCAATAACATGGTAGTCCCATCCGGAAAAATAAGATAGGCTGCATTACCTCTTCCGGTACTAATCTGATGAATATCCAAATAACCTGCCTGCCACTCCGGAAGGTATTCATACACTTTATCTACTGCATCATCAGGAAAAGGCTTTTCTTGTTGGCAACTTGCGAATGTAGGCAGCAACATGATGGCTCCTAAAAAAAATATCTTGCTATTCATTATATTATTCTTTAATAGTTGATTAATCGATTTGTTTCACACTATAGATACCGGCTTCTTCTTTAGTCATTTCATTGCCGCCTCCGTATCCCGGATTTTGCTTCAAGACATTGCTGACAGAAATTGACTTTTCCGGAATAGGAAAAAGCTCATAATGATCGTCGTTAGTAGGTTTATGATCCCACCAAGAACCTGTTGTATACAACCCCCAACGACGAAGATCGGTACGACGACGCTGTTCACCCAGAAACTCGACCATCCACTCATCAAGAATCCGGTACTTGTCGATATTCGTTTCGGTCACCGGATCAGGATCGGCTTTATTCTCGAAATTGCGTTTACGCACTTCATTGAAAAGATTGGCTGCTTCTTTTTTATAGCCGCTTCTATATTTACATTCAGCAAGCATATAATAGATTTCAGCAAAACGAATAACCGGATAATCTGGATTAAAAGCAATGGTTTTGTCGATATTGTCGGGAACCGGTAGTTTGCACAAACGTATTCCGGAATTCTCTTCCCCGGTACTTATATTGGAGGGAAGCTCATTCACTGAAGAATATTCTCCATCTTTCACTTTCTTGAATTGTGCCACCTGATCGACAAATTCAAGAACCTCACCTGGATATTCGTACAGTCCCGTACACTTCACCTCTGTACCACTTCTTGATGTACGCTGTAATTTTCCATAAAGGAACATTCCTTCGTATTTTCCATTCCCTTTATACAAGTACAATTTTTTACGAAGATCTTTATTGTTGAATTTGGCAAAAGGTCGCCCAAGCTTATCCGTATAGGGATCGCCATTGGGTTTAAGAGACGGCTGAAGATGCATACCATTAGTAGAAGAATAGCCGCTTAGATCAAAATAGTTCTTTGCATTATAATGATTATAGCGTTCGAACTGCCATTGAAACAAAGTGCCTTTTGCATATTGCGACTGAACAGACCACATTACTTCCTTAGATTTATTATTGTCGAAAGTGAAAGGACCGAACCAGTCTTCCTCCAATTCGTAATAACCGTATTTGCCATCTAATAGATCCTGGCAGACCTGCGCACATTCAGCAAAACGGTTCTCTCCCATGTAGACTTCCGCATTAAAATATAATTGAGCAAGAAGGGCGGCGGCAGTTCCTTGACGTAAATAGCCTTCTTCCAGCATATCTGCTCTTTTTTTCTCTAATTTGGGAATAGCGGCAAGCAACAGTTCTTCCACATAATTAAAGGTTTCGCGTGCAGTGGAACGTGGAACTTCCTCGGTAGTAGAGCGCCGGTAAATAGGCATACCCCCATAGAAATCAAGTCCCCGCAGATAAAAATAGGCAACCAATGTCTGAAGTTGCATCTGATGATCTGCTTTCAATTCTTCCGTCATGCCCAGTGATACATAATCCACACCGGATAAGTCTTCCTTACAAGCTAAAGCCATTGCCACTCCCATGCCTACCCCACGCCAGGTTTCTTCGTTGTTGGGGTGAAGAGGTGTCCAGTCGTGATGCTGCAGTTGGGAATATCTGACATCATTGTAATGTATTCCTTTTTGTGTGACACACATCTCATCTGTTGTACATTCTTGAAGAATGGCACGGTCGAATCCGTGAAACCAACGCCAATGTGTGAAAGAGCGTACCAAGAAAGAATAAACAGTTTCCTTAGACGTGAAATAAGTGTCCGGAGTGACTTCGGAATACCACTTCTCATCCAGATTTGTACAACCGGATGACACCAGAAGGGTGAGGAAGGAGATAATGATTAAAATATTTCGTCTCATATCATTTTATTAGTTTATAGGTACTTTAATATTAGAATTGGATTTTCATACCAACGGTATATCTACGAGTTTCAGGATAAATATTATTAAACCATTCATAACCAGGGTCCAGTCCGTTGACATTCACTTCCGGATTAAGTCCTGAATATTTCGTGAAACATGCCACATTCCGGACGGTCAGGTAAAGATCAATCTTATCTATATATTTCTGCCACTTTTTCATGTTAAGAGAATATCCCAGACTAATGGCGTCTATCTTTAAGAAAGTGCCGTCCTCAAGCCAGTAATCGCAAAGCTGCTTTACTTCTTTGATGTGCCGGTTGTCAATGTACGCATTGCGAAGAACGTTCTGGCCTGCTACTTCAGAAAGTCCATAGTACATATTTATGGTATTAAACACGTCGAAATCGATCCAGCTACGCAGGTTGATACCTAAAGAGAGGTTCTTGTAAGTGAAGGTATGATCCCATGATACCATCAATGCAGGAATAGCATTACCGATGTACCGCTTGTCATCATAGGTCTTCTTATCGCTAAGAATCACATTGTCGTTCTTATCATACAGAAGCCATCTTCCATTATCCGTGATACCGGCATATTTCCAGATATAATAGCTTCCGATCTTTGTTCCTGCTTCAATTCTTCCGGCTGATCCGTTCGTTCCCGGTGACGGGAATCCTACACGATCCTGGTAAGTATTATTCCCCCACAAAGAGGTAATTTTGGAAGAAGAATGGGATAGACGCATGGTAGTTGTCCAGTTAAAGTCTTTCGTTTTAACAGGCACTCCGCCAATCTCAAACTCCCATCCGGTATTCTCAAGATTACCATAATTCATGGTCGTTTTCTCGTACACAGCGGGAGGATTGGGTACACTGATATTGTATAACATTCCGGAAACTCTTCTTTTATATATATCGAACTTTCCAAAAAGCCGGTTATTCAGAAACGCATAATCCAAACCGATGTTAAGCTCTGCTTTCTTTTCCCAATGCAAGTCATTATTGACATTACGAGCCGGTCCATAAGAAGTAATCCATGTACCGTTATAAGGCCACATTGAATTGGAGGAGTACATGGCTGTGGATGCTCCTGCAGAGAAATTGTTATTTCCCGTCACACCATAACCGACACGTACTTTGAGGTCATCAAGAAAACTGACATCACGCAGAAAGGCTTCATTGGATATACGCCATCCACCTGATACAGCCCAGAATGTTCCCCAGCGATGATTCTTTCCAAATTTGGAAGATCCCTCATGACGGACACTTCCAGTAACCATATAACGATCTTTATAGCTATAATTCGCCCGACCAAAGAAGGAGATAAGACGTTCACGAGGATATTTGTGAGAAGACATAGCTGCTTTTCCATCAGAAAGCCAGCTACCTGTTCCCATATCCCAAGCTCCTACTCCATCCACAGGGAAATCGTAGTTAGACATATCAAAATTTTCAGAATTGTTTTCCCAATAGCTATATCCGGCCACCGCACTGACTGTATGGTCATCTGCAAAAACACGCATGAAATTAATGGTAGGTTCAAAAGAAACATTGACTGTTTTACTATATCCGTGAAATCCCTTTCCTTTATAACTTCCATTCAAAGATGTTCTGTGTAATGCGGATACATAATGCGTCTGCTGATACTGGCGATCTTCCCATCCGAGAGTGGCTTGTGCCGAAAATCCGGCAGGCAGATTGAGCTTTACCGTAGCATCCGCCTTGAGCCATTTATCAACATTATCCGTCTGCTTGAGCATAACTTCCGCTAATGGATTGTAATATTCACTACCACCAACCAATACATTATAGCCTGTTTCACTAGTACTATCATAAACATGTTCCGTTGGATTCATCTTCAATGCCATGTCGAAACAGGAACTACTGCTCCGCTGATCCCGATGTGCTTCACGATATTCTGTATGTAAGCCTATTTCCAGCAAGTCATTGAGAAGATTAAAGTTTGCATTGATACGCCCCGAATAATCTTTACGATTATCGCCTATCGCAATACCTTTCTGATCCTGTGCCATAATAGTGGCATATATTCTGGCTGTATGTCCCCCTCCCGAAAGGGTGACAACATGGCGCTGGGAAAGTGCTCCCTCATTTAAAAGTTCACCGTACCAATCGGTAGACGCTCCCAAATCTGTTCCTACACCGAACCTTACGAAAGCATCGCGATCCAGAACTTGTGGCCTTCTGGAGACTTGCTCGGTGGACAGCTCGCCTGTATATGATAATGTGATAGGACCTTCTTTCGCTTTCTTGGTAGTCACGAGAATGACACCACCGGCTGCTCTTGTTCCGTAAATAGCACCTGCAGAGGCATCCTTCAAAACATCAATGGATTGAATATCTTCCTGACTGATGGAACGCAAATCACCACCGGGGATTCCGTCTATCACAATCAAAGGGGAAGAAGAAGCATTGATGGAAGCTACCCCACGAAGCTGGAAACTAGCAGAGGCATTCGGACTGGAGGTCTCGGAAACATTCATACCGGAGATTTTTCCTTTCAGAGCAGTCGCAATGGTAGAGCCTCCTAATCCGGTCACTAAATCTTTTGAAGATATGGAAGTAATGGAGCTGGTCACAGCACGTTTCTCCATTGTTCCATAACCGATAACGACTACTTCATCCAGCAACTGATGATCTTCTTTTAATACCAAAGACAAGCTTGTCCGATTTCCCACCTTTACTTCAAGAGACTGAAAACCGATATATGAAATCAGTAATACAGCATTTGACGCAACTGACAGGTTAAATTTTCCATCCAAATCAGAAACTGTACCTTTCCCGGCCACTCCTTTCTCCTGAATACTGGCACCAATCACCGGATCTCCATTCGTATCTACAATCACTCCTTGTATCTTTTTCGAAGTTGCTTCCGTTTGCTCTTGTTTTACCGGTACGGGAACCAGAACGATATACCCTTTTTCTATCTTGTAAGTAAACCCCGTTCCCGCGAGCAACTTATCCAAAACAATAGAGAGTTTTTGTTTCTTAAAATCAACACTCAATGTCCGATTCACATCTATTTTAGTCCGACTATAAGTAATGCTTAATTGAGTCTGACTTTCAATAGCATCAAAAGCTTTCAACAAAGTTATGTTTTTTCCGGCAATAGTAATCAACTGATTCTGCCCATAGATAGTACCCAAAGGGACTATAAAGAATAAGGTTAACAATAAAATACGCAAATTACTGGTATGTTTTATAGTAAAATAAGAATTAAAATTCATACTTTTGTATATTAAATGAATACTACATTTAAGGTTCACTATTTCCTAAAATTTTAAATGATAACGGTATTTATTTCGGGTTGGACAAAAGGATCAGTTTTGTCCAACCTTTTTATGGATGGGTACCTCCTTTCTTACTCTTATTCGCCGGTGAAGCAGCTGTCAGTATCACAACCTTATTGTCTGTGACCTTGCTTTCCATACCTCCGACGGTCATTGTTACAATATGAATTGCTGCTTGAAGAGGTTCGCCCTTTCTAAGCTTAATGGTATATAAATCATTTGTGTATAAATGCGGTTCTGCCTTTATTTCTACATTATAATGTCGTCCCAATGTGTTCAGAATATCCTCCAGATGGCAATCGACAAAATTCAATTCACCACGTGTCCAACCGGAAGCCATCATCACATCTATTTTTCGTTTTTCATAATTCTTAGTCAGGTGATTGTATTCAAGTTGTTCACCGGGAGTAAGAATAAAACAGCTGTCTGGTGCCAGCAGGTTATTGATTTGCACTTTTCCATTTTCAAGAGTTGTAATCGTTTTCCTGTCTTCCGAATATGCCTGTATATTAAACTTCGTACCTAAAGCACGAACTGATAACAAAGATGTCTTGACAATAAACGGATGTTTCTTATCCTTATGGACATCAAAATTCGCCTCTCCGGAAAGATAAACAGTACGTGTATCGCCTCGAAAGCTTTTCGGGTAAATGATACTGCTCTCCGAATTGATCTGTACCTTTGTCCCATCCGGCAAAGTCAATTCTCCCCGTTCACCCATGGGAACAATATATTCTACCAATTTGCAAGAATCAGTATAATCATTTATATAATACCACGATAATAGCACTGAAAATAAGGGGATTAATATCATAGAAGCAATGCGAAGAAGTGGTTTGATTTCCCAATGCGGTTTTATTATCGGATTTGCAAGTCCCGCTTTACGCCGGACCTCATACCATGAACGCCGGGTAGCCTCATCAGGTTCAGCGATGATATTCATCCACTCTTCCTGTATAGCTTCTTCTTTATCTTCTGCATCAGCAGGAGAAACCAGCCAACGCCAAAACTTCATCTGCAAGGAGTTTTGCAGGGGATGGCGAACAAAAAAATGTATTAGTTCTGATATGCTTTTCTTCTTCATGATTTTATCCGTTTATTAATAAGATGCACGAGATAGAATACACACACAGTCTAAAAGCTATTTTTTCTACTTTTTTTGAGAAAGGAGAATAAAAGAAGAGTTTTTGTCAATAGGAAGTGGTTTTATTTAGAAAAGATAAAAGTGCTTCAGCATCTTGCGGATATCAGCCAATGCTTGTGTGAGATGGTTTTCTACAGTCCGTTTGTTTATTGCAAGCAGTTGCGCTATCTCATCATTGTTTTTGCCTTCTTTACGGCTCATCTCATAAATTCTTTTTCGTTGGGCGGGCATTTGCTCTACCGTATGCTGTATCAATAGCAGTAATTCTTCGGCAAACATATTTTCTTCGATGTTTCCCGCACCCTCATTCTGCTGACGGGAAAGATTCTCCTGTTGCTTTTCTCCATATTCATTCACCAAAAGTATATGTCGTAAATGCTGGTACACAGCATTCCGGGAAGTCCGATAAAGGTAGGCATTCAGATTTTCGATTTTTGCCATCTCCTCACGCTTCTGCCATAGTTTGAGGAGAATATCTTGTGCAAAATCCTCTGCCGTTATATCATCCTGAAGCAAACCGGATATAAAACGTTTTACTCTCGGGAAATAACGCATAAACAAAACCTCAAAAGCTTTCTCATCTCCTCGTGACAAAGCTCTCAACAGTATTTGCTCTTCTGTAAATTCCATTTGCAACTATGGTGTTTAAGTATTAGTTGCAGCAAATATAAGAATTTTCCTATTAGCAATGAAATTAGATATTCCTTATAGAAAAGTTTCAAGACAAATATAGCCGAGTTGTATTTCACACCCGGCTATATTTGTTGGGGAATACATCATTATTAATCAAGAAGAAACGACTAGCTATTTCCAAATAGACCGGAATTTATGACTGCAAAAGCCTGTATCAGTATCTTACATTGATTTAATGATTGTATATATGCTTTCGATTGACTGTTTCAATGTATCATAAATATAACTTATTCGTCCAATACTTCTTTTTTATACTTCAATAAAGCTTCAATAAAATAATAATCAGCATAAGTTTGTGGAACATCAACCTCTGATTTTCCCGGTAAACTACCAACGCTATGTTTTAACAAAAAACAATGATTGGTTCCACCTCTTGCTAAGTATTCTTCAGACGACAGTGTCCTCAATTGTTTCTGAGCAAAATTTATATATCTGTTTTTCTCCTTTTCAGATACATATTTACTCAAATCTATTAATCCTGAAGCCATAATAGCAGCAGCCGAAGCATCGCGATAATCATCCGGAATTGCAGAAGAATCAAAATCCCAATATGGTATACCATCTTGAGGCATAGCAGGATGATTCATTATAAAGTTTGCAATGTTTCTGGCCTGATTCAAATAATTATCATCTTTTGTATAACGATACATCATGCTATATCCATAGAGTGCCCATGCTTGTCCACGCGCCCATGAAGATTCATCACCACCCCCCTGAACAGTCTGCTTCTTCCGGGTACTCCCATCAGCAGGATCATAATCTACTAAATGATAACAACTGAAATTCTTCCTAAAATGATTATTCTTAGTGACATTGGCATGACTACATGCGATATGATATAATGAATCATTGTTGGTTTGTTCAGCCACCCATATCAAGAGTTCCAAGTTTAACATATTATCTATAATAACAGGAAATCTCCATTCCGGATCATCAAAATCCCAGCTTTGTATACACCCAATCACAGGATGAAAACGAGTAGCTAAAGATTTTGCTCCCTGAACTAATACTTCCTTATATTCCGGACAACGGGTAATACGATAACCATTACCATAACTGCAAAACAACTGGAATCCTACATCATGATCACTCGTCACATATTTAATGGAATCTAGCATTTCTGTATACTTTTCAGCCAAATGATAAATATCCTCATCACCGGAATACTCATACAAATACCAAAGAGTTCCAGGATAAAATCCACTACACCACCAATATTTATTAGATGTTTTTAGTCTACCATCCTCACTTATGGACCGAGGAAATTGCCCCTCTGGAAGTAATTGAGCCATTCCTTTATATTGTTCTACAGCAACAGGCATAACTCTGTCTATCAATTGTTTCATAGACTCTTCTTCCTGACGCTTCTGACAGCTTCCCGCAATCAGAAAAAATAATAAAATAATCAACAAGTGTTTCATGATACTATTGTTTGGGTTCTAAATGTACTTTCAGCACTACATCTTTCTTTGGAATACTTATCTGATATATAATGGCAGTAGCAGCAGGCGTTATCGCATTTTCCCCCAAACTAGTATTAGCATTAATCGTAGTACTTTTCGCTTCGGGATTTAGTCCGACATACTCCACCCAAACACGTAATTGTTTAGTATCCTGTGTCAGTAGAAACTCTTTCTTGTCTTTATCCATTGTAACAGCTGCATTTGTAATCATCCGCCATTGTGCAGAAGCTGACCCTTCATTAGCTCTTAAAGTATCCACAATTGTCAGACTCCGATCATCAGACAAATAAATTCTACGTTTGAACTTATTTAATGAAAACTTACTACCGCTCACAGCATTATAGCTATAAGTGTCTTTTAAATCCAATTCAGCTCCCCGCTGACCTTTTTCATCAAATGTCTCTGTAAAGACAGCAGCACCATCCACTTTTTGAGGACTATTATTTATAAAGAAAGTACTATGGCTCGTAGTTGCATAACGCCCCAATCTCCAACGATTCGAATTTTGAGTCATCGTCCAGAAATCTTTTGTTTTAGCCTCTACACTCTCATAATTGGCATTCCCAAGATCAACACTCCACCGCACACCATTTACTTCGTATACAAAAGAACCTATATCCATGTGCCCATGACTAGTATCCGGTTTCCCTCCTTTTACACCAAAAAAAGCTGCATTATTGTCCCCCCAAGCCGAACGAGTCAAATATACGGGAGTCAGACCGACACCAAAATAAGTTTTTTTAACAGGGATAGGGATAGAAGATATATCCAAATCCTTTGTATATACCAAGACAGAAGGAAGCAATCGATTGGTTTCCAGATTATTTTTAATATGTTCCATTTCCCAATAAAGCAAAGAAGGATCCTGTTTTTTAGCGGCAAAATAAAACATAGCCGTACTGGTACTCACCTTTTCCGAACAGTCTGAATAATTAAAACACTTCCTGGAAGGTCCTACCATATGGAAATAATATTCTGCTGATTTCTCAAAAGCGTTCGCATCTGCAAAAGTCGTCATACCGACAGTTTCTAATGCACAATTAAGCATAGCCTGAAAACTTGTTCCATAATCCCAATACATGAAACCTTCTCCATAGGTGCCGTCAGGTTTGTAAGCCTCCAAAGCACGAGGAATAGTCGCATAACATTTATCTATAATCTTTTGGGCTTTTTCAGGAGCTTTATCGTAAATAGCCAGTGCCCCAAATACCAATCCGGCATTACATACTTGATTCCAATTACCAGATCCATTGTAAAAACTATCATACTCTTTATCCAAAGCCGTATCAAAAGCTTTTTCTTCAATACTCTTTTCAACAAGTAACCGAGTCTCTTCCGGCAAATATTGGTAAAGCCAATCATAAGCGATAGCTACGCCCATTGTCATCTCACCTACATCCAAATAATGCGACGGATGCCAGTCCTTGAATGCACATACTGCATTCAGTTCTGAAATAGCTCTATTCAGATAAAGATCCATCTTACTCATCCTATAAGCATAAGACAAAGAATAAAGATTCTGCAATACCTGGCGAGATACATAAAGTAAACGTGTACCCGTCAATACATATTCAGAAGGAGGAGTATTTACACATTTATTAGCTTGAATAAAAACTTTCTCACTCACTCTTTTCAATTCGAGTGAATTTTGTAGATTTTGTTTTATCTTTTCCTCTTCCCCCTCTTTTAGCAACAAACACGGATGGGGCATTTCTTCCCGATTTGGGAAATCAGAGGTTATAGACTTTACCTCCTCATCCGAACAAGCAAAACAATTGATCGCCAAACAAAACAGTAAAATAATTATATTATTTAAATGCATGATTATCTTCATTTTATTAATTAAATTTCATATTATTCATTCTTTAATAAAGCCATCCCGGAGTAGGAACAAGATTCGGATTACGCTGCACCTCTGCCATGGGAACCGGCCAAGGCCACAGATAATCATTCCAATACCACATACCATGACCAACAGTTCCCCACATATTTTTGAAACTGTTGGATTCTTTTCCTTGAAACTTCGTCTCTTTATAAGTTCCCCACCGCACTTCGTCGAGAAAGTTTATGCCTTCAGCACACAACTCAACCCGACGTTCGTACTGAATACGCTTGCGCATATCTTCTTTCCCCATTACTGCATTGTAACCACTACCACCATTAGTAAGTAACGGCATATGAGCACGTTCACGAATTCTATTCACTACACTGATTGCATCCCCTAAACGTCCGTCTTCATTTAACGCCTCCGCATATAATAACCAGATATTCGTATAACGAATCAAAGGCCAATCTTCATCACAAATGATACGGTTAAGGTTACTGTCATCCGTCACCACAAACTTTCGATAAGTGTAATTACAATAGTAACGTGCATCAGGCCAGTGGTCACCAGCAGCATCTCCATTTCCAGCAATCAGAAAAGGCCAACGAACTGTTTTAGCAGATTGTTTACCTCCTGTATTAGCATAACAAAGTGTAGTGGTAGAAGGAGCAAAAATAGTCTGCATCAAGCGTGGATCACGGGTAGAGTATGCCGTAAGAATTCTAGCTTCATTCCCCTCATTCAAATAATATTTATCCCAAATGGCTTGCGACACTCGTCCGATAATGGATTTTTTCGCATTTTGGAAATCAGTATTCATATTTGTATTCATTCCATCTCGGACAAAAAATATCTCCCTTTGCGCAGGCGTCAATTTATCCCAATCGGGGAAAATATCAGTCCATTTGAAAGGAGAGCCATCGGCATTCTGATAGGAATCCACAAAATCAGCATTCGGCTGTATAAAAGTCACTGACTGTAAGGTAGAACGGCAACCAAATATAGCCTGTATACAATCACTATATCCTACAACTGCATCAAACTGAATAGGGAATATCATTTCTTTATCACGTTCATTTTCTTTCTTAAAGAAATCTATATATTCTCCTTCCCATAATCCATAACCACATTTTCCTACCTGCTCAAAATCCGCTATCGCCTTCTTGTAATCTTTTTTCCAAATATACACAATACCACGTAATGCATAAGCCGATCCCTTAGAAGGACGCCCATAGTTTTCTTTTAATGTATTATTGGGCAAATTTTCTTCTGCAATGCAATCATCCAAGTCATCTAATACAGCCTGCCACACTTCATCCACTGTGTTTTGTGTTTTCGTACATTCAGTTGTCACAAACGGTTCTAGATATATTGGTACTCCCTGAAAGAGAGCATTTAACCAATAGTAAAAATAAGCACGCAAAAATTTACATTCTGCCACCAAGCGCTTATATTTAGCCTCCGACATAGTTGCTTTGTGTAAATTAGCTATTGCATCATTACATCGATAAATGCCTTCATAAGCAGCTTTCCATTCGTTAGCAAAGAATTCATCACTTGCCGATGGAGACATATTTTTCAGATAGGGTTCATGCTGTGCATTACTTGTAAACGAGACAGCTTCAACCCTAAAACGTCCTATAGCTTCTATCTTTCCCGGAACAGTGGTAACCGCCGAATTAGGGTAGAAAACCTTATAGATACCCGCAACTCCTGCATCTGCCAAATCCTCTGTAGTCCACATTTGTGCACTACCTATGGCTGCCGTAGATTTTGTATCCAAATCAATACATGAGATTGCACACACACACAACAATGATATAAATATAATTTGTTTCATATATAGCTATTAAAAAGTTAATTGTAAACCAAATGCACATTGTTTCATCAAAGGATAGGTAATGCTAGTCCCAATTTCCGGATCCATTCCGGGAAATTTCGTCCATGTCTTTAGATTATCTGCACTGGCATACAGACGTACCTTTTCAATCTTAACCTTCCTTGTGATATACTGTGGCAAAGTATATCCAATCTGTATATTTTTCAACTTTAGATAATTACCACTGTATTCCCAAAAGTCACTGGATACCCCATTTTTATTACCCAAACGAGGATAAGTTGCAGTAAGATTGGTTTTGGGACTTGTCGGCTTTTCCGGATCGTAAAAATAGTGATCATCAGCAATAAACTGATAAGAGTTATAGCCTGTAGTAAAAGCAGGTTGTGTGACCCAAATCAAATGGAAGCCGGCAGCTCCAGATAATAAAGCAGAGAAATCGAAATTTTTATATGACAAGGAAAGATTAAAGCCAAAATAATATTTGGGCATATTAGAATGTCCCGAAAAATCTTGATCGTTAGAATCACCATAATTACCATCACCATTTGTATCCTGATAGATCAAGTCACCATACCACAACTGGTTCTTAGCGACTTGCGTATTTCCAGCAAACTTATATCCGGATTCCATCATCATCTTTACCCACGCCATATCCTGCTCTGTGCGTATAATACCATCCTTCGGACCGGCATTAAGGTCTAAAATGCCACTGCCATCATAATTTCCGTTACCACGGTATACTTTATATATGTAAGTTTCACCTAACATATACCCTTCAGCAATTCTACCACCAAACCCATTTTCTGAAACTTCTGCAAAGTTATTTACATATTGTCCATCTTCTCCCCAATACTTTTGCAATGCACCTTTGTATTTCTCAACTCTATTCTTATTGTAAGAAAAGTTTCCTCCCAAACTATAACGGAAATCATGTATATGACTATTCCACTTTATTGATACTTCCAATCCTTTATTATTTACTTCCGCTATATTCTCAGTAGCTGCTGTTTTAAAGCCCATCGTCATATAAATGGAAGGAGTAAACAAAATACCTGTCGTATTTTTATTATAATACTCCACCTCACCGGTCAATCGGTTGTCAAAGAAACCAAAATCTAATCCTACATTCAAAGCTTTGGTAGACTCCCATTCAAGATAGTTGTTTCCTATTTTTGAAACCGCTAACCCCATGGTTTGTTTACCGTCAATTACAACAGGTGCTGTACCATAAGTACCCTGCCATGCATAATCTGAAGTTCGATTATTTCCAGACTTTCCATATGAGAGCCTTAATTTTAAATTTGACAAATAATCTTTTGTTCCGGCCATAAAATATTCTTCCGAGAGACGCCATCCAAGAGAGAAAGAAGGAAATGCTCCCCAACGTGAATCAGGAGAAAAACGGGAAGAACCATCATAACGAACATTCGCTTCGAACAAATATTTTCCTCGATAAGCATAATTGAGACGTCCAAAATATGATTGCATACGCCAGTTAGTAGCCGAACCATTTATTGAATTCATTTTTGTTGCAGAATTCATATAAATCAAATACCATGAACTCATCCCCTCTTTGGTTGCATCAAAAGAATCCGAATCATAAAGGGAGCCAGAATAACCTGCTAAAAGGCCAAGATCATGATACTTCCACAAAGTTGTATTATAACGAATGAGCAAATCCATATTCACCCGTTTCGACTTCAATGCATAATTATAAATCGTCGCACGATTCAAAGAAGCCTCTTCACGTACCTCATCTTTTACATAATCCCATCTCACTCCAGAAGAACTTCCCCATTTATGCACGTCCTGACGATAAACCTGGTAATTATATCTACCTTCTACTTGCAGTCCTTTCAAAACATCAGCAATAAAATAGCCAGATAATGTTGCATTGAATCTTTCATCCTTACCACGACGGTCAAGATAAGTTAACACATTGTTTGCAGTTGTCGACTCTTCCGCTGATGCTGGTATACCATATTTACCTGGTTCTCCCGGATAAATACCTGGAACACTTATCGTTAAATATTGAAAAGCACCAGCAACACCGGCAACACCTACATTTTCTTTATTACCATACACATTGGCTCCTACAGTAAGCCAATTTCCGACTTTACCTTCCACACGAGACTGTATTGTCACTTTTTTCTGCCCGGAATTAATCCCCCAATGATTCATAATTCCAGGATTATCTAAAAATCCCAATGCAAGCGAATAGTTCATCTTATCAGAAGAGCCTGCCATCGAAATATGATGACTTTGTGAAAGTCCGGTATCAAATAACACATCAAACCATTCCGTATTAGGATAAGCTATGTAATTAGGAACTCCGTAATCATTTAATCCCATCGGATCTTGTTTAGCTGCTCTCCATAAATCAATATTAGGTTGAGAATAAATAGGTACATTACCAATGTTAGTTGCAGTCTCGTTTACCAAATCCATATAATCAGCATAATCAGACACCAACTTCAATTTATTAATAGCTTTCTGAACAGAAACGTAACCATTATAATTAAAGCGTGGTTTACCAGAACCTTTTTTTGTCGTAATAAGTATAACACCATTAGCCCCCTGTGAGCCGTAAATAGCGGTAGAAGAAGCATCTTTCAATATACTGATACTTTCAATATCATTGGGATTAACAGCATCCATATCCCACTCTACTCCATCCACTAATACTAACGGATTACTATTATTCAGAGTACCCGTACCACGAATACGAATGGTAGCTCCTGTTCCAGGCTGGCCACTGGACTGCGTCACACCTACACCTGCACTCAATCCATTCAATACTGCAGAAACGCTAGCAATAGGACGGCTATTCATCTGATCATCCAACTTAATATACGCTACCGATCCTGTCAGATTTACTTTTTTCTGCGCACCATAACCGATAACAACTACTTCATCCAACGTTTTAGTATCTTCCTCCAAAACAATAGCGATCTGTTTACCCACAGAAACACGTGCTATTTGTGTCTGATAACCAAGATAAGAAATTTGCAATCGTGCTTTAGATGAAGAAACGGAGAGTTTGAAAAAACCATTCATGTCTGTTATTGTACCGTTTTCTAGCACATCTTTCTCCGACACACTAGCACCAATAATCGGATCACCTTGTACATCTAATACAGTACCAGACACAATCACTTTCTTGTCTTGTTGTGGTAACTGTGCCTTAACAGATAGTATAATCTTTTTGTCCAGCACTGAATATATTACATTCGTACCGGCAAATACTTCCTTAAGCACACTAAAAATATTACTTTTATCAGCGGAAATTGATACGCGACGATTCAAATCGACATGTTTATTATTGAAAAAGAAGTCAAAATCTGACTGCGCTTCAATCTCTTTCAAAACGTCCTCCACCCGCTGATTACGTACATCAATACTGATTAAAGCCTTTTGAGCGTAACTATCGGCTGCATAAGTTAGTCCGATAGAACATACTAAGAACAAAATCAATAGTCTCATAAATAATGGGATTTTTTTTGAGGTTAGCCAAAGCGACTTTACCACCCACAAAAATTGGATGCTAAAATAATTTTGCATAAATTTGTAATGACTTAAAGTTAATAAAAAGTTTATCTAAGCTTGTCGCCAAACAAGCATCAAAAAGATTTACCAATTTTCATACGGGAAGATACGCCAATATCGTCCCGTATGTTTTTATTCAAGGAGGTCTGCCTTTCATTGTAATTTTGCTTTTAAGGTTATTCAATCAATATATTTCTATTCTACTCTTTTCATCTTTAATATCCGGCGAATCAAGATAACGCCAACGGATTTGAGAAGAAAGCTGGAAATATTCCAAAATACGCTCAAGGCGTTGATTAGTAAACGTGCCAGTAAATGAGTCTCCTTTCAAACGGTCGTTTTTAATAATGAATTCCACATTATACCGCTTCTCCAACATTCGCAATCCCTCTTCGAGAGGAGTATTTCTAAATATAATCTTTCCCTCTTTCCAAGCTATTTCCGACTCACCGGAGGTGGCATAAAGCTGCACTTTACTGTCTCTTGTATCATAGACCAGCTTCTGTCCGGGATCCATCAGCACCTTTTTCGAGCCATTGTCAGATGAATAAATAAAACCTATCTTTCCTTCAACCAATGTTGCTGCAATCCGGTCTTCTTTTTCATAAGCCTCTACATTAAAATGAGTTCCCAGTACTTCGATCTGTGATTGGTGGGAAGTAGAAACTATGAACTTCTTTTCCGGGTTCTTGGCTACTTCAAAATAAGCCTCTCCCTGCAATGTTACATTTCTCGTGTCGCTATCGAAGCGTGAGGGATAACTCAAGGTCGATTCGGAATTCAGGAAAACCAATGTGCCATCGGGCAATGTCAGAGAAGTCATCATTCCGGGATTTGTTTTCACTTCCATCATTTGTGCCAATTCCTGTTCGCTTCCTCCCCAATGTTGTACCATCAGAGTAACGAGAAGCGGGATGAACAAAACTGCTGCCGCACGTTGTGTCCATTCCCACCACATCGTTTTCCTTTGTCTGTTACCCGACATTCTACTTTTCACCTTTGTCAAAGCTTTCTCTGTGTCGGCTTTCGTCATGATATGAACAGTATCTGTGGCAAGATAGAGAGTATGTATCTGTTTGGCTATCCGTCGGTTTTCTTCCGATTCATCCATCCACGCCTCAACTTGCAGACGCTCTTCTTCTGTTGCCAGTCCCTCACAATAACGGGGAAGCAGTTCTTCTATTCTATTATAATCAGTTTTATCCATATTCTTATTTTATTGCCTTTTACTATAAGACAAGGGAGACTTGTGGGTTTCCTAAACCAAATCTCATTTTTTTTCATAAAATCTTTGTTTTCTTATAAAAAAGCTATATTTGCAGTGAAATATCAAACTAATACATGAAAGAAATTCACCTGTTAGAAAACAATTATTTACTATCTGCCATACAACAGGGAGACCAAAAGGCATTCGACGCACTGTTTCGGAGGTATTATCCGACACTGTGTGCTTATGGTCATCGTTTTGTAGATCTGGAAGATGCGGAAGAAATTGTGCAGGACTCTCTTTTATGGATTTGGGAAAACAGAGAAAATCTGATTATCGAAACTTCACTTAGTTCATACCTCTTTAAAATGATATACCGCAAAGCTCTGAACAAGCTTGCACATATTGATGCCACCCAACGTGCCGACACTCGATTTTATGAAGAGATGCAGGAGATGCTGCAAGATACGGATCTTTATCAAGTTGAAGAGTTGACACAACGCATCAAGGATGCCATCGCCACATTGCCGGAAAGTTATCGGGAAGCTTTTGTGATGCATAGGTTCCGGGATATGAGTTATAAAGAAATAGCGGAAATTCTGGGAATATCTCCCAAAACAGTAGATTACCGTATTCAACAAGCATTAAAGCAACTACGCGTAGATTTAAAGGATTATCTGCCGTTATTACTACCGATTCTATTTCCTTAAAACAAACCAACCATCTATTTTCTTATCTATTACTATCTGTCTATTAAAGTACTAATAGATAACTTCCGTTGTATTAGAGGTAAACTTGCATTCCCCTACTGCCAAACTTCTTTTTGGCTACGAGAAAACTATAATTGCAAGTTTCATTTATACAACTGCAAGTTCCGGTTATATAAATGCAACTTGCAATTATACAATCAGAACTTGCGTTTATAGTTTCTTCTTGGTCAAAGACAACTTATCCAATAAGGGAAAGGAAGTTTGCAATAAGAGTATAGCAACTTATCTACTGATAGATTGGAAAGAAGTAAAGCATTAATTCTGCCGATAAGGTAAGGTAAACCAGAAAGTAGATCCTTTGTTCTCTTTCGACTCCACTCCTATTTTCCCTCCCAAGCGGTCTACAATCGTATGGCAGATAGAAAGTCCCAGTCCGGTACCTTGCACAAAGGAATTGTACTTCACAAACCGTTCGAAGACATGAATACACTGTTCAGAAGACATTCCACAGCCTGTATCCGACACATAAAAATAAATCGTTTCAGGATCAAGCAAACGATATCCCATACGGATAGTACCCACCTCTGTAAATTTGATGGCGTTAACTGCAAAATTGGCAAGCAGCTGAATCAAACGGTTCTTATCCGTATACAATGTACATTGGGACAGTCTCTCCGCAAATGTGAAAGTCACATTATTGTGCCGAAGACGTAGCTGCATACTTTGCTCGATTTCTTCAAGCGTCTGGTTCACATCAATCAAGGCAGGATAGAAATCGAATGTACCGGCTTCAATCTTCGACAAATCCAGAATATCATTAATCAACTGGAGCAACAAATCCGTATTTGTTCCAATGAGTTCTACATATTCGGACATTTCTTCACGGTTTTCTACATGAGGAAGCATATTGGAGAATCCTACAATGGCATTCAAGGGGGTACGTATCTCATGACTCATATTAGCCAGAAAGGCGGATTTCAATTGATTGGCCTGTTCCGCTTTTTCCATTGCTTCATGCAGGCGACTATATGCTTTCCGAAGAATGCTGATATAATATATGATAGCAACAATCAAAATCAACAAAAAGAATGAACAGGAAAGTATTTGAATGTAATACTGTTGAAAAAAAGTCTTGGGCTCATTGACATAAACCGCATCGTCTGGATAGCGGGAAGAAGGTATATTGTAGGATTTCAACACTTGATAGCAGAGATTGGCACTTCCTTCTCCTCCCGCCCCACCGGGAATATCACGTGCCTGTTCTCCATCCAAGACACGACCAAGTATTTCCAGCAAAGATTTACAGAACGATTCCGTCGAAACGTAATATCCTCCTGCAAAAGTATTATTCGACAAGTCTTCGGGAGAAAGTAAAAACAATGGAGATGGAGTAAAATTGACAATCACTTCCTGAATATGATCAAAAAGATAGTTATTATCATTTTTGTTATGCGACTCAAACCAAGAATAATAAATGATTCCCGTATTCGGTTTATAACAACGTAAAGTATCCAACAACATTTCTGTAGATAATTGAGTGGTGGAAAGTAAATCCAGATTCAAGTTCGGGAAGTTCTCTTCTACAGCTTCCTTTACATCTCCGCGAGTTTCTTCACTGATATACCTATCGTCGGAGATAAACGCCAGACGTTCCATATCAGGTATCAGTTTATAAATTAAATCGATTGTCTCCTTTACATAATAATATTGCTTCAAGATAGTTATATTATATCCCCGCCTCCATTCATCGCCGGAAACTGTATTGGCTTCCGTCAACGGGGCATGAGATAATAAGACCTCAAGAGAAGCAGGTAAATGGTCGCGGGCATTTGTCACGATTACCGGAACTTCTTTCCATACATCATCAAACAATTCACGGCAAACAATCCATCCCGGATCTCCAATCATCACGATAGCAGTGGGAGGTTCCGGATACTTCTGACGCAAATGGGTGACTACGGCATTCGCCTCCATCTCATTCACCAGAGCAGGTACGGAAAGCGATTCCGCCTTCACAGAAACTCCTTGTTTCTGAAGAGCATCATGAAGACACCAATAAAAGTTTTTAGCCCAGGGCAGATTGAAATTAATCGAATTTAAAACCAATACTTCTTTATTTGTATTTTCGGTTCGGGCTGACGCAGATGATAAGAATCCTTCTATAAAAAGGAATAATCCAAGGAAGAATGGAATGATCCGTAACGATTGTTTCATTTGTGGTATTCTATAAATAGCGGAAGCAAAGATAGTATTAATTTCTTTAGTGCAAAAAAAAGGCATCCCAAAACCAATTGAGATGCCCTTTATTATATAAAATTAAGTATCAGAGGATTATGATTTTTTCAAAGCCGCAATACTTTCTTTCAAAGAATTAATGATGCTTTCTGCATCGGCCTGCTTCTTACGTTCCAGTTCAAGAACGGCAGCCGGAGCATTATTGACGAATTTCTCGTTGCTAAGTTTCTTCATCACTCCCTGCAAGAATCCTTCTTTATGCTTCAATTCGGCTTCCATACGGGCGATTTCGGCTTCCACGTCAATCATATTACCCAATGGCACGGCAAATTCGGTCGTTCCTATCATGAAAGAAGAAGCACCTTCCGATTTGCTTTCTACCACTGTTACGGAAGACAAATTACACATCTTGATAATCACCGGATTCAATTTCTCTACCGGATGAGTGCCTACAACCTGCAATTCGAGTTCTTCTTTCAGAGCAATGTTCTTCTGTAAACGGATGCTACGGACATTACTGATGATTTCCTTAGCTACTTCAAACTCTGCCAGGAACTGTTCATTTGCTCCGACCGGTTCAAACAGTTGAGTAACCATCAGACTTTCACCCGGTTCACGCTCACGCAGTTGTTGCCACAATTCCTCTGTGATAAATGGCATAAAAGGATGCAGCAATTCAAGCAGACGCTCGAAAGAACTAAGAACCATATCATAAACAAAGCCATTGACAGGCTGTCCATAAGCCGGTTTCACTATTTCTAACAGCCAGGAAGAGAATTCATCCCAGAATAGTTTGTAAACCAGCATCAACGCTTCGCTCAAACGATATTTGGAGAAAAGATCGGCCACTTCAACAGCTGCCGCATCCAGTCTTTGGTCAAACCACTGAACTGCCAGATGTGCATCGGTAGGAATTTCAATAGTGCCTTTGGCATTTGTCCAGCCCTTAATCAGACGGAAAGCATTCCATATCTTGTTGCAGAAGTTACGTCCCTGTTCGCAAAGTGCGTCATCGAAAAGAATATCGTTTCCGGCAGGAGCAGAAAGCATCATGCCCATACGTACTCCATCGGCTCCGTATTTCTCGATCAACTCCAACGGATCGGGAGAATTACCGAGTGACTTGGACATTTTACGTCCCAGTTTATCACGAACGATTCCTGTGAAGTAAACGTTCTTGAATGGCATCTGTCCTTCGTACTCGTAGCCTGCCATAATCATACGGGCTACCCAGAAGAAGATAATATCGGGTCCTGTCACAAGATCGCTGGTCGGATAGTAATAGTTGATTTCTTCGTTACCCGGATTATTGATTCCATCGAACAAAGAGATAGGCCACAACCAGGAAGAGAACCAGGTATCCAGACAATCTTCGTCCTGACGGAGATCTTCGATTGTCAAGGCGGCATTGCCGGTTTTCTCCTTCGCTTTTGCCAATGCTTCTTCTGCTGTAACAGCTACCACATAACCGCCCTCCGGAAGGAAGTAAGCAGGAATGCGATGTCCCCACCACAACTGACGGCTGATACACCAGTCTTTGATGTTCTCCATCCAGTGACGATAGGTATTCTTGTATTTTGCAGGATAGAACTTCAGTTCATCGTTCATTACCGGAGGCAATGCCATGTCTGCAAAATGCTGCATCTTGAGGAACCATTGCATAGATAGTTTCGGTTCGATCACTACGTTGGTACGTTCCGAGTAACCTACCTTATTTGTATAAGCTTCTGTCTTGTCCAGCAGTCCGGCAGCTTCGAGGTCTTTCTCTATCTGTTTACGAACGTCGAAACGATCCATGCCGATATACATACCGGCAGCTTCGCTCAATGTACCATTATCGTTGAAGATATCAATGCTAGGCAGGTTGTACTTTTCACCCAGCATATAGTCGTTTACGTCATGAGCAGGAGTCACTTTCAGGCAACCTGTACCAAATTCGATGTCTACATAATCATCTTCAATCACAGGGATGGCGCGATTTACCAGCGGAACGATCACTTTCTTGCCTTTCAGCCATTCGTTTTTCGGATCGTTCGGGTTGATACACATCGCTGTGTCACCCATGATTGTTTCAGGGCGGGTAGTTGCCACTACGGCATAGCGTCCTTCCGGATCACCTTCTACTTTATAGCGGAGGTAATATAGTTTTCCGTGCTCTTCTTTGTAGATCACTTCCTCGTCAGAAAGAGCTGTCAACGCTTTCGGGTCCCAGTTTACCATACGGACACCGCGGTAGATCAACCCTTTATTGAACAGGTCTACGAAAACTTTCAGTACACTTTCACTGCGTTTCTCGTCCATAGTGAAAGCAGTACGATCCCAGTCGCAGGATGCACCGAGTTTGCGGAGCTGTTTCAGGATGATACCTCCGTGTTCGTCTGTCCAATCCCAAGCATGTTTCAGGAATTCGTCACGAGTCAGGTCGGTTTTCTTGATACCTTGAGCAGCGAGTTTGTTTACTACTTTAGCTTCAGTAGCAATAGAAGCATGGTCAGTTCCCGGTACCCAACAGGCATTCTTGCCTTCCATACGGGCACGACGAACTAAAATATCCTGAATGGTATTATTAAGCATGTGTCCCATGTGCAACACACCGGTGACGTTCGGGGGCGGAATGACGATGGTGTAAGGTTCACGACCATCGGGTTTCGAACTGAATAAATGATGGTCCAGCCAATACTGGTACCATTTTCCCTCCACGTCAGCGGGATTGTACTTACTTGCTAATTCCATATTGTTTTATGTATATATGATAATGTATATTCTAAAAATAACGGGTGCAAAATTAATAATTTAAATTCAAATCTTACCACCCTCGGGGTGTTTCTGTGCACGGAAAGAGAATTTATACCCCTCATAAAGAGCGAATCCGTAGAATAAAGCAGTCATTGACATCACATTTTCCAGCATAATAGAGAATGTTTCTCCATAGTCTACGCTTACCAGAACGTCAAAATAAGACATTTTATAATCTTGGGAAATATATCCGATAATGGAAAAGAAATCACCCAAGACACAACTAATCAGGGATAATGCCGCACCGATAATTCCGAAAATGGGACGTATTCCTTTCCCTTTCCTCATGGCAAAGCCAACCATAAACCCGATAGCAATGGGCATAAATCCAATCTGACGACCCGTAGAAACAGATATCAGTCCCCATGCCACCGCACCCGCAATACAGGCAGCAACTGCGTACAGTACTCCTTTGGAGAGATTCTCTTCGGCAAGCATTTCTTCTTCTGTCATAGATACCGGGAAGTCTTCCGGCTTGGGAGGGGCTAATCTTTCCAGCTCTTCATCTTTCTCAAAACTTTCACATTCTTCTTCAAAAGCAGGAAGTTCTCTGGTACGCTTACAAACAAGACCTTTACCATTCACGAAATCACGTGATACGCAATTCCGGCAATACTTTTCAATTTCTTCTGATGTAGCCATCTCTTATCCGGTTTATGTTGAATGACTTTCCCTATTATACAAGTTATAAAGCCATTGTTAACAGATTTTTTGCAAATATAGAGGTATTTTTTCGCGCGACGTCTATTTAATGCATATTTTTGTTGACTGATATTAGACAAATGATGAAAAAGAAGCCAAATGTAAGATATTTAGCCTTAGGAGCAATCTTAATCCTGGTGTGGCTAACGCAATGGATTCCTGCTCTGGCAACAATCTATTCGCAAACAATCTATCCTTTTATTTCTTACGTTTTGTCGTTTTTTTCCAATTTATTTCCTTTTGCGATAGGAGACTTATTTATCTTCCTTAGTATCGCGGGTGTGATTATTTATCCTATTTATGCCCGTCTCCGCAAAAAGTTGCCTTGGAAGAAAATTTTATTGCGCGACGGCGAATATCTGTTGTGGATTTATGTATGGTTCTATCTGGCTTGGGGACTGAATTATTCTCAAAAGAACTTTTACCAACGAACCGAAATCCCATATACAGCCTACACTCCCGAAAATTTTCAGGAGTTCGTTGACGACTATATCACCCAATTAAATCGTTCGTACACCCCTGTAAATAGTATCAACCAGGATTTGATACAGGAAGAAACCGTACGAATCTATCATCAGTTAAGTGATAGCCTGGGCGTACACCGACCTCCACACGATCATCCGAGAGTAAAGACCATGTTGTTTACTCCGTTCATTTCCATGGTAGGAGTAACCGGTAGCATGGGGCCTTTCTTCTGCGAATTCACCCTTAACGGAGATTTGCTTCCCGCCAATTATCCTGCCACTTATGCTCATGAACTAGCCCACTTGTTAGGTATCACCAGCGAAGCGGAAGCCAATTTCTATGCCTATCAGGTTTGTACCCGTTCACAGGCAATGGGTATCCGTTTCTCCGGATATTTCTCTGTACTGGGGCATGTACTGGGGAATGCAAAAAGATTACTTTCAGAAGAAGAATATGCAAAACTCATTCAACGCATCCGACCGGAAATTATTGAATTAGCCAAGAATAATCAAGCCTATTGGGCTGCCAAGTATAGCCCGGTAGTGGGAGCCGTACAGGATTGGATATACGATCTTTACCTGAAAGGAAACAAGATAGAAAGTGGCCGTCAGAACTACTCGGAAGTAGTAGGGTTGTTGATTTCTTACCAAGAATGGAAAAAAATGAATTAAATAAATAGATTTATGTCACATACCAGACAAGAACAGATGGAAGCCTTCGGACGCTTCCTGGACATTCTCGACGAACTGCGTGTTAAATGTCCCTGGGACCGTAAACAGACGAATGAAAGTCTGCGTCCCAACACCATAGAAGAGACTTACGAACTTTGCGATGCCCTGATGAGGGATGACAAGAAAGAAATCTGCAAAGAGTTGGGGGACGTATTGTTGCACGTCGCTTTCTATGCTAAGATAGGCTCGGAAACAGGAGATTTTGACATCAAAGATGTTTGCGACAAGCTGTGCGATAAGCTGATTTTCCGCCATCCGCATGTCTTCGGAGAGGTGAAAGCAGATACAGCCGGACAAGTTTCCGAGAACTGGGAACAGTTGAAACTTAAAGAGAAAGATGGAAATAAGAGTGTATTAAGCGGTGTGCCCGCTGCCCTGCCCTCGCTTATCAAGGCTTACCGTATTCAGGACAAAGCTCGCAATGTAGGCTTCGACTGGGAAGAACGGGAACAGGTTTGGGATAAAGTGAAAGAAGAAATAGGTGAATTTCAGGAGGAAGTGGCCAACATGGATAAAGAGAAGGCAGAAGCTGAATTCGGCGACGTGATGTTCAGCCTCATCAATGCGGCACGCCTTTATAAAATCAATCCCGATAATGCACTGGAACTTACCAACCAAAAGTTTATCCGCCGCTTCAACTATCTGGAAGAGCACACCATCAAGGAAGGAAAAAGTCTGAAAGATATGACTCTCGAAGAGATGGATGCCATTTGGAATGAAGCAAAGAAAAAAGGACTGTAACTTCCTTACCGGCATAAAAAAACAGAGGCTCTATTCCCACCGGACAGAGCCTCCATTTTACTCAAACAGAGCGTCTGTTCATACGAATCGGACGCTCTGTTTTCTTTATTTCTTCTTTGAATCGTCTCCCTTGTCTTTGCTACGATTCATACCTTTTATCATTTCGCGGTGAAAACGCATCTCTGCACGTTGCACGAGAAAAATCTTCTTGCTTGAAAGAATCTTTTTAAACTTACCCAAATAAGTTTTATCAAGCTGGTCGGCAGCAATACGGTTGTTGGCTACTTTCTCGTTGATTTCTGCATATTGAGCTTCCGTTGTTTTATCATCCTTGCCTTTGCGCATCAAATCCCATGACTCATCATTCAGTTTCTTCTTTTTATCCTGGAGTTCAAAATAAACGGGAAAGAACTTGGCTGCTTCTTCTTTATTCAATCCAGCCTGTTCGATAATGAAAGCTTTTTGTTTTGCCCTGAACTCCTCCCGGGATAAATGCTGATCACATCCATCAGCAGCCCAAAGAACAGGCATAAAGCCACATAACAAAACGACCAATGCGATAAGTTTTCTCATTTTCTGTATTCAATCAGTTTTTATAAATCATTCTACACTTGCGTCACTCAAATAAACATATAACGAATAATCATCGAGCATGGCACGATCCACTGCTACATCAATCATTTCGTCAGATACGACTACTTCAGTATCCACTTCTGTCACCGCTACATCATCTGCTGTAACAGGTTTATGATCTGTTGACGCCACCCGGATAATCAAGGCCGCCCCTACAAACATAGCTGCCATATAGAGCAATGGTTTCAGTCTTGTCCATGTGCTGACAGGTTCTTCCTTAAAAGCAACTTTCTCTTTTTCAGGAAGTTTATTCATTACCTCCGAAGTCAGGTTCTCAAAGTAACCATCGGGCACTTTGAAGGAATTTTCCTTTCCAAGCTTCTTCAATAAAATATCTTCTTCTTTCATACGTTTTTCTCCTCTCTTTTCATTAGACAGTGTCTCATTTAAAAGGTTTAATCTATTTCTTCTAAAAACTTCTCAATTTTCTTCACCGCATGATGATAAGATGCTTTCAGTGCACCGACCGACGTGCCGAAGATTTCCGACATCTCTTCGTACTTCATTTCCTGATAGTATTTCAGGTTGAACACCATACGCTGCTTTTCGGGCAAAGTCTGCAAGGCTTTTTGCAAGCACATCTGTATCTTGTCGCCCGAAAAGTAGGCGTCACTTTCCAGCTTTTGCACAACTACTGCTTCGGGATCGTCAATATCCACGGTAGTCATGGCACGCTGCTTATTCAGAAAGGTAAGACACTCATTCAGCGCGATGCGATAGAGCCAGGTCGACAGCTTCGCCTCGGCACGGAAATAATCGATATTCGTCCATGCCTTGATGAAAGTGTTTTGCAGGAGATCGTTCGCATCCTCATGCGACAGTACCATCCGGCGGATTTGCCAATACAATTGCTCGCTATACTGCCCCACAATCATTTCAAATCCTTTCCGCTGTGTACTCTCCTCCTGAAGGAGTTTCAGAACTTCGCGTTCGTTATAAGGGGTCATAATCTCTCGTATCTGTATGTTTATTTATGGTTTCAAATTCAGGTTATTCATCGCTTCTAGTAAGGACGGATCATATTTATAAATGTCCTCACAATACCTCAAATTATTATCGGTAGACAGATAAACCGTCTGATAATCTATAAATAAAGGTATATATTGTTCCAAACTATAATGTTTCAATTCACGATAAGCCGCACTGATGGGCAGCTTCTTTCCCTCTTCACTCACCGGCTTGATATCCATTGCAATACGAATACGGTCTTCCAACAATTCATCCGGCTCTTTCAACAGGAAGAACGCGAAGTCGAGTGCTTTTTGAAGACGGACGCAACCGTGGCTCACCGCACGATTATTCCGTGTAAAAGCCCACCGTGACGGAGTGTCATGCAGATATACGGAATGAGGATTGGGAAAACGGAAGATGATACGTCCCAAGGAATTCCCTGTTTTGTTGTCCTGCTTCACCGTATAAGGTACGCCACTTCCTGCATACTTCGCCCATTTAATACTGTGGGGATCTACCTGGAGTCCATTCTTATCGTATACCTTCATGCGGTTACGGGTAAAATACGTCGTATCTCTGCGGTAAGTAGGAATGATCTCTTTCCGAATTATGCTTTGAGGCACATTCCAGTAAGGATTCAGTTCCATATAATAAATCCTGCTTGACAATAGAGGAGTTTTATTCTTCACAGTCCCTACACAAATACGCATCTCCAGGATAGAGTCTGTTTCTTCGTTGACGGCTTGCAACATAAATGCCGCCACATTAGCTATCACATATTTTCGTCCTTTATCCAATGCATATTGCCAACGTGCCCGCTCCATGTTTACCAATAGGCGGTCGCGATAATAATCCGTAGTATCTGTCACTCCCCAGCCATTCACACGAACCAGCTCTTCCTGCATCTTATGATAAAGCGGGGAAGCGGGTTGCGCCCGGTGAAAAGCGGCGTTAGGATTTGCACGCAAAGAGTCGAGAGCGGCCATTGCAAACTTCACGTCACATTGTTTTAAAGGAATGTGGTCGATCGAATCATTCCATCTGCGCTCCGGAGGCAAGAATCCGAATTTCAATTGACACACATACGAAAGATAGGCGGCTGTTAACTGATACTCCACGTCTGCCAGCAGACGGTTCATCGTTTTCCCTTCACGCAGTTTCAAGGTTCGTATCTGTTGCAATTCCTCACGGATGCTATCGACAGGATACAGATTCGGATTAACTCCATGTTGTGAAATGTTTCCTAACCAGAATAACATCGAGTCTGCCACCTGTACGGCAGGTTTATCGGATATGAGAGAATCGTTCAGCCAAAAGAATTCATCCTTTTCCTGATAATGTGCCAGCAAAACCGAATCCCAGGGAGTTACCGGATTTTCGTTCAGGCAAATACGAATCATCTGATGAATGCTGTCTGCATTTATTTGATAAGCAGGATGGAACAGTTCCTGGAGGAAAGACAAAGAATCCGGTATCGGAGATTGAGGTTTCTCTTTTTTACAGGCTGCCAAGCAACCGAAGAGCAGGATGATTACTCCCCAAAGCAGTCGACTACTTTTCATAGACAGTCCCTCCATCAACGTCAATACACAAATTTTCTTTCGCTAAAATGGTTTGTGGAAAAATGGCGGACGCTTCATGAAGTAAGACAGATTCATCTTCATAACGGGCGGAAAAATGTCCGATCACCAGTTGTCTCACATTGGCATCCAAAGCAAGCTGCGCAGCTTGCGCAGCAGTGGTATGATAAGTTTCCTTAGCGCGTGCCTGCTCGGTCTGTGCAAAGGTGGCCTCATGGAAAAGCAAATCTACATTTTTAATTTGTTCAGCAAGGGACGGACGATAGATTGTATCGGAACAATAAGCATATTTACGCGCCGGAGCCGAAGGGCGGGTTAAACGTAAATTGGGTATTACTTCTCCCTCGGGAGTTACAAAATCCGCTCCGTTCTTGATGCGGTTCAGTTCATAGACCGGGACTTTATAAAAGTCTACCATGTCCCTGATGATATGATTAGGACGCTGTTTCTCTTCAAAAAGGAAACCACAACAGGGAATTCGATGTTTTAAAGGGATTGTGGTTACAGTCACCGAACGGTCATCGTAAATGAGCATCGGTTCTTTCGTTTCGAATTCATGGAAGAACACCTTATAAGTCAAAGTCTTGCAAAAGAAAGCAAGCATCGGCGCAAACAACTCTTCCAGTCCTCTTGGAGAATGAATATGTAAATCAGCAGTTCTCCCTAATAATCCGAATGTAGAGATCAGTCCCAACAATCCGAAACAATGGTCACCATGTAGATGAGAGATGAAGATATGATTTAATCGGGAAAATTTCAGTCGCGAGCGGCGTAATTGCATCTGTGCTCCCTCGCCACAATCAATCATAAATAGTTTTTCACGCAAGTTTACGACTTGAGAGGTCGCAAAATGTCGCGTAGTAGGCAAAGCAGAACCGCATCCCAATATATGTAACTCAAATTTTTCCATGGTATGCAAAGATAGGACATTTCACATTTAATCTTGCAAAGGAAAAGGAAATATTTCACCCCAGGGTTACACAGATTAATACAGATTTTGATAATTTATTTTTAGACATAAGAACAAAAGAACATAAAGGCAGCGCTTTGAAAATTATTTCTGTTGCTTATTGAACTGCTATTTTATTTTTTATTCTTTTGTTCTTATGTCTGAATTAAATTCCCTCTTATCTTCATTTCTTAAATCTGTGGTGAATAAAAAAAGCGCCCCCAAACGGGAGCGCCTTTCATTGGAAAATATTCTATTCAGATTATTTCTTTCCTTCCAACTGTTCTTTCAATGCAGCAAGAGCGTCGATATCGCCCAGCGTAGTTGAAGCAGCCTGGTTCTGGATCATCGGAGAATCTTCTCTCTTGTTGCTAGAAGATGACTTCTTAGCACCAGAAGCAGCTTTCTTTTCTGCTCTTTCTTCAGCCTTAGCTACATCTTCGAAGATACGGCTGTGAGACAGGATGATTCTCTTAGCGTCTTTGTTGAACTCGATCACTTTGAATTCAAGTTTCTCATCCAACTGTGCTTGTGAGCCGTCTTCTTTTACAAGGTGTTTCGGAGTTGCGAAACCTTCTACACCGTAAGGAAGAGCTACAACAGCACCCTTATCCAACATTTCGATGATTGTACCTTCGTGTACAGAACCTACAGTGAACACAGTTTCGAATACATCCCAAGGATTTTCTTCGAGTTGTTTGTGGCCAAGGCTCAAACGACGGTTTTCTTTGTCGATTTCCAATACCTGAACTTCGATGTCAGCACCAATCTGAGTAAATTCTGATGGGTGTTTTACTTTCTTAGTCCAAGAAAGGTCAGAGATGTGGATCAAGCCGTCAACACCTTCTTCGATTTCTACGAATACACCGAAGTTAGTGAAGTTACGTACTTTTGCAGTATGCTTAGAACCTACAGGATACTTTTCTTCGATAGTTTCCCATGGATCTTGTTTCAGTTGTTTGATACCCAAAGACATCTTACGTTCTTCACGATCAAGTGTCAGCACAACAGCTTCTACTTCGTCGCCTACCTTCATGAAATCTTGTGCAGAACGCAGGTGTTGGCTCCAAGACATTTCTGAAACATGGATCAAACCTTCTACGCCCGGAGCGATTTCGATGAATGCACCGTAGTCAGCCATAACGACCACTTTACCTTTCACCTTGTCACCAACCTTCAAGTCAGTATCAAGCGCATCCCATGGGTGCGGGGTCAGTTGTTTCAAGCCAAGAGCGATACGTTTCTTTTCGTCATCGAAGTCAAGGATAACAACGTTGAGCTTCTGATCCAGTTCAACCACTTCTTTCGGATCGCTAACACGTCCCCAAGAAAGGTCAGTGATGTGGATCAAACCGTCTACGCCGCCAAGGTCGATGAATACACCGTAAGAGGTGATATTTTTAACAGTTCCTTCAAGAACCTGCCCTTTTTCAAGTTTACCGATAATTTCTTTCTTCTGTTGTTCCAGTTCAGCTTCGATAAGAGCCTTGTGAGATACAACAACGTTTTTGAATTCCTGGTTGATTTTAACCACTTTGAATTCCATTGTTTTGCCAACGAATACATCATAGTCGCGGATCGGTTTAACGTCGATCTGAGAACCCGGCAAGAATGCTTCGATTCCGAATACGTCTACAATCATACCACCCTTAGTGCGGCACTTGATGTAACCCTTGATAATTTCTTCATTTTCCAGAGCAGCGTTAACGCGATCCCAAGAACGAGTAGCGCGAGCTTTTCTGTGTGACAGAACGAGCTGTCCTTTTTTGTCTTCCTGATTTTCGATGTATACTTCTACTGTATCACCGATCTTCAGATCCGGATTGTAACGGAACTCATTCAATGGGATGATACCGTCTGATTTGTAACCGATGTTCACAACTACTTCACGCTTGTTCATTGCGATTACGGTTCCGTCAACAACCTCACGGTCGTTCACTTTGTTAAGCGTACCGTCGTAAGCTTTTTCCAGTTCATCGTGGCTAACGTTGGTTACTGTTTCGCCATTTTCATAAGCATCCCAGTTGAAATCTTCAATAGGAGCTACGTTCTTTAAGTTTTCCATTAATAAATAAATTGTTTAATACTTTAATTAAATAAGACATTATATTATCTATAAATCGGGCGCAAAGGTAGGAATATTTTCTTGATTGACAAAAGAATGGCAGAAGAAAAGAGAATTATATCCGCATTTTTTGTAATATTGCAATCTTTAATTTATACAGTTTTTGCCATGGACGAGAGATTGGACAAAGTCAGGGTGCAATGCGACTATTTACCGCTTATTAATTTTGCGATACAACAAAACGGTGCATCAATCATTCATCAGCTTTCTATTGAGAATACAACGCCTGCCCCGCTGAAGGACATTCAGGTACAAATCACGACAGAACCGACTTTCGGAAACGCTGCTCCGATAGCTGTGGCACAAATTCCGCCCAATGAATCGATATGCCTGTCGTCATTCAATCTCACTTTGTCCGCCAACTATTTCACACAGCTGACCGAACGTTTATCCGGCAATCTGAAAATTGAAATTACTTCCGAAGCAGAATCCGTATTCTGCCAAACCTACCCTATCGACATTCTGGCATACGACCAATGGGGAGGGCTCAATGTATTGCCCGAAATGCTGGCCGCTTTCATCACCCCCAATCATACAGCCATTGTGCCAATCATCAAGAGAGCCGCTTCCATCCTGGGACAATGGACTGACAATCCGTCCCTCGACGAATATCAAAGCCGCACTCCGGACCGGGTAAGGAAACAGATGGCCGCCATCTACACGGCTATCACGGAACAACAGATTATATACAGCACCATCCCCGCCAGCTTCGAGGAATATGGGCAACGTGTACGGCTAGCCGACTCCGTAATGGCACAAAAACTGGGAACCTGTCTGGATATGGCCTTGCTCTATGCTTCCTGCCTGGAAGCAATCGGTCTGAATGCACTCATTATCATCACTCAAGGGCATGCTTTTGCGGGAGCCTGGCTAGTGCCGGAGACTTTTCCGGATCCTACCATTGACGATGTTTCCCTGTTAACCAAACGGACAGCCGAAGGAATATACGACATTACTTTAGTTGAAACGACCTGCATGAACATGGGACATTCGTCCGATTTCGACGATGCAGTGAAGAAAGCGAACGGAAAGCTGACGGATGGAAACAGTTTCATTCTTGCCATAGATGTGAAAAGAGCGAGACATTCGGGCATCCGCCCCATCCCCCAACGCACTCTGCACGGGCAGGTATGGGAAGTAGAAGAAAAGGAGACCGACATTCAAAGAAGTGCCGTTCATGCCACTCCGCAAAGTATCAATCCGTATGATTTATCGGGCAATGAAACCCAGGCCGTGATTACCAAACAACTGTTATGGGAAAGACGGTTGCTGGATTTAAGCCTGCGCAACAACCTGCTGAATATCCGGATTACCAAAAACACGCTCCAACTCATCCCGGCTAATCTATCCTGTCTGGAAGATGCATTGGCCGACGGAGAAGAATTCCGCATCCTCCACCGCCCTGCCGATTGGGAAAGTCCGGCGATGGATTTCGGGATTTATTCCTCCATACCGGAGTCTGATCCCATGGTTGGTTTCATCAACTCGGAACTTTCACAGAAAAGGTTACGTTTCTATCTGCCCGAAAACGATTTAGGTAAGGCACTGACTCACTTATACCGCTCTTCGCGTACTTCTATCGAAGAGAATGGAGCCAACACGCTCTATCTGGCTCTCGGACTTTTGAAATGGTACGAGACACCTTCCAGCGAACGTCCCCGCTATGCCCCCATCTTGCTATTACCGGTTGAAATTATCCGTAAATCGGCAGCCAAAGGTTACGTAATCCGTTCCCGGGAAGAAGAAACAATGATGAACATCACCTTATTGGAAATGCTTCGCCAAAACTTCGGAATCACCATATCAGGATTGGACCCGTTGCCTACCGACGAAAGCGGCGTAAACGTCAAGCTGATCTATTCCATTATCCGCAACAGCATTAAGAACCAGCGTAAATGGGACGTGGAAGAGCAAGCGATTCTGGGTATCTTCTCTTTCAACAAGTTCATCATGTGGAATGATATTCACAACAATGCCAACAAACTGGTTCAGAACAAGATTGTGTCCAGCCTCATCAACGGAAAGATAGAATGGGAAGCTGCCACAGAGGAAATAGATGCAACGGATATGGACAAACAAGTGTCGCCCGCAGACATTGTATTACCCATCATCGCCGATTCTTCGCAACTGGAAGCCATCTACGAAGCCGTACACGACAAGACTTTCATCCTGCACGGGCCTCCGGGAACAGGAAAATCGCAAACGATTACCAATATTATCGCCAACGCGCTTTACAAAGGAAAACGTGTTTTATTTGTAGCGGAAAAGATGGCTGCCCTCTCCGTTGTGCAAAACAGGCTGGCAGCTATCGGCCTGGCTCCGTTCTGTCTGGAAATTCATTCCAACAAGACAAAGAAATCCGCCGTTATCTCTCAACTGAAAGAAACCACGGAAATTATCAGGCAGACACCTCCCGAAGAATTCAGAAAGGAAGCGGAACGCCTGCTGAATTTACGGGCGGAATTGAATCAATATATCGAAGCCCTGCATAAAGAATACCCGTTCGGAGTTTCATTATATGACGCCATTATTCATTATCAATCCGTGGACGTCGAATCTTGTTTTGATATTCCACAAGTTTATCTGGATACATTAGATAAAGACACATTCGCCCAATGGGAAGATGCCATCGAGTTGTTAGTCCGGACGGCCAATGCGTGCGGACACCCTTATCAGCATCCATTAACCGGCATCTCGATTACCGAATATTCATCAGCCGTTAAGGAGGAATCCTCCCAACTGCTCACCGGATTTATCGACCTGTTGACCACCATCCGGCAGAAGCTGGATGTATTCTCCATACTTCTAAAAGATACGGATATACACCCTACACGCAAGGATTTCCAGACAATCTCCCACATCATCCGGAGAATACTCGACATTCCGGAACTGACTCCCGGATTGCTGACTTTGCCATTGCTCAACGAAACACTGAATGAATACCGGGAAGTAGTGGTTCACGGACGGAAACGGGATGAACAAAGGAAAGAGATAGAAACCGGATTCACCCAAGAAATCCTGTCCATCAACGCAAAGCAGATGTTAGCCGAATGGAACCGGGTATCCGATCAATGGTTCCTTCCCAGATATTTCGGACAACGGAAAATCAGAAAGACAATCAACGTATATGCTTTAAAAACGATTGAAACAGAAGACATCAAACCTCTGCTCCACCGCATTATCCGGTATCAGGAAGAAGCAGAAGCCGTCCGGAAATACATCGGGCAACTTCCCTCCCTATTCGGACGCCCCGGCAAGAACGAGGATTGGAACACCATTGAGCAGATAATCGACGACATGACTTCCCTTCATTCGCATTTGTTGAACTACGCAAAAGACATTGCCAAAGTTTCGCAAATCAAGCAGAATTTGTCCGCACAACTCACTGAAGGAATTCAAACATTCAGAGACATCCATGCTCATTCTTTCAATGAACTGTATCAGCTCGCAGATACACTCACAGCCACCGAAAAGAAATTGTCCGGCATGCTGGGTATCTCGATCGAAGAACTTTATACCGATTCAGCCGACTGGATAACGATTGCCTTGTCAAAAGCCCGAACCTGGAAAGAGAACCTCGACAAGCTCAAGGACTGGTATCAGTGGCTACAAGCCTACCAAACCCTGCATAGTCTGGGAATAGGATTTATCGCGACGGAATATAAAGAAAAGAATATTCCTACCAGCCAACTTACAGACAGCTTCCGCAAGAGTTTCTATCAGGCAGCTATCCGGTATATCATTGCCAAAGAGCCGACTCTGGAATTATTCAACGGTAAGATATTCAATGACATCATTGCTAAATACAAACAAATATCCGCCAAATTCGAAGAAACGACGCAAAGAGAATTATTTGCCCGGTTGGCCTCCAACATTCCGTCTTTCACTCACGAAGCCATCCAAAGTTCCGAAGTGGGTATCCTTCAAAAGAATATCCGCAACAATGCCCGCGGCATATCTATCCGCAAGCTGTTCGACCAGATTCCCACTTTGTTGTCGCGCATGTGCCCGTGTATGCTGATGAGTCCTCTTTCCGTCGCTCAATTCATCGATACGGACGCTGATAAATTTGATTTGATTGTCTTTGATGAAGCCTCACAGATGCCTACTTATGAAGCGGTGGGCGCCATTGCACGGGGTAAAAACGTCATTATCGTAGGCGACCCGAAACAAATGCCTCCTACCAGTTTCTTCTCGGTCAACACCATTGATGAAGACAACATTGAAATGGAAGATTTGGAGAGTATCCTTGACGACTGTCTCGCTCTGTCTATCCCTTCCAAATATTTATTATGGCACTACCGAAGCAAACATGAGAGCCTCATCGCTTTCAGCAACTCCGAATATTACGATAACAAACTGATGACTTTCCCCTCACCGGACAACATTGAATCGAAAGTCAGGATAGTCAACATCAACGGTTACTATGATAAAGGCAAGTCGCGCCAGAACCGGGCGGAAGCTCAAGCAGTAGTGGACGAAATAGCCAGAAGATTGAGAAGCGAGGAACTAAGAAAGAAAAGTATCGGTGTAGTCACCTTCAGCATTGTCCAACAAGCCTTGATAGAAGACTTATTATCTGACCTTTTTATCTTTTACCCCGAACTGGAAACTCTTGCGTTGGAATGCGACGAACCGTTATTTATCAAGAACCTGGAGAATGTGCAGGGAGACGAACGCGATGTTATTCTCTTCTCCGTGGGCTATGGGCCGGATGCAGAAGGGCGCGTCAGCATGAATTTCGGACCACTGAACCGGGCAGGCGGCGAAAGAAGATTGAATGTAGCCGTTTCCCGTGCCCGGTATGAGATGATTATCTATTCCACCCTAAGGTCGGATATGATCGACCTGAACCGGACTTCTTCTATTGGAGTAGCCGGACTAAAACGTTTCCTCGAATATGCGGAGAAGGGAACCCGAAGCACCATCAGCAGTGTGCCAAGACAACTGTCGGAAGCAACAGCCTCCATCGAAACGATCATTGCCGACAGACTGCGCTCATTGGGTTACACCGTGCATACAGACATTGGTTGCTCCGGATACAAAATAGACATAGGTATCGTCGACACCGAAAATACCTCTAACTATCAGTTAGGTATTATCTGCGACGGCAAAAACTACAAACGTACCAAGACCGCACGTGACCGGGAAATTGTGCAGAATAATGTATTGAAAGCACTCGGATGGGACATCTACCGGATATGGACAATGGACTGGTGGGAAAAGCCGGACGAAGTAATGGCAACTATCCAAGAGGCTATCGCCCGGAAAAAGAATTCAAAGGTCGGTTCAATGACAGCAGCCGAAATCAATTCTACTCCGACAGAAGTGGCAGCACCTGCACCGACGGCACAGACAACCAACAATGAAATTTCATTCGTACTCAAGGCATCGCCTGTTGCCCCTGAAAAGCAAGCAGCTTCCGTTCTTTCTACTCAAAACCGGATAGAACAAAAGTACAAGTTTGCAAAGATCACCCCATACAGTTATTCACCGGAAGACTTTTTCTTTACGGACAGTTACTCTATCCTCCTCTCCCAAATACGGAAGATTATGGAAAGCGAGGCGCCAATCAGTAAATCCCTGCTCTGTAAGAAAATCCTGTCCGAATGGGGAATCAGCCGCTTGGGAACACGGGTAGAGGCACAGATAGAAACAGCACTCGACACATTGAATATCTATCGCACAGAATACGAAGGACTTGTCTTCTGCTGGAACGACAAAGAGCAATGCGCTTCCTATTCAATCTATCGCCCGGTTTCCGACCGGGAAGCGACAGACATACCACCTGAAGAGATAGCCAATGCCATCCGGCAACTATTGACCGACTCCATCAGCCTGCCTGCGGCAGATTTGATAAAAGCATGCGCACAACAGTTCGGCTTTGCCCGTATGGGATCGAACATAGACGCTGCCATGCAAAGAGGTATTCGCGAAGCTGTGAAAAGGAATTACGCCAAGATAGAAAATGAACGGGTAACGATTGCCAATTAGATTAATACCCTTTCTCCAAACATTTCAAACGGTTAATAGAATCGGATACATACGCATTGTCCGGTTCTATTGACCGCCAATAACAAAGTTCTCCAATCAGCCGTTTCAGATAGACAGGATCACTCGAGCCAATCCGGCGCTGATGTTCCGCCAAGCCTTTTGTCAGGATAAAATAGACATTCTTCCGGATCTCTCTCTTTCTGGCTTTAGGGATTGTCAGTTTCGCACCGGAAGAAACAGATACTCCTGTAATAATCTTCCTGCCATACTCATTGATAAAACGGGTCTTCTTATGATTCGGTTCGAATTTCTCATCGCGGATGATCTGTTTGATCCGGGGAATGATTTGTTCTTTGGGGAACACATCTCCCGAAAAAGTCAGGTCGTCGGCATAGCGGGTATAAGTCAGTCCGTATTCCGCTGCCAATGCAGCCAATTTCTTGTCCATCTCATACCCCACGATATTGCTTAACGCCGGACTTGTAGGCGCTCCCTGCGGCAAGTGCCTGTACAAGCAGCACAACACTCCCAATACTTTAGACACATTTTCCGGATAACCAATCTTCTCAAATGTCTTTTTCACCCTCCGGCTCCGTATCGAAAAGAAAAAATCATGAATATCCATTTTCAAGACATACCGTTTTCCCAGATGGGGACTGGCATTATCAACCACAGAATGACCGCTCCGGAAACCTACTGCCGCCGGATGAATCATTGTCACAGATGATAATATTCGAGAATTAATAGTGGTTTGAATAGATTGTAATTCTTTGTCAGGAGCAGAAATCATCCGATAACCTCCCTTTCTTTTTCTCATCCAGAACTCCCGGTAATGTTCGGAAACATCCCGTAGAATTTCCTTCAACTGTGCCGTTTCCACTCCCAACAAGTTGGCGCACCAAACAACAGCCGATTCATCAAACTTTTGAACATACTGCGCTCTCGGAACAGTTCCCCCCAAAGCATGCCTTAGCCAGGCTCCGTGTTCCCATTTTACCTTAGTAGTTTTTTCTTCCTTACCACTGTTTGTTGCTTTCCATCTTTTATACCCCTCCTGTTTCCTGCTTGAGGAAATCATCTTATAAACCAGGAAAGCGGTGATAACAATGATCGTTATTAAAATTCCGTCCATTTTGTATATGCATATAAAAAAGAGAGAAGAGAGGATGAGTTATTTACTAAAATAAATTTAGGTATTTATACCTTAGAATTTATTTTCTAGGAAAATACCTGTGCTTATGAGGCGACTACACCTCTTTGATGCTAAATTCTGCCCTCATCCTCTCTTATACAAAGATAACTAAAATCTTTCGATAAAACAACCGGAACGAAGAAAACTATCGGTTGAACAACTCAAACGTGAACTTACAGCCTATTCCCCCGAATTTCCAATTTTCGCTGCTCACAAAAACTCCTACGTCAAAAATATGCGTACCGATGCCATATCCCACTTCCAGATAAGGTTGAAGGTGCGGCATAGAGAGGGCACTGATATAAATACGTTCATTCTGCACATAACGGGTGTACTTCATCAGATGCCGGAGAATAAGGAACGGAGCTTCATAGGTGAAATGCCCCCGTACATAACGGCGGGAGGAGTTATACCAACGTGAGTCAAGCACCTGAAATACTCCGCCGATTTCATCATTCCAGCCCACCGGAAGGTTATGCCGGGAGAAATTGGCAAAGTCCACAAAATACAACTCATCCTGATTGGTGAATGCTCCGAATCCGAAACGATAATAAATATTACGCATCAATCCCAACCGGATTTGATGCTGAAGGTCAAACTCTATTCTTTCATATTCACCCGTACTCTTGAACACTCCTTTAATACCTCGTTCATAATCGACCGAGAAAGTCGGGTATAAAGAATGGAGGTTAATCTTTCGCTTTCCGTTCATATAATAATAGAGTCCCGGAGTCCACTCTATCCGGATGCGGGGAGCGAAACTGATATAAGTGTTCTTGAATTTATCCATAAATTCCGGGGGCGGCATCGGATAGTCACCGGTAATCACAAAACGGGAAGGCTCTACCGCTGTTCTTTTATGGGCAGAGAAACCCAGACCGATATCCAGTCCGTTGACTACTTCAACGGTATGACGGAAATTGAAATACAAGTCCTTAAAATAATCGAGATGAATTAAATCGAAATTGAAGATACTGTCCGGCATAGCTTTCAGTTCGTCCAGCACTTTACTACTATAAATACGGTTACCGTTACCCACATTCAACCGGAAGAATCCCCGTTTCTGCGGCCAGTATTCAAAATCGGCATTCAATGACCAGTAGAATTCCTTACGCGTAAAGTTGTATCCGAGTTTAGGCACAATGCGAAGTAATTTATCCCCTCTGAAAAGACGGTTATAACGGAAATCCTGTCGATAAGACAAACCGTTGCTTCCACTATAACTGAATAAGAGCGGATTGATAAACGGAGAGAACCGCACGCTTCCGATATTGGACAAGTTGAATTTATAATCTTCTACCATCAAATCACCCATCGTTCCCCAAAAGGCCTGACTCTTGGATTGCTTTTGTACCGTTGTCGTGTCACGCCGAAGCAAATTGTCGGAATATAGTTTCTTCTCGCTTTCGCTCAAAGGGATGGGGCGCATGATGGCAAAGGTAGAAGCATCCGTCTTATAAGCATTCGTATCACACTGCAAAGAGAAGGATTCTGAAAGGTTATAGTTCTTCTTTTCTTTCTTACGTACCTTCTTTTCTTTCAATTCGATGGATTTATAATCTAAAGAAGCGGTATAATTACCGTCCACCTTATTTCCGAGAAATTTGAAAAGAGCTTCCACTTCATAACGCACTGGCAGGAATTCATTTTTCTTGCCTACATCTCCCATCTTAATCCAACAGGTAAATGTTATCAGTTCCGATCTCCCCGAAAAACGAATTTCACGAACACTCCAAACGTTACTACTGACCACCATATATCCACCCACCAACTGATCGCTCTTGGTGCGGGGGATAAAGCGAACCCGATAATCCAGATTGTTAGGATCTCCCATCACGCTGTCTATCCGGTATTTATAATATTTCTGTCCGTTTTTAGCCAGTGGTGACAATAAGCGTTCATCATTCAATAAAGAAGAGGAGTAGATATTTACATTAAAGTATTCGAGCAATCCAGGCAATCCCCTGTTTCCTCTCACAGTTCCCTGGGAGGCCTTTACTTTCTGATCGTAAATATTGGGAGCCGTATAATGAAGGTCACTGTATGTTTCAAGCAGATATTCGCGAACACCCTTTTGCAAACGAAACATAGAAGGTACATAACGGAGAATAAAATTCTTCTTCTGAATATCCATCTTACCTTTTATATATAGGTTCGCGCGATAATCACTGACTATCGTTTCATACAAAGGTGCAAAAGTCATCACACGTTCTATGATGGAGTCAGCGGATATTTCCTGATGGGTATAAGGATTCATTATATAATTATTGGCTGCCCCCTTTGGTATAAAAGAGAACAGACACAATATGCATCCTATCAATATTTTATCTCTCAATCGTCGTATCTCCTTCATTAACGTAGGCAAATATAAAAAAGAATATCGAAAAGCAAGAAAAGTTAGACACTAAAAAGAGTTATCAGAAGAAAACCTTCACATTATTCAAAATAACATGGAGATAAGCTAAATCTTTGGCGCGGTTGTCTCGAAATAAATGCAGGAAGCTCTGCATATTCTGCTATTCTCTTCATATATAAAAAACGAAAATCCTCTTTCAACCTATCACCACCTTTCTGAAACTCTTTATTCATCGTGCTTGCAGAATGGTGATAGGTTGAAAGAGGAATTAATAAAACCTGTATGGAAGAAGTTATAATATGAAGGGGATTTTAACAATAATGGAAAAAATACAAAGTTCCAATATCTGTAAATATAAGAGCCCCCTGAAAACATATTAATGACTAAATCAACCCTTCTATCTTTTTATTTATCACTTTATTCTTGACAAAGAAGAAAATTGTCGTACCTTTGTAGTGCATTTCATACCAGAAGGCGGGGAAACCTGCCAATTTCCGTGGCAGGCATTTTTATGCCTGTTCATGTTCATTCTATATGGCGGTTCCGTACCCCCGTGTAGAATGTTAATGCATCTACTGCCTTCTGGTGAAATGCAACGGGAAAGGCGGAACCGCTCTTATTTCATAGAAAATCTTCGCCTACCACCTTATTCATAATTATATTATGGAAACAAAACAAGTTACCGTTCAACCAGCGGTGGGAGGCATGATAAAGGCTTCCAAAGATTCATTTGTTATTCCTAAAGAAGAATTAAAGGATTTCTACCTTAAATTCGCTTTCCTCCTGAACCCGGATTCCTGCTCCATAAACCGCACCGAATTCGAACTTTTAAACATTCTGCTGAAAGACCTGAAAAAAATCCTGGCAGCATTGACTCACCTCAACACCCATCCTTGGGATGAAGGCATTGCAGAAATCCAAATTTCATGCGGTGTTTACTCCCTACAAGACAACTTGAGCAAAAAAGAGCGTATGCAGATGAACACCTCTACGGGTAAACACCTACAATTTCTTACCCAAATGGCTGTGAACAGCCCAGTGTTCAAACTGTTATTCAAGAACTATCACAACCATTATATCCAAGTGGAAAGTTTGGTTAAACAGATGGCTAAAGAAATCGACCAACAGCAACGATCAGAATAGAAGTTGGAGAATAAACAGAGGGGGTACTTTTGGAAAAATACATTATTTTTCAAAATACCCCCTCCAAAATAGGGGTACTTTCAGAAAAAACATATAATTTTGCGCCATCAACCGATAAATAATAGACCATTTATGTCAAAAATGCGTTTTTTTGCCTTACAAGAGCTTTCCAACCGGAAACCTCTGGAAGTTATTGCCCCTTCCAACAAACTCTCTGATTATTATGGTAGCCACGTGTTCGACCGCAAGAAGATGCAGGAGTATCTTCCCAAAGAAGCTTACAAAGCTGTAACCGACGCTATCGAAAAAGGTACGCCTATCAGCCGTGAAATAGCAGATTTAATTGCTAACGGTATGAAAAGTTGGGCTAAGTCACTCAACGTCACTCACTACACACACTGGTTCCAGCCTCTGACAGACGGAACAGCCGAAAAGCATGACGGCTTTATCGAATTCGGCGAAGATGGCGGAGTGATTGAACGCTTCTCCGGAAAACTACTGATCCAGCAAGAGCCGGATGCTTCTTCTTTCCCTAACGGCGGCATCCGCAACACTTTCGAAGCACGAGGATATACAGCCTGGGATGTTTCTTCACCGGCATTCGTAGTAGATACCACTCTTTGTATCCCCACTATCTTCATTTCTTATACAGGTGAAGCGTTGGATTACAAAACTCCATTGTTGAAAGCACTTGCCGCTGTAGATAAAGCAGCAACGGAAGTCTGTCAGCTATTCGACAAGAACATCACACGCGTATATACCAATTTAGGATGGGAACAGGAATATTTCCTTGTAGACTCCTCCTTATATAATGCACGCCCCGACCTCTGCCTGACAGGACGGACACTGATGGGGCACTCTTCTGCCAAAGACCAACAGTTGGAGGATCATTATTTCGGCTCTATCCCTCCACGTGTCACTGCATTTATGAAAGAACTCGAAATCGAGTGTCACAAACTCGGTATTCCTGCCAAAACCCGTCATAACGAAGTAGCTCCCAACCAATTTGAGTTGGCCCCTATCTTCGAAAACTGTAACCTTGCCAACGACCACAACCAGCTCGTCATGGATTTGATGAAGCGTATCGCCAGGAAGCATCATTTTAATGTACTCCTGCACGAAAAGCCATATAGCGGAGTTAACGGTTCGGGCAAGCACAACAACTGGTCACTCTGCACAGATACCGGTATCAATCTGTTCGCTCCCGGAAAGAATCCGAAAGGAAATATGCTATTCCTCACTTTTCTGGTAAACGCCTTAATGATGGTTTATAAAAACCAGGATTTATTGCGTGCCTCCATCATGAGCGCCAGCAACAGCTACCGTTTGGGAGCCAATGAAGCTCCTCCTGCCATCCTCTCTTGCTTCCTGGGTTCACAACTCTCGTCTACTCTCGACGAAATTGTCCGCCAGGTAGGAAATGAGAAAATGACGCCGGAAGAAAAAACCACACTGAAGTTAGGCATCGGACGTATCCCCGAAATTTTACTAGATACCACCGACCGCAACCGTACTTCTCCTTTCGCATTCACCGGAAACCGTTTCGAATTCCGCGCCGCAGGTTCTTCTTCCAACTGTGCCGCCTCTATGATTGCAATCAATGCGGCCATGGCAAACCAGCTGAACGAATTCCGGGCATCGGTAGAAAAGCTGATGGAAGAAGGAGTTGGCAAAGACGAAGCTATCTTCCGCCTGCTGAAAGAAACAATTATCGCCTCCGAACCGATTCGTTTCGAAGGGGACGGTTATTCCGAAGAATGGAAACAAGAAGCTGCACGCCGCGGACTGACTAATATCTGCCACGTACCGGAAGCCCTGATGCACTATATTGATAACCAATCCAAATCAGTACTTATCGGCGAACGTATCTTCAACGAGACCGAATTGAACAGCCGTCTGGAAGTGGAACTGGAGAAATACACCATGAAGGTGCAAATCGAAGGCCGTGTATTGGGCGACCTCGCCATCAATCACATCGTACCAACTGCCGTTGCCTATCAGAACCGTTTGCTCGAAAATCTTCGTGGACTGAAAGAAATATTCCCGGCTGAAGAATATGAAGTATTAAGTGCCGACCGTAAAGAACTGATTCGTGAGATTTCACACCGGGTCACTTCTATCAAAGTACTCGTGCGCGACATGACCGAAGCAAGAAAAGTAGCCAACCACATGGAAAACTACAAAGAAAGAGCATTTGCATACGAAGAAAAAGTACGCCCGTATCTTGACCAAATCCGCGACCACATCGACCACCTGGAGATGGAAGTGGATGACGAAATATGGCCGTTACCTAAATATAGGGAACTGTTGTTTACCAAATAAAATGCCTGTAAGATTGCACGAAAGCTCCCACTTTTGTGCAATCTTTTTATAGATTCGTTCATTTTCTCATTTTTTCTTTTTACTTTTGTGCTGTATAACACAGTTTTGTAGCACTCATGGTAAAAATGAATATGTCAGACATCGATATTTCGGAACCGTTATCCGATATGTTAGCTCCTCTAAACAATGAGCAAAAGGAGTTTCTGATGAATAATTATACGATACAAACCTACAAAAAGAATGAAACCATCTACTGTGAAGGAGAAACGCCACATCATTTGATGTGCCTCATCAGTGGAAAAGTGAAAATCTTCAAAGATGGTGTGGGGGGTAGAAGTCAAATTATCCGCATGATTAAACCACGCGAATACTTTGCATATCGTGCTTATTTTGCCAAACAAGATTTTGTAACTGCCGCAGCAGCTTTCGAACCTTCCGTTGTTTGCCTGATTCCTATGAGTGCCATCACTACGCTGGTTGCCCAAAATAATGACTTGGCCATGTTCTTTATCCGCCAACTTTCCATTGACTTGGGTATCTCTGACGAACGTACCGTTAATCTGACACAAAAACATATTCGCGGACGCTTGGCCGAATCACTCATCTTCCTGAAAGAAAGTTATGGACTGGAAGAAGACGGTTCTACGTTGAGCATTTATCTTTCACGTGAAGATCTGGCAAATCTTTCCAATATGACTACTTCGAACGCTATCCGTACCTTGTCGCAATTCGCTACGGAAAGACTGATTACTATCGACGGAAGAAAAATCAAAATCATCGAAGAAGAAAAGCTGAAGAAAATAAGCAAGATTGGGTAAGAGAGTTTCTGTACCAATCGCTCCACCCTAAATAGTGAACATACATATAGAAAATATAATTGCAGACATAAAACGTGGCAACAAACAGGCTTTCAAAAAGCTATTTGATGACTACTATCCTATTCTTTGCGTGTTCGCATCCCACTATATTGAAGACAAAGAAGTTTGCAAAGACATCGCGCAAGATGTATTGTTAGCTTATTGGGAACGGAAAGAAGATTTTGACGACATTTTGAAAGTAAAAAGCTTCCTTTATACCGTCACCCGAAATAAATGTCTGAATCACTTAAAACATGAGCAATTAGATATTCCCAATTTTTCTGGACAGGAAGAGTTCGATAGTGGCTTCGAAGCTGCCATTATCGAACAGGAAACATTCCACATGGTTCGCAAAGCGGTAGAAGAATTGCCTACCCAAATGCGAAATATCATCTTATACTCTATGAAAGGGTTAAAAAACCATGAGATTGCTGACAAATTGCAAATTTCAGAAGGCACTGTCCATACGTTAAAGAAATTCGCCTATCGCAAACTTCGCGAAAGTCTCAAAGGCATAAATTACACCTTATTACTATTTTTATGCAAATAAAGTAACTTTTTGATTACCCCGTTTTTTCGATTGGATTGTTTTACTTATATAACAAATCGAAAAAACGATGAATTCATTTAAAGAAAAATTTAAAATTGCAAAAATCTTAGCTTCTCTATTCACTCATTCGTCTACCCCCGAAGAGGAAAAGAACTATCGTGCATGGTTGGATGAAAACCCGGAACATCAAAAGATAGCCGACCGGATATTAAATAAGGAAACGTATGAAGAAAACAGCCGGTTAATAAAAAGCTTCTCTTCACAAAAAGCGTGGGAGAAAGTCTATCCGTTATTAGGAGGCAATCAATCGGGTACTGTTTTTTCGTGGAAAAAGAGTCTGAAATATGCAGCTCTCATCTTATTGTTATTAGTACCTGCTTCTTACTTTATCTATCATTGGATATCCGAAGAAACGATTAGCGACATCACTCCGGGAACCCTTGGTGGGGAACTGATCTTGAGTGACGGCAAATCTTTCAATCTTTCCGACAATAATCTTCCTGAGAATGCAGTCAGAGCATTTGTGATCGATTCTAAAGGGATCAACTATCAGATTCCCGCCAACAAACCGCAAGTAAAAGAAATCCAAAACACACTACGCACATTGCAGGGGATGGAATGTCTTATCACGCTTTCCGACGGCACGAGGGTACATCTCAATGCGGAAACCCGGCTGACTTATCCGGTTTGTTTCAGCAGCAAAGAACGTATTGTGCAAATTGAAGGGGAGGCTTATTTTGATGTTGCCCCGGACAAGGAGCATCCGTTTATCGTAAAAACATCGCATACATCTATCCGAGTAACGGGAACGTCGTTCAACGTAAGAGCCTACGCTGATGAAGATACGGAAAGTACAACCTTAATCAGTGGAACAGTAAGAATCAACAGTGGAAATGAAGAATTCGAATTAGTTCCCAACCAGCACTATACATATAATAAAAATACTGGTACAAATACCGTCGCCAACGTAAACACTGATTTGTATACATCTTGGGAATCCGGATCATTTATCTTTTTAAATGTCCCTCTTGAGAATGTGATGTCATACCTGTCCAAATGGTATGGATTCCAATATTCTTTTGAAGACGAAGCAGCCAAACAGGTGCGTATCGGAGCTTACCTTAACCGCTACGCCAACATGAACCCGATTATCGACATGATTACAGAATTAAATCTGGTCAATATCAAACAACGGGAGGGCATCCTGCACATTTCCTACAAACAGTAATAATACATAATATAACTAACGCATTATGAAAAAACGAGTAAAATCCCTGCCATGGGTGGTATCTTATGCAAGCAGAAACTTTGTGAAGTTCTGTCTTTTATGGATATTCTCCCTTTCTTCACTCATGATTCAAGCACAGGACAATCAGAGAATCTCCATCGACTTGAGAGGAGAAACGCTGGAAGCAGCGCTCTGGTATCTGCAGAATCGTACGAAATTTGTCTTTATGTATGGAACGGAAGATGTCGCTAATGTAACTGATATCACCATCAGAGCCAAAGACAAAACGATTACTGAAATTCTGGATGAATGTCTGGAAGGCACTAACCTGACTTACGAAATCTCTGGTAGCGCAATTGTTATAAAGAAAAGACAAAGCCAAAAGATAACCATCAGCGGTTGGGTCCGGGATACTAACGGTGAGGCCTTGCCCGGCGCTACTATCACGATCCGAGGTTCTAAACATGGAGCCATTGCAGGATTGGACGGGCAGTACACGTTTAATATTCCAGCACAGGAAGGGTTGATTCTTACGTACTCTTTTATCGGAATGGAAAAGAAAACGGTAAAATATACGGGTAAAAAAACCATTAATGTCACTCTGAACAGCTCCACCAGCACAGAAATAGATGAGGTGGTGGTAACCGGATACCAGAATATTCAACGTCGTGACATCGTTGGATCTATTACCAGCATCAAAGCAAAAGATATCATCATGCCTTCGTTTACTACCATCGACCAAATGTTACAGGGACGTGTAGCAGGTATGGTTGTAACCAATACAAGCAGCCGTGTAGGTACTGCTCCCAAAATTCAGATTCGAGGTACCAGTACGTTGCAAGGAAACCGTGACCCATTGTGGGTAGTAGACGGCATTATTCAGGAAGATTTTCAGGTAACATTAGACAGTGGCGACCTGATGACTAAAAATTTGCAAGACATTATCGGTAACCAGGTTTCGTGGTTAAATCCCGCCGACATCGAAAATATCACCATCTTGAAAGATGCTTCTGCTACTGCTATCTATGGTTCGAAAGCCTCTAACGGTGTAATCGAAATCACCACCAAGAAAAATACTACCGATCGACTGACCGTAAACTACTCCGCAAACTTTAACATCGGACAACGTCCTAATTATGGGATGTTCAACTTCATGAACTCTCAAGAACGTGTCCGTTTCTCACAAGAAGCGTTTGATGCGGGAGTCAATTACATAGAAACACCTTATAAGGATCTTAATACCTATGAAGGTATATTACGGATGCTGCAGGAACATGATATTTCAGACACCGAATACAGAAAGCTTTATAACGATATGGAAACCCGCAACACTGACTGGTTCAAACGCCTGACACGTCGTTCGTTCAGCCATACTCACAACGTTAGTGTTTCCGGCGGAACAAACAAGTTCAGTTATTCGGCATCTATGGGATATAACAACAGCGAAGGCCAGGAAATCGGCAACGATAACGAACGTATGACAGGCCGCATCGCTCTGATGTTGCGTCCGATAGAAGAGCTAACTATCAATCTGACTTTAAACGGTAGTGTTTCTACCACAAACGGCTTTTTCAGCGAAGTCGACCCTATGAGTTATGCAACTAACACCAACCGCATCATCGATCCGGACGCTTATTATATGCAAAGGAACGCCTACAACTCTAAAACTGGCAAGATACAAACCCTTTCATACAATTTTATCAATGAACGGGACAACAGCGGTTCAAAAACACGTTCGAACTTCATGTCCGCCTCACTAGATGTAAACTGGCGTATTCTTGATTGGGTAACCTACCAATTCACCGGAGGTTATTCGAATAACAATAGTACGAATGAAAGCTGGGCTACCGAACGTACTTACTATATTGCCAACGAGTATCGCGGCTACGATTTTAATTCCGTTACTCCCACCAGTGCAGAATTTAAGGCTGCACAGCTTCCATTCGGAGGTATATTGTATACAAACGACAACAACCAGTATTCCTACAATATTCAGAACAAGTTACAATTCAGTAAAGCATTCAATCCTGATAACCGATTGAACGCCTTATTAGGTATGGAACTCCGTTCATCTACAGCGAAAGGAACAGCCAATAAAGTTTGGGGATATGTGCCGGACAGAGGTGAACGTATTGTTGCTCCTACCATACCTAGTGAAGTGATAACTCCCAACAATCCCCCAACAGGCTGGGGAATATTAGGAGATATTTATAGTAGAGGCTGGCAAAGAACAAACAATACCAACAACTTCCTTTCATTCTTCGCTACTTTCGCATATTCATTCAAGAATCGCTATGTAGTCAATGCCAATGTACGAAATGATGCCTCCAACGTTTTCGGGCAGGATATAAACCATCGTATCGACCCGACTTATTCATTCGGTCTCTCCTGGAGAGCATCAGAAGAGGCTTTCTTTCAAAAACATTTGAAATGGATCACTACACTTAATTTCAGAGGAACATTCGGTATTCAGGGAAATGCTTTAACACGAGAAAGTCCTGAACTAATCTTAAGCCAACAGGGAGTACAACCCGGATATAATCGCTACTTCTCCACTATCGGCCAGATACCTAATCCATATCTCTCCTGGGAACGTACCAGAAACTGGAACTTCGGCGTGGATCTGGAACTGTTCCGTATGTTCTATATGAATCTGGAATATTATACCAGACGTTCCAATGCGGTAATCACCGTAGATTTGCCATTCGAATACGGAATTGATGATATGAAACGTAACGGTGGAATTATTTACAATCGGGGAATTGAATACACATTATCATTCACGCCTATCCAAAAGCGCGATTTCAGCCTGAACATCAACCTGAATGCCTCTAAAAACTGGAACAAAGGTGGAGAAACCAAAATTGACAGAAACACAGCAATGTACTTGAGAGGAGGTAGTACACAGATCTTAAAAAAAGGTTATCCGCTGAGTGCATTCTGGTCATACTCTTTTGCTGGTCTTGACGGAAGTAATGGTAAACCAATGTTCAACTACGTTGAGGTCCCAGATGAAGAAAAGAGCAAAAGTATCGATCCGACTACTTACTTGGTATATTCCGGAGAAACAGAGCCGTACTTCACCGGAGGTCTTGGCTTCAGTTTCCGTTACAAATCTTTGTCATTAAACACCAGTTTCTCCCTTTTATTAGGTAGTAAAAAACGCTTGCCATCACCTTACAGTGATTTTCAAGGAAGCGGCAGTATGATGCCGGATCCAACCAAAAACGTAAACCGCGATTTGCTAAACCGTTGGCAAAAGCCCGGAGACGAGGCCTACACAAATATTCCCGGACTTCCGACATGGCCGATAGAAATAGGATGGACCCTGCCTAATACGGATAGTGCAGAATCATCAATTAAAATGTGGGAGCAATCTGATGCTATGGTAGTCAGTGGGTCATTCCTACGTTGTCGCAACATCGGATTATCATGGCAAATGAAAAAAGAATGGTGTGACAAGATCCATGCAAAAAACCTGGCTATCAATTTTAATATGGATAACATATTTGTAATAGCTAGCAAACGCTTCAATGGCTTCGACCCGGAATTAGAAAACAGCATCATGCCACGCTCTTTCTCACTGGGACTTAATATCGGATTTTAAACTATAAACAAAGAGAGATATGAAACTTAAATATTTAATCTATACAATTACATTGACAAGTCTCACTGCTTGCGGTGATTTCTTAGAGCCCAAGTCACAAAGCAAATACATACCCAAGGATGCCAATGCATTACAGGAGATGCTCATTGGAGAGGCTTATCCCCAACAAGGAAGTACCGAATTTCTAACCTATTTGGAAATACTCGCAGATGATATCGATCAAAATCAAGTGGAGGGTTATGAATTCCCTGAAAACGAACAGGGAAAAATGGAAAGATTCGAGGTACTGTACAGCTGGCAACCCAATATGTTCGAAATGCAACAAAAATTAGGACAAGAGCCGAGCAATACATGGGGAAACCTTTATGAATATATTTTAGGAGCCAATGCTGCCCTCGATTATATTGACGAAGTATCCGGTACAGAAACTGAAAAAAATTACATCAAGGCACAATCCTATGCTTTGAGGGCTTTCTTCTATTATATGCTGGTTAATCAATACGGACTTCCCTATAATTACAACAAAGAATCATTGGGAGTTCCTCTCAAAATGGACAGTAAAATGAGAGATGAAGGTGAGGTACTGATGAAACGAAATACGGTAGAGGAAGTATATCTACAGATTGTTGCCGACCTCAATGAAGCAGAACGTTTATTCCAGACTCTCCCCGCCGCACAACAATATGAACCGAACTACCTCGTTAGCTTGCCGATGGTGCAATTATTAAAATCGCGTGTAGCTCTCTATATGGAAAATTGGAAAGAGGCAAAAACGTATGCAGAAAAAGTTATCAAAGATTGGAACTTTTCACTGCGCGATCTGAATACAATCCCTGCGCCGGAAGCGGGTATGAAAGAACCTTATTATACATTCAACACGTATGACTCTCCGGAAGTTATCTGGAGTTATGGTACTATAAGAGATTTGACAAATGAATACGAAGGTTATATTGAAAAAAAAGGTAGCAACAACAAAGATAACAGAAGAAAATTCAAAGCAGCAGATGAGTTAATCAATAGTTTCTTGGAAGGTGACTTACGCAAAGATCGTTATATTACCCGGGAGATACAGTATAATGAAGATGTCCCGGAGAACAGTACTTTTTATGATACTTATCTCCCTTATGGCAAATATAAGACGCTCCGTTCTGTCCCCACTTCCGGAAGCAGTGATTACTTCGCACTCTCTTTCCGGGTAGCAGAAGCTTATCTGAATTATGCTGAAGCAGCTGCCATGAGTCAAGCTGAAGGAGAAGCTATCACCACTATGAATGCACTACTGGAAAAAAGATATGATAAAGGAAATATACCATCCTTTTCGGGATTGAGTGGAGATGATCTTATTGCCAAGATACGTGAAGAACGCAGAAAAGAACTTTGCTATGAAGGCCAACGCTGGTTCGACTTACGCCGATATGGCATGCCTTCCATACAGCACAAATGGGAAGGCAAAATTTATACATTAACAAAAAACGATCCTTCATACGTATTGCCTATACCTCCAAATGTATTGCAAAGAAACTTGCTATTGGAACAAAATCCGTTCGGTCCGGAACGGGTTGGAGTTTCTATAACAAACTAACTATAAATTATAAAAAAATGATTGTTCATCCTAAACAACAGAAAATCATGAAGCCAATATATAACGTATGGATATTATTATTCTGTCTCACATTCACATCTTGCTACGAAGATGATTCAATTATCCCGACACCAGACCCACTTGCACAGGCCGGAGGATTTGAGTTTCCTCAAGGAGATAATTCTTGGGACAATGATGCCATGAAAATCTACCAAGACTTCGGAGTGAAAATAATATATAAAGATATCACAGAAAAAGACCTCAATAAAAATTGGACAAATGGTGGTGTCAGTGGGTCTACAAAAGTGTTCGAAAATTGTCTCAATGAGGAGATGGCGGCATTCTATATTACTTTTATGAAAAATCATATATTCCCTTATCTTAATCGGGAAGTTACGGACAGAGTATTTCCCATGTATTGGTATGTGGGATACAATTACTCGGTATTTGCCTCCATTGTACCGGGAGTGTTAGAATATTATGTAGCATTATCCGAACATGAAGAAAGCCAAACTGACTGCTGGGTAACTTGCTTCTGGGGAGATGCAGCTCACAGCACCTATGATGACCCAATCTCGGGATGGAAAACCCCTATTGCCGGCAACAAAGACAGTTTTACCGTACGCCGCTTCAAAATAATTGATGAAGTTATAAACACAGCCATCACCAGAGGTAACATTATCGTACCCGAAGATGAATTTGATGCAGGATTCGACCATTCAACTAAGATTGTCAGAAATGAAGATATTGAAAGCAAAGCTGATCCTAATTATTATCTTAGAAGAGGCTATCCCGGTGATGTAAATTCATTATCAGCAAAATATAGTAAACCACATTCTGATAATCCTCCAACAGCCAAAGAAACATTTATCGGTTACATGCAAATAGCCATGCGTCTTACTAAGGAAGAACGGGAAGCAATGTGGCCTTCGGCAACCTATCCATTTATGAGTAGTAAGTTCGAGTTTGTAACCAATTATCTAAAAAAATACAATATTGACCTGGAAGCTATCGCTCAAGGACCGGAAGAATGGGATATCAAACCTTATCCGGAACTACCAGAAGCTGATGCAGGAGATGACGATGATGATCCTTGGGGAGACTGGTAGAACTTTTTTCTTTATCCAGTAGTAACCAAGTTCTTAAAATAGATACGGATAACGACAAAGCTATTCGTTGCTTTACGATATATTATAAAACTCAATATTATGGAATTAATAAAAAGACTCTCACTAATACTATTGCTTTTATGCACCACCTCCTCCCTATGGAGCAACGGCGGACTGCAGTTTAAGGGAAAGTTAAGGATACTTAGACCTACTACCTTACAAGTAAAAGATTTGAATGGAAACCTTGTTTTGACTTGTTCCATCAGCCAGAACGGAGTATTCGAAACAGAAAAGAAAGAGATCCAGCCCGACGTATATACGCTATGTATCGGGAAAACGGAACAAAACATTTACTTTGAAAATACTCCTGTTAGTATCAATGGCTTTTTCGATGAAAAGAATCCCGAACAAAGCTCACTTTCATTCACCGGCATTGATCCGTTTCTGACTTTACAAAACTATATGCCGGCCGAAAGAGATCCGGATAAAGCAACAATCTCGACTTCTGCCAAAGAAAAACTGACGCCTGCCATGGCGTCAGCATTAGCTTATCTGGCAGATGTGAATGATTACCCATCCAACAAAATGTTATTGGATATGATACCGGAACAAGATAGGAATTCTTTATCTGCCAAATGGTTAATCAACAAAGTAGAAGTTCTCTCCCACCAGATCATCGGTGCAGAATGTCCTGGTTTTACGTTCATTGACAGCAATGGAAAGAGTGTAAGTTTAAAAGACTTCCGTGGAAAAATTGTCGTACTGGATTTCTGTGCTTCCTGGTGTGGTCCTTGCCGCAAAGAGATGCGCAGTATGCTGACAATATATAATGATCTGAAAGCGGATGATTTAGAATTCATCAGTGTTTCGTTGGATGACAGCGAAGCAAAATGGAGAAAAATGCTGGATGAAGAAAAACTGCCGTGGGTGATGTTGTGGGATAAAACAGGATTTCCCAAAAACAGCAAGACTCCAAGCGCTATTCAGGCTGCTTACGGTTTCTACTCCATCCCTTTCCTCGTTGTCATTGACAAAGAAGGCAAACTCGCTGCACGTAATGTCCGGGGTGAACAGGTGCGTGAAGCCATTTTAAAAATAAGAAAATAACTAGATTGTATAAATTATAACTCATCAACAATGAAGAAACTTATATTTCCTATCGTATGCTGTTTTATCAGCATTACAGTATCGGCTCAGTTAGTCAAACAAGAAGCAGAAACACAAAAGAAACAATCCGAACTGGACTGGTTTAACTGTTCTTTCGACAAAGACAGTGTATATGGTGCCGAAGTAAACAAGGCTTACGAGTATCTGAAAGCTAACAAAAAGAAAGCTAAAAAAAGACCGGTTGTTGCATTGATCGGAACAGGAATGGACGTAGAACACGAAGACCTGAAACATGCAATCTGGATGAACCCGAAAGAAAAACTAAACCAAAAAGATGATGATAAAAACGGGCTTGTTGACGATATCAATGGCTGGAACTTCATCGGAGGTAAAGACGGTCAAGTAATGGAAGCTCTGACGCGCGAAGGAGAACGTGAATTTTTCCGCCTAAAAGATAAATATGCTGGCTATATTTTCGATGGAAAAAAGTACTATAAGATTGTCAATGGAAAACGCCAAGAAGTTCCCGTACCGGAAAATATGGAAGAATATAACTACTATCGCTATAAAGTCATGCCGGAATCAAGAATCGGAGGAACCTATGGTGGTCTCCAACTTTCTTATGTAATAGAAGAATATGTTGAAAAGTTCGATAAGGACATGAAAAAACGCTTCCCCGGAAAAGAGTTAACCGTTGAGGACTTCCAAAGTTGTTATGATCCCAAAGCAGAAAGAGACAGTCTTTCAGAAGTTGCCTTTGTGTTTACTGCCTACTATTTCAGTATCTATAATACGGATAAATGGGAACCCGTATATCAAAATATGGGAAAGAAAAGTGTAGCAACAGCCAAAACGTCCTATGAAGATGCTTTAAAGAAATATGGAACTGATAACCGGAAAGAAATTGTAGGTGATAATCCTCTGGATATTAACGACACACAATATGGCAATAATGTACTGTTGACGTCTGATGCAGCAACAGGGGTTATGAAAGCGGGAGTGATCGCAGCCAAACGCGACAACGGTGTCGGAAGTAACGGTATTGCCGATAATGCAGAAATTATGACTTTACGTATTCATCCGGGAGAAGGAGAACCTTATTTAAAAGATATGGCACTGGCCATCCGGTATGCAGTAAACCACGGAGCGGATATTATTTTATTGCCGGAACAAAATTCGTTATACCCGGAAGAACAGAGACAATGGGTAGCAGATGCGCTGAAAGAAGCTGAAAAGAAAGAAGCATTGGTAATAGTTCCGGTTTGGGATCTGTCAGTAGATATGGATAAAGATGAATTCTTCCCTAACCGGAAGATGAGAAAAGACGGAGAACTTACCAATTTTATGGTGGTTGCTTCTTCTGATAAGAATGGAAATCCGGTACTAAACACCAATTACGGTGCAACTACTCTCGATCTTTATGCACCGGGAACAGATATTTATTCATCCTATATGGGTGATACGTACCAAAAAGGTACAGGTGAAGGAATGGCTTCGGCTACTGTAGCCGGTGTAGCTGCCTTAGTGAAATCATATTTCCCTAAATTAACCGGCTCGCAAATCCGTGACATACTACTGAAGAGCGTCACTTCACGCAAAGGGGTGGAAGTGGAAAAAGGAATCCGCGTAAACGACAGTCCTTCACAAGACTTGTTCCTTTTCGATGATTTGTGTATTTCCGGAGGTATTGTAAACGCTTATCAGGCAATTTTGGAAGCAGAAAAAGTCAGCAAATAAAATTAGCTTATGAAGTATACGACTCGTATGATAGGAACCGTTGTCGCCTTTTGCATGGCGGTTCCTGTATTCGCCCAACAATATAAGGCAACTATACCTTACCGGATGGTAGGTGAAAAGATGATTATCGAAATGAAAGTGAACGGCACGGCACGTCCTTTCATTTTTGATACAGGAGGACGTACGGCACTCACGACTCAAGCCTGCCAGGCACTGCAAATGGCAGCCACCGACTCGGCTAAAGTAACGGATGTGAATAACGTGGAAAGCTATTACAAGACTACCCGGATAGAGAACCTGACTACCCCCGACCATGTTATTAATTTCAAAAATGCTCCGTCACTGGTCATTGATGAAGTAAAAGGCTGGGAATGTTTTGGAGTAGATGGCATCATCGGCAGTGATTTATTCGCCAACACCATTGTCACTATTGATTCGCAAGCCAAAAATATTATAGTTACCTCTGCTGAAAAGCCATCGACAGTGTCTTTACGAAAGATGTTGAATTTCACCAAAGGGGGCGGTATGCCGATCGTCAGCATACAAATAGCTCCGGTTAGCAATATAAATGTATTATTCGATACAGGGAGTCCCAGTCTGTTATCACTTATCGAAAGTGATTTTGAAAAAATCAAACTGGAAGCCTCTATGGAAGTGGTTTCCGAAGGGTATGGAGAAGGGAGTATCGGAGTATCTGGCCAGGCGGACAAAGCTTCTTCTTACAGGGTTCGTATTCCATTGCTATCAGTCGGAGCCACCAAATTCCGTAACGTAACAACCAGCACCAACAATCACCCTTACACATTATTGGGCGTCAAACTGTTGCAATACGGTAAAGTGACCATTGACTATCCACGCGGAAGATTCTATTTCGAAGCATTTCAACCGGACAATGAAATAAACAATCAAGGTAACAATTTTGACTTAACGGTCAAAGACGGAGATTTGTTTGTATCTACCGTATGGAGCAGTACGAAAGGTAAGATAGCAGTCGGAGACAAGGTAGTTAAAATCAATGGCAAACCTGCTAAGAAATATGACTTCTGCGAAAGTATTCTGAACGGAATACCGGAATTAAAAGAGAAAAAGAAGACGAAACTGACGATTGAGACAGCTTCCGGAGTAAAGGATATTATCTATGAAAAAGAATAATATGAAAAGTATAGGAATACTGACCGGCTTATGGCTGCTATTATTTCTAAACTGCGGACAAAGAATGGCAGCGCAAATCCGGAATAAGGTTTGCGACACCATTCCTTATGAATTTATACAAGAGAAAATCATTATCCCCGTCACTGTTAACGGTATAAAAGTGAAATATATCGTCGATACGGGAGGAAGAACCGGAACGATGTATGATGCCGCAACGGAAATGAAAGCTACTGCCGCAGGATATATGCGTATCTCCGATGTGAATGCACAAGGCTCCAATTATCAGGAAGCGCACGTACAGAATGTTTCTATCGGGGAAAACTATAAAATCAAGCAGTTGAAGACGATGGTACTGCCTAAGAATCCATTCTTCACCGGACTAGGGGTTGTCGGTATTCTTGGAGGAGACGCTTTCGCACAGTCGGTAGTCACATTCGATTCCCGTTCTAAAATAATGGTTATCAATTATCCGTATCGTCCCGAAGGACTAAAAGTAACGGATGGGATTCCGCTGTTGGATGAGACGGATCATCACTCCATTGTCAATGTCCGCTTAGGGGACAATGACTTCAAGGTTCTGTTCGATACAGGTGCGGGAGGCTTTCTGCTTTATTCTACAGAAGATTATGAAAGGCTGTCTGACATTTCGAAAGTTACTAACCATGGATATGGTATCGTAGCTGCCGGAATAACAGGTCTAGGCAAGCCGGTGGATATAAAGAAGGTGACTGTTCCTCCTATCAACATCATGGGGAAAGAATTCACGAACGTGGGTAGTACGACCACAGTGATGAATGGAAGCATCATCGGGGTGGATTTACTGGAATACGGTAAAGTAATTATCGATTATATGCGCAGACGATTCTACTTTTTCCCGTTTGAAGAAGGAAAAACCGACATGGGCGGTGCTCCCGCTCTCTGGAACGTGAGTATTCTGCCACGCAATGACAGATTCGAAATTACAACGATCTGGGACAGCATGAAAGATAAAGTTGCTTTCGGCGACCAGGTGATTAATATCAACGGTACTTCTTTGGACGATTGTCCCATGAGCCAAATGGCTGTGGAAGATATCATGAACGCCATCCGCGGTGATACCGGTTATATTATTGTCAAGAAAGACAATCAAGAGAAAAAGATTGAAATCAGGAAAGAGAAATGAACTTTAAACAGAAAAAAGATATGAAGCGAATAATAACAAAGATGTATCTCTGTCTACTTGCATTTTGTATTGCCGGAGGAATCAGTGCACAGACACAGAACAGTATGACAGAGGTCATTCCATTCAAAACCATTGATGGAAAGATTATCGTAGAAGCCGCCATTAATGGCGAAGTGGCAGACTTCGTCCTCGATCTGTCAGGACATAACGCCCTGCTTCCTGAGGCTCTCAAGAAGTTACGCATCGACACGGGGAAGAACGGTACTTTTAGTGCTTATCAGGATTTTGTATTCAAACAAGTACCTGTTGGAAAAGTATATGAAATGGCAACAGTTGCTATTGGCAACAACACGTTTAACAACGATCTGCCTGCTTTCACTCTGGAAGACGAACCATATCTGCGCAAGCTGGGAGTGATGGGTGTATTAAGCGGTGCTATTTTCCGCACTTCCGTTCTGACTATTGATATGCAGCGGAAAAAACTCACAATTACGCAGCCCTATCGTCCTTCTTACATGAAATTAAACTACCGGGAGAACTTTGAGCTAATTACAGGATTAGGAATCGTATGTCCGATATCCATTCAGGGAAAACCCGTTTCTCTTGTTCTGGATACATGGAGCGAAGGATTAGTGAATCTTACCGAAAAAGATTTCAATACATGGAGCACACAATATACCAAAGGAACCAACCAAAAAGTTTCCAATGGATATAAAGAAGCGACTCAAGAAGAGGAAAGCCTCATCTTACCTGAAACCATGTTTGTAAAAACAAAGATTGAGGATGCCATGGCAGTGAAGAATCCATACCTGAAACGCTCCGTATTAGGCAAAAAGATACTGGACTACGGAATCATATCCATTGACTATATTCATCAGAAAATTTATTTCCAGCCGTTTGACATGGTTCCTATACCGGAAGCGGAAGCTAAAGTAACGGAAACTAAAGTTGAAGACGGTAAACTGAATCCGATTACCCGCCAATTCTTCCTCGAACACATCTTCGACTACAGAAAAGGGAACGATTTCGTTTATAATGGCGAGAAACCGGTTGTAATTGATTTCTGGGCAACTTGGTGTGGACCTTGCATGCGCTTACTTCCGGAAATGGAAAAGCTGGCTGAAAAGTATAAAGGTAAAGTTGTATTCTACAAGGTTAATGCGGACAAAGAAAAGGATTTATGCAATCACTTCGGTGTACAGGCATTGCCTACCTTATTCTTCATACCTGCAGGCGGCAAACCGATTATTGAAGTCGGAGCTACTCCGGAGAAGTACGTACAAATCATCGAAGAGCAACTACTGAAATAAAAACTCTCTCTTAATTATATAACTACATTAATCTGAAACTTTAGCTAAAAGCCGGACATCATTCCGGCTTTTTTTATTTCCATATTATTGGAACTTATCATATAAACAAGTACATTTGCCCTGTCAAATCTATTTATAACTTAACACACATTTTGACCATGAAGAAAAGTATTTCTCTTCTTCTTTTGTCCTTGCTAATGATTACCCCCAGTTGCCAGAAGACAAAAGAAGCGGCGAACGAGTACAACATCGTTCCCAAACCCAACCAGATTCTTCCACAGGAAGGACGCTTTGAACTAAACAACAAAGTCTGCCTCGTAGTTCCCTCGGATGCTCCGGAAGTAAAAAGCATTGCCGACAGCCTGGCCGAACAACTAAAACTGACAGCAGGAATCTCCTTGAAAGAGGCTGAAAGTGCAGATGGAAAAACAGCGATCTCTTTTGTTGTACAGGAAGGTATGCCGAAAGAAGGTTATAGATTGTCGGTCACTCCTAGTCTCATTACACTCACCGCTTCCCAGCCAAACGGATTCTTTTATGGAGTGCAGACTCTTTATCAGTTACTCCCTCCGGCAATTTACGGAAAGCAGTTGGATAAGAAAGCTGACTGGTCGGTTCCTGCCGTAGAAATCGAAGATTCACCCCGTTTTGTTCATCGCGGACTCATGTTGGATGTATGCCGCCATTATGTACCGATAGACTACATTTACAAGTTTATCGACTTACTGGCTATGAACAAGATGAATGTCTTCCACTGGCATTTGACAGACGATCAGGGATGGAGAATCGAGATCAAGAAATATCCCAAATTGACGGAAATCGGTTCCAAGCGTGAAAAGACATTAGTAGACTATTACTATGTAAACTATCCGCAAGTATTCGACGGAAAAGAACATGGAGGTTATTATACACAGGAGCAAATCAAAGATGTAGTGGCTTATGCTGCAAGTAAATACATCAATGTTGTTCCCGAAATAGAAATGCCGGGACATGCATTGGCTGCACTTGCCGCCTATCCGGAATTGTCATGCGACTCTACACAGACTTACAAAGTATCTCCTACCTGGGGAGTATTCGAACAGGTATTCTGTCCGAGTGAAACGACTTTCAAATTCTTTGAAGGAGTGATGGATGAAGTTATAGAATTATTCCCCAGCGAATACATTCACATCGGTGGCGATGAATGTCCCAAGACAGCGTGGAAGAACAGTGCTTTCTGCCAGCAGTTAATCCGCCAGTTAGGGTTGAAAGATGATACAACTCCCAGTGAGATAGACGGAATAAAGCACAGCAAAGAAGATAAGTTGCAGAGCTATTTCGTTACCCGTATGGAGAAATACCTGAATAGCAAAGGCAAAAACATCATTGGCTGGGATGAAATTCTCGAAGGTGGTCTGGCTCCCAATGCGACTGTTATGTCATGGCGCGGTGTAGAAGGCGGTATGAACGCAGCCAAAGCAGGGCATAATGCCATCATGACTCCGAATCCTTATGTATATCTGGACTACTATCAGGAAGAGCCGGAAATTGCTCCGACTACTATTGGCGGATACAATACCTTGAAGAAAACATATAGTTATAACCCTGTTCCGGACGACGCTGACGAGCTTGCCAAGAAGCATATCATCGGAATACAAGGTAATATTTGGAGAGAATATATGCAGACTTCAGAACGTACAGACTACCAGGCTTTCCCACGTGCAATGGCTATCGCCGAAACGGCCTGGACACAAAACGCAAACAAAGACTGGAAGAATTTCTGCGAACGGATGGTGACTGAATTTGAACGTTTGAAAGTTATGAACACCCAACCTTGTCTCAACTTCTATGACGTAAATATAAATACGCACGCAGATGAAAACGGCCCTTTAATGGTATTGCTGGAAAGTTTCTACCCGAATGCGGAAATCCGGTATACAACGGACGGCAGCGAACCGTCCAAAGTGTCCATCTTATATGAAAAGCCTTTCGTTCTTGAAGGTAATATCGACCTGAAAGCCGCTGCTTTCAAAGACGGAAAGATGTTGGGCAAAGTAGCTCACAAGCCACTGTATGGCAATTTATTGACAGGAAAGCCCTATACGGTTAATTATACGATGGGATGGACAGGCGATATATTCGATGAAAACGATGTATTAGGAGCTGACAAAACCACCTTTGGACTGACCAACGGCAAACGAGGCAATAATGCTTCTTATACTCCGTGGTGTAGTTTTGGCATCGTGGAGGGTAAGGACTTGGAATTTATCGTTCATCTGGATAAACCGACACAAGTCAGCAAAGTTATTTTCGGTTCTTTATTCAATCCTGCCATGAGAATTCTTCCTGCAGGAGGAGTTGCTGTAGAAGTATCAGCAGACGGCAAGCAATACACACGGATAGCCGAAAAAGCTTTGAAACACGATTATCCGGAAACAGGAAGAATTGCATTCACCGATTCCATTGAGTTTGAACCGGCACAGGCTACATTCCTGAAAGTCAAAATCAAGAATGGTGGCACACTGCGTAATGGTGTCAACTTTGAAAAGAATAACGGGCCGGAAGTCATTCCTGCCGAATTATGGATAGATGAAATAGAAGCGTATTAACCAAAGACAATCGACAAATATTGTTCGAAAAGCTTTGAGTTTATAAAATAAAGGGGAGCAAGACTCCCCTCTCAACAAAATCACCCACGCTACAGATTAAACTCTAGCGTGGGTGATTTTCATATTTATAAGGGTTTTAATACCCTCCTATGGTCGGATATAAACCGGATTAAATGAGTCCTTTGGCAGAAAGATAACGTTCTGCTTCCAAAGCAGCTTTACAACCACTTCCCGCAGCCGTAATAGCCTGACGATAATGCGGATCGGCAACATCTCCTGCCGCAAAAACTCCGGGAACTTTTGTACGGGGACTATCACCTTCCGTGATGATATAGCCCACTTCGTCCGTATCAACGTATTCTTTAAAGATTTCAGTATTCGGTTGATGTCCGATAGCCAGGAAGAAACCGTCGATAGGCAAGCTGTAACGTTCTTCATCCGGTTCGCCCCAACGTTTCACCAGGTTTACACCTTCTACCCCATTGTCGCCAAACAAACCAACTGCGTTGTGTTCAAAAAGAACTTCTATTTTCTCGTGGTTCATTACTCGTTCCTGCATAATCTTCGATGCGCGCAGGAAAGGTTTACGGACAATCAGATATACTTTGGATGCAAGTCCGGCAAGATAAACAGCTTCTTCACAAGCCGTATCACCGCCACCGACTACGGCAACTACTTTCTTACGATAGAAAAATCCGTCACAAGTGGCACAAGCGCTTACACCCATTCCGGCATATTTTTTTTCATCTTCCAGTCCCAGATATTTAGCAGTGGCTCCGGTAGCAATAATCAATGATTCTGTTTCAATAACCTTGTCACCGTCGATTGTTATTTTATAAGGGGCTTTGCTCAAATCGGCCGCCGTAGCAATACCGAAACGAACATCTGTTCCGAAACGGCTCGCCTGTGCACGCAAGTCTTCCATCAACTGCGGACCACTGATTCCTTCCGGATAACCGGGGAAATTCTCCACATCCGTAGTAGTAGTCAACTGGCCACCCGGTTGCAATCCTTCATAAAGCACCGGACATAAATTTGCACGTCCTGCATAAATCGCTGCCGTATATCCGGCAGGTCCTGAACCTATAATCAGGCATTTCACTTTTTCTATTTCTGCCATTTTAATTTATCTTTATCGTTTTGTTATAAACGTATATTATCTCAAATCTATTACCTCCGCATTGGGGTATTGTTTCTTATCAAACGTAAAAACCTGATCCGCATAATTCTGCTTAGTCTGATAACTTGTAATGGTTATCTCATTACGCGTCTGCTGACCACGCTGTTGAAGCAAAATATACAAAGGTTCATAAGTATCCTTTGTCACAAAAAGAGTGATATGTTCCAACTCCTGTTTCTTATCCCTGGCAGTCAAAACGACTTCCCAAACGGCTTTTCCACGATACGTCTTAGTTGCTCCTAACTTATAAGAAAATCCTTTCTGATACATATATAGAAACGTATACGGATTAATCTGCTGCAACTCTTCCTGTGTCGGATTGCTGACGTTCACTTCATCATTCTTTGTCACATAACTCCACTGCGTTTTTCCATCAAACCAAGTGATGATATCCGACGTTTTCAGTACGAATTTCTCTCCTTTCAACTGAATCGTTCCATTTTCTGCACCTTCTACCAGACCGTTCGTCACAGCCTTTACAGTAAAATCAGCCTTTACACCACCTGCTTTACGAAACGCCTCTGCCGTCTTGTCAAGAATGACTTTAGCCTGCGACTGTTGTTGGGCAATCACAGGCAAAGACAGTAAAGCTATTAAAACACTAAAAATGTACTTTCTCATTTGATTAATAAACGAACGGTTACTGTAAATTGTTCAATCGCATTTCAAGATCGTTATCATCCATGCACAAGACATCGCGCGCCTTGCTTCCCTGGGTAGGACCTACGATTCCCGCTTTTTCGAGTTGGTCCATAATACGTCCGGCACGGTTGTAACCGATAGCGAATTTACGCTGAATTAACGAAGTGGAACCTTGCTGATGGATCACTACCAGTCGGGCTGCATCTTCGAACAACGGATCAAGCCGTCCCATATCAATATCTCCTACTTCACTACCACCATCTTCGCTCACGAACTCTGGCAGGAAGAACGGAGTAGGATAACTTTGCTGACGGGCAATAAACTTCGTAATTTCCTCCACTTCCGGCGTATCGATAAAGGCACACTGCACACGCACCGGATCGGCTCCCTGCAAGAAGAGCATATCCCCCTTACCAATCAAACGGTTAGCACCCGGACGGTCGAGAATAGTACGGGAGTCCATCATGGCAGATACACGGAATGCGATACGTGCCGGGAAGTTGGCTTTGATCGTACCTGTAATAATATTAGTAGTCGGACGCTGTGTAGCGATAATCATGTGGATGCCGACAGCACGCGCCAACTGTGCAATACGGGCAATCGGAAGTTCCACTTCCTTACCGGCGGTCATAATCAAATCTCCGAACTCGTCAATCACCACTACGATATACGGCATAAACTTATGTCCCTTTTCCGGATTCAGGCGGCGGTTGATAAATTTCTCGTTATATTCTTTGATATTACGCACATGTGCCATCTTCAAAAGGTCATAACGGGTATCCATCTCCACACAAACCGAGTTCAGGGTTTGCACTACTTTCGTTACGTCCGTAATAATCGGTTCGCCTCCATCAGGAAGTTTGGCAAGGAAGTGATTTTCAATCACCGAATAGATGCTGAATTCTACTTTCTTCGGGTCGACCAGTACAAATTTCAATTCTGCCGGATGCTTCTTATATAATAAGGAAGTAATAATGGCATTCAAACCGACTGATTTACCCTGACCGGTTGCACCTGCCACCAATACGTGCGGCATCTTGCAAAGGTCGAACATAAAGACTTCGTTCGTGATCGTCTTACCCAATACAATAGGCAAGTCATATTTGGATTCCTGAAATTTCTTACTTCCGATCACACTCTGTCCGGAAACAATCTTCGGATTCTTGTTCGGTACTTCAATACCGATAGTTCCTTTACCCGGTATCGGAGCAATAATACGGATACCATCAGCGGAAAGGCTCAATGCGATATCATCTTCCAAACCACGGATTTTAGAAATACGTACTCCCTGTTCCGGAGTAATTTCATATAGAGTTACCGTAGGTCCCACGGTTGCTTTAATCGTACTGATTTCGATTCCGAAGCTGCGCAATGTATTGATGATGCGGTCTTTATTTGCATTCTGCTCGTCCATGTCAATCGTCGGATCATCATTTTCAAAATGCTTCATCAAATCGATAGTCGGGAAACGGTAGTTTTCCAAGTCCTTAGTAGGATTATACGGTTCGAGTTCAGGTCCCTGGTATTCTTCTTCCGAAGCTGCCGGTTCCACCTCAAATCCGGGTTCCGCCTCTTCCAAAGAGTCTTCCTGCACAATAGGAACAGGATTGGAAACAGTCGGTTCAAATACCATAGTCACTCCTTCACTTTCGTCAGATACGGAAGTATCTTCCTTTTCCGGTTTATTAATAGGAAAGTCGTCTTCAGGTTCTTCAGCCTGAATATCCATCACTGGTGCCGGAGGAGGTGTCTGTTTATACGTCCGTTTCAAATTGAACTCCACTTCTTGCGGTTGGGAAGTCGTAAATTCCGGATCTCCTTCCGGAACATTCTCCTTTTCTTCTTTCTTTTCGCGTTTCAAGAAACTCAATGCGAAGAGTTTACGCAACCAGATGACGGTACGTGCACTTATATATATGAAGAAACAGATAGCCGTTATCAACAGGATCATCCACACACCGGGTACTCCAACTTGCGAAATCAGCCAACGACTGACATTATATCCGTGCATACCTCCCAAATAAATGAAGGAATCCTGATAATGATCCATAAAGGCAAATCCGAAGAATACGGAGAACCAGACCAGCAAGAGTGTGCAGCCGATAAACCACTTCCACAGACGTACAACACGTACACGCATTAACTTCAATCCTGCCACTGCCAGGAAAACAAGTATGAAGAAAGAGGAAACGCCGAAACAGTCATTAATCAGATAACTGGCCAACTGCGCTCCGCGTGAACCTGCATAATTCTTCACTTGATTATTAACAGCTGCCAAATCTGCCGAACTGCCACTATCAATAATACTTTGATCGGCAGCCCCCGTGAAGAAGAAGGAAGAAAAAGCCAACAACAGGTAAACGGAAAAGATGACCAGCATCAATCCGATTACAAAATGAATGGTTTCATTCTTAAATACAGCCAAAATTTTACTGGGGGAAGAGGGAGTACGTTCCGCCTCCTTATCTAATTTCTTCTTTGCCATGAGTCTTTAATTCTTTTTTATAAAACTGGAATGAGATTCTAAGCTGCAAAAATAATAAAAAAATAACGAGCACTACGCTCATTCAATCCTTTTTCTTACCTTTGCGTTTCAAATCAATATAGATCATGGAAAAAGAAAGCCAAACGATATTTGATAAAAACGTAATTGAGTTCGTAACGGTAGCTGCCGAATTTTGTGCATTTCTCGAACGTGCCGAACGCATGAAGCGTAGCACTTTCGTTGATACATCATTAAAAATACTTCCCCTACTCTATCTCAAAGCATCTATGCTGCCCAAATGTGAGACTATCGGGGACGAAGCACTTGAAACGTATGTCACAGAAGAGATTTACGAAATTCTGCGTATCAACCTTTCCGGATTGATGGCTGACAAGGATGATTATCTGGACGTATTCGTGCAAGATATGGTGTATAGCGACCAACCTATCAAGAAGTCTATATCGGAAGACCTGGCCGACATTTATCAGGATATTAAAGATTTCATATTTGTCTTCCAACTGGGACTGAACGAAACAATGAATGATTCATTGGCCATCTGCCAGGAAAACTTCGGTACACTGTGGGGACAGAAACTGGTAAACACACTTCGCGCCCTTCATGACGTGAAATACAACCAGGAGGAAGAAGAAGAGGAAGTAGGTAATGAAGAAGGATTTTACGAACCAAGCGACGACAACGATTGTTGTGAAGAAGATGGCTGTCATTGCCACGATGATGATTGCCACTGTCACGAAGACGGTTGCCATTGCCACGATGATGAATTAAAATAAAAATGATTGTAAGAAGAACCATAGATAAAGATGAACTAAAAGAACTCCCGAAAACAGTCTTTCCGGGACGTATTTATGTTATCCAGTCGGAAGCTGAAACGGAAAAAGCTGTAGCTTACCTCCAATCCAGACCAGTGATAGGTATCGACAGCGAAACTCGCCCTTCCTTTACCAAAGGACAATCGCACAAAGTAGCACTTCTCCAGATTTCTTCCGAAGAATGCTGTTTCTTATTCCGGCTCAATATGACGGGATTGACTCAGCCATTGGTTGACTTGTTAGAAAATCCGGCTGTAATCAAAGTGGGGCTTTCACTGAAAGACGACTTTATGATGCTGCACAAACGTGCACCTTTCACCCAACAAAGCTGTATCGAATTACAGGACTATGTGCGTCAATTCGGAATACAGGACAAAAGTCTGCAAAAGATTTACGCCATCTTATTCAAAGAAAAAATATCCAAATCACAACGCTTGTCCAACTGGGAAGCTGATGTATTAAGTGACGGACAGAAACAATACGCTGCTACCGATGCATGGGCATGCCTCAATATCTACAATCTGTTGCAAGAACTGAAACAGACGGGAGATTGGGAGGTTTCTCCGCTGACAGCTACTGTCTCTCCCGCGGAAGAAGTGATAAGTAATAAAATAAGTGATTAATAACCAATAATAAAACGATCTGAAGCCCTCCCCCTTGGGAGAGGGTTGAGGAAAGACTACATTATGCATAAAGTATATCTCAAACCTGGTAAAGAAGATTCTCTTAAGAGATTCCACCCCTGGATTTTTTCCGGTGCTATCGCTCGTTTTGACGGAGAGCCCGATGAAGGTGAAGTTGTAGAAGTGTACACCTCAAAAAAAGAATTTATTGCCGAAGGACATTTCCAGATCGGAAGTATTGCTGTGCGCGTACTGTCTTTCCGCCAGGAACCTATCGATCACGATTTTTGGAAACGTAAACTGGAAATTGCATACGATATGCGCCGCAGTATCGGCATCGCCACTAATCCGACCAACAACACTTACCGTCTCGTTCACGGTGAAGGAGACAATCTCCCCGGACTGGTGATTGACGTTTATGCCAAAACCGCTGTTATGCAGGCACACTCTGCGGGAATGCATGTAGACCGCATGACAATTGCCGAAGCTTTATCCGAAGTAATGGGTGACAAGATCGAAAATATCTATTATAAATCAGAAACAACTCTTCCTTTTAAGGCAGACCTTTTCCCCGAAAACGGTTTTCTGAAAGGAGGAAGCAGTGATAATATCGCACAAGAATATGGCTTGAAGTTCCATGTGGACTGGCTGAAAGGTCAGAAGACCGGATTCTTTGTAGATCAGCGTGAAAACCGTTCTTTGCTGGAACGTTACGCCAAAGACCGTTCGGTACTGAATATGTTCTGCTACACCGGCGGATTCTCATTCTACGCCATGCGCGGAGGTGCGAAACTCGTGCACTCTGTCGACAGTTCAGCCAAAGCGATTGATCTAACTAACAAAAACGTGGAATTAAACTTCCCCGGTGATTCCCGCCACGAGGCGTTTGCCGAGGATGCTTTCAAATATCTCGACCGCATGGGCGACCAATATGATTTAATCATCCTTGATCCGCCCGCATTCGCCAAACATAAAGATGCACTGCGGAATGCTTTGCAAGGTTACCGTAAACTGAACGCCAAAGCATTCGAGAAAATCAAACCGGGCGGTATCCTGTTTACTTTCTCTTGTTCGCAAGTGGTAAGCAAAGACAATTTCCGTACTGCCGTATTTACCGCAGCAGCCATGTCAGGGCGTAGCGTACGCATTCTACACCAGCTGACTCAACCGGCCGACCATCCGGTAAACATCTATCATCCCGAAGGAGAATATCTGAAAGGATTGGTACTCTACGTAGAATAACCGGCAAGGTGCCGGAACCAAGTTTCCATTCGGATATCAGACATTTCTCCGGAAGTATGGCTGATTAGAGAGGGCAGTAACAGAAAAACGGAAGATTCAAAGTTAATTAGAGTTAACAAATAGAAGATTTTCGAGAAAACATTATGTTGTATAACATAAACCCTATATCTTTGCACTGTGTTTTTCATGGTATTAGATTTAAGGTTAACAAAGATTGGCTGTCTGGGATAGATAGCCTTCTTTTTTTTATACCCCCTTCATTTGTTTTTTCACACCCAAATCTCATCTTTTCTTCGCATTTATGCCATTTTTATCCCCTTTTTATCAAATTACTTATCCACCTATTCAACGAAAATATTATATTTGCAAGGTTTATGAATGTGAAGAGAAACACAAATTAAAAAAGTCATGAGTATAAAAGTTCGTTTGATTATTATGAACTTCCTGCAATTCTTTGTATGGGGGTCATGGTTAATATCATTAGGTGGTTATATGGGAAGAGAACTTCATTTTGAAGGAGGACAAATCGGAGCCATTTTCGCCACCATGGGGATTGCCTCTTTGGTAATGCCGGGTATTATCGGTATTATTGCCGATAAATGGTTTAATGCAGAACGTTTATACGGACTTTGCCATATTGCAGGAGCAGGATGTCTCTTCTACGCTTCCACCGCAACGGGATACGACCAGATGTATTGGGCCATGTTACTCAACCTGTTGGTATATATGCCCACTTTATCCCTCGCCAACACGGTATCGTACAATGCACTGGAGCAATACAAATGTGACCTGATTAAAGACTTCCCTCCTATCCGCGTATGGGGAACAATCGGTTTTATTTGTGCCATGTGGGCTGTCGACCTTACCGGATTCAAGAATTCAAGTGCACAACTTTATGTAGGAGGTGCTTCCGCATTGCTACTCGGACTTTATTCATTTACGCTCCCGGCCTGTCGACCGGCTAAATCTGAAAACAAATCATGGCTCTCCGCTTTCGGACTGGATGCGCTGGTGTTATTCAAGAAAAAGAAAATGGCTATTTTCTTCCTTTTCTCCATGCTTTTAGGTGCAGCATTGCAGATTACGAATACTTACGGCGACCTTTTCCTAGGCAGTTTTGCCAGCATCCCTGAATATGCAGATTCTTTCGGAGTGAAACATTCAGTCATCCTGTTATCCATTTCACAGATGTCCGAAACATTGTTTATTCTTGCCATACCTTTCTTCCTGCGTCATTTCGGAATCAAACAAGTCATGCTAATCAGTATGTTCGCTTGGGTGTTCCGGTTCGGCCTGTTCGGTTTTGGAGATCCGGGATCAGGACTATGGATGCTGATCCTTTCCATGATTGTTTATGGTATGGCCTTTGATTTCTTCAACATTTCCGGTTCGTTGTTTGTTGAACAAGAAGCCAAATCTTCTATCCGTGCCAGTGCACAGGGCTTGTTCTTTATGATGACTAACGGATTGGGAGCCATCATGGGCGGATATGCCAGCGGTGCGGTAGTTGATGCATTCTCTGTATATGCCGACGGCAGACTGGTGAGTCGCGAATGGATGAACATTTGGCTGATCTTTGCCGCTTATGCGCTGGTAATCGGCATTCTGTTTGCCTTGGTATTCAAGTACAAACACCAGCAGGAGAGTAAAACAAATTAAGTAAAAGAGAACGATGGACAAAAAGGTAGAATTACAAGTTATAAATATCACGAACAGCCAGGCGCAAGTAGGCGCGTTTGCTATGCTATTGGGCGAAGTGGACGGTGAAAGGCAACTGCCTATCATCATCGGTCCAGCGGAAGCCCAGGCTACCGCTTTATATCTGAAAGGAGTGAAAACTCCCCGTCCGTTGACACATGATTTATTTATAACAAGTCTTACTATACTGGGAGCCAGCCTGATACGTGTATTAATTTACAAAGCAAAGGATGGTATTTTCTACTCCTATATTTACCTCAAAAAAGACGAAGAAATTATACGTATCGACGCACGGACTTCAGACGCAGTTGCCCTGGCAGTGCGTGCCGACTGCCCGATTCTTATTTATGAATCTATTCTTGAACAGGAATGTCTTCACATGTCGTCAGAAGAAAGAACCCGTTCTGAAGAAACGGACAACGACGAAGTGGCTGAAGAAGAACATGATTTGCCCGGTGCTACTTCCAGAACGCTTGAAGAAGCACTGGAACAGGCTATTAAAGATGAGAATTACGAGTTAGCCGCGCAGATACGCGATCAAATCAATTCAAGAAATAAAAATCAGTAAGTAATATTATGCACGTATTTTATACTCCAGATATACAGAAAAGCAACGAGCTTCCCGAAGAGGAAGCACAACACTGTATCCGTGTTCTGCGGCTAAGTATCGGAGACGAAATCACGCTTACCGACGGTAAGGGTAACTTCTACAAAGCTGAAATTACTGTTGCAACCAACAAACGTTGTTTCGTAAACATCAAAGAAACCATTTTTCAGGAACCGTTATGGCCGTGCCATTTACACATTGCCATGGCACCAACGAAGAATATGGACCGCAACGAATGGTTTGCAGAGAAAGCTACCGAAATAGGTTTTAACGAACTGACTTTCCTCAACTGCCGTTTCTCGGAACGTAAAGTCATCAAGACCGAACGGATTGAAAAGATTCTGGTATCAGCCATCAAACAATCTCTCAAGGCACGACTGCCAAAATTGAACGAAATGATTGAGTTCGGTCAGTTCATCAGGCAGGAGTTTAAAGGACAGAAGTTTATCGCCCACTGTTATGAAGGGGAGAAACCTCTATTGAAGAATGTTCTGAAACCAGGAGAAGACGCCCTTGTCCTGATAGGTCCCGAGGGAGATTTCAGTGAAGAAGAAGTGAAGAAGGCCATCGAACGGGGATTCGTTCCGATTAGTCTCGGCAAATCACGGCTCCGTACAGAAACAGCGGCATTGGTGGCCTGCCACACGCTGAATCTGCAAAATCAATAACAGCAGTAAATGTCTGAATCAATGATTATACAACTTTTAAATAACATAAGTATGGCAAAGAAAACGATTTCACGACTCTCGGTACTGGCAGTACTGATTGTTTTTCTGGCAGCATGTTCCAAAACATCGGAATATACAAATGTGATACCGGCTGACGCTTCGGTAGTTGCCTCTATCAACCTTAAATCCCTCGCAAGCAAAGCGGGATTGGATGATAAAGAGAATGAAGCTGCTAAACAAAAAGTACTGGAAGCACTGAAAAGCGGAATGAATGCGGCCACATTCCAACAACTGGAAAAGGTTATGAAGAATCCGGGCGAATCGGGAATCAATGTTGAATCTCCATTCTATGTGTTCTCTTCATCTTCTTTCCCTTATCCTACTGTTGTAGGTAAAGTGAACAATGAAGATAAGTTGCATGCTTCACTCGACGTGATGGCAAAAGAACAGATCTGCCAACCGGTAGGCGAAGCTGACGGTTACAGTTTTACAACGATGAACAGCGGTTTGCTTGTTTTCAATAGTTCTACTATATTGGTAGTCAATGTCAGCGGAACAACTCAAACTGATAAAGCCAAAGAAGCCATTACTAATTTGTTGAAACAGACAGCAAGCAATAGTATCGTGAAATCAGGAGCTTTCCAGAAAATGGAGAAACAGAAAAGTGATATTAACTTCTTTGCTTCCATGACAGCTATTCCTTCAACCTACCGCGATCAGATAACCATGGGATTACCTACTGAAGTGAAAGCGGAAGACATCACTCTGATAGGAGGACTGAACTTTGAAAAAGGAAAGATTGCCCTCAAAACAGAAAACTATACTGAAAACGAAGCAGTGAAAGCTCTCCTAAAAAAACAAATGGAATCTGTTGGAAAAGCGAACAATACTTTCGTTAAATACTTCCCGGCTTCTACCCTGATGTTCTTCAACGTAGGTGTAAAAGGAGGCGAACTGTATAACCTGTTGAGCGAAAACAAGGAATTCCGCAACACAGTATCTATCGCTAAGGCAGACGAAGTAAAAGAGTTGTTCAGCTCGTTCAATGGTGATATTTCTGCAGGATTAATCAACGTAACGATGAGCAGTGCTCCCACTTTCATGATGTACGCTGACGTGAAGAACGGCAATGCTCTTGAAATGATTTACAAGAACAAGGAATCATTGGGATTGAAGAGAGGGGAAGATATCATGCAACTTGGCAAAGACGAATATGTCTACAAGACAAGAGGCATGAATATATTCTTCGGCATCAAGGATAAACAAATGTATGCAACCAATGATGAGTTACTCTACAAAAACGTAGGTAAAGCTGCCGACAAATCAGTCAAAGATGCTCCTTATGCATCGGATATGAAGGGAAAGAGCCTATTTATAGCAATCAATGCCGAAGCAATCCTCGATCTGCCTATCGTTAAAATGGTAGCAGGTTTCGGAGGACAGGAAGCTAAGACATATATCGAACTGGCCAACAAGGTTTCTTACCTGTCCATGAGTTCGGAAGGGGAAGTCAGCGAGATCGACCTCTGCCTGAAAGACAAAGATGTAAATGCCCTCAAACAAATTGTAGACTTTGCCAAGCAATTTGCCGGCATGTAATAAATGTATAAACCAACGGTATGAATAGTATTCACTTACAGCAAACACTTCCCCAAGTGTTTGCTGACCGTAATTCGGTGACTTCGGACGTATGGCATCAGGATCTTTTCTTCCGGAAAGGAGAAATGTATCTGATTGAAGCTGCTTCCGGCACCGGCAAATCTTCGTTGTGCAGCTATATCTATGGCTACCGCAACGACTATCAGGGGATTATTAATTTCGATGAAACCAATATCAAAGCATACTCCGTGAAGCAATGGGTCGACCTGCGAAAGCATTCACTAAGTATGCTTTTTCAGGATTTACGCATCTTCACCGAACTTAGCGCTCTTGAAAATGTGCAATTGAAGAATAACCTCACCGGATGCAAAAAGAAAAAAGAAATCTTATCGTTCTTCGAACAACTGGGGATCGCAGATAAAATAAATGTGAAAGCCGGCAAGCTATCTTTCGGACAGCAACAGCGCGTCGCCTTTATCCGGGCGCTCTGCCAGCCGTTCGATTTTTTATTTCTGGATGAACCGATCAGCCACCTGGACGATGATAACAGCCGCATCATGGGTGAACTTATCATTGCCGAAGCAAAGGCACAAGGAGCCGGAGTGATCGCCACTTCCATCGGTAAACATATCGAGTTGCCTTACAACCATACACTTCAACTGTAGTAAGCTGGTTAATAACAGGTAGCAGGTAATGAACAACCTCTTTTCACAGCATCATTTCAAATCGTAAATCGTAAATTGTAAAATCGTAAATAAAATGCCAACTCTTGTCTGGAAGCTTCTCCGCCAACATATCAGTATCGGTCAATTAGCCGGTTTCTTTTTAGCCAACCTATTCGGCATGATGATTGTATTGCTTAGCGTACAGTTTTATAAAGATGTCATTCCGGTATTCACCGAAGGAGACAGCTTTATGAAAAAGGATTTCATCATAGCTACAAAGAAAATCAGTGCTCTCGGTTCTTTTGCAGGAAAGAGTAATACATTCTCTGCCGAAGAAATTGCGGATCTGAAAAAGCAACCGTTTACCAAAACAATAGGAGCTTTCACTCCTTCTCAATTCAAAGTTTCAGCAGGATTGGGAATGAAGGAAGCCGGTATTCATCTTTCCACAGATATGTTTTTTGAGTCTGTTCCCGATGAGTTTGTCGACATCAAACTCGATAAATGGCATTTCGATGAAAACACACATACCATACCCATTATCATTCCGCGCAACTATCTGAACCTTTATAACTTCGGTTTTGCGCAAAGCCGCAGCCTCCCCAAACTATCGGAAGGGTTAATGAGTCTGATTCAAATGGACATTATGATGCGTGGCAACGGACGGGTGGAACAGTACAAAGGAAACATTGTCGGTTTCTCCAATCGTCTGAATACGATTCTTGTTCCCCAGTCCTTTATGAAATGGGCTAATGAGAATTTCGCACCGAATGCAGAAGCCCAACCGGCACGATTGATTATCGAGGTTAGCAATCCGGCAGATTCCGCCATCGCCAGTTATTTTCAGAAGAAAGGATATGAAACGGAAGATGGTAAGCTGGATGCCGGAAAAACAACTTATTTCCTCCGTCTTATCGTAGGTATTGTATTGGGAGTGGGTTTATTTATCAGTATCCTTTCATTCTATATACTGATGTTGAGCATCTTCCTGCTTTTACAAAAGAATACAACCAAGCTGGAAAGTCTATTACTAATCGGATACAGTCCCAACAAGGTAGCATTGCCTTATCAGTTGCTCACGGTAGGATTGAACGTTATTGTGCTTGTATTATCCATCGGATTAGTCTCCTGGTTGCGCAGTTATTACATAGACAGCATCCGCATCCTATTTCCACAGCTGGAAACCGGATCATTATGGGCAGCAATCAGTATGGGTATTCTATTATTTATCGTTGTATCGGTGATTAACATACTGGCAGTAAAAAGGAAAGTGCTTTCGATTTGGATGCACAAATCATAGATGTAGAATCAAATACATAGCGTATGAAAAACAAAACTACATTTTCTATCCATAGAGGCTTAATAGCTTTCTTTTTCGGAATACTGTTCTGTTTTTCCCCATTGTCGGGGCAAAACGTACAAGATACAATTATTGCGTATTTTAATCTACTGGAAAAAGTCCCACAGGAGAAACTCTACTTACATCTGGACAAGCCTTTTTATGGGGCAGGAGAAAAAATATGGTTTAAGGGATATCTGGTAAACTCTGTTACACATCAAGATAATACACAAAGCAACTTCATCATTACAGAACTTGTCAACCGTTCCGACTCTATCGTAGAACGGAAAAAGATCCGTAGAGATTCATTGGGTTTTCATAATGCTTTCACCCTCCCTCCCACTCTCCCAGCAGGCGATTATTATTTGCGGGGATATAGCAACTGGATGCTTAATCAGGAACCGGAATTCTTTTATTCACGCAACCTGAAAATCGGTAATTCGATTGATAATACGATTGTTTCAAATATTGAGTATCAGCAAGAAGACGAATCACATTATACAGCCAAGGTAAGATTTACCAGCAATACCCAAGAGGCTTTCGGAAATACAACCATCCGCTACCGCTACATTGAAAATGGAAAGATTAAAGATAAAGGTAAAAGAAAGACAGACGAGAATGGGTTGATTTCTATTTCCCTGCCGGATTTGAAGCCTATTGCCACACGCCACATTGAAGTAGAGTTCGATGATCCCCAATATATTTATAAAAAGACTTTCTATCTGCCTTCGTTTACAAAAGACTTTGATGTTAAGTTCTTCCCGGAAGGAGGTGCTCTCCTGACCGTTGCTCATCAGAATATAGCTTTCAAGGCTCAAGGATCGGATGGCTTTTCTACAGAAATAGAAGGATTCCTGTTCGATGCCAACGGAGACACATTGACAGCTTTCCGCTCGGAGCATGACGGCATGGGAGTTTTCACACTGAATCCGACTGTGGGAAACTCTTACTATGTGATTGCCAAATCCGGTGACGGTATCAGTAAACGATTCGACCTCCCAGCTGTAGAAGAAAAAGGAATCACACTTTCCATGACACATTATAAAAAGGAAATCCGTTACGAAATCCAGAAAACAGAAGCTACCGAGTGGCCTCAAAAGTTATTCTTGATTGCGCACACTCGTGGAAAGCTGGTCATCCTGCAGCCAGTCAGTATCGACAGGACTTTTGGAAGAATGAACGACAGTTTATTCAACGCAGGCATCACCCATTTCATGCTGATCGACCAACAGGGCAACGCACTTAGCGAACGCCTGGTTTTCATACCCGACCGTAATCCGCATCAATGGCAAATTCTTGCAGATAAGCCGACATACGGAAAAAGAGAAAAGGTATCCCTGCAAATTTCAGCAAAAGACGATAACGGTACTCCGGTAGAAGGTAGTTTTTCCATCAGCATTACCGACAGAAAGAGTATCCGCCCGGATTCGCTTGCTGGCAATATCGTATCGAATTTTCTATTGACCTCCGACTTAAAAGGATATGTAGAAAATCCCGGATATTATTTTTTGCAGCAAGACCTCCGGACTCTCCGCACGGTAGACTTCCTGATGATGACGCACGGATGGCGCAGACACCATATCCAGAATGTACTGACTGCACCTTCAATGAACCTCACCAACTATATGGAAAAGGGGCAAACTATCAGCGGACGTATCAAAGGTTTCTTTGGAGGTAACGTTAAGAAAGGACCTATTTGTATTCTGGCTCCCAAACAGAACATCATCGCCACTACCACCACAGACGAAAAAGGAGAGTTTATCGTGAACACATCTTTCAGAGATAGCACGACTTTCCTTGTTCAGGCACGTACCAAAAGAGGATTTGCCGGAGTGGACATCGTGATTGACACTCCTCAATACCCGATAGCTTCGCACAAATCTCCTTTCCATGATGGAACAGCAACGTTTATGGAAGATTATTTGCTCAACACCCGCGACCAATATTACATGGAAGGTGGAATGAGAGTGTACAATCTGAAAGAAGTGGTAGTCACTGGAAGTCGCAAAAAGGCCAGTTCAGAAAGTATTTACACAGGAGGTATCAACACCTACACGATCGAGGGGGACAGACTGGAAGGATTCGGTGCACAAACAGCTTTTGATGCAGTCACCAGACTTCCGGGCATTAGCATGACAAATGGAAATGAAATACATATCCGCAACAATCCCGAGCAACCTGTCATTGTTGTTGACGACGTGGTGTATGAAGACGATAACGACATCCTGACCATGATACAAACCAGCGATATGTCGAGTTTGAGCCTTCTTCGCGGTGCCGATGCAGCAATCTTAGGTTCCCGCGGTTCGGCAGGTGCTATCGTTATTACGCTGAAAGACGGCAAAGATATCCCGGCAAGACCGGCACAAGGCATTATCACATGTACTCCACTGGGGTACAGCGACTCGGTCGAGTTCTATCATCCTACTTATGATACGCCCGAAAAGAAGAATGACCAACGCTCGGATTTACGAAGTACGATCTATTGGAATCCTACCCTTCAACTGGATGCTAATGGAAAAGCAACCATCGAATACTATACTCCGGACAGCACTGCACCGGAAGATATAACCATAGAAGGCGTGGATAAAAACGGAAAGGTATGCCGGATAGTACAAACGATCAACAACAGATAAATGTGGAAAAGATTTTGAATGTCAGGTTTATAGACTTACGCAAGTAAGCACAACTCTATTAAGGCACCTTTATCTTTATTCTATCAAGCAGGTATACATCTGTTAAGCTACCGATATCATTCATTCACCACGGCCGTGGTGAGATCTTCCCACGGCCGTGAGAAGAAGCTACCACGACTGTGGAAAGAAGCTACCACGGCCGTGGAGAACTAACAAGAGCGGTACTTTAGCTGAACAATAAAGGCCTCTAGCTGAACAATGCCAGTATCTTTAAGCTACTTTACCCGTATCTCCGTGTTATTCTATCAGCATACTAGAGTTACCACACCTGATTTTTCAACACAACCTTAGTGGTAATATAACGTAAAAACATACAGATACACAGAAGTTATCACAAAAATAGCATCATGATAAAAAGGAGATAAACAACTGTTTATCAAATAGCTATACTATTTAATCAGCAAAAACAAAGCTGACAATAAAAAAACAAGACCTTTATTGTCAGCCTATTGTCAGCTCCTATCATCAGCCATATTCCACTAAAAATCAAAAGATTAGCCACTACCCTGACAGATTGACAATAAAAACAACACAAATATTATAGTAGATAATATCAGATGGCGGTATTCTCATACACTTCATTATTATTAGATTGAATACCACCAATTAGAGGTTAAAATGCAAATTAACCTTCCCTATCCCCTTATTAATCTTGATAAAAAAGCGATTGAATACCAAACAGGTTAAAAATATTTCGTAATTTTGCAGATATAAAAGAATGAAGCTATGCCGGACTATGATTTAATCGCCATACTCGGACCTACAGCCTCGGGTAAAACTCCCTTTGCCGCTGCCTTGGCCTATGAACTCAACACAGAAATTATCAGTGCCGATTCCCGTCAGATATATAGAGGAATGGATCTCGGTACAGGAAAAGATTTGGCCGACTATACCGTAAACGGACGTACAATCCCCTATCATCTGATTGACATTGCAGACCCCGGATATAAATACAATGTGTTTGAATATCAACGTGATTTCTTGAATTCTTACGAAAGCATCAAACAAAAAGGCTGTCTTCCCGTTTTATGTGGAGGGACAGGTATGTATCTGGAATCCGTGTTGAAAGGATATAAACTGATGCCCGTACCGGAAAATCCGGAATTGCGTAACCGTTTGGCAAATCATTCGCTGGAAGAGTTGACGGAAATGCTAAGTCAATACAAGGCTTTGCATAACTCCACCGATGTGGATACCGTGAAACGGGCGATACGTGCGATAGAAATTGAAGAGTATTATGCAGCCCATCCGGTTCCCGAAAGGGAATTTCCGGAACTGGACAGTCTCATCATCGGAGTGGACATTGACCGGGAACTGCGCCGTGAAAAGATCACCCGCCGATTGAAACAACGATTGGATGAAGGAATGGTGGACGAGGTAAGACGATTGATCGAACAGGGAATTGCACCGGACGATCTCATCTACTATGGACTGGAATACAAATACCTGACATTATACGTCATAGGCAAACTGACTTATGAAGAAATGTTCAACGGTTTGGAGATAGCCATCCATCAGTTTGCCAAGCGACAAATGACCTGGTTCCGCGGCATGGAAAGAAGAGGATTTACGATCCATTGGATGAATGCAGAGCTGCCGATGGAAGAAAAGATAGCTTTTGTAAAAGAGAAACTGCAAGGGAATTAGTATCTTTGGCAGTTATTATAGTGCGATTTTTAATACACAATAGGATAGATAAACAAATATGAGTGTAGAACCGAAGAAATGGGGAGTGATTTACAACCCAAAAGCTGGTACCCGAAAGGTAAAGAAGCGCTGGAAAGAAATTAAGGAGTACATGGACAGTAAAGGTGTAGACTATGACTATGTACAATCCGAAGGTTTCGGTTCGGTAGAGCGTCTCGCTAAAATCTTGGCCAACAATGGTTATCGCACGATTGTCATTGTGGGAGGTGATGGGGCATTGAACGATGCCATCAATGGCATTATGCTATCCGATGCCGAAGACAAAGAGAACATCGCCCTCGGCATGATTCCGAACGGTATCGGAAATGACTTCGCCAAATATTGGGGACTTAGTACCGAATACAAGCCGGCTGTCGACTGTATCATCAATCATCGGTTGAAGAAAATAGACGTAGGCTACTGCAACTTCTACGACGGAAACGAACACCAGCGTCGCTATTTCCTCAATGCCGTTAATATCGGACTGGGAGCACGAATCGTCAAAATCACCGATCAGACCAAACGTTTCTGGGGTGTGAAGTTCCTTTCATACGTTGCCGCCCTGTTCTCCCTCATCTTCGAACGGAAACTTTACAGAATGCATCTCCGCATCAATGATGAACATATCCGCGGACGCATCATGACCGTATGTATAGGAAGTGCCTGGGGATGGGGACAAACTCCCAGTGCCGTTCCATACAACGGATGGCTGGATGTATCTGTAATCTACCGCCCGGAATTCCTGCAAATTATTTCCGGGCTATGGATGCTGATTCAGGGAAGAATCCTGAATCACAAAGTGGTGAAAAGCTACCGGACGAGAAAAGTAAAGGTACTCCGGGCACAGAATGCAGCGGTGGATTTGGACGGGCGTTTGTTGCCTAAACATTTTCCTTTAGAAGTAGGCGTGCTCCCGGAAAAGACAACGCTTATCATCCCCAACTAATCAGGATCACTCCACCCAAGGAGAGAAACATATACTCACAATCTAATTGATAATTGATAATTTGTAATTGGTAATTGGTAAATAATAAAATGATAGAACTTAAGAACAACCCCGCCGGCAACTTTTTCCTGTTGGCCGGTCCGTGTGTGATAGAAGGTGAAGAAATGGCAATGCGCATTGCCGAACGAGTAGTAAAGATCACCGAAGCACTGCAAATTCCTTATGTATTCAAAGGTTCTTACCGTAAGGCAAACCGCTCACGTCTGGATTCGTTTACCGGCATTGGCGATGAGAAAGCACTCAAAGTATTGAGAAAGGTACATGAGACTTTCGGAGTCCCCACCGTAACCGATATCCATACTGCAGATGAAGCTGCAATGGCAGCCGAATACGTGGATATACTTCAAATCCCGGCTTTTCTTTGTCGCCAGACCGACTTGTTGGTTGCCGCAGCCAAAACCGGAAAAACAATTAACATCAAGAAAGGACAGTTCCTTTCACCGCAGGCAATGCAGTTTGCTGCCGACAAAGTGGTGGAAGCCGGAAACAAGAATGTGATGCTTACCGAACGTGGAACAACTTTCGGCTATCAAGATCTTGTTGTAGACTACCGTGGTATCCCCGAAATGCAGTCATTTGGCTATCCGGTGATTCTGGATGTCACTCACTCCTTGCAGCAACCCAACCAAACCAGTGGGGTAACGGGAGGAATGCCGCAGTTGATAGAGACTGTCGCCAAAGCAGGTATCGCCGTAGGTGCCGACGGAATATTCATCGAAACACATGAAAACCCTGCCGTAGCCAAAAGCGATGGTGCCAATATGTTAAAGTTAGACCTTCTGGAAGGACTGTTAACTAAGCTAGTCAGGATACGGGAAGCTATAAAATAACTCTTTTCCCTGTCTATTTGTGATTTACAACCAAGCACAACGACAAATAACACAGAAATATTTATTTAAACTAAATAGAACATGAAACATTTATTACGTGGATTATTTATTGCAGTCCTTTTTATATGCTGCAATTTCCAGCTCGTACTTGCACAACCCATGCAAGAATTACCTGTGGACAAGAATGTTCGCATCGGTAAACTAGACAACGGGCTTACCTATTACATTCGCCACAACGCCCTTCCCGAAAAACGAGTTGAATTCTACATCGCCCAGAAAGTAGGTTCCATTCTTGAGGAACCGCAACAACGTGGTCTGGCTCACTTTCTGGAGCACATGGCTTTCAACGGAACAAAGCACTTCCCAGGTGATGAAACCGGACTTGGCATCGTGCCCTGGTGTGAAACAAAAGGTATTAAATTCGGCACGAACCTGAATGCATATACCAGTGTCGACCAGACGGTGTACAACATCAGCAACGTACCAACTGAAAATATAAACGTGGTAGACTCTTGTCTGCTGATTCTTCACGACTGGTCGAGCGCTATCAACCTTGCCGACAAGGAAATTGACAAAGAGCGTGGCGTTATCCGCGAAGAATGGAGAAGCCGCAACAGTGGTATGCTTCGCATCATGACTGATGCACAGTCGACTCTGTATCCGGATTCTAAATATTCAGACTGTATGCCTATCGGAAGTATTGATGTTATCAACAACTTCCCTTATCAGGATATCCGCGATTATTATGCGAAATGGTATCGTCCGGACTTACAAGGAATCGTTATTGTAGGTGATATCAATGTAGATGAAATTGAAGCTAAACTGAAAAAGGTATTTGCAGATGTAAAAGCTCCGGTAAACCCGGCCGAACGTATCTACTATCCAGTGGCAGATAATCAGGAACCGCTGATCTATATCGGTACAGACAAGGAAGTGAAGAATCCTTATGTGAACATCTTCTTCAAACAAGACGCTACACCGGATTCTTTGAAAAACACCATTGCTTATTATGCTACTCAATATATGGTCAGCATGGCTATGAATATGCTGAACAACCGTTTGAATGAACTCCGTCAAACCGCTAATCCTCCTTTCACTAGCGCAAGCGCAGAATATGGAAACTATTTCCTTGCCAAGACTAAAGAAGCACTCGCACTTGATGCAAGCAGCAAAATAGACGGTATCGATTTAGCAATGAAAACTGTTTTGGAAGAAGCGGAACGTGCACGCCGCTTCGGATTTACCGCATCAGAATATGAACGCGCACGCGCCAACTATTTGCAAGCCGTAGAATCTGCTTACAACGAACGTGAAAAGACTAAAAGTGGTTCTTACGTCAACGAATACGTTAACAATTTCCTTGAAAAAGAACCGATTCCGGGAATAGAAGTTGAATATACACTGGTAAACAAACTGGCTCCGAATATCCCTGTAGAAGCTGTCAATCAGGTGATGCAACAACTAATCACTGACAACAATCAGGTGGTTTTGCTGGCCGGTCCGGAAAAAGAAGGAGCAAAATACCCTACTAAAGAAGAAATTGCTGCTTTATTGAAACAAATGAAGTCATTCGATCTGAAACCTTATGAAGATAAAGTTTCTAACGAACCGCTAATCTCTGAAGATATTAAAGGTGGCAAGATTGTTTCTGAAAAAGCTGGTGAAATCTATGGTACGACTAAGTTGGTACTTTCCAACGGCGTAACCGTATATGTGAAGCCAACTGATTTCAAGGCTGACCAGATTGTAATGAAAGGTGTAAGCTTTGGTGGTACCAGCGTATTCCCGAACGAAGAAATTATCAATATCTCTCAATTAAACGGAGTAGCTCTAGTAGGTGGAATCGGTAATTTCAGCAAAGTAGATCTGGGTAAAGCTTTGGCTGGCAAACGTGCAAACGTAGGTGCGGGTATCGGCAACACTACGGAAACTGTTTCCGGTAGCTGTGCCCCGAAAGACTTTGAGACAATGATGCAGCTTACTTATCTGACTTTCACATCTCCGCGTAAGGATAATGAAGCATTCGAATCTTACAAGAACCGTTTGAAAGCCGAACTTCAAAATGCGGACGCTAACCCGATGACTGCTTTCAGTGACACTATTACAAGCGTACTATACGGTCACCATCCACGTGCTATCAGAATGAAAGAAAACATGGTAGACCAGATCGACTATGACCGTATTCTTGAAATGTACAAAGACCGCTACAAAGATGCAAGTGACTTCACTTTCTTCCTGGTAGGAAACGTAGACTTGGCTACAATGAAACCGTTAATCGCTAAATATCTGGGAGGTCTGCCATCTATCAACCGTAAAGAGACTTTCAAAGATAACAAGATGGATATCCGCAAGGGAGAGATCAAAAATGTATTTGCAAAGGCACAGGAAACTCCGATGGCTACCATCATGTTCCTTTATAGCGGCACTTGCAAATATGACTTGCGCAACAATGTCCTGCTTAGCTTCTTAGATCAGGCTCTGGATTTGGTTTACACTGCTGAAATCCGTGAAAAAGAAGGAGGTACATACGGTGTAAGCTGTAACGGAAGTCTTGGTAAATACCCGAAAGAGGAACTTGTTCTTCAGATTGTATTCCAAACTGACCCTGCCAAGAAAGATAAATTGTCTGCTGTTGTTGTAGAACAACTTCACAAAATGGCAAAAGAAGGTCCGTCTGCCGAACACATGCAGAAGATCAAAGAATATATGCTGAAGAAGTATAAAGACGCCCAGAAAGAAAACGGCTACTGGCTTAATAATATGGACGAATACCTCTACACGGGTGTGGATAATACAAAAGACTATGAAAAGTTGGTCAACAGCATCACAGCAAAAGAAGTGCAAGACTTCCTCGCCAAATTGCTGAAACAGAACAACGAAATTCAAGTCATCATGACCGTGCCGGAAGAAAACAAATAAAAATTCTCTAGTATATCTACTGAATGATGATATTCAACGAATTACGCAAACATGGAAGGCTTGCCGCCAAACGGCATCCGATGTATGAAAAGAACAAAGTTGCTAAAATACTCGGTTATGTCATGGGCGCATTCTGGGCCGGTTACCTGATATTCTTTGGTACGACGTTCGCGTTCGGATTTTCTGATATGGTTCCCAACCGGGAACCATATCATGTGATGAACGCAGTGGTTCTGATCTTTATCCTGGCACTGGACTTTCTGTTGCGTGTTCCGTTTCAAAAAACACCGACGCAGGAGGTAAAACCTTACCTCCTGCTGCCGGTTAAACGAATTCGTGTCATCGACTTCTTACTGATCCGCTCGGGACTAAGCCTGTTCAACCTGTTCTGGTTGTTTCTGTTTGTCCCTTTTTCCTTCATCACTATTACCAAGTTTTTCGGTATCCCCGGTGTCATCACCTATCTTATCGGTATCTTGCTATTGATTATTGCCAATAATTACTGGTACTTGCTTTGCCGCACTCTTATCAACGAACGTATTTGGTGGATTCTATTACCTATCGCTTTCTACGGTGGAATAGGCTGCCTTCTTTTCATTCCCGAAGATAGTCCTCTCTTCTATTTCTTCATGGATCTGGGAGACGGATACATACAGGGTAACATTCTCTATTTTCTCGGCACCATACTTGTGATTGCCATTTTATGGTTGATTAACCGCAAGATCATGTCCGGACTTATCTATGCAGAGCTGGCAAAAGTAGAAGATAGCCAGATTAAACATGTCTCCGAATATAAATTCTTCGAACGCTACGGGGAAGTTGGCGAATATATGAGGCTGGAACTGAAAATGCTTTTACGCAACCGCCGCTGCAAAGGTGCATTACGCAATATCGCAATTGTAGTGGTGGCTTTCTCCGTCGCACTTAGCTTTTCCAGTGTCTACGACGGGAATTTCATGACTTCTTTCATCTGTGTATACAACTTTGCCGTATTCGGAATGATTATCCTTTCACAGATTATGTCATTCGAAGGTAATTACATTGATGGCCTGATGTCTCGTAAAGAATCAATTATGAGTCTACTGAAAGCCAAATATTACACATACAGCATTGGCGAAATCATACCTTTCATACTCATGATTCCCGCCATCATCATGAATAAACTCACTTTACTGGGCGCCTTCGCCTGGTTTTTCTATACCATCGGCTTTATTTATTTCTGTTTTTTCCAACTGGCTGTCTACAACAAACAGACGGTCCCCTTAAACGAGAAAGTGGCAAGTCGGCAAACGAATAGCGCTATACAGATGGTGGTTAATTTCGCTGCTTTCGGTGTGCCTCTCATCTTATACAGTCTATTAAATGCATTTTTAGGTGAAACAATCACTTACATTATTCTGTTAGTTGTCGGTCTCGGATTTACCCAGACTTCTCCTTTATGGATTAAAAATGTATATCATCGTTTCATGAAACGGCGATACGAAAACATGGAAGGCTTCAGAGACAGCCGCCAATAAACGCTCATGAATCATTAACCATATAAACATTGAAGATCATGATTATCATTGACAAACTTAAAAAGAATTTCGGTGAGAAGATTGCCGTAGACATAGAACACTACGAAATCAATCAAGGCGATATGCTCGGATTGGTGGGAAACAACGGTGCCGGTAAAACAACTCTCTTCCGAATCATGCTGGATCTGTTAAAAGCAGACGATGGTAAGGTGATTATTAATGATATTGATGTCAGCCAAAGCGAAGACTGGAAAAGCATTACCGGTGCTTTCATTGACGATGGTTTTCTGATTGATTATCTCACTCCGGAAGAATATTTCTATTTTATCGGAAAGATGTACGGACTAAAGAAAGAAGAAGTGGACGAACGTCTGATTCCTTTCGAACGTTTTATGAGTGGAGAAGTGATCGGGCACAAGAAGCTAATCCGTAACTACTCCGCAGGTAACAAGCAAAAGATCGGAATTATTTCTGCCATGCTTCATTACCCGCAATTACTGATACTGGACGAACCATTCAACTTTCTCGATCCAAGTTCTCAGTCTATCATCAAACATCTGCTCAAGAAATATAATGAGGAGCATCAAGCTACGGTTATCATATCCAGTCACAATCTCAATCATACCGTAGATGTATGTCCGAGGATTGCTTTATTGGAACACGGTGTCATCATCCGGGATATTATCAACGAGGACAACTCCGCAGAGAAAGAACTGGAGGATTATTTTAATGTAGAAGAAGAGTAAACGGTAAATAGGAAATAATAAAATAATGAATGGTAAGTATCCATCCTTACTAAAATTATTGCATAAACTAATTATGATGAGATATATAACAGAAAAGTCTGATACCCATAAGTCTAGTATAAAGAAACCTGATAGAAAGAAAAGATACTTCCTGCAATTCATCCTTTTATTAGGACTGATTGCCAGCCTTAGTTCCTGCCGCACTTCCGCACCCCGGCTGGATTATCAAGCATTGGCGCGAGCTTCTATATTGTTGGGGGTAGATATTAATATGGAGGATAACCATAAGCTCTATCTGGAAGCAGCCGACTGGATAGGGGTTCCCTATCGTGGTGGAGGTGATTCGAAACGAGGAGCCGACTGTTCGGGATTAGTTTATCAAGTGTACCGTAAGGTATACCGCACCCAAGTGCCGCGTAACACGGAAGATCTAAAAAAAGAAAGTAATAAAGTCGCCAAACGGAATCTCCGGGAAGGAGACTTGGTATTCTTCACCAGCAGTCGTTCAAAAAATAAAGTAGCTCATGTAGGCATTTACCTCAAAAACGGTAAGTTTATTCATTCCAGCACCAGTAAAGGAGTGATCGTCAGCAACTTGAACGAGAACTATTATACCAAACACTGGATAAGCGGCGGCAGGATACGTTAATTATCAACTTCTAATGATATAAAATTATGAAATCATTCATCGGAGCAGTTCTATTTATTTGCGTGGCATTCAGCGCCAATGCACAGCTTTTATGGAAAGTGTCCGGCAACGGACTGAACCAACCTTCCTACATCATAGGCACTCACCATCTAGCACCGTTCAGCATCATGGATAGCATTGCCGGACTTAAAAAGGCTATGAATGAAACTCAACAAGTATATGGAGAGATGAAAATGTCGGAAATGCAATCGCCTGCCACCATGGAAAAGATGCAAAAGGCAATGATGATTGAAAGTGATACCACGCTAAACTCTCTCCTTTCTCCGAAAGACTTTGAGACTGCTAATAAATTCTGCAAAGAAAACCTGATGGTAGATTTAAATATGGCTCCGAAGCTAAAACCTGCCTTCTTATTAAATAATGTAGTGGTGATGGCTTACGTAAAACATATAGGGAAATTCAACCCGCAAGAGCAACTCGACACATTCTTTCAAAGCCAAGCCATCCAAAACGGAAAAAAGGTGGACGGACTGGAAACTGCAGAATTCCAATTCAATCTGCTTTTCAATGGCAGTTCACTACAACGGCAAGCACAACTATTAATGTGCACTCTTAACCATATAGAGACTGAAGTAGAAAACCTGAAAAGGCTCACAAACGCCTACATGAACCAAGATCTGAACACCATGCTTAAAATCAGTGAAGAACGTAAAGGCGATCAATGTGACGCACTTCCCGGCGAAGAAGATGTCCTAATTTACAACCGTAATAAAGCATGGGCTGAAAAACTACCGGCAATCATGAAGGCTGCCCCGACTTTTGTTGCAGTAGGCGCCCTGCACCTCCCCGGAGAAAAAGGATTATTAAACTTACTAAAAAGACAAGGATACACGGTAGAAGCTGTGAAATAAGAAAAGTATTTAGTACTTTTGCGGAAAAGTTTTCCCCAATGAACTACAAAACCTATTTATTCGATTTCGACTACACACTAGCCGATTCGTCGCGTGGTATCGTTAAGTGTTTCAGAATTGTGCTTACCCGGCATCAGTATTTAACCGTTACTGATGAAGCTATCAAACGTACAATCGGCAAAACATTGGAAGAATCATTCAGCATTCTCACCGGAATTACCGACCCGGCTCAGCTGGAAGCCTTCCGGCAGGAGTACAGACTGGAAGCTGATGTGCACATGAATGTAAATACCCGTCTTTTCCCCGACACATTGTCTACGCTGAAAGAATTGAAGAAACGAGGTGCCCGCGTCGGAATTATCTCTACCAAGTATCGTTTCCGGATATTGAGTTATCTGGAAGAATTTCTGCCTAAGGATTTTCTTGATATAATAGTGGGAGGAGAAGATGTAAAAGCACCGAAACCTTCGCCGGAAGGAGTTAAATTTGCATTGGAACATTTGGGAAGTAGCCCCGAAGAGACATTGTATATTGGAGATAGCACCGTAGATGCCGAAACAGCGCAGAATGCAGGAGTCGATTTTGCAGGTGTACTAAACGGAATGACAACAGCAGAGGAACTTCGTGTTTATCCACACAAAATCATTATGCAGAATTTAGGAGAATTAGTCCAATAGGCTACAATGAGAGCTAAAATGCTCATTTATTTGCCGTAATCATTTTATCTCCTATAAAAAATAAAAGAAATATTTGTCGGGAACGAATAAAAATAGTACTTTTGTGCCCGATTATTCCGCAACGGGTTCGATAAAGAGTTCTTTAAGTGATTAAAGACCACCCGCCGGAGCTAACTTATACATTTATATATAAGATGTACGCAATTGTAGAGATTAACGGTCAGCAATTTAAAGCAGAAGCTGGTCAAAAGTTGTTCGTTCACCACATCGAAGGTGCAGAAAACGGTTCAACAGTAGAATTTGAAAAAGTTCTTTTGGTAGACAAAGACGGAAACGTAACAGTAGGTGCTCCTACCGTAGAAGGCGCTAAAGTTGTTTGCCAGGTTGTTTCAAACTTGGTTAAAGGCGACAAAGTTCTTGTTTTCCACAAGAAAAGAAGAAAAGGACACAGAAAACTGAACGGTCACCGTCAACAGTTCACTGAATTAACAATTACAGAAGTAGTAGCTTAATCAATTAAAAAGTAAGAAGAAATGGCACATAAGAAAGGTGTCGGTAGTTCTAAGAACGGCCGCGAATCACAAAGTAAAAGATTAGGCGTTAAGATATTTGGTGGCGAAGCTTGCAAAGCAGGTAACATCATCGTTCGTCAAAGAGGTACTGAATTCCATCCGGGTGAAAACATCGGAATGGGTAAAGACCACACTCTTTTCGCTTTAGTAGATGGTACAGTTAGCTTCAAAGTTGGCAAAGAAGACAGAAGATATGTTTCTGTTGTTCCTGCCACTGAGGCATAATTGCACAACTGAAAATATTTAAGAGAAGGAGATGTAATCCATTGGATTACATCTCCTTTCTTTTTAACAACCAGAGTTTTATATATCACTCTAAAAGAGACATATATGTATCATTCACTGCATATATGTTTATTATACAGCTCAATACATGTATTATATATATCATAGACACATCATATATATTATATATAACACATATATTTGCTTGATTATTCGTTTTTTCTTTATCTTTGTAGCCTTAAATAAGAAAGTTCATAAAAAGTATAGATATGCTTACCATTAAACAAATTACAAAAAACACAGAGGCGGTACTCCGCGGACTGGAAAAGAAGCATTTCAAAAATGCAAAGGAAACGATCGATCAAGTGATCGCTCTTAACGACAAGAGACGTAGCACACAAAATGAATTAGATAAGAATCTGGCAGAGGTTAACTCGCTTTCACGCACCATCGGTCAACTGATGAAAGAAGGCAAGAAAGAGGAAGCTGAGACTGCACGCGCACGCGTTGCCGAACTAAAAGAAGGTAACAAAGAATTAGACGCCGCTATGACACAGGCTGCAACAGATATGCAGAATGTACTTTACACCATCCCCAACATTCCTTACGACAGCGTACCCGAAGGTGTAGGCGCTGAAGATAACGTAGTGGAAAAAATGGGAGGTATGGAAACTGAACTTCCTAAAGATGCACTCCCCCACTGGGAACTGGCTAAGAAATATGATTTAATAGACTTCGATCTGGGTGTAAAAATCACAGGTGCAGGTTTCCCTGTATATAAAGGTAAAGGCGCACAACTTCAACGCGCTCTTATCAATTTCTTCCTGGACGAAGCACGCAAATCCGGATATACTGAAATCATGCCACCGACAGTAGTTAACGCTGCTTCCGGCTATGGCACAGGACAGCTTCCTGACAAAGAAGGACAAATGTATCATTGTGAAGTAGATGATTTATATCTGATTCCGACAGCAGAAGTGCCTGTAACCAACATCTACCGTGATGTAATTTTGGAAGAAAAACAGTTGCCAATAATGAATTGCGCCTATACACAATGTTTCCGTCGTGAAGCTGGTTCCTATGGTAAAGATGTGCGCGGACTGAATCGTCTGCACGAATTCTCCAAAGTAGAATTGGTTCGCATTGACAAACCGGAACACTCCAAACAATCTCATCAGGAAATGCTAGACCACGTAGAAGGTCTGTTGCAAAAACTGGAACTTCCATATCGTATCCTCCGCCTCTGTGGTGGTGATATGAGTTTCACTGCTGCCCTTTGTTTCGACTTCGAAGTATATTCAGAGGCACAGAAACGCTGGTTGGAAGTAAGTTCCGTATCCAATTTCGATACCTATCAGGCCAATCGTCTGAAATGCCGTTACCGTAATGCAGAAAAGAAAACCGAACTCTGCCACACACTGAACGGTTCAGCATTAGCACTGCCACGTATCGTTGCTGCCCTACTCGAAAACAACCAGACTCCGGAAGGCATTAGAATTCCGAAAGCGTTGGTTCCGTACTGCGGCTTCGACATGATAGACTAAGACTTGATCTGACAGACTAATAAAAGCACCCTTATATAGAGAGCCACTCATCAAAAGAGTGGCTTTTCTTTTATATTTCGCAAATAAGCTGTATCTTTGCCAAAATTTATATCATTCTGATAGCAGTTACGTAATAAAAACAACAAATTAATTAGATAATGAACAAAATCATTAGCAAGGAACGCTTTTCTGAAAAAGTATTCAAATTTGAAATTGAAGCTCCTTTAATTGCTAAATCTCGTAAGGCCGGACACTTCGTCATCGTACGTGTAGGCGAAAAAGGAGAACGTATGCCATTGACTATCGCAGGTTCCAATCTAAAAAAGGGCACCATTACTCTGGTAGTGCAGGAAGTCGGGCTTTCTTCTACCCGTCTCTGCGAGCTGAATGAAGGCGAATCTATCACTGACGTAGTAGGCCCACTCGGACAAGCTACCCATATAGAAAAATTCGGAACAGTAATCTGCGCTGGTGGTGGTGTAGGTGTGGCTCCGATGCTTCCTATCGTACAGGCTTTGAAGGCTGCCGGTAACCGTGTTATCACTGTATTGGCTGGACGCAATAAAGATCTTATCATCTTGGAAAAAGAAATGCGTGAAAGCTCTGACGAAGTAATTATCATGACGGATGACGGTTCTTACGGCCGGAAAGGTCTGGTGACAGAAGGTGTAGAAGAAGTTATCAAACGTGAGAAAGTAGACAAATGTTTCGCTATTGGCCCTGCCATCATGATGAAATTCGTTTGCTTGCTGACTAAAAAATATGAAATTCCGACAGATGTTTCGCTAAATACTATCATGGTGGACGGAACTGGTATGTGCGGCGCTTGCCGTATCACTGTAGGAGGAAAGACCAAATTCGTTTGTGTAGATGGTCCGGAATTCGACGGTCACCAGGTGAATTTCGACGAAATGCTGAAACGTATGGGTGCGTTCAAGAATATCGAACGCGAAGAAATGCATAAGCTGGAATCGGAATGTGAAGCAACCAAAGAAATCGATGAAAAAAGTCGTAATGCTGCTTGGAGGCAGGAGTTACGCAAATCCATGAAGCCAAAAGAACGTACGGCTATTCCTCGTGTAGAGATGAATGAACTCGATGCTGAATACCGTTCACACAGCCGTAAAGAGGAAGTTAATCAAGGATTAACAGCAGAACAGGCTGTTACAGAAGCCAAACGCTGTCTCGACTGTGCTAATCCTGGATGTATGGAAGGCTGTCCGGTAGGTATTGATATTCCCCGCTTCATTAAGAATATCGAACGCAGTGAGTTTCTCGAAGCTGCTAAAACATTGAAAGAAACAAGTGCGCTCCCTGCAGTTTGCGGCCGTGTGTGTCCGCAAGAAAAACAGTGCGAATCAAAATGTATTCATCTGAAAATGAATGAAAAGCCGGTAGCTATCGGTTATTTGGAGCGTTTTGCAGCTGATTACGAACGTGAAAGCGGACAAATCTCCGTACCTGTCATTGCAGAGAAAAACGGCATCAAAATAGCTGTTATCGGTTCAGGACCTGCAGGATTGGCATTTGCCGGAGATATGGCTAAATATGGATATGATGTAACTGTATTCGAAGCGTTGCATGAAATTGGCGGTGTATTGAAATACGGTATCCCCGAATTCCGTTTGCCAAACAAGATTGTAGACGTAGAAATCGACAATCTCGGTAAGATGGGCGTTAATTTCATCAAAGACTGTATTGTAGGAAAGACTATCGGTGTAGAAGACTTGAAAGCGGAAGGTTTCAAAGGAATATTCGTGGCTTCCGGTGCCGGACTACCAAACTTTATGAATATCCCGGGAGAGAACTCTATCAATATCATGTCTTCAAATGAATACCTCACCCGTGTCAATTTGATGGATGCCGCCAGCGAAGATTCGGACACTCCGGTAGCATTCGGTAAGAATGTGGCAGTAATCGGTGGTGGCAACACAGCTATGGACTCTGTCCGTACGGCAAAACGTCTTGGCGCTGAACGTGCTATTATTATCTATCGTCGCTCGGAAGAAGAAATGCCTGCACGTATCGAAGAAGTAAAACACGCCAAAGAAGAAGGGGTTGAATTCCTCACTCTGCATAATCCTATCGAATATATTGCTGATGAACAAGGTTGCGTAAAACAAGTTATTCTGCAAAAGATGGAATTAGGCGAACCGGATGCTTCCGGACGTCGTAGCCCTGTAGCCATCCCGGGAGCAACAGAAACAATTGACATAGATCTGGCCATTGTCAGCGTTGGGGTATCTCCCAACCCGATTGTTCCAAGCTCTATCAAAGGACTGGAATTAGGACGAAAAGGAACTATCGCAGTAAATGACAACATGGAATCTTCTATCCCTATGATTTACGCAGGTGGCGACATCGTTCGCGGTGGAGCTACTGTAATTCTGGCGATGGGTGATGGTCGTAAAGCTGCCGCTGCTATGCATGAGCAATTGAAAACAAACGCCGGCAACTAACTGCCGCTTATTAACACCCGGGCTAAAACCAACTCACACGTGGGTAGAACATCGATCACCCCGGCATAAAAAAGTAGAATAAGAAAAGCCCCGTTTACGAACTGTAAACGGGGCTTTTCTCATTTCAAATATCAAAGATACTTTCTACTTTACCACTTTATTCGTAACAGGATCAGGGAAAATTACAGCCGGTTTAAACGACTTGGCTTCCTCAAAATCCATCAATGCATAGGACATGATTATCACAATATCATCCGGTTGCACCTTGCGGGCAGCAGCACCATTCAGACAAATTTTGCCCGAACCGCGTTCACCTTTGATAATGTAGGTTTCAAAGCGTTCACCGTTGTTATTATCAGCGATATACACTTTCTCTCCCGGAATCATGTTTGCAGCATCCAGCAGGTCTTCATCAATCGTGATACTACCCATGTAGTTCAGATTTGCCTCCGTGACACGTGCACAATGAATTTTCGACTTCAACACTTCAATCATCATAAGGTTTCGTCTTTTTAGTTATTCTTTATATTTAATGTTATCAATCAGACGGACTTCTCCACAGAACACTGTGATGCATCCCACTACATAGGAAGTATCTTCCCAATTACTAATTTTCTGCAATGTGTTTCCGTCTACGATCTCAAAATACTCCATATGCAAACCCGGAGCGGCTTCAATCGCATCTTCAACCATCTTTTGCGTCTCGCTCACTGTATGAGTGGCTGCAAAGTTACGACTTTTAAATAAGGTGCGAGAAATATTTAAAGCATTTTCACGTTCTTCTGCAGATAAACGTTTGTTCCGGCTACTCAATGCCAGTCCGTCTTCCTCACGTACAATTGAACAACCTACAATTTCAAGGTTATATTTCAATTGTCGAACCATCTCACGAATAATTGCTAACTGCTGGAAGTCTTTCTCTCCGAAATATGCACGATCCGGCTGTACAGCATCAAACAGCTTGCTAACAATTTGGCAAACACCGTTAAAATGTCCTGGACGGAAAGCACCTTCCATCACCGTATCCAATGGTGCATAGCTAAATTGACGGGTATCCGGTTCCGGATACATTTCGCTAACTGAAGGAGCAAAAGCGAAATCCGCCCCGCATTCTTCCAACAAACGGCAATCTGCATCCAATGTACGCGGATATTTCTCCAAGTCGTTTTTATCGTTAAACTGTGTGGGATTCACAAAAACACTCACAACAGTTACACCATTCTCACTTACGCTGCGCTTTACCAGAGATGCATGTCCCGCATGTAAAGCACCCATTGTAGGAACCAGTCCCACCTTTTTACCTTGGGCTCTTAGGACAGCCAATTCTGCCTGTAAGTCCTTGATAGTGTGCACTACTTTCATTTTCGTCAATTGGTTTATGTTTTACTCGTTTGCAAAAACTCTGCAAAATAAACTAATATTTGCCACATAAAGAAAGAATATCTTATTTAATGTGTCTTTTTTTTCGTATCTTTGCAGAATATTATAGTGAACTATTGTTATTATGACAAAGGCGAATAAAGTTTTATTTATTACTCAAGAGATTACACCTTACGTTTCAGAATCCGAAATGGCCAATATAGGTAGAAACCTTCCACAGGCGATACAAGAAAAAGGCCGTGAAATCAGAACCTTTATGCCTAAATGGGGAAATATCAATGAGCGCAGAAATCAACTGCACGAAGTGATCCGCCTCTCTGGTATGAACCTGATTATCGATGATACTGACCACCCCTTGATTATAAAAGTTGCTTCTATCCAATCCGCACGCATGCAGGTATATTTCATCGATAACGATGATTATTTCCAGAATCGTATGCAGACAACGGATGAAAATGGTATAGAATATGATGATAACGATAGCCGTGCCGTTTTCTATGCACGCGGTGTATTGGAAACAGTGAAAAAACTTCGCTGGTGTCCTGATGTCATTCACTGTCATGGCTGGATGACAGCTTTAGCTCCTCTTTATATTAAGAAAGCCTATAAAGACGAACCTTCTTTCCGCGACGCTAAAGTGGTATTCTCTGTTTATGAAGATGATTTCAAGAGTACGCTTAGCGACGATTTCGCAGCCAAATTGATGCTGAAAGGTATTTCCAAAAAAGATTTAGGTGATTTGAAAGAGCCGGTAGACTATGCTGCTCTGTGCAAACTCGCCGTTGATTATTCGGATGGAGTCATACAAAACAGCGAAAAAGTAGACGAGTCTATTATTGAATACGCCCGCCAATCTGGCAAACTGGTGCTTGACTACCAGAACCCGGAAAACTATGCAGATGCCTGCAACGAGTTCTACGATCAGGTATGGGATGCGACTGCAAACGAAGAAGAATAAAAAAAAATCAAGATACGACGATCATGAAAACAAAATACGCCTTAATAGCTTTACTGGCAATCACCTTTTGGGGTTGTGATGACAACACTGCCGGACTGGGATTGGGAATGTTTCCGGGAAGCGACCAAAATATCAATGGAAAGCTATCTACATTTGATGTAACTACCGAATCCGTTCATGCCGGTAAGATATATGCAATGACCAATGTCGGTTATGTAGGGAAGTTCACAGATGAAACTTTCGGAACTTATCAGGCGGGGTTCTTGGCAGAGCTCAACTGTCCGACTGGAATGACATTCCCCGGAGTATATGATGGTACTGCTTTGGACGAAAAGAAAAAAGCTACCCGCGTAATGGTAGATAAAGAAGGACTGGGCGACGACGTGAAACCAATATACAATACAGATAATGAAAATGATCCAAATAGAAAACTCATAGGTAACATTCATACCATCGAACTTTATCTATGGTATAGCAGTTACTTTGGAGATTCATTAACAGCATGTCGTTTAAGTGTTTATGAATTAGGAGAAGCTGAAGAAGAGCTCAATCAGGAGAATGCATATTATACAGATATTGAGCCTGAAAAATTTTACAATCCTAAAAATCTATTGGGAACTAAGGCCTATACAGCAGTTGATTTATCTGTTAAAGATTCTATCCGTAAACTCAGCACATATGTCCCTAGCGTGCACGTTTCTTTTAAGCAGGATGCTGCAATAGAAATAGGCACAAAGATTATACAAAAAGCTAACGAATTTGGCATTAACTTTGATGATAAAACATTCAGAGAAATATTCAAAGGCATTTACGTAAAGAGTGATTATGGTGATGGCACAGTACTTTACATAAACCAAGCCCAAATGAATGTAGTATATAAATGCTATGCAGTTGACACACTTACAGGTGTTAAATTGAAAAAGAAAGTATTAGAAGAGGGAGATACAGAATATAAAGACTCCACTTATTATGGGTACCGTACCTTTACTACTACCCGAGAAGTCATTCAAGCAAATCAGCTACAAAATGACAAAGCGGCTATTCAAAATTGTATAAATAACCCCGAATGGACTTACTTAAAAAGTCCAGCTGGCATCTTTACGCAGTTAACTCTTCCTGTTAGTCAAATAGCAGAAAAGCTCCAAGGAGATACTTTGAATGCGGTTAAATTAGGAATTCCTATCTATAATGAAACCAGTGATAAGAAGTTTGGCATGTCTACTCCCAAGAATGTTCTATTAATACGTAAAAAATATAAAGATAGTTTCTTTAAAGATAATCAACTTAGTGATGGTATAACTTCATCTCTATTTAATCCTACTACTAGTTTTACTCAATATACATTCAACAACATTACTCAAATGATTAATGATTGTTTAGCAGATGGAGAACGAGAAGAAGCAGAAAAGAAACTCAAGAATGGTGGGACGATAACTCTCCAAATAACTAACTCCGAAGGTGAAACAGACACTCAAGTGGTTCATGATATTGAAGAATGGGAAAAATATAGTGATTGGAACAAATTCATACTTATTCCAGTACTTGTAACCACAGATGCTTCCTCAAGTAATAGCTATTATGGTTCTTCGAGCAATGTTATTAGCATACAACATGACCTGAAACCTGGCTATGCGCGCTTAAAGGGAGGTACAAATTCCACAAATGCTTCTTTACCTAAAGAGGAACAAGATAAATACAAATTGAAACTTGAAGTTGTTTCTACAAACTTTGGAACAAAATCAAAATAGGAAATAGTTGAAATCTTATAAAACAACAGCGCAGGTTACATTGAGTAATCTGCGCTGTTGTTTTATAAGATATTGATAGAAAAGTCAGATAGAATAATTTCATAATAATAACGGTATATGCTTGGGGTATTAACGGTATCGTTATCAAATAGCGTTACTATTTTATCGGATGGTGTTACTATCTTGCAGAAGAATATCCGCCAACAAAGGTCTCGACTTAATCCACACAAAAAAGCCGTGAGTTTGATTTTATCTCACTCACGGTTCCAATATAATAAATAATAATTTCTTATTCTTCTACTTAGCAGTAGCCTTTTTTGCTTTACCTGTAGCCTTCTTCGGCTCCGCAGCAGCTTTCTTAACTTCAGCTTTCTTTGCAGCAGATTTTGATTTAGCAACAGCTTTTTCTTTTACTGTCGGTTCTTTAGCATCAGCAGCCTTCTTAACAGTTGCTTTCTTTGCAGCCTCCACTTTTGCCTGCAATTTAGCCACTTCTTTCTCCAACTCTGTAATCTCATCTCCCTGGTTCTTAATTGTAGTCAACAAAGAATTTAATTCTTCACTGTCTACATCGGCAGGATATAGTGCATCTACCCGTTTGATAAAGTCACCCAAAATATTCATATAGTTAGTGAAAGCATCATAAGGAGAATCATAGATTCCACGATTCAACCACATACCATTATTCTTCGTTGTCATAAAACGGAAGTTATTGCTAGCCTGCAAATAATCCCAATCCTGTTTGATACGACGGTCGTCACATAAATGAACACGTTCAGCTACACTATACAGTTTATTAAAAGCCTCGCGTTGCATGACATTACCCAACCAACAACTAGTATCTCTCTCTTCATCCACCCACGACATCGGATATGCAACATCGAGTTGTGATACTGATTTCAGCTTCGTTACAATTTCAGTCGGTGTAGAGAAAGTAATCCCCTTAGCCTTTGCACATTCCGGCAACGCTTTTAAGAATTCAAGAATATTAGAGGATAATGGTTGAGCCATACCAAGCGAACTCAATTCCATAAAGATATTAATAACTTGCTCTTCTTGCGGCAATACATCAATCCAATTAATATATTTATCGGCAAACAAAGGATATTCCGCCCAATCAGAATTAGAGAAACGTAAACTGATGTCGTCAGAGAGTTTGAAATCCCGCAACAAGAGCTTAAGACTTGGAGCCTGATTACAGTGATAAACATAATGCGGGCTCTTCCAACCCAATACATGTTTAGCACCTTCCGTCAACATTCCCTTGAAGCCCATAGAAGCTACCAACCCACCTATTTCATCAGAATAAATCAGACTAGAATTACGGAACACTTTCGGTTCTTTACCAAACATTTGTTTCATCTTATCACGTTGACGAAGTACTTCTTCGCGGAAGCAATCCTCGTTGGCTAGTGAAGACAAGCCATGTGAATAAGGCTCACATAAGAATTCACAACAACCAGTGTCATTCAACTGATGCAATAAATCAATGACTGCCGGAGCATGAATTTCCAATTGTTCCAAGGCTACTCCCGAGATAGAAAGCGCTACTTTAAAAGCACCACCCGAATTTTTCGCCATTTCAATCAATGTATTGAGAGCAGGAATATACGAACGTTCAGCGACCTCATTCATACCCGTTTCGTTGGCATAATCATCATAATAGTAATGGTCATTACCAATATCGAAGAAACGATAACGTTTCAAATGGATAATTTGATGTATTTCAAAATAAAGACAGATAGTTCTCATTTTTATTTATTGTTTTGTTATTTACCATAGTTTCTTAACACAGCCTCATAGAGAGCACGGATTCTCAAGCCAACTTTCTCCCAAGTAATCCCATCTACTTCCTTCTTTCCCTCTTCCTTGAGGTATTCGAAAAGAGACGGATTAGTACAAAGAGAATGGATAGCGTCAGCCATTGCATGAATATCCCAGTAGTCAGTTTTTATCACCTTATCAAGAATCTCGCCACACCCCGACTGCTTAGAAATAATGGAAGGTGTTCCACACTGCATGGCCTCCAATGGAGCAATGCCGAAAGGTTCAGAGACAGACGGCATGACAAATACATCGCTGTTCTTATAAACCTCATATACCTGCTTACCTTTCATAAAACCCGGGAAATGGAACCGGTCAGCAATACCACGTTCGGCCACCAGGTTAATCATGGCATTCAACATATCGCCCGAGCCAGCCATGACGAAACGAATATTACGAGTACGACGCAACACAAGCGCAGCAGCTTCTACAAAATATTCCGGTCCTTTCTGCATCGTAATACGTCCAAGGAAAGTGACCACCTTTTCTTTTGAGTGATCGGGACGTGGAATATCCAGCAGTTCCTGCGACAATGGATAAACAGCATTATGCATGGCAAATACCTTCCTGGGGTCCTGATGATACTCGTTAATAACAGTGCGACGAGTAAGCTCGGATACGCACATGATACAATCGGCATGATCCATACCATTCTTCTCAATCGAATAAACAGTAGGATTGACTTTGCCACGAGAACGGTCAAAATCCGTAGCATGCACATGGATGCAAAGCGGCTTTCCGCTAACCATTTTAGCATGTACTCCGGCAGGGTAAGTCAGCCAGTCATGCGCATGAATGATATCAAACTCCTGCTGACGGGCTACTACTCCGGCAATGATCGAGAAATTATTAATTTCTTCGTGCAAGTTCCCGGGATAACCACCAGCAAACTCCATACACCCCAAATCATTAACATGCATATAAGAAAAATCGGCATAAATATGATCGCGGAAAGAGTAATATTCTTCCGGTGTCATTTCCAACAAACGGGATTTCAAGTAGTCGTAGTTGACATCACGCCACACGATGGGTACTTGATTCATACCGATTATTTTCAAGAACTTTTCTTCTTCACCGCTCGGTTTAGGCATACAGAAAATCGTCTCCATATCACCTTGCAGACTCAATCCTTTAGTTATTCCATAAGAAGCAACCGCAAGACCACCATATATTTTGGGAGGGAATTCCCATCCAAACATTAAAACTTTCATCTTCGTTCCTCCTTTTTTAATAATACTTAGACAGTAGCTTTAAGACACGCAGTATTTCTGCTACATTCATCGCAAACGATACTGCGCCGCGTCCTTTGAAAGGCGGGTTCCCATCGAATAGCTCGGGAATGGAACCAACACAGTGGCTTGTCATTTCGTCATCATAACTAATCAGTTGGCGTTCAACGAATGACAATCCGCTCATCTTATAAATTCGAAGATAAGCTTCCAGATAGAATCCCATCAACCAAGGCCAAGCCGTTCCCTGATGATAAGCATAATCGCGTTGTATCTGCGGACCTACATAGTTCGGATTATATCCGCCACTCTTCGGACTCAACGAACGAATTCCTTTCGGAGTGAGCAACTCTTTGGTCACAATATCAAGCACCTGTTTCTTTTGTGCACGATCCAAAGGAGAATAATCAAACGCTACGGTAAATATCATGTTAGGACGTACACTCCAATCCATCATATTACCGTCTACATAATCAAGCAGATAACCATATTCGTTACGGAATACCTCGACAAAAGACTTTCCGGTTACTTCTGCCTGCGCATCGAGTTCATCCGCCAAGTATACGTCTCCTCCTTCGCGCAACAAATCAGCTATAAAACGCAACGCATTATACCACAACGCATTAAATTCAACAATATACCCCGTACGAGGAATCACCGGATGTCCGTTCACTGTAGAATTCATCCATGTAATCGCCTTATCCGTACCGTTGGCAAAAAGTAATCCATTATCATGCAAGAAAAGATTCTCATGTTTCCGCTGACGAATAAACTCCATTATATCTTTCAGAAGTTCTCCGTATTTCTGACGACATTGCTCACGGGAAGTTTCTTTTGCATATTGCTGCAAAGCCCAGACAGCCCAAAGCAAAACGTCAGGATGCTCCATTTCATAAATCTTGTAGCCTACTGGTTCTTCATTTATAAAATTGCGAATTGCCTTTTCCGCCGTTTTCATCACATCCTCAAACTGATCGACCTCATCGAGCGCAAGCGTCAGTCCCGGCAGGGCAATGAACATATCACGTGCACGACATTTAAACCACGGATAACCGGCAAGAATATAATGTTCGTCTTCCTGCTGGTTATGGAACTGATGAGCGGAATTCTTCAGACAATGGTAAAAGCTATCACGAGGGGTACGATCAAGCACTTCAGCCTCAAATGTTTGTTTCAATCTACGGGGAGTCACTTCTGAAGTTCCGGCAGAGAATACGATGCTCTCCCCCTTCTTTATATCCACCTCAAAATAACCGGGAACATAAAGGTCTTCATTGAAGTCATACCCACGCTCTTGTTCTTTCGGGTATTCAATACCCCGATACCAGTCAGGCATGAAATGAAACTCACACTTTTTATTCAACTGCATATATAGTTCCGGATATCCGGGATACATACAGGTTTTAATACCATTTTCCACAAGTTGATACTCGCGGTTTGCCTGCGCATTTTCATGTGTGTACTCACGTACACTCCTGAAAGCGAGGAACGGGCGGAAGCGCAAAGTCGTAGCCGAATGCGCATCCAGCAAAGTATAACGAATCAGGATTCTATTTTCATGATGTACAAAGATTTTTTCTTTGCGGAGGATAACACCTCCGACACGGTAAGTTGTTGCCGGGATATGCTCACAATCAAACTCGCGGATATACTTGTGTCCGTTAGGACTAAAGTTGTTTCCCTGATATTTGTGCAATCCCAAGTTAAACTCCGCACCGTGTTGAATTACCGTTTCATCAAGAGAAGATAGCAGCACATGATTTTCATCGTCGATATTGGGAACTGGAATTACCAACAGGCCGTGATATTTGCGTGTGTTACAATCAACAATCGTCGTACAATGATAAGCTCCTGCTTTGTTCGTCCGGAGGATTTCTCTTTGAAGAGACTCTTCCAGATTCGTCATGAGGGTCTTGTCAAATCGTAAATAACTCATAGTTGTGCATTATTAAAGGTTAATTTATTGGTCATTATATCATATATCTATTTATTGTTACATACCGCATATATGGGCTGTAGCATCATATACAACGGGTATAACGCCCAAATGTACAAATTATAGATAAAAACAAAAATAAAAAGGCTTTTTATTTTCAGATTTTGTGCAAATATTCGTAGTATTGCGTAAAATATCTAAAGAAAAGAATGTCATGAAGCAAGATATTCAGCGTATCATGCTGGCTGCAGCAAAGCCTTTGTTTCTTATTTTTATTCTCTATATACTCAAGATTATGGAAGTCGGAATGGACTGGGACTTCTCTCGCTTGGGGGTATATCCTATGGAGAAACGAGGGCTGGTAGGTATTTTAACTCACCCATTGATACACAGCGGATTTAGTCATTTACTGGCAAATACAATTCCTTTATTTTTCTTGTCATGGTGTCTTTTTTACTTTTACCGGGGGATAGCAGGTAAGATTTTTATCCTAATCTGGTTCGGAGGCGGACTACTTACTTTCCTGATTGGAAAACCGGGATGGCACATTGGTGCCAGCGGATTAATTTACGGACTTGCCTTCTTTCTCTTTTTCAGTGGTATTCTCCGCAAATATGTTCCACTCATTGCCATCTCTTTACTTGTCACCTTTTTATATGGAGGGATTATATGGCATATGTTTCCTTATTTCTCCCCCACCAATATGTCGTGGGAAGGACATCTTAGCGGAGGAATTATGGGAACACTCTGTGCTTTCGTTTTCGTAAATCACGGACCGCAACGCCCGGAACCTTTTGCGGACGAAATGGAAGAGGAAGAAAATACAGAAGAAGAAGAAACAACAGCAGCAGCAGAAGAAGAAGAAGAAGAAACTTTATAAATGCCAACTCGTGCCACCACATTGGCACACTTGTGACATCAAAGTGGCACGATTGCGACAAAGACATGTCACAGTTGTGCCAACACGATGGCACATCCGATACAATAGCTTTCAATTTAATAAGAAAATCAAGACCGATGCAACGCCTCAATCAATAACGTTATATTGGCTGTAAACAACCTCACAGAAATAGCTAATAAGATGATACCAAAGAATTTACGAATAATATAGATGCCTCCTTTTCCCAGGAAACGTTCTACACGACCGGTCATACTCACTACAAAGTAAACCCAGATCATATTCAAGACTAAAGCTATAATGATATTAACACTGGCATATTCTGCCCGAAGAGAAAGCAAAGTGGTGAAAGCTCCGGCACCTGCCAACAGAGGAAAGACAAGCGGCACCAAAGTTGCTTCTTTGATAGGACCCTGGTTCTTGAAAATCTCAATATCCAGAATCATCTCCAAAGACATAAGGAAAATGACAAATGCACCGGCTACTGCAAACGATTCAATATCTACATGAAAGAGTTTCAGCATCATATCTCCCGCATAGAAAAATCCGATCAGCAAAGCAAAAGAGATGACAGTAGCTTTCATTGCATTCACATCTTTCCCTTTTTCTTTCAGGTTAATTATAATAGGTATAGAGCCGATAATATCTATCACGGCAAAAAGTACGATAAACGCACTAATCATCTGCTGCCAATTGAAGCCTGCGAACATAATTCCCTCCTTTTTTTCTGCAAATATACTCTATTTTTATGCATTCAAACAATAAAAAAAACAAAAAGAACGGTCAGATGTTGACAGCAGTATTGTATTATGAGTAAATTTGTACGATTAACAAGAGATTACAACATATGGAAACAATGTTCGACACTTTGCTCCAATTGCCTTTATTTCAAGGTCTTTGTCATGAAGATTTCACAAGTATTCTGGATAAGGTCAAGCTACACTTTATCAAGCATAAAGTGGGAGAAACTATCATAGAGAGTGGTAGTCCGTGTAAACAACTCTGCTTCCTATTAAAAGGAGAGGTTTCTATCGTCACAAGTTCCAAAGAAAATATATACACCGTCATCGAACAGATGGAAGCACCTTATCTGCTGGAACCACAGTCGTTGTTTGGCATGAATACCCATTACACTTCTGCTTATGTGGCACATACGGAAGCGCATACCGTCAGTATCAGCAAAGCATTCGTACTTAGCGACCTGTTCAAATATGAAATATTCCGGCTGAACTATATGAACATCGTAAGTAACCGGGCACAAAATCTTTACTCACGTTTATGGGAAGAGCCGACACAGGATTTAAGAGAGAAAATCATTCGCTTTTTCCTGTTACATTGTGAAAAGGCGCAGGGAGAAAAGATATTCAAAGTAAAAATGGACGACCTTGCCCGCTACTTAGATGATACCCGGTTGAATACATCGAAAGCACTCAACGAGCTACAAGACAAAGGATTATTAGAGTTACGCCGGAAAGAGATTCTTATTCCGGACGCACAAAAGCTGGTAAGCGAGTAGATACGGACTGAGCAATCAAAAAAAAACTATCCATCATAAAAATAGCCTCAACGGAAATTCCTGTTGAGGCTATTTTTATGATGGATAATGTTATTATTCCCATTCAATGGTTGCTGGCGGCTTGGAACTGATATCATAGGTTACACGGTTCACTCCTTTCACCTTATTAATAATATCATTCGATACCTTACCCATAAATTCATAAGGTAAATGTGCCCAGTCGGCTGTCATAGCATCTGTAGATGTCACAGCACGCAAAGCAACCGCTCTTTCATAAGTACGTTCATCTCCCATTACGCCCACAGACTGTACCGGCAACAAGATAACTCCTGCCTGCCATACTTTATCATACAATCCCCAGTCACGCAATCCCTGGATGAAGATATCGTCAGCATCCTGCAGAATACGTACTTTTTCAGGAGTAATATCTCCCAAAATACGCACTGCCAGTCCCGGTCCCGGGAACGGATGACGAGTAATCAGATGCTCCGGCATACCCAGCTCACGACCTACCCGGCGCACTTCATCCTTAAATAACAAACGAAGCGGTTCACACAACTTCAGATTCATCTTTTCAGGAAGACCGCCTACATTATGATGGCTCTTTATCACTGTACCCGTAATAGACAATGACTCAATACAATCCGGATAAATGGTACCCTGCGCCAGCCATTTCACGTCTTTTATCTTGTGAGCCTCCACATCAAATACATCGATGAAGCCCTTACCTATAATCTTACGCTTACTTTCCGGTTCAGCCACACCAGCCAGTTCTGCGAAGAACTTTGCGCTGGCATCAACACCAATCACATTCAGACCGAGACACTCGTAATCCTTCATCACATTCTTGAACTCATTCTTACGTAGCATACCGTGATCTACAAAGATACAAGTCAAGTTCTTACCGATAGCCTTGTTTAACAACACTGCTGCAACTGAAGAATCAACTCCGCCACTCAAACCGAGAACGACTTTATCATCCCCCAACTGCGCTTTCAGCTCGGCAACCGTACTTTCAATGAAAGAAGCCGGCGACCAGTCTTGTTTGCAACCGCAAACATCTACCACAAAGTTCTTCAGGATTTGAGTTCCGTCTTCACTATGGAATACTTCCGGATGGAATTGAACACCCCACACTTGCTCACCTTCTACCTGATAAGCAGCAATCTCTACTTTATCTGTTGAAGCTATTTTCTTGAAATTATCAGGAATAGCAGTAATCGTATCTCCATGACTCATCCATACCTGCGATCCATCACGTACACCTTTAAATAGCACATTATCTTTGCAGAAAGAAGTCAAGTGAGCACGTCCATATTCGCGTGTTCCGGCTGGTTCCACTTTTCCGCCATTGGTGTATGACATAAATTGTGCACCATAACAAATACCCAATATCGGATATTTACCACGAATTTCACTCAAATCTACTTTGAAAGCATCTTTATCGTAAACCGAGAAAGGACTTCCGGAGAGAATGACTCCTTTAATAGTAGGGTCTTCTTTAGGAAATTTGTTATAAGGAACAATTTCACAATACGTATCCAATTCACGTACACGACGGCCTATAAGCTGTGTTGTCTGCGAACCGAAATCAAGAATTATTATTTTTTCCTGCATATCAATGGTTGGATTTTGAATAAATTGAGTTGCAAAAGTAGAAAAAAGTACGCAATCTATATTAATAATGAAGAGAAAAATAAAGGAGATTCACAAGTTTATACTTGGAATCTCCTTTATTTTAATTAGAATCAACTATTCTTTTCTTTCAGCAAATCGCGTATCTCCGTCAACAAGACTTCTTCCTTCGTTGGTGCAGGAGGAGCCGGAGGAGTAGCTGGCACTTCTGCCTGTTTTTTAGTTGTCAGTTTCGTAATCAACCGTATAAATAAGAATATAGCAAAAGCAATAATCAGAAAATCAAAAGTGGCTTGCAGAAACTGACCATAATCCAATGTCACGGCCGGAGCTATCTCCTTACCGTCAGCACCGATCTCTGCCGCTTTCATCACCCATTTCAAATCCGTAAAGTTCACACCGCCAACCAGTAAACCAATCGGAGGCATAATAACATTAGCAACCAATGATGATACGATTTTTCCAAACGCACCACCAATAACTACACCGACAGCCATGTCTATGACGTTACCTTTCATAGCAAACGCCTTAAAGTCCTGTAAAAATGTGCTCTTTCCCATCTTTTTTCAATATTTAATGTGAATTTAATATGCGAATATAAAAACATTTTTGTAATTTTGCACCGCATTTGAAAATAAAACAAGTGCGCAGGTCGAGAGATATTTGAACAAATATTATAAAACCCTTAAAAGTTTAAACAAAATGATTAAAGTAGGTATTAATGGATTCGGACGTATCGGACGTTTCGTTTTCCGCGCTGCAATGGAGAGAAACGATATTCAAATCGTAGGTATCAATGACCTTTGCCCGGTTGATTACTTGGCTTACATGCTGAAGTATGACACGATGCACGGACAGTTCAACGGTACTATCGAAGCAGATGTTGAAAACAGCAAACTGATCGTTAACGGTCAAGCTATCCGTATCACAGCTGAAAGAAATCCGGCTGACTTGAAATGGAATGAAGTAGGTGCAGAATACGTTGTTGAATCTACAGGTTTGTTCTTGAGCAAAGACAAAGCTCAGGCTCACATCGAAGCTGGTGCAAAATATGTTGTAATGTCAGCTCCTTCTAAAGATGACACTCCGATGTTCGTTTGCGGTGTAAACGAAAAAACATATGTAAAAGGTACTCAATTCGTATCTAACGCTTCTTGTACTACTAACTGTTTGGCTCCTATCGCTAAAGTATTGAACGACAAGTTCGGTATCCTTGACGGTTTGATGACTACAGTTCACTCTACAACTGCTACTCAGAAAACAGTTGACGGTCCTTCTATGAAAGACTGGAGAGGTGGTCGTGCTGCTTCTGGCAACATCATTCCTTCTTCTACTGGTGCTGCTAAAGCTGTAGGTAAAGTAATCCCTGCATTGAACGGCAAATTGACTGGTATGTCTATGCGTGTTCCGACTTTGGACGTATCTGTAGTTGACTTGACAGTTAATTTGGCTAAACCGGCTACTTACGCTGAAATCTGCGCTGCAATGAAAGAAGCTTCTGAAGGCGAATTGAAAGGTATCCTGGGTTACACTGAAGATGCAGTAGTTTCTTCTGACTTCCTGGGTGACGCTCGTACTTCTATCTTCGACGCTAAAGCAGGTATCGCTTTGACTGATACTTTCGTTAAAGTTGTATCTTGGTATGACAACGAAATCGGTTACTCTAACAAAGTTCTTGACTTGATCGCTCACATGGCATCAGTTAACGCTTAATTAGAAGCCTGAACAATATAGAAACCGCTGCGGGAAACCGTAGCGGTTTTTTTATACATTTCATTTTATATATTGTTAAAAAGCAACGTGTTATCCGTTGAATAAGCTACAATTTTAGTAGCTTTGTAACTCTATGGAGAGATTATTAATAACATTGATACTAGTTTGCACTATGAACAATATAACAAATGCCCAGAATCCTTTCTACGGGCAATACCATACGCCGCACGAAACCGTGCCGTTTGACCGGATTGAAACTGAACATTATGAGCCTGCTATCCTCGAAGGAATCAAGCTACAAAATGCTGAAATAGAGGCCATTATACAGAATCCGGAAAAGGCTGATTTTACCAATACGATAGAAGCTTTCGAAGAGTCAGGGGAATTACTGGACAAAGTAGTTGCCGTCTTCGGTAATATGTTGAGCGCAGAAACGAATGACGATCTACAAGAACTCGCTCAAAAGATTATGCCGTTGCTTAGTGAACACAGCAATAATATCACACTGAACGAAAAGCTATTCGCACGTGTGAAGGAAGTGTATAACCAAAAAGAGACTTTGCAACTGACACAGGAACAAAAACAGTTACTGGAAAATGCATATAACAGTTTTATTCGTCATGGCGCCAATTTAGAAGGAGAAGCACGGGAAGAATACCGTCGTCTGACTACCGAATTGAGTAAATTGACGCTTACCTTCAGTGAAAACAACCTGAAAGAGACGAATGCTTATCAAATGCTGTTAACGAAAAAAGAGAGCCTCGCCGGACTACCTGAAATTATCATAGAAGCAGCTGCAGAAACGGCCAAGAACGAAGAAAAAGAAGGATGGGCATTCACACTTCACGCTCCGAGCTATATTCCTTTCATGACGTATTCTGACAATCGGGATTTACGTCAAAAACTCTATATGGCTTATAATACCAAATGTACACACGATAACGAATTCAATAATATCGACATCGTAAAAAAGATAGCCAATACACGCATGAAAATAGCCCAGTTACTGGGATACAAAGATTATGCGGAATATACGCTAAAGAAAAGAATGGCTGAAAACAGCAAGTCGGTATACAAGCTGCTCAACCAACTGCTGGAAGCATACACTCCTACTGCACAACAAGAATATAAAGAGATACAAGAACTGGCTCGCAAAGAACAGGGAGCTGATTTCGTTGTCATGCCTTGGGACTGGAGTTATTATTCAAATAAACTAAAGGACAAAAAATTCAATATCAACGAAGAAATGCTCCGCCCTTACTTCGAACTGGAACAAGTGAAGAAAGGAGTGTTTGGCTTGGCAGAAAAGTTATATGGAATCACTTTCCGGAAAAATATAGAAATTCCGGTTTACCATAAAGAGGTGGAAGCCTTTGAAGTGTTTGATAAAGACGGTAAATTTTTAGCCGTCTTATACACCGATTTCCATCCGCGTCCGGGAAAGCGGGCCGGAGCCTGGATGACGAGTTATAAGGACCAATGGATAGATAAAAAGACCGGTAAAAACAGCCGCCCTCATGTATCCGTTGTGATGAACTTCACCAAGCCAACCGAGAATAAGCCCGCTTTATTGACTTTCAATGAAGTAGAAACATTCTTGCATGAGTTCGGGCATAGTCTGCACGGTATGTTTGCCAATTCTACTTACAGGAGTTTAAGTGGAACCAATGTATATTGGGATTTCGTGGAGCTTCCCTCGCAAATTATGGAAAATTTCGCCATAGAGAAAGATTTCCTCAATACCTTTGCCCGCCATTATCAGACGGGAGAAGTATTGCCGGATGAATTGATAAAACGCCTTGTAGATGCATCAAACTTCAATGTTGCGTATGCTTGTCTACGGCAAATAAGTTTCGGTTTACTTGATATGGCATGGTATACGCGCAACACTCCTTTTGAAGGAGATGTGAAAGCTTATGAACAAGAAGCCTGGAAGGATGCGCAAATATTGCCGGTAGTACAAGAAGCTTGTATGAGTACGCAATTCTCCCACATCTTTGCCGGTGGATATGCCGCCGGATACTATAGCTACAAATGGGCGGAAGTATTGGATGCCGACGCATTTTCATTATTCAAGCAAAAAGGGATATTCAATCAGGAAGTGGCAGACTCATTCCGCAATAATATTCTGTCGAAAGGAGGAACGGAACATCCGATGATACTTTATAAACGTTTCCGCGGACAGGAACCGAGCATTGATGCTTTGCTAATCAGAAATGGGATAAAGAAATAAGTATTAAGTTATTAGATATTAAATATGAAGAGAAGTATATTTCAAATAGTAGGATTGCTTTTATTGCTTCCTTTATTTTCAGGATGTAATGATTCGGACGATGTAGCTGCTATCTTTACAGGAAAAACCTGGAAACTAAATTATATCACAGTAGATGGAGGTCATGAGATGTTTGGCTTTTGGGAGAATGAAGAACAAGAGAAAGCAAGTATTAAAGAGCTTAATAAAAACGGTACATATAATATTGTATTTGATGGCACAGTAGATGGAGATGTTATTAACGGAAATATAAAAGGAACTGTAATTGCAACCAGTACTTTTGAAGGAAAATGGAATGCCAACGCCAAAAACAATAGCTTCAAAGCTACAGTTACCACTGCAGGTAGTTATGGCGACGACAAACTCGCCAAAAATTTTATAGAGGGGCTTAATGCAGCTACATCTTACGAAGGAGATAGTAATAACTTATACCTTTTATACAAACCGGCATCCGGTAAACAAACTTTCCGTATGGTTTTCCGGGTAGTAAGCAGTAAATAGTAAACAACATGGACACTGAAAAGAAACAATTAGAACTTGACAAACGTTATATACGTATGGCCAGTATATGGGCTGAAAATTCCTATTGTCAACGCCGTAAAGTAGGAGCTTTAATTGTTAAGGATAAAATGATTATCTCCGACGGATATAATGGAACACCTTCCGGATTCGAGAATGTATGTGAAGATGAAAACAACCTGACAAAACCATACGTTCTGCATGCGGAAGCCAATGCCATTACCAAAATAGCGCGTTCAAATAACAGTAGCGACGGTGCTACCATGTACGTCACCGCCTCTCCTTGCATCGAATGTGCAAAGTTAATCATACAGGCAGGAATCAAACGGGTAGTTTATTCCGAGCATTACCGCCTGGAAGATGGAATAGAGTTATTAAAACGGGCGGGAATCGAAGTTATCTACACAGAGTTAGATGATAATTCCTCTCCAAATAAATAAGAAGACGAACGTTTTAAAAAAGGAATAGACATGAGTACAAAAAACTCTTCACGTTTTACACCTGTCATCATAGCAGTCAGTGTGGTAGTCGGGATTCTTATCGGTACATTTTATGCCAAGCATTTTGCCGGCAACCGTTTGGGTATCATTAATGGTTCCTCCAATAAGCTAAACGCTTTGTTACGCATTGTAGACGATCAATATGTCGACACTGTAAACATGGCCGATTTGGTAGAAAAAGCCATGCCGCAAATTCTAGCCGAACTGGATCCGCATTCAACTTATATCCCAGCCCAAAATCTCGAAGAAGTCAACTCTGAACTGGAAGGCAGCTTCAGCGGAATTGGCATCCAGTTTACCATACAGAATGACACCATTCATGTCAATGCTGTTGTTCAGGGAGGTCCTTCTGAAAAGATAGGATTAATGGCGGGCGACCGCATTGTTACTGTAGATGATAGCTTGTTTGTCGGCAAGAAAGTAACGAACGAACGGGCTATGCGCACCTTGAAAGGTCCGAAAGGCTCACAGGTAAAATTGGGAATCAAACGAACAGGAGAAAAGGACTTATTACACTTCAACATCACACGTGGAGACATTCCTCAAAATACCGTAGATGCTGCTTACATGGTAAACGACGATATCGGTTATGTGAAAGTCAGCAAATTCGGACGTACCAGCCATGTGGAATTGCTTAATGCATTAGCACAACTCAACCACAAAAAATGCAAAGGTCTAATCATTGACCTACGCGGTAATACCGGAGGATATATGGAAGCTGCTATCCGCATGGTAAATGAATTCTTGCCTGAAGGTAAGTTGATCGTATATACTCAAGGCCGTAAATATCCACGTGCAGAAGAATTTGCCAACGGTACGGGTAGTTGTCAGAAAATGCCGCTCGTTGTATTGATTGACGAAGGATCTGCTTCCGCCAGTGAAATTTTCACCGGAGCTATTCAAGATAACGACCGGGGTACAGTTGTAGGACGCCGTTCTTTCGGTAAGGGACTTGTGCAACAGCCTATCGATTTCAGTGACGGATCGGCTATCCGCCTGACAATCGCCCGCTACTACACCCCATCCGGACGTTGCATCCAACGCCCATACGAAAGCGGTAAAGACCGTAACTACGAGCTGGATTTATACACCCGTTACGAACATGGAGAATTTTTCTCACGTGATAGTATCAAGCAGAATGAGAGCGAACGTTATAATACCAGCTTGGGACGTACTGTGTATGGCGGCGGTGGTATCATGCCGGATATATTCGTACCGCAGGATACAACGGGAGTCACTTCTTATCTATCAACAGTTATTAACCGGGGACTGACTATTCAGTTCACATTCCAATACACCGACAATAACCGGAAGAAGTTAAGCCAATACGAAACTGAGGAAGAATTACTAAACTATCTTCGTCATCAAGGTTTGGTGGAACAGTTTGTCCGTTTTGCCGACAGTAAAGGAGTGAAAAGAAGAAATATCCTCATTCAGAAATCATACAAACTATTGGAAAAGAACCTCTTTGGCAACATCATCTACAATATGCTTGGACTGGAAGCCTATCTCCAATACTTCAACAAGACAGATGCTACTGTCATTAAAGGTATTGAGATACTTGAAAAAGGAGAAGCTTTCCCCAAAGCTCCGGTAGCCGTTGAAGAAGAAGTGACGAAGGATAAAAAAGATGGAAAGAAAAAAAGAACTGCGCAAGCATATAGCATTACTGAAGACCCAACACGCGGATTCAACTATGCGAAAGCTGCAATCAGCTAATATACTTGCCGCCCTTGAAGCCCATCCGGCTTTCAGGGCGGCAAATACTGTATTACTATACCATTCGCTGAATGACGAAGTAGATACACATGCCTTTATTCAAAAATGGAGTAGCGAAAAACGGATTCTACTCCCTGTAGTAGTAGGCGATGATTTAGAACTACGGATATACACCGGACCGGAAGACATGTCAATCAGCGGCATCTACGGTATAGCAGAACCAACCGGAGAAATATTCACAGACTATGCAGCCATAGAGTTCATCGCCGTTCCCGGAGTAGCTTTCGATGCTAAAGGTAACCGTTTGGGGCGGGGAAAAGGATATTATGACCGTCTCCTGCCACGCATACCATCAGCCTATAAAGCAGGAATCTGTTTCCCATTTCAATTAGTAGAAGAAGTTCCGGCGGAATCATTCGACATCCGCATGGATATAATCATAACAATCAATGAAGACGAATTATCACACCCACACCACCCGCTGCCATCATGCGACAGGGAGTGACGAAGAATTTGCTTTAAGTGCCATCAAAGGCGGCTATCAAGAATTAGGCTTTTCTGACCACACTCCGTGGAAATATCACACTGATTATATATCCGACATCCGGATGCTTCCCGAAGAGTTACCGGGATATGTGGAAAGTATCCGTTCGCTGCAAGAGAAATATAAAAATCAAATCAGCATAAAAATAGGATTGGAATGCGAATACTTTCCTGAATACATACACTGGTTAAAAGGAATCATCAAAGAATATAAACTGGACTATATCATCTTTGGAAATCACCATTTTCACACAGATGAGAAGTTCCCCTACTTCGGCCGGAATACAGATTCGGTAGACATGCTCGAACTCTATGAAGAGAGTGCTATTGAAGGAATGGAAAGCGGACTATTTGCCTACCTTGCCCATCCGGATTTATTTATGCGTTCTTACCCCGAGTTCGATCGTCATTGTAAGCTAGTCAGCAGACATATCTGCCGGACGGCAGTACGGTTAAACTTACCGTTGGAATATAATATCGGATATGAAGAGTACAATGATATTCATGGTATTACTACCATTCCTCATCCGGATTTCTGGAAAATAGCCGCCCATGAAGGTTGCACCGCTATCATCGGCGTAGACGCCCATAACAATCAATATTTGGAAAATCCTTTTTATTACAACCGTGCAACCGAAACACTCCGGAAGCTAGGTATAAAGGTTATAGACAGAATATCTTTCTTCAACGAAAAATAATATTTGTAATTACGGTAGCTCCGACTCTCTGATTCAGCGTGCGCACCAATACCTCACGCCCCATCATCAATTCCTGACGAAGAGCTGCGGAAGTCAGATGCACATATAATGTCTGATTACGAATATAAAGATTGCTGGTATAAGCCGCCGCCGGTCCCAAGATTTGAGGCCAGGCATCCAGCAGTCTTTGTTCGTTCAGCGGAGATTCCAAACTCTCCTGACGAAGAAACTGTTGAATCAGTTTTCCTATTTGTTCGGCATCATTGCGCTTCATTATCAGCCTCCGTTTCTTGAATTGTGCCCTCTTCTACACGAAATATTTTATAATCGCTGCCTACCTTATGTAAAATACGGTCGAGATGTCCCCGGTTCGTGTCCGTTATAAATATCTGCCCGAAATTGTCTCCAGCCACCAGCTTCACTATTTGCTCTACACGGGAAGCATCCAACTTATCGAAAATATCATCTAATAATAATAAAGGAACAGTCCGGCCGGTACGCTTCAAGAAATCAAACTGCGCCAGTTTCAATGCTACCAGATACGTTTTGTTCTGTCCCTGCGAACCTTCTTTCTTTATCGGGAATTCACCCAACAACATATTCAACTCATCTTTATGAATCCCACGCAAAGAGAATCCCATTATCTTATCCCTCTCCCTGCTTTGCTTCAACACTTCCAACAAAGAAGCATCCCGCGCATGAGACTCATAAGATAATCCCACCACCTCTTTATCCTGCGAGATAAAGGAATAGAAAGATTGGAAAATAGGAATAAACTCCCGGATAAACGCTTCACGTTTCTGGAATACGATTGCACCGGCTTGCGCCATCATCTCCTCCCATACAAGAAACAGCTCCTCCTCCACCGGAAACTCACTCTTCAACAATGTGTTACGCTGCGCCAATGCTTTATTATACCGTATCAGCGCTTCAAGATATTCCTTATCATACTGCGAAATCACTACATCCATAAACCGGCGACGCTCCTCACTTCCCCCGGCTATCAATTCGGAATCGGCAGGTGAAACCATCACCAAAGGCAGAAAACCGATGTGGTCCGAAAAACGACTATATTCTTTCTTGTTCCGTTTAAATTGTTTCTTCGAACGGCGTTTCATCCCACAATAAATCTCTTCAGAAGTTCCGTCCTCCGCTTCATAAAAGCCCTGAATCACGAAAAAATCTTGTTCATGACGAATATTTTGAGAATCAATCGGGTTTCCGGAGCTCTTACAGAAAGACAAAAAATACACCGCATCCAACAAATTCGTCTTTCCCATTCCATTCAGTCCGAAAAAACAATTCAGCTTAGCAGAGAATCCCAGTTCTACCTCTTCCAGATTCTTATAGTTTAATATGGATATTCGTTTCAGTATCATTGTGTACACGTTAATTTGTTCACAAAAGTAGCAAGATTTTCGTGGTTTTCGGGTGTAAAACAAAAAAAGATGCTTCTAAATTTCGTTTGTAGATATAAAAAAACTACTTTTGCGAGTCGAAATATCAAACTGTGAATAATAACAAAAAGAATCATATAAAATGGCAGAACAAAAGAATCAGAACGAACATCTGAACGTAGAAGATGCACTGACACAATCGGAAGCATTTCTTATCAAGTACAAAAACGCAATTATTGGCGGTGTTGTTGCTGTGATTATTATTGTAGCAGGTTTTATCATGTACAAAAACCTCTATGCTGAACCACGTGAAGAAAAAGCACAGGCAGCTCTTTTCAAAGGACAGGAATACTTTGAACAGGATGCTTTTGAACAGGCTTTGAACGGTGACAGCATCGGTTATACAGGTTTCCTGAAAGTTGTTGATGACTACAGCGGAACAAAAGCTGCCAATTTGGCAAAAGCTTATGCTGGTATTTGCTACGCACAACTTGGCAAATATGAAGAAGCAGTGAAGATGCTGGACAGCTTCAATGGAAAAGACCAAATGGTTGCTCCGGCAATTTTGGGTGCTGCAGGTAACTGCTACGCACAACTTGGCCAATTAGACAAAGCGGCTTCTACTTTATTGTCGGCAGCAGACAAAGCTGACAACAACACATTAAGCCCGATCTTCCTGATACAAGCTGGTGAAATCCTGGTAAAACAGGGAAAATATGACGATGCTGTAAACGCTTACACTAAGATCAAGGATAAATATTTCCAATCTTATCAGGCTATGGACATCGACAAATATATCGAGCAAGCTAAATTGATGAAAAAATAATATACCATCTATTATATAAGGAAATCGAGGCACGGATTACACCGGATTAAGCGGACTATCTATTAAAACCGTGGAATCCGTGAAATCCGTGCCTTTCTTCTTAAATCTCTCATACTCTCAAATCTTCATTTTATAATTCTCAACTTTTAATTAACTATGGCAACAGCTTACCATAACTTATCCGAATATGATTTCAATTCCGTTCCGAATGCAGAAGCAATGAAATTTGGTATCGTCGTATCCGAATGGAATTTCAATATTACCGGTGCTTTACTGAAAGGCGCAGTCGATACATTAAAAAAACATGGAGCAAAAGACGAAAATATTCTGGTGAAAACTGTACCGGGAAGTTTCGAACTTACTTTTGGAGCCAACCAAATGATGGAAAATTGCGATCTTGATGCAATTATTGCAATTGGTTGCGTAATTAAAGGAGATACCCCACATTTTGATTATGTTTGCATGGGAGCAACCCAAGGAATTACCGAATTAAACGCAACTGGCGATATACCAGTTATTTACGGATTAATTACCACAAATACAATGGAGCAAGCAGAGGATCGTGCCGGTGGCAAACTGGGTAACAAAGGAGATGAATGTGCAATTACTGCAATAAAAATGATCGATTTTGTTTGGAGTTTAAATAAATAGTTGTATCTTTGCACCGCAATTGAGAAACAAACCTCCTCAAAAGCAAAAAAGGGCAAATACCAGAGTGGCCAAATGGGGCAGACTGTAAATCTGCTGTCTTTCGACTTCGGTGGTTCGAATCCATCTTTGCCCACAAAAATTGCGGAAGTAGCTCAGTTGATAGAGCATTAGCCTTCCAAGCTGAGGGTCGCGGGTTTGAGCCCCGTCTTCCGCTCTCCAAAGAGAATCTGAGAAATTAGATTCTCTTTTTTTGTTTTATTTTAGACCGCTAAGCTTATGAAAAATTCTCCGGTACAATCGCATGTACTCCGACTAGCACATCCCCCTATCCCCACTGTCCACATCGGGATTATAGGACTGGGCAATCGAGGATTGCTCACCTTACAACGTTATCTGCAAATTGAAGGAGTAGAAATCAAAGCTCTTTGTGAAATAAGAGAAGGAAATCTAAGTAAGGCCCAACAACTATTAAAAGAAGCCGACCGTTCCGAAGCCACCGGATATACCGGAGTGGAGGGATGGAAGAAGATGTGCGAATCGGATGAAGTAGATTTAATATTCATCTGCACCGACTGGTTAATGCATACTCCAATGGCAACTTTCGCAATGGAATGCAATAAACATGTAGCTATTGAAGTTCCGGCTGCTATGAGCGTGGAAGAATGTTGGCAATTGGTAGACACTGCAGAAAAAACCAGGCGACACTGCATCATGCTCGAAAATTGTTGTTATGATCCCTTTGCACTAATGACTCTCAACATGGCCCAACGAGGATTGTTCGGAGAAATCATGCATGTAGAAGGAGCCTACATTCACGATCTTCGTTCAATGTACTTTGCCGAAGAGAGCGAAGGCGGCTATCACAACCATTGGGGAAAAAGATACAGCATCGAACATACAGGCAATCCTTATCCCACTCATGGGTTGGGCCCCGCCTGCCAGATACTGGATATTCATCGCAGTGACAGAATGGAATATCTCGTGTCCATGTCTACTCATCAGGCAGGAATGAGCGAGTATGCCCACAGACTATTCGGCGAATATTCACCGGAAGCCCACCAGAAATATCAATTGGGAGACGTAAACACCACTCTTATCCACACGCTCAAAGGGAAGACAATCATGCTTCAATACGACATATCCACCCCACGTCCTTACAGCCGCCTTCAAACAGTATGCGGCACACTGGGATTCGCCCAAAAATACCCTGTCCCCTGTATCGCCCTAGATCCTAATGGAGACACTCCACTTGAAGGAGAACTGCTAGAAAAAATGATGGCACGCTATAAACATCCTTTTAGCGCAACCATTGGCGAAGAAGCACATCGCAGAGGCCTACCCAATGAAATGAATTATGTTATGGATTACCGCCTTATTCATTGTCTGCGCAACGGGCTTCCACTGGATATGGATGTATACGATGCAGCCGAATGGTCGTGTATCACAGAACTAAGTGAAAAATCTGTACTGAATAAGAGCATGGCAGTAGAAATACCGGATTTCACCAGGGGAGCCTGGAAAAAATACAAATACTAGGTTCTATCAGAAGTACAGACGAAGTAGGTAGTTTACCCCAACAGGAGCAGTAAACGTTAAGCAATTCTAAAAAGGTGACTTCTTTTTAGGAAGAGCCTTTTTATGGCATGTCTTTTATATGTATTTGACATCACATAAGCCTACACAAAATCAGGTAGAAAAAGTCAGACTCATCTTTTACCTCATAATAGAAACTTTTATGATGAAAATATCGATTATAAATATAAATAGTTGGCTAATTAATTACTATTTTTGACACGTAAATGAAAAACATCGAATAACCCCTATTAAAAACTTTAAAATATGATGAAGAAACTATTTACAGTCACGGCTATCGGCTTGGCTTTGTTAACTTGGCACACCAGTTGTACTCTACAACCAAAGGCTCCCGAAGCCTTTACTCCTATCAAAGTAGAAACTCCTGCCCGCCCTGCCGGACAAGAAGATGTAATCCAACTCGTTACTCCTAAAATTGATACCGTTCGTGTCGGTTTCATCGGATTAGGAATGCGTGGTCCTGGTGCCGTGGCACGCTGGACCCATATCCCGGGAACTAAGATTGTAGCATTATGCGACCTGCTTCCCGAACGTGTTGAAAAATCACAAGAAATTTTGAAGAATGCCGGACTTCCTGAAGCTGCTTCTTACAGTGGCTCGGAAGAGGCATGGAAGCAACTTTGTGAACGGGACGATATTGATCTGGTATACATAGCCACCGACTGGAAACATCATGCAGCAATGGGTGTTTATGCCATGGAACACGGTAAGCATGTAGCTATCGAAGTTCCTGCCGCCATGACACTGGATGAAATCTGGCAGCTAATCAATACTTCCGAAAAGACACGTAAGCATTGTATGCAGCTCGAAAACTGCGTATATGACTTCTTTGAACTGACTTCTTTAAATATGGCACAACAAGGCGTATTCGGAGAAGTACTTCATGTAGAAGGTTCATATATCCATAATCTGGAAGATTTCTGGCCTGAATACTGGAATAACTGGCGAATGGATTATAATCATCTACACCGCGGTGATGTATATGCTACCCATGGCATGGGCCCTGCTTGTCAGGTGCTTAATATCCACCGTGGTGACCGCATGAAAACATTGGTATCGATGGATACGAAAGCTGTCAACGGACCGGCTTATATTAAGAAACAAACAGGAGAAGAGGTGACTGACTTCCAGAATGGTGACCAGACTTCTACCCTGATTCGCACAGAGAACGGTAAAACAATGTTGATTCAGCACAACGTAATGACTCCACGCCCATACAGCCGTATGTATCAGATAGTGGGAGCCGATGGTTACGCAAGCAAATATCCGATTGAAGAATATTGCCTGAGACCTTCACTAGTTGATTCAAAAGATGTGCCTAATCATGAGAATCTGAATGCACATGGTTCTGTACCTGAAAACGTAAAAAAAGCCTTGATGGATAAATATAAAGATCCTATTCATATAGAGTTGGAAGAAACAGCCAAGAAAGTAGGTGGACATGGTGGTATGGACTTTATCATGGACTACCGTCTGGCATATTGCTTGCAGAATGGACTGCCATTGGATATGGACGTTTATGACCTGGCAGAATGGTGTTGCATGGCTGAACTTACCAGACTTTCTATCGAGAACAATTCAGCTCCGGTAGAAGTACCCGACTTCACTCGCGGCGGATGGAATAAAGTACAAGGCTACCGTCACGCTTTTGCAAAATAAAACAGCATATTTCCTTTTAGCACGAGCATAATGAACCAATCCGGCTTCTCCTCTAAAGCCGGATTATTCATGGGTTCGTGTTTGAACATTTTATAGATTATCATAATCACGTTTATGAAAACAGCTATTCCAAAGCCTTCTAAGCAAAGCATTATCCGTGAAGCCAGAGATTATGTAATGATTGCCATCGGCATGATTTTGTATGGTATCGGTTGGACCGTTTTTCTGTTGCCTAACGATATCACCACCGGGGGAGTACCGGGTATTGCTTCTATCGTATATTGGGCCACAGGTTTTCCGGTACAATATACGTACTTCAGCATCAACTTCTTCTTGCTGTTACTGGCCCTCAAGTTGCTGGGACTAAAGTTTTGCATCAAAACTATTTTTGGTGTATTTACCCTCACCTTCTTTCTGTCCGTCATTCAAAAATTGACGGCAGGTTTCGGGCTTCTCCACGACCAGCCCTTTATGGCATGTGTCATCGGAGCATCCTTCTGTGGAGGCGGCATAGGTGTTGCTTTTTCGGCTAATGGAAGTACGGGAGGTACAGATATTATTGCAGCCATCATCAACAAATACCGGGACATCACATTAGGAAGAGTCGTGCTCATCTGCGATATGATTATCATTTCTTCCAGTTATTTTGTCTTAAAAGACTGGGAAAAAGTGGTGTATGGGTTTGTAACTCTTTATATTTGTAGTTTCGTTCTCGACCAGGTAGTGAATAGCGCCCGCCAATCCGTACAGTTTTTTATCATATCTAACAAATATGAAGAAATTGGACGGCATATTAACGAATATCCGCACCGGGGAGTAACGATTATCAATGCAACCGGCTTTTATACAGGACGAGAAGTAAAGATGATGTTTGTATTAGCCAAGAAAAGGGAATCGCCTATCATCTTCCGGTTGATAAAAGACATAGACCCGAATGCATTTGTATCGCAGAGTGCTGTCATCGGAGTGTATGGAGAAGGATTCGATCATATCAAAGTAAAATAAAAAAGAAATGAAAAACCAATATTGAGAAACATGAAATTTCGACCAACCCCCAACTTATTAACAGGCATTTTCATGGGAATATTTTCCCTGACAACACTTAGTACAATGGCTGAGAAAGCCGTGAAACCTTATTGGCAGGACGTACAGGTAGTTGAAGTCAACAAAGAGTATCCACGTACTTCTTTTATGACATACAACAATCGCGCTGATGCCTTGAGTGGCAAGTTCGAACGAAGCAAGTATTACCGCTTGCTAAACGGAACCTGGAAATTCTACTTTGTAGACTCTTATAAAAAACTTCCCGAAAACATTACCGATCCGAACACCAATACAGATTCGTGGGATGATATTCAGGTGCCCGGCAACTGGGAAGTACAAGGACACGGAATAGCCATCTACACCAATCATGGTTATGAATTCAAACCGCGCAATCCACAACCTCCTACTCTTCCCGAAGCCAATCCGGTAGGAGTTTATCGCCGGGACATCGATATTCCGGCAGACTGGGACGGGCGGGATATCTACTTGCATTTGGCAGGAGCTAAGTCCGGCGTATATGTATATATCAACGGACAAGAAGTAGGATATAGCGAAGACTCCAAGAATCCGGCAGAATTTCTTATCAACAATTACGTGAAGCCGGGAAAGAACGTACTTACAGTTAAAATCTTCCGTTGGAGCACCGGTTCCTATCTTGAATGTCAAGACTTCTGGCGTATGAGTGGTATTGAACGCGATGTTTTTCTGTATTCACAGCCTAAAGCAGCTCTCAAAGATTTCCGAATTAAGTCTACGCTGGACGACAGTTACAAAAATGGAATCTTCGGTTTAAATGTCGATTTGAGAAATCACGAAAAGGCTGCAACTAATCTTACATTAGTTTATGAACTATTAGATGCACAAGGAAAAGTTGTAGCTACTGAAGAGAAGACAGCCTATATTCCATCGAACGAAGTACGTACACTTTCTTTCGATAAGAATCTGACAGATGTCAGCACATGGACCTCCGAACATCCGAATCTATACAAACTGTTGATGACAGTAAAAGAGAATGGCAAAATCAATGAAATCATTCCTTTCAATGTAGGATTCCGCCGGATTGAGATCAAGCCTATCGAACAGAAGGCTGCTAACGGAAAACCGTATGTCTGCTTATTCATCAACGGTCAGCCTCTGAAACTGAAAGGGGTAAATATCCACGAACATAATCCGTCAACAGGTCATTATGTTACAGAGGATTTAATGCGCCGTGACTTCGAACTGATGAAACAACATAACTTAAACAGTGTACGCCTTTGCCACTATCCGCAAGACCGCCGTTTCTATGAGCTTTGTGATGAATACGGACTTTATGTATATGATGAAGCCAACGTGGAAAGCCACGGAATGTATTATGATCTCCGGAAAGGCGGTTCACTGGGTAACAATCCCGAATGGCTGAAACCGCACATGGATCGTACCATCAATATGTTTGAACGTAATAAGAATTATCCGAGCGTTACATTCTGGTCGCTGGGAAATGAAGCCGGAAACGGATATAATTTCTATCAGACTTATTTGTGGTTGAAAGAGGCAGACAAAGATCTGATGGATCGTCCGGTCAACTACGAACGTGCTCAATGGGAATGGAACTCCGATATGTATGTTCCGCAATATCCGGGTGCCGACTGGCTGGAAAATATCGGAAAGAATGGTAGCGACCGTCCTGTAGCTCCTTCGGAGTATGCACATGCCATGGGAAACTCCACGGGAAACCTGTGGGGACAATGGCAGGCAATTTACAAATATCCGAATCTCCAAGGTGGATATATCTGGGACTGGGTAGACCAAGGTCTTCTCCAAAAAGATAAGAATGGAAGAGAATACTGGGCCTACGGAGGTGACTTCGGCGTAGACGCACCTAGCGATGGTAACTTCCTCTGCAACGGTCTTGTCAATCCGGATCGTGGTCCGCATCCGGCAATGGCTGAAGTGAAATATGTACATCAGAATGTAGGTTTTGAAGCAGTAGATGCCGCAGCCGGTATATTCAAAATCACCAACCGTTTCTATTTCACTAACCTGAAAAAATATCAGATTCACTACAATGTACTTGCTAACGGAAAGACAATAAAAGGTGGAAAAGTATCTTTGGATATTGCTCCGCAAGCCTCTAAAGAATTCACCGTACCGGTAAATGGTCTGAAAGCCCAACCGGGAACAGAATATTTTGTCAACTTCAGTGTAACAACCACAGAGCCTGAACCGTTGATTCCAACCGGATATGAAATTGCATACGACCAGTTCCAACTTCCTATCCAGGCAGAGAAGAGTATATATAAAGCAAACGGTCCGGCATTGAAAACAACGATTCAAGGAGATGAATTAATCGTTTCTTCCTCCAAAGTAAACTTTGTATTCAACAAGAATAGCGGATTAGTAACCTCGTATAAAGTAGATGGTACAGAATATTTCAAAGACGGATTTGGTATTCAGCCTAACTTCTGGCGTGCTCCTAATGATAATGACTATGGTAACAGCACTCCTAAACGTTTGCAGGTATGGAAACAATCAAGCAAAAACTTCCGCATAACGGATGCCACCATGACAGCAGAAGATAAAGCAGTCTCCTTAAATGTAACCTACTTACTGGCTGCCGGCAACTTGTATGTTGTCACTTACAAAATCTATCCGAACGGAATAGTTAACGTAAATGCCAAATTCACATCAACAGATATGCAGCCTACAGAAACAGAAGTTTCCGAAGCTACCCGCATGGCTACATTTACCCCCGGAAGTGATGCTGCCCGTAAGGCTGCCTCCAAACTGGAAGTCCCCCGTATCGGTGTGCGTTTCCGCTTGCCGGCACAGATGAACAATGTACAATACTTTGGCCGTGGCCCGGAAGAGAATTATATCGACCGCAATCACGGAACGCTCGTTGGCGTATATAAGACAACAGCGGATCAAATGTACTTCAACTATGTGCGTCCACAGGAAAACGGACATCACACTGATACCCGTTGGATCGCTTTATCTCCTAATAAAGGAAACGGCCTGGTGTTGGTAGCGGACAGTCTTATCGGTTTCAATGCCTTGCGCAACTCTATCGAAGACTTTGACTCTGAAGAAGCTCTGCCCCACCCTTACCAATGGAATAACTTCAGCCCGGAAGAGGTTGCCAATCACGATGAGAACGCTGCCCGCAACGTATTACGGAGAATGCATCATGTCAACGACATCACTCCCAGAGATTTCGTTGAGGTTTGTGTAGATATGAAGCAACAAGGAGTAGGCGGATATGACAGTTGGGGTGCTCGCCCGGAACCTTTCCACCAGATCCCGGCTAACCGTGATTACCAGTGGGGCTTCACATTAGTACCCGTTCGCTCGGCTAACCAGGCCAACGAAGCTGCTAAATATGATTATCGATAACCTTAGTATAAATTTTTAAAGAAAAAAAACATGAAAGATTTATCTAGCATCGTAGCTAAATTTAAAGTCCAAGGTACGATAGAAGAAATCAAACCTTTGGGTGCAGGACTTATCAACGACACTTATAAAGTAAACACCAAAGAAGCAGATGCTCCCGACTATGTTTTGCAACGCATCAATCATGCCATTTTCCAGAATGTAGAAATGCTTCAATCCAATATTACCGCTGTTACCAATCACATTCGCAAGAAATTGACGGAAGCCGGAGAATCGGATATAGACCGCAAGGTGTTGAGTTTCCTCGAAACAGAAGAAGGTAAAACATACTGGTTCGACGGTGACAGCTATTGGCGTGTGATGGTATTCATTCCACGTGCAAAAACGTATGAGACGGTAAATCCCGAATATTCCAACTATGCAGGCGAAGCCTTCGGTAACTTCCAGGCTATGCTGGCCGATATCCCGGAAACATTGGGTGAAACCATACCCGATTTCCACAACATGGAGTTCCGCCTCAAACAACTACATGAAGCCATTGCGAAGGATGCTGCCGGACGGGTAGCAGAAGTGAAGTACTATCTGGATGAAATAGAGAAACGCGCAGATGAAATGTGTAAAGCTGAACGTTTATATCGTGAAGGGAAACTTCCCAAACGCGTTTGCCACTGCGATACGAAAGTGAATAACATGATGTTCGACGAGGATGGTAAAGTGCTTTGTGTCATTGATTTGGATACGGTAATGCCTAGCTTTATATTCTCCGATTATGGTGACTTCCTACGTACAGGTGCCAACACGGGTGATGAAGACGACAAAGACCTTGATCGTGTAAACTTCAATATGGAGATATTCAAAGCGTTTACCAAAGGCTATCTGAAAGGAGCCAAATCATTCCTGACTCAGATCGAGATTGAGAATCTTCCTTATGCAGCCGCTTTATTCCCATACATGCAGTGCGTACGGTTCCTGGCAGATTATATCAACGGAGATACTTATTATAAAATCAAATATCCGGAACATAACCTCGTTCGCACCAAAGCACAATTCAAATTACTTCAAAGTGTGGAAGCAAACACACCGGAAATGATAGCGTTCATCAACGAATGCTTGTTAAATTGAGAATTAAAAATTGAGAAATAAGCTGCGTTATGGCGTAACTATTTCTAGATATTCTCAAAATTAAAAAATATAAGGCAACTAACTCGTAAAGAATTAGTTGCCTTTTTGAAATCTTTAATTAGGGAGATTATTGACTAATCCCTATTTCTCAATTTTTAATTCTCAATTCTCAATTTAATAAATGCTCCATTTTTCCAATGGTAGACTACAGGACGACGGAGAAACGGTTTCAGTTTCTCTGCTGTTTCTTTTGACATATAGTCGGGGGTTGTTAACGTAAGTGTCAGTTCCGTATTTTCTTTATTAAAATCAGCTTTCATCAATAGCATATCTGCTGAACGGCGTGCTTCATCAAACTCATAAACTCCTGCTGAATCGGGAGCATTCAGAAAATCATCCATCAGGGGCAGGGTAATAAAGAGAGATGTTGTAAGCGGTTTCCAGTCGTCCGTATAGAAATGGATGCTGCTATCACAGGCAGGAGCACAAACAGTAGAGACTGTACAGATTACGTTCGTTGAATCATTTAATGCCAACACTTTCATCTGCCAGGTCGATTGAGCTGACATTTGCATACGGATATAGTCTTTGCTAAGATCAGTCATCTCCGACTTCTTGCCAAAACGGTTTTCTACTTGCGCTTTCATCTTACTTTCCAGAAAGTCTATGCAATCTTCACGATTCACTTTTGTAAGCAAGGGGCTTAGAGAATCCGGCATATTCACAAACAACGTTTTGGCCTCTTGTGCCTGAAGAGCAGTCGAAACAAAAAGTCCGACAGCAGAGAAGAATATAGTAATAACAAGTTTATTTATTTTCATATCTATCTTATTTAACCTATGACAAACAGTCTTGTGTAACTGTTTTAACTTTTAGACCCCAAATATAAGAATATCATTCCGATTAACACCAGTATAAGGTCAATCGCTTTGCTTTTTAAATTCTTTTCACGGAAGAAAAGCGCACCAAAAGTAAAAGAAACAACCACACTTCCCCGACGGACCATCGAAACGATAGAAATCATCGAATCATCGTAACTTAATGCGTAAAAGTAAACAAAATCGGCAGCAGAAAGGAAAATGGAGATCAGGATAATCGTCCAATCCCAGCGGAACGGAGTAGTGGACTTTCTTTTAGGCCACCAAAGCAACAACAGGATAGGACACATGATAAACACCTGATAAACATTATACCAGGATTGCACCAACATCGGATTCAGAGACTTCATCAGATATTTATCATACAAACCACTGATAGCACCTGTAATGGCAGCCAGTACAATAAAAAAGATCCATTTGTTATGCTTAAAATCAATTCCTTCTTTCTTTCCCGAACGGCTCAACATAAAGAAAGAGGCAATGGCCAGCATCACACCAATCCATTGATAGAGATTCAATCGTTCACCGAATACCAGCATAGCTCCCACGAGCACCATCACCGGACGGGTGGCATTGATAGGTCCTACAATGGTTATGGGCAAATGTTTCATTCCGAAATATCCGAATATCCACGAAGACAATACGATGAGCGACTTGATGATAATATATTTATGCTGTTCCCAACCAGCAACGGGAACATTGAATATTGTTCCTCCCAACAAGTCCGGTTGATAAACGGATATCAGGATAAACGGTAGAAAGATGAAACTGGAAAAGAATGTATTTAGAAACAAAACAGGAAGTACTGCATTATCTTTCAACGATTTCTTCTTGAATACATCATAAAAGCCCAGCAAAGTAGCCGAGAGGAATGCTAATAATAACCACATGAGAATATTTATTATTTACTAATTACCAATTATAAGTTATCAGCGACAGACGGTTCGCCAGTTATAGATGATTGCTGGTCATCACATTCAAATATACTTTCTGGGTATTCCACGTTGACCAGAAACAGGGCTTGCCCCGGAGCAGATGTCCCGGCTTTGCAACGGTCCTGCTGTTCTATAATCCGCCGGAAACCTTCAACAGTCAGTTTCCCGCGTCCCACTTCAATGAGCGTGCCTACAATGGCTCGCACCATATTCCGCAAGAAACGGTCGGCACGAATGGTAAACACCCAGGTAGCATCTTCTTCCTGCGTCCATTCTGCATGAGTGATATGACAAATATTGGTCTTTACATCCGTATGAAGTTTACTGAAACTCGTAAAATCGTTGTACTCGAAAAGGATACGCGCTGCTTCGTTCATGCGTTCATAATTCAACTGGTTATAAAGACGCCAGCGATATTGCCTGTTAAAAGGATATTTCGATGTCGTCACATAATATTTATAAGTTCGCGCAGTCGCATCAAAACGGGCATGGGTATCCGGCCGAACCCGGCAAACACGATAAATGGAAATATCGGGAGGTAGCAGACGATTTAATTTATCAGTAACAGAAGTAGTATCCAACAGTTCATCGGAATCAAAATGAGCAACCATCAGAGAGGCATGCACTCCCGCATCCGTCCGGCCTGCTCCTATTACTTCAATTTCGCGACGCAGAAAGGTAGACAATGCCTTCATCAGACATTCCTGCACACTAATCCCATTCGGTTGAATCTGCCAACCGTGATAGTTGGTTCCGTCGTAAGCCAAATAAATAAAATACCTTTGCACGCTAATTCCTCTTTTTTAGGGTTTTCGCGCGCAAAAGTAGTCATTTTATCTCATTTATCTTTGTATAATTCGCATAAACCTGTATATTTGGAGAACAAAATAATCATGATTCACTAATACCTCACAATTATGAGTAGTACCATTTTCCTTATTATTGCCCTTGTGACAACAGGAATATTTGTAATCCAATTCGTTCTATCCATCTTTTTCGGAGACATAGATGCAGATGTAGACGTAGATGCTGACATCAGTAGCGTAGTTTCTTTTAAAGGACTAACTCATTTTGGAATCGGATTCGGCTGGTACATGTATTTAGCGGGAAACACTGAAATTCAAAGTTATGTCATCGGAATTCTGGTGGGTCTTTTCTTTGTTCTCGCTGTGTGGTTTCTCTATAAGAAAGCTTATCAACTGCAACAAGTGAATCATTCTGAACAGACAGATCAACTTGTAGGACGGGAATGTACTATATACTTCAAGCAAAGTGACAGCAAATATACAGTACAGACCACCCGGGACGGAGCCATGCGCGAAGTAGACGTCATCTCCGAATCCGGAAAAACATACCAGACTGGAGACCGAACAATCATCACCAGTTACAAAGACGGAACACTGTTCATTCAATAACTATTCAAATACATAATTTTATGACACAAGAAATGTTGATAATGGCTGCTATATTAGTGGCAGTCATTTTGCTTACCTTCATTGGTATCCTTTCCCGTTACCGCAAATGTAAGAGTGACGAGGTACTCGTCGTATATGGTAAAACGGGAGGAGATAAAAAGTCGGCAAAACTATACCACGGTGGTGCAGCCTTCGTATGGCCTATTATTCAAGGCTACGAATTCCTGTCCATGAAACCCATGCAGATCGAATGTAAACTGACCGGTGCGCTATCCGCTCAGAATATTCGTGTAGATGTGCCGACTACAATCACCGTAGCCATCAGCACAGATCCCGAAGTGATGCAGAATGCCGCAGAACGTATGCTGGGTCTGACGATGGATGACAAGCAGAACTTAATTACTGATGTTGTATATGGTCAGATGCGTATGGTGATCGCCGATATGACTATCGAAGAATTAAATTCTGACCGGGATAAGTTCCTGGCTAAAGTGAAAGATAATATTGATACTGAACTTCGCAAATTCGGTTTGTATCTGATGAACATCAACATCAGTGATATTCGCGATGCTGCCAACTACATTGTCAATTTAGGTAAGGAAGCTGAAAGTAAAGCACTGAACGAGGCACAGGCTAACATCGAAGAACAGGAAAAGCTGGGTGCTATCAAAATTGCTAATCAAATAAAGGAGCGTGAAACAAAAGTAGCAGAAACCCGCAAAGATCAGGATATTGCTATTGCAGAAACCAAAAAACTACAGGAAATCTCCGTTGCAAATGCAGATAAGGACAGAATCTCACAAGTAGCCATTGCCAATGCAGAAAAAGAATCACAAGTAGCAAAGGCTGAAGCTGAAAAGAATATCCGTATCGAGCAGGCAAATACAGAAAAAGAAAGCCGTGTTGCCGAACTAAACTCGGATATGGAAATCAAACAGGCGGAAGCTGCCAAGAAAGCTGCCATCGGACGAAATGACGCACAGAAAGAGGTAGCACTCTCCAATGCAGAACTAGCTGTAACACAAGCTAATGCCGATAAGCAAGCAGGTGAAGCTGCCGCAAAATCGGAAGCTGCCGTACAAACTGCACGCGAAATTGCGCAAAAGGAAGTGGAAGAAGCTAAGGCACGGAAAGTGGAATCTTCATTGAAGGCTGAAAAAATTGTTCCTGCGGAAATCGCCAGACAGGAAGCTATCCTGCAAGCAAATGCCATCGCTGAAAAGATTACCCGCGAAGCGGAAGCACGCGCAAAGGCTACTTTAGCACAAGCCGAAGCGGAAGCAAAAGCTATCCAATTGAAACTGGAAGCAGAAGCGGAAGGTAAGAAGAAATCATTACTTGCGGAAGCAGAAGGTTTCGAAGCAATGGTAAGAGCAGCTGAATCGAATCCAGCTATCGCTATCCAATATAAGATGGTAGACCAGTGGAAGGAAATCGCCGGCGAACAGGTGAAGGCGTTCGAACACATGAACTTAGGAAATATCACTGTATTCGACGGAGGAAACGGTGGAACTAGCAATTTCCTGAACACATTAGTAAAGACAGTAGCTCCGAGCCTTGGCGTATTGGACAAGCTTCCTATCGGTGAAACAGTGAAGGGTATTATCAATCCGGAAAGCAAAACGGAGGAAAAGCCTGCAACAAAAGCTGACGAGAAAAAAGATAAGAAATAGTTGTAATCCAACATAATATACGCTGATGAGAAAAGCATGATTACTTGTTCTCATCAGCGTTTGTTTTTTTATATATAACTCGAATAAATCTTCTTTGAACATTCCGGATTTATTACGTTCTTTATGTTACATAAAATATGTAACACAAAATATGTAATAAGTCGTGAAGCCATATCGCTCATTCTTTGTATACAATTACAATAATCCCGGAATGTCGCGCCACTAGAAATGATTTTGCAAAATCATTTCTCATATTCTCATAATCCATAGAATAATTACCTGTAATTCAAAGCAATAGCACTATGAGAAATACTTTTCAAAAAGCTGTTTCTCATAGTATTTTGCCTGAAATGTCATAAAAAACCGGTATTTCTCATACTTTCATCATGCATTTCTCATACCGGGACTGCTATATAATACCTACATAATAAATGTCAACCCAACCCGAAGATAAGAAAAAAGGCAGTCAACTATTATCAGGGTATTACAGTCCCCGGTAGTCCCATATATTATGGGAAAAGATTCCCTAGCTGGAGGGAATTTATTCCCTTGTTTTGCGGGAATAAATTCCCATAATATAAAAGAATACTTTCCCACAATATGTGGGACTACCAGAACTAACGGATATACTTACCCAAGATCATAGTATTCTATATATTCGTCAAATTGAGGCGTTTCTGTAACTCCCCGCCTGCGGAAAAGTCCCTGTATGTATTCCTGCTCCTTCGGTTTAATCAGCCGCTCCTTGTTGCAACAACGGTAATAGATCGTTTTGCCGAAGTAGGCTATCATCTGTCGTTTGATAACGGTGGCATCAGCAAGCGGCACCCGATCCAGCAAATGTTTCATACCCCGTGCAAACAACACCGGCTTTTCATCAATAAAGTAAGTGCAGTCTCCACCATCGGAAGTGACATGTTCGGGATTAATAACCATTACAGCAGCCCGCTCTTTCGGCATTCGGAGAGTTACTTGCCGCCGCAAACATTTGTCCGCACGCAAACAATGTCCATTCAAGCAATGAGCGAAGCTAACGGGCATAAAATTGTAATCGAAATCTGTTTTCATGTGTGTTATGTTTAGTGGGAAAGTGGCCTATTTTTATAAACCGCTACAAATGTATGAAAATAGCTGGAGGACAGGAAATAAATACACTATTTACTTCAACATATCGATAAAATCTTTATATTTGCCTCCAACGTCAACACAGGAACTTATAAGACTATATCTCTCCTGCAAAACTATAAAACAAAATAATCATGAAAACAAAACATTTACTTGGAGCACTACTGTCATTCCTCTGTACAATTATCTTTTTTAGCTGTGGCAATAATAATGAAGAAAAGATATATCCTTTATCCTTTGAAAAAGAGTATTACGAACAACCTTTATTAAGAGCAACAGATATTACCATTAGAGGTGGAAACAGAGACTATACTGTGACTGTAGAAGAAACTGATATTTTAAGCATCGATGTAGATTTATCCAGCTCAATAGGAATGGGAAGTTTAAAAGTTACCCCCAAAAAGAAAGGAGAAACAAAGGTGAAAGTAAAAGATAATATCACCAACGAAATAGTTGAATTAAAAATTAAAATTATAGACAGTTATTTGGCATACGCAATAAAAGAAAGTAATCATCCGGCACTGTCCAATGGCACTGTGGTCTATTTGATTAACAATGAATCTAAAGATTGCTATTTCTTCCGATATAGCGACTCCAAAAACGAACTATCCCAAAATCCGATAGCCAAAGGAACATACGATTTTTCAGTCAAATTAGAAAATGGTTTCGGCAACTCATCTCCTACATACGCCATACCTTATTTAACATTAAATTATGCATCTGACGAACAAGGAAATTTCACGGATGCATCAACCCCTCCCACCCCTCACAAATTAAGATTTGAACTATTTGATGGAGTTACAAGTGTAAATGCAGTTATCAATCTTATACAAAGATATTTAAAGATAGATTGGGAGCAACTTATTAACAAGGCTCTTACTAGAAGTGATTATTTAATAATACCAACGCTGAAGACAACAATAGATAACACGGATTATACCATTATAGGCACTCTTGATACCCATCCGGAAATACCGGAAAATATTTTAGAGTGACCCATAAAAGATATGAGGCGGAAAATAATGCAAAGCATAGAACGTATGAAAAAATAGCGTATATTTGCGGGCAAAAAATACAAAATGACTACTTACAAGCTTCGCATATTACCGCTATTTTTACTTGTTATTGGGCTTACAACGCTTACTTCAAGCTGCAAAAAGAAAGACATGTCACTGAAATTGAACAAGCCGCACAATATTCGTGGCGTTGTCAGTTACAAACGTTCTTTCCCTGATTTGAACGATGCACATCTGGAAGTCGCTAAAAAGATAGGTATTAGCCCGCTGGCAGACCGAGAGGAAGCGGAAGCAATGAAAGAAAAGTTGACTCATATCACTGATAATGAATTTTATGCAGTGGATTCATTGACACATTCCATTCCCTACCTCGTTCCACGTGCCAGCGCATTGCTCGATACAATCGGCTCCAACTTTCTCGATTCATTGGCTGCCAAAGGGCTGAATCCCAATCAGGTAATCATCACCTCCGTACTACGTACTGAAAACGATGTGAAACGTCTCCGCCGTCGCAATGGAAATGCCTCCGCCAACTCGGCACATTGTTTCGGGGCTACTTTTGATGTTAGTTGGAAACGTTTTAAGAAAGTGGAAGATAAAGACGGTCGCCCTATGCAGGACGTGAGTGCCGACACACTGAAACTTGTTCTATCCGAAGTTTTAAGAGATCTACGACAAGCTGAAAAATGCTATATCAAATACGAACTGAAGCAAGGTTGTTTCCATATTACTGCCCGATGAACGGAAGATGAATGTAAATTGCAGTAAAATTCACCTCCAAACAATCAGAGAATCCAAAACGTTTCATTAAATTTGCAGAAATTTTTCTTTAATACAACTTAATGATAGAGAAGCTGATTGTTCTTGAGGACATTGATCCGGTTATTTTTTACGGCGTAAACAACGCCAACATACAGTTAATTAAAGCTTTATATCCAAAGCTACGCATAGTTGCCCGAGGCAATGTCATCAAAGTGCTGGGCGACGAGGAAGAAATGTGTGCCTTCGAAGAAAATATCACCAAACTTGAAAAGTACTGCGCCGAATATAATTCACTGAAAGAAGAAGTTATCATTGACATTATAAAAGGAAATGCGCCGCAAGCGGAACAGACAGGAAACGTGATTGTGTTCAGTGTCACAGGAAAACCTATCATCCCCCGAAGTGAAAACCAGTTGAAACTGGTAGAAGGATTCGCCAAGAATGATATGGTATTTGCCATCGGTCCGGCAGGTTCGGGAAAGACATACACCGCTATCGCCCTCGCCGTACGTGCATTGAAGAATAAAGAAATCAAAAAAATCATCCTTAGCCGCCCCGCCGTAGAAGCCGGAGAAAAGCTCGGTTTCCTGCCCGGCGACATGAAAGATAAGATCGACCCATACCTGCAACCTTTATACGATGCCCTGCAAGATATGATACCTGCTGCCAAGTTAAAGGAATACATGGAATTGAACATTATCCAGATTGCCCCGTTAGCCTTTATGCGCGGACGCACGCTGAATGATGCGGTCGTCATTTTGGACGAAGCCCAGAATACTACCACACAGCAAATCAAAATGTTCCTCACCCGTATGGGTATGAACACCAAAATGATTGTGACGGGAGACATGACACAGATTGACCTCCCCGCTTCACAAACATCGGGATTGGTGCAAGCTCTCCGCATCTTAAAGGGAGTGAAAGGTATCAGTTTTGTTGAACTGAATAAAAAAGATATCGTACGCCATAAACTGGTGGAACGTATCGTGGATGCTTACGAAAAATTCGACAAAGAAGCGAAAGCCGAACGGGAGAAACGGAAAAACGAACAACTGGTTATCAACGGCGAACGTCCGGTGAAACTGGCCAAAGACTAATCGTCTTTAGATTCGGAATCCTATTGCGACTTGTTATTTGTAACTTGTAATTTGTAATTATAATAAAGACAATGAAAGCATTAACAAAAACAGATTTCAACTTTCCGGGACAGAAAAGCGTGTACCACGGAAAAGTGCGCGATGTGTACAACATCAACGGCGAAAAACTCGTCATGGTAGCAACCGACCGTATTTCGGCCTTTGACGTAGTACTTCCTGAAGGTATTCCTTACAAAGGACAAATGCTGAACCAGATTGCAGCTAAATTCCTCGATGCCACTACTGACATCTGTCCGAACTGGAAAATGGCTACTCCGGACCCAATGGTAACGGTAGGTGTATTGTGTGAAGGTTTTCCGGTAGAAATGATTGTACGCGGTTACCTATGTGGTAGCGCATGGCGTACTTACAAAAGCGGTGTACGTGAAATTTGTGGCGTGAAGTTGCCGGACGGAATGCGCGAAAACCAGAAATTCCCGGAACCCATCGTAACTCCGACTACGAAAGCTGAAATGGGATTGCACGACGAAGACATCTCTAAAGAAGAAATCCTAAAACAAGGACTGGCTACTCCGGAAGAGTATGAAATTCTCGAAAAATATACATTAGCCCTTTTCAAACGCGGTACTGAAATCGCAGCAGAGCGCGGACTGATCCTCGTAGATACAAAATACGAATTCGGTAAGCACAATGGCACTATCTACCTGATGGACGAAATCCACACTCCGGATTCAAGCCGCTATTTCTACTCTGAAGGTTATCAGGAACGTTTCGAAAAAGGCGAACCGCAGAAACAACTTTCTAAAGAATTCGTTCGCGAATGGTTGATGGAAAACGGCTTCCAAGGCAAAGACGGTCAGAAAGTACCGGAAATGACTCCGGCTATCGTACAAAGTATCAGTGACCGCTACATCGAATTGTTCGAAAACATCACCGGTGAGAAATTCGTGAAAGAAGATACTAGCAATATCGCTGAACGTATATTCAAAAACGTCGAAACTTTTTTGAACAGCTGATAAGCGATAAATGACAGATAATAAATGATAGTTGATAGATGATAAATGATAGTTAATATGCAGCTTATCGCATATAACTATTAACTCTGTCATCTTCCAACTATCATTTATCAACTATCTTCTTCAACTATCAACTATCATTTATCAACTATCAACTAAAAAATGGATTACCCGCAACAACATATCAAGCCTTACGACGAAGAAGGAAAAAAGACCGAGCAAGTGGAACGTATGTTCGACAACATCGCACATGCCTACGACAAGCTGAACCATACCTTATCTTTAGGTATCGACCGCAGCTGGCGCAAAAAAGCTATTGCCTGGTTACACCCTTTTCAACCGCAGCGAATGATGGATGTAGCGACCGGTACAGGGGATTTTGCCATCCTCGCCTGCCGCAAACTGCAACCTGCCGAACTAATCGGCACGGACATCTCGGAAGGTATGATGAATGTGGGACGTGAAAAAGTAAAAAAGGAAGGACTGTCGGATAAAATATCTTTTGCCCGGGAGGACTGCACTTCACTCTCTTTTGCCGACAATGATTTTGACGCTATTACTGTAGCTTTCGGTATCCGCAATTTCGAAGATCTCGACAAAGGGCTCTCCGAGATGTGCCGCGTACTGAAACCGGGTGGTCATCTTGTAATTCTGGAACTTACCACTCCGGACCGCTTCCCGATGAAACAACTGTTTTCCATCTACTCTAAAATCGTCATTCCATTATTGGGTAAGCTTCTATCCAAAGATAACAGTGCCTACCGCTATCTGCCGGACACCATCAAAGTATTTCCTCAAGGGGAAGTCATGAAAGGAGTCATCGCCCGAGCCGGTTTTAGCGAAGTCAACTTCAAACGGCTGACCTTTGGTATCTGCACTCTTTATACCGCAACCAAATAACCTAATAATGTAACCTTATGAAAACAACAAAATCAATTGGACTATTTCTACTCTGCATTTTTTGTTGTATCAATTTCACCTCTTGTGATCCGGCAAACAATGGAGGAGATGACCTAATATGGGATTTTGCTCCCATAGTTCTTTACATTTCAGTACAGGATGCTCAAGGCAATGACTTACTGAATCCACTCACCAAAGGCTCTATTGCCAATCAAGGAATAAAAGCGATCTACAAAGGGGAGACTTACGAAAAAGATGCTCCGCTAAACGAACGCACCAGAGCTTATATGGCCTATTTCACAGGTCTGCAAACAGGAGTAAGCAAAGACGGAAAATATTATCTGACTTTCGGAGAATTCAATGGCGATCATACATTCGATAATGAGAAAGTAGAAATAGACTGGAATGATGGAAAAGAACCATCTGTCATCACTTTTTCCAGTAAACTGACCTGGAAATCAAAGAAAGAACCCGTATTCGACCGGAAATTCTGCCTGAACGGACAAGAAATTGACCAGAAACAAGGTTTAGTAATTACCAGACCCCCCTCTCAATCTGAACAGAAATTCGATATCGTTGCCGTAGAATATGGCATAGATGTAGAAACGGACGAAATTAAAGAAAAAATAAAAGCCGATTTAGAGAGTAAATCTCCCTATACCAATGGAGAATCATACAGTATATCTATTCAGGAAAAGAACTCCGGTACATATACATTACTCAATTCTGATGGCTTTCCTATAACAAAAAAGGAATTCGCAATCGAAGAAGCAGAAGCTCATGGTATGTATGGAATAACGACTGAAATAGCCAAAACTTGCAGACTTATTCCTCCTGACGACCAAATATACAACCATATAAAATTGAAATTAGGCATTGACGGCGAGAAGTCATCTAACACTTTCAATATCTTTATCGGCCGCCCTTATAATTTCTGGATATACGAAGATTTGACGGAATACTATAAAGACAAATACCCTGACGGTAAAGTAAAAGAAATAGTACGTCTTCTAAAAAGTAAACCCAATAACCCAACTAAGCAATAAATGATTATGGAAAAATATGGTTTAATCGGCTACCCTCTGCGACATTCTTTTTCTATCGGATACTTTAATGAGAAATTCAAATCCGAAGGTATCAATGCAGAGTATGTGAATTTTGAAATTCCCAGCATTAATAACTTCATGGAAGTTATCGAAGAGAATCCCAATTTATGCGGGCTTAATGTGACTATCCCCTACAAAGAACAAGTGATTCCTTTTTTGGATGAACTCGACCGTGATACCGCAAAGATAGGTGCTGTGAATGTCATTAAAATCATCCGCCAGCAGAAAGGGAAAGTCAAACTGGTTGGCTACAACTCCGACATCATCGGATTTACTCAATCCATTCAACCTTTATTGCAGCCTCATCACCAAAAAGCATTGATTCTGGGTACCGGCGGAGCTTCCAAAGCCGTCTACCACGGGCTGAAAAACCTGGGTATTGAAAGTATATTCGTATCACGCACCCACAAAGCCGATGATATGCTGACTTATGAGGAACTGACTCCCGAAATTATGGCAGAATATACAATCATCGTCAACTGTACTCCCGTAGGTATGTTTCCTAAGGTAGATTTCTGCCCTAATATTCCTTATGAGCTACTGACTCCAAACCATTTGCTCTACGATTTGTTATATAATCCGAATGTTACACTGTTCATGAAAAAAGGAGAAGCACAAGGGGCTGTTGTTAAAAACGGTCTGGAAATGCTGCTGCTCCAGGCATTTGCTGCATGGGAGATATGGCATAAATAAGGATTAGAGAGAGTTTTTATGAGGAGAAAAGTTGTATATAGCATCATTATTATCATGCTGGCATTGACCGGCTGCACCATCGGAGGAAGTTTTTATATGTTAAACTTTTCATTGACTCCGAATGCCAAGATTTTGTCTAAAGATGCTGACTCTTATCCCTTCATGTATAGAAACTACCCTTTCCTACGTCCATGGGTGGACAGCCTGAAACAAGTGGATGCAGTGAAAGATACATTCATCATCAATCCGCACGGAATACAACTTCATGCGTATTATGTTGCTGCTCCCCAACCCACCAGTAAGACAGCAGTCATTGTACATGGACATACAGATAATGCTATCCGTATGTTTATGATTGGTTATCTGTATAATCGAGATTTAGGATATAACATATTACTTCCCGACCTGCAACATCAGGGAGAAAGTGAAGGCCCAGCCATCCAGATGGGATGGAAAGACCGTTGGGACGTATTGCAATGGATGAACATTGCCAATGAGATTTTCGGAGATAGTACACAAATGGTTGTACACGGCATTTCAATGGGAGGTGCGACAACCATGATGGTGTCCGGTGAGGAACAGAAACCATTTGTTAAATGCTTTGTGGAAGATTGCGGCTACACCAGTGTATGGGACGAATTCTCACATGAGCTTAAAGCTAGTTTCCACCTTCCCCCTTTTCCACTCATGTATACCACAAGCTGGCTTTGCGAGAAGAAATATGGATGGAATTTTAAAGAGGCTTCCTCACTGAAACAAGTAGCCAAATCACAGCTTCCGATGCTGTTTATTCATGGGGATAAAGATACGTATGTACCCACCTGGATGGCATATTCGCTCTACGAAGCCAAACCGGAACCCAAAGAACTATGGATTGTGCCGGGAGCGGCTCATGCTGTTTCATACAAAGAGAATAAACAGGAGTACACCGACCGAGTCCGTGCATTCGTCGGGCGATACATTCATTAAACCTATTATAACAAGGAGTTTTAGATTCATAACAGAAAAAGTTTCTATATTTGCAAACGTAAAATAATCGTTATGAAATCAATATTGACTTTTATACTAGCAACTTTTCTTCTGTTCCCACTACAAGCTCAAGAGAAAGTATACACGGTGGACAACCTCCCGAAAGTTCACCTGCAAAACAAAATGCAATATGTTTGCAACCCGGCCGGCATACTTTCACAGGCAGCTTGTGACAGTATAGACTCCATGCTTTATGCCTTGGAACAACAAACAGGAATTGAAACGGTGGTTGCCGTAGTTCCATCAATCGGAGAAGAAGATTGTTTCAACTTCTGCCATCAGTTACTTAATAAATGGGGTGTAGGGAAGAAAGATAAAAATAACGGATTGGTTATTTTGTTGGTTACAGATCAACGTTGTATCCAGTTTTATACCGGTTATGGTTTGGAAGGAGTGCTCCCCGATGCGATCTGTAAAAGGATTCAAACCAGATATATGATTCCTTACCTGAAAGATGGAAATTGGGATGCCGGAATGGTGGCCGGCCTAAAAGCGACTTGTCAGCGGCTTGACGGTTCTATGGAAAATGATGCTCTCTCCGATTCGAACAGCGGTGGTTCTTTTGATTTTGTTCTTGCCATTCTTTGTTTTATTGCTATTGGCGGAGGTCTTGCTTTCTTTTCGGCACGCAAACAAAGCCGTTGTCCGAATTGTGGTAAACATCAATTACAGAGAAGCGGAAGTGCTGTCGTATCCCGGATTAACGGGGTGAAAACCGAGGATGTTACCTATACATGTAGAAACTGCGGACATACCATCATACGTCGCCAACAAAGTTATGATAATGATTACCACCACCGGGGAGGTGGCGGAGGTGGTCCATTTATTGGAGGCTTCGGCGGAGGTAGTTTCGGAGGCGGAGGCGGTTTCGGTGGAGGCAGCTTTGGCGGAGGAATGGGCGGTGGCGGCGGTGCCGGTTCTCGTTTCTAAAGAAAATAAGTAGAAAACAAATTATCAAATTCAATAAAAACAAGAAACATGAAGAAGTCAATTATTATCATCTTAGCCGTTGTGGCTATCCTTGTCATATGGGCAGTAAGTGTATATAACGGTCTGGTTACTATGGACGAGAATGTTACCGGCAAATGGGCAAATGTAGAAACTCAATACCAACGTCGTGCCGACTTGATTCCTAATCTGGTAAACACAGTGAAAGGATATGCGACACATGAGAAGGAAACATTAGAGGGAGTTGTTGCCGCACGTAGCCAGGCAACTCAAATAAAAGTGGACGCTGCCGATCTGACACCGGAAAAGTTAGCGCAATATCAAAAGGCACAAGGTGCTGTAACATCAGCACTGGGCAAGTTATTAGCTATTACCGAGAATTATCCGGACTTAAAAGCTAATCAAAACTTCCTGGAATTACAGGCTCAACTGGAAGGAACTGAAAACCGTATCAATGTAGCACGCAAAAATTTCAATGATGCTGCACAGGCTTATAACACCAATATCCGCCGTTTCCCAAAGAATATCTTTGCAGGAATGTTCGGCTTTGATAAGAAAGCATATTTTGAAGCAGAAGAAGGAAGTGAGAAGGCTCCAACAGTAGAATTCTAAAAAACTTCTCAACATAAAAAACGTTGCCTGAAAAGTTTGAGTATTAAAGAAAATACATAAAACTTTTCAGGCAATATTTTTAGGTCAGTCCCTCTACACGAGAGAAACTATAGAACGTCTAAACGCTACTTATTCCACAGTCAGGATTTCATTATCTTGCCAGTCAATTGTTCCACTTGCTCCATTCTGGTCAGTCCATCCTTTGGTTTGTCCAAGCCAAGAGTTATTATCCAGAATATCTTTGGAAAGTCCCAAAACATAGTAATTAGTGTTCCAACCGATCTTAATCCATTCATTGTTATTATTCTTATCCGGTTGTGTGTTAGGCTCACCATATTGGAAATTGGCTTCCCAAAAATCGGCTACTTTCTTGAGTTGATTTTGGAAATCAGCAGATTCCGGATCAGCAAAGATATTCTTACGAAGATCAGCCAACACGTCTCTGCTGGCCGGTGTATAGCCATCCTTAACGTCTACATATTTAGCAGTTCGGTATTTCTCGGTCAATGGAGTCACCCCTAAGAAGGAACAAGTATTTGTAGAACTTAACTCCATTGTTCCGCCCTGTCCGCCATCATAAAGCATCCAGCGCCAAATATCCCAATACCTTTTTCCCTCATAAGCCAGCTCAACCTGACGTTCCCGCAAACATGCGGCAAGAGCTGACGCACGGTCTGTTACGTAAGTATCCAACCCATAATTATTATCCGCTGGGATACCGACACGTGCACGTAACTTTCCAATAGCCTGTTTACATAAATCAATCTGGTTAGTAGCCGCATAGCATTCTGCCAAATTTAATTGCAGTTCTGCATAGCGATAATCATAAATATGCACGCCTGAAGCTTCATAGTTATTATCCGAAGCCGTAGTAAGCCCACTCATCTTGCGAACAAATACCGGACTGGAAATATTTACACCTTCACTATAGGCAAACCCGCTAGTAGTCGATGTCGTAGTTCTCCAACGATAAGCCCAAACTGTATCATTCGTTAAACTCTTATGTCCCCATTTCAAGCCATTGAAAGCAAATGTCTGATAGAAACGCGGATCACGATTTTCCATGAAACGCAAGCTTCCATCTTCCACTCTATGAGCAACATCGGGCAAAGTTCCGTCAGCCATTGGAAATACATCTATCAACTCAATAGGCACACCTTTTCCACCACTACCTCCTTGAGAACTCAAACGGATTGCTTTCTCCCAACGATTATTTTTATATCCCAGCGAAGAATTACTTTCTTTTGCCAACAATCTGACAACCAGCGTCTCTCTATTTGAATGTTCATTATCATCATCCGCAAGAATCTTACTCCAACTTGCCGCATCTGTCACACCATTCAGTCCGCTAGCAGTAATACCTGACATTGCATTCAAAGTAGCATTCAAGGCTTTCTGCCAGCGACCATTACCCGCATCATTCCATCCTTTATTAAATATAGGGCTGGCATAAAATAACAACACACGACTTTTGTATGCCAGTGCACCTCCACGCGTCAGCCGACCATAATCGTTTGTTCCCCATTCATCCGGCAGCAAAGTTGCCGCTTCAGTCAAATCTTTCACAATCTGTTCTACACACTGTGTCACAGAAGCTCTCGGCAGCCCTGCATCCGTAGCCTCTGCATTCAATACTGTCGTCACAATAGGCACACAACCATACATACGCACCAAATCGAACAATTGCATAGCACGTAAAAAAAGTGCTTGGCCTTTAGCTTTGTCTTTTGTCTCCTGCGAAACAGAAGAGGCATCTATATCACGAAGAAGAATATTGCAGTTACGAATACGTGTATAAGCATTATTTGTAACGCTTGATCCTAACGCCTTACCGAAATAACTGGCAAACAACGGGTCATAGCTTTTGCCACTAGAAGCATCTGTTTGTGTTTTAATATCATCAATCGTTGAATACCGAGTACTCGGGTCAATCCGGCTGGTAGAAGTAATTCCCCACATTTCATCAGTAAATTCATTAAAATCCTGGGCGTATGAGGCGTGTAATCCCAGATATTGAGAGGTAGGAGAAGTGTAATTCTCAAAACAATTCTGATATAAACCTGCCAAATACCAGGTTATTTTAGTTTCTGAATCAAAATCATCATAAGCTCCATAATTATTCATATCCAAAAATGAATCGCTACAGCCAGACATGAACATACCCAAAGCTAAAGTTCCTGCATATAAAAAATTTCTCTTTTTCATCATTGATACAACTATTAAAATGTAACATTAACACCTAACGACCAGGTTCTCAAAGTAGGATATTCTGTAGAAGAACTATCATACATATTACGATAATGATTCGGATAAGGATTATACAAATCCCACAAATTATTACCGGTCAGATTCAGACGGACAGCCGACATCTTCAACGGTGCAATCCATTTCTTAGGAAGTGTATAGCTGACAGACAGATTGCGTATATAACAACGGAACGTACTAATCATCCATAAATCTGAATTGGCAAGGGCTGAACTGGAGATTAACGATTCTACTCCTAAATTGGGATATTTACCATTCGGATTGTAAACTTCATCAAACATATCTCCCCAGAATGAATCCGGTGCCCAAATCATTGTACTCTTACTTCCTCCCATAGAAGCACGGTCTATAAAACGTACGCCTCCCCATGAAGTCGAAATGCTGGCACTAATAGCAAGACCTTTCCAGCTAGCGCCCAATCGGGTTGACACATTGTAGGTTTTATTCTTTTCACACAATTTTCCATAATCCTGTTCAAGAACGATCTGTCCATTAGGTCCCTGCTGCACACCATTAACCATTTCACCACCCAAATCTTGATAAGCAACCATCCCTGGACGTAAATCATCTTTACTCGTTTTATCCAAATATTTAGTTTGTCCACCTGTAGGAGTCCAGGATTCCAGATAATTCCAATAATTATTGATGTCTTCCTGCGTACGCAAAATACCATCACCTCCGGAAGTATTCTTCCACACTTTAAATCCCCACACAGGCAGGTAAGTAGACATTCCTTCCTCCCAGCTTGAGCTGCATGGATATTTGTTATATCGTAAACCCGGAACCCATTCTCTGACTCTACTGCCACTCAGGCCGAAATCCATACCGATATTATAGTTTACCTGTCCGATCTTGTCACGCCAAGTCAAAGACAATTCACCGCCGTAAGTATCAACCCGGCCAAAATTTTCTTCTGCATACGAGCCACCTGCATAAACAGGAATACCTGGCTGACTAGCCATATACTGATTCAGAATGTTATCATTAATGTCATAGTAGAAATCAAAGACTGCGCTTAACCGACCATCAAAGAAACGAGTATCAAAACCCAGATTGAACTTATCTGAAACATCCCATTTTACATTACGGTTCGGAGATGCCTGCGGTATCAGACTAGTACCCGGTTTTCCACTTTCAGCACCAAACTGCATACCTTTCAAATCCATTTTATATTGTTCTTTCCACTTCCACATTTTAATATTATCACGTCCTGTACGCCCCCAAGACACACGAACTTTCATAAATTCAAACCAAGGCAATGAACGTTTGAACCATGACTCTTCGGACATGATCCATCCGGCAGAAATACCCGGAAAAAAACCCCAATAATTTTCAGGAGCAAACTTTGTCGAAGCATCCGAACGGAAAATAAACTGTAACATATAACGGTCCGCATACGAATATGCTACACGCCCCAAATAAGAAAGTGAACCTGATTCACCTTTTGATGTCACTGTATTATCTGAAGTCAAAGCCGATTTGCCATCCTGCCCCACGATGGAAGGTCCACCAATTCCCAGATAAGTATCAGATATATCATGTGCCAAATCAGCATACTCAATATCACGGGAATCATAGAATGATTCGTAACGTTCAACAGAAGCCATAGCAGAAATAGAATGTTTGCCGAATGTACGGTCATAGTTCACATAGAAGTTCATCTGCCGTCTTTCCGCTTGCTTATCTTTAAATGACAAGGTACTGTTTTTATCAAAAATAGCTTTTGTAAAAGAACTGTTAGGAATGGTATAGACCAGATGTTGATCAGAAGCCATTCTGGTGTTTACATAAGCCAACTCATAAGGAAAACTTGCCTGTTCAGTGGCTTCGCTCGAATGTGAAGATGAATAAGTGGCACGAAGAGACAAACCTTTCACAAAAGGCACCTCATAAGTCAATGAGATATCAGCGTTCCAGCTATTAGTCCTTTCTTTACTAAAGGAACCGCTATTGTTTAAAGCAAAATAGTTCCAGGAGGTCACGTAATCACGATTGAAGTTGGGGTTATTATAAGTGTTCTCTATCGGTCCCAACCAATATTCCTGTTCTTCTCCGTTTTCATTGGGTAATGTTACACTCCAAGGCATATGATTAGGCATGTGGTGTAATGCGCTATAGTCAGACTTTTCAGTACTTCCTCCCATACCGTACAGTTTGAAACGTGCTCCTTTAGTATATATCTGATCAGACTTACCTTCGTTACCGGCAACGGTAGCAGACAACTTAATATCATTTGTCAAACGTACATCCACACCAGCACGATAAGTATAGCGCTTATAACTTTGATTTCCCAGATTCGCTCCCTGGTCAAAATAAGTAGCTCCTGCATAGTAAGTAGCACGTTCACTACCGCCACTCACATTCAACGTATGTGTCTGCTGGAAAGCGGATTTCCACCCAGCTTTATCCAACCAGTCATAATTCAAGTTATCCATCTCGGCCAACTCCATATCACTATAAAGCACATCAAAATCATCATAACCACTAGCTTTGTTAGAGCCTATTGCCAAAGAATTATAGAAACGTCCATAATCGGAACCTTTCAAAACCTTGGAATGACTAACCGCATCATTTACGGCGAATTTACCGGAATAAGAAATCAGGGGAACACCTTTTTTTCCTCTTTTAGTCTTCACCAGAATAGCTCCATTAGCTGCACGCGAACCGTAAATAGCTGCACTCGCATCACGCAACACCGTAATGCTCTCCACTTCTGAAGGATCCAGCATATTAAATTGTTCCATACTTGGCTGACCGTTAGTACCCAACTGAATCACATCATCAATAATTATCAATGGTGTAGAATTTCCTCCATCTTTAGAAATGCCTGTAAAAGTTCGATTCTGACGAATATAGACTTCATTGGCATTTGTACCCGGACGGCTGGAGCCTAGTTCTACTGTCAGGCCATTAACCATTCCCTGTAATGCTTCTGAAAGATTAGACACCGGAAGGTCTTCCAACTCTGAAGCCGAAATTGTTGATACAGAACCTGTAATATTTTTCTGTTTCATGCTACCATAGCCAACCACAACTACCTCATCAAGTTTTTGACTATCTTCCTGAAGAACAATATGCAAGGTATTAGCTTTGGGGGTAATAACTTGAGTTACAAAACCAATATAAGAAATAACCACTTTCTTACCTTCCGGTACATTTAACGAGAAATGACCATCTATATCAGTAACAGTACCTGCCGAAGAATCTTGCAATCTTATGGTAGCACCAATGATTGCCTGCCCACTTTCGTCCAATATCTGCCCCGTTACTTTTCGGGTCTGTGCGTTAACAGACAGTGCAAATGCAATAAAGCATAACAATACACCTATCTTTTTAACGAATAAGGAACTTATTAACTTCATAAATATAACGTGTTTATCCATATTATTTTTGTTATTTGATGTGTGTCGATTGCGAACTATTGTCTCCATTTTAAAGCCCCTACACTAGAACAACCAGAGAATAATTCGTTCAGCTTGAAATTGTTATTGCCAGGATCGGTAAACAAACTGATCGTCGACATTTTGGAGTCAACCAACCCAAGACTTCCCTTACTGGAAGAATGGTCGTTTGACTGGAAACTATTCACTGGGCTGAAACGATAAGTTCCGGTATAATCATCCTGTCCGCCCGAACCCAGTTCGTTAAACATTGGAAGATTGCCATTAACTTTCATAGAGCCACCAAAAACGCAATTCTCAATATTGACAGCAATACTCGCATCCACCCGGAATAAAAATGAGTTTTCCATTGGAGCATAACAGAAAGTGGTGTTTGTAATCGAAATATTCTTACCGCTGTCACTATTTCGAAGATCAGCAATGCCACAAATATTGGTTATGGTACAATTGTCAAAAGAAACATTGTTTATATAATTACCTTTTTTACCATCCGTCGATACTATACCTTGATTACCAATCGCATTTATCGTACATTCTTGAAATGAAATAGCTTCAACATTTCCACCAGTGCTCTTTGAACGAACGATAGCACGGAAATTTTCAATATAACAATTAGAAAAATCAATCTTATTAATCAAGAAATTAGTCGTTTCCGGACAAATCACCTGTTTACCACTTAAACTGTTATTGGTAGCTTCATCTAATGATTTCGATGCTTTAAGATTAATACGTTTGAAAGTTACTTTATCTATTGCCCCACCTTCTACTACACGGAAAGCGTTCTCAAAGCTAAAGGTACAATAATCCTCCAAAGTTTGTGGCGTCACAAAGTTGACAGAATGTGCAAACTCTGCTACCACTTCACCGCTATTCACCACAAATGTTTTTCCTGCAGGAAGCAGAAAAGTCGTTCCTTCCTCCAAAGAGTTCCAATCCAGTTTATTGAAATAGTCCGGATCAAACGCTTCATTACGTAAATCTACCCGGTTCGCCGTACCATAATCCGCATCCAGATTTTCGGTAGCTTCTGTTTTCACCTCTACGCGCGCCTGATATGTATCAGAGGTCTGTTCTTCACCTGAATAAAGGCTAACCCGATAAGCTGTTTCAGGAGAAAGTCCATCAATCACCTTAGAACCAGACAGATACTCTTCTGCAGAAACAGGATACACTTTCATTGTTTGTGTAGATACTTCTTCCGTTCCCATCGGAACAGCGGTCAAAGCTGTGATAACAACCGTATCATTAGGTATCCATGCGACAAGGGCTTTTGTATCTATAGCACGGGATTCTTTCAATTCAATAGACAACGGGCGATAAAGAATACCTGTTACTTCCGTCTCCCAATAACCGGACAGTCTTCCATCACCAATACATTTTACCTTAAATTTGTAGTTTTCCTCCCAATCTAAATCTATCACACAGGAAGATTGACTGGCAGGTACTATTTCTGTTTTATAAAGCTCCTCCCCTTTATCGGTCACTTTATAAACCTCAATTACATACTCAGTTGCTCCTTCTACCGTTTTCCAACTTAAATAGGCCTTGTTTTGTACAACCTCCATAGTAGCAACCGGACGCAACAATACTTTTGAACTCGAATCATCATTATCCGAACAGCCTGTCAGTAATGCTGAAAAACAACTCAAAAGGAGTCCTACCGCCATCAGTTTCATTAAATTCATAGCATTTTATTTTAATATTAACATTCGATTGATTTACTTCTTAAAGTTGTACGAGATGCTTTCATCCACCAGACTATTGAGATATACTTCCAAAGCAGTATACCCAACATCCGTAGTTTTATTACGGTCTTCAGGATTATTCGGGTCCAATCCTACTTTCTTTTCCCAAGCATCATCCATGCCGTCTTTATCCGCATCAGTAATGGCTCCTGAGGTTTTATAGGTCAAACCTCCAAAACCTTCGGCTTCATCAGGACTATTAATTATCCCAGGAATAGAACCGCTAGTTTCATTTCCTGCTCCCGTGTAAGTACAACTGCCGTTCTTCACTTCCTTCATAATACGCTCATCGACCTTGTCACGTGGAAAAGCACCGGCTCCATTTTGTCCAATTACCGACTGGAAAGCCTGTTCTGCAGATTCATATTTTTCAGATAACGTATATGTTTCCCAATCAAACCAATATTGTTCGTAGTTATCTCTTCCAGAGGCTACAATAAAAGAAGGAGCTTTCATTTCATCGAAACTATAAGGATAGCTTCCATCTGTATATACCCCTTTCCAATTATCAGAAGTCAGTTCTGAATTACCTTCCATCACATTACCACTAAAATACCATTTAGAGACAGCACGTAAAGGTGCTTTTTCCTGATCACGCGCACTCGACTGACGGAAAAATTTCAGATCTTTCACCCGGCCCGTTGTAGCAGGTCCAGGTTTATAATAATTATTCACGAAATTACATGCCCATCCATGATGTTCCGGATCTTGTGATTCATCCATCCCACCGTAAGTTGCCATCTGACTTCCCCAGTTATAATTCACATTATTGATGTATTCCATATATACATTAATATCTTGTCCGGGATCTTTTCCACGTGCACCATTCATCAACGGAGTACGGCTATTACAGTGAGCAAATAGATTATGATGGTAAGTAGATGAAGTTCCTCCCCATGCACCTCCATAAGCACGGGAACCTTTCTTATTAACTGAATAATAAAGTCCTTCACTAGAAATACACCATTGTACTGTAGAGAAATGAGTATCAATAAAATCAGTATTCTCTTCACTAGCCCAACTAAACGAACAATGGTCAATTACAAAATTATTCGCATTCTCCACACGAAGACATGCTGCATTATGATCTTTTCCATTCGCATCTTTATCCCCTACACGAAAGCGCATATGGCGAATTATAAAATTCTCGGAACCTCCAAAGTTTACTTCATTTTTAATTACACAAATGCCACCTCCCGGAGCCGTCTGTCCAGCTATTGTAAAATTCTTAGCTTTACAACGTATATCTGATTTCAGTTCTATTTTACCGGAAATAGCAAAAACAACAGTCGTAGCTTCATTTTCAGAGCATTGCTTCAATGCCCACCGGAAAGACCCTTCCCCATCATCATCGGTATTAGTAACAATAACAACTTTGCCTCCACGTCCTCCTGTAGCATTTTTACCGAAACCTTCAGCAGTTGGAAAAGCTTTTAATACTTCCGGACCTTTTGCATAAGGCCCCGGTTCCATGTTAGTAAATCCTTTAATATCAGTACATGCTCCCAAACTCAAAGTGCAGCCAATTAGAAAAAGACTTTTAACTAAACAACGTTCCATTGTATTAGAAACACTCACATGCCTTGGTTTTAAAAACTCAAAAACACGCTCTGTACGCATACGTGTTTTCCATTTCTCAATAAATACATAATTTTTCATCCATTTTAATTTAAAGTTTATACAAATTACCATAGCTTTATGAGAGAGCTATATGATTATAATCGTTAATATGACACGATATAAATTATATTGTACTCACTTTTTCGTACTTAATTTCGCCTTTTAAATACTATTTTTCCTAAAAGAATATTCATTGCCACCTTCTATTTTCGCATAGATTATCCGTAATTATACAATAAGATATAAAATTACTTAACTACATAATCCAAGATTATCTGGTATTTTCAATACTACATAATGATAATTTCCTAACGAAAAGAATACGAAAACTATTTTGAGTAATGGCATTTCTATAAAGATAGTTGGCTGTACAAAAAAAAAGCAGTACTTTTGCAGCCGTATACAATATAATTCTATAACTCATGAGTAATCAACGATACATGATGCGTGGAGTAAGCGCATCAAAAGAAGATGTGCACAACGCCATCAAGAACATCGACAAAGGAATTTTTCCGAAAGCATTTTGCAAAATTATCCCCGATATATTGGGAGGTGACTCGGAATATTGCAACATTATGCACGCCGACGGTGCCGGAACCAAATCATCTCTTGCTTATATGTACTGGAAAGAAACGGGTGATTTGTCCGTTTGGAAAGGTATTGCACAGGATGCATTGATTATGAATATCGACGACCTGCTTTGTGTAGGTGCCGTAGACAATATTCTTGTCTCTTCTACCATTGGACGTAATAAACTGTTGATTCCCGGAGAAGTAATCTCCGCCATCATCAATGGAACAGATGAATTGCTGGCCGAACTCCGTGAAATGGGTGTAGGGGTATACGCAACCGGTGGTGAAACTGCTGATGTCGGCGACTTGGTTCGTACGATCATCGTTGACTCTACCGTAACTTGTCGCATGAAACGTTCAGACGTTATCGACAATGCCAATATTCGTCCGGGTGACGTGATCGTTGGTCTGGCTTCTTACGGACAAGCTACTTACGAAAAAGAATACAATGGCGGTATGGGCAGTAATGGTTTGACAAGTGCCCGTCACGATGTATTCGGAAAATATCTTGCTGAAAAATATCCGGAAAGCTACGATGCTGCCGTTCCTGAAGAATTAGTTTACTCCGGCAAGTTAAAACTGACAGACAGTGTAGAAGATTCTCCAATTGATGCAGGTAAGTTAGTACTCTCCCCTACTCGTACATACGCACCAGTAGTGAAGAAATTACTCGATGCACTGCGCCCGGAAATCCACGGAATGGTACACTGCTCCGGTGGTGCACAAACCAAAGTTTTACACTTTGTTGAAAACGTTCGTGTAGTAAAAGATAATCTTTTCCCTGTTCCTCCTTTATTCAAAACTATTCAAGAACAAAGTGGTACGGACTGGGCAGAAATGTACAAGGTATTCAATATGGGACATCGCCTCGAAGTTTATTTATCACCGGAACATGCAGAAGAAGTAATTGCTATTTCCGAGTCATTCGGCATCCCGGCACAGATTGTAGGACGTGTTGAAGCATGTGAGCAAACAGAATTAATCATTAAGAGCGAATTCGGAGAATTTAGATACTAAAGAATGGCAGATAATAGTACCATATTAGAAAAATTAGACGGACTCGTAGCCCGTTTTGAAGAAATATCTACCCTTATCACAGACCCGGCAGTGATTGCCGATCAGAAACGTTACGTCAAGTTGACTAAAGAATATAAGGAATTAGACGACTTGATGAAAGCAAGGAAAGAATATATCCAATTACTGGGTAATATTGAAGAAGCTAAAAATATCCTTGCTAATGAATCGGACGCCGAAATGCGCGAGATGGCGAAAGAAGAAATGGACAATAGTCAAGAGCGCCTTCCGGTATTGGAAGAAGAAATCAAACTGATGCTTGTCCCTGCCGATCCGCAAGACAGCAAGAACGCAATTCTTGAAATCCGTGGTGGTGCAGGAGGTGATGAAGCAGCTATCTTTGCCGGTGACCTCTTTCGTATGTATGCCAAATTCTGTGAAACCAAAGGTTGGAAGATGGAAGTCTCCAATGCAAACGAAGGAACAGCAGGAGGATTCAAAGAAGTTGTTTGTAGTGTCACGGGCGATAATGTATATGGAATTTTAAAATATGAATCGGGAGTACACCGCGTACAGCGCGTTCCTGCTACCGAAACACAAGGACGTGTTCATACTTCTGCCGCATCAGTGGCGGTACTTCCCGAAGCTGAAGAATTCGATGTAGTCATCAACGAAGGAGAAATCAAATGGGATACTTTCCGAAGTGGTGGTGCTGGTGGACAGAATGTAAATAAGGTAGAATCCGGAGTACGTCTGCGTTATATCTGGAAGAACCCGAATACAGGCATTGCCGAAGAAATACTTATTGAATGTACCGAAACACGTGACCAACCGAAAAATAAGGAACGTGCTTTGGCCCGTCTCCGTACATTTATCTATGACAAGGAACATCAGAAATACATCGATGACATTGCCTCCAAGCGTAAAACAATGGTATCGACCGGAGACCGTTCTGCTAAAATCCGCACCTACAACTATCCACAGGGACGAATCACCGACCATCGCATCAATTACACGATTTATAATCTTGCTGCATTCATGGACGGGGATATTCAAGACTGTATCGACCACCTGATCGTAGCAGAAAACGCGGAACGCTTGAAAGAAAGCGAACTTTAGAAAAATGAAGAGTTGATAGTTGAAAATGATTTCTTAGAAATAGTCAATAGTAAATTGTATAATAGTAAATAATAAGATGGATAAGCAACAATTATTTGAAAACATAAAGCGCAAAAAATCATTCCTTTGTGTAGGACTTGATACTGACATCAAGAAAATCCCGGAGCATCTGTTGAAAGAAGAAGATCCGATCTTTGCATTCAACAAGGCCATCATTGACGCGACAGCTGATTTGTGCATCGCCTATAAACCCAATCTAGCTTTCTATGAAAGCATGGGCGTAAAAGGATGGATCGCATTTGAAAAGACAGTAAAATACATCAAAGATAATTATCCGGACCAATTCATCATCGCTGACGCAAAGCGTGGTGACATCGGAAATACTTCTGCAATGTATGCCCGCACCTTCTTTGAAGAACTTAATATCGACTCTGTAACGGTAGCTCCTTATATGGGCGAAGACAGCGTTACTCCATTCCTTACCTATGAAGGTAAATGGGTGATCCTGTTGGCATTGACTTCCAACAAAGGTTCGCATGACTTCCAATTAACAGAAGATGTAAACGGCGAACGTCTGTTCGAGAAAGTATTACGTAAATCACAAGAATGGGCTAGTGACGACCGTATGATGTATGTGGTAGGTGCTACTCAAGGACGCGCTTTCGAAGATATTCGTAAAATTGTTCCGAACCATTTCCTTCTCGTACCAGGTGTAGGAGCACAAGGCGGCTCGCTCGAAGAAGTTTGTAAATACGGAATGAACAGTACATGCGGATTAATTGTTAACTCCTCACGTGGTATTATCTACGTAGATAAAACAGAGAAATTTGCAGAAGCTGCCCGCACCGCCGCACAAGAAGTACAGGCGCAAATGGCTGAACAACTCAAAGCAATTCTCTGAAAAGAGAAAAAGGATCTCTAAAGAAAACGAATGCCTTACGAAAGAAAGATAATTAACGACCCCGTATTCGGGTTCATCAATATTCCAAAGGGGTTACTGTACGATATAGTACGGCATCCCCTTTTGCAGCGTCTTACCCGCATCAAGCAGGTAGGATTATCATCTGTTGTATACCCCGGTGCGCAACACACCCGCTTCCAACACTCTTTAGGTGCTTTTCACCTGATGAGTGAAGCTATCACCCAACTGGCTTCTAAAGGTAATTTTATTTTTGACAGCGAAGCGGAAGCTGTACAGGCGGCCATCCTGTTACATGATATAGGACATGGTCCCTTCTCACATGTACTGGAAGATACTATAGTAAAAGGAGTCTCCCACGAAGAGATTTCCCTCATGCTGATGGAACGGATGAACAAAGAGATGAACGGTCAGCTTAGTCTTGCCATCCAAATCTTCAAGGACGAATATCCGAAACGCTTTCTACATCAACTCGTAAGCGGTCAGTTGGATATGGACAGACTTGATTATCTTCGCCGTGACAGCTTTTATACAGGCGTGACAGAAGGAAACATCGGTTCCGCCCGAATTATCAAAATGCTTGATGTAGCGGATGACCGACTCGTTATCGAATCCAAAGGGATCTATTCTATTGAGAATTTCCTCACGGCACGTCGCTTGATGTACTGGCAAGTATACCTGCATAAGACATCCGTCGCATACGAAAAGATGCTGATTAGTACTCTATTACGTGCCAAAGAACTGGCATCACAAGGAGTGGAACTGTTTGCATCACCCGCATTGCGTTTTTTCCTTTACAATGATATCAATCCTACGGAGTTTTATAACAATCCCGACTGTCTGGAGAATTTTATCCAGCTAGACGACAATGATATATGGACAGCCTTGAAAGTGTGGAGCACCCATACAGACAAGGTACTTTCTACTTTAAGCACGGGAATGATAAACCGAAATATCTTTAAAGTGGAAATTTCGTCGGAACCTATTAGTGAGGACAGAAAAAAAGAATTAACTTTGCACATCAGCCAGCAACTAGGCATAACCCTTTCCGAAGCGAACTATTTTGTCTCTACCCCCAGCATCGAAAAGAATATGTATGACCCGGCAGATGACAGTATTGACATTATCTACAAAGACGGTACTATCAAAAATATTGCCGAAGCATCGGACATGCTGAACATCTCATTATTGTCCAAAAAGGTAAAGAAATACTATCTCTGCTATCAGAGATTACACAGATAAGTATAAAATATTCATGCAATAACACGGAAATCTGAAAAAAAAATCCGTTATTTGTGAACTAATTAAATTTTAAATTAAAGACATGGAGTTCTCGGCTAAGCAAATTGCAGCATTTATCCAAGGGGAAATCATTGGAGACGAAAACGCTACGGTACACACATTCGCTAAAATTGAAGAGGGAATGCCCGGAGCAATTTCTTTCCTGTCAAATCCCAAATATACACCTTACATCTACGAGACACAAGCAAGCATTGTCCTGGTTAATAAGGACTTCACTCCCGAGCACGAAATTAAAACTACTCTGATAAAAGTAGACAATGCATATGAAAGTCTGGCTAAATTGCTCAATCTTTATGAGATGAGCAAGCCTAAGAAACAAGGTATAGATTCATTAGCTTTCGTTGCACCCAGCGCCAAAATTGGTGAGAACGTATACATCGGTGCATTTGCCTATATTGGTGAAAATACCGTGATTGGAGATAATACCCAAATTTATCCACACACTTTTGTTGGAGACGGCGTGAAGATAGGCAACAGTTGCTTGCTGTACTCCAATGTAAATGTTTATCATGATTGCCGCATAGGTAACGAATGTATCCTGCACTCGGGTGCAGTGATTGGAGCTGACGGATTTGGTTTTGCTCCCACTCCGAATGGATACGATAAGATTCCGCAAATCGGAATTGTTATTCTGGAAGATAAAGTAGATATAGGTGCTAATACTTGTGTAGACCGTGCTACAATGGGAGCTACGGTAGTGCACAGTGGTGTCAAATTAGACAATCTGATACAAATAGCACATAATGATGAAATAGGTTCACATACCGTAATGGCTGCACAAGCCGGAATTGCCGGTTCTACCAAAATTGGTGAATGGTGTATGATCGGAGGTCAGGTAGGTATTGCAGGACATTCCAAAATAGGAGACAAAGTTGGTTTAGGTGCACAGTCAGGTGTACCCGGAGACATTAAATCCGGTAGCCAGCTTATCGGAACTCCTCCTATGGAACTGAAGCAATACTTCAAAGCATCCGTCGCACAAAGAAGCTTACCGGATATGCAGAAAGAATTGCGTAATTTGCGCAAAGAAATAGAAGAATTAAAACAACTATTAAATAAGTAAATAAGTAACCAATGCTGAAACAAAAAACGCTGAAAGATAGCTTTTCACTGAGCGGGAAAGGTCTTCACACTGGACTTGATCTCACTGTAACATTTAATCCTGCTCCGGACAATCATGGATATAAAATCCAGCGCATTGACGTAGAAGGACAACCAACTATCGATGCAGTAGCCGACAATGTGACAGAAACCACTCGTGGTACTGTATTGTCGAAGAATGGAGTCAAAGTAAGCACCGTTGAACATGGTATGGCAGCCCTCTACGCATTGGGCATTGATAACTGCCTTATTCAGGTTAACGGACCGGAATTTCCTATTTTAGATGGTAGTGCACAATATTATGTACAAGAAATAGAACGTGTAGGAACAGTAGAACAAAATGCCGTCAAAGACTTTTATATTATCAAGTCTAAAATTGAGTTCCGGGATGAAACGACTGGTTCTTCTATCATCGTACTTCCTGACGAGAATTTCAGTCTGAATGTACTGGTTTCTTACGATTCAACCATTATCCCGAATCAGTTTGCTACACTTGAGGATATGCATAATTTCAAAGACGAAGTGGCCGCCAGCCGTACTTTCGTCTTTGTTCGCGAAATAGAACCGCTGCTCTCCGCTGGATTGATTAAAGGGGGTGACCTGGACAATGCAATCGTAATCTACGAGCGTAAGATGTCACAGGAAAGTTTCGACAAGTTGGCAGATGTGATGAGAGTACCTCACATGGACGCTGAACAATTAGGCTATATCAATCACAAACCGTTGGTTTGGGCAAACGAATGTGCCCGCCACAAATTGTTGGATGTGATCGGTGACCTTGCTTTAATCGGTAAACCGATAAAAGGCCGGATCATTGCTACCCGTCCCGGACATACTATCAATAATAAGTTTGCACGCCAAATGCGGAAAGAAATCCGTTTGCACGAAATACAGGCGCCAAGTTACGACTGTAACCGTGAGCCGGTAATGGATGTAAACCGTATCCGCGAATTATTGCCACACCGCTATCCTTTCCAACTGGTTGACAAAGTGATTGAGATTGGTGCTAATTACATTGTAGGTATCAAAAATATCACAGCTAACGAACCTTTCTTTCAGGGACATTTCCCACAAGAACCTGTTATGCCGGGAGTACTTCAAGTAGAAGCAATGGCACAAGTCGGTGGTTTACTCGTTTTGAATTCAGTAGACGAACCAGAACGTTATTCTACCTATTTCATGAAAATAGATGGAGTAAAATTTCGCCAGAAAGTAGTGCCGGGAGATACTATTATCTTCCGTGTAGAAATGCTGGCACCTATCCGCCGTGGCATCTCTACTATGAAAGGATATGCATTTGTTGGCGAGAAAGTTGTTTGCGAAGCAGAGTTCATGGCACAAATAGTGAAAAATAAGTAATAATTGATATATTAAAAGCATGATAAGTCCTTTAGCGTATATTCATCCCGAAGCTAAAATTGGGGAAAATGTAGAAATTGCGCCTTTCGTATTTATAGATAAGAACGTAGTTATCGGCGACAACAATAAAATTATGGCTAACGCCAATATTTTATATGGTTCACGTATTGGTAACAGAAACACTATTTTTCCGGGTGCCGTAATCGGAGCCATCCCGCAGGACCTTAAGTTTCGCGGTGAGGAATCGACAGCCGAAATCGGGGATAATAATCTGATTCGTGAAAATGTAACAATCAACCGTGGTACAGCAGCTAAAGGGCGCACGATTGTAGGAAATAACAATTTACTGATGGAGGGTGTACACGTAGCACACGACGCATTGGTTGGTAACGGATGTATCATCGGTAACTCTACCAAAATGGCAGGTGAAATCATCATTGATGATAATGCGATTGTCAGCGCTAATGTATTAATGCACCAATTCTGTCATGTAGGGAGTCATGTTATGATTCAGGGCGGATGCCGCTTCAGTAAAGATATTCCTCCTTACATCATCGCAGGACGCGAACCGATTGCTTTTAGTGGAATCAACATCATCGGCCTGCGCCGTCGTGGTTTTGCCAATGAAGTGATCGAAAGTATTCACAATGCATATCGTATCATTTATCAAAGTGGTTTAAACACGACAGAAGCATTGAAGAAAATAGAAGATGAATTTGAAAAAAGTCCGGAAATTGACTATATTATCGATTTCATCCGTAATTCAGAACGTGGTATCATTAAATAAACAGTTCAAAATAGTCATATTATGATATACAGATTTACTATCATATCTGATGAAGTTGACGATTTTGTCAGAGAAATACAAATTGATCCGGAAGCTACTTTTTATGACTTCCATGAAGCAATACTGAAATCAGTAGGGTACACAAACGACCAGATGACTTCTTTCTTTATCTGCGATGACGATTGGGAAAAAGGAAAAGAAGTAACCTTGGAAGAAATGGACGACAATCCGGAAATGGATAGCTGGGTAATGAAAGACACTACTATCAGTGAACTGGTAGAAGATGAAAAACAGAAACTGCTATATGTATTCGATTACATAACAGAACGTTGTTTCTTCATCGAACTATCCGAAATCATCACCGGAAAAGATATGAATGGCGCCAAATGTACCAAGAAATCAGGAGATGCTCCTAAACAAACGGTAGATTTTGAAGAAATGGCCGCTGCCAGCGGTTCTCTTGATTTGGATGAAAACTTCTATGGAGACCAAGATTTCGACATGGAAGACTTCGATCAGGAAGGATTCGACATAGGTGGCGACGCAAGTACTCCATACGAAGAAGAAAAATTCTAAGTATTAAGTACCAGGTATTAGGTATTAATTGCCATGCAGCGCCAGGCAGTTAATACCTAATATTTTTTAGTTCCGCACACATCTTAATACTCAATACTTAATACTTAAAAGCCCAATGCCTACTCTCATCGTTCTTATAGGTCCTACAGGTGTAGGGAAAACGGAATTGAGCCTGCGCTTAGCAGAAACTTTTCAGACAAGTATTGTATCTGCCGATTCGAGACAGCTTTATGCCGAATTAAAAATAGGCACGGCAGCTCCTACTCCCGATCAACTTAAACGTGTCCCTCATCAATTGGTTGGTACACTCCACCTTACAGACTATTACAGCGCCGCCCAATATGAAATAGAAGCGTTGGAAATTCTCGAGAAATTATTTACGCAACACGAGGTCGTGATTCTCACAGGTGGCTCAATGATGTATGTAGATGCTATCTGTAAAGGTATCGACGATATTCCTACCGTTGATGCGGAAACCCGTCAACTCATGCTACAGAAATATGAGGAGGAAGGACTTGAACAACTCTGTGCAGAACTTCGCCTGCTAGATCCGGAATATTATCGGATAGTGGATCTAAAGAATCCCAAACGGGTAATTCATGCATTGGAAATTTGCTATATGACCGGACGCACTTATACCTCTTTCCGCACCCAACAAAAAAAGCAACGTCCTTTCCGCATTCTAAAAATCGGTCTGACTCGCGACCGGGAAGAGTTGTATGACCGTATCAACCGTCGGGTAGATCAAATGATGGAGGAAGGATTACTGGAAGAAGTACGCTCGGTACTTCCCTATCGCCACCTCAATTCGCTCAATACAGTAGGTTATAAAGAACTGTTCAAGTATCTGGATGGAGAATGGGAACTCCCCTTTGCCATAGATAAAATCAAGCAAAACTCCCGCATTTATTCGCGTAAACAGATGACTTGGTTCAAAAGAGATGAAGAAATACAATGGTTCCATCCGGAACAAGAAACGGAGATACTAGCGTACCTCCGTCAACAAATCAATGCATGATTTCTTCTATTTCTTGTTCTGACGGGTCTGATATTCATCATCCGTCAACATTTCTACAATAATCACCCCATTCTTTCCTTTGTCTCCGTAGACAACCTGTGCTGATTTATCTTTCAGCACAGAAATACTTTTTATATGGTCCGGCGCAAGCTTAGACAACGCATCTTTCTCCATAGCTTCTTTCCCGTCTATAATGACTAAAGGCTCTTCGCCTTTTATCCCATGCACAGTTACACCATTATTCACCTTAAACCCTGTATTTCCATTTTTCACACTGCCTGAAAGTTCAGGAAACAGGTCAACCACTTCCTGCTCCATTCGTATATTCATCGTAGAAGATACAGAAGCTTTTACTGGCTTATATCCAATAAATGAGAACCACAGATTGCCGTCTTTCATTGCTTTCAGACTAAAATGACCATTTATATCCGTTATCGTACCATGATTTGTATTAGGCACAATAATGCTGACTCCAGCCTTCGGACGCCCCTGCTCGTCAACAACAGTTCCACTAACCGGAAAATCGGGAACAGCATCTGTACTGGTTGTTTTTTGTGAAAAACTGATTTCCTTATTCTGTATTTTAGTCTTACTGCCTCGTTGAGTATTCACAAGTATCACCCCGTTCGCACCACGTTTACCATACACTTTTATCGAAGTAGAATCTTTCAACACAGATATACTTTCTATTGTTGACGGGTCCAGCTTTTCCATAGCATCCATACTAATCTCCTTGCCATCAGCAAAAATCAAAGGCTGCTTATTCTCTGCAAATCTGATATTCCCAAATCTTATAGGGACAGTATATTTCACTGGTACAGGTCTGCCTCGTTGCTTTCCGGGAATCCAATCCGGCATTTCACTGACAATTCTTTCGGCTTCCTGATTTAATGACGCTTCATCCGACTGAAGTACACGTACATCTTTTATCTTCCCGGTTTCAGCCACAGTGAAACCTACCATCACTCTACCGCCCACTTTACCTTTTATTGGAGAACCAGCTATTTTCTCCGACAGATATTTTTGCAGTGCACTCATACCACCAGGATATTCCGGCATCTGCTCTACAACCTCAAAAATAACAATTTCTTCCTCCTCTTTCGATTTCACGCCAGTCACTACCAAAGCATCTTTCTTCTCGTCTTTAGATACTTTTACTGTATCTTGCAGCACCTTTTCTTGCACAATTTCCGCCAAATCATTAACTTTGACAGCAGAAATTTCTTCCATTTTTTCAGAGATTTCAGGACGGGCAAAAGCAGTTACTGCAATAGCTGCCAACGGAAGTACATACAAATACTTCAACCGTGCCCACGGATTCGATTTTTCTTTTAACATCATAGTGATACGTTTTTTAAGTTTACTGTGATTAAAGCTGTTGGCCATAGAGTAGAGCCTTGTGCCAACGGCTTTTTTTATTAATAATAGTTGATATTCTTTCGCGTTTACACCCTCATTAATGACGGTCTCGTCCGCTTCATATTCGTGAATGTTCTGCAACTCCTGTTTCAACAACCATGCACCAGGATTGAACCATTGGAAAAAGATGCAAATATCCGCCACCAATAAATCTACTGAATGACGATGGTGGATATGAGCCATTTCATGAATAAGGATTTCCCTCCCGTTTTCCTCCAGGTCTTTCCGGCTGATGACAATATACTTCATCCAACTGAACGGAGCTATCTCCTGATTGTGCACCACAAGTGTAACCCCTTTCTCCAACTTCTCATGTTTGCCGGAATGTACCAACCGGAAGAGACAAATCAAAGAATAGATATTGCGACAGACAAGAAACAGAATACCCGCCAGATAGACCAGCAGAACAATCTGTACCCAAGATATAGTCGGCGTCTCCTGCACTGCACCGACATTGGCAGGAGTAGCCTCCAACTCTGCCATCAATAGCAATTGCTCAATGGAGAGCACAGCCTGATGCACTTCAACCTGATGCCGGGTAGTTACTTCGATACAAGGAATGAGTAATGAAAAGAACAACACTCCCAATAAAGCCATACGATTGAAACGATGAAAGGTTTCCTTGCTAAGTAATAACCGGAAAAACAGGTAAAACAGAATAAGACAAACAGATGATTTTAATATATAAATGAAGAAAACTCCCATAGCATAGATTTTCGTTTAATAGATTAGTGTTTTTTGTCAGCCTGTTCCACTTCCTCGATGAGCTGTTTCAATTCATCCAAGGAAATATCTTCCTCTTTAACTAAAGAAGAAACGGCATTCAGGTAAGAATTATTAAAATACTTACTAATCACATTCCGCAGCGTTCCTTTACGAAAATCTTCTTCACTGACTACGGGATAATATTGATAGGTATTCCCGAAAGTATAATGAGCTAGAAAACCTTTTTCTTCCAACCCACGCACAATCGTAGATAATGTATTGAAATGTGGCTTGGGATCTTCATAGAAAGCCAACATTTCCTTCACGAACAAGGGACCTTTTTCCCAAAAAAAGCCCATGATTTCTTCTTCTTTTGCTGTTAATCCTTTCATATCTGCAACTTTGTTTGCTGCAAATAACGAAAAGTTTTAGTTCATAAACTAATTTATCTAGTTAAAGTAAACTAAAAGCTATAGTTAAGAAGAAAATCTTACTATTAAATACCTGTGAAGCAGAATTTCTACTAATCCTTTAGCCCCACAGTTTATTCACAATAAAGTTGCCAATATAAAATAAGTCGCCCATAAAAACAATACTGAATACCAGAAAAGTGAAACAAGTACTCCACCGGGCTCCTCCATCCTCTTCGCCGCGTTTGATACGGAGCAGGGAACTATGCAAACAATCACCTGCTATGAACAGCACAAACAAACTCGGTATCAAGTCACCCCACGATACCAACCACAGATTATCCCCCTTCCCCAACAGGAATGTCAATGCTACGGCCAATAAGAAGACAGAAGCATATTGCAAGTCTTTTCTTTTTGAATTCATAGTGGTAATGTTTAAAGTCCTTTTCACAAAGATATTGAATCTCACCCAATAATCCTTATCAAATCTATATAAAAATCGGTCAGGCTTTGTTGAATCTAAGTTTATTGTTACTTTTGCAAGTACGAATTAAAACCAAAACCGATTATAAAAGCAGATGAAAAAGATCAGCATCACTTTATTACTCTGCCTTCTCTGTCTGACCGGAATGGCACAAGGACAAAAGGCACTCGATTTAAAAGATATCACCTCCGGACGTTTCCGCCCGGAAAATATCCAGGGAGTAATCCCCATGCCTGATGGCGAACACTACACGCAGATGAACGCCGACGGCACGCAGATCATTAAATACTCTTTCAAAACAGGCGAGAAAGTAGAAGTGATTTTCGATGTAAGCACTGCACGCGAATGTGACTTCAAGAACTTCGACAGTTACCAGTTCTCGCCCGACGGTCAGAAATTGCTGATTGCTACTAAAACGACACCTATATATAGGCATTCATACACAGCTGTACATTACATTTACCCTTTGAAACGAAATGATAAGGGCGTTACGACAAACAACATTATTGAACGGCTGTCTGACGGTGGACCTCAACAGGTCCCCGTCTTTTCTCCAGACGGTACAATGATTGCTTTTGTCCGCAACAATAACATATTTCTTGTTAAGCTGCTTTATGGCAACAGTGAAAGCCAAATTACGGAGGATGGCAAACAGAACTCTGTAATCAACGGCATCCCCGACTGGGTGTATGAAGAAGAGTTCGGTTTCGACCGTGCTTTGGAATTCAGCGCTGATAATACACTGATCGCTTTCATCCGCTTCGATGAGTCAGAAGTTCCCTCCTACTCTTTTCCGGTATTTGCCGGACAGGCACCCCGTATTGATGCCTTAAAAGATTATCCGGGTGAATATACCTACAAGTATCCGAAAGCCGGATACCCGAATTCGAAAGTAGAAGTACGCACGTATGACATCAAGTCACACGTCACCCGTACGATGAAACTCCCGCTGGATGCAGATGGATACATTCCACGCATCCGTTTCACAAAGGATGCCAACAAATTGGCTATCATGACATTAAACCGTCATCAAGACCGTTTCGACCTTTACTTTGCCGATCCTCGCTCAACACTTTGCAAACTAATGCTCCGTGATGAATCTCCTTATTACATAAAGGAGAATATTTTCGATAACATCCAGTTCTATCCCGAATATTTCAGCATGCTTAGCGAACGTGACGGTTACAGTCATCTCTATTGGTATAGCATGGGAGGTAACTTGATTAAAAAGGTTACTAACGGTAAGTTCGAAGTGAAAGATTTTCTGGGATATGATGAAGAAGATGGTTCTTTCTATTATACCAGCAACGAAGAGAGTCCTCTGCGCAAGGCTGTCTATAAAATAGATAAGAAAGGCAAAAAGACCAAATTGTCTCAACAGGCAGGAACCAATACGCCTCTCTTCAGCAAATCGATGAAGTATTATATGAACAAGTTCTCCAGCTTGGATACTCCTATGTTGGTTACCTTGAACGATAATTCAGGCAAAACGCTCAAAACGCTTATTACAAATGATGCGTTGAAGCAAACATTGTCCGGATATGCAGTACCACAAAAAGAGTTCTTTACTTTCCAGACTACAGATGGCGTGAAGTTGAATGGCTGGATGATGAAACCGGTTAATTTCTCCGCATCCAAAAAATATCCGGTACTGATGTATCAATATAGCGGCCCGGGTTCCCAACAGGTATTAGATACTTGGGGAATCAGTTGGGAGACATACATGGCAAGCCTCGGTTATATCGTGGTATGTGTAGATGGTCGTGGCACTGGAGGCCGTGGAGAAGCTTTTGAGAAATGTACCTATTTAAAAATTGGCGTCAAAGAAGCCAAAGACCAGGTGGAAACAGCGCTTTACCTAGGCAAACAAGCGTATGTGGACAAAGACCGCATCGGTATCTGGGGTTGGAGTTATGGCGGATACATGACTCTTATGAGCATGAGCGAAGGAACTCCCGTATTCAAAGCCGGAGTAGCAGTAGCCGCACCGACCGACTGGCGTTTCTATGATACGATTTACACCGAACGTTTCATGCGCACTCCCAAAGAAAATGCGGAAGGATATAAGGAATCATCAGCCTTCACCCGTGCCGACAAACTTCATGGCAACTTGTTGCTGGTACATGGTATGGCAGATGACAATGTTCACTTCCAGAACTGTGCAGAATATGCCGAACAGTTAGTTCAGCTTGGAAAACAATTTGATATGCAAGTGTACACGAACCGTAATCATGGAATATATGGTGGCAACACCCGCCAACACTTGTACACACGGTTGACCAACTTCTTCTTGAACAACTTATAATGACGGATAGAGTACGTAAGCCCGAATGGCTGAAAATTAATATCGGTGCCAACGAACGATACACCGAAACAAAGCGAATTGTCGACTCCCACTGCTTGCACACGATATGCAGCAGTGGGCGTTGCCCTAATATGGGGGAATGTTGGGGAAAAGGAACAGCCACCTTCATGATTGGCGGTGACATCTGCACGCGTAGCTGTAAATTTTGCAACACACAGACAGGACGTCCCCATCCGTTAGATGCAAACGAGCCTACCCATGTAGCAGAATCCATCGCACTGATGAAATTGGATCATGCCGTCATCACCTCTGTAGACCGGGATGATTTACCTGATTTGGGTGCAGAGCATTGGGCACGTACCATCCGGGAAATAAAACGGTTGAATCCACAGACAACCATTGAAGTACTGATTCCGGATTTTCAAGGCAGAATGGAGTTGGTAGATTTAGTAATTGACGCCCGGCCCGACATCATATCACACAATATGGAAACTGTGCGCCGCATTAGTCCACTAGTCCGCAGTGCAGCAAATTATGATACAAGCTTACAGGTTATCAGACATATTTCCGAAAAGGGAGTCAAATCTAAAAGCGGCATAATGGTCGGACTGGGTGAAACTCCGGAGGAAGTCGAAACATTGATGGACGATCTGTTAGCAACCGGTTGCCAGATTCTTACCATAGGGCAATACCTGCAACCGAGTCATCGGCATTATCCCGTTGTGGCATACATCACTCCGCTGCAATTCACGAAATATAAAACAGTTAGTTTAGAGAAAGGATTCAACATCGTAGAGAGTGCTCCCCTTGTTCGTTCCTCCTACCATGCAGAGAAACATATTCGTTAGCAAACAAAACACATACACTATTTGTTTTATAGATAGAACCGACAAATAAACATAAATATAGAGATGGATCATAAAGGAATACTTTCTTCCGCATTTAACATGTCGCTGGGTTTTATCCCCGTTATTATTTCCATTTTATTGTGTGAACTTATAACGCAAGACACGGCTATTTACATCGGTACAGGTATAGGTATTATAGGAATATACCTTTCTTATCGACGTAAAGGATTGTTAATTCCTAATTTTATCCTCTATATAGCGACCGGAGTGCTGGCACTATTATCCGTAGCAGCTCTCATTCCTGGTGATTATGTTCCCCCCGGTGCGCTCCCGCTTACTCTGGAAGTCAGTATTCTCATTCCAATGCTAAGTCTTTATATGCATAAGAAAAGGTTTATCAACCACTTCTTAAAACAGATAGGTTCTTGCAACAAACGTTTATATGCTCAGGGAGCAGAAGCCGCCGTTGTATCTGCTCGCATTGCCTTGATTTTCGGAATACTGCATTTTATTATAATCAGCATCACCGTCATTTTCCAAAACCCACTAAGTAAGACAAGTCTGTTTGTACTCTATAAAGTGTTACCTCCTACTGTCTTTCTTATGAGCATCCTGTTCAACCAGATCGCTATCCGTTTCTTCAATCACTTAATGTCTCACACGGAATATGTTCCTATTGTGAATACAAAAGGAGATGTGATCGGGAAAACCCCTGCAATAGAAGCTGTTAATTATAAGAACGCATACATCAATCCGGTGATAAGAATTGCCATATCCACTCATGGAATGCTGTTCCTTTGCGACAGACCGTCAACAGCCATTTTGGACAAAGGAAAAGTGGACATTCCCATGGAATGTTATCTCCGATATGGAGAATCTTTAGAGGCGGGTGCCACCCGTTTGATTAACAATGCTTTCCCGCACGAAAAAGATATCAAGCCAGAGTTCAATATCGTTTATCACTTTGAGAATGAAGTAACCAATCGTCTTATCTACTTATTCATCGTTGATATCAAGGATGATTCCATCCTTTGTACCCCTCGCTTTAAGAACAGTAAGCTATGGAGCTTCAAACAGATAGAGGAAAACTTGGGAAAAGGCTTCTTCAGTAGCTGTTTCGAAGATGAATATGAACACCTGAAAGGCGTTATTTATATAAGAGAAAAATACAGGGAATCTTAGACAATTCAGGCACATGTCCCTTCCAGTCCTTCACAGTACGCGTCTGTATATACTCTCCTTCACATGTAATATCGGCAGCAATACAAAGCTTTGTTTGAGGACGACAGTTTAACAAAATATCTTCTATCATCTTATGATTCCGGTAAGGCGTCTCAATGAAAAGTTGTGTCTGATTTTCAGCATACACACGCTGCTCCAATGTTTTCAGTTTCTTGGCACGTTCCCCCGGTTCAATCGGCAGATAACCATGAAACGCAAAGCTCTGCCCGTTAAAGCCCGAAGCCATCACGGAAAGAATAATTGAAGAGGGTCCAACCAAAGGAACTACCTTCAGTTTTTTACGTTGTGCGATGGCAACCACATCCGCTCCCGGATCAGCTACCGCCGGACAACCGGCTTCGGAGATAACTCCCATTGAAGCTCCGCCTACCAAAGGTTGCAGATAACCGGAAATATCTTCAGGTGAAGTATGTTTGTTCAACGGATAAAATGTCAACGCATCAATATCAATCTCCCGGTCCACCTTTTTCAGGAAACGACGGGCAGAACGAACATCTTCGACTATAAAATACCGGATACCGGAAATAATTTCCTTATTATAAGAAGGCAACACCTTTTCAATAGGTGTATCGCCTAAAGTCACGGGCAACAAATAAAGGGCAGTTTCCACTTATTAAATTGAGAATTGAAAATTAAAAATTGAGAAATAAGAAAGAGAAACGATTCAGGAAGCCAGGTAGTTGGATTCACTTAACATTTCGTGGTAATCAGTAAATTCCAGGAGATCTTTCAGCTTCATATCCTTATGCTTTTTCATGTAAGAAGCAATGATTCTTGCTCCCATCCATGTACCTATCAATGCCGGAGCTTGAGCACCCAACATATCAACAGCAGGAGCAGGCTTCATATAATAGCGGATCACCATCGGGTCACGAGCATGCAGATGATCGTTGGTACAGATATAATTCCATATCTCCTTTTCATTATCCTTGCACCAGTCGCTTTCCTCCTTAGAGTACCCCATTGCTTCACCGATATCACTATATCCCAATAAGTTTTGCACTACGTAATTGATCTTCCCCGTATGCATCATCAAGTCAATCAGACAAGTACCTTCATGATAGTTCATACCGTAACGGCTCAAAAGATAAAAAGCAAAACAATCCGGCACAATCCGTTCCGGACGCATCGAGCGACACTGATAATCGTAATAGAAACGCTTATAAAGAGGATAATCTTCCCCCATATATTTATCAAGACTGATTCCCAATAAAGAATCCACTAAAATAATAGATTCGTTGAAAGCGGATACTTGCGAATAGATAAACGGCACTTTCGTATCAGGCACTTCCTTTTTCAGTTTCCGAAATCCTTTACTAAGTCCTTTTTCCACCTCATCCAGATTAGGATACTTTGCCTCTACATCGCTAAGCAAACGAACCAAAGTCGTATCCGAATAGAATTTTTGCAGACGTTGCGAGATGGTATCATCTTTCACCGTGCCGATAGACAATACATCCTCAATCAGGATTTTCGTCGGCATACGGTAGTCCATCGTCAACTTCTGCATAGCAGAAAAGCTGTTGGAGCGAACATATTCGCTCAACAGCTTATCATATCTCAGAACAGAAATCTCTTCTTCCTTCTGCTCCGTACCCTTTCCTGTGCTTATCCCGCAGGAGGTGAAAAGCATACTCATTAATATAATAAGAAGAGAGATCCGTAGTTTCATAATCTTTTATCCGTAAATGATGTTACCATTTTCGTCCATGTACTCATCGAGCCCTTTCTCGTAAGTAGCCATGGCACGAAGACTCATACCTACGCTGGAGAATCCACCGTCATGGAATAAGTTCTGCATAGTCACCTTACGGGTAAGATCGGAGAACATCACGATGCAATAATCGGCACATTCGTCAGCCGTTGCATTTCCGAGCGGAGACATACGGTTGGAGAAGTCGAACAGTTTGTCCATACCCTTCACGCCCGAACCGGCAGTAGTAAATGTAGGCGACTGTGAAATCGTGTTCACACGTACGCTATGTTCGCGTCCGTAAATGTAACCGAAGCTGCGAGCAATAGACTCCAACAAAGCCTTTGCATCTGCCATATCATTATAGCCATAGAAAGTACGCTGTGCGGCTACGTAGCTCAAAGCAACGATAGAACCATAATCAGCAATAGCATTCAGTTTCTTGGCCGACTGAATCATTTTGTGGAATGAAACAGCTGAAATATCCAATGTCTTATCCAACATTCCATAGTCAAGGTCATCGTAAGTACGTTTCTTGCGCACGTTGGGAGACATACCGATAGAGTGGAGTACAAAATCAATTTGTCCACCCAGTATATCCATGGAGGTCTTGAATACATTCTCCAAATCTTCTACGCTAGTGGCGTCTGCCGGAACAACTTGGCAATTTAATTTTTCGGCCAAAGCATCGACTTCTCCCATACGGATAGCCATCGGAGTATTTGATAATGTAATGGTTGCACCTTCTTCTACGGCACGCTCTGCCACTTTCCAGGCAATAGACTGATCGTTCAAAGCACCGAAGATAACACCTCTTTTTCCTTTCAACAAGTTGTAACTCATATCTTTTAATAGTTAAATTTTGTGCAAAGATAGGAACTTTCTGCATAAAAACACGAGAAGTGTGCAAATAATAGACAGAAATGACAAAAAATACACGTAATCTATCAATTAGTCCACATCGCCTTAGGCTTTCCCACCTATCTTTGCAATCGATAATTAAGAGGTTTTTTCATAATATTTATTTAAGGTTAGAATTAGGTTAACATGAATTCGTCTTATTCCTCTCCTGCAGGCTGCCTGCGACAGATCGCCTGCGGAAGGACATAAGAATTATGAAATCATCCTTATTAATCATCAACCAACTACCAAGAAAAACAATAGATGTATAACCCTATAGAAATTAAGTTACTAAATGAACACATTGACAAAAAGACTCTTCTGGATGGCCGTATGCTGTTTACCGTTTATCTCATCGGGATGTAAACAAAGCGAGACTGCTGTAAAAGAAAGCTCAATCAGTGACGCTCTTTACCAGAATTTACCTTTTGAAATGCCGAAAGTACAGCAACCGGTTTTTCCTGCTTACGAAGTAAACATTGAGAAATTCGGAGCCAAAGGAGACGGTCTGTTCCTGAATACAAAAGCAATCAACGATGCTATTAAAGATGTAAATCAGCATGGAGGGGGTAAAGTGATTATCCCGGAAGGCATTTGGTTGACAGGACCTATCGAACTGTTGAGCAACGTGAATTTATATACTGAACAGAATGCATTGGTACTCTTCACCGGTGATTTTGAAGCATATCCTATCATTGCCACGTCCTTTGAAGGATTGGAGACTCGTCGTTGCCAATCGCCGATTTCCGCACGTAATGCAGAGAATATCGCTATCACCGGACATGGTACATTTGACGGAAACGGCGACTGCTGGCGTCCAGTAAAAAAAGGAAAGCTGACTGCTTCTCAATGGAAAAAACTGGTAAAATCAGGAGGTGTTCTCGACGAAAAACAAGAAGTATGGTATCCCACTGCCGGCTCATTAAAAGGTGCAATGGCTTGCAAAGACTTCAATGTACCCGAAGGTATCAACACAGATGAAGAATGGGCAGAAATCCGTCCATGGTTGCGTCCGGTACTATTGAGTATCGTCAAAAGTAAAAAGGTACTGTTGGAAGGCGTTACTTTCAAAAACTCACCAAGCTGGTGTCTGCACCCCTTGTCTTGCGAAGATTTCACAGTAAATAATATCATGGTCATCAACCCCTGGTATTCTCAAAACGGTGATGCTATCGACTTGGAATCTTGTAAAAACGCTCTAATTATCAATAGTGTGTTTGATGCGGGAGACGATGCAATCTGTATCAAATCCGGTAAAGATGAAGATGGTCGCCGACGTGGTGAACCTTGCCAGAACGTTATCGTGAAAAATAATACAGTACTGCATGGACACGGTGGATTTGTAGTAGGAAGTGAAATGTCGGGTGGCGTGAAGAATATCTATGTAGAAGACTGCACATTTATGGGCACAGATGTAGGTTTGCGCTTCAAGAGTACCCGCGGACGTGGCGGTGTGGTAGAAAACATCTACATTAATAATATCAACATGATTAACATTCCGAACGAACCTTTGTTGTTCGACTTGTTCTATGGTGGAAAAGGCGCCGGCGAAGAATCGGAAGAAGACTTGCTGAACCGCATGAAGACAAGTATTCCTCCGGTAACGGAAGAAACACCCGCTTTCCGCAATATTCATATCTCTAATATTGTTTGCAGAGGTTCGGGACGTGCCATGTTCTTCAATGGTTTACCGGAAATGCCGATCAGCAATATTACTGTTAAGAATGTCGTGATGACAGAAGCTACGGACGGCGTTGTTATCAGCCAAGTCGACGGAGTTACTTTGGAGAATGTATATGTAGAATCATCAAAAGGCAACAATATACTAAATGTCAAAAATGCCAAGAATCTGACTGTAGACGGGAAGGTTTATGAAGAACTGGGAGCGAAAGAAGAAATTTTAAGTCTCAAATAAAAAACTCATTGCTATTCTGTGATGCAAAATAGAAACCACAATATCATTATATAGAGTAAAAAGCTCAAATAGCAGACTATAATCTCCTCAAAAGAGACACAGTCTGCTATTTTTTCTGCTATTTTTGCAAGGAGAAATACGACGTATAATTTCAGCCTTAGAAACATGAAGAAAAATCTTTTTATTATTACTTTCTTTTTAGGAGCTTTCAGTCTTTCTGCCCAAACGCAGAAACAGGAGAAAACCATCACAGTTGAAGTACAAAACAACTGGAATCAGCCCAAAGCGGATGCTCCGGTTGTTATCAATCTACATGAGTTGCACGCTGGTTTCAAAGTAAAATCAGCCGTTGTCATGGAAGGTATGAAGGAAATTCCTTCGCAGTTGGACGATTTGAACCGGGACCGCAAGATGGACGAACTGGTCTTTGTTGCCGATCTTCCTGCCCATGGTAGAAAAACATTTCAGGTTACACTTTCTTCGGAAAAGAGTACAAAGACTTATCCTGAACGAGTTTATGCCGATATGTTTATTGTAGACAACAAGAAAGGTAAACATCAACGGGTACAGGCTATCACCGTTCCCGGCACTAGCAATATATACAGCATGGTACGTCCTCACGGTCCGGTTTTGGAATCGGAACTGGTAGGATACCGTCTTTATTTCAATGAAAAACAGACACCGGATATTTACGGCAAGTTCAACAAAGGACTGGAAATCAAAGAATCGCAGTTCTATCCGACGGATGAGCAGTTAGCTAAAGGATTCGGAGATGACGTACTTCGCGTGTTCGACAGTTGCGGACCGGGTGCATTGAAAGGTTGGGACGGACAAAAGGCAACCCATATTACTCCAGTGGACACTCGTACAGAACGTATCGTCTCTTATGGACCGGTACGTGTAATTGCAGAAATAGAAGTAACCGGATGGAAATATCAGGATCAGGAACTGAATATGATGACACGCTACACGCTTTATGCCGGACATCGCGATCTTCATATCGAAGCATTCTTTGACGAACCGCTCGATAAAGAAATTTTCTGCACAGGTGTGCAAGACATCGTAGGTACTTCCAAATCTTTCTCCGATCATAAAGGACTCGTAGGAAGCTGGGGAACAGACTGGCCGGTAAACGACACCGTGAAATATGCTAAAGAAACTGTAGGGCTGGGCACTTGTATTCCTCAACGTTATGTAAAATCGGAAGAAAAGGATAAAGCCAACTTCCTTTATACAATTACCGCCCCGGGAAATAAATATTTCCAGTATCACACGACTTTCACCTCGATGAAAGAGACATTCGGATATAAAACGCCGGAAGCATGGTTTGCTCATCTCCGCGAATGGAAAGAAGAGCTGGCTCATCCGGTGACAGTGAGAATAAAAGATAACCGCACCAATAAATAGGGTAGAAACAAATACAACTAAACAAAAATTACGAGGTATCTACCAATTTTTCTATGACTCTGCACAAATATTCCTCCTTGTGCAGAGTCTTTTTATTTACCTTTGCCATCAGATAAAACCAACGAATCATTTATATAAATAATCTATCTATAACATGAAACGATTGACACAGACTTTAGCCTTTTGCTTATTAACGGTTTTCACCGCAGTGGCACAGAAGAACTATGTATCTGAAGTATGGGTTTCCGACCTCGGAAACGGTAAATACAAAAATCCGGTGCTTTATGCCGACTATTCCGATCCGGATGCTTGCCGTGTAGGAGATGATTTCTATATGACTTCATCCAGTTTCAACTGTTTGCCGGGATTGCAAATCCTTCATTCTAAAGATTTAGTCAACTGGACAATCATCGGTGCCGCAGTTCCCAATGCCCTCTCCCCTATCGAAACTCCGGAACGGCCGGAACACGGCAATCGTGTATGGGCTCCGGCTATTCGTCATCACAACGGTGAGTTTTACATCTTTTGGGGAGATCCCGATCAGGGAGCTTTTATGGTGAAAGCCAAAGATCCGAAAGGTCCGTGGAGCGAACCGGTCTTGGTGAAAGCGGGAAAAGGTATCATTGACACTTGCCCGTTCTGGGATGAAGACGGAAAAGTATATATGGTACACGCATACGCAGGAAGTCGTGCCGGACTGAAAAGTGTAATCACTATCTGCGAACTGAATGCAGAAGCAACAAAAGCGATCACTCCTTCCCGTATAATTTTCGACGGTCACGAAGCACATCAGACTTGCGAAGGTCCTAAAATGTACAAGAGAAACGACTATTATTATATCTTCCATCCGGCCGGCGGTGTACCGACAGGCTGGCAGGTCGTATTACGTTCTAAAAACATCTACGGTCCTTACGAATGGAAAACAGTACTTGCGCAAGGTAACTCTCCTGTCAACGGTCCTCACCAAGGTGCATGGGTAGATACTCCTACCGGAGAAGACTGGTTCCTCCACTTTCAAGATGTCGGTGCTTACGGACGCATTATGCATCTCCAACCGATGAAATGGGTGAACGACTGGCCTATTATCGGTATTGATAAAGACGGTGACGGCTGCGGAGAACCTGTTTTGACTTACAAGAAGCCAAATGTCGGTAAAACATATCCTATCTGCACTCCACAAGAAAGTGACGAATTTGATGGGTATACACTTTCTCCGCAGTGGCAATGGCATGCTAACATTAATGAAAAATGGGCGTATTATGCAGGTGACAAAAGCTATGTCAGATTATACTCTTATCCGGTAGTAGAAGATTATAAGAACCTGTGGGATGTAGCCAACCTCTTATTACAAAAAACTCCTTCTGATAATTTTACCGCAACAATGAAACTGACGTTCAGCCCTAACCAAAAGAATAAAGGCGAACGCACTGGACTTGTCGTTATGGGCAGGGATTATGCCGGACTTGTTCTAGAAAATACAGACAAAGGTTTGGTTCTGTCGCAAGTTGAATGTGACAGAGCAGATAAAGGCAAACCAGAAGAAGTGAAAGCCACTGTTGATCTTTCGCAAAACACGGTTTATCTGAAAGTGCGTTTCAGTTGTGACGGAAAGAAAATCAAGGGTAGTGAAGGCGGACATGACCTCATTGTGATGTGTAATTTCAGCTATAGCCTCGACGGAAAGAAATATGAATCATTAGGTGTTCCTTTCCAGGCAAGAGAAGGACAATGGATTGGTGCCAAAGTCGGTATGTTCTGTACGCGTCCGGCTATTAAAACGAATGACGGCGGTTGGGCAGACGTTGACTGGTTCCGTATTACGAAGAAGTAATCAAAGTATATATAAGGATGAAAAAAGATTGTCCCGCAACTTTCAAGCAGTAGCGGGACAATCTTTTTTATCTTCTTTAAACTTACATACAAGCCCAGCCAAATTTACGAACAAGCTCTGCAAGCAGACTACGGTCTTTTATTGGCAAATTAATGACCACATTCTCGCGCTTCTCTCCAGATAAAACATATCCCTCAGCCGGCAATTTATCTTCCAACAATACACTTTCCTTTAATAACGTTTTCTGGTATTCACCCGATTGAAACACAACATCGTAATACTCATGTTCATTTTCAGGCTGTAGATAGAGTAAACGCAAATCGGCTTTACCTGCTAAGAAGGATTCAAGTCTACGTGTAGAGATACGTATTCCCGTATAGCGATAAACCGTCTCATCATCATACAAAAGACAAAGATACAGTGTATCAAAGGCATCTCTTGCCACAAAAAGCTGAGGCACATCACAGAAATCCAGAATTTTGTCTATCCTTAACACATCTACCATTCCCATAATCAGACTATTTTAGCTTGTAAAACATTAAAATCCTTTGTTCTCCACCAAGAATAATGTGCTATATCAAATGTTTTCTTTAACACTCCATCTTTTGGTTCCAATATGACTAAAGCAATATTTGCCTTCTTGAACTTAGGAAGCTTTAATCTTTTCTCCGCTTCTTCCCTCTCTGAAAATAGAGAGACTGCCCTTGTCACACATTCATCTATTCCTAATCCTTTAAAGACCTTATCCGGCTGCATTTTTCTTTGCGAAAAGAAATCTTCTGTTGTAACAGGATTACCATTTGCAATTCTATAATAACAGCCTTCGCACCGCTTCGCATCCGTTGGGGGACATTGTTCAGGCAATGCCTCAAACCATTCTGCATTCATTATTCTTTAGTTTTTCGCAAAGTTAAGCCAATCTGGTAGAATAACAAATATATTTCCGGCTTTGTTGTTCATTCGATATTCTCTAAACTATTGCCTCATTCTTCCCAATCTCATTTTTTTAGTATACCTTTGCAGAATAAGAGATTTAAATATAGAATTAACTATAAACATAAGCCTTAATGAAAAAACTAATAATATTCGATTTGGACGGTACATTATTAAATACTATCGCAGACCTCGCCCATAGCACTAATTATGCTTTGAATAAATTAGGATACCCCACACACGATGTAGAAAAGTATAACTTCATGGTAGGAAATGGTATCAACAAACTCTTTGAACGTGCATTACCCGAAGGAGAAAAGACAGAAGAGAATGTGCTCCGGGTAAGAAAAGAGTTTATTCCTTATTATGATATTCACAATGCAGACGATAGTCGTCCTTACCCGGGTATTTCAGCGTTATTGTCTTATCTGCAATCCGCAGGCATTCAGATTGCCGTAGCCTCCAACAAATATCAGGCCGCTACCGAGAAACTGGTTGCCCACTACTTTCCGGAAATTCATTTCACTGCCGTTTTCGGCCAACGGGAAGGAGTAAATGTCAAACCTGATCCAACAATCGTTTTTGATATATTAAAACTTGCCGATGTACGAAAAGAAGATGTTCTTTATGTAGGTGATTCCGGTGTAGACATGCAAACAGCAGCCAATGCCGGTGTAACCGCTTGCGGAGTGACATGGGGATTCCGACCACGCACGGAACTAGAAGAATTTAATCCGGCATATATGACAGATGTGGCCGAAAAAATAAAAAAAATGGTCTTTTAACGATGATATCCTTACAAGAATAATTATGATTCGGCAAGTAAAACTTCAATAGTCTCAATAAGTTCTCTTGCCGGAGCTTTTATCGTACTGATTTCATCCTCCGATATTGAATAAATGCAATTATAATCCCCTTTTTGCCGTAATTGTTCCATACGCGCCAAAAAACTTCCCAAACGTGCACTAATTTTGCCTGTTTTTATAAAATTCAAGCCAAAGCAAGCTATCAACCCATCATGGGTTTTACATGATAATCCATTTTGTATTAATAAAGCCTGAACAGCATGAAAACAGGCATAATAATATCTATTGGAAGCAATATCCCAATACTTCAGATCAAACATCTCATCTGCTTGTTTCAAAAATACTTTAGCTTTCTCCAACTGTAATATCACCAAAGAATTACGTTCTTCATCTGTCAATTTCATACTAATTCAATTCCTTCCTGCTCTACATTTTTATAAAATGGTGTAATACAACTTGCAGCCCATTCTTTCATCGTATACATAATCGGATTAATTCGCGCTCCCAAGTCCCATCCCAACATAGTTAAGGGAAAGCTTACCTTATCATAATCTTCAGGCTCCAATTTTTCTTTATCTAAGATAATCAAAATATCCCAATCAGAATCAATCCGTGCATCCCCACGAGCTTGAGAACCAAACAACAAAGCCTTGCCACCTTTTGGTAAATGCTCTGTCAATGCCTGCTTAATAGACTCTAATATTTTATTTGTATGACTTTTCATATTCGTCTCCCCTTACTCTTCTACAAATATACAATAAATATCAATACAACAATATGACTTACAAAAAAATCGCTCTTGCTAATTATTCATACTTGGTTCTTATCCATGACTAATATGAATAAAGAATAAAGTCTAATATTACATATTTTCCGTACAAATTTCAATATCACTTTCCTTACAATGCATTTTCTTTGCAACAGGTAAAGAAAGGCTCACCTTTGTGTGCCTAAATCTAAGAACAATAGTAATCTAATTTATTATAAAATGAAAAAGCATCTTATACTATTTTTTGCAGGAGTAATATTGAGTTACGGGAACATAAAAGCACAGACAGTTCCCGATAAAAAAGAAATTCTGAAAGTAACTCTTCATGTGAACGACTATTTCATGAAGAAATATGCCGACTATCGCACTCCTTCCTTTGTGAAAAAAGTAGTTCGCCCCAGTAATATCTGGACACGAAGCGTATATTACGAAGGCTTAATGGCACTCTACTCCATCTATCCCGCAGACGAATATTATCTCTATGCCAAAGAATGGGCGGATTACCACCAATGGGGCTTCCACCGTGGGACAACCACCCGTAATGCAGATAATTACTGCGCCAGCCAAATCTATCTCGATTTATACAACATTTGCCCCGATCCTGAAAAAATACGGAAAACGAAAGCCAATATGGATATGCTGGTCAATACTCCACAAATAAACGACTGGTGGTGGATAGATGCTATCCAGATGGGGATGCCTATATTTGCCAAAATGGGGAAACTTACAGGCGAACAGAAGTACTTCGACAAAATGTGGGATATGTACGAATATACCCGTAATAAACACGGAGAGAACGGAATGTTCAATGTCAAAGAAGGTTTGTGGTGGAGAGACCATAATTTCGATCCTCCATACAAAGAGCCTAATGGCGAAAACTGTTATTGGAGCCGTGGTAACGGATGGGTATACGCAGCTTTGGTGCGGGTAATGAACGAAATTCCATCTGATGAAAAACATCGCCAAGATTACATCAATGATTTTATGGCTATGAGCAAAGCACTGAAACAATGCCAGCGTGAAGATGGCTTTTGGAATGTCAGCCTCCACGATCCGTCAAACTTCGGAGGCAAAGAGACTTCCGGCACAGCTCTTTTCATATATGGTATGGCTTGGGGCGTACGCAACGGTCTATTGGATAAAAAGACCTATCTGCCTGTAATCATAAAAGCATGGAATGCGATGGTGAAGGATGCAGTTCACCCGAATGGTTTTCTTGGTTATGTACAGGGAACCGGCAAAGAACCGAAAGACAGTCAACCTGTCACATACGACAAAGTTCCTGATTTTGAGGATTTCGGAACAGGATGTTTCCTTCTTGCCGGAAGTGAAATCTACAAATTAGACCTCAATATGTAACTGATAAACATACTTATCTTGAATCCGGTCTATCCTTCACAAACCGGATTCAAGGTAAGTATATACTACGTTTTACTTCTCTCCCCTTTCTGGTAAGCAGAAGGAGATACTCCAAACTGTGCCTTAAAACATTTACTGAAATAAAGAGGATCATTAATACCCACTTTATAAGAAACTTCCGCAACAGTCAGATCCCTTTCGGTCAAAAACAGTTCGGCAGCCTTCTTCATTCGTACGACACGCAAATACTCATTCGGTGAGTATCCTGTCACTCCGCGTAATTTCTTATAAAACACAGTTCGTCCCATCCCCATCATTTGCGCAAATTCATCAATAGAAATATTGTATTGAGAATAAATCTTTTCGACTACAGCTACCAACTGGTCTGCAAATTCCTTGTCCCGGTCCGTGTTACATAAAGCAGGGCGTACTACCCCCGGTTCACTGGAAAACTTCTTCCGTAACTTTTCGCATTGCTCTATCAGCCGAAACACCTGCGCAAGCAAAAGCTTAAAACTAAATGGCTTTGCAACATAAACATCCGCTCCCGCTTCAAGTCCTTCCAGGTGCTTATCCGGTGAAGTCAAGGCAGTCAGCAGAATAATAGGAATATGACTTGTCGCAAATTCAGTTTTCAGTTTCTTTGTCACTTCGAAACCGGTCATCCCGGGCATCAATACATCGCAGATAATCAAGTCTGCGTCATAGTTGCATGCCTTTTCAAATCCGGATATTCCATCCGCAGCCACTTCTACTTCAAAATAAGCACTAAGCTCCTCCTGCAGGAACCCACGAATATCATTATCATCTTCGATGACTAATATTTTATGTTTTCTTGACGTTGTGATTGTCTTTTCATGTTCCTGACATTCTTCTGAAAGTTCCTGCAAATGATGAGTCTGCATATTCGCTTCTTCCAACAGGAGATTGCCGGGAACCAGGAAGTCTTTTTCCGAATAAACAGTTTTATCAGTCGGAATACATACCGTAAATACGGAACCTCCCCCTTCATTATCTTTATATTCAATCGTTCCCTTATGCACCTGCACCAATTCATGGCTCAAATGCAACCCTACTCCAATGCTATCTCCAGAGAAACTACTTTGCATGAAACGTTTAAACAATTCTCCCTGCTTTTCTTTAGGAATACCTACTCCGGTATCCGCTACCTGAATGTATAAACACTTCTTCACCTCATCCACATTCACAGAAAACAGAATTGTCCCACCCGAAGGAGTATACTTAAAAGCATTTGAAAGTAAGTTATACACCACCTTATCCAAATTGCCTTTATCAATAAACATTTTATAGGATGGCACAGACGGCAAAAAGCGGAAATCCATATTCTTCTGTTCTGCTACGTCACTGAAACTTAAATATATTTCGTACAGGAAAGCAACTACATCAGTTTCCTGCAGAGAAAGAGCCAACTTGTTGTTCTGCATTTTTCTGAACTCCAGCAACTGATTAATCAGCCTCAACATACGTTGTGTACTTTTATCCATGACTTTCAACGGATGCAATAAGGCTTGTGGAATATCATCCGTCCGATACATTTTCTCCAATGCTCCTTGGATCAATGTAAGCGGAGTACGGAATTCATGAGAGATATTTGTGAAAAATACCAATTTATACTCTGTCAGTTGTTTTTCAACATTGATGCGGTTGCGCAACCTATTGAAATTAAAAATGATACGATATGTAAAGTACAAAGCTATTAATATCAGGATGAAATATCCGAGCATAGCCCAATTTGTTTTCCAAAACGGAGGCACAATAACAATCTTCAAGGTTGTTTCGGTATCATTCCAAATACCGGCACCATCACAATATTTCACATGGAAGATATAACTGCCCGGCTCCAGATATTTATAAGTGGCAAAACTTAAAGAAGACGGAACATTCCATCCCTTGTCATAGTTTTCCAGCCAATACATATACTTGATTTGACCATTATCCGAATAATCAAGAGTAGAAAAATCAAGCATAAAAGAATTCTGGAAATATTTCAATGTAATCTTATCCGAATAGGCTAAAGATTCTTGCAAAGGAGAACCCGGCATATTAGGCTTCACCTGAATTCCATTAACGGACAATCCTGTGATAACAATAGGAGAAAGCAATCTCTCTGTTGGAATCTTCTTCGGGTCAATAATCGTCAATCCGTAGTTTGTTCCAAAAATCAGTTTACCGTCTGCACCCATACACGCACTGTTCTCGCTATATACATTTCCTAATGTATAAGATGAGAAGAAATAATTCTCGAAAGAATGGCTGTTGGGATTGAATCTTGAAATTCCATATTCCGTAGCAATCCATAATTGTCCCGAATGATCTTCTAAAATAGATTGCACCATATTATTAACCAGTCCTTCCGCTATTCCATAATGTGTATATTTCAAAGACTGACAGTCGTCTGACAGTTCGCATAGATTCAGCCCGGCACCCGAAGTTCCTACCCACATGCGCCCTTTGCTATCACGAAACAGGCAACGAATCTCATTGCTGCAAAAATTGCCATCGGTGTAGCTGAACAAATGATAGTTATCTTCATTAGCAATCAATGAGTCAGGGTGGAATATGCAGATACCTTCACTTGTGCCCATCCATATCATCCCTTTCTCATCTTCTGCCATTACTCTGACTATCCGTAAGCCATACTTCTTTCCTTGAAAGAAACGACGGAACTTATATTGTCCTTTTTCCGTTGATTCTGCCAGATCCAGTCCTCCTCCAAATGTCCCCACCCACATACGATCTTTCTTATCACGAAGAATGGAATAAATATTAGAATGAGATAAGGCAAAAGGATTAGACGGATCCGTTTTATACCACGTATCTCCTATTTTTAGTCCGTCTCCCCGGGTTCCTATCCATATATTCTCCTGACTATCTTCTGAAATCGCATAAATATTATAGGGCAAATAATGATTATCTATCTTAGTTTTCAGATGAGAATCATAATTATACAATCCACCTCTACGGGTTCCTACCCATATATCTCCATTCGACATTTTAGTCAGTAACCGGATTGTATTCGAACGGTCAAAAACATCCGGAGATTCTGGATAGACATGTGTAATGCCTTTATTTGAAATGGAAATATGAGACAAACCGGAATATTCGGAGCTTACCCATATTCCTCCTGTTCTGTCTTTCATCAAACATAACAAAAAATCTGACCCTATAGGTCCTGCATTCTTCCCTTCGGAAACAAAGTGTTCCAACCGGTCCTCCTGAATATCGTAGGTGAAAAGTCCGTTTCCATAAGTTGAAATCCACACAATCCCCCGGTCATCACGCACCACATGATAGCGTTCATAATCTATATATTTCATCTTCTCTTCAGGGATCAGTTGAAAATTCTTTATTTCTCCGCTCTTCGAGTTTATATAATAAATTCGTCCAGTGTTATTGTAAGCCCAACAATCTCCGTAATTGTCATGAATCACTTTTCCATTATTTATTTTCAGTTCCCGGCAAGGAGTTATTTGAAAGTTCTGAAAATCAAATTCATATACCCCTTCGCTGGAAGTAAATATAACCCATTTATCTTTTATCAATGAATGTGTACTGACAGATGTATTACCGGCAATAGCAGACAGCGACGCTAAACAGTCTATTTTTTTCGATCCATTTACACAGCGATACACATCTCCACTCTTTGTCAGAAAATACATATCCTCTCCATGAGGGAAAGAAGAAGAAAAATTCAATTTCCTATCGATAAATTCAACTTTCCCTTTATAAACAGACGCAAGTCCCTGCATGGTACCAATCCAGATCCTGCCACTAGAATCTTCATTTATAAATTTAATCCGGTCATCGGGCAGGTTTCCAAATTTCGTTCTAAACTTCACAGAGGTCATAGTCCGATCGTCCTCACAAACAATTTGACGCACACCATTCCTTCTATGCCAAAGCCACACATCTCCATTAGAGGACATAAATATTTCTGAATAGTTCTCTCCATCACTTCCGGTACCGGTAAAATCTACAAAACAAGCTTTCTGTAGATCATAACAGCTGAATAATTCCGGCACAGTCTTTATCCACAAAAAACCATTCTTATCCTCTGCCACATGTTTTATTCTGTTATCTGCTAAAGAAATCCGATCGTGTTTCCCGCTTTCCAACTGATAAGTAAGAAAAGTATTTCCATCATAACGGGTCAATCCGTCTAAAGTACCCAACCATAAGAATCCTTTACTGTCCTGAAACATGCATCGTACAGAATTACTAGGTAGCCCATCACTGGTTCTCATTTGTTTGGAACTAAGTTCAATATCAGCATACAAATCCGATAAAGAAAAACTTAACAAAACGAAGAGGCATAATAATTTATATTTCATATAGTGGTTGGGGTTATTTTGATTGCTGGTTACAAAGATACATCTTTTGCACTGCAACATAGAATGTAACACTATGAAAAAGTAAAATCTCCATATAAATTTATTCTTTAATAATACACTTCCCACGATTTATCCCCTCTGCATTGATCGTCATTTGTCGACAAGTAGCATTATTATAAAAACTAACGTTCACTTTTCCATTATTATCAGTCCTCACATCAGGATTCCAATACAAAGTTCGACGAAAATCTATATCTCCCGGAACACTATTACTATGATTTACCTGATAGAATTCTCTTACAGGAGAAAAGGCTTTGAAAAAAGTATAACGCATTCCCTTCTTATACTTGTCATGCAACACATCGTTATATAAACGGACGATGAATAATACCAGCCTTTGGTTAGCCTGAAAAACAGCATCATGTAAATGTCTCATACTATAAAAATCTGATGTCGGATCACTCGGAGGATAATAGCCATAATTACTATCTATGTTTCTCACTATCCAAGCCCGAAGATTTCCATCATACACTTCTATTGTTTTTATATTCTCTATCGGATGATCGGAAGCACCGATGCCCTTTCGCGGATTAACAGAACCTCCACCATCTAAAATATAACAAATAGCACTATTAGCATACGTATACGCAGTATCTACCATGTTTACCGCAGAAATATTTCTTTCCATATATTCCCCCAATGTTCCTGGATAATCCTTCCCTTGATCCATCAGCCTACTAATATCCTTTTCCACATTACAAACCAGATCCGGAAATATCTCATTCTTTATCTGTTTTTTCTTTATCACCACTTGGGGAAGATTCTGTATCATACCTAAAACATTACTATTGGCCAGACTATCTGAAGTGTCTGCAAAAACAATAACCGTATCCTTCACCTGAAAGTCCGAAATAGAATAACTGCGGGCTTCCGGACTAAAAAGGCGGTCGAGCATAATCCTGCAATGTTTCGGTTTGCCTTTCGAAGTCACAGAAAGAGCCAGCTGCCATTCACCGTCTACTGCCGCATGATCCGGCAACAGGAAATGGAAACGCCCTTTTTTGTCAGTTTTGCAATGACCATGGAAAGAAGCACTATCCTTAACAATCCAAAATACAACATCCACATTCGCTTCCACCTTATTCTTGAGTAAAGATTTCACTACACCACTCACTGGTAAACCCTCTTCAGCATAATGTGCCACATGAAAAGGAGATACCCCCGCCATCACCTGCCAATTGTAACGGCGCCACCCCTGTACCATCATCAACAAGTCCAACTTCATACGATTACTACGGTCGTCCGTCCCGAAATATTGCATCGGATGAGCGATGTAACCTCGTATTTCAGAAGAGAGCAACAAGTCTGTCAGGATATTCTCATGATAACCAGTATGAATTTCTGTGCCGGCATCACGCACAGACAATGAAAAACTGCCTGACACAGGATTACCGGACAAATCTTTCACAGCAAGTGATAGTCTCACCTTTTCTAAAGGTTTATAGAAAGGTTTATCCGCCTCCACCGTAACACGGCAATATTCTAACGGAGCACGATTAAAAGCCAAACGGTCTGCCAAAATTTTGCCATCCTGATTATAAAGAGTAAAATGAAGGCAACCGGCAGGAAGTTTTCCTTTATCCAATTGATAAATATAAGGTTTATCACCCAAAACTAAAGCTTCTGCTGAATAAACTGTACCACGACATGATACAGAAACGGCTAAAGTATCAGCCGGCAAGTCCGGAGATTTTTGCAGATGTACCTGATAAGTCTCTGCATCCAAATCTGTCACACGCATCACATATCCTGAAGAAATAATGTTTGAAAAAGAAAAGTCATATTTCTTTCCATCATAATCGGCTACAATTTTATATGTAGTCTTATCAGGAATCATTTCAAAAAATCCCATACCTTGGTGATAAGTGGAGAAATATGAAACCAGTTCACCGGAAGAATCATATACCGCACCTGTTATATTCAAATCTTCTCCATTCTCTCCTGTAGCTTTGAAACCGATTCTCGAACGTAACCCAACCACAGCATTTCCTCCTTCAGGATAAAAGGAAAGGTTGACTTTCTTAGCTTTTGTGGTCTTTTTACGTTCGTCTTTCAAGCCAAAACCACTATCCATCTTCCGATCAGTATAATGCCCTTCTATTTCCGGAGAATCATAAACAGGAAATACACGAGAAAAAATACAATCGTCACCAAAATTCAACATACTTCGAGTGTAAGCACGAACTTCATAGAACCCACTATGATAACGGGAACTCAAGGCAAATTCACCATGACATTCGCCATTTTCAAGCTTTAATTGGCGGTCATCCACTATTATTCCTTGTGGAGTCAACAGCTCTACATGTAACACTTTGCTTAAAGTTGTGGGACGAAGTTGCTCTGCAAATACCGCATAAGCCTTAAACCAGATAGTATCACCCAAATAATATCCAGTATTGTCAAAATGAAGATACACCTTTTCTTGAGGGTTCAGTTGATTGAATTGATTTATCGCTTTTACATAGCCAGGTAATGAACGGACACTTATAGATTGGGCGTATAATGGTGGAACTATTATAATATATAATAGTAAAATAGCGAAAATTGCTTTTATTTTAGTTATGTGTTTCATGACTTTTTAAGATTTACACAAGCAAAACTAGCCAAAAGGAATAATGAATACAAAAAACTTAGCAGGCTATTTCGAAACAAGGATTATTATCCATATTTATGTCATTTTTTCCATATACTGACCAATGATTTGCATTGGTTCATAATCGGTACGGTTATGAACAATTCAATGCTTTTCTCTATAACATGGTCAATTCTTCCATCTCCTTCACTTTCCTCTGTTTCTTCGATAAATAAGGAGTTTGCAGGTGAATAGTCGGTCTTTCACCTTCTCTTCATCGTGAATCAAATCAAATAGCTGCTTCCTGATTTAACCATTGAACAAGATTAGTAAAGCTATTTCGTAATTAGTTTCAACCCTATTTGAAACTAATCGCCACAGGTGAAGAGGTGGTGAAGTTGTTACCCTTCACCCGCAAACTCCTTATTCATCGAAGAGACAGAGAAAAGGTGAAAGAAGACATAGAAAGATTGAAAATAAATATCCGATGAGAAAATCCATTCTATTCTGTAATAATTAAAAACCGCACCGATTAATTACTAATCCGTTAATCACTATTTAATACCTTTGTGCACCATTATGAGCTTTCCAACTAAATTTCAAAAGAGCAACTACACCCAAACTTCATATTAAGAAGAGCTATTTTGATTTAGTTTTTTTAAAGAATGCTCCTTACCAATTAGTTTTCCCGTTCAATAATATATTTGTTTTAATCTCTTGATATAGTTGACTGATTCGTATCTTCTATAACCGAGTTGTCGAATTTATGTTTTTTCTTTCCAAAAGTGAAACGATAATTTACCGATAAGCTAATCACATGATCGCTGACGCGAGGTATTCGACTTTCATATCTTCTTTCATAGCCAATTTGCTGAAGAGATCCTTTAGAGACTGCCTTGTACGGTGTTCGCATATATAAATCAATATTCCAGTTGTTGATACTGTAACTAGCTCCGAATCCCAGCATTCCGGGAAAATGAGTCATAAGACCGGAAGTGATTTTCATATACTTTGATGGTGCCATATAGTTTACATCAAAGCTCCAACCATTATGCATATAAAAAAGAGAACAGCAAAAGAAAAAACGATCAAAAGAAAAATTTTTCCACAATGTCACATCCATGCGGTCATAAATCAGCACTGGTCTTAAACTAAATATCTGGGGAATAATATCATATTGCAAAGCCAATTCATAGTGCTGACTCAAACTTTTGCCTCCATTCAAATTTTGATATATAAACATTTTCCGTTCGTCATCATAACGATATAGTTCATAGATCTGCGGATTACTTATATGCAAACTAGCTGAATAAAGCAATGTCAACTTAGAATTCATAGTCCAATCATAATTTAATCCTGCATTATATTGCAAATAGTCTTTTAATTCAAGATTTCCTACAAACATCTCGTATTCATTTTTTTTATATTCGTAACCGGTACGATTTGAAAGACCTATTTCTGTACTACGGACAGTTCCGGTCAACTTCAACGAATGTCCCTTATGAAGATAGGAGAGTTTCAATGAAGGTATGAAAAAAGAACTGAACACATGATTTCCATTCGTCGTAGTATATGATAAATGTTCGGCAATGCTAGCTTGTAGATTAAATTTCTTCTTAATGCGATAATTATATGTAGCATAAAAACTGGTATTACCTTTATTTAAAAAGATCTCTGAATTTTGCCCCTCTTTTGTATTTAAGTTGTTAGTATGCGTAAAATTCTGATTTAGAGTCAAACTGACAGATGATTTATTTTTGAAACTTTTACTATAGTTACAATTAAGCCTTCCATACCAACTATCTTCGGCAGTAGCATTGGCATAAGAAGACGTTATGACTTCATCCGTACGCTGCTCATACCATCGATTGTAATCGTTGTTTCCATAACTTCCATACAACTCCAATCGAAGTATCTGCCTTTTGGGAAGAGTACGATTATAGCGTAATTGTAAAGCCGGATTCAACCTAACAGTATGTTTGTATTCTTGTTTCACGAGAACAGCGGATGTATTATTATACCGTTGCCGATTCCAGTCGTCATTTTCGGACATACTCCTATTCATTCGTAAAGAAGAATAAAATGTTTGCAGCTTATCTTTATAGATATAGTTCAGATAGGTTTTCAAATTGTTATTGTTATCCAATGAGGGTAGCTCATCATCTGTCCGTACAATGGTTTCGTCAGGAAAATGATAAATGGTTTCGGTATATCCCTCATCATGATTTCTAAAATGAGTATAACTGTCCGATACTGACACAGCCCATTCAGATTTTCCTTCAAAATACTGGGCAGTTCCTCGTCCAGTACCTGTTGGTTTGTTCAATTGATGCCTTGCGTTTAAAGCGATTGTTCCTAAGTAATCCCGTTCTTTAAGTATATAATCTAATATAGTAGAAGCTTCCGGGTAATCGGGACGACCTTGAGAATAAAAATCTACACGTTTAATATCTTTGGGGTTTAGATTCTGCACTTCTTCCCGTGTTGCCTCACGTCCGTCAATACACAATAATACGCTTTCTCTATGATAAGTGATAGTTGCACTTCGAGGATCAGCTTCCAGCCCCGGAATCATTAACGCACGCAAAGCACTGTATCCATCATAAGAATGTCGTAACTGCTCACGAGTAGGGAATACCATTATTTTGTCTTCGGTATTTATCCGGTTTTGAGCTAGCACAGTTACTTCCTGTATCTGTACCACTTTCTTATCCATCGTTATTTCTCCTAAACGAATCTGGGTCTCTTTGGTCGGATTCAAGACTAAAGTGGTTTCCTTATAACCTAAATAACTAATTAACAACTTGTATTTTTGCTCCGTACGTGGAAGTTTGAGTTCAAACTCTCCTTTACTATTCGTAGATCCACCTATCATAAAAAGTGTGTCATTCATATAACAACGTATAGTTGCCGCCCCTAAGTCTCGTTTATTTTCATCTATTAAATGTCCTTGTACTTTCAGCTCTTGTCCAAAAAGTGAAGTCTTCCAAAATAACAAAGCAAATAGTAATATAGTGTATTTCATAAAATTATTTATATTTCAATTTTACATATGCATTTTGCCGATGAATCAATACCATATCCGCTTAGCATCTTCATACAAAAAAATTCGTTCATCCGTCCCCTTAGTAAGTTCTCTCAATAAAAGTAAAGCATTTTGTGGTACATGGTGAAAGGTTAGATTAAAATCGTCAGCTATTTGTTTGCCCAACGATACCCAATCCATATCCCAGTAAAAAAGTTCATAAGTATCTCCAATACGAATGTTATTGTCATCATTACGTGTCATATAGCCGATTGTTCCGAAGTCGTATGTATAAGAAGACAGGGATACTTCTGCCTTCCTTTTTAATACACATTATTAGAATAACAATAAGACCAATAATTCTACTCATTTTTCATTATTGCTGCTGATGAACTACTTGAAATAGTCTCAATGAAACGAGGAGCATTATCACGTATACTATCCAATATTGGTTTGGTCTTTTCTCTATATTCTTCCTTTTTAATAACATAATCTCGCCAAGCTAAAAGAATGTCTCGATCTGCTTTGGGCATTCGGTCGATAATCTGTAAATACTTGGGATAATCAGGATTTTTTAACGCTCCTCGTCCATTCAAATAGATAGATAAGTGAAATCGTATAACATCCGGATATTGGGCATATTTTTCTAAGAAAAACAACTTTTTTTCCTTATCTTTTTTGGGGGCAATCATATAAGTATAGTAATCCTCATTAATAGGAGTGCCTGATACAATGCCCTCATCTGCCCAATTAGCGACGCGGATATAAATATCACCCGCTTCGACTACAAAATACGTGCTCAAATTCAACATATTTCTTCCTGTCTTAACACTACTAAGATGTGCTAAGAATGGCTTTTGTAAAAGAGTACCTTCATAATAGAATTTCCCGTCAACCACTAGTATACTATCAATAAATGAATGTTTAATTCGTTCGTACTCTTGACTAAGAGCTGAACTATTAACTAAACGCAAATAACTATCATCTAACGAATGATCGGGCAATTCTCCCTGAACGGTATATTTCTCCTGTCCGTAGAATAGCTGGGCTATAGATACGAAAATAAAAAAGAATAGATATTTTTTCATAGTAACAAATAACAATTACAACATAAGCAAACCTTATTCACTTCTTTTTATATATTTAATTCTCCTAAGAAACTTACACTTTGATGGTGTTGCATAAAAACATTGACAATCGCCCTTCCATCAAAATACACAACAACCTTAAAGTTGAATTTATCAACCTTTGTCCGTACTGAAAAATTAATATGTGTATTCCCTTTCCTATCTATATCCATGGTATATTTTTTGAGGGGTACCTGAAAGCGAAGTTCATTTCCTCTGCCGCTATAAGGTATATCAGATTCCTCAACAAAAAAAAGATCGGAAAAGACTGAATCATTTTTAATTTCTATCGAATTCTCGGGGTAATCTAATTCTATGTATTCCCCAGATGGAGGCATATAAGTGCCTACGTTTATCTTATAGTCTCCTGATGCAACGATCTTTTCGATAACTTCCGGATTATATTCTTTCTTGCTTTGAGCTGAAAGGATAGGAGCCCCTATCAACATTATCAAAAACAATATAAGAATTTGTTTATTTGTTTTCATAATAATTACAAATTAGAATATAGATACTTTTTCAATTTTTAATGATACGCTAAAATAGTACACTTTCCCTTGCCTCGCTCCCACTCTTCTATTCCATTTTCCAGTATCACAGCATAATTCTTCCAATTCTGCTACTTTTCACAGAGAAGTGTCTACAGGTATTGCGGGTATATTTCGATCATTCTCTTCGCATATCCAATTCTCCCATATAATTTACACTTTGATTGTGTTGCATAGTGACATTGATGTTCGCACTTCCATTAGAATATACCTCAATTTTAAAATTGAAATAGTCTGCTGTCGTACGTGTTGAAAAACAGATACGAGCATTCCCTTTTTCATCTATATCCATAACATATTTTTTGATAGGAGCCTGAAAGATAAGTTGATTTCCCCTATCGCTATAAGGAATATCAGATTCCTCGAGATAAAGGAGGTCGGAAAATACCGAATCATTTTTAATTTCTATCGAATCCAAGTAATTCAATTGTTTAGGATCTCTATATGGAGGGATGTAAGTGTCCACATATATCTTATAATTCTTTGAACTGATAATATTTCTGACGACTTCCGCTCTTTGCTCCTTCCTGTTTTGAGCAGAAAGAGTGAGAATTCCCGCTAACACTACAACAAGTAATATAAAGATCTGCCTTTTTGTTTTCATATCAATTACAAATTAGAATATAGATATAATTATTTCAACATTTAATGATATGCTAAATAGGATACTTACCCTTCCTTCGCTCACATTCTTCTATTCTCGCCTTTATCATTTCAGTATAGGCTTTAATACAATCTTAAATCGTTTCTTCATATTAGTAAATAATCGTTTAGCTCATTTTCCAGTTTCGTCCATATCACATAAGATAAAGAGCTCATTTTTACATAATATTAGTGCAAATAAAAGTTTATCACTCTTGTTGTAACAAAGGACGACATTTATAAATTAGAATGCAAACTTCAACCGTATACAAATGCGTATACATATATAGATTTGTCCTGGAAGGCAATACGGCTAATTTCACTACTCCATACGAATGCAAGGCTTTTACATATCATTCGGAGCACTCATGGAAAGAAACGAAACTTTTCATAATCTATTAATACCATATTTGCTTAGAATCTCGATATAAGAAGATTCGTTCGTCTTTTCCTCTACTTCGATTCTTTAATAACAGCAAAGCATTTTGCGGAACATTGTGAAATGTCAGTTCAAAATCATCTGCTATTTGTTTCTCTATTGAATGCCAACCATCTATATCCCAATAAAACAACTCATATGTATCGCCAACACATATATTATTACCATCATTGCGAATCATATAACCAATTCTTTCTACTTGCTTAGGTTCCCCCAAATCCAACCCAACCCATCCGTTTCTTACCGTTTTAGATGCAAAATATGATAATGGATTCAGATCGAAAGCAGCCTTCCGGAGATAATTCGGATTGCTACTCCGTTCTTCAGAACCGATTATTTCACCTGTCAGTTTTTTGTTTCCTACTGTATAGAATATAAGTTCAGCTATGTTACAGCGAAAGGGTCGAGGACTAAAATAGCGCCAATACCGGTACCGGGTAGTATCAGAAATAAGTATATTTCCAGAAACACTATATTCGTCAAACGTATGCAATGTTTTCGCATCACTGAAGTCTTCTTTATTAGCCGCCTGAAACATACCTCCTTTTAAACGTTGTGCCGCAATAAAAGCTTTGCGAATTAAAGGGTATTTTCGTTTAACGAAGATACTTTGTGTATTCTCCTTACCCGGTATAAGAAACTCTAATCTCCCTCTTTCATTTAACAATGCCGGATAATTAAACGGTTTAATTTTACCGTCTATATAGTATGCCGGCATATATACCGCTCCTTTTTCAACCTTTTCGAAAGTCACTTTTTTCCGACTATTTATCCGGCTAAAGCCAATAGGAGTCCAATCTACACCATTAAAAATCGTTAGATAAGCGTATTTTTCCTTTGACTCCTTTTTCTCTGATAAAACGGGAAATACGGGAGATTCTGTCGCAGCATATTCATCGGTCATATCTTTCATAAACAAGTCTTGAAATACCGGTGGAATATCTGAAGAATGTTGGTTCATTAAAACCAGATCAGGATTGGCAGAGTAAGTTCTTCTATATACTTTTCCCTTACATTCTCCGGGGCGGACACTTGCCAAGAAAGGCTCATGCCCTCCCTCACATGGAATTCTTCGGTTATGGTCTGTCAGTACACTTAACCATGAATGAGCATTGTTATTTGTCGCCCATTGTAGAATAAAATCATAGGAAACAGGAAAACCTTTACTTCTTAAAATAGCCAACGCAGTTGTAGTCCTCGTTTCGCATGAATTAGAAGGTATATTACACCAGAATGGCACTTTGTATAAATAATGCCCGTTCATATTTTTTCTCACATGTATAATTACCGTATCATGCAATTTCATATTAATGGCTTCGGCAGCCCAATAAGAGGTTTTGTTCCAAAGATCGTTGTGTTCGAAGTCTTGCAATGTATCATTGGCTATGGGACGCAAAACGGTTCGCCAATTATCAAAAGCTTGTGTCTCTGTACATTTATATGGTAATAGATATTCGCAGAACTCATTAAAAGTAATTCCTTTAGCCCAGTTTCCTCGTTGCCAATCTTCAAATGCTATGTTTATGTTCTGTATCAAATAATCTGCCGTGATAATGGAACAATCCTCTACCCTTTCAAAACATTCCGCCGGATATTGGCGTATCAGTTTGTTTAGCTTGTCAACCTTCTTGTTCATTGAGGTTTTGGAGAAAATAATTTTCTCCGATGCTTTACAATAATTTTCATAGTTTCTGCCAATAAAAGAATAATGTCCGGGCATATTCATAATCAAGAATCGAGCAGCTTTTAATTTCAAACTGTCAGCCTCATTCCGGCTATAATATTGGATTACTTTTTCCAGTTCTCCACGATTAGATTGCGCCAAATCGAGCGTCTTTTCCAATCTTCTATTATCTGTACTCTGACAAGACAGTAATACTCCCAATACTAAAAATAAAATTAATTTCTTCATTACTTTGTTACCATGTTTTTAGTTAAATGATCCCTAAGTATTTTTCTTACTTCTGTTTTGATCTTAATGGATATTGTGTTCTCTTGTTTGACAGGCTGGTGTAGTATTCGTTCTCCAATAGCAACCATTTGATTCATGTTTTTTTCTTCCCGATATAATAGAAACAGTTCATATTGGGGAACAATTAACGAAGGGTTGATATGGTATGCGAAAATGAAACACTCTTTGGCTTGACTAAAAAGTTTCCGACTTTTATACCTCCTTCCCAGCTCACACAATCCGTAAGATGAAGGATATAATTCTACATATTCTTTTAATAAATAGAATTCCTCGCAAGCTGGTAATTTATTCGCTATGGAATTATAATAATGATTCAATAAAGTAAGATCATATTTTATATCATTATAAAGTTCCTGTGAAATACGTTCATGTTTATTATAGGCTTTTTCAAGTTTGGAATAAGTAAGTATTCCACTTATTCCTACATATATTCCTGATATGATTACTCCTAAAATAATAATTTTTGTCCACCATCCGAGGTGGCTTCTTAATGTCCTGCCCGTTATCGGAAGTAGTGCTATTAGAAAAGGTAGCAGAATCATTAAACGATAGTGCGCCATAGGATATGAAAAACAGGCAAAAATTCCCCAGGTTAGAAGAAAAGCTCTTTGTTGTCGGACACCTTTGGAAGAAGAATGAAAGAACAAAGAAATTACCATCAAAATTAAAAAAGCGACTCCTATTAGTCCTTGCGTGACAAGTACCGACAAATATTCGTTGAAAGGATATAAAGGGTTGCCAGCATAGTCTATATTGTCAGAGTCCGGATTTTGCGTAAAGAAGGCAGCCTGATAGTTGGGGAATTTCTCTCTGAACATTCCTGTTCCATGTCCGGTTATTAGTTTGTCTTTACTCATATCCAAACAGATCCCCCAGATGAACAAACGTCCATCTGCCGATGCTTTCTTATATTGATAAGCAGATATTGCTGCGATTATGGCAATACCTATGATTATACATTGTACAATAAGATTCTTTTTAATAAATGCTTTACTTCGTTGAAGAACAATGCTCTCCGTATGCCATAAAAGATAACATAATCCTATGATGGCAGCTATCCATCCGGCTCGTGAATGAGTCAGTACAAGAGCGTTTATCTGTAAAACACAGCTTATGAATAAGCATATTTTTTTGAAACAAATATGTGTTGTTATAAGAAGATAAACGGAAATACAGAATGAACAAGCAAGAAATCCTCCGGCAAGACCAGGATTGAAAAAAGAACCGGTACAATTAAATAACAGATGCTCGCTTTCCACCCATCCGTAATTTTGCAAAACTACCAATACGGCTTCCAACGTTCCAATTATTGTAATGGATAGACTTCCCGTTCTTTTCTGTTTATCCGTCATCATTCGGATTGATATATAAATAAGGCAAACAGACAGAAACTTAAGTAGAAAAATATTTGTAACAGGTAGTGGGCGTATGAAAAAGCTGTTGAAAAGTATATATCCGGCATAACAGGCAATAATGATGTCCACCATTGAGATTTCTGGAAATCTTTTATTCCTTATGGCTAATCCAAATGAAACAATTACCAAACAAGCGGATATAATAGTTTCTATGGAGATTAAAATATAGTCTGATAAGATTGTTTTATATATAAAATTGATAGGTAGCAACAGTATCCCCCATAAGCATATCTGCAAAAAATAAAGCATGAAATTCATTCTTGTATTTAGCATTTTAAAGTTCATATCTTTTCACTGGTATATTTAGGGAAGTATGCCTCTATTAATTTAAGCACTAAAATACAGTTTTATAAGTAGATGACAGGGAAAGAGGACACATATATAGTTGTCCCATCTTCAATATCTATATATCCTATTCTTTCCCTATCCACATCCACTATTTATAATATTAATTCTACTTAAGTTCTAATTTTCCTTGTTTATTCAATTTATATGATTTGCCATCCTTTATAAGATAGTCTTCTGCACCACTGTCATAAGTGGCAGGAATAACGACTACCCCTTGTCGATTGATAACTCCCCATTTTCCTTTTATCACAGGAATATATTTATCCAACATACTCCAAGTCCCATTTTCGCAAAATATAGCAAAGCCATTTTCCTGAAAAGGATAAACGAACTGAAATCTTGGTTTAATAACGATTTCTCCATTCATGTTTGCAAAGCCTATTTTCCCATTCTCTATAATTCGGAACAAACCATTCGATACTATATCCGGACCTATTTCATAACTGCAAACCTGAAATAAGATTTTTTCATTTCTGTCAATTGCATAAACCCCTTTCCTATCTTTAAGAAGAACAAATGCTATTTTATCAAATTCGGCAGTAAATATATAGGGGTATTTCCCTGCGGGAATAACAACTTTCCCACTCGAATCCACATAGCCAAGAGTTGCATCAACATCCTCAAAATTTGGATAATAATAAATATACAGTTTGTCATCTTGGGCATATATATTCATTGAAATAAACAGCAAAAGTGTTGTAATTATAATATTTGTTTTCATGTCTTTCTTTTATTTGAGATTCCAAAAATATAGATTTTCACATTGGTAGTATGGATGGTCTGATGATATAGTATTTGTTCCATCCCAAATATCCACATGGCCTCCAGCACCCCATCCCTCACATTTTGTTTGTCCAATAATTCCAGTTTTTCCTTTAATATCTTCTAAAGTAACAGTTTGGTGTGTGCCATATTTTCCATCAAGATAAGGAATTATATCGGCTACTTTATAATAATACCATTCTTTCTGATTATTACGATCTGCATCTCCTGAAATTGTTTTTTCATACGAAAATGGAATTTTATGACTTCCTCCACACATATTTAATGCATAACTTAATCTAACTGTGCATCCGTTCACAAAGGCAGGATTACCTTGGAAATTAGCAAGAACCTTCCCACCTATTAATTTTGCTACATCAATAGGCTCCATTTTAGCAACGACTTTGAATTTCTCTGTAATTGTACTAAAAGAAGGAAGACTTATGAAAGAAGGACGATCGGAAGAACTTCCCCCTGATGATCCACCACCAGGCGAACCGCCGCCTCCTCCCCAGACTCCACCACCAGAAGGAATCTCCTCTACCTCTTCATCCTCTGAACAAATATGACCATAAGGTACATACTGCGCACAAAAGCCACAAAAATAATCCTCGTCATCATCATCACCATCTTCACCATCCGGTGTTATAGTTACTTCTTCAAGCCATCCTCCGTTTATAGTATTTCGGGTGAGGCTCATCCCAATATTATGAATATTTTGAAAGATCTCTTTTTTGATTTTCCGGGATAATGCTTTATCTTTGAATGTAGCGGGTGAATATGACCATAAGCACTTTCCAGACTTTACTCTGTCTGCCACTATCATCTTACTGCTCACTATGTTGTTATACACTACATATCCGGACAAATTGCCATATAGACTTTTATCATGGATAACCTTTTCTGTGAAAGTACTTTTGTTGGCACGATAATAATTCAGAGACGGCATTATCGTCACATAAGCTGCATCATAATTACCCGTCTTATCTCTCCGTACACACAGTGTTTGCGAAATCGGAATTCTGTAGTTCTTCTTCTCTCCCTCTTTGCCTATTTTTACTCGGCGTATGTAGTTGTTTCCGGCAATAATAGGTACATATACATACTCATAATTTGCATCCTGCTTAATGTGAGCTTTATGCCAACAAGGAGTAACTTCCCCGGGGGACATATTTTTGTTTTGCACTAATTTACTTTTTTCTGCAGCTTCAGAGATCGTTTGCTCATAATAATTACACGCCTCTGATACGAATAATTGAGCTTCACTGTCAGATAAGATATCAAGTGAGTCGTCCACTTGACAAGAAGCTAGAAGAACAGTAAGCCCTAGCAAACTTCGAATTAGTTGTGTTGAATGTTTCATAAGAAATAGTTATAAGTTAACAATAAAAATTAGTTATCTAGCTGCTAATAATAAAAAGTATGTAAGTATAAAGGCTTACACAATGACAGCTTGTGTAAAAAAACGATATTTTAAGTTTAGATACAAAAATCAACCATATACAAATGCGTATACATAGTTAATGTACACGCATTTGTATATGGTTTTTACAAAAAAGATCATTCCAAACGTAACGATTTAATAAAATTAGTAATAGATTCACAAGAAACATTCATTTTCTTTTTCAATCTACTACGGCGTATCCGAAAAGAACTTCCTAGAATATGGAACAACTCTGAAATCTGCGCATTACTAAAATCGATACGTAACAAAAGAATGATATGTATATCATCTTCTGAAAGTATAGGATAATAATGCCTCAATTTATAGATAAAACCATCCTGATGAAGATTTATCCAGAATTCTAACTTATTCCAATTACAATCACTTATTGCTGATAAAGATGTAACATAAATTTGTACGTCATAGACAGTCTTCCATTCTTCTTCATTCATAGCTGGATTTTTATCTATTACAATTATGCCCTATTTCACCAATTCACCATTGATATAAAGGTTTTTGAAAGTAACATCTTTCGCCCCTTTAATATCATTTGCTCCTTTGGCTACATTATTAAAATGAGAATCCTCTACACTGATATTATATACATGTTTATCATCCTCCAATCCGATAATAAGCACACCTAATTTACTCTTCTCACAAGTTACATTCTTCAAATGCACATTACGGACAATCGGGTCAAACCCTCTCTTACATTTCTCCCGATTCTCATATTGCAGATTGATGCGAAGTACAGCTTCACGACATTGTCCTACCGTCACATTGCGTACATATACATTTTCTATAAGTCCTCCACGGCAAGTGCTCGTCTTAATACGAATGACACGATCCAGATTCGGGCTATCCATCCGGCAGTCTTCTACAAACAAGTTACGGTAACCACCGGAAATCTCACTGCCGATCACGACTCCTCCATGTCCATTCTTCATCATACAACCGCGTACAATAATATTCTCACTGGGAATATTCCATTTACGTCCGTCTTCATTACGTCCTGATTTAATGGCAATACAATCATCACCCGTGTCAAATGTGCAATTCTCAATCAACACATTCTTACAAGATTCAGGATCACATCCGTCTCCGTTAGGTCCACGATTGAAAACAGTCACTCCGCTAACAATCAAGCTCTCGCAGAAAAGAGGATGAATCACCCAAAACGGAGAATTTAACAAAGTAACGCCTTCAATCAAGATGGTGTGGCAGGAATGTAAGTTCAATAGCTGCGGACGCATACCATCTTCCGGCTTCATCAGACGCTTGTAAACAGGAGTAGATGTTTCACCATACATCAACAGACGTTCACGACCTCCATTGCGTTGAGCCACCATGCCTTCTTTCCAACCATACTTTACGGCTCCACACATCGGCCACCAAGTTTCCATGCTACCTTGTCCATCGATAATACCTTTTCCGGTTATGGCAATATTACTTTCACCATAAGCATAAATCAAGGGGTGAGCATTATAGCAGTCAATTCCTTCCCAACGGGTTAAAACTGCAGGAAAATAAAGGCTTTGATCTGTAGAGAATTTCAAAACAGCTCCCTCTTCGAGATGGAAATTCACATTGCTCTTTAGAGTAATAGGTCCGGTATAGAAAGTACCTTTAGGAACAATTACTGTGCCACCTCCTGACAGACTGCACTGTAGAATAGCCTGATTAATGGCTTCATGGCAAGGATTAGCCTCATCATCCGTTTTTGCTCCAAAATCAGTTATAAGAAATGTTCGTTTCGGAAAAGAGGTCCGTTTAATCTGTTTTTCGATACGGGCGCTTTCTTTAAATGCTTTATCAAAATCAACAGTATTCGCAGATGTTACCTCTGCCATAAAAAGCAACATCAGTAGTAAATTAATAGTTCTTCTCATCATAATTCTTATCCTTTTATTAATATGTTATTTTTATTTTATTGCAATGTAACCCCCATCAGACCGATAACAACATCGTTTGAAAGTGTTTCCAACGTCAGATGGCTTAACTCTTTGGAAGGATTCAGAGGCATGTCCAAAAGTACACCTGCTCCTCCCTCGATGGAACGTCCATAAACACCCTTTATGCCTAAGTCCTTTCCCAAGTCATTGCTAACCAAACCCGTCTTAAAATGAATGCGATAAGGACGGGGAGAAACAACGGTGAATGCCTGACCATCAACATAGAAATCCTGTTCAATAGGACACCAGTTATCCGGATTCACTAATTCCAATACATCAGAAGTTCCATCTGTATAGTATACACGAACAATACCATTAGCAATGCGACACTGCATGTGGTTGGTACTGCCTGCCATCATTAAATAGGCATGAGAAGCCCGACCGGAAAGCGGAATACTCAAACTGTCGGGATAATTATCCCACAACGAAGTAAAAGCAATATTGCTTCCTTGAGCCAATGTTCGGAATGGCACACCCAGTTTGGTAGTCAGCATCTCATCACGTACCAAGGCACGCAAACCTGCATCATCAATATCAGCAGTTAATTTGGGATGGCACCACTCGCCAATGCCCTGAACAGGAAGTTGCAAAGTGGTATAAGGCGAACGGGGTGTCAGATACTCATTCCGGAAAATATCAGTCACATTCGCATTGAACAAAGAATCCATATTCATCACCCGGCACTCTGACGTATTCACCTGTGAGAAAGGAAGAATGACTGATGTTTTTTCCGATTTCGTAATCTGTACGTTTACAGGCTGCCACCATTCCATCTGTCCTTGTTTCATGCGAACAAAGAATGTATGATGCCCCAAATGATCATTGACCTTACTTCTTATAGATGTATTACTAACATTCGGTTGTATCAGCACTCCCTGCGGATCATATATTTCACCGAATACCGCCCCTAAAATGGATGGAATACGGATCTCCACTAAAGCCTCCGCCTGTATTTCAGGCAGAACCGGATTCAGTCTGTTTCCTCCCCACACAATTTCGACAATTGCTTTTTGGGCAGAAGAAGCAGGAATAACAACCACCGGATAACCGGAAGCAGCTTCCGCAAAGCTCCAGTCAACTTCTTTCCCATTTACTTTCACAGAATGAATCCTTTCTCTTCCGACATTCACTTGTAATGTCAATGCCAAAGGCGCCTTAAAACGTTGCTCTATCCGGTAAATATCCGTATCATTCTCCCTGACAAAGTGATAGGTTATGTCAGGCAAAGAAATAGAAGCTTTTAACCATCCTGCGGGAAATCCCGGACGAATCACCATCTTCCCGTTCAATACATCGGGTAAAATGCCATACAATCCTTGTACCAGTAATCGGGAAGCTACCCCTATCGGATCTCCAAAGTCACGATAACACTCTCCACGGGCAGCATCATAAAAGCTGACTTGCCCCAAATTGCCGGGACTGTTACCTAAGTACATACCATCCAGAAATGAACTTTTCATCAATCGATATGCTTCCTCCGGACGTCCTGCCTGGAAATAGGCCAAAGCTGTATGCATCACCTCTGCGAAAGCCACATTATTGATACTCCAGGAATAAGGTAACCAATTGGTAGTGGCAATCGTTGCATATCCCTCTTCCAATCCATCTGCATACACGGGGATATGTGGTATTTCCGTATCAACATACCGTGTAGCCTGATAAGCTTGAAAAGGATCGGCAACGTCGCTATCGAGTGCATGGTATATAGTCCATAATCCCGGACTTTCGTGAAGCCGGCGATGTCCCATAAAATCCTGATATTCCGCCCAACAACCTTTGCTCTGCATCCAAAGACGCTTATTCATCGCTTTCAATATTTGCTTGGCTTCGTTCTGATAAGGTGAAGGATCTTCGCCTATCAAAGAAGCAAGAAAAGCAGCCATTTTATTGGCACGGTAGTTATAAGCCGACGAATGGGTGACTGCGCCACTGTTGTAGTAAAGCGCATCACTTGCCCAAATACAAGCGTATGCATCATATAAACCATCATTGTCCGGATCATAATTTAATTTTTCCCAAGCTAGATGGCGGGTAATCACAGGCCACATTTTGCGGACATACGCAGTATCTCCCGTCCAGTTGAAGTGCCATAACAATTCATCCATGTAACAAAGATTCATGTCATAGTGGTGCATCTGGTTGTTACGTTCAGGATTCCGGCAAATATACCCATTACTATATTGAGGAGTTCCCCAACGTTTTTCCGAACGCGCCAGATTCATTGTAGAATCCTGTGCCGGATGAGGTATTGTATTCGGGACATCAGTCACCTGACTAGCTGCATAAGCATCAAAATGAGTCCGTGCCCGGTCATGCCAACCTAAAGCATCACCAGTATATCCGGCCCTCCACCCACTTAACGGCATACGCCAGCCAATAGCACCGTGCAACCAAACCTGCCCGTCCCAAATTCCATCGGCAGCTGCGACCAATGCACCACCCAACGTGTTCAAATAAGGGTCCGGCGTTTCTATCTTCAAATGAGAAGCCAATGCCAAAGAAGCTGCCTCCGCTTGTTGATAGAGCTTACGGACATTATAACCTTCGGGAACCTCCCCACGTACCAAGTATACTTCTTTCTGCAAAGGAAGTTCACCAGTGACAAGGTCAGTCGCTTCGACAGGAAGTTCGAAGCAATCAGCCGGATCTACCCCCATATCTCCATTACGACTCAAACGTTTTCCGGTAGCTCCCCCATGTTGCCAACGAAGTATAGCTCCTTTAGGCATATTCGAAGGAGAAAAACGCCAAATAGCTCCATCCATATCGGCTAATGCCAATACAGAAATACGCAGTTCTCCTTTTCCCCAAGACGGGTCTGTCAAATAATAGGTACGTTTTCCAGCCGAATAACGGGATTCACAATGCCCGGTGCAGTCAAGCGCCAATTCTGTTCCGTCACGAAGAATGACTTTGAAACTTATATTTCCTCCGCGTCCGTTATTATAAAAAGCAAAAACCGGCCGGTCACTTGTTTCTACCCGAAAGGGACTGTGACTACCGTACAAAGCACGGGTATACCGATTCTTACCATTGACACAAACAAACTCATCACCATCGGGACGATATTGCAACGTCCTTTTTGTACCTCGCAGATGTTCATTCAAGGAGATGGATTCTTTAAAGTCACCGATCTGCTTTGCCTCTCTTTGAGCATTTAATGGCATCGCCGACAACATCAAGAGGCAACAAACAGTCAGCTTTCCTTGTAAAATAAGATTCAGATGAAAATAACTCATATTTTTTTGTGTTTGATTATGGTAATGGCTTCAATCCTTCCCAACGGACATTCCAAGTTCCATCTTTCGGAAATCCCGGATTAGTCTCCGTACATCCGTCCCAACCAGCACACATCATCGCAATAGCAGTCAGCAAGCCGCCATTACCCGGTAAATAAATACGTAAACGACCGTCCTGATAATTATGACCATTCGGCAAGTATGTGTTTGTGCGTTTATCCATCAGTAAAGCTCCGACGGCCTTTTCCGGTTCACCCAAACGGGCAGCATTCATAGCCGTCATCGGATAATCCCATCCCCAGGTTTTACCCCAATTCCAGTTATCCCAAATCCAGTGCAATGTATTTTTCATATAATCTTCCCGGATAAGTTTATTCATCGGAAGAATACCGACTGCACCTAATACTGCCATGTGGTCGGAAGTATAACGAATATCTTTATAAGTATCTATGGCTGTTTCAGCAGCCAGATAAAGTCCTTCATTATTAGATGCTAAAGGGGAAAGTTTATCGATCATTTCATCCCATTCCAGACTACGTTGCTGTCCCATACGCTCACGCCATTGTTGGGCGGTCTGCATGGCAAAATGCCAGTAAGAAAGTTCGAAAGGAGGATTAACTGTTTCTGCAGCACGCAACGTTTCTTGTGCAGGAATGGCACCTTTCAATACGTAACGTCCTTCCAGTTCATCGTATGTAGCAAAAGAGTACATAAATTCTGCAGTCTCTTGTACCAAACGATTATATTTCTCCAATACTTCTTTAGTCGGATCAGCACGATAAAGTAATTCTGCCAAATAAATTAAATGAGGTTGTTGCCAAATCAGAAAACTTCCTACTTTGGAAGGGGCTTCTGTTCCTGACGGGTCGGTCATTTTCATCCAGCGAACACCATCAAACCCTTGTCTTTGGGCAATTTGACGCGCTATCGGTTCAGCCTTTTCATACCAACCTAATGTACGGTCAAGTAAGTTGCTACGATTCCAAAGAGCAAATTGAGCTTCGTGCCACCAGATCATTTCAAGATGGAATTTGCCAAACCACGAATTATAGGTAAGCCCCGTCTCTTGCGGAGGAGTAGTACCTGCGCTCTGAATTGCAAGCAAATATTGGCTAAGTACCACACGTCGTTCCAGTTCTTTTGCCCGTGGGTCTGTACATGCCGAAAAGTCAACAGCTGCGCCTTCCTTCCAGAACGAGTTCCAATAGTTTTTTGCTTCTTCTTGAGTTTGTGCTACAGTAACAGGCTGCGTTGAAGGAGCTGTACTAGTAAAAGCACATGTAAAAGCTAAATGATCGTCCACCGGAGTCAGGACAAAATAATGTTTTGCTTTCTCATTGAAAGTAGCCTTCCCTTCCCAATACAAAGTTACGAAATACTCTGTGCTATCTAAAGTATGTTTCAAAACTGCGGAAAATTCATTTTGAGTAACAATAGTCGTTGTATGTTTATCAACGGCTTCCCAATTACATGCATCATCACAATGAGCGCCCGTAGGATACGGAAAGCGAAAACAAATCCCGGTATGCGCCTTAGAGGTAATATTTGCAGCAATCATATCATTAGAAGGATGGCAGACTGTCTCCACTTGATAATTTTCACCGTTTAATTTAAACCGACTTTCGATTTTTCCATCCCACAAGCAAAGTTTCTGATGAACGTCAGTTACCTGTTCAATATCCGTACCTTCTTCCACGTCAAAACCGACAATTCCTAAATGAAGACGATGCGGATTGACACGAAACCAATTAGCGGCATCCTGTTGTCTGCCTTCTTCTTTGAATTGAGTAGCGTAAAGTTCTTTCTTTCCCCTGCCAAAATCATATTCTTTCAGAGTTTCTTCCGAAGTAAGCCGGTCCGGATTGGCGAAGCTATGCCAGCCCCACTGGCTCTGCGTTCCCAATGGAACTCCTTTTTTATAATTGTCCGGAAACGTCTGTAATCCGGTTATGTCTACCGTATAAGCAAACTCTCCATTTCCTACAGAAAGTGAAGCCAATGAATCGAATGCCGTCACAACAGGACTATTCCTTTCTACTAATGCCTCACGGTCAATTATCGGCTGATTTCCATCTCCGCAAGCTGTCCAAATAAAAAGTGCTGCAATAGATACTGCGAATGTTTTCATGATTCTTTATTATTGTTATTTACAAAAGTATTTATTTTTGAAACAAATGACGCGGATTCTCATTCAAAAACCCGCGTCACTCCACCCTAATAATCCAATCCAAAGGATGATTTGAGGATCTTTATTTTAAATTCCAATGAACGAAATAACCTGCTTTTCCACCAACTTCTGCATTAATCTTAGCACGAATGGCTTCCGGATCAGCATATTTCGGACAAACACGATCAGCTATGATACTTGGATCATTGTAACGACGTGCCATACGAATCATAGTAGGATAAATCTTTCCTTCTGCCGGAAATTCAAGCATCATTTCATCAAGAATCGCTTCATCATTGGCTCTAGCATCCCCACGTGTAAACTCACGATTACCCAAATTAAATGCCCCACGAATACCCAGGTCCGGATAACGACGAGTACCTAACGTACTAGCTCCGGTCCAGTCATCTGTAAAACCATCCCATGTCACTCCACCATTCGGAAAACTTCCGTTCACTCCCTGATTAATCAATGCCGATGCTTCCGTTACACGTCCCAAATTATTGAGAGCCTCCGCCAACATGAAATACAGCTCACTGCCACGATAAATATAAATATGCACATCATCTTGATAAGCATAGGTACGCGCTGTGCTATTTGACGGACGATACTTCTGGATAACATAATTACCACTTTTATCTTTCGCAAAATAATAAGTAGAACGCTTATCCGAAGTAGCACCTCCAAGCGGATTAAAATCCGGATCAGTATAACGATCCATTCCTACCTGTGACGGAGCCAACAGATACTCATTGGGTGATTCTGTCCCAAAATGTTTCAACAAACTATTAGTCTGGTTTCCTTGATAATTATAGATAATAGCAGAAACAGTCTCTTGTGGTTGAGGATTAGTATTATCCCAAATCTTACTATATGTACCTGTCAACTTCACATTATGCATATACTGTGTTGCATCATTCACCGTACTGGCAAACTTTGCATTCATTGTATTCAAAATAACATTCACTGTTTTCTGGTAGTCACCATGCCACAAACATAACTCTCCATATAATGCAAAGAATTCCGGTGTCATATAGTCCCAATAACGATATGTACTTTCTGCTGTTTCCGTATCAGGATCGAGCCATTCTTTCCATGACATTGTATTCGTGCCATCTATTCCATCAAACCCTTTAGTTAACAAATCAAGACAGCCTTCCACTATCTCATCCAAATTTTTCACAGGAAAGTCATTCAAATCTTTCATCTCACGAACCGGATCATTAAACCAGACAGCCTCTCCATAAATCTTACCTAATGTAAGATATATCCACGCTTTCACACGAAGTGTACAACTAACCAAAGCTTTATAATGATCCAGATTAATAGCTGCCGGATTTTCTGTTTTATAATCATACAACTTTGACAAGTAGTCATTGCATGCTATAATTACATCGTAATAAGCAGCCGGATCGGCATACGAATTTCCTGTCAAGTCTGTATCATAATTGTAGATACTATACAACTCACTGGGAGCGTTCTTTGTTGGTTCCAGCAATTCACCACGTGTATCTGTCAAATAGATCACTTTGTCTCCAATGGCTTGTACTTTGGTCATAATACCTATATACCCCGAATACATCTCACTTTCTTCGGTGATGTATCCGTCATGATCTAATACATTCTTCGTCTCGACATTGAAGAAATCGTTGCATGCGCCCAAGAAGAATGTCATACTTAGTAACACATATTTCAATATATTCTTTTTCATCATCCTTAAAAGTTCAAATTAACACCAAATTTAATTGATTTAGGCTGCATCATTTTCGCATAGTCAAATCCTTGCATAGCATCACTATAAGAATAAGAGAATTCAGGATCCAACCCTAAATATTTTGTAGCTGTCAACAGATTCTCACCTGTTACATACAATGTACCGGAACGGAAGAAATTCAAGAATTTCTTGTCAAAACTATAACTAAATGTAACATTCTTCATACGCAAGAAAGAAGCATCTTCTATCCAACGGTCCGAAAAATCATTGTTACCCATCGGGTCGTTCCATTGAGCACGAGGAATATTAGTTTGTTGTCCTTCCAACGACCAGCGGTTTACAACTGCCGCACTTTGATTGCCAAAAGTAGAAAGTGATTCCAAACTACGTCTCACACCATTATAAGCCTGATTCCCCTTTGAATAAGAGAATTCTGCAGACAATGCAAAAGATTTATAACTGATTCGTGTAAAAAAGCCACCGAAATACTTCGGTGCGGCACTGCCTAAAGAGACACGATCTTTACTATCGATACGCCCATCACCGTTCTGATCTACAAAATGGATGTCTCCTGCCTGATAAGCCTGTCCTTTTTGATTGACCAGATTAGCAGCATCTGCTTCAGCCTGTGTAGAAAATACCCCAAGCGTCTGATAACCATAGAACTGATAAGGAGACTCTCCTACACGGGAAACCAACTGCGCACCATCACTATAGCTATTAATCAATTGTGATGTGTTTCCTAATGACTTCACCTCCGATTCATTGCGGGCAATATTACCACCTATAATCCATTCGAAATCACGTGTACGAACCAAAGAAGCTTGCACTGCCAGTTCTACACCTTTATTTTTTATTTCTCCACAATTTGCATAATAATTTAGAGAACCAAGTGCCGATGTATGAGGTACTGCAAAAATAACATCTTTGGACAGATTATTATAATAATCCAATGTCACTTCCAAACGGTTACGCAACAGACTCATATCCAATCCAAGATTAAATTGTATGTTCTTCTCCGGTTTCAAAGTGGTGTTTGATATATTGGCACGAACAATACCGGAAGTAGTCATATAAGGTAAACTTGTATAATAATATTTTCCAAGATTGGAAGAAAAACGGCTATTACCGGACAAGCCATATTCCGCACGCAAATTTAAGCGATTTACTAATGTAGAGTTAGTCAATGGTAACCAACCTTTTCCGAGCAAAGTCACACCACCGGAAGGATATATATAAAAGTGATTTCCATAAGTACCGGCAGAGGACGCACCATCAGCCGCCACATTCAAAGAAGCTGCTACCATATCACGATAGGTATAATCAGCATGAGCATAAAAATTCGCCCAGTTCCATTTTTCCTGATAACCGTAAAAGTAGCGTCCGATTGTTTTTGTATCTCCCAATGTTTGATAAAAATCATTCGGAGTATTACGGCCTGCACCACCTTCATACTTATTTTGAGTTATCAACATTTGAGCACCTGCAAGAATATTCAAATGGTGGATACCTTGAAAAAGTCTCTGATAACGTACATTACCATTTGCGAAAATGTTCAAAGTTTCACCTACACCTTCCTTCACGGTATTTTCTGCATTACCATACTGATCGACAATCGGCAAAATACTTTTATCTGATAGTCCGGGAATAAATAGGTGTTCTTTATTATAATTATAAAACATTCCGAATGTACCATTGAACGATAATCCATTGAAAGGTTTGTAAACCAATCCAAGTCTGAAATTTACATCATACTGTCGGTTACGACCATCAAGTGTATTGACGATAGCTAAAGGATTACTGACTGCAAAATCCATATTCGTTGAATTACCATAGTAATAAGTAGAGTAAGTATCCAAAATATTACCATCAATATCTTTCTTATAAGGACTTAACAATGGAGCACGCGAATAAGCTGCTAAGATCGGATTGCTAACATTATCCATTCCCTGTTGCTGATAATTGCCTGTCAGATAAGCTAAACCGACCGTTGCTGTCATCTCCACCCATTTACTAATCAAAACATTTGTATTCAATTGTGTATGGTAACGCTGGCTTTTAGTGTAATCCATCAGTCCATTTTCCATCGCATATCCTAATGAAAGGTCATATTTGGCAATAGCATCACCACCTTCTACACGAAACAGGTTGTCTGTTACAAAACCATTTTTATAAATTTCATCTTGCCAATCTGTGGTATTGTTATACAAGTAATTGTATTTACTATTGGGATCACTCAAAAAAGGAAATTCCGAGAAAAATCCTTCCATATTACCGAAATAAGTCATACCAATATCCGAAAGGTAAGATTTGTAATCATTACCTGTAAGTAATGGCATACGTTTATTATTCCAATTCACCCCATACTGTCCATAAAAGCTGACTCGCGTATCCAAATTATCGGAAGTTGCACCATCCGTTTCAATTAGAATAACACCGTTCGACCCCATCGAACCATACATAGAAGCCTCCGCTCCTTTCAGTACAGTGATATTTTGAATATCTTGAATATTATATGCCTGAAATATATCTCTCGAAAATCCATTTATCAATTGTGATTCACGAGAATCAGGTAAATAGGGGACACCATTAATTACCACAAGCGGAGCGTTTGAACCTACAAAAGAACGAATACCACGCAGGTTCATATAACTTCCCTCACCTGGCATACCACCTGCACGGGTTGTCTTCAAGCCTGCTACCTGTCCTGCCAAAGCCCGATCTATCTTCATACTTCCCTGCGTGAAATCTTTTTTATTGATATTCACCGCAGAAGTCAGTTCCGGACGGGAACTTTCGATTCTCATAGGTAATATAGCCGATTCATTATATTTATATGTGCTCTCCGGCATCATCAGAATAACCACTTGTGAATTATCATCTACCAAGCGAGTTTCCGGATAATAACCAGCTGCCCACACTGAAATTTGAGTCGTATTCTCTTTCAACTCCATTTTGAAAGTTCCGTCAACTCCAGTTTTCGCATCTTTACTTCCTACAGCCGAAATGATAGCCCCTTCAATCGGTTTATTTAGCGGTGAAAGTATTTTACCGCTAATTTTACGTCCTTGCGCATATACACTGGCTACCGACAGTAATAACAGCAAAGTTGTAAATATGATTTTTATTGTCTTCATATTGATTCCTTATCAAAATTAATAACAGTTCTTTGTTGGTTTCAGACACCAGTGGTGGAAGCAACATTTGCTTGCGTTTATTCCATGGAATTTAATAACCACATTTACCGGTTGCGTACCCTCAATGGTAATTACACCGACTTTTGCTCCATCACGGTCATAATTTCCTTTCTTTTTATCTGTCGCTTTTTTTTCGTCATATCCTTCAGGAAAACCCTGTCCTCCACGGTCATAATGAAAATCAGTCTTTGTCAGTTGAGAGGCTGTTACAGTCCCTACGTACTCCCCATTAAAAGAGATCTCTACGTCATGCCCCATTTTTTGTTCAAATCCCAAACACAAATCGTACTCACCAGGAGGTATTGTATATGGAGTAGCTACCTTGTTAGTTTCATCATAACTGAAAGCAGTAAAGTTTAACGTATATTCCTTAGTAGTGGCATCAGTCAATTTAAAACGTACGACACGATTGAAAATAGTTGGAAAAACTCCCGGCCAACCAGACCATGGCTGCACTGTCGTATCCATTTTATCAAAAGTTAGATTTTCGCTATCAAAATAAAGTGCTTTTTCTTCTTCTGACAGATACTCATACCATCTCATAAAATCTTTGACACGATAAATCAATACATTGGTAGGAATCTTCAGTTCTTTCACATAATATGCAACACCATTACTAAGAGATACAGGATTCTCCAAATCCACCTCTTGTACTGTAGTTCGCCACTGCTTACTAAAAATAGAATTCAAGTCTATATTATCTTCAAAATCCGATTTAGTAAGTTTTTTATTAAAGAACATTGATTGGAAAGTCCAGTTTTTCAGAATAGAGTCCTCCCGTTGCATTCCCCATTCCTGTATTTTGTTACGGGCTGTAGCCAACGCACGATTGACAACTTCATTAGAAGGAATCAGTACAGTCGCTGATAATGACTCTGACATCATATTAAAACCTTGAGCTTCAAAATAAGGATTAGTAACTATAAAAATAGAATCATAGACGTTGCTTCCGGTTTCATCAACACCTATTATTTTACTGGCCTCTTTATCAAATGTCAACTGATTACGCTCCATAATCATCTCTCGAAAAATAGAATAATCATCTCCTAATCCTTCAATCAACTCATATAATGATTTAGGAGTTTCCACATAATCCTCTATTTCATAAACATAACCATTGTTCACCTTCGTTATCTTTTTCACAGCTATACCATTGAACGAGATAGAAGTATCATTATCTTCATTTTCAACTTTCGATACATTAACATATTTTCCATTCCACATCAATACACGTTGTCCGTCAGAAAGATTAGACGGAGAAAGAGAGATATCCGAAATGTGTGATTTAGCCAAAAAAGTTCTATCATCTGTAGCAACTGCACGAGATAATGCATTCTCGTCACTAACCACTAAAATAGTGAACAACAAATCCTTCTCAATCATCTCATCCAGCACTCCTGTTTCACTGAACAATTGGTACATGGAACTCAATTCCGGTTGCGACTGTAAATAATCAACAGCCGACTTGTTGACTACTTCAATATTTACATTATTCACGACCTGTTCTTCCTGGGAATAATGAGAATCCCAGTCATCATTACATGCATATATACCACTTATCAGCAATATAGATGACAATATATATTTTATAGTTTTCATAAGTATGTGTTTATTCATCTTCAATTATCGGTTCGAAAGTCATATAATCTAATTGGATACGGAACTTGCTATGAGTAGAAGCAGCCGGATCGGCAACCAACATCTTCATAGAATGAACCTTCGTCTTTGAGAATTCAATCTCATCATAAATAACTACATCATAACGTCCTAATGTATTGGCTGTAATACTCGCATAAATAGGAACTTCGACATCTGTATCGGTGTCATCATCAAATGTAAACTTCATTTTACATCCATTACTTCCATTAGACATTGTACGCATAAAATCCATTGATGTTGCATAAGTAACTTTCAACGTCACTTTATATTTGCCAGCTATCAGAATTGGTGTTTTCATGGTAACGGAACCATTATATCCCAAATTCAAATAGATATGATCTGTATTTTTACAATTGATCCAGTCCGAGCCTTTTGTCTTCGGAGTTGCATAGCCCACGCGATAATATCCGCCGTTTTGACCATCTAGAGATGTAGAAGTGCTCCTGGCATCTACGGTGTAACAAGAGAGCGAAGAGACATCCGACTGGCGCTCTTTTTCATCTGCCGTCTGATACTTTTGGTCCGGATCACCATAACCACCATTCACCCAAGAAGCTACCTCCTCATAATCAGCAAAGTCCCATTCTACGCGCACCGGAATCTCGGATTCCCACAAAGGCAACCAGCTATCTATTTCATGTAAAATACCATTTTTAGCCTGTACATCGGAACCGTCTTCAACAAACATCGCTTTCACCGATTGACCATCAATTTCTCCTTTATAATTAAAATACAACTTATTGCCACTCTGCATAGATGCTTCCAATACTGCATCTGCTTTGGTAGTCCACAATCGTGTAGTTGCACCTCCACTAAAATTGTTGAAATCAAAAACAGAATAACTTCCACCAATCACATGATATGCCACATAGCGAAATAATTCGTTTGCTTTATCTTTATAGTCTGTTCCTATTGCACCTACTTTAGCAGCCAGATCAGCAACAGAAGTAACTCCTTCAGAACGATAGGTATCATCTGATACAGCCAGCAACGTATAATTCCGTTTTTGCTGAATAACCGTATTATCTTCCTGCCTTATTTCATCGTAAATAGTACTCAAACTATCTTTCCAACTTGTTTGTTCCAAAGCATCAACAAAAATGGAGTATTTATTACTACTTTCACTGATACGTTCATATAGGCTTTCCACCAAAGGAGCCATCACATCATTCAATACATACACATATCCATTAGACACTTGGATAGCCAGTTCCTTTACATGTGCTTCTTTATTCACATAAATTGAATTAAATCCTCCAGCCTCCGAACTTTCATCAAAAGAGACGGAAAGATAATCATCCGAAAGAGTTTTAGCTTCCAGTTTACCTCCTTGAACAAAAGTATTCAGATTGATAGAATCATTCACGATATGATATTCAGCAAGACTACGGGCATAGTCTTTTCCCAATTCCTGAATAGAAGATACATTCTTTTTAGTATAGAAACTGCGCACAGCTTCATTTGTAGGAACCAATACCGTAAAATAAGACGAAGCCTGATTCACGGCATTAAACAAATCTGCATACTTCAATACGGTGATCCACTCGGAAAATTCATCAGAACGAGTTTCCAGATAAGACGATACCGGATTCATATCATAAACCTGATAAGTAGAGTCTTCATAGGGATCGTTGCATGCACTGAATAATGCAACCAATAATAATAAATATATATTTCCTAAAGTCTTCATAAATGGCTGTTTATTAATTATTACCTGTTATTCCATAATATGGATTCTGTACCAATAAGGTGTTATTTTCAATTTCATCTGCGTGAATTGGTAAATACCATGCATACTCATTCTGAAGAACTGAACGTATCCAACTAGTATTCGCTGTTGTATTGTATTGCTGAACCAAAGCAATAAAAGCTGATTTATGAGCATAGTTCTTACTTTTGGCATAACGTATCATGTCATACCAACGCTTACCTTCAGCCGCCAATTCAATATTACGTTCCGGCAATAAATAGTTCTCCATCATTGAGCTTTCATCCTCCTCATCTATAGCTATAGTTTTTTCAGGCAAGTTAGCACGAGTACGGATCTGATTTATAATATCAACAGCCTCCTGCCAATTTTCCTTTCCTTTCCAAATTAATGCTTCCGCCTTCATCAACATGACATCTGCCATTCTGTAAATAATCCAGTTAGCATCATCTTTCAAACGCATTGCTTCCAGATTCGTCGGATCAGTATCACCCATCTTATATTTCCATATACAATGAACAGTGTTCTCTCCATCAGTAAATGCTATAAAAGCGCCATACCAACTGCGAACTGCATCCTTTCCCGCTAATACTTCCGCATAATCATTTTCCAAATCTTCACCCATTTTAGTAGAATATTGATAATTGGGATTTGTACCAGTCGTATACATAGCACTTGGTCCTCCTGTCTGGCTATAAGTATTGCCATCCCAGTTCACTTCAAAAATAGATTCATTACTATTCCCCGGATTAAAAATTGTATACCAATTCTCCGGAATGGTAATAAATGCCGGGCGACGTGATGCAGTAGCGTTGATTAATAGATCTGCATACTTAATACAAGTATCATAATCCTCGGTCCACAAGGATACTTCTGACATTAATGCATACAAAGCCCATTTAGTAACCCGGCCTTTAGAAGCATTCCAATTATCATTATCATAAAATTCCTTCGCACCTCCAGAATCAAGAGCTGTTTGCACATCCGCCTTAATTTGCTTCAAGATTTCTTCTTCTGAAGATTTGGCAATAGAAAACGGAGTAGAGTCATCTTCATAAGGAGTTGTTACCAAAGGCACTTCCTTAAAATTACGTACCAAGTAGAAATACATTAATGCTCTCATAAAATAAGCTTCGGAAAGATGTGCATTCATTGCGCCTTCTGTATAGGTGTCATCTATTTCACGCACTCCCGGAGCATGAGCGATAACCACATTTGCCATGTTGATCACTTGATACATGTTCTCCCATTTACAAATAGCTTCTGTTCCATCCAACTGGAAATTCTGCAACTTCATCCCATCCTTATCACCTGTCAAGGTACAAATAGAGGCCCCTCGCAGTTCTCCCCATTTCAGCAATGACTGGCAGGAGGAACGCATATAATAATAACCGGAAGCAATGACCGCTTCTACATCTTCTTTCGATTTCCAGTAAGCGTCAGTCACTTGTTCATTTTTGGGAAGCAAGTCCAACCAATCGCTGCAACTACTGTTTAGCAGCAGGCTACCTGCCATTATCCCTATATAAATCAGTTTCTTCATGTCTGTAAATGTATTAGAAATTCAAATTTAAACCACAAGAAAAACGGCGAGAGCAAGGTGTATTTGCACTATCTTTCGACAGTTTAGAAGCCGAAGTAGGAAGAGACGCTTCTGGATCCTGTCCTGTGTAACCAGTCCAAGTTAACAAGTCATAACCAGTAACAAAGAAATTAAGCGTATTGATACCTAAATAATTGCACACCTTTTTAGGCAAGGAATAGCTCAACGACAAAGTCTTTAAACGAACATAAGAAGCATCTTCTACAAAACGGTCTGACCCTAAATAGTTATATCCCTCATTATATAAAGCACGTGGAATATCCGTATTATCTCCTTCATTTCTCCAACGCCGCAAAACCGCTTTACTTTGGTTATTGGCATTATACATAGATTCATTATCCATACGAGTCGCATTAATAATTTTCTGTCCAAAACGACCATAGAATAATGCATTCAAACTTAGACGCTTATATTTAACGGTAAAGCCAAAACCACCAGTAAGAATCGGATTACAGTTGCCCAGATAAACAATATCATATTCATTTATCACACCATCATGATTAATATCTTCATAAATAGCATCACCCGGACATACCTGCTTAGCACCATTCTTCATAACAATTGGCTTACCGCTTACATCATTCATGACATTCCCCTCTTTATCCCGTGCATAAGTAGCCTCCTGATTCTGATAGACTCCTTTGTAGCGATAACCATAGAAGGAACCGAACGGACGTCCCTCTTCTATACGAATAGCATACTCACCATTTTTAAAGGTGTAAGGTTCCGGATTCATTGTTTCAGGCAGTTCGGTAATTTCGTTCGTGTTACGGCTCAAGTTAACATAAGCACTAACACGCCAATCTTTCTTTTCATACAATACACCATCGATACGGGCCTCCCATCCTTTATTCTCCATTCTTCCAGAGTTGTACCATTTATTCTTAGAGAATCCTGTAGTAGTCGGCATTTTCGGTTCTTTCTGCAGCAAGTCTTTAATATATTTATTATACCACTCAAAAGTCAGCCTTAACTTGCCATGGAAAAAGCTAAAATCACCGCCCAGATTATATTCTGTTGAAGTTTCCCATTTCAAATTATTCAACTGCATTCTGCTTGGATAAATAGCAGACATATCCATATATTCTCCTCGTGAAGTATAAGCTCCATAATAAGCAGCCGTTCCTTTCGGAGCATTACCACTTTGTCCGATACTGAAACGAAGTTTGATTTCATCCATCCAGTCTTCTGTATTTTTCATGAATGGTTCATTTTGCATATTCCAAGAGATTCCCACAGTAGGAAAGATACCCAAACGTTCTGACTTACCCATTGCAGAATTAGCATCCATCGTTGCAGAGGTATGAAATACATAACGGTCCAATAAAGTATAGTTAATCAAACCGGTTCCGGAAATACTGCGCGCTTCTGACTCCCCTGAACCCAGACTATAAACAGAACTACCTGTAATCGGATCTGCAAGACCAGAAGAAGCATTACCATAAGACGTACTTGTAGTACTGGAACTAGTAGCTTGTGTAGTACGGAATACAGCAGTTGCAATCAAATTATGTTTATCCTTCCAGTTTTTATTGAATATCAATTTATTTTCTGTTTGCAACGTTAAACTCTCTGAAGAAGCAGCAGTACTTTGGTTGGCATATTGACTTGTCCAAGGTACCCCCGTAGCAACTTGAGGAAGGAATTTGTCTGTTGTAGTAGTTGACATCTTAAGAGAAGCATAAGCCGAATATGTCAAACACGGAAGTATTTTATAATCAATGCGGAAATTAGCACGACTATCACGCGACATGGTGTTTTTATAACTTTCGTTTGCCATAGCTACCGGATTAAAATGGGATGCAGACTTGTTATCAGCCTTAAATTCACCCTCCCAATCCTTCGTCTGATAAGAAAAATACTGTGAAGAACGGTTTCCATTATCATCCATATAATAAGGAGATTTATTTGGCATCTTTTTAAACGCTTCCGAACGTACGTTGCTATCTTTTGGTGCCCAGTTATCATCCTTATCTGACTGTGTAAAGTAGAAATCTGCTCCAAACCTCAACTTATCCGAGAAATTATAGTCTACACGCAAAGATGAGTTGAAACGTTTCAGCCCTGTACCGATGGTTGTACCTCCTTCACTTAAATATCCCAGTGACAGACGATAAGTGGCCTTTTCACCACCACCGCTCATAGAAAATGTATTGTCTGTAGTAAATGCATTCTGACGTACCTCGTCCAACCAGTTTGTATCTACATTATATTCATTGAAATAGTTCCAATTGGGCGAGTAGTTAATTTCAGGTGTATCATACAAATACTTTAAATAAGTATCTGCATTCAAACCTGTATAATTAGCACTATTCCACAAAGCCTCCTGTACCATAGCAATGTACTCCGATCCATTTAACATTGGAATACTATTCGGTTCAAATTTTGCTGTGAACTTAGAAGAAAAATTAAATGTAGTCTTGCCAGTCTTACCTTTTTTAGTCGTAATTGACAACACACCGTTAGCACCTTTCGTTCCCCAAATAGCCGTAGCAGCCGCATCTTTCAAAACTTCTACCGATTCTATATCAGTAGGAGCAATATTCAATAAAGCACCTAAATCTTCTTCATTGGCAGTAGAAAAATCAAAGTCGTCATCTAACTCTTGTGTATAGGGAACCCCGTCAATCACAATTAATGGTTCGACAGAGCCATTCAGTGTACTGGTACCACGAATACGGATAGAACTCCGCGCTCCCGGATCAGCACTCAATGCAATATCTACACCACTCAACTGCCCCTGTAAAGCTTCTTCTACCGTAGCTATCGGAGCAGTAGCAATCAAATCTTCCATCATCACTTTCTGGGTCGCAGATACATTCTCTTTATGTCCGATACCCATATTATTACGTTCGATACGTTTAGCAGTGATAGCAACCTCATCCAATGTTTCCACATTGGATTCCAGTTTTACATTCAATACCTTCTGACCAGTATATTTGATTCGTTTCGTTTTCATACCAATGTATGAATATACCAATGTCAGATTGTTTTCTTGTGCAGGAATTTGTAAACGGTAGTCACCATCCAAATTGGTCACCGCACCTCCTACAGAACGGTTTTGAGCGTTCACAATATTCACATTCGCACCTACTATCGGTTCGATCTGATTTCCCAGCATTTCGGTCACCTTACCGGACACGACTTGTACCTGTGCGGCTACTTCCCCTGTCCCCAGAACAAGTATCGCTATCAGCATGTATTTTACTAATTTCATATTCATATTAAATTCGGTTATATCAAAGGACTGTATCAATCAACTGAAAACATCCGTCGTCAAACGCAAACGGGAAGAAATTATAATCAGATATCACGTTTGCCACTTTTCCATCTACCATTATGCTTAATGAACTTCCGGAATCTGTATACGTCAAAGACTTTCCACTAGCAGTAACATATGTAGAACTCTTCATAGCCGACCCCGGATAAGGATAAGAAATAAGTGCATTTTCCCTATCACGTATAAAATATGAAAGCAAGTATTGACGAAGTTTCGAACTACTAGTTACCGTTCCGGTCGCATCCATGCCCGGAATTTGCCCTGCAGCTATTGCTGTACTAATGGCTTCATTTGTCGGAATAAAACCTATAACATGAGAAGCTCCTGCTAGTCCGAATATATAGTTGCTAGACATTACCATATCAGCTTTCTGCAACAGCTGTGCAAACTGATAGTAAACATAACGATTATCATTACAAACGCTTAATTTATGTTGTAACCCATCACCTTCTTGCGCTTGAAACAAGGCTGTTCCACTATACATATAAGTTCTTCCATTATTCCAGTTATCATTGCCATTCTTTACTTCTGTAAATTCAGAGAAAGGTTCCACATTATTATCCGGTTCCAAAATTTTATTATAAGCTGCACTACTTGTTATCTTCCCGTCCTTCACATACCAATAATTAAAACCGGTTTGTGTAGCTAGAACCTGTGTCCCACTTGTTTTCAGTCCGTCTACACCTGTAGCCGTATGTATGTTTACAATAGTTCTCATTACAGAAAAAGGAACATCTACCAATCCATCCTCTGTTTCTTGTTGTAACCTACTTCCATCCGCATAAGTTCTCAAGCAAATATCTTCTGACTCTATTTGTTCATTAGTAGGCACTAACAAGACATACTTCGTATCTTGTGAAGAATAGGCAGTTATCAGTCCAGTCCCATCCAACATATAAAGATAATAATTACAATCTTTGTTACGGAAAGCCGGTCCGACTACAGAAGCAAACAAAATAGGTGTATCCATTGTATTTAATCCATAAAAGACACCATTGACACACATTGATTTATCAGTCACCTTAGAAGGATCGAAGTTAAAGACCATGTCATACATATTCTTAACTTTTCCACTCGTAATTTCATCAGGGAATGCAATTCCATCTTTATAAATAAATTGATTCAACATATATTTCATTGCTAAATCATCTACATCATCCAAAGATTCATAGCCACCCTTTTCCCAATAATTATCAAAGAAATTATTCATAGCCACATCTGACGGTGCAAATACACTATATGCTTTTGAAGCATTATTGGCTACATCCGAATATTTCGTTGAATACCATTCCACTGCTATAGCAGGCAAAGAAGTACCATGTGTATGAATAAAAAGTGAATCGGCCCCCAAGGCTGCTCCAAAATCTTTAGATAAGGTAGCGTCATACGTATAAGTGGTATTTTCATTATATAAGTTGAAAAAAATCGAATAATTTTCATTTGATTCCAACTGGGTATAAATGGTTTCCAAAGGTTCAATTACCTGATCAACAATATATACATAACCATTATCTGCCAAAATTTCATATTCACTAACAGCAGCATTGGAAACATTGAATCCCCCTGTCCCTTTCCATGTGGAATTAGGATAAAAATAGGTATAATTAGATGCTGCATCCAATTTTTTTGTATCCCAAAAACGGTAAGAGAAAACCGGAATAAAACGGTCCAGATGATAAACCATGCGTCGTTTACCCGTAGAAGCCTCTACTTCCATAGTAGGTACATTACTACTGCGTGTACGAAACTTATAATACAGACCCGCATTTTTATTCATTTCCTCATCAGTTATTAAATCACCTTCCGGACGAAAATTCACCAACTTATTTTTATTGTAAGAATAATAAAGCAGATGAAAACCAATCACTTTTTTCAATTCATCCAAATTTATTTCACTGATGTCGGAATAGCCGTGCTTCTCCAAATAGGCCGAAAAAGCCGTATCATCCGGAGCCATCACAGTCAAGATACTTTTTCCCTCCATAATAGGCTTAAAACCTGCCAACTCTACTGCCTGCAAAAATAGCGAGTAGTTTCCTCTATCTTCCAGGACTTCCCAAGCACTACCTTTCAACCATTCAGGTTCTTCATAATGTTCATCTATCTTATCTGTACATGAGGAGATAAAGAAAGGCATGAACAGTATACAAAGTAGTACTGTTGTAAATGTCATGTTTTTCATATTACACAAATTGATTATTGTTTATTCTTATTAAGTTCATACTCATATTCATCAGGATATTCCAACGAAAGGGCATAATTTTCTATATTCAAATAGCCATTTTTAGCCTCTTTTACCGCATCTGTCGGATCATATTTGTCCAGTCCCCATGCATCTTCGAAAGCATCCGGCATCCCATCATTATCTGAATCCAGAGGTTTCTGTGCAGCATTTATTGTACCAGGACCTCCCAACGGAAATTGTTCTGTTTTACGTTCATCTTGAATAATCGTTCCTTTTCCTCCCAACGAAGTAAGTTCATCTATCAAGTATTTATCTACTTCATCACGTACCGGAAGATAAGCACCCACTTTTTCAACTACCCATTCATAAGCTTCCTGTGCACTTTTCTGACTGCGTATAATTGGATGTAGATCAGAACGAGCCTCAAGAAGTGTAGGAGAGCCACTACAATATTGTGACCAATTCACTTCTGTTATCTCTATTCCATTCAATGATCCATCCTTGTCATAGTCATAATAGTTACCTTTACAATAACTTCTAAAATCACTGTTACCACCAGTAAATGGTCTCGCAGGATTCATTGGTACCTGTTGCGCCTCATATACTTTAGGTGCAATTTCCACATTCTGCCAATTATTACAGGGACCAACTATAAAATAGTTATTTTCAATAGTTGTTTCCGATTTACCTGAAGAATCACCACCCATATTATAAGCAGCTCCACTTCCCCAATTGTACACAACGTTGTTAACAAACTGGTTTAATCCTTTAACTTTCGGATTTCGAGTTTTATTGTCAATATATAAATTGCGGAAGATTGTACACCCATTCGATATATCAGTTTGCATTAAGCCACCACACGAGTGATTCTGCAAACCCTGCCCGATTATAGAATTTTGTATTGTTATATTCTTTGGGGCAGTTCCCTTACCATCAGGATTGATAGAAAAACATTCATCTCTTCCCCAAGTCATAGAGCAATGATCGAATATCATATTTGCTCCATTAGCTACTCCGCAAGCATCTACCTGATCGCTTGGATAGGCGGCTCCCATACGTATACGTAAATAACGAACAATTAAATTCTGTGCACCTGAAGCAGAAACACGCCCATTATAAAGAACGATTCCATCACCCGGTGCAGTATGTCCTAAAATAGTTTGATTACTTTTCAAAACTACGGGATCCTTACTCAATTTTATAACACCAGATACATCAAAGACAATAATGCGCCAAGGTTTGCTTACTGCATCACGAAAAGATCCAGGCCCCGCATCATTCAAATTAGTCACATGATAAATTTCTCGTCCCTCACCCGTACGAGCACCCGTTGCATTTTTCCCATATCCTTCCGCACCAGGAAAAGCAAGTACTCCATCATCAAAAACCGGGAAATTAAGCCCCTGATCCGAGCCTCCCCCTTGATCACCAAAATCCCCATTTTGCGCTTGATCTGTTGGCAAATTGGGACTCAAATCACTTCTAGCATCCTTATCAACACATGCAAACAAAGCAGTGATTGAAAGGCAGGAAACTGCCAATATTCCTACTTTTGCTTTTAATAATGTAATGTTTTTCATATATAATTAAATTAAATAATTAGACTATTTGTAGATATATTTAAATACGTATAAAATCTCGTTATTTCACAATTTTTATTTTCATACTATTTGTTCAGTTCAATACATCCCATAATGAAAGGTCCTGTCGCTTTCGCATCATTATCTCTCATTTTCTCTCCTATATAATATTCGAAACTGCCGTCACGGTAAGGCTTACCACCTAACCCACCCACTTGACAACATCTTGTTAATGTCAATGTGCCGTCCGGATTTGAGATCAGCAGTTTATCGCACAAACCTTTAAAGGCCTTTTCTGCAATAGCACGATACTGACTATCAATATATCCTTTGTTCACAGCTTTCATATAGGCATACATACACTGTGTCGTAACAGATGCTTCCGGGAAATTACCGGTACGTGAAGGTTGGTCAATTACCTGATACCATAATCCATTTTTATCTTGGTATTTTGAAAGGGTTTCTGCTAATTCTTTCGTCCATTTAATCATATCAGCATAACCTGAATGATCTTGGGGAATATATTCCAAAGCATCTACCATAGCCATAAACCACCAACCAATACTACGTCCCCAGAAATTAGGAGAATGGCCAGTTTCCGGATCAGCCCAGCGCTGGCTCCGGTCCTCATTCCATGCATGATAATAAAGTCCCGTCTTGGTATCGTATGTATGCTGATGGCAGAGAGTGAACTGTTTAACAGCCTCATCAATCCATTCCGGACGATTAAATTCAGCTCCATATCTAGCCATAAAAGGAGAAGCCATATACAATCCATCCAACCACATCTGATTAGGGTATATTTTCTTATGCCAGAAACCTCCATCTGTTGTACGAGGTTGCTTTTTTAGCTGATCTATCAAATTCTCGATAGCCAATTTATATTTCTCCTTTTTGGTTTCATTGTACAAATCAAACAGAACTTTTCCGGAATTGATATAATCCAAATTATAGGTTTCTTTCTTATATAAATGAATCTCTCCTTTGTCGTCTACCAAAGAATCAGCCCATGCCTCTACATAATCAAAGTACCTACGGTCTCCTGTTTTCTTCCAAACTTGTAACATCGCACAACAACCTACTCCTTGCGCATAACCAAAATACAGGCGTTTTCCATGATCCAGTTGCCACGCTTCCGGGAAACGACGAATTTCCGAATCGGCAAACAGACGATAATAAGTGTCGGGAGCAAAAGTATCCGTACGGAAAGGAACTGCCGGAAGTCCGGCTTTATTAAACAGATTCACTCTAAAGAAAGTCCCATAACCGTAGCGTACAGCTACAGGTGCAGAGACATGAGTTGAAGAAAGTGTTATCGAACTTCCATTAATCACAGCATCAGCCGGATAAAACCGCGCATCATTGCCGGCAATAAAAAATCCTTTTACCGGTTCATTGCCGGGTGTCTGCAGGCCACCTTCCGCAAATGCAAAATCTAATGTAATTTCTCTCCCATTCACTTTCATTGATTTGTAGAGAGGTCCTGAATAAACAATCTTTTTACCATATTGCTTTGCTAATGCCCAAGCTGCCAGCCGTTCGCCCGGTGCAACTTTATTTCGTGGATGTATGTCGGTAGAATCGGCTGCATCCGTCACTACTGCCATACCAATATTTTCAAGTCCACTTAACCATGTTTTTAATTGTGCTTCACGAATACCTGCCGGTTGCTTGTAATGTGGTGCAATCTGTACGAAATAGAAAGGCATATCCGGCTGATTCCATTCTTTCCGCCAACTATTAATCAGGTTAGTAAATACTTCCTGATATTTCTCATAACGAACAGAGTTGGATTCTCCCTGATACCAGATATTTCCTTTTACAGTGTACCCTACCATAGGAGCAATCATGCCATTCCACAAAGTAGCCGGAACCTTACACTTATCTTTTTCCCTACTCACCTTTTCTTTTGAATATTGTTTTAAGACATCAGCATACAGCGGATTGTTTTCCATCACTTTCATACTTGTCCAAGATTCAGCATGTGTTCCTCCCCAAGTAGACTGAATTAATCCAACCGGTGTACTCAATTCTTTATACAATTTACGTCCAAAGACAAATCCTACAGCAGAAAAGTCTTTCAGATTCTCCGGATTACAAACCACCCACTTTCCAACGCAATCTTCTTTTTCATCATCAGGTGCCAGTTGATGCTCTACATGAAACAGGCGGATTTCCGGGAAATCAGCATCTTTCATTTCTTCCGCTTCATTCAACATTCCTGTTTTCCATTTCACTTGCGGATTACGGGCTACGGGAAATTCCATATTTGACTGTCCCGTACAAAGCCAAACTTCACCTATTAATATATTATTGATCCGGATCTTATTATCACCTTTCAACATTACAGATTGTCCGGAAGTAGCAGCCGGTGTTTGTATCATCAGTTCCCAATGACCGTTTGCTAAAGCAGTCACCTTGTATTTCTTATGATCCCATGAAGTCTTTACCAAAATCTTTTCTCCGGGACGTGCTTTTCCCCAAAAACGTACTTTCGCATTTTGCTGAAGTACCATATTATCTGATAATATAGAGGGAAGTTGTATATCTGCATGAATACCTATTGGAAAGAAACAGACCAATAACCACAGACAAAAAATAATTCTACAGAATTTCATTGTATTTTATAGTTTTAGATTCAATATTTTACTGAATAAGCACATGTCAAAGATACCGCATTACATGGTAGAGTTAAAGAAAAGGAATATGGAGAATTCGACTTTCTTATGTAAATTCATATGTGTACAGCCCATCACACGCCTATTTTGTACGATTTTACAGGCTATGTACGATTTTCCAGTCTTTCTACCATTCTTTTTTAATTCACTTTATTTATCTCAACCTTTCTCATAACCAATGCATCAATAATATTTTCATCTATCTTCACATCTTTTTTAGCCGTAATAGTCAAATTGTCAAAACAGAAATTGGATAATTTATATTGTTTTGATTTCTCTACAGCAAAAAAGGAATCACAATCCAGATGAATATTACGCATTGTAATATAGCTGGAATACGAGACTGGCATATCCTTGCGATCTTTCAAATCATAAAACTGTGTCCAAGGAGCAATAAAGATACAATTGCGGACATTTCCTTTTATGTCTTCAACGAGGATGTACTTATATTGTTGGGGAGTATCCGGACGCATTTTCAACCACAACAGGCGTTTAGCCTGATCCAGATTGCAGCGTCGAAGAATTATATTATGATTATATATCGATTCACTACCGCAAGTCAGCACTCCGTGACAGAATCCAAAAGTACAGTCTTCAATGATAATATCACAATTGCCACCATTATCGGGATCTTGATCAGCCCATGGTCCTTTGCCACCTTTTAATGCAATTGCGTCATCATTAACCGACATATAGCATCCCTTGACAAGTACATTTTTACACGCATCAATATCGATTGCATCCGTACTTGGAGCCTTTACGGGAAAAGAAGGTGAAAAGATATGCAAATTCAAAAGTTTTACGCTATCACACTTATAAATGTGAGTTGTCCAAAACGGAGAATTAACAAGTCGCACATCTGAAACTTGTACATTATTGCTATGAGATATATGAAGTAGACGAGGACGCAATTCATCCATATTAGTACATTTAGGAATAACACGCCGCCGCAACCAAAATGACTTCCAATATCGTTCACCGTTTCCATCAACTTTTCCTTTTCCGGAAAGGGTGAAACCATCTACCTTATCAACATTAATCAAAGCTGAAAAGTACTTTAGGTTCTGTCCCTCCATCCGTGTTTCTATTACAGGAAAGTTGCTAATATCGTCACTACCTTTCAACACAGCCTTCTTTTCCAGATGCAAGTGTGTTCCCGGCTTAAAGAACAGCGCACCACTAAGATAAGTACCTTCAGGTATAACAATGACTCCGCCTCCATTATTAGACGCCAAATCTATAACAGCCTGAATTTTCTCTGTCTGTAACAGTGTACTATCATTCACTACTCCATAGTCGGTAATCAAGAAATTCTTTCCTAATCCATTTATATCAGTTTTTTCATTTTTGTAAAACCAATCCGGTATAATTTTACCATCGGGAAATTTTTCCTGACTAAATAGCTGCAAGCTACAACATGTCGCTACTATTAAAATTGCTGACTTTATCATTTTCTACTGCTTATTACTTTTTCCGCAAAAGTACCGCATCTTCCCATTCACCCCAAGCCTAAGGATATGGAGATATTGATTTTCTTATGGAGTTCTATGCAAAGGATTCAAATACTACTTATCCATATACAATATTCCATATCCGGATACACTTTTATATATACATAGAACCAGAATAAAAACGTTATGTCCGAAATAAAAAAGCACATCTTCTTTATAAAAGAATAGAATTTCGTGATAGTAACGTCCATTTCATTTACTTTCTATAGTAAACTCATGATAAAACATATTTTATCATATATCAAAGAAGAAAAAAAATTAACTCTTCTTTCATAATCCTCTTCAACGTTCTTAATAAATTATTGAGGAGTTTATTATAAACGGTACCCAAGTTTATTATAAATGATAAATTCCGACTTTAAAGATATAGCGGTCTTTTTTTGCAACAAAAAAGGCTGCAAACCCCATAAAGATTCGCAGCCTCTGGCTCATACAGAAACTCTCACAGTTTAACTACTGCAAGAGTTCCCTAATATATTGTCATCATATTGTACTATTTTCTCTTTCATTCTTTTTAATGATACCTTTTACTCATTGATATTCACACCTACAAATATACAACATAAAAAAGGGTTTGTCAAGAGCAACCTGTCCATAAGAAGAATTATATCATAAGATTCGATCATTTACTTTAAAAAGTCATTAACCAAGCCTTCAGCTCCATCAACATTTCATTGCGGAATTTAAAACTATCTTTCATTCCCCATCCATGCCCACCACTGGGATAAATATACATGGCAGCCGGTATCTCCTTTTCTTTCAAAGCAGAATAGTAACGAATAGAATTCATAGGTACCACGCCCCTGTCATCATCGGATAAAGCTATAAACGCTCTTGGTGTAAGCGAATCCACCTGATACTCATTACTAAATTCCTTTTTCAATTCCTCCGTTGCTTTTTCACCTAGAAACTGTCTGCACGATCCACCATGCCCGTATTTAGGTTCCATCGAAATTACCGGATAAAAAAGAATCTGAAAAGCAGGACGAAGTTCTTCGGAAGCATGCGTAGCCACTGTAGAGGCCAAATGACCACCTGCCGAAAATCCCATGATACCAATGCAATCAGGATTAATATTCCATTCAGAAGCATGTTCTTTCGCATAACGAATAGCTTCGTATGCATCCGACATGGGAACCTCCCGATTACCATTAGGCATACGGTACTTTAAGACAATAGCAGCTATTCCCTGTTCATTGAAAAACGGTGCCCAGTCATACCCCTCGTGAGCCATTGCCAAATGCCCGTATCCACCTCCCGGACATATAATAACAGCTCTCGCCGGCTGTTGAGAAGCTTTCGGCAAATATACCCGGATACTAGGTTTGAAATTATTCTTTTTATCATCATATCCCTGGGCTTCCATCCCATTCGTATTGGGTAAGCCGTTTTGCCACAAATCTATATCAATAGGCGAATCCTGTTTTTTCATAACTTTGTCTTGTGCATTCATAGAAGTACAAACAGTTGTAAAGCAACCGCTTAAAAGTAATATTTTACAAAAAGAAATTAGTCTCATACTATGCTGTTTTAGTTAATCTTATTCTTATGAATCCTGCGGAGAATCATTATCATTACTCACACCACGCTGATAGACGGACGGTGCTACTCCGAATTGAGCTTTGAAGCATTTACTGAAATAGAAAGGATCGCTGATACCCACCTTATAGGAGACTTCTGCAACCGTCAGATTATCTTCCGACAGTAACAACTCGGCTGCTTTCTTCATACGCACAACACGTAAATATTCATTAGGCGAATATCCCGTCACTCCACGCAGTTTCCGATAAAATACGGTTCGTCCCAACTTCATCATCTGCGCAAACTCATCAATAGAGAATTCAGGCCGGGCGAGGTTCTGTTCAAGGATGGCAGCCAACCGATCTGCAAATTCTTTATCTCGGTCAGTAGTACACATGGCCGGACGCACAATACCCGGTTCACTGGAGAACTTCTCACGCAATTTATCGCGCTGCTCGATCAGGCGGAACACACGTGCCAACAACAATTTTACACTAAACGGTTTGGCTATGTAAGCATCCGCTCCGGCTTCTATACCTTCCAGATGTTTCTCCGGCGAACTCAAAGCAGTCAGCAGAATGATAGGAATATGGCTCGTATCAAAATCCGATTTCAGCTTCTTAGTTACCTCAAATCCCGTCATTCCCGGCATCAGAACATCACAGATAATCAAATCGGCATCATACGTACGTGCCTTCTCAAATCCGGATGTACCGTCAGCAGCAACTTCTACTTCGAAATAGGCTCCGATTTCCTCTTTCAAGAATTCACGAATATCATTGTCATCTTCAATAATCAAGACTTTCCGTTTATTCAGAGGAACAGCCAGTTTTTCCGAGTCAGGAAGTTCTTCCGAGAGCTGCAACAAATGATGCGCATGTCCGTCCGCCTCTTTCAGCAGTACATTGCCCGGGACAAGGAAGTCTTTCTCCGAATACACCGTCTTATCCGTCGGAATGCATACGGTAAATACAGAACCACCGCCTTCATTATCCTTATACTCAATCGTTCCTTTATGTACCTGAACTAGTTCATGGCTCAAATGCAACCCTACACCGATACTGTCACCGGAGAAGTTACTCTGCATAAATCGCTTGAACAATTCGTTCTGCTTCTCTTTAGGAATGCCGACTCCCGTATCCGAAACCTGAATCTGCAAGGTTTGCTTCCCTTCGTCCACATTCACCGAGAGAATAATTGTTCCGTTCGAAGGAGTATATTTAAAGGCATTTGAAAGCAGGTTATAAGTCACCTTATCCAAATTTCCTTTATCAATAAACATTTTATAGGACGGCACCGAAGGCAGGAAACGGAAATTCATATTCTTTTGTTCCGCTACATCTCCGAAGCTCAAAAATATTTCATAAAGGAAAGAGATGACATCCGTTTCCTCTAAAGAGAGTGCCAACTTATTATTCTGCATCTTTCTAAATTCCAGCAACTGATTGATAAGCCTCAACATACGCTGCGTGCTCTTATCCATTGTTTTCAGCGGATATATCAATTCACGCGGGATATCAGTCACACGTTGAATCTTCTCCAATGCTCCCTGAATCAAGGTAAGCGGAGTACGGAATTCATGAGAGATATTGGTAAAAAACACCAGTTTATATTCTGTCAACTGCTTTTCTACATTGATGCGGTTACGCAAGCCGTTAAAGTTACGAACGATACGGAAAGCAAAGTACAAGGCTATGATTAATAACAGCACATAACCCAGCATTGCCCAAGTCGTTTTCCAGAATGGAGGGACAATTACAATTTTCAGTGTAGTCTCGCTATCATTCCAAACACCTGATCCATTGCTCGACTTGACGTGAAGTATATAAGTTCCCGGATTAAGATACTTAAACGAAGCAAAATTCAGAGGAGAAGGAGCACTCCATCCCTGATCGTAATTTTCCAGCCAATACATATATTTGGTATGACCGCTATCCGAATAATCAAAAGTAGAGAAATCTATCAAGAATGAGTTCTGAAAAAACTTCAGGGTTATTTCGTCCGAATAAGCCAACGATTGCTTTAACGGAGAGTCCTCCATCTGCGGATTCATCTGGGTTCCATTGACATATAAATCCGTGAAAACAACCGGGGAGAAAGTTTCGTTATCCTGTATCTTTTCAGGATCGATCACTATTAATCCGTAGTTTGTGCCAAAAAGCAGTTTTCCATCTTCGCGCATACAGGCACTATTCTCACTATACACATTTCCCAATGTATAGGAAGAAAAGAAATAGTTTTCAAAAGAATGGGTAGCCGGATTAAATTTGGAAATACCATATTCGGTGGCAACCCAGAGATTCCCCTTTTTATCTCCCAGAATAGACTGGATTACATCGTTAACCAATCCTTCGGAAGTTCCGTAATGTTCATATTTCAAAGAGCAATAGTTATCCTGCGGCTCACAAAGATTCAGTCCCGAACCGGACGTACCAATCCACATCCGCCCTTCCGTATCCCGATAGATACACTTGATTTCATTACTGCAAAACTTTCCGTTTGTATAACTGAAAAGATGATAATTATCAGCATCTGCAATCAATGAATCCGGATGAAAAATACAAATACCCTCACTGGTTCCTACCCACACCATCCCATTTGCGTCTTCTTCTATCACACGCACCATTCTCATCCCGAATGTTTGCTGGAAGAAATGACGGAATTTATATTTACCGTCGGGAGTAGGTTCAGCCAGTTCCAGCCCACCGCCAAATGTTCCTATCCACATGCGGTCTTTACGGTCGCGATAAATGGCAAAAACGTTATTATCGGATAAGGCTGTCAAATCAGAAGGATTATTATAATACCAGGTGTCCCCCACTTTGAGACCATTTCCACGAGTTCCCATCCACATTCGTCCCTGTTTGTCTTCGGTGAGAGCATAGATATTAGAATGGAAATATTGATTGGTCATTTTCGAATGAAGGCTCGAATCAAAGGTGTATAATCCCCCCTTACGCGTACCTACACAGATATCCCCATTAGACATTCTGGTAAGCATACGGATGGTGTTCGACCGGTCGAACAAATCACGGGATTCGGGATAGATACGGGAAGTTCCTTCATTCAATACGGAAATACGGGACAAGCCTGAATATTCCGAAGCTACCCAGATGCCACCGGCACGATCTTCCATCACATATTGCAGGAAATCCGAACTGATATGACTCTGGTCATTAATGTTCGCCACAAAATGCTCCAGTTTATCTTCGGCGGTATTATAAGCGAAAAGCCCATTTCCATAGGTCGAAATCCAAATAATTCCCCGGGAATCATGGACGATATGATAACGTTCAAAGTCGATATAACTTATCTTATCCTGGGGAATCAACTGGAAATCCTTACTCTCTCCGGTTTCGGCAAGCACGTATGTAAGCCGTCCCGTATGATTGTATATCCAATAATCTCCACGATTATCACGTATCAATTCTCCCTTTTTAATATTCAAACGAGGATCTGCGGCCATCTCTCCGGTAGCAAACTTATAAGTATATACTCCGGTAGTAGTCAGGATCACCCACTTATCTTTCAACAGGAAATTTCCGGTTGGCGATGTCGCCCCTGCCACAGTGGCAAGAGAAGCCAACTTTTGCATCTTTTGAGTAGCCTCCTGATAATAATAGATATCTCCATCTGCTGTAAGGAAATACATATCGTCCTTATAGGACAGCGAAGAAGTGAAGTGGATTAATCGGTCTTCTATCCGATATTGTCCGTTGGAGACAGAAACCAGTCCGCATTGAGTGCCGATCCAGATACGGCCACTGGCATCCTCATTCACAAATTTCACCCGGTTATCCGGCAGGTTTCCACGTTCGGTCCTGAATACGGTAGATGTCATCTCACCATTTTTCTGATGTACCATCTTCCGGCAGCCATTTCCCGAATGGGAAAGCCAGACATCTCCGTTAGCAGCGACAAAAACCGTTGAATAATTCTGCCTTAACTCGCCACAACCGGTATAGTCCACAAAACGGGCACGTTGCAAATCATAGCAACTATATAATTCAGGTGTAGTAGAAATCCACAAAAAACCATCTTTATCTTCTGTCAGATCGTAAATACGGTTGTCTGCCAAAGATACCTCATCACCGATTTCCGGACGGAAAGTGAGAAAAGAGTTGCCATCATAACGACTTAACCCGTTCAAGGTAGCCAGCCACAAAAAACCTTTACTATCCTGATAAATATATCGAATAGAGTTATTGGGAAGGCCGTCACTCGTTCTCATTTGTGTAGAACGAAGCTCAATTGCACTATAAGCATTCAACACAAAACTAACAAGAAAGGTAAAGATCAAAAGGTGTCTTTGCATCATATAGATTCCAAGATTAATAATAAATGTTGGACAAAAATAGTCAAGATAGTTGAGATAATGAAAGAAACGGCTCACCTAATTACTAAAAAATCAATCCATGTGGAATACTTCCGGCAGAGGAATGGACACCGGTGAGTTGTCCGGATTCACTTCCATGATATCCGCCATATAGTCCCACCATTTCTGCACAATCTCCGTATTACCCAAGTCCTGCGAACCGGCCTCACCTTCCGTTTTCTGGAAAGCAAACAGGATATTGGTCTCCTTATCCCAATAAATCGAATAGTCCGACACTCCGTTTTTGGAAAGCAATGCTTTCAATTCAGGCCAGATGGCAGCGTGTCTTTTCTCATATTCAGCTTCACATCCGGGTTTTAAATACATTTTAAAAGCTTCTCGTTTCATGGTTCTATCTATTTAAAGTTAATCTTTCTTTTCTTCTGTATCGATGGCAAAAATAGGTGCAGTCGTCTTCTGTTTCACCTGATAATACTGAACGGCACTGTCATTCATCTGCGGGTACTGATTCTTCAATAGAGAGATCATTTCCGCACCTGCCCAAAGCACTGGTCCGTATCCATGTGCCGCATATACATTGACCGGACGATAGTAATAAAAAGCAGGATCGAAAGCCATCCCCGTACCCACACAAGTGCCTTCCACCTGACCTTCCGCATTGATCTTACCGGCCACGGCATGCCATCCCAAATGAGCGACAGGTCCATAAGCAATGGCATCAATCCAGCCTTTATTGATAGCATGCGCCAAACAGTATACGTAAATAGCCGTAGCAGACGTCTCCAGATAAGAATCATTCCGGTCGAGCAATTGATGCCAAAGCCCTTCTCCACTTTGCAAGGCAGTCACTCCGCATACATGAGCCCGGAAATAATCCATCACTTTCGCACGTTGGGGGTAATCTTCCGGCAATACATCGAGCAATTCGCATGCTGTCAGCATAGCCCACCCATTGGCACGCGCCCAACAAAAGGCAGGATGATCGGTACTGCTTTCTACCCATCCATGACGATATAATCCTTTTTCAGGGATAAACATACGGTCGGCAAATTGCAGGAATTGTCTGACAGCCTCCGCCAGATATATCTCTTTTTGAGCCTTGTCATAACGGCTCATCTGGGCTACTGCGGGAATCCCCATAAACATGTCGTCCAGCCAAAGTGTATTATGTTGCGGACGATTGCGGGCAAAAGTACCATCTGCCAACCGGTATTCTTTATTCTGAATAAAATCAAAATAGTTCTCAATTAATCCGTCTACAGGAAGTGAGCGGTCTTTCACACGGACTTTCACCATCGCTGCACACACAGCCCCGGCATCATCCAGGGCATGAGGAGTGAGGATTTGCAGCAGTTGAGGGTCTGTTGTACCTTTCTCTTCGTACACACGTTTAAAATGAGGCGCCACTTCCGCCAGAAAGCGGAAACGGTTCTGCACATAGTCCATGTAACGTTGATCGCCCGTGGCTTCAGCAGCTGCTATCAAGGCTGAATAGGTTACTCCCCATTCGTAACTTGCCAGACGGAAAGCACCACGTTCCAGTTGCGCTTCCTCTCCCATCGTGGTGTAGTCGGTAATCAGTTTACCTGTGTTCTTATCTACCACGCGTGCCGGAGTCTCCTTATCAATATAAGCAAATACACGATCTATATCTTTCTTGACCTGCCCGGGTGTCAGGTCACCATAAGTGCCCTGATAAGCAGGTTGCAGCAAATGCAAAGGAGTATTTGAATCATTCACTACAGTTTTCTTTTTCTGTGCACTAACCGGCAAAGTTGCCAGTAATAAAACAAGGGTTATGATACGAATATTCATAATCTATTTTTTAGGTATTTTATATCCTCTGAATACAGTGCCCTGAAGCTCCGGTCCGAAATAGAATCCGGGCTGTGTAGGCTGATTATAAGCCACATTCTGGGTAGCGATACTTATACGATAAATCGGATCTTCGAGGAAAGTATGAAAACGATAGTCGGTAGGAATAGTGGAGACGTAAAGCCGTAAAGCTGTATTATCAGCTGTACGCATCAGTATTTCTTCGCGCCAGTCACCTACGATATCTCCCTGAAGGCAAGGATTTGCTTTGGTTCCATTATTGGAAAGAGTTCCCTCAAAAATGGCTATGCGCTCACACACTCCTTTTTCCCAATTATATTTGCTGACCATATTTCTATCCAACAATTCACGCAACAAATCTCCATCCCACCAAACAGCCATATTACAGGATAAACCTCTTACCCGGTCTTTTACCACCTCTCCTTTCACATTCCTTATTCCTCCGGAAGCAACAGACCACATTTCAACGCCCGGTTGAGTCGGGTCAATATCAGCTGCCATACAACGCCCTACATCTGTATTGTCTTTAATCTGAAATAGAACTTCTCCGGTAGCTGCATCCCGATAGGTAGAACCATCACGTTTATTTTCATGACAATCCCATACTTGCAGCCCTTTACGAGAGGGGTCGAAATGAGTCAGATGAATGGCATCGCCGTGTCCCATTTTCGTGGTGTAGAGTCCTTTACCGTTATGGTCTATGGCGCATGAACCGTAGATGATCTCATCGCATCCGTCACCGTCCACGTCACCTACCCGCAGGTTATGGTTTCCTTGTCCGGCATAATCTTTACAACCGGGATTATTACTGTCGAATACCCAACGTTGTTTCAGCTCCTTTCCATCCCAGTCAAAAGCAGCCAAAACAGTACGTGTATAATATCCACGACACATCACTACGCTTGGGTGTATGCCGTCGAGATAGGCAACGCAGGCCAGAAAACGGTCGCTGCGATTACCACGACTGTCTCCCCAACCCATCAAGTCTCCTCTTACGGGCACATAATCAATTGTTTGCATCGCTTCTCCTGTCAATCCGTTAAAAACTGTCAGATATTCCGGTCCGGTCAGGATACGTCCTTGTTCATTCCGATAGTCAGCCTGCGCATCCCCAATCACTTTTCCTGTTCCATCCACCGTTCCGTCCGCGGTCTTCATCACTACTTCCGCTTTGCCGTCACCATCGAAATCGAACACCATAAACTGGGTGTAGTGTGCACCGGCACGTATGTTACGTCCCAGATTAATACGCCATAATAGTTTTCCGCTCAACTTATAGCAATCAACATATACTTCTCCCGTATAGCCGTCATGTGAATTATCATGTGCATTACTCGGGTCCCATTTCAGAATAATCTCATATTCGCCATCACCGTCCACGTCACCGATACTGGCATCATTCGGAGCATAAAAATAGTTTTGCCCTGACGGAGTCGTACCATCTTCGGGGCGGTTCAACGGAATATTCAGATAACCCAATGGGGCATTTGCCGGTAATTGATAGCTACTTTCCGTTTTACCTTCCCTTGCTTTCACGGTATAAAGTACAGATTCTGTCCCTGCATAGGCATCCTGAAAGAAAGTGGCATCCTTCAACGGGTGTTTGTTTATCTTTTCATCGTTCCTATAAATATCAAAAGATTCATTCATCGGGTCGGAAGACAAATAACGCCAGGAAACAGCCACAGTAGACGGATTCTCTCGGATAGCAATTACACCACGTCCCAGACGTTCGCGTTTCAACTTCGAAAAGTCATAGTTTGGCTGGGCTATCGAGAAGATAGCTATCAGGCAGAAACTAAAAAAAAGAGTTATGCACTTCATAGTTTTATCGATTAATCAAATTACAACACAAAAGTAAAGGACGCAGCCCATTGATAAAATAGAATATTGTACAGATATATGTAGAAATCATCATTAGACGTACTTTTAACACTATTTTCTGCCGTCTCGTGAACGAATTTAAAGACATTTGCACGGAAATCCATTGAAAAAGAAAAGAACGTCTCTTACCTTTGCCATAGAAATTAGTATAAACAGCAAATTAATAAAACAGAACTATTGTACCATGAAGAAACCACTATTCTTACTCTTTACAGGATTGCTTCTTTCTTGTCTGATACCAGTCCATACGGTCGCAGCACAAGAACTCCCGACACAAAAAGAGACTTTAGAGAATATCATAAAGGTTAATGACTACTTTATGAAAAAGTATGCCGATTACACTACTCCCAGTTTTTACGGTCGTGTACGTCCCAGCAATATATGGACGCGTGGTGTATATTATGAAGGATTGATGGCTCTCTATTCTATTTATCCGCGTGAGGATTATTATAAGTATACTTACGACTGGGCCGATTTCCACAAATGGGGAATGCGCAACGGCAATACTACCCGTAATGCGGACGACCATTGTTGCGGACAGGCGTACATTGATATCTATAAAATCTGCCCGTCAGACCCGAACATGATTCGGAATATCAAAGCAAGTATCGATATGGTGGTGAACACCCCGCAGGTGAACGACTGGTGGTGGATTGATGCTGTGCAAATGGCAATGCCTATCTTCGCTAAATTCGGAAAGATGACCGGAGAACAGAAATACTACGATAAGATGTGGGATATGTACTACTACACACGCAGCCAACACGATGAAACGGGTATGTTCAACCCCAAAGACGGCCTGTGGTGGCGCGATCAGGATTTTAATCCTCCATATAAAGAGCCGAATGGCGAAGATTGCTATTGGAGTCGTGGAAACGGATGGGTATATGCTGCCTTGGTACGTGTATTGGATGAAATTCCTTCTGACGAGAAACACCGTCAGGACTATATCAATGATTTCCTGACCATGAGCAAGGCTTTGAAGAAATGTCAGCGTGAAGATGGTTTCTGGAATGTCAGTCTTCACGACCCGACGAACTTCGGAGGAAAAGAGACTTCCGGTACAGCCTTATTTGTTTATGGTATGGCTTGGGGAGTCCGCAACGGATTGCTCGACCGTAAAGAGTATCTTCCCGTCCTTTTAAAAGCATGGAACGCTATGGTGAAAGATGCCGTACATCCGAACGGATTCCTGGGATATGTGCAGGGAACAGGCAAAGAGCCTAAAGACGGACAGCCGGTTACTTATAAGAGTGTGCCCGACTTTGAAGACTACGGAGTCGGTTGTTTCCTGCTTGCCGGAACAGAAGTTTATAAATTAAAATAACATACACAGTTTTTTCATTAGGTTTAAAGATAATCATTCATTAGGTTTAGTTAGAGGTTAGTTAGTAGCTAGTTCCCTCACTGACTGTTTAGACACCGGTCAGTGAGGGATTTCAAAGAAAACAGATTCATGAAAAACAAATTATTCCCGTATACATGTTGGCTGACAGCCATTACGTTCAGTTTGCAACTGCAAGCGCAAAATAAAGTTTCCGCTCCCATGGCAGATGTCAATCAGGTGGTTGACAACACGCTGGATAGCCTGAATAAAGCACGTACCTCGCGACCGGAAGCCGGTTCCAGCCGGAAAGGTGACAACCCTGTTCTGTTTCTGGTAGGTAATTCGACCATGCGTACCGGAACTTTAGGCAATGGCAACAACGGACAATGGGGATGGGGCTATTTTGCTGGTGAATATTTCGATTCCAACCGGATTACTGTTGAGAATCATGCGTTGGGAGGTACCAGCAGCCGTACTTTCTACAACCGTCTTTGGCCGGATGTAATCAAAGGTGTACGCCCCGGAGACTGGGTTATCATCGAATTGGGACACAATGACAATGGTCCTTATGACAGCGGACGTGCCCGCGCCTCTATTCCGGGAATCGGCAAAGATACGCTGAACGTAACCATCAAAGAGACTGGAGTGAAAGAAACCGTATATACATACGGGGAATATATGCGCCGTTTTATTCAGGATGTAAAAGCAAAAGGTGCTCATCCGATCCTATTCTCGCTTACTCCCCGCAATGCCTGGGAAGATAAAGACAGCACCATCATCACACGTGTCAACAAGACTTTCGGATTGTGGGCAAAGCAAGTAGCCGAAGAACAGGGGGTTCCTTTTATTGATTTGAATGATATCAGTGCCCGCAAATTCGAGAAGTTCGGTAAGAATAAGGTGAAATATATGTTCTACATCGACCGTATACACACAAGTGCTTTCGGTGCTAAAGTCAATGCGGAATCTGCTGCGGATGGAATACGTGCTTATGAGGGACTGGAATTGGCCAATTATCTAAAGCCCATTGAGAAAGATACTGTAACAGGTTCCAGCCGTAAAGATGGACGTCCGGTATTGTTTACCATCGGAGACAGTACGGTCCGAAATGAGGATAAAGACAAAAATGGTATGTGGGGTTGGGGAAGCGTAATCGCCGACGAGTTCAATCTGAACAAAATATCTGTAGAAAACCGTGCCATGGCAGGACGCAGTGCCCGCACTTTCCTGGACGAAGGTCGTTGGGATAAGGTATATAATGCTTTGCAACCGGGAGACTTCGTTCTGATTCAGTTCGGACATAATGATGCAGGAGATATTAATGTAGGAAAGGCCCGTGCCGAATTACGTGGTTCCGGTGACGAGAGCAAAGTATTTTTAATGGAAAAGACCGGTAAGTATCAGGTTATTTATACGTTTGGCTGGTATCTTCGGAAGTTCATCATGGACGTTCAGGAGAAAGGCGCCATTCCCATCGTTTTAAGCCATACTCCACGCAACAAATGGAAAGATGGAAAGATAGAACGCAACACAGAGTCTTTCGGCAAATGGACACGTGAAGCAGCCGAAGCTACCGGGGCTTACTTCATTGATCTAAATAAGATTAGTGCCGATAAACTGGAAAAGGTGGGTATCAAGAAAGCGGTTACCTACTATAATCATGATCATACGCACACTTCCTTGAAAGGAGCGCACATGAATGCGAAAAGCATTGCTGAAGGGTTGAAAAAGACCGATTGTCCATTAAAGAATTATTTAAAGTAAGAACGTAAAGGATAGAGTATACTACTTGTCCTATAATCTATTAATAGAAAAGTAATTCTTATCCCTTTGCAAACATCTTTTGGATTAGTACCAAAGTTTCATTTGCTTAAGAGTAAACTATAAATGCAAGTTCTGTTTTTAAAAATGCAAGCTTTGTTTTTATAATCAAAGGCTTCATTTATAAAAACAGAACTTGCGTTTATAGTTTATAATAAATTGATTGTAAGTTTGGTATAAAGGAAAGGAAGTTTATCCTTAATGCGGAAGAACTTTGCTGTTAATAGATTAGGAAGTAACTAATGCTACTTTACACTATTTCAGTTATCCATTGGAATAACTTCCTGCATATAAATAGCGTCGAGACTCCAAAGGGCAGCATCATTCGTGCTGATGCTTGTACATTCATCTAATGGAGCCGGTACTTCCGGCGGAAGTATGGTCGTGATACGGAAAGAGGGTGCAGGTGTATGTTCCAAACGGGTGAATAAGTCCGTCCAGGCTTCTTCTGCCATTTGTCTATCACGCAGATGATAAGCCGCATAAGCCATCAGGCGGGATATACGGAAACGGCTGTGACTAAGTTCCCATGCTTTCTTCTTGTAACGTGCGGCATGGTCAAGCCAAGCATCTTTCCATTCGGGTATATCAATCATACGCATCATTTCATTTGCAATCTCAAATCCGCCCATGATGGTCATTAAATGGTTGGTTGTTTCCAGTTTAGGATCGCATTCGGTTGTGATAATCCCTGTTGCCGGATCAAACCCTAAAGCTTTTGGCCCGGTAAAGAGACGGTTAGGTAAGGCGGCAATGCTTTTCATTCCTGCTACGATTTTATCACGATACATTGTGTTGCCGGTGCGTTCCCATTCCGTCATCCAATTACCGGCATAGGCCAGCCAATCAGGACCGATACGCAAACGGGCGGGAGCAGTACAAGGATATTCACTGCGGGGTTGAGCCAGGCGCATAGGATCCAATTCATAGAGTTTGTGGTCAGAATCCTTTACTTCAGTCATTAAATCACCGCAACGTTCGTCCGTAGTAAGGTAATAGTAGAAACGGTTCCAAGCGGCCTGGCTGATTCGCGCTTCTTTTGCACCACAGCCCCAATGGCTTACGTTATGGCGACTGCCCAATCCGGCATTCGGACCGACGTGGTAAACGTCGACTTCACCCGTATGCCGGGTCATGGCTTCAGCCATACGCCAAATATCAAGACGCCCGGTACGCAGGAAATTATACCACAGCCACATATTAGAAGCCAGTTCCGTATTGTCCCAGGCAAATCCTCCGACATCATAACGCCAGGTATGACGAACGGGGTCATAAGCATGCATCACATCACCGTAATTCCAGAAACCATACCATTTGTTTTGTTCGATTGCTTTCTGATAGAAGTCAATGTAAGCATCCAAGCGGTCTTCTACACAAGTACGGAATGGAGTGCTGCGGTCAGGAAGGCTCCATATTCCGAAAGCCTGGCGGGCATGAAGATAATTCGGGGTTGGCATTAACAGACTAGGGCTAGAAAATTGTTTGGCATAATCAGCAAAAGCCTTTTTCCCGATATAACCACCTTGTGGGATAAGTGTAAATGTAGTTGTACGGGCAATGCCGTATGGCGTGCTCATACCTTCCTGGACATCTTCATAGCTGGCATTCAGGTCATGAGCTATACGATCATAATGCCGTAAATCCATAGGCTCGGACTCCGGACTCCACAACCAGGCGGTAAGGGTAGCTACCGGGGTTCGTGCGTCTGAAATTTCAATAGAAGAGGGATAAGACTGCCAAAAGTCATGCATACAAAGTCCTAATCCTCCGGTAATATCTCCGACAAAAATATATCCATCGCTACGTGTGCCGGAAAAGGTTCCTATCCAGGGATTATCGTTATTGGCGCGTTTACGAATGGAGAAAGCATCAGCAGTGAGTTGAGACAGACGGTAGTCATTCCATGAAGCCCAGTTATCGAGCAGAGAACGGTTCTTTTCATCGAAAAAGTCATAAGGCGGAATACGTTTGCCTTCCATTTGCTGCTGTTGCAGAGAAGGTTCATCAGTCGGTATCAGTTTTGTATCATTCTTTTCATGACTGTTTTTCTTATTATCTGCCTTATTTAAAGTCAGCATGCGACGTCCTATCAATGGTTGCACCGGCTCGCTCCATACTCCTCCATCCGCACACGAGAAAGCAATATGACGATTATACAAAGCTTCACGCATAGGAATATCGAAACGAATACCTAAACTACGAATGAAATCTTTCTTCTGATCTCCGTCATAGACGAAGCTATGTACCATTTTGACCTGTTCACTACCACCATAAAAGTAGAGACGTACCACAAAAGGAAGCCACTCACGGTTATTCAGACTGTTTTCATCAGAGTGATTCACTTGGTTCCCTTTAGAGTGACTCACTTGGTTATTTTCAGCGTGACTCGTTTCAATCTCCCTATTCCTGTTCCGATGCACACCTTCCAATTTGACAAGCGCCCGTACAGAGCCGAAACGTTCAATGGTTACTGATTTTATTTCTCCTATGTAACGAGTAAAAGATATTTGAGATGTATTTTCCTGAATCGGCTCGCTTTGAGTACTACAAATAAGACGCGCTTTCTCTCCTACTTTAGTTCCTTTATAGAGCAGGCTATCCATCAGGAAATCTCCGCGCCGGGGAATAAATACAGAAAGTACGCCTGTTTCAATTTGAATATTTTCAGGCGTTTCAGTTATAGCAATAGAAGCATTAGGTTGTTTATTGATAGTTTTTACTTTCTGGGAGACTTTTTCCAGTGTTAGTCTTTCTGTTCCGGCAGGAATGACTCCGGCAACTCCACTCCATTTCACGGAACCATCCGGCCAGTAAGCTAATGGCCAAGTGTCCACCGGTATTTCTTGATTTCTACTTGTTGTCAGCCGTAACGGAGTTGCAGGAAATACGTCGCCTTCATCAAAAGGAATTCCGAAGCTTACAGCTTTGTCCTGTTCAGGAGTATCACCGATCCAATGTAAAGGGACAGTAGACGTTTGGTGAGGCGAATATTCATAGTGGAAATTTGTAATACGGGTACGTGATAGGGTGGTGCGAAAGCCGAACCATCCTTCTGTCAGAGGTTCGGTATCGCGGAAGTCCACCAGTCGCTTGCCGTCTATGTAATAACTAACCCTATTATTTTCATTTGTTATCTTAATGTGGTACCAGTGGTTCGCCTTGAGCAAATGTTCGGCATCCGTATATTCTTTTAGTATGGACGGGCGAAGTCCGGCTTCCATTATTGCCGCTTCATTACCGTCATAGCGGCGAAAGCGTGTGGTGGAATTATAATTTCCACCATATCCCATATAGTAGAGTTGCAGAGAGTAACAATTCTGAAAAATTCCGTTACGCCACTTCTCACGTTTCCAGATATTATCGGGATATTCAGGGTCCGAAGCCATCCAAAAGCAATTCAAATCGCTCAAGCGATCTCCTTCTCTTTCTACAACGACGCATGCATCATATTCAATCGTTACCCGTCCGCTCATCTTTTCTTTTCGCCAGAGAGTAAGCCCTTTGGGAGAAACGATTTCGGCGGTATCACCGACAAATGTCACTTTATAATCGGGAGATTCCGACTCGATCTTCCAATACTTATGAAACTGGCGGGCGTTAAGACCGGAAACTTGATTGTCTTGTGCATTCATGTTCATTCCCAAAGTGATGAAAAGGAACAAAAGAGGAAATATGTTCTTCATACGTCAATAAGCTATGTCACTCTGCAAAAATAGGGAGAGCCAATCAATTAAGAAATAGAATATTATACATATATATGTCGATTCGTTCAAATATGAAAAAAGAACAACCCGGCAGTAGACCGGATTGCTCTTTTTCAACAAACTTATTTCAAATGAGCGGTTCCTCATTCAAAGGCCTTTTCATTCTGCCTTTTTCAAAGTTTCAGCACCTACATAGTAACCTAAATTAGTTCCCTGATTATATCCCATATTCTGCATAGCTTGAGACATATCGTAATTATGATCGGTCATCAGGTGAGGAAGACGGAATTCAGTAGGATGGTTGGTAGAGAATATGTAAAGGGATTTACCATCACTTGAACCTAAAATCACCTCTTCACGATAATCACCCAAGAAGTCGCCATAATAACAAGGATTATACTTAGTACTATGATTACCATCATTACTACCATAAGCACCGAAATAGACCAAACGAGTTTTATTCGTCTTGTTTACATCCGGATTTTCCTTATAGCTCACGATACAAGCACGATCTAACATTTCCCGGGTAGATTGTCCACTCCAATAAATTGCCACATTATACATAATACCACTACCAATACCGGTAGGGAATGTATTGGAGACTAATGCACCACTACTGCAACTGAAGACCCCCGCATCCAATGAAGACCAGTATTCAAAATCAGGACTATCCGGATTAATATCTGCTACAATGCAACGACCGACGTCAGCAGTCGAACCTGCCCCATGACCAGCTATCAAACTGCCATCTCTAGCATCAATCACCTGACATGCATACCCATGTCCTTGTCCATTATAATTGCTAGGTTCTTCAAAAGAAGCTACAATCTGCAATCCTGAACGATCCTTAATAAATTTACCTACATATAAACAGTCACCATGTCCGTTTCCTGTGCACCACAACTCACTTCCATCGTCATCAATTGCTGCAGAACCATACAAAATTTCATCTTTTCCATCACCGTCCAAATCCGCTACACGAAAACAGTGTGAACACATTGATAACCATTTTGAAGAGTGTTCGGCTGTATCAAACTTCCAACGGATTTCTAATTTGTTAGCTTTCAAATCAAGTGCCCATACTTGCCAGTTGTGATAAATCCCTCTACTGATAATCAAGCTGGGATTGCTTGTTCTTACTCCGGTATTTTCATCAGGAATACCATCCAGATAAGCTACTCCTATAAAGTAACGGTCCATACGATTTCCGTAATCATCCCCCCAGTATTCATTCCAATGTTTAGCCATAGATACTTTCCCTCCTTCTCCACCACGCGGTATATTATCTACACGGGTAATTTCACGTCCATCATATCCACGACAAATAGAAATATATTCAGGACCTTCCATTATCAAACCGCAAGTAGTGTAAAGACTGGCACCTGAATACCACCCTGCGCCATTCTCATCACGAATGCGATAGTCATTTACCTGTCCGAAAGCATCAGTTATTATTTTTCCGTCACCAAACTTCGTCCCTTCAGAAGAACGGAAAGCAATCTCACACAATCCGTCGCCATCAAAATCATATAGAATGTAAGAAGTATAATGTGAACCTGAACGGATATTAATACCCATATCAATCTGCCACAAGAAAGTTCCATCCATTTTATAAGCTTCCAGCAAAGTAGTACCATTACGCCATCCACCTTGATTGGCACCATCATAGGGTTCTCTCTTCAACACGATTTCCAATTCACCGTCACCATCCAAATCACCTACCTGAATGTCATCCGGAGAATAAGTTAACGATGCATCAGGAACATTCATATTCAATCTGATTTCATGATAAAATTTTGTGGCCATTTCGGGAGTAAATGTACGGTCACAAACAGTTTCGGTCTGTCCAGCCAGAGTCACCCGGTAATAGCTGGTCTTCGTCGGGTCCATATCCGCATCTGCCCAACTGGTAGAAGTAGAAATAGGCTCGCCATTTAACTTTACCTCTGTTCCTCCATCTACCGTCTTATAAATATCAAAAGCTACATTCGACGGATCGGTTTTTAACAACCGCCAACTAATCAAGGCAGATGATATTCCCGAAGAATTATTAGCATCAGCGTTTGGAGTAGGATCATAGCTTACCCACATAGCACGGCTTCCGGTGATAACTTCAGTTGGCAATGGCGGCAATTCTTCTTCCGTCTGATTACCGTTATTTCCCTTTACAACCGGATCATCGTCAGAACAGGCGGTTCCGGCCAGCAAGCAAAACATTCCCAATATGATATGATATTTCTTCATTTCTCTGTTCTTTTTGTTTTATGAATAATAAGTAGTTCCAAAATCCTATGATAAATTACCATCCCGGATTTTGTGTCAAATTTGAATTTTTCGCTCTCTCACTTTGAGGAATCGGGAAAAAATACATTTTATCATCCCATTGCCTTCTGACTGTATTACGATTATAAGTATATGTACCGTCGGAATTTCTTGTTATTTTCATCTCAACAATGCTCTTAAAGTGCTTGTCACCTTCTTTCCAACGACGTACATCCCAGAAACGATGTCCTTCGAAAGCCAGTTCAACCATACGTTCGTTCTGATACTTTTTCCAAAACCCATCATTAGCCATTCCGATAGGGAACCCCGGCATTTTCGCACGATCACGAGTCATGCTCACGGCAGCGGTAGCGGACATGGTAAATTCGCCATCTGTTGCGTCCGCCGCAGTACTATTGCCGCCTAATTCAAAATACTTGAATACCGCTTCCGCATAGTTCAGATAAAATTCTCCCAAACGGAAGGTTATCCATGTATGATAATCCGCAGACGATGTGCTGGCGCGTAAATCGATAGCTGCCTGGCAATATTTCTTCAAGTAATAGCCAGTCGGAGTAGCACCGCTCAATGGCTCGGCATTTACTCCACCCTGATAAATCTGCAGAGGAGTGTCGTTCCAGCTTGGCCAGTTTTCATCTCCGTTTTTAGCAATAGTCAGATAAAAACGAGGGTCGCGACCTTCATAATACGGTTGTGCCGGATCATAACCACTAGTTTCGTCCGGTCGCAATCCGGTAGCCTGCATCTCATACGCATCCACCAATGTCTGTGTAGGACAGTTACCACCGTTGCAATTCTCCAATCCGACAGGGAAATTATATCCTTCGAATGAGTTAGTCGTACGGGTAGCACGACGCCCGAAAATCAGTTCGCTCAATGCAGTTCTATGACTGGTAGCACTCCATAACGCCGAATAGTCATTTATCAATGACATATTAGCAGCCACACAGTTATCAATCAATTCTTTATTGGCAACAGCAGCCCGATGCCACAGGTTTCTGTCATTTGTCGGATTAAATAAAGGACTGGCAGCATACAGAGCGGCCCGAGCTTTCAATGCCAGTACGGTCCGTTTATTGGCACGTCCCGTTTCACGTGCCTCATTAGACGGTTCCCAATCGCCCAGGTTTTCATAATTCTCAATAATCAGATCCTTAATCTCATCACACTCGGAGATGATAAAATCAAAGATTTCCTTTGCCGGACGACGTTCCAATGAATTGACTTCCGCAGTAGTCAAAACATGATCAGTAAAAGGAACATCCCCATATTGGCGCACCAGGTTGAAATAATAATACGCACGCAGGAAACGAACTTCGTATTGATAATTGTTATAACGATACATCTCTCCTTTATAATCGGAAATCAACTCATATTCCGAGAACGTCAACCCTGTAAATTCATCCAAGTATAAATTACAATTGGCAATCTGCTGATAGCAGGAAGTCCACATACTGCTTTTAGCATTTGTCGGACTCCACGCTCCATTATAGAAGTCTGCAATTTGATTACCCGTATGAGCATACACCGACTCATCGGTAGCCGATCCTAAAATAGCTCCGCTATAGTTTCCGTAGTCGGTATCCAGCCCTAAATATATATTGGCCACCAGTCCTCCCACATCACCAAAGGTACGTTTCACATAATCTGCGCCATAATTGCTATATTCTTTGTATTCCATTTGGTCAGAGCAAGCATTCAGCGTAGTCAGGCATAATATGCCATAGATTATCTTATTCAGTTTCATTATATTACTTTTGTCTTTAATGATTAAAAACCGATTTTCAAACCGACAACCACACTTTTATTCAGTGGGTTCGTCGCACCGTAAGATTCCGGGTCGGCAACATCAATCTTGTCGAAACAGAGCAAATCGACTCCACGAACATACAATTTTGCACTACCCAATATTTTTGTCTTTTGCATCAAGTTTTTAGGGAACTTATAATATAGTTCCACGTTACGCAACTTCAGGAATGAACGGTCTTCCAACCAAATGGTATTGGTCTGATAGTTGTTGGCATTACTTTGCGAACTCAGACGTGGATACTTAGCATTCAGATTTTCGGGCGTCCAACGATTTTCATAATAGTGAGAAGAGAGAGTGGTGTTATTAATCAACGGCCAGAACATACTTTTCGTATTCAAAACAGCCGAATAATTAGCTGTTCCCTGAAACATAGCACTAAACCCGATTCCTCTCCATTCGGCTCCCAAATGAAATGAATAGTAAATTTCCGGAGCTACCGTACTGTAACCGATAGCAATCTGATCATTGGAGTCAATCGTGCCGTCACCATTTACATCTTTATATTTGATATCCCCCGGCACTACAGTGCTGAAATTCTGTGTAGGACTACTTGCAATATCCGCTTCATCTTTGAAAAATCCTTCAGCTATCAAACCATATACTTGATTCAACCGATTCCCTGTCTGCACCAGATTATCGTACAAACGAGGTTCTTCCATCTGTTCCTTGATCTCATTCCGGTTCCACGCAAAGTTTCCACCAATATTAAACACTACATCACTGATTTGTTTCGTATAGTCCAGACCGATTTCCGTACCCCAACTATCTACAATTCCCGCATTCTCGAACGGGGCATCCATACCTAATACTGAAGAATACTGTCCCTCGGAAGATACCCAAATATCTTTCCTTCTCTGATAATAACCTTCCACTGTCAGGTTCAATCCTTTAAACAAGGTAGCATCAATACCTACGTTGTACTTATATGCTTTTTCATGAGTCGAGTTAGTTGTAGCCAGACGGCTGATATATGTGCTACCAAACGCGGAATTATAACCCGAATCGAATCTATACATCGTACCAGTAGTTGTGTAAATCTGATCCCAGTAATTATATACAGTATCATCACCGTTTCTAGGCAGATAATCTGCATTGATGACACCAAAAGAAGCTCGCAGTTTAAGGAAATCAATCCATGATACGTTCTTCATGAAATTTTCCTCTGAAAGTACCCATGCAGCAGACACTGTCGGTGAAAAAGCCCATTTATGTCCAGGAGCTAACAAACTGGATTGTGAAGCCAATAACGCCAAGTCCAAATAATATCGTTTGTTGAATCCCAAATGGGTATACCAGGAAACATTCTGTCGATAAACAGTCGTGTTCAGCCCATAAGCATCACGATATTCATAGTCCCATTTCAGTTGCGAGTATATGTCGAACTTTCCCAATGAGCGATTATAATCAAAGCCACCCGCAAAATTAAACTGACGTGCCCAGTCATTTGTAGAAGCATCAGTCTTCATTTCTCCGGATTCTCCACCCGAGACTGTGGTATAGAACGGACCGTCCGCCCATCTGGTACTATATCCTTTAAAAGCAAAAGTCTTACTATGGTTTTCCCAAACAGAAGAATAATTATCGTAAGACAAACGGAAGTTGACACCCAGTCCTTTTACAAAGCCTGACAGGTCTTGTGAAAGAGTCAGATCGGCATACAGATTACGGGTATGCCCCTTACTATATGCTGCACCTTGAGATTGCGCTATCGGATTCATTGTACCTGCCCATGTAGTGCTACCACCCCAAGAGCCGTCTTCTGTACGTATAGGAAAAGCAGCAGCCGGCAACGAATAAACCATATCCCATAAATCGACAGATTCACCCGGACGACTGGATTCTGATAACGTACCAAGAAGATTAAGTTTCAACTTGGTTGTACTCGTCAAGTCAATATCCAGATTAGTACGCAAATTAGCTCTCGAATATTTGTTCTGTGTAGAATATCCGTCGTTTTCATTCGGGCTTTTCACAAACCCTTTATCTGTTAACAAACCGAGCATCGTATAATAACGAAACTTATCACCTCCCCCACTAAATTCAATCGTATATTTATTGGAGATACCTGTATCTTTGAAAGTCTCATCCATCCAGTTGACATTCGGATAAAGATAAGGGTACATACGAGAAGCACCGCCACCTGTCGCCCCATTGCGAAAAGCATCTACTTCTTCAGGAGCATAACGTGCGCTCAACCCTTCATAACCACGTGCTTCATTTATAGCTTCAGCGTACGTAGCCGCATCTACAAACTTAGGACGACGTGCCTGAAAGTTAGTCACATGATCATAAGTGAAAGTAACCTCTCTCGTGTTATACTTACCACGTTTTGTAGTGATTAGAATAGCGCCATTCACACCTTTGTATCCATAAAGAGCAACAGCAGCCGCATCTTTCAGAACAGACACAGACTCGACTTCCTCCGGAGTAACGAGACTCATGTCTCTTTCTAATCCATCTACCAACACCAATGGTGAACTGCTGGAAAGACTTTGCAATCCACGCACATAGAAAGTCGGTTCTACTGAAGCATAATTACCCGCATTTTGCAAAGTAGTCAGTCCTAATCCTTGTCCATATAATGAATTGGACATATTCTTAGCAGCCCGCTTATTAAAATCTTCGTTATAAACAGTAGATACAGCCGCTGTCGATTCTTGTCGCGTGAATGTCCGGTTGGCACCAACATCAATCGTCTGCGCCGCATAATCCATTACAATCTTCATCGCTTTTCCATGTTCCACTTTCACTGTAGTCGAACCTTTATCGGTTGTCACTACCTGCAAACTTCGTCCTGCATCAGCAGCTATTTCGAATTTGCCGTCTTTATCAGTCTCTACCCTGACATCCGGTATACCGGCCACATTGACCGAGGCACCGTAAACAGGATTTCCCCATTTATCAACAACAATACCTGTAATATTGCTGTCCGTATTCTGTGCTCCAACCGGAATGCTTAAGCAGACTAGCAAAGCCAGTATCAGAATTTTATTTTTTTTCATATCACTGTTCTAATATCGTTATATTCATGTATCGTTGACTCATCACCAGCCCGGATTCTGAACCAGTCCGTAACCTTTATTAACTTCAGTCTGTGGAAACGGAGAAAGGTACCATTTCGGTTCAAACCCATAAAGCCACCAATAACGACGACTATTTTTCAGTTCGAACTTTTCATAATCGAAATAAGTAGGCTGTAAAGCACCATCCACTTTACTCGTACTACCTGTACCGTCTCTCCAAGCTTTTTCAATTCGTCCACCGTTTTCATCTAAACGATAAATCAATAATCCATGCAATTGTTTTTCAAAACGGTCGGCACGTTTGTAACGAATCAAATCAAAGAAACGACTATCTTCCATTCCCAGTTCACAAACACGCTCACGGAGTAATTCTTCTATTAAAGCATCCTTGTCGGTTAACAAGCGCTTACCCGGATTAGACTGTACAAGCCCCGGCAATCCAACACGTGCACGCACTATATCAATTTGATCTACTGCACCTTGATGATCATTATTTGCCTGAAGTAAAGCTTCTGCATAAGTCAAATACAGATCCGACAAACGGAGCGCTACCCATTGTGTATTTTGCCGTAAATAGTCACTGCTACCTAAATAATATTTCATATTCTCATAACCAGTCGCATATCTCATCGTTTCATTAAAAGAATTTGATCCGGCATGGCTGCCGCCTACCCAAAGTTCATAAGGGTCTCCACCCACACTAACCGAACTCCAGCCCAAATTCCCCGGTAATCCATTCACAATCACCGATTCGTACAAACGTGGGTCACGGGTAAATACAATATTGGAAAGTAATTGTTCTCCATCATTAAACGTTCCGGTCAGGAACATCTCATCCAGACGCCCTTCCGCTTCAGTTTCATCCCAATTGAAGGGGGTTCCGTCACTCCATGGAAACATTTCTACATATTCCTGTGTAGGAGTATATGAGTTACGTCCGTTATCACTCCACGAATGCCAGCAATAGGATCCCGCACCAAATGAATCGTATCCATGTACACGAACAGAGTGTAACACTTCAGGACTATCCAATTCAATATATCCCATACGGTAAGCATAACGGTAATCAGCCTGTGTCGGTGTAGCACCTGTAGCCTGATTCAATTCATAGAACCCGTTCGAATTGAGTGCATTAAAGAACTCCCTACAAGCTTCCAGACATCTGGTCCAAAGGTCGGAACGATAGCCTCCATACCATACCAATAACTGTCGTTCTGCTTCAGAGCTTCCTCCTGCAAATCCTTGGTTATCATTGAATAGCGGCGAAGCAGCAAATTGTAAGATTTTGCATTTCAATGCCATGGCTCCCGCTTTGGTCCAATGTCCCGTATTAGTACTATTCGTCGATCCTGTATTGCCGTTATAGGCCCATTCCAACGATCCGGAGTTTATTGCATCGTCCAACATGCTAACCATATAATTCACGGTCTCTTCTACAGTGGCACGCGGCATACTATAACTGGATTCAGTTCCGGAAAATGATGCGTAAATCAACGGTAATCCTCCATAATGACGGAACAAATCAAAATAACGGGCAGCAATCAGACACTTGGCTTCCGCAACCAGCCTCTTCTTTTCCGTTTCATCCATTCCGGGTACCCGTTCTATATTTTCCATTAATATCCAGCACCAGCGCACTACTTCCCATACCATCTCACGAGTATATCCGAACTTGTCACCACGTTGCCCATAATTAGCCGTATGTGAACCATTATAATAACGATTATAAATAGTAGTACTCGAATAGTGTAGTTGCCAACAATCTGTCAATGCCTCAAACTTCCCCAAATAAGGATTTGATGTTTCAGGAACACCATCTTCTTGATTCTTGTTTATATAGGGTAATCCATAATATTGTCTACTGTAACAAGCGGTCAGGAACTGGCGCGTATACTCGGCACTGTTAAAAACCGTATCAATGGTAGCAGACCCTCCCGGAGCTTTCTCCAGAAAGCTGTTACCGAATTTTATCTCGTCCACGCAGGAAGTAGAAGCTACGCAAACTACTGCTCCCATTATCGCACCGACAAGCCATTTATTTTGTAATCTCATTGTATTTTCCTTTCCTATATTAGAATCCTAGTTTCAAGCTCAATGTATAAGTTTTAGTCAACGGGTAAGTAGGCGCATTACTTGCAGTCGCTTCCGGGTCACCCCACAAATAAGGAGAGAACGTCAACAGATTATACCCACTAAATGCTAGCTGACAAGTAGTTAATCCCAATTTTTTCATCAATGGAAACTGGAAATTGTATGCCACCTGAAGAGTTTTCAAGCGCAAATATTTCGCGTCTTTCTCAAATAGAGTAGAAGTCGCATAGTTATTGGAAGCATTCACCTGGGTAGCCCGAGGATATTCTGCACTTTGCGATGGATTCTCCGGTGTCCAGGTATGATCCAAATGATAGGACAGCAAGCCTCCGGCATTACTACCAGCAGAAGAAACGAACGGTTGACGGAAAACATCTGATATCATACGGCTCACATTCCATGCTCCCGTCCATTGTGTATTCACTTCCCAGTTCTTCCAGCTAAATCCCAAGTTCAAACCAATCATGTATTCCGGATCATCCGTAAAACCATAATCATAACTCATATCGTTTGCGTCTATCTTACGGTCACCGTTCAAATCGACGTATACAGCATCTCCATTTTCCAGTACTACAGAATGAGTTGGAAAAGGACGGTTGAAAGTCTTCTCATACAGTTCAGGCGTACTTTCATCATAATACCGCCAGAATACATATTGGCTCCGAGAACCGATACGATGATTCTTTCCATACTGATAATCATTGTCCTGTGGCGCTTCCTTCCGTTCTATGATTTTATTCTGGTTATAAGAAAGATTCATTGTCGCCCAATAACGGAAGTTTTTACCTATCTTATCGTTCCACTTCAAAGAAAGTTCCCATCCCCAGCTATTCACTTCACCAAGATTGGCATATGGAGTTAAGAAGCCCAACATACCCGGAGCCGTACCATCTCGCAACAAGATGTCCCAACGATGTTCACGGTAATACTCTGCAGTGGCACTCAAACGGTCATCAAAAAAATTGATATCAATACCGTAATTACGCTTGAAAGCCTTTTCCCAAGTTACATCCGGATTATTTTTCGAGACTTCACGCGCCCCATTTGTAACAGTATTACTGGTAATACCGAACAAATAGCCCCAAGCATCGGCAGCTTCACCACTGGCATAAATACGGTCAATTACTTTATCCAGATTTACACTATACGGATCTGCCAAATACATAAAACGAGCAGCATTCCTGTCAGGTTTATCATTGCCTACAAGTCCAAAACTAGCACGCAACTTCAAAAAGCTGACTACCGATTTCAAAGGTTGGAAAAACTTTTCCTCACTCATCAGCCATCCTACAGACCCCGCAGGAAAAGCAGAGAAACGCTTATCCGGCGCAAAATTTTCAGAACCATTATAACCAACATTGAACTCTGCCATGTAACGGTTCATCCAGTCATAAGTTATACGCCCTACTAAACCTACATATCCTTTGGGAATATCAGAATAAGTGGATGGATAATATGATTTAGACTGATTATAAAGCAATAAGCCACCTACCGTATGCCCACCGAAAGAACGATTATAATTGAAGCCGGCTTCCATATACCAATCACGGGATTTCCCTGTACCACTGGTGTAGCTGACATCTGTGTACTTACTATTATCAACAGGACGAAGTCCGACATTTCCTTCATCAACCAATACGGGATTATAGGTCATTTCAGTACCACCTGACATATATTTGTAGACAGTAAATGAACTGTTATATGAGCCCTTCAGCCTGAATGATAGCCCTTTGGTCAGGAAATCAAGATTCTGATTCAGGATCAAGTCGGCATTCAGCGAGTTATTATTGGTTTGAGTAGCACCACTTCCATAATACGTAAATGGATCGATATCGCCCACGAACGGGAGTTTCAGACCATCATCATGAGTATCGGCAGTACTGTAAACCAATTTATTGTCTACAAATCCGGCACTTCTGAACGGAGTAGAATAATAGATATTCTTAACCATTCCCGAAGATCCTTGACTGGTGCGCGGCTTATCTGAAGTATTCACATTACCGGCAACATTAAAGGAGATAGTAGTTGTTTTAGTTACATCCATATCCAAATTGCTACGATAATTAAAGCGCCGGTACTGGTAACTGATATTATACGGCAAATTGAACTCATTGAAAAGTCCTCCTTGAGTATAAGCACCTGCTGATATAAAGTAACGCACCTTATCCGTTCCTCCTGATATGTTGACATTATGTTGGCTTTGAAGCGTAGCATCTCCCATAATATAATCTGTCCATTTGATACTTGGGAAACGAATAGGATCCGTACCATCCTGGAATTTCTGAATCACTGCATCACTAAATACAGGAGAGGCTCCGTCGTTCCTGTTCATCGCATTGTAGAATGTAGCATATTCATAAGAATTAGCTTGCTCTACCAATTTTGTCGGTGCTAGAATACTTGCAGAAGTAGTGAATGATATCCTGGCTTTTCCTTCCTTCCCTCTCTTGGTAGTAATCAATATTACCCCATTGGCACCACGCACACCAAATACGGCTGTAGCCGAAGCATCCTTCAAAATGGTTATACTCTCTATTTCATTCGGGTCAATATCGTTCATGCCACGTTCGACACCGTCCACCTGAATCAATGGAGCAGCATCCGACCACGTAGCCTTACCGCGGATAAAGATATCAGCAGCATCCGAACCCGGTTCACCGGAATATTGCACAGTGGTGAGACCCGTCATCTGACCACCTAGGATATTAGCAACAGAACCTACTGATGTACGTGTCAAGTCTTCACTTTTCACACTAGCAATAGCACCTGTCATCGTCACCTTTTTTTGTACGCCATAGGCTACAATTTCTACTTCCTGAAGAGTGGTCGCATCTTCCACCAATATGACACGCATATCATTTTTGGCAACAACAGTCTTTGCTTCAAATCCTATAAAGGATATTTTCAATTTCGTACCGGCAGACACATTGAGTCTGAATACACCGTCAATATCAGTAATTGTACCGGTAGTAGTGCCTTCGGCAACTACATTTGCCCCGATAATCGGTTCTCCTTTCTCGTCTACCACTATTCCTTTAATGGCGCTTTGTTGCTGCACCTTGTCAATGGCAGCAGAAGCCGGCTGAAATCCCAATGCCGGCACTAAAGTAACCATGGAGAAAAACAGGGCAACAGGCAAAGCAGTCCTTTTTATATAGTTTTTCTTATTCATATTTATCTCATATAAGTCATCATAATGTTCTTAGAAAGCAAGCATCATACGGAATACTCCTGCAGTACTTCCAGCACTACGATAAGGAGTAGATATTCCACCGGAAACAAGATTGTGTTGATATACGACATACGAATTTCCCGGACGCTCATTTGAACTCCAATAACGGGAACCATTACCACCATTCTCTATGAGCTCCTCACCACCTGCAGCAGCTATCTTTGTATTGACAGTAGATACGACATCTACCAAGTCTGCTAATTCTCTTAGTGAAGGAAGAAACCACTCACAAGCACTGGCAGGCACAGGAACAGCGGTGCGATAAGCATTTATATAATTCAATGCGCCATCACATGCTAACGTTTTATTAGGAGAGTTTTCCATCAATACCGCATTGTTATAACCCAGTATCCCCGGAAGCGGGTCTCTTGTTTCTGAACTGATAAATTTACCCATCCAATCTTCATCAGTTGTAAACCAACTACCATAAAAGAAATCTCTTGAATTGGCAAACGGAGCAACCTTTGTTCCATTAACATCCGCATTATTCAAAGCAATCACCAGTCCATGTTTACAATTCGGATAATCCCGACGTAACGCATCATTATCCTCTGTATAAGAAGGATCGGCAGGAAGTGCTGACGGTTGAGGATTCCCCACATAGCACACAATACCAATTACATTATCGGGGACGGTTACCGCATCTTTACTTACAATTCTTCCATCAGCACAATAATAATCACCAACTGCCAATGTGAAGTCTATCTTATTAGGATCATTAATCGTATACTTTTTCGCTGTTCCATTTTCTAAAGAACCATCGGCAGTATATTCCATGTTCCTTACGCCTTCATAAGTACCTTTGATAGAGAAAGGCTTATTCGGATTTACAAGGAAACGGTAAGTATCCGTACTTTCCTGATAATAAGGGGTTGCATCAACATCATTCAATGTAAACGAACCTACACCTGCGGGTAATGTATAGTCATCTATATTCGCATTGGTAAAATCATAAACGATTTCCGGCATTTGTATAACGGCAAGTGCCATCTGGTGCTTCATAGTGAAAGCTATTTTACCTTTCAGGCGGTCACCATCTACAGCCCCGATACTCGTCATCAGATCATACTTCGTATATTCCCCTTCACTCTGATCTGCTCCGACTTTCCAATTGTTCACATACGTCTCGAACGGGTTTGTCTTAGCCGGTTCAAAAGTAACATTCGGGTCATAAGGATAATAAGCATAGAAATTCATTCTCTGAAATTCAGAACCTTTGTATTCAATCTCATCACCACCGTCATCCAATGTCCAAATACCATCCTGCATGGTGAATTTACGGTTGTTGATTTCTCCTACTATTGCCTCATTTCTCACTGCAAAGACCCCTATTGCATCTCCTTCAACAAACTTTGTAGAGTAATCACTTTCAGTTGCACGTGTCTTGTTTGCATCCATATCCTGGAAACCACCATCGAGCACGCTGATTTGGAAGCTCTGTAAAGAGTCCATATTTTCTCCGCTCATTTCTTCATCCTGCGAACAAGACACAAAAATGGCTGTACCGACCAGGAGAAGCATTGATATGTAATTATATACTTTCATAAATCAGATTATATTTTTCGTTAGTATTTCATTTGTTTTTTTCGATATAGGATAAAATTAATTCCCAACAGGTGTAGGAATTATTTCCTCTTCCGTTATATTCCAAGAAGGATTAGTAGTCTCCGCATCAGTTCCGGCTACACTCGGATCGGATTCAATAGTTCCTCCATCCTCATTCTGCCATCCGACAATCTGCGTTTCTTCAGTAATAGTCAGCACAAACGGATTATCTTTATACTCGTTTGCTTGAATCGTATAATTATAAGAAACTCCCGGTTTTAATTCTTTCAAATTAGGAAAGTGAACTTCATAGTAATAACCATTCATTCCTGCCTGTATGTAGACCTCATTGCCTACCGTTTGAGGAAGTAGAATTGCCTGTATCGTGTAATTATCAGCTGACCCCACTTTTGTCCATACTATATCATCGTCCACTGTAGCAGGTTCCCCGGTAACTGTTGTTTCTCCTGTGTTCGGATTAAACGTTCCTTTTGTCCTTAAATTAATAAGATAACATGTAATATCCGATAAAGTCACATTCTCACCTGCTGTAAAGGTTAGTTTAATACGGCTCATTACATGGTTGAATGCTAGTTTTACATTCGGAGTTTCGGCAGTTGCTTTTCCAGCTGCATAAAGGAAATCAATTTGCTCACGTGCAGCCGCTGTTGCTTGATTTTCACTATTAGTAGACACCTCGACAGCTATCGGTTCTTCTCCGGAAGTTCCTGTAAAAGGATAATAAGCCGTTACGTCATACTCTTGAGTTCCCAGAACCCAAATATTCTCTGCATATCCACTTTTTGCCGAAAACAGACTATTTTCACCACCAGTGTATTCATATTCAATATTTACTTGTCTGGAACCGCATGTAATTCCCACTAAGTCACCCATTTCCCAGCTCGTTTCCGTAGCTCTAGTTACAAGTTCACTTGCCTCTTGGTTATTAATCACTGCACTGAAGGAAACCTTCGCACCCGACTCTCCTGCAAACTTGATATCAGATTCTTTCACGTCATTACTGCACCCTGCCATGAGTAGCAAAGCCAAAGCAGCCGTTACATAGTTTATTTTCATACCATGTTTTTTAAAGTTAAACAAATATATTTTCATTATTAAATTCTCTATATGTTATAGGGAATAGCTCTCGGAATTCATCCTTCCCGATAGCAGTAAATAAGAGACAGTGTTTTCCATAGTTTATCATACTTCAAAATATTAAGTTAAACAAAAGTTAGATTTATATTTTGGAGTGAAAACATTGTATATCAATAGCTTATTAAATGACAGAAATTACCTTTAGACAATAATAGGGCAACCGTTGAGGATTATTCAACGGTCAAGAGGAATATGGAAACAGAAGAAGTATCTCACGATGATGGGGCACAAAGAAAGCAATGCTTTATAATAGCTGATCTAATATTTCTCTAAATACTTTATCAGCATGTTCCTGCATAATTTTAATATAATTGAATATAGGACGATTGTTTTTCATACTGTGCCCTATACAATACTCTATCTTTTCAATCTGGATTCCTAAATTGTATCCATGTTGTGCAAATGTTTTTCGAGCGGAATAGTAAGTCACCTTTTTATTTATCTCGGAAAGTCTCGTTACTTTATCTATATGTCGGAAGATTAAACTGTATATCTGTCTATAAGACGAATATTTCCCAAATTTCAAATATCCATCCCTAGCCAGATATTTATTTATGATAGCTTTTGCTTCGGATTGCAAGGTAAACACAATCTCATTCTCTCCTTTTTTACTATTACGTGTTTTATGACGCACGTACCGCATATAGTTTTTATCTTTGAAATTATATGCCAACAAGTCCCTTAGATTAATGCCACCTAAATAATAAGTAAGCATAAAAACATCCCTTACTATTGACAGAGTAGGCTTAAAAAGACGGACATCCCGTATTCTCTTTAATTCTTCGACGGATAAGTCAAGTTCTCGTACATTACTAACAGGCATTTTAAAAAAAATAAAAGGATGGATAGAGTAATTTACATAATTCATTTTTCCCGCATAATTCAATATTACTTTTAGTAGGGTCAAATAAATCCTGATAGTTGTATCTGTCAGATTCTCTTCGTGAAGAACTTTTGCGAATTCCTGTATATGGAGAGGGGTTAACTGGATTAAGGGAAAATCCCCTTTCATATACTTAATGAATCTTTCTGAAGCTATCTTATAAAGTTTGTAAGATTTCTCTCGTTCTTCTCCTTTCATGAAATCCATATATTCCTTCGCAACAGTTTGAAAAGTGATTCCTTTTTTTTTCTGTTCATAAGCTATAATATGGATTAGCTCAGTGCATGAGATTGCTGGCAAATAACTAATTGATGTAACAATCTCCTCATATTCATTTATTAGTTTTCGAAGGCATGCATTCATGTTTGTAGCATTTTCATGTCTTACTACTCTACCATTTTTTAACTGAGTAGCAGATTCTAAAATAAACTGCGTAGATATATATCTGGTTTTCGAATGATGTGCAACTGCTATCCTTATCCGATGCCTGCCATTTGATAGTTTTTTAGTTGGAACAATTACAATTGAAAAATTTGCCATATCTTTTTAGGTTTATAAATTACTATTTCTCATACAATAAAATAGAAACAAAAAGGTTCATAGCTATTGGTGGCTAATTAAAAAACGAACCCATAACATGGAATATCGTGCAAAAGACGGTATTTTCCATACATTTGTACGATTCTGCATTGCTATATTTTGATTTAGTCGTTATGTTTGCAACACTTTTTCACAGATAGAGTATGAAAAACTTCTTTAAAAAGAGAATCTAACTTTTGTTTAACTCTATAATAAAAACAAGATGTAAATATATTAATATCATATAATATATTACACTACTAAACATCTATAGAATAATACGTTATAAGAAATATCTATATAAAGAAAAACAAAAAATCTTCAATAGAAGAAAAATCAACAATAAAAGATCTATAAACCAATATTTTATAACTTAATAATTAAAGTATGAAAAGCAACAAAAAAGGTAATCACCTGTACGCCTATAAGGATACTATCCGACGGCTATTTCTCCTCACTTTGTTTTCTTTTTTAATAGTAGAATCTTATGCCCAGAATAAGACAATTTCGGGCACAGTTACAGATTTCACCGGAGAACCGGTTATTGGTGCCAGTGTATTGGTTAATGGTACTACTAATGGTACAATTACTGATTTAAATGGCAAGTTTTCTCTTTCCAATGTGCCAATAAAAGGTACAATCACTATCACTTATATAGGATATAAAAAACAAGAAGTATCCGTAGCAGGAAATACCAACTTTAAAATTACTCTTCAAGAAGATACCGAGACCTTAGACGAAGTAGTAGTTGTAGGCTATGGAGTACAGAAAAAAAGTGACGTAACCGGTGCTATGGCTCGCGTAGGTGAAAAAGAACTGAAAGCAATGCCTGTAAGAAATGCGCTAGAAGGGATGCAAGGTAAAACAGCCGGTGTAGATATTACATCCAGTCAGCGTCCCGGAGAAGTGGGCAACATTAATATCCGTGGACAACGCTCTATTAATGCGGAACAGGGTCCACTGTATGTGGTAGACGGTATGGTAATTCAAAATGGAGGCATTGAAAATATCAATCCTTCCGACATTGAAGCTATTGACATTTTAAAAGATGCTTCAGCCACAGCTATTTATGGCTCACGTGGTGCCAACGGTGTGATTCTTGTAACTACCAAAAAAGGAAAAGAAGGTAAAGTGACCCTAAACTATTCCGGTACTGTCACTTTTGAAACGCTACACGATGTTACAGAAATGATGTCTGCCGCCGAATGGTTGGATTATGCCCGCTTAGCCAAATACAATGCAGGTTCTTATGCTTCTGCCACTCCAACTTATGAAGCCGATAAAGCTGCATTTGGTAGCGTAACTGCTTCATGGAAAAACATCGAAAAAGCATGGGTAAATGGAGTCTACGATCCATCTTTAGTAGGATCATATGACTGGGCTTCGCACGGTAAACAGACGGGGATCACTCACGAACATACCTTAAGTGCATCCGGAGGGTCTGACAAATTCCAAGGCTATGCCTCATTCGGTTATTTGGATCAGAAAGGTACACAACCAGGGCAAGCATATGAACGTTATACGTTAAAAACCTCATTTGATGTGACTCCTGTCAATTGGTTCAAAATGGGATCTTCAATTAATGCATCTTATTCCACTCAAGACTATGGATATAGTTTCTCCAAGTCTGTAACCGGTTCGGGTGATTTCTATAGCGCATTAAGAAGTATGATTCCGTGGACAGTACCTTATGACGAAAACGGTGAATATGTCCGTTATCCGAGTGGGGATGTAAATATCATCAACCCTATTCGTGAATTAGACTACAACACCAACCAACGCCGCACTTTCCGTGCTTCTGCCAGTTTGTATTCGCAAATTGATTTCGGTAAAATCTGGAAACCACTGGAAGGCTTATCTTATCGTCTTCAGTTTGGTCCTGAATTCCAATTCTACACTTTAGGAGTCGCTAATGCAGCAGATGGTATTAATGGAGATGGTAACAATGGCGCACAATACAAGAACGAACAAAAACGTGCATGGACATTGGATAACCTGATCTATTATAACAAAGCCCTGGGTCAACATAATTTAGGCATGACATTGATGCAATCCGCTTCTGCCTACCATTACGAGATGGGAGATATGAGAGCTACTAATGTAGCCTCATCAGATGAGCTCTGGTATAATATAGGATCTGCCGGTACACTAAACTCTTTTGGCACAGGTCTGACCGAGACTCAAATGGCATCTTATATGATTCGTCTAAACTATGGTTATAAAGATAAGTACTTATTGACAGCATCTATGCGTTGGGACGGCGCCTCTCAATTAGCCGAAGGGCACAAATGGGCAAGTTTCCCTTCTGCTGCTATCGCATGGAGAATGGATCAGGAAGATTTCCTGAAAGACATCAGTTGGCTGAATCAGTTGAAACTTCGTATAGGTATGGGTGTTACAGGTAATGCGGCAATCAAAGCATATGCAACTAAAGGCGCTATCACAGGCTTATACTATAACTGGGGACAGAATGAGTCATCCTTGGGCTATGTACCTTCAGATCCTTCACAGAAGGAACCCGCCAAAATGGCTAATCCAACTCTAGGCTGGGAAAGAACTACACAATACAATGTCGGTGTTGACTACGGTTTCTTTAATAACCGACTTACTGGTAGTATCGATGCATACAAAACGAAAACTGATGATTTGTTACTGGAAATGTCAATTCCTTCACTAACGGGCTATGTTTCTACTTATGCCAATGTAGGTAAAACATCCGGATATGGCATTGACCTACAAGTAAATGCAATACCTATACAAACAAAAGATTTTTCGTGGAGCACTACTTTAACATGGTCAATGGATAGAAACAGAATCGACGAATTGTCTAATGGTAGAACAGAAGATGTGAACAATAAATGGTTTGTCGGTGAGGAAATCGGTGTTTATTACGACTGGGTATATGATGGCATCTGGAAAACAGAAGAAGCCGAAGAAGCTGCCAAATACGGACGTAAACCGGGACAAATCAAAGTGAAAGATTTAAATAATGATGATACAATAGATGCCAATGACGATAAAAAAATTGTAGGACACACACGTCCACGCTGGACAGGTGGATGGAGTAACACTTTCAGCTATAAGAATTTTGAGCTATCCTTCTTTATTTTATCCCGTTGGGGATTTACTGTTCCACAGGGAGCTGTTACTCTTGACGGTCGCTATATGCAGCGTAAAATAGACTATTGGGTAGCCGGTACAAATGAGAATGCAAAATACTATTCACCCGGTTCCAACGGTGAAGGAGCCGATGCCTTTAACAGCGCAATGAACTATCAGGATGGCTCATACATCAAAGTTCGTAATATCTCATTGGGTTATAACTTTACCCCACAACAATTAAAGAACTTGGGTATCAATAATTTGAAGCTATATGTTCAAGCCATGAACCCATTCAATATCTATAAAGCATGTGACTTTTTGGATACAGACTTGGTAAATTATGACAATAATACCAAAACATTTGGTTCACCTACCACTTTGAAGAGTTTTGTAATAGGTGTCAACATCGGATTCTAATAAACAAATTAAAGTAAAGACATTATGAAATTAAATAGAATATTATTTGCTGCTTTAATAGCCAGCATAACAGGAAGCTCGATCACTTCGTGCAGTGAATCTTTCCTTGATGAGAATTTAACAACTCAATATAGTACCGACCGCTTTAAGACACAAGAAGGTCTTGATGAATTAGTGACTGGAGCCTATCAGAAACTGAAATTCAAATTCAACTATATATGGGGGATTCAGTGCTACAACATGGGAGTAGATGAATTTACTGATGCTAATAATGTTATTCCAGCATGGAATCACTATAGTCAAGATTTAAATTCATCTGAAAATGCCGCTAACCAACCTATCTGGGACAATTACTACGGACTGGTTGAACCCGCAAACATATTGATCCAAAACATACCTCAATATTATAACCAAAGTTCACCTACATACAACACACGCTTGGGAGAAGCACACTTTCTAAGAGCCTATGCTTATTTCGAATTAGTGAAGCAATTTGGTGGTGTGCCGTTGAAATTAGTTCCGTCTACAAGCGCGGAAACATATTTTACACGGAATTCTGCTGAAGAAATATACACACAGGTTATATCTGATTTTGGAGAAGCCTACAGACTACTTCCGGATAAAGGTGAATCAATCGGACGAATTAACAAATATGCTGCTGCCCATTTCCTTGCAAAAGCACATTTATTCCGTGCCTCCGAATTGTACAGCGATTGGAATAGTAATTATATAGCATCCGACCTCGATGCTGTTATTCAATATGGTTCGGAAGTTGTAGACGCACATCCGTTGTGTAATGATTATGTAGAACTTTGGGACTATGAACAGCCGAACGGAGCCAATGAAAAAGTAAGTGAAGTGATTCTAGCAGCTCAATTCTCTAATGATGAATCAACATGGGGACGTTATGGAAACCAGATGCATCTTTATTATCCGGCCGTATACCAAGGTAATGATATAGGTGGATGTAAACGTGACATCTCCGGAGGACGTGAATTCTCATACGTAAGTGCTACAGAGTACACCATGCAGGTATTTGACCGTGTCAATGACTCTCGTTTCTGGAAATCATTCATCACCTGTTATGGAGCCAACGAAACCAAAAGTGCTCCCACCTGGACAACAGAAGATATGCCATACGCTCCGGCAGGTGTAAAAGAAGGTGACAAACGTTTCAGTGGAGGTGAACTCGGTATGAAATACATCGTGAATGACCCGGGAGACAATCGCTATGAGAAATATCCCAACGCTCCGGCATATACTGTTTTGAAAGATGGAAAAATGTGTAACACGTATACATATGTACGCTATTTCAAAGGACAGGAACACAGCTGGAATATAAATGAGAAAACAGGTAATTATTACGATATCATACCTCACAAGCGTTCAGTAGCTTTATCTAAATTCCGTGATGGTTATCGTGTTTCCATCGCATCTCAATTCGGTACTCGCGATGCTATCATCGCCCGTTCGGCAGATGATGTACTAATGGTTGCCGAAGCATATATTCGTAAAGGTGAAGCCAATTATGACAAAGCTGTCGAATGGATGAACAAACTACGTGAACGTGCCGGTTATAAAACTGGTGAAGACCGTAGTAAGAACGTAGATGGTGGACAAGCTTATAAGAATAATCCTTATTGTTCCGGGAAAGGAGGCGGTCACTCCTCCGAAGGTGCTATTTACTGGGAAGAAAACACCTATTATGAGTCAAACAATATCGAACAGGAGACTACTGCTTCTACCAAAACTACGATGAAATTAAATAGTGTGGCAGACGTTTATAACTCTACAGTCGACACTCCTATCTACAACGAACTGGGATGTACATCCAATGCTGACAAAATGATGTGCTTCCTATTAAATGAACGTACCCGTGAGCTTTGTGGCGAATTGCAACGCTGGGAAGATCTGGCACGTACCAAGACGTTAGACGCCCGCTGGCATAAATTCAACGACGGTGCCAGCAGAGGTCTTGGCGAATTCAAATCGGAGAAACATTACTATCGTCCGATCCCCCAAGCCTTCTTGGACGGTATCACCAATTCAAATGGTTCTGCACTAAGCAATGAAGAAAAGAAAGCAATGCAGAATCCGGGATATTAAGATAAACAACTAAACTTATTGCCACTTGGCACTCTTTGAAATAGTATTCCTAATCAAAGAGTAGCAAGTGGCAATATTATTTCTTATATTTCCGTTGTTTTTCACTTCGTCTTCCTCATAAACATCTTAATCTGTTCACTAATCTGCTCCATCCCCTTTATCGAAGGATGACCGCTCTTTTTGTCAATATCATGCAGTTCAATACAATCAATGTTATAGTGATTGCAGATAGCTCTGACTGATTCATTAAACTCTTCCTTTAAACCAGAGTTCAGCAGAAAGTAGATTTCAACATTAGGATAACGATCAATCATGTGGTCAAGCAGATATGCCATAGCCGGACGGAATGTATATAAATCTTCCTTGGTCCACCCTTCATACTTGTAATCCCCAAGCGGTGAGCCGGCCCAACAATCATTCGTTGCACCGAAAATAAAGATGATATCCGGACATCCCAGCTTATCCATACGGGTAATAAAAGAACGATCCGAATAATCAGCCTGATTATAACCGGTATTACAAATCGTTGCACCGGAAAAGGAGTTGTTGACACAAAGGCGGCAGTTATTCTCTTTGATGAATTTATGCCACCAGGTCTGCTTTACGGAAGTTACATCCGTTTGCTGTCGCGGAGAAACATAATACCAAATGCTATTGGTATCGGGTTGCAGGTATCCTTCAAATGTTGAATACGAATCGCCTAAAATAGATATAGATTTCAGGCTTTGAGCAAAGCTGATACTGCTATATAGAGTGATTAGCAGTAATAAATAAAAGGATTTCTTCATCTTAGCATAAAATTTTCAATTTTGCTGCTAAGATACTACATTATACTAAAATTATAGCATGAAATTTTCTGCGACTTTCAGGAAAGGGTCATTTCCCTTTCCTATCATAAGTCACATTCTTTTCCACTACATTCTCTACATTATTCACTTTCTTCACGAACTCCTTTACCTCTCCTACTTTTACATCCCTAATCATTACATTCTTAGCCGGAAGTTTGGAGTTACCTTTCAGTTCGTAAATAGCATCTGCCGATTCACAAGTCACCTTATCCATATAAATACCATCAATACGAGTAATTCGTTCTTCATAAGTAGGTACCAGATCTTTCCATTGGTATAACACTTCGGTATCTATTTCGAGTACACGTTGAGCCGTTCCTGCCTTTACATTCTTCATATAAACATTCTCTATAAATCCACCTCTGCGATGATTGGTTTTCACAAAGAAAAGGCGCATCACAGAATTCGGAGCAGTACAGTCATGCATATAAATATTCCGTATTCCTCCCGATATTTCGCTTCCGATACCAAGTAAAGTATGTCCTTTTAGAATCTGACAATTACGGATAACGATGTTTTCACAAGGAGTATTCAACCGCCAAGCATCCTGATTACGTCCGGCTTTAATCACTACTGCATCATCCCCCTGATCGAAAGAGCAATCTTCCACTAAAAAGTTACGGCTCATTTCAAAATCAATACCGTCATTATTATGTCCGTGTGCTTTTACATCGAGATTACGCACTAATCCCCCGTCACACATATAGAGATGAATGGTCCAAAACGGACTTTCACGAATCTTAAACCCATCCAATAAAACATTCTTGCAACGATTGAAATGAATCAAATGCGGACGAAGATGGTTCTCCCCTATTGCCATCTGACGTTCGATCACAGGGATATTAGTCGAAGCTTTTGTATACAACTCCTTCAATGCTTCCAAATGAGGCTGAGGACGTTTGAACCATACTTTCCAGGTATCCATCTTCGGCTGAAGAGTCCCTTTACCTGTAATCGCCACGTTCTCACATTCAAAAGCATAGAGTAATGGCGAATAATTATAACATTCCAAGCCTTCCCATGAAGTCATCACTGCCGGAAGATAATCAGAAGGATTATCCGTAAAATTCAAAACCGCATTCTCCTCCAAATAAAGATTCACATTACTTTTAAAATGAATGGGGCCGGTCAGCCATGTACCTGCCGGAACAACAACACGTCCGCCACCGGATTGGTTACACGCTTCAATAGCACTAGTAATTGCTTTTGTATTATCTACTCTTCCTCCATTGACGGCACCGAAGTCTGTAATTATAAAGTCCTTATCAGGATAGATAAACACTTTAATAGGTTGCATCGGAAAAGGAGCGGTTACCTTAAGCACTTCATAGTTGCCATTTTTCGAAGTAAAAGAAGCGGCTAACAAATAAAAACAAGTACAAGTTATTAAACTTAGAAAATATCTTTTAATCATATCATTACTCTATTATCCAACATACCAAGATAAAACATTCTTAGCTATTTCACACTCTGAAAATCGGGAATTCGTTTCACATTAGCGCCTTTCATTACTCCCTTCTTTATTGCTTCATTTGTGGCAGTAATTTCTTGTTTTACTTTCTTATAATAATCTTTTGTTAACCCATTGGCTATGGCATCTGCCTCTGTTGCCGCCCAGAAATATTGATAATCTGTCAATATCAGATCCGGTGCCACTTTTGCAAAAAAGACAGAATCTCCTTCAAATTTTTCACGTAAATCTCCTAAATAAATAGTATCCGCCGGATTTATTTTCTTATCATTTTGAGATTTATTACTCGAATTACCAACACAAGAAGCAATTAATATTCCTCCAATCAAAAAACAATAGTTCAACAGTCTCATAATAAATAATTTAATTGTAACATAATTCTTTTCAACACTTATTTCACTGAAAACACAAATACACCCGCTGTAGGAATCTCTGTAGTCCCGATCAATGCTTTGGCTCCCTTCGATAAGTTGAAGGTATAAGGCTGATCTGAATAGTTTAATACAATTCCCAACCCATTCCGGTATTCCATTGTCACGCCATAAGGCAAATCCATTACCGGGATATTCAGCTGTGCATATAGCTTTTTCAATATATCTTTTTCCAATGCTCCATTGTGGCTGTCCACTCCTACATAGGTAATCGTACCTTTCCCCAGTTTGCGGAAAGTCACAGCCGGACTTCCTTCATAGAATTCGTTTTTATAAGTAGCCCATACTTGAGCATCTGCCGGAGGATTCAGAATCTCTCCCCATGTATTCCAAATATACTCTTTTCCGTCCATAACAACAGTACCGGGATTTTCGGGAAGCAGCAAATCATAAAAGTTCATTTCATTTCCGGTCAGCGGAGTAATCATAGAACCAAAGGGAGCTTCCGGAAGACGACCATAACGGTCTTTCTGTGCCGTACGACAAGTCAGAATGAGGTTTCCGCCGTTCTTTACATAAGTGATCCATTTGTCTACCAGTTCTTTATCAGCTAATTGATAAGTCGGTGCAATAACGACCGGATAATCGGACAAGTTCTTTGCTTCGGAAATAAAATCGACAGGTGCTCCGAATGATTTTAAGGTACGGTAATACTTTTCAATATGTGCAAAAGTATCCCATGTCCGGTTCTGTTTCTGTCGCTCAATGCTCCAGAAGTTTTCATGGTTAAAAAGAACAGCTGTACGACGGGCAAGGTAATCGGCAGGTTTGGTTTCACGGGAAGAGCTATGTTTACGAAGTTCACGAATCTCCTTTATAAATGTCTCATATTCTCTTCCGCCGGGAGTAACAGTCACTCCGTCCGTGCCGACAATTCCGTAATGATATTGTTCCGTGCCGTAAAGAGGCTGGCGATAACGATAGGTGCAGATAAAATCACTTCCACCGGCAAACACACTCCACATCCACAGACGAACTGCGCCCGGAAGAGGTTGGGGATTGATACTGCCCCAGTTCACCTGTCCCGGCTGTAATTCCATCACACCATAAGTTCCCTGTATCGGACGGAAAAAGTCATTTGCCCAAGCTATCCGCAACGGATTACCTACCCGGTAGCCTCGACGACCAATCCCCTCATTATCACCATATACCATATAACGGGTATAACTTTGAAAATCAAGCGAGGGGCTACCACCGATGTGACCTTCATCATAATTCGGTATATAATTCGTAGTCACCCATTGGTTCTTTGCATATTTCTTTATCAACAGACATTGTTCGTTCAGGAAATCATTGGTTTGTGATGCAGCAAAACGACGATAATCCAAAATTTGATGATGATTCATAAACATCTGTACGCGCTTAGGAAGCGTTATTTCATCAAAGGACGAATAAGCCTCACTCCAGAAAGCAGTTCCCCATGCATTATTTAAAAGTTGAATGTCATTATTATATTTGGCACGAAGAAAATCACGGAAAGCAAGCTCCGCTTTCGGATTATAATCAAACTGTACAGCAGGTTCGTTGTCGAGTTGCCATCCGATAATACGGGAGTCATTGCCATAGTGCTGCGCCAGTTTTTCAATCATCTTGTATGATAATTCCCTGTAAAGAGGCGAAGCAAATGAAGCATGCTGGCGAGCACCGTGGTCAAGTATCGTTCCATCCTCATTCTTCAATAGAATTTCGGGATATTTCCGGCTCATCCATACAGGAGGAGTAGCAGTAGAAGTACACATGATAACTTTCAAATCATACTTGGCTGCCAAAGCTACAGCTCTGTCCAGCCAGGCAAAATCATAGCGCCCCTCTTCCGGTTCCAGTTGCGCCCAGGCAAACTCGGCAAAATGGGTAAATTCAAATCCCAGTTCATGCATTTTCTTGAAGTCACGTTCCCACTGGCTCTCATCCCAGTGTTCGGGATAATAATAGACACCCGTCAAAGTCAGGTCTTTATCATCAAACCAGGGAGAAGTTTCAATTACAGTCTTTTGAGCTTGCTTCTGTTGAGTTCCGGTTGCCAGTCTCTCTGCTGCCTGTATTCCGGTAGAAACGGTTAATAGACCGGCACAGAAAATAGCCAGAATTTTACTTTTTACCATACACTTCATAAATTCGATTGATTATTAGCGTTATAAAACGTTATTCATATATTTTCCATTCCCACAAACCGGCATCTCCCCTACGAATATGAAGACGGAGATAACGTGTCTCTCCTATCTCCCTAGCAATGTGTGGAGAGCATACTTGCACTTTGCCTTGTTCGGCACATGTCTGCCAATGTTTTCCGTCGATAGACTTCTCCAGTCGCCAGGTATGTCCTTCAGTGGGACGGGTAAAATAGAGCTGGCACTCCCCGACCTTACGGATTTCCTTTAAATCGACTGTAATAAACGGACTGCTATCCGTATCAGCCGCCATCCAACGAGTTCCATTCGATTCGTCAGCTACATGGGCAGCCTGATAAGTATGCGTGCGGGTATAGCTCTTCACCGAACCTTTTTCCGGCAACGGTTGATTGGGTTGCGTTTCGATATTGACCACGGAAGTACGGGGAGATTTCTCACTGGAAGCATAAAAATGCGACTGTAATGCCAGATTCGGCCGGGTCTCTTGGGAAGCAGCCAGATAACCTACACCACGCATATCGGGGATTAATGTCTTTATCGTTCCATCGTCATTAAATTCCATCCGGTTAGCATACACTTGACGGGTAGTTCCGCCATCTCCGTATTCCAGATAGAGAAAAATATATTCATCCGTTCCCTCGTCATAAAACACGTTGCCATGTCCCGGTCCCCACACTTGATTTTCAGGAGAAGAGAATAAAAAAATGTCGTTCCCCTCCGGCTTTACAAAACCCGTCAAAGGAGACTCGCGACTCATCATATAAGCATTGACATAATTCTGATGACCACTCAAAGTATAAATATAGTAATAGATACCTTTACGCTTAAACATCACCGGACCTTCGGAATATCCCTGGCGGGCTGTTGCCAGAGTTACCGGCTCACCATCCAGATGAAGCCTGTCCGCAGAAAGCCGTCCCGCATTCCGGCGACGCCAGAAGATATATCCTGAACCATCGTCATTAATAAAAGGTTCTCCGTCAATATCATCAACGACAGCCGGGCTATCTGTTCCTTCTTCTCCGGGAGGCAAAAGCCCCTGTCCCGCAGTAAAATGGAAAGGACCATCCGGGCGATCAGCTACAAGTACATAAGTTCCCATCTTGTCATCCGGTTTCACAAACGTAACGTATAAATAAAACTTGCCGTCCTGCTCAATCACTTTTCCAGGCGCCCAATACCGGAAATAGCCCTTTTTCTTTTCACCTTTATCATTCGTGTAGTCATATCCTTTCGACCAGTCGAATCCACTGATATGGGAACCTTCGAAACTCCAGTTCACAAAATCTTTCGATTTCCATACGACAGGAGTTCCGGCACGTCCAAGTCCGTAATCCAGATCGGTAGTGCCATAAAGATAATAGGTATCACCAAATTTGGAGACAGACGGATCCGCCAGATTATCGGGAATAAGCGGATTATAGTTCCGGTCGGCAATCAGTGACTCCACAATGGAGGCATCCACTGCAAACGCCGTTCCATGACGAATCCCCCTCGGAAAAAAGACCTGATCGGACACATCTTCCCATGTTTCACCATAGTCCAAAGAACGAACAGCTCCATAACGATGGTCACGGTATTTATCAAAATAGACATAAAGCGTATCACCTACAAAAAGAGGAGCCGGACCTTCCGCCCAATATTTTCCTGTAATAGGTGCCGATACTTTGGTCGGGAATCCTTTTTCTATCTTCTTTGTACGCGTCACACGCAAATTCTTTTCCGGCGGATTGGAATTTTCATTCTTGACTACCATTATCAAGTCTTCCCGCTTCGGGTCTTTCACAATAGCGGCATCAATCACACTGAAATCTGGATTGAAGAACATCTTCGTCTTTGAGAAAGTACGAAAATCCTTCGTTGTTACATAATAAATACGATGATTCAGTCCCTTCTCACTTTCACTGGTAGCCACTTCTTTGTGACGGCCGGGAATCGTAGTTGCCCAAAAGATATAATAAGTTTGTGAAGGTTCATCATAAAACAGTTCGGGAGCCCAACAGTTATGTGCATCCGGCTCGTGCATCATCACAGGGATTGCTTGTTGCTCACCCCAATGAACCAAATCGCGTGAAGAGGCATATCCGATAATCCGGTCCGTCCAACTGGAAGTCCAGACCATGTGAAAAGTGCCGTCCGGCGACTGGCAAATGCTGGGGTCACGCATTAATTTATCTTTACCAACCGCAGGGGTAAGATAAGAACGTCCGCCATGTAAAGGCAGCCAGTTCAATCCATCATAACTATATGCTAAATGCAGTCCGTCTTTACTGTCATTGATAAAATAAGAAAAGAGGTAAGCTGTCTCACCGGCAAAGACTGTCATCACCGACCAAAGACTTAGAGCTATCCAGATTACTACTTTTTTCATGGTTCCTTATTAAGATTAAAAAGTTTACCTTGCAAAGATAAGGCATCTCCGCCCCTCCTCAAAGATAAAGAGCATGGACAATATTTCAAATCCATGTAGTTTTGTACACGAACGCTTTTAGATGTCCATTTTGATACAATATTCTATGTATCTGTACATCTTTCTATTTACTAAACCCTTAAAAAGCTCTACTTTAGCGGCAGATTTTAAAAAGAATGAAAAACATATCAACTCTATATATCATGAAACGACTTTTAGTAAGTATTGCTATCGTATTTATCTCCATACTGACCGTAGCGGGACAAAATCACTCTTTCAGTTTATCCGGCAAATGGAATTTCCAGATAGACCGGGAAGATACCGGCGTCAAGGAACAATGGTTCAAAAAATCCCTCGACGATTCTATCAACCTACCCGGCTCCATGCCCGAAAAATTGAAAGGAGATGAAGTGACCGTCCGTACCCAATGGACCGGAAGCCTCTACGACAGTTCTTACTACTTCAACCCATATATGGAAAAATACAAGATAGAGGGACAAGTAAAGCTACCCTTCTTTCTGACTCCCGACAAACATTATGTAGGTGTGGCCTGGTATCAAAAGAAAGTGACAATTCCGGCTGACTGGAAAGGAGAAAGAATCACTCTTTTTCTGGAACGTCCGCACATCGAAACTACTGTATGGGTAAATCAGCAGGAGCTTGGTATGCAAAACAGTCTTTGTGTTCCCCATGTCTATGACCTGACTGCTGCAACCACCCCCGGAAAAACGTACCTGATTACCATCCGTATCGATAATAGAATCAAAGAAATCAACGTAGGTCCAGATTCTCACAGCATCACCGACCAGACACAAGGTAACTGGAACGGTATCGTCGGACGAATCGAATTACAAGCTACTCCTAAAGTCCATTTAGAAGATATTCAGGTATATCCCGATTTGAGCAATCAGAAAGCGCTGGTTCGCATGAATATACGGTCTGCTTCTTCCACCAAGGGAGAGATCACCCTTTCCGCTGCGAGCTTTAACACGGACATTCAGCACAAAGTGGCTCCCGTACATCAAAGTTTCAACATCCGTCCGGGAGATAATCCGGTGGAAATGGAGCTTCCGATGGGAAAAGAGTTTCTGACGTGGGATGAATTCAGTCCGGCACTTTATAAACTGACGGCAAAATTAACCAACGGCAAGCAAACTGACACACAACAAGTACAGTTCGGTATGCGTGATTTCAAGATAGAAGGGAAATGGTTCTATGTAAATGGTCGCAAAACGATGCTTCGCGGTACGGTGGAAAACTGTGACTTCCCATTGACAGGCTATGCGCCGATGGATGTAGCTTCTTGGGAACGGGTGTTCCGCATTTGTCGTAACTATGGCCTGAATCACATGCGCTTCCACTCTTTCTGTCCGCCGGAAGCAGCTTTCATCGCTGCCGATCTGGTCGGTTTCTATCTGCAACCGGAAGGACCGAGCTGGCCGAACCACGGTCCGAGACTGGGTAACGGACAACCGATTGACAAATACCTGATGGACGAAACCATTGCACTGACCAAGGAATATGGGAATTACGCTTCTTACTGCATGCTGGCTTGCGGCAATGAACCTTCCGGTCGTTGGGTGGCATGGGTCAGCAAGTTCGTGGATTATTGGAAAGCAACCGATCCGCGTCGTGTATACACAGGAGCCTCCGTTGGAAACAGCTGGCAATGGCAACCTCACAATGAGTATCATGTGAAAGCCGGCGCACGCGGACTTAGTTGGGCAGGTGCGCAACCGGAAAGTGAATCGGATTATCGTGCAAGAATCGACACGGTGAAACAACCGTATGTATCACACGAAACAGGTCAATGGTGCGTATTCCCGAATTTCAATGAGATCCGTAAATATACCGGAGTCAACAAAGCGAAGAACTTTGAAATCTTCCGGGATATTCTGAACGATAACCACATGGGAAGCCAGAGTCACGACTTTATGATGGCTTCGGGCAAATTGCAGGCACTCTGCTACAAACATGAGATTGAAAAGACCTTGCGTACTCCGGACTATGCGGGATTCCAGTTGCTGGCTCTCAATGATTATTCCGGCCAGGGAACTGCATTAGTCGGTGTACTGGACGTGTTCTTTGAAGAAAAAGGATATATCAACGCAGAACAGTTCAGACGCTTTTGCAGTCCGACCGTACCTTTGGCACGTATTCCTAAATTTGTATATGCCAACAATGAAACATTCCATGCCGACATTGAAGTATCTCATTTCGGAGCTGCTCCCTTAGAAAGTGCAAAAACAGTATATACCATTAAGGATAAATTCGGAAAAGTATATGCTCATGGAACTGTCGGCACCCATCACATTCCCATCGGAAATCTTTATTCTCTGGGTAGTGTAGATATGACTCTGGAAGGAATCGATACACCGCAGAAACTAAATCTGGAAGTACGTATCGAAGGCTGTGATGCCGTAAACGACTGGGATTTCTGGGTATATCCGGCACAAGTGGAACTGGTACAAGGAACAGTATATACCACCGACACCTTGGACGCCAAGGCATTGGCTGTGTTACAAGACGGAGGAAATGTGCTGATTACGGCTGCCGGAAAGATACAATACGGCAAAGAAGTCAAACAATACTTCACTCCCGTATTCTGGAATACTTCCTGGTTCAAGATGCGTCCGCCGCACACAACCGGTATTTTCCTGAATGAATATCACCCTCTTTTCCGCGAATTCCCTACCGAGTATCATAGCAACCTGCAATGGTGGGAACTGCTGAACAAAGCGCAGGTGATGCAATTCACCGACTTCCCGGCAACATTCCAACCAACGGTTCAAAGTATTGATACCTGGTTTATCAGCCGGAAAATTGGCATGTTGTTCGAAGCAAAGGTATTGAACGGTAAATTGATGATGACCAGTATGGACATTACTTCCCAACCGGAAAAACGAATCGTTGCCCGCCAGATGCACAAAGCAATCCTGAATTATATGAATTCGGATGCTTTCCGTCCGGCAGACAAGATAGCTCCGGAGCTAATACAAGCATTATTCACCAAAGTGGCGGGAGATGTGAAATCTTATACCAAAGATTCTCCTGACGAGCTCAAACCGAAAATTAACTAAATGGGAATTATCAGGCACGAATTACACGGATTACGCTGTTGCTTTATAAAAGCGTAATTCTAAAAACCGTGAAATCCGTGTAATCCGTGCCTAAATTCCATAAACAATATACATTAATATCATTTTACATGAAAACTACAATCATAGGCTTGCTACTCTTGGCAACGGCAAGTATCAATGCACAGGAGAAAGCCCAAACATACCAGTTGGCAGATGCTCCCCGCTACAGTGAGGAGACGGGATATGGATATGATCTCGTCGCTACTCCCGAAAAAGGCAGCAAGGCACCCTTCTTCTTTTCTGTCCGCGTGCCGGACGGTAACTATCAAGTAACCGTTCGCCTGGGAAGCAAGAGACAGGCAGGGGTGACAACAGTAAGAGGCGAATCACGCCGACTGTTCATTGATAACCTCGCTACTAAAAAGGGACAATTCGTAGATGAAACATTTATCATCAACAAACGCAATCCCCGCATTTCCGAAAAAGAATCCGTACGTATCAAACCCCGCGAAAAAGCCAAACTGAACTGGGACGATAAACTGACGCTGGAATTTAACGGCGATGCACCCGTATGCCAGAGTATCAGCATCGAGCCTGCCGATCCGTCAGTGATTACCGTCTTTCTATGCGGTAACAGTACCGTAGTCGACCAGGACAACGAACCATGGGCAAGCTGGGGACAAATGATACCTCATTTTTTCGGTACGGACGTTTGTATCGCCAATTATGCGGAATCGGGCGAATCAGCCAATACGTTTATTGCCGCAGGACGTTTGAAAAAAGCATTGAGCCAGATAAAGAAAGGAGATTATCTTTTCATGGAATTCGGGCATAACGACCAAAAGCAAAAAGGGCCGGGCAAAGGAGCTTATTACTCTTTTATGACCAGCCTGAAAACATTTATTGATGAAGCCCGTGCACGGGGAGCATACCCCGTATTGGTCACTCCCACCCAACGCCGGAGTTTCGACGCAACCGGACATATCCGTGACACACACGAAGATTATCCGGAAGCCATGCGCTGGCTGGCAGCTAAAGAAAATGTTCCGTTGATCGACCTCAACGAAATGACCCGTACGCTTTATGAAGCTTTGGGAACAGAAACGTCGAAACGTGCTTTCGTACACTATCCGGCAGGCACTTATCCGGGACAGACCAAAGCTTTTGAGGATAACACCCACTTCAATCCATACGGAGCCTATCAAATAGCCCAATGTGTGATTGAAGGAATGAAGAAAGCCGTACCGGAACTGGCTAAACACCTGAAAATAGACCCGTCCTATAATCCGGCACAGCCGGACGATGTAAATGGTTTCCACTGGAACGAATCACCATTCACGGAAATTGAAAAACCGGACGGAAATTAAGAGATAAGTAGTAGGTATTAAGTATTAAGAATCAGGCATTAGATAAATATGAAAACCAAAAGCATCTTCCCCCTGTTCCTATTGGCAGGCACACTTTTGACAGCAGCTTGCGCCACCCCAACGGCTAAACAGGCAGGAAACAACAGCTTCGAATGGGGGCAAGTACCGCAACAACCGGATTTGTCATGGGCCGATAGTGTAGGCAGCCGGCAAATGCCCGGAAACCATGTAATTTTATCCGCTAATTCTTTTGGCGCAGTAGCAGACAGCACGGTGCTTAGCACGGAAGCTATCCAGAAAGCAATTGACAGTTGTGCCGTCAGCGGTGGAGGAACGGTAGTTCTCCAGCCGGGATATTATCAGACTGGCGCACTGTTCATAAAAAGCGGTGTCAACCTGCAACTGGACAAAGGGGTGACTTTACTGGCCAGCCCATCCATTCATCATTATCCCGAATTCCGTTCGCGGATTGCAGGAATCGAGATGACATGGCCCGCGGCAGTTATCAACATTGTCAATGAAAAGAACGCTTCCGTCAGCGGAGAAGGAACGCTGGACTGCCGGGGAAAAGTATTTTGGGATAAATATTGGGAAATGCGGAAAGAATACGAAGCAAAAGGATTGCGCTGGATTGTGGATTATGACTGCAAACGGGTACGGGGCATCCTCATAGAACGTAGCTCGGACATTACATTGAAAGGATTTACCCTGATGCGTACCGGTTTTTGGGGATGTCAGATTCTTTACTCCGATTATTGCACGATAGACGGATTGACCATCAACAACAATATAGGTGGACACGGTCCGAGCACGGACGGTATCGACATTGATTCTTCCTGCAATATCTTGGTCGAAAACTGCGATGTAGACTGTAACGATGATAATATCTGTATCAAATCGGGACGGGATGCAGACGGACTGCGGGTGAACCTTCCTACGGAAAATGTGGTCATACGCAATTGCATCGCCCGCAAAGGTGCCGGACTTATCACCTGCGGAAGCGAAACTTCCGGTAGCATACGGAATGTATTGGGATATAATCTGGAAGCAATCGGCACCTCCGCCGTGCTGCGGTTGAAAAGCGCCATGAACCGTGGAGGGACAATCGAAAACATTTATATGACCGAAGTAAAAGCGGAAAACGTCCGTCACGTGCTGGCGGCGGACTTGAACTGGAACCCCAGTTACAGTTACAGCACTTTACCCAAAGAGTATGAAGGGAAAGAAATCCCGGAGCACTGGAGAATCATGCTGACTCCGGTAATGCCTCCCGAAAAAGGTTATCCGCGTTTCCGCAATGTCTACGTATCAAAGGTAAAAGCGGAAAATGTGGACGAATTTATCTCCGCTTCGGGATGGAATGATTCGTTACGTCTGGAAAATTTCTATCTTTATGCCATCGAAGCGCAGACCGACAAACCGGGCAAAATCTGCTATACGAAGAATTTCAACTTGTCTGAAATCACATTAAAGACAGAAGAAAAGAATGTCATTGAACTAAAAGAGAATGAACAAAGTAATATCAACTTCAACTATGTTAAGACATCTCCTGACCATCGTACTGCTGGGAATCTTGCTCATTGATGTGCAAGCACAAGCACTGACGCCACCTGCCGGCACTTTCCGGTTGGGTATATCAAAAGGAAATGAAAGCCACTGGCTAAAGCCTAAAGAAAAGATACGGGGAGTGTCCTTCCAATGGAAAGCACTGCCCGATAGTCGTGGATTTATCCTGGAAGTAGAAGTCGCCTCTGCTCCGGAAGCCGATGCCCTATTTTGGAGTTTCGGCGATTGCCAACCGGATTCGGACATCAATGTATTCAGCGTGGAGGGACAAGCCTTCACTTGCTACTACGGAGAAAGTATGCAATTACGGACGCTGCAGGCTGTCACTCCTACCGATGATATTCGCTTGAGTGACGGACATAAGGATGCAACTCCCCTGATGCTTTATGAATCAGGCAAACGAACCGACCGCCCTGTACTGGCCGGATGTTGCAGTCTCTCCCCGGCTTCTTCCCGAAACGAAGGAAGCAAGCCTTCTCGGCTTTACTTCTGTTTCTACGAACAGAATGAAAAAGCGGATTACAACTACTATATGTTACCGGATATTTTTGCCAAAATCGACAAAAAATGAAAAGGATCTATTTATTATTCAGTCTGTTAATAGGTTGCATCTATCTACATGCAGCCATTTATAATGTAATGGACTTCGGAGCCAAAGCGGATGGGAAAACGATTGATTCGCCTGCCATCAATCGTGCAATTGAAGCGGCCGCACAGGCCGGAGGAGGCACAGTATATCTACCTGCGGGAGAATATGCGTGTTATTCCATCCGGTTAAAAAGTAACATTCATATCTATCTGGAACAGGGCACCCGCATTATTGCCGCCTTTCCCGGAAAAGAAGAAGGATATGATACCGCCGAACCGAATGAACATAATAAGTATCAGGATTTCGGTCACAGCCATTGGAAAAACTCTTTAATTTGGGGAATCGGGCTGGAGAATATTACGATCAGTGGTCCCGGCTTAATCTACGGCAAAGGCTTGACCCGTGAAGAGAGCCGCCTGCCGGGTGTAGGCAATAAGGCGATCAGCCTGAAAGATTGCAGAAATGTGACCCTGAAAGATTTATCCATGCTACATTGCGGGCATTTCGCCCTGTTGGCTACCGGCGTGGATCATCTGACGATTCAGAATCTGAAAGTAGACACCAACCGGGACGGCTTCGATATTGATTGCTGCCGGAACGTACGTATCAGCCAATGCACGGTGAACTCCCCCTGGGATGATGCCATTGTATTGAAAGCCTCTTATGGATTAGGACGCTTCCAAGATACGGAAAATGTGACGATCAGTGATTGTTATGTCAGCGGCTTTGACAAAGGCAGTGTAATGGACGGCACTTGGCAGCTGGACGAACCGCAGGCTCCCGATCATGGTTTCCGTACGGGACGCATCAAACTTGGCACAGAAAGTAGTGGAGGTTTCCGCAATATTGCGATTACGAACTGTATCTTTGAACATTGCCGTGGACTGGCATTGGAAACGGTAGACGGAGGACATCTGGAAGATATTGTAATCAGTAATATTACAATGAGAAATATAGTCAATGCGCCTATTTTCCTCCGGTTGGGCGCACGTATGCGCAGTCCTGAAGGCACTCCTGTGGGCACCATGAAACGTATTCTTATCAGCGATATCAATGTATGGAGTGCCGACAGCCGGTATGCTTCTATCATCAGCGGCGTACCGGAAGCCTGTATAGAGGATGTGACTTTGCGTAATATTCACCTCTATTATAAAGGCGGATACAGCGAAGAAGATGGTAAACGAGTTCCGCCCGAACAGGAAAAAGTATATCCCGAACCGTGGATGTTCGGCACGATTCCAGCTAAAGGATTTTATATCCGTCATGCACGGAATATTACCTTCGACGGCATTCGTTTCCACTTTGAACAGCCGGACGGACGGCCGCTTTTTGTTACTGACGATACAGAAAACATAGAATATTATAATACGCCGAAAGAATGATGAATAAAAGACAATGGATAGTCCTTTGCCTGCTTGCCGCAGGTGGAGTAATGCAAGCACAACAATGGCCGGATGCTCCGGTGGAAGCACGTCCCGGTGCCAGATGGTGGTGGCTGGGAAGTGCCGTAGACGAAAAGAACCTGACATACAATCTGGAAGAATATGCACGCACCGGAATGGGGGCGGTAGAAATTACTCCCATCTATGGTGTGCAGGGCAATGATGCGAATGAGATTCAATTTCTCTCTCCCCGCTGGATGGAAGTTCTTAAACATACACAGGCGGAAGGAAAGCGTACCGGTATCGAGATTGACATGAATACCGGAACCGGATGGCCTTTCGGCGGACCGGAAGTCAGTATTGAAGATGCAGCCACTAAGGCTATCTTCCAGACATACAACCTAGAGGGAGGCAAAGAGATTGAACAAGATATCAATGTGACCGACCCTAAACAGCAGGCTTATTCCGTACTAAGTCGGGTGATGGCTTACGATGAGAAAGGTAAATGTATCAACCTGACCGCCCACGTAAAAAAAGACAAGCTACAATGGAAAGCACCTGCGGGCAAATGGAAAATCGTAGCTCTTTATATCGGTAAGACACGACAGAAAGTGAAACGTGCCGCTCCCGGAGGTGAGGGATATGTAATGAACCATCTCTCAAAGAAAGCTGTAAAGAACTATCTTTCCCGTTTTGACCGTGCTTTCAAAAGCAGCAAGACGAGCTATCCCCATACATTCTTCAACGACTCTTACGAAGTGTATCAGGCAGATTGGACAGACGATTTCCTGGAACAATTCGCCCGTCGCCGGGGATACAAACTGGAAGAACATTTCCCCGAATTTCTGGACGAAAGTCGTCCGGAAGTCAGCAGACGTATTGTATCCGATTACCGGGAAACGATTTCCGATTTGTTATTGGAAAACTTTACCTGCCAGTGGACGGACTGGGCACATAAGAACGGCAGTATCACCCGCAACCAGGCACATGGTTCGCCCGGCAATCTGATTGATATTTATGCTGCTGTGGATATTCCCGAATGTGAGGGTTTCGGACTGTCGCAATTCCATATCGAAGGATTGCGTCAGGACTCTTTAACTAAAAAGAATGATTCGGACCTGTCTATGCTGAAATATGCTTCTTCAGGTGCTCATATTGCAGGAAAGACGTACACTTCTTCCGAAACATTCACGTGGCTGACGGAGCATTTCCGCACTTCTTTATCGCAATGCAAACCGGATATGGATCTGATGTTTGTTTCCGGTGTCAATCACATGTTTTTCCACGGCACTCCGTATTCTCCGAAAGAAGCCGAATGGCCCGGATGGTTGTTCTACGCTTCTATCAATATGAGTCCGACAAACAGTATTTGGCGTGATGCTCCTTCGTTCTTCAACTATATCACCCGTTGCCAGAGCTTTCTGCAAATGGGACGGCCGGATAATGATTTCCTGATTTATCTTCCGGTATATGATATGTGGAATGAGCAACCGGGACGATTGTTATTATTCACGATACACCACATGGATAAACTGGCTCCTAAGTTTATCGACGCTATCCATCGCATCAACAACAGCGGATATGACGGGGATTATATTTCCGATAACTTTATTCGCAGTACACGTTTCAAAGACGGACAGTTGGTTACTTCAGGCGGAACAGGCTACAAAGCATTGGTAGTGCCTGCTGCACACCTAATGCCGAGTGATGTATTGGCACATCTTTATGAACTTGCCAAACAGGGAGCTACAATCGTATTCCTCGAAAATTATCCGACAGATGTACCGGGATACGGTCAGTTGGAACAAAAACGCCAAAGTTACCAGCGTACGTTCCGGCAACTTCCAGCTGTTTCATTCTCGGAAACCACCGTTACTCCAATCGGAAAGGGAAAGATTATCACAGGAACGGATTATGCACGCACACTGGCCAGTTGCAATATCTCTCCTGAAGAAATGAAAACTAAATTCGGACTACAAGCGATCCGGAGAGTAAATGATACGGGACACCACTATTTCATCTCTTCCTTGCAAAATAAAGGAGTGGACGGTTGGATCACATTGGGAACGAATGCAGCCGCAGCCGCTCTCTTCAATCCCATGACCGGAGAATGTGGTGAAGCTAAGGTAAGACAGGCAAACGGAAAAACACAAGTCTATCTGCAATTAAAATCCGGTGAATCGATCATTCTGCAAACATATCAACAACCTTTGCAGGCATCCAAACCGTGGAAGTATGTCAAAGAGCAACCTTTCAGTCTTCGTCTGGATCATGGTTGGAAGTTACACTTCGCCGAAAGCAAACCGGAAATTCAAGGGACATTTGATATAGATCGCCCCTGTTCATGGACCCATATCGATCATCCGGCAGCCCAAACGAACATGGGAACCGGTGTTTATTCCTTAGACATCGAATTGCCGACTTTGCAGGCCGACGACTGGATTCTTGATTTGGGAGATGTACGCGAAAGTGCCCGTGTCCGCATCAACGGACAGGAAGCGGGATGCGCATGGGCAGTGCCTTATCAACTAAAGGTGGGCCAGTTCTTAAAACCCGGAAAAAACCACATCGAGATAGAAGTCACGAATCTCCCTGCGAATCGAATTGCAGAATTAGACAGGCAGGGAGTGCAGTGGCGCAAATTCAAAGAAATCAATATTGTTGATTTGAACTATCGTCCGGCCAATTATGGACATTGGAGTCCATTACCCTCCGGCTTGAATAGTGAGGTACGGCTGATTCCGGTAAATGTGATGCCATAGTTGAGACATTGTCATATCATCATACCGCAACAAACTACTTTTTCAATCTTGTACTTAAGACTTTTCAGTGCAAAGATTAAGGGTTTTCAGTACAGAGATTAGTAGTTTTTTATGCAGTCGGTAAGTCGTCCCGTTACAATGGGACAATAGGCACATTGCAAAGTGACCAATATCACCTTATAAGATGATATTGGTCACTTTGTAATATGATTACCTGTCTTTGGGAAGATGAGAAGCACTAAAGATACAAAATTAAATAGTAAAAAGCAAGAGTGAGACAGGAAATATAGCTTCATCCCCTGAACGGATTGATTTTATTTCCGAACCGGGGAATGGACTTAAAAGACTATTTTAAATCCATTACAGCCTGCTCCAACTGTTTCAATGCTTTTTCCAGCGTAGCACGTGGACAAGCAACGTTCAACCGCATAAATCCCTCGCCTTCCTTACCGAATGTTGTTCCATCATTCAGCGCCAGATGAGCATCTTCTACAAAAAGACGGTTCAGTTCTTCCTGATTGAGTCCCAATGCGCGGCAATCCAGAAAGATCAAGTAAGAGGCTTGCGGACGGATCATCTTGATAGCAGGAATATGTTCTTTCAAATACGTTTCAGTGAAATCCACATTTCCTTTAATATATGCTACCACTTGGTCCAGCCATTCTGTACCATGACTGTAAGCAGCTGCTACACTTAAATAAGCAAAGAGATGTCCTTCGCTAAACTCGCTTGCTTCCATATATGTCTGGAAACGGTGACGAAGTTCGTCTTTCTCAATAATTGCATAAGAACTAGCCAATCCCGGCATGTTGAATGCCTTGCTGGGAGACATAAAGACAAGAGAGTTCATCCGTGCCTTCTCTGAAATCAAAGCAAAGGTAGGATGTTTGTATGGAGGCAGGGTTAAGTCAGCATGAATCTCGTCAGAGATAACCAATGTGCCGCTTTCATAGCAGATGTCGGCTATCTGAGACAGTTCCTCTTTGGTCCATACACGTCCACCCGGGTTATGAGGGTTGCTTAGAATAAGCAATTTGCATCCTTGAATATCTTGACGGAAGCGGTTGAAATCAATATAATATTGTTCATCTTTCAGGACTAACGGGCTGAATACCACTTCACGTTCATTCTTTTGAGTGACTAAAAAGAAAGGATGATAAACAGGGGGCATTACCATTATCTTATCTCCTTTTTGCGTAAAGCAGTGGATCACAAAAGCCAAGCCGCGAACAATACCGGGAGTGAAAGTCAACATCTCTTCACGAATCGCCCAACCATGGCGCTCCTTCACCCAGTTAATAATAGACTCCGACCATTCTTTGCAAGCAAATGTATATCCGAGTACTTCATGCTCCAGGCGTTTTTTCAAAGCCTCTATGACAAAAGGAGCTGTGCGGAAATCCATATCAGCTACCCACATTGGAATCAGGTCATTGCGTCCCCAACGATTCTCTACTGCATCCCATTTTACGGAATCTGTACCATGACGGTTTATTATTTCATCAAAATTATAGTTCATACTGCATAATATTGTTAGGTTATGTGTATAATAAACAGTTAGCAAAGATAGTTGTTTTCGTGGTATTACCGAAAGGCAGCCTCTAATTTTGTATGCTCTATCAAAACATAGAGGGCCGGAGCAATACAGCATCCGACCCTCATATTCATACCCTGAAAAAAAAACTAAGAACCTATTTGTCTTTATTATTCATTCCAACGATGCACTATAAATCCACGCTTACCATCTTCTGTTTTTAAAGAGATGAAATAGATATGCGGATGGCTCGTCGGACCTGTACCGATACGTTTTTCCAAAATAAACTCGGTCAGTTTAACGGCAGAGGCTGCTTTGTCTGTATACGAAGTATTAGTGTCATTGATAGTCGTTTCAAACTTCGGATTACGGTTGGCAGCATTCACACAATTTAAATTGTTTGCCCAACCACCGTTAAAGTAGACATAATATGTATCTTTCACTTCACCGTTTTGTTGATACCAGTACATATCTTTTGGCGTTGCATAAGATCCGGTACTGGAAACTCCGGCCGTGTTAATATCGGCACGATAACCATCCCAATAAATACGTGGCGTCGGGTCGTCAAGATTGAGTGGTACCCATAAGTCTATAGAACGGCTTTCCTTTTCCTGGTCGGTCACAGTGATGGTTGTACCACCGTCACCTACCACGGTAACAGTTACTGTGGTGCCGGATATTGCCACAGTAGCTACCCCCTCATTCAGAGATTTAACGGTATAGCCGCCATTACCGGAAGTGATATTGAAAGAAATCTGTTGAGGCGTACCCTCGTACACATATTCTCCCTCAAGAGTCCCCTCTTTATCAAACAGAACAGGGCGAATCGGATTCGTCACCCGCACTTTAAGAGTAGCTGACATGTTTCGGGAATCTGTCACAGTAATCGTTGCCTGATCGACATTCGCTTTACCGCCAAGTACCAGTTTATATCCTCCTGTTACATCGGGGTCTTCCACAATTTCAGCGTTGATGGCTTCAGGAGCAGAATTGGTTACTGTATAACCGCCATTACCGGTCAGAATTTTCATTTCACGAAGAATAACGCCGTCATTATCCAGACGTAATACTTCCACTCCCTCCGGGAGCGATTCGAGTGTCAGTTCCTGAAGTTTACGTACTTCAACCGTCATGAGAGCACGATTGTAGCTATCATCCGAAAGGCGAACGATGGTGCTACCTATGTCACCGCCTGTCAACAGTATTTCGTTGCCGACCACCTCGGCAGTCACCACATCCTCATTATCACTCTCTACACGATAATTCACACCGTCCAAACCAATACCGATATGCAGGACTTCTCCCTCAACGAGCACCGGATTATGCGTAGTAAGCGGAACATTGACATAAGGGTAATACACATCTTTGTCATTTTCACATCCCGTCATCAAGCAGAGAAGAGCCAGAAAAGGGATAAAGGATAAATATTTTATTTGTTTCATTGATTCAAGATTTTTAAAGCCCGATTAAATCTCCCCAAGGGAATATCCGGACAGACTGTTAGTTTTATCAAGTTCTGCAATATCCCGTCTTATTAAAACAGAAAGAAGCATAATTGCCATCCCATTAATAATTAGGATTCTGATACATTCCGTCTTTATTCGTCGAGATCTGTATCTCACTCAACGGAATGGGGAACAAATAATTCTTATCACTGTCGAAGCTGGTTTTCGTCGTACTAAAACCATTACGGTTTTCCAGGAAATGCTCAAACATACCGGTACGTGCCAGGTCATACCAACGCCAGCGTTCGAAGCAAAGTTCACGGGCGCGCTCTAACAAAACATCTTCGAGTGTATACGTATCGTAATTCCCAAATCCGGGGGTATCGTCTTCAGTGACAGCAACTCCCTGATTTAATCCGCGGGCACGTTGCACGATGCGATTCATTGCTTCCACACCCTCATCGGACGGCGAACCGTTGTTCAACATCAAATCGGCTTCGGCGTACATCAGCAATACATCGGCAAAACGCAGTACGAGGATATTGTTCGGACAGTTAGAGTACACAAAGTTGGTATGTTCATCTTTCCAGGTAGCTCCCCAACGATATTTGGTGACACCACTGTTCGTTACAGACTTCGCATTGTCTCCGGGTTGCGGTTTACCGCTTAGCTCCGTCATGGGTTTCTGTGCTATCGGGCTATTATTGGTCTTATCAAAGTCAATCACATAATCGGCTAGATTCCACTCCCGACGCTTGTCGTAACCATTGGCATCATAATAGTTCCAGAATGAGGGAACATATTTAAGGTTGCATTGTCCGGCAATGGCATTTGTACGCCAGCCACCGTAAAGTTTCTGTCCGTCGGTATTGATTGCACGGGCACCGTATTCTTTCGGCCATTGTGAACCATAAGGATTCTGTGCGCTGAACTGTATTTCCCAAATCGTCTCTTTATTGATGTTCTTATTTTCAATTTTAAAAACATCTCCGTAGACCGGTTCCAGATCACGTCCGCTGTTGGTGATTACATCTTGCAGCAGTGCCAATGCATCACCGTAAAGTTTTTCATCCGTTTGTTCTATCTGCTCGTAACCGGCTACACGATCAGCGGCACGTGCCGAAGCCATTGTAATATATACTTTTGCCAGCAATGTTTTGGCAGCCCAGTAATTCGCCCAACCGCCATCTATTTCTTTAGGCAGAACATCTTCGCCCAAACAGAACAATAAATCATCTTCAATGAGTTGATAAACTTCCGCTACCGGTGTACGTCCCATGTCGTAAGTCAGCTCCGTCACATGATCGGTCATCAGAGGCACGGCTCCGAAAGTCTGCACCAGGTTGAAATATCCCCATGCACGTAAAAAGCGTACATTAGCCACATAGCGGTTGATAAGTTTAGCGTCTCCTTCGATTCCCTGTGCTTTGTAGATAACAGTGTTGCAGGCGGTAATCAACCGGTAGTAGCGAAACCAGAATTGCTTGATACAGCCATCGGTAGGCGTATATGTGTAGCGGTCGATAAAACCACGCAGGTTCGTTTCATTGGGATACATACACTCGTCCGTACCCACCATACCGACAAATAACGGGGTATTGGTGCCGACGTTATACATATAGCGCAACGTAGAAAACGCACCGACTGCTCCTACTTTCAGAGATTCGACAGTCTTATAGAAAGTTCCTTCATCGAATTCAGACTCCGGCTTCTCTTCCAAGAAATTGGTACAAGACGAAACGGAAGTTCCGAGTAGGAACGTAGTAGCCAATAATAGTATGATATATTTTTTCATGGAATTCAATATTCAGGGTGTTAAACAAATCAGAAAATAAAATTGAAACCGACAGAATAAGAACGATTGCGCGGATAAGCACTGTAGTCGAGACTCGGCATCAAGTCGCCTGTCTGTCCCTGACGAGTGTTTACTTCCGGGTCAAATCCCGTATATTTGGTAAATACGCAAAGGTTCTTGACCGAAGCAAACAGTTTGATGTTCTGCATACCGACTTTCTTGGCTACTTTCTTTCCAAGTGCATAGGCCAGCGTGATGTCTCCAATACGGAGGAACGAACCGTCTTCAAGCATCTTGGACGTACAGTAGTTGAGTGCCACCCCACCCGGCATACGATATTTGGCTTCGTTGTTACCAGCAAAGAATACGTTACCATCTGCATCATAAAGTGTCGGCGACCAAGACTTGGTATTCATTTCAGCAATCTGATTATGACCGTCACGTCCACTTGTCAATGAATGGAGGTTGGCGTTGAAAACAGTTGCTCCGTAACTGAACTGCATAGCTACGCTCAATGACAGGTTCTTATAAGAAACTGTGTTCGTTAAACCGCCAGTGAAATCCGGTTCGCCACTTCCCAGTAATACGAGGTCGGCAGAAGTGATTTTACCGTCACCGTTCTGGTCGCGGAAGCGATAATCTCCCGGACGTATGCTGGCAATCTTCTGACCGAGCACTTCGGTAAGCCCTTGCTCGTTGATTTCGTGCTGTGAAGCATACACACCGTCAATCTTATAGCCATACCATTGTCCGAGGCTCTTGTTCTTGCGGATCATGACAAAGTTTCCTGAACCGGGAATAACCCCCGGGTCAAATCCCATTTCATCACCAGGGCCGATATCAAGCACTTTCGAACGGTTAAAGCCGATGTTAGCATTCAAGGTCCAGTTCCATTTCTTAGTCAGAATAGGGGTAGCATCCAAGGTAATCTCAATACCCTGATTGCGGACTGCTCCGATATTGGCCCATCCCTTTTCGTATCCTGTAGCCAATGCTGCATTCTTTTCAATCAGCAGGTCGGTGGTCTTTTTGCGATAAACATCCACCGTCATTGCCAGGCGGTTTTTAAAGAAAGACATATCCAGTCCGAGATTGACCATATCCGTTGTTTCCCAACGTAATGACGGGTTTGCCGGCCTGTCAATGCTGGCACCGTAAGAAAGATCGGAACCATACATCGGATAGAATGAAGAAGCGATTGTTGAAAGGCTCCGATAAGAAGGAATGGCTGTGTTACCACTGCGACCATAACCGAAACGCAACTTAAGGTTATAGAAGACTCCCAAGTCTTTCACAAACGACTCTTCGTTAATACGCCATGCCAGACCAACTGACGGGAATCCCGCCCATTTATTACCGGCACCGAAACGTGAAGAACCGTCGGCACGATAGCTGGCTGTCAGCAGATAACGTTCCTTATAATTGTATTCGGCACGTGCCAGGAACGATACCATATTCCACTCAACGATTGAAGAAGTAGGGATCTGTGGAGTAACACCCATTCCCAGTCCATTTACCCCCAGGTTGAGTGAAGGGAAATTCTGTGTTTCAGTGCGCACCGTATTATTGTTGTAGGTTTCAAGCGTGCTACCAGCCAATACTTTAAGGCGATGTCCACCTTTCCACGAATTGGTATAAGTCAGGAATGCTTCTCCGGAGAGTTTTTTAATTCCGGCATTAGTGACAATAGCACGTCCGTTTGCTTTAAATCCCTGTTCGGTGTTGGCGGGATAAAATACATCTGTTTTCTGGTGATTGTCTTCATACGTACCTGCTATATTCAGAGAAAGCTCGGTTAGTATCTTCCATTCCAGTTGCATACGTGCTGTCAGATTGTCTTTATAACGATTGTTGGTAATATCGCGCACTTGTATGTATGGGTTAGAAACAACCTGCCCCTCTTCACTGCCTGTACCTTCAGTTATACCGGATGAGGTAGCAGAATTCAAAGGCGACTGGCGTAACAATTTCACCATCAAACCATCGGAACTGCCGGTTGCTAAACCGGAATTTTTAGTTCTTGAGCCTGATATATTGGCAGTCATAGTCACATTAGTACTCAATTTCTGAACAAGGTTAATTCTTCCTGTGAAACGTTCGAAACCGGAGTTTACCACTACCCCTTCCTGATTAAGATAACCACCGGATACCGAATAACGCGTGTTCTTATTACCACCCGAAACGTTGATACGATATTCCTGATACAAGGCATCGCGGAACATCAGGTCCTGCCATTGAGTATTCGTACTACCCGGAGCACCAAACGACTCCCAGTCTGCATAAGTTGAACTTTCGGGAAGTACCCAATAGTTACCGTCACCGTTCGGATTGTCACGATAGACAATACCATCGCTCATGGTCGACGGATCAGTTCCGTAGGGGTAGTATTTCCATCCGGTTTTATAACGCATCAACGCATATTCCGAAGAATTAAGCATATCAAATTGGCGTACTGCCTGCTGCATACCTAAATTAGCATACAGCTCCACCCGTGTTTTTCCATCATTGGTTCCCTGGCGTGTGGTAATCATGATGACACCGTTCGCACCACGCGAACCATAAATAGCGGTTGAGGACGCATCTTTTAGAATTTCAATGGATGCCACATCGCCCGGATTCAGAGAAGAAGCATCTTCGCAAATCACACCGTCGATAACAAAAATCGGGGCACTTGAAGCATTAACGGACGATGCACCACGAATACGGATGGTGTAATCAGAACCGGGAGCACCGTCATTCTGCACAATCTGCATACCGGCTGCCTTACCTCTCATGGCATCTTCGAGTGACGTAATGGCACGTTCGCTCAATGCATCCTTACTAATAGATGATATGGAACCTGTCAAGTCCGAGCGACGCATAGAGCCGTAACCGATAGCTACCACTTCTACGTCTCCCAAACCAATCACGTCCTCTTCCATAATAATATTGACCTGTGTACTATTGCCTACACGATGATCGACAGTTTTCATACTAATCATCGAGAAAACAAGCACCGACTGTTTCGACGGTACATTTATAGAGTATGCTCCGTCGATATTGGTAATCGTGCCGCGCGTTGTTCCCTGCACAACGACCGAGACTCCCGACAGTGGGTCTCCCTCCAGATCCGTTACTTTACCGGTAACAGTCAGAGTCGTTTTTTGTCCCATAACATCTATTGCCAGAACAGATGCCAGGAGCATAATCATACATAATGAATAGAATTGTTTCATTGGGTATTAATTTTTTAGGTTACTAAAAGAATACTGTTTTTTTTCTCAAATATATGGGTGAAATGATTAGAACTAGGGTTAATCCGTGGATTAACACCCTCAAAAAAGCATTAACCGCTGTGTTAAAAGAGGGATTAACCTCTATTGCCTTTCACATTCTTCCTGATAAGTTCGAGAAACTGTTCCGTATTCACCAATATTACATTTTCGTTTAATAAGTTTTTAAATGCAAGCATATCTTCCACCGTGTAACTGGACGGAGCATTGACGTGTACCACGATTGCCGAATAGGCATCTATACTGTTAATGTCACGCGGAGCCGAGTTCAAAGCCGCAGCGATGGTTTCGGGAGTATGAGGTTCCGTAAACTTATCATCATTCTTCATGAAATAGCGGAACGAAACGACCGGTGCATCTCCTGCAAAGAAATAAGCGCCCTGCCATTTGGCATATCCCAGATAGTTCATATACAAGAATCCTTTCATATCGGGCAAGTTGCCGGTGTGCCGCTTCATAAACGTTTCATACGAACCGGCAGACGAACCGGTGAATAGTTCCGCATCGTCCATCAATACCATATACTGCATTCCGCAATCTTTCAACATTCCATTCGTCATGCGGAAATAGTCGGCTACAAACTCATGATGAGACGGGAATGTATAACCCGCACCGGACAATGCTCCGACATAACAATTGGTTGCCGGCAGGTTTTTCTGATACCAGTTGTGCACCGGAACCATATTGGTGCGCAGAGTCGGAGGATACATCCAGGTAAGCGGAATCTCATGTGCACGCGGATGCGAGATATAGGTATTCCGGGAAAACAAATCAAGCATATAGGACGTATTGTCTCCGTCACTGAATACGATCGTGGCATAATGCACGCCCGTTCGTGCCGGGACTTCCACAGGCGAAGCCGGTCGGTCATACGGTTTCAACTGTTTGGATGACAGGATGGAAAGGCTCATGGTGTTGATACCCGGCACGGTATATACTCCATTATGTTCGCATCCGAACCGCACATCCATGCGTTCAAGATTATAGGGTACTCCCCAACCATAATGAGGCGAATTGGGTTTCAACATATAATAAAGCTTTTGCAACACAGCACCGTCACTTTTGGCATTGCTACACCAGGGATATCGGTTCGCTATGGCAAAATCGACCATTGTCCACGGGAAAGAAGCATTGTTCACAATCGCATTCAAGTTGAATTGTGAAGAATGTTGTTTTATATAGTCGGCCAGCCAAGCCTCATCCTTATCCCTCACGTCGGCCAGTTTCTGCAGACTGTTATAAGGAGCTTTAGAGGCCAGATCCGTTGTCAGTATCACAGCATCAAGCACTCCTGCAAGGCTTGCAGCAATGTATGTTTTCTCCAATTTATCATCCACCAATACATACCCTTTCGCTCTGTTCAGGAACAAAGAAGTTATCTCCGACAGGCTTTTCTTCGTAAAGGTATAACCGGAGGCTTTCATTTCAGTCATCCATTTGACGTATGCCTGACCGGAGTGAAGAAAGATTTCGGGACTGCTGCGATTCACAAGTCCGGCAAGCGAAGCCAGATAGAGCAATTCTTCATAATTGCTGTTCCCCACTTCGGCACGCGTGATTTCAATCAAATCCCAGTTTTCAACCAAAGGAGGTTCTTCGGGTGATTCCGGTTCCGGCTTCTCTCCCTGCCCTTGTTCTGTTCTCTGTGTTCCCTGCTCCTGCTCTCCCTGTTTTTCGCAAGAGCAGAAAACTAGCAATAGGGCAACTCCCATGATATAAATAAAACTTTTCATTTTCATAGTATTTTATCAATGCCGATATATTCTTTAACCTGTTCGTCTATATGTGTTTTCAACTGATGAATCACTTCTTTGCACTGTCACGTCCCAATATCGCATCCCACAACATCGGTACAAGGATTTCCTGTGCCGCTTTGCGGGTAGGCAGAATACCGTCGCGCTGATATGGCTTTAATGCTTCTTCTCCTCCGGCATCGTAAATTTTATTAAACTCTACCGAGTAATCGACCAGAATGATACCTTTCTTTTTGGCTGCTTCGCGGCATGAAGCATTGAATGCTGCCAGTTCGGGACGGGTCTCCGCCGATTGTCCCAACGGACGTTCGGAAAGAATATACAATACGATGGTGGCATCGGGATTCTGCGCCCGCAGATTGTCAACCATGTATTCCGCACACTTTCCCGAATACCAGGGAGCATTATTGAAACGGGTCACGGCATCATTCTCCGAAAAGCCGAATATCAGCAAATCGGGTTTGCGGCTCAATACGGAGTCCTTGAAGTTTTCCGTTGCCCAGAAAGAGCCGATTCCCGACTTCGAGCAGTTGTAGAACGTTATCTTTTCGGGGAATCTGCGTTCGAGTCTGGTACGAAGCTGGTCCACCCAAACCCGGTTGGAGGTATTGATGGCTGCACTGGCACCGTAGAACACAACAGTCTGTTTTTCACCTTTCTTGAGTTTCTTCAGGAAAGTGGTTTGAGCACTGGCTGTGGAGACTGTGAAAATTGATACTAATATCAAAAGAAATATACGGTTCATACTTATTCTTATTTTTTCCATGGTTTATTATTCACATTCATATTCACATGACGATACCATTCGAACAGACCTTTCTCGTCCAAGCGGTTCTGCAAGCGGCGTACATCGAGATTGCGCACACTCGTCTTCTGTAAAGCTGCCATCGCTGCTGCCGTACCGGCTGCTTCTCCAATGGTTGCACATATCGGTTGCACCCGGTAAGAACTCATTGCCAGACGGGTTCCGCTAATGATACGCCCGGCTGTCAGCAATCCTTCGGTATTGACGGGAATCAAGCTGCGGTATGGGATGCCGTAAGGTCCTACGCTGTTCTTTATTTTTGGGTCTACATTCATTCCCCACGGGTCTAACGAGTACCAGGCATCAGCAATCTTATCATCGTGCATCACTCCTTTCAGTACATCATCTACTGTCAACACATATTCTCCCTTGATACGACGGCATTCTCTGATTCCTATTTTCGGGGCTACATGGGTGACGTATCCGGCCCGGTTGAGGGCTTCGAATTGCGGTTCCAGCTTTTTCATGGCACGGCGATGCGCGTCGGCTACCAATACCGGGTCGGTAGTGTCAGTACACTCTACCGTTGCTCCCCAGTGGAGGTATATGCCGGAGTCTATCTTCCGGAATTCCTCTTCCGTCTGCTGGGTTACCCACTTTTCCTGGTCGTGGTCGAGTACACCGGTCTTGAATATGTGGCGGGGAAATTCCGCGTCACTGCGGGTGCGTTGGCTGATGTACATCATGGTACATGGCTGCACTCTACCGTCGCTCTTTTCAAGTCCGATACTTTCGTTGAAGTCCTTGCGGGCGTCACTGCCGTAGAAGTATTCACAACCGGCTTTGGCTGCCAGAAGTCCGGTACCGGTGGCGTCGATGGTAACCGGTGCGGAGACTTTCTGCAACATCCCTTGACGCATCACGCAGACGCCGGTCACTCTGTTTCTGTTGCCTTTTGTCTCGACCACTGCATCCACAACCGGCGAACCACACATCAACGTGATGTTCTTTTCCGCTTTCATAATGCCGTAAACGACTTGCGCAAATGACGACGGCAACCACCAATGCTGCTTATTATCCCATGCCCATTGTCCGAACGTGCTGCTGGGGGTAATGCTTAGTGAATGTTTCTGGTTCAGTTCGCGCACCATATCGATAAATACACCGACACGGGGTGCACCGCACATATATGTGACATACATATCCACCGGAGCTCCTCCGGGCATCATATCTTCTTCCAGTAAAATCACCTTGGCTCCCTCTCTGGCAGCGGCAACGGCAGCAGGTATACCTGCCGGTCCGGCACCCACTACGATTACATCGCAATGCAATTCGGGCAATTTAAACAGGGATTTATCTTGGGGATTCATCGCTTCATTCGCGGCAAACATGGAGACTCCGGGCAAAGCTGCACCAGCAGCGCCTATTCCCATGTTCTTCAAAAACTGTCTTCTATTCATTGTCATAGTCGTACGCTTATTTCTTTTTTAAACCATCGAAAAGCCCCATTGAGGCAAGTCGGTCTTGTAGTTGTTTGATATCTATGGAACGAAGTCCGGTTTGATTCAAGGCGGACATAGCTGCTGCCGTACCTGCTGCCATTCCGATGTTGGAACAGATAGGCTGCACTCTAAGAGAACTGTGAGCTATGCGTGTCGCACTGATAATACGTCCGGCAGTGAGCAACCCCTCGGTCTTGGTTGGCAGAATACTGCGATAGGGGATGCCATAAGGGCCGATATGTTTCATCTCTTCGGGAATTTTCATTCCCCATACATCGAACGAATAGTGTGCGTGGGCTATCACGTCATCATGCATCGTTCCGGCAATGAGATCGTTGGCTGTAAGCACGTACTCGCCTTTGATGCGGCGCACTTCGCGCACGCCCAGCTTTGGAGCCAGATGTACTGCGTATCCGGCTTCGTGCCAGATTTCGAGGTTTTCCTGCAGGCGTTCCAATGCTTCCTGCTGGGCTTGTGCCAGCAACAGAGGTTCACGGGTATCCTTGCAATATACAGTCCGTCCCCAGTGCAGATAGATGCCGGCGTCTCTCCGGATCATATCCTCCTTATCGTCGGCTTTCACCCAACGATTCAGGTTATCTTCCACAGCACTGCTGCCTTTCAGTTTATCAATAGGTAGTATGGCATTGCGCTTGATTCTTTCACTAATCAGCATCCAGGTACAAGGCTGCACCTTACCATCGGCCACTTCGATGCCTACGGGCTCGTTGTAATCGCTCTTGGCTTCGCTGCCAAACATATATTCGCATCCTGCCATATCGGCAATCAGTCCGTTGCCGGTGGCATCTATGGTAACTGCCGCATCAATATCCTGATAATCGCCATTACGCATGATGCGCACTCCGGTCACTTGGTTTCTGTTGCCGGAGGTCTTGAGCTTTACTCCTACAACGGGTGCTGCGCACATCAGCGTGATGTTTTCTTCTTTTTCGAGAAGCTGATAAATCACTTCCGCATAAGAACCGGGCATCCACCAGTGATTCTTTCCGTCACTGCCTGTTTTTCCAAACGTCTCACAAGTACGCCCGCCAATGGTGTGTTTTGCATTCAATACCTGAATCATCTCCTGAAACACTCCCACCCTGGGACCACCGCATATAAAGGGAACATACATATCGACCGGGGCTCCTCCAGGCATATTATCCTCTTCCAGCAATATTACTTTAGCTCCCTGACGGGCTGCCGCAATGGCGGCAGGTACTCCACCGGGACCGGCTCCGACTACCACCACATCACATTTCAATGTTGGATACTTGGGCTTGGCCTTCTCTACCTTCTCATTGCCCATAGCGGCTACAAATGACGAAGGCAGGACACTCAATGCTGCAATAGCAGACACTTTAGTAATGAAATCTCGTCTGTTAATTTCCATATATGTGTATACTTTAATGTTTTTCAATTAGAATTTATGGCAGAATCTCTATTGACATGTTTGATTCTTAACCGCCAAAGCAACTCATCTACCGGCACTACCTGTACCTTTTTGTCCAGCAACTGCTTACACCAGTACACGGGAGTCACTCCTCTTGGCGAACGGCTGTTCTGCGGCGCACTGACAATACTGTCTTTCGACTCTTTCTCAAAGCGCGACCAGGCATGAACAATGGTCCACGCTATCTCTCCCTCGGGAATTTTATTCGTCGCATCTTCATTAATTACTGCTGCAATCTGCGAGGGAGTACCGGACTTTTCTTTTTCCTGGTTAGCCCATATCTGTCCGCGTGCGGAAATCACCGGAATATCGTTCCCTTTCCGGTCTTTCACCCAAAACACTTTACCGTATCCGCCATTATAGGGAGAATACTGCACGGCAAGCATTCCGGCTATTCCCTCCAATTCTTCGGCAAAGACACGATATGCATCCAGGGCTTCTTTCGAATCTATCTTATGGCAAATGAAACCAAATGCTTTGATACCCATCTTTTGCATGTGTACATTCACGATACGGGCAAAACTCCGCAACAGTCCCTCTCTGTCGGCACGCTTTGAAGCAAAAAGGTCGGGGTAATAGTATCCGCCACCATATTCGGCAAGCGATACGTTTCGTGGCTGACTGTTCATCAGTACATTAAGCACGTCGGGAGCAGCCATTGACAGGTTGACCATACACGTGGTGAATGACATGGGAATCTTGCCATTATGTTCGTTGCTCCAAAAGTCAGGATTATTGATAAAACTACCCAATGTCCACTGCATATTATCTCCGTCGCTCATCACAAAGGAATGATAAATTGCATCAGATTCCCAATTTATCCGGGCCGGATTAACAGTTTTAATCTTTTTTATTTTTTCATTGCCGGTGATGGAGAGCATGGGCAGATTCATGCACCAGTCGGAAGCTGTATTAATTAATCCCCAGTAGGAACAGGGGGCGATGTGCTGAAATTCCGGCCCGCTATTCCAGCCTATCACCGGTGACAAGGGGCGTACCCACTCCAGTATAGTATCCAGCAATTCGTCCACGCCGTAATAAACCATTCCCTTATGGGCAATGGCATAATCACGATTGTTGGCTATCGACGGATTGGTCAGGACAATGAAGTTATTGTTCATCCGGGATTTGTGTTCATCAAACCAGGATCGGGTCAGATTCTCCTTGCTGGCGTCATACAATTTCTTCAAGCCGGACGCTTTTGCCTGTTCTTCCAGCGTTATATCTACCAGAATTCCTTTCAGAATGCCGGCCTGTGCGGTTGCCAGACTGATGGAGTTGTCTTTCCGATTATAATCATATAGGATGTAACCTTTTATATAGCCTTGCTTTTGAAAGCGTTTCACGACTTCCCAGGTATTCAGGACACCCCGTTCCTTTACTTTGAGGCGTTTCAGCCAGGCTTTATAATACAGCTGATAATCCGGTGTACGATTCTCAACCCAAAGTCCCTCGTTGCCGATACCCTCGTTTACAGCTTGCGCAGCAAGTCCGCATAAGGATTGGGCAACATTCATCTCACGGATATCACCGGGTCGGGACAGTGTACATTTCAAGATGTAACCGGGCCTTTTCTGAACAGGCCACCAGTTATCCGGTGAAGAGGAAGCCACTACCGGTGAGATGGTTCCTCCCAGCAGCATTCCTATTAAGAAGAGTGTTTTAATTAGATTTTTCTTTTTCATCGTGGCATTAGTTTATATAGACAAAGATATCCGGGAGCCTATAATATATGGGTTAATTTATAGGTTACCTCCCACTTTTATTTTATTAATCCTACCCGAAAAGGGCTTTTTTCGTGCAAATGTGTTCATCTGCCAACGAACGGTATCGAAGTTCCGTTCATAGATGAATTTGCAGAAAATGTTCCACTTCATCCATCAGTTTAGGAAACATATCTGTAATTCCGGGATGATTGAATGCATGGGAATAATAGGGATAAAGGTGAAGTTCGACTTCAAGGCCCTGTTTAACAAGCCAGGAAGCAAAGTTAGTGCTTTGCACATATCCCACAAGAAAATCGCCTAACCCATGTCCGAGAAAAACAGCCGGGCTTGAAACCGGAATCATGGACGCGGGTGATATTTCACGTTTGAACTCGGCGGTGTTGGGTGCGAAATAGGGTTTATCGTCACCACCAAACATATTGTAATCGTATACGCCGGCAAAACCGACCAACACTTTAGTCCCAGGATCGCGCAATGCGGATACGGCCGACAGATGCGCGCCCGAACTGCCTCCCACATATCCGTAGCGGGTAGTATCTATCCGACACTCGGCGGCACGCCGAAAGACATATTGCCGGGCGTAGTTGATATCATCAAAAGCGCGTGCGATAGTGGCACCCGGATGAGTGGACAACGAATGTCCCACCCGCACTCCTGCTATCCCGAGGGAAGCCAGATATTTAGAAATGACTTCCACCCGTTCGGGCGTGCCGGAAGTCCATCCGCCACCGAAGATATGAAAAAGGACCGGGAAGCCGGAACCTGAAGCAGGGAGGTCGATATACATTTCCAGATCGTATCCCTCGTGTGAACGGTAGACGAAATGTTTCGTCCGCACCTTTTGCTCGTCAATCTCGAACTTATGGTCGTAAATTGTCTTGCTCCAAGGCACAAAGGCATCTGCGGGAAATTGACCGGCATACAGTTTGGCCAATTGTTTCCGGGGATAGACATCTATCTGGCCTCCTACCTGATAGAGGCGATTGCCATAGCGGTTGTAGCCAATGTGTTTCCCTACCGGTTTTTCCTGCGCCCGGAGCGGAGGCCATACAGCCAACGACAGGACACATGCCAAAAGCAGCATGAACGGATGGCAAAGGGAATGGCGGAAAGCAATGTCAGAAGAAATATGCATCATGTTCTAATTAGTATTATATAGGTTCATCAATTCGATGACACAAAAATAGGTTCAAAGCAAAAAAAGGGGGTTAATTTTCGGATTAGTGCGCTTTTTATTTCATTAATCACTCCATAAAAAGATAGATGTCAGGCAAGCACCCATGAGAATTAAACTGAATTATTAGGAATACATGAGGGAAATTTCTAACTTTGCATTGAAACGCATTTCTAAAACGTCGTTTGATTATGCAGAGAACATACCAGTTTTTTATATTCATTGCCATATTTGCTCTTTCTTTTCAACCGCTAAAAGGGGCAGGACTGCTCTTTTCAAGAGAGACTCCCCAGACTTATTTAGATTTATTCAGTGGGAACGATATTTCATTCACCAATTCTGTAACGATCTCTTTCGATTTATCCATCCATAGCCATGAGAGTTTCGGACAGATATGGGTGTATGAGGATAAGGCCGCACCATATAGTTTTGCTTATATCGGTCGCGATAAAAGCAGTTCATCGTTCGTCATCAACAGCCTTTCGGATAAAAAGCAATTTCTCGAAATCCCCGTCTCGCCCCAAGCTATCGGTGCACGCAAATGGCTGCATGTAGAAACGCGGCTGGACTTTCAGCACCAGAAAGCGGAAGTGACTATCGACGGGCAGAAATATTCGCTCGATGGTATTACTATTCCGAATCCGTCTAAGGCGAATATTATCTTCGGTGCCAATATCAAGGCGATTCCGGAAGTGCCTGTCATGGTGATTAAAAATATCATGGTGCGGGATGAGGCTTCTCATTCTTTCCTGTTCCCACTCACGGAGTCGGATGGAAAGCTGGTGCATGAGGCAGGTAACAAGTTGCACGGAACAGTGGTCAATCCCACGTGGCAGATTAACAAACAGTTCTTCTGGCAGGAAATAGGTACGTTCACCAGTTCGGCGGCTGCCGGAATAGCGTTTGACGAACCGGACCGGCAGATATTAGTTGTAGGTGATAATAATATAAGTAAGTTCGACATCAACACGCTGAAACTGACCGAATACCTCAAAGAAACGGTGGGCACGCAAACGGGATATTCGGGCGAGGCTATTTATAACCCGGATAAGCAGGAGACTTATTTCTATAACTTAGCGGATATTGGCGGACAAACGGGTCCTTTCTTCTCCACTATTTCGGATAAGGATCTGCCCACCCGTATCGTTTCTCCTCAATTCTCCAATCCGTTGCACCATCATGCTTACTTTTTCGATCAGGCAAGTCAATCGCTCTATATTTTCGGCGGGTATGGCAACTATCAGTATTCAAACCTGACTTATCAGTATGACTTCGACCATGGAGCATGGAAAGAGATACAATTTACGGGCGATGTCATTTATCCCCGTATGCACACCGTAGCAGGTAAAGGTCCTGTGGAGGGAAGCTTTTTTGTATTCGGAGGAGTGGGCAACGAGACGGGCAAACAGGAGCTTGGCAAGGATTTCTTCTGTGACCTGTATCTGTTTGATACTTCCAAGCATATCGTCAAAAAGTTGTGGAGCAGAGCGTTTCCCGACAATTACTTTATTCCGACCCGCGGACTTGTGTTCGACAGTAAAAAGGGGTGTATCTATCTTTTGTGCATAGACCGGAAAACAACGAATGCCTCTTTGCACCGGTTTGACGTGAAGACAGGGGAACATGCCATTGTCTCCAACGAGATCGTTTTTCAAACGAACTGTATTCTGTCAACGGCATATCTGTTTAATAATCCGAAAGACAATGAATTATATGCCATCATCCGGTATAGCGAAGATAATAATCCAAAAGCGAAGATTAGTGTCTATAAGTTGAACGCTCCTCCTATTACTTATCAGGAGCTTAAAAAATGGAATACGGACGATGACAACGAAGCAGGCAGAGCTTACCTTTATTATATAATCGGAGGAGTCGTACTTTTGCTGATTCTTTGTTTTGCTTATTATCGGCATAGAAAAAAAGGTAGTAAACAAGAGGCAACAGCACCGAGCGTTCCAGAAGATGGTGTATCTGTCGATGAGAAGAGTACTGATGCACCGGCCAGTACTCCGATAAAGGTTAATGCTGTCTATCTGTTTGGAGATTTTCAGGTGTTCGATACCAAAGGCAATGAAATTGCTTATCGTTTCGGTCCGAAAATAAAACAAATGTTTGTCCTCGTACTGCTTCATTCACACGACGGCCAGGAGGGGATCAGTACTAATAAGCTGTCTGCCCAACTCTGGCCGGAGAAGACTACGACCTCTGCCAAGAATATACGTAACGTCACGATCAACCACCTGCGGAACATTCTAACAGATTTAGAGGGAGTGGAGCTTGTTTTCTTAAACGACAAATGGAAAATTGTGTATGGAGATAATTTCTACTGTGATTATCTCAAAGCCTTGAATATAGCAAAAATGCTACAACAGGTTCATTCACCTCAAGAACAAGAAGAAGAGGTAAAACAACTTATCGGCCTGCTGCAACGAGGCACCTTACTGCCTACTTTTGTACATTACGAATGGTTTGGCAATATCAAAATTAACCATGACGAACTTTTCATCCGGATCATCGAGAAACTGCTTCCTATCGTAGAAGCGAATAATGAACCCAGAAAGGTTATCGTATTGTCCGACGTGCTTTTCTCGTTTGACGGAATGAGCGAAACGGCATTGACTTTCAAAATAAAAGCACTCAAGAAACTTGGACAAAAAGCGTATGCACAAAGTGTTTATGACCGTTTCCAAAAGGAGTACCAGCAACTCTATGGAGAGAAGTATAAGGAGAATTCGTTAGAAGAATAAAGACTTGATGCCATGCTTGGGAAACTTTTTTAGTCAAAAGAATAAAGGAACCTATTATAATTAATCATTTTATTAGGCACTTTTAAATAATTGTGTTCCTATCGATAAGAGTAGAGACTTAAAAAAAGCATAAGAGAAATCTCCTAATTGCTATTTACATAGAAAAATAGTACTTTTGTACTCCATTCAAAAAAGAATTTATGACGAAAGCATTATTTTTTGATATAGACGGAACATTGGTCAGTTTTGAAACTCACCGCATCCCGTCGTCTACCATTGAGGCACTGGAAGCCGCCCGTGCAAAAGGACTGAAGATATTTATCGCTACGGGACGTCCGAAAGCCATTATCAACAACCTCTCCGAATTGCAAGACCGGAATCTGATTGATGGATATATCACCATGAACGGGGCTTACTGCTTTGTCGGGGAACAGGTAATCTATAAAAGTGCCATCCCCCAGGACGAAGTAAAAGCGATGGGAGATTTCTGCGAGAAAAAAGGCGTTCCCTGTATCTTTGTAGAGGAACACAACATTTCCGTTTGCCAGCCCAATGACATGGTGAAAAAGATATTCTATGATTTCCTGCACGTGAATGTGATTCCGACTGTATCTTTCGAGGAGGCAACCAGTAAGGAAGTCATCCAAATGACACCCTTTATCACGGAAGAGGAAGAAAAAGAAATCCGTCCGTCTATTCCTACCTGCGAGATAGGCCGATGGTATCCTGCATTTGCCGATGTGACCGCCAAAGGAGACACCAAGCAAAAGGGCATTGATGAAATAATCCGCTATTTTGATATTAAACTCGAAGATACCATGGCTTTCGGAGACGGAGGAAATGACATCAGCATGCTCCGCCATGCAGCCATCGGAGTAGCCATGGGACAAGCCAAAGAGGATGTGAAAGCCGCTGCCGATTATGTGACAGCTCCCATCGACGAGGATGGCATCAGCAAGGCAATGAAGCATTTTGGTATTATCTGATTATGAGCGTAGACACCAATAACGCAGCGTTTCAGGACGCCCTGAACCTGATTCAATATACGCGTCAATCGGTTTTCCTGACCGGGAAAGCGGGTACAGGGAAATCTACATTCCTGCGTTACGTCTGCGAAAATACCAAAAAGAAACACGTTGTACTCGCACCGACAGGCATCGCTGCTATCAATGCCGGAGGAAGTACGATGCATAGTTTCTTCAAACTCCCTTTCTATCCGCTGCTGCCGGATGACCCGAACTTGAGTCTCCAGCGTGGTCGTATCCATGAATTTTTCAAATACACCAAGCCTCACCGGAAGCTGTTGGAACAAATAGAACTGGTCATCATCGACGAGATTTCAATGGTAAGGGCGGATATCATTGATGCCATCGACCGAATCCTACGTGTATACTCTCACAATCTGCGTGAACCTTTCGGAGGAAAACAACTGTTATTGGTAGGCGACGTATTCCAACTGGAGCCCGTCGTAAAAAACGACGAACGGGAAATATTGAACCGCTTCTATCCTACACCCTATTTTTTCTCTGCCAGAGTATTCGGCCAGATAGACCTGGTATCCATCGAACTTCAAAAGGTATACCGCCAAACAGACCCCGTTTTTGTCGGCGTCCTCGACCATATCCGGAACAATACAGCCGGAGCGGCTGATCTGCAACTACTGAACACCCGTTATGGAAGCCAGATAGAAGAATCGGAAGCTGATATGTATATCACTCTGGCCACCCGTAGAGACACGGTAGACTCTATCAACGAAAAGAAACTGGCGGAACTTCCCGGAGACCCAATTACTTTTGAAGGAGTCATCGAAGGAGATTTCCCCGAAAGCAGTCTACCCACCTCACAAGAGCTCGTACTGAAACCCGGTGCACAAATCATCTTTATTAAAAATAATTTCGACCGCAGGTGGGTAAACGGTACCATTGGTGTCATTGCCGGAATTGATGAGGAAGAAGAAACCATCTACGTTATCACCGACGATGGAAAAGAATGTGACGTAAAGCGTGAATCATGGCGCAATATCCGTTATCGCTACAACGAAAAGACAAAAGAAATAGAAGAAGAAGTCTTAGGTAGCTTCACACAATATCCCATTCGGTTAGCTTGGGCCATCACTGTCCATAAGAGTCAGGGACTGACTTTCAGCCGTGTAGTCATCGACTTCACAGGTGGTGTATTTGCAGGTGGACAAGCATACGTGGCACTAAGCCGCTGTACCTCACTGGACGGTATTCAGCTCAAAAAGCCTATTAACCGTGCTGACGTCTTCGTCCGCCCCGAAATCGTAAACTTTGCCGGACGTTTCAACGACCGGCAGGCTATCGACAAAGCTCTGAAACAAGCGCAGGCCGACGTGCAATACGCTGCTGCTTCACGCGCTTTCGACAAAGGAGACATGGAGGAATGTCTGGAACAGTTTTTCCGCGCCATTCATTCCCGCTATGATATTGAGAAACCTGTTCCCCGCCGTTTTATCCGACGTAAACTTGGTGTCATAAACACCTTGAAAGAGCAGAATAAGAAACTCAAAGAGCAAATGCGCGAACAGCAGGAACGCCTCCGCCAATATGCTCACGAATATCTATTAATGGGTAACGAATGTATCACCCAGGCACACGACTCACGTGCCGCCCTCGCCAACTACGACAAGGCACTTAGTCTCGACCCTAATTATGTGGATGCCTGGATACGCAAAGGAATCACTCTCTTCAACAACAAAGAGTATTTCGATGCTGAAAACTGCTTCAACACTGCAGTCACCCTCTATCCGGCAAACTTTAAAGCTGTCTATAACCGTGGAAAGCTCCGGCTAAAAACAGAAAACACAGAAGGTGCCATTGCCGACCTGGACAAGGCCACTAGCCTGAAACCGGAACATGCCGGTGCACACGAACTCTTCGGAAACGCTCTGTTGAAAGTCGGGAAAGAAGGAGAAGCCGCCTTACAATGGAGAATTGCAGAAGAACTTAGAAAGAAAAAATAGCCTATTCTTCCCGACCTCCGCACCTATCCATCTTTGTCATCTACACACTTACATAAAAATCATCCTACACACAATATCTCCATCAAACAGTGCCCCCGCATGGCCTCCCGGCCTCGTTTTTCCGACGTCAAGCGCAGGTGGTTTCTCCGGCGTTAAAAAGGGCAGACTGTTTGAGCGTAGCGAGTTTCTGCCCTTTAGCCGGAGGAAACACCGGAGTAGTCGGAAAAACGCAGCCTTGATTCTTTCTTTTTGGTTCCTTTTCTTTCGCATCAAGACGAAAGAAAAAGAACTGATTCTCCCTCTATATCAAAAACTTTTATTAGTTTTGCTCTTTGTAATATCTCAAACTCTTAAAATAGAAGCAAATGAAAAAAGGTTTGAAAATCGCAGCTATCACAGTAGGAGTCATCATCATTCTGATGTTCCTTCTTCCTTTCGCCTTCCAGGGAAAGATAGCCGACATTGTAAAAACAGAAGGCAACAAGATGCTTAATGCACAATTTGACTTTAAGAACCTTAACATTAGCCTGTTCCGTAACTTTCCACAGGCTTCTGTCACTCTCGAGGATTTCTGGTTAAAAGGTACTGGTGAATTTGCCAACGACACCCTTGTACAGGCCGGAGAAGTTACTGCCGCAGTCAACTTATTCTCTCTTTTCGGAGATAGCGGTTACGATATTTCTAAAATATTTATTGAAGATACACGTTTACATGCCATTGTATTGCCGGACGGACGTGCCAACTGGGATATTATGAAACCGGATACAACAGCAACAGCCGAAGCTCCTGTTTCAGAAGAAGAAGCATCTTCTCCTTTCAAAGTGAAGCTACAACGCTTTGTTATCAAAAACATGAACCTGATTTATGACGATCAACAAGGGAAGATGTATGCTGATATCCGCGACTTTAACGCAATCTGCGCCGGAGACTTAGGAAGTGACCGCACTACTCTGAAGTTGGAAGCGGAAACCAAATCACTTACTTACAAGATGAATGGAATCCCTTTCCTGGCCAATGCCAATATCTCCGCAACAATGGATGTGGATGCCGACCTTGCCAATAACAAATACACATTAAAAGACAACACCATCCGCCTCAATGCCATCCAGGCAGGTATCGACGGTTGGGTAGCCTTGAAAGATCCGGCTATCGACATGGACTTGAAACTTAACACGAACGATATCGGGTTTAAGGAAATCTTGTCACTGATTCCAGCCATTTATGCAACGGAATTCTCCAGTCTGAAAACAGACGGAACCGCTACGCTTACTGCAACGGCCAAAGGTATCTTGCAAGGCGACACCGTTCCTGCATTCAACATTGATATGCAAGTCAAGAATGCCATGTTCCGCTATTCGGCTTTACCGGCAGGAGTGGATCAAATCAATATCAGTGCCAACGTCCAGAACCCGGGAGGAAATATCGACCTGACGACGGTCAATATCAATCCTTTCAGTTTCCGTCTTGCCGGAAATCCGTTTAGCCTGACGGCTAATGTAAAAACACCGATCAGCGATCCGGACTTTAAAGCTGAAGCTAAAGGGATTCTCAATTTAGGTATGATAAAACAAGTCTATCCACTTGGAGATATGGAGTTGAACGGTACCATTGACGCCGATATGCAAATGTCAGGACGCCTTTCCTATATCGAAAAAGAGGAATACGAACGTATGCAAGCTTCAGGTACTATCGGACTGACGGGTATGAAACTCAAAATGAAAGATATGCCGGACGTAGAAATCAAGAAGTCTCTCTTCACTTTCACCCCGAAATACCTCCAGTTGAGCGAGACAACCGTCAACATCGGAAAGAATGATATCACAGCCGACAGCCGGTTTGAAAACTATATCGGTTACGCATTGAAAGGTACTACATTGAAAGGAAACCTGAATATTCGTTCCAACTATTTCAATCTGAACGACTTCATGGCCGCTTCTGCGGATGAAGCGACTGCATCAGAAACTGCGTCTACCGACTCCGTAGCTACAGCTGCCACGGGTATTATGGAAGTTCCCCGCAACATCGACTTCCAAATGGACGCTAACCTGAAACAGGTGTTATTCGATAAGATGTCTTTCAATAATATGAACGGCAAGCTTGTGGTAAAAGATGGCAAAGTGGATATGAAAAACCTCTCCATGAACACCATGGGTGGCAACGTGGTCATGAACGGCTACTACTCCACTGCCAACGTAAAGAAGCCGGAAATGAAAGCCGGATTCAAACTCTCCAATATCGGTTTCGCACAAGCTTACAAAGAATTGGACATGGTGCAGAAGATGGCTCCTATCTTCGAAAACCTGAAAGGTAATTTCTCCGGAAGTATTAATGTACTGACAGATTTGGATGCAACCATGAGCCCTGTACTGAATACAATGCAAGGTGATGGTAGCCTTTCCACCCGTGATCTTAGTTTAAGCGGAGTGAAAGCAATCGACGAAATAGCCGATGCCGTTAAACAGCCAAGTCTGAAAGACATGAAGGTGAAAGATATGACACTGGATTTCACCATCAAAGACGGACGCGTAGAAACCAAACCGTTCGATATCAAGATGGGAGACTACACATTGAATCTTTCCGGTAGCACAGGCCTCGATCAAACCATCGACTACTCCGGAAAAGTGAAGTTGCCGGCATCTGTAGGCAATATCTCTAAACTAATGACTCTTGACTTGAAGATCGGAGGTTCATTTACCTCTCCGAAAGTCAGCGTCGATACTAAAAGCATGGCCAATCAAGCTGTCGAGGCTGTAGCCGATGAAGCTATCAGCAAACTCGGACAGAAACTGGGACTGGACTCTGCCGCTACCGCCAATAAGGATTCAATCAAACAAAAGGTGACAGAGAAAGCAGCAGAAAAGGCACTGGATTTCTTAAAAAAGAAACTCAAATAAGAGAGAAGGAGAATGAATTATGCTTCTGAAGCTATATGACAAAAATAATAACCCGCAGGATTTACAACGAATCATCGACATCCTGAATGACGGCGGACTGATTATCTATCCCACTGATACGATGTACGCCATCGGCTGTCATGGTTTGAAGGAACGTGCTATAGAACGGATATGCCGGATCAAAGAGATAGACCCTAGAAAGAACAATCTGTCTATCATCTGTTATGACTTGAGTAGCATCAGCGAATATGCGAAAGTAGACAATAATATATTCAAGCTGATGAAGCATAATCTTCCAGGGCCATTCACCTTTATTTTGAACGGAACCAACCGGTTACCCAAAATCTTCCGCAACCGGAAAGAAGTGGGTATCCGTATGCCGGATAATAATATAATCCGCGAAATCGCACGCCTGCTGGATGCTCCCATTATGACGACCACTCTGCCCTACGAAGAGCATGAGGACTTGGAATATATGACAGATCCCGAACTGATAGATGAGAAGTTCGGTGACATTGTCGATCTGGTCATTGACGGAGGTATCGGAGGTATAGAACCTTCCACTGTAGTGAAATGTACCGACGACGAACTGGAAATCATCCGGCAAGGGAAAGGCTGGCTGGAAGAGGTATAAAAGCCGAAAAATGAATCGAACTGGTATGCTATATGATAGGAACGTGAATAAATAAGTTTTATTATTAGTAGCATGCCAGTTCGTTTATACACAGCAAAACAACGATTGGTTATCCCCCCAACAAACCAAAATCATCATATTCATCATGAAAAAATTAAATCACATCGGCATCTTTCTTGTATGTCTATTCATTACTATCCAATCATTTGCAAGTGAACCCATACGGGTAGCGTGCATAGGAAACAGTATTACTTATGGAGCATTCATCCCCAACCGGGAAATGAACTGCTATCCGGCACAACTTCAAGCTTATCTGGGAGATGGGTATGAGGTCAAAAACTTCGGAGCCTCTGGTCGAACTATATTGTCTAAAGGAGATTACCCATATTCCGAAACAGATACCTACAAAGCATCTCTGGAATATCAGCCCGATATTGTATTAATCAAATTAGGTACTAACGATACCAAACCGCAAAACTGGAAATACAAAAACGAATTCAAAGACAATTACCAGACATTAATTGACACATATCGGAATCTGAAATCACATCCACGTATTATTCTCCTGACTCCTATCCGTTGTTTCCTGCCGGAGGGTTCGGAAATCAATGCACAACTGATAGAAAACGAGGTACGCCCCACGGTGGAAGAATTGGCCTGGAAAAATCAACTGGAAATTATCAATCTGTTTAATCTCTTCGGCGACCAGTGGGATTCGGTTATGCTACCGGACAAACTGCACCCCTCTTCTATCGGAGCAGGAGTCATGGCCCAAAAGATATATGAATATCTCGCTGTAAAAGCAACAGCTTCTCCAACAAAGCTGCAGACATCACTGGGAATACAAAATGCCAAACGATTCAACTTCCATGGACACCAAGGGTATGAATTTGAGAATGAGGGAGTAAAATGCCTTGTAGTAGAGCCCGCAAAAGAAGCCATAGGAAAACCTTGGATGATTCGTGCACGCTTTTGGGGGCATGAGCCACAGACTGACATAGCATTATTGGAACATGGCTTTCATATTGTTTACTGTGATGTAGCCGACTTATATGGCTCGGATAAAGCTGTTCAACGCTGGAATAGTTTTTACAAGCGAATGGTGAAAGCCGGATTCAACAAGAAAGTGACACTTGAAGGGATGAGTCGTGGCGGGCTGATTGTCTATAACTGGGCGGCACAAAACCCGGAAAAAGTGGCATGTATTTATGCAGATGCCCCCGTAATGGACTTCAAAAGTTGGCCTATGGGACAAGGTAAATCTGCCGGTTCTGCCATGGATACGAAACAACTTCTCAATGCTTACGGTTTTAAAAACGAAGCTGAAGCGTTGAACTGGAAAAAGAATCCGATAGACTGTGCACCGACAATGGCAAAAGCTGGAATCCCCATCCTGCACGTGGTAGGTGATGCTGACCAAGTGGTGTCGGTTGCTGAAAACACAGCCATTTTCGAACAACGTATGGAGGAATTGCATGCACCAATTACTATTATTCATAAGCCTGGAGTGGATCATCACCCGCACTCCCTCAACAATCCCGAGCCTATTGTGCAGTTCATCCTCAAAGCTACGAACAGGGCGGAAAATATGTGTGTGCATCCTGTACCGGGAAATGAATTCCGTTCGGCAGCCGGATGGACCCAAAACTCGGACTGGAACAGCGTAGCAAAAGACATAACCGCCACTCTCAATGGGAAACATTTAAAACTGTTGTTATTGGGAAATTCCATCACACAAGGTTGGGGAGGTAACAGAAAAGAAGTGACTTACAAGCCCGGCAAAGAGGCTATGGACAATGCCATAGGAAAGGATAATTGGGAAAGTGCCGGCATATCCGGCGACCGCACGCAAAACCTGCTTTGGCGTGTCCGTTATGATAACTACAATAGTTGCCACCCTGAAAACATAGTGATTGCCATTGGAATTAATAATCTGATAAGTGGAAAAGACAGTCCTGAAAACACGGCTGAAGGAATTATCGCAGTAGCCAATGAAGTACGGAAGCAATTCCCCGAATCACGTATCATTCTTTTAGGTCTGTTTCCATCCGGTAAGGAACAACAGAGTAAAGTGCGCACACAATGTGATAAGATTCATGACATATTACAACATCACCGATTCGAGAAAGTTGAATATATCAATCCCACCAAATGGTTCACCGAAGCGGACGGAACTATGAAAGACGGACTTTATGGAAATGATTACATTCATTTCACTGGTGAAGGATATAAAGTAGCAGCAACAGAAATAGCCAAAATACTTGCTCGTTAGACAATCATCCAAAATCTAATCTTCACATAATAGTATCAGAAATTAAAAGGGCTGCGTCACATTTTCAGTGCGCAGCCCTTATTTCTATTATTTCATCACAAATTACTTAATCAATGATTCCGGATCCAAATGAGCAGATTCGATATCTTTGAAGTAACGGTAAGTACCCACTTTCAATTCAGCTGTAGCAGCATCATCACAAACGATAATACCCTTTTCATGCATTTGCAATGCACTGATTGTCCACATCTGTGTGATAGCACCTTCTACCGCATGATACAAAGCACGAGCTTTGTTATGACCATTTACAATAATCATCACTTCTTTTGCAGAAAGCACAGTACCTACTCCCACTGTCAAAGAAGTCTTAGGAACTTTGTTGATGTCATTATCAAAGAAACGGGAGTTAGCAATGATGGTATCCATTGTTAACGTTTTCTGACGAGTGCGTGAAATCAATGAAGATCCCGGTTCGTTGAATGCAATATGTCCGTCAGGACCAATACCACCCATGAACAGGTCGATGCCACCGTATGACTTGATCTTTTCTTCGTAACGTGCACATTCTGCATCCAGATCCGGAGCGTTACCATTCAGAATATTAGTATTCTCGGGTTTAATGTCGATATGACCGAAAAAGTTATTCCACATGAAAGAATAATAGCTTTCCGGATGTTCTTTCGGCAATCCTACATATTCGTCCATGTTGAATGTTACCACATTCTGGAAGGAAACGATTCCTTTCTTATTCAGGTCGATCAAAGCTTTATACATGCCCAGAGGAGATGATCCGGTGGGACAGCCCAATACAAATGGTTTCTCGGGGGTTGGATTGGCAGCTTTTATTTTAGCGGCAACGTAATGTGCAGCCCACAGAGATACGGACTGGTAGTCCGGCTGAATAATAAGTCTCATAAGTCGATTATTTTATAGGTTAGTTAATAAATTATCTCATTCACTGTTTTAACGATCTTTCTTCAAACGGTCCGCCATGGCACGTGCCAGATTTTCGCACTGGGTATAAGTCAGGTCTTTCATAGCCTGCTTCATCTCCACCGGATCACCGATCAATTCGAATTTACTCTTTTCAGCAAACTCCGCCAGACGTTTCACCGCAGCACCTGCCCATGCAAAAGAACCGAAGTAACCCAAATAGCGTCCCTTCACCTCACGCAGCAGAATCTTTGAAAGCAGCGCTTCCACCTCCGGAAATATCTGATTACTATACGTAGGAGAACCGATAATCAATCCCTTATAACGGAAAATATCCGCTATGATATAAGAAGGATGACTCTTTGTTACGTTATGCATAACGATATTCTTAACCCCCTGTGCAGAAAGCTCTTCAGCAATAGCTTCCGCCATCTGCTCTGTATTTCCATACATGCTTCCGTAGGCAATAACAACACCTTCATCCGCATCATAACGACTCAAACGATCATATATGCCGATCACCTTTGCAATATTCTCTGTCCATACAGGTCCGTGAGTAGAACAAATGGCAGAAATGGGAAGTCCACCTAATTTCTGCAAAGCCTTTTGCACGGGGCTTCCGTATTTACCAACGATATTAGAGTAGTAACGAACCATTTCTCCCCAGTACTTATCGACATTGATCCGGGTATCCAGGAATCCGCCATCTACAGTACCAAAACATCCGAATCCGTCACCGGAGAAAAGAACTCCATCCGTTTCATCAAAAGTCATCATCGTTTCCGGCCAATGCACCATTGGAGTCATATAAAAACGCAGTTTGTGACGTCCTAAAGCGAGGAAATCACCGTCCTTTACCAGATATTGTTCACCGGTTACCCCATAGAAACCTTCAATCATACCGAATGTTTGCTTATTACCCACGATAATAATTTCCGGATAATGTTGTTTAATCAATCGGATAGATCCCGAATGATCCGGTTCCATGTGATTTATAATCAAATAATTAATGGGACGTTCTCCAATCACTTGCTTGATTTTACGCAAGTAGACTTCAAAATAACAGATATCTACCGTATCTACCAATGCCACCATTTCATCATCAATCAGATAAGAGTTATATGAAACTCCATAGGGCAATGGCCACATCGCTTCAAATCTGTGCTTGTTACGGTCATTTACTCCCACATAGTGGACATTTCCTTTAATTCTTGTTTTACTTTCCATCTTTCAAATCCATTAAATATTTCTTCCACTATTCTATACTCCGCAAAACAGTTATTTATTAAGTGGTAAGTTTATCGTTTGCAAAAATAATCCTTTTTTCCGAATCCCTATACTTCTTACCTTGATAAGCACCTCTTTCTTTCATTCTTTTTTGTAAACGAGCTACAAATTCATAATTTTTCAATCCCCAGTCCGGAGCTATTAATAAATCTTTAGGAGATTGGGAAACAAAACGTTCCACAACCATATCGGGACGGAGATGTTCTACATAATCAATCACCAGATCAATATATTCCTCAACCTCGTTAAACAAATGAAAGCCAGCAGGAGTTACGTCATACTCATGCGCCATTCGCGTACCACGGATCAACTGTAACTGATGGATTTTAAGTGTAGCTAAAGGCAGATCGGAAAGAATTTCGGCTTGTGCCACCATTGTATCATGTGTTTCTCCCGGAAGTCCGAGGATGATATGTCCACCTGTCAGGATACCACAGGCCGCTGTCTGACACACAGCTTCTACTGTATCTGCATAAGTATGCCCCCGATTGATGCGTTTTAAGGTTTCATCACAAGTGCTTTCGATCCCATATTCTACCATGAGAAACGTATGTTTGTTCAAATCTTCCAGATAACGCAACAAACTTTCCGGCATACAATCGGGACGCGTACCAATCACCAGCCCGACTACCCCATCCACCGCCAATGCTTCCTCATACTTACGCTTCAAGCCTTCCAACTCCGCATATGTATTGGTGTAGGCCTGAAAATAGGCCAAATATTTCATTTCCGGATATTTATGGGCAAAAAAGCATTTACCTTCTTCCAATTGAATAGCAATAGATTTCTCTGTCCGACAATAATCCGGATTAAAAGTCTGGTTATTGCAGTAAGTACATCCACCCCACCCTTTTGTACCATCACGATTGGGGCAAGTGAAACCTGCATTCAATGAAATCTTTTGTACTTTGTAAGGAAAATATTTCCGCAAAAAAGTAGGGAAATCATTATATAATAGCTGTGTAGACATATTCATTCACTTCATTCTTTATTTTACCTACAAACATAAGCAAAATCAACGAGTTACGGAAAGTTGGCACAAAATATCTTCAATATATTAAAAATTTCATAAATACCATAAGATAAATTAATAAATATTGCAATTCGAAAAACTATTTAATTAGCTTTGCTATGATTTTAGGCATTGGCAGGAGGATACTTGTGAAAGTCTTGTGCAATTTATTCCCCAATTATGATTTCATCTCACCATACCCCATGCAACTCTTGTCAATAAAATTATCCTCTTTATAATCTTATTCAGATTATAAAGAGGATTTTTTTAACTAATATTACTCTCTTATTTTTGTTCAAAACACAACATAGAGATCAATGCTGTATAGGATGAAGAGGAAAAAATAGGAAAAAACGAGTATTATTCGTTCAAACCACTTATCGGACTTTCCATTCTGCATTGTTTTGTTTATTTTTGCTATAAACATTAAAGTAACTACTATGAAACGGCTCCATACTTTATTTCTTCTTCTAACAATAGCGATCGATATAGCTGCTCAACCTATCTGCCAAGTTAAACATTTCTCCGTGAGTGACGGTCTCGCTCAAGGTAATGTAATGAGCATTTTACAGGATCAGAAAGGGCTTGTTTGGTTTAGTACCTGGAACGGGCTTAACAAGTTTGACGGATACACTTTTAAGACATATAAAACTTCGCAAGAGAGTAAATATGCATTCGGCAGTAATCGCATGGGAACTATTTCAGAAAGCAAATACGGAGATATATGGTGCCCCACTTACGATGGACAAGCCTGTCTTTTTGATGTGGAAACCGAGAAGTTTATTGATGTTCTCCAACCTATTGAACTTTCCACGAAACAAACTAACAATGTTACACGCATTTATTCGCTGGAGAAAGGGATTGCCTGGATTCTCTGTGAAAGCGGATATGCATTCAGAGTGGACGAACAATTATGCAAAAAAGGAGAAGGTATCACACTTTATTCAGCTTCCAACCACAACCTGAAAGGATATCAAATATTTAACATTTATCAAGACTCTGAAGAAGATGAATGGATATTGACAGACAAAGGTGTTTCCATCATAGGAAAGAAAACACTGGATACTGACTTTCCTTTCCAGTTCATCACCCAAATAAAGGAAACGATCTATCTGATTGCAGAAAATGACAAGTTAGCCAGATATGACTTCCACACTAAAAAACTGAAATTCGTAGATATTCCTTATCCGCATCATACAATAAACAATGTCACCACCATAGGAAAAGATATGCTGGCCTTGGGAACGGATAATGGAGTGATTTTGTATTCTATCCTGAAGAACAGTTTCCAGCAAATAGACATCCGTACAGCTACCCAAACTTCCAACGATGTAGAATCTGTCTATCAAGACCACTTGGGAGATATCTGGATTTTTTCAAAAGATCCGGGCATTGTCCATCTTAACCTCGTGACCAATGAAAAAGAGCATCTGTTCACCCCAAAAGATGAGATTATCAAGCATGGACGTAAAAGTCGCAAACTTATTTTTGAAGATAATGCGAAAAACCTATGGTTACTCCCCACGGAAGGAAACTTTTGCTACTATGACCGGAAAGAAAGAACTCTCAAACCGCTTCTTACGGATATCAATAATCCTAAGTCTATTTTCAGTCCGTTAGTCAGGTCTTATACATTGGATAATCAGGGAAACTGTTGGTTTGCAACAGCACGTGGTGTAGAGAAACTATGCTTCTTTCCACAGAGCTATCAATTTAACCTGACTGATTACGAGGCAGAAACACGTGCATTCCTGCAAGACAGCAATAAACGTCTATGGACAGCATCGAAATCTAATTATATCCAGATATTCGCACCGGATGGTAACCTGGTGGGGTACTTATCCAAACAAGGAAATATCATTAAGGAAAAACAATCGTTCTATAATGGGGTATATTCGATTCTGGAAGATAAAGATGGAAATATATGGTTGGGGACTAAAGAAATCGGACTTTTCCAACTTAAAAAGACAGGAGCAAATCATTACTCTATTCACCATTTTGAACACCAGACAAATGATCCTTATAGTTTAAGCAGTAATAGTATTTATGCTATCTTTCAGGACAGTCGTAATCATATTTGGATAGGATGTTATGGGGGTGGATTAAATCTGCTGGCACAAGCTAAAGATGGAAAAGTTTCATTTATTCATAGTAATAATGAGTTAAGAAACTATCCCATAGCTTACGGTATGAAAGTACGCAATATTGCAGAAGCTCCGGGAGGAGTGATTTTAGTGGGAACGACTAACGGACTGCTGACATTCTCGAACAACTTCGAACGCCTGGAAGAGATTAAATTCTACCGGAATATCCGTAGACCGGGAGATAAAAACAGTCTTAGTGCCAACGATATCATGCATATCTATACAGACAAGAATAAAACCACTTATATCATCAGTTTCACCGGAGGCGTAAATAAAGTGATATCTCCCAATCTGCTGAACGAGAATATCCAATTCAGAAACTACGACAAGAACAACGGGCTGGCTTCCGATTTGGCACTATCAATGATTGAAGATACACAGAATCAGCTATGGGTTGTTTCGGAGATTGCGCTCTCCAAATTCGATCCTGCCAAAGAAACTTTTGAGAACTATGAATTAAGTTCCATCTATCAGGAATTCAATTTCTCCGAAGCTCTTCCTATTATCAATGCCCGCAACCAAATTATCTTAGGAACAGATAAAGGCTTTCTGGAAGTTTCTCCGGAGAAGATGCGGAAGAGTAGCTATGTTCCTCCTATTGTGTTTACAGGACTCAAGATTCAAGGACACCTTACCGATCACTCCATTGACAATCTGGAAGAATTGGAACTGGAGCCCTCTCAAAGGAATGTAACTTTCCAGTTTGCTGCACTTGATTATGTCAATCCAAAAGGGATTTTATATGCCTATCGCCTGCAAGGACTAGAAGAAGAATGGAATGAAGCAGATAATAACCGTTCCGCTAGCTACATCAACTTGCCTGCAGGCAAATATCAGTTGCAGGTAAAGTCAACAAACAGTGACGGGGTCTGGGTGGACAATGTACGGACTCTATCTATACATGTACTCCCCACCTTTTGGGAAACCTACTGGGCATGGCTGTTCTATTTCATTCTATTCATACTCTTTACGGCAAGCATCGTATATGTATTATTTTACATCTACCGGTTACGTCACAGAGTGGATATGGAACAACAATTAGCAAATATCAAACTGCGATTCTTTACTGACATATCTCATGAGTTACGTACTCCGCTAACTTTAATCAGTAGCCCTGTGACAGAGGTATTAGAGAATGAGCCACTTTCTCCTTCAGCCCGTGAGCATTTGACTTTGGTACATCAGAACACAGAGCGCATGCTCCGACTGATGAATCAGATTCTGGATTTCCGCAAGATTCAGAATCAGAAAATGAAACTACTGATTGAAGAGACCGATTTGATCCCACTTTTGCAAAAGGTGATGAGTAGCTTCAAACTGATAGCTGAAGAAAAGAACATAAACTATCAGCTGACTTCTACCATCCAGTCGGTATATAGCTGGGTGGATAGAGATAAGTTTGAAAAGATATTCTTCAATCTGCTTTCCAATGCATTCAAATATACACCTACCGACAAGTCGATTACAGTCAATATCACAACGAAAGAGAAGACGGTAGAGATAGAGGTTGCAGACGAAGGAATCGGAATTGCAGTAGAAAAGCAACATTCCTTGTTCCAACGCTTCGAGTCATTGGTAAAACAGAATATTCTGCAACCATCTTCCGGCATCGGGCTGTCTCTCGTGAAAGAGATGGTGGAAATGCATCATGGCACTATTACAGTAAATAGTCAACCCGGAATAGGCAGCCGTTTTACAGTAAGCTTGCCTTTACAACGGGAAATTTTCGAAGAGGATGTACAAGTCGAATTTATCCTGAATGATAGTCAGAGTTCAGCACCTCATCCCGTCGATAGCATGAAAGCGCCGGAAGAGGTGGAAGAAAAAGAAGACCTTGAGACTAATTCGGATGGTTTCTCCATATTGGTGGTAGAAGATAATGAAGAGTTAAAGGCTTTTCTGAAAAGTATTTTGTCGGAGAATTATACGGTAATCACAGCTTCCAATGGTGAAGAGGGATTGCAACATGCTGTTGACGACCTGCCCGATCTTATTATCAGCGATGTTATGATGCCGGTGATGGACGGTTTAGAAATGATTAGGCAAATCAAAGAGAACAACAATATTTGCCATATCCCCATCATTGTATTATCAGCCAAAGCCTCTCTGGACGACCGTATCGCCGGATTGGAACAAGGCATTGACGATTATATCACCAAACCTTTCAGTGCTACTTATCTAAAGACCCGTGTAGCCTCCTTGTTACGACAACGCAAAGCATTGCAGGAGCTCTATATGAATAGGCTGATGGAAGGAAAGAATACCTCTTCTCCCGATCCTCTGACTCCTTCACAACCACAGATTACTCCATACGACGAGCAATTTATGAAAAAAGTAATGGCATACATGGAAGAACAGATGGACAATGCCGAACTAACGATTGACGAATTTGCAGAACAGTTGATGCTTAGCCGTACAATCTTCTACCGGAAATTAAAATCAATCGTCGGACTGACACCTGTTGACTTTATACGGGAAATACGTATCAAACGTGCCGTACAACTGATTGACAGCGACGAATATAACTTCTCCCAGGTAGCATATATGACGGGATTCAACGATCCGAAATATTTCAGCAAGTGCTTCAAGAAAGTGATAGGAATTACCCCGTCAGAATACAAAGAGAGAAAAAAATAACTCTTTGATAAGAATATAAAAAGTCCCTTTATACCCGGTTGTCTCATTATTCGATCAATCAAAATTCGATAGAGTAAACTGATATAAAGGGACTTTTCATACAAGATAAAGAGATTTGCCTGTCAACAACACATCAATATCCAAACTTACATTGACAAACAAACACCTGTTTTTCCGAATCATCATTAAATACTTCTTCTTCAAATCCTCCATATTTATGAATAATACTAAAATCATTCCATTCCAAATATGAATCCAACTCTTGAGGGAAAAACATTCTCATATCCAGATTTTGAATAGAATTGAATTCACCATTGATAAAATAATGCCATTCGATCTGATTAATCTGGGTTTTATTTTCATATCGCATTGTCTGCTTTATCGAGACTTCTCTTCCATCATCAGTTGTATACGTGGCTATTTCCTGCTGCTCTTTCTCACCTTCAACTATATACCGAATATTCGGATTAAAACAATCCAACAGAAATAAGCCTCCGTCTTTGAGGTGATTTTTAACGACATGAAGTACCTTAAATTAATCTTCATTCTCATATAAATGATGGATCGAATTAAATGGAATAAAAATAAGGTCGTACTTCTCCTGTAAATCCAGAGTCCTGATATCCGCCTGAATGAAATTGATTCTTAGTCCAGCCTCGGCAGCTTTCATCTTAGCCTGATGGAGCATTGAAGCAGTGTAATCAACCCCACTTATATCATATCCATCCTTTGCAATAGGAAGAGTAAGTCTGCCAGTTCCACAGCAAAGCTCAAGTATTCGGGCATCCTTGTTTTTAGGTAACCACCGCTTATAAAATTGCAAATCATCCATGCTGGTATTCATTCCATCATAAATATTTGCATCATAAATTAAATCGCCAACTTTATAATCACTATTCATTTATGTCCTCCAATATTCATTATTTACGATTATTTCTTATACAAACGAGAATATCCCCAACGTACAATGTACCAAAAGGATATTCTATACACAACCAGAAGAACTACCAGTCGTTCGCAAATGTAGTAAATATCTATAAGCCAGCTATGATTATCCTCTAAAACCTTTACTTTAGTGATTTTCTATTTCGATAAAGGTTCAATATATGATCTTGTTGGATATTCTACTCAAATATGAAATTTTTAATAGATAATCCCTTATTTGAACCTCTGAATACAAAATAGACTTTCTCTTTCTTCCGTAATTTCTTCACTTCAAAACTCTGCTTCGTCCACTCCCCGTTAGTAGATTGAATAGTGCAAGAAGCCAACAGTTCCCCTTGTAAAGAGCCTCTTCTCATTTCAAGAACTCCACCCGGATTCGAAGCCTGCAATTCCAATGTTACCTTTCCGGGTCTTTTCTTAAATGTCAAGTTATTAAACACAAGCCAATCACCGTCCTTTATATCCGTTAGAAATTGCATCGGACGTTTGCCGACAGGACGAACCAATGTCATCCCTTCCCGGTCGTCATAACGAGAGAAGTCTATCTCCGTAAATGCATCATAATGATTGCCGCGATGCGCACTTTCCAGTTCAAAAGAGTCAAAGTCGGCATATCCGCAAGGATTTCCTTTCATTACATTATAACAACAGAGTGCATGCCGTATCCCTAGAAATCCCCAGAAATTAGAAACACCTTCAGGACCGAAACAATGATATTGGCGATTATCCAAACTATAATGAAAACGGGTAGCCCCTTCTTTCGTTGTTTCTGTGCGCAGATAGATTCTCTGAACATCATTCAATTCAAGACTATCCACAATCATCTCTGCCGCATCCCGGTTCCCCTCTCTCATTTCAAGCCAAAAGCGGTTGTCCTTCTTTCTGACTCCAAATTGATACATCATTCTTCCCATAATCCCATTTCCGGCAAAGTCACCTTCCTTCAAGCCGGACAAGTCTAATAATACCGTGCCCGTGCTATACGGTCCTGTCACCTTTTGAGTTAACGAGTTCCTCGCCCAATAAAAACCTTTGGCATGTTGAGCATATATTCTAAAATAACCCGGCCTGTCCGTCAAGCTCCACTTCTCTTTATGCGGAACATGATTAAATTCCCAGACCGGAGCCAATTCCGGTTTGTCAAAAGAATCGGAATGATGAGGATAATTCATCTTATGTTTACCTCTGACTGCCGGTTTCCGATAAGTAACCACTCCTTTCCCCGGTCTGCCTTCCGGTCCGACAACCGGCCATTCATTCTCCCATTTCATAGGATACAACATCAGACACCTCCCCATATAATCGCGATCTTGAAAAGTGTATGCCCAGGATTCTCCTTCAGCCGTTTCTATATATCCGCCCTGATGAACACCTGCACCGGCATAATTAATATCATCATCTATCAGAACTTTCGTTTCATAAGGCCCGTAAAGGTCCCGTGAACGACTTATCATCTGCACTCCATCATACCCCAACGCCGGATTAAAGACATAATACCATCCGTTTCTTTTATAAGTGTGACATCCCTCAAACAAATGGTCGTAACCTTCGGGAGCTGTTATAATGAGCGTTCCCTTATCTTGAGGGTCGAGCACTCCCGTAGCATCATCTTTCAACCGCGTCAGATAGATTTTCCCTTTCCCGTGAGTGACATACTTTTTACCGTCATCATCAATAAAAAAGCCGGGATCATACAACCGCTTTTCAAACTTATGCATCGTATAAGGACCTTCCGGCCTCGTACTCTTAAACATGACGAAACCATCATCCGCAATATTGACTCCTATATAATAAATACCTTCATCATATCTGATGGTAGGGGCCCAGCACAAACGGCTATAAGCCGTTTTCTCATTTTCCATCCGATATTGAGGCTGGAAAGTGATACTGTCATAAGCATGACCGATAATTTGCCAATTAATCAAATCTTTCGAATGACAGACCGGAATTCCCGGCATTGCCACAAAGGACGAACTAACCATATAATAATCCTCCCCTACACGGATAATATCAGGATCAGGATAATCGGCATTAATCACCGGATTGGTATAGGTTCCGTCACCATTATCGGAGGAAAACAGGATATGTCTCTGAACAGGTGCACAAGCTTGCAGGAACGTCAATATGCACCCCAGAATCAAAAGACAAGGTAAACACTTAAAAGAACAAGTTGAATGATACATCATAGTATTCGCATTTTAATCAATAAATAAACGCCCGGATGAGCTTAATTAACAATGCAATATTAAGCATTTCCTCCATCCTGCCAGAGTAATAATCAGTACAAAAGGAGGACAATCATACCTACCCTTTCAAACAAACATTTCGGTATCTTTCTATTTACATTATAAAGTTCACGTCCTATTCGGCTAAAATGTTTTATCTTTGAACAGGTCTATGGATTTATCGGCTCCAAATAAGCCTTGCATAGGAAATCCTCCTTTTCTACCGGATATTCCCCACAAAAATAATGAAAAGCGCGTACTATTGCAGTCTCAAATCTAAAAACCAAAAAAACTAGAAAATGAAAAAGCAATGGATCATTGCCTGTCTTATCGGAATTCAAGGGGTAAATGTACAGGCACAACAACCCAGCAAGTATCCCTATCAGGACACGAAGCTGATTGCGGAACAACGGGCGGACGATTTACTTCAACGCCTCACATTAGAAGAAAAAGTAGCGTTGATGCAAAACAATTCCCCGGCTATTCCCCGGCTTGGTATTAAGCCGTATGAATGGTGGAACGAGGCTCTTCATGGCGTTGCCCGTGCCGGACTGGCTACTGTCTTTCCGCAAGCCATAGGTATGGCCGCTTCTTTCAACGACGAACTATTATACGAAGTCTTTGATGCCGTATCCGACGAAGCACGCGCCAAGAACCGCCAATTCAATGAAAGAGGACAGTATAAACGTTATCAGGGATTGACCATGTGGACTCCCAACGTCAATATATTCCGCGACCCTCGCTGGGGACGGGGACAGGAAACATACGGCGAAGACCCTTATTTGAGCGGACGCATGGGAATGGCGGCAGTCAGAGGTCTGCAAGGACCGGAAGATGCCGAATATGACAAACTTCACGCCTGCGCCAAACACTTTGCCGTTCACTCGGGACCGGAATGGAACCGCCACAGCTTCAATGCAGAGAACATTGCTCCCAGAGATTTATGGGAAACTTACCTTCCAGCTTTCAAAGAACTGGTACAGAAGGCAGGAGTGAAAGAAGTGATGTGCGCTTACAACCGTTTTGAGGGTGATCCCTGCTGTGGCAGCAATCGTCTGTTAACCCAAATTCTCCGTAACGATTGGGGATTCAAAGGAATCGTAGTAACCGACTGCGGAGCAATCGGAGATTTCTTCCAACGCAAAAAACATGAAACGCATCCCGATGCCGCCCACGCTTCCGCCGACGCTGTTTTAAACGGAACAGACCTCGAATGTGGCGGTAACTTCAAAAGTATCACCGATGCCGTGAAAAAAGGTCTGATTTCGGAAGAGAAAATCAATACATCAGTCAAAAGATTGCTGAAAGCCCGCTTCGAACTGGGAGAAATGAATCCGACTCATCCGTGGAGTAACATTCCTTATTCTGTTATCAACTGCCCCAAGCATAAAGAACTGGCACTGAAAATGGCGCATGAAAGTCTGGTATTGCTTCAAAACAAGAACAATATCCTTCCATTAAACCGTCAAATGAAAGTCGCAGTGATCGGCCCCAACGCCAACGACTCGGTGATGCAATGGGGTAATTACAACGGTTTCCCTTCACATACCGTAACTTTACTGGAAGGAATACGCGCCAAGCTCCCCGACGCACAAATCATCTACGAACCTGTGTGCGGATACACGAACGATACCACCCTGCACAGCTTGTTCAACCAATGCAGCATCGACGGAAAGGCCGGATTCAGCGCTACCTATTGGAATAACCGCGAATATAAAGGTAAGATTGCCGCAACCGACCGTCTGACTACTCCTTTCCATTTCAGCGCAGAAGGTTCTACCGTGTTTGCTCCGGGTGTGGGACTGAAGAATTTCACCGCCATCTATCGTTCTACTTTCCGTCCGACAGATTCCGGCGCCGCCACTTTCCGCGTGATGACGAATGGAGGGGTTACCTTATTCCTCAACGGCAAGCAGATAGCGGAAGCAACCAATATCAAGAATCACACCAACCTGTATTCGTTCAATTATGAAGCTGGAAAGAGTTATGACATTCAATTGCATTTTATTCAAGTAAAAGACAACCCTACACTTCATTTCGATCTGGCTAAACAGACTCCAATGGATGCCCGTGAAGTCCTAAACAAGTTGAAAAATGCAGATGTAGTTATCTTCGCCGGAGGTATCTCTCCCCTGTTGGAAGGAGAATCGATGCGGGTATCTGATCCCGGATTCAAAGGTGGCGACCGTACGGAAATCGAATTGCCCGCCATCCAGCGCGAAGTGCTCGCTCTATTGAAAAAGAATGGAAAGAAAACGGTATTTGTTAATTTCTCTGGTTCGGCGATGGCTATCGTACCCGAAACTCAAAGTTGTGATGCGATTCTACAAGCATGGTATCCCGGACAGGCAGGTGGAACAGCCGTTGCCGATGTTCTTTTCGGAGATTACAATCCTGCCGGACGTCTGCCTATCACTTTCTATAAAAGCATACAACAATTACCGGATTATGAAGATTATTCAATGAAAGGACGTACCTATCGTTTTATGACAGAAACTCCCCTTTATCCATTCGGCTACGGTTTAAGTTATACCCGTTTCTCTTATGGAAAAGCTACCCTGAACCAATCGAAGCTAGCCAAAGGCGAAAAAGCGATCCTTACTATCCCGGTAAGTAATGTCGGACAGAGAGACGGTGAAGAAGTGGTGCAAGTGTATATCTGCCGTCCTGACGACAAAGGAGGTCCACAAAAAACTCTTCGTGGTTTCCAACGGGTCAACATTGCTAAAGGTAAGACGCAGAATGTCAATATAGAGCTTCCTTACGATTCTTTCGAATGGTTTGATACAGCGACCAATACCATACGTCCTTTAAGCGGAACATATAAGATACTTTACGGAAACAGTTCAAATGAAAATGACTTGCAAACGTGCAGTATTCAGATTCAATAGGTAATACCATTCCATATATAATTTGAGGCTAAGTTGAACTTAGGCTACATTGAGAATTTATAAAAAATGGGGTTTATTGTCAGGCCAAGAGATATGGCTTCATAAAGTGATTGTTTTCAAGCTATTACCTACTGACAATAGAAGCTGACAATAGGCTGACAATAAAGATTTCCGTCTTTTATTGTCAGCCTATTATTGTTTAAAACTACACTATGCAGCTATTATCCCTTATTTACCAAGCCTGCATTATTCCGCTAAGACACCGTTATCGTTCAACCAGAGTGCCGCTATTATTCCCCTAAAGCACCGATATTGTTAATTCTCCACGGCCGTGACAATATCTCCCCACGGCTGTGGTAGGATCTTCCCACAGCCGTGAGAAGATATTACCACGACCGTGGGAAGGTAAAGATAGCGACACCTTTGTCCAACTATACAGGCACACTAACCAAACGATACAGGCATACTTACTCAACTGTACAGGTATATTAATGCAGCTACATCAAAACCTTGAAACAATAATTCCAAGATGTCCGCATAACTATATCGGTATATTAATAATGATATGAAAGTATCAATGAATGATATAGGCATATTGATATATGCCTCATCAGCCTATCAATACTATAATGTACGAATGGACAGACTTGTATCCTTACTTGCCAAACAATAAAAAAACAAGCTGACAATAGAATTCTCAATTCTTATTGTCAGCCTATTGTCAGCTTCTATTGTCAGCATGTATTATACTGTAATTCAAACCTTTAACTGCCGTCCTGACAGATTGACAATAAAAACAGTATAAAAACAACTAGTATAGTTAGTTCTTGGTCAGCAACCGCTTCTCCGAAATGTTTCCCAACTCTTTTCCGTTAATAGTAATACCCGTTGTATTTTCTATCTGTATCATAGATTGATCGGGAGTGTCAATTTCTACATTCTCAATGTTGAGCTTTGCCACTTTATTCACAACAATACCCTCTTTCGCACCTGTAACCACCATATTCTTGATGGAAATATTCTCAATCGGCATTTCGGGAAGTCCGTTCAGATAAGCTGCCCGTCCTGCTCCCCTGCAAAACACATCCGAGATATAGATGTTTCTGAAAGCAGGCGTCTCCTCACTCACACTCGGAACCGGTTCACTGGGAGCACTTTTGGCCGCGTAATACAAGTCGGCAATCAAAGCATCATTAGGAATATCAATCATATTTATATTATTGATATAAATATTCTCCACGACACCACCCCGTCCACGGGCACTTTTAAACCGTAAGCCGACATCCGTACCGATAAAAGAACATTCGGACACATATACGTTTTTCACACCACCGGACATCTCACTGCCAATCACAAATCCGCCATGACCATGTAAAACGGTGTTGTTTCTCACGATTATATTCTCACAAGGTTCGCCCCTTCTGCGGCCATCCTCGTCTTTGCCCGACTTCAGACAGATAGCATCATCCCCCGCATCAAAGAAACAGTTGGCAATCAATACATTCTTGCATGATTCCACATCCAACGCGTCACCGTTTTGTGAATACCAGGGATTGAATACCTTTACATCATTCAATGTCAAAGACTCGCACGACAAGGGATGCAGACACCAACTCGGAGAGTTTTTGAAGGTCACACCTTCCAGAAGAATCTTTTTGCTCTTCACGATACTTAGCAATACGGGACGCAACCAACTCTTCATATCTTCCCATTCTTCACTCGTGATTTCAGTCCGTTTATCTCCGCTGCCGGCCATGAGAACAGAGGCTTTCAGCGCTCCTTCATTAGGATACCACACCTTTCCGTTTTCATCCACCTTGCCGCCGGAGTTCACCAGATTCTTCCATTGCCTGTCCGTCATCTTATCCTTCTTCACAGGACGCCATCTATCCCCCGCCCCATCAAAAACTCCATAACCGGTGATGGCTATGTTCTCCGCATTCATTGCCGAGATAGGCGACTGGCAACGTTTGGCATCCAGTCCCTCAAACGAAGTGGTGATGATCGGATATAATGAAGTATCACTACTAAATACAATCAACGCATTCTTTTCCGCATGCAAATTGACGTTACTCTGCAAAACAATAGGTCCTGTCAACCACAAGCCTTCCGGAATGACTACCTTGCCACCTCCCTTATCATGCACCACTTTGATTGCATTATTAATAGCCTCCGTATTCAGCGTCACACCATCACTTTTTGCCCCGAAATCGCAGATGTTCACCTGATAATCGGGGAAGACAGGACGCTCTATCGTGGGCATGGAGAAAGGAAGGTCTGCATACATCGCCTTCAAATCAGTCTCCATATCCACCTGCTTGGCAGTAGTCTGACAAGCACAAAATAGTCCTAAGATGACCGGTGCCAAACCAGCCATTTGATTCAATCTACTCATTGTCTCTTTTTACCTTAAATATTTTATTATTTGAACCAAGCCGCATCGGTGTAGCCATCCCAACTCATGATGATTTCACGCGTACCGAAATATTGGTCATACTGTTCCTTACTAAGTTGCAATACCGTATTGCTCACCGCCATCGGAATGGATTGGTAAATATCGGAACCCGATTCCGTCTTGCAGTTGTATAGTTTACAACCGGTAGCAACAGTAGGTACAGCCGGAGTCAGCGGTTTATTCTCGCCTACAAAGTTGGGCCCATACACATCGGCAAACGTACAATTCAAGAAGGTCAGGTTGTCCGGCTCGAACTGATAAATCAAAGTAGAGTTAGTAACGCCTTCGCCTACCGTGAAACGGCTGTTCAGGAATACATATCCCAAGTAACCCGCCCTGACCCGCGCTTGCATTACAGCACGTGTGCCGGTAGGTGCATGGAGCTGGCAATCTTCAAACAGAACGACCTTGCCCGAACCCCAGATAAAATCGGTAGCTCCGGCTATGAAACAATTTTTGAACCAGTTGTAACCGCCACCCGGAAGCAAAGTATCTTGGAAACTCAAAACACGGCAATTGATGAAAGCTGCCGATTTGTTGTTAATATAGAGCGCCTCGGCCTGGCCATTTTTGCCCAGCGTCCAACCGTAAGCATTCTCTATCGTCACATTTTCAAAGCGGATTTTATCACTGTTGCCATCCAGTATCACCACCGAACGCCCTCCGGAAGAAGGTACAATAGTGCCCGCAGGAGCAAACTGATCGATATTGGTTCCGCCGCCTATACCACCGTTAATATCATTGCTGTTATCATATTGAATATTGACAGCCGTATTATCACTAGCATTTCCTTTTACTGTGATGTTGCTTTGATCGCGCAAGTAGATAATCTCCTGATAGATACCGTCATCCATCCGGAATGTCTTAGCAGCATTCAAATCGACATGTGTGGCACAGAAGTCAATAGCACCTTGCAAAGTATAGAAGTCAGCATTGGGGTCGGTGTGACTAATTTTCACCTCATAGTTCGGTCCGGTCAATGTTGGTGCCGGCTTCGTCTTGAACGTCCATGCACGGCCATATACTCCCTTGAAGTCTGTTTGTTTCACTGCTGCCTGTTCGATGGTTACATAATATTCGGTGTCGGGTTGTAAGCGCTGTTGATGAGGCTTGATAATGAAACTCTTACCTTCCACCCGTGCCGGATAATAATTGACGATACGACGACTGACGGAAGAACCGGTAGGCGTAACGCCGATAATATCCATCCACGTATTCAGTTGGGTCTGACCGTCTACAATAGACTGTCTGCGCTCTGCCATATTAATTTCGTCTACCTGTTTATGATCGCTCATACGATAGATACGGATACAACCACTCGTACCAAGTTCGGGTGCAGTGCCTTCAAAGGCGATTTTCAGTTCGGTATCTGCTAGTGCTTGCTGCGTGCCGTCGGCAGGTGTGAAGGCATATCCTGATACAGGAGTCTTGTCACCTTCGGCCGTTCCGTCCTCACTGCTTCCGTCTTCCCAGGGAGCTGATGAGTTTCCGCCTTCCACATTTTCAAGACGTCCCATCTCTACAAAGCCGCTGTCGTCTATGTAGAGTGCGAATGTGTAGCTATAACCTTTGTGGAATTGCGGCAAAGCAATGTCCAAATTAGTAAATATCCACTCTTTCTCTCTATCGTCCAATACGAAAGACACTTTATAGCTGTCTGTCAATGCCGATGGAAGAATGATAGCTTCGTAGAATCCTGTTGTAGCATTGTGATAAGGGTTGATTGTAGCAACAGAGCTTTCGTCAACCGTCAGTACATCTGTTTGTATATTGAATGAAGCGGCAGTTTGCATCCCCTCAATCCGTACATCACTTACTTCCAACGGTTCTTTTTCCATATTCACAAACTTCAGAATCACTTTTGCCAGACGATGGGTAAAGTTTAATGAGATATGGGGTTCGTTCTCCGGAGAGTAGGTGTATTCTTCTTTCGTGGCAGCATATAGTAAGTCGCACGCCGTACTTCCTCTTTCTTGAGCGGCCAGTTGCACGGGATAATTAAAATTACGTACATCGGCATTATACGGATAGTATGCCACAAACTTCACCGGTGTTCCATCATTTTGCACTTTCAGCGGTGTAGTGGAAGTGAAAGAAACCGACGCACCCTCTTCCGAGCAGACATAAGGTACATTCGCTGCTTCTGTGACAGGTTCAAGAGTCTTCATATCCAATACGTATGTTCCGATCTTATCTCCGTCATTCCATGACGATCCGTCTTGGGTGACACGGGTTGAGAAACCTGTGAGGTCTACACCGAAGGTAACCTCTCCCGCAGTAGTAGGTTGTTTTGTACCTGTATCTTGCTCATCATCCGAACAAGAGAGGCAAAACAAACCACCTAACAAGGGATATAATAATGAATGAAATAATTTCATAACTGTAATGTTTAATCAGTATTACAAGAGTAATTCAATGGTTATTTTACATTCTTATACCAACGCGGGTCACCTACTTGAGCATCAATTTTCAGTTTGAAGTTGCCGTTTCCTGCATCTTCAAACAGTTCGGTAACTGTTTTGGACGTATCTATCCAGGCATTAGGGAAAGTATTGGCATCAATTGCTTTTCCATGTACATTCAATACAGGCAGCTGTCCGGCTTCGGTAGCTGCCGCTGCATAGTTACCGGAGAATTCCCGTACATCCATTTTATAGCCTATGTTAGGGTTACTTGTAACGAAGCAGGCTGAAATATTATTCTTATAGTAGAGATTGCCGTTACCATATTGACTTTCAAAAGGAGTCTTGCCCAAATCTGCTAATGTACAATTTTCTACAGTGATAACCACACCATTGGCATCTTTTACATAAACGGCACGTTCTGTCATTTTATAAAGTGTAGAGTTGGTTATAGTAATTGCTTTAGAGCCGTAATAATTGAAAATACTTTCCATGTTTTCAAATAGACAATTGTCGATGAGTACGGCAGAAAGTAAGTTTTGTACTCCGTCATTTCTGGTTGGCCAGTCACAAACAGTCTTCATATTACTAAAGTTACACTTCTTAAAGTCCACTACAGCATCAGTAGCAAGTTGGGCAGTTTCATTGTTAGTCAGCAGAGCGGTTGAGTTATCACCTGTAATATCCAGGTTATTCAATGCTATCTTTTGAAGACTGGTATATTGTATCTGTTTCAGATTCATCTTCACTTGTTTTTCTGTATCACCAATCAGCAACAACTCTGTTACAGCTTCGGGCACTACTATTGCATCGCTAAAGGTATAAGCTTCTGCATTGGCAGCAAATACTAACGCAACTTTACCGGAAGCACCGGACAATATTGTCGACAGGTTTGTTTCTGCATTAATCGCTTTTTGAGCATAATCAGCAGGGATTGCTTCATTCTCTGAAACTTTATCACCGTCGCCGTCTTCGCTGCCACCATCACCCCAAGGTGTGTTACTGCCGGAGCCACCGCCTATTTCCCCACTAGTCTCTTTTCCTACATTGATATTGAAGGTATACTCATTGCCCGCAACAAACTTATCTATCTTGCTGCCTTCAGGCACTGTGTACTGATACTTACCACCGTCTGCCATGATAGTGAGCGACATTTTATTTATCAACTCTTCAGCAGGCAACATGATACCAATAAAAGATTTATCTCCTGTTTTCTGCAGGGAAATAGACTTCTGCGTATCCATGTTAGTCAATTTCCCGTCTATCAGGCTGAAAGTAGCTGTGGTATTCATCCCCCCTACCGTTATACTTGTCACATTCGACACGTTTTCATTCGTAATCTTGACACGTAGAAGCACTAACTTATGATGGAAAGTGAATGCCAATCCACCTGCCAACAATGATTCTGTAGACTGGTTAGCGGCCTTTGCCCACATTAAATCGTGGGCAGAGATACCGTTAGACTGATCGCTTACATCTACTTTATAAAGTGCTGCTGTGGCATCAATAACATCTGCAGATGTAGTATGCGGATAATAGGCTACGAAATTCGTAGGCATATCATAGATTGCTATTCCGGGATCGGACGAGAAGTTCGCCGTAAGCCCCTCGCCAATCGTCGTATATTTCACGTTAAGGGCATCGTTCAACACATTCTTATCTTCCGTATCGAACATATATATACCAATAGCATCACCGTTCTCCCATTCACTGGTTTCGCTATTCAATCGTGTAGTGAAACGGTCGTTGCCCGAACTGATAGTGCGAAGCATTCTTTGACCATCGCCATCAGTAAGAGAATTTTCATTAACTTCACTACAAGCTACTGCCAACGTTCCGGCAACCGCTAAGAAAAATAAATGTTTCAGATTCATAATATTATATTTTAATTTATTCTTAATCATGTAAGTTCATATTCTCAATTTAAATTTAAGGCAACCAACGAGTATCACCGGCACGGTTGCTTACAATCGGAGAAGAGGTATCCTTAATCGTCAAGTCTCCATTAGCCGGATCGGCAAACAGTTCGGCTGCCGTAATTTTCAAATCGGTCGCATTCATATTCTTACCTCCCAATGTATAGTCTGCGGTGGTATAGTTATTAGAGAATGTAGTAGTAGTGTTAGCACCGATAGCAAACAAGTCACCGCAAGGGGATGCCAACAAGATACCTTCCATTACCAATTTGGAACCTACGGCAGATTCAATGTTAATCAGACGTTGATTACGGCTGTAGTTGTAAATAGTTACATTCTTATATTCCAGGTCGATAGGTTTATCCATATAAGGAGCATAGAAAAGGTTACCCCAGCCATAACCATTGGTTCCATCATTGTCGTTGCTAAATGTACAGTTGCGGAAGATTGCACGGTCTACCTGGTCATAAGAAACTCCGTTATCTTTGTCGAAAGACTGAAGATTAAATGCACCATAAGCACTTGTTTGCCATCCACAACCTTCGAAACGGCATCCTTCCATTTCCAGATTCATAATGTACTTGGCATTAGCGGACTGATGGCGCCAGAAACCTCGGCGAAGACTTATGAAATCGCAATTTACAAAGCTGACATTCTCTATTGTGTATGCCTTGCTGGTATTCATAAAGTAGTTATTGTTTGCTTCATGACGGAATTCGATATTATCGAACTCTAAGCTGGAAAGATAAGAACCTTCTGCAATGCTCCAACTGCCTTCGAGGACAACAACAGGTTTAACACCGTCACGACTGCCCGCCAAACGGAAACCCTTCATCAAAGAGAACGGAGTGACACGGTAGGAAGAACCTGCCGGCAAGTAGTATTCCGTACCTTCGGGCACTTCAGGATCGACATCGTTGTCCAATAACATGGCAGATAAATCATCTTCCAAGCCAACTTGTATAGACATGGCCGACGGACCAGCCGTGCGGAACGTTACCTGATTGTAAGGTTTGTCATATTTACGAGGTTTACTGGTATCATACAGGTTGACTGCGTATAATGTATTCTTCGTCAATCCGTCCACTTCAGCATATCCTTGCATCATCTCTTCAATGGTCAGATAGCGGCTAACGCCCGGCAGAGTCGTATCCATCATAGGCATAATGCTTATGCTATCCACCGGATTTTGTTTGTTGTCTTTCTTCCAGCGAATGATAGCAGATGATTCCGTAATCTCGGTTTTAGATACATCTTCCACCAGCTTGGCATACTCCGGACGAGCTTCAGTAGAAGCACTGACGTAGCTCCATTGCGAATTGTTGATTGTTTTGGCAGCATTGCTGCGTACACGAATATAGAAAGTTGTCCCGTAAGGAATATCATCAATAAACACATAAGGATCAGTAGTTTCTATCTCCATAAACAAGCTGGTGTAATATTGATCCTGATGTAGTTGTACCGTATAAGAGGTAGCATCGTTCACTTTATACCATACCAATGTCACAGAGTTTGCTTTCACCTCCGGTTTCTCCAATACAAACCGGGGCTGGAACAGGTCGTCCACTTTCGTATATTTATCATCTGCCTCGCAGCCTATCAACAGGGTGCCGCAAAGGAATGCGGGCAGCATAACCGTTGCAAGTTTTCGTAATAACTTTATCATAACGTTTGTCTTTTTTACTGATTAGTATCCATAATAGTTCCGAATCAATCCGCGATGGTCTGTTATAACCTTTGCAGGATAAGGACACAAGTATCTCACAGGATCGGTAGGTTTCACTAATTGATCGTTGTTCTTGTTGATAAATCCACGGAAACTCCATGAAATAGCATCCAACGTTTCATAAAGCTGTGTTTCTTTGTTCAACACTCTCCATCCCAACGCATACTCCAATACCGTGTAACCGGCAGGACGACCCACACCCGGACCATATTCGTCAATACCTACAATATCCAAGACCTTCCGATCGGGATGTTCAGGATCCGTTACTTGTTTGTAATAGATATTAGACGGTACTTTCTCAATGCCTGGTACGTAAGCTCCGTTAGCTACCAATCCCCAATTAGTCATCTCGTTATAAAGATTGTAGATAACTTCACCATATTTATTCCAACGCGCAAGATCGTATTTACGAATACCTTCACCACCAAACTCCCATTTACGCTCATCCATGACTGCTTGGAAGAAATCTGCTTCATTAGTCAGGCTCTCTACATAACTTTCTACTTTATCCGTCCATTGAGCCGCATCGAAAGCGCGGCGGCGAACACGTTTCAGTGCTTCTTTGGCATCGTCACGTGGTCCGTAGATTTCGTTGACTGCTTCAGCATACATCAGCAAAACATCCGCAAAGCGCATACGCACACTATTGATACCGGTATTGGAACCACTGGAAGCACCCAGCGGAGACTGCATATAGAGTTTGGACCATTTACCAACACCCATACCAGTCACTCCCATATCAATCTCCTGATTCAGGTCTTTATCATATTTATAAGGTACACAAGTCATGTCACGACGCAAATCATCTTTATCAAACGAATAAACGTAAGTACCGCAGAAAGTTACATAGTTGCGGGCGCTGCCATAAGAGTGCTTACCTTCCGCAATGGTAACACCGATGTTATAACCATAACGGCTGGTGACACTTTTCAGCATCGGAACAGCAAATATGACATCATCGTTGTTGGCAGTCTTCCAGTTACATTCATTCATCCACAAGTTTTCAAAACTTTGAGAAAGGTCGTGTTTGCTTTCCTTGATTACCTTTCCCAGATAAGTGACGGCAATTTCATAATAATGCTCAAAGTTATCGCCACGTTCCATGTAACCTACGTGAGTCACATCCTCTTTGTCGGCACGAAGAGTCCAACCACCGCGATAAAGAGCCAACTGTCCGATAAGCGCTTGGCAATATTCGCGTGAAGCACGTTCTACGCCGTAATCCAAATCGACTGCATATTTCATCATCGGTTCTACAGCTATCAAGTCGTCGATCAGATATTCCAGAATGACATTGCGGTCGGTAGTACCCAGGCTGAAGAAATCATCGGTCGCTTCCGTTGGTTTGGTAACAAACACAACATCTCCCCATGTACGAATCAAGTCCAGATAGAGCATGGCACGAAGCGTTTTCACTTCTCCATACATCTGTTGTGTCTCGGAGGGAGTATCACCTGTTACTTTATCGGAAAACAACGGTGACTCCTGCACAGCCTGCAAAAAGTCGTTGGCATAGTTGATAGCATAATAGAGATTATTCCAAGTTGAATTCAACACCGACCAAGTGGGACGGGAATCAAAACAGCCGATATCCGAGCCATTGGTACTGACAGTGTTGTTCTTGAACGAACTCATCTCCACATCGGTATTCGTATTCAAACCGCTGGCAAGGTTACTTCCGTACAACCCGTCTTCCGTCATGGAAGAGTAGATGCGGGTCATCAACGCTTTCATCTCCGATTCGCTGGAAAATATGTACTCGGGAGTAAAACCGGAGCCGGGCTGCACATCAAGAAAATCATCGCAAGACGTCAAAGTGAACAGAGTTCCGGCAATGAGTGAGTATATTAGTTTCTTATTCATTGTTCTTTCATTTTATAGATTTCAATTAAAAAGTCAACTGTGCGCCAAATGTATAGGTGCGGCTACGCGGATAACGGTCATAATCAATATTGGGTGTCAAACCGGTAGCGATGTTCACCTCCGGATCATAACCACTATATCCGGTGAGAGTAAACAGATTATTGCCCGATACGTAGAAACGTACTTTACTCAAACCTACTTTCTTCGTCCAGACACTTGGTAAGGTGTAACCGAGGGTAGCTGAATTAAGACGCAGGAACGAACCGTCTTCCACGGCATACGACATACAGATGGGGCGCCCGATGGAAGTGGGATTCCACATGGTAGCATTCTTATTGAATTCTGCCAGTACTTCCGGACTATAACGGATCTCATTCCCCATGTCGTCGAAGTTACGCCAGCGTTTATCCGAAGCAATGTCCATCAGGAAGTTGTTCTCTTTATTGTCCGCCCACGTGGTCAGCATGATTTTGTTGGCATTCAGTACATCAAAATCATACATAAAGTTGAAGAACATACTCATGTCGAACCCTTTATAAGTAGCATTCAAGCCAAAACCTCCCGAGAATTTCGGAGTGGTGTTACCAATAACAGTACGGTCGGCTTCTGTCAACTGATAAGGATTGGTGCTGTTAGGATCTACCGGAGTGAGTTTCTTGAACTTGGCATTACCGGGACGCGGAGTGTCGGACAATGGGCTTGAATCTACCACTCCTTCTTTCAGTTTCCATGTTCTGGATTTGGAGTCGAAGGATTCAAAATCGGCTACGGTATAGAATCCGTCATTGACATAACCGTAAATCAAACCACTGGTACCACCCACATAGGCACGGTAATCATCCGAGTTCACCACATCATTTCTCCAACCCGAAGTGAGAATCCATTCTTTTTCACCACTTGCCAGTTTGTCAATCTTGTTTTTATTATGACCGATATTAAAGGTAGCGTTCAGTGAAAAGTCTTTCGTCTCTACCAGCCAGGCATTCAGTTGAAGTTCTATACCACGATTTGACGTTTGTCCCACATTGGTCATCAGCTTAGTGTAACCTGTATAACCGGGAATATCCGAAGGCACCAACAAATCTTTCACTGTATTCCAATAAACATCAACAGTACCGCTAATGCGTTCTTTGAAGAAGCCGAAGTCAAAACCAATGTTACGTGTGATGGTAGTTTCCCATCTCACATCGGGATTGTAGACATATTTAGAGTTATAAAAATTGTAGTAATAGTGACTGTTTTCTCCCCAGCCGGCAGGACGGGAACTGCTTACACCATACAATTTCTGATAAAGGTCGGCATCAATACGGTCATTACCGGAAGTACCGTAACTGACTCTCAACTTTAAGTTGGAAACGACCTGATTATCTTTCAAAAAGTCTTCATTAGAGATACGCCATGCCAACGCTCCTGCCGGGAAGAATCCCCAACGGTTACCTTTGGCAAACTTGGAAGAGCCATCGGCACGCAACGTTACTGTAGCAAGGTATTTATCATTATAGCCATAGTTGATACGACCAAAGAATGAAGAAATACGCGAGGGAGAGGCCGCTGACGAGGAGTTCTCGTAAGGAGTACCTAGCGACAAATTATCAAAGACCTTTTCTGCCGTGATATTTTCCGGAAAAAAACGGGTAGAGTAAGTTTTGGTAGTAGTCTGGTTATGCTTGATTTCCTGTCCCAACATCAGACGGATATCATGTACATCTTTTAGCATAAAGTTGTAGTTCCACACGTTGGTAAGCTGCCACTTAGTACCTTGTTTCATGCTCCATTCCGCCACCGGCTGGTTATTGTTGCTACGAGCTTTACTAGTCTCCATACCCCAGAAACGGCGTTGTTCTTCAGAGTTATTTTCGAAACCAAATTCACTACGGAAAGTCATACCTTTCATAATATCCCAAGTCACAGCTCCCATCGTATTGAGAGACTTATTAATTCTCTTTTTATAATTTCTTTTCGATTCTTCTTTGGGATCAAAAAGAGTTTCCTCTTCCAGTTGATCGGGATCGAAATACGTATCGTCTTCAGGAAGTTTCATATATTCATCCAGACCCTTAGTAGGTTTTTGGCGCAAAGCAGTCAACAAACTAACGCCTTCCGTACCAGATCCATCCACTTCCTTATGTAACAAACGCGTGCGGTATTCCAACGTCAGGAATTTAAAAGGCTTGAAGTTGAAAGAAGCATTCATATTATTTTGTTTCAGTCCGTTACCTACCATCACACTCGGTTGGTCCTGATGGATAAAGGATAGTTTATATTTGGCTTTCTCCGTACCACCATTCACACTAAGGTCTACATATTTAGCCACCGGATTGGAACCGAACACCTCGTCCTGCCAGTCTTTTCCGGCATTCCCTTGATAGATATAGTGTTCGTAAGCATGTCCATACTTATTATTGAAAGCTGTTGGGTTAGAACTTTTCTGACGAGCATTTTCATATTGCATCAATACAAATTCGTAAGGGTCCATCACATCCAGCTTGTTAGAAAGTTCTTTGGTCTGCACATAAGTGTTCAGACTAATGACAACCCGTCCTTCAACAGGACGTTTGGTTGTCACCAAAATAACACCGTTCGCACCGCGTGCACCATAGATGGCCGTAGAGGCCGCATCTTTCAACACCTCGATAGATTCAATATCGGTAGGAGGAACATCGTTCAGGCTGCCCACTTCAAATCCGTCCAATATGATAAGCGGACTGTTATCTTGTGTAATAGAACCGCCACCACGCACCAAAATCTTGATTTCTGCATCCGGCGAGCCGTCTACAGCCGTCACCTGTACGCCCGGCAGCTTACCGACGATGGCTTCAGCAGCAGAAGTGGTCTGTACTTTTTCCAATATCTTGCCGGATACGCTGGCGATAGAACCGGTCAGGTTACCTCTTTTCTGCGTTCCATAGCCGATTACGACTACATCGTCCAACATTCCGACAGCTTCTTTCATGTGGATATTAATGTTCGAGGTACGTCCTTTCAACGGTTCTTTTGCTTCTTCCATACCTACATAGCGAACTATCAACACGGCCTTGGCTACATTGGACACGCCAGTCAATGTAAATTTACCGTCCAAATCGGTCGTGGCACCGATCGAAGTGCCTTGCACCGTTACTGTGGCACCAATCACCGGTCCCATGTCGTCGGTCACCGTACCGGTCACAGTAGCAGTCTGTGCCATAGCACCCACCGCTACCCACAGCAGGATAAATATGTTTATGATTATTTTATTCATCATTCTATGCTTTTATTGTAAATAGATTTATTTGCTCCACACCATTATTTCTTTTCCATCACTATTCCGCCTTGGTTCTGATAGTAAATGATATGCTGAACCAGGTTGTGAAAATAAACTTCGATGTTCGGATAGCGTCCGTTAGGATCAACTGACGAACTGATCTTTTGTGCATCACTCGGATCGTTAGGGTCCAGCCCGTAAGCTTCTTCCCAAATATCAGGAATACCGTCACCATCCGTATCTGGCCAGGGTTTCAATGATTTCACATCAATGTAACCTTCAGTATCTGATACCGTATCAATGATACCCGGTTGTTTGGCTTTACCATCTTCTTCGGGCTTGGAACCTATATAGGTGTAAGTACCATTCTTCACTTCACGAACCACACGCTGGTCTATCACATCTCTGCGCAAAGAAGCTCCGGCATATTCGAGCACTCTATCGTAAGCCTGTTCAGCCGTATGATTGGTCAGTTTGCTATAAGGTTGGTAATCTGCCATCTTCATAGCTTGCTTTTCCGCTTCAGGAACCGTACCCAATGAGGAGTCAAATTGTCCCCAAACACCCTCTGTCCAGTTATCAGCCGTAACACTGGTATTACCCAATACATAGTTGCCATTGATGTAAGCTCTGGCAGTAGGATCACTTGACAGGATACGGTAAGAACGATTGTTTGTTCCGGTAGCGGGTCCCGGCTTATAATAGCAATTGGTTAGATTAAAAGTAGCATACTTTCCGCCATAACTGCCCTGTCCTCTTCCACTCCAGTTGTAATAAACATTATTGCGTACATCAAAATATCCGGTAAAATCATAAGATTCCTGTGTACCGGGAGCTGACAAATCGGAGATACGCGGACAGCGGCTACCGTGATGCGCTAACAGTATGTGGTGGAACGAAGCATTGTCGCCACTAAACATAGCACCATATCCATGTGCACCCTTAGCGTGGTTAGACAAGTTCATACTTTCAGAAGCAATGCACCATTGTGCCGTAAAGTTCTGTACGCCATAGAAAGTCAGTGTCTCATCCACGCTCCATCCGGCTGTAATGTGATCGATAATGGCATCTTTGAAATAACGTCCGCCAATAGCATCTTCTCCATAATCGGCAAACTGATCGCCCGGACGGCAACGCAAGAAACGAACAATAGCATTCAGGCTGGAGCCTGCACCTATAGCCGGGTCTTTAGAAAGATTAAAGGTGAAGTTGTAATTCTTCAGTGTGATACCGTCACCCGGTGCAGTCTGACCGATGATACTCAAATTAGGAAATTCATTCAGATACAATCCTCTTTTCAATTCGATGATACCGGACACATCAAAGATGATGGTACGCGGTTGATTGGACTTTTCAATTCCGTATCGCAAACTGCCCTCAATAGGAGTTTCGTTTTTGTTATAATCTGCCAGAGTTGTCACCCGATAGATTTCTCCCCCACGGCCACCGCTAGTAAAACGGCCGCCACCTTCGGCACCCGGGAAGGCCAATATAGAAGTAGAATGATCGTCACCGATGCTTGTATCGGGTTTACCATATTGGAAGATGGTAATTACTTTATCCAACATTCCTACCGTTGCCGTACGTGGGAAGACTGTTTCATTATCTTCGATATTCAATACGACTTCATTGGCAGTAGAGTTTTTCTTATCCTGCGTAATCCAACTCTCGGATATTACAGCATCGTAATCTACCGGATTTTCTCCTTGCGGAGCCGAGATAACCAACGTACGACATTTATAAGGAATGATATACTCATCCTGCTCTATAGTCACCGCACCGCTTACACCGTCTTGTGTCACTTTCAGAACGCGTTGCAAGGTGTAGTCTCCTACGGATTTGAATACCAGGACAGCTGTTCTGGTTTTGTTCGTATTGGCATCCACAGCAAATGTTACTTCGTCTGTCACAAAACTGCGAGTTCTGGGAGTTGTTTCCTGCAACTTAATCCAGTTGTATTCTTCTGCTATCTCCAGTTCCCATTCCACATTTGCCACTACCTTACAAGTAAATGTACCTTCTCTGAATGACAAAGGATCCGATGAACAATCGAACAATATATCAGGATCGGCCCCCAATTGCTCTACGCTAATCTCCTGTTCCAATGTAGAACCTGCGCCCGACATGGACACTTTTACTGTCCCTGTACGTTTAGGACCATCTGTATTCTTGGTGAAAAACAAGCGGAGATCACCATTTCCCTCTCCGGAGTTCTTTGATATACTCAACCAGCCGTCTGTCGAGGTCACTTCGGCAGTCCATGCAGAGGTAGCCGTTACGTTGATTGTAAACGAACCGTCCACATTGCTCAACTTCACCTCATTCTTCGACACTTCCAGTTTGGCAGCTGTCGCAGCCGCATTGGATTCGTCATCCGAACTACATGCGCTCAACAATCCGGCCAACAATATGAATAGAAAATATCTCATGTTTTATATCTTTATATTATTAATACTCTATTGATTATTTAATCCAATGCGGGTCACCGATTCCGTTGGTATATACTTCGGAGTTTTTATCGGTGATCGTAAAGTCTCTACCAGCCACATCTTTGAAGAGTGTTTCCATCGGGAGAGTTGTTTCTACCGGTATTTCAGCAGCATCGACTCCCCAATTAGCCACGACAAAGCCATTGGTGCGATAGTTATTCTCGAAAGTCTTGCTTGTGACGTTTCTTGTAGTAAACCAGGTTCCCTGACCGGCTTCACAAACACCACTAAAGAGATTATTACGGACAACCAAGTGGAATGAAGAGGTATTCTTCGGATTTAAGTCGAAGAAAGTCATTGCAGCAGGAGCCATACTCACAAATGTACAATTCTCTATTGTCACATTCAATTCGCCTGTCATACTGCCCAAACCGGTTATCAAAGCTCTTGTGAGATTGTTGGCATGGAACGTAGAGTTCTTGAACACAAAGTTGTGTACCGGCGCGTCCTGCTTGGTAGAAAGACCGAACAGGCCACTTCCACCGGAATTCAAACCTAAGAAACGACAATTCTCAATCACAATATGATCGGCAATCTGTTTCTGTGCAGCGTCTACTTCCTGATACCACATTGTACGCACCAAGTCACTGATCTCACAATTCTTCCAAGAGATAGTAGATACATGGAAAGCTTGGTTTTTAAACTTAAAGAAATCGGAAGTTGTCACCTTTATTTTCAGATTCTCGAAGTGGAAGGCTTCAATAATGGCATCAGGGCAGTTGATACTCATGTTGCCCATTTCCATAAATGCTAATTCTTCACCATCACCCGGTGCCTGTCCCATGATGTAGAGAGCCTTCGGTATTTCGGTCTGTGTACCTAATTTATAGGTAGCACCTGCTTTCAGGAACAGTTTCACCTCATTCACAGAAGCATCTGCCAACATTGACTTACAGATTGATTCAAGGTTCTCTTCCGGGCTTACATATCTGTATCCGTCAGGAATTCTCATCGGAGCTTCCGGATTGATGTCTTCTTCGTTCCAGCCTTCCGAAGCAATCGTTACCGTGTAATCTTGTATGATCGGTTCGTCTACGTTATTCAACGCAAATGCCACTTGCACTGTATCGTCGGGCAAGATGGAAAATGCTCCATCAATAGCTTTAGATTGAACCACTGTATTGTTTTTATCCAGATAGTCGATACGCACGGATACTTGTTCGCCTTCACTTTGAGTTTGAAACAAGACAAAGTCATCGGTGTAATTCACTCCGCCAGTAGTCGTTTCCTTCTCACGTTGTACGTTTATCGGAGTTTTTACAAAAGTCGCGTCCGAAAGTTTATAGCCCGAAATGGGTGAAGAAACGACTGCGCGTAATTTCGAGTAGCTTTTATCCGATTTACGATCGGTAGACTTCAGACGAAGCACACCTGTACGATTGTACATACGCACACTAAGCGGTTCGTCGAACGGGGATTTATACGCCACCGGTGCCGAAATGGCATATTTTGTTTTAGCCGTCGGATCCTGATGTATCACAATATCATTCAGATTCTTCGGACTGGGAATAGAATCGGATTGTGTGGTAGAAATAATGTTATAACTCCCATTGGGCAACTGAAAGCGATAAAGCGACGAATAGTTGGCTACATACCCACCATCGGCTGTATAGATAAACAGGGGTTTGTTAGAGGCACCTGTGTTCACCGCCCACGGTTCGTCATCCAGAAACAGTTGTATCTCTTTTACTACCGAAGTGGCATATCGTTCTTCTTCCGAACAAGCTGTTATTCCCAACAGGAGCATTATTCCCGTCAGTGAATAGAATATATTTCTCATATAACTCCTGTTTTAAAATTCTGAAACTTCTATTGTAAACGGTTGAGTGGATGTACTCTTATACATGACTGTGCGTACCGAAGGCCACGGCTCGTCCAAGTAATTCTCATCCGTAATTTTCATATGTACGGTAGAACGCTTGGAAGACTCAAAGCCTATACCGGTATCAAGAGGGCTGATGATGCGATTCACCTCCTCGCCTCCTTTCAGATATACCACATCTATAGATGTTCTGGAATCTCCATTCACTGTGGGAAATGAATAAACCGAAGCTCCAAAGCCGGTAGAAAGATTAGTGGAGATGGTCACATTTTCTGTAATACATTCTTTACTCTTTACTTTATAGCCTATTGCCACATTTGTAAAAGTGACATTCAACTGGTCAAAACGAGTGATAGCACTCAATTCCTCCTCCGTCTCTTTCGGCTGGAACACTGCTTGCCCGACTAAACGTTTCAATTCTACGTTGAGCGAACTGACCGAGTTATCTGAAGTAAAGCCTACGACATCCGAAATATAAACCGGCTTTTGAATATGAGCATCCTGATAAACTACCACTTTGGAAAGACTATCTGTATCCACCAGATGATCGGCATTTGCCACGATGAAGGTTTGCAGATTTTCTCCTAAAGGAAGGTCGACTTTTAAATCTCCATTATTTAAAGGGAGATTTTTTCCATATACCATGGAATCTTGCAGGTAGACATAAACACCGACCTCTGTAATTCCATGTTCAGCAAAAGTTTCAAGACTAGCCCTACTGAAAGAAACGCCAACCGGGTGGGTTTCGGGCACATTGGGAAGTTGTTCATTCGGTTTCCATTCATCATCCATTTGCTGTGAACAAGAACAGCAAAGCAGAAATGACAGAAGAAATAAACTTGCTAGATGTTTCATAAATATTAGTTTATATATAATTTAAAGATATACAATTATTAAAAGAATAAAAATTCTATGCCCTTTTTCTTTAAAAGGCGGATTCAAGCCTAAGGAGGATTGGCTATTATAAGTGCTGGCTTCATGTTTCTCATTTGTTTAGATTTTCATTGTACATTAATGATGTTTTTCGCTAGAGTGATTTTTTTGTTCTTTCACCAGTGCAAAATTGAGGATTAAGCAAGAGAAGATAGAGTAAGATTTAGTAGAAAAGGAGTAAAAAACGGACTGGGGTAAAAAAGTGCCCCTCTGGTATAGCCATGCACAAAAAAGATATGCCCTTCAAATGTTATCATAAAACACCTGAAGGGCATATCATCTAAATTCTCCGCATTGAACGGGGAATTGCTGATTACCTATTTGTTCTGTGCATCGACTATATGTTGCACCAAACTATTCAAATATACCTCAAGATTCGTATATTGTCCATTCGGATCTTTCGTTTTTGTATTTCCATCTACGGGATTATTCGGATCAAGTCCGTTTTTTATTTCCCACTCATCAGGTATGCCATCACCGTCCGAATCTACCGGTGCCGAAAGACCTGCTATTGATAATTCCGGCCAGGGAGAATCGCCTGTGTCTTTGGGGCTATTGATAAATCCGGGTTTATTTCCTTCTCCGGTGAAAGTTGCCGTTCCTTTCCGGGTGTCGGAAATGATACGTTTGTCTACTTCATCACGATAATTACAGCAACCTGCATAGTTCATCACCTGTTCATAAGCCTTGTCAGCCGAATAAGTAGTGATTACTCCAAAATCAAGAGGTTCTTTCAGACGGATAGATTCTTTGGCATCTTCTGTCCAGAGGAAATCTACTTTTTCATCATTCTTCAACTGGGCATAGACTCCGTCCGTCCAGTTATCGGCAGTAACTTTGTTGTTACCTTCTATCTTATTTCCATCAATATAGAAAGTTCCCCATTTCTGCAGGTAAGGTTGAAAAGCCAAGTTCTTTTTGGGTTCTCCATCAACGTAAACATAAGCTTGCGGATAAACTCCGACTTTGGCAATACGATATTGCACCTGTTTGGAAGCCTGTTTTGTTGCCGGTCCCGGTTTATAATAGTTATTGACGATATTGACATGCTGATCTTCCCCGCCATAGCAGCCGTTTCCAGCCCAGTTGTAGAAAACATTATTCCGGATATCAACACATTCGCCAAGAGCTAATGTAGAAGGACGAGGGCCCAGACGAGGCACGCGACTCTCACAGTGAGCGATCAGGTTATGGTGATAAGAAGCTTTATGTCCTCCCCAATTGCCTCCATATCCATGTGCCCCTTTTACATGAGTCGCTTTTCTTAATGCTTCAGAGCCAATACACCATTGTACCGTAGAGTTTTCCATACCATAAACGGAAAGACATTCATCTACACTCCAACTGACAGAGCAATGGTCTACCATAATATCTTTCTTATCACAGCCGCCCAACCCATCGGGTTCTTTCCCACTGGCTTCTCCGGGGCGGAAACGAAGAAAACGGATAATTACATTATTAGAATTAATAGAAAAGCCATAATCAGCCAGACAGATTCCTCCGGGAGAAGTCTGTCCTGCAATGGTGAGATGATCTTTCCCTGTTCGTAATTCCGATTTCAGATGAATCGTACCTGCCACATCAAAGACAATCGTTTTAGGTCCATTTTGTTTCAAAGCCCAACGTAAAGTCCCCTGCGAACCATCGTCTTCCAAAGAAGTCACATGATACACTTTACCACCACGGCCGCCTGTCGTGTATCTACCGTGTCCTTCAGCTCCGGGAAAAGAGATCACTCGATCTTCCCGGCCGCCTGTCTCCTGTTTTTCGGGTATGTCATAGGAAAAGGACATCATTCCTCCCGCAACCATTGCCAGCAGACAAACATAAACTAATTTTCTTTTCATTTCCTTATTCACATTATTAGATGATGGAAACAAAAGTAGTGGAAGCTTTTCATTCTGACATTCATTTTTTGACCGATATGGGGGAAAAATCAGTTTTTATGATAAGATTGAATAAATTTTAGATCCCCAGCCGCTCTTTTAATAACCGGTAACCGGAAAGACTTACTTTAAGTTTCACGCCAGTCTTCAATAACAACTGATAAGTTTCTTTTCCAAAAAGCTCGACCCGCGAAATTTGTGTTACGTTGACAATCGTAGAACGATGCACACGCACAAAAGTATCAGGAGACAGATGGGTCTCAAAATATTTCATAGTTTGTTCTTTCAGATATTCTCCGGTAGGGGTTATCAACATTACATAATCTCCACAGGCTTGTATGTAGATCAGTTCGTCTGTCTTTACCAGATGAATGCGGGAACCGTCTTTCACCGTAATGCGATCTATTAATTCTGTCTGTGGTTCTCCTTGTTGTTCGGTCACAGTTAGCTGATGTGCAGCCAATTCTTTATCCAGTTCCTGATTCTGTACTTCTTCCTTAGTTACGATCAGGCGATACCATAAAGTAATGGCGATCAAGGTTGGCAGCCCGAACAATAACCGGAAAGGTATGGTCTGCGCAAAAGGAATATAGGATATGCCTACAATCCTCACCATGATATCACAGATCATAAAACTACCCGCCAGCCATAATAGGCTTCCAACGATTATCATGATTATATCCGTCTGGAACAACGAAACAAGACCGACCACAAACCAGGCCAAATAGGCTATGGCTGCCAGCCAACCAATTGTTGCCACTCCATCTACCAGAGCAGGAAGATAGTCGTTTCCGGTATATCCACAGACTAAAGCCACCTGTGTCGCAACCAGAATCAACGCCAGCACCAGCATCGGAATCCAGCGGAATGGATAATCTATTATCGGATGTGGTTTCATACGCTAGTCTTTAACTTCCAAGCCTCCGAAAGAAAGCGTTCCACGAATGACCAATATATTCTCCTTGTTTACATTCCCATTTTGCCAGCGTTTGTCATCACATCCTCCAAAGAAAGCATTGCATTTGAAGACGACTGTCCAATCCGACGGGACATAAATCTCGACTCCTCCCCAACTGCAATCCAAATCAATATAGGTTTCTCCCGGTGCAATATGGGTATGGCGAAGATCAATAGTCGTCCCCCCGAAAGAGGTACGAATCATAGCTCCTTTAAACAACTCATCAAGTACTACGTGACGTGCAGCTCCCCAGACATTCTCCGAACGCAAAAAGCCATCTACTGATTCCGATTGTTGTTGCTCACTCTCAAAGTTCATGCCGGGTCTACCCTGATGCATCTTCATCCATTGCCGACGATGTTCCATTGTATGCTGACGAGCCCATTGCGCCCTCTTATTTCTGCCGGGTTTGAAGATAAATAAAACACCTGCTATTATCAGAGCGAGGGGCCATACCATTGCCTGCGAATTTTCAGGCAACCATGAAAGCCCTCCAATCAAAAAATACACACCTATCAGCAAAAGGATGATTCCACCGATGAAATGGCGGCGAATCATTGCATATATACCTAATAATATAAGGAGTGAATGCCAGGATACGATCAAATCAAATACTTCTGAAGTTATCCATCCCATATTACGGGCAAACAGTAGAATCCCGGAAAGGATAAAAAGCAAAGCTATCAGTATTTTACCGGAAAAGCCTGTAGCACGGGGAAAATTTTGTTTCTCTTCCATTGTTTCTATTATTAATTGATTAATGGTTCAAAGATACATCATTTCCCTATGCTTCCACAGGCTTTTCAGTTGATTTACGGTATAAATTCCGATGAATGCCGGATAAAAACCGGTGAAAAAATCAATTTATAAATCTCTGATTCGTATATTTGCCGGCCTTTAGAACACAAATAACACCCTTCAAAGCTAATAACTACACCTCGCAACAAACTAAAAAACAAAAAATACGAGGTGAAAAACAAATATTGCACATCACTATATCTTCATTCTCATACTTTTGTAGCGATGAATGAACTCTCATCGGGATTTTTATGAAATATCAAACAACAACCATTAATTAATAAACATGCAAAGAATGTCTAACAAAGTGAAAAACATGCGCTCCTTATTGCTAATACTATTTTCAGCAATATCGCTTAGCGTATCTGCGCAAACGATTACCGTAAAAGGTAACGTGAAAGACACCAGCGGAGAGCCTGTTATTGGAGCCTCTGTTGTAGAAAAAGGTAATACTACCAATGGTACGATTACAGATTTAGATGGTAATTTTTCTATTAAAGTTGATGGCAAAAAAACATTGGTTATTTCATACATAGGTATGAAAACTCAAGAAGTAGCCGTTCAAGGTAGAAAAACAATTAATGTACAAATGGTCGACGACTCGAAAGCTTTGGACGAAGTCGTAGTAATTGGTTACGGTACGGTCAATAAAAGAGATTTAACCGGTTCTGTAGCCTCTGTTAGTGCCAAAGACTTAGCTGCTATACCAGTAGCAAGTGCATCTGAAGCCCTTACCGGTAAACTTGCCGGAGTTAGTGTTACTACTACTGAAGGTTCTCCCGATGCAGATATAAAGATCCGTGTTCGCGGTGGTGGTTCACTATCACAGGATAACTCTCCTTTATATATTGTAGACGGTTTCCCTGTTTCAAGCATTAGTGATATCGCTCCCTCGGAAATTCAAAGCATCGACGTATTGAAAGATGCTTCTTCCACAGCCATTTATGGTGCCCGTGGTGCAAATGGTGTAATCATCATTACTACCAAGAGCGGAAAAGAAGGTAAAACGCAAGTAGACTTCGGTGCTTCTTTCGGTTTTAAACAGGTAACCAAACTGACTGAAGTCTTGAGTCCTTACGATTTCGTTGCTTATCAGCGTGAAATCGGTTCTCTGGATTATGGAAACTTTGCCGATATGGATATCTGGCGTTCTATTGATGGTACCGATTACCAAGACGAGATGTTCGGACGTACTGGAAACCAGCAACAATACAACATTAATGTAAGTGGCGGAACCAAGCAAATGACTTATAGTGTCAGCTATGCCCATAATGAAGAAAAAAGTATCATGCTTAATTCCGGCTTCAAAAAAGACAATGTAAATGCAAAAATTAAATCAGAACTGAATAAATGGATGACACTGGACTTTAACGCCCGGTTAAGTTACTCTACCATTGACGGTTTAGGTGGTGGTGCTGATACCAATGAATCCAATGCTGCCAATTCAACTGTGGCTAATGCTACCGTATTCCGTCCGGTTGATTCACTTAAATACAGTGATGACGACGAAGAAAACAGTTCGGCACAACAGAAATCTCCATTGGAACGTCTGCTTGCAACGGATAAAACCCGCAATACTTTCAACCAGAACTACAATGTAGGTTTAAACTGGAAACCATTCAAGAACTGGACATTCCGTTCCGAATTCGGATATGGATGGAAGTTTGACGATACAGAACAGTATTGGGGAGTAGATGCAGTATCTAATTCTAAATATGGATATAACGGTCAGCCACAAGCCTACCTGTTGAGAGAAAAGACGATGAGCTGGCGTAATGCCAACACATTGACCTATGATAACAAAAAACTGTTCAAAGGTCGTGATAAACTCAATGTATTGATCGGACATGAAGTAAGCAGCAGCCAAAGGAAATCAATAGAAAATGTATCTGTAGCTTTCCCTGTTACTATGAATTTCGATGATATGAAAGCAAATATGGGTTCGGGCAAAGCTTTAGCCAACCAATCTACCATTGCTGCAAAAGAAAACATATTATCATTCTTTGGTCGTGTGAACTATACTATGATGGATAAATACTTGCTTGCTGTTACAGTACGTGCAGACGGTTCGAGCAAGTTCGGTTCCGGAAATCGTTGGGGTGTTTTCCCGTCAGCAGCTTTGGCATGGCGTATCTCTGACGAGGCTTTCATGAGTAACACTCAAGACTGGCTGTCAGCTTTGAAACTACGTTTAAGCTTCGGTACTGCCGGTAACAACCGTATCAATTCCGGTTTGCTTTCCACCACTTACTCTTTGGGAGGTAATGATGCACGCAATCCTTTCTTCAACGGAGAAAGCACTACCATGTTGGAACATGGAACGAACTTATACAACCCCGATTTGAAGTGGGAAACAACAGTTACCCGTAACATCGGTATTGACTATGGATTCTGGAACAATCGTATCTCCGGTGCTATCGACTTTTACTGGAATACAACCAGAGACTTATTGATGCGTACTGAAATTCCTTCTCTCTCCGGATATAACTATCAGTACAAGAACTTCGGACAGACATCCAATAAAGGTGTAGAATTGTCTGTTAGTGCTGTTTTATTTGATAAAAAGAATTTCTCTTTGAACTTCAATGCCAACATTGCTTACAACCGCAACCGCATTGATAAACTGAATACAGACTCTCCCTGGCAAAGTAGTAACTGGTCAGGTAGTACAATGGCCAAATACGAAGACTTCCGCGTAGAGAAAGGCGGACGTTTGGGTGAAGTTTGGGGATATAAGACAAACGGTTATTATACTGTATATGATCCTGTCACCAACCCTACCGGCGAACTGGTTTGGGCAGGTAGCGAATGGGGATTAAAAGACGGAATGCAAGATAACAGTCCTACTATCACCGGTGGTAAATACTATCCGGGTGGTTTGAAACTGGAATGTGATAAAGATGGTAACCCTCTCAAACAACGTTTGGGTAACACTATCGCTCCTACAACCGGAGGTTTGGGATTCGATGGTCGTGTAGGTAATTTCGATTTCAATGTATTCTTTAACTACTCTCTCGGAAATGTAATTGTCAATGGAACAAAACTGGCAGCTTCTTTCCGTTCAGGTTCAAGAACCGGTTATAACTTAAACAATGATTTCAGACTGTCTAACCGTTACACATGGATTGATCCGGAAACTGGTTTGAACCTGTCGTCCAGCTCTACAGATGTCCTTAATACCTATGGAGACATGACAACAGCAGGATTACGTCTGAATGAAATAAACGCTAACGCCAATATGTACAATCCGGCCAGCGCTACTACCATGCAGCTGACTGATTATGCAGTAGAAAAAGCCTCATTCCTGCGTTTGAATAACATTACTATCGGATACTCTCTTCCGAAAACAATTGTAAGGAGAGCGTTTATGCAGAATGTGAGAATCTATCTGACAGGATATAACCTGTTCTGTTGGACTAACTACAGCGGAGCAGACCCTGAAGTCGATACAAGCAGTAAGAAAAATGCGATGACTCCGGGTATAGATTACGCCGCTTATCCTAAGAGCCGCACATTTGTGGGTGGTATTAACGTTACATTCTAATTAAAACATTAAACAGATTGATCGTATGAAAATATATAAGACATTATTCCTGGGGCTGGGGTTAATTGCCCTGTCTTCCTGTTCGGACTTCCTGAATCAGACCTCACCGTCTGAATTGGATAATGAATCAACTTTTAATAATGCCTATTATACAGAATTGGCACTTAATAAAGTTTACGGCAGCCTGACGCAAGACCAGACTTATTCTAACTTCCTACCTATCATTGCCGGAACCAATACCGACTGTGAACTGATTGACGGTTTGGGTACGGATGCAAGCAACACGTCCAGCGAACGTGGTAATATGAACTACAACGCTAATCCGGGATGGTCACAACTTTCCAAAGTATGGGATGCCATGTACGGAGTAATCGAGAATGCGAATCTGGTAGTAGATGGTATAAACAATAGCCAACTGATACAACAAGCAGGAGCAACCCGTACCAGCATGATGAGATTCCGTGCAGAAGCGATGACATTGCGTGCGATGATTTATTTCGATCTGATCCGCTTGTTCGGTGATATTCCTTTCAAAACAGAATCTTCCAACAGCGACCTGTCTAATGTTTACATTGGAAAGGCAGATCGTGACGATATCATGGATGAATTGATAATTGAACTCGAGGAAGCTATCGGATATTTACCTTGGGCTGGTGAAGACGGTTATACAACCGAACATGTAAGCAAAGGCTATGCTCACGCTCTCTTGGCTAACATTGCAATGACACGTGCCGGATATGCTATCCGCGAACAAGCTAAAGACGGATATATCACCGGAGATAACAGTGACGCTACTTATCCTACTCAACGTTGCAGCGATACCAAACGTAGAGAACTATTCGAATTGGCCGAAAAACATCTGGCAGCTGTTGTCAGTTCAGGAAAACATAAACTGAATCCTTCTGTAGAAGAATACTGGCGTTTAATAAATATCGGACAACTAGATCAGACTTATCAAGAAAACCTGTTCGAGATTCCAATGGGACTAAACAAAAGTGGTGAGCTGGGATATACTATCGGATATCGTATAAACGGTGCCAGTTCCCTATTCGGTCCGAAAGGTAACTCATCCGGTAAGTTGAAACTGACTGCTCCTTATTATCTGTCATTTGGCGAAGGAGATATCCGCCGCGATCTGACTTGTGCTATTTCACAACTTTCTACAGACAAAAACACCAAAGTATTTAAAGAATATATGTTAGGAAATGCTCCTTTCGGTCTTTATTGTGGAAAATGGGATTATCGTAAGATGATGGAAAACTCTGAATGGTACGCAGCTGTATTGGCCAGCGATCAGAAAGTTTGTTCCGGTATCAACGTAGTGAAAATGCGTTATCCGCAAGTATTGCTGATGTATGCCGAAGTTGTGAACGAACTTTATGGTAAGGGTGCAACAGCCGAAGGTTGTACATTAACAGCCACAGCAGCCCTGAAAGAAGTACACGACCGTGCTTTCACCGATGCAACCAAACGTGATGCTGCATGGACTACTCTAATGGGAAAAGACTTCTTCGATGCAATTGTTGACGAAAATGCATGGGAACTGGCAGGAGAAGGTGTTCGTAAGTTCGACCTAATCCGTTGGAACCTGTTGAGCGAAAAAATAGACGAGTTCAAAAACGAATATACAAATGCAGTGTATAATGGTACATATCCACAGTATGTGAACTATAAATATCGCACGGACAATCCGATGTATATCGATATGACTTCTCTCGTATTTGGAGCTAAAGTAGGTGGAGAATATGAAAACAAGAGCTTCTTCGGAGCTGAAACCAGTGACAAGGAGCAAAAGAATCTGAAAGTAAACTTGCCTAGTATTTCTGGCGGATTGAACAAGGCTGTGAAGAATCGTTATTTATTGCCGATAGCTTCTACAACCATCTCTACCTCAAACGGTAAATTACATAACTCTTATGGTTATTCGGATTAATCTTAAAATCGTAAAATGATGAAGAATATAAAAAACATATTGGGAATGGGAGCTTTCATGCTCCTGGCCTCTTTGGCTGTATCTTCGTGTACAGAGAAAAGTGATTGGGATATTGACTCTTCCTATAGCCGTCCTTTCGGAACTGATGAAAACGGAATCAGTGTAGAAACAGACAGTAAAGTAGCCAGAGCGGTAGTAACTTGGAGCTCAACATCTAATACCGACTATTACATTATCGAGATTAGTCCTAACGAGATGACTGACGAAACTCCAATGGGATCAGAAGAAAATGGAAATATCGTTTATGGAAATGATCCTGCCAACCGGATCAAGCAGTCACCTTACACAATGGATAATCTGGCTGTAAATACGACTTATTATATGCGTATCAAGTCTATTTCCGGAGAGAAAGAATCTCGCTGGGTAAATTATAAAAAGACTTTTGCTTCAGTTAAGGAAGAAGCTATCCTGAATATCCCAACTACTGAAGACTTACCTGAAGGTCAAGGAAAAGTACGCATGTCATGGGAAGCCGGATTAGCAGTCGATCATTTCGAAATCATGGAAACAGGTGCCACAGAAGCAACTTCACGTGTTATTTCGTCAACAGAAGCTGCCGCAGGTGAAGCATGGGTTGAAAATTTGAAGTCGTTCACTGAATACACAATTACTATTTATAATGAAAATAATCCGCGTGGTTCACAGACTGTTACCATTCCTGGTTTGGAAATCGAATCTACCATCAGTGATATAACAGCAAATTCAGCTGTATTCTCATGGGAAGAAACGGTGGATGTAGATGAATATGCTTGTGTTCTTTCTACCGAAGGAGTACCTGAATCAGGAACCCAATTATCACCAGCAGATATTGCTGCACATAAGGTGACAATCACAGGTTTGGCTTCCAGTACGGAATATACGGCTTATGCTTTCGCAAACGGCTCTATATGTTCCCGTATCACCTTTACAACTAAGAAAGGTAAACCGACGGGTTATACTGAAATAGAATGGGAAAATGTAGATTGGTCTACTTTGAGTGGAAAGGTATTGATTAATATAAGCAACGATGCATCAATAATTCTGCCTAATAACAGTATTCCTGCTGACATTGAGGAAATTGTATTCTGGGGAAGCGAAACAAAACCAAGTGTAGAAATTAATAACATTGATTTCTCTGGACAATGTAAAAAGATTGAATTCTATAATCTAGATATTTATTCTACAAATAAAGGTGGCAATTTTGTCATTTATTTGGATAATCAAGGTAAGACTAATTCTGGTTCTGTAGAAAAGTTAGTTATCTCATCTTGTATGATAAGAGATTTCCGTGGTGTTATTCGTGTACGTAAAACAACAAGTAATGCAAATACAACAATAGAAATTGACGATTGTATTATCAAAGGATTACAAGGTGGACATTATGGCATTCTACATGCAAGCGATATAACAGGAAGTAGTGGTGCAGGTTCTCTCGCATCTCTCAAATTAAATCTAACCAATTCTACCATTGCAAACTTCATTGGAGCCGCTTCATCAATAGTAAGAACAGCAAACACTCAACAGAATGTCACTACTAATATTGAAAATTGTACGTTCTATGGCTTAACAACATCTGGTGAGCAATTAATGAGAGATATTACTGGAGCAACATGTACATTTAATGTTTCAAATACTTTGTTCGCTGCAAGTAACACTAATTATAAAGTCTTTAATTCGGCAACAGTTGCACCGTCAAATGTTAGTTGGCAGAAAGTTTATGCTACTAGTGACTTCAAATTCACTAATACAACTAGTTCTACAACATATGACACTATGACTTTAAGTTCATCTGAATTATTCTCATGCACTGATTCTAATTCCGAATTCACATTGACTTATGGCAACAATGTTTCTGAAGAATACAAAGTCATCGGTGACCAACGTTGGAACAAATAACTAAATAAAACTACAAGGTTTTCCGTCAAGTCTGGAATTTGCATTTACTTGAGGGAGAATCTTCTCTAAAAAGCAACAGATATTATGAATACAAATTCAATCAATACAATAAGTAAATACTTACTTCTGCTCTTGTTGATTCTTACAGGTGCTTCCTGTAATGACAACGATGATGCAGAAGATACAAGCATCCCTGTTCTGATTTCACAGAATATCAATGATGGTGATGTAGTAGGTCCGAGCGGATATGTAGAACTAACTTTCAGCAAAGCTATGCGTCAGGCTCCAGACGCAGAAATCTATTTCAACGGAGGAGTAGTGCGTGTATCCATCAACTACGAAAAAGTACGTTATACCTTCTCTGGTATGGAAAACAAAGAATGTACTTTCGAAGTTCCTGCCGGAGCATTAACGGATATGCAGGGAAGAGCTTACGACGAAGACTTCTTTTTAAGCTTTACTGCCAAATCTGAAATTTCGGGTGGTGGAAAAGTATTCGATGCAATTGTTGATTCAAAAGGGAATGGCGATTACACTACTCTCCAGGCAGCAATCAACGCCATCACTACTCCACCGACCAGTCCTTATAAAATCTTCATAGCCAACGGAACTTATAATGAATGTGTCCGGATCAATAAGAATAAACCATTTGTTCATTTAATCGGTGAGAGCCGCGATGGTGTTAAAATCCAGTTTGCAGTAAACCGTGTAGATGATTCAAGTAATGCTACCTCATGGCCTTATTCTATTTTCAACGAAAACTCACCAGCCCGCAAAGCCGGATATAGTGAAGAGCAAAACACAGTAGTGTTGATTGAAGCCACAGATTTTTATGCTGAAAACATTTCAATCATCAATCTTTATGGTGCATTCTCAAATCGTCACACTGGTGGTTTAGGTAAAAACGGACAGGCAGAAGCCTTGATAAACCGTGAAGACCGCTTTGCTTTGAATAATTGTTTGCTTGTCTCCTATCAGGATACATGGTGGACCCGTTATTGGAACAATACAACCCCTCATCGTGCATACGTTTATAACTCATGGATTGAAGGTCATACAGATTATATCTGGGGAAGTGGCGATGTACTTATCGAAAACAGTACATTCTATAATACAGGCAATGACGGTGGTAGCGTTATAACTGCTTCGCGTACCAGTGAAAATGATAAATTCGGATATGTAATAAAAGATTGTACGGTAAACGGCGATGATACTAAATTCTCATTCGGACGTTCCCAAGCAACAACCACGAAAACTGTCTGGATCAACACCAAGTTGAAAATGGATATTATAGATTCACACTGGGGATATGGTGGACAAATACCTACACTATATGCTGAATATAACACTATCGACAAGAATGGAAATATGATTGCGGAAAGTAAAACAATCACCTCCGGAAACGTTTCCTTCACGAGTTCAGTGCTAACAGCATCCGAAGCTGCTAAATATACATATGAGAATATAATAACTATTGACAGCTGGAACCCGAAAGAGTATATGGAAACTCCCCTTGCAGCACCTACCAATGTCAATCTGTCGGGAAACACTCTGACATGGGATGCAGTATCCGGTGCTGCCGGCTACCTCATCTTTATGAATGGTAACTATGCAGGGCAAACGACAGACACTACCGTTACACTGACCAACACTGACGAAAGCAATATTTATACAGTGAAAACTGTAAGCCAGTACGGTACAGTAAGCGAATAAAACCAATAAGATTTAATAAAGAGTTCTTTGTCACATCATCAGCAAATATAATGTATGAGACAAAGAACTCTATTTTTTTAAAAGATAATTTGTATGCTCAAATCTATTAAAATGGGATTATTGTGCTTCTGTGTAATCAACCTATCGGTTGCTTGCAGCAGCGAAGACCCAAGTATCACTGATGAAACACCGGGACAGAATACCGGTAACGGTGGTAATGAGAACGAAGGTGGTGAAGAAGAGACACCTGCCGAAACGCGTTATGCCTTTCCGGGTGCTTACGGTGCAGGTCGTTATACTACCGGCGGAGCAGGCGGAGAAGTGTATACAGTAACTTCGCTTGAAGACAACGATAACACAACACAAGGGACACTACGCTACGCATTAAATCGCACGGGAAAGCGCACGATCGTATTTGCGGTAAGCGGATTGATAGAACTGAAAAGCCCCTTGAAGATAACCAACGGAGATGTAACGATTGCCGGCCAGAGTGCACCGGGTAACGGTATTTGCCTGAAAGGACATCCCGTATCCGTACAGGCAGACAACGTAATCATCCGTTTCATGCGTTTCCGCATGGGATCGGACAACTTTACAACAGAAGCAGAAGCCGACAGTGGTGATGCACTGTGGGGAAAGCAACATAAAAATATTATCATTGACCATTGTTCGATGAGTTGGAGCACTGATGAATGTGCTTCTTTCTACGATAACACTAACTTTACCATGCAATGGTGTATCATCAGCGAAAGTTTGAATCGTTCGGTACACACCAAAGGTAATCACGGTTATGGAGGAATATGGGGAGGATCACCCGCTACATTCCACCACAATTTATTAGCCCACCACAGCAGCCGTACACCACGTTTATGCGGTAGCCGCTATACAGGGAAACCGGAAAATGAAAAAGTCGATTTACGAAATAATGTTTTCTATAACTGGGGACCGACCAATGGTGGCTATGCAGGAGAAGGAGGAAGCTATAATTTCGTGAACAACTACTACAAGCCCGGACCAGTTACCAATACCAAGAAAAATATAGTAAACCGTATCTTCCAACCTAACGGTGATGACGGTACAAATAAAAACACCAAAGGTATATGGGGTACTTTTTATCTGAAAGGAAACTATTTTGATGGCACATGTCCTGAATTGAAAGCCGAATATCAATCTCTGCTTACTTCTGTAAACAATGACAACTGGCAAGGGTTACACCCCAATGCAACAGAAGCCGTTCCTTTACCCGATGGAGGAGAAAAAGCACTTCAGTCAAGTAACGAATTTACTATTTCCGAAGATGCATCCGAATTCACTCAATCGGCAAAAGAAGCTTATGAATCAGTATTAAAGTATGCCGGTGCTTCCTTAAAATATGATGATGTCGATAAACGCATCATAGCCAACGTTCGCAACGGAGATTATACGGCAGACGGCAGCAATGGCAGTGAAAAGGGACTCATTGATAAAGCCAGCGATGTAGGTGGCTGGCCGGAATATAAAAAGGAAACTGGTCCGAAAGACACCGACGGCGACGGCATCCCTGATGAATGGGAGACTGCCAACGGTTTGAACCCCAAAAGTAAGGCCGACGGTGCCAAATATACTCTAAGTAAAACGTATACCAATCTGGAGGTTTACCTCAACAGTCTGGTAGAAACGTTGTATCCCAACAAATAAATCGTCTATATCCCCAAACAGTTAAAAGATAATGAAGCAGAAAATATCTCTATTTTATGTAGCTATTGCATTCAGCATCGCAGGATTATGTACCTCATGCTCTTCCGACGATCCTGTAGATGATACAGGTGGAGGAACAAATAATCCAGGTGGGACATCTTCTGATGTCAAGCAACTGGATTATGGAGAACTTCTTGCTTTCCCATACGCCGAAGGTCACGGTCGCAATACCACCGGAGGACGTGGGGGAAAAGTTTATCATGTGACTAGCCTTGAAGACGACGCCAGTGGAAGTATCAGCGGAAGTCTGCGCTGGGCTATGAAACAAGACGGTCCTAAAACGATTGTATTTGATGTGTCGGGTACCATCTATTTGAAATCGGAATTAAAAACCCAGAAAGATGATCTGACCATTGCCGGACAAACATCACCGGGCGGTATCTGTATCGCCAATTATCCATTTACGATTAATTCCAGCAATATCATCATTCGTTTCATCCGTTTTCGCCCCGGAAACTCTAACGTAGACTGCGACGGATTAGGAGGTTGTGACAAACAAAATGTAATCATCGATCATTGTTCAGTAAGCTGGGGAAGCGATGAATGTCTTTCTGTCTATGGTATGCAAAATTCTACCGTACAATGGTGTTTAGCTTATCAAGCCTTACGTGTGACTAATGTAAAGATCAATGCTGCCACAGGTAAATTCGCTTCTCACGGATATGGCGGTAACTGGGGAGGAAACTATGCCTCTTACCACCATAACCTGATAGCCCATTGCGAAAGCCGTGTTCCACGCCTTGGTCCCCGATATACTACATTAGCACTGAACAACAACGATGGAGAGCGAGTGGATATGCGCAACAATGTTTACTACAATTGGGGAGGCGAAGGCTGCTACGGTGGTGAAGCGCAACACGTGAATATCGTTAACAACTACTACAAGCCAGGCCCCGGAACCGATGAAAGCGGTAAAGCAGACCGTGCTTACCGTATCGCCAAGCCGGATGTATATCCGGAAAATTACTCCGGCGAAGCTTACAAAAAATGGCTTCAAACTTGGGGGAAGTTTTATATCGACGGAAATAAAGTGGTAGGCAATACGACTGTTAGCAATGATAACTGGACAAAAGGCGTATTTGAACAAATGGATGAAAAAAACTGTGCAACTACGGAGCTTTGGAACCAACATACCCAGATAAAGTCAAATTCACCGGTAGTTAAGGCAGGAAATGTAAGAACTCATACGCCGGATGAGGCTTATGAACGTGTGATGAGCTATGCAGGAGCCAGCAACTATCGTGATAAAGTCGACGAGTTGATAATCAGCGACGTTAAAAACAGAAAAGCAAGTTGCACGGGAGATGCCAGCAAATGGAAAGATCTTTCCGGCTACTCACAAAACAAAAGTGGATATATCAACGACCCGAAAGATGTCTGCACAGCCTTAGGAGTAAGTGATCCCTACGATGTTCTGAAATCTGTAACCAATGCAAACGTGAAAGATACGGACGGTGACGGTATTCCCGACTACTGGGAAGAAGAATATGGTTTGAATCCCAAGAAATCTGCTGATGGAAAAGAAACGACTATTGACAAAAACGGGAAGTACACTAATCTGGAAATGTATCTCAATAGTCTGGTGCACGAAATCATGGTAAATGGTGCGACAGGTGGCAGTGTTATAGAATAAATTTAGTAAATTCGAACCCAAATGATAAATTAGTAATGAAAAAGAATATATTAGCAATCTGTAGTTTGATATTGGCTTTTCCTCTAGTGGGACAAGCCATGCAACCTGCCATTTCGGTTGAAAAAACATCAAAGGACTATCCTACCCCGGATCGTTCCAAAGTTCTCGCCTTCCCCGGTGCCGACGGAGCAGGAAAATATACCACCGGTGGTGCCGGAGGTGCTGTATACACTGTTACTTCCCTGGCAGACGACGGTTCGGAAGGAACACTTCGCTGGGCTATCAGCAAGAAAGGTCCCCGCACCATTGTCTTTGCGGTTAGCGGAATTATTGAATTACAAAAAGCATTAAAACTCAGCAATGGCGATGTGACCATTGCAGGACAGACAGCTCCGGGTGATGGCATTTGCCTGAAAAACTATACGTTCTCTATTCAGGCAGACAACGTAATCATCCGTTTCATCCGTTCCCGTATGGGAGTCGACATCAAACAAAAAGGTGACGACGCAATGAATGGTACTAAAGCGCACCAAAACATTATCATAGACCACTGCTCCATGAGTTGGTGTACGGACGAATGTGCCACATTCTATGATAACCGTAATTTCACACTTCAGTGGTGCATCATCAGTGAAAGTCTCGCCAATTCTATCCACGAAAAGGGAGCACATGGTTATGGGGGTATCTGGGGTGGACAACCTGCTACTTTTCACCATAACTTACTCGCCCATCACACTAACCGCACACCCCGTCTTTGCGGAAGCCGTTATACGGGTCGTCCGGAAGATGAAAAAGTGGAATTATTCAATAATGTGATTTATAATTATGGCAGTGACGGTGCTTATGCCGGTGAAGGAGGTTCCTACAACTTTATAAATAACTACTATAAACCGGGACCTTTCAGTGCGACAAAAGGTTCTTTCAAACGCTTGTTTACAGCGTATGCCGATGATGGCAAAAACAACAATAAAGCAGGTGTTCATGGTGTATTCTATTTCAAAGGTAACTATATGGATCCTACCTGTCCCAAACTGACTGACAAGCAGAAAGAGGCTCTTTATAAAGTGAATATGGATAACTCTTACGGACTGGTTATCAAAAAAGACTTTGCCACAGAAAAGGAAGTACTGTCTAAAAAAGCATTTGACATAGCCGAACATACTTCTTTGCAACCTGCCAAGAAAGCCTACAAAGATGTTCTCGAGTTTGCCGGTGCTTCATATCGCCGTGACGCCATAGACCAACGCATCGTAGATGAAACTCTCAAAGGCACTTATACTTACGAAGGTTCTCACGGAAGCACGAATGGAATGATTGACCAACCGTCTGATGTAGGAGGATGGCCGGAATATAAATCAGAAACAGCACTTGTTGATACAGATGGTGATGGTATTCCCGATGAATGGGAAAAGAAACACAACCTTAATCCCAATGATCCTTCAGACGGAGCCAAATATACATTAAGCCCGGAATATACAAACCTGGAAATGTATATGAACAGCCTTGTGAATCATCTATACCCTAAAAAATAATTTCGGATAACCAAGATGAGGGTAAATGTATCGGAACTCTCATAAACAAAAAATCACCCTCGCCACAGATAGTTGTAGTGAGGGTGATTTCGATAAAAGGGGAGCTTTGAACATCCCCCTTTCTATTTCTTTCCTTTCCTATTATTATCTCCCCACTCTATCCCGATACTCTGTAGGCGTCATTCCAACCTGTGCTTTAAAGCATTTACTGAAATAACGCGGATCATTAATGCCGACCATATACGAAATCTGGGTCATATTAAATTCTCCGGTTTCTATTAATTGTGTAGCCCGCTTGATACGCATTTCTTTGATAAATTCAATCGGAGCCAATCCGGTAAGTGTTTTCAGCTTCTTGAAGAAGACAGAACGGCTGACAGCCAGTTCCCGAACCAAATCATCTACCACCAGTTCTCCATTATCCATGTTCTGCTCCATCAATTCAACCAATTTATCCATAAACTTACGGTCGTTGGGAGACATTTCGAGAGTTGTAGGTGGAGTTTCGGACACATCTTCTTCAGCAGACGGCATATCCGTAGCCACAGGCACTTCCTCCTGACCGGTAGAAATATTGATATGCATCAGACTATCCCGGTAGAAACTTTGCAGTTTCTTACGCTGCATCAACAGATTTTCTACACGTGCTTGCAGATAGGTAGCACTGAAAGGCTTCGTTATATAATCATCCGCACCATATTCCAATCCCTCCAGTTTGCTTTCAATCGTAGTTTTGGCAGTAAGCAAAATGATAGGTATATGGCTGGTCGTCATATCCGCACGCAGTTCACGCGTCATTTCGATACCGTCTTTTTCAGGCATCATCACGTCACTGATGATAATATCCGGCAGGTACTTCAAAGCCTTGCTTGCCCCCTCCTTACCGTCAGCAGCTTCCACCACCCGGTACATCGGAGAAAATATACTGCGCAAGAATTCACGTAACTCCTGATTATCTTCGACTAACAGCATCAATTCTTTGGAGTTCTCTTCTTTCGCAAATTCTTCCCCATACACATCATCAATCTTCTCCGAATCATCGCTTACCAACGTTTCAGACTGAATGGAAGAATTGGCAATATCCACTACCTGTCCCATTCTTGCCGGAGCATCCGCATCTTCCAGAATAAACTCGGCTTCCTTATCGTAATGTTCTTTTCCCTTGAGGAAATCGACTTTGAAGCAACTCCCTTCTCCCAAATGACTATCAACGGAAATAGTCGCTTTATGCATTTCCACCAACTCTTTCACCAATGAAAGTCCGATACCCGTACTAGCCTGATTGAAAAGATTCTTATCTACCAGATTCTCAAAACGGACAAACAGTGACTTCTTTTTGTTTTCCGCGATACCGATACCCTGATCTTGCACACCGATAGAAACCGTCTTTTCATCTTCCCGGATAAACATCGTAATCATCTTGCCATTCGGCGTATATTTAAATGCATTGGAAAGCAAATTGAATACAATCTTTTCCAGCTTATCGGCATCCACCCAAAGATAAAGATGTTCCTTTTCGGTCTGGAACAGGAAATCAATCCGATGTTCCTCGGCCACAGCTTCAAAATTTTCCATCACCTTACGGACAAAAGGTACAATATCCACCCGCTGCACCTGCATCTTCATCTTCTTATTCTGAATCTTGCGGAAGTCCAGAATCTGATTGACAAGACGAAGCATCCGATTGGTGTTCCGTTCAACCACCACTAACTGTTCGCGAGCATCAGCCGGCAATTTATCATTCTTCAAGACCTGCTCCACCGGACCGGCTATCAACGTAAGCGGAGTACGCAACTCATGCGATATGTTAGTAAAGAAACGCAGTTTTATATCTGAAATCTGCTGTTCGACCGAAACTTCATGCTTCAACCGATAAATAGTAAACAGGATATAAACGGCTACGAGAATAATAATCAGAATAAAAAGAACATAAAGCACATAAGCTACCGGCGTCTCCCAGAAAGAAGGCAGAATAACAATGTTCAGTATACGTTCATTATCCACCCACACACCATCACTATTCGTTGAACGAACACGGAGCACATACTCTCCTTTCGGAAGATTCGTATAAGTCACACTACGCTGCTTGTCGGCAAAAGTCCACTGTTTCTCAAATCCGTCGAGAATATAAGCATACTGTATATTCTGCGGATTAGTATAATCGAGTGCAGCGAAGTGAACGGAGAAAATATTCTCTTTGTGTGAGAGCACCAATGGGTCGGTATCGTCAATATCCACCTTCAACAAGGAGTTATCTCCGGGCGTAATATCCTCATTAGTCACCATCAGTTTGGAGAATACGATAGGTGGGATATAGCTACTCTTACGAATAGAGTCGGGATTAAATATAAAGACTCCCCCACTGGCACCGAAAAGCATACTTCCTTTAGCCGTCAATGTGGAAGCCGCTTCACTAAAGCGCACTGGGAAAGTAATACTACGTTCGTCGTAACTTTCAAAACGTTCTTCAGACGGGATAAATTTACAAATTCCATTCTCCGTACTAATCCATAAATTCTCCTTACTATCTTCGCGGGCAGAAAGCAAGACGTCGGAAGGAAGACCGTCCAGTACGGAATATGATTTGAACTCTCCGTGGCCGTCCTTACTGATAGATATCAGTTTGTTGAGTCCCCCACCGAAAGTAGCCAGATACAGTTCCTTTTTCTTAGTGGAAATAATCCAATGGACATCATTATTACTCAGACTTTGCGTATCGTTCGGCATACGGGAGAAATGATAAAACTGCACATCCTCCGGTTTCTTAAAGTTCTCATCAAAAGCAACAGCTCCCGTAGTTGTACCTACCCACAGGCGTCCATTATTATCGGAAGTAATGAAACGCGCTTTGTAGCAAGGATCAATCGGATACCCTTTCAGATTATTCCGGTGATTGATAAACAATGTCTTTCCTGCTTCATTCTGCGTGATATAATTGATACCTCCGGCAAAAGTAGCTACCCAAATACGACCATAATGATCTTCATAGATACAATACACATTATTATCGCTCAAACTGTACATATCCTCTTCACGATGAAGATAACGGGTCAGTTTATAAGACATTCCGTTGGAAGAAGTCGGCTCGGCACGGACAAGTCCGTCTCCTTTTGTTGCAATCCAGATGATTCCTTTCGAATCCTGAATAACAAAATAAACAGTTCCCAACATGGGAGTACCGGTAGTAGAAACGATGCCGCTTTCGGTCAGATATCCTTTATAAGCTTTATCGGCATCATACATACGAAGCATACCATCTTTCAAGCCAACCCACAGATTACCCAGTTTGTCTTCGCACAGGGCACGTACCTCATTATGCAATGATTCATGTTCATGCGGCATGGGAGTCATCATCGCAAAAGGTACATTCCGATAAGTCACCTTCTCCAATCCCTTGGAGTGGGTGCAAAGCCATAAATTACCTTGTTTGTCGGAGAAAGCCGAATGAATCTTATTGGAGAAGCGCCAGTCACGGCTACCCAGTCCGTTATAGAAAGGAACCAACCGTTTTTTTTGAGGATCGAAGTAAGAGAAACCTCCTCCGTAAGGGTGTACCCAAAGATACCCGTTTACATCTTCATGGATATGGAAGGCCGGACGGGAACGTTCAGGATTACTGTATTCAATAAGAATCTGTTCACGGGTCACCACTCTGGTCGAGGGATTAAAATGGGCTACAACACCCGGTTCTTCCTGCTCGAACCACACTTCCGAAGAACGGTCTACATAAGCAGAAAGGATTGGTTTTGCGGGTAAAGCCTTACAAGTCAGGAATGAGTAATGCACATTTGTTTTGGTCCGCAGATTGTAAGTAAAGAAACCATCCGAATCGGTAGTAATTACAGAAACGTCCGGTGCAACGGGGTGAATGGAAGTGATCTGTCCTTTTGTAGGAAGTTCGATCAACGTAAATTCTCCGCTATCTTTCTGATAAGACCAGATACGTCCATGATCCGAAGCAAAGCAGATGTCCTTATCCCGCTCCTGTACTGCATAGAAGGCTTGGTTTATGCCGCCAAACTTTCCTTTTGTCTCCGTAAAATAGGAATCCGGTTCTTTCTTTCCGGGGCGGATCATGCCGAGGCCGTTATCTGTCAACAGCCAGTCATTGCCTGCTTTGTCCTGATGTACTTTGAATACATGTAAAGAGGGAAACAGTTCCGTCTTACTGGAATAAATATCCCATGTCAGGCGATGATTCTCATTTGGATGAGTCAGGATGCGGATAGCTCCGTCATTTTCTGTCAGCAGCCAGACGGTTCCGTTCGGCATCACCTCAATGGTATGCACATTGAAAGCACTCCCCTCCTCTCCGGCAGCAGGTACTTGTTCGAAAGTCTCTGTCTTCGGGTCGAAACGATGGACACGATTATCATAAGTCAGTAGCCACAAAAAACCATAACGGTCTTCATAGATACGGTCTACGCGATTATTGGTCAGACTGATGTAATTTCCCTGACGAGCCTTATATGTTTTGAAGGTATAACCGTTGAAACGGTTGATTCCATCCCAAGTGGCAAACCAAAGGTTGTCTTTGTGATCTTGCAAGATGTTCATCACCGTATTTTGGGACAATCCATCTTCAGTAGAATAGTGGGTGAAAAAACAGTGCTGCTGCGCATGTGTCGAGAACACAATAGCTAGCAAAAGAATTACTGAAATTAAGGTTTTCTTCATCATATAACTAGGTTCTGTGCCGTAAAGATAGAAAAATAGTTGTACTTTTATGCAATCTTTAGCGGCTATTTAACAGAATCGAGCCATTCTATAGGACAAGTGATCTATTGTCTTTTATATATCCATTGTTTTTTGCTTAGTAATTCATTTCTTTACATATTCGTCAAGTCAACGTTTCACTGTTATCAGTTTGTTTCCGTCCGCTACCGGATTCCATCCATCTTCGCCTGCCAGTACAGTCGTAATCTCGTATCCTTGCAGGTTTTTCAGTTGTTGGGAGAAAGCGGCACGCGCTTTCGGATTGGCTCCTTCGCCCCGACTCTCATATTCGGCATAGAAGACTGTATTTTCGTTCTCTTTCTTGCCCCAGTTATTCCAACCGACAGGGAGAATGTGTTTACCTAGTTCGCAACGGATAAATACAGCTTGCGCATACGGACGCCAGGGACGAGACAGATATACTTTTGTAGCTTCCGGTTCCGCAGTCAGTTTGCAATCATAGAATACATAGCCATATTTTTTTCCTTTATCTGTAGAGGGAGCGGTGACATAACCATCCCGTTTGCTATGAATGTGACAACGGTTGAAAACAGCCGTAGACCAGCCGAAGATAAAATCAACCGTTCCTTCGATGTAGCAGTCTTCATAATATTGGCGGCTTTGCTTGCTGTATGTATAGAGGGTATCTTGGAAGCCGAGGAAACGACAGTTCTTAAAATAGACACGATCGGCAGATACGAAACAGGCAACTGCTTGTCCTACGGGACCTGATGAGTTCTCGAATGTGATATTCTCCGCATAAAAATCGGGGGCATAGATGTAACAGCTGGACGAACCGGAAGTTCCCATGTTCTCGCCGAATACATTTTTCTTGTTTGCAAAACCGTCATAAGTCAGTATCGCACCGTCTTCTCCAATCAAAGAGATATTAATCTTGGATTCAGGGATGATGAGCTTCTCTTTATAAGTTCCTTTACGAATCAGGATAGTGGTACGAACGTCTTTGCGAAAATCGGGAACAGCATTGATAGCTTCCTGCACGGTAAAGAAATCACCGCTACCGTCTTGGGCCACTACATAATCGAATTGACGGATATATTTCGCCAGTTCCGGAATTTCCTTGCCGATGGCATCCACTGCCAGTCCGGCAATTGTTCGTGCTCCGTATACGTTTAAATGAGTATTGTCTTCACGACCTTTCGGGAAAGCCGGCACCTGATTGGGTTCGACAAACATGAATAGTTTCTTTGATTCTACAGGTCCAAGTCCCTGCACCAGGTCATGAGTAATCTTGTTCATGTCGATGAAAGTCACTCCCAGTTCTTTTGCCACATTGCGGGGAGCATCCAGATAGGCGCCATGCGTATCGAATAAAACAGTTCCCTCTTTCGGTTGTTCCTTTTCCCCCGGTGTGCGGCGGACATCTTTTGCGATGGCATCATCCTTCGGCTGCACAAAGTTTCGACGGACGATAGAGTTGAACAATACCGGAATTCCACCTTTGGCGCGGGTTTCATTCACATACCGACGAAGAATTTCATCAAAAGTACTACCCGGATCGGTGTGACGGGTAGAGTCTGCTTTCTCATCATTATGGCCGAACTGGATAAAGACATAATCTCCTTTCTTCACCTTAGAAATTACTTTTTCCCAGCGTCCTTCGCTGATAAAGCTCTTGGAACTTCGACCGTTGGCTGCATGATTGTCTATCCGTATGTCTTCGGAGAAGAATCCGGGAAGTACCATTCCCCAACCACGTTCGGGATTTCCTCCGTCTATTTTCTTGTTAGCCATTGTCGAATCACCTATCATAAAGATAGTGATGACCGGTTTATCTGCACGAAATGCAGAAAAAAGAATAAGAGCCGTTGCAAGTAGCCCTACCATTTTAACCCTAAGTGTTTTCATATTCTTCATCCCCTCCTACGAGTTTTATTTTTTGTTTTTATCTGCCACCTGCAACGTTTTGCTTGTATCTTACTTGCAATCAACCGATTGCAGCGTTGCAGATACTGTTGCAGATACCGTTGCAGATGTTTATCTGCAACACCTTTAATAATCCTGTTTTGCACGCAGACAAATTCAGTTTCCACGTATAGGAACTACAGTTTCCCCGGTAAGAAACGCTAGTTTCCACGTAGAGATACGACAGTTCCCACATAGGGAAACTGCAGTTTCCTGCCTTGGACGGGAATTTCAAGCCAGGAAAGCAAATGCCCAAGCCCGGAAACAAAAATTTCAAGCTGCATAAACAGTCGGAAAACCTACGTATTTTTATTTATAAGGATACCAATTACTGCTTTCCTTAAAGATATTTTGCGGAGTATACTTCATTGCCTCCTTATTTGTCAACTGTTTAGCCCATGCCACACGCCCGGAAGTATCTGCGCCCGCACCCGTATTTCCGAATTCGGCATAACGGGCTGTCTTTTCGTTCTCCGGATTCCTCCAATTGTGCCATCCTTCGGGACGGATATGATTACCAAACTCACAATTGATAAAGACCGTTGCCGCATAAGGACGCCACGGACGACCCAAATATACTTTTTTCACTCCCGGAGCGGCTGTCAGCTTACAGTTTTTGAAAACATAACCGAATTCTTCACTTTGAGGAGTGGAAGCGGCAGTGATATACGAATCACGTTTACTATGCAGTTCACAATATTCGAATAGAGCGGTGGAAGGACCAAAAATAAAATCGGTAGTTCCCTCGATATAGCAATTTGTGAATAAGAGACGCGCTCCTTCGGTTCCTGTATAAATAGTATCCTGATTTCCCAAGAAACGACAGTTGACAAACATCAGTCTGTCACCTTCGGTGTGAAGAGCTACCGCTTGCCCCAGTGGAGCCGCATTATTTTCAATCGTCAGGTCTTTGAAAGTGATGTCATTTCCCTCCACTTTCACCGTATAGGTGCGGAAAGTACCCATCTTATTGATATTGGCATGGTCATCATAAGTGATAATCGTTTTTTCTGCGCTTTCGCCCACTAATTGCACATTCTTTACCCAGGAAGGAATGACTAGTTTTTCTTTGTATATACCATTCTTGATATAGATCGTCACCGTATAATCCATAAAAGCGCGGACAGCTTCCACGGCTTCCTGAATGTTACGATACTCCCCTGTCCCGTCGCGTGCCACGACTAATGTGTCTTTGCGTTGCTGTTGTTGTGCATAAACAGATGTTGCTCCCACACCCAGTAGAAGCAAACACATCATTCCTTTAAAAATAGTCCTTTTCATTGTCGGAAATTACTTTTGTAAACGTTCGTATTCCAAGCTAGCCATAATAAAAGGTCCTACGGCTTTAGGATCGTTATTGCGGATAGTTTCATTAATATAATAGTCATAATCGCCGGAACGATATACCTTTCCTCCCAATCCTGCCACTGCACAAGCCTTGGTGATGGTTACCAATCCGTTCTTGTCTACTTCGATAAAATTATCCAGGAATCCTTTGTAGCCTTTCAATGCCACATCCAGATAAGACTTATCAATATATCCCAAACGAACCGCCTTAAAGAGCGAATAAATAAACATAGCAGAACAGGAAGATTCTACATAATTTCCCTTATCACCACTCCGGTCCATCACCTGATACCATCCTCCGGTCTTCGGATCCTGAAGTTTCTTCACCTGCACAGCTACATTATTCAATATATCAAGCAGGGAATCTCTTCCGGCTTCATGCTGCGGAATAAATTCGAGCACATCCACCAATGCCATCGCATACCATCCCATCGCACGCCCCCACGTATGTTTCGACTGTCCGGTCACCGGGTCCGCCCAACGTTCAGTGCGGCTTACATCGCACGCATGACGATAAAGACCATTTTTAGGATCATACGTATGACGGGCACAAGTGACAAACTGGTTGATTACATCTGCATAATCCTGCGGGAGATTATTACGAAATGCATATTCTGCATAGAAAGGAGCTCCCATGTAAATTCCGTCCAGCCACATTTGGTGGGGATAAATCTTTTTGTGCCAGAAACCACCGTCCTCATTGCGCGGTTGTCCTTCAAACTGGCTATAAAGCAGGTCGAGCGCTTTCTTATATTTAGGATTCTTGGTCTGCTCATAGATACGGAAAAGGATTTTTCCGGAGTTGATACGGTCGAGGCTATAATCGGTTAATTTATAAGCGGTAATGCTTCCGTCCTCGTGCACCATTGTATCCGCATACGCGATGGCGTAATCGCGAATTTTCTTGTCGCCATAAGCGTCGTACACATCGAGCATGGCTCCCAGTTCAAGTCCGTGGCAATAATCCCACTTCAGTTTCGGCTGAAAGTCAAGTTGCCAGGATTCCGGGTAACGGATCATTTCCGATTCAGTCAGCCGCACAGACCAGGGAAGCTTGCTGTCTACCTGTTGTGCCGATGCCGGAAGTGACATTGTAACCAGCAGAGTCAATATAAAAAAATTATAAAAAAGAGTTCGTCTCATGGTTTCTTATTTTAAGGATTAAACATACAAGTCTTTCACGCTACGAAAGTAGTGTTTTTCCTCCAAAGCCAGTGGGATTTTTTAGTCAAGTAGGTGCATTTTTTGTTTTTCGTGCACGGAAACGACTAATTTTGTGCACGCAAACGTCAAAAATGTCCATTTTTGATGCAATATCTCATAAATTAAGAGTTTCGTTTTGGAAGAAAGCAAAAAAGGTCTTACTTTTGGCACGGTTTACAACTAATACCCTCTGGGGAAACACAGGTAATTTATCATTAAAACAGAGAAAAAATAGAACAGAATGGAAGAAGTATTCAAGTACATTATCGGTCTTGGAGCGGCAGTGATGATGCCGGTCATTTTCACAATCTTAGGAGTATGTATCGGTATTAAATTCTCTAAAGCGCTGAAAAGCGGTTTATTGGTAGGTGTCGGTTTCGTTGGTTTATCGGTAGTCACAGCGTTGCTTACCAGCAGCCTGGGCCCTGCACTAAGTAAAATGGTAGAAATCTACGGATTGGAACTGGGTATTTTCGACATGGGATGGCCTTCTGCAGCAGCAGTTGCCTACAATACATCTGTCGGTGCTTTTATTATCCCGGTCTGTCTGGGTGTTAACTTACTGATGTTGCTTACCAAAACAACCCGCACCGTCAACATCGACCTTTGGAACTACTGGCATTTCGCCTTTATCGGAGCCATCGTCTATTTTGCTTCCGACAATATCTTCTGGGGCTTCTTTGCAGCAATCATCTGCTACATCATTACACTGGTAATGGCGGATATGACTGCTCCTGCTTTCCAAAAGTTCTATGATAAAATGGAAGGTATCTCTATTCCGCAACCTTTTTGCCAAAGTTTTGTTCCGTTTGCCATTGTAATTAATAAACTACTTGATAAAATCCCGGGATTCGACAAACTGAATATCGACTCGGAAGGCATGAAAAAGAAATTCGGATTGATGGGTGAACCGTTGTTCCTGGGTATTGTGATCGGTTGCGGTATCGGCGCACTGGGTTGTGCCAGTTGGAAAGAAGTGTTGGATGGTATTCCGGGCATTTTAGGACTGGGTATCAAGATGGGTGCGGTAATGGAATTGATTCCACGTATCACCAGTCTCTTCATCGAAGGTTTGAAACCTATTTCTGACGCTACCCGCGAGCTGATCGCTAAGAAATATAAGAATAACACCGGATTGAGCATCGGTATGAGCCCTGCACTGGTAATCGGTCACCCGACTACCCTGGTGGTATCTCTACTTTTAATCCCTGTAACTATCTTCCTGGCTGTTATCCTTCCGGGCAACCGTTTTTTACCGCTGGCTTCCCTGGCAGGTATGTTCTACTTGTTCCCGATGATTCTGCCTATTACAAAAGGTAACGTAGTGAAATCATTTATTATCGGTCTGGTGGCTTTGACAGTCGGTCTGTATTTCGTGACAGGACTGGCAGGCTTCTTCACACTGGCCGCCAAAGATGTATATGCCGCAACGGGCGACCCGACAGTGAATATCCCCGCCGGTTTTGAAGGTGGAGCACTCGACTTTGCTTCCAGCCTCTTCTGTTGGGGTATCTTCCACCTGACTTACAGTCTGAAGATTATCGGTCCTGCCATCCTCGTGGCACTGGCACTCGGAATGGCTATCTACAACCGTATCCGCATGACTAGAAATGACGCAAAGAATGCATCAACCAATAAAGAATAATATAAATCCTATAAAGAAAAGATGATGAAAAAATTAGCAATTGCAATGATGTTGGGTATCGCAGCGATGTCTGCTTCTGCCCAGGTGAATTACAAGATGCAAGTGGCTTGCAGTCCTCAAGACGTGAAAACGTATGATACCAACCGCCTGCGTAGTAGCTTTCTAATGGAGAAAGTAATGGTTCCGAATGAAATCAACGTTACTTATTCAATGTACGACCGCCTGATCTTCGGTGGTGCAGTACCTGCAACAAAAGAACTGGTACTTGAAACGATTGATCCGCTGAAATCTAAATTCTTCCTTGAACGCCGCGAACTGGGTGTCATCAACATTGGTGGCGAAGGTATCGTAACCGTAGACGGTAAAGAATATACGCTGAAATTCAAAGATGCTTTATACGTAGGTAGAGGCAAGCAGAAAGTGACTTTCAAGAGCAAAGATTCCAGCAATCCTGCCAAGTTCTACATCAACTCGGCTACTGCTCACAAGGAATACAAAACTCAATTGATTACTATCGACGGACGCAAAGGTTCTCTGAAAGCCAACTCATTTGCTGCCGGAAAGATGGAAGAAAGCAACGACCGCGTTATCAACCAGTTAATTGTTAACAACGTACTTGAAGAAGGTCCTTGCCAATTACAGATGGGACTGACAGAGTTGAAACCGGGTAGCGTATGGAACACGATGCCGGCACACACTCACTCTCGTCGTGTGGAAGCATACTTCTATTTCAATGTACCGGCAGGAAATGCGATCTGTCACTTCATGGGCGAACCTCAAGAAGAGCGTATTGTATGGATGCAGAATGAACAAGCTATCATGTCACCGGAATGGTCTATTCACGCTGCTGCCGGAACAAGCAACTACATGTTTATCTGGGGTATGGCAGGTGAAAACCTCGACTACGGAGATATGGACAAAATCAAATATACAGAAATGCGCTAATCGTTGCGTATTCCTGTTCATACATATAATCAATGATCCGAAAAACTTCATTCTTTTCTCCTGCGAGAGAAAGGAATGAAGTTTTCCGGATTTTGCATATTCTTCCCCCAAAGAACAAACACTCGTTACCTTATTATATATAGGATGTAACAAAATCCAACTATAATGCAACGAATAATACATGATTTTGACCAATTTTTACAAATAAAATTCAGTCTAAATACCGACCTTTGTCAACGAAACAAAATCTATTTAAATCCATTATCATGAATGCATTTCAAAAAACAGGCGAAAAAATGACAAACTACAGATGGACTATCTGTGCTATGCTATTTTTTGCTACCACAGTTAACTATCTCGACCGTCAGGTTCTCTCATTGACATGGGATGAATTTATCAAACCGGAATTCCACTGGGACGAATCTCACTACGGTACTATTACTTCTGTTTTCTCGATTGTATACGCTATATGTATGCTGTTTGCCGGTCGTTTTGTCGACTGGATGGGAACTAAAAAAGGCTACCTTTGGGCCATTGGTGTCTGGTCTGCCGGTGCTTGCCTCCATGCTGTCTGCGGTATCATCACAGAAGCTCACGTTGGTCTCCACAGCGCAGCAGAACTGGCTGGTGCAACAGGAGACACTATCGTCGTTATCGCTACTGTCAGTATGTATTGCTTCCTCGCTGCCCGCTGTATTCTGGCCTTAGGAGAAGCTGGCAACTTCCCTGCCGCTATTAAAGTAACTGCAGAGTATTTCCCTAAAAAAGACCGTGCGTATGCTACTTCCATCTTTAATGCGGGTGCGTCAATCGGCGCATTGGTTGCCCCTCTTACCATTCCTATCCTGGCCAAAGCGTTCGGTTGGGAAATGGCATTTATCGTGATTGGTGGACTTGGCTTCATTTGGATGGGATTCTGGGTATTCATGTACGATGCTCCATCTAAAAGCAAACATGTCAATCAGGCAGAGCTTGATTATATCGAACAAGACCAGCGCGAAGCAGGCAGTGCTCCGATGACAGATGAGAAAGATGAAAAAAGAATGAAGTTCTGGCAATGTTTCAGCTACAAGCAGACATGGGCCTTTATCTTCGGTAAGTTCACCACTGACGGTGTATGGTGGTTCTTCCTTTTCTGGACTCCGTCTTATCTGAATACTCAATTCGGCATCAAAACCTCCGACCCGTTGGGTATGGCATTAATCTTTACGCTTTATGCGGTAACCATGTTATCCATCTATGGTGGTAAATTACCTACCATCTTCATCAACAGAACGGGTATGAATCCTTATGCAGCCCGTATGAAAGCGATGTTGATCTTCGCCTTCTTCCCATTGGTTGTATTGTTGGCACAGCCGTTAGGTACGGTTTCTCCATGGTTCCCGGTTATTTTAATCGGTATCGGTGGTGCTGCTCATCAATCCTGGTCAGCTAACATCTTCTCTACTGTAGGTGATATGTTCCCAAGAACGGCTATTGCAAGTATTACCGGTATCGGTGGTATGGCAGGAGGCGTAGGTTCTATGATTCTTCAGAAAGTGGCAGGTAACTTGTTCGTATATGCTTCCGGAACAACAATGGTTGACGGCAAAGAGGTGGAAATGACGAAAGAATTGCTCGAACAAGGAGCACAATTCGTACACCCTGCCATGACATTCATGGGCTTCGAAGGTAAACCTGCCGGATATTTCATAATTTTCTGCGTGTGTGCAGTAGCTTATCTGCTTGGTTGGGTCATCATGAAGGCATTAGTTCCGAAATACAAACCTATCGTATTGGATTAATTCCATTTCAATAGATACTATCAATAAAAACAAAAGAGTAATCCGTCGCCGGATTACTCTTTTGTTTTTAACCAATTATTCAAAAAATGAAAAATAAAAAAGCCTCTTCTCACGAAGAAGGCTTTTTAGGTTTACTTATCCTGCATCATCCTCCTGCAATTTTTTTAAACGTAACACTAAAAAACAGTGTTTTGCATTCCTATAATGAAGTATAGTAAACGTTAAGATGAAAAAAAGGGAAGTCTCACGACTTCCACAATTCTTCTAACCTTAAATCTAAATCTCTATGAAAAAAACGTGTTGCAAATATAGGCGTTTGTTCAATATAGAGGTGTTAATGAATTGCATAAAGAGAGAATAAAAACTAACATCTGCAAAAATGATGCAATTTTTCAGGAGCCTTCTATTAATTTTAATAAACTTTTATAGAGAGGATTGCGTTCCAAGAGTTCGGGAACTCCCGTGATGAACATCTGTTTCCTTGCACGGGTCAAGGCAACATTCAGTTTCCGGTCAATCAAAACACCCTCTTCTTCCGTCAGATTGGATAGAAATTTTAATTGATAAGGGTAGTTGACACAGAAGGAATAGATTATTACATCACGCTCGCTTCCCTGGAACCGCTCCACCGTGTCAACCAGAATGCGATTCAAAACCGGAATACCTACTGATTCTATTTCTTTTTTAATCAATGCTATCTGACTCCGGTAAGGAGTAATGATTCCTAAAGTACGGGATTCGTCAAAATCCGACTGATGGTGTTCATAAATGCGAACGGCTAAATCCGCAACGATACGTGCTTCCGAATAGTTGATTTTGGCAGATGCTCCTGCTTTCTCCGGCACAGACGGATAAAAAGCTAAACGGCAGATCGTGTCCGAGTCCTCTATTTGATGAGGTAGTCCGACAGGAATCAGCCGCCCCCCGTAAAAAGCACGATTGGCAAATAAGGCAACTTCCGGATGCATGCGTCCCTGACGACAAAGCATATCATAGGAACGATGAATAGCAGACGATGAACAGGCTGCCGTACAGTTCCGATAAAGACGTTCGAACAAAGAATCTTTCAGATTGCTCAATCCGATAGACAGTAATGATTCATCATAGATTGCCGCCTGTTCCGCGTTTTGCTGCACAACAGCAGGCAGTTGCTTATGATCTCCGATCAATACAAACTTATCTATTGCATCTTTTTCATCTTCTCCACGTGCACAGAGGATTCCTAACAACTGCGGTTCCAGGATTTGGGTAGCCTCATCAATAATAGCTACATCAAAATGTTTCAAGCGAAACAGTTCCGGCTTACCGGAAATAGCCGCTACCGTTCCCACAATAATCCGACAATTCCGAATACGCTCGTAAACTTCCGAACGACGGTTGCAAGAGGATAATTCATTTTCAATCAGATGCCCGCGGTAGGCTTCATCACATGACAATTCACTTCCTACCCGGATAAAGTCAACTGCCGGAGCAATGGAAGCCAACGACTTGCATATCTCATCAACCGCCCGGTTGGTATAGGAAAGCAAAAGAATCTGTGCATCCTTGTCTGCATGGAAAGTCTCTACCATTTTCTTCAAGGCACATGAAGTCTTGCCTGTTCCCGGAGGTCCGATAAGAAGGAAATAATCCTGTGCGGCTTTTGCCTTCAGGGCGACTCGCGTAAAATCGTCTTCCGAACAGAAAATCATGGAATCCAATGATTTATCAAACCTCGGAGGACGTTGTGACAGCAACAAGTCACGACGTTCTTTTCTTGCAGAAAGATAAGCATATAAGCCCTGATACATCGAGCGGAATGTCGTATCCATTGTATCATGCTCTATGGCATAAAGGCTTTCGGCCGGAAGTACGGATGGATTCTGCTGGGTAGCACGCAAGCGGATACCTATTTCGTTTTCTGTCAGATACTCGATATTGCCTTTGAAAACCATTTTATTGGTGACATTATCTGTATCACAGTTTCGTTCATAAAGGATAATGGCGTCGCCTTGACGGAAATTAGGAAGGAAAGTTTCAGCATGAAGCATCTCACTTCCAGCGGTAAGAGTAAGTCCGGCTTTATATTCATCGGCGGCATGGTTCTCCTTTATTTTCAGATCATAAATGATTTCTCCAGCCTCACATTTCTCCGCCAATGTAGAGAGCCACAAAGAAGCTGCCCCTGTACGTCCCTCATAATCCACGTCACCGGATTTTGAGGTATAAAGTTCCTTTGTTATAAAGTTGTACACCGCATAGAAGTAATTCTTTTCCAATGCGGAAAGAGCTTTCAGCTTCGATTGAAAGTTATCAATAGAAGGACGCAGGTATGTTTCCCAGAAACGCCCTTTCAATCCTCGTTCATTCAAGGTGGAAGCATTAATTTCTTCCAGTTTTTGTGACGTATACTCCAGGCTGTTTCGTAATTGGATGCCATATTCATCGGCTACAATCCGGTTACGCAAATCAATTACCCGGCGTACCATCGCCCACGAAGGACGGGAAGGGTAAAGAAGCGGATAGCGGGTATAAAGCAAATAGGCTTTCACTTTCCGGTGATCCATTCCCATCGAATATTGCAATACCGCCTGATAAAGCAACATCTGTACCTTATTATTCTCTTTCGGTTCTACCTTGCCCCGGATAGCATACTCGTCCGCTTTACCGGATTTCATTTCGATAAAAGAAGACATATCCCGCTGCATATAGTCAAGACGTCCCTGAAGTCCGAGTGCTTCGCAAATATAAGATGGTTCGAGCACGGCATCTGTCTTGTCAAGCTCATAGCCGGCTGCATGAAAGGTGTCATTTACTGTTTCACGAATATGATCGAAGTGCAATTTGCAGTCTTCAAAGAATTGGCGTTCTTTCTCCTTGTCTCGCAAATCAGAGCAGGCGGCCAGTTCAATAGGATAACGCCGGAAGGCTTTCTGCATACAGGTACGATAGTCTATCTCTTCACTCTTTGCATGAATCCATTCGTCCAGAAAAAGGTTGGCTATATTTCCCAGTAATAAAGGACGAGCATTTTCGATCGGTTGAAGACGGGAAAGAAAATAGTTGGCCGGATGGTGTCCGTAGTCACGGAAACACTCGGCAAGGGAACTGATGTCGAGCAAGTAATCCGGTTCGAGTACGATAAAAGAAGGGGTCAGGATTCCTGCTTCATCGATGGCTACATCCAATAAATTGACTTGCGCATGCCGCCAAAGCAACTTGCACGTTTCTGCAAACTCTTCATTGATTTGAGGAACATTATAACGGACAAGGTATGGTTGCTCCGAAACTTCATCCAAGGGAGTCACATACAGATATTGTTCGTCGGCATACTGGAAGCAGACACGCATCCGCTGTACCCGCTCGCGGGCAGGAGGCGCAACCAAATAGGTGGCATCCGCACGCGGAAATAGTCGATATAGTTCCAGAGGAATATCTTCATCCAAGAGTTTACGGATAAAGAAAGCCAGGGTTTTCGCATCCCGCAAGAGTTGTTCCCGGTTGGGCTCTTGTTGACGGTTCAGGATAGCATTTGAAGTTAACCGGAAAGTATGCAGCCGGTTCTGCTCTGTAACAGAAAGACCCACCTTAGCTGACACAAAACTAATTCGTGCGGAAAGATCGGTCATCTGTAAACTTTCGTTTTGCATTTGCCCGCGACAAATGCGTTCCAGCAAGTCGCGCATTTGCTTATATCCTACGGCAAGATAGGCATCTTCTGCCCGGCAAACTGCTAAAAGGATTTCATAAGATTCTATCGCTTCACTCTTCGGACAAGGCAACTTCATCTCCAGCTTCATCTTCTACTTCCTCTTCGGTTTTCTTCTTGTCTTTTATCATCAAAATACTCATCTCGTACAACAGATAAAGTGGAATAGCTACGACACTCAATGTGAAGGGATCGCCTGTCGGAGTAATAATAGCAGCTGCTATCACGATGACAACCACCGCATGACGGCGGTATCTCCGCAAGAAAGACTTGTTCACCACTCCCAGCAAAGAAAGCAGCCATGTAACCAACGGAAGTTCAAAAGCCAATCCCATGCAGAGAACCAGCATCATAAAATTATCTATATAGGAATTAAGCGACAAGATATTCTCCACTTCCGAACTCAACTGATAGGTAGACAGGAAACGGAGAGTCAGCGGATAAACCATAAAGTAACCCAGCAGTACGCCGATGAAAAACATCACCGTTCCGATAGTCAATGCTTTACGCACGCCCTTTCTCTCATTCGGATAAAGAGCGGGATTGATGAAACGCCATATTTCAAAAAAGATATAAGGCATAGCCGTCACCACCGACATCCAAAATGCTGTCGACATGTGAATAAAGAAAGGAGCAGCCAAGTTGATATTGACCAGCTTCACATAAAATTGTTGTGTGAAGAAGTCATCGGTCAAATCAAATGTTTTACCGATATGCCGTAATAAATCGTAGAATATGAAATCATTGTGGCAAGGTGCAAGTATTACATGGTCGAAGAGGTAGGGCATAGCAATAAAATAGCCTATCGCCAATACAAACCAAACTCCAACTACCCGAAAAAGCACCTTACGCAGTTCGTCCAAATGATCCCAAAAGGTCATTTCTGCCATCCGTATGTTGTGCTCTTTTAGTTCTTAGAAGGATCTACAGGTTTGTCCAACTCGTCTTTTGCCTTGTTTATTTCATCTTTCGCTTCGTTCACACCGTCTTTGAAACTTTTTACACCTTTGCCTAATCCGCGCATCAGTTCAGGTATTTTCTTTCCACCAAAAAGAAGAAGGATAACCAAAGCGATAATAATCCATTCGGAACCACTAGGCAAAAAGCCTAACAATAATAAGTTTGTCATAAGTTTATTTGATATAAGAGGTTTTTAATAGTTGCTGCAAATATAATCATTTTCACCACAGGTTACATAGATTAACCCTGTTTTTTATGACAACACAGGGTTATTAGAAAATTCTAATCCTGATAATATACCCGCTTCACCCGTGTCGATATACTTGTCAACACTTCATAAGGGATCGTATCCAGCTTATCGGACAACACCGTAATCGGAAGATCATCACCAAAGATGATAGCCTGATCGCCTTCCCGACAATCAATATCCGTCACATCGATCATGCAGACGTCCATACAGATATTCCCTACATAAGGAGCTTTCTTTCCGTTCACCAGGCAATAGGCGTTGCCGCGTCCCAAATGGCGGTTCAATCCATCCGCATAGCCGATAGGAATGGCCGCAATGCGTGAAGGACGTGCCAAATGCCCCATCCGGCTATATCCTACCGTATCTTCTTGGGGAACATCCCGTATCTGAAGAATGGTAGTCTTCAACGTACTTACATTATGTATAATCGAATTGTCTATCGGGCTAACTCCATAAAGTCCGATTCCCAAGCGCACCATATCAAATTGTGCATCAGGGAAACGCTCGATTCCTGCCGTATTACAGATATGACGGAGAATCTTATGAGAGAAGGCAGCCTGCAATTCTTGCGAGCCTTTCTCGAACAATTCAATCTGCCTGCGAGTGAAAGCGTCGAACTGCGGCGAATCACTTCCTACAAAATGAGAGAATACCGAACGGGGGATCACCGCACTCTGATTCTTCAGACGACGAATGAGCAATGGTATATCTTCTACCGCAAAGCCCAGACGGTGCATACCTGTATCCAGTTTCACATGAATCGGGAAGTTGGTGATTCCTTCTTTCTCCGCAGCTTTGATGAGCGCATCGAGCAGATGGAAATTATAGACTTCCGGTTCCAGCTTATAATCGAACATGGTTTTGAATGCCGTAAGCTCCGGATCCATAATTATAATAGAGGCGGTAATACCTGCTTTGCGAAGTTCGGAACCTTCGTCAGCCACGGCCACAGCCAGATAATCGACATGGTGTTCCTGCAAGCTCTTGGCTATTTCGTACGAACCGGCTCCGTAAGCGGATGCTTTCACCATACAGATCACCTTTGTTTCCGGATGGCGAAGCATGGAACGGTAATGGTTCAGATTGGCGACCATCGCTCCGAGGTTTACTTCAAGGATGGTTTCATGCACCTTCAATTCAAGTTCTTCGGATACCAAATCAAAGTTGAACACGCGCGAACCTTTTACCAGAATTACTTCCGAATGAAGTGATTTGAGTATGCCGGATGTAAGAAGTGCTTCTGTGTTAGGAAAGAAGTAGCGTTCGAGATCGTCATCAAAACGAGCGGAACAGGAGGATATTTCCTGCCCTACACCAATCAGTTTATTTATTCCTTTACTCTGCACCAACTGTGCTACACGCCGGTAGAGCGTAGCGGTACTTTGGCCGGTTTCCAGTATATCCGACAGGATCAGTGTCCGCTTCAAGCCTTTCTTTTCCGAACGGCGTACCAGAAAGTCGAGTGCAATATCCAACGATGCCAGGTCTGAATTATAACTATCATTAATCAATACGCAGTTATTCTTTCCTTCTTTCACTTCCAGACGCATGGCAATCGGTTCGAGACGGGCCATCCGTTCGGTGATCTGGTCGGCAGGTGTCATCAGGTAAAGACAAGCTGCCAGGCAATTCAGCACATTTTCAATGGAAGCGTCATCGATGAAAGGAATACAGAATGTATTATCCATTTCCAGATAACGATAGGATATAACGGTATGATCTTCTTTCTTGATTACACGGCTGATATACAACGGACGTTCAATATCCCTACGGCTCCAGGCTATTTCACGTGCAGTCAGCATTGATTTTGCGACACAATTACTGATTAATTCGTTATCGCCGTTGTAAATCACTACATCGCAGTCTTTGAAAAGCGTCAGTTTCTCCATGCATTTCTCTTGCAATGAGAAGAAATTTTCCTGATGGGCACCGCCGATATTGGTCAGAATACCAATGGTAGGCTTTATCATTCGTTTCAAGGCTCCCATCTCTCCCATTTCGGAGATGCCGGCTTCGAAGATGCCCAGTTCTGCTTCTTCTGAAAGTTGCCATACAGAAAGAGGAACTCCGATCTGCGAATTATAGCTACGCGGAGAACGGACGATACAACGATCCGGACTAAGTAACTGGTGCAACCACTCTTTCACAATGGTTTTTCCATTGCTTCCGGTGATACCGATCACAGGGATTTTAAATTTATCACGATGCGCTTCGGCAAGCTTCTGCAAAGCCTTCAGAGGATTGGGAACGATAAGGAAATTGAGAGTTGAGAGTTGAGAATTGAGAATTGGCTGCGCATCATCCTGCCCAGATTTCTCCATTTTCAATTCTCCATTCTCAATTAATTTAAAGTCTTCTTCTGTTATTACAAAATTGCGTACGCCCCGGTCGTATAATTCGGGGATATAACGGACTCCGCTATTTCGTTTGGTAGTTAAAGCAAAAAAGAGAGTTTCTTCCGGAAAACTCAAAGAGCGGCTGTCTGTTAACAGCCAATCAATAGTCGCTTTATGTTTGCCCATACGGCGGGCACCGATACTTTTGGCTATGGATTCAATCGCATATGACATAGTTCTGTTTCTTTTTGAAAATCTAAGTACGGGTATTTTCCGATAAGTCGTTCTATTTTTAACACTATTTGTCCTAAAAAGCGTTGATACGCCTCTGACTCGGGGTGAAAGGGTTTATGTGCCAAGTCCCGGCGGATGTCCTGCACTGCCATGATAACCTGCTTTGTTTCAGCGGAAAAGAAGGTTTCGGAGAAGCGTTCCCACAGGTAACGAATCGCCAGAGGAGACGGATGCAGCATATCGTCAGCATAGAAGCGATAATCACGCAATTCGTCTAATATGATTTCATAAGAGGGGAAGTAGAACACTCGTTCCGGGAACAATTGCTGCAACCGGTCGATGGCCAGTAACAACGTAGATTTACTTAATTGATTGGCGTGCATTCCGTCGCGTATATGACGGATCGGGCTGACTGTAAACAGCCATTTTAATTCCGGATTGCAGGCTGCCATTCCGGTGATGAGCGCTGTATAATCTTCTACAATTTCTTCAACAGTAAGCCGGTAACGTAAGAAATGGTTTTCCGGCAGTTGATGGCAGTTGGCTACCACTTGCCCACTCTCTTTTTGTTTATAAACATAAGCGGTGCCCAAAGTTACCATTAGCCAGTTCAACTCCGGTAGTCTTTGATGGGCGTGATGAAGACGGGCATTTATGGTATGCAACGTTTCTTCGGGCGTAAAAGCTGAAAAAGAGCCGTGATGCATCGGACTATGCCATAAGTCTTTGTAGGCAAACAAATCCTGGCTGGTATATTCTTTATGTCCCATAATCTCTCTCAAAGCGGATGAGACGGACAAAGGATTATAAAGGATACCAAAAGGATTCAGATCCAGCTGAAACCCGGCGTCCATTAATTGTCTCCCGATATTTTCTGCAAAACAGGAACCCATCAAAAGAATACGATCTGCATGACTGACAGGTGGCATCCCGGCAGGCAATTCTACAGATGTTTGAAAGTTCATACGATTTTCCATCATTTCATTACGTTTCATATGCAAAAGTAATCAAAAAACAATTTCCTACCTCTTTTTCCTCACGATTCAATAATCTTAGGGAGTATGGAAAAACAGATACGTCCCTATGCCGAATAAGATTTTATAAAAAAAAGGGGGGCGAATATACTTTCTTTTCGTATTTTTGCACTAAATTTCCTCGAATCATGAAGAATGAACCGATATATAACTTGCTAAACACTATCAATTATCCTGACGACCTGCGAAGACTAGACGTAGAGCAACTGCCGGAGGTATGTAGTGAATTAAGGCAAGACATTATTAAAGAACTTTGCTGCAACCCGGGGCATTTTGCTGCCAGTCTGGGAACAGTGGAGCTAACCGTAGCTCTGCACTACGTCTACAATACACCATACGACCGTATTGTATGGGACGTGGGACATCAGGCATACGGCCACAAAATTCTGACAGGACGCCGTGAAGCATTTTCCACAAACAGGAAACTCGGTGGAATCCGCCCTTTCCCGTCTCCGGAAGAAAGCGAATATGATACTTTCACGTGCGGACACGCTTCCAATTCTATTTCTGCCGCTCTAGGTATGGCTGTCGCAGCCGCCCGGAAAGGAGATGCCAAACGTCATGTAGTAGCCATTATCGGCGACGGATCAATGAGTGGCGGACTGGCTTTTGAAGGATTGAACAACGCATCTGCCACGTCGAACAACCTGCTCATTATCCTGAATGACAATGATATGGCAATCGACCGCAGCGTAGGAGGCATGAAGCAGTATCTTTTCAACCTAACGACTTCCAACCGCTATAATCAGCTACGTTTCAAGCTCTCGCGCATGCTGTTCAAGCTTGGCATTCTAAACGAAGAACGCCGCAAAGCGCTCATCCGTTTCGGAAATAGCCTGAAATCGATGGCGGCACAGCAACAGAATATTTTTGAAGGGATGAATATCCGTTACTTCGGTCCGATAGACGGACACGACGTAAAGAACCTGGCAAGAGTATTACGTGATATCAAAGATATGCAAGGACCTAAAATCCTGCATCTACATACTATCAAAGGAAAAGGATTCGGTCCGGCGGAGAAACACGCTACCGAATGGCATGCTCCCGGCAAATTCGATCCGGTCACCGGCGAACGTTTCATTGCCAACACTGAAGGAATGCCTCCGCTTTTCCAGGATGTATTCGGAAATACATTGGTAGAGCTTGCCGAAGCCAATCCGAAGATTGTCGGTGTCACTCCCGCCATGCCTAGCGGTTGTTCGATGAATATACTGATGGAGAAAATGCCCAAACGTGCGTTTGATGTAGGCATCGCCGAAGGACATGCGGTTACTTTCTCCGGTGGGATGGCAAAAGACGGACTGCAACCATTCTGCAATATCTATTCTTCTTTTATGCAACGGGCGCATGATAATATCATCCACGACGTAGCGATTCAGAATCTCCCTGTTGTTTTGTGCCTCGACCGCGCCGGATTGGTTGGCGAAGACGGTCCTACTCATCACGGAGCTTTTGATATGGCATGTTTACGCCCGATCCCTAATTTGACTATCAGTTCCCCGATGGACGAACATGAATTACGTCGCCTGATGTATACGGCACAATTGCCGGACAAGGGACCGTTCGTGATCCGTTACCCCCGTGGACGCGGCGTACTGGTGGACTGGAAATGTCCGCTAGAAGAGATCCCGGTAGGAAAAGGACGGAAACTGAAAGAGGGTAGCGACCTTGCAGTGATTACTATCGGACCGATAGGAAACGTAGCCGCCCGTGCCATCACCCGGGCAGAAGCTGATTTCGGTCTGTCGATCGCCCATTACGATTTGCGTTTCCTGAAACCGCTGGACGAAGAGCTATTACATGAGGTAGGACGCAAATTCCAACGTGTCCTGACTATCGAAGACGGGATTATCAAAGGCGGTATGGGTAGTACTATCCTTGAATTTATGGCAGACAACGAATACAAACCAACCGTGAAGCGTATCGGTATCCCCAACCTATTTGTAGAGCATGGATCAGTTGCCGAACTGTATCAACTGTGCGGCATGGATGAAGAAGGGATTCTGACTAAAATAAAAGAATTTATCAATTGACATGAAGATTATTATTGCCGGTGCCGGCAACGTAGGCACCCATTTGGCCAAGTTGTTATCGCGCGAAAAGCAAGATATCATCTTGATGGATGATGACGAAGAGAAACTAAGCGCTCTTAGTGCCAATTTTGACTTGCTGACTGTTGCCGCTTCTCCTTCTTCCATCTCCGGATTGAAAGAAGTGGGCGTCAAAGAAGCCGACCTGTTTATCGCAGTCACACCGGACGAAAGCCGTAACATGACTGCCTGTATGCTGGCTACCAATCTGGGAGCTAAAAAGACAGTGGCACGTATCGACAATTACGAATATCTTCTGCCCAAAAATAAAGAGTTTTTCCAAAAGCTGGGAGTAGATTCTCTGATTTACCCGGAAATGCTGGCTGCTAAAGAAATCGTATCTTCCATGCGTATGAGCTGGGTACGCCAATGGTGGGAGTTCTGTGGAGGTTCTCTGGTTCTGATTGGTACGAAGATGCGCGAAAAGGCTGAAATCCTGAATATACCGCTGCATCAGCTAGGTGGTCCTAACATACCTTATCACGTAGTAGCCATCAAACGTGGAACGGAAACTATTATTCCCCGTGGAGACGATGTCATTAAATTGCATGATATTGTTTATTTCACCACTACCCGCAAGTATATTCCTTATATTCGTAAGATAGCCGGCAAGGAAGATTATGCCGACGTACGCAATGTGATGATTATGGGGGGAAGCCGTATCGCAGTCCGTACCGCACAATATGTGCCGGACTATATGCAGGTGAAAATAGTTGATAATGACCTAAACCGTTGTAACCGCCTGACAGAGTTACTGGATGATAAGACAATGATTATCAACGGAGATGGTCGCGACATGGATTTGCTCATCGAAGAGGGACTAAAGAATACCGAAGCATTTGTTGCTCTGACCGGTAACTCGGAAACAAATATTCTAGCCTGTCTCGCCGCTAAACGTATGGGAGTGGAAAAGACGGTGGCAGAAGTGGAGAATATCGACTATATCGGTATGGCGGAAAGTCTTGACATCGGTACTGTTATCAATAAAAAAATGATTGCTGCCAGCCATATCTACCAAATGATGTTGGATGCCGACGTGTCTAATGTGAAATGTCTTACTTTTGCCAATGCGGACGTTGCTGAATTCACTGTACCGGAAGGTGCTAAAATCACCAAACACCTGATTAAAGACCTGGGACTCCCGAAGGGTACTACCATCGGAGGAATGATCCGCAACGGAGAAGGTATCTTGGTGACGGGTGATACACAAATCCGTCCCGGCGACCATGTAGTCGTATTCTGCCTGAGTATGATGATTAAAAAGATTGAGAAGTTCTTTAATTAAGCATAAGATAACTAAACCAATTTATGATTAATTCAAAGATGATATTCCGGATTCTGGGCTTTCTGCTTCTGATAGAAACAGCGATGCTGTTATGTTGTGGAGCGGTCTCTCTTTTTTATAAAGAGAATGACTTGCAGAGTTTCCTGATTTCATCTGCTGTCACAGCCTGTATTGGCTTTCTGCTGCTTGCCATCGGGAAAGACGCTGTGAAATCCTTGAATCGCCGTGATGGATATGTCATCGTCAGCGCAGCATGGGTTACCTTTTCCTTTTTCGGTATGTTACCTTATTATATAGGAGGATATATTCCCAATGTTGCGGATGCATTTTTTGAAACGATGTCCGGATTTAGCAGTACAGGTGCCACTATTCTGAATAATATAGAGTCGATGCCCCACGGAATACTTTTCTGGCGGGCTATGACGCAATGGATAGGTGGTTTGGGTATTGTATTCTTCACCATTGCCGTTCTGCCGATTTTCGGTGTGGGCGGAATTCAGGTGTTCGCAGCAGAAGCCAGTGGACCTACTCATGATAAAGTGCATCCTCGCATTGGCATCACTGCTAAATGGATTTGGGGTATTTATGCCGGAATGACGGGAACGCTGATTATTTTATTAATAGGTGGTGGCATGAGTATATTCGACAGTGTATGTCATGCTTTTGCTACGACCAGCACTGGTGGGTTCTCTACCAAACAGGCCAGCATTGAATATTACCATTCACCTTACATAGACTATGTAATTTCCATTTTCATGTTCCTTTCAGGTATTAACTTCACGTTGCTGCTGTTGATGTTTAATGGGAAGATTAAGAAGTTCCTACATGATGCGGAACTGAAGTTCTACTTTATTTGTGTTTCATTCTTCACTCTATTCATTGCTATCTGGCTCCATCAGACTTCTTCTATGGGAGTAGAGGAGGCATTCCGAAAATCGCTTTTCCAAGTGGTTTCATTGCAAACTTCTACGGGATTCGTCACAGCTGACTATATGCTCTGGCCTTCTATCCTCTGGGGCTGTCTCATCATTGTGATGATTATCGGAGCTTGTGCCGGCAGTACAACAGGAGGTATCAAGTGTATTCGTATGGTTATCCTGTTTCAAGTAGTGAAAAATGAATTCAAACATATTCTTCACCCTAACGCCATACTCCCGGTGCGGGTAAATAAGCAAGTTATTTCTCCTTCCATTCAGTCTACTGTATTGGCTTTCACCTTTTTGTATGTGGTCATTGTTATCATCAGTGTACTTGTCATGATGGGCTTAGGAGTCGGTTTTCTGGAATCAATAGGAACCGTAATCTCAAGCATAGGTAATATGGGACCAGGCCTCGGCACATGTGGTCCGGCTTTCTCATGGAGTGCATTGCCTGATGCTGCCAAATGGCTGCTTTCTTTCTTAATGCTCTTGGGACGCTTGGAATTGTTTACAGTATTATTGCTTTTCACTTCCGACTTCTGGAAGAAGAGTTAAAAGCTCAATTCTCAACTATACTTATTCCTATGAGAAAAAATACTCATACCTATGAGAATATATTTCCATAGGTATGAGTATTTTTTCTCATTACGATGAGTATTCTATCCTATTTCTACGCCGTTATCGCATCATATCTTTCTTAGTAAAACCCTTCTTACAACAGGCTTATTTATTTCATAAATCTTATTGATAAGAACATCCATTTCCTGTTCACGAGCCTCACGTACAGCATCAGACATCATTCTGGTATAGCCATCCCGATGTCCTTTCAGCCATCCATTCTTCTCAAGATTTTCATCCATAACCTTGATAGCTTGTCTGTCATTGGCAAAAAGTAATCCTTTTTGTTGAAAGAAACTAAATTGAGTCCATGCATAGTCTCTGAAACTTCTCTCAATCTCCCATCTATATTCATTCAGGTGCATCACAGCTAATGCCTGTTGATATTGAGGAGTCTTGGATTCGGCAGCTAGATTAATGCCTTTTGCCAAGTCATCTCCACTCCATATTCCGATTTCTTCCTCATCAATCAACAATTTATAATCACCCTTCAGACCTGTTACTTTCAGAACTTCACGGTTCATTTCATCCATAAAAGGAATGACTTTCGTAGCTTCTGCCTGAGCCTTTTTTTGTCCCCATCCACGGGCGATAGTATCCAAAGGATAAGGAAGAGCTTCTGCCAGATAGTCAAAGCTCAAATCTTTTCCGTTCTTCTTGATATTTGAGATTGTACAATTCTCTGCTTTAACAGCCTGTTTCTTATTGGCATTAATCTCCATATCTGCTACTTCTTTACCCACAAACCCCTGTGCTTTCAGGAAAAGGTAAGCCATCACCATGTGTCCGTCATTATCCGGATGAATACGGTCGCTGCCACAAAGAGTAAATGTCGGGTCTTTCTGTTGGTTTTGTTGATTCAAAGCAACCATAGGAGCATTCAAATCAGTAAATTCCCAATTGTTCTTTGCTGCAGATTCTTTCTGGTATTCAACGATACGTTTGATAGTTTCGTTCTTTGTTTTGAACGGTACATTCTCTTTCAATTGCACGGTTTCATCATAAGGGGAAGTTCCGACCATCACAATACGGGTATCAGGAAGATCTTTGAAACGTTTCTCCATTTGCTGGTAGTTCTTGATACTTTCCTGATATTTCTGTTCGCCGAATTCTTTGGGATTATCCCCATTATATTCAAAATATCCGGAGTCATTCATACCAAAAGTAACCATCAACACAGAGGGTTTCATTGGGAAAATATCTCCATCCAAGCGTTTGTTCATATCGTATGCCGTATCTCCGCCAATACCACCGTTCAATATGCGGAGAGGCATATTCGGAAAACGAGTCATATAATACAACCAGATATACGAATGATAATGACCGCCATCCGTGATACTGTTTCCTAAAAATACTGCTCTTTCACCCTCTTTAAAAGGTTTCACAGTTTGAGCAAAGGCAGTAGTATATGTCATACAAACTGCCGCAATCAATACAAAAAACTTTTTCATGTCTTAATATCTTTTTTTACAAATACTATAAGTTGATATACATTGTTTTATCTGTCTTTATCCGATTTATTCGCCTATTCATCATCCAGTTCATTTATTCATTGTCCAGTTCATTTATTTCAAGTTTCTCATTTTGAAATAAGCAAATTCCGCAGGCACATCTTCAGCACCGCAGTGAAGTAATCCCGGACGTTGCACTCTGTCCCAACGAGTCAAAAAGGCTCCTTTTAAGGGAGTATCCAATACAGATTTCCATGTCTTTCCATCCTTACTTTCGTAGAAGTTGAAAATACAACCCTGTTCTACCTCCATCTTCAGATAAATGCCTTTATTAGTAGTGAGACTGGATTCATGGAGTATTGATTCTGAATTGTCTTTCAGCATTTTCAACTGCAATTTATTGCCTTTGACTCCCCAAGTTACCAAATTCTTATCATCGCCATACAAGGTTAATCCCTGCAAACTTTCATTCGTACGAATCACTTTGGTTTCACAACTATAGTGCGAAGATTGTGGACGCAAACATAATGCAGTACCCTGTTTATTGTCTTTTTTCGGAGTACCGGACAGGGAAAGTTTTCCTTTCTTTAATGCAATATTTACATCTGAATAAGGATAATTCCAAGTCCAGTCAATTTTCAATTTACTATCTTGAAAGCGATCTTCAAAGTCTGCAAGAGGCTTCTGCCGGGTTGTTTTAAAAGGCATGGGCTGCTTGGCAACGGCAATATTACCCGTTTTAAAACGCACCCAATGATCTGCTGTCACCTCCATTTCCTGTAGAACAGGTTGGCGTCCGTTATAGAAGTTTTCTCCTTTTAAATAGGCATGGCACAAATAAAACATTCTTCCATCGGGAGTCTTTACCGCTGTGCCATGACCACATGAAATATAGTCACCCTCACCTCCATGCAAAATGGGATTTTCGGCATATTTTTCATACGGTCCACAAAAGTTTTTGGAACGTGCCACATATACGTCGTAGTTACTAGAGGGACCACAGCAACCATGAGCCGAATACACGATGTAATAATAATCGCCTTGTTTGAAATGATATTGCCCCTCCATGCCTATCTCTTCCTCATCTACCAACAGGGAAAAAGGTTCGCCCTCCAAACGTAATCCGTCGGCAGAGAGTTTACTTCCCAATAGTTCTATCGGACGTTTGTCCAATCCATACGCTTTCCAGCTAATATACAATTGTCCATTGTCATCATAGATAAATGCATCAATGACCTCTGTTCCATACGTTATGATCGGACCATGATCGGTAAATTCATGCAAAGGAGAATCCGAGGTGGCTACTCCGATATAAGAAATTCCGGTGGTTTTCTGACGGGCAGTGTAGTAACAATAGACTTTATTATTGTGATAATATAGCTCTGGTGCCCAGAATGAGTTTGAAGTCCAGGAGGGTTGTTTGGAGAAGATATGCCCCACCTGTTTCCAGTTGACCATGTCTTTGGATGTGAATACCGGGTAGAAAGGAGCCCACTCGGATGATGTTCCTGTGGCATAATACGTATCATCTATCCGGATCATGGACGGATCGGGCATGTCGCCCCGGATAACCGGATTCATAAAGTACTGTTGTTCTTGCGCCACAACTTGTGGCGCAAGACAAATACCAAACAGAAAGGTTATGATCTTCTTCATGAACATTTCCTTTATTTTTTGAGAGGATCGTATACGGCAACGGCCACGCGAGAATCAGCACAGCCATAATAGAGGAACCACTTCTGGTTGTGAAATACAAGTCCCTCAATAAATACAGTTCCGGCAGGGTATTGTCCGCTTTTCTCAAAGTCTGATTCGGGAGTATAGAACGGTTTATCCAGACGATCGATCAGTTTGGTAGGGTCTTTACTATCAAACAGGGCTTGTCCGGCACAATAAGAATTCGCTGTATAAAGCGTATCTCCCTCTGCACCCGATTTGTTTTTTCCGTTATAAAGCAACAGGATTCCTTTATCTGTCAGGATAGCAGGAGGACCACACTCGGTCAGGTCACTGTCGAATTTACCCGGACGGGGTATCATGACTTTCAGGAATTCGCCGTTTTCATCCAACATTGGTTCCCAATTGACGAGGTCTGTGGAGGTAGCTACATTGACAAACTTTTCTCCCCAATACATCCAGTATTTCCCATCTATTTGGGCGATCACTTGTTTGCCGTCGACTAATTTAGTCAGGATAGAGGCAGACTTTGAGAATTCATCCAGAAATCTTCCATTATAGGCTTTGGCAAAAGCAGGTCCGTGTTTTTCCCAAGTTTGAAGGTCACGTGAGGTGGCCACTGCCAAACGTGCCTGTTTACGGTTCCATTGTGTGTAATGCATTACATAGAGTCCGTCTTCTGTTACGGCAACGCGCGGGTCTTCGCAACCGCCCGGATTCTCGAGTTCTTTCTGGCTATCGTCCGCCGGATAAAATACGGGAACAGACATTCGTTGGAAATGGATTCCGTCGTCGGAAGAAGCGTATCCTAAACGGGAAGTACGTGAACCGATACCGGTTGCCGAATTATCTTCAGCCCGATAGAGCACTACTATTTTTCCATCATAGATGGTGGCAGCCGGATTGAATGTATCGCTCGCCTCCCATGCCACTGAATCCTGCCTCATCGGACAATAGAAAATAGTAGTAGTATCAGGTGAAATAATTGGATTAACACCTTCCGGACGCTGGAAGTCCGCCCACGCCCAATCCGGAAATTCGGATGTTTGTTTCTTCTCGCCGCATGAAGTAACGAATGCGACAGCCATCAGTAGATAAGCTATGTTCTGTAGTTTTCTTTTCATTCTTACGTTTGGTATTAGTTATTAACCGACTTACTTTCTTCTTAAGGGAAAGAGGGAGGTATCACTTTAGTTCCCCATTTCACATCGGGTTTGGCCGAAGTAGCAAAATCAATAGTCCCACCATTATTAAGTTGATCCCAGTCTATCCATGTATTATCATACGGTTTGCCATTCAACTTCATGGATTTGATATAGATATTCTTTTCCGAACCGCCTTTTATCACTATATCTCCTTTCTTCAGATGAACTTTCACCGATGAAAAGATTGGTGTATTTACAGTAAAGCCTCCTATTCCCGGTATTTCGGGATAAAGACCGATACAGGCAAACACATACCAGGCACCCATCGTACCTAAATCATCATTGCCCGGCAGACCATCAATTTTACTTGAATATTGTTCATTCAATACACGGTTGATAATTTCCTGCGCTTTGTAGGGAGTTCCCACCCAGTTGTATATCCAGGGGATATGGAAACTCGGTTCATTGCCGGAAGCAAACCAGGCATCATTGTAGCCGGCATCCAGACGGGTGAAGAATTCGTCCAAACGTTTCTCTGCCGCGGCTTTTCCACCGATTATTTCAATCAGACCGGCAATATTGTAAGGCACCATCCAGAAATAATTCTTATAGGTCGATTCACGGAAGTCTTCAGTCAGAGGTTTCCACGAACCATCCGGATTACGTGATTGCAGCCAGCCGGTTTCCGGATTGTACAGATTCTTCCATGAACGGGCAAAATGAAAATAACGCCAACTTGCAAATTCATCTCCTACGGCGTGCAATGCAAACTGTCCGATGGCAAAATCCGAAGAAGTATATTCCAATTGAATGGAAGCATTATAATATCCTTTATCCAAATACTGTTTCAATCCCGGACGCGCCTCCACATTCTGCGACATTGCTCCCGGTTCTTCGGCTCCCTTTCTCATTATTTTGAAAATCGGCTTCGGATCATAATTACGGGCACCAAAAGCATAGGCATTAGAGATCAGGATAGGAGTCGGATCTCCTTGCATCACTCCGGTTTCAATATTGGCCATTACCCAACGTGGATAAGCGCCGCCAGCCTCTTCGGCAAATAGTTGGTGAGAAATCACAATATCAGAAGCAACTTCGGGATCGAGCATCGACAATAATTGAATCTGTGTGCGATAGGTATCCCAGTTACTGAAAGAGGTGTAATGTTTCGAACGGGACTTATGCACCTTGAAATCAGCTCCCATATACTCTCCGTTCACATCACTGCATACATTCGGGTGAATGAACGAACGATACAGATGGGTATAAAATTGAGTGGTCCGGTCCGGATTAGTGCCCTCTACTTCGATTTTACCTAAGTAGTGATTCCATTTGGATTCTGCCTGGTTCTGAATCTGTAAGAAGTCCCATCCGGTATTCTCTGCTTTCAGATTCTCACGTGCATTTTCTACGGAAACATAAGAGACACCAATCTTATACTGGATATTTTTCTTCTTGCTTACATCAAAAGTAAAGTAGACTCCGGAATATTCTCCCTCGGCAAAAGTTGTGTTCGGTTTCAGTTCATCTCTTTTCCAGGTTCCCGATTCTAAGGCATCAGCATCAAATTCTGCAACAAAATAGACTTTATACGGCGTACGCAGACCGCAAAAATTACCACCCTCTGCATATCCTTCACACTTATTCGGTGCAGTGATTACGATGGCTGCCTGATCGATCGGAGTGGCGGAGATACCTCCACCGATAATAATCGTACCATATTGCTGATCTGCCGGATATTCATAACTCGCCATACCAGTTCTTTCGGTCACAGTCAGTTTGGCTTTGATGTCTTCCTGCACCATTGCCTCATAATAACCTGCATGTCCTTTTTCTTCAGAGATATTGATACGATAGTTGAGAATATTGTCCGGAGACATCTTCAGTTTGCCTTTTACCGGAAAAGTAGGGAAGTTGCCCATGTGTTCGCAACCGCCGCCACTCAATTGGTTGATGACGAATCCGGAACGTTTAGAAAAGTAAGAGGGGGTAAACTGCACCATTCCATAAGGATAGGTGGCTCCGGGATAAAGATATCCCGAAGTCAGCCCCACACCTTTTGTACCTATCAGTGTATTCACCTGACGGGCATAATTGCTCCCGCCATTCTGGGCCAGGAGGCTCCCCCACCCTCCAATCAATACCAATATTAAACCTGTTAAAACTTTATTTTTCATACTGTATTTTCGTTATTTCTTTTCTTATTCTTTCGACAGAGAGAAAGGAGCGGCATATTTTGACGTGCATCTTTCTTTATTCGGTTGCCCTCCCATTTCAAAACGGAGCGTACCACCGTCTGCTATATCGTCATATTTAATAAAATTCTTATCCAATACACGTCCATTCAAAGTAGCAGACTGGATATAGACATTCTCTTTATTGTTGTTATTTGCTTCAATCACAAACTTATTTCCGTTTTCCAGCGTTATGGTAGCCTTTTTAAATAGTGGACTGCCAATCACATATTCATCCGTACCCGGACAAACGGCATAAATGCCTAATGAGCTTAATATATACCAAGATGACATACCGCCTTGGTCTTCATCACCCGGATATCCTCTTTCTGTTGAATTATAGAGTCTTTCAACAATCTGACGTACCCAATATTGTGTCTTCCATGGCTGTCCGGCATAACTATACAGATAAGGCATGTGCTGAATCGGCTGATTTCCATGTGCATACTGTCCCATCCCTGCGATTTCCATTTCTTTCATTTCGTGGATCACTCCTCCGTATGTTCCCGGCTTGATAATGCTGGGCAGGGTAAACACTGAATCTATTTTGGTAGTAAACTTCTCATCGCTTCCGAACAAGTTGATTAATCCTTCAGTATCATGGAATACCGACCACGTATAATGCCAAGCATTGCCCTCACAAAAAGGTCCGCCCCATTCCAGCGGATCAAACGGTTCCTGCCATTTGCCATCGACTCCTTTTCCACGCATAAACCCGATGGACGGATCGAATACATTCTTATAGTTGTACATCTGACGGGCAAAAACTTCCTGATAGTGTTTGTTTCCAACCATTTTTGCCAACTGGTAGCCACAGAAATCATCATAAGCATATTCCATGGTCTGGGCACTCGATCCCATTGATTCCGGATAAGGAACATATCCCAGTTCAAAATATTCTTTCCAGAAACCACGTCCGTTGGCACCTCCCCAAGGACCTTTATTCATGGCTTCGTGCGCGTATGCTTTCAATGCTTTTTCCGGGTCGAAGGTACGGATGCCTTTTGCCCATGCGTCTGCCAATAATGAGATGGAATGATTGCCCAACATTCCTCCCGTTTCTCCGGGAGCCGACCAGGATGGTAGCCATCCGCATTGTTCCTGTGCGGCAAGCAAAGCATTCATGTAACGTCCTTGCATAGTGGGATGAAGAATATTGGTCAGTGGGAACTGTGAACGGAAAGTATCCCAGAATCCATTATCGGTATACATATATCCGTCATATACTTTGCCGTCGTAGGGACTGTAATAATAAGGTTCTCCGTTCGCTTTACGTTCATAGAATTTGCGTGAGAAGAGATTGGCACGGAACAGACATGAATAAAAAGTCTTCATTTTTTCTTCTGTTCCACCCTCTACCTGAATTCTGTTCAGCAGTTCATTCCATGTTTTTTGTCCACGGGCTTTAGTGGTTTCCAGATTGGAATCTTTCCCTAATTCATTGTTCAGAGTAATCACAGCCTGTTCTGCACTGATATAGGAAGAGGCTGCCTTAGCCTGTACTTTCGAGCCTTTCTTAAATTTGATATAAGCACCATAACCTTTGCCTGCTCCTTCCTGTTTTTTAGAAAAGATTTCATCTTTCTGATTTTCCCACACGCCGTAATCTTCAAATGCTTTATCGAATTGCACAACGAAGTAGCTGCGGAATGTCTTGGAATTATTTACAAAACGCTGGTTATTCACCCAACCGGATATTTGTCTCTTTGCGGGATCTACTTTGATTTCACTCATATCCGTATATCCGTCGATCACCAGATAGGCATCTCCGGTAGAGGGATAGGAAAAACGCAAATGCACGCCGCGAGTAGTCGGTGCCATTTCGGTGGTAATGCCATTATTCAGTGTTACTTTATAATAATGCGGCTTGGCAATCTCATTGTCGTGACTAAATTTCGTCGCCCGTCTATCCTGATTAACGACTAGATCTCCCACCATCGGCATAAAGGAATATACGGCATAATCACTCATCCACGGGCTGCATTGATGTGACTGACAGAATCCTCTGATGGCATCTACCGCATACTGATACTTCCAGCCCTCTCCATTCTTCCCGGTTTGTGCAGACCAGGTATGCATGGCATAAGGCATACCGGTAGTAGGATATGTATTTCCATAACTTAATCCGAAATGAGAATCAGTGCCCTGCAACGTATTGACGTATTGCACCAAGTCTTTCGCTTGAGCTTGCATCCCTGAAGGAAAAAAAACTGCTATAATCCCAACTAATAGTTTTTTTATAGTTATCATTTATATGTATATTATGATGATTTACTTTATTAAGACGAATAAAAGTATAATTACCACTAAACTCTCTCTCAAAAAACAAAAAAGAGAATGACGTATAGCACACTACATCACCCTCTTTTGACATAACAATTATTTTATTGAAGAACCCAAATACAGTTCTAATATAAACTACTGTATCTTCAAGCTAAATACGAAATCATAGTCTCCTTTTTCTACTGGAACTATTTTCTTTCCAATATTAACTTTTTTATTGTTCATTTTACATGAAACAGCAGTATCAGGAACACATACAATAGCAGTTGTTCCTGCAGGAACCGAAAGTTGAAGATGCATTAGGTTATCTTTCAACTCCCAATTAACGACAATAGTGCCATAAGGCGATTCTTTTGTAACCCTAGCCCAAGTTAGTCCATTTGGAACTTGAGGATCGATATAAACATGACGATACCCAGGTGCAGCTTCATCAGGACGTATTCCTCCTATAGCCTGATAAAACCAACTTCCAATACCACTATAGCAGTTATGTACCCGACTACGCTCACCACTCCAATATTCCCAAGTTGCTGTTGCTCCGTTATCAATCATGTACAGATAACCGGAATAATCACGTTTCTTCAACATCTGATAGAAAAAATCCACCTTTTTATTCCGAATCACCCATTCCGTCAAAATTGGTACTCCCACCAATCCAACCGCGATATGACCTTTATATTTTTGTTCAGTTACAACCATCATCTTCTCTTTCACTGTATTATACAAATCATCAGGAACGACACCGACCAACATAGGATAACACATATCTAACTGTGAACCTGTAGAATAAATACCTTCATTAGGCTGATAGAAAGTCTGATGTATCAGTTTATTGAGTTTTTCTTTACGGGTAGCATACTCTTCTGCTTCTTCTTTTTTACCCAATGTAAAGGCTATTTTACTCATTACGCCCAAACATTCACTAATAAAACAATTGTTTACCAAATCAACGGAGGATTGAATGCCAGCATCCACTCCCACCGGTGCCAACCAGTCACCAAGATACCAATCACGGTATTTCGTATCAGGCCAGCGTTTCAATAAACCATCAACAGTATATTTATCAACATATTTAAACCATTCTTTCATTTGAGAATAGTATTTCTCAATCAGCCTCGAATCATTATAGTTAACATAAGTCCTCCAAGGAGCCATCACAAAAAATCCGCACCAATAAGGACCACCGCCACCAGCACCGGGATTGGGTCCTACGTGCGGTAAACTTCCTCCTTCGCGCATTGAGTCACTCCAGGTCTGTACCCAATTCTCAAACGTTGGAGCTACATCATACATCGTTTGTAAAGACATAGTTGAAGAATTCCCGTCACCACCATATCCGGCACGTTCCAAGTGTGGACAATCTACCATATACCCACTAAAGGTGAGACACTTCATCGTGTACTGAATCATGTTATGAATAGCATTCAAATCAGAATCCGAACATTCAAAAGTAGCAGTTTGCTGATAATCACCGCAAATTTGAAGAGATTTCATCCATTCCCCTTCCGGTTTTACAGGAAGATTAGAGATGCGCACATAACGATAGGCATGGTGATTAAATTTATTTCTAAAACACTCGCCTTCCCGACCACCAGATATATAAATATCACTTTCACCCTGTCTATCAAATTCTCCCTCCTTAGTCAGATTATCACTATATTCCATTATAACTTCATGTCCAATAGGCAATACAGGCATACGCATTTCAAACCATCCGGTCTGTACTTGTCCCATATCTATCAGCCAAGTGCTTTTAGCTAATTTCTTTATAGAAACAGGTGATAGTATTCTATGGATTTTATTCACTTCACACATTTGAGGTGAAACAATATGTTCAGGAACTTCCACCGTTACTACCGGAGCCCATTCCATTTGGTTCAAAGCCTGTGTTGAAAGATCTGTTGGCAATATTCTTCCGTCCACTTTTTCACCGACAAATTGCAATGCACGCCAAGTACCTCTATCTGAATACCCACTCTCACGCCCAAACCATGAATTATCAGTTTTAGTTAGTACTTTCCATTTGCCATTGCGTAATACATTCAATTCTGCTTTTACTAATGGACCATCATAAACTGCTCCATAAGTAGTATTTTTATACCAACCTTGCCCAAGCCAAATCAACAAATCGTTTTCCCCTTTTTTCAGATAAGGGGTAACATCATAAGTAACAATCAATGAACGTTTAGTCAAATGAGACACAGCAGGTGTCAGAACAGCTTCGCTAATTTTTTTTCCATTAAGATAGATCTCGTGATACCCCAATGTGTTCACATGTAAAAAAGCCGTTTCTACTGTCTCTATATTTATTTTTTTACGAAGAATAGGCGCGCAGATCTGTCCTCCTTCAATAGATGCCCCTATATATTCACCGTGCATTTGTGATTTGTTCAAAAGACCGATAGAAAAACGAGCTACCGGGCTCCATTCCGAAACTTGTTTTTTAAAGTCCCATATGCGAACTCTCCAATAACATAATGAACGGGAAGACAGAGGTCTGCCTTGATAAGGTACCATCACCGAAGCACCTGACTTTATTTTTCCGGAATTCCACAAATCGGCTTTATCCTGCATTAGTAAAAGACTATCTGAAGAAACCTGTATCTCATAATAAGCTTGCCCTTCTTTCAAACCGTCACCCTTTAATTTCCAACTGAAATGAGGAATCCTATTATCAATACCCAAAGGATTTACAAGTCCCTCACACTTCAAATCAATCAGTTTGAAAGAATACTTTTTTGCTTTGCTATAAACAAAGATTGATTGACAAAAAAAACAACCAATTAACCCTACATATAATAAAATTCGTATATTCCTCATAAACATCAGTTATATATTTTAATATAATCAAATCATTGTTCCATTCTAATTAGTTTCACCCGATGAGTTACCGGTTTGTTTATTTTATAAATAGCTTCAATAATAGAATTCATATAGTTCTTCCATACCTTACGTATTTCAGGATGCATTGCTTTGATATACCAGCCATAGCTCGCTCGAAGAAATAAATCTTTAGGTAAGTATTCTTGTAATTTATCAATAGCTTTCTGATTATCAACAAAAAGAGGCCCTTCCTTCCTCAAAAAAGAATATTCTGTCCACAAATATTCTCTGAATCGTTTCTCTATTTCAAATCGTTCTTCATTCAGGTACATAATCTTCATCGCTTGCTGATATTGGGGGGTAGTCGGGTAATCTGCCAAATTAATCCCTTTCATTAATTGCCCAGATGAAAGATTATCTATATATTGGTCATCTATAGTTAGCTGGTAAATTCCTTTTTCCAAGTTATGTACTTGAAAACGTTCTTGATTAAATTCCTTCATAAATGGAACTAGCTGCATTGCATCACGCTGTGATTTCATATTTCCCCAGCCATGTCGTGGAATGGAATCCAAAGGATAAGGAAGAGCATAAGCCAAATAATCAAAAGTCAAATTCTTCTTTCCCCTCTTCAACTTCGATATTTTACAGTTCTTATGAACTATTACATCCAAATGTTGAGCATCGATTGAAAATTCCGAAACTTCATATCCTGCCAATCCCTGAGCTTTCAGAAACAAATAAGCCATCACCATCTGCCCATCATTATCAGGATGAATACGGTCTACTCTGCAAAAAGTAAATGTGGAATCTCTTTTTTGTTCTTCCAAACTGATTTTACGCATCGGTTCATTAAAATCAACAAAGCCCCAACCATTCTTCTTTGCCGATACACGCTGAGCATCTATTATTTTCAGAATAGCATTATTCTTCTGATGCAAAATGAAATTATTAAACTTCGAAGTTTCATCATAAGGAGAACCACCGATCAATACTTTGGTTATTTTATTTTTAGCCAATAACCGTCCCTCTATTTCCCTAAAACTATCCAATGACTTGACAATCCGTTGTTCTGACAGTTCATTCGCATTATCTTTCATATAAATATCATAACCTGTATCATTCATGCCAAACGTAAGAGTCACGTAGGTTGGCTTTCTGTCGAAAACATCATCATCCAACCGGGCCTTCATATCCCACGTACTCTCTCCACCAATACCTGCATTCATAATAGTAATAGGTTTATCAGGAAAACGGGTCATATAATACAACCAAATAAAAGAATGATAATGACCACCATGAGTAATACTATTCCCAGTAAATACCACACGTTCCCCCTTTTTAAAAGGAGGTATGACTGATTGTGCCTGCAAACAACCACTACTCATATAAAACAGGCATATCAGCAAGAATCGCTTATTTATTTTAATGTTCATTAGTCATAAAACGTTCTATGGCAAAGTGTTACCCAGCTCTCTGTATAGCTTATATAAAATTGGAGAAATATCACCACTTACATATGAGAACTAAAATTATCTATCTTATTGCTATCAAAAAAGACAAAAGTGGAGATCCTATAAACTAAGATCCCCACTTTATTCGTTATTCGCATGTTTCTTCTACTACAAAATCACTATTTGTTTCGTTATCCAAAATAACAATGCTTTTATCCTTATTTGTAAAATGAACCTTGATATTTAAAATGACAGACTCTTTTGACAATCCAAAAAGCTCTTTCGGGTAAATATATTTCTGCCATGAAGTTACCTGCCCCATATCACCTAATTCATCCATCAGTGTCTTACTACTTGTTTCATCTACAGTTTTTTCTTTTTCTACTCCATTTTCTTCGTATGTGACTTTCCCCATAAGATAAACTTCTCCCCCCTTAAGACCTCCTTCTGTCACATAATGGGGTTCATTGTACTTAATTGAGAATATATCACCAAAACCAAAAGTTGCTGGAACAAAGGAAATCGCAGGATCGGCGGTGAAATCCATCATAGGTTCGTCTCCCCCTGTTACTTCAAGCACTTTAGAGGCTTTAACATAATCATCCGGATATTTCTCGCTGTTAAATCCAAATGCTTCGCCACAGAATGTGTATCCCATAAAGAACTTTATAGCTCTTCCTCCTGTATGGAGTTTTATATTCACTGTACCACTTACTTCTTTTTGCTCTGCAACCTTATCATTGATCTGAAATGTAGTAGCAGATTTAAATACGACCCACTCAACCGGTCCTGTATTCTCCAGCACACCTATTTTACTTTGAAACGAAGCTGCCCAAGGCAAAGCATCCGATGGTTTTTTCTCTCCAGCTCCCACAAGTACCATGGGTTCATTAGTAACGACATTACCTGCAAAACCTGCTGCAGTCGTAAGTGTCAGAGTAGCATTGTTAGCTACATTCCAACTTTTGGGTACCAATATACCAAATGCTAATTTACTATTTCCATCTGTTTCAGCAGCAATCTTTATTTTTACAGAGATATTAATATCACTATCTACCTGCGCATTGTCAGGATGAATAATATCCTCTATAGTCATACAAGTGGCAACAAGGAATGATGCAACCAAAAGTAGCAACAAGTGTTTGCTTTTTTTCATGAGTTTCATATGTATTCAATTTATTGATTAATACTTTTAAAGGTATATTTATAATCCAGTGACGGACAATCCAACTTAAAAGGAACACTGAATTCTCCATTCTGATAATAAGCGATAACATGATCTGTCCCGGTTATACGTAATTCATTGGGAAGAGCATCGGTATCCAAATAACAGTCTACTTTCCCTGACGGGACCTCAAAATTATAAGGAGAGAAAGGTACTTCTCCATTCGAAAAAGTAACTCCACTTATTTTACTGTCCGTATAGTGTATGGTCAGCCTAAGTGTTTCAAAAAACGGAAACTTTGAAGCAACATCTATACCATTTATATTTACTTCATCGTACTGCATAACCTGTCTGATACCATAATTTATATCACCATCAACAGGATAATTATCACTCATCTTTACCCGGTCGTCAGTATTACAACCTGAAAGAGAGAATAGCAATGAAACTATTGCAAAAATTAATGTATTCTTTTTCATATTCTGTTTTACTTTTATTGTTTTGAGCTATAGATATATTGTATAATTTACTTCTGTAACAACACATCCTAACTTCTCATTTATTTTAATATCTTATCTATTTCAACCCAAAAGAACCGAGGACGATAGGTAGTTACATCACTAAATTGTTCTGCAAAAACTTCAGTATTGACATTGTAACTCACTAGTATCATCCCGTCTTTTTCGAATTGAGGATGGCCCATCGCATTATAAGTGAATAAATGTGGAATATCTTGTTCATATGTCTTGAAAATAAGTTGTTTATTACGCCATGGACCATATGGAGTATCTGCTATGAATGTATATATTTCCCCTGAATTAAATGTTTTCTTTTGTGTTAGCAAAACATATTTATCACGCAATTTAAATACATTAAACTGTGAAGAAACAGGTACACTTGTCAAGCCTTTCAACTTAACTGCTGCCGAAGCATTTGTACTCCAGCCGGAATCTGTATAATATTCCCAACCTGTATATAAACTATTCATAGTAGATCTTGCAACCAACACTTCAGATATAGGGTCCATATCGTTACTTACATCCACCTGAGCATAGATATAAACATAATCACTTTCTTTCAGCACCGCCATCCCATAATGAATATCCTCTGAACCCTTGAAAGGTATAGGAGTCGTTTTCACCAACTCAAAGTCTGGCAAATTATACTCTAGGACATGGGTGGTTTCATATCTGAAGCCCCACATATCATCTCCTCCTTGATACATCAATGTTTGAAAAATGTATAGCTTGTTGTCATCTACAAATCCATGTCCAGGCCAATACCATTTCTTCTCATCCGGAAATTCGGGAGGAACGGCTGCCGAAGCGTTCTTATTGCTATTAGCTCCATAAATAGCATTGACTTTTCCTTTATTATACACAATATATGTATTCCTATACATATGGTCCGAAGCAGAGCGTTGTCCATTAGTAACAGTTCCGATATATGAATCACCCATTAGAAATATACTTCTACCATCGGGTAACGGGATCGAATACATACCATCTCCCCCTGTAACACTACCTTGGTCCGGAATAATAATTCCGGATATCTTTTTATCAAGACCATCAATCTTTACTTTGGTTGAGAAGTTTTTTATAACCTCATCTTTTTTGATTAATGATATAGATATAGATACAGGTTCATTATACGGTACATGAGTGAAATAGAATTTCGTTTCATCCTTCCCTACAGTTTTAATTGTTTTCGGTTTTTCTAATTCAAACCTATAATTATCAAAACTTACTTTAGTATCGGTAAGTTCCCACGACAAGTACAATGTATCAGCATTCGAGGAGTTAGTAACCTTTATAAAAGTATCACTTTCCCCATTCCCAAAAGGATTCTCTTTTGTGCCCTCATCATCTGAACAAGAAAAGAAAAAGCACAAGCAAAATGCTATGAATACCATATATTTGGAGTTACACTTCATTATCAAGCTATTTATTTTCAAGATCTTTTTCAACGGTATATTTTAGTCCCTTTTCAAGTTAGGATTCAAACGTTTTTCCCGAATAGGATATGGTAATAGAAGATCTGCTTCCTTAAATGCAGCTCCGTGTCCAGGAGTCTGATAACCAATCATATCTACTATTTGACCTGTAACAGCATGCAAAGCCTTACGAGTTCTCAACATATCATACCATGTTTGTCCTTCAAAGCAAATTTCCCAAAATCTTTCTTTCAAGATATCATTCGTCTTTACTGATGTTGGTTTTACTTCCGCAGGTAATGCTCTTTTTCTCACGGCATAATATGCATCAACCGCATCGACATCAGTTGTCGTACCTCCGTCTGCCTGTGCTTTTGCTTCAGCCATCATCAACAATACATCAGCGTATCGCAATAACGTATAGTTTGCACCCGATTTTCCTGTAGATGCTGCCTCATCATCCCAATATTTATATATGTATGGTCTTCCCAACTGAACTATTGCAGACTTATCAAGAGCTTCATGTTCTGTGTAATAAAATGCCTGTTCATCCTTACGTTTATCTCCAGCAGGATATGAATTATAAAATAACATAGTTGGAACTAACGCACCACCATATACTGCATTCGCTGAAATTGCCTTTGCAGGTGCAGGATAAGGCAACATATTACCATGAACAGGAGAGCCTGCATTATCAGCTTCTCTCTGGATAGACCATATATGCTCACCAGTATTTTCAGTGGTTCTCAACTCTTCATACGTATCGAACAATCTAAACGCTTTGCTTTTATACACTTCGTTGGCTTTTGCATATGCCTTCTGGTAATATTCCGTACCTTTTTGCAGTGGGTATCCAGCCATTGTCAGATAAACTTTGGCATGCAATGATTTCACAGCCCCTTTAGACACTCTTCCATTAGCATTTGTCCAAGCACTTTTTTCCATAAGTTCACCAGCCTTCGTCAGATCTTTATCTATCTGGTCATATACACCTTCAATAGATGTCAATTCTATTTCCACATTTGACAAATCTGATGTGCTGATCAATTTCAATGGCACAGGGCCGTAAAGCCTCACCAAATTGAAATAATAATATGCGCGCATAAAATAAACTTCACCCAGCAACTCATCCTTTTTATCTTCACTTAAAATTCCCTGTTCCATAGATTCAATACCTTCAATAATGCTATTACTGTTTTCTATGGCTTTATATCCTGTTTCCCAAAATTTCTGAACATATCCATTATTATCTGCAACATTTAGATTATTGGCTTGTGCCAAATCTTGAGTACCAGATCCACGAAGTCGTTCACCATATCCAGACAAATATTCTACAAAAATAAATGTTTGTGAACCGGGCTCTATATCTCCATCAAAAATGTCATCCAAGAATGTATATAGCCCATTAACTGCTGCAACTACTTGTCCTTCATTCTGAAAGTATAATTCAGGAGTAAGAAATGTTTTAGGTTTCTCCTCAAGAAATGCATCGCACGATGTTGCAATCACCACTAGGGTAATCAACCCACATAAAATTGAATATATTTTTTTCATAATCGTCTATTTTTTTAAAACACAACCTTTATATTACCAGTTATAGTAGTTGGACGAGGATAAGCATAGAAGTCAATACTTTGTCCACTATCTGCATTAAATGCCCCAACCTCTGGATCATATCCAGGATATTTTGTGATCACTAATAAGTTTTCAGCAGAAACCCCTACAGATAAACTATCGAATATTTTAAGTGCTTTTATTACTTTAGGAGTGAAAGTATATGATAATGAGATATTGCGAAGTCGCAAAAAATCACCTTTATGAAGCATATATGAATCCTTTTCATTTTCTCCAAAATAATTATCTGAAGGAAGCCGTAATGCGGCAATCATTGTATTTTGGTTCTCTGGAGTCCAAGCGTTAAGTATAGATTTAACATTATTACTATATAATGGTCTGTTTTCTAGCATTGAGTTTGTTATATCCATAATTTTAAAACCATAGGTATAGTTCAAGTCAACCATCAAAGAGAAACCTTTATAAGTGAAAGTGTTTACCATTGTCAAACTTCCTTTAGGTGTACCGCTTCCCATAATCTGACGGTCTTCTTCATCTATTTTATAGTCTCCATTCACATCTTCGTATTTAATGTCCCCTGGTTTCTTACCATATTTAGCTGCTTCAGCTACTTCTGCTAATCCCCAGGTCCCTAATCTTTTATACACATAATACGATGCCCACTTTTCTCCCTCTCTAGCTATAGTGTTATTTCCTGTATCAATCGTTTCTCCATTGATATCTGCAACTACTAGTTTATTCGTAGAAAACACTAAATCTGTTACCCACATGAAATCACGAGTATGAATATTACGTGAAGTAACGGTTGCCTCAAAACCCTTGTTCACAATTTCTCCAAGATTAGTCCATGTTGTTGTATAGCCGGTTGTAAAAGGAACTTGCTTTTCGAATAATAAATCTTTCGTGGATTTGTGATAATAATCCATAATCACCTCTAAGCGATTATCCCAGAAACTCATATCAACCCCAATATTGAATTGACGTGATGATTCCCATTTCAAGTCTTTATTACCCAAATTGCTAAGAACTACATACGAATTAAGTGATTTATTAAATACAGTAGAACCATTACTATATTGTGATATAGTTCTGTAATTTGGTATAGAAGCATTCCCTACGATACCATAACTAGCTCTCAATTTCATTTGGCTAAGGACATCTTTTACAGGAGAGAAGAATTTTTCTTCGGAAATACGCCATCCTGCTGATACAGATGGAAAATATCCATATTTATTATTGGTACCAAAATTCGAAGCACCATCGGCTCTGAATGTAAAACCGAGTAAATATCTATCAAGAAAACTATGGTTCATTCTAAAATAATATGAATTCATAGTATTCTGATTCATACCAGACTTCGGTTCATGCCATGTTGTACCTGCTGATAAATTATGGTAATCAAATGAATCATCAAAGTATTGTTCGGAACCCGAAGAAGATTCTTCTGCATGGTTATAATACCAGCTAGCTCCCAAAACAAAATTTGAACTAAGCTTTCCATCAAAAAATGTATCAGTATAAGTAAAATAATTTTCAGTAGTAAGTTTTTGAGTATCCATATTTTTAATGTCAGCATATCCGCCATTGTTTTCACTTACATCAAAAAGACCAGCTTTGGCATAACTCATTTCTTTCCTGTTTGACACCTGATAGTCTCCCTGAGTTGTAAATGTCAACTTCTTAGTGATATCAAATGTAGCATTCAAACTGAACAAAGAAAAGTTGGATTTCCATTCATTCTTTCTGTCCTGAAGTAATAACAGAGGGTTCTCCGCTGTTTCTGACAAAGGATAATCATGCTTACGTCCCCACGTTCCATCATCATATTTTATAGGAACAATAGGTGGCATCTCGATCATGTTTCTGATAGCTCCCTGATTAAAGGAACCTTCCATATCGTTATTATTACCTTTTTGACTTCCTACAGTCCCTACAAGCTGGATGCGGAACCAATCTTTTATTTTAGTTCTTACATTCAATGTAGCCGAATAACGTTCATATTCACTCTCTTTTATCAACCCTTCCTGATTTTGATATCCAATACTGGCATATATACTTGTATCTTCATTTCCTGATGAAAAAGAAAGAATATGGTCATTAGTTATAGCTGTTTGAGTTACTGCCTTTTGCCAATCCGTGTTATACTTCGGAGAAGCAATTAAAAGTCCCTTATCGTCGTACTGATAATTACCCGCATCATCTTTGGCGTAATAGAATAGGTTTTCATAAGGTGTTGTCAAATGAGGCATGGTTTGCCCACTATATGCATATGCACGTTTTTGAACTTCCATATACTCATCTGCGTTCAGCATATCAAGTTTACGGTTCATAAAACCAAACCCTACCTTACCATCATAAGTGATTGTACCTTTCCCTTTTTTACCTTTTTTGGTAGTTATAAGAACAACTCCATTTGAACCCTGTGCACCGTACATGGCTGTTGCAGCAGCATCTTTAAGAATATCAATGGATTCCACGTTAGCGGAATTTATTATATCCGGATCCACTCCGATTACACCATCCAGTACATAAATCGGATCCTTTCCAGCATTGATGGAACCCATACCACGAACACGTAAGGATGATGATCCACCTGGTCTACCAGACATTGAAATGTTTTGTACACCGGCTACCTTTCCTGCTACACTTTGCATAATGTTAAAGGCCGAGGGTCTGTTGTTCAGTTCATCACCCTTCACAGAACTAACTGAAATCGACATGTCTTTTTTCGAACGAGTACCATACCCGATAACCACTACATCATCAATCAATACAGCATCTGATTCCATCGCTACCTTAAACTGCGACTTATTACCGATAGGCAATTCCATGGTTTTCATTCCCATATAAGAAAATTGCAATGTTCCTGCATTTGTCGGTATCTTTAATGTAAATACCCCGTCAAGATTAGTAGTAGTACCTATTCTTGTACCTTTAACCATCACTGTTACCCCTATCAAGGGCTCGCCACTTTCATCTGTCACTAAACCAGAAATTGTTTTTTCCGCTTGCTGCAAAATGTTGTCCGAAGAGGCTTTTGCTTGGATTCCACTCCATAACAGCAAAGTCAAGAACAACATCATTTTTACAATTCCAGGAAATGCACTAAATGCATCCGCTCTTTGTCTTCTTTTCATAATAGTAAATAAAATTTAATTAACAAATTATCTTATATTATTTATAGAACAACTTAAAATCATCCAAACTTTTCAAGTCATTCTATATTGAACATTATGTATTTCAAATCGCTCACCATTTATTCACCCCACTTTTTATTTGGTGTATTGCCCATATAAAGTTCCAAAACACCACCTGTTGCAATATCTTCAAACTCCAAATAGCATTTATGATATTCCCTACCGTTCAGTAAGGCTTTCTGTATATACAAATTGTCGATGTTGTTATTGTGGGCAATTACGGTAAACTTTGTACCAGAATAATATTTGGGATCAAGACGGAATTCCACCTTATCAAAAACAGGACTTGTTATTTCCATTCGTGTATTGCCTGGACAAGAAGGATGAAGACCAGAAGAAGCCAAAATATACCACGCTGACATCTGCCCTACATCCTCATTTCCAACAATTCCTTCTACTTCATTCGCATAGGCTTTTTCACAGATATAACGAGTCCACTTTTGCGTATACCAAGGTACAGCAAGCTGGTTAAACAAGAAAGGAACAAAATGTACCGGTTCATTCGCATGATTATAATATTCATTCCATAATAGACTAGAAGGAGTTTTATTAAAAAAGTCTACTAAATCTGCGATCACTTTCTCTTTACCTCCCATCAAATTTACCATTCCTAAAACATCGTGTGGAACAAACCACCCTTGTTGATAGGCATTTGCCTCTATACAACCATACCATTCTATCAGACGTGCATTCTCCGGCCACGCTTGCCAGGTACCATCTACATTACGAGGTCGAAACCATCCTTTCTCTTTATCAAAAATATTATGATAAGCCTGCCCTTTTTCAAAAAAACGTTTTGCATCATCTTCTTTTCCCAAAGCTTTGGCCAATTGAGATATACACCAGTCAGCATAAGCATATTCCAATGTATGTGAGATGCTCAACACCCCTGGAGTATAACCTAACGAATCATTACCAAAACGGCAAGAGGTATTGACAGCATACTTATATGCTTTCTCCGCATCATAAGTACGAATTCCTTTCACATAAGCATCCGCTAATACAGATAAAGCAGGATTTCCCAGCATACAACCGGAGTAAGAATTCAAAAATTCCCATCGTTCATAATATTCACGTCCACTTTGATCAGCCATGGAAATCAAAGAGTTCAATTCATCACTCACCAAGCCCGGATTAATGATCGTCTGTAAAGGGAACTGACTGCGAAATACATCCCATCCGCTAAAAATAGTATGTTTTGTAAATGTACTATCACTTGTATGTACTTTATAATCACCACCTATATAACGTCCATCTACATCTGTATAAATACGAGGATCAATCATTGTATGATATAGAGCTGTATAGAAGATCGTTTTTTCATCGTCTGTACCTCCAGATATTTGTATGCGGCTAAGTTCTTTATTCCACAACTCATTTGCTTCTTTTTTCACCTGATCGAAGTTTTTAGAGGCAATCTCCTGTTTAAAGTTATTAGCTGCCCCCTCCATATCAACAAAGGAAATACCAACTTTCATTTCAACGTCTTCTCCTTCCTTTGTCGGAAATTCCGTAAAAAAGCCCAAATGTTTACCTTCCAATTCCTTTTTGCCCGTTATTACCGGAGCCTGAGAAACACGTGTCAAATAAGGAATACTAACCACTTCATCACGTTTCCGAATCCAATGGTCAGGAATATCGGCACTCCAAAAACCATAATCAATCAAAGGTTTACTAAATTGCGCATAATAATAAACTGTATAATCGGCTTTTCCTTCACCATTACCCCATCCACCACCATCAGGCGTACATTTCATCCAACCTTGAATTGTATAATCATCTATAACTTTAACATACTGAGAGGTAGACGTTCCTCCTACTCTGCGCGCCAAGTCTATTTGGATACGGGATTGATTGTTAGAAGGATAAGTAAAACGTAGTATTCCACAATGTGGGGTCGCACTAGTCTCCACCTTAATCTTATAATCGGTCAGTTCTACTGAATAATATCCAGCTTTAGCAGTTTCAGTTACTTTGTTATAAGCAGAACGATATCCCTCTATACTATCATTATTCTCTTTACCTGCCACTTTAAGCAGTTTACCAGTTGTAGGCATCACCAGAAAGTTTCCCAAATCTCCAAACCATCCCACTCCACTCATCTGAGTAAAAGCAAATCCTTCAATTGTTTTATGTTCATCACTATATCCAGAGCCATTATCACCACCCGTTATTGTATTCGGACTCACTTGCACCATACCATAAGGAGTCGTTGCTCCAGGAAAGGTCTTACCGAGTCCATGATAAACGCCAGCAGCACCTACACTCGTACTGGCACCAATAAACGGATTTACATAATCTGTCGGAATCAAGTCTGCTGTAGCTGCATTTGGTGATGAACAAGCAATCATCCATAAGAAAGAGCACGCAATTAAAAGATTAGCAGTCGCTTTATACATAAAAAATCAGTTTACTATTAATAGAATATGTTTTAATTATTTAAGAACAAAGGTCTTGATACCAAAACGAGGCATAGAAATAACCATTTCTGTTTTTCCGGTATGTATCTCTATCTTCTTTCTTTCAATACTGTTTCCGTTTAAATCTATTTCCTCTACACTGGATAAGGGCATGCCAAAAGTAATTTTACGTTGTGTTTGATCTCCTTCAGTATTAAATAGACGTAACACAATCTTTCCATCCTGTAAATAAGCAGCACTTACTTGATATCCGGTATCCTGCAAGTCAACAAAAGACATGGATTCAAGTTTTGCCGATGAGTGATAAGAATATAGTAACGGCTCATTCCAGCGATCACTACTAGTAGCTATTGAAGCTTTATCCCATTTTCCACGATGAGGAATAATAGCATATTTTATAGTCAGTGGACCTGTAATTTTATAGTCAGGTCCCCAAAGTCCAGGACCAGAATACTGTACAGTCAGTCCCAATGGGTAATCCTGTCCATGAGAATAAGAAGTAGTGTGATCTGACAATAAAGCCAATGCATAATCTCCTTCTTGTTCCGCCAAGTCTACCCAGTGAAGAATGATATTATGTTTTATCTGATCCCAAGTATTGAAAAAAGTATTATCCAATTTGCTCTCACATACATCAAACGGAGCGTTTTTATAAATACAAGGAGAACAAAGATCTACCGGAAACAATACACTTAACTTAAATCGATCGTCACAATATGCCCTGCGATTATTACGCCAAGACTTTTCTTTATACTCTCCAATACCTACATTCTTTTTCCAATCAATAGTCAGATTAAAATCAATACACTTATCTCCTTGAAGAAGAGTCACAGTCTGCGTAAACGGATGTGAAGCTATTTCACCTTCTATCCTTACTTTCTTCCCATATTCATTATCCTGCAAAATAATCATCCGTGCAGGAGTTTCTGTAGAAGAATGAAACTTATCCTCTTCGTAAAAATATCCTCTCAATTCACCTAAAGCATATTCACCTGATTGTTTAGCAAATTCTTTATTTCCTTCTTTTTTTGCTACCAAGCTTTTAATAATCCCTCCCTTCGATAAGTCAAAAATAATCTTATACATATCATTCTCGACTGTCCATTCGTTATCATTCACTTTCACACTTCTTGAAACTATCTTTTTACCCAAGCCTTTTCTTTTGATGCAATATGTGGAATAACCGAAGGGAGGAACCTTTGCTTCAAATAATAATCTTATTTGTTTTCCTTCTCTTTCTACAGAACAACCTACCTTTTTCTTTCTCCAATCATAGACTTCCCAATCCATATCTACAAACTCATAAGGAAGTAAAACATTCACGATTTCAGTCCTTTCACTTCCCAGTGTATTGTAGACACGTATATATTTTTGCTGTTTGTCAACAACACCATTGCCTTTATCAAAGCTCTGCATAGATAATTCAGTAATTTTATCAGCAATTACATTTGTCTGATCTGTCCACCTTTTAATCGCATCTGCCCACGTTCCCTGTTTGTTCAATCTATTATAAGGAACAATCCATGAATCATGATGTTGCGCTAACATTAAAGTACGCCATGCTTCATCCACATCTGCCCGCGCACAGCTATAGCCATTCATCAGATAAGCCATTACAGACATTTTTTCCGCCATCACAATCTTATTTTCAGAAACGCGCACTTCTTGTGCAATCTTTTGTAAAACCTGACTTCCCCACATAAGATTCACATGCATATCTTCTTGTGAGAAATACCAATTATCATCCGTTTTCCCAATAGAGACATTCTTAATGTAATCTCTCCATCTCATATATATAGAACTGTTTTTTGTATTCTTCCCGCTTCCTATCCACGGACCATTTTTCCACCCGGCATCCTGAAAGCACATGCCAATCGGATGTTTGATACCTGCATCACGGCAAGCTTTCAAATATGTATCTGAATTTCCCCAAGCAGTCGTCTGCCAAGTAGATTCCTGTTCCAGTTCTTCACAAGCATATCGAGGAACCGTTAAAATAGAAGTACCGTCAGATCCAATCCAATTAACCAACTCACCACCATAAGCTGCTGTATATCCTCCCCAACATGTATTGGGACATTTTAACACAGCATATTTAAAACCAAATAGTTTAAGAATCTGTGGTAGACAACTTGTAAAACAAGGCTCCTCCACAGAATAAGTAACAAAATCTACCTTTGGAAAATGTTTATTTATTTTAGCTATACCATATTGAAATTGTCGAATAATACTCTCACCTGATATATTATAACAATAAGGTTGGGCATAAGCAGGATTTGTAAACTCGACCTGCTTACCTGCCACCACATTCTTAAAACGCTGATAAGCTTCAGGAGTCTGCACACGCACTGTATCCCATGTTTCCGGTTCTATCTCCAAACAGATCCGCCAATCAGGATGCATAGACAGTTGATCTACTATAAACTGTGTTTTCCAGCTTACTGGATAATGGCCATATATTCCGCCATGATATCCATCAACAAAATAAGCTTGCTGTGAACGAACATTACTACAAAAGAAAATTGCTAATAATATGATATAAATTCTAGTCATGGGATTCTGCTTATTTATTTTTTGTTTCATTCATTTTATACATAAACTCACGAAGCTTTTGTTGAACATACTCTTGCTTATTCTCGTATTCTGAAGATACCCAATCAATGAGTGCCAGTAAATTCTGTTTTTCGATAAATTCTTCTTTCAGTTCTTCGTTATTTTCCACCATCATCAAAAATTCTATTTTTTCTTCAGAATTAAATTCATCTGCAAAATATCTATTTAGATTATCCTCCATTCCTCGCTTTTTCTATAAAGAACGATTAGATAAAGAAATACCCCTAAAAAATATCTATTAAATAGTAAAAACTATGCAGCCAAATAGGTATTGAGTTTCATTCTCAGTTTCTTTAGTGCTATTCCCATCTGGCATTCTACTGTATTAACAGAAATACCCAACCGTTCAGAAATCTCCCTGTATTTCAATCCTTCCATACGGCTTAACAAGAATATATCACGACATTTTTTAGGTAAACTGTTGATAGCAGCCTGAACAAGTTTTTTCGTTTCATTTTCTTCTGATATAGCTGATACATCAAAACGATCTAAAGACTGAAACTTTAGGTTCAATTCTATTTCAAAAGCCATTCGTATGTTCTCAACATATTTTTGCTCGAAAACCTTATGCTTCAGATAATCCAGACATTTGTTCCTTACAAGTCTAAAAAGATAGGCATTCATATTTTCAATATGGTCCATAGCCTCTCTTTTTTCCCACAGGTCTGTAAACACATCTTGCGTTATATTTTCAGCATCTTCCTCCAACATCACAAATTCTTTTGCGAACCGAACAAGTTTGGGATAATAAATAAGATATAATTCAGAAAAATTCATAGTTGTGTGTTTCTTTAGATTAGTATTCAGTTATCAAAAATCTTGTGATGCAAATATAGAGATGAAAAAAGCCTACTTCTTAATGGAAGTAGGCGGGAAAGTAAACGTTTTACAGATCAATTATTATATATACATTTAATAATCAACAGTTTACAACAAGACCATTTTTTAGTTTTGGTAAACCGGATAGAATCATTTTTGAGACAAAGAACCAAGCATTTTTACCTCCTCCTCAAAGATATTACTATCAAGAGTGGACATTCTCTTCACTTTACTCTTATAATTATAGATTGTCTGCACAGAATAATGCAAAAATACAGCAATCTGTCCAACATCGGTAATTCCTAACCGTATCAATGCAAATATGCGTAATTCTGTATTCAGTTGGTCCTTTTCCAGTTTATAGCGTTCCTCCGGTTTCAACAAAGCATTGAACTTTTCCACAAAGTTAGGATACAATTTAAGGAACGCTTTATCAAAGTTATGATATAGTTCTTCAAGTTCCTTTTCAAAAGGTCGGGAGGATGACTTATATAAATCATCAATCTGTCCGGTCTTGATTTTCCTGTTCACATTCTTCCTGTACTCATCGAGTTTATTAATATAAACAGCACATTGATTCATAAAATACCCCACATATTTTTCCTTAATCAGATTAGCTTCGTCGAGATTCTTATTCAGTCCGACCAGTTCCTCATTCATAGCTTTAAGATGCCGTTTAGCCCGGGATACAATTTTTGTTTGTTTATATGTAAAATACAGGGTGATAGCAAGAGCTACCACAAACAAGCTAGTCAGAAATATATAGAAACGGAGGTTCTGCTTTTGTTTTTCCAACCGGATCAAGTATGTATTTTCAATAATCGGATGGATACGAGCAATTACCGTATTCTTAAAACGGGAATTATAAAAGATGGCATCATCCAACGCTACTTTTATATAATTATAAGCCCTGTCTATATCTCCTTTATGATACAAATTAACTGCCAATGTCAATAATGCCTCATTCTCTTTGACAGCTAGTTTTGTATCTGTCATAGCAGCCAGCATTAGAAACTTTTCTTCCAGTGCATAATTCCCAATCAACCGATAAGCCCTGGCAAGTCCCATAGCCATCATAGCATAGCCATGGGATGCCGGCTCTTGTTTATCATATATCTCTGTCAAAATCAGAAGAGCCTCTTTGGTACTTCCCTTATCTTGAAGCTTCACAGCTTTTTCTTTTCTATATTCATCCGATTGGTCAAATAAGATGCTCATCACGGTATCCCGATAAGCCTCTTTTTCCGATATATACTCGTTTGAAAAACGTACATCGTCCGTGTATTTAATGAGATTTTCATAATAACGTATACGATTCCAGCAATACAAAGCTTTCAAATGATCGGGTAAATCCGCACATTTTATCGACTTAAAAATATCATTTGCTTGAATAAACAAACCGGATAAAGAATAGACAAAAGCCAACCGGAGCTGCTCTTCCAAAAGATATTCTTTATTACCGATTGTTTTTGCTATATCAATATTCTCATGAATGTATTGTTCTGCCGAGTCACAGACAAAGGTTTCATATTGATGGATAATCTCTTTATTTAAATTGTATATATCCTCCAACGAATTAAGGCCAACCTTCTTTTTCTTTAATTCTTTTATGGTAGCTTCTTTTTTCTGGGTATATATCAAACGTTCAGAAATCACTTTGTCTAACACCTTCAACAAAGAATCATTCTCACTATCTGCATAGAGGTAAAACAAGGAGTTTAGAAGGAAAAATATAAACCAAAGTGTGCGTTTCATAATCATGTATTCTTTCTTAATCTGCAAAAAAATGTATTTTCTTTGTGTTATTCGCCAAAAAGAGCGTAAATCATTCTTTTTATTGCATCTTTTAACAAATGAAGATGGAGAAATTACCCCATTCTAAATGATATTTGTGGAACCATGCTGACTAAAAAATGAATCTAAAAGATATGGAGTTAAAAAAAGCTTTTTTGCCATACGGACTTTGCAAAAAGTATAAATATTAGTTCTATATTTGCAGCCGTTAAAGGAGAAAGATGAAACAAAGCTTAAAATTCGGACTACTTTTAGTGTTGGCTTTGCTCATCCATTGTGCAACTAACGGAGCAATGGAAGATATGTGCAAAGTTTCCTCCCCGACTTATCGGCAGGAGAAATGCTATGTATCACAAGATCGTCCGATTCAGGATGCTTTAGAACGTCTTTATAATCTTTATACGACTCAAACCTGTGACATGAGTCATACAGACGTCGCACATGTTCCGACAGATAAAAGCATGTTTTTGTTAATCGCTTATTTCTGTGACCATTACAAACATCAAAGTCCGCCTTACCCTGTCTCATCCCATTCTCCTACATATTATTATGATCCTATCTCCTATTATATATATGGGTTAAGAAAGATAGTCATTTAGCCTACAGTACAGTAGACTCTTTTACTCGTCATTTATTACAGTTGGTTTTATTCTCCACAGGGCGAATAGACTAATTGTTTATTTCTATATAATATTCAATCTAAACAGCTATTGAATTATGAATTTTACATTTTTAGTTGTTGTTCTACTGACAGCGTTTGCTTTTGTCGGTGTAGTAGTAGCTCTTTCGCGTGCTATTTCTCCCCGTTCATACAATCTGCAAAAGTTTGAGGCTTATGAATGTGGTATACCGACACGTGGTAAATCATGGATGCAGTTTCGCGTAGGTTACTACCTGTTTGCCATCCTATTTCTTATGTTCGATGTCGAAACTGCTTTACTGTTCCCATGGGCAGTAGTTATGCACGACATGGGACCACAGGGACTTATTAGTGTTCTCTTCTTCTTTATCATTTTAGTTCTGGGTCTTGCTTATGCCTGGAGGAAAGGAGCTTTGGAATGGAAATAACCAAAAAGCCAAAAATAAAATCTATTCCGTATGATGAGTTTATCGACAATGAATCATTGGAAAAGTTGGTCAAAGAACTTAATGCAGGAGGAGCAAACGTTGCCCTCGGAGTTCTTGACGACTTTATCAACTGGGGACGCAGTAACTCACTGTGGCCGCTTACCTTTGCAACCAGTTGTTGCGGTATCGAATTTATGGCACTGGGTGCCGCGCGTTATGACATGGCCCGCTTTGGGTTTGAAGTAGCACGTGCCAGTCCGCGCCAGGCTGATATGATTATGGTATGCGGAACAATCACCAATAAAATGGCCCCGGTACTGAAACGACTCTATGACCAGATGCCCGATCCGAAGTATGTGGTTGCCGTAGGCGGATGCGCTGTCAGCGGAGGTCCTTTCAAGAAGTCCTATCACGTAGTAAATGGGGTGGACAAGATTCTTCCGGTAGATGTATATATTCCCGGATGCCCGCCACGTCCTGAAGCATTCTATTATGGCATGATGCAATTGCAACGCAAAGTGAAAATAGAAAAGTTCTTTGGTGGAGTAAACAGAAAAGAGAAGAAACCGGATTATTTAAAAAATGAAGAATGATTCTACATTCTGTAATTTAAAGGATTTATGCAAGAAATACAATTTATAGCTCCTGCAGCGTTACACGACGAGATGCTGCGCTTGCGAAATGAAAAACAGATGGACTTTCTCGAAAGCCTCACCGGTATGGACTGGGGAGTAGCCGATGAGAAAGACGCTCCGGAAAAACTCCGCGGTTTAGGCGTAGTCTACCATCTGGAATCGACCATTACAGGCGAACGGATAGCACTAAAAACAGCGACAACCAACCGCGAGCTACCGGAAATTCCGTCTGTCAGCGACATCTGGAAGATAGCCGACTTCTACGAACGTGAAGTTTTTGATTTTTATGGCATCACCTTTGTCGGTCATCCTGATATGCGCCGGCTCTACCTGCGTAACGATTGGATCGGTTATCCAATGCGTAAAGATAACGATCCGGAAAAGGATAACCCACTGTGCATGACCAATGAAGAGACGTTTGATACGACTCAAGAAATAGAACTGAACCCCGACGGAACCATCAAAAACAAAGAGACGAAACTGTTCGGTGAAGAAGAGTATGTAGTTAACATCGGTCCGCAACACCCTGCTACTCATGGTGTAATGCGTTTCCGTGTTTCTCTGGAAGGTGAAATCATTCGTAAGATTGATGCGAACTGCGGTTATATTCACCGGGGCATCGAGAAAATGAATGAAAACCTTACCTACCCTCAAACATTGGCCTTGACAGACCGTCTTGACTATCTGGGTGCACACCAGAACCGCCATGCACTGTGTATGTGTATTGAAAAAGCCATGGGCGTTGAGGTTAGCGAACGTGTGAAGTATATCCGTACTATTATGGATGAATTGCAACGTATCGACTCTCACTTGCTATTCTATTCTTGTCTTGCCATGGACTTAGGAGCGTTGACGGCATTTTTCTATGGATTCCGTGACCGTGAGAAGATTCTCGACATCTTTGAAGAGACTTGTGGCGGACGTCTGATAATGAACTACAATACCATTGGCGGTGTACAGGCTGACCTTCATCCTAACTTCGTCAAACGAGTAAAAGAGTTCATTCCTTATATGAGGGGAATCATCCACGAATATCACGATATATTTACGGGTAACATCATCGCACAAAGCCGCATGAAAGGTGTCGGTGTGTTAAGCCGCGAAGATGCCATCTCTTTCGGTTGTACCGGAGGTACAGGCCGTGCTTCAGGATGGGCGTGTGACGTACGTAAACGAATGCCATACGGTGTATACGACAAAGTAGATTTCAAAGAAATTGTTTATACGGAGGGTGACTGCTTTGCCCGTTACCTAGTGCGTATGGATGAAATCATGGAAAGTCTGAACATCATCGAACAATTAATAGACAATATTCCCGAAGGACCTTATCAGGAGAAGATGAAGCCTATCATCCGTGTTCCGGAAGGCAGTTATTATGCTGCAGTAGAAGGAAGTCGTGGTGAATTTGGTGTCTTCCTTGAAAGCCAGGGTGACAAAATGCCCTACCGCCTGCACTACCGTGCTACGGGATTGCCGCTTGTTGCCGCAATCGACACCATCTGCCGGGGAACGAAGATTGCCGACTTAATTGCTATTGGCGGAACAATTGATTATGTCGTTCCGGATATTGATAGATAAAAAACAAGTATTAAGTAACAGGTATCAAGTATTAACCGACTATACAATATAAAAGGTCATTTCCTGCATGGAATTAATACTTAATACTTAAAACCTAATCATTAAAAATATATGTTCGACTTTAGTATAGTAACAAACTGGATACATGAGCTACTGCTCTCCATTATGCCGGAGGGATTAGCCATCTTTATAGAATGTGTAGCTGTCGGTGTGTGCCTCGTAGCACTGTATGCCATCCTGGCTATCATATTGATCTACATGGAGCGTAAGGTTTGCGGTTTCTTCCAGTGTCGTCTTGGTCCGAACCGCGTTGGTAAATGGGGTTCTATTCAAGTGGTCTGCGACGTACTCAAGATGATGACCAAAGAAATCTTCATGCCGAAGGGTGCCGACCATTTCCTTTACAATCTCGCTCCATTCATGGTGATTATCGCCTCATTCCTGACTTTCGCTTGTATTCCTTTTAATAAAGGTGCAGCGATTCTCGACTTTAACGTGGGCGTGTTCTTCCTGTTGGCTGCTTCCAGCATTGGAGTTGTCGGCATCTTGCTGGCCGGTTGGGGTAGTAACAACAAATTCTCTTTGATCGGTGCCATGCGAAGTGGTGCACAGATTATCAGTTACGAACTTTCGGTTGGTATGAGTATCATGACTATGGTAGTACTGATGGGAACCATGCAATTTTCTGAAATCGTAGAAGGACAGGCTGACGGCTGGTTCATCTTCAAGGGACATATCCCTGCAGTCATTGCTTTTATCATTTACCTGATTGCCGGAAATGCAGAATGTAACCGTGGACCGTTCGACCTTCCCGAAGCGGAAAGTGAGCTGACTGCCGGATACCACACTGAATACTCCGGTATGGGTTTCGGTTTCTTCTATCTGGCAGAATATTTGAACCTGTTTATCGTGGCCAGTGTTGCCGCCACTATCTTCCTGGGAGGCTGGATGCCGTTACACATCGTCGGGCTGGATGGATTCAACGCTGTAATGGATTATATTCCGGGCTTTATCTGGTTCTTCGCTAAAGCATTCTTCGTGGTGTTCCTTCTGATGTGGATCAAATGGACGTTCCCACGTTTACGTATCGACCAGATTCTGAATCTGGAATGGAAATATCTGGTTCCAATTTCTATGGTAAACCTATTATTAATGGCATGCTGCGTAGCTTTCGGCTTTCACTTTTGATAAATGAAAATTATGGAATATAAAGATAAAAAATATACGTACTTAGGTGGTCTGGTGCACGGCATCAGCACACTGGCAACGGGTATGAAAACCAGCATCAAGGTATACTTCCGTAAGAAAGTGACCGAGCAATATCCCGAAAACCGGAAAGAGCTGAAAATGTTCGACCGTTTCCGTGGTACGCTGAATATGCCCCACAATGAGAATAATGAACATCGCTGTGTAGCTTGCGGACTGTGTCAAATGGCTTGTCCGAACGATACCATCAAAGTGACCAGCGAAACCGTCGAAACAGAAGATGGAAAGAAAAAGAAAATCCTGGCAACCTATGAATATGATTTGGGCGCCTGTATGTTCTGCCAGCTCTGTGTCAATGCTTGTCCGCACGATGCCATCACGTTCGACCAGAACTTCGAACATGCAGTCTTCGACCGGACGAAACTTGTCCTGAAATTAAATCATGACGGTAGTAAAGTAATAGAAAAGAAAAAAGAAGTTTAGATATGGGATCAACACTTGAAACAGTAGTATTCTACTTTTTGGCAGCATTTATTATTGCAATGTCCATCATGACGGTGACTACCCAACGTATCGTACGCTCGGCTACCTACCTGCTCTTCGTGCTCTTCGGCACGGCCGGCATCTATTTTTTGCTGGGTTACACCTTCCTGGGCTCTGTTCAGATAATGGTTTATGCCGGTGGTATCGTCGTTCTTTATGTATTCTCCATCCTGTTGACCAGCGGAGAAGGTGATCGCGCCGAGAAAGCAAAACGAAGTAAGCTCCTGGCCGGGCTCATTACCATGATTGCCGGTTTAGCAATTATCCTGACTATCACGTTGAAACATAATTTCATGCAGACGGCTAATCTTGCCCCGCACGAGATCAACATTCATGCTATCGGGAACGCTTTGCTTAGTAGCGACAAATACGGTTATATATTACCTTTCGAAGCTGTCAGCATCCTGTTGCTGGCTTGTATCATCGGTGGTATCATAATTGCACGTAAGAGATAAACAAGTATTAACTATCAAAATAGAGTTCGAATATGATACACATGGAATATTATCTGGTAGTTTCTACCATCATGATGTTTGCAGGAATCTATGGATTCTTTACCCGCCGGAACACACTGGCTATCCTGATTTCTGTAGAGTTAATGCTGAATGCCACGGACATCAACTTTGCCGTGTTCAACCGTTTTCTCTTTCCGGAGGGAATGGAAGGCTATTTCTTTGCACTCTTTTCCATCGCCATCTCGGCTGCGGAAACTGCAGTAGCCATCGCCATCATGATTAACATTTATCGTAATCTCCGAAGCATCCAAGTGCGCAACTTGGACGAGCTGAAGTGGTGATTTGTTTCTCACCAAGAACAAATAATAATAAATCAAGTAATAAAAATAAAACTGTATGGAACTAACAATTCTAATACTCCTTCTTCCTTTCTTCTCCTTTCTCATACTGGGAATCGGAGGTAAATGGATGTCCCACCGGACAGCGGGCACAATTGGCACGCTGATACTGGGAGCAGTAGCGGTACTATCCTACGTTACAGCTATCCAATATTTCTCGGCTCCACGACTGGAAGACGGAACATTCGCCACACTGATACCTTACAACTTCACATGGCTTCCTTTTACAGAGACCTTACACTTTGATTTGGGCATCCTGCTCGATCCTATATCAGTAATGATGTTGATTGTTATCTCTACCGTGTCACTGATGGTACATATCTACTCTTTCGGTTACATGAAAGGAGAAGTCGGTTTTCAACGCTATTACGCTTTCCTATCCCTGTTTACCATGTCTATGCTGGGATTGGTCGTTGCAACCAACATCTTCCAGATGTACCTTTTCTGGGAACTGGTGGGGGTAAGTTCTTACCTGCTAATCGGTTTTTATTATACAAAACCGGCTGCCATCGCTGCTTCCAAGAAAGCGTTTATTGTTACTCGCTTTGCTGATTTGGGTTTCCTGATCGGTATCCTGATTTACGGATATTATGGTGGTACATTCGGATTTACCCCGGACACGGTATCCTTGATAAGCGGTGGAGCTTCTATGCTCCCGTTGGCTCTCGGATTGATGTTTGTCGGTGGTGCCGGTAAAAGTGCCATGTTCCCGTTGCATATCTGGTTGCCGGATGCAATGGAAGGTCCTACTCCGGTCAGTGCATTGATTCATGCGGCTACAATGGTCGTTGCCGGTGTATATTTGGTGGCACGTATGTTCCCGCTTTTCATTGCCTATGCACCGAATACGTTGCACATGGTTGCTTGGGTAGGTGCATTCACCGCATTCTATGCAGCAAGTGTGGCTTGCGTACAATCAGATATTAAACGCGTACTGGCTTTCTCTACCATTTCACAGATTGGTTTCATGATGGTAGCTCTGGGTGTTTGTACTTCCATGGATCCTCACGAAGGAGGTTTGGGCTACATGGCTTCCATGTTCCACCTCTTCACACATGCTATGTTTAAGGCATTGCTCTTCCTCGGTGCAGGTAGTATCATTCATGCTGTACATTCTAACGAAATGTCCGCGATGGGAGGTTTACGCAAATATATGCCGATCACTCACTGGACATTCCTGATTGCTTGTCTTGCTATTGCCGGTATTCCTCCGTTCTCGGGCTTCTTCTCGAAAGACGAAATTCTGGCTGCTTGCTTCCAATACAGCCCTGTAATGGGATGGGTAATGACAGTAATTGCTGCGATGACTGCTTTCTATATGTTCCGTCTGTACTACGGTATTTTCTGGGGCAAGGAAAACAAAGAACTCCACGCACACCACACACCACATGAAAGTCCGCTGGCTATGACTTTCCCGCTGATGTTCCTGGCAGTAGTAACTTGTGGAGCCGGATTTATTCCTTTCGGACACTTCATCAGTTCGAATGGTGAATCTTATTCTATCCATCTCGATCCGTCGGTGGCTATTACGAGCGTTGTCATTGCGATTATTTCGATTGCAATCGCTACATGGATGTACAAGAATGCCAAACAACCAGTTGCCGATTCATTGGAAAAACAGTTCAAAGGTCTGCACAAGGCTGCTTATAACCGCTTCTATATTGACGATATATACCAGTTTATCACGCATAAGATTATCTTCCGCTGCATCTCTACTCCTATCGCATGGTTCGACCGTCATGTAGTGGATGGATTCTTTGATTTCCTGGCATGGGCAACCAACACAACAAGCGACGAGATCCGTGGTTTGCAGAGCGGTCAGGTACAACAATATGCATACGTGTTCCTTTGCGGTGCACTGGCACTTATCCTACTATTAATCTTATAAAGCACAGAACGATATGAATTTCTTATCAATATTCGTACTTATCCCCTTATTGATGCTGGCCGGACTCTGGGCAGCACGAGGAATCAAAGCCATCCGGGGGGTTATGGTTACTGGCGCATCGGCACTTCTGATTGCCTCCGTCGTACTTACATTCCTGTATCTGGGAGAGCGTAGTGCCGGAAACACAGCAGAAATGCTTTTCCGTGCAGATACGCTTTGGTATGCCCCGCTTCACATATCCTATTCAGTAGGTGTTGACGGAATTTCGGTAGCCATGTTGTTATTGTCCGCTGTCATTGTGTTCACCGGTACATTCGCTTCCTGGCGTCTGCAACCGCTGACAAAAGAATATTTCCTCTGGTTCACCCTATTGTCTATGGGAGTATTCGGATTCTTTATATCCGTCGATTTATTCACCATGTTCATGTTCTACGAAATCGCATTGATACCGATGTACCTGTTGATTGGTGTATGGGGATCAGGACGTAAAGAATATGCAGCCATGAAGCTGACCCTCATGTTGATGGGTGGTTCTGCCTTCCTGCTGATCGGTATTCTCGGAATCTATTTTGGTTCGGGAGCAACGACCATGAATCTTCTTGAAATCGCACAGTTGCACAACATACCTTTTGCACAGCAATGCATCTGGTTCCCGCTGACTTTCCTTGGTTTCGGTGTATTAGGTGCCCTTTTCCCGTTCCATACATGGAGCCCTGACGGTCACGCTTCTGCCCCGACTGCCGTATCTATGCTTCATGCCGGAGTATTGATGAAACTGGGAGGTTACGGATGTTTCCGTATCGCCATGTATCTGATGCCGGAAGCTGCTAACGAACTTTCCTGGATATTCCTGATATTGACAGGTATCTCTGTAGTTTACGGTGCATTCTCCGCTTGCGTACAGACCGACTTGAAATATATTAATGCTTATTCATCCGTATCTCACTGCGGACTGGTTCTTTTCGCTATTCTGATGCTGAATCAGACAGCAGCAACAGGAGCTATCCTTCAGATGCTTTCACACGGATTGATGACAGCCTTATTCTTTGCTCTTATCGGTATGATTTATGGACGTACACACACACGTGACGTTCGCGAGCTTGCCGGCTTAATGAAAGTGATGCCGTTCCTTAGTGTATGTTATGTAATTGCCGGTCTTGCCAACCTCGGTCTGCCGGGATTAAGTGGTTTTATTGCTGAAATGACTATTTTCGTCGGCTCTTTCCAGAACAACGACCAGTTCCACCGTGTACTGACTATCATCGCTTGTTCTTCGATTGTGATTACTGCAGTCTACATTCTGCGTCTGGTAGGTAAAATTCTATACGGAACCTGTACCAACAAACATCATCTCGAACTGACTGATGCGACTTGGGACGAACGTGTAGCCGTTATCTGCCTCATCGTTTGTGTAGCCGGACTAGGTATGGCTCCTTTCTGGGTTAGCCACATGATTGGTGAAAGTGTACTCCCCGTAGTCTCACAACTGATTCCATAACCTTTAATTTTTAATCTTTAATAATTAATTTGTAAATATGGATTATTCACAATTTCTATATATGCGAGAAGAGCTGTCGCTCATAGCTGTCCTACTGCTGCTATTTCTAGCTGACCTCTTCATGAGTCCGGATGCACACAAAAATGGTGGGAAAGCACGCCTGAACACAATGTTGCCCGTTATTCTGATGGCTATCCATACAGCTATCAACTTAATTCCGGGGACTGCTGCCGATGCATTCGGCGGTATGTATCATTATGTACCGATGCACACAGTGGTTAAATCCATCCTGAACGTCGGCACACTGATTGTTTTCCTGATGGCGCACGAATGGATGAAAAGAGAAGATACTTCATTCAAGCAAGGAGAATTCTATGTACTTACACTCTCTACCTTGTTTGGTATGTACCTCATGATTTCCGCCGGACATTTCCTGATGTTCTTCATCGGACTCGAAACAGCTTCTATCCCGATGGCAGCATTGATCGCCTTCGATAAATACCGTCACAACTCTGCCGAAGCAGGTGCCAAATACATTCTGACAGCTCTTTTCTCCAGTGCATTGCTATTATTTGGTCTGTCCATGATCTATGGTTCTGCCGGGACTCTTTATTTCGATGACCTCCCTGCCCATATCGACGGAAATCCGTTACAGATCATGGCATTTGTATTCTTCTTCACAGGAATGGCATTCAAGTTATCACTGGTTCCGTTCCACTTATGGACAGCAGACGTTTACGAAGGTGCTCCGAGTGCAGTTACCGCTTATTTGAGTGTTATATCAAAAGGATCGGCAGCATTTGTATTATTGGCTGTCCTTATCAAAGTATTCGCTCCAATGATTAATGACTGGCAGGAAGTACTTTATTGGGTAACCATCGCTTCTATCACTATTGCAAATATATTTGCTGTCCGTCAGCAAAACCTGAAACGTTTGATGGCGTTCTCCAGTATTTCGCAAGCGGGATATATTATGTTAGGCGTTATCGGAGGCACAGCACAAGGCATGACGGCATTGGTATATTATGTATTAGTGTACGCTGCCGCCAACCTCGGAGTATTTGCTGTGATTACTATCGTGGCCTTACGCAGCCAGAAATTCACGCTCGAAGATTATGCAGGACTTTATAAAACGAATCCCAAAATCGCTCTCTTGATGACTCTGTCTCTGTTCTCATTGGCAGGCATCCCTCCGTTTGCCGGATTCTTCTCTAAGTTCTTTATCTTCATGGCTGCTTTCGATGCAGGTTTCCACTTGCTGGTATTCATCGCATTGGTAAATACAGTGATTTCGTTGTATTACTATCTATTGATTGTAAAAGCAATGTATATCACTCCTTCCGACAACCCAATTCCTACTTTCCGCAGCGACCGCTGCACAAAATGGGGACTGGCACTTTGCACGCTGGGTATCATCGGACTGGGTATTGCAAGTATTGTATATCAATCCATCGATAAACTGTCGTTCGGAATTTAAACGGACTACACCTTTTCACCAAAGAAACGGTCTTGGTTTCATGTCAGTATCAATCGACATCAAAACCAAGACCGTCTCTTTTATATAAACCCACTTTTATTAATGAGGAAGGAAGATATTCACCTGCCTCATTACCACTCTACCGGGCACAGCCCACCTCTTCCGTCACGATCACCCCGGGAATAGTAAACCAAAACCTTGATCCTTTTCCTTTTTCAGAATCAACACCAATCCGCCCACCTAATTGTTCAACGATGCTCTGACAGATAGAAAGTCCCAATCCTGTACCGTGTACAAAAGAATTAAGCTTCACGAAACGCTCAAAGATATGTGGCAACTGCTCTTTTTCAATACCGATGCCTGTATCTTCAACATAGAATTCCAATTCGCCATCTTTTAGTTTATATCCCACATGAATACTACCTTCAGAGGTAAATTTCATTGCATTATTAACAAAATTAGAGATCACCTGATGTATACGGTTACGGTCACTAATGACATGACAAACCGGAAGGTGATTATCAAGTACCAGTTCCACCTCTTCTTTCGCTTTCATCCCCATAGAGCGGACAATATCCTCACATAACAGATTTACATCTACATCTCCGCTGGTAAACTCAAATGTACCCGCTTCAATCTTCGACAAATCGAGTATATCTGAAATTAATTGCAACAAAAGATCATTATTCTCACGTACAATCTTAATATACTCCTGACGTTCTGACAACTCTTCAGTTTCCACCAACAAATCGGAGAAACCGACAATGGCATTCAGCGGCGTACGGATTTCATGGCTCATATTGGCAAGGAAAGCACTTTTCAAACGATCCATCATCTCTGCTTTATCGCGTGCCTGAATCAATTCGGCTTCAGTCTCCTTCAATTCTGTAATGTCATAATTGATACCGATGATTTCTATTTCATTTTCCTCCGGTTTATAATTAGTGACCATCACATTACTACTCACCCAATTCCATTCATTCTTCGTTCCGGGACGACGAATACGCATCTCACCCTGAAAATGCCTTCTTTTTCCGTCTCTGACTTCATCATAAAAATCAAGGAAACGCTTACGGTCTTCAGGGTGCATATGGGTATAAACACCCACAACCTCATCCAAAAGCGTATCTTCCTCCTCACCTAAATTCTTATACCACTGTTTTATAGCATATCCTTTGCGATTCAAGAGATTCAACTTGGCATAACCTACTTTTGCATAATCGGATATCATCAGGAAGAAATTCTCAAAATCACGGATACGATTCATTGCATCAATCCGTTCGGTATTATCAATACTTATTAATATATATCCGCTGAAGTTGCCCTCATTATCATACAATTTACTAACCTTCGAATACAGTTCTATCGCATTAGAACGATTTGTCTCATAATATCCTTCCGCCTGTTCAAAAGAATAATTAAGCCTAAAATCTACCAAATCTTCATTCCGCACACGATCACGAATCCCCTGCGGCACATTCGGATTATCAAAGAAGTTAACTCCGATCACATCCGACTTATTCACTACACCGAATATCTCCAAATCCTTATTATTCAGGTCTATCAAATAGCCATCCTTATCGTAGATCTCTACTCCTGCCGGAATATTAGCAAATATGTTCTGAAAGAGCTTCTCGCTACGGTCCAATGCCCGGTTAGCTTGTACCGATCCTGTAGAATCGAGGAACAAACCGACTATTTCATCTTTTCCGGGAGAATAAATAACCCAATGTGTATACCGTTCCGTTCTTGGAAAATATTCATCTTTCTCCCTATAAGAATTACTATCCAGTATTTCTTCCAGAAAATTAAGTTTTTGGAGATAGTCAGGATGCTTTTCAGATGCCAAAGAACCAATATACGACTCCAAAGGAAGCCCGAAAAAGGTTGAACTGACCTCATTCGCATCCGTCACCCGATAATCGCAAGGTTTATTATTCTCGTCACGGATAATGGACATACGTATATATCCCATCGGCATAAAATGAAACAGATTATTTAGGAAAGTCTGTTCACGGATTACCTTGTCCTTAGTTTTACGCAGCTCGATACAGATATTTATAATATTTCCCAATGAGGAGAACCATTGAAAATCTTCATTACTCCAGTCATGGTAAGTCTCAACCAAATCAATCCCCATATATCCCCAAACGCGGTCGCCTGTCATCAAAGGAGTCACCATTAACGATTTGATTCCCTGAACTACAAGAATCTGATATTCATCAGGAGCCTCTTCTAATAACTGCTCCAGTGTATTTAAAATAATCGGCTTGCCCGATAATATCTGTTCACTCCACCATTTTGACTCACTGGCAGGCATGTCCTGCAGATTGTCTATCTCTGCTGATACTCCTTCAGAAACAACTTCGTAGATACAACTATGATGGGCATAAATTTCGTCGTATTCAAAAATATAAACACGACCTTTTCCATTATAAAGATTCAGAATATCTCTTAAAATATCTGTGATACAAGATTCTACTGCCTCATCACGTAGGAAACGAAGCAACGATTGTGAAACAAAATTCTGACGACAAAGCAAATCATTCACACGCCTTAATGCATCCCTTTGATCTTCTTCCTTGGGAGCCTCAACGCGCTGGATTATTCCGAAGGACTTATCACCTCCATCAACACCCGTACCCTTCTCACGAAAAGCCAGACGGGTATGCAGCCAAACCTCACCATATTTTGAATGAATCGGGAAAGTTTGTTCGTAAAAGTCCTTATGGATAGAAGAATTTGCCCGGAACTCCTGGGCAATCTGCTTACGATAATCTTCACGTATCAGGTTTAGAAAATCCGAAGTAGAGATGGTGTCGCCGTCCAATCCCAAAAGATCAGAAAGATAATCGGAACATAAATAATATCCTGCCGTTAAATCTACTTCCCACCATCCGATTTGTGCAAGAGAAGCCATTTTTTTGTATCGCTCGTTGTCTGTTTGCATATTTTGTATCGTTGTAAAATAATAGGTTGACAAATATACGAAAAAGGTAATCACTGATACCATAAAGGAGCAAATAAAAAAGCTAAAAGAAGATTACGAAAACAAATAAATAGAATATGGGAGAATCTGTTTGTTACAAATTCTCCCATACCTCCTATTAAAAAAGATACACTTTGCTACTCTATATCTTATTTATAAGGAAGAGAAATTATATCCGCTCCAAGTGAACAGGGATGCATCTGCACCTGTATTCGTAGTTGGCTCGGTAAATGTATTCAATGTACCGTTCAGCTTATTCTTAAAGTTCAATGTATGGGTGATGCTGATGCTGGAAGCAGCATTTCCTACACCTTTACTGTCATTCATATCAATCAAATCGATTGTACCGCCTGAACCTTTGACAAGGGCATTGGTGATCGTAGCTTTTGCTCCACGACGGATTTTAATCACATCTTGCATACGGTCTACATTATCCGTTGTATTGGCAGCATTATTTACGATTGTCATATTTTCAACCGTAAAATCCGACTGACGTAAATGATCCGAATAGTCACCATCCAAGTTACCATCTGCTTCAATGCCGCGCGGATCTGCTTCCGTACTGGTATAACCGCTTTCCCAAACGCCATAGCAGTTTTTCAATTTACCGGAATATCCTTGAGTGAAGTCGAACATGTCATCATCCGGGTTCACAGCCAACAAGTTGGTTACATTCACCGTACCGCCAAAGAATTCGACGGCATCATCCGCGCTCTCAAGAATGTAGATATTCTCAATCTTGGTAGCGTTTCCAACACCGTTCAGTGTCAATCCGTTGTGCTCGATATCGGCAGTAGAGCGGGCACCGGCATAGCAGATTTTCACATAAGTCAGTGAACCGGAATTGTCATTATCGACATTACCACCGTATTTATAGTTGTTGTCGATTTCCGTCAGACCTGTATCACTCTTATTGGCGTTCGAACCAGAAATCGGAGCTTTACCATTGATAATGATTCCTCCCCAATAGCCGGATGTAGGGGTTGTTGAATTGGCGGTGAAAACAATCGGTTTATCGGCTGTACCGTCAGCATAAAGTTTACCGCCCTGTGCTACCAGCAGATAACTGCTGAAACCTTCGCGAGCCTTAATCGTTGTTCCGGCAGGGATATTCAGACGGCCTCCATTTTCAATGACTACCGTTCCGTTCAGAATATATTCCTTAGCTTCCAGTGTCTGTTCTCCGGTCAGCGTGCCGGACAGGATATTTTCGCCCACAACAATAGAGCTACCGGTCCCACCGTTGTTTCCACCATCTCCGTTACCATCACCGTCTCCGTCACTATCACTGCTACATGCAGTCAATGTAAGTGCTGTTGCCATAACGGCAAACGTCATAAAGTTCACAAACAATCTTTTCATTTTGCTTTCATTATTAGTTAATAATCTTATTTCATCACCCGGCTTAGAATGTACACGACACTCCCAGGCTTATATTTATTCCTTTCTTATAATCATTCAGTATCACCTTTTCCCCGTTTTCGTTCGCTTTGCGGCTTAACTTAGAAGAGGGATTCAACAAGTTGCGGGCTTTCAGGTTAAGCGAAAGATGCTTGTTCAGTTTGGCTTGGGACACAAAATCCAGTGTCAGTACTCCCTTCTCCATCATATCCTGATAACCCTGTGTGCCAATGGTATATATCTTATCACTCACATAATTAAGTACCAATGTATTGACAAAACTGCGTTCTCCTTTCGTGAAGTTATGCGAGAGGTCGAAATTGACAATCCACGGTGCAGCTCCTTCCAGTTGCGAGCCGGTGGTAACCGTTGCCAAAGGCATTTTTGCATTCGTGTAGATATAAGAGCCATTCAATCCCAAAGAGAGTTTATTCATTCCGTGCGCAGCATTACTCACCGGACGAACAAACAGATTCTTACGTATTTCTACTTCCACTCCTGCCACGGTTGCCTTATCCGCTATATTCTCATAAGAAAGATAACCTCCGGCGCTTGCCACTTCGATGCGGGATATTGGATTCTTAATCAATTTATAGAAAGCTGTGAGAGAAATCAACTCGGTCGGAGTGGGATTAAAGTCCCACTTCAGATCAAGGTTATAATGATCCGAAGGTTTCAGATTGGGGTTACCCTGACTGTTGAAGTTCACGCCGACATAACGGTAAGGAGATATTTCCTTTGCCTGCGGAAGCGTATATGTTTTACTAGCTCCCAGACGAAGCGAGTTTTTATCATTCAGATTGTATTTGAGATTCAAGCTGGGCAGGAAATAATCTTTTTGGATGGTATTGTTTCCTTTAGAGCCTCCACGATTCACATTGTAATCCACTTCAATATCTACTTTGTCGTATTTCATTCCCAGATTCACAATCCAACGGGGAGTAAACTGGTAGGTAGCCTCGGCATAAGCGGAATGGATATTCTTTTTCACGGTATATTCATCTAAGTTCTTTTGTATCTTGAACCAGTCGGAAGCAAAGTTTTCCTGATTATAATAATCGTCAAGCGAGAAGTCGTCCAAAGAAGAAATGCTAGAAACATGTCCTACGGTCAGGTTATACTCTGTAGCTTTGAAGTTATCATCTACGAATCGGCCTGTATATCCGAAACGGACATTCGAAATTTCTTCTATATTATCTTTCAGACGATAGACCAAGCCTGCTTTTACATTCAAGTCGTCTTCATCTAAAATTGAGAAGTAGCGCTGTTGTGAGTTGCCCCTTAGCAACGTATAGCCGTCTTCCGCTTTAGTCAGGTTATTGATACGACGATCCGGTTCATACCCTTTCACCATATTATAGGAAGCACCTGCATCGAGACTTAATGATTTGGTCAATCCCCAGTTAGTCATCAGTTGGTTAACGATCAGCATATTGTCATTTGTTTGTTGGCGACGGGTGAATCCGAGGTTTTCATAGTCATCACTAAAAATCGAGTTCTTACCGTTGTAATCGCCCACCGACTGGGTATTGGCATGAATCATCATCAAATTATAACTGATGTGATGACGGTTCTGCATATCGAAATCCACATTGGCAAGTGCCAGCTGACTGATATTCTCCGCATACTTCTTACCATTCATATCTTTGTAGACTGTACCGCTGGTAGTTGTATTACGTATGATTTCATCCGTATACTGATAATCCGTCGTATGTCCGGCGGTCAGGAAGAAAGAAAGCGGATTTTTGTCTTTTCCGACATAGAATCGTTTACCTCCGGAAATACTGTAACTCCGGTTTATTTGGAAATGTTGAGCGGAAGGATCTAACTTATTTCTGAAGTTCCATGAGTTTTCATCGGCAGGTTCGGTGCGATTGGCAAAGCCCATGAAGCTCACTCCATCCTGTTTCAGAAAATCGGCTGCTACCGTTTGTGTATTCAAGCCACCGGAAATGCCGAATCCCAGATTACCGCTACCAATTAGTTCTTTGGATACAATATCAATGGTTGCCCCTCCGACATCGCTGCTGCCTCCCGCGTTGAATGCTTTATTTACGCCTACGGACTGAATAATATCCGTACCGAAGAAATCAAGAGAGATATTCTTATATTCCGGATCTTCGGAAGGAAGAGCAAATCCATTAAAAGTAGTTGCATTGTACCGGTCACCCAATCCACGGATAAAGACATTTTTCACTCCGTCTTGTTTAGACACTCCGGCAACTTTCGTCACAGCACCTTCTGCATCCGAAACACCTTTGCGGGAAAGCTCCCTGACACCCACAGATTGTACGGCAATTACTGCTTTTTGCTGTTCGAGCAACAGCATATTCTCATTTTCCCTATTCTTCTTAGCTACAACCACCACATCGGCAAGTTCCTGTGCATCGGTTTCCAACTCCAAATTCAGTATCACCAGTTTTCCATTCTCCACACGTACTTTACGGCGTACTTCCGTTTTGTAGCCTACATATTTAATCTCAATATCATACATACCTTCCAGAACGCCCATGCTGTTCAATTCAAAATTACCCTCCATATCGGTCACTGCTCCGGCTTGAGTTCCGAGCAAACGTATCGTAGCTCCTATCAAAGGTTCCTTGGATAGTTTGTCTTTCACAGCTCCTTTAATCTTGATATTGGCAGCCAATGCAGGAAGTACACACAACAGGCAAAAAAAGGCTACCACTGAAAATCGGATAAGAAATAGTTTTTTCATCTAACTTTGCTCTACGTTTTAATTACGTCGGCAAAGATAGAGGGTGAGCATTACAACTATAAGACGAAATAAATACAATCTATTGAAAGAGTCGTTGCAAGATGATGACAAGATGTTACAAACGTATTATCAATCACTTACGCTATTAGTTTAACTTGTTTATAAGCAAATTTAAGACCGGAACTTCACTCTTTTATCTCTCATTATGCATAAAATTAATCGTCTGACTACTGTTAAACTTTCGTCTGACAATTGTCAGACGAAAGTTTAACAGTAGTCAGACGAAAAGATAACAACCGTCAGACGATTAATTTTATGCATATCGAAACCTAATTCTCCGTATTCGGCGAATTAGTTCATAAGGATGAATACACTAAATCAGTTTCTTTTTCTTCCGGTAGTTCTCACGAAACTCTTTGGGCGAACAACTCTTTTTCTTCTTGAAGATCCGGTTGAAATTGGAAAGGTTATTAAAACCGCACTCATAACAAATCTCGGCGATAGACATTGTAGAATCTACCAGCAACCGGGAAGCAAAGCCCAGCCGAATATCAATGATATAATCGGAAAGATTCTTGCCTGTACGCAGCTTGAAGAAGCGGCTGAATGACACATCCGTCATCCCCACCATATCGGCCAACTGCCCCAGACGTATTTCTTCCTGATAATGTGTATTGATATACTCCTGCACTTTCTGCACACGCCGGCTGTCCGAATGAATATCTATCTTGGCAAAAGACGAACTGGACAAGGTACGTGCCTCTTCCTCAAAGAGAGAAAGTTCATACAGTATCGTCATAAACTTAATGACCGCATAAAATCCTTGCTTCTCTGAAGCAAGCGTATCCAGCAACGGATATATTTTGAGTATGGCGGACATCGGGAAACAAAGCCCTTTTTGTGCTTTATCCAGCATCCGGCGGATAGAGTCGAACTGATTCTTATTGATAAAGCTCTTGAAGAAAAGATCGGAAGAAAACTGAATCGTAATCTCCCGTATCTCTTTCGAACGGCACTCGTTCTGTTCCCAGACGTGCTCCAAGTCTTTTCCTGTTATCAACACCAAATCATAATCACCTATCACTTCGGAAGAGTCTCCTACAATCCGCCTTACTCCGGCAGCCTTTTCGGTGAAGTTCAATTCAAACTCGGAGTGGTTGTGTATAGGATAAGTGAATTCCGTTTTATAACGCTCCGCAATGTAAAAGCAATCCTTATCTGATAAAGGAGTGATTTCACGGATAATCTGGTTGGATAACGGTGTAGTCATAGTAATAGCAATTTATAAGCGTTTTATCGTTTGATTAGTTTTCTATCTTTACCCCTATCCGATGCAGGTCTGCCCCCGACGGGTTTTGGAAGACACGCAAGTCGAATTCGGGAATAATGGCAAGCACATGATCGAAAACATCTGCCTGTATACCTTCGTAGGCAACCCATGCTTTATTGGCAGAAAAGAAATAAAGTTCCAACGGGATACCGGTTTCGGTAGGCTGAAGCTGACGTACCATGCAGGTCAGGTCTTGGTTGACGGTAGGCAGATTCTTCAGATAGTTAGTCAGATAGGCACGGAAAACTCCCAGGTTTGTTTGCCGGCGTCCATTCACTAACACAGAGTTGTCGATATGATGTTCCTTATTATATTCTTCCACTACCTTTTCCGTTTCATCCACATAGTCTTTCAACAGTTGTATCTTCCGGTATTTTGCCAACATCTCCGGCGTACAGAAATGCACACTAGTCATATCTATATTGATAGAGCGTTTCACACGACGTCCGCCGGATTCCTGCATTCCCTGCCAGTTTTGGAAAGAATCACTAATCAACAGGTAAGGAGGAATGGTGGTGATGGTATTATCGAAGTTACGTACTTTTACGGTATTCAATGTTACTTCTATCACCGTACCGTCCGCACCATATTTCGGCATTGTGATCCAATCGCCCACCTTCAGCATATTATTGGCAGAAAGCTGGATGCCGGAGACAAATCCCATGATACTATCTTTGAAAACCAACATCAGAACCGCAGCAGAAGCTCCCAATCCGGTCAGCAACACCACCGGACTTTGCTTTATCAAAATACTGATAATGATGATAGCTCCTATAAAGAAGAGAATGACTTGTGCTGTCTGCAAAAGCCCCTTCAAAGGTTTGTCTTTATATTGCTCACGCGCGCTATATACCAGATACACAGCTGTGAACAAAGCACTGACGAAGCGAAGAAAGACTGCAAGGATATAAATCATGCAAAGTCTTCGAAGAAAATCAAGCAAAGCAGAATCTGCATGTTCGGGAAAAGCAATAGGAATAGATATATAAATCAATATAGGCGCCACCATCCTGCTGATGTTCACCATTACTTTATCATTAAATACAATATCATCCCAAGTGGCCTTCGTCTGTTTCACCAATTTGGATACGGTACGCAGAATAATCTTGCGGCAAATCAGATTGGCAAGTAATGCTATTCCAATAATAAACAATAAGATGATAAAGTTATCAATCTTATCAGCCATAGCTTCATCCACTCCCATCGAGAGCAAAGCATGATTCACTTCTTGCATCACTACATTACCTGCTTCTTCCGGTTGCCCGTTTGCTAATGCCACACTCACTGTATCAACCACTTCTTTTACTTCTTTCATAAGCAATCGTCTCTCTCTTTTTTAGTTTTTCTTTTATTTATGATCTCTGTTTCTTTTCTTCTTTATTCTTTCCTTCTTCCAAATATTCACTGATATCCTGCCGTAGCCAATCATAATGGAAGAGTCTTTTGTAGGCTACATTCTTCTTGAGCATGATTTCTACGTTCACCTGGCTGTTCTGATAACAAGTCAGTTCGTTTCTGAATTGCTCATTGTGTTCGGCCAGTCGCTTGATTTCCTGTTCCCGTTCACGGCGCAATACGGTGCAGACCGGAATCAGTAGTTTCATTACCACATTATCCATCACATGGTGTCCCTGCATATACAAGTAAGTAGTTTCCGGCACTAAGCCCAGCTCTTTAAATTCAGTCCGCAATCCATTCACCTGATTGATGTTATGGGGGAATTTCTTTTTCAACTCTGCCAACTTCTGATTAACCCGTTGTTGAAGGGATTCCAAGCTCTTTTCCGGATGCCGGAGATTAATCTCGCGCAAAGAAGTATAAGTATGGAAATCGTACATGGGGAAAGTGTAAGTATCCCGTTGGCGATAGAACCATACGTTCCAGAGGAAAAGCGGATATACAATTTCGGAGTACTTCTTCAGGTAGAAGTTGAAATCTAAAATGGAACGATCATTCAACGTAGCCTGCACACATACTTCGTGAAGGCTTTCGGCAAAACAATGATAGTTTTCAATAGCATAGGTATAAGTCTGAAAAATATACCTGCTCCGGTTGATTTTACGGGAAGTATTGGTAGCTCCCTGCAACAGGAAATCATAGTCACTGTCCACACAGGCAATCAGACTTCTCCCCAATTCGGCTGTATTCAGCGTGTTCATGAGTACCATCTTTTTTCCTTTTGCCAGGGAGGTGGCCGAAGGAAGCATCACTTGGAAATAGTGTTCGTCGTCTTCAAACTCTTCAAGCAATGTGCGCCAGAAAGCGATGTCGTCATAGCTTTCTACGTAAGCGATGATACGTCGGCGGGCTTTCTTCGGATAAAGCTTATGGGCGGCATTGAAATAAGAAGAAGTCAGATTATCTCGTAGTGAAGTTGCCATTTGTTCTATTACAGGTTACGAATTACAAATTACAGTTGGAAGAATCCTTGTCGAGCTTGTGCCCTACGGTGGTAGATATATCGCTTACTTCTGTCACGGCATCCAGCCAACCTTCCATAATGACGGCAGGCGAATGGGTAGTCAGGATAATCTGCACATTCGGATTCAGTTCACGTATCATAGCAATCAGTTTCTGCTGCCATTCTATATGAAGGGAGGCTTCCGGCTCATCCATAAACAATACACAATGGCTGTTGTCCTGCACGAGTACGGTCAGCAGGATAACCAGCATTTGCTTTTCACCAGACGACAGTTTATAAGGGAATAATAGTTCGCCATCCTGATAGAAAGCGATATCGTTCCGTTTCCGGTCTATCTTTTTGCGTGTATAGCTGAACAGTTCGTCAATCATATCCTGAAAACGACGTTTGGCTACAGATAATGTAGCTGCTTTACGACGCTCTTCTTCATCAATGCTGGAAAGCATTTCAATCATCTTATTACCAATGTTGACCTGATAATCGAGGTAACGGCGTTGCAAGAGATAAAGCTGCCAGTCCAGTTCAGACTTTACATTCTTGTCGGCCATGCGGGCTGTGAAGTCACCCATAATCAGGGGACGGTCGTAGCTCCGGATGACGTCATAAGGAATATAGGTTGCCTGGGGATTGTCGAAAAAGAGACGCACTCCGTTCTTCTCGTCACTTTTCATTTCACCGGAAAGTTCTTCGAGGTATCCCACCGAACGGTTCAGAATGGTAGTCTTCCCCACTCCGTTGATGCCGGAGAGGATGTTCACATCGGGACGCAAATCCCATCCTATATTAAAGCGTTCCCATAGTCCGTGTATCTCGATACGACGGATATAATTGGCTTGTTGTTCCATAATATTCAAGTTTAATCAAGGCAAATATAAACAAATCATACGATAAAAGACTACCTTTGCAACCGTTTTCTCTATTTGATTGTTAATGATATCAGAGATATGGTAAAATAAATAGTATCAACATGGACAAAAGTAAGAACCTGTATGGTCATTTGTTTGCGCTTACAGCAAACGTTATGTGGGGATTAATGTCTCCCATCGGTAAGTCGGCTCTTCAAGAGTTTTCTCCAATTTCTGTCACTACATTCCGCATGGTGGGGGCAGCAGCCGCTTTCTGGATCCTTTCCATGTTTTGCAAACAGGAACATGTGAATCATCAAGATATGCTGAAAATCTTCTTTGCTTCACTGTTTGCGCTAGTATTCAATCAAGGAGTGTTCATCTTCGGGCTTTCTATGACTTCTCCTATTGATGCTTCTATCGTAACTACCACTCTACCAATTGTAACAATGGTTGTAGCGGCCATTTACTTGAAAGAACCTATTACCAATAAAAAAGTACTGGGAATTTTTATAGGTGCTATGGGAGCGCTCATTCTCATTGTGAGCAGCCAGGCAGGAAGCAACGGAAATGGAAGCCTGATTGGCGACTTGCTTTGTCTCGTTGCACAAATCAGCTTCTCCATATACCTGACTGTATTCAAAGGATTGTCTCAACGATATTCGGCAGTAACGATTAATAAATGGATGTTCATATATGCTTCGATGTGTTACATTCCGTTCTCCTATTATGATATTTCTACGATTCAATGGACTTCTATTTCCACTGTCGCCATTCTACAGGTACTTTATGTCGTATTAGGAGGTAGTTTCCTCGCATATCTCTGCATTATGACTGCACAGAGGCTGCTCCGTCCTACGGTAGTCAGTATGTACAATTATATGCAACCCATCGTGGCTACGATTGCGGCAATCGCGATGGGCATCGGAAGTTTCGGCTGGGAGAAAGGGATTGCTATCGCACTTGTATTCCTGGGAGTATATATTGTGACTCAAAGTAAATCGAGAGCTGATCTTGAAAAAGCAGAAAAGCATCATTAATAGTACAAGCGGGTAGAAAGACTGAACGTTTCCTACCCGCTTATGCTAAATGTATTCTCTAAAAATCAGAACCTTATTATCATTTAAAGTCTCATTTCAAATCCTCAAAATAAGTATCGAGCAGACTTCTTGCAGCTATAAACGAAGTCAGGTTACCTTTCAATACCTGCTGTTCTTTTTCTAAGAGCATTGTTTCAATCTTCGGATTATGATAAAAGCTGTCACGAAGTTGTTCATTAATGCTTTCATACATCCAGTATTTACTTTGTTCGTTGCGGCGATATTCAAAATAGCCGTTTTCTTTCACGAAGTCAATGTATTCGTAAATCATGTCCCAGACCTCCTTCACTCCCAGGTTATAAAAGCCGGAGTAAGTCAATACTTTGGGAGTCCATCCGGATTCAGGCGCAGGAAACAGATGCAATGCATTACGGAATTGAGTGGCAGCCAACTTGGCACGTTCCAGATTATCTCCATCGGCCTTATTGATAACGATGCCGTCCGCCATTTCCATAATACCACGCTTAATCCCTTGCAGTTCATCGCCCGTACCGGACAACTGAATCAACAGGAAGAAATCAACCATCGAGTGAACAGCCGTTTCGCTCTGTCCCACTCCTACGGTCTCCACAAAAATCTTATCGAATCCGGCAGCCTCACAAAGAATAATCGTTTCACGTGTTTTGCGTGCCACTCCTCCCAAAGAACCGGCTGACGGACTAGGGCGGATGAACGATTTAGGATGTACGGAAAGCTGCTCCATACGGGTTTTATCTCCCAAAATACTGCCTTTACTACGCTCACTGCTAGGGTCGATGGCCAATACCGCCAGTTTGCCCCCCTTTTCGAGCACGTGCAGACCGAATACATCTATGGATGTACTCTTTCCCGCACCGGGAACGCCGCTAATACCAATCCGGATCGAATTTCCGGAAAATGGCAGACATTTCTCAATGATTTCTTGTGAGACAGCCTGATGTTCAGGCTTTACGCTTTCAACCAATGTCACAGCCTGACTCAATATAGTGACATCACCTTTTACGATACCTTCTACAAACTCTGCTACTGAAAGCTGGCGTTTCTTAGGTTTCCGCTTTAAGTAGGGATTCACAGATGAGGGTTGCTCAATGCCTTTATTGACAACAAGCCCCTTATATTCTTCACTATTTTCAGGATGTTCCATAATCATAGGATTTAGCGTTTGATATTGATTTCGACTTTCGGGCGTAACGGATCATTTGTTATCATCAGGATACGTAAATGATGCTTCTTATTACCTACGTCACGCTTACGAATAGTTACTTTGAGCTTCGTCATTCCATCCGGAGGAAGGACTGTCTTCTTCAGGCTCACTCCTACCGATGAATTGAATACCTGCAACTTACTGATGACTAACGGAGTCTTTCCGGAATTAGCTATCAATATATCATGGCTTACCTTATTCTTCTTTATCAACGGGATACTAAGATCAATATCCGTTTCCGAAATGTGCATGGCAGGAGCGTTCAAAGAATCTTTTTCCGTCATACGTGAGAAGTCGGGAAGAAGAATGGCCGAAACCGGTATTTCATTATCTTCGCTCACCTTATCACCGGAGAAACGGGAAAGGTAGACAGAAGTCTGTGTCAATCCGTAATCTTTTAGCTGGCTTGCATCCAGCGTCAGTTTGATAGTTCCTTTCTTGCCTTTCAACAAGACTTTGGGTTCCGCTTCCATTTTCAGATAAGGAGGCAGATGCATCAATACCGGTTCGTAAGGACGATCCGAAAGATTGGCGATATCAAAGGTCAATGAAGGCTGCTGTCCGCGATAGACATCGGGGAAAGCAAACTCATCACGATCTAAACGAATATTTCCGATTGTATAAGGAAGTAGCTTTGTATAATCTTTTATTTCCTGCACTACTTCACCGGTAAACTTCAGATAGACCAAGCTCGGACTGGCATTGCTATATATTCCTATCGACTTTTCAAAATGTCCTAACGCTTTTGCGTCAAAAGAAGCTTTTACGACTCCTTTTCCTCCCGGAGCAATCGGTTCTTTGGTCCAGTCGGCCACGGCACAGGCACAAGAGGTTGTGACGTTGGTCAGTACCAATGGCTGGTTTCCCGTGTTAGTGATGGTATATTCCACTGTCACCGGACGTTTCCACTCAATTTGTCCGAAGTTATGTGTCTCTTTATTTGAAGAGATACGAGGTTGGGCAACGGCTGCCAAAGCGACAGTAAGTAAAGATAATATAGATAGTAAACTACGTTTCATGCGATATTTTTTATTTTGGTGCACAAATGTAGGGGTTTTAGATGAGTTTTTCACCACAGATTACACAGATTAACACAGATTGGGAAAAGACTTTACTTAATAGCAGTCCTTGTAAGCCCCTGTTTATAAGAAAAAAGTTCCTCACCGACGAAGGATGCCTTCCTCGGTGAGGAACACCCTCTTCATCGGTGAGGAACGCCTCGCTCGTCGGTGAGAATAAAAATCCCCTGCCGGAACTATTTAATAATAATTGTCATCGAAGCAGAATGCGAAGCGTATTCCGGTGCATAAGCACACTGCATAGTTGCCAAACCTGTTTCGTAAGTTCCTGCACGACTGACACGGTAACTATATTCCAACACGTATACACCCTTTCCTAAATGATCGAAGAAGAAATTAGTCGATGCATCTTTGATGTCTACGTAATAGCCAAGCCCGTTGTTCCAACGATAACCGGAGATACTGCCGATCGGTTCGAAACAAGCGCCCCGCTGATCTTTCAACTGTACAAAGTCCATCGGACGGTCTACGCGGATGCTCAAACGGGAAACGACTTTATCACCTACCTGAAGAACCGTTTTGGCTGTAATAGGCTGTAATTGAGGGACGTTATTCACCGTACGTTCTACATACAACTGTTTCTCAACATTCAGGTCACCGCCCTGTTGTTTCACATCACTCACAGGAGATTCAAATTCTGCATACACAGCTCCCCAGGCAATACCCGGATTTCTCTTTTCCACTTCAATCTTGCGGGCATCCACCACATTCTTCTGTGTGAAAGAACGTTTGATATATCCCAATCCAGGAACAGTCGTTTTACTTGGACTAACAGTTTCCAGCACTTCATTAGCAATCACAATCCGTACATCTCCCTGATTGTCGAGTAAATTAGCGCCCTTCATCAGCAATGCAAATACCGCATCGGCAGTAGCTACCGGAGAATTCCACTGTTGTGTCTGCTTTTGCTTCAACAACCAAAGTTTCATTTCTTCCACTGTATCGGTATTGCCACCTGTCTGTTCCAGCGCTTCCATCACATCTACATGAGCCTGCATCTGCATTCCGCCCCATGTATATGGATTCTCGTTGAAAGCAAAGAACATTCCCTGTTCATCTGTCTTCGTCAGATGTTCTTTCAGAGAAGCGACAAATTCCTGCGCTTCCTTCTTGCGTCCGGCTTTATCAAGCACAATGGCGGCAATCGCTTTTGTATCCATCGAAGGAGAAGTCAGCAATTCTCCTACCTTAGAAAGATAATAGGTATAAGCCGCTTTATTGGCTGCGGGTACCTGCTCTCCCGAAATAGCGATGAGATACAAATATTGCAGAATACTGCCCGAAACGCCAGTAAACTTCACACCGTCTTTCTGTGCTTTCAGGATTTCCTTATACTCGTCCAAAGCTGATTGATGAAGGTAAGCGAAAGCCTTCTGTTGCAAGGAAAGAGCCGATCCGCTTAATTTCTCACCTGTCAGCATAGCCAGACGGGCATTCAGTTCGGCGATATAGGTAGTTACAGATCGACTGCCGTTCATTCCTTTATACCAGGACCATGCCCCATTTGAGTTCTGTAACTCCTGCAATCGAGTCAAAGCTGCGATATTATTACTACGGATGTTATTCAAATCAAACAAGGTGGCGATGCGCTCTTTCTGTTGCTCTTCCGTCTGTGCTTCGAGTACCCAGGGAGACTCGGACAATATGATATTCTTCACTTCCTGATTCTTTTGCAGATTGCTCAAGAAAGTTTCTTTCGTACCTCCTTGCAGCTTCCAACTTTCAAATACCGCTTTAATCTTCGGCTGACTGTTCATGATAAACGAAGCCAACGTATTGGCATAGTATGCAGTAGCCCAGGAAATAGCGTTATTACTTGTCGGAAGACTCAATGAAGGCAATGCCTGAACGGCATACCAAGCCGGGTTTCCTGTAAATTCAACAGTTAGTTTACGATCTGTGGCTGTTTTACTTTGTTGATTGAACAGATGATCGAGTGAGAAAGTACGGGTTTCTTCTCCACGCACTGGCATTGGAAGTGTCTCCACCAAATGCTCTTTATTGCTAAGAACCGGAAGCAACTGTTGTTCTCCATCGCTGAAAGTACCACTGTCGGCAATCATCCGGCATCCCACTATTTCGTATTTATCACTAACGGTAAACTGGAAGTCCACACCCATTGTCTTTCCGGCAGCAAGGCTGAATTTCTGTTTTTGTGTACTGATAACCTTCTCTGTCATCGGGTCAAAAAGGACCAGACTGACCGTTCCGGCTTGCGGCTTACCAGTCATATTAGAGATAGAAGCTGCCAGAGAAGTCTTATCACCCACACGCACAAAACGAGGGAGATTAGGAGTCAGCATAAATTCTTTGCTTGTGGTAGCTTTGCCATCCAATGTTCCCGTCAACATTCCCTTTGTATGAGAATATCCACGGAAGTTCCAACGCGTCAGACTTTCAGGCATCGTGAATGAGAAAGAGATCTCTCCCTGTTCATTGGTGCGAAGTTGAGGATAGAAGAATGCTGTTTCTGCTAAATTGGTACGCAAGTCAGCAGATGCTTCGGGAAGCATTTCGTTGTCAGATGCCTCATCCGCTTTTTCTCCCGTGGGTATCATTTCCGATTGAAATTCAACATTAGTCATGGCATCAGCAGCCATAGCCGATTTCATCTTTGGCGCATTACTCCTTAAAGTTGCAACGTCCAATGTCGAAACGCTACCTGTCACCGTCAACTTTCTCGTCGAGCCATATCCTCTCACTATTACTTCACCCAAATCTCTTCCATTATTATAATAGTCCGATAGCATCACAAAATGGTCATACTCCAGTGATGGCACTTTGAGACTCTTCGTATTCCACCAGTAGTTGAATGAATTATTGCCGGAATATCCACTCATCCAGTTAGAATATGGGACAATCTGGTTATAATAGATTTGGAAATTCTGTTGCCGATTCCATATTTTATCCAAGGAGGCATCATACATCGTTGCCAGCATTTCCGCGTTAGCAGCTTGTCCTTGCGGCGTTTTAATCGTCAGCTTCCATTCTTCCTTTTGTCCCGGACGCAATTTATCACGGAACACTTCCCACTTCATAGTCAGTGTCTTATCAGGAATCCGTTTGGTCAGCCGCACCTGTTCCTGATAAACCTGTCCGTCCCTCACCATACAGAGATTCACAAAGACACCATCCCCATAACTTTCCCGATATGGATACTCGAAACGGACAATCGTATCTGACAAATTCAACGTCTTGCTCTCCAGCAATTTATCACCGGAAAATACGTTCATCATCACATAAGCATCTTTTTTCGACGTACCGAAACAGAACACGGCCGGATGGGCAGCATCAAATTCCGTATTTGCACCATAGAACCACATCGTCGTTTCTACAGGCGGACGTTTGTCCTCAACAGAGAAAAGAATCGTGTTGGTGTCAGCAGTCACTTCCTTGCCCTGATTATCTTTCACTGATGCTTTCAGCACATAAGGTCCCGATGGAAGATTCTTCCAGTCGAGCGTCATGTCTTCATTAGAAGTAAAGGTTCCCGTTGCAACCGGTTTCTCTTCCAACTGCTTAAAGTCCTTGTCTTTGGCAGGGTACAAGTAATAATTCCCCTTCACCTCCACAGGTTGTCCATTCAGGTTCTGCACTTTAAACATTGTTTCGAAGGGTTGATCCTTGCAAGTCTTATCTTGCAATTTCACCTGCAAAATCAACGAACGGTTTCCTGCCGAAATCACGTCCGTAGAAGATTGTGTTTCACCTGCCACATTGGTAACAGTGGCCTCAATGGAATAACGATAATATACCTTATCATTATTCTTATAAGAGTCACTTTCCTGCAAACGAACCGGTATCGTGAATTCTCCATTCTCATTGGCCATCACTTCACCGGAAGCAATTTGCACAGATTCCGCAAACCGCCAAAGGCTGTATGCAGAACGCTTTACCGTATATTTCACCGGAAGATCCTGAAGCAGCACACCACTATAAGATTGTACCTTACCCTTCACCTGTACCTCATCACCCAGTTTGTAACTTCCTTGTTGCTTTTCAAAAGTGATATCAAATGTCGGACGTTTATAATCTTCTACCCGAATGCCTGTATGGCCTCTTCCCGCTTTCAAAGAAAACATTCCGTTCAGACAGGCCGAAGGCAATGCGAAATCGGTGGTAAACGAACCGAACTCATTGGTACGTACCGACTTCTGCCCTACTTCCTGATTGTTTACATCCAATAAAGTCACCGTATATTCCTTGTTCGGAAGTACATTCGCCGTATCCGATTGTTGAGAATAAGCAATTCCCTTCACATACACAGTCTGTCCGGGACGATACAAAGAACGGTCGGTCAATAAAGTCATATTTTCAGTCACTTTATCTTCGTCGCCGTAATATCCGTAACTTCCTGCATAAATGCCTTGTTTCGGCATTGCCGTATCCGTCCCCTTGGAAGCTTTCAGATAGCGGTATTCGGATTTCCAGGGAAATACGACCTTACCCTCTTCGTTTGTCGTAAACTCCTGCAACACTTTTTCGTCATTACTGTACATCGTCACTTTCGCATGGGGAATAGGATGCCCTGTCTGTCCATCCAGCGTCACCACTTGATACTGTTTGTCCGGCAAACGGCATGTCAGCACTTTGAAACGTGTTACATCAAACTTGCTTTCACTATCTCTCTTCGCACGAATATCCGGTATGATACGCATCACGTAAGATCCAAGTTCAGGAGCTTTGAATGTAAACACAGTGTCCTGCGTCTGATAATCTTTCGGACGAAGCACAGCGTAATGTTGTTCCTTTATCAGTTTCTTCGCCTGATAAAGACGGACAGTGAAACCATCCAGATTTTTGTGTGAGACCCTTAATTCTATCTCTTCGTTGGGAAAAGCCAAATCGGATGCATTAACATTCAAATAAGGAGCCAATATCTCTTCCCGAAGATTCTTCAAAGCATTGATTCTGCGATAGCCTGGATAAAGGCGGATTGCCTCATCGCAAAGCTGCAATGCATTGAGCTGCTGTTGTTTTCCAATAGTATACCGGGCTTCTGCCAAATAGACTTCGGCACAGATCGGTTCGGAAGCATACTTGCTTTTCAATGTGTTCAAAGCTTTCAGATAAGTATCTTCCGTCAGTACCGGAAGTTCGCCCTTAGCCTGCAGAGGTCGAATATTCCGATCAGCATTCCATCTCCATTCCAGGTAGTTAAGTGCTGTCAACACATAACCTTCTTTTAATCCGGTTGCTTTATAAGCGGAAATCATTTTCCCATAAATAGCTATTATATCTTGTTTGACCGGATTCACAGTACCGTCATTAGTAATCCTGTTACCCAATTCTTCCACCCGTTGCAGTGCTTCAATGCTACGGGAAGCCAATAAATGATACATATCATGGTGATAGTATTCGCTCGTTTCCCCCAGTTCTACAAAAGGAATATAGCCGCGTGAGGACGTTTTGAGCAGCAATACAGAATCGGCCAATGCCTCCTTTATATTTGTCCGCACTTTTTCGATGAACATATTGGCTGTCCATTCACGCATATCGGTAGCAGGTGTCTGGTCTACGATTTCTGTCCGTTGGCGGAGTTGCCACTGATTGCTGGCTGCATAATCTGCATAGATTCCCGCTATCAAAGAGTGTAGGATGGCGCGATCCATTGGTTGGTCAGTCTGTTTCACCCATTGTTCCAGTCCTTTCAAATCAGCGTAAAGACTGTCGGGATTCAACATTTCCCGATATTTCATCCGCCACGTATATGCTTTGAGCATTTGTGGAGAGTTTTTCTCTTTTTCCCCTTTCTGATAAATCTCATCAGTCAGTTTTATCACAGTCTTAGGCAAGCTCTTTTTCTCCGCTTGCTCCACTTCTTTCCATAATTTGTCGAAAGTTTGTGCCTGTACCGCCGGAATCACTCCCAACCATAGCAGCACCATCATACAAATTTGCTTTACTTTCATAATCTTTCTAGTTTAAGTTTGCTATAAGTCTCACTCTTATAAATAACAAAGTAAGGAAATAAAGTTTAAAGATTTGTACTTTTTAGCTTAAAAAAAGCTTTTATCAAGCTATCAGCCCCATACCATATTGTATAAACATTAGCCTATTAATCAACTCGCTCTGGAATAAAATAAAAAGTCCAAAAACTGCCACTCGGTTTATTATTTAATTGAAAAGTTTATCTTCTGCAATAAGATTCACCTATCTCTTACAAGTTCATAAATGCAAAAGTATCTTGCACCTTACACTAAACCAGCGATAGTCAACTGATATACAAGCATTTGAAGCAGTGCAAGATACCGTTGCAGATGCGTGCAAGATAGAGGTATCTTACACACTGTCTCGTTTATAAGAATCCGGGCATATTCATAGAAGACACTCAATAATTTGCAGCACCTCTACATAAAATGGCTTGTTCATGCCGGTGAACAAGCTGTTTTATGCCTTGAGACCAACAGTTTCAAGTAATGAAACTACCAGTTTCACACCGGAAAACTAAGTGTTTAATACCTTGAAACTAAGTGTTTCAAGCGTATGAAACAAACTGTTCACAAGCTTGAAACTGATTTTCCCCTATGGAGAAGCCAATCGAAACCTTACGGAATACAATTAATTCATCCGTATCTATTATCTCGTTCAGCCTGTTATTCCAGATAATATTACGCCAGTTATCAGACACAAATACATCATCTTTCATGTATTAGTACCAGACAAATCAGCATACAACTTACTATAAATCAACTATTAAGCACTTATTACAGGTATAATTGTAGGGTGAGAGTAAAAATTACCCTCACCCTACAATCACAGTTACCCTCACCCTTTGTAACATCGATGAACAAAGGCTTTCAAGTGATTCGGTGAGGGTGTGATAGTAAAATCAGCCAAACTCGCATGTGATACATTCCAGCCCAAGTGGCAAAAGACAGTGTACCCAAACACAGAAATTAAAGGAGGAACTGACACTGAAACAGATCCCCCGCCACAGTTGTTAGCTAAAACAACTCTATATAAAATTTTAGATATAAAAAATGGGGATATCGTATTTAATAACGTATCCCCACTCTAAACTTAGTTAATGTACTTGTTCTCATTTCTCAATTCTGTACCCCCATGAAAGCATTTCATTACGACCTACTTCACTAAGGATTTTTCTAACTAAAGAACCCATTTTCTTTGCCATAATCTTTAAACCTTTTAAATTACTAATTCCTGAAAACTAAAAAATAAAACTTACTTGTTTGGTTTGGTATTAATTGTTGAATATCCCCAAACATGTACATCGGCTTCGCCGATCTTTCTAAACAATCTTTTTAAACTTTTCATTTTGTTATCCTCCTAATTACATGTTTTACAACACAAAAATACAGCCTTTGTTTATACATTGATCTAAAAAAGAGAGAAATTTATGTTTTATAGCATATTTCTTGATTTGCATCAATTGATTTATTTGTTATAAAGCAGAATTGTAATATACGCTGCAATAAATATGAAAAAAAGGCACAGATGAAATATCATCCGTGCCTTCACTATGGTCACCTATTATATAATAGGAGAATATTTATATAAAGAGAAATACGTTATTTCATTGGAGTTTGCTCCAAAGTTGCCACCAGGAAGTCATAGAACTTCTGTACGGTAGGAATCAACGCTCTTTCGTCCGGTGAATGCGGTGAACGCAAAGTCGGACCAAAAGAAATCATGTCCAATCCCGGAATAATAGCACCGATAATACCACATTCCAAGCCAGCGTGAATCACTTTCACTGCAGGTTCTACACCAAACTGTTGTTTATAGGATGACTTCATCGCATGCAAAATCGGAGAATTTACATCAGGTTGCCAACCGGAATATCCGCCTGTCATCTCTACCTTCATCCCTGCCATAGAGAAACAAGACTCCAGGCTGGTAGTCAGATATTCTTTCATGCTATCGCTTGAACTGCGAGCCAGAATCTTAATGGCTGCCTTTCCTTCACCAATCGTTATAATAGCAAGGTTGGAAGAAGTTTCTACCGTATCTGGAACAGTAGGGATCATACGTGTCACACCGTTCTGACAAGCAAAGATTGCATCAATCAGATTGTCCTGAATTTCTTCAGGTACTTCACCGGCAGGAAGTTCTACACGTTCAGCCGTAAAACTGATCGGAGTTTCAATAGCTGAATATTCTTCGTTGAACAGGTTTTCGCAGTATTTCACCAAGCCCAGCAGTTCTTCTTCATTTTCAGCCGGAATGGTAATAACCGCATGTGCTTCACGTGGGATAGCATTACGCATATTACCACCTTCCCAGCTAGCCAAACGGGCTTCATAGCTGGCAACCGCTTCACGAACGAAACGAACCAGCAACTTATTGGCATTGGCACGTCCTTCATTGATTTCCAATCCCGAATGTCCGCCGCGTAATCCTTTCAAAGTAACTTTCACTGCGATATCTCCTGCTTCGGGAGCTACTTCCTTATATTCCAGGGTAGCAGTTACGTCCATACCTCCGGCACAACCGATATACAATTCACCTTCATCTTCGGAATCCAGATTCAAAAGGATTTCACCGTTCAGGGTACCCGGCTTCAAGCCAAATGCACCGTACATGCCGGTTTCTTCGTCTTTAGTGACAAGAGCTTCCAGAGGGCCGTGTTTCAGGTCTTTTGCTTCCAGCACGGCCATGATGGCAGCTACTCCCAGTCCGTTGTCCGCACCCAAAGTAGTACCTTTTGCCTTTACCCAGTCACCATCTATATAAGTTTCAATCGGATCTTTTTCAAAATCGTGTACAGTATCGTTGTTCTTCTGCGGAACCATATCCATGTGCGCCTGAAGAATTACACCTTTCCGGTTTTCCATACCCGGAGTCGCCGGTTTACGGATAATTACATTACCTGCTTCGTCTACAAAAGACTCCAGACCCAAACCTTTTCCGAAACCTAGAAGAAATTCTGTTATTTTTTCCATGTGTCCTGACGGACGAGGAATCTGTGTCAACGAATAAAAATGCTTCCACACGTTTTGTGGAGCTAAAGAAAGAATGGTACTCATAATAAATATTTTAAAACGATTTTAAATCTAATAATTAAACAGTGCCAAGTTATGGAAAAGTTTTCAGATGGCAAAGGACGTCAGCAAAAACATTTAAGAATACACACTTTTAGCTAAAATTTCACCCTCGATGTCTGTTAGTGAACGACAGGGCAGCAAAGCCATAGATACCCAACAGAACAACCAGAAAGGTTTGAATACCATGCACAATCAGGGCAAAGATTCCGGCATCCGTCACATTTACCCCATAAAGCATCATCATAGAAATGATAGCGAAATGCCACGGTCCCGCCCCGTTGGGAGTAGGCACAATCACGGCAAACGTACCACCTACAAACATGACCAATGCTGCTAGAATTCCTAAATGTGCCGTAAAGGCGAAACAATAGAATGTGAAATAGAAATGGAGAAAATAACACACCCAAATGGCCAGTGTATAAAAAATAAAGAGAGGAATGTTGCGTACTCCCTTTAAAGACATAATCCCCTCCCATATATTAAGTACAAAGCCTTTCACCCGTTCATAGAAGAACAGCGTTTTTCTTAAATAATAAAGAAGGATCGCCACACCGATAAAACAAAACAGGATGATATAAAACCATACCGAAGTCAGGAGATGAACAAGAGAAGGGATTTTTGTTCCGGTCTGTTGAAGAAAGGTGACGAATATCGGTAATTGAAGCAAGACTGTGATGCCTGTGATGAGAAGAATCGTCAATGTATCGACCAATCGCTCCGTAACGACTGTTCCCAACGACTTGGCAAACGAGACGTTATCATATTTCGCCAAGACCCCGCAGCGGCTCACTTCCCCGATCCGGGGAACTACCAGACTGGCGGCATAAGAAATGAAGATAGCATTCACGCAATCGCTCTTTTTCGGGAAAGCGTCCAACGGTTCCAGTGTCTGCCTCCACCGCCATCCACGAAAGACTTGCGCGAACACCCCGAACACTAATGAGAAGAGCATCCACCACCAATTTGTACCGTGTAATAATACATCGCCCGCTTTTGTAAAATCAAAGTCGCGATACACCCAGAATAAGATAAAGCCGCCTAAAACAACCGGTAATATCAGTTTCAGCGTCTTTTTTAATAGTTTCTTCATCCTTAATCCTTCATTAGCTTCGCTGACACATCATTTATTTTTTAATAAATAGTGGTACGTTCTTCATTTAAAAGAATTACCTTTGTCGACTGCAAAAGTAATTATTTAGTTGGTAAATGAAATTAGTAAAGCCTAAAAAGTTTCTCGGACAACACTTTCTGAAAGATCTGAAAGTTGCGCAAGATATTGCCGATACTGTCGACACCTTCCCTGAACTGCCTATTTTGGAGGTGGGACCGGGCATGGGAGTATTGACCCAGTTTTTGGTGAAAAAAGACCGGTTGATAAAGGTCGTAGAAGTTGACTATGAGTCGGTTGCCTATCTTCGCGAAGCTTATCCGTCGTTGGAGGACCACATCATCGAAGATGACTTTCTGAAAATGAACCTTCACCGGCTATTCGACGGCACACCTTTCGTACTGACCGGTAATTATCCGTATAACATCTCCAGCCAGATCTTTTTCAAGATGCTAGACAACAAAGATATCGTCCCCTGCTGTACGGGAATGATTCAAAAAGAGGTAGCCGAACGTATTGCAGCCGGACCGGGCAGCAAGACTTACGGTATCCTTAGCGTATTGATTCAGGCATGGTATAAAGTGGAATACCTATTCACAGTGAGTGAGCACGTGTTTAATCCGCCTCCCAAAGTGAAAAGTGCTGTTATCCGCATGACGCGCAACGAAACTAAAGAATTGGGATGTGACGAGAAACTGTTCAAACAGGTAGTGAAAACGACTTTCAACCAACGACGCAAAACATTGCGCAACTCTATTAAACCTATTTTAGGCAAAGATTGTCCACTCACGGAGAACATCTTATTTAATAAACGTCCGGAACAACTATCGGTAGCAGAATTTATCGACCTGACCAATAAAGTGGAAGAAGCATTAAAGACGGCAGGCAACAACCTATAACCGATCTACGGGCAGCAGTAAGCAGAGAACTGGATTTTGTAATTCGTAATTTGTAATTGACAACGATGAACGAGGAATACATTGACAACGTTAAACACCTTATTGAGCAAAAAGATGCCGATACGGTAAAAGGGCTTCTCATCGACCTCCATCCGGCCGACATTGCCGAATTGTGCAATGACCTGAATCCGGAAGAGGCTAAATTCATCTATCGCCTGCTCGATAATGAAATTGCCGCCGACGTGCTTGTCGAAATGGACGAAGACGCTCGTAAAGAACTGCTCGAAATGCTTCCTTCGGAGACAATCGCCAAACGCTTCGTTGACTACATGGATACGGACGATGCCGTAGACCTGATGCGTGAACTCGATGAAGATAAGCAGGAAGAGGTTCTTTCGCACATCGAGGACATTGAACAGGCAGGTGACATTGTCGACTTGTTGAAATACGACGAAAATACCGCCGGTGGTTTGATGGGTACGGAAATGGTACTTGTCAACGAAAACTGGAGTATGCCCGAATGTCTGAAAGAGATGCGGCAACAGGCGGAAGAGCTGGACGAAATCTATTACGTATATGTCATCGACGATGACGAACGTCTGCGAGGTATCTTCCCGCTCAAAAAGATGATTACTTCCCCTTCTGTATCGAAAGTGAAACACGTGATGCAGAAAGATCCGATTTCGGTACACGTAGATACTCCCATTGACGAGGTAGTACAGGCGATTGAGAAGTACGACTTGGTGGCTATCCCCGTTGTCGACAGTATCGGTCGGCTTGTGGGACAAATCACCGTCGACGACGTCATGGATGAAGTCCGTGAGCAGTCGGAACGTGACTATCAGTTGGCATCCGGTCTTTCGCAGGACGTAGAAACAGACGATAATGTATTGAGACAGACCACCGCCCGCCTCCCCTGGTTATTAATCGGTATGATCGGCGGAATCGGCAACTCTATGATATTGGGTAATTTCGACTCCACCTTTGCTGCCCATCCCGAAATGGCACTGTATATACCGCTGATCGGTGGTACAGGAGGAAATGTCGGAACACAATCTTCGGCAATCATCGTACAAGGCTTGGCTAATAGTTCGCTGGACGCCAAAAATACATTCAAGCAAGTCACTAAGGAAGCAATAGTAGCGTTAATCAATGCCACGATTATCTCCTTATTGGTATACACCTACAACTTTATCCGGTTCGGCGCAACGGCTACGGTGACTTATTCTGTATCCATCAGCCTGTTTGCCGTAGTCATGTTCGCTTCCATTTTCGGAACACTGGTACCAATGACACTGGAAAAGCTAAAGATTGATCCCGCTATTGCAACAGGTCCGTTTATAGCCATTACAAATGACATCATCGGAATGATGTTGTACATGGGAATTACCGTTTTATTGTCATAAAAACGCGATAAACAAAAAAAAATAAGCAAAATAGTATGAAGTAATCGTTTTATTTCATTAATTTGTGACCCAAAACTAATATACAATGATGGACGCTCATGACACTAATCAACCCTTGAACCAAGGGGAATTAGAAGAAGAAAAGAAAACAGTCGAGGTTTCTGAAGCTATTACAGAGACTCCGACTGAAGAAGTTACTGCCGAAGTTCAACCCGAAGCAGCCCCTAAACCTGCCACTAAGGAAGATGTACTAAACCAGCTGAAAGAGCTTGCGCAAGATGCCGAAAATGCGAACAAGCAGGAAATTGACAATCTGAAACAATCATTCTACAAGTTACATAATGCCGAGTTGGAAGCTGCTAAGGTACAGTTTACAGACAACGGTGGAAACATTGAAGATTTTGTTGCCCAAGAGGACCCGACAGAGGAAGAATTCAAACGTTTGATGGGGGTTATCAAGGAAAAACGCGGCAAGCAGATTGCCGAACTGGAACGCCAGAAGGAAGAAAACCTGCAAGTGAAACTTTCCATTATCGAAGAACTGAAAGAATTGGTGGAATCCGGAGATGATGCCAACAAATCTTATACAGAATTCAAGAAGCTGCAACAGCAATGGAATGACACGAAATTGGTACCGCAAGGCAAAGTGAATGAACTTTGGAAAAACTATCAATTATATGTAGAGAAGTTCTACGATTTATTGAAATTGAACAATGAATTCCGTGAATACGATTTCAAAAAGAACTTGGAAATCAAGACGCGCCTCTGCGAAGCTGCTGAAAAGCTGGCTGACGAGGAGGATGTGGTTTCCGCTTTCCACCAACTGCAGAAGTTGCATCAGGAATTCCGCGATACAGGCCCGGTAGCCAAAGAACTGCGTGATGAGATCTGGAATCGGTTCAAGGCCGCTTCTACCGCTGTCAACCGCCGTCATCAGCAGCACTTCGAGTTGCTGAAAGAGGCCGAGCAGCACAATTTGGATCAAAAAACGGTAATCTGCGAAATCGTTGAAGCGATTGAGTATGATGAATTGAAAACATTCTCTGCATGGGAAAATAAGACCCAAGAAGTGATTGCCCTGCAAAACAAATGGAAAACCATCGGTTTTGCACCTCAAAAGATGAATGTGAAAATCTTCGAACGTTTCCGTCATGCCTGCGATGATTTCTTCAAGAAGAAAGGAGAATTTTTCAAGAGCCTGAAAGAAGGTATGAATGAAAATCTGGAAAAGAAGAAAGCACTCTGCGAAAAAGCGGAAGCTTTGAAAGATAGCACGGACTGGAAAGTTACTGCCGATGCGCTGACCAAACTTCAAAAAGAATGGAAGACCATCGGACCGGTAGCCAAGAAGCATTCGGATGCTATTTGGAAACGTTTCATCACTGCTTGCGACTACTTCTTTGAGCAAAAGAACAAGGCCACTTCTTCACAACGCTCTGTCGAAACAGAGAATATGGAAAAGAAGAAAGCATTGATCGAAAAGTTATCCGCTATCGATGAGAACATGGATACCGAAGAAGCAAGCAATCTGGTTCGGGATTTGATGAAGGAATGGAACTCTATCGGTCATGTGCCGTTCAAAGAAAAAGATAAGCTATACAAGCAATATCACGGATTGATCGATCAGTTATTCGACCGTTTCAACATCAATGCTTCCAACAAGAAGTTAAGCAACTTCCGTTCGAACATTAGCAATATCCAAGGGGGCGGCACTCAATCTTTATATAGAGAACGCGAGAAACTGGTACGTACTTATGAGAATATGAAGAATGAACTTCAGACTTATGAGAACAATCTGGGCTTCCTAACTTCTACTTCCAAGAAAGGCAGCAGCCTGTTGACCGAACTGAACCGCAAGGTAGACAAGTTGAAAGCAGACTTGGAACTGGTATTACAAAAAATTAAAGTAATCGACGAATCAATTAAAGCAGAAGAATAATCCTCTGCCCGATTTAGAGAAATAAAAGAAACAGGTTTTATGCTCGCTTGAGCAATAAAACCTGTTTCTCTTTTCTGCTAAACAAGCTTATACAGCTTGTTTAAAGATTTATTTCTTAAACATCAACTTCACAGCTTCTTTTCACAGCAAATTTGCGTTTCTCTTGACTATGAATGTCCGGAAACAATAAAACCCTGCAAAAACTAATTCTTAGCAGGGTTCTATCTAAATTGACGTTGATTTTGTTGGGCTACCTGGATTCGAACCAGGAATGACAGGACCAGAATCTGTAGTGTTACCATTACACCATAGCCCAATAATTTCCGTTTGCGGGTGCAAAGATACAAATATTTTGGGAATTCAAAACAATTCTGATATTTTTTTTGCAAAAATGTCCAAATAAGCTTTCTAAACAAAAGTATCTCCACTAAAAAACACAAAAATTGAGGGATAACTTTCTTGTATCCAATAAATCAGCGTATATTTGTCAAAAATATCACGTTTATAATCAGAAACAAAGGGTTGCCTTTTTTTGTTATAAACAAATAGAGAACATGAATTATTAATCTCAATTACAGGAATGAACGATACTAAAGTATTAATTGAAAAAATAAAAGAAGGAATTCAAGAGAAAAAAGGTAAAAAGATAATCGTTGCCGATTTAACCAGCATAGAAGATACCATCTGTAAATATTTCGTTATCTGTCAGGGAAATTCTCCCAGTCAAGTGAGTGCCATTGTAGATTCAATCAAGGAATTTACACGCAAAGGTGCGGATAGCAAACCTTATGCAATCGATGGACTCCGGAATGCTGAATGGGTGGCAATGGACTATGCCGATGTACTGGTACACGTCTTTTTACCGGAGACAAGAGATTTTTATAATCTTGAACACCTTTGGGCAGATGCCAAACTTACTCAAATCCCCGATCTAGACTAATTAATGATTATGGACAATAATAATAGCAATAATAACAATAGCAATAAACCTAACAATAAGGTTAATATGCCTAAGTTCAACCTGAACTGGATGTATATGATTATTGCCCTTATGCTTCTCGGCCTCTGGTGGGGCAGTGATTCAAAGGGAGCTGGAAGCAAAGCTGTAACTTACAGTGAGTTTCAGGACTACGTAAAAAAGGGCTATGTAAGCAAAGTATTGGGTTATGAAGATAAGTCAATAGAAGCTTTTCTTAAACCGACTGCTGTAGGGGCTGTTTTTGGAGCGGACTCTACCAAAGTGGGACGTAACCCTATCATTACAAGTAGAACGCCATCTACCGATAAACTGGAAGAGTTTTTGCAGGCAGAAAAGGAAGCCGGTCATTTTGACGGTTCTTCCGACTATCCGCCCAAATCGGATATTTTTCCCGCAATCCTGATCCAGATACTCCCGCTTGTCTTGCTTGTAGCGTTATGGATCTTCTTCATGCGCCGTATGAGCGGAGGTGGCAGTGGTGGCCCCGGCGGTGTATTTAACGTAGGAAAATCAAAAGCCCAGCTTTTTGAAAAAGGTGGAGCCATCAAGATTACATTTAAGGATGTAGCGGGTTTGGCAGAAGCGAAACAAGAGGTAGAGGAAATTGTAGAGTTCTTGAAGGAACCGCAGAAATATACGGATTTGGGAGGTAAGATACCCAAAGGAGCATTGCTGGTAGGCCCTCCGGGAACCGGTAAAACTTTGCTTGCCAAAGCTGTGGCGGGTGAAGCTAATGTTCCTTTCTTCTCACTGGCAGGTTCTGACTTCGTGGAAATGTTTGTGGGTGTAGGTGCATCCCGTGTTCGCGACTTGTTTAAACAGGCCAAAGAGAAAGCTCCTTGTATCGTCTTTATTGATGAGATTGATGCCGTAGGACGTGCTCGTGGCAAAAATCCTGCAATGGGAGGAAATGACGAACGCGAAAACACCTTGAACCAGTTATTGACAGAGATGGACGGTTTCGGTTCCAACAGCGGTGTAATTATCCTTGCTGCTACTAACCGTGTAGACGTACTTGATAAAGCATTGCTCCGTGCAGGACGTTTTGACCGTCAGATACATGTGGATCTGCCCGACTTGAATGAACGTAAAGAAGTATTCGGTGTGCATTTGCGCCCGATCAAAATAGACGATAGTGTTGATGTAGACTTGCTGGCTCGCCAAACTCCGGGATTCTCGGGTGCGGATATCGCCAATGTCTGCAATGAAGCTGCATTGATCGCTGCCCGCCACGGAAAGAAATTTGTAGGCAAGCAAGACTTTCTGGATGCGGTAGACCGCATCATCGGTGGTCTGGAAAAGAAAACCAAGATTACTACGGAAGCTGAAAGACGTTCCATCGCTTTGCATGAAGCAGGACACGCCTCTATCTCCTGGTTATTGGAATATGCCAATCCGTTGATTAAGGTAACTATCGTTCCCCGCGGACGTGCATTAGGAGCTGCCTGGTATCTGCCGGAAGAACGTCAGATTACTACTAAGGAGCAGATGTTGGATGAAATGTGTGCTACTTTAGGAGGACGCGCCGCTGAAGATTTATTCCTCGGCCGCATTTCAACTGGTGCCATGAACGACTTGGAAAGAGTGACTAAACAGGCATACGGTATGATTGCTTATTTAGGTATGAGCGACAAGCTGCCGAATTTATGTTATTACAACAACGATGAATATTCTTTCAACCGTCCATACAGCGAAAAGACAGCCGAACTAATTGACGAAGAAGTCAAGAGAATGGTGAACGAGCAGTATGACCGCGCCAAGAGAATTCTGTCAGAGCACAAAGAAGGTCACAACGAACTGACGCAATTACTGATTGACAAAGAGGTAATCTTTGCGGAAGACGTTGAACGTATCTTCGGCAAACGCCCCTGGGCTTCGCGTTCGGAAGAAATCATGGCTGCTAAAGAAAGCCAGGATGCCGCAAGAGCTGAAAGGGAACTTGCCCAAAAGTTAAAAGAAGAAGAAAAAGAAATCAAAGAAGAAGAAGCTGAAAATACTGCAGAGGAGCAAGCCCCCATTGACACCAAAGTTGCCGCAGCAGGTAACAAGGTTACAGTGGAAGGCAAAGTTACCGTAGAGGGTAAGTCCAATGGAGAAGAACAAGCTAACGGGTCCAACTAATTAAAACGAATAGATTTTGATTAACAATTTCATAAAACGAGCTATTACGGGTGTACTCTTCGTTGCCATCTTGGTAGGGTGCATCCTTTATGACGCATTCAGTTTTGGCATTCTGTTCACCGTTATCAGTGCACTGACTATTTATGAGTTTGCACAGTTGGTAAATATGCGCGCAGAAGGAGTCAAGATAAACAAGACCATTAATATGCTCGGCGGGGCTTATTTATTCCTCGCAATCATGGGATTCTGCATTGATGCAGCCGATTCGAAAATATTCATCCCGTATGTGCTTTTATTGCTTTACATGATGATTAGCGAGTTGTATCTGAAAAAGGAGAACCCGGTACTTAACTGGGCTTATTCGATGCTTAGCCAATTTTATATCGGTCTGCCTTTTGCTTTGCTGAATGTATTGGCTTTCCATAATGATCCGGCATCGGAATTCAGTAGCATAAGCTATAATCCGATTCTACCGTTATCCATCTTTATTTTCCTTTGGCTGAATGATACGGGTGCTTATTGCATCGGGTCACTGATAGGCAAACACCGACTCTTTGAACGCATCTCTCCCAAGAAATCATGGGAAGGCTCTATCGGCGGCGGAGTTGTAGCAATCGGAGTATCTTTTATACTTGCTCACTACTTCCCATTTATGTCAATGATGGAATGGGCAGGACTGGCATTGGTAGTGGTTATATTCGGTACATGGGGCGACCTGACGGAGTCATTGCTAAAACGCCAATTGCACGTAAAGGATTCGGGAAATATTCTTCCGGGACATGGAGGGATGCTCGATCGGTTTGATAGTTCTTTGATGGCCATACCGGCAGCAGTCGTTTACCTATATGCATTAACGTGGTCCTAACAGGAGTTTTTCTCATCGATTAGAATTGCACACAATACAAAAGGTCGGGAACTTCGATAGAAGTATCCCGACCTTTTTCACACACAGTAAATCATAGTTAGGTTATCGGATCGAAGAAGTGGAGTGTACATCCTTCGCAGCTTCCGGCACACCTACCGGATGTTCCAGATCAAGAACGATCACTCTTCCTTCTCCATGTTCTCTTGAATTTATAGTCACTTTAAAACCTTTCATTGTTGATTCGGCATCTTTTTCCGTTGGGAAGAACTTTTCCAGATTATAAGAAACTCGTCCCCATCCCCAATAGTCAGTCACATCCTCATACGTATTATAACGCAGTTCCAAATGTACGTAACCATCTTCAGCTACATTCAATGTTCTCGGTTCTGATGGTTCTCCCGTTTCTATCTTATTTTGCACAAGGCTGATACGATGTTTCTCCGAGCGAGGCAGCTCCTGACGGAAAATAACATTCAGGAATTTTCCTCCCAACCACATGTCACCCTGATAAATCAGGATAGGATCATTGCCGAATTCCACCGCTTCTTCCTCTGTGGTCATATCTTCCACTTCCTTTGTCAACAATTCCTGTACACCTTCCATTTTCACCTGAACTCCTTTTCCTCCTTCCATGTCATACAAAGGATTGAAAAAGGCCACTACACGTTCACCGTCTACCGGTTTAAACCAAGGTATGGAAGTAGCAACCGGATCAATCAATCCCCAACGATCACCTTCCAAATAATAACCTCCTCCACCGGTTGCCCGAACGGTCGCCCAATCCCAACTGAAATCTCCGATAGAATAACCATCATCATCACATGATTGCAACATTGGCACTAATGCCAATAACAACATTCCTAAAAGCCACTTAAATTTTTTCATATCTTTTTCCTTTCTTTTTTAGTCTTCTGCTTAATAAATAAAAAAGCCGTGCAATTACTGCATCGGCTTTACGTTTATTCAGAAAAAGAAAGTTATTTTTTCAACAAGCGCAGCATTTCACGAGCTGCATGACGGGGAGCACCGGCAGGTCCCAACCGTTCCGCCACATATTCATATCCCAAAAGCATTTCATTTCTATATGCTTCATTTTCAATGATATTTTTCAATTCATTTTGCATATTCTTCACGGTCATCGTATCCGCCACCAACTCTTTTACCACTTCACGGTCGGCAATCAGATTAACCAACGAAATAAATTTCACGGTCAAGATATGACGCCGCAAGCAGGAAACCACTTTCCCTATCGGAGTGTAATAACAAACGACTTGGGGAACACGGAACAATGCCGTCTCAAGAGTAGCCGTGCCTGAAGTGACCAACGCCACATCTGCGTGTTGCAACAAACGATAGGTTTGATCGAAAATGATTTTCACTTTCGACTCTCCTACATATTTTTTATAATATTCAGGAGCAATGGCAGGAGCACCCGCCAGAACAAGCTGATAATCGGGAAAAGCAGAAGCAGCCTTCAACATATCCGGTAGATTATCTTTGATTTCCTGTTTCCGGCTACCTGCAAGAAGAGCTATTACCGGTTTTTCTTCCAGTTGATTCTCCGCAATAAACTGATCCTTATTTTTCGGATGAGCTTTCTGATAAGCCACCACCTCATCCACGGTAGGATTTCCAACATAGTGGATGGGGTATTGATGCTTTCCTTCGAAGAACTCTACTTCAAAAGGAAGAATGGAGAAAAGTTCGTCTACATCTCGTTTTATATTCTTGATGCGATACTCTTTCCAGGCCCATATCTTCGGAGAAATATAATAATAAACCGGGATCTGTGTCTTTGCATGGACAAACTTGGCTATATCCAGATTGAATCCCGGATAGTCCACCAGAATAACAACATCCGGTTGCCAGGAAACAATATCTCCTTTACAACGCTTCATATTTGCAAAGATAGTGCGCAGATGGAGCAACACGGGAATAAAACCCATGTATGCCAGTTCTTTATAATGCTTCACCATCGTTCCTCCGACGGCAGCCATCAAATCACCTCCGAAAAACCGGAAATCAGCCTGCGGATCTTCTGCCTTTAAGGCAGCCATCAGATGAGAAGCGTGCAAGTCACCGGAAGCTTCGCCGACAATCAGATAATACTTCATGATAGTTGATAGTTAACTAAACCATTTGTTAAGTTCATCCATAAAGTGATAAGCTGTCACATCAACCGTGGTCGGAGTGATAGCAACATAGCCATTTGCCAAAGCCCAATGATCGTTCCTCTCATTTTCAAGTTCGTGATCGGTAAATTCACCGGTCAACCAGAAATAATTCGGATCGTTCAGACGGGGACAGGCAGCCCATTCGTTCGTCCAACGACCTTTTGCCTGTTCACAGATTTTGATTCCTTTGATATCGGTCGTATCCGGGAAGTTTACGTTCAGACAGGTTAAAGGAGGAAGTCCTTTTTCCAGTACCATGGCGGCAATACTGCGAATATAAGGTCCGGTAGCTTCAAAATCGGCATCGGGTGCATGATTGCACAAAGAGAAGCCTATAGAAGGGATTCCATTCAAACAGCCTTCGAATACCACTCCCATTGTGCCGGAATAATGCACGTTAGTGGCAGAGTTGTCTCCATGATTGATACCGCCGACTACCAAGTCCGGTGTCCGGTCGAGCACTGTGTTCCGTGCCAATTTGATACAATCGGTCGGTGTTCCCGAACATTTATAAACAGTTAAACCTACTTCTTTCTTTACTAACTGGTAATGAACAGGCTGCGTCACCGTCAGCGCACAACCACTGCCCGAGCGCGGAGCATCAGGTGCCATTACCACAATATCTCCCAAAGGGCGAAGAAACTTCACCAGTTCATTAATCCCTTTAGCCATCACGCCATCGTCATTTGAAACAAGTATCAACGGCTTTTCATTTTCCATATCTTCAATCCTTTCCTTTTTTATATTCGCACAAAAGTAACAAAAAGAAGCCGTACCGCCAAACACCTCCCTACATCAGATCGAAAAGTCTCTTTCCGCCCCACTCCTACCCGTTTACAAATCTTAATCTTCTGCAAGCGAGCAAAAAAAGAAATAGATATCCAATATAAATATGTATATTTGCAAGCTCGTTAAAGAGAAAAGAAGATGATGAACCTGTTGAAGTTTTGTAACCGTTTCGTCCGACAGTTATTAACAAAACAGGCGACTTATCAACAGAAATTGCAAAGTTTCTCTTTTTTCGTAGGCGCTCTAAGGATTTATCACTTATTTCGCTGCCAATAAATTTAGAGAATATGGGAAAAATTATTGCTTTGGCCAATCAAAAAGGCGGTGTAGGAAAGACAACGACTACGATTAATCTCGCAGCTTCACTTGCTACACTGGAAAAAAAGGTACTCGTAGTAGATGCCGACCCGCAAGCTAATGCCTCTTCCGGCTTGGGAGTAGACATCAAGCAGTCGGAATGCACTATCTATGAATGTATTATTAACAGAGCCAACGTACAGGACGCTATCCTTGATACGGAGATTGATTCTTTGAAAGTAATCTCTTCGCACATCAATCTCGTAGGAGCAGAGATTGAAATGCTGAACCTCCCAAACCGAGAAAAGATACTAAAAGAAGTACTCACGCCTTTGAAGAAAGAATATGACTATATTCTGATAGACTGTTCTCCTTCATTAGGACTAATCACGATCAACGCCCTAACGGCAGCCGACTCCGTGATTATCCCCGTTCAAGCTGAATATTTTGCTCTTGAAGGTATCAGCAAATTGTTGAATACCATCAAAATCATCAAGTCGAAACTGAATCCGGCTTTAGAAATCGAAGGTTTCTTACTGACAATGTATGATTCTCGTCTGCGTCAGGCTAATCAGATTTACGACGAAGTGAAACGTCATTTCCAGGAACTGGTATTCAACACCGTTATTCAACGAAATGTGAAATTGAGCGAGGCTCCCAGCTACGGTGTCCCGACCATCCTTTACGATGCGGAATCTACCGGCGCCAAAAATCACCTGGCCCTTGCTAAAGAGATTATCAACCGAAATAAATAAAAGAAAGAAGAAGATATGGCAACACAAAAAAGAAATGCATTAGGACGTGGTCTCGACGCCTTGCTCTCAATGGATGATGTGAAAACCGAAGGGTCTTCTTCCATTAATGAAATAGAGCTGGCAAAGATTACTGTCAATCCCAACCAGCCCCGCCGTGAGTTTGACGAAACAGCATTGCAGGAACTGGCTGATTCCATTGCGGAAATCGGTATCATCCAACCTATCACTTTACGCAAACTCTCGGACGATGAGTATCAGATCATCGCGGGAGAGCGTCGTTATCGTGCATCACAAAGAGCAGGACTGAAAACAATCCCTGCTTATATACGCACTGCCGACGACGAAAACATGATGGAAATGGCGCTGATTGAAAATATCCAGCGTGAAGACCTGAATGCCGTAGAAATCGCACTTGCCTACCAGCATCTGCTCGATCAGTACGAACTGACACAGGAACGTCTTAGCGAACGTATCGGAAAGAAACGAACGACGATCGCCAACTACCTGCGCTTACTGAAATTGCCGGCTCCAATACAGATGGCCCTGCAAAACAAGCAGCTGGACATGGGACATGCCCGTGCGCTGATTTCATTAGGCGACCCTAAACTACAAGTTAAAATATTCGAAGAAATACAAGAACACGGATATTCAGTCCGCAAAGTAGAAGAAATTGTTAAATCATTAAGCGAAGGAGAAGCTGTGAAAAGCGGCACACGGAAAATAACACCCAAACGTGGCAAACTTCCTGAAGAATTCAACTTATTGAAGCAACAACTCTCCGGCTTTTTCAACACCAAGGTACAACTCACCTGCTCTGAAAAGGGAAAAGGCAAGATCAGTATTCCTTTCGGTAACGAGGAGGAACTGGAACGTATCATGGAAATCTTCGATACGCTAAAGAAGTAAATGACAAGAAAAAGTAAGAAATATCAGTTACTAGTCAGCGCCCTGCTTCTCTGTTTTTTACAGGTGGCAGGGATTGATGTGTATGCACAATCCACTGTTACTCCGGCACGGAAAGATACAACAATCATACAGCGCGAAGCGCCGAAAGCCCGTGCACGAAGGCATCGTGATCCGATTATACAGGACTCGGTGAAGAAGGATTCTATCCAAATCATACCATCCAAAGAACTTCCGGCCATCGACAGTTTGTCAGCTGCTAAAATACAGATAGCGGACAGCTTGGATGCAGCCAACAAGAAAGAGCTGAAAAAGATAGAGCAACCTGCCTCCATTGTTGTAAAGACCGACACTGTGCCGCCACCTGCTCAAGATATTAACAAGAAAATATTTATCCCGAATCCGACCAAAGCAACGTGGCTGGCAGTCGTATTCCCCGGTGGAGGACAGATTTACAACCGTAAATACTGGAAATTACCTATTATATATGGAGGATTTGCTGGTTGTGCTTACGCCTTAAGTTGGAACGGTAAGATGTACAAAGACTATTCGCAAGCCTATCTGGACATTATGGACAGCAATCCGAATACGAAAAGTTACGAAGATTTGTTGCCCCCGAACTCCACTTATAATGAGGAGCAGCTAAAAAACACACTAAAAAGAAGAAAAGATATGTTCCGTCGTTATCGGGACCTTAGTATATTTGCATTTATCGGAGTTTACCTGATCTCTATCATCGACGCTTATGTAGATGCGGAGTTATCCAACTTCGATATAACCCCCGACTTGAGTATGAAAGTAGAGCCGACCGTTATTGATAATAACAACCAGTTCCGCTCCAACAGTTTTAAAAACAAGTCGGTTGGTCTGCAATGCGTATTACGATTTTAAAAAACACAATTTAGATTGATCTTATTATTGAAGCATGAAGAAATTAGTTAACTATTGTTCGATTATTTTTCTTTTACTAGTGGCCACGTCGCAGGTAAAAGCGCAAAGTGTAGATGTAGTGATTCGTGAAAATGGAACTGAACGCAAAGAAAGCATCGACCTGCCTAAAAGTATGACTTATCCACTTGACAGTCTATTGAATGACTGGAAAGCTAAAAATTATATTGATTTAGGCAAGGATTGCAGTACGGCTGAAATCAATCCTTTATTCAGTGACTCTGTCTATATCGACCGCTTGTCACGCATCCCGGCCATCATGGAAATGCCTTATAATGATATTATCCGCAAATTCATCGATATGTATGCAGGACGCTTGCGCAATCAGGTTTCTTTCATGCTAAGTGCCTGCAACTTCTATATGCCGATCTTTGAAGAAGCACTGGATGCATACGGACTTCCACTGGAACTAAGATATCTGCCGATTATCGAATCTGCGTTGAACCCATCAGCCGTATCACGTGCAGGTGCTTCCGGTCTGTGGCAATTTATGATTGGTACAGGTAAGATCTATGGTTTGGAATCAAACAGCCTGGTAGATGAACGCCGTGACCCGATTAAAGCGACTTGGGCTGCCGCACGTTACCTCAAAGAAATGTACGATATCTATGGAGACTGGAATCTTGTGATTGCTGCTTATAACTGTGGGCCCGGTACTATCAACAAGGCAATCCGTCGTGCCAATGGCGAAACGGATTACTGGAAAATTTATAATTACCTGCCTAAAGAGACACGTGGTTACGTACCTGCCTTTATCGCCGCTAATTATGTGATGACTTACTATTGTGACCATAATATTTGTCCGATGGAAACAAATATCCCGGCAAGTACCGACACAGTACAAGTGAACAAGAATCTGCACTTCGAACAGATTGCTGATCTTTGCAACGTACCTTTGGATCAAATCAAGAGTTTGAATCCGCAATATAAGAAGCAAATGATTCCGGGTGACAGCAAGCCTTATACTTTAAGACTTCCTATCGATGCTATCAGTACCTTTATAGATAAGCAAGACACAATCTATGCACATCGCGCCGACGAATTGTTCCGCAACCGGAAAACCGTTGCTATTAAGGAAATCACCCCCTCAACCCGCAAAACGACAACAGCCGTTGCCGGTAAAGGCAAACTGACCTACTACACAATAAAAAGTGGAGACACTTTGTCAACCATCGCCGGAAAGTATGGCGTCACAATTAAGGATATACAAAGGTGGAATGGAATGTCCAACACCAAAATTGCTGCAGGAAAACGATTGAAAATATACAAATAAACAGCTTCCTGCTTGCATCGTTCGGAAATTTGCTTATTTTTGCAGAACTAAGCAAGTGAAAGGATAACAATTATGGATAATCTGCCCCCTAAAGAAATAAGTGATGAAGAGATGATCAATCAGGCGTTCCACGAACTACTGAATGATTATCTCAACACTAAACATCGCAAAAAGGTTGAAATCATTACGAAGGCTTTCAACTTCGCCAATCAGGCGCATAAAGGTATCAAACGTCGTTCGGGCGAACCATATATTATGCACCCGATTGCCGTTGCCAGCATTGTATGCAATGAAATAGGTCTCGGTTCCACTTCTATATGTGCAGCCTTGCTGCATGATGTGGTAGAGGACACTGATTACACAGTGGAAGACATCGAGAATATCTTTGGTCCGAAGATCGCCCAGATTGTGGACGGACTGACTAAAATATCCGGTGGAATCTTCGGTGACCGCGCTTCGGCACAGGCAGAGAACTTCAAGAAGTTGCTGCTCACCATGTCGAACGACATCCGGGTCATTCTTATCAAGATAGCAGACCGCTTGCACAACATGCGTACCCTTGGTTCCATGTTACCCAACAAGCAATATAAGATTGCAGGCGAAACGCTTTACATCTATGCTCCACTTGCCAACCGCTTGGGGCTTTATAAGATAAAAACGGAGCTTGAGAATCTAAGCTTCAAATATGAACATCCCGAAGAATATGCGGAAATAGAAGAGAAGTTGAATGCTACTGCCGCTGAACGTGACAAGGTTTTCAACGACTTCACGGCCCCGATTCGTACCCAACTGGATAAGATGGGATTGAAATACCGGATACTTGCCCGTGTAAAATCAATCTATTCCATCTGGAACAAGATGCAGACCAAACATGTTCCTTTCGAAGAAATATACGATTTACTGGCTGTTCGAATCATCTTCGAACCACGTAATGAAGAAGAAGAGCTCAATGACTGTTTCGATATCTACGTTTCTATCTCCAAGATATACAAACCCCACCCGGACCGTTTGCGCGATTGGGTCAGCCATCCTAAAGCTAATGGTTATCAGGCATTGCACGTCACTCTGATGGGTAACAACGGACAATGGATTGAAGTCCAGATTCGTAGTGAACGGATGAATGACGTTGCCGAACAAGGTTTCGCAGCCCACTGGAAATACAAAGAAGGAGGAGGCAGCGAGGATGAAGGTGAATTGGAAAAATGGTTAAGAACGATTAAGGAGATATTAGATGATCCGCAACCGGATGCCATTGACTTTCTGGATACCATTAAGCTAAATTTATTTGCTTCTGAAATATTCGTGTTCACTCCTAAAGGCGAACTGAAGACTATGCCGCAGAACTCTACGGCTCTCGACTTTGCATTTTCCCTGCACACGGATATTGGTAGCCATTGTATTGGCGCCAAAGTCAATCATAAATTAGTGCCGTTGAGCCACAAATTGCAAAGTGGTGACCAAGTTGAAATCCTTACTTCAAAATCGCAACGCGTACAACCGCAATGGGAAGTTTTTGCAACCACTGCCCGTGCCCGCGCCAAGATAGCAGCCATTCTCCGCAAAGAGCGTAAAGCAAACCAGAAGATAGGAGAAGAAATCCTTAGTGAGTTTCTGAAAAAGGAGGAAGTCCGTCCGGAAGAAGCTGTTATCGAAAAGCTACGCAAACTGCATAATGCCAAGAATGAGGAAGAACTGCTGGCTGCCATTGGCAGTAAAGCAATCGTTTTGGGAGAAGCGGACAAGAATGAACTGAAAGAAAAGCAAACCAGTAACTGGAAGAAATATCTGACTTTCTCTTTCGGCAATAGCAAAGAGAAGCAGGAAGAGAAAGAACCGCAGGAAAAAGAAAAAATCAACCCGAAAGAGGTGCTCAAACTGACGGAAGAAAGTTTGCAGAAGAAATATATCATGGCCGAATGTTGCCATCCTATTCCCGGTGACGATGTATTGGGATATGTGGATGAAAATGACCGGATCATTATTCACAAGCGCCAATGCCCTGTTGCCGCCAAACTGAAGAGTAGCTATGGCAACCGCATATTAGCGACCGAATGGGATACACACAAAGAACTGTCTTTCCTGGTATATATATATATAAAAGGTATAGATAATATGGGACTTTTGAATGAAGTCACTCAAGTTATCTCCAGACAGCTCAATGTAAATATCCGTAAGCTGACCATCGAAACCGAAGATGGCATCTTTGAAGGAAAAATTCAGTTGTGGGTACATGATGTAGATGATGTAAAAACCATCTGCAACAATCTGAAGAAAATACAGAATATCAAACAGGTGAGCCGTGTAGAAGAATAGCTTTCAAACGGTAAATAAGCAAACGATGAACGGTGAATAAGTTGCAGTATCATGCAAATTGTTCACCGTTCATTTTGTTATGAGGTTTCTTGCCTATCGAATCCATGATCGATTAGCATTTATTTATTCCCGTCCATCCAATTCGCGTTTAATAGCCAAAAGCTCTTCTTTTATCGCTTTCAGCTTATTTACAATCTCATAATTACGAACCGTAGCTTCTTTATTATCCTTCAAACGTTGCCGGGCACCGGGAAGTGTCATGCCCTTTTCTTTTACCAAATGATAGATAAGACCGATCGTTTCTACGTCTTCTTTGCGGTACTGACGTATTCCTCTTCCCGCTGTCTTAGGAGAGATTTGCGGAAATTCCTTTTCCCAAAAACGGAGCAATGACGGATTGACTCCGAACATGTCGGCAACCTCCCCTATTGAATAATATAGCTTCAATTCTTTGTCTGTATTAAGCATAACACTCCTGTTTTAAGATTTTAATCGAATACTTTACCATGATTGGCTGCCAACTGAATCATCTTTTCATAATCTTCGGCACTCAAATCCATGAAATAATAATTGACCGGATTCACTACCTGCCCTTTCACGTGCACTTCATAATGCAGATGCGGACCGGTACTTTTTCCTGTACTACCCACTTTTCCGATAATCTCACCACGCACCACTTTCTTTCCGACTTTCGTATTAAATCCCTGCAAGTGAGCATACCGAGTAAGATACCCGAAACCATGATCTATCTCAATAGTATTACCGTATCCGGTTTCCCATCCCACTTTCACCACTGTTCCGTTTCCGGTAGCATAAACATCCGTTCCCGGATGAGCAGAGAAGTCCATGCCTGCATGGAACTTTGTCGTACCATAAATAGGGTCAATACGTGTACCATAACCGGATGCTGTCTGACGAAGATCTTTATTCGAAATAGGCTGTATGGCCGGAATACATTTCAGCATCTCATCATGGTTCTTACACATATCAATCACATCATCGAAAGATTTCGACTGGATATAAAGCCTTTTGGAAAGCACATCCAACTTTTGAGTCGTGTTCACCACCAACTTGGCATTCGCCAAATCCATCAGTTCTTCGTAACGGTTCGTCCCACCATAACCTGCCTGGCGAATAGCCGGAGAAACAGGATCTGCCTGTAAAATCACCCGATACAGATTATCGTCACGTTGCTGAATATCCTGAAGCACCCCCATAGCGTCGTCCAAACGCCGGGAAAGCACATTGTACTGCGCCAAAAGACGGCTGTTTTCAATTCTTAATTCCTTCTCCGACGGAGAACCAAAAATCAAAAGCAATACAATAAAGCAACCTGCTCCCAACCCCATTCCATAGAAAAGCCGACGCAAGATACTAAGCGCACGCTGCCGTACGGTAGGGTAAATTCGATCATAAGTCTGGGTCTGTGGATTATAGATGTAGTATACTTTGCGCATCTTTTTGGAAATATTTCGCTTGTTAATACGGCAAAAGTAATAAAAACAAGCTATCTTTATTACCTATATTGATTATCAAGCAATTACATAATCGGTTATTAAATTCTGTGACAACATCTCATTTCAACCACTACAAAAATACATCTTCTAGCCATAACAACCAATTTTATTTAAGAAAAGAAAGCAATTAAAATAAAACATTTATCCTATCAGAATATTCTATACGGCATTCTTCCAACACAACAGTGACTAGTAATTTCTTGGCATCACTTGTAATAGAGATAAAAAAAGCCAGCTATCATCTCGATAACTGGCTTTTAATTTTCAATCATTTATTTGCTTAGTATATCTTCATAATACTCGGCAAAGTTCTCTGCATAGTTCTTAGCTTCTGGACTTCCTTTAGGTTTAGGATAATTTGCATGCCAGACATCTTTATTCATTGCTTCGATTATGGCAACCATTTGTTCTATGGTCGGATTCTTGTCCTTGAAGAATTGTTTTAGTCCTTTTGCCAACCTGCCATTGTTGAATGTCTTTTCACTCATCTTACTGGCTTTAAATGCCTGTAAAAGTTTGTCGCCCATTGATTGGGTGTCCTCACTCAATCTTAGGTTCTTTGGAAGTCTATCAATGCCAACCTTCAAATCTTTCACTACATTAGCTTTTAACTCTGGTTGTCCCATTGTATAAAGTCCATAAACAAACTCTGGCTTCAAGTCGTAATCACCTATTATCCTTTCAATGTAGTCAATCTGTGCATTACCAGTACTTAGCCCAGACCCATTAAAATCTTTGTAGTTCCAAGGCTTGCCATTGTTGATTGATGCTGTAAAGAGTGGCAGACTCATCTCTTCTGGGAGTTTAACAATTTCCACCATAGATGATTCGTCAAAAGTAAACTTGCCCTCTGATTCCAAAATCCCCATAGCAATTAACCGGTGCTGTCCATCGACAGGAGATTTTGCTTTTTTCCTTTCTTCCTCATTTGTAACCTCTTCTGTTTCTACCATAAAGTTAGTTATAGATAAAGGCTTGTCATTGCGTTTGGGTATTACAGAAACTTTATACAGTTTCTCACCTTTGAGGTCATCACCCTCAACCATCTTGATTTTACCCATTGAAGGTTGAAAGCCATACTTGCTAATCATAGAATAGCATTTAACAACATTTTCAGTAACAATATCTCTGTTACTTTCATAAAAATAATATTCGAACATTTTTGTCTTGCAGTTTTTAGGCTGGTGCGCTCCAGTTTTAGATTATACTGCAAAGGTGAGGATTTTAGAAAGAAGCAAAAGGGAGAAGAATTAGTCCTATTTTCTCCTCCCCCTTAAAACAGAAGCCACATTATAATGCGATTAAAGATAGAAGTTGTTTACAGTTCTAATTTCCTTATTTTTGTATTGTTTGATAAGTTTCTTCAAAGTATCATCATCTCCTAAATATCCATCTGTTTTGGATAATTGGGTAAAGTAAATTAGATTAGATATAAGTAACAGTTTACTGAAATTCATCCCACTACCTTTTGGGGCTCTTTGATTGTTAAATTCAGGATTGGTTTCAAAAAAATAAAGTATCATCTTCGCAAATAGATAAATACGTGCTGTATATAATTCTTTTGTTTTATATAGTGATACAATTTCTCTACTCATTCTACTGTCTTGTTCAATATTTTCAAGACCATCTTCCAGCAGACAGGCTATATAGAAAATTGTATTGGGATTGGTTATGACTAAAGGATGCTTTCCTCCTTTTAAAGTCAAAGTTAGAAATTTATTAAAAGAAATACCTGATATTTTATTAACACCTTTATCTTCTTTACAAGTACTGGCAACTATATTAATAAATTTTTCTAATTCTTCTTTGGGAGAATCATACAATTTCAGCCCTTCTAAACAGCTTCCATTACTATAATCAAAAACAAATAAGACTAAATACCAGAATTTATTAATGTCAATGCCTATCCCCTGCAATGCTTTTTGTATACTATCCTCTTTCTTATAATCAGCATAGCTGAATTTATTCTCAATAAACTTCCGATTATATCTATTCTTGAAAATATCAAGAGCTTGTGTCTCTAAAATATATGTGCCTTCATATACATCTGGACAAAATTCCATAGCAACTTGCTTTACATATTCTAGTAAATCATCTTCTTCTTTTACATATTTGTCTAATGTAAACTTATCTATTGGCTTTATATCTTCCATATCTCTAATCTTAAATTATGCCTTAAAGATAGAAAGAATTAGATAAAAAAATAAGGCAGTAAATGAAATTTCACTTACCACCTTAACCTTTGACTTATCTTTCTTAGTTACACCCTGCGTTTCTTGTTATATCCTAGATTATAGAACTTCTTAAACATCTCCCAAATGTAGCCAATAAATCCAATTATGATGAATGGTAGGAAAGGCAGAAGAAGGCTACTCCAACCATAGCCCAAACACAACCCTACAATTACGCCAATGACATATAAGGCTGTTATAATTCCGCAACCTATCATTACTCCTCTTCCTCCTGCCATTGCGTATTTAATTGGAGCATTAGGAGTAAAGATGTCGAGTGCTTTATTCTCTGATTGATTATTCATAGATTAGTTATATTAATTAATAATACGTGTTATGTTTGAAATAAAGTTACTGATTATTAACCTATTAAACTAATGCAAGAATGTTAAGTATTGTTACTAAGTTGTTCATCTGCTTGTTCGTCTTCTTTGGTAGATTCTACATCTTCCATAGAATCAAACCAATCTTCCCAGTCTTCCCATGTACAGAACGTATCTGCTATTATTACTTCTCCAGTTTCTAAATTTGTGTCATAACGTCTAGAAGGAGATACACATTCATGTTTCCATTTACCTATTATCTCCACATAAGGACCTTTCTTCTTTGCCATAATTATTTATTGTTATTATTCATAATCATAGGAGCTGCTGTACCAAATCCATACTTATTAAACTTCTCATAAATTCTTCTTATTAATATCAGAAAGCCATTGGACCGTGAGGCATATTTCTAAGCTCCTCTAAGCTATTAACTCCAAACATTCTACATAGTTCCTCTAAAGTGGGTATGTATATATCATCCGTGAAGCTATCTACACAAATACCCAACTCTTCCATGATGTCCATTATCTCACTTGCTGTCATTGTTTCCATACATCCAATACTCTGCTGTTATCATATTCATAGTTATTCATCTGCCTGTTCATCTAGCATATCATCATCTAACTCCTCATGTATAAAAGCTAATATTTCACCTGTTATAGCGTTCTTAATACATTTGAATCCGGGTGCAATTTCTTCAACTATCTTCTCACATTCAATAGTGCACCACTCTGGTATTGTTTTATTCTCACTTTCCATTGTCATAATTGTTAATAGTAGCCGCAGTAGGAACTCCAACTGCTGTACCAAATCCCATTCATGTTAGTAATTCCACCACTCTTCATATATAGGATATCCTAAGTTGTGGAACTCTGTGTTCTCATCTGGAATAACTTCCGAATACTCATCTAATTTAATATCAGTCCCAATTACTTTAAGTCCCATTATACGTAGATTATCATTAATGTATTCATAATTCTCTACTTTACTAAGTAGATTAAAGAACTCTTCTGATTCAACAATTGCCTTATGTGCTTTCAAAGAACAATATAGAAACGGTAAAGGATTACTACACCATTTATCAACATCTGCCCTAAGAGAAGTTAGAGATTCAGGACATTTGTTGTCCCAGTAATCCAGTAGAATACTTGCTAATATCAATAAATCTTCCCTGTTTATACTTGGAAACTTCTGTAAAACTAAATCAATTTCATTCATATCCATTACGCTCCTTATCTATAATTTCATACATATCTTCAAATGACATTCCAGTTGCAGACATATCATAGCTCTTAATAACTCCTTCATTAGAAATTACTTTCACTTGTAATGTGTCTTTGTCTGACTTATGAGATATTATGTGGTGAGTACGCTTCTTATCAAATTCTGGAGTAAATATATCTAATTCGTTTCTGAAATGGGAATTATTAATATAATCTACTATGTAGCTATAATCACTAATAGAATGGCATACTCCTATAACTTCTTGATTGCAGTATATAGACTTCTGATATTCAGCAAACATTATTTTAAAGCTATCTACAGTATATTCCTTATTCGCATTATAGAACTTTATACGTGCAATACTTCCGTCTGATAAATCAGACAGTTTAGTCATTCTTCTTTGTGGTCTGCTTATCCACATTTCCTCTATTAAATCCATAAGTTGTTCCTCCGATTTAATGTATTATAATACCTCCATAAAGATTTCTAGTGTAAGCTTTGCATCCTTATCCTCTAACTTATCAATAAATGCTTTAGGGTCTTTCCAAAACTCTTCTTTTGATAATCCATAGTCATCCAATACCGAGTTAATTGCGTCTCTCTTGTACTCTGCTGTTATCATATTTATTCATTTTAGATATAGTCATTCATCTCATATCTAATCCTCATATATAATACCGTCAATTTCTGGTAAATATCCGTGTATAATACCTTCTGCTTCTTTTATGAGTACCTCTTCATAACTAAAGTAGATAGACCTACGCATATAACCATGATTGTATCTTTCTACTAAGCTAGTGAGTAGTATTATTTCAGCTTTAGATATTTCTTTAGGATTTACACCTAACTTTATTATTAAAGTCTCTACTGTCATCATATTAACAATTACTACTAGGTGATATATAATCATCTGGTACATCATGCGGTTCACGTGGGTCTTCAAGCCAAACTCTATCTATCTTATCCAATTCTGCACATACTTCCTCTGCTGTCATTTCTCCTACATTGAATTTAGCAAATAAGTCTCTGGTAAATTCACTGTACTCTCTATTACTCATTTCTATCATAATTCATTCCTCCTATTAATGCTGTACCTACTGCGTTCTACACCTTCTCAATACACGCCTTATAAGTAAATAGAATAGTAGTATAGTGATAGTAACTAATAGAACATCTTCTACTTGGCATAGTATATAATGTAATGTATCACCTTTAATTACTAGATTATAATATGCTCCACATTTATATTCATACCACCAATAAGATAATACTGCTTGTATGCAACATTCTGCTACAACTAGTACCAATAATACAATTCTTACATTCCGCATCTTATTAGCTGCTAATAAACATTCTATAGAACCTTTGCATTATATCAATAAATTCTTCAGACAGCCTTTTAAGAACTTCATCTATGATATATTGAGGAATCTCTTTATAATATGCTTCTGCTATTCCACCCGTAATAGCCCCCATTGTATCAGCATCGCCACCTAAAGATATAGTAAGACGGATAGCGCTTTCATAATCCGTACTCTCCAAGAAAGCGATAATAGATTCTGGTACTGTACTTTGACAGCTTTCATTGAAGTGGTATGTAGGTCTTATATCATCACAAGTTCTATTTAAATTATATCCAAATGTAGTTTCAACATACTCTTTAATCTCCTGCTTAGATTTACCAGTACGAGCCAAGTATATACAAGCTGCTGTAGCCTGTGCTCCTTTTATTCCTTCTGGATGATTATGTGTGACTTCTGCACTTTGTTTGGCAGCTTCTAATGTTTCCTCTAAAGTATTAAAAGCCCAACCTATAGGGCTTACTCGCATGGCTGAACCATTTCCCCAACTGTTATATGGTTGAGGATTATCAGCTCTCAACCATTCATAGAACATACTTCCATAACTACTGTGATAGCGATTACCATAGTCCTGCATTATGCCTAATAAGCTATCGCCTGTTAATAGCCAATCAGCATTGGCGATAGTCATTATGGTATCATCAGTAAAGTGTGATGAAGAACCATTGAATAACGGGAAGTCAATAGACTTTATTGGGACAAATTCATAGTAAGAACCTATTATATCTCCTGCTATTGCACCTATCAGTATATCAGTATTCATTGTTACTAAAATTAAGTTGGAATAAAGATATGAATTAATCTGTGGATTTCAATGTACTTCATAAATGCTTTATATACTCTTCGTTACTTATCTAATCCGTTATATTATCTATCATTCTTCATCAGTATAGTTACTTCCCTGATTACATTTAGTTCTGCGATAGAATATGAGTACTTAACCAATGAATTAGTAACCTTTAATGGATGTTTCTTATTCCAGATTATTCTTCATAAGATATGATGTTATCAATAATCTTCTTAAATATATCACCTGCCATTAGTCCGCCACTTGCAGGTAATCCAGTCTTATTAATAGATACAATGATACTATACTTAGGATTATCAGTAGGGAAGTAACCACAGAACTCTACCGCATACATATCCTTAGTACTATCCTCATTAGTAGATAATGAACTAGTTCCCTGCATACCTGCAACTACTACCTTATCAGACTTGGCAGGTTGACATAATCCGTCAGTAATATTAAATACTAGAGCTTTCTTCAAACTATCAATACTAGCCCTACTAGCTATTTGGGGATTAATAACTACTACACTATCCTTATATAGTTGAGGCTGTATCATCTTCCCATTATTAGCAATAGCATTATAGAAGGTTAGTATTTGAATTGGCGATACGTGTTGGTTATAACCAATACTAGACCATACAAAGGCTGTCTTTGTCCAGTTGTTATCTTTAGGAGCTACAAAGTGTGCAGGCTTTAGATTGGCTATTCCTGTAATACTATCCGGTTTACCATAGCTCATATTAGCTAATAAATCAAAGTACGATTGGGGATTATTACCAAAAGCCTTCTCCATTGTCTTATAAATGGCAATATTGGAACTAGCTGCCAATCCTTCTTGTATTGTAAGCTCACCATATCCTCCTCTATGCCAATTATGGTCTTTAAGCTCTCTGCCATGAACTTGGTAGATACCATTTCCTGTATCAACCTTATCACTCAATTTCACCTTACCAGTTTCTAAAGCTACCAATAGCGATATTGGGTGCATCAGACCAGTAGACTGCCATACAGAGAAGTTCTCACATGATTGGTAGTTCGTACTGTCTTTCTTAGTAAGTCCAACTAGAGCTTTTATTTGCCCTGTCTGAACTTCCATAACTACAACCTGCCCAGATTGGGCATTTATCTCTGATAACTTGCTTTCCAATATGGCAGTAGCATTAGTTTGTAATGTACTATCTATAGTGGAAATTGGTGCTGTTATTTGCTGTCTGGATTGGCAAGATACACACAGTAAGATTAATAGTAAATATATGTGTTTCATGGTTTGCGATATTTAGGGTTATCATTATTCCTTCTCACATAGAGTATACTAAAAGCGGCTATTGCAATTATGATAAACAACAATACAATTCCAATGCTTCCATAAGTTAAAATGGCATTGCCAGATGCTACAGCTTGCTCTGTTTGAGCCTGTTTAGCTGCTTCCTCTTGCTCTTTAAATCTTCTTCTGGCAAGTTCATCCCTTCTTCTATTTAATTTCTCTGCATAACTGAGCCCTTCATACTCTGGACTATTTATCCAACCTCCTTCTTGAGCCTTAATAATTCCACCTTCTTCCTTTACTTTAGATGAAAGCTCGTCAGTGGTAGCCTTGTCTATAATGGTAGCCGCCTCTAATCTTTGTTTATAAGATTGGCAGACAACCATAAATACAATCAAAATAAATGTTTGAAGTAATTTCTGTTTCATAGATGTATTGGTAACCGCTTTTTAATACAAGTTATAATGATATTGAGACAAACAATAGAGTTGACTACTATGTAAATCCATAATGGTGGAATTATTCCTGCAATGATGTAATATATCCACATTCCTGCAATAGAGAATATTCCTATAGCACAGAGTTTACTTTCACTCTCCCATAGGGAAGCATAAGTCATAACCCCAATTAAGAACCAAGTAGTAGCGGGATTCCACAAATTCCAATAAAGGGTTAAATAGGAAGCTAGGAAGCTACTTCCTAAATAAAGTGAAGAAAGGAATAGTCCCAGTGCAAATCCTGTTGTTATTTTTACCGCATTATCCATTGAGTAGTCCTATTTAGGTGCAACAAATAAATTATTTACATATCCATAGTTTGAGAATGTAATAATCAGTGTAATAGTCACAGATAGAAGAAATATGGATATACCAGTTCCCAACGCTATACTACACCAATTAGAAGCATTATTTGAATAGGCTTTAGCCTCTACATAATTTCCCCTTCTGTATGCCTCATTCATTTTTAAACTATTGATAATTCCTGCAATACCAAAAGGTAAACAACAAAAGATAGTAACTAATATGGATTCAACTAAGAAGCTTTTGGGCATAGGTGGTAATGGAGGCGGAACATCTTGTAATAAACTTGACAGTTCAGATATTTCACTTGCTTCCACCCAATTATCCAATCCAGATTTCCAAATATAGGTTGTAGAGCTAATACCTCTTTCCTTTAGCTCTTGGAGTTTAAACGGTCCTTGTTTATGTCCTTGTTCTAAAATGTAATAAGTATTCATTTTTATATTTCAAAGGTTAAATACGTTTCTAATAATCCACCATAACATCACAATGGCTAAATAACACCATATATATGTCTTATTATGCATCTTAATATATAGGTTTGGTCTACTATATCTATAGCACTCTGCTAATAAAAGTATCACAATAATAGGGAGCGTAAATACTAATAAAGCGTTGTAGTAGAGTGCCTTTGATATATCCAAATGCAGTAAATAGTGTATCGCTCTTTGAGAACCACATCCGGGACATTGTAATCCAGTAAGAAGCAAGAAAGGACATTTGGGAAAGATACTATAATCACATGGATTATAACAATAGATAATAGTAGTTAGTACTAGTATCAATATAACTATCCCAATAATCTTCCGTTTCATGATTATTTAGTAACTAGCAAGTATTAGTATATATATTACCCAGAATATAAGATAAACTATAACAAATGCTAGCATACTAAAGAATCCCCAGAGAGTCCATTTCTTTGCTTGTCTGGAATGGTATAATGCTTGTTCGTATTGCCCATTAGAATACAATGCTTCTATTTTAGTTGCATTGACAATTCCCATGATACCAAAGGGTAGGCAACAAAGACAAGTTACCAGAATGGATTCTAACAACCATGTCTTAGGCATGATATTCTTATTAGCTATTGGCGGTTCTGGTGGTAAACATGCAAGTAAATCTGATAATTCTGGTACTTGCTTGGCAGGCTTCCAATCTGTAAATCCTACAGTCCATACCATTGTGTTTGGCGTAATATTCTTACTGGCTAGCGCATCCAAAGGAAATGGTCCTTGTTTGACATTGTTAATTAATATGTAAAACTCCATAGTGTTTCAATTATGCCTACTTATCCCCTTTAGTAAGCGATTATAGTATTAGAAGCATTGGGAATAATAATGAGCGTCTTACAATTTGTGTGCTATTATAATGCTCCATAAATTACAGTGTTCTACGTATTAGAGAACCGATAGCATATAATTGACTGCTATAATACTTTATCTTGTCACAAATATAATAATCACTTAGTTTATTTGCCCAAAGATTTTAATATAAAAATGCCTAATCTCTGGATTTAGTAAAGATTTTAACAGTCTACATACTGTTTGAGAGGTAGGAGCTAGTTGTAAATATGCCTGTTCCATAGTCTATTATTAGTTGTACCTAGTTCCCAATAGATACAGTTCTACATACAGAAAGGCATGGGAACCATTGTACACCTCATTCATCAGGTTCTTGCAAAACCTACCATACAAGATATAACAACAGTTACCCATGCCAATAATATTACAGGCTACTCTACTGGAGTAGAAAGTAAACATCAGCACGGGCATTGTTGTTACTGTCTCTGTATGGTTTCAAATTTGCAAGATTCGATGAATAGAGACAATAACAAAATGCCTTTCGTTAATATGTCCTCCTATTTCTAGGATTGGCACAAAGATAATGAAAGGTATTTTATTCTGCAATTAAATGTATCTGTTAAAATGAGAGTTGAGAGCTATTTCTACTCTGAATATCCATAAATTGAGACAGAACTATTCAGAGCATAAATAAGTAAACTCCGATTCATTCTGTCTCAAATCTCAATTATCAGAAGCTAAGACAATCATAAGTATTTAATAATTCCTCTTGCCTTAATCCCAAGTATCTTTTAGTAATTGATACACTGGAATGATTGAATAGCTCCATGAGCTTGACAAGTGCAAGCTCTGAATTATCGTTATTCATGTTGTAGACCTGTCTGCCAAAGGTCTTTCTAAGAGAATGGCAACTGAAATTGCCTATATGCAACTTGTACTTCTTCTTAGTCTCCTTCAACATGACATTGATTCTCTGAACTGTGTACACTGTCCCCTTCTGACTTATCAATACAGGTGCATTTATGCCAACTGGATTTATATGCTCATAACAATCTCTGACATGTTGCTGTAGCTGCATATTAATCCTAATTGTCCTCTGCTTTCCTGTTTTAATCTCTATAATGGTAAACTCTTCTGCATCTAGTATCTGATTCCACCTCAAAGCAAGAATATCAGAAATTCTTAAACCTGTGAAGCAACCCAAAGCGATAAGAAGTGACATCTTATAATTATTATCCCTTGCCAACTTTCTTACTAAGTTCATTGCTTCGCTCCATTGCAGATAATCTGCTGTTGTACTTGAATATTTAAGTGACATAACGTTCTGTTTTATAGTGAAACTAATAAAAGTGAATATTAATTTTGAGTTGGAATATCTAACTTGCTGATTACTAGCTAAACATTCACTAATTGACAAAGTGAACATTTTTATAAAGCAAGGACACTAAGTAAATAATGTCCTTACTTCATTCAACCTATATAAAAGGTAGGTGAGCTTCATCCAACACGCCACTATCAACTATCCGTTTACAAAGTTCGTGTGATGCCTGATTCCTAAGGTCTGTACCATAGTCCTTACTACCAACCATGCGAATAATCTCCACTATGGTTTTTATTAATTCCTGCTGTAGTGTACGGTGGTAACACTTTGTACTTTCAGCAAACCTTTTAGGATTCCAACTATAATCATTCAAGGCTCTTTCAAGTTCTTGCGCTGCCTTGTATTCGCGACTGCCTTCTATTACCATATTCTATAATATTTAAGAGGTTTATAAATAGAAAGAGTACCTATATATAGTATATAGATACCCTTATTAGTACTTCATGTACTACTTCATCGTAATAATCTTGTATATAGTCCAAATAATCATCAAGAAGAATACAATAGGTGAGATTGCACACATAACAAGTAACAAGATAATCCAAGATATAACGACTAATAACGCTTGTAACATAATCTTTTGAATATTAATAGGTAATGAATAATAAAGGGACACCCTTATTATATGGATGCCCCTTTTAAGTACTCTGTAATACCACTAACTAAGAAACCATTGATATTTGTCATCACCATGTAAAGCGGAACATATACCCGTTGCAAGTTCTGTAGCATTATAGGCTCTATCCAAGAATGAATCTATATAGCTACTCTTATTTGCACCTGTGAGCAAGTTGTAGAACTTCCACATAGACAAATCATTCCCCAAGCTACCAAAGTTCTCATCATTGATATAAGCTTTAGCCACATTGTTAACCTGTGTATCAGTAAGCAACATTTTAGGTATATCTTTCTGATAGCCTTGCGGTAATGACTGATAAAGTCTCATTCTTCCAAGTAGTTGGCAGAACTGATGCTCTGTCATACTGGTATTGCCTAAAGACTGCATCAAATGTATGTGTTTGGCTGCATCGTATTTGTGGAACATTTCCAATACCGCTTGATATAAATCCCTTGTATTGGTAACTTCCAAGCAACTAAGATAACCGTCCGTAGATACACATAGATTTGTACAAACCTTACAAGTAAAGCCAATAAACACTTTAAACCGCTCTGCACCTTTCTTTGAATAAAGATTGGTATGGTTATAAGCTCTGACACCACCAATAGTAAGTGTTAGCCTGTTACCGTGTACTGTCTCATAGATTGTAGGAACTTCAATAACAAAAGCGCATCTTTCGTAGTAGATAGTCTTGTCACTCTCTAGTAACTGGTTGGCTGGCTTATGAATTGCTTCGGGAATCCTACCCTTGATTACATGAGAAACACGAATATCTGGCAATTCAATTTGTTCACCGCTAAAGAATGTATTGGTTGCATCCTGTACCGCTTCAATGAAAGCCACATGAGATAATGTAGCTTCGTTATCCTTGGCAAATACAGGGATAATGCAATCATTCCTTAGATGTTCCAAACTGGCTTCAATCGTATTGGCTTCAATAAATAAAGGTCGTTTCTGCTTAATAATTGGCTCTTCAATTATTACCGCTTCTTCTGCATATTCACCAAAGTTTCTACTAGTTCTTTGTACTGGCATAATCTGTAATGTTGATTCCATAATCTGTAATTTATTAAGTTAATATTAGAAATTCCTCTGTCTGAAAGCCAAGCAAGCCACAATCAGTATTAATAATCCAATAAAGAACTGTGGCATTAAGACTACTGGCACAATTAGAATTATTCCAAACGTCAATAAAATCTTTAAATTCTCCATACGCATAATAATAGATTAGTAAATAGTGTATTTAAGGACAAAATGAGGGCTTGACATGGAGTACTATTCATTCACTTTCCTTTGTGCATCTTTATATGTAGACATATACAAATCATTGATAAGTCCGCACATTTCAGAAGTTCAAAAGGTTTGTGAGCTGAATAGCAATTCATGTTATCCTTTCTTTTTCCTAATGATTGGTATGGGGGTGTAGAGTAGTTACACCGCTATAGAGTGCATAACATATACCTCATGCTCGCTGTCTGATTAATAATTTCACTCTATCACTGCATAAAGTCTAAATAGAAAACACTTCCTCAATAAAAGGGGGGGATGATTTTAAGATACCGCACATCAGAGTTGGTGTATATTAATGATTATCAATGAAAATACATAAAACTGTAATCTTACCATATATTTTTTATCTTTGCGGTAAATAACTAATTGAATAAACTATGGAAGTTACTTTGTCAATATTTAGTATCATTATATCAACCTTTATTGCATATCATATTTTCTTTCTTTCTAAACGATTGTCTATGCGAGATAAACTGGCTCATCAAAAAAAAATTAATGAATATATATCCAGATTGAAGTCTGAAATATATAGTAAAAAACGCTGTAGTAGAGTTTATTTGGTAGATGCAGATGTTTATGAGAAATATTATCCTAACAATGATAATAAGTTTGGAAGATATTCACATATAAGAGGAGAAATAAAGGATGCGTTTTTTAATGGAATAGAGATTATAACAGAAACAATTAATGTGGTACAAGATACAGAAGGAAAATACATTAGATGTTCAAATGAGGAACTAACAGAAAATAACAAAATGAAAGCTATTAAAGTTGGTATTATTCCATATGATTGGGTTATAGATATTAACTTAAAAGGAGATGATACAAATAGTTCTGCTCTAATATATTGCTATTTCAGGAAGAAATCCAACTGGAAATTTGAAAGAAGAGTGAAATTAAATAAAGAAGGGAATATGTATCGTACTAAATTATGCCTCTTATCACGAGAATGGCTACCTTTTAAAACTTATGAATATTATTTACTAAATCCTAACTTTCAAGAAAATATCAATTATCCCTGGGAAATATATTTATATCCAATAAAAGTCTATGATAAAAATAGGTAGGTTTATAAGATATTAGATAACAATTTCAGACATTAATAGGGCGTATCTAATATTCGCACACACCCTCACCATGACATTTAAAACATATCCCTCCCATATAATAATGGTATTGAGGCAAATAACCAGTTCCATTACAACGGTCACATACAGGTAAGGCGGAACAAATCAGTTGCCTGTCTGATGTATATAATGGAATCTTTGTTTGTTGATGTCTTTTTTGATGGCAACGTGAACATAAGGTTACTAAAGCTCCATTATCATAATCCCAAGGTTTTCTACCAAATATATAGTAATTATGATGGATATTTAATGGAGTAAAATTGAACAGTATTCCTTCATTATAAAGGTGCAAATGAGAAAATGAGAAACTGAAAAATTTATTCTCAAATAATATATCTAGTTTTAATATTTCTGATTTATCTTTACAAAAATAGTTTATTGCTGCATAATTTGTCTGTCCCATATCTTCTTTAAATAAAAAGGTTGATAAGTTTCCCTCTACATTCCTATTTTTATACAATAGATGAATATTGTTAATTCTTATTTCCTTAAAATGAATATTGAAAATCTTATTATCTGCTACAAAAATAAAAGAAACAGGAGGAGGTATTGAATTCGTGTAAATTGTATAAATATATAAACTATTAAGTACTTTCACTTGCAAATGAACTGGAGATTTCATAGACTTACCAACCCAATTAATACCATTACAAAATGATTCTAAATTATCACCATTTAATAAGATATCTGGAAGTAGCTTATTTAAATCGCTAATTTTAGAAATAGGGAAAAATATATCATTGTTAATACCTCTGCATCCACAATCCTGACAGGTGTAATTATCTCTAGCCAATATCTCATAGCGTTTAACTTCCCATTCGTCTTTTTCTAATAAATCTTCATATTTCATCTTAGTGTGCAGATATATTAATTAAAAATTCCAAAAACGTTCATCTTGTTGGTCTATATCCAAACCATCATTATAATATTCCCAATTATACGAGTCCGTCGAATCATTGGACATACTTTCTTTTATTTCTTCATAATGTTCATCCTCATAAAGCCATCTAAAATCCTGACAATCTGAATACCAAAAAGTGCCATTGTCATTATGAGGTATGCCTCTCCAATACTGTGCTATCAATGCTAAATGTTCTTCACTTAACTCAAAAGTTCTCCAATTTGAAAATTCACAATATAGCAACTCATATAGCTGTGAACCTGTCATTTTCACAATATCCTCTTGATGAATAGAATCTTCGTTGAACTTTAATAAAGAACATTGGCATTGATATATTTCCTCTTCTTTTATATATGTTATTTTAAATCCTATAGCTATATTATTATGTGGATTAGTAATTAAGTTAAATTGTGGTTTTAGCAATTCTTTTGAAATATTCCTTATACCAACTAAACCATTTTTATTTAAAATGAAAAGCAACTCACTATTTTTTATTGATTTCACATCTATATATGTTGGAGCAATGACTTTTAGCTTATTACAAAAAATAATTCCTTTCAGTTTCACTATTGAACCATCATACATTGTAATTTCCTTACTTGACTTATATATTACAATGGAGTCATTTATAGAAGAAGCTGAATAAACACTAATTCTTTTTATTATCCAATCATTTTCACTATATTTTTTCCCAAACTGCAACCTAGGACATTCATCTATAAGCAAACCTTCTCCTTGAGGTAAATTATTACATAAAAAATCATACTCATTTTCAATTTCTTCACGAGTTTCTTCTACTAAATGTCTAGGAATATATGAGACAAGTTCCTTATTGACAACAATAGAACACATTTTATCACACTTCAATTCTTTTACTAATTCGTCACCATATTCAATTTCAGCATTTCCCCAATAAGTTGTTTTCCAATAAGATTCAACAACTATTCCAAAATTAAGAATAAAATAATTAGTTCCAATTTGACAATTATTAAACCCGCCTATAATCATACTACCTTGCAAATCATACAAATCATATATCCCATAATATTTATCTTCCCAATCATTACCTAGGTGCTTATATTCATCATCTCCTGCAATAAAATAACCATTAATATAATGAATGGCATGATACTTTACGGGAATAACCTCCTTTCCCTGCCAATTATAACATCCCCAAATACCATTCCATGTGCAATTAGGTTCAGGCTCTTCTATAGCTCCCCAATTAACAAAAACATAGTCCCAATTTCCACTTCGTTCTATTTTAGAATATATTGTAGGAATGACTTCTTGACCATTAAAATCAACTAATCCTTGACGGTGAGTATCTGCATCCTCAACAAGTATAGTCCCTCTGCATATCATATCATTCGAAACTATTTTGGGAAACTTTAATATTGGAATAGGATTACTATATTTTATTCGAAAGAGCTCCCTTCCTGATGCGTCTATCACTCCCCATCTATTGTCTAATAAAACACTATATCTATCATTTTCAAATTCTTCTCTGTTATCAAATCTGTCATAAACAAAAGGTATAACAGTCCAACCTTCTGCATTTACTACACCATATTTTTCATCACGTTTACAAAGTAATCTGTCATTCTCTAAGAGAATAATTGGTATTTCAGACCACACGTCATAAATTCCACAGTCATAATCATCCACCATTATGTAATCATTATCACCTTCCTTTGCTGAATAAAAATTCATATCATCATGACTTTTAAATAAATGTTTGTATTCTAGTGCATGACAGTATTCTGAAAATAGAGGCTTATCCATAATTATTCTTTAATTCAATACGATGCACAAATATATAAAAAGATAAAAACAACAAATAGAATTTATACAGAATAAAGAACAAGGTTATTATAAATCAATGTATTGTAACTCTATTTGATGTAATATTACTATTTTCCATACCGCCTTCCTGATTTAATATCCTCTCAAGTATTAAAATTAGTTTCTTATTAAAAAAAGCCCCAAACCTGATTAATGGTCTGGAGCTTTATTCTTGTCCTGTTCTGTCATATTGGTAGATTCTTATTCAAAGGTAAATACCATCTTGCCAAGTTCATAGCCACTAACAGTTTTTCCATCTATCTTCCTGCTTGCCTTCTCCACATTGTAAAGAGTACAATTCTCTATCAGGGTAGCTTTGGGGGATAACTTGATTCCCAATCTGCCAAACTCATCCTTCAATTTGCTTTTCAAATCCTTATTGCTGATAAAGCCAGGCTGATATATAGCCAAGAAAACTTTATCAACTTGTTTCTTGTCCTCTACAGCTTTTAGCATCTTCTCCCTGTTCCATCTAAGAGTATTCATTTCAGATTCCTTCAAATATCTTTTGATTAGTGGAAATTCTGGATATTCCTGTTCATAAGATTCAGAAGGGGAATCCAGATAATCTTTTAGTAATTGCTCATAACTGACAGTCATAGCCTTTGCCAGTTTTATGTTGAAATCTTTCCATTTATTCTGGTTGGTAAGCTCAAATTTCTCTGATTGCATAAAACTGTCCCTGATGCTGATTCCATCCTTGTATGTCTTCCTTAGTTCCTGCTTATAAATGAAGGATTGTTTTTTCAGATTGTTATACACCATCCTGCCATTAATGATGGAGACTAGTTCAGTGTCTAGGTTCATCCTCTTAATATAGGTCTGTCTCTCTTCCTTATCCAGCTTGCTCCATCCGCTTAGCAACTTGTCAGCTTCCTTCTCTTTGTCCTGCATCAACATCTCAAACTCTTCATCGCTCATAACATTCTTATTGGTGGAGAACAGATGGACTATCACATTCCTAAAGATATTCTGGTATTCATCATTGATTCTGATTCTGCCTGCTATCTGTTCCATAGTAGTACTTATATCCACCAAAGTCTGTGTTTTATATGCGTCACTGGCTACTATTATCAGCCCGTTATTGGTAAAAAGGTTGCATCCCTGGAAGCATTTCTTTGTAAAGAAATTAATCTTCTTATTGGGACTACTGACTGATTCAATCTGGTATTCGCCCAACAGTTTGTTATTTCTAATCCTGTCAGCACAACATATCTTCACATCATCTGGATTCAGTTTCAACGTATCTGCTATCTGCTTGATACTGGTCACAGAATTGATAAAAATATATAGTTCTTCCACTTTGCTGACATTGCCGTTTATGTCTGGGAGTGATATGCCTTCATCCAAAAATATCTGTATGAATCTAGCCAGTCCTTTGGTTAATTGCGTGACCTTGTATCTGATAGGAGTTATTTTCGTCACTCCATTCCATTGGACTTTGTAATGTGGAAGCCGTTTCAGGAAATCTATCTCAAAGTCAAGGTCAATTGGAGTGGCAGACAAAAAAGAATAATGCCTGAACTTCTGTATTTCTTCCATCAAGCCGTTAATTGCATCATATCTGAAATCCATGTCTTCCAAAATTAAATGGTATTCATCTACCAAGACTTTCCACCCTTCTGTACCGCTCAACCATCCAATTAATTTTGGCAGGCTGTCATAGGTCACGGCTATCTTATATGTGGTATTGTTTTTGATATATTTCCTGAACTGGTATTCTCTTACACCACCATAACATTTGAATACTTCATACCTGTTATTCTTATCTGCTGCTATGCTATCCACCAAGTCCTTGAACGGACATACGATAATATAGTTGCTACTGCAATTTGCAGCCACATAAGTGCCACCTACATCTGTCTTTGTCTTGTTTACGATGCCAAAAGGAATACCGTCTTTAAATCTTTCTAATTCGCCCAAATATCTGGCATTGTCACCATTTATGATTTCTTGTTTCATTGTGTTTAGATTAACTTAGATTTATAAAATTGTAATCTGTGTATTTAAAATATCTGACTTTAGATTAAGTTTAAGTAGGGTTATTTTTTTCTTCCTATATAGGGACGATTTGAAGAAAAACTCGTCCATAAGAATAAAATAATAAGCGTATTACTACGCCTATTACTTTACAGTTGACTTAGCATAGTCAAGCAATCTAAATGTTATGTCTTGTATTATATAGTTTATGGCGGAAGCGTCTTTTAAAACTTTAGTTTAAAAGTTTTATGAAGAAAACACTTCTTATTATGTTAGTTTGGCGACAGGTTTGGAACTAAAAAATCATTCCTGTTTATGATATGGCAGATAGATTGTGTAAGTCTTGCCTTGTATCATTTTTCTCTTCTTGATGTATCGGTCGGTAGCCCAAAGTCCAATGTGAAGCCTTGTGTCCTTGATACCGTGCTCCAGTGCCATTTTACGAATGTCTGCGTAGGTCAGTTCTTTCATTTGAAGTAGATTTAGGTTTGTAGTGGTGAATCTGGGTGATGAGAAACTCGGTCATTTCTGACTTTCAATCACGTTGCAAAGGTATAAAGTCCCGACAGCATCACCAAACAACAAGTCGAAATTGTGGAATATTTGAGTTGAGGATGCGATAAAGCAAAAATTCTCCCCATAGCCGTAGCGGGTCGGGGAGAATATGATGTTCAGGCTTACCAGAAGCCTTGATTTCCAAAAAAGCTTGTCAGCCCTGATTCCTTTTATCCAATAAGGCTGTAGTGATTTCTTTTATATTGGTGAATCTTTCCTTATCCAACAAGCCTATTTCCAAAGCCTTATTGATAAACTGCATAATTGCATCCTTACTGATACCAATCTTAACGCACTTGATAATCATTTCTCTAAAACTGTCATACAAATCTGACTGCTTCCCAACAGATAACTGTTTCACATATTGTTTTGCCACATCAGAATCAGAAGTGGAAGATTGGGAGAATTTTTCTATCTCGCTTATAAGGGACGTGATTTCATTGTCATAACTACACAGTTTCCCATCCTTCAAGTGACCTACCTGTGATTGTAGTTCAACAGCCTTATTGATTTTAGACGCAAAAAATTGAGTGTCTAACAGAGTATCGAAGGTGATATTATTAGTTACGCTTGCAGTTGAAATTGGTTTCTTAACCGTTTCTTCTTCATTCATAGTAGTATCTACCATGTTGTTTGCCTCTTCAATCTTGAATAATGTACTACCTTTGATTTTCTTTAAAGAATTAATGAGCCTTGTCCCTTTGTCATTTACAGTTTCGTGCAAATAAACATCGTCTATCATTGTGGTATCTGTATGCGCAGTTGCTATTATAACATCTTCTTTTGATACACCCAAACGACACATCAAAGTGATAAAAGTATGTCTTGCAATATGAGTATGAATCATTTCAAATAGTTTCTTTTTCTTTTCAACTACATCTTCGCCAATCTGTTCAACATAAATAACATCGCTATCTAATCCAACTTTTTTACAGACCTGTTTTATAGTTCTATTTAGTTTAGCCTCATTTCTCCTAACTATCTTCTCATCTTCTATAAGTAAATCTATATGTTTAAAACCTGTTTGCTTATACCTCTCTAATATTTCTTTCACTACAGGAAAGAGATACAATGTAGCTTCTTCTCTAGTCTTCTGAACAGTAAATGAAATCACTTCATTTTCATCGTCCAACAGAGTTATAGCATATTCTCCTTTAAATATTTTAGGTAAATCTGAAATACGCTGTCCCAACAAACATTGACAAATAAATAAATCTCTGGCTTCTACTTCCCTAGGCTTTAAGTTTGTATAGTTATATATAGCGAGTAATTGCTTTTCTGTCAATGGAACTTGTTTACTTTTCTTCTGTTCTTTAGAACGTTCATCTCTGATAGCAACAAAAGAATTTATATTTATGTTAGCTTTTATCTCTTTGTCTCTATTAGCATGATTGATTAATGTTCTGATTCCTTTTATCTTGTTTAGATGCGTTGCTATACGACGAGGATTCAAATCTAATAAATATTGTTGATAATCAGTTAAAGTATCTCCATTAATAGCGGATAAGCGATTAGGAATACTTTTAACTTTCAAGAAAGCTTCAAAAGCACTAATATAACCTAGATATATTTTCTTACTACTATCTTCCTTCACATACTTATCCACCATTTTTCTAAATACCAGAGTTGCTGATAAATGCATTTCTTTCTCCATATAATTACGACATTTCAATTTAGGATTAATAGCTTGTCTCATTTCCTCAAAAAGAAAATCTATCCTTTCCAAGTTCTCACAAAGATAATTCTTCTTCTCTTCAAAGATAGCAAGAAGCGACCTTATTTTTTTATTGACTATCTCATTATTGCGATTATCCAGCCTTGTTTGCCCGTTGCTGATAGTGGCTATCTGCTTCCGCTTATTCCATTGCGTTGGATAAACCTTGGCGCCAATATTGACCTTGTATTGTCTCCCTCTAAAGGTAAACAGAGCGTAAATAATGGTTGGCATATTCTTCTTTGTCTGCCGCAAATTGAAATTTAAACTGAAATCTAAAAATACCTGTTCACTCATCTTTGTTATTACCAAGTGTTATTAAAATCGGTTATTACATTTGGTTATTAATGAGATATTTTAGAAGGTATGTCCGTATTGTAACCCCTTGCACAATATATTGAAACAAACTTTTGCTATGTCGTAAAAACAAGCTATCTTTGCACAGTTTTTACGAATTTATGAGTTGTGATTTATGATTTATTGGGGATTCCTCCCCTCTCTCATATCCCACAGCCCATAATTCATAATTCATAAATCATAATTCTTCATTATATGTTGACTGCAAAAGAGATCAGAGATTCATTCAAGAATTTCTTTGAGTCGAAAGGACACCACATCGTTCCCTCGGCTCCGATGGTGATTAAAGATGACCCTACCCTGATGTTTACGAACGCGGGTATGAACCAGTTTAAAGATATTATTTTGGGTAACCATCCGGCGAAATACCAAAGAGTCGCGGACTCGCAAAAATGTTTGCGTGTAAGCGGAAAGCATAATGACCTGGAAGAAGTAGGACACGATACGTACCACCACACCATGTTTGAAATGCTTGGTAACTGGTCGTTCGGCGATTACTTCAAGAAAGAAGCGATCAGCTGGGCGTGGGAATATCTGGTAGAAGTCTTGAAACTGAATCCGGAACATCTCTATGCAACCGTATTTGAAGGAAGTCCCGAAGAAGGATTGAGCCGTGACGACGAAGCTGCTTCTTATTGGGAACAGTTCTTGCCAAAGGATCACATCATCAACGGTAACAAACACGACAACTTCTGGGAAATGGGTGATACAGGACCTTGCGGACCTTGTTCCGAAATCCATATCGACCTCCGTCCTGCTGAAGAACGCGCCAAGATCTCCGGTCGCGACCTCGTGAACCACGATCATCCGCAGGTAATTGAAATCTGGAATCTCGTATTCATGCAATACAACCGCAAAGCAGATGGCAGCCTTGAGCCGCTTCCTGCAAAGGTTATTGACACCGGTATGGGATTCGAACGCCTTTGTATGGCTTTACAAGGAAAAACATCCAACTACGATACAGACGTATTCCAGCCAATGCTGAAAGCTATTGCAGCTATGTCGGGTACAGAATACGGAAAAGATAAGCAGCAGGACATCGCCATGCGTGTAATTGCCGACCATATCCGTACTATTGCATTCTCTATCACAGACGGTCAGTTGCCTTCTAACGCGAAAGCTGGTTATGTGATCCGCCGTATCCTTCGCCGTGCTGTTCGTTACGGATATACTTTCCTCGGACAGAAACAGGCATTTATGTATAAGTTGCTTCCTGTATTGATTGATAACATGGGAGAAGCTTATCCTGAGCTGGTTGCACAAAAGACACTGATTGAAAAAGTAATCAAGGAAGAAGAAGAATCATTCCTCCGCACTTTGGAAACTGGTATCCGTCTATTGGATAAGACAATGGAAGATACCAAAGCCAATGGAAAAACTGAAATCAGCGGTAAAGATGCCTTTACTTTATATGATACATTCGGTTTCCCGCTCGACTTGACAGAGCTGATTCTCCGTGAAAACGGAATGACTGTCAACATTGAAGAGTTCAATGAAGAAATGCAGCAACAGAAACAGCGTGCACGTAATGCCGCCGCCATCGAAACAGGTGACTGGATTGTACTGAAAGAAGGGACTACTGAATTCGTTGGTTACGATTACACTGAATACGAGGCTTCTATCCTTCGTTACCGTCAGATCAAACAAAAGAACCAGACATTATATCAGATTGTACTCGACTATACTCCATTCTATGCAGAAAGTGGTGGTCAGGTCGGTGATACCGGTGTATTGGTAAGCGAATTCGAAACGATTGAAGTGGTCGATACAAAGAAAGAGAATAATCTTCCGATACATATTACCAAAAAGTTACCCGATCATCCGGAAGCTCCGATGATGGCTTGTGTAGATACCGACAAACGTGCTGCCTGCGCAGCTAATCACTCGGCGACCCACTTGCTGGATGCTGCTTTACGTGAAGTATTGGGTGAACACATCGAACAGAAAGGTTCATTGGTTACACCGGATTCATTACGTTTCGACTTCTCTCACTTCCAGAAAGTGACCGATGAAGAAATCCGTAAAGTTGAACATATCGTCAATGCAAGAATCCGCGCTAATATCCCATTGAAAGAATATCGCAATATTCCTATCGAGGAAGCTAAGGAGTTGGGGGCTATCGCTCTTTTTGGTGAAAAGTATGGCGACAGAGTTCGTGTGATCCAGTTCGGCACTTCTATCGAGTTCTGCGGTGGTACACACGTAGCTGCAACCGGAAATATCGGTATGGTAAAAATCATCTCCGAAAGTTCTGTTGCTGCCGGCGTTCGCCGTATTGAAGCTTATACCGGAGCACGCGTGGAAGAAATGCTGGATACAATACAAGATACACTTAGCGACTTGAAGGCTCTCTTCAACAATGCTCCTGATTTGGGTATTGCAATCCGCAAATATCTGGATGAAAATGCAGGATTGAAGAAGCAGGTGGAAGACTTCATGAAAGAAAAAGAAGCAGCGCTGAAGGAAAGACTGTTGAAGAATATACAAGAAATTCACGGCATCAAAGTGGTTAAGTTCTGTGCTCCGCTACCGGCAGAAGTAGTGAAGAATATCGCTTTCCAACTTCGTGGTGAGATTACAGAAAACTTGTTCTTCGTTGCCGGAAATATAGATAACGGAAAACCGATGCTGACAGTCATGCTTAGCGACAATCTGGTTGCGAGTGGTCTGAAAGCTGGCAATTTAGTGAAAGAAGCTGCCAAACTAATTCAAGGCGGTGGCGGTGGTCAGCCTCACTTTGCAACCGCAGGAGGTAAAAACACTGACGGACTACCGGCAGCTGTTGAAAAAGTACTGGAGCTAGCAGGAATCTAAAAGTAAATGAAAAGGAGTCTAATAAAAAGATAATAGGCTCGTTTTACATAAAGATTTAAAATTAGGCGCAGATTACGCGAATTACACGGATTTTTTATTCTTAAAACCGTGTAATCTACGAAATCCGCGCCTAAATATTACACTAATCGAGGCACCGATAAGCACTGTCCGGCACCGAGGAATATCGACCGGATGTAGAAGTCTATTTGTCTCTCTTAAAAAATATTAAGCTTATAATTTAGGCTTGTCACAGTTTTTTTCTACCTTTGTGACCAGATTAATTATTTTTCTTATCCTTCAAATAAATAAAATAAGTAATCACTAATACCTAAAGAATGATGAGAACACCTGCTTATCTATGCCTGCTGTTAACCTGCATGCTCATTTCTTGTACCCCTACGCAAGAAAAACACGAAATAGATTACACATCTTATGTAAATCCATTTATCGGAACAGACTTCACTGGAAACACTTATCCTGGTGCCCAAGCTCCTTTCGGCATGGTGCAACTTAGCCCGGACAACGGACTCCCCGGATGGGACCGTATCTCCGGTTATTTCTATCCGGACAGTACGATTGCCGGTTTCAGCCACACACATCTTTCCGGCACTGGAGCGGGAGATTTGTATGACATCTCTTTCATGCCTGTCACTCTTCCCTACAAAGAAGCGGAAGCACCACTTGGCATCCATTCTAAATTCTCCCACAAGGATGAAAGTGCTCATGCCGGTTATTATCAAGTACGCCTGACTGATTATAACATCAACGTCGAACTGACTGCCACCGAGCGTTGTGGTATCCAACGTTATACGTTTCCGGAAGCCCAATCTACTATCTTCTTAAATCTGAAGAAAGCCATGAACTGGGATTTTACCAACGATTCTCATATCGAAGTCGTAGACTCCGTCACCATTCAAGGTTACCGTTTCTCCAACGGCTGGGCACGCGATCAACACATCTATTTCCGCACCCGATTCTCCAGGCCTTTTGAGAAAATGGAACTGGACACAACTGCCATCATCAAAGACAATAAACGTATCGGCACAGCTGTTATCGCCCGCTTCGATTTCAATACCCAAAAGGATGAACAGATATTGGTAAACACTGCCATTTCCGGTGTCAGTATGGAAGGAGCAGCCAAAAACCTACAAGCTGAAGTCCCCGAAAATGACTTCGACAAATACTTGGCGGAAACAAAAGCAAACTGGAATCGCCAGCTCGGAAAGATTGAAATAAAAGGTGATAATGAGAACGATAAAGTGAACTTCTACACCGCTCTCTATCACTCAATGATTGCTCCAACCATTTACAGTGATGTAGACGGAGCTTACTACGGCCCCGATAAGAAAGTACACCAGGCCAACGGCTGGGTTAATTATAGCACTTTCTCCCTATGGGATACATACCGTGCCGCCCACCCGCTCTTTACTTATACCGAACCCGAGCGTGTAAACGACATGGTGAAATCCTTCATCGCCTTCTACGAACAGAATGGCCGCCTACCGGTGTGGAACTTCTACGGAAGTGAAACAGACATGATGATCGGTTATCATGCTGTTCCTGTTATTGTAGACGCCTATCTGAAAGGAATCGGCGACTTCGACGCAAAGAAAGCCGTGGATGCTTGCATAGCAACGGCTAATCTGGATAATTATCGTGGCATTGGACTCTATAAAGAATTAGGATACATACCTTACAACGTAACAGACCACTACAACGCAGAAAACTGGTCGTTATCCAAAACACTGGAATACGCTTTCGATGACTATTGCATTGCCGAAATGGCGAAGAAGATGGGCAAACAAGACATTGCGGACGAATTTTACAAACGTTCTCAAAACTACAAGAATGTTTATAACCCCGCTACTTCTTTCATGCAGCCACGTGACGACAAAGGCATCTTCATCAAGGACTTCAAGGCCGATGACTATACACCACACATTTGCGAAAGCAACGGATGGCAATACTTTTGGTCTGTTCAGCATGACATTAACGGACTGATCGACCTTGTAGGAGGTAAAAACCGATTTGCCGAAAAACTGGACAGTATGTTCACCTATCATCCGGCAGCAGATGACGAACTTCCGATCTTCAGCACGGGCATGATAGGACAATATGCGCATGGCAATGAGCCAAGCCATCACGTTATTTATCTGTTCAATGCTATAGGACACGAAAATCGCACACAAAAATATGTGGCCAAAGTGATGAACGAGCTCTATAAGAACGAACCAGCCGGTCTTTGTGGCAACGAAGATTGCGGACAGATGTCAGCATGGTATGTATTCAGTGCGATGGGATTCTACCCCGTCAATCCCGTCAGTGGAAAATATGAGATAGGTACTCCCCTATTCCCGGAAATGCAATTACATCTGGCAAATGGAAAGACTTTCACCGTATTGGCCCCCAAAGTAAACAAAGAAAATATCTATATCCAATCCATCAAAATAGATGGAAAACCGTATGACAAAACATATCTTACTCACGAGCAAATCATGAGTGGAGCGACTGTCGAATTCGAAATGAGTAACACCCCTAAAGCAATTGGAGTCATATTCGAAGATAAAAACCCATAAACGAAACATGAACTTAGTCCACCGAGAGAATGAATGAAAACTTTGATGTAACCTATAAAGCACTATTTCGCCGGTACTATCCCAGCCTGATTTTCTATGCAACCCGTTTGGTGGGAGAAGAAGAAGCAGAGGATGTAGTGCAGGACATATTTGTAGAATTATGGAAGCGGAAAGACCACATAGAGATAGGCGACCAAATCCAGGCCTTTCTCTATCGTGCCGTTTACACCCGTGCCCTTAATATCTTGAAACACCGCAGTGTGGAAGACGGTTATTGTGTTGCCATGGAAGAAATCAACCAAAGACGCGCAGAATTCTATCAACCGGACAACAACGAAGTGATTCGGAGGATCGAAGACAAGGAACTCCGCAAGGAAATTCATGATGCAATTAATGAGCTCCCTGACAAATGCAAAGAGGTTTTCAAACTTAGCTATCTGCATGATATGAAAAACAAGGAAATAGCCGATATTCTCGGAGTTTCACTCCGCACGGTGGAAGCCCATATGTATAAGGCTTTAAAATACTTGCGTGGCCGACTCGATCCTCTTTGGGCGATTCTTTTCTTATTTTTATGGCGATTATAATAAGTGTTTTTGCGTTTTGAATTGTATTACTAATATGAAGGAAAAGAAAATGAGTAATCTGAGTGAAGAAATAATAAACAGATATCTGACAGGACAGTGTTCTGAAGAAGAGCTTATCGAGGTCAATGCCTGGATGAAGGAATCGGAAGAAAATGCCCGCCAGCTCTTTCGTATGGAAGAAATTTATCATTTGGGTAAATTCGACCAGTACACTGATGAACAACGGATACTTCGTGCGGAAAAACAACTCTATAAAAAGCTGGACGAAGAGAAAGGTAAACAGAGCAAAATACTAAGCATGCATCGCTGGATGAAATATGCCGCAGTGATTGCTGCAATGTTGGTCATGGGTGGTGGAATCGGATATTGGTTCTATCAAAGCGGAAACAATCAACAAATGATGGTCGCAGTAGCCAGCGAAGGCATTGTTAAGGAGGTAGTCTTGCCGGATGGTAGCAAGGTTTGGCTGAACAATGCAGCAACCTTGAAATATCCACGTGAGTTCTCCGAAAAGGAACGCAATGTCTACCTGGAAGGAGAAGCTTATTTTGAGGTCACCAAAAACCACCATAAGCCATTCACCGTTCAAAGTGATGCAATACGCGTACGCGTACTGGGAACTACGTTCAATTTAAAATCCGATAAGCGTTGCCGGATAGCGGAGGCGACACTTATTGAAGGCGAGATTGAAGTAAAAGGCAATAAGGAAGAGGGGCAGATTATCCTCACTCCGGGACAACGTGCGGAACTGAACAAAAATAATGGACGATTGACCGTGAAACAAGTGGATGCCAAGTTGGATGCTGTTTGGCACGATAATCTGATTCCATTCCAAAAAGCAGATATCTTCACCATCACCAAAGCGCTGGAGCGTTTCTATGATGTGAAAATCATTCTATCTCCTGACATTCAGACGGGTAAAACTTACTCCGGTGTACTGAAAAGGAAATCGAATATCGAGTCAGTGTTAAAATCATTGCAAAACTCTATACCTATTGATTATAAAATTGTCGGAAACAATATCTTCATTTCTCCCAAATAAGAAGTAAAAGATGAACCGGCTAAAACTTAAAAGCTATTAATACCATGAAATTAAAAACATTCCTAATAGTAGGATGTTTAGGAGGTTTATTCACACTTAGCTCCTGCACAGCCCCCACTAATGTAAAAGACTATAGTGCTTACGTCAACCCTTTCATCGGTACCGGTGGACATGGTCATACCTTCCCCGGAGCGGTAGTTCCCCACGGGATGATTCAGCCCAGCCCGGACACCCGGATCGATGGTTGGGATGCCTGTTCCGGTTATTATTATGCCGACTCTACCATCAATGGCTTCTCACACACACACGTCAGCGGTACAGGTTGTTGCGACTATGGAGATGTCTTGCTCATGCCAACTGTGGGTAAGCAACAATATCGTACAACCGATCCCCAAAGCCAGCGACTAGCATACGCTTCCTCTTTCTCACATAAGAATGAAATCGCAGAACCAGGATATTATTCTGTCTTTCTTGATACTTATCAGGTGAAAGCTGAAATTTCATCCACCAAACGAGGAGCAATCCATCGCTATACTTTTCCCGAAAACACCGAATCCGGATTTATCATCGACCTGGATTACAGCCTACAACGACAGACTAACTCCGAGATGGAAATAGAAGTAATAAGCGATACGGAAATCTGTGGACATAAGAAAACAACTTATTGGGCTTTCGACCAATATATCAACTTCTACGCTAAATTTTCCAAACCATTCTCTTATACGCTCGTTACGGACTCTATCACCATGGACAATGGTAAACGACTTCCTGTCTGCAAAGCATTATTGCATTTCAACACCAGTAAAGACGAGCAGGTTCTTGTTAAAGTAGGTGTGTCCGCTGTCGATATTGCCGGTGCACGGAAGAACGTTGAATCAGAAATTCCCGGATGGGATTTCGAAAAAGTACGTAAAGACGCACGTACGGCATGGAATGAATATCTTTCCAAAATTGATATTACAACTTCCGATAAAGAAGATAAAGCCATCTTCTACACGGCCCTCTATCACACGGGAATCAGTCCAAATCTGTTCACTGATGCAGACGGACGTTATTTAGGAATGGATCTTGAAGTACATCAAGGAGACACCCTTAATCCGATATACACTGTCTTTTCTTTATGGGATACTTTCCGTGCGCTACATCCGCTAATGACTATCATTGATCCCGATTTGAATAATCACTTTATCAATTCGTTAATTAAGAAACATCAGGAAGGTGGGATATACCCCATGTGGGACTTGGCTTCCAATTACACCGGCACTATGATTGGTTATCATGCTGTTCCGGTCATCGTGGATGCCTACATGAAAGGGTATCGCAATTTTGATACCAAAGAGGCTTATAAAGCCTGCCTGCGTGCCGCCGAATATGACACTACCGGCATCAAATGTCCGGATTTGGTATTGCCTCATCTCATGCCTAAAGCAAAATATTATAAGAATGCCATCGGATATATCCCTTGTGACCGCGAAAACGAATCAGTGGCCAAAGCGTTAGAATATGCGTATGATGACTGGTGTATCTCTATCTTTGCAGAAGCGATGAGTGATTTTGAATCCAAAGCAAAGTATGAACGCTTCGCCAAGGCGTACGAATTTTATTTCGACAAGTCAATCCGCTTCATGCGTGGATTAGATTCAAAAGGTGAATGGCGTACTCCATTCAATCCGCGCGCATCTACTCACCGTAGCGATGATTATTGTGAAGGAACAGCTTGGCAATGGACTTGGTTTGTGCCGCATGATGTAGAAGGATTAGTCAATCTGATGGGTGGAGAAGATGCTTTTGTACAGAAACTTGATTCCTTATTCTCGGCCGATTCATCACTTGAAGGTGAGACAACCTCATCAGATATCAGCGGACTTATCGGGCAATATGCACATGGAAACGAACCCAGTCATCATGTAATCCATTTGTATAACTACGTTAACCGCCCTTGGAGAACTCAAGAGTTGGTAGATAGTGTTTACCGGAGCCAGTATGCCAACAGTATAGAGGGTCTTTCGGGTAATGAGGACTGCGGTCAGATGTCTGCCTGGTATATACTCAACTCTATGGGATTCTATCAAGTATGTCCCGGCAAGCCGGTATATTCCATCGGACGTCCTGCCTTCGACAAAGCAGTTATCAATCTGCCTGAAGGAAAGACTTTCAGTATTGTAGTAAAGAATAATGGGAAAAAGAATAAATACATTGAAAGTGTATCGCTGAACGGTAAGGCTCTAAACATTCCATTCTTTAACCATCAGGATATTGCGAATGGAGGAACGATGGAAATCAAGATGACCGATCATCCTACGAAATGGGGAGTTCTCTCTCCGGCTCTCTCCTCCAAAAAAGAGGAATGAGTTGGTACTACTGGCTGTTCAAATTGAATAAAAAAACAAAACCTTGAAAAAGAAATTGGCTCAATTGATTTCTGATTCGATTGAGCCATAAATAATAAATAAGACCATGAAAAAGTATCTCCTATTAGTATGTGCATTAAGTTGTATCGTCTTTGCAAAAGCTAAAGACTGGACGCAGTATGTCAATCCGCTTATGGGTTCTCAATCTAGTTTCGAGTTATCAACAGGTAATACTTATCCGGCCATTGCCCGTCCATGGGGGATGAATTTCTGGACTCCACAGACAGGAAAGATGGGAGACGGATGGCAATACACTTATACGGCTAATAAGATTCGTGGATTTAAACAAACACATCAACCCAGTCCGTGGATTAATGATTACGGACAATTCTCTATTATGCCCGTAGTAGGCAAACCGGAATTCAATGAAAAGAAGCGTGCCAGTTGGTTTGCCCACAAAGGAGAAACCGCCACTCCTTATTATTATAAAGTATATCTTGCAGAGCATGATGTAGTGACAGAAATGGCTCCAACCGAGCGTGCCGTTCTTTTCCGTTTCACTTTTCCGGAAAACGATCATTCGTATGTTGTAGTGGATGCCTTTGATAAGGGATCGTATATTAAGGTTATTCCGGAAGAAAACAAGATTATCGGTTACACAACTCGCAACAGCGGTGGAGTTCCCGAAAACTTTAAAAATTACTTTATTATTGAATTCGACAAACCTTTCACTTATAAAGCTACGGTAGCCAATGGTAATCTGCAAGAAAATGTTACCGAACAGACAACAGATCATGCCGGAGCCATTATTGGTTTCCAAACACATAAAGGCGAACAAGTACATGCAAGGATTGCTTCTTCTTTCATCAGTTTTGAACAGGCAGCTTTGAATATGAAAGAGTTGGGCAAAGATAATATTGAACAGCTAGCCAAGAAAGGAAAAGAAGCGTGGAACCAAGTGTTAGGCAAAATAGAAGTAGAAGGAGGCAATCTCGATCAATATCGCACATTCTATTCTTGTTTATATCGTTCATTGCTCTTCCCACGCAAATTCTACGAACTGGATGCTGCCGGACAACCGGTTCATTACAGTCCTTATAATGGGCAAGTATTACCGGGATATATGTATACCGACACAGGCTTTTGGGATACTTTCCGTTGCCTATTCCCGTTATTGAATCTAATGTACCCGTCAGTCAACAAAGAAATGCAGGAAGGTCTGATCAATACATATAAAGAGAGCGGTTTCTTCCCGGAATGGGCAAGTCCGGGGCACAGAGGCTGTATGGTTGGTAACAATTCTGCTTCTGTCTTAGTGGATGCTTACATGAAAGGAGTGAAAGTGGACGATATAAAAACATTGTATGAAGGGCTGATTCACGGAACGGAGAATGTACATCCACAAGTATCATCAACAGGACGTTTGGGATATGAATATTACAATAGACTGGGTTACGTGCCTTATGATGTAAAAATCAATGAGAACGCCGCACGCACGTTGGAATATGCATACAATGACTGGTGTATCTACCAACTTGCAAAGGAACTTAAACGTCCGAAAAAAGAGATTAATCTTTTCGCAAAACGTGCCATGAACTACAAGAATCTTTTCGATAAGGAATCTAAGTTAATGCGTGGACGCAACGAAGATGGTACATTCCAATCTCCTTTCTCTCCGCTGAAATGGGGGGACGCCTTTACGGAAGGAAATAGCTGGCACTATACTTGGTCTGTATTCCACGATCCTCAAGGATTGATTGACTTGATGGGTGGAAAAGAGATGTTTATCACCATGATGGATTCTGTTTTTGCCGTACCTCCTATTTTTGATGATAGCTACTACGGCCAAGTGATTCATGAAATCCGTGAAATGACTGTGATGAATATGGGTAACTATGCACATGGCAATCAACCGATTCAGCACATGATTTATTTATATGACTATGCAGGACAACCTTGGAAAGCCCAATACTGGTTGCGTCAAGTAATGGATCGTATGTACTCTCCTACTCCGGACGGCTATTGTGGCGACGAGGACAACGGACAAACTTCTGCCTGGTATGTATTCTCGGCATTAGGTTTCTATCCTGTTTGTCCGGGAACGGATGAATATATTATAGGTGCTCCGTTATTCAAGAAAGCTACACTCCATTTTGAGAATGGCAATAGTTTGGTTATTGATGCTCCGAATAATAGTAAGAAGAATTTTTATGTCAATTCGATGAATGTCAATGGTGCTGATTACACTAAAAATTATCTCCGACACGAAAACTTGCTCAAGGGAGGTACGATCAATGTTGAAATGAGTAATCAACCTAATCAGAATAGAGGAACTAAAGAAGAAGATATGCCCTATTCTTTCTCTAAAGAGCAATAGTCTCCACCCTATATTTTAAGTTTTTATCCCTGTTTCAGCTACCAGCTATCTTCGGAAGAGGGTTGTCCATCAAGGGAACAGTTAAAAACAATAGCCTGAAAGCAAAGAAGTCTGCTTTCAGGCTATTGTTTTTAATAGTTTTCACTACTTTTGCATAACAAACTACATATAAATCATGAAAGAAAAGATTGACTTTGCAAAAGTGCCTTATCAATATGCAATGTGCCTAAACCGACAATGTCCTCAAGCAAATACTTGTCTAAGACAACTCACAGAACAAAGTGTACCAGAAAATATCGAGCATTGGGTTATTATCAGTCCAAAACTTTTGGCCAACATAAAAGGAGATTGCCCTCATTATCGTTCCAATACAAAAGTGCGATATGCCAAAGGTTTTATAGGAATCTTAGACTGTATCCCTCATAAACAGATGCAGACTGTTGTTGCCCACTTGATGGGTTATCTAAGCCGTAGAACCTATTACCGCACCCGTAAAGGAGAACGTTTACTCTCCCCCGCCGAACAACAACATATCTTGAACATTCTTAAAAACTGCGGAGTAACCTATCCGGAAAAGTTTGATGCATATATTGAAGACTATGATTGGTGACATTGTTTTCTAAATGTCACAATTAGAACATCGGCTTGGTACGACTAGTATAACAAATCGACACCACTTTTATAGCTAAATGAGATGATTGTCACATCTTGTTGGCACAGCTGTGCCACCGTATTGGCACAACAGTGACATCAACGTGGCACAGTCGTGCCAATACGATGGCACAAACTAATATTAACTTAAGTTCAAGAAGCAACACAATACCATAATACGTCGAGTCCATACTCTACAATCTAAAATATAGAATCTAAAACATATCATAAACCGCTTACTCAAACATATATACAAGATAATAATTAAGATTTTAGAATATTTCTTCAAAAAAAGAAGATTTAGACTAAGTGTTTATTTAATTAGCATTGTTTTATTATCAAAGACGGAAAATCAACAACTGTCTTTGTGTATTAATAAATTCTACAACCATTAAATTAAAAGTATGAAAAGCAATCATTTGATTCGAAAAACGAAATTTGTTCGAACTTTATTGATTCTTTTGTTTATGGCAGTTCCGATGCAATGGGCGGTGGCGCAATTGACCTTATCGACTCCACGCACTACTCTAAGAATAGTCATCAAACAAATTCAGTCACAATCCAAGTATCAATTCTTCTATAGTGACAAACTATCATCCGTCACAGTAGATGCATTACAAGTAAAAGATGCCTCTTTAACAAATGTATTGAATAGGCTACTGAAAGGAAAGAACATCTCTTACAAGGTGGAAGAAAACATCGTTTACCTTTCTGACAAAGAAGAGTCCCAAGTTCCTCAACAACAGGTTGGTAAAGAACGCACCGTTAGTGGAAACGTAGTAGACTCCAAAGGAGAACCTCTTATTGGTGTCAGTGTTCTGATAAAAGGAACAACAAGTGGTAGTATCACCGACTTTGATGGTAACTATAAAGTTTCTACCAATGAAGCCAATCCAATTATTGTATTCTCTTATATCGGTTATAAGTCACAGGAGATTCCTTTGAACGGACAAACCAGCATCAATGTCATTTTACAAGATGACACACAAGTCATCGAAGAAGTTGTTGTTACCGCATTGGGTATCAAACGGGCAACAAAAGCATTGAGCTATAATGTACAAGAAGTTAAAAGCGAAGAACTATTAACTAATAAAGACGCCAATTTTATCAACGCATTATCAGGAAAAGTAGCAGGTGTCACAATTAATAGTAGTTCGTCTGGTGTAGGAGGTGCCAGTAAAGTGGTAATGCGCGGAACAAAAGGTATCGACCAATCCAGTAATGCCCTTTATGTCATTGACGGTGTACCAATGTTCAATTTAGGGAGTGAAGGAGGACAAGGTTACGATTCAAAAGGTAGTACGGAAGCCATTGCTGACATCAATCCTGAAGATATTGAATCTATGTCTGTTCTAACCGGTGCAGCAGCTGCGGCATTGTATGGTAGTAACGCCGCAAATGGCGCAATCGTTATTACGACTAAAAAAGGGAAAGAAGGACGTTTACAACTTACAGTCAGCCAGAACACAGAGTTTATGCGCCCATTCAGAACCCCAGAATTCCAAAACCGCTACGGAACAGGAGATAATTCACTGAACTCCGGTTCTGTAGAAAAAAGCTGGGGAAACAGATTAAACAGTTCCAATTATATGGGTTATAATCCTATTAGTGATTTCCTACAAACAGGTGTTGTTGCGACAGAAAGTGTAACTCTTTCCACTGGAACAGAGCGTAATCAAACCTATTTCTCTGCAAGTGCGGTTAACTCAAAAGGAATGATTCCTAATAATAATTATAATCGTTATAATTTCACTTTCCGCAATACAACTTCTTTCTTGCAAGATAAAATGACATTAGATGTCAGTTCAAGTTATATCAAACAAAATGACCGTAATATGGTCAATCAAGGCACATATTCCAATCCTCTTGTCACTGCTTATTTATTTCCACGAGGTAATGATTGGAATGATATCAAAATGTACGAACGTTACGACGTAACCCGTAAAATCAACACGCAGTATTGGCCTGAAAGTATGTTTTCTGGTATGACCGGACAAAATCCATACTGGATCGCTTATCGCAACTTACGTGAAAATGATAAAGACCGTTATATGTTGAGCGCAAGTCTGAATTATAAAATTTTGGATTGGTTAAGTGTAAGTGGTCGTGTACGTATGGATAATTCGACAACTGACTACACTAAAAAGCTATATGCTACTAGTAACAAAACATTAACAGAAGAGTCCAATAATGGTCTGTATGGTATATTCAAGACAACAGATAAACAAACCTATGCCGACATAATGGTTAATGTCAATAAGAACTTCGGAGAAACTTTCAGTTTAAGTGCTAATATCGGTGCTTCATACTCCGATATGAAACAAGATGTATTTCAAAACGAAGGTCCAATTAGTAACAGTGGAATTCCAAATGTATTCAACGTATTCCAATTAGATGATGTAAAGACACGACGTTACCAATATGGTTATCACGATCAGACACAATCTATATTCGCTAGTGCAGAATTAGGTTATAAAAGCACTTATTACCTGACTCTAACCGGACGCACCGATTGGCCATCACAATTGGCTGGTCCCAATTCAGTAAAAAGTGCATTCTTCTATCCGTCTATTGGAGGTTCTGTTATTTTATCTGAAATCATTCCAATGCCAGAACAGATTTCTTTCTTAAAATTAAGGGCTTCATTTGCATCAGTAGGTTTACCTTTTGCCCACTTTTTAGCTAACCCAACTTATGAATGGGACCAGACAAACAAAGTTTGGACAACTAAAACCAACTACCCAATGTATGATTTGAAACCTGAAAAAACAGATTCTTGGGAACTGGGTATCACTGCCAAATTCTTAAAGAACTTTAGTTTAGACCTAGGACTATATACTACCAAGACTTATAATCAGACATTTGACCCGGGCATATCACCGTCTTCCGGCTATTCAACCATGTACGTGCAAACAGGTAGTGTACGTAATAAAGGTATTGAATTATCACTCGGTTATCATAACACTTGGAATAACAATTTCAGTTGGAGTTCTAACTTTACATTCAGTGCCAATAAAAATGAAATACTCGAATTAATGGAGAATTATGAAAATCCAATTACTCATGAGAAAATAACTTTGGAACGCTTGGATGTTGGTGGACTAGGCTATGCACGTTTCGTGCTGAAAAAAGGAGGTAGTTTGGGAGATCTCTACTCAACAGCCAAACTTCAACAAGATAACAATGGAAATATATTTGTAAATGCTAATGGAGAAGTTATAAGCAACACTAAAGCTGAAGATATCAAATTGGGCAGTGTATTCCCTAAATGTAACATGTCTTGGCGTAATGACTTTACTTATAAGAATTTTAACTTTGGCTTCATGTTATCCGCACGTATCGGCGGAATTGTTTACTCTGCAACCCAAGCATACTTGGACTATTATGGTGTATCAGAGACAACAGCTAAAGCACGTGAGTTTGGAGGTGTACTTGTAAACAACAGTGATATGCTAGATGCACAAAAATGGTATTCTGTAGTTGGAGGTCAAAGCAACTTACCACAATACTATACATATAGCGCAACAAATTTGCGCTTACAAGAAGCGTCCATCGGATACACTATTCCTAAAAGTAAACTTTGGGGAATTGCAGATGTAACAGTATCTCTAGTAGGACGTAACTTATGGATGATCTACTGTAAAGCCCCATTCGATCCTGAATCAGTAGCTTCTACAGGTAATTATTATCAAGGAATTGATAACTTTATGGTACCAAGTGCACGCAGTATGGGATTTAATGTGAGATTTAAATTTTAATTAAGAATATGGTTAATATGAACAATTCTATTATAAAACATATTTTATTAGGAGGAATTATAACAACGTTACTAACCTCCTGTACAGGAAACTACCTAGATTATAACACCAATCCATATGAAGTAACAAAAGATGAGATGGGACGTGACGGCTACAACCTAAGTGCAGCTTTAATCGGAATGGAAAGTTATGTAGTACCTGTAGAAGAACACTTGAATCAATTTACAGAATGTCTTCTCGGTGGTCCTTGGGGTGGTTATTTTGCAGATTCCCAAGTATGGGGTAACTCATTTTCATACTACAATCCTTCACAAGAATGGTTAGGTAAACTATACTTGGATGTTATGCCCAATATTTACGCAAATATGCAAGATGTAAAATCGGCAACAGAAGATGTAATACCTATTTCTATTGCTCAAATCATCAAAGTTGCAGCATTGTCTCGTGTAACTGACACATATGGTCCTATCCCCTATTCACAAGTAGGACTAGACGGTAAATTAGTAGCACCATTCGATACTGAAAAGGAAGTCTATTACAAAATGTTTGATGAACTGACTGATGCCATCAACACATTGACCATCAACCGAACCCAGAATCTGACTGCCAACGCTGATAAAGTTTACTCCGGAAATGTTGAAAAATGGATTAAATTTGCTAATTCACTGAAATTACGTATGGCCATGCGTATATGCTATGTCGATAAAGGAAAATCCGAAATAATGGTAAAAGAAGCCATTGATACCTCAAATGGCAAATTAGGAGTAATGACCGAAAATAGTGATAATGCTTTCATGCCGGCAACAATTAATCCATTTTATATGGTGTGCTATAGCTATAATGGAGGCGAAACTAAGATTTCAGCAGACTTATCTTCCTATATGAATGGCTATCAAGACCCTCGTCGCGAAATCTATGGCGTTACATCAACATTTGACGAATCTGAAAATATAACAAACGGATTCCACGGCTTACGCGTAGGTAATGAATACCCTATCAAAACAGGCCAATGTTACTCAAACGTAAAAGTAGAAGTAAGCAGTCCTATCATGTGGATGAATGCTGCAGAAGTCATGTTTTTGAGAGCAGAAGCCGCATTAAGAGGATGGGATACAGAAAAAACACCAAAAGCATATTATGAAGCAGGCATACGTCTGTCTTTCGAACAACTTGGAGCAAAGAATGTAGAAGATTACCTAGTAAGCACTAACACACCAGAATCATATAAAGACCCATTAGGAACATATTCTTTTAGTGGTACTCCAAGTACAATTAGTGTCCAATGGAAAGATGGCAACTTCGAAGAAAGTCTTGAACGCATCATCACTCAAAAATGGATTGCAAACTTCCCATTAGGGTTAGAAGCTTGGGCAGAGTTCCGTAGAACTGGTTATCCCAAATTAATGGGTACAGCATCAAATAAAAGTGGTGGAGACATAGAAGAAGGAAAATTTCCGCGCCGTCTGACTTATCCACAAGATGAATATAAGACTAATAGTGAGAATATTAGAAAAGCAGTAACAAGTCTAGGTGGGGATTATATGCATTCTCGTATTTGGTGGGATTGTAATCCAAGAATAGAACAATAAAAGCAGACTGAAATGATGAAAAACAATATAAAAAATATCGCAGCTGTATGCATAGCAAGTATCACATTGACTGCTTGCAATGACTGGACAGACGTTGAAAATATCAAAGTCAATCAACCTGACGTTAAAGAAATTAATTCTGAACTATATGCACAATATCTACAGAAATTACGTACATATAAAGATTCAGAACATAAATTCGTATATGCTTCTTTTGATAATAGTATAAAAACACCGTTTAGTCGTGGACACCATCTTAACGATATACCTGATAGTATTGATGTTGTCAGCCTGATATATCCCGATGGACTCGTAGAATTCGAACAAAAAGAAATAGAAAATATCCGTACGAATAAAGCTACCCAAATAGTATATACAATTAGTTATGATACTATTGAGGAAGAATACAATCAAATGGTTAAAACCAACCAAGAAGCAGACAAAGATTATGTAATTCCTGATTTTATACCCTATTTGGAAAATGCAGTAAAAGAAGCCTTGAAACCGGCAAGCGTATATAATTATGACGGACTCATAATAGGATATGTTGGCAAAAGCCCTTCACATATGATGGAAGAAGAAAAAAACGAACTTCTTTCTATACAAAATACCTTCTTTAATCCTATCAAAACTTGGATGGAACAACATAAGGATAAAACATTTACATTGGAAGGAAAGCCACAAAATCTAGTAGATAAAACGATACTAGAGTCATTCAAACACATCATCCTGAACACATCAAATGTAACAACCGTAACCGAACTTTCCTATAATGCAGAAATGGCAATCATGGAAGAAGGAGTACCTGGAAGCTTCATTGTGTCTGTTAGCACAACTGACCCTAATAATAAAACTACTGGATTATATGACAATGGGGCAAAACGTGCACTCACAGAAGCAGCTTACTGGGTATCAGGTGATGCTATCAACTATGAGAAAGCAGGTTTGTCTATTTATAATATCGAACGAGACTATTATAACGTAAACAATGCTTATCAATATGTGAGAGAAGCTATACAAATTATTAACCCTGCAGCAAAAAAATAGAAAAAGATGAAACGAGTAAATTTATATCTGATTTCAGCGGCATTGCTCACAGGTTTTCTGACAAGCTGCAATGACATGGAAAACTTTGACAACAATGTATTTGTAGATAATACAATCAAAGTTAACAGCATATTCCTAAAAGGTTCTAATGACAGTGAACAGCGTAGTTTTAAGGTAGCAATTGCTAAACAAGAATCGGAAGATGTTACAATCCACATAGCAGCAGATCCGTCATTAGTAAGTACTTACAATGAAGGCTATTATGATCAGACAATTGCATTGCCAACAAACTGTTATAAAATACCGGAACCGGAGGTTGTCATTCCTGCAGGTTCTGTCCAATCCAGTGAAATTACAATTGTTTTTGAGAATTTACTATCGTTAGATCGTGACCAAAAATATGTATTACCTGTAACAGTGGATAATGCCAACATTGGAATTCTCCAAAGTGCACGAACAATATATTATGTATTCAAAGGTGCCGCACTAATCAATACGGTAGCTAATATGACTAAAAATTGTGTCTATTTTAAATGGAAAAATCCAGAGCCTCTCAACAATTTACGCAAAGTATCAATGGAAGCTCTTATACGACCGCATGAATTCCGTGCATTAAATACTGTAATGGGAATAGAAGGTTCTTTCTTACTAAGAATTGGTGATGTAGGTATTGAGCCAAACCGATTACAAGCACCAGGCATAGATGGTAAAAGCGTGAAAGGACCACTTATCGAAGCAGATGTATGGACACACCTTGCAGTGGCCTACGACGCAGATGCTAAAACTTGCATCGTTTACGTCAATGGTGAAGAATTTGTAAGAAATGAAAATACACAAGCAGGAATAGAAGGAGATGGAGGAACCGTTCATATAGGTGCTCCATTTGCAGATACTCCAGAACAAAGCCCATATAGTTTCCGAATTGGTTACTCTTATAATGACGACCGATACTTATGTGGTGAAATTAGTGAATGCCGTATATGGAATAAAGTATTGACTCCTGAACAAATCAATGAGAAAGACCACTTCTATGCAGTTGACCCATCATCGGAAGGTTTAATAGCTTATTGGAAATTTGATGAAGGAGTAGGAGGTGCCATCAAGGATTATACCCAAAACGGAAATGATGGAACAGCTCTAACAGATCTGGAATGGGTAGAAGTAGAATTAGGCAAATAAAAGATGTCAAATCTAAAAAAAGAAAACAATGAATAATTTTAAATATATAAAATTAGGAGTATTAATCACAACATTATCATTGGTAGGAAGTCTTTTTAATGCCTGCAATGATGACATTGAATTACCTGTACCTAATACAGATAAATACGAAGATTATGGCGTTTATGGCTACGTTAAAAATGCAGGAGGAGCAAGGGAACTATCAACAATTGAAGTTTTCAGTGACAAAGCTGCTAAGACTCAAGTCTATTTTCAGTTGACAAAAGCTGCAACACAAAATACAGAAGTACAGTTTAAGATAGATTCCAAAATACTTGATACATATAATTCGGTAAATGGAACTTCCTACGAAATGTATCCACAGGAAAATGTAACTTTCACTAATAATGGAAAGACCACAATTGAAGCAGGCGAACGTACTTCTGAAAAAGTTGAAGTAGAATTAGTAGCAGGAAGTACCTCTAGTAAAATTACTTACGCTCTCCCTATTAGTGTAGAGCTAAAAAACGGAAATACAGTATTAGAACAGAAATATCAAAATTATATCTATTTGATTAGGCCCAAAGGACAAATACCTGATATAAGCAAAGGACTGGTTAAGAATTTCTGCTATATAGAAGTAAAAAGTGACAATATACTAAATGCAGGAGAGTATACAATGAAAGAAAGCGGAAAACCGTTCTTCGATGTGGTACATATATTTGCAGCAAAACTTAATTTTCAACCATCTGGTTCGGAAGCCGGGCGTGTATTTTTGGAATGTGGAGATGATATCAAATATATATTTCAAAACGCAGACAAATTAATCCGCCCATTACAAGAAAAAGGTATTAAAGTCTGCTTAAGTATGTTTGGAAGTAATGGAGTAGGTCTTGCAAACCTTTCCAAAGAAACAGCAATCAGTGTTGCTAAAGAAATCAAATATTATGTAGAGACTTATGGATTAGATGGTGTAGATTTTGATGACGAATGGGCAGATTATAAAAAACATAATCTACAAAACACCTATAAAGGATTTGACGCTCCATCTGGAGATAATTATGCAAGACTAATTTATGAATGTCGGCGACTAATGCCTGACAAACTCATTACAGTGTATGAATTTGGAACACCTCCTCTTAATGGCACAACAAGAGTTACGGGTGATATAGTAGTAGAAAACCAAAAGGTAGTAGATATGATAGATTATACGTATTATGGTTCATATGGAAGTTATGCTACCAATCGTGAGAATACTGTAAAAGTCCCAAGAGAGATGTATGGTCCTTGCCCTGTAAATCTAAATTTCATAGTGAACGATGGGGGACAAAAAAACGAAAATTATTTTACTTCAACTAGCTTCTTAGAAACAAATCTTGGTAAAGTTGTATCTAATGGATATGGGGCCATGGTATTTTATAATTTACTCCCTTCTATTGATTATAGTTTTGGCTTGAATGAAGTCGGTAAAAAACTATATGGAGAAGAAGTTGTATGGAGTGGAAAAACATATGATAAAACGTCTGCAGAACCTAAGGTAGTCGAACGAATAAATTATGACTCATATATTGGAACATGGAAAATAAAACCTCTCGAATCCCTTTATTGGTTTGCTGAAGGAAATTATTGGCAATTCGGTGGTGCTGAAGAATTTACTATAAGAATAGAACCCAAAGAAAAGGGACATACTTATAATGTTTATGGTTGGGGAGATGTTAAAGAGTTAATAGAAGACTATCCTTTCGAAATGCAATACAATAGCCAAACTGGTAGGTTAGAAGTAGCTGGAGGACAAGAACTTTATAATGAAAATGGTAAAACTTATACTCTTTATGGGCGTTATCAATCTTTTGGAAGCAACATTGCAACAATAAAGAAAACAGACACATTCTTAAAAAGTACATTACTAAGATCTAATACGAACTTCACCATATATGGACTAAATGGTACAAGTATAATAGCAGATAAGAAATTAATGATCGTACCTTTGTGTTCTGATTCAAATGAAGACAATAATAACCTAAAAAGTGGAGATAAGCATCCTGTTGGACCATTTTCTTTCACAAAAGTATCAGATTTATACTAAACTCCCTTTTATATTCCTCTCCCTTTTGGAAGGTTTTCTCATAGAAAACCTTCCATTTTTTTGTGATTCATGCTATGACATGATTATTCCACCTGCTCTTTCGGATAATTCACCAAATACAATGTCTTTGTCGCCCGAGTAAAGGCAGTATACAACCACCGGAAATAATCCGGAGTCAAATACTCATCTGTCATATACCCCTGATCTAAAAATACATTCTGCCACTGTCCGCCTTGTGCTTTATGACAGGTTATTGCATAGGCATATTTCACCTGCAAAGCATTGTAATGTGGATCGGCTTTCATCTTTTTCATCCGGTCTCTTTTGTTTGGAATATCTATATAATCTTCAAGTACTGTATAGAACAATCGGTCATTGTCTTCTTTCGGTAATGCAGGTGAGTCCGAATGCAAAGTATCCAATAATAGATTCGCATCCAATTCAAAATCATTCTGGTCAGGAAAGCGAAGAGTAACTTCGGCAAAACGAAAACCGTATATTTCACGAGTTCGACGAACACGTCGGACAACTGCAATTTCTCCATTAGCGATAAAATCCATCTCCTTATATTTCTCTGTCCAATAGTAATTATTTTTGGCTATCATCAACATATCTCCAGTGTTCAATTCATCTTCACGCCAAAGAATTTGTGCACGTATTCCATTATTATATAAGTTCGCACGTTTATTAGATCGACAGACAACAATCGTTTCATCCATACCATCATGATCGTAACAATTAGTCAGTTCTTCTATCAGTTCAGTTCCGGGTACCAGTTTAATATCAGGAAAACCTGTTATTTTTATTTTAGGTAAAGAATAACAATCATCCTCCGCTATCAGTTGCCTCAACTGCGTGGCATTCCACAATATTCCGGATTCTTGCACCTGGCGAACCACTTGGGTAAGATCAATCTCACGTACTTCAAGTCCATAACCTTTCAATGCATCAGCAAAAAGCGCAGGACTCAACTCCTCCCCTACCGGGGGAAGCTGTGCTGTATCTCCCATCAACAAGAGTCGGCAACCTTGTCCCGAATACACAAATTGCACCAAATCATCCAATAAACGTCCTGTTCCAAACATACTGCCCGACAGTCCTTCGTTTGAAATCATGGAAGCCTCGTCGACAATAAACAATGTATTGGTAGCTAAATTGTCATTGATCGAAAAGTTACTAAGCTCATTAGAAAAAGCTTGTTGTCTATATATTTTTTTATGAATAGTAAAAGCCGGATGTCCTGCATACGCTGAAAATACTTTTGCCGCACGTCCTGTAGGAGCCAACAATACAGATTTCTGCTGCAGCTGATCCATCGTTTTCACCAATGCCCCTACCAACGATGTTTTACCAGTACCAGCATACCCTCTTAAGATAAAGACTTCATCTGCCAGTGTGGACAGCAGAAACTCTGAAAGAGATTTTACAGCAATTTCCTGCTCTAAAGTTGGCTGATAAGGAAAATTTTCCTTAATTTGCCTTTCTAAATAGTTATTTATCATTTTTGTACGAGAAAAAAGTTCGAGGAACTATCGTATTTAAATTTATTTATTCTATTTTTGCGATGCGAATATAACAACTAAAAACATAATTTATCATGAAAACAGTATTTAATATTGTATTGGTGCTTTGTGCTGCTGCACTGATTTACATCTGTTACACCAGCATTATGGGTCCTATCAATTTTGAAAACGCAAAAAAAGAAAGAGAAAAAGCAGTCATTGCCCGTTTGATCGACATCCGTAAGGCACAGCAGGAATACCGTTCGCTGCACCGCGGAATGTATGCACCCCAATTAGACACACTGATTGATTTCGTTAAAAATCAAAAATTGCCGTTCGTTATGAAGATGGGAATGTTAACTGACAAGCAATTGGAAGACGGACTGACTGAAAAGAAAGCCATGGCTATCATCGAAAAAGCAAAGAAAACCGGTAGATACGATGAAGTTAAGAAATGGGGACTTGAAAACTTCAGACGTGACACTATGTGGGTAGCTGTATTGGATACTATCTATCCAAAAGGATTCAATGCCGACTCTATGAAATATATTCCTCACGGAAATGGTGCTCAATTCGAGATGAACGTGAAAAATGACACTGCCAAATCTGGTGCTCCAGTATATTTGTTTGAAGTGAAAGCTCCATACGAAACTTATTTGAGCGGACTTGACAAACAAGAAATCATCAACCTAAAAGACCTGGATTCTAAACTAGGCAAATATAGCGGCTTGATGGTAGGTTCTATCGATACTCCAAACAATGGTGCTGGTAACTGGGAATAATGATTGATTTTACTAAATCAAAACAATATACTTTATCCATCCGTCTTAGTACGGATGGATTTTCTTTTTCTATCTATAACCCGATTCATGACGATTCGCTTTTAATAATAGAGAAAGGGATAGATGCGTCTTCATCCCTTACAGCAAATCTAAAGACACTCTTTCACGAATCGGATTTCCTCAATCATCCTTACAAACGAGTAAACATTATGATGGCAGGCAAGCGTTTTACGATTGTGCCATTAGAATTGTTTGAAGAGGAACAGGCGGAACTTCTGTTTTATCATAATCATCAGAAAAGAGAAAACGAAACGGTGCTCTATAATATTCTAAGAAAGAATAATGTAGCTGTCATCTTCGGCATAGACAAAAGCACACAGACCTTTTTGAATGAACAATATCCCGAAGCTCGTTTCTATTCTCAATCTACTCCATTCATCGATTATTTTTCTGTAAAAAGCAGATTGGGAAACAGTAAGAAGATGTATGCTTCTATACGCAAAGACGGCATTGACATCTATTGCTTTGAACGAGGACATCTGCTTCTGGCTAATTCCTTTGAATGTACGCACACAGAAGACCGTATTTACTATTTATTGTACGCCTGGAAACAACTGGAGTTTAATCAAGAACGGGATGAGTTACACCTAACCGGAATACTTCCGGAGAAAGACGTTTTAATGAGTGAATTGAAAAAGTTTATCCTACAGGTATTCATCATGAATCCTGCAACTAATATTGACATGCAAGCCTTATTAACATGCGAGTAATCAGCGGTATTTACAAACGAAGAAGATTTGACGTGCCTCGGACATTTAAAGCACGCCCTACGACAGATTTCGCCAAAGAAAATCTGTTTAATGTACTCAATAACTATATCGATTTTGAAGAAGGAATAACAGCTCTTGATTTGTTTGCCGGGACAGGAAGCATCAGTATCGAACTGGTATCCCGTGGATGCGACCATGTTATCAGCATTGAGAAAGATCCTGCACATCACTCATTCATCTGCAAAATTATGAAAGAGGTGCAGACAGACAAATGTCTGCCGATACGCGGAGATGTATTCAAGTTTATCAAAAATGGCCGCGAACAGTTCGACTTCATCTTTGCGGATCCTCCCTACGCTTTAAAAGAGTTGGAAACAATACCCGAATTAATCTTTCAGAATAATCTTCTCAAAGAAGGAGGATTATTGGTACTGGAGCATGGAAAAGATAATAATTTCGAAGAAAATCCACATTTCCTTGAGAGAAGGGTGTATGGAAGTGTGAACTTCTCACTATTCAGATAAGATCCAAATACAATTTCATCCTTATTAAAGCAGCGGAGCCAATAAACGCACGATAGACTCCGCAGCTTTTTGTCTCCACGAACGTCTGCCCCAATTCTTCAAAAAGATCTGTGTACTTTCGCGCTGGTCCTGAAGAAATATTTCTTTCATTTCAAGGGCAGTTTCTACGTCATACATAAAAGCATTCACCTCAAAGTTATGCTCAAAGCTACGGAAGTCAACATTGGTAGAGCCTACAGTGGAAAGCATATCATCTGAAACCATCAGCTTAGAATGTAGAAAACCTTTCTTATAAAAATAGACTTTAACACCTGCCTGCATCACATCTGCCAAATAAGAACGCGATCCAAGATGAGTTATCCAGTTATCTGCACGTTCCGGTAACATCAAGCGTATATCCACCCCAGACAATGCTGCTGTTTGCATAGCTGCTAATATTGGTTCTGTAGGCAAAAAATAAGGTGTTTGCATATAGAAATATTTTTTTGCACTGGTAATAGCAACAGTCAATCCCTGCATGATTTCTTTCCAAGGCCCGATAGGCTCACTCGTGACAATTTGCACTAAAGAACTTCCGCAAGAGTCAATCTTCGGAAAATAACGGGAAGCGGTTATCAACGTACGGTCTACAAAATACCAATCAAGCAAAAAAGCCGTTTGTAAACCATGCACTGCCTTGCCTTCCAACATGATATGCGTATCTCGCCAAATCCCCCAAGAAAAGCCACGCATATAACGTTCTGCCAGGTTCATTCCCCCAACGAAGCCCACGCGTCCGTCAATAACGACAATCTTTCTATGGTTGCGGTAATTCACCCTACTGGTAAATAAAGGAAAACGTACTTTCAAAAAGCTCCTGACTTCAATACCGGCATTGCGCATTTCTTCAAAAAAACGATTAGGCACATGCCAGCAACCTACATCATCATAGATAACCCGTACTTCAACTCCGTGAGAAGCTTTTTCTATCAGCACATCCCTGACCATACGCCCGATAGCGTCATCTTCAAAGATGTAATATTCCATGTGGATATGCTGCTTCGCTTTTTGCAGTTCACGCAACAATGATTGAAGTTTGGTATATCCTTCGGTATAGACTGCCACACGGTTCCCCTCAAATGGAAACGCTTGATTCGTTTGCTGGAAAAGCTGAATAAGACGGGAGTATTCATAAGGAACGTCCGAACAATCCTGTGCGAGATATTCGGCCATTGGTTTCTTCAATAAGCGGTCGTAGCTTTTTTGCCCAATGATACGTTCGCGACGTTGACTCCGCCCAAAGAAAAAATAAAAGACAAGTCCGACAATAGGAAGGAAAAGTAATATGAGTATCCATGCCATGGTTTTAACCGGATTCCGGTTGTCAAGAATGATGATGACAATCGTACCGATAATGGCTCCAAAATAAAGAATATCAAAAGCCACTGTTGCTATCTGGCTAAGCATATAGTTCCAATCAATCATAGGAATCTCCTTTCATACGAATACTAAACAACAAATATAGAGTAAATTCTCGGATTAACAAAGAAGTCCCGGCAACAACATTGAATCGTTGTGCCGAGACTTCCTGTTTTTATTTAAACCTATTACTCTGCTTTAGTGTGGTCTGCCACCTCCAAAGCCACCACGCGGGCCACGAGGTCCACCACCATCAAAACTGCCATGACGCATATTGCCGCGAGCTTCTTTATTTCCAAAAACATTCAGACGATAAGAGAAACGAAGCATGCAGTAGCTATTAATTCCGTTATATTCAGAAACAGAACGCATATCGGCTGTTAACGAACGGCTGATATTAGATTGCTGCCGCAGAATATCATATACTTCAAAACTGATGGTTGCGGCATTGCCTTTCAGGAAGTTTTGGGCAATCTGTGCATTCCAAATAAGTTCATTCTTATTCATACTGGCATCACGATAACCACGACGAGCGTTATTAGTGATATTGGTAGACAACGTCATACTCCAAGGTAAAGAGATATTAGTACTTGCACCATAACCAAATGTATAGGGTTCTTGATTGTTTTCCGGACGCAGTTGATTTCGCTCAAAGTTATAGTTGATTGAACCATTCAAGGTAAATTCAAACCAGTCGTTACGGAAAGTTCCATTCAGATTCTCTCCGAAAGTCAGTGTCGTACTAGTGTTCTTGTCATTTATTTTAGTATCGTCATTAAAAAGATAAGAAACTGCATTGGTATAATTAGCACGGGAAAAAGAATTTATGGTAAACCGCTTGTCTCTCAATGCTGTATTGAATCCAAACATTCCCATCGCATTCCAGTTTCCGTTGATATTCTCCGGTTTAACAGTCACTCCACCAGTACTCTGATTATAAGTAGTGGCATTAGTAATGCTATTTTGAGTCATATTCAAGTTTGCATGAGCCATCATGCCACGCTGTTTATCTGCATTATAAGTATTATAAAACAAACGCATAGAATGAGAGAAAGAAGGTTTCAATCCCGGATTACCCTTACGGATATTCAACGGATTAGAGTCATCAGTTACATCAAGCAAATTTTCCATACTCGGCTGGCTTGCACGTCCCCGATAGGTAAAGCGCAACTGGCTGACTTTAGAAAATCTGTAACGAAAATCAACGTTAGGAGCAAAATTGAACACATTTCTTTTTACTACAGTATCTACTTCGGCTTTCTTATAATCCAATCTGGTGTTCTGCGGTTGCAAAGATACTCCAAAGTTCAATCTATATTTCTCGCGGATAATATTTAGTCCTGCATTAATATCATGGTTATAATATTTATATTGAGCATACTTACTCAAATCTCTATCTTTATTCTCTTCATATCCTACAGGCAGACCATCACCAAAATTCCAAAACCAATCCTGTCCTTTATCGGCATCAGGAATCAAGCTGTATGTACTTCTGTCACTTTCACTATATTTATATTGAAATTTATAGCGGAACTGTAAGAAGGTAGCTCTCGCTATCGGTTCGCTATAGGTCAGTTCGGCAGTATAATCATAATTTTTGGTTGGAGAAGTAGTATATTGTTTACGCTCATCATCTTCTTTTTTTGCATTATCATCAAAATAACGCGTCAATGATTCACTAAACTGTTCGCTGTCATTATCTCCATAACTAAATGTACCACGGAAAGTGATGTTTCGTCCCTGATTATTCAATCTACGATTCACTTGCAAAGAAGCATTTGCAGAGAGATTCTGCCCTTCAGATTTTGATTCACTATTACTGGCGTTGACACGAATAGCTTCTAAAGGATCATCCGTACTTCCCCAGAAAATCTTATTCAAAAACTCATTAGGATTAGCCACCAAATTAAATGGATCTCCATTAAAAGTTCCCGATTCGGAAATAGAATAACTATTAGACTTTCCATAAGAAACGTTCGGACGGAAAATGATATTTGTCAATGTGTCCGGTTTCCACTCCAACCGAAAGTCTGCATTAAAGTTCGTATTCTTATTGCGGCCTTTACTGTTCGAATTTGAATAAGAATTTCCATTTTGCAGGAAACGTTCCGAGTAGTTTGTAGATGTTGCATCCCGATCACTGAAATTATAACGGGCACTACCTCCCAGTTCCAATTTTTCAGTCTGGGTAGCAAAGTTAGCCCCTAACATCTTGGTAGCAGTCAAACCATTGCTGTTCCGGAAACGAGGTCCGCCACCTCCACCGGAGAATCCCTGATCGTTCACATTATTAGCAGAACCGATTAAAGAGAATTGGCTATTATCGACAAAACGATTCAACATCAAGTTGCTTCCGTAACGATCTTCTGTACCACCGGCAACACTTGCATTACCAAACCAACCTTGATTCATACCTTTCTTCACTTTCAGGTCAAGAACAGTTTCTTCTTCTCCGTCATCTATTCCGGTAACACGTGCCAAATCAGACTTTTTATCGTACGTCTTCAGTTTGTCGATCATGTTGACCGGTAAGTTCTTCAATCCGGTTTTCACATCACCGCCAAAGAACTCTTTACCATCCACCATAATCTTCTTTACTTCTTTACCATTGATTTTGACGTTACCGTCATCGTCTATTTCTGCTCCCGGAAGTTTCTTCACCAACTCTTCGAGCATCGCCCCTTCGGGAGTACGGTAAGCTGTTGAGTTATATTCCAGCGTATCTTCTTTCACGACCACCTGCGGAGCTTCGGCAGTAATCACCGCTTCCTTCAGCATGACAGCATCCGGATCCAATGTAATGGTTCCCAATTTTTTATCAGTGGCGTTAGCAGATAATTGTACCGGTACGAGCTTGGTTCGGAATCCAATATAGGAAACTTTCAACACATATTTTCCGGCTTTTACTTTGGGGAGAGTAAACCATCCCTGGTTACTACTGGCTATACCGGCGGCATAAGCACTATCAGGTAATGATAGCAATTGAACTGTAGCCTGCGCTGCGGGCTCTTTAGTATCGGATTCCACCACACGTCCCGAAACGGTAATAACCTTATTCTGTGCAAAAATTGAGAAGGTGCATAGCAACATCAGCACCAACCCTGCTGAAAATCTTTTCATTTACCTTATTTACGATTATATTAGTAGCAATAACAATGTCTTTTTGACAAATCGAATCGCAAAAGGTTTAATTGAAAAGAAAATTATCTTTTAAAGAATCGATCAACAAGCGCTTTTTTCAGACCAAACTCCAGACAAAGCACATTAAAAACCAGAAAAGTCAGGAAAGAGGAAGTATCGACGTTTATCACATCTCCTTGCATAACACGCCACAACATACCACCAAAGACGAACAAGAATGTCAAAAAGATGGCATTACGAACAGCCGAATTCCGGATTTGCTCCGTTTCACGGCTTTCATTCTTACTCAATGCAAAGATTATTAACAAGCATCCTGCCATCATCAACAACTTTGTACATTCTTTATAAAACAGCAAATTAGTATCAGTTACTACTCCCTGCATCACCAAAATAAAAGGGATGAACAGAGCTACCAACAAGACAACATATCCTAAAGGACGACAATATACAGGTAATAATGCTTTCATGATTAAACGTTTTAATGAGACAAAAGTAAGTAAAAAAAGATATTTTATATACATTTGCAGAGTAAAAAAGCAAAAGAATCATGAGTAAACAAGAAGTTATTCTCTGCGAAAGCTTGGAAACGAGCCTCGGTCGTGCCATTGAGCTATGTCCGCATGACAAATTATTCGTCCTTACAGACGAGCATACCCAGCGTCTTTGTCTCCCCTCTCTAAAGGAATCGGGTCTGTTGAAAGATGCTGTAGAAATCTGTATCGGAGCAGAAGATGTGCATAAAACTCTGGAAACACTCGCTTCCGTCTGGATGGCATTAAGCACTCAAGGGGCTACCCGCCACTCTTTACTTATCAATCTTGGAGGAGGGATGGTGACAGATCTCGGAGGTTTTGCCGCAGCTACATTCAAACGGGGCATTTCCTATATCAATATACCAACCACCCTGCTCGCCATGGTGGACGCATCAGTGGGGGGTAAAACAGGAATCAACTTCAACGGACTGAAAAATGAAATCGGTGCTTTCGCTCCGGCAAACAGTGTATTGATTGAAACTGAATTCCTACGCACATTGGACACACACAATTTCTTCTCCGGATATGCTGAAATGTTGAAGCATGGTTTGATTAGCAATACGGCACATTGGGCAGAATTGCTCAATTTCGATTCCTCTAGTATTGATTATGCAGCTCTCAAACAATTGGTAGGCCAATCGGTACAAGTGAAAGAAGATATTGTAGAACAGGATCCCTTCGAACATGGAATCCGCAAAGCATTAAATCTGGGACACACCGTAGGACATGCGTTCGAAAGTATGGCACTGGCAGAAAACCGTCCTGTATTACATGGATATGCAGTAGCTTGGGGAATTGTGTGCGAACTGTATCTTTCTCATCTCAAAGTAGGTTTCCCGAAAGAGAAAATGCGGCAAACGATCCAGTTTATCAAGGATAATTATGGCGTATTTACTTTCGACTGCAAAAAATATGACCAACTGTATGCATTTATGACGCATGATAAAAAGAATACTTCAGGCACTATCAATTTCACATTACTAAAAGATATTGGAGACATTTGCATCAATCAGACTGCCGATAAGGACACTATCTTCGAAATGCTCGACTTCTATCGCGAATGTATGGGAATTTAACCCATCCTACATCAGATATACCGCATAATAAAAGGGAATGAAATAGACTTCATTCCCTTTCTCTTCCCAATCCCTATAGATATTATTGCCTATTGTGAGGCAATTGTCCGCACTATTGTTCTAAGTTACTCATTCGATATTGTGAAAGCGACATTCCTGTATGCTTTCTAAAAAAACGTCCAAGCGACGATTGATTCGCAAAGTTCGTTTTAATCGCTATTTCCTGAATGTTCAGGCTTGTATTTTTCAACAAAGCCTTGATTTCTAATATGATGTATTCAACAATCCAGTCTTTGGCAGACTTCCCGCTTGTCTCCTTAATTACCATAGTCAGGTATTTGGAAGTAATACACAGTTTATCCGCATAAAAAGCCACATCCTTATTCTCCTTAAAATGCTTCATGATAAGCCCAAAGAATTTATTAGCCAACTCTTCTTTACGGGTATCCCTGCGGGCAGTCATCAAGGTAGATTCCTTTTGATAAGCATTGAACAGTTCCAGATACAGATACCTCAACAAATGAATAATCAGCTCCCGCCTATATATATCTTGAGAGGTAACTTTATCTTTTATCATACCCAGATAATTATATATCCGGGGAATATCTCGTTCTGACTGCGGATACCAGTAATGAGTCCGCATGTAGAAAAAGAAATGCGGAGAAAATCTGGGCACACCACTTAACGCATCACTAAACAGTGAAGTAGATATAACCATCGTAACGGTCGAGAAATCTTCACTTGGCTCACTAAATGAGACAAATTGTCCGGGTAATAATATAATCAATTCCTCCGGTTGTATCCAATGTACATCTTCATGCACTGTAATTTTGGCCTTTCCACCTAAACAATATATAATCAAAGCTGATTGATTATTAGAAGGATAAGAAGTCAAAGGAAGATACTTCAGATTTTGATAAAATTTAAAATCGTCACCCAGGACGTATATCTCTAATGTCTCTCTATTTTTAATGTCTAACATTTAACACCTTTCTAAACTAAGTCTTTTTACAAATGTATAACTTCCTAATTTACCACGCACCAAAAATGGAAATATAGTATCATACTAAGGAAGTCAAACACCTTTTATTTGCATTAATTTATAAACAAACTATCTGATTGTTAGTTCATTTATCATTTTCCTATTTCGTTTTATTATAGACTGACCTGTTTTTTATAGTGTTTTTAGGACAGGAAAAGGATTAATGCTTTCAAATGAAAAATAAGCAGATTGTTTTCTAATTCAAGCAAAATTAAAGAAATGTACTTTTATATCACATAAGAGGCAATCAAAAAAACTACTAACTCATTGAAATAAAGATTTGTATGTTCACAAGAAAGACTAATAATCAGAATAATAGCTATAAATCGGCACAATTCATACTAGAAAAATCAACGGATTATTTGCTAATTAAAAATTAATCAGTACTTTTGCATCCGCAATTCGGGGTGTAGCTCAGCCCGGTTAGAGTACGCGTCTGGGGGGCGTGTGGTCGCTGGTTCGAATCCAGTCACCCCGACTGGTTAAAGAGGTTAGAAACCGAATGGGTTCTAACCTCTTTTTATTTTAGAAAACAATGAAAGAAGATCCTAGACATATCCATATCAGTGAATACAGTTATCCTCTTTTGGATGAACGTATTGCTAAATTCCCGTTGCCTACCCGCGACCAGTCCAAACTCTTAATATACCGTCGTGGAGAAGTTAGTGAAGATGTTTTCACGTCTTTGCCGGAATATCTGCCGCAAGGCAGCCTGATGATATTCAATAATACAAAAGTCATTCAGGCACGCCTCCATTTTCGAAAAGAGACGGGAGCACTGATCGAAGTGTTTTGTCTTGAACCGATCCAGCCAAACGATTATGTCTTAAATTTCCAACAGACAGCACATGTCGCCTGGCTTTGCATGATCGGCAATCTGAAGAAATGGAAAGACAGACAGTTGAAACGCGAAATGACCGTCAAAGGATTCCCCATTACTCTGACCGCTACCCGAGGAGAATGCAAAGGAACCAGCCATTGGGTAGATTTTGCATGGGATAATCCGGAAGTGACGTTTGCCGATATCCTTGAAGTATTCGGAGAACTTCCTATTCCTCCTTACTTAAACCGGGATACGGAAGAAAGTGACAAGGAGACTTATCAAACTGTTTATTCTAAGATTAAAGGTTCGGTAGCTGCGCCTACGGCGGGATTACATTTTACTCCACGAGTATTGGATGCTCTTCAAGAAAAAGGGATTGATCTTGAAGAATTAACTCTACATGTAGGAGCAGGCACATTCAAACCTGTAAAAAGTGAAGAAATCGAAGGTCACGAAATGCACACGGAATATATATCGGTCAACCGGAGCACCATCAAAAAACTGATTGACCACGACGGTTGTGCTATTGCAGTAGGGACTACTTCTGTACGGACTCTGGAAAGCCTGTATCACATTGGAGTTACATTGGCTGAAAATCCGTATGCTACGGAAGAAGAACTACGTGTCAAACAATGGCAGCCTTATGAAAAGTACGACCAGATTCCTCCCGTTGTTGCGTTGCAAAAGATATTAGGATATCTCGACAGGAATGGTTTGGAAACCCTTCACACCAGTACACAGATTATCATAGCACCGGGATACAATTATAAAATAGTGAAAGCGATGGTTACTAATTTCCATCAGCCGCAAAGCACCTTGCTGCTTTTGGTTTCAGCTTTTGTAAAAGGGAATTGGCGCACTATTTATGATTATGCACTGGCGCATGATTTCCGGTTCCTAAGTTATGGAGATTCTTCTTTATTAATACCATAAGATATTCTCCTCTCCAAAAGATTTTACGCAATATAAAAGACACTATGCCAAGCGATAATAACCAGGAAATGTTCCCTATCGTAGACGAACAGGGAAATATCACCGGAGCTGCCACTCGCGGAGAATGTCACAGCGGTAGCAAACTGCTTCATCCGGTAGTTCACCTTCACGTATTCAATGCCCAAGGAGATATCTACTTACAGAAACGCCCCGAATGGAAAGACATTCAACCGGGGAAATGGGATACGGCTGTGGGCGGACATATTGATTTGGGCGAAAGCGTAGAAATCGCCCTAAAGAGAGAAGTCCGTGAAGAATTAGGCATCACAGACTTCACTCCCGAGCTTCTCACCAGTTATATTTTTGAATCCAGCCGTGAAAAAGAGCTTGTTTTTGTCCACAAAACCGTTTATGAGGAAGAAATCCATCCCAGCGACGAACTGGACGGTGGACGATTTTGGAAGATCGAAGAAATAAAAGAAAATCTGGGTAAAGGAATCTTCACTCCCAACTTCGAAGAAGAGCTGAAAAAAGTCTCTCTTATTCCTTCTTTATCCAAGTAATAATCTTTTCAGAGAACGGACTTTCTTTCGGAGACACAACTCCCGCCCAATGTCCGTTCTCATCAATCATAAACTTCTGAAAGTTCCACTGAACCGGTGCACTTTCTTTTCCATTCTGTTTTTTCTCCGTCAACCATTGGTAAAGAGGAGCCATATCTTTTCCTTTAACGGAAATCTTAGCCATCATCGGAAAAGTAACATCATAGTTCAAAGAACAGAACTTGGCTATTTCCTCATTACTACCCGGTTCTTGTCCCATAAAGTTATTCGCCGGAAAACCGATAACAACAAAGTCTTTTTCTTTATATTTCTCATATAGTTTCTCCAGTTGAGCATACTGGGGCGTCAGCCCACACTTAGATGCCACGTTGACTACCAGCACTTTCTTACCTTTCAGTGAAGAAAGAGGAAAGTCCTTACCATCAATTGTTTTCACTGTAAAATCATAAAAAGACTTGTTTTGCGCTTCCGAAGAAATCGCAAACAACAAGCTTATCATCATCAAGACGAATGTTTTCATGCTGAATATACATTTAGTTTGTTTTTATATTAAACGGGTAAACTGAAAGAAATGTTTGTTCAGCAGTGAAACAAGAACTATGATTTTACATCTTTCAATTCCCCAATCCGTCACTTCACCCCACAATCTTTCCGCTTCATTTATTCTTAGTGATAACGGATGAAGATAGGCCGTAATTTTGCACTGTGAAATAATAATACAACGAAAGTCATGTTTACAGCTATTGTACGTTTTTCAATCAAGAAGAAACTATTTGTAGGACTCACTACTCTCTTCCTGTTTATCGGAGGTATCTATGCGATGCTGACACTACCTATTGATGCCGTGCCCGACATTACCAATAATCAGGTACAAATAGTGACCGTATCTCCTACACTCGCGCCACAAGAGGTGGAACAACTCATCACTATGCCTATCGAAATAGCGATGAGCAATATTATGAATGTCGAAGATATCCGTTCTGTCAGCCGCTTCGGACTATCGGTCGTAACGGTCGTTTTTAAAGAAAGTGTCCCCACACTCGATGCACGGCAGCTGATAAATGAACAAATACAAAGCGTAACAAGCGAAATTCCCTCCGAGCTCGGAACACCGGAGATGATGCCCATCACTACCGGTCTGGGAGAGATTTACCAGTATATATTAAAGGTAGCTCCCGGATATGAGAAGAAATATGACGCAATGGAACTCCGCACCATTCAAGATTGGATGGTGAAACGTCAGTTGTCCGGTATACCCGGTATAGTAGAAATCAATAGTTTCGGCGGTTACTTGAAACAATATGAAGTAGCCGTCGATCCGGACGCCCTGTTTTCTTTGAATATCACTATCGGCGAGGTGTTCGAAGCACTTAGCAGCAACAACCAAAATACCGGCGGAAGCTACATTGAGAAGATAAAGAATGCCTACTATATCCGGTCGGAAGGTATGATTACCCGCATCAAGGATATTGAACAGATTGTAGTGACCAACCGGAATGGGATTCCGGTACATATCAGTGATGTAGGAGTTGTCCGCTTCGGTTCTCCAAAGCGTTTCGGTGCCATGACAAAGGATGGTGAGGGCGAGTGTGTCGGCGGAATTGCCATGATGCTGAAAGGTGCCAACGCAAATGTAGTGACTCAAGAACTCGAAAAACGGGTAGAAAAAATACAGCAGCTATTACCCGAAGGAGTCAGTATAGAACCTTACTTGAACCGTTCGGAACTGGTAAACCGGAACATCTCTACGGTTGTCAACAACCTGATTGAAGGAGCGGTTATCGTCTTCCTTGTACTTATCCTCTTCCTCGGCAACCTCCGTGCCGGACTGATTGTCGCATCCGTCATCCCGCTGGCAATGCTCTTCGCTTTTATCATGATGCGTGTATTCAATGTCACCGCCAATCTGATGAGTCTCGGTGCCATTGACTTTGGTATTGTAGTAGATGGCTCTATCGTTATATTGGAAGGTATCCTCGCCCACATTTATGGAAAACAATTCCGAGGCCGCACACTGACCCGCAAAGAGATGGACAAAGAAGTGGAAAAAGGAGCTTCCGGCGTTGCACGTTCGGCCACTTTTGCAGTGTTGATTATCCTTATCGTCTTCTTCCCCATCCTTACATTGAACGGGATTGAAGGGAAATACTTCACCCCCATGGCTAAAACACTTGTGTTCTGCATTATCGGAGCCTTAATTCTCTCACTGACTTATGTTCCTATGATGGCCTCCCTCTTTCTGAAGCATACCATTGTTGTGAAACCCACCCTTGCCGACCGCTTTTTCGAGAAACTGAACAAGATCTACCAGCACACCCTGCGTGCCTGTCTTCGTTACAAATGGCGTACCGTCATCATAGCCTTCTCCGCGCTGATCGGTTCACTTTTTCTCTTTACCCGCCTGGGAGCAGAATTCATTCCCACTTTGGACGAAGGTGATTTTGCCATGCAAATGACACTACCCGCAGGAAGTTCGCTGACCGAAAGTATCGAAGTATCCCGTTTGGCAGAGAAAGCATTAATGGATAAATTCCCTGAAATCAAACACGTGGTAGCCAAAATAGGAACAGCGGAAGTTCCCACTGACCCGATGGCAGTGGAAGATGCCGATGTGATGATTATCATGAAACCATTCAAAGAATGGACAAGTGCCGGAAGCCGTGCAGAAATGGTGGATAAAATGAAAGATGCACTTGCTCCGCTCTCCGAACGTGCCGAATTCAATTTCTCGCAACCGATACAGCTTCGCTTCAACGAGCTGATGACGGGAGCAAAAGCAGATATTGCCATCAAATTATATGGAGAAGACACGCACGAATTATATGAAAGAGCCAAAGAAGCAGCTACCTTTGTAGAAAAAGTGCCGGGAGCAGCGGATGTCATCGTTGAGCAGACAATGGGATTACCCCAATTAGTAGTGAAATACAACCGTGGCAAAATAGCCCGTTACGGCATCAACATACAAGAGCTTAACACCATTATCCGAACTGCCTATGCCGGAGAGTCAACAGGTGTAATCTTTGAAAACGAACGGAGATTCGATCTCGTGGTCCGGCTTGACCAGGAGAAAGTGGCCGACTTGAATCTTGATAAGTTGTTTGTACGCACTTCGGAAGGAATTCAAATCCCTGTTGGAGAGGTAGCAAGCATCGACCTTGTCAGTGGGCCACTGCAAATCAACCGGGATGCAACCAAACGACGCATCGTCATCGGTGTCAATGTGCGTGACGCAGACATCCAGCAAGTTGTCGCCAATATTCAAGAGACACTGGACAAGAACATCAAACTGAAGCCGGGATATTACTTCGAATACGGCGGCCAGTTCGAAAACTTGCAAAATGCCATCAATACCTTACTGGTGGTCATCCCCGTGGCATTAATGCTCATTCTATTGATTCTGTTTTTCGCATTCAAGAACATCACCTATACCCTGATGGTATTCTCAACCGTCCCCCTATCGCTCATCGGTGGTATCGCCGCACTTTGGCTACGCGGACTTCCGTTTAGCATATCGGCCGGAGTAGGATTCATCGCTTTGTTCGGGGTGGCAGTATTGAATGGTATCCTGATGGTAAATCACTTCAACGAACTTCGTAAACAAAATACCTATTCCATGACTACAAACCAGATTATCAAAAGAGGGACTCCACACTTACTCCGTCCTGTATTCCTGACAGGACTGGTTGCATCTCTGGGATTCGTCCCGATGGCAATAGCCACTTCAGCCGGCGCAGAAGTACAACGTCCGTTGGCAACAGTGGTCATCGGTGGCTTGATTATTTCTACCGTACTGACTTTACTCATCATTCCGGTGTTTTACAAAATTGTAAATTCATTTGCTACCTGGAGACGTCCGGGAATCAAACTGCGCCGGCCTTTCGGGGGATTGTGTCTCCTGTTCTTGTTTCTTCCCGCGTTCGTTTCCGCTCAACAGACACAAACAGTCAGTCTCGAACAGGCGATAGAAATAGCCAAACAAAATCATCCTCGCCTGAAAATAGCCAATAATGCTATTCAACAAGCCAAAGCCACTCGCGGAGAAGTGATAGAAGCAACGCCTACCTCGTTCAGCTATTCCTGGGGTCAACTTAACGGAGAAAACAAAAAAGACAAGGAACTGGCTTTCGAGCAAAGCCTGGGCTCTCTTCTAACGCCATTCTACAAGAATGCGTTAGTCAACCGTCAGGTAAAAACGAACACCTATTATCGGCAGATGGTAGAGAAAGAAATCACAGCAGAAGTGAAAAGGGCGTGGGCCTACTATCAATATGCCACTAATCTCTGTTCAATGTATCGGGATCAGGATAAAATGGCAGAAGAGCTGCAGCGCATCGGAGAATTACGATACCAACAAGGAGAGATCACCTTGCTAGAGAAAAATATGATGACCACCATAGCTGCCGATCTGCATAACCGCTGGTTCCAAGCAAAAGAAGAAGAGAAAATGGCATTGGCACGTTTCCAATGGAGTTGCTACTCCAACGATCCCATTGTTCCGATGGATTCCACTTTATCCTTATTCTATACCGGCATTTCGGATGGAAACCTGTCGGGAGCACATACAGCCTACTTTCAAAGCCAGGCAGATGAAGCGAAAGCAATGCTTCGTGTAGAGCAGAGCCATTTCTTTCCTGAAATCAGTGTGGGGTATACCCGTCAGGACATTCTCCCACTTAAGAATCTGAATGCCTGGATGATCGGGGTTTCTTTCCCCATCTACTTCCTGCCACAAAAGAGCAAAGTGAAGCAGGCACGGCTAACTGCCACTTCAGCGCAAATACAGGCAGATGCCAACATCCGGGAGTTAAGAAATAAGACACTCGAACTGGAAGCATCCCTCCGCAGATATAACGAGAGTTTACGATATTATACCTCTTCTGCCTTGAAAGAAGCGGACGAACTGACAAAGGCAGCCAACCTGCAATTGCAGCAGAGCGAAACAGGCATTGCCGAATATATACAGTCGATTACCACCGCCAGAGAGATCCGCAGAGGCTATATTGAAACAGTCTACCAATACAATATTGCTGCACTGGAATATGAACTTTTCAAGTAGGTGGAAAATCGAAACATTGAATGACATACATCACCCAGAATAATTATTATAAAACATAAGATATGAAAAAGATAGTTTATCCCATCCTTTTACTAGTTCTAACGGCTTGCAAAGGAAACCAGCAAACTACAAATAACGAATCCGCCGCAATTCCCGTTGCCGAAACGATAGCAGATACCATCGCACAACCCGAAGTGGATGCCATCACTTCAGCTACCTCAAAGCCTAATCAGGTTTCGTTCAACGGACGAATCGTTCTTCCTCCCCAACGTCAGGCAACCATTGCTTTGACCATGGGAGGCATTGTAAAAAAGGCTTCTCTGCTTTCAGGGCAATGGGTGGCTGCAAACAGTGTAATCGCCACGTTAGAGAATCCGGAGTTCATCACCCTGCAACAAACTTATCTGGACAGTCACGCACAGACCGAATATCTCTTAGCTGAATACGAACGGCAAAAAAATCTGTCTGCCGAACAAGCAGCTTCTCAAAAGAAATTCCAGCAAAGTAAAGCGGACTTTCTCTCCATGAAGAGTCGCCAGGACGCCGCTGCTGCACAACTTTCTCTTTTAGGCGTTCAAACGGAGGCATTACTTAAGAACGGAATACAACCGCTACTGGAAGTCAAAGCCCCCATTAGTGGTTATGCCGCTAATGTAGCGATGAATATCGGCAAATATATCAATCCGGGAGAAGCACTTTGCGAACTTATCGATAAAAGCAGCCCGATGCTTTGCCTGACTACTTACGAGAAAGATCTCGCAGACATACAAGTCGGCAGCCCGGTACAGTTTCGTGTAAACGGAATGGGGACACAAACCTTTCACGGTATCGTGATTTCCATCGGACAAAAAGTAGACGAAACCAATCGTTCGCTCGAAGTATATGCTTCCATCAAGGAGGAAAATGTACAATTCCGCCCCGGTATGTACGTCACGGCACACATTCAAAAACAATAATTGACCAACTGTGACAACAGCATTGACATTTTATAACCGGTAACTCATAATTTACCACTATCTTTGTTGTATGATAGCCAAAGCAATAAAAAAAGATAAATATATACTTTCCACAGTCATCATCTCCTTAGCGGTTGCTGTACTGATTCATTTTCCTGAATCAGTATCTCTTTTCGACCGTTTCGAAAGTCATTCCTTATTCCCGGGGATGAAGTTTATAGATGTGGCAAACGAAATCCTGTTTACCTTTCTGTCGCTATTGTTACTTTTTGCCATCAATACCCGTTTGTTTCATTTCAATCAGGCTTCCATTAAAATTACAGGGACAAAGATTTTGCTTTCCTTTATCGTGACATGGATATTGAGTAACTTGTCAGGACAGTTTTTTGTTTTCCTTCACAGAACGTTTGATATTCCGGCCATCGATGCCATGGTACATCATTATTTGCATCCATTGCGGGATTTTATTGTGGCATGTCTCGTTACCAGTAGCTGCTGCATTATTCATCTTATATTCAAGCAGCAACTGGTACTTATTGAGAACGAACAGCTTCAGGCAGAGAATCTCCGCAATCAGTATGAAGTACTGAAGAATCAGCTGAACCCACACATGCTGTTCAATTCGCTGAATACCCTGCGTTCGCTGGTACGCGAAAATCAGGATAAAGCGCAGGATTACATTCAGGAACTCTCCCGGGTACTAAGGTATACTTTGCAAAGTAATGAGTCACAATGTGTCAGTCTCCGGGAAGAAATGGAATTTGTTTCCGCTTATATTTTTCTATTAAAGATGCGTTTTGAGAACAATCTACAATTCGACATACAGATAAGCAATGCATACGAAGAATATCTCCTCCCTCCAATGGCGGTGCAAGTGTTGATTGAGAATGCAGTAAAGCACAACGAAATCAGCGACCGGAAGCCGTTGACCATTCATATCACGACGGACGATAACGGCAATTTGTCTATCAGCAACGACATTCAGCCCAAATGGACTGCAACTTCCGGAACCGGTATCGGACTTGCCAACCTTGCCAAGCGATACAGGCTCTTGTTTAAACGGGATATACAAATAACGGAGGACAGAGAGTTTACAGTTTGTATTCCTTTGATTGAAAAATCACAACTAGAACAATAATCACCATGAAGATTGTCATTATAGAAGACGAAAAAGCAGCAGTACGAAACCTGACTTCACTGCTTAATGAGATAAAACCGAATGGAGAAATCGTGACCATACTGGATAGTATCAGTTCCACTATCGAATGGTTCAGTTCTCATCCGATGCCGGAACTGGTATTCATGGATATTCATCTGGCAGATGGTTCCGCCTTCGAGATATTCAATCATATCAATATTACTTGTCCGATTATCTTTACAACTGCCTATGATGAATATGCGTTACGTGCATTCAAAGTAAACAGCATCGACTACTTATTAAAACCCATCGGTAAGGAAGACATAGAACACGCTTTCGATAAGCTCCAAGGTTTACAGGATGCTGCTGACAAACACCAGTTTCCTTTTCCACAACAGGAGAATGAGCTACTGAAACTGATACATTCACTCCAAAAGCAGGAAAACTATAAAAGTCATTTCCTTATTCCTACCAAAGGAGACAAACTATTGCCTGTTTCTGTAGATATGATACAATTGTTTTATATTAAGGACTGTCAGGTCAAGGTAGTCTTAACCGATGAAACCGAATACTGTTTTTCTCAAACATTAGATGAACTTACGGAGTGTCTCAATCCTTCTCTTTTCTTTCGGGCTAACCGCCAATATCTTATTTCGCGAGAAGCTATCAAAGATATTGACTTATGGTTCAACAGCCGACTGTCCATCAACTTGTATTATTCAGGAATCAAAGAAAAAATACTTGTCAGTAAAGCCCGAGTAGCAGAGTTTAAAGAGTGGTTCTCTAAGAGAAAGCGTTGATTCCGAGGCATTGCCTTCTTAGAACAAATAGCAAAACAAAGTGTTTCGTGCCGTGAAACGATTGGTTTCAACGCTTGAAACAAAGAGTTTCAAGCTGCAAAACACTTTGTTTCAAGCCTATGAAACTGCAGTTTCCCGCCTTGAAACCAAAGGTATCCCCTGTTGAAACTTCTATTTACATACCAGCTTATATTTATATGCAGGCATGTTCATTTCAGACGGTGATAGATGAATGATTAGGTGATAGGTGGAGAACAATCTATCACCGCCCTGAAAGCTCGATGAACAAGGTGTTTCAGAAGGATGGTGATAGATTGAAAGATGATTTCCATTTTTATGTATGGAAAGTTAGAATATGTGCCATCATTCAATGACAGCTGCAAAGCCACCATTTCTAACCATCTTTATAGTTAGCTGCTCCCCGGCTTTCACCTGGGATGACTTGCAACGATAATCCATCGCCTGACGTCCTGCGTTGATACCATCCTCAAAAGATGTCATTTGATAAGAGCGATCTTTATTCAAGAAATCTAACTTTATGGTAAACTCACGTTCCTTTTTACCATTATTAGTCATTCCTCCTATAAACCACTTATCGCCTTTCCGTTTTGCTACAATGACGTATTCACCCGCTTTAGCTTCCAATGCCACAGTCTCGTCCCATGTTACGGGAACTTGTGTGATGAAACGGGTACAATCTTCATTACGATAATAAAGAGTAGGATTATCTGCCAACATCTGCAGACCACTCTCAAAAACCACAAAGAGTGCCAACTGATAAGCACGTGTTCCGATACTTGCAGCATTAGGACGTTCCGACCGATACACATTAGGCTGCATACTAATCATCGCTCCGGGAGTATAATCCATCGGGCCGACAGCATTACGCATAAACGGCAAATACAGACTATTATCCGGATAACAACCGCCCATTTGTTCCATGCCACGCACTCCTTCGTAAGACAGCACATTCGGATATTTATATTCCAGTCCGGCAGGTTTGAAAGAGCCATGAAAATCGACAAACAAATGATGTTTGGCTGCTTCCCGGGCTACCCGTTCGTAATAGTTAACCATCCACTGATCGCTTCTGTCCATAAAATCAATCTTAAGTCCTTTTACTCCCCATTCATTGAAAGTCTTGAAGAGATCAAAATTGTTTTCTACCGTCAACCACGTCAACCAAAGCACAATCCCTACATTTTTTTCTTTGCCATAACGAATCAACTCGTGCAAGTCTACTTTGGGATTAGGCGTATAAGGATCACGCGTACTTTTAGCCCAGCCTTCATCCATAATGATATATGGAATACCAAATTTAGAAGCAAAATCAATGTGATACTTATAAGTATCCAAGTTATAACCGGAAACAAAATTCACATCCGGTCCGTAAGGAGAAGCGTCATTCCACCATTCCCAGCTCACCTGTCCCGGCTTAATCCATGAAATATCCTGAAGTTGATTCTTTTCAGCCAGTTTATAAGTCATTGTGTTCTCAATCAACTGCTTATCATTTTTACTTATCACAAAGTAACGCCAAGGATAATTTCTCGTACCTTTTGTTTTAGCAATGTAATCAGCTTCTTGAGTAATCTTCACACTACGATCACTGTTTTCGGCAAACGCAAGCGGAGCTTTAGGAAAAACAGAAATTGCTCCGTTCGTGCCCGTTCCTTTGAGAAACATACATGGATAATCAGCCAGATCCGACTCGCTGATTAATATTTTATAGTCTTTTTGTGTGTCAATCAATACCGGCAAAACAGCTATCCGTTCTTCAGGCTTCCACGCATTACTTTGAACATGTGTGTAAGGTTCCTCATAAGCTGTATGGAAACTTCCCGGTTGTTGCAAGTGAAGAAGATAATCCGACGGGAAGTTGATAGCAAACTCTTCGTTCATTACTTCAACATCACCTTTTTGTGAGGTAATAAACCGGTAAGCAACTCCATCGTCAAAAGCACGGAATTCTACTGAATAATCTTTAAAGGTCAGTAGCAATTGATTATAACGATTATTGACTTTCGCATATTTCAAAGGAACAATAGGAGTTAATTGCTCGTCGACACTCGTACGTTTCTGACGGCGCAGTTTGGGATTTTCTCCCAACACCTGATTCCTCAATGCCAACTGAAGGGTATTGTCCTTCAACAATACATCTCCGTTATAATCTATACTATAATAGATTTTATCCGAGAGCTTCAAGGACACTTTCAGCTCTCCATTGGGAGAAATTAACTCTAACTTATTCTGTGCACGAAGTAGTGATGCCAAACACAAACACACAACTAACAGGAAATATCTTCTCATGATTTAGATATTTAATTAATAATCGTTTTACAGTGGCAAATGTAATAAAAACATCACTTCGTACTATCAAACGGACTGGGTAATACTCCTTCAAAAGTCATTTTCACTGGTTTGATATACCCGTTTTCATCAAATTTGCCTGATATTTCATTGTCTTTCCAGGCAACGACAAAGAAGGAGCTACCGCTTCATCCGATACCGCACGCTTATAGTTCGGTTTACTGCTCATGACAAAACGTAGTTTCACGCCATCACGTATATCCTCATATTTCAAATAAGATTTGTCATACTTCTTGCCGTTCACATACAATTCCTTTACATACACATTCTTCGGCGACCAATTATCTGCTACCATTTCAATCACCTTTCCGTTACTCATCCGAACAGTTATTGCCTCAACGCAAGGAGAACCGATGTTATACATATTGCTTGAAGGAGCCACCGGGTAAAAGCCTATGCAATTGAACATATACCAAGCCGACATCTGTCCGCAATCGTCATTGCCACTTAATGCATCCGGAGTATCGCCATAGAAACGGTCAACAATCGTACGAATCCACTTCTGACATTTCCAAGGTTCTTTCAAGTAATTATAAAGATACGCTACATGATGGCAAGGTTCATTTCCATGCCAATAGGCTCCGATACGGCCTTGAATATCATGTGCTCCCGGAATGTCATCCGGCAACTCTACCGTGAACAGTTCATCCAACCGGTTGCGGAACCAATCTTCGCCAGCTTCGTTGATATATCCTTGTACATCTTGTGGTACGTACCAGGTATATTGTACAGTAAAGCCTTCCGTAATATCCCCCCATCCATTTACAGATCCGGGACCCTGATAAGCTACCGGAGTAAACGGTGTACGCCAGTTTCCCTGACTGTCCTTGCCACGCATATACTTCGTTTCCGGATCAATCAAAGTCTGATAAGAGAGTGCACGATTCAAGAAATAACGATAATCATCCTCTTTACCCAAAACCTTGGCAGCCTGTGCCATACAATAATCATCATACGCATATTCCAATGTTTTAGATACTGATTCCGCCTCTTTATCGAAAGGCACATATCCCATCATACGATACTCCGGCAAACAGTCATAATTCGGATTCATCGCCGTGGTCTTCATAGCCTCATACGCACGTTCGTAATCGAACCCTTTTACTCCCTTCACAATCATGTCAGCCAATACGGAAACTGCATGATAACCAATCATACACCAAGTCTCATTTCCATAAAACGACCAGACAGGAAGCATTTTCTCCACACTCTTATCATAATGAGCCAACATGGAATTGGCAATATCGGCATTCACTTCCTGTTGAACCAGATTGAACCAGGGATGCAAAGCCCGGTAGGTATCCCAAAGAGAGAATACCGTATAGTTGGTAAATCCTTCGGCTTTCTCTATATTTTTATCTAATCCGCGAAATTGTCCGTCTGCATCCTGAAAGATGAACGGATGCAAAGCCGCATGATAAGCCGACGTATAGAATGTTCTTTTCGTTTTACGGTCGGCAGTAAGGGTATATTTTCCAAGTTCTTTTTCCCACAGTGTTTCTCCTTTAGCTTTCAGATCATCGAAAGCGAGTCCGGCAAGTTCCGCCATATTGTTCTTTGCCCCGTTTGTGCTAACCGATGAAATAGCAGTTTTTACAATCACTTCCTCTCCGGCTTTTGTATCAAAAGAGATGCAAGCCATCAGATTCTTTCCCCAAGCTTCATAGCTGCTACGAAACCGGGAGGTATTGTAAATCACCGGTTTCTTATTCTGCATAAAGCGCAAGCCGGTCAACTTTTTAGAGAAAGTAGCCGTGAAATAAATATGCCGTTCCGGTCCCCAGCCTTTTACCAGTTTATATCCGGTGATGGTAGAATCATTTTCCATGCGCAGATTCGCCCATTCACAAGATTGCCATAAAGTATGGTTCATATCGATCATAATAAAAGCTTTATCCGATTGAGGATAGGTGAAGCGAAACATACCACTACGTACTCCTGACGTCATTTCAGCCTTTACTCCATAATCTGACAGCTCCACCGCATAATAATTAGGTGATGCCCATTCCTTCTCATGAGAATAACGTGAACGGTATCCCTTTTCCGGCTCCTCACGTGTCCCTGGATCCAGTTTCATCTCTCCTGTTCCGGGAATAAACAGAAAGTCTCCCAAATCAGGTATACCAGTCCCGCTTAAATGAGTCAGGCTGAATCCCAACAAGGTGGAATGATTATATTTATAACCAGAAGCCGCATCATAGTATTTACTATCCGTGTCCGGACTCATCTGAATTCCCCCAAAAGGAATCTGCGCACCCGGATACACATTACCATAACCATCTGTTCCCACAAATGGATTCACATAATCAATCAGTTTCTCGGTTTGAGCCATGCCTGGCAAAATACTCACCAGGCACAGCCATACTAAAAACAATCCTCTTTTACCCATTACACTCACCATATTTACATTATTATGCTTGTATATCACCTACAGCGACCTGATACTCATGCCATAATTCGTCAATACTATATTCATTCCCTAAAATATGTTTGATAGCACCATCAAACGACCAAGGCACCACCTCCAACGTACTACGATTGAACTTACGCAAGAATTCAGGATCTTTGTTATCACGCAACCAGACAAAGAAATAACCGGCTGTACGATAACCGTCCATATAGTTCCCGCCTTTCGGACGGGCATTAGGACCATCGAAACCACCGTTTGCCACACGTACAGCATCGGCCATGCCTTCAATAAACGCCCAGAAAACACGGTTAGTTCCATAAGAACCAATTCCCTGCGGTTCCAGCTGATAAGCATGTGTCAGTTCATGCAACAATACCCCGCGCGTTTCGAAAAACAACTTTGCCGTATCATTCGCTGCAAAAGATTTTTCAATATGACGTGTACTGTAGAAAATCGTCACATCACCATTGCCACCGCCTTTAGCAGAAATACCATTGATATCTTCCAAAGTATAATGTATCTTGTGCACTGCGGGAATACTATCTTCCGGAGAATTGTAAAGAGTAGCTAATACAGTACGTGCCTGTTCCTTGATGTACGATTCAGCATCGGGAATAATCCGGTGATAAATGTCCGATCCCAACGTTTCCGGTGCTTTATCCTCAAACAATATAGCACCTGTATTGTACTCTTTCCATACATCAAAATTATCCTTCACCTGTTTTTGCACACTTGCAGCACAAGCCCCCATACCTACCAGCAGGCAGGCTGCATAGATTAAATGTATCTTTTTCATACTCCTTTATTGATTATTTGTTGATTCCGTTAGTTAATGAATAAGGTTTATCCTCCGGTGATAATCCGCGGCGTTTGTTAGGTGACGCACCCATCTTGAATTCAAGCACGCCTCCTTTTAAAATGTCTTCATGTGTAATATACATCTTGTCGTATACTTTGCCGTTCAATTTCAGCGACTGCACGTAACGTTTCTTGTCGCTGACACCCGGCGCTTTGATCTCCAATGTCTTTCCATTAGGAAGCGTCATCTTCAGATAAGGCAGGTAGGGCGCTCCTAATACATACTGGTCTGTACCAGGACAAACCGGATAGAAGCCCATCACGGAGAAAAGGTACCATGCTGACATCTGTCCGCAATCATCATTTCCACCCAATCCGTTAATATCATTCTTATACATCTTATTCAGAATCTCACGCAGCCAGTACTGTGATTTCCACGGCTGGGAAGTCCACGCATATAAATAAGGCACATGGTGGCTCGGTTCATTACCATGCACATATCCGCCTACTAAACATTCTTCCGTAATATCCTCATTATGCTCATAGTACTTCTCCGGCAGATGCATGGAGAACAGTTCATCCAGTTTCTGCACGAACGTCCCTTCTCCTCCCATCAAGTCGATCATGCCAAATACATCGTGCGGCACATGAAAAGAGAAATTCCATGAATTGCCTTCAATAAAACCTTCACCATAGGTTTGTAATACATCAAACTCTTTCTTGAAAGAACCATCACTATAACGGGGACGTGCAAAACCAATACTTGTATCATAGATAGTACGATAATTGAGGGCACGCTTTCGGTAAGTCTCCGCTATTTCCTTGTTACCTGCCTTCAAAGCTGTCTGATAGATAGTCCAATCGTCGTATGCATACTCCAAAGTAGAAGAGGCTGCTGTACCACTTTTGTCAAGCGGAATATATCCCAGCTTCATATAATCAGCTATACCTTCATAATACGGAACGGTGGATGTACTGACCATTGCCGCCAATGCCTCATCCACATTCGAAAAGACACCTTTGATTATTGCATCCGCCAGTACAGACACAGCATGATAACCGCTCATACACCAGTTTTCATTTCCCATCAGACTCCATATCGGCAACATTCCGTGCACGCTTTGTTGTTCATGTTTAATCATGGATTCCACCATATCCGCATTGCGTCCCGGTTTCACCAGATTCAGGAAAGGATGTTCCGCACGATAGGTATCCCAAAGGGAAAATATAGTATAGTTGGTAAATCCTTCCGCCCGGTGTATGTTATGATCCAGCCCACGATAGGAACCGTCTACATCCATATACACAGATGGATTAATCATGGTGTGATAAAGGGAAGTGTAGAACATTGCTTTTTGATCGAGCGTACCTTCAATCTCGAAATGCTCCAGTTCGCTATTCCAATCTGTACGAGCAGCTTCCGCCAACTGTTCGAAACTCTTTCCGGAAGCCTCGGCACGCAGATTCTTAATGGCCCCTTCCGTACTGACTGCTGACAATGCCACTTTCACAACCAGTTCCGAATTGTTAGCGGTATCGAAGTTAAAGTAAGCCACGATTTTTCGACCTGTGATTTCGGGGAAGTTCTTTTCCAACTTAAAACGACGCCAAAAGCCATTGTACAATACTTTTTCCTTATCCTTATATCCGTAGTCTTTAATCGGCTGTGACAAAGAGATAGCAAAATAGGTATAATTCGTACGCGCCCATCCGTTAGTGATACGATATCCGGTCAACAGAGTATCGTTTTCGACTCTCAAGTTGGCCCATAGAACTTTGCCGTCATAATTATAAATACCATGCACCAGATCCAAAATCAAATGCCCATCTTCTCCTTTCGGGAAGGTATATTTATGTATGCCCGTTCGTTGCGTTGCTGTCAGTTGGGCTTTAATGCCATAATCGTCCAGTATCACTTCATAATATCCGGGAACAGCTTTTTCTGTAGCATGGTCAAAACGTGAACGGTATCCCTCTTCCGGATAATCCGCCCGACCGGGATTTAACTTCACATCGCCAACAGCAGGCATCAACAAGATGTCTCCCAAGTCAGAATGTCCCGTACCACTAAGATGAGTGTGACTGAAGCCAACAATGGTCTTGTCCCTATATTGGTAACCGGCACAATACTCGTAGGCATTTTTCTGATAAGCTCCATTTACATTATGCGGAATTGTGTCTGTGTCCGGACTCAACTGTACCCATCCGAAAGGAGTGCAAGCACCGGGAAAAGTGTGTCCCATCCCATTGGTCCCGATAATCGGATTCACATAGTCTATCGGCTGTTGAGCTATGGCGGACAAAGTTGCTGCCGCCATAGTCATCATCAATACTTTCTTTCTCAAATTATTCATATCAACTTACTTTGCGTCACGAGAGAATGAATACGGGAAGTCTGATTCGTTGACACCTCTTCCCTTATTCGGTTTGTTATCCATATCAAACACCAGACGACCGCCTTTCAACAGATCAAAATGGTTCAGATAATTCTTTGTATAATTCTTGCCATTATAATTCAATGAACGAATATAACGATTATCATCGTTATTCTTCGGGGCGGAGATTTCCAGTTTCTTGCCGTTCTCCAGTGTAATCGTTGCTTTCTTGAAGTAAGGAGCTCCCATTACATATTCATTGCTGCCGGGACATACCGGATAAAATCCCAATGCAGTAAATACATACCAAGCCGAAGTCTGACCGTTATCTTCATCTCCACAATAACCGTCCGGAGTAGGAAGATAGAGGCGGCTCATCGTCTCACGCAACCAATATTGGGCTTTCCAAGGTTCGCCGGCATAGTTATACAAGTAGATCATGTGCTGGATAGGTTGGTTGCCATGTGCATAGTTACCCATGTTAGCAATTTCCATTTCACGAATCTCATGAATCACTCCTCCATAATAGCTATCATCAAATACAGGAGGAAGATTGAATACAGAATCAAGCATACTGACAAACATCTTCTTGCCGCCCATCAGATCAACCAGTCCTTGTACATCGTGGAATACCGACCATGTATAATGCCAACTATTTCCTTCCGTAAAGGCATCTCCCCATTTAAAAGGATTGAAAGGAGTCTGGAAAGTTCCGTCGGAATTCTTTCCCCGCATCAACTTAGTTTCCGGATCGAACAGATTACGGTAGTTCTGACTCCTTTTCTTATAAACATCCAGTTCTTCTGCCGGACGACCTAATTTTTCACCCATACGGTAAATGCACCAGTCATCGTATGCATATTCCAATGTGCGTGCCGCATTCTCATTAATTTTCACATCGTATGGCACATAGCCCAGTTTGTTATAATATTCATATCCACGGCGTCCGGTAGTAGAAACTTTCGGATGTACGCTATTGGCCCCTTTCAGTAGGCCTTCGTACATTTTTTCTGCATCCGCTTTGGTTACATTCTTCATGAAGGCATCCGCCACTACAGAAGCTGAATTGTTCCCAACCATGCAACCACGATGGCCCGGGCTTGCCCATTCAGGAAAGAATCCACTTTCAAGATAGGTATTCAACAGACCTGCCTGCATCTTCTCACCCATTGAAGGATATATCAAATTAACAAATGGAAACAAGCAACGAAAAGTATCCCAGAATCCAGTGTCGGTAAACATATATCCCGGACGGATTTCACCATTATAGGGGCTGTAATGCACAGTTTCCCCCTTACCGTTTACCTCGTAAAACATACGAGGAAACAACACCGAACGATACAAACAAGAGTAGAACGTACGCATACGGTTCTCATCGCTGTCTTCAACCTTGATACGCCCCAAGACATTGTTCCATGCCTTACGACCGGCCTCTTTTGTCTGTTCAAAGGTCTTATTACCAATTTCTTTCAAGTTCAGTTCCGCCTGTTCAGGACTGATGAATGAGGATGCCACCTTTGCATGTACCTGTTCTCCTTTCTTCGTTGAAAATCCGATAGCAGCACCCACGTGATTGGATTGTAGTTCGAGATGTGTTTCAACCAAATGATAGTCTGCCCATACTTTATTGAAAGTAAAAGGCTTGTCGAACTCTATCACAAAGTAATTCTTAAAGTTTTGAGGAACACCGCCACTATTGCGTGTCGTATAACCAACTATTTTATTTTCTTCGGGAATCACCTTCACATACGAACCGCGGTCGAAAGCATCTACCACCACATAGGCATCGGAGGTTTCAGGGAAAGTGAAACGGAAATATGCGCAACGTTCTGTCGGAGCTATTTCAGTTGTCATGTCATACTCTGACAAATAAACACTATAATAATAAGGAGTGGCTTTCTCTGCCTTATGAGAGAACCAGGAAGCACGACTGTCCTGATCGATCTTCAACTGTTTAGTCATCGGCATGATTGAGAACTGACCGTAGTCATTGATCCACGGACTAGGCTGATGGGTTTGCTTGAAACCTCTGATTTTGTCGGATGCATAAGTGTAAGCCCAACCGTCACCCATCTTTCCGGTTTGTGGCATCCAGAAGTTCATTCCCCAAGGCAACGCGATGGCAGGATATGTATTCCCATTAGATAGTGATATTTTCGAATCAGTTCCCATTAAAGGATTCACATAGTCTACCGGTTGCTTTTGCGCAAAGGTAGAAGAAGCTCCCAATAGCAGGGCTATTGCGAAAGATAGTAGTTTCTTTTTATTCATGGTCTACGAATTAAGCTATTAATTAGATTATCAAGTCTTTTTTATTTACGTTACAAATTAAAGCATCTTTCTGTAATTATCAGTCCTCTGATACGCCAAAATAAGAAAAAAATAGCAGATGGTCAACCAAAGGATACGAGCGTCAACGAGAGTACAAGTTAAATAAGTGAGAATCAGGATGTAATATTTATGTGCATACCACGAGAGTACAACCGGAGGACTAACTGTTTAAGCAATAGAGAGAGGATAATTTGCCTTTACCCTCTCTCCAATTCTATCAGAAACAAATATTTATTATTACCTAATTAATTCCATCCCGGGTTCTGATGTCCTTCCAACGCAGGATTAGCCTGAATTTCATCTAACGGGATAGGCCATAACAAAGCATATTCAGGAATGGCGCCGGCTCTTGTGCTTCCATCGGGCTTGTTTTGGATTTGAGCCGATGCAAGAGCAGTCCATTTCAATTTTCCTGATTCGGTAGATACTTCCGGATACAAACGAGTACGACGAATGTCATCCCAAATCTTAAATTCCAACGGTAACTCATGCAAACGTTCAGTCAAAATCGATTGTATTAAATCGTTTCCTGTAGCCGTCTCATCTGCCAATCCAGCACGTTTACGCACTTGATTGAGATAATATTTAGCTCCACCGACAGCATTATCTTCATGATTTGTACGTGCCAGACCTTCGGCCGCAATCAGCAAGACTTCCGCAAAACGGAATACCGGCATATTATAATCACCGTCGTGGCCGCTAATCAAAGCATTTTCATCAAACCATGCCCAGTTGCCTGCATTATTCAAAGTATGAGTATTTCCTTCAGCATCGGTATATTGCTTAAAGAAGAACTGTTTCTCATGTCCTCGAATATCATTAGAGGCATAGCTGTTAAGCAACATATCACAGGGAAGGTATGCATTATACAGCACGTCTCCTCCCGGATGGAACACTCCCCACTGAAAAGCATCTGTACCAATAGAACGACAAGCATAAGAGTTACCTACACTATAATCACTATAATTATATTCTTTAGCATAAATGATTTCAGCAGATTCTTTCGTTGTCTTAATCACATTATACGCAGAGTTCAAATCATCAGTCGTTCCATTCGGATGAATAAGTCCGTGAGGACTATCATTAATCACTTTTAATGCCATCTGTGCAGCTTTTCCATAATAGTCTGTTCCACCATTTAACGGTGCACCAGCCCATTGTAAATAAACTTGTGCCAACAATGTCTGCGCCATTGCCCTGGTGACATAACAGCCATTTTCATAGAACGTTTTATTGGGTAATGCATCCCCGTTGACAATATCCAGCAAGTCGGCTTCAATTTTCTTATAAACCTCTTCAGCAGAAAGACGTTCTTTGTACATACCTTCTGTAGATGTGTAAGGTTCTGAAATATAAGGAACACCACCAAATTCTTTGACCAGCCAGAAATATCCGTATGCACGGAAGAATTTACCTTGAGCCACATAATTATTAATAGTAGCTTCATCCAGCACCCCAGTCATTGTCGGAATATTGGCAATAACAAAGTTGGCACGTGAAATACCTTTATAAAACTCATGCCAGTATTTCATTGCAATATCATCAAAAGATTCAATATTGAAGTTACACCCTTCGGATGCCGTAGTAAATGTTCTATCCTTACGCTTATCAACGTACAATCCGGACACAATACCACCCCACATTGTCGCTTTAGGAGTCCAGCCACCGCCTACATCAGTGTTGTGTAAATAAGGTACACCACCGAAATACAATGCGTTCACACCCGACTCCGCATCAGCTTTCGTCTTCCAGAATTGGTCAGATGACTTCATATCCAATGGTTCTTCTTTCAGGAAATCGTCGCATGAATTCAGCAACACAGAAAGTGAACACATACAAAATGCAGATATATATACTTTTAATAGTTTCATAATTCTTATGGTTTTTATAACGGTGAATTAAAATGCTACATTAAGACCGAACGTAAACGTTCTCGGACGCGGATAGGTGAAAAATTGGCGGTTAGCCCCCCATTTGTTGTCACCTAAACGAGATGAGTTATCCGGATCGTATCCGTTATAGTCCTTAGAAGTAATCAGGAACGCGTTATTCACATTCGCATACAAACGCAATGAAGACAGACCGATCTTCTTAATCAGTGTCGGATTGAAGGTATATCCGAGCTGAATCATGTTACAACGCAAATAAGAACCATTGCAAACCCAGTCATCATCTGCCTGGTTATTAGCTCCCTGACCAAAGTTATTCAGACGAATTGCCTGTTCTTTACCCGACGGATTGAGAGTTGGATGCCATGCTTCCTTATAAAGACGGTCTATACCGTTAGTTAGGAAACGGGCTACAGTAGAGTGATAATATTCTTGCATCACGTCTACCCCCCATGTAAACTGGAAGTCTAAAGTCAAATCGAAACCTTTATAATTGAAGGTATTGATAAATGAGCCCATCCAGTCTGGTAATCCGTTACCGATAATTTCGCGTTTCTTATAAGTTACCTTTTCACCGATAGTGGAAGGTATGTTCATTGTCTCCGGATCCCAGTTAGACGGAATACCATCGTAGATACCGGCGCGCTTATAACCATAGAAAGAAGAAAGCTCTTCACCTTCACGGATCAACATATCGTAACCCACAAAACCATCGGTTGTAATCTGACGCTTACCGGTGACAGGATCAACAGATGCACTTTCATCCAGTTTCTCTACACGGTTTTTGTTGAAACCTAAATTAAGAGTGGAAGTCCACTGGAAATCATGTGTCTGAATAGGATATGCTGTAACTAGAATATCTACACCGCGATTGGAAACGGCTCCAATATTATCCATAATGGAAGAGTAGCCTGTTGATTCAGGAACCGGACGGTCGAGCAACAAATCTGAAGTATATTTATAATAATAGGAAATATCGAAATTCAGTCTGTTATTGAATAAACCCAACTCGAATCCTAAGTCCCACTGTCCAGTCTTTTCCCATTTCAAGTCAGGATTAGGCATATTATCCAGATAAGACACAACGTGCAAAGCATCACCAATAATCGTATTTGACTGGCTCACCGTGGCTAATGACTTATAAGTACCGATTTCCGAGTTACCTGTCACACCGTAAGAAGTATGCAATTTTAGTTTGCTAATCAATGAGTTGTCTTTCAAGAAGTCTTCATTAGAAATCATCCAGCCCAAACCTACTGACGGAAAAAATGCATATTTATTGTTCTGTCCGAATTTGGAAGAGCCATCATAACGACCGGTTACGGTAGCCATATACTTATTGTCATAAGAATACGCCAGACGCAAGAAATAAGAGTTCATTGCCCACTTGTCGTAATCACTGCCAACAGAAGGACGGTTCGTTCCGGAACCTAAATTATAATATCCGTAGAAGTCATCAATATACTTACTGTCGGAAGCTTCGAATTTGGTATAATTATATTCTTGCCAAGACATACCCGCCATTGCATTAATGTGATGTTTGTTTATATCTTTCACATAAGTCAAATAGGTTTCTTCCTGCCAATACAAAGAGTTGGAGTTATTTGCAGAAGCTGCTCCCTCGGAACTTTGATTAATCATCGGACGCGGAGTGAACGGCGTATAGTTAGCATCACGATTATTGTGGTAGTCGATACCGAACTGGGTCTTCAAATCCAATCCTTTCATGAGATGGAAAGTCAAAGCAGCATTACCAAAAATCTGCGTACGATATTGCATAGCCTGCATCCGTTCGAGCAACTCAACAGGATTACCTACACCTTCCGGGCTGAATCCTTGTTTTCCGCTATTAGGATCAGTCTGATTATTGAGAATAGAGCTTGTATTAATAATGTTCGTCTGCGTATATTCACCATCCAGCTTAACCGGTAAGAAAGGCAACTGTTCGATCATTGTACGCAATGCGCCTTGTCCATAAGGGTTATCAGAAGTTCTATTACCCCAAGTATGATTTACTAATAAATTAACGGAAGTAGACAGCCAATCAGTCGGTTTGTCATCATACGCCAATTTTGCATTGATACGTTTGAAGTAAGAATTCAACAAAATACCCTGTTGATCGGTATAATTGATAAATGCTCCGATAGAAGATCCTTCTCCTGTACGTTGGATACTGATCTGATGGTTATGAGAGATGGCAGTGCGGGATGCTTCATCCTGCCAGTTGGTATTATATTTCGGAGAACCGTCTGCATTGAACAAACGTTCGTCTGTGAATATCTGTGACAGATCAGTTGTGAAGTTCTTGCCTTGAAATTCGTTGGCATTTTCCAATCCCTGCTTGAAGGTAGACATCCATTCGTTAGCATCCATTACGTCTATTTTTCTAGCCATCTTACCGATAGACAATGAACCATCATAAGAAACATGGACTCCTTTTCCTGCATTACCGCGCTTGGTAGTCACCATGATAACACCATTCGCACCACGGGCACCATAGATGGCAGCAGAGGAAGCATCTTTCAATACTTCGATAGATTCGATATCATTCGGATTCAGCAATTCGAAGTTTGACATCACGACTCCATCGACTACGTATAGCGGTGAAGCCGACGCGTTGATAGTAGAAATACCACGAATAATGACACGTGATTCTCCACCCGGCTGACCGGTATTAGAGAAGATATTCACACCGGCCACTTTACCCTTCAATCCGTCAAGCGCATTGAATGATTGTGCTTTCAGCATGTCTTTACCTTTGGCTGTGGAAATGGAACCCGTCAAGTCTGATTTGCGCATGGTACCATAACCTACAACGACTACTTCATCCAGTGCTTTGGTATCCGATTGCAGAACTACGTTCAGAACATTGCTCTTTAATTCCGAGACTTTAAATTCTTGTGTGATATAACCAATATACGAAAATACCAAGGTGGCATTGGAAGGAACAGAGAGGGTGTATTTACCGTTAATGTCAGTGATTGTTCCAGTACTGCCGTTTTTGACTTTCACCGTACCACTGATAACCGCCTCTCCCTGATCATCGGTTACCGTACCGGAGATTGATTTTACAGATTGAGCATTCATGCCCAAACTCAACATCATACCTATTACAAATAAGGTAAGATACTTTAGTTTTTCATTCATAATTCCTTTAAATTTGATTAGTAATAAGGTTAATTCCCTTTAAAAAGATTGTTGCAAATAAAGGCTATTCGAATAAAAGTCCAATGCTCTACCTTGCCAAAAAAACGGCAAAATAAAGGCATATATTTAAAGCACAGAATGGTAAATTAGAGCACAGATTAACACACTAATAATCAACATAATAAAATCAACAAAAGGGATTTAGAGCACAAGGTTGTGACAAACAAATAAATAATAATGTTTCCCAACCAATCACCTATACGAAAGAATTTAGCCTGACAATCAGCATACCTTTCGCTGTTCCCGATAATCTTTCGGTGTCATCCCGAACCGACGGGTAAATTCTTTATAAAAATAAGACCGGCTGGAAATTCCGACCTCCATAATAACATCTTGAATAGAAAGTTCTTCATCAAGTAACAGGCGGGCTGCCTTTTCCATACGGTAACTCTTTATTAAATCACCGGGAGCAGTATTGGAGATTTCCTTGAATTTACGATAAAACTGACGGGAACTCATTGCCATACGATCAGCGATCAACGTTGAGCCTAGTTCTTCCTTGTCCAGGTTTTCTTCAATCACCTTTAACAATTTGCGAATAAAATCAGCTTGTTCGGTAGTTGTACAGATAATCTGTCCCGCCAAATCTCCCAGTTCCTCCATATATATCTGCTTCGCTTCCCGCTTTCCATAAATAGCATTATGGACAACTTCCCGCAAGAATAATATATCATAAGGAAGTACAATATAAGAATCAGACCACAAGACCAATTCCCGCTGAATGGCCGAACCAACTTTCCAGGTTAACAATGGAATAAAAGCTGTCTTTGAAAGCAGAGTACGATTCCGGCTAACATACTCCATAAAAGTACTTTCAGCATTGGCATACATTGTCATATCCACTAATAATAGAGCCGGAGCCGACCGGCGAATTTCGTCAAAAGCAAGCTGCACACTCTTTACTTGATGAACCACGTATTCATCAGCCAGGAAATTACTAATCAACCAAGTCATTTCATCTCTGTCTTCCAACAAAAGCACAGTTTTTTTCCCTTGTTCACCTGCCACTGTCAAGACCGCCGGTTCAAAGATAATCGTCAACCGACTACCACTCCCATCATTATCATAACGAAGAACGGCATGAATACGTTCCAAAGCTGACCGTACAAAACCTAAAAGTAAATGCACAGCAAACACATGATCGGAATCTTTCTCCGTCACTGAAGAAGCTTTATCTGAAAGATATTCATACAACGCTTTCGCAGTAGCATCTTTAGAAGAAAAATGTAGCTGCATCTTACCATCCTGTTCTGACATTTCTACTATTACGCCATGAGTACCCTTCATTTCAGTAATCCGAAGATAGCAGCAATAAAGAATACTGTATAACGCATTCTTGTAAACTGGAAATGTTAAGTGTTCCGGAATCATTGACGATATAGAAGAATGATCAATCCCTTGTTCTTCCAACGTACGCAACACCTCTTGAGAAACTCCCTGTATACTCATACGCGCAGAAACAATAAACCGATCCGGAAAGAATTGTTTAAGTTCTTCCAAAAACAGAGCGTCAGGATTAAGAAGTGCGCTCATCACAGTTTCGCGTATCAGTGACACTTTCTCAAGACATTGCTCATAAGAAAGATTCTCTGCACGCAATTGGTCACAATAATTATAAATAAGAGTAAAATCTTCAAGCATCCTACGGTTTGTATATACAGTCTCGGATTTCCGGCAACTTTCTGTCCCCATCAGTGTTTTCATCATCCGTTCCTGAAGGCAGTTTTTACGTAGCAAATATATCACGTACCCTAACAACAACAAAAAAATGATCAAATAAACAAAATAAGCCGCCACCGATCGATACCAGGGAGAAAGGATATATACCGGAATAGAAAAATGCCGATATTCTGTATCAAATACATCCCTCTTATAGCGTACCTTAAAGATATAATCACCTGCCGGCACTCCTGTATATGAGGCTTCATTAATACTACTAAAAGAGGTCCAATCCTTATCATATCCTTCCAACTGGTAAGAATATTCTATATCTTCTCCTGATAAAAAATCCGGAACAACAAAAGAAAGTGCAAATGAAACCTCCGTCCCCTTCAACTGTAATGCCTTACCATCGTCTGTATAGTAATCTCCATCCCCCTGAACCACTTGCGTATGTCCAACAGTCAACTTACGTAACAAAATATCCGGATAAAATTCCGGAGCAGCCTGCACCTCTTTATCCAAATAAAGCAACCCGTCAATCCCACCGAAAAAAAGCTCCTGTGTATATGGACACATGTAATAAGCATCATCACTAAACTCACCGATTTGAACACCTGCACTGTAAAAGTAGGCATGTGATGAGCCATTTATCGGATTATATTTAATCAGCCCCCGATTCGTACCAAGCCATAAGAGTCCGTTCTCATCTTCAAGTACACCATGAATCATATCATTGAGCAAACCTTGTTCCCGTCCGATATAGGTAGCTTTCATCTGTTTTCCATTAGAATTCAGACATACCAATCCTGATGTTGTCCCTACATATAACAACCCTTCTTTGGTCCGATACAGGCTGAGCACATCGTCTACCGACTTATGAAGCATTTCTTTCAAAGAAATCACTTTATATTCTTCAGTCCGCTTATCAAACCGTACGAGTCCTTTCTCCCGACTGCCAAGCCACAAAATAGAATCCCCTTCGGGCAACATTGGATAGAACATCGTAATTTCCCGCTGACCATGAAAAAAATGATAACTTTTCTGCGACTTGAAACGAATGGTACCTGCCTGCTTCTCAAGTATTAATTTATGAAAACCGGAACCGGCTGTCACCACATAAAGTACACTATCATTTTCCTCATAAATGCCATGTATCTCGGTGGGTTGTGCCGGCAGATTCTCCACAGAATGCAAAGCTTTGTCTTCAAAAGAATAGTAAAATAGTCCCGGATCTCCAGATCCTATCCAAAAGCCATCCATATAACGGCTTTGAACCAATTTATAAACGGGAAATTCTTTATTCCATCGTATATAAGACACAACATTTTGCTTTCCTTCAGGAGAGTAAACTGTAACGGCAGAAGCCTCCTCATTCTCACGATAATCCGGTATATGCAACAGTCCATCACCCTTCGTCCCGAACCATAGTCCACCACTATCGTCTGTCATAACAGAACGTACCTGCCTGCTTAAGTTAGATGACAGTTGATTGAGCATCAAATTGGTGGCAATAGAATATTTCTTAGCATACATAATCGTTCCTTGTCCGTCTGAAGCAACCCATAGGACATTCTGATGAGGATCTCGATAAATACTATATATACGTACATTCCGGTCGACCACTTCTTCTTTATATTTTTGTGAAGTACGGAGACGGACTAACCCATTCGTTCGAAAACCAATAATAATATCTTCATAGAAAAGGGCTATTCCTGCAATAGTTCCATTCTTCTGCACTAATGAAGAAAGGTTACGAATATAAATTTTAGATTGTCGGGAAATATCATAAACATAAAGATCATGCTCACTATCGATAAAACAAAGAACGCCATTCTGATAAAAGACATCTTCAATAGGTTTCGCATGAAAATTAGTAGATGAAACAGTTGAATGAATTGATAATGTGTCACAATCAAAAGCATCCTGCGAAACCTGTAACAGCTCCCCTGTTTGTTGAGTGAAAATCCACAAAACACCATCATCCGTTACGAATGCCCGTTTATCCATATCTTCTACGGGTACTTTCAGATTCTTAATCTGTACAAATCGTTTATAAGATGTATTATAGTAGAAAATTCCACCATGACTCACCACCCATGTGTTTCCTTTAGAATTGGAATGTAGATAATAATCATCTGTAAAGTCATAATATCCGACAACTTGCCGTGAATCCTGTGAAAGACGATTAATCCCCAAATGAGTAGAAATCCACAAACAATTATTATCCGCTTGCTGAATAGAATGGATTACGTTGTTACTCAAAGCCTTGGGAGCTGAAAAATCGGAACGGAAAACTTCCATGCTTCTGCCGTCATAACAATTGACACCATCGTAAGTACCGAACCACATCAACCCTGTATTGTCTTGAAAAAGACAAAGCACAGCGCTATTAGATAATCCTTGCTGATAATCTACTTTCCGGAAGATATATGAATCTTTACCGCCATCTGCCTGACAGACCAATGAATAAATCAATAGAACAAAAGGAAAAATCAAGCGCATTTTCATTGTGTTAATCATTAATATCATCTATTAAATATCAGGCAATCGCTTATATGTTTTGTTTCGCTGTGCGAAAAAAAAATTGCCACTAATAATCGATGTCTTTAATTCACGTCACACAAAGATACGTTTTTATACGGAAAATGCAATCTATTTTATCAAATAGACGCATTTCCATACATACTAATACACCCAATTAAACAAATTCCATTAATATTTCACTACAATACTCCCCATTGTATATTTGGTGTGTCCCCCAGCCACAATTCAAGTATCCCCCCTTGTGCCAATACTATATGAGGAAGTTGATAAGAATTATACTCTTTACCATTCAACCGGGCACGCTGTATATAACAATTCGTTGAAGAATTATTGTATGTCTTGATTTTGAAAGTTCTCCCCTTGTAATATGCAGTATCCAGTTGTATTGTCACTTCGTCAAAAATAGGACTAGTGATATCATACACAGGATTTTGCCGAGAACCTCCGTCAAGACTGAATAATCCCACTGCCATCAAAACTCCTATGCCTCCCATCTGTCCTTGATCTTCATCGTGACCGCCATAACCTTTATCCGGAGTAACAGCTCCGTAAGCTTGTTCCTTCACCCTACGCACCCAATATTGCGTCATCCACGGCTTTCCGACATGAGAAAAGACATGAGCATTAGAACATCCCGGCTGATTGGCATAACTAACGGTTCCACTTCCATAACCATATACAAAATCCATGGAAGAAGCCTGTTCAAAAGCATAATTCAGCATAGAACACAAGCTATCATTTCCTCCCATAAGTTCCGCCAAACGAGGTATATCATGTGAAATACCGAATGTAGCTTGCCATGCATTAGCTTCTACATACCCGCTGCCACTTGTCAAATCAGTATGTAACCAAGTGCCGTCTTTACGTCGCGGCAGAATCAACTTCTTTTCGTTATTAAAAGAAGTCCACCAGCCCGATGAACGCTTACGGTAATAAGCATAATCTTTCTTCATTCCCATACGATCAGCCATTTCACTCAAAGCCCAATCTTCAAATGCCCATTGTATAGTCAATCCCGCATTATCCGGACAATAGCCATACTGCACATAAAAGTCTAATTCATTATCCATATCCAACGCTAACATACCACCTTTAGCATGATTTTTTTTCATCGCTTTATAACCGACTTTAGGTGACCATTTATGGGTAATATTTCTCTGATATGCACTTGTAATAAGCGATGTAGCAGGACAGCCGCTCATAATGTAAGAATATCCACCGGCACAAGGTCCACGTGGTAATAAATCACCATTCAGATCATATTCGATAAGAGAAGCTGCAAAATCATCCAAAACAGACGGATAAGCTATCCCCCAAAGTGTATTGAGATTCCATTGAGTTAACCAAAATGCATCAGAATTATACATATGATGTATCGATTGCCCGTTCTTATCTTTCCTAAGCTGCTTCACAATCATTTGAGCCTGTAAAGTATGTGTTCCTTGGCGCACACCCTGTGTATAATCCGGATACTCTCCATTAAAATCGTCTATTTTATGGCGTCCCAAAAGTGTATGCCACAAATCTGTATAAAATTTCTTTTTCTGTACATCAGTACCTCCTTTTACATCTATCTTACCTAACCACTCATTCCATTCTAACTGCGATTTCCGACGAATACGATCAAAATCCCAATGATCACAACCCTGTTCTAAATTCTCTTTCGCATTATCTACACTGACATAAGAGATAGCCATCTTAACTTGCAACCTGTCCCCCGCTTCCATTTTATATTTAGCAGAAACACCAGATGTAGACGCGTCATAATAAGACCATCCTGCAACCTGCGGTTTGCTATCCATAGTACCTTGTATTTCATTAATATCATGTTTGTAATCAGTGCCTGCCCATCCGTTTAACTCATTGAAAGGACGATCGAATTGAGCAACAAAGAATATCTTGACCACATCAGGACCTCCCCACAAACGTCCCATAGTATCAAAAGATCCACTAATTTCATTTGGTCCACTACGTTTTACCTGAGCATTAACCATCGTAGATGTCCCTACATACCCACCCAAGTTGAGTAGAATATCCGCTTCGCAATCTTTGGTATATGTCAATCTATAAAAGCTGGCACGATCTGTTGCCGTTTGTTCTACCCATGTATCATATTTTTCTAAATAAAGACGATGGTATCCCGGCTGCACCACCTCTCCGTCATGACTAAACGGTGATTTCCAATGCTGCTCTCCTAATGTTGGATCAATTCGCCCGGTGGTTGGCATGAGAGTCAGTCCAGATAACATCCAACAATGTACTTGCGGAAACCCCAGTACTTCCGTAGAATTATAATTATATCCTCCTCCATATTGATTTTTATTGCGGGTTAAAGGTGCAGCTCCAATCATACCAAAGGGCTGGTTACCTGTGATAAAAAAGAAATATCGTCCGCGAGCTGATTCGATGTAAGGATCTACCCAGGAAACATAATCCTCATAATTTTCCGGAGCCGGATAAACTTCTATCTCCGACAAACCAAGATGTTCTCCATCTCCATCAGTTACCTCAAAACGAAGCCACCGAGTTTTTCTCGCTGGAAATGTTACAACTTTTGGTCTACCGTCATTAGCGATTTCCCAAACATTGATACGACTACCATCACTAAAATGAAGAATGCCGCTTGCTGTATGTGTTTTCTCTTCCGGGCGATCGTATAATACCACCTTATTAATATACACTTCTTGGTCCCAATCTAATTGGATCCAAGGATAATCTATTGCTCCCCAGAAAGTCTCTACACTTTTAGAAGCCCATTCTCCCTTTCCTATAACGCGAATCTGTTGATCTGTCACATTTTCCCCTTTGTGAAATTCATCAAGTACGGAAGATGCACTTACCCGGCTTTGTGGTGCTATATTATATGGAGAAGCATACACCATACACACAAAAAATAACGCTATAAGAAAAACCGGTAATCGTAATACAGCCATAATTATTGATTATACATTAATAAGTTTCTCATTATTATTTCCTGTCTGTCTGGTACATAATTCCTGAAATCACCAGTCTCAAACAATCATGTGCCAGACAGCGAAGAAAAGCACTGTTCAGTTTGAATTTCAAACAATGCTTACTACAACAATATTATTTTCGTTCGCAATATATACCAAACTCTGCAATTGAGGTAGTACCATTCGATTTTTGTACTTTCATGCGTACTGCATCTCCCCATACAGTATCGAAACGATGAATCTTCACACGCTGAGAAGTAGGTGCTTTACCTTCAAACAACGTTTTCCAAGTATTACCTGTGCGATATTCAAGGCTATATTCTTGTAAACGATCATTATTACGATCAGTAATGACAATCATATTGAAAGGTTTCTCACGTTCAAGTGTAACCGAGTACCAAGGATCTTTCACATTGTCGTTGCAGTTCCAGCAAGTACCGAAATCGTCATCGTTTGCAAAATCAAAAATAGCGTAGTCACTACTCCAAGCACCTTCTGCCGGACGATATTTGGCTATATTAGAAGCAATAATGGGAGCGTCACATGCCGGCACATCGGCCACATAACCGTCATTCTTCCATAGCTTTCCGATTTCTTTCAATGCCTTCAAAGCGTTGGCATCAAACAGTCCGTCTCTGTTGGGAGCTACGTTCAGAATAAAGTTGCAATATGCTTTTCCCATCGGAATAATATTATCGTTTACCATTTGTGCCGGAGATTTCACCGGGGTAGTCGGAAAACTTTCTTTCCAGAACCAATTCTGCTGCAAAGGCAAGCAAGACAACGCAGGCAAGCGGTTCGTTTCCTTGGAGATGTGTTGTCCGGCTCCTTGTTCATAAGATTTGATATCCGTGTAGAACAAAGCTTCAGTAGGATATTTGGCAGCGTTCAGATCCATCACCAAACAATTAGGCTGAATAGATTTAATCAGACGATAGATATCTTCGAAAGGAACATCATCATAGGAGATACGTGACCAAGGTGCATCCCAACCATCAATAATGATAGCTTTGATTTCTCCGTAGTTTGTCAGAAGTTCACGGAGCTGTCCCTTAATCATCTCAATATGTTTCGGTGTTATACAGTTCGGACGCAAACGAGCGTGTGTGTCAAGGATAGAATAATAAAGCATTACTTCCAATCCTTCGGCACGGAACGCATCTGCATATTCTTTTACTACATCACGCTTGAAAGGACTATTCATTACGCTGTAATCAGTTGTCTTGGTATCCCAGATACAGAAACCGCTGTGGTGCTTAGTGGTCAAACAGCCATAAGTCATGTTGGCAGATTTTGCAGCTTTTGCCCATTGTTTGCAATCCATTTTTTTAGGGTTGAAAAGTTCAGGAGAAGCATCCGGATCCGGCCAATCTTCATTGAAGAAAGTAGGCATGTTAAAGTGAATGAACATACCGCAACGAAGATCTACAAACTCCTGTTGTAATTGGTGTAGTGATTTGGTCTGAGCATTGGTATGCAGTGCTGCAACCATACACAAACAGATAAGTGCGAAAAGTTTTTTCATGACTCTCATTGTTTTTTGTAGTTATACATTATAATAATTTGTTATCGGTTATTTAGTTATTTTTTAAAGAGGTTCCGGGCGTATCTCCCATTATCAGTTCGAGCGTTCCGCCTGCCACAATGTCTTTAAAGTCGATGTAACATTTATCATACTCCTTACCGTTCAGACGGGCACGCTGTATATAGCAGTTCGTCTTCGAATTGTTACGGGTCCGGACAACAAACTCTTTTCCTTTAAAGTAATCACTATCGAGCCGGATGCGCACTTCGTCGAATACGGGGCTAGTGATTTCGTAGCGCGTTGTCGCCGGACAAGAGGGATGTATGCCGGTTGCCGCCAATACATACCATGCCGACATCTGTCCCACATCCTCATTGCCCACCATTCCTTCTACCGAGTTGCGGTAGGCATTCTCACAGATGCGACGTGTCCATTTCTGCGTCAGCCAAGGAACATTTAAGCGGTTGAACAGGAAAGGTACGAGATGTACCGGTTCATTGGCATGATTGTAGTAATCATTCCAGCGGATACTCTCGGGAGCCTTGTCGAAAAGCGCAGTCAGCTCTGCCAATGCTTTCTCCTTGCCGCCCATGAGCTGCACCATGCCGTCAACATCATGCGGAACAAACCAGCCCTGCTGATACAAGTTAGACTCTTCGCAGCCGAAACTGTAGGCTGTGCGCGCATCGTCACGCCAAGGGGCATATGTACCGTCTTCCTGACGCGGGTAAAACCATCCCACTTCCGGATTGAACGTATTACGGTAGTTCTGCCCCCGTTCGCTGTAAAATTGCGCATCGTTTTCGTGCCCCAAGACCTTGGCAAGCTGTGCAAGGCACCAGTCAAAGTAAGCATACTCCAACGTTTTCGACACGCTCATCACCGAGTATCCCCGCTCACCATTGCCGAAACGTTCGGCGGTGTTGCGGGCATAGCGGTAGGCCTTTTCCACATCGTATCGGCGGATACCTTTCAGATAGGCATCCGTCAATACAGATATCGCCGGATTGCCAATCATACAACCGCTATAAGCATTCAGAAACTCCCAACGGTCGTAATATTCATGTCCACTCTCCTCCGCCAACGACACCAACGAGTTGATTTCATCGTTCACCATGCGAGGGTTGATAATAGTCTGGAGAGGGAATTGGCTACGGAATACATCCCAACCGCTGAATATTGTACGTTTGGCAAAGCTTTCACTGCGATGCACCTTTCCATCTCCTCCCGTATAACGTCCGTCTACATCAGCTATAATACGAGGATCGATCATGGTGTGATAGAGAGACGTATAGAATATTGTCTTTTCATCCTCGCTTCCTCCTTTCACTTCCATTCGCGAAAGTTGACGGTCCCAACTTGCTACAGCCTCTTTGTACACTTGGTTAAAGTCTTTTTGGGCAATTTCGCTGCGGTAGTTGCGTTCCGCACCGTCCATATCAACAAACGAAATACCCACCTTCATCGTCACTTCCTCGCCTGCCTGCGTAATAAACTCCGTAAAGAAGCCGATGTGCCTGCCTTCCATCTCACGCACACCTTTGGTAACGACAGCCTTCGACACCTGCGTCAGATAAGGTACGCTCACCACATCACCGTTTTTGCGGCTCCATCCGTCGGGGATGTCAGCACTCCAAAAACCGTAGTCCCTCAGCGGTTTGCTGAACACGACATAAAAGTAAACGGTGTAGTTGGCTTGTCCCCAGCCATCCCCCCAACCACCTCCTTCGGGTGTACACTTCATCCATCCGCAGATAGTATGTTCATCTTTTACCTGTACATATTGAGCCACAGAAGTACCACCTACACGCCGCGCCAAGTCTATCTGTATGCGCGACTGGTTATGTTCAGGATAAGTGAACCGAAGCATACCACAATGCGGAGCAGCTGTAGTTTCCACTTTAATATTATAGTCGGTCAAAGCTACGCTGTAGTATCCTGCCGAAGCCTTTTCCGTCGCTTTATCGTAAGCAGAGCGATACCCCTGTATGGAGCCGTCTTCGCGACCGGCTATGACCTGAAACCTACCAGTAGTGGGCATGGTCAGCAGATTGCCCAAGTCACCATACCAACCCACTCCGCTCATTTGTGTAAAGGCAAACCCCTCTATCGTTCGGTGTTCGTCGCTGTAGCCCGGTGCATGGTCGCCTCCAGTTATCGTCTGAGGACTTACCTGAACCACCCCAAAAGGGGTGGTTGCTCCCGGAAAAGTCTTTCCCAAACCATGATAACTTCCGGCCAATTCCATACTGGTACTTGCTCCGATGAACGGATTGACATAGCGAGACAAGTGTTTATCGGCTGCTATCCCTACACCATTTCCGCAGAGGGTGGCAAAAACGATAAGGCAAAGTATGTATTTCGTTGTTCTCACAATCTAAAGAAGTTAGTTTTATTATTCTTCCTTTCTCTGCATCTTCATCCACATACCACCGTTCTCGGTAGCATCTGTATCCGGACACAACAAGTAAATGTAGAATTTATTATCACCAGCTACATTCAAGCGGTCGTAACGAATCACAAACAGTCCTTTTTTATTGAACCAAGTATCCAACAAAGGTTTGATGTATGCATTCATATCTTTTACTTGATTGGGGTTCATCGCTCCACCACCGCAAGTTTCACCTTCACCCGACAAATTGGTGAAATGTATCCAATCCTTATCCACATTGTTCACCCGGATATTAGCTCCCGGCTCACTACTTCTAAAAGCAAGATTCGCAAACCACCACGACCAAATGACCAACGGACGCTGCGTGCAATCCGCATTTTGCCATCCATAGTCATATTTCATGAGGTTGATGTCCGCTATAGTGCCGCCATCAGTGAAAGAACCTTTTGTGCATTCCCAGATTTCATCACAGGCAGCACCCTTATTCTGCTCCTTACAGAACGAAAATTCTTTGCCTGCCGTCACATAATCAAAATCAGCTACAGCATCCATGTTAGAAATGAACGTCACACCGGACATTCCTTCAACAGCCACCGTTTCGCCACTACAATCTATGGCTTTGAACGCATAAGTATTTCCATCCAATGCCTTGATTCCTTCCACCGGAGTTTCCAATTTAAATACTTTTCCCTCTTTTATCAGCATTGATTCGTAATATTGCGTATGCCCGTTCACATCATTTCCACTCTTATTTTCAAGCGTAACAATCTTCACAGAAATATCTGAAACACCAGCCAATGCCAAACCATAATAGCCAATCAGATTGCCGGAAGCATCACAAATCACTTGATTATCCAATAGGTTCTTGGCAAATAATTCTGTAAACTCCGCTTTAGGTGCCACTTTAGTCTCTATATAACTTTTCGCCACCGTATGCAACTCCATCTTTCGGCCGGTAGCCACACCAACCAATATCAGTTTAGTGCTTTCCTCTGCTCTAGTAGTGTCTACTGTCGGAACTTCAGTGATAATAAATTTCGTATCCACATATTCCGGACTTAAGTTCTGAAAATGAACATTACATTTATCAATAGTCAACTCTACCGCTTTACCACTTGTTGCAAAAGCACTCTTCACTTCTATTGCTTGTTCCAAGAAATCGGAATCAAGAATTACCGTTCCGTCCTTGCTAAACTGAAAGAAGAATTCACGTCCCTCACATTCAGTCATCCAACAACCCTCCGACGCATTATAAAGTACTTCTTTCACATCTGATGCCTTCAACCGATCACTCTCGCCATATCCTACGTCACTCAAATCAATTGTATTGCATCCCCACAAGAGGAACATACACAACACACCGTATATATATGATAATTTATTCATGTTTATGTTTATTGATGATTGTTCAAGAATTTCTTTACTTCAGCCACATATTCATTCCATAAGTCTTCCATAGACATGTCAGGATAGCTTTCTTTCAAGATATATTTCACTGCATACTCCAAACTCCAGTCGTTAGTCAGTGCATCCATCTTTACAGTCCATGGCAGCATGCGCACAAAGTCACCGTTATAAATTCGCAGCCAGCTCATGAAAGCGCCAGAGGTGTTATAATCAATCTGCCAAACATAAACCTTATTATCCTGCGGGTCTTTATACGGTTTCTCAATCGCAGCTTTGTATTCATTAATCTGACCTTCCGTGGCAAGTCCGAAGAATCCGCCGTTGGAGATTTTCACTGCATCCGGCCACCCTTCCTGATATCCCTGTTTATCGCAATCTTCCCCCTTCTTCTCATAATGTCCTTTGTGGGGCATCCATTCTACACAGTGACCCATTTCGTGCATCACTACAGCCTGCATATCGGGTAGTAACCACCAGGCGTCACTGGTCAAATTGTTTTCTGATGCCGGATAAACAATACCACGTCCTTCATTATGACTTGGATAGTCGAAAGCATAAGCCCCTCCAGTCTGTTCTTTCTTAATCATGAAAGTCAAATTTTCATAAGGGTCGCAAGCAATATTATGAGGCTCGAACGACATGGTAGCACAGTCCATATAATACCATTTGCGGAACTCTTCCTGCGTTGCGTCTGCACCACTATATCTGTTATACAGCCATTCTACAGTACGTAAATTCGAGTTGCTTTCAAAATGTATTTTCAACGGATTGCTCTGACGTTCTCGAAACTCTTTCCAAGCCATATAATCCATGTTCAGTGTCATCTCTGCATTGGCAAGGTGTTCGCTCAAATTTATCCAGTCACTGTATTGTTTGTTTCCTTCTTCATCTACGTAGATAGAGCGGAAACGGCAATCACGTGCGCCGTGTTTGGTCGTAACCACTACTGTACGGAAACGACTCAAATTCAGTGTAGCATTCGGCAGTCCGTTGTCTCTCTTCACGACCAGGTTACCGAAATCGCCTATATTGGGAATCATCACACGTTTCGTTTTCGTTTCGGTGAGCAGGGAAGCGAACTCTACTTCGGCTCCCACATACTCATTTTTCTTCTCCCACGCATCGTTGCCACCGTCCCAAGTGATGTAAAGTTCGTTCAGGTAAGCATCATACTTTGCCTCGGAAATCGGAGCAGGTGCATAACCTGCTACCGTAGCTCCATTTTTCGGGCTTTCCCAGCTTCCTTTATAAATGTCAGGAATCTGATATCCGTCTTCCTCGCCATAGCAACCACTCACAGTCAACGACGCCAAAAGCCCCAATGCCATATTTTTCCAATATTTTGTATTCATTACTTCTAAAAAATGTGTTTAACAATTAAATTTACCAACCTAAGTTCTGTACCAATTCGGGGATACGACGGATGTCATCGTAAGGAATCGGCATGAAATATTGTTTCTTTGAGAAGTTGGCACGGTTTTCGAGCAAGGTACGTGCAAAGAAATCCGGATAATCCTTATCCATATTCATACCGTACACATTACCCCCCTCACCACCTTTGTGATATTCAGGATAAATCCAGTGATCAGGATCATTATTGCCTTCGGCCACTTTCCAACGACGAACATCGAAGAAGCGATTCCACTCGAACGCCAATTCCACAATACGTTCGCGACGGATACGGTTGAGCAAATCATTCTTTGTCTTCGGACAAAACACTTTCCCACCCTCATTGGTGAATGAGTATTCAGGAATACCGGCACGCTCACGAATTTGGTTCAATTGCAATAGTGCGCCTTCCAAGTCGTCACACATACAGAGTGTTTCAGCATATCCTAAAATCATATCAGCTACACGAAGCGTGGGAGAGAACATTTTAGAACCGTCATCTTCCGTAGCTTTTGCTCCCTTACGGATTAGATAGCCTGAGTCGGGACAGTCACCGGAAGCTTTCGATTTACCGCAGGTTCCACGTGCACCATTTGTAAAATCCGTACGATGCTCTTCGTTTTGACTACCATGGTTCAGCCAGATAGAGCCGTTATAAGTGACATTTACATAGAAACGTGCCTCACGGTCTGTCCACTGTTTCAATACATAAGAATTGTCTGCATCGAAATATTTCAATTCAGTATCATTCTCGTCATAACACTGTCCGGAAGTAAAGTTACCAGCAGAAGGTACTCCTTCAAATTTGTTATAAGAGGGGTCACGGTCTATTGTCAGCCCATTCTTTGTAAAGAACATATCCACTGTTTCTTGTGTAGTATAATAACCTCCACCACCACTCACACTAGTGTCTTCGAAACCAGAGAACTTAGGACAAGTCCAATAAGTATAGTCCCATTGGTCGCGCAATTTTACCATAATCAGTTCGTTGAAGATAACATCATAGTTCTTCGTGTAGAAAGCAGCAATAGCACGACAGGACTTGTAGGGGTCGAGCTTACCATTCGTATATACTTTCGTCAGCCCGTAGTTCTGAGAAGTGGCAAAGTTAAAGAACTCTTTATAAGCTTCGTTGGCTTTGTTCCACTTAGTAGGGTCTTCCGTCTGCGGGAAAAGTTGTTTGCCATCTAAGTTTTTGACAGATGCCATATCTGTGTTTCCATTAAACAGCGGGCTTGCCCAATATAGATATAACTTAGCTTTCAAAGCCTTGCAGATACCTACGTCCATACGTCCCAAGTTGTTCTTGGAAACTCTGTTCGGCAAGTCGCCTGAATCAATAGCCTTTTGCAATTCATTAGCGACAAACTCTACACATTCATCTACTGAGTTGCGCACCTTAATCAGTTCTTCTTTAGAGGCATCCAAAGGTATCGGATCTTCGCCAATCAAAGGTACAGGGCCATAAATGCGAAGCAACTCAAAATAATAGTAAGCACGCAGTACACGCGCCTCTTCTTTCCAACGTCCACGTACGGAAGCACCTACTTCCTGACATTTGTCTACGTTTTGAATGAAGGTGCTTGCTTTGGCTATCGCTTGATAATAGTCTGTGAAGTAGCGGCTGGCCTGGCTATAAGAAGCGGTAGCCGCTCCTGTTGTCCATTCTGCATACGTCTTGTTCCAACGGTTGGCTCCTTCCAATGACGCTTCGGTAAAAATCGCTCCGTTCATGTTTGCGTCCACATGAAGCACATCACCCACCTCACGAATATAGCTGTATACATTATTCAGATATTGCTCTGTGCGTTGCTTTGAAGCAAACGTTTCTTCCAATCCGAACTGCTTGCCCGGAATAGCCTCAAAGAAATCGCTGCATGACGACATCCCCAAGCAAATCAAAGCTGCTGCAACATATTTTCTTATTTCTGTTTTCATACTTTTCTTTTTAGACTTGGTTAAAAATTAAACTTAAGACCTATTGAATAACTTGACACGTTAGGATAAGCCGTACCATTAGATGTATTCAATTCCGGATCCCACAATTTGAACTTAGAGAACGTGAGTAGATTGGTTCCCATTAGATAGATCTGTGCGTTCTTAATTAACAGCGGATCTGTCCACTTCTTAGGCAGCGTGTATGAAATGTTAACTTGCTTCAAACGCAGAAAACTGACATCTTTCACCCACCATGAACTTGGCTTCACATTATTGTTGTTACCGTCGCTACCCACCGATAAACGAGGATAGAACACGTCCTGATTAGTAGGATTGTCTGCACTCCAACGGTCGGTAATGTTTGCAAATACGTTGTCGCGTCCTTCATCATCCCAGAACGGTTTTATAGAAATACCGTCCAAATAACGATCAGCCTGTGCATTTCCTTGGAACAAAGCACTGATAGAGAAGTTACCAACTTGCAAATCTGCTCCGAATCCGTAATAAATTCTCGGAACATCCCCACGACCAATTACCGTTTTATCGTAATCGTCAATCACACCGTCGTCATTCAAGTCACGATATTTAATATCCCCCACGTGAACCGTACCAAACTGTTTGGCATGGTCGTCAATCTCGTCCTGACTGGTAAATAGTCCATCAGCAATGTATCCCCAAATAGCATTCACGTTTGTTCCACGGGTTTCCATCCATGGATAGTCTACAGGCGGTTGATCGTTTTCTATAATTTTATCTTTGTTGAAGGTCATATTACCACGTACGGTAAGATAGGCGTTTTTACCAATCTTTTGCGTATAGTCCATCGCAATCTCAACTCCTTTATTCTCTACAATACCCAAGTTGGCATAAGGATTCTCAATCCATCCTGCATAGCTTGGTACAGTGCTACGCTGTAAGAAGATATTATCACGACGTTCCTTAAAGAAGTCAATTACAAATGAAAGGTTGTCGTTTAGTAATTTCAGATCGATACCCAAATCCTGCTTGCATGATTTAGACCAAGTGACATTCACGCCATACTTTTCTTCGCCATAACCGCTGGCACCATTATGCGAGGTACCAAACCAGGTGCCACGTAAACCTCCAAATACACCTTGATACATAAAACGACGTCCTGTAGCCGTATCACTACCTACCCAACCATGTGTATAACGGAATTTCAAGAATGATATATATTTGCGTAACGATTCCCAAAATGGCTCATTAGAAACTGCCCAGCCCAAACCGAACGCGGGAAAAGTACCGTAGCGATTACCTGGAGTGAAGTTTTCCGAACCATTAATACCTAAATTGAATTCAGCAAAGTAACGGTCATTCCAAGAATAGGTAGCACGTCCGGCAAAACCACGCTGTTTGTAAGCCATGCCGCCAATGACATCAGAAGCATTTAAATCCCAGTATATTTTCTGGTTGTAAAGCAACAAAGCACTTACACGATGTGCACCGAAATCGCGTTCATAATTTAAAGAAGCCTCCGTATAAACGGTGCGGTTGCTCGAATGAGTAGGAGTTTCAAGCGTCAAGTTTCCGTCTGCTTCACCCAATACGTCGTACAAATATTCCCCTGTTTCTGCATCAAATAAGGTGTCTTCAATCCAAAGCCCATTTTCGTCTGTAGCTCCTTTAAACTTATACATTGGTTCACTACGGTTGTAGTTTCTACGGCGTGAATTATAGGTGTCGAACGCTATCATTGCAGAAGCAGAAAGCCCTTTGCTCCATTTCCAGAAATCCAAATCCTGCTTTACACGTACATTTGAGTTCAACTGAGTGCTGAATTCATCATAATAACCTCCACGAGCCAACTTACCATAAGGATTGAATTTCTGTTGCGTATTGATGCCCGGAATCATTCCATTGGGCAATACCATCGGATAAATAACCGGATTGACATCCATACAAGAGGCATATAAGGATGCAGCACTGCTTTGTGGATAGTGTCCCTGTCCCAAATAGCCGAAAAATCCTAAGTCAATAGCCGTCTTTGTTGTAGGCTTCAAATTTAAGTTTGAAGTAAAGTTGTATCGTTCATACTTCATCGATGTATTATAATTCTCCAGCTTGAAGTTACGTGTCATACCGTTTTCGCCATAATAGCTCAATGAAGCATAATAACTTGCCTTCGGCGCACCACCACGAATATTGATATTGGCACGGCGATTGTGTCCCCAGTCGTTGAATAATTCGTTTGCCCAATCTACGGCCGGATACAGATACGGATTATACAAACGAGGATTATCATTCGGTAACAAGCCGTTCGATTTCTTCGTAGCATCGATATACGCTTGAGAATAAGCAATGGTATTATTCTTATTCATTTGCGCTTCGTTGCGTGCTTCCATGTAAGTATAAGCATCGGCCATATCCACCTTTTTAGTCATGCGGGTGAGGCTTTCATAATAATCCACGCTAAATGTCGGTTTACTGATGCGTCCGGGTTTTGTCTTTACAATTACCACACCATTAGCACCACGCACACCATACACAGCAGTAGCAGAAGCATCTTTCAATACAGTAAATGATTCAATATCTTCCGGATCAATATTATTGAAACTACGCTCCACACCATCTACAAGTACCAACGGACTAGAGCTCTGCCCATTTTTAACCAATGTAGAAATACCGCGAATCCAGATATCCGACTCATCATGCCCCGGTTCACCACTACGTTGTACAGCAACTACACCGGCAATACGTCCGGAAATAGCTGAAGATAATTTGGCAGCAGGCATTTTGATAGCTGAAGCATCTAATGAGGACTGTGCACCAACAACAGACACTTTACGTTGATTACCGTAACCTACCACTACCACCTCATCCAGCGACGATACATCTTCTACCAAAACAATATCCACCACTTTCTGTTTGCCAACTTTAACCTCCTGTGGTTTATATCCTATATAAGAGATTACCAAAACAGGATTCCCTGCTGACAATTTTAAAGTGTACTGCCCATTTGTATCGGTAATGGTACCGTTCGTCGTTCCTTTCTCCTGTACACTAACTCCAATGAGCATTTCTCCTTTCTCATCCGAGATACGTCCTGTGACCGAACCGCCCTGCGCACGCATTGTTACACTACACGTAAGCAATAATAGCAGCAGCCACAAAGACCTGATGCGATGTTTTTTCATTTCAAGCAAATTCATACTACTTGTTTTAAATTAATAATAAGGTTATCAAATGTAATAATTGTACGACAGCAAAATAACGGGATTCAAAAAGAAATGAAATACTCCTACACGCCAAAAACAAAGAGAAGAAAAAAATGTCTGTTTGAAGTACATCCGGTCATTCAGAGTACAAACCAGGAACCTAATAATCAATACGATACATAATCAAATCGAAAAAGGAGAGTACAACTTGTAACATTAGGAAAACAGCATAGTTCAGCATAGATCAATTTATCGTCCGCAACATTATGTTCAAACATACTCGCCAGTATGTACAAACAATAAGATTTTACTCTTCATTCTTCAAATGAGTCTCCCTGTAAACCTTTGGTGTCACGCCAAACTTGCGCGTGAACTCTTTATAGAAATAAGCGCGGCTAGAAATGCCAACATCAGAAATGACATCTTGTATAGACAATTCTTTATTCTGCAACAAACGAACAGCTTTTTCCATCCGGTAGTCTTTAATCAAATCACTCGGAGTCATTCCGGATATTTCTTTGAGTTTCCGACAAAATTGGCGAGAACTCATCAGCATCTGTTCTGCGATGAACGTAGAACCCAGATCTTCCCGGTCCAAATTCCGCTCAACCACTTGCAAAAACTTCCGAACGAAATCCGCTTGCTCGGCAGTGGTGCAAACAATGGAATTCGTCCAACCTTCCAACTCTTCCAAATACACCTGTTTAGCCTCCCGTTTACCATAGATTACCTTTTGAATGGTTTCTTTCAAGAACGGTATGTCATAAGGAAGAACCAGATAAGAATCTGCCCACTGAATCAGCTCCCGTTGCATGGCTGTACTAACCTTCCAAGTCAACATCGGAATAAAGGCAGTCTTCGAAAGTAGTGAACGGTTCTTGTCGACATATTTCATAAACGTACTTTCAACATCCGCATACATCTGCATATCTACCAGAAACAAGACAGGGGACGAAGTGTGCATCTCATCAAACGCCAGCTGCACGCTTCGCACTGGACGAACGTCATACTCATCGGAAAGCAAAGCACTAATGAGCCATACGATCTCTTCACGGTCTTCCAGCAATAAAACGGTTTTCTTTATCCCATCCTGCGTGGCGATAGTCACCGGTTCAAAAGTGATCGTCAGCCGGTGACCGCCCGATGCTTCATCCATCACACAACGGAGTGTGCAGTTCTGCTGTTTCAATGCCGAAAACACAAAACGTTGCATCGTCCGAATACGGAACCGGTCATCCGAATCTTTCCCTTTCATCGGCAATAATTCCGGTTCGGTCAATATCTTATACAGCCCCTCCACCGTATCATCCGAAGAAAAGAAAGTTAACAGCATCCGGTTTTCGTCTTCTTCCATACTGACCGAAACCGCACAGGTATTCCTGTCGGCCAAGTAGAGACCACAGAAATAGAGAATACAGCGCAACGCATTCTTATAAACAGGAAATGTGAAATCCGCCGGAATATCCGGACGGATGGAAGAGACATTGTACCCTTCCTTTTCGAGTATCTGAAGCACTTCTTCCACCAGCTGGGAAAGAGACAGTCGCCCTGTAACAAAGAATTGTAGAGATGACAATAGCCGAAAACACTCGTCGCCAATCCCGCACCCGAATAGCAAAGCCATAACAGCCTCACGTATCTGACCGACTTTATCAGCATACTGATCCGGCGAAAGTGTCTTGTCGTTCAACTGGTCGCAAGCTTGGTATATGAGCGTACAGTTATCGAGCACCTCGCGTTCCTTGTAGCTATCCACCACTAATGAAGCGTTACGGCTTTCGCACTCCAGCAACTCCTGCATCATACGTTCATGACGAAAATATTTGAGAAATAAGTGAATAACATATACCGCAAGCACAAGCCCGATCAACAAATAAACAATATATGCATAAACCGTCCTATACCAAGGAGGAAGAATATAAATGGGAATAGTAAACGTTTTGTATTCGGTAGCAAACACATCTTTCTTATAACGCACTTTAAAGAGATAATTGCCCGAAGGTACACTAAAATAAGAGGCCTCATTGACACTGCTAAATGCTCCCCAATCCCGATCATACCCTTCAAGCATATAAGAGTATTCTACATCTCCGTCACTTGTATAATCCGGCACGACAAAAGAAAGAGAAAAAGACACCTTCGCCCCTTTCATCTGCAACCCTTTCCTGTCCGGCAAATAGTGATCCTGTAAATTAACGAATGTTTTCTCAATCACTAACTTGCGCAACAAAACCTCCGGATAATATTCCGGAGCGGAAGGTACATTTTTGTTCATATAGAGTAGCCCGTCGATTCCTCCGAAAAAAAGATTTCCAGTGTAAGGACAGCGATAATAGGCATCGTCGCTAAATTCTCCGATTTGTATGCCGCCACTATAATAATAAGCGTGCGAAAAGAAATTGTCCGGATTGAACTTGATAAGACCGCGGTTCGTCCCCAGCCAAAGAAGCCCGTTGGCATCTTCCAGAATACTGTGTATCATATCGTTAAGCAATCCTTGCTCGCGTCCGACATGGACGGTTTCCAGCCTGTTCTCCTTGAAAGTGACACGCACCAGACCGGCAGTAGTGCCTACCCACAACTCTCCACGACGCCAATGTAAACACAGCACATCATCCACGGATTTGTGCAACATCTCGCTCAAAGAGAAGACTTGATATTCTTCCGTCTTCCGGTTGAAACGCACCAATCCCCTCTGCTGACTGCCCAGCCACAACAAGGAATCTCCTTGGGGCACCATACTATAATAGAGATTAAGTTCCTGTTGCTCGTAATAGAATTTGTAATGTTTCAATGACTTTATCCGAAGCTGTCCATGCCCGTTGTCGAGCACTACCTTACAAAGCCCTTCGCCCGAAGTGGCAAGATAGAGTACACTGTCATTCTCTTCGACGATGGAATGTACTTCATTACCGCCCTCCACCGGAACTCCGGCATCAGTTCCCGCCAAAGAATGAAGTTGACCGTCACCGAATGAATAATAACACAAACCCGGAGAAGCGGCTCCCACCCAGAATCCGTTTCTATAACGGCTCTCCCGCATAGCATAGATTCGCAATTCTCGTTCCGGCCTCACGTAAGATACCGCAGGCTGTTTTCCGTCCAACGAATAAACCTCTACATCGGACGCCCGCACTCCGTCACGATAATTTTTCACATGAAGCAGACCGTTTCCTTTGGTTCCCACCCAAAGGCCGCCCTGTTTATCCGTCATAATTGCCCTTACCTGCCGAGTTAAATTGGGAGAGAAGCTGCTCAACATCAGATTGGTGGCAATGGTGTATTTCCGCGAATACATCACCGCTCCTTGCCCATCGGTTCCCACCCACAAAACTCCCTGCCGGGGATCATTATAGATGCCAAAAATCCGCATATTCCGGTCAATCACTTCTTCTGCATATCGCCGGGAAAGACACAAACGCATCAGTCCATTGGTATGGAAAGCTAAAATAATGTCTTCATAAAAAGGCACAATGCCGGTGATAAGCCCATACTTCCGAACCAGTTCACCAATATTCCGAATATAAATCTTGGACTTTCTTGAAATATCGTACACGAAAAGATCATAGTCGGAGTCATAAAAGCAAAACACGCCATTCTGGTAGCATACATATTCTATCCGCTTCTGATGAAAATGGGAAGGAACGGTGGTAAGTTGGGTGGACAGAGTATCCTGATCGAAAGCGCTCAATGAGAAACGATACAGGTCACCGCTTTCATAGGGGAAAAGATACAAATCACCTTCATCAGTGACAAACGCCCTGACATCGACTTTCAGCATATGGATGTCCGGCATCGGAATGTTTACAAAACGATGGTGAAACGTATTATAATAAGAAATCCATCCGTAGCCCAACACCCAAGTATTCCCTTTCTGATTGGAATGAATGACAAAGTCTCCTCCGAAATCGTAATTGTTAATGATCTGTCGAGAGTCTTTTGAAAAGCGGTTGGCTCCCGAATGCGTGGTCATCCACAAGCAACTGCTATCCGCCTGTTGAATAGAGTGCACAATATTGTTGCTCAATGTTTTCTGCTCGGAAAAGTCGGAGCGGAATACTTCCATGTTTTCTCCGTCATAACAATTCGCACCGTCATACGTTCCAAACCACATCAATCCTTCGTTATCTTGGAAAATACTTAATACGGCACTATTGGAGAGTCCTTGCTGATAATTCACGGTCCGGAAAAAATAGGTTTCGTTCCCTTTATCTGCACGGACAGTCAATGAGACAGCCAGTGTTATAAGAAATAAAATCAGATGTATTTTCATCGTACTTTCTTTATATTACAAATCGTTTTCTCTTCCTCCTTCTGGAGTAGTAATTCGATCTTATATTCCAACCATCCGATATGACGGTCCAATTTCATTATTATCTCATCTTCGTATTCGAACAGTTCGAGCAACCATTTGTTAAATATGCTCACTATCCATTGGGAAACTGCCTCTAAAGCAATTTAAGGCGCATCACTATCATTTAAATTAAAGTTCCGGCGGATATTTTTCAACCAGTCCGGCTGCGCTTCCCAATCGGCGGGAGAGAGCAAAGTATTCAACATCATATTGGTAGGAAAACAAAAAAAATTACATAGTTTTACAAGCAACCTGAAGTCCGAAGTCGTCATTTTTTTCTCATAATTGAAAATTGTATTCGCCTTAATTCCTAACTTTTCAGTTAGTCCTACCTGTGTCACATTTACATATTTCCAGATAAATATCAGGCTTCTTGAGAAATATATCAAATCTTTCGCCATAATCTTTTGTATTATCAATGTAATATCTAATTATACCACCGAAATGAAGGAAGCAAAACTTCTATTTATCAAAATAATCTGAAGCAAATATAGTGAATTAATATAAATAATACCAAAATAAAGCAGAAAAGTAACTTACAACTGCATACTCCTTTCATTCTGCCCAAAAGGTTAGAAGCAGAAAGTGACAAAATAAATAAATAAAGAAAGAAAGAAAGAAAGAAAGTCAGAGCAGAAGCACTGTGTAGTGGCTCATTGACGGTACGGTAATGCCTTCCTGCTTTACAAATACGGCTACCGGGAACGAGAAAGCAATTAGGATCAGTTCGAAAACTTGGGGGATTTGATTTAGGACAATCACATTCTTAAAATAGATTCATGCCAGTACGGAATCAAACCATAACCGTAAATAAAGTATATGATTTAATACTATCATAATGTCGGCTTTATACGACAACTTTGACATTTTATTGATAGACAACTTAAGTCGGCTACTTGGTCAAATATAGTTGGCTGCTTAGACGACTATAGTTGGCTGAATGGTCAACTGCATTCGGCCAATATCTATGTTGGCTATTTCAATCCAATATTCAAGCATATTCGTCTTCTTATATCCTCCCATACGAAAAAACATCTAATCTTTTGTTTTAACTTAGGCTTCTTTCTCAAAAAGTAAGGGACGCAGTGCGAGTAAGCGTCTCCGCGATTCTATATAGTGTATTAAAATAAAAAGGCTAATGATCCC